>Ga0209053_1000005_pt1 | contig 822720 bp, 830 predicted proteins | sample EBPBio152010_DNA_FD_185864 | JGI IMG/M metagenome (GOLD analysis project Ga0209053, IMG submission 185864) | Wastewater treatment Type I Accumulibacter community from EBPR Bioreactor in Madison, WI, USA - Reactor 1_7/15/2010_ DNA (SPAdes)... | ecosystem: Engineered > Bioreactor > EBPR >... | reverse complement strand
CCCTGCTCAAGGCGCTCGATCTTCGAGGCATCCTTGTCAATGCAGGTCACCACGTGCCCAAAATCAGCAAAACAGGCACCCGACACCAGCCCAACATAGCCCGTGCCGATCATCGCTACTCGCATAGGGACAACTCTCAGTTTGACGTTGACGCAGCCTATACCGCCCGCCCCGGCAAGCGTCACCCCTGCTCGCGTCGGGAGGCCGCTCGTGCCAAGCTGCCCCAATCTGCACTGCCGACCTTTTGGGGCCTGGGGCCGTCATTGCTCATATCCTGCGAGGGGCCCCATGCCTGTGGAAACGCTTCGCCTGAGGGTGGCGAGTCTTGAGGACGCCAAGCGTCTGTTCGACTGGTCCGCCGCGCTCGAGCCCGATTTGGCCCCGCTCTGGGGACGACCGATCTGGGAAGACCATCTGGAGTGGTTCACCCTGATGATCGGGCCGACCGACACCTTGCTGTTCATGGGCGAGGCCGACCGGACCGAACAGGTCATCGGGGCCATCTGCTTTCGCGCCCTGGGGGCCCAGCTCTGGGGCGTGGACCTCATCATCGCACCGGAGTTCCGGGGGCGGGGCTGGTCCACCAAACTCTTGCGCCTCGGGGTCCAGCATCTCGATCCGGCCACCTTTCTGGCGCGGGTCAGCAAGGCCGATGGATACGCACAGTCCCTGTTCGCCGGCAGCGGATTCAGCCGGATCGGCGGCGCTGCTCAATGGGACGTGTTCAGACGCGACGGCCCCCGACCGAACTGAGTCCCGGTCTTGAAAAAGCGAAACCCCCGGAGGTTTCCCTCCGGGGGTTGGCTTTAGGCATTGGCTCTAGGCCGCAGCTTTGATCAGGGCAACCTTAGCGGTTGATGTTGATCGTGGCGCGACGGTTGAGCGGCTCGCGGACACCGTCGGCGGTGGCGCGGGCCAGGTCGGTTTCACCCCGGCCTTCGGTGGTGATGGCACCGCCGCCCACACCCTGAGCGATCAGGGCATCACGGACGGTGGCGGCACGACGCTGCGACAGGCGCACGTTGTAGGCGGCCGAACCGGAGGTATCGGCGTGACCCACGACGTGGACGCGGGTGGCACCGCCGGCCCGGGCGTGAGCCGCGGCCTGACGGACGATTTCCTGCGCCTGCGGGGTGAGGTCGTAGCGATCCCAGTCGAACAGGACCACGAACTCACGCGCGTTCCAGGCCGGCGGAGGCGGCGGCGGCGGAGGCGGCGGAGGCGGCGGCGGCGGGGGAGGCGGCGGCGGCGGCGGAGGCGGCGGCGGGGCGGCCTCGGCACCGAAGGCGTACCGCAGACCGATGCTCACCGACGTGTCACGCATATCACCGCTGAAGGCACCCGGAACCCAGGCCGGAACCGCCGAGCTCGACGTGGAGTCGAACGACAGTTCGTTGGTCTGCATATAGCGCGCGGTCATGTCGAGCGACAGACGATCGGTCATCGACCAGGCGACACCGGCCAGGACCTGCCAGGCAAAGGCGGTGTCGTCACCGTCGATACTGAGGTTGGCGATCGCACCCGGAGGCGAGGTCGAGAACTGACCCAGGGCGTCCATCGAGACGCGGTTCAGACCGGCACCGACACCGACGAACGGCCGCATGGCCCAGTCATCGGAACCCATGTCCCAGATCAGGTTGGCCATCAGGCTCCACTGATCGATCGAGCCGTCCGGCGAGCCGCAGGGCGTCGCCGCCACGCGGGTCACGCCGGGCGTGCAGAGCGCACGGCTGGCCGGCAGCGTACGGGCAAAGCCCCGCGCCGAGGTGATGTCACCCGGGCGGTAGCCGCCTTCGAGTTCGGCCCGCCAATTGTCGTTGAAACGGTAGCCCAGGCGGGCAAAGCCGGCCCACGACGGATCGGTCGCGAAATCGAAGTTATAGGGCCCACCGTCGGGGGCGTTGTTCGTCGAGTCTGCGCCGAAATCGTCCATCCAGTGATAGCCGAGATCGACCGCACCATACCAGCCGTCCGGATCCGCCAGGGCGGGGCCGGCCAGACCGAGTAGAACGGCTCCGGCCGCGCCGGCCAGTAAACGTCTGTTCATGTCAAAGTCCCTTGTTTTTCAATCACCGCGCAGCCCAATAAACCCGCGGCATCCAACGACAAACGGCCCTAGGCCAGTCTGGTTCCAGCCCCCACGGGCGTCAATCGCCAGATTGCTGCCCATCATCTGAGCGGCTTGCGGCCAAATTGAGGTGACCAGCCGCTCAGTCCGCAGCCCAGTCCAACCACGGATGCAGCTTGATATCATGGAATCGCTGCAGTCGCATGACATCGAGACGCGAATCTCGTGGGCGTTGTGCTTTCGACACATAGTCGAATGAGTTTATGGGCTGCAGGTCGATCTCCCGGCCGAGTTTCGAAACCGCTGCGCGGGCGACGTCGAACCAGGTCGCTTCGGCAGGCCCGGCCATATGCAGCAGCCCCGAGCCTCCCTTTCCGGCCAGACGATCGACTGAAACACGGACCAGCGCCGCCGCCAGGTCCGAGGCCAGGGTTGGATTGCCCCGCTGGTCATGGACCACACGCAACGGCAGGCCCTCTGCAGCTCGCCGCATGATCGCCGCCAGGAATCCGTGCCCAGGCGACATCAGCCATGCCGTTCGCGCGACGGTGGCATCGGGACAGGCCGCCAGCGTGCGCACCTCCCCCTCGGCCTTGGATCGACCGTAGAGATTCACAGGATCGGGCGTCGAATCCTCGTCATAGGGCCCCTGGCCCGTCCCGCCGAAGACATAGTCCGTCGACACATGGATCAGCAGCCGCCCGGAGGCGTGGCACGCCTGTGCGAGCGCCGCCGGGGCTTCGGCGTTCAGCCTGAAGGCCGCTTCGGCGTGGTCTTCGGCAGCATCGACGGCCGTGTAGGCGGCGGTGTTGATGACGACCTGCGGGCGCGCATGGCCCAGGTATTCAGACAGGGCCTCAATCCGGGTGAGGTCGAAGTCGGGCCGGCCCGCGAAATCGACCTGCCAGCCGGTCGGCCAGGGTGTCGCCGCCAGGGCCTGCGCCAGCTGACCCTGGCGTCCGAGGACCAGAACGCGCGTCACCGACCCTGACCGCGCCGCGCCAGCGCACCGGCGGCGAGCATGGGCTGCCACCAGTCGCCATGCTCGGCATACCAGCGAACGGTCGCGGCAAGGCCGTCTTCCAGCGTCCAGGTCGGCCGCCAACCCAGCTGCGTCTCTACTCGCGACGGATCGATCGCATAGCGCCGGTCGTGGCCCGGCCGATCCGGGACGTGGCTGACTCGGCGCGCGTGCGGAGCGGTCGCCGGCGACATCTGATCCAGTGCGCCACAGATCGCCGCGACGATCTGCAGGTTGGTGCGCTCGGCCCGCGCCCCGACCAGATAGGTCTGGCCGACCTGCCCGCGCTCCAGCACCGTCAGCAGCGCCTCGGCATGATCCTCGACATGGAGCCAGTCCCGGACCTGCAAGCCATCGCCGTAGATCGGCAGGGGGTCTCCGGCCAGCCCGCGCAGGGTCATCATGGGGATCAGCTTCTCAGGGTGCTGATACGGACCGTAGTTGTTCGAACAATTGGTCACGATGACCGGCAGGCCGTAGGTCTCGTGCCAGGCCCGCGCCAGGTGATCGGCCCCGGCTTTCGAGGCCGCATAGGGCGAGCGCGGCTGATAGAGGCTGACCTCCGAGAACGGAGTCTCGTGCGGCTCCAGCGATCCAAAGACCTCATCGGTCGATACATGGACGAGCCGCAAGTCTGCGGCCTCGGCGTCTGGCAGGGTTCGCCGGTATTGCTCGGCGACATCCAGAAGCACCTGGGTCCCGCCCAGATTGGTTTCGACGAAGATTCCCGGGCCGTCGATCGACCGGTCCACGTGGGTTTCGGCCGCCAGATGCAGCACCGCCTGGGGCTTGAGCGCGGCGAACGCCGCCTCAACGGCCGCGCGATCGCGGATATCCGCCCGGAAGAACCGATAGTCGTCGCGGCCTTCCAGAGCCGCCAGGGTCCGCGGGTTGGCGGCATAGGTCAGCGCATCCAGCACGCCGACCCGCTCGACGCCGCGCGCGATCAACGCCCGCACGACCGCCGAGCCGATGAAGCCGGCTCCGCCGGTGACCAGAACCCTCATGCGCCGCCCCATTCGAAATAGGCGGGCAGGTCGGCGAACAGAGGCGCTTCAGCATCCTTGTCCTTCACATTGACCCCGGCACCGTCGGGCCAGTCGATCCCCAGCGCCGGATCGTTCCAGCGCAGGGCATGGTCGTTCTGCGGATCGAAGAAATCGTCGACCTTGTACATCACCAGGGTATCGTCACTCAGGGTCACCAGCCCATGCGCCGTCCCGCGCGGGGCCAGCATCATCAGCCCGTTCTCGGCCGTCAGCTCAGCCCGAACGTGGTGCCCGAAGGTCGGTGAGCCGTGCCGGATATCCACCACGACATCGAGAATCGCACCGCGCAGCACCGATACCAGCTTGGCTTGAGCCGAGGGCGGTGCCTGGAAATGCAGGCCGCGCACCGTTCCGGCCTTTTCAGACCATGCCAGATTGTCCTGTACCGGCGCGTGGCTGAGCCCGGCGGCGTCAAAGGTTCTGCGGCTCCAGTGTTCACTGAACCATCCCCGCGCGTCGCCGAAGCGCGGCGGCGGCCCGACCAGCTTGCATCCGGGAATTTCGAGGTCGATCACCTGCATGGGCCCGTCAAACCACGCTCGCGTCCGTTCGGGAAGGTCTTGCTTGCCGTGGGCAAGCGCGCCTAAACCGGCTGGATCAGAATTGTCGGACAATTACGGGAGCCAACATGACCATTCGCTTTGACGGCCGGGTTGCTATCGTCACGGGGGCCGGGGGCGGTCTGGGCCGCCAGCACGCCCTGGCACTGGGCCGGCGCGGCTGCAAGGTCGTCGTCAACGATTTTGGCGGCGGGCGTGACGGCACCGGTGGATCGGCGACTCCGGCCGAACAGGTCGCGGCCGAAATCACCGCCGCCGGTGGCGAGGCTATCGCGGCGGCCTGTTCGGTCACCGACATCGACGGCGTTCAGGCCATGGTCCAGTCGGCGATGGACAGCTGGGGCCGGGTCGACATCCTCGTCAACAACGCCGGAGTCCTGCGCGACAAGACCTTCGCCAAGATGGAACTGGATGACTTCCGCTTCGTGCTCGAGGTGCATCTGATGGGGGCGGTGATCTGCTCCAAGGCGGTTTGGGAGATCATGCGCGCCCAGAACTACGGGCGGATCGCCATGACGACCTCGTCGTCAGGCCTGTACGGCAACTTCGGTCAGTCGAATTATGCGGCGGCCAAGATGGGTCTGGTGGGCCTGATGCAGACCCTGGCCATCGAAGGGGCCAGGTACGACATCCGCGTCAATTCCCTGGCGCCGACGGCCGCGACCCGCATGACCGAGGACCTCGGTGGGGGGCTGGATCTGGACGCCATCCGGCCGGACCTGGTGTCGCCGGGCCTGTTGCACCTGGTCAGCGAGAAGGCACCGACGCGCGCCATTCTGTGTGCCGGAGCCGGCGGCTTCGAGGCCGCTCACGTCACCCTGACGCAAGGCATCTTCGCCGATGGCTCCGACGCCGCCGAAGCGGTCGCCGCCGACTGGGCCGAGGTCCAGGATCCCGAAGGCCAGATCGTTCCCGATAGCGGTGCTGCCCAGGGTATGCTTGAAATGACCAAGGCCGCCCGGGCCAAAGCAGGAGCCTGACCCATGCGTGAAGCCGTTATCGTCTCGACCGCCCGGACCGCGATCGGCAAGGCCTATCGCGGGGCCTTCAACGACACCCAGGCCCAGCAGCTGGGTGCCCACGCCGTCAGACACGCCGTCCAGCGTGCCGGCGTCGATCCCGCCGAGATCGAGGACGTCGTCATGGGCGCGGCCCTGCAACAGGGATCAACCGGAACCAACGTCGCGCGTCAGGTCGCCATGGCCGCCGGCCTGCCGACCGTCGTCTCGGGCATGAGCGTGGACCGCCAGTGTGCGTCGGGCCTCATGGCGATCGCCACGGCGGCCAAACAGGTGATGATCGACGGCCAGCACGTCGCCGTCGGCGGCGGTCTGGAGAGCATCTCGCTGGTCCAGAACGGCCACATGAATATGTTCCGGGCTGCGGACCCCGATCTGCTGAAGCTTCAGCCCCATATGTATATGTCGATGCTGGAAACCGCCGAGGTCGTGGCCGCCCGCTACGGCATCTCGCGTGAGGCCCAGGACGAATACGCTCTCCAGTCCCAGCAACGCACCGCCGCCGCCCAGGCCGAGGGTCGGTTCGACGCCGAGATCGTACCCATGACGACCTCTATGCAGGTACTGGACAAGACCACTGGCGAAACCTCGGCCCGTGAGGTCACTCTGTCGAAGGATGAAGGCAACCGCGCCGACACCACCCTGGAAGGCCTCCAGTCGCTCAAGACCGTCTTTCCTGGCGGTCAGGAAATCAAGGAAGGCCGTTTCATCACCGCCGGCAACGCCTCCCAGCTTTCTGACGGGGCCTCGGCGGCGGTCCTGATGGAGGCCAAGGAGGCCGACAAGCGCGGCCTGACCCCGCTGGGGGCCTATCGCGGCATGGCCGTGGCCGGCTGTGATCCGGATGAAATGGGCATCGGCCCGGTCTTCGCCGTCCCCAAGTTGCTCAAGGCCCATGGCCTGAGCATCGACGACATCGACATCTGGGAGCTGAACGAGGCCTTTGCGGTCCAGGTGCTTTACTGCCGTGACAAGCTGGGTATCCCGAATGACCGGCTGAACGTCTCAGGCGGGGCCATCTCGATCGGCCACCCCTACGGCATGAGTGGCGCGCGCATGACCGGCCACGTCCTGATCGAAGGCAAACGCCGCGGGGCCAGATACGGTGTCGTCACCATGTGTATCGGCGGCGGCATGGGCGCGGCGGGCCTTTTCGAAATCTACTGAGGCGTGCCTCACGCGCGAATTTGCGAACGGCAGGGATGGTCGCACGACAGGCTTGAGATGGTTTCGACCGGCCCAAAACGCTGGCGGGCCACCTCGGCCCATGACGAGACCTCGCTCGAACGCGCCGCCTTGGTATGCTACGAAGCGGATGGATGGCTGGGTGATCACGGCGAAGGCGGTTTGATCCTCACACTGATCAAGGCCGCTTCTATTCGACGCCTGCCTGAATCCTACGCATCGGCATTCGTCGAGGGCTTGTATTATCACCCGACTGCCGAAGGGCTGCCGACACCGTCTGAAATGCTGGCGAACATCAAAAGCGTCACCACCGAGGATATTGGTCGGACCTATTCCGTGGTTGCCATGCGTATTGGCGCACCCGAATATTATCCCAGCGTCACCCTGGACAAGGTGCTCGGTCTATTCTCCATCTTGGGCGCGCAAAGGCTCGAAGCCATCGCCGCGCTTTTTGCTCAAGCGCCTTACGACCTTCGTGCAGGCTGGCCGGACCTCACTCTATGGCGAGCGAACCAGATCGTTTTTAGAGAAGTTAAAGGCCCTGGCGACCGAGTTCATGCCAGCCAGAGGCGTCTGATCCAGACCATCCTAAAGCCGTTGGGGGCTTTGACGTCGGCATTGTCGACGTCAAAGCCTCCGAGACGGCGCTTTAGTCGGTCTTACTTCCACGCCCCGTAGGGATCGACCCATTCCATTTCCAACGCCTCGGCCACGGCCGGATTGGTCAGCTTGCCGCCCAGCACGTTCAGGCCGCGCGCCAGGTGCGGATTGGTCTTGAGCGCGTCCAGTCCCTTATCCGCCAGGGCCAGGCCGAACGGCAGGGTGGCGTTGTTCAGGGCTTCTGAGCTGGTGCGCGGTGCCGCGCCCGGCATATTGGCCACGCAGTAGTGGACCACGCCGTCGACCACATAGGTCGGGTCTTCGTGGGTGGTCGGCCTGGAAGTTTCGAAACATCCTCCCTGGTCGATGGCCACGTCCACAAGGACCGAGCCGTTCTTCATCTTCTTGAGGTCGTCGCGGCTGACCAGCTTGGGAGCCGAGGCGCCGGGCACCAGGACCGCGCCGATCACGACGTCGGCCTTGATGATCTCTTCCTCGATGGCGTTGATCGAGGAATAGCGGGTGATGACGCGACCGCCGGTCACCTCGTCGATATAGGCCATGCGTGGGATCGAGCGTTCCATGACCACGACCTCGGCGCCCAGGCCCAGGGCCATGCGCGCCGCGTTCAGCCCGACGACGCCGCCGCCCAGCACCACGACCCGTGCCGGGGCCACGCCCGGCACGCCGCAGAACAGCAGGCCCATGCCGCCATTGTGCTTGAGCAGGGTCTCGGCCGCCGAGAACACGGCGATGCGGCCCGCCACCTCGGACATCGGGGCCAGCAGCGGCAGCCCACCCTTGGCATCCGTGACGGTCTCATAGGCTACGGCGGCGCAGCCCGAGCTGATCAGGCCGTGGGTCTGGTCGGGGTCCGGGGCCAGGTGCAGATAGGTGAACAGGATCTGGTCGGGGCGCAGCATCTCCCACTCGACCTTCTGGGGTTCCTTGACCTTGACGATCATGTCGCTCGCATCGAACACCGCCTTGGCGTCCGGCAGGATCGAGGCCCCGGCGGCGGTATAGTCTTCGTCGGTGAAGCCGGCACCCAGCCCTGCGCCCTTCTGGATGACGACGGTGTGGCCATGGGCGACGTACTCGCGCACCGCCGTCGGCGTCAGGCCGATCCGGTGTTCGTTCTTCTTGATTTCCTTGGGCACGCCGACGCGCATGGGGGTCTCTCCGCTGATTGACGCGGCGGAAATTAGCGATGAGCGCGCCGCAGGTTCCTGTTCATTTCATCATCTGAACGCCGTAAACTCGCAGAAGCTGCATCAGGATACCCCCATGAAGACGGTTTCTGCGACAACCCTGGACGACACCGATCGCAAGATGCTGCGCGCGCTGCAGAAGGACGGGCGCATGACCAACGCCGATCTGGCGCGGGTGGTGAACCTGTCCGAAAGCGCCTGCCTGCGCCGCCTGCGCGCGCTGGAAACCGAGGGAGTGATCAGCCGCTACGCCGCCCTGATCAATGAACGGGCCGTCGGCTTTCCCATCGCCGTCTTCGTCACCGTCACCCTGTCGTCCCAGGCCGAGAGCGCCCTGACCGCCTTCGAGACCGCCATCGCCACCGTGCCGGAGGTGGTCGAATGCTATCTGATGACCGGCGCGTCCGACTATCTGCTCAGGCTGGTGTGCCGTGATGTCGATGATCTGGAACGGATCCACTCCAAGGAGCTGACCCGCATCCCCGGCGTCACCCGCGTCTCCTCCAGCGTGGCCATGCGCACTGTGGTGAAGAGGGGAGCCTTGCCGGTCTAGCGGTCGAGCGTCAGGCGGAACAGGATCATGCCGGCGCTCATCGCCACCGCAAACACCAGCGCCGGCCACAGGCCGGTCACCAGCGCCGCCAATGCCGGGCCGGGGCACAGTCCGACCAGGCCCCAGCCGATGCCGAACAGGACCGCGCCGCCGATCAGGGGGCGGTCGATGTTTCGGCTCTGCGGTATCGCAAACGTCGTTTCGGTGACTGGCGCATCCATGCGGCGACGCAGCAGATAGGCGATCGACGACGGAATCAGCGCTCCGATCATCACCAGGGCCAGCGACGGGTCCCAGGCCCCCGCCACATCCAGAAAGGCCAGCACCCGCGCCGGATTGACCATGTCGGACATGACCAGACCGGCCCCGAACAACAGGCCACAGACGATGGCGACGATCAGGCGGCTCATCCCTGCCCGCCCATCAGATGGCGGGTGACGAAGACCGTCAGGGCCGCCACCCCCATGAAGACGCCCGTCGCCACCAGCGAACGCGGCGACAGACGTGCCAGCCCGCAGACGCCGTGCCCGCTGGTACAGCCCGAGCCCCAGCGGGTTCCAAACCCGACCAACAGGCCGCCGACGATCAACAGTGGCACCGAGGTCGTGATCTCCAGATCCGGCCGGCGTACGAACGCCATCGTCAGTGCCGACCCCGCCAGCAGACCAGCGATGAAGCCCAGACCCAGCGTGCGCGGCGCGCCACGTGTCAGGCCCATGGCCCCCGCCATCAGGCCCGAGATCCCGGCGATCCGACCGTTCATCAGCAGATAGCCGGCCGCCGACAGACCGATCAGCAGGCCGCCGCCTAACGGCCACAGAGGATTGAGAGGCTCAAGCATCACGGTCTCACAAGGCGTTCAGCGGGACCTTGAGGTAGCTGACCCCATTGTCCTGCGGCGCAGGCAGCCGCCCGCCGTTCATGTTCACCTGCACCGACGGCAGGATCAATCTGGGCATCGACAGCGTCGCGTCACGTTGGGTGCGCAGGGCGACAAACTGGTCTTCGCTCACCCCGTCACGCACATGGATGTTGCCGGTGCGCTCGGCCCCGATGGTCGTCTCCCAGGCGAAGACGGCACGATCCGGCGGAGCCTTGTAGTCATGGCACAGGAACACCCGCGTCGCGTTCGGCAGCGACAGCAGGCGGTGGATCGAGCGATACAACGTCCGGGCCGAACCACCCGGAAAATCACACCGTGCCGTTCCGTAGTCCGGCATGAACAGGGTGTCGCCGGGAAAGACCGCATCGCCTACGACATAGGCGAGGCACGCGGGCGTGTGGCCGGGAACGTGCATCACCACCGTGTCCAGTTCGCCGATCCTGAAGGAGTCGCCGTCGTCGAACAGCCGGTCGAACTGGCTGCCGTCGCGGCGGAACTCCGTGCCCTCGTTGAAGACCTTTCCGAATACCTCCTGAACCGCGACGATATGTCGACCGATGGCCAGGTCACCGCCCAGCCTTTCCTTAAGATAGGGAGCCGCCGACAAATGATCGGCATGGACGTGCGTTTCCAGTAGCCACTGGACCGTCAGCTTCTCGGACTGGACGAAGGCGATGATCGCATCTGCCGATGCCGTCGAGGTCCGGCCGGCCGCCGCCTCATAGTCCAGCACGCTGTCGATGATGGCGCAGGCGCGCGTCGCCGGGTCGGCGACGACATGGCTGGCGGTAAAGGTGGCCTCATCGAAGAAGGTGGTCACAACAGGTCGGCGCTGGGCCTCGACCAGGGCGGAGCCTACCACCGCCGCGGCGGCCGCAAGGGCGGTGTCGGGGATCGATGAGGTCATGGGACACTCCCTGTCGCAACGCTCATGCCGTTCGAACCACCGCGCCGTCGACCACCACCGGCCAGGGCGTCAGCCGCCCACCGGCCGGAGGTCCGCCCACACAGTCACCCGTCAGCGGCTTGAAGACCCCGCCGTGCCAGGCACACAGGATCAGTTCACCGTCGTCGGTCAGGTAGCGGTCCAGTTCCACCGCCAGCGGATACCCCGCGTGCGGGCAGCGATCGACATAGCCGCGCACCTCGCCATCCTTGCGAATGATGAAGCCGTGAAAATAGGCCTCGCCGATCTGGACCACCACGGCTCGCGCGCCCGGCTCGGGGATGTCCGCCAGCACGGCCACGGCGACGCCGGGCGGCGTCTTCCAGACGCGCGGACGATCCGACGGCGGCGGCCCGTCGCTCATCGTTCGGCCTTCAAGGGGCGGTTCAACAGGCCGTCGATGGCCTGATCGACATCGATCTCGCCGGCCAGGATGGCGGCCACCGCCTCGCAGATCGGGGCCTCGACGCCGAGCTTGGCGACCAGTTGGCGAACCGCCGGTGCGGAATCGACCCCCTCGGCGACTGACCGCTTGCCCTCCAGCGCCTGGTACAGCGTCTGCCCCTGCCCCAGGGCCAGACCCACCGACATATTGCGCGACTGCGGACTGGAACAGGTCAGGACCAGATCGCCCAGGCCGCACAGACCCGCCACCGTCTCGGCCCGGCCACCCATGGCCACGCCGATGCGCGTCATCTCCGCAAAACCCCGTGTGATCAGCCCGGCATGGGCCGACCTGCCCAGACCCCGCCCTTCCGAAATGCCACAGGCGATGGCCAGCACATTCTTGATGGCACCGCCGACCTCCGCGCCGATCAGATCATCAGCGAGATAGGGCCGGAACGTCGGGGCCGCTACGGCCTGGACCAGCCGCTCACCCTGCGCCGCTTCCGGGCAGGCCAGGGTCACCGCCGTCGGCAGGCCGCGTACCACATCCGCCGCGAAGCTCGGGCCGGACAGGACCGCCGGCCTCGCCCGCGGCACCGTCTCGCTCAGCACCTCGGTCATCAGCTTCAACGTGCCGCGCTCGACGCCCTTGGAGCACAGAACGATGGGCGTGCCCTCGCGCACGAATGGGGCCAGGGCCGTCAACACACTTCGCATATGCTGGGCCGGCGGCACCGCCAGGATGAAGTCCAGGTCCGTCAGCTCGGCCAGCTCGGCCACGGCAACGACGCCGGGGTCCAGCTTCACCCCCGGCAGGAAGGCTTCATTCTCGTGGCGTGCATTGATGCTCTCAACCACCTCGGATTCGCGCGCCTGGATGCGGACGGCCAGACCGCCACGCGCGCACGATTGGGCCAGGGCCGTGCCCCACGCCCCTCCGCCGATAACCCCGACCGAGGTGAAATCCGTCATGCCTTGGCTCCCTTGCGGCCGGTCACATAGAGGGGATCGGACAGCGCCGTGGCCTCATCCAGAGGCCAACGCGGCCGTGCCTTCGCGTCCAGGCCCGACGTCAGACCCAGGGCCAGCCGCTCGGCCCCGACCAGGGCGATCATGGCCGCATTGTCGGTACAGTATTCCAGCGGCGGGGCAGCAAAGGTGAAGCCCTGACGCTCGCACGCCTGTATCAGCTCGCGCCGCACCGTCTGGTTGGCGGCCACACCACCGGCCACAACAAACAGGCGATGGCCATGACGCTCGGCATAGCCGGCCATAGCGCGCTCGGATCGTTCCGTCAGTTGGCGCGCGATGGCGGCCTGGACGGCGGCGGCGACGTCGGCCCGATCCTGATCGGTACGGGCCGCCTCGGCGGCCCGCGCGGCGGCGGTCTTCAGCCCGGAGAACGAGAAGTCGAACCCCTTGCGGCCGAGTAGGGCACGCGGCATCGGAACCTTTGACGCATCACCCGACGCCGCCAGCCGTTCCAGCGCCGGTCCGCCCGGATAGCCCAGGCCCAGCGCCTTGGCCGTCTTGTCGAAGGCTTCGCCGGCCGCATCGTCGATGGTCGAGCCCAGCCGCGTCATGTCGCCGACGCCGCGCACCTCCAGCAGTTGGCAATGGCCACCGGACACCAGCAGCAGCAGGAACGGATAGTGGGCCTCGCTCCCCAGCCGCGCAGACAGGGCATGGCCTTCCAGATGATTGACCGCAACCAGCGGCAAACCCCGCGCCAGGGCGACCGCCTTGCCGAAGCTCAAGCCCACCATGACGCCTCCGACCAGACCCGGACCCGCGGTCGCGGCCACACCGTCGATCTCATCGAAACCGACGCCCGCAACCGACAGGGCTTCCCGTGCGATGTCGTCGATGATGCGGACATGGCCGCGCGCAGCGATCTCCGGCACCACGCCGCCGAAGGGTTTGTGCTCGTCCTGACTGGCCACGACCGACGACAGAACCTCGATGGCCCCGTCCGCGCGACGTCGCACGACCGAGGCCGCCGTCTCGTCGCAACTGGTCTCCAGACCCAGAACCGTATAGTCGCCATTGCTCATTCGTGGCGACCTAGCCGCACCCCCTGACTGGACGCAAGCGTGAGCCCCTCCCCGCCCCTTCGTATCGGCACACGAAAATCGCTGCTCGCCCGCACCCAGACCGGCCACGTCCAGGCCGAGATCGCGCGCCGCCTCGGCATGGCGGACACGCCGGATCAAGCGGCCCCCCTGACCTTCATCGTCACCACGGGCGACCGGATTCAGGATCGCCCCCTGATGGATCTGGGCGGCAAGTCGCTCTTCACAAAGGAAATCGAACGAGCTCTGCTGGACGGCGAGATCGACCTGGCCGTGCATTCGCTCAAGGACGTTCCGGCCGAGCCGCCCGAGGGGCTGGTCATCGCCGCCCTGCCGCCGCGCGAAGACGCCCGCGACGCCTTCCTGTCGGAACGCTACGACAGCCTGCAGGCCCTGCCCGAAGGCGCGCGACTGGGCACCGCCTCCCTGCGGCGTCAGGCCCAGGCCCTGGCGGTGCGGCCCGACCTGACGATCGAATCGCTGCGCGGCAACGTCGACACCCGCCTGCGTCGCCTGGCCGACGGTGATTTCGACGCCATCCTGCTGGCGGCCGCCGGTCTGAACCGGCTGGGCCTGGGTGACCGTATCCGCAACTTCCTCGATCCCTGGGCCGCTCCGACCGCTCCCGGCCAAGGTGCCCTGGCCTTGCAATGTCGCGCCGACGGTCCCTGGACCGACTGGATCGCCCGGCTCAACGATCCGATCACCGACGCCTGTGTCGCCGCCGAGCGCGGTGCGCTCATGGCCCTGGAAGCCAACTGCCGCACCGCCATGGGAGCCTATGCCCGCCCTGTCGGCGACCAGATCGAACTGGCGGTCGAGGCCCTGACCCCCGATGGCACAACACGCTGGCGGCGCGAAGGCCGGTGCCCCGCCCATCCCACGGCGGCCCGCTGCCTCGGTTTCGACCTGGGGATCTCGATCCGCGACGAGGCCGGCGACCGCCTGACCACATGAGAACCTGGATTACCCGCACCCAGCCAGGCGCCGGTCGCACCGCGGCCCGGCTGGCGGCGGTCGGTCTGGACAGTCTGGTCGAGCCCGTCCTCGAGGTCCGCGCCCTGCCGGCCTCGGCGGACGTGACCGGTTTCGAGGGCCTGATCTTCACCAGCCCCAATGCGGTCGCTCGCTTCGCGGCTCTGAGTTCCGAGCGCGCGCTCGCGGTCTTCGCGGTCGGCGAAGCCACGGCCGAGGCCCTGTCAGACGCTGGCTTCACCGACATCCGCACGGCCGGCGGCGATGTGCAGGCTCTGGCGCACCTGCTCGCCGCCCGACCCGCACGCCGGCTTCTGCATCTGGCCCCCAGGCAGCCCGCGGCTGACCTGGCCGCCCTGCTGGAACCCACCGGGATCGAGGTGGTCGTCCGGCCGATCTACGAGACGGTCCCGGTCCTGGTCACCACCGCTCTGTCAGCCCCAGACCTCATGGCGGTACTGGTCCATTCTGCGCGCGCGGCCCGCACCGTTGTCGAACAGGCCCGGTCACGCTTGCCAGGCCTGCACGTCCTGGCTCTGTCCCAGGCTTGCGCCGACCCGTTCCAGGGCGTCGCGGTCAAATCGCTGACTGTCGCCCCGTTCCCTGACGACGCATCCTTGGTTAGGCTTGCGCACGAAACCCTGCCCAAGGCCCCCCGATGAGCGACACCCCTGCCGAGGACCGGCCCCGGATCGAGCCTGAGCCGCCGCACCAGGAGCTGGAGCGGCCGAACATCCCGCCACGCATCATGGCCCTGATCGCGATCGGCCTGGTGCTGACCATCATTGCCGTCGGTGCCGGAGCTTTCCGCGAGCGGTTGGCCCGCGCCATCGGCCCCGCCGCGCCGGTCTCCGAAAGCCAGGAACGGGTCCAGATGCGCCAGCGCATCGAACAGCTCGAAAGTGAACTGGAACTGGCGCGCCGCCAGGCCGCCACCCGCCCCGAGCCGGTCGCCGTGCCGACCGAAGACGGCGAAACCGTGGTGGTCGATCCACTCCAGCTGGAAGAACGCATTGCCGCGCTTGAGGCCTCGCAGTCGCGGATGTCGCGTGCCGCCGCCGCCGCCGTGGCCGCCGCCTCCCTGGCCGATGCCGCCGAGGGGTCCTCCCCCTTCGCTGGTGAACTGGCCTCGCTGGAACGCCTGGCCCCGACCTCGCGCGGGATTCGGGCGCTGCGAGAACTGGCTGAACAGGGGGCTCCGACGCGCGCCTCCCTGGTCGGCGAATATCCCGCCGCCGCCGCCCGCGCCGCTCGGGTCGCCGATGGACGGGCCGCCGACGGCGGCTTCTTCGAATCGCTTGGCCGAGCCTTCCGTTCGGTCTTCAGCCTGCGCCGGATCGGCGATCTGGAGGGCGAAAGCGCCGATGCGATCCTGGCCCGCGCCGAGCGACGGGTCCGCGAAGGCGACCTGGAGGGGGCCCTCGCCCAGCTTCAGTCCCTGCCCGAGCCGGCGCGCGTCGCCATGTCGGAATGGACCGCGCGCGCTGAACGCCGGGTGGAGATCGAGCGCCGCATCGATGCCCTGCGCGCCCAGGCCCTGGGTGATCTGTCCGGGGCCACCACCGCCGAAACGGGAGCGCCGCTTTGATCCGTGTCGGCCTGGCGCTCCTGGCCGGGATGGCCCTTGCCCTTCTGGCTGTCGCAGCCTCGGGCGAGCCTGGGATTCTGACCGCGGAATGGCTGGGCTGGCGGCTCGATACCTCGGCTGCGGCCGGCGCGGTTCTGCTGGGCGTACTGGCGCTTCTCGCCGTCGGCTTCTGGCGCCTGGCCATCTGGATCGGCGAAGCCCCGCACCGGGCCGCCCGTCAGCGTCAGGACGCCCGTCGGCGCGAATCCTATGCCGCCCTGGCGCGGGGCTATCTGGCCCTGGCCTCCGGCGATGTGGAAGACGCTCGCCGCATGGCGCGCCGCGCCGCCGGTGCCGCCGAGGACGCGCCGATCCTGGCCGGCCTGCTGGCCGCCCAGTCCGCCGAATTGGCTCAGGAGGACGCGACGGCCCGCGCCGCCTATGAGGGCCTGCTGGCCTACCCCGATGCCCAGGGGCCGGCACGTCAGGGGTTGGCGCGGCTGTCCTGGCAGGCCGGCGATCGACAGGGTGCGCTCGAACAGGCCCGGGCCGGAGAGGTAGCCGGGCGCGGCGGGGGCTGGGCCTGGCGAATGCAGTTCGATGACCGGCTGGAGGCCGGTGACTGGGAAGGCGCATTGGCCCTGCTGGCCGGGCCCGGGGCCAAGCGATCCCTCGCCTCCGACAAGGCCGCACGCGCGCGCGCCGCCCTGCTGACCGTGCGTGCCATGGAAGCCGGGGCCGAAGCCCAGGCCCGCGATGCGGTCAAGGCCGTCGGGCTGTCGCCGGACTTTGTGCCCGCCGCCGTTCTGGCCGCCCGCCTCGAAGCTGCGGCCGGTCGCCCCGGGCGCGGTGAGGTGTTGCTGCTCAAGGCTTGGAAAGCTGCCCCTCACCCGGCCCTGGCCGTCACCTATCGCGACCTGCGCCCCGGCGAGACGCCCGAGGAACGGGCCGGCCGCTATGCCCGCATGATCGCGCGCGTGCCCGAGCATCCGGAAAGCCGGGCGCTGGAGGTGGAGCGGGCCTTGCTGATCGGCGACACCAACGCCATCGACCGTGCCGTGGGCAGCCTCGATCAGACCCCGGACACCGCCCGCTGGCTCGACCTCAAGGCCCGCGCGGCCTGGGCCAATGGCCGCGTCGCCGAGGCCCGCACCTTCGCCGCCCGCGCCGCCGCCGCGCCGCCGGACGCGAGTACTGGCTCCGAGACCTTCGACCATGACCGGGCTGGCTGGGTTCGTCTCATCACCCGCTGGACCGACGAGGCCGAGCTGGCCGAGGCCTTTTCGGCGTCGCCGGCCCTGCCCCAACCCGATGCCCCGGTTGCCGCAATACCTGCACGACCCTCCGACATGGAAGCCCCGCAACGCCCTTGGCGGGCACCGGATGATCCGGGCGACTGGGACGAGGGCGACCCACCGCCGGAACCTCCGGCACCCGCGCCGCCGCCGCGCCGCGCCGCGCCGCGAAAGCGCACCAAGCGTTGAACCCCTTGGCACCGGCCTCGTCCTTGGGTATCTAGCCCGCCTGCCGGAACGGCCAGCGCCGTTTTCGCCCTCATGGGCCGCCTTAGCTCAGCCGGTAGAGCGGCGCATTCGTAATGCGTAGGTCAGGTGTTCGAGTCACCTAGGCGGCACCATTCTTCTCCTTCCGACCTTTCGGCAGGACGGGTGTCGGCACCGGCAGGGCAATCAGAATCGACAGGGCCGCCGTCGTCAAGCCGGAGCGGCATCCGTCCTGCCGCGGGTATCGCGCGATCGCGGCGTCGGACGTTGGCCTGGACGACCCGGCCACGCTTGCCGCTGGGGTGGCTGATCTGGTCGGGCCAGTCGGCGCGCTGCCGGCAATGCGATCTCGTTTACCTCCCTGGACCAGGAATCATCCGCGAAATCGCCGCCTGTCAGGCATGAAGGCTCGAGGCGTCATCACCATCGGCCTCGGTCTGGACGGTAACGTGATTGACCCCGAAACCGCGCTTCAGCAGATCGATGACCAGCCCTCGTACCTTTTCGGCGTCGGCACGGGGTTCGAGCACCAGGTGAACGCTGGCGGCCGGTTCATCCGCACCCGTGACCCAAACGTGCAGATCATGGGCGGAGACCACGCCTTCGATCTGATTGATCGAGGCGCGCAACTGGCTCACCGCGATCCGGGAGGGCGCGCCTTCCAGTAGAATCTGGAGGGTGTTCCGCAGAAGGACCCAGGTGCGAGGAAGGACCCAGAAGCCGATGGCGATCGCCACCACGGGATCGATCCAGGTCCAGCCGGTCAACATCATCGCGACCGCTGCGCCGATCACGCCCAGGGAGCCGAGCATATCGGCCCAGACTTCCAGATAGGCACCTTTCACGTTGAGGCTGCGGTCCTTGTTGGGGGCCAGGATACGCATGGAGATAAGGTTGATCGCCAGGCCCGCACCGGCCACGATCAGCATACCGACCGACTGCACGGGCTCCGGATCGAAGAACCGTTTGACGCCTTCGAACAGCACATAGAACGCTACCGCAAACAGCAGCACGGCATTGACTGCGGCGGCGAGCACCTCGAAGCGCCGATAGCCGAAGGTGCGGCGGTCGTCGGCAGGCTTCTGGCCGATCTTGATCGCAACAAGTGCGATACTCAGGGCAACGACGTCAGTGAACATATGCGCGGCGTCGGACAGCAACGCCAGGCTATTGAACATCAGTCCGCCAACGACCTCGGCGATGAGAAAGGTGCCCGTCAGAACCAGGGCGATGGTAATCCGGCGTGCATTGGCACCGGTCGCGTGGTCGTGCCCGCTCTTGTCGTGTTCTGCCATTGCGGCCTCCCTTGGGGGTGGGAGCGGGCGACGGCTGCAAGGGACGCCGCCGCCCGACCCGTCAGTCTTCGATTCCCTCCGCCTTGCGATGCTTCACGGCCTTGGCCGCGAAGGTGGGCAGGACGAAGAGGGTGAGGATGGTCGCCGTCAGCAGCCCCCCGATCACCACGGTGGCGAGCGGTTTCTGGACCTCGGCCCCGGCCCCATGGGCGATCGCCATGGGAATGAAGCCGACGATGGCAACCAGGGCAGTGGTTAGTACGGCCCGCAGACGACTGGCCGCGCCCTGGATGGCGGCCTCCATCTGTGGGAGGCCCTGATCCAGTCGCTCGCGGATGGCCTGCATCAGCACCAGACCGTTCAGGGTGGCTACGCCCGATACCGCGATGAAGCCCACGGCGGCGGACACCGAGAACGGCATTCCTCTGAGCAACAGGGCCAAGGCCCCGCCAACGAGGGCCAAGGGCACGCAGGCGAACACCAGTCCCGCCTCCGCAAACGACCCCAGCGCCATGAACAGAAGAAGACCGATCAGGACGAAGACGATCGGAATCACCAGGGCCAGTCTCTCTTGCGCGCGCTGGAGGTTTTCGAACTGTCCCCCCCAGTCAAGATAGTAGCCGGGCGGCAGGTCGATCTGGGCCACGCGTTGCTGCGCCTCGGTGACGAAGCTGCCGAGATCCGTGCCTCGCACGTTGCCCTGCACCACCATTCGGCGGCTGCCATTGTAGCGACTGATCTGGTTCGGACCCTCGCCGGTTTCGATACGAGCGACCAGCGAGAGCGGCACGATCTGACCGGACGGCGAGACGATTGGCAAGGCGGCGAGCGCGGCCGGATTACTGCGCGCGGCCTCCGGCAGGCGAACGACGACGTCAAAGCGGCGGTCACCCTCGAAGATCTGTCCGGCTTCGGCTCCGCCAACCCCGGCCGAGACCGCTTCAGAGATGTCGGCCGCGGACAGTCCGTAGTTGGCTGCGGCGAAACGATCGACGCTGACCGTCAGGGTCGGCAGGCCGGCGGCCTGTTCGACGCGAACGTCGGCCGACCCCGGCGTCTCGTTCAGAACCTCGGCAACCTGGTTGGCCACCTGTTGCAACGTCTCGAAGTCTTCGCCGTAAACCATCACCGCCATGTCGGTTCGCACGCCCGAAATCAGCTCGTTGAACCGCAGTTCGATGGGCTGGCTGAACTCGAAGGCATTACCGATCTGCTCGGAGGCGGCTGCCTCAATGCGCGCGATGAGGTCCTCCTTTTCGAGGTTCGGATCGGGCCAGTCGGACCTGTCGCGTAGAATGATGACCGAGTCCGAGATGTTGGCGGGCATCGGATCGATCGCCGCCTCCGCCGTGCCGGTTCGCGAGAAGATGGTTTCGACCTCGGGCTGTTCGGCGATCACCCGTTCCAGTTCCATCTGCATGGCCAGGGACTGTTCCAGCGACGTCGAAGGAATGCGGATCGCCTGCATGGCGATATCTCCCTCGTCGAGCGTCGGAATGAATTCCCGCCCCAGGGAGGCGAAGGCCAACCCGCCGATCATGAGGCTGGAGACCGCTGCGACCAGCACGATCTTCGGCCGGGCCACGGCCTTGCGAATGGCCGGTTCAAGCCGACGCCGCACAAAGGAGATCAAGCGGGTCTCATGCTCGCCACCGCCATGGGCAGCAACCTTGGGGTCACGAACCAGAAGCGCCGCCATGGCTGGAACGAAGGTGAAGGAGAAGATGAAGGCACCGACCAGGGCCAGCATCACCGTAGCCCCCATCGGGATGAAGGTCTTGCCCTCAACCCCTTCGAGCATCAGCAGCGGCGTGAACACCAGCAGGATGATCAACTGGCCGAAGGCGGCCGGCCGAACCATCTGGCGGGCGGACTGGACGGCGACGCCCAGGCGCTCGTGACGGGTCAGCACCCGACCCAGTTCGGCGCGACGCTGGCCCAGCATCAGAAGGGTGTTCTCGATAACCACCACCGCGCCGTCGACCAGAAGGCCGAAGTCGAGCGCGCCGAGGCTCATCAGATTTCCGCTGATCCCGAACCTGTTCATACCGATGACCGCAAACAGGAAACTGATTGGGATCATGAGCGCCGTAATGGTCGCGGCTCGAATGTTCCCGAGGAGCAGGAACAACACCAGGATGACCAGCAGCGCGCCTTCCGTCAGGTTCCGGGCGACGGTCTGGATGGTCGAGTTGACCAGGGCGCTTCGGTCGAGAACGACGGCCGCCTCGACGCTGGGCGGCAAGGACGGCTGTATCTGTTCGAGGCGTTCACCCGCCGCCTGGGCAGCCGTTCGGCTGTTGCCGCCGGCGAGCATGAGCGCCGTGCCGAGCACGGCTTCGTGGCCGTCGCGGCTGGCCCCCCCGAGGCGTGGGGCCTGGCCCAGTTCGACCGTCGCGACATCCGCCACGCGGACGACGAGACCCGCGCGATTGACCACGGGTGCCTGCGCCAGATCCTCTACGGTCGAAGCTAGGGCATCCGTGCGGACGACGAGCGCCTCGCCCGCGCGCTGGATGAAGCCGGCACCGGCCTGGGTGTTGGCCCGCTCCAGGGCCACCACCAGGTCATTCACGCCGAGGCCGTAGCCGGAGAGTCGGGCGGCATCCGGTCGGACCGCATACTCCTTCACATAGCCGCCGTTCGTATCCACGCCGGCGAGACCAGGCGTCGTGCGCATCTGCGGCGCGATGATCCAGTCCTGGACCGTGCGGAGGTAGGTCGCTCGCTCCTGGGGTGTCGAAAGCAGTTCGCCCTCGGGGGTCAGATAGCCCCCGCCCGCCTGCCAGCCGGGCCGACCCGGCTCGGCAAGGTTGTCGGCGTTGAACGGCTTGAAGTCGACGGTCCACATCAGAACCTCGCCCAGACCCGTGGTGATCGGTGACAGGGCCGGCTCCACGCCCTCCGGCAGGCTCTCCTGAGCCTGGGCCATCCGCTCGGTGACCTGCTGACGGGCGAAGTAGATATCCGTCTGGTCGGAGAAGATGACGGTGATCTGGGAAAAGCCGTTGCGCGAGATGGAGCGTGTGCTCTGCATCCCTGGAATACCCGCCATGGCTGTTTCGATCGGATAGGTGACCTGACGCTCGATCTGTTCGGGTGCCAGCGCCGGGGCCACGGTGTTGATCTGCACCTGCCGGTTGGTGATGTCCGGCACGGCGTCGATGGGAAGACGCGTCAGCTCCAGCAGGCCGTAGGCAGAGACCACGGCCACAGCAAGAACCACGAACCAGCGAAAGCGGACGCTGGCCTCGATGATGAATTTGAACATATGCGCCCCCTAGTGCCCGTGCTCGGCGCTGCCAGCGCCCAGTTGAGCCTTCAGGAGAAAGGCGTTGCGGGCTGCGATCTGCTCGTCACCTGTCAGGCCCTGGACGATCTCGATGCGGTCACCGGACTCCCGCCCGGTAAGCACCGTGACGGCCCGGAAGCCATCGTCGGTACGCACGAAGACCACCCTGCGACCCTCGATGGTCTGGACGGCCTCGACCGGTACTGTCAGGCCGCCGCTGGCGTCGGTCACAACGGCACCGGTCACGGCGGAACCGGTCGCCAGCGACAGGGGGCTGTTGGTCCGAGCGCGGATCAAGGTCGCGTTGCTTTCCTCGCCCGTATCGGCGGCGACACCTGTGACGGTCGCTTCGAAGCTGCCAGTCGGCCCATCGACGCGAACGGTCGAGCCGATCCCGACACGGGCGGCCACGGTGGGCGGCGCGTTGAAAATCAGCTCGACGCGGGACGGGTTGGATACTTCAGCCACCACACCGCCCTGAGCGACGAAGCCGCCCGGACCGACCTGGACATTGGTCACCACCCCGCTGATCGGACTGGTGACATTGACCAGGCCGGACGCGCTGGGGCCACCGGCTGCGCCGGCGCGTGCGCGAGCGGCACGTGCCGAAGCCTCGGCGCTGAGGTAGGCCGCCTGGGCCGTCTCCACGCTCTGGACTGAGACGACGCCCTGCTCTTGCAGATTGCGCTCGCGCTCATAGGCGGCGCGGGCCGCGTTGGCAGCCGCAGCAGCAGCGTCGGCGTCGGCTCGCAGGCCGGCCGCATCGCCGCTGACCAGGACCGCGAGCGCCTGGCCTGTGCGAACCGGTTGACCTGGCGCCACGAGGACGCGTTCGACCCGGCCGCTGATCGACGCCGCAATCGCGGCGCGAGCGTCCACCATCGGCTCGACACGGCCCGCGATGTGGGTCTCGGTACCCCCTCCACGACCTATCGAGACCACCTCGATGTTGGCGGCCTCGATCTGAGCGGGCGTCAGCTCGACGTGGCCCTCCTCACCGCCTTCTTCCTCGGCGTGGCCGTCTTCGCCTTCGGCGGCCCCACCGGAGGCGGCCTCCTGGTTGGGTGTGGTGAACTGATGGATCGCGTAACCGCCGCCGATCAGGACAATCGCGGCTGCGGTGCCGGCCATCAGCCAGCTCTTGATGTTCATTGGGCGCATTACAGCATCGCTCCAAAAGGAATGCGGCCTTCCAGCCGGGCAAGGTCAATTTCCGCGCGGACCCGCGCCATGCGGGCCTCGATCGCGGCGTTGCGGGCAGCGACGAGGGCGGACCTCGATGCACGCAGTTCGAGTTGCGAGATGCGCCCGGCCTCAAAGCCGATCCGCGACAGGCGGTAAGCCTCCTCGGCCGCCGTCACCCCGCCGTCTGCGGCGCGGACACGGCTGGCCGATGCGGCCAGGCGGGCCGAGGCCGCCGCACGATCGGCCACGGCGTCTTGCCGGGCTTGATCGATCCGCGCGTCCGCGGCCCGGTATTCGGCACGCGCGGCGTCGATATTGCCCCGGTTCCGATCAAACAGAGGCAACGGCATGCTGACGCCGAATGTCAGGGCAGTGGCATCCTCAAGCTCAAAGCGCCGAAACCCGACGGACGCCGTCACGTCCGGCAGGGCTCTGGTCTGCTCTGCGCTGATGCGCCGCTCGGCCGCATCACGCTCGGCCTGGGCGACGCGCACGCTGAGCGTCTCATCCGTCGAGGGCGTGCGAGAGGCCGGAACCCGATCAAGAAGACTGTCCTCAATGGAGGTGACCGGAGCCTGCAGCATGGCGACTGCCGTCAGGCGGGCGAAGGCCGCATCGCGCTCAGCCACGGCTTCATCGAAGACCGCGCGGGCGGCGGCGACTTCGCTTTCCGCCTGCAGGCCGCGAACCATCGGCTCACGGCCCTCTTCGACGAGGGCGAGGGCCGCGCGCCCGTCCGCCAGGGCGATACTGAGCGCTTCCTGGGCGACGGCCAGCCGGCGCTGAGCCGCCTCGGCCTCGGCGTAGGCGAGGGCCAGCCGGGTGGACGATTCGACGCTGGCCAGATCGCGGCGAAGTCCGGCAGCTCCGGCTTCTGCACGGGCCACCCCGACACGAGTCCGGCGACGTCCGAAGAGCTCCAGGTCCTGGCTGAAGGACAACGTCGCTTCGGAATTGTCGAGCCCACTATACGGGCCCGTGCCCAGGGCGTTTTCGACGTCAAACGCCAGTTCGGGATTGGGCCGTGCGCCGGCTTGGCGCACGCGGGCTTCAGCGGCCTCGGCCAGCGCCGAGGCTTCGAGGTTGATGGGCGCCGCGTCGGTCTGGGCGACGAGCGTATCGTAGGATGGGGCGGGGTCGGCGTGCGCCTGACCACCCATGGCCGACAGCATCGCGGCTGCGGCGCAGCCTGCCGCGAGGCGCGGCAGGAAAGGTCGGATTATCATATGGGGTTCCGATGAGCGTGAATGACGAATCGGCGCGCGAAAGCGCGCGAGACATCAGGCTCTCGGAGGGCGGTTCAGGCTGTCTGGGGCTGTCGATACGAGCAGGAAGTCTCGCGACGGTTCCACACTCTCGGGCGTGTTGAGCGCCAGCAGCTCCCCGCCGCCAGGTGGCAGATGGGTCGCAGTATGGCAGTGGCCGTGGTTGCAGTTGTGAAGCACATCGGAGCCATGAGACGCGTCATCCGAACCATGCTCGTCGGCCTGGATAACAAGCTCGCAGGTGTCGAGGCCTTCCAGTCCGCAGGTTGAGGCTTCGACGAGCGGCCCGACAACAAACAGCCCGAGGATCAGCACAAAGAGCGCTGAAAAGCGACGAAGCGGGCGCGACGACTGAACCACGACCGCCCTCTAGCACGGCAGCCCGAACGTGTAAACCCGTCGCCGGATCGGCATGGGCGCGACGTGTCGGACTGCAACCATTTTGAAGTGGATCTGACGGTAAGGCTGATCGCCGTCCAGGACACCCGCACTGGTCCCGCCGATCGGGGCCGGCGCGGACGCCGGGACAGAGAGGAAATCACCGTGGTCCATCCCCTCCACCCCCGTGCTTGGCGACGAATGGCCGGGCACAGCCGTCTCCTGTCCGGCGTCGCCGTCGTCAGCGGCCTCCTGGTTCTAGGTGTCTTTGGTTCTGCCCGCGCCCAGGAGACGGAACCCGGACGCTGGAGCCTCAGCGGCAATGTCGCCGCCACCTCCGACTATGTGTTCCGGGGCGTCAGCCAGAGCGAGGGCGACGCTGCCGTCTCGGTCGGCGCGGATGCGACCGACGGCGTCTTCTATGTCGGCGGCTGGGCGTCCAGCGTCGCCTTCGAGGGGGACGACGACACCGTGGCCGAGGTGGATCTGTATGGCGGCATTCAACCCCGGATCGGGGACTGGACGTTCGACGTCGGCGTGGCCGGCTATCTCTATCTCGGCACGCCGGATGGCTTCGATTACGACTATGCCGAATTCAGGGTCGGAGCGAACCGGACCGTCGGCGCCGCCGACCTGAGTGTGACCGCAAGCTGGTCACCCGACTATTTCGGTGTCGACGAGGACGAGGCCTTCTATCTCGAAGCCGCCGCCGAGACGCCGCTCGATGACCGCTGGACCCTGTCTGGGGCCGTGGGCCGGCAATGGGTGTCATCTGATTTCGACTACGCGACCTGGACCCTGGGGGTGGCCTATCAGCTGACCGATCGGCTGGCCGTGGATGTCCGCTATTCCGACACCGACGCGCACGACTTCGGGACCATCTACGACGGCCGTGCCGCAGTCAGCCTGAAGGCCGCTTTCTGAGGCCCTGATTCCGGCGCGCCGTTCCCGTCAGCACCAAGCCCGAAGCCTCATCAGCAGCCTCCTTTCCTCAACAGCGGCTCGCGCACTATCTGGGCTCGCCTCGGAGCGGCGCGGCCGGTAGAGCGGCCCATTCGTAATGTGTAGGTCGGACGCTCGGGCCACCGAGGCGGTGCCACCTCTCCCAGATTCCGGTCGTCCGGTCAGGTCGCCGGGGGTGTCCCGGTCGCCGGTTCGGCAGGGGCGTCGTGACCAGCGGGGTCATGGTCGTGATCCGCGCTCTGATCTTCGCTGTGGTTCATCTGCTCACAGCAGCACGGCTCGCCTTCAGCCATGTTTTCGCAGCAGGCCATGGCCTGGCCCTCGGCCATCTCCTCGCAACAGGCGCAGCGATCAGCGGCCAGAGCGGCACCGGCGGTGAGGGCCAGGAAGGCCCCCGAAAGCAGCAGGGTTCTCATCAGGACATCTCCTCTAGTGGACCATGAAACCGACCGTACCAGTCATCTGGTGGCCGTCCTCGCCCTGGGCAGTCCAGGTCAGGGTGTAGGTGGCGGGGGTCAAGGCCGGCAAGGCGACCGAGGCGCCGGTTCCCGCCGACGCCTCTGGGACGGCGACCGCGACGGCGGCCTGGCCGTGCGCCTGAACGGTGACGTCGGTCAGGCGCATGGCGTGCGGAAAGGTGATCGAGAAGCTCTCGGGCGGTCCCATCAGCATGGAGCCGTCTGCCGGAACCGTCGTCAGGCTCTGGGCGGCGGAAGCGACGTGACCCGAGTGGTCCATGCCGGCGTGACCGCCATGATCCATTCCGGCGTGGCCGGCATGGTCGCCGGACGGCTGATGGCCGGCGTGAGCGCCGTGCGGGTCTTGAGCCAGGGCGACAGCGGGCGCAGCCAGAGCCAGAACGGCAGCGGCGGTGATCAGGCGAAACATGGTCAAACCTTTCAGTACCAGGCCCTCAGGCCAACGAGGAAGCGGGTCTCTTCGACGGGCTGGCCCGATACGCGGGCCAGGTCGGCGGCATCACCGAGAGCGCTGTGCCACTCGACCCCGATATAGGGGGCGAACTCGCGCCGAATTTCATAGCGCAGACGCAGGCCGGCTTCGGCTCCGGTAAAGCCCGATGCCAGACCGCGTGCCGGTTCGTCCGAGGCGGACAGGTCCAGCTCGGCGCGGGGCTGCAGGATCCAGCGTTGGGTCAGACGGACATCCCATTCGGCCTCGACCCGCGCGGTCAGATCACCCTCGGACGACAGGAACAGGGCTGTGTCGACCTCCCACCAGCCGGGGGCCAGGCCCTGGAGACCGGCGACCAAATGCGTGGCATCGTCGCCGTTGCGCACGACATCCTGCCGAAGGCCGACCTGGACGTCCCAGAAGGGTCGGATGGCACGGCTGTACAGGGCCTGGACCTCGACCTCCTCGACACCGCCGTCGAAGTCTCCCTCGCCCTCAGTCTTCCAGGCGAAGCGGTTGATATCGCCGCCGATCCACCCTTGCGCATCCCAAAGAAAGGTCGTGTCGTCTTCGCCGAAGCCGGCCTCCAGCCGTTCCAGGATGATCGCGACCGTCTGCATACCGCCCGTGCCCGGCAGCAGCGCCGCCCGCGCTTGCGCCATGACCTCGGCACCATGTATCGCGTCGGCGGCATGGGCGGGTCCCGAGAAGGCGGCAGCAGGCGGCGGCGTCTGGCCGGCGCGACCCGCATCGTCGGCGCTGGTCGAGACGTCCGGCGGCGTCGGCCCCGGCATGGTGTGCCCGGCATGGGGATCAGCGGCCTGTGCCGGTGGCATGGCGTGCCCGGCGTGGGGATCGGCGGGCTGTGCCGGTGGCATGGTGTGCCCGGCGTGCGGATCAGCGGGCTGTGCCGGTGGCATGGTGTGCCCGGCGTGCGGATCAGCGGGCTGTGCCGGTGGCGTGGTGTGCCCGGCGTGCGGATCGGCGGGCTGCTCCGGTGGCGTGGCGTGTCCGGCGTGCGGGTCCGGCTGGGCCACCGCCGGCGAGGTCGCCGTCACCAGCAGTCCGGCCAGAATCAGGGTCGACCGCATCATGCTGCGTCTCCGTCCAGGGGGCGCACGGTCACGACATTGAACATTCCCGTGTGCATATGCATCAGCAGGTGACAGTGGAACGCCCAGTCGCCGGGTTCCGAGGCGGTCAGGTCGAAACTCAGCTGCGAACCCGGAGCGACATTGACCGTGTGTTTCCACGGCTGGCGATCATCAGCGGCCCCCGTCACCAGCTCGAAGAAATGGCCGTGCAGATGGATCGGATGGGACATCATGGTGTCGTTCACCAGCGTCACCCTGACCCGCTCATCGCGCGCGAAGCGGATCGGCTCGACCAGCTCCGAGAACCGCCGCCCGTCAAAGCCCCACATGAACCGTTCCATGTTTCCGGTCAGGTGGATTTCAAGGCTGCGCGTCGGCGGCGTCGCGCGCGGATTGGGCTGCAACGCAATCAGGTCCGTATAGACCAGCACCCGGTGCGGCACGTCGGTCAGGCCCAGAGGCCGCTCGCCCAGACGGTTGCTCGGAGCCGAGGAAATCATGTCGACACCCGCTCCTACCTGCATATTGGCCGGGGCATTCTCGGGATCACGCATGGCCATGTCGCTGTGATCCATCGGCACGGCGGCGCCCATGTCGTGACCCATGGCCGAATGGTCCATACCGCCCATCGACCCCTGATCCATTGCTCCCATGCCCATATCGGCCATGGTCAGGTTCGGGACCTCGCGCAGCGGCGGCACCGCCGCCTGCATCCCGACGCGCGGGGCCAGCATCCCCACCGCCATGCCCGAACGGTCGATGGCCTCAGCGACGACGGCATAGGCCGCGTCGGCCTGCGGCTGGACGATGACGTCATAGGTCTCGGCCACGGAGATCTGGAACTCGTCGGTTTCGACCGGCCGGACCGGGATACCGTCGGCCGCCACCACCATCATGGCCAGGCCCGGAATCCTGAAGTTGAAGATCGACATGGCTGCGGCGTTGATGATCCTCAGCCGCACCCGCTCACCGGGCCGGAACAGGCCGGTCCAGCCCTCTGAAGGGCCGTGGCCGTTGATAAGGTAGGTATAGACCGAGCCGTTGACGTCCAGGATATCGCGCGGGTCCATCCGCATCCCGGCCCACATCTGGCGTTCCGCCAGACTCATCCGGTCTTCGCCGGAGATCAGCCCTTCGACGGTTGTGCGCTGGCGATTGAAATAGCCCGGGCTCTTCTTCATCCGCTCCAACAGCTCGTGCGGATGGATGAAGCTCCAGTCCGACAGCATCAGAACGTGCTCGCGGTCGTAGGTGACCGGATCGGTGCCGGCTGGGTCGATGATGATTGGCCCGAAGTGACCCATGGCCTCCTGGAGGCCCGAGTGGCTGTGGTACCAGTAGGTTCCCGCCTGGCGCACCGGAAACTCATAGACAAAGGTCTCCCCCGGTCGAATGCCGGGGAAGCTGATCCCCGGCACGCCGTCCATCTGGAACGGCAGCAACAGTCCGTGCCAATGGACCGAGGTGTCTTCGTCCAGGGTGTTGGTCACCGACAGGCGCGCGGTCTGACCCTCGCGCAGCCGGATCAGCGGGGCCGGCATCGTGCCGTTGACAGTGACGGCGTGGCCGGTCTCACCGCCGAGTGTAAAGGGTGAATGGCCGACGCTCAGACGGAAGTCGGTGCCACTCAGCGTCGGCAGGGTCGGCGCGATGCCCGCGCTCCCGGTCTGGGCCCAGGCCGGCATCAGCCCTTGAGCCGCGAGCAGCCCCCCGCTCAGCAGGGTCTGTTTCAGCAGGGTTCGGCGGTCAGGTCGCACGTCAATCAGCCTCTTGTCGTCGATGAGCGGGTATCTGCACGAAATACGCAGCCGCGTCCTTGTGCCCTCAGCGATCAGAGCTGATCCAGCACCGCGCGCAGCCGCGCCCTCGCCCGCGCAATCCTCAGCTCCACGGCCTTGGGGGTCAAATTCAACAGGTCGCCGATCTCGACCTGGGATCGGCCCTCCAAGGTGGCCAGCAACAAAGGGGCCTTCAATCCATAGGGCAGATCATCCAGGGCAGACGACACGGCTGCCAGGTGCCGACGATCCTGGAGGATCGTCTCGGGATCGGGGGACGGGTCGCCGACGCGTCCGGCTTCGGGCGAATCCAGGCCAACGGCATTGCGGATCAGACGCCGCACCTGCCGGCGACGACCCCAATCACGACACTTGTTCAGGGCGATGCGCCGCAGCCAGACGTCAAAGGGCCGCTCGGGATCATAGCGACGGATCGCCAGCCAGGCCGCGACATAGGTGTCCTGAACCAGGTCCAGCGCCTCATCGGCATCCCCGACATAGCGCCGGACGAAGCGATACAGATCTGCCTGACCAGCGGCCATCAGGGCGCTGAACGCCGCCCGCTCGCCGGCGGCGGCTCGCCGTTGAAGATCCAGCCCTGCCACGGCCTAGTCGGAGCCGGCCTGCAGGCTCTCAATAACCGCCGCATCGAAAGCGCGCGCCTGTTCGGGCGTCAGCTCGGCACGCATCTCGAAGACGTGACCCAAGGTCGCCTTCTGAAGATCGCCCATCGCGTCATGAAAATGATCAACCGCAGTCTGGACCTCGGGTGTATCGCCCTGATTGGCGGAGATCGCCGCGACCATCTCACGGTTGGCGGTGCGGAGCTCGCCTTCAAGGCGATCGCGGTCCTGGGCGAAGGCCGCCTCCAGCGTTTCGATCCGGCGATCCTGCTCTGGCGTCAGCGCGATCTGATCGTGGATCATCGCGTGCAGACTGGGGGGCGTACGGTCGCGGTGAATCCAGCTGACGCTGGCCCAGGTCGCCAGGCCGCTGGCCAGGGCGGCCACCACTGCCGTCACGACAAGGGATCGCAAGGACGGGCTCATCCGAGGTGGCCCGTCAGGCCGAAGGGATCCAGACCGGCCTCGACGGTCAGGACGCGCAGTTCGGATGTCGGGGTCTGCTCCTGCCGGGCATACACTCCGCCGCCCAAGGCCCCGATCAGGCCGGCCAGGACCAGAACACCGACCTGGCGTCGCATGGCCGCCGCCGTCTGATGGTGTCGGTTGACCCGTCGCCAGACCTCGGCCTCGAAAGCCTCCTCCGCAACCGCATCCTGGGTCGGCGCGGCTCTGCGGATTAGGTCATCAATGTCATCGTGCATGGGCATATCCTCTCGTGCCAATACGCTTGCAAGCACCGGTGCCCTCTTGAGGGCATCGAAGCCGCGCGCCGTAGGTATTGGGTATGATCCGCATTCGCCGCGGGTCAGGGGGCAGGCCATGATCGAGCGCGAAGCCAGCGTCACCGCCTATCCGGCGCGCCTTGAAGCACTGACTTCGATCCGATTTCTCATGGCGCTTGGTGTTGTTCTCTTTCATTTTCAACTCGTTTGGGCTTTCCCCGAGGGCAGCTCAGGTCTGTTGAACCGGGCCAGGCTCGGTGTGGACGCCTTTTTCATTTTATCTGGCTTCGTGCTCGCCCATGTATATTTGCAACCCGGCGCGCCGTTCTCCTACCGGCGGTTTTTAGCCGCCAGATTCGCCAGGATCTATCCGGCGCATCTATTTGTACTGCTTGGCGTGCTGAGCATGGTCGCAACAGCCGGCCTCCTCGGCATAGAACTGCAGCCCGGACGATTTAACGTTCCAGATTTCTTCCAAACCCTGCTGTTGATTCAGGCATGGTTCCCGCGCCACGATCAAGTGTTCTGGAACGGCCCGTCCTGGTCATTGTCGGCCGAATGGTTTGCCTACCTGGCCTTCCCGGTATTTGCGCTCGTTGCAACGGCACTGCGTCGCCGGCCACTCATCCTCATCGGTTTGAGTCTAGTCCTCTTCAGTTTGCTCGATGCCTTCTATCAGGCGGTCTTCGGTCTGATCCTGCCGCGTGCCGAGGACAGCATGGGCTTCTTTCGGATCATTCCGGAATTCTTGTTCGGGATTGGACTCTATTTCTTCGGCGTTCGCGTCAGCATTGGCCGGGGTCCAGCCATCGCCTTCGCGTTATTGTCCGGTGCCGCGCTTCTCTACGCTATGCAGATCGGGGCCGACGACCGCCTGATCGTCTTCTTGTGCGGCCCGTTCATCTTGGCCTGCTCATTTCTGTCCAAGACCGGTGCTGAGGGCGTTCTGGGTCACCGGTGGTTGGTGTTCATGGGCGATTGTTCCTACGCGCTGTACCTGGTTCACCTGCCGTTGTTGCTGGCTTGGCGAAATGTCGCCGCCAAGCTACTCGGCCTGCCCGACGATTATCTCATGGGGCTGCCCGAGCAAGCGGTCGTGCTGACTGTCACATTGATCGCCGCCGTCGCCATCTACTGCTTGGTCGAGCGTCCGGCCCGACCATGGATTCGATCTGTCCTAAACACTGATCGGCTAGCCAGAACCGCTGACTGAATCGATCACCAGTGTGAGGAAATACACATGAACCGATTGAGCCTCTTAAGTGCCGCTGTACTTGCCATTGCTTCGCCGGCCTTCGCCCATCCAACCGAGGCGACCGAGTCGACAATCTCTCTTCCAGACGAAGCGGATTCTGCGGCCAACGTCGTGGACGACTTCCACGCTGCTCTGTCGAGCGGGGATGTTGAGACTGCCTCAGCCCTCTTGGCCCCTGACGTTGTCGTGCTCGAATCTGGCGGTGCAGAGCACTCGCGCGATGAATATGGCAGCCACCACCTAGGGTCCGACGCCGCCTTCGCAGCGGCAACAGAAGCCGAGGTGTTGCGTCGTACCGGCGCAGTGGTGGGCGATGTCGCCTGGATCGCCAGCGAAGGTCGCGTTCGGGGTGAATTCAATGGGCGCGCCGTCGATCGCCTGACGGCCGAATCTATGGTGCTGGTCCGCCGTGACGGTGGGTGGAAGATCCAGCAAATCCATTGGTCTTCGCGTGCTGCGCCGACCGACTAGAGGGCCGCTGGCGGGGCCAATGTCCCCATGACGGCCACGACCGCCAGGATTGCCGCCCCCAGGGCGGCTTCAACCGCCAGGCTGGTCTTCAAGCGCCTTAGCGCGCCGGGTTGATCGGATGCAGCCAGAGCCGGTGTGAGCCGGAACCGGTTCAATGCGGCCAGGACCAGCATGGCGACGAACAGGCCCAGCTTCAGGGCCAGCCACCGACCATAGGGCGTCTCCAGCATCGTCGGTGCCGCGTCCAGCCCGACCAGAACGAAGACGTTGAATCCGCCGCTCAGCACCAGGGCGGCGACCGCCATCGTCCCGACGCCGGCGAAGGCGGACAGGGCACGGTGAAGGGGCTGGACTGACGCATCGGGGGCCAGGCGGCTGGCGACCAGAAAGGCGACCAACGCGCCCAACCAGACGCCGGCCGCCGCCACATGAATGATGTCGCTGATCAGGTGGACGACCCCCAACGACCCTTGGGTGGCACCGGCGTGGCCGCTCCAGGCGAAGCTGGCACAGATCCCCAGGCTCACGGCCGCCAGGCCGGCCCATCGCCTCGACCCGGCACGAACCACCAATGCCGCCGCGACGATCGCCAGAACCACGCGCTCGACATGAGCGACGCCGAGCGCCGTCCGGGACGCCACGAACGTCAGAGCCGTCGGGTCCAGCGCGCTTTCCAGCGCACCGGCCATCAGGGCGGTCTGGGCGATCAAGCCGACCGCCGCACCGAGTGCCACCGCACAGGCCGCCACCAGGGCGTATCGCCTGATCTCGTCCGTGCGCCCGACAGAGGGACTGTAGATCTGAAACAGGGCCAGGCCGAACAGCGCCGTTGCCCCGACGAACTGCAGCCACCGCAGAGCGATGAGGAGCGGCTCCATCAACTAGTGGACGGTGAAGCCGTATGAGCCCGTCATGCGGTGACCGTCATTTGAGGCGATCGCCCAGTTCACCGTGTAGCTCCCGGCCCTCAGGGCGCGCGTCGGTGTCGCGGTGATCGTCACGCCGTCGCGCGATACCTCCGAGCGAACGGGCTGCACCGCTCCGGCTGCGTTGACGATCTCCAGGCTGGAGAAGGCGGGCACCATACGTTCGCTGAAGGTCAGGCGGATCGAGGCCGGGCTGGTGCCGACGGAGTCTCGGGCCGGGCTGGCGCTGACCAGCCGCGCATGAGCTTGCACCGCCGTCGGCGCGGCGAGACTGAGGACGGCGATCGAAGCGAGGATGAGACGGCGGGTGGGCATGGGTGGTCTCCAGACTGATCCTGTCTATACGCCAGCGGCACCAGATTCCCTCGCTGATCGCACCGGGCTGTGTCCGGTGCCGTGGCCGTATGCCGTTCTCATGATCGACACCAAAAAGGAGACGGACGATGCGTGGAACCTTGCTTGGAATCGCCGTGGCGGCCCTGGCCTTGACCGCCGGCTGCGGCAATCGCGACGAACGCACCTACCGCGATCCAGAAACCGGCAGCGAGATTACGGTTCAGACCGGTGAGCGGATGCAGGCCCCCCGCAATATGCCGGCCTATGCGCCCATCTATCCGGGTGCGCGGATCGAGAATGTCATGGAGGGAACCAGCTCTGGCGAAGGCGGCGCGGATTCGGGCGGTATGGTGACCTTCCTGACCGACGCCGACATGGAAACGGTAACCCGCTTCTATCGCGAGCGGCTCAACGCCTCGGGCTTGACCGAGCGCAGTGACGTCAGCATGGGCAGCGCGATGATGTTGTCGGCGACGTCTGCGGAGAACGCGTCCAACGCCGTCCAGGTGACGCTGTCGCCGTATGAAGCGGGGTCCGGCACCCGGGTCTCCGTGACCTATTCTCAGGGTTCTTGACGCAAACCCTTGATACCCGGCAACGTCTCCAGATTAGGCGGGGGCGCGAATGTCGGATTGGTCCAGGGTCGAGCAGGTCTTTGATGCGGCCATGGAGCTGCCGCCGGACCAGCGTCTCGATCATGTGCGTTCGGCGTTGGCCGGCTCACCGGAGCTGGAAGCCGAGGTCATCGGCCTGATCGCGGCCGCGACGGCCTCGGACGGCTTTCTGGAGCCGTCGGTCGGAGACGTCTCGACCCTGACCGAGGGCACCCGCATCGGAGACTGGCGCGTCGCGGGCCTGATTGGCTCGGGCGGCATGGGCCAAGTCTATCGGGTCCAGCGGGCCGACGGAACCTTCGAGCAGGACGCGGCTCTCAAGATCATGCGTGCCTTGCCGCCCGCCTACTGGGCCCGGTTCCAGGCCGAACGTCAGATCCTGGCCAATCTGGAGCACCCCGGCGTCGCTCGTCTGCTGGACGGAGGCCTGGGGCCGGACAATCGGCCCTTTATGGTCATGGAATTCGTCGAGGGTGCGCCGGTCGACGCCTGGGCCGCCGAGCGCCGGCTTGATGCGACCGCGCGCGTGCGCCTGATCCTTCAGGCCGCAGAGGCCGTCGCCCACGCCCACGCCAAGCTGGTTGTCCATCGCGACATCAAGCCGTCGAACATTCTGGTGACCGGGGACGGCCGCACCCGCCTGATCGACTTTGGCGTGGCCAGGCTGATGACCGGCCAGGATGCCCGCCGGACCGAGACACCGATCTCGGTCGAATATGTCGCGCCGGAACTGCTGGAAGGTCAGCCGGCCTCGGTGATGACCGACGTCTATGGCCTGGGCGCGACGCTCTATGAACTGCTCTGTGGGCGCGCGCCGATCCCGGTTCAGGGCGACGCCATTGCCGTGGCCGTGCGCCGCATCGCCGAGGCAACGCCGCCGCCGGTGTCCAGTCTGATCCGGCCCGCCCTGCGCGATCGCGGTCTGGCGCGGGATCTGGACGCCATTCTCGCCAGGGCCCTGCGCAAGGAACCGGGCGAACGTTACTCGACGGTCGAGGCCTTTGCCGAAGACCTGCGCCGCGCCCTGGCTGGTCAGGCGGTCCAGGCCCGCTCAGGCGAAGGCGGGTACGCCGTGCGACGGTTCCTGCGTCGCCGGCGCTGGCCGATCGCAGCCGGTGTCGCCATCGTCGCCAGCCTCAGCGTCGGCCTGGGCCTGGCCCTGCATCAGGCCCAGCGCGCCGAGCGTGAGCGCGACATCGCCCGCCAGGAACAGGCCCGTATCGAGGCGGTCCAGCAGTATCTCTACTTCATGCTGCGTAACGCCGCCGACAGTGGTGGGCCGGACGCCGACGCCTCCCAGATCCTCAACAATGCAGCCGCCCAGGTCATGGCCCAGTTCGAGACCGACCCCGAAGAGGGTGGCCCGATCCTGAAGATGCTGGGAGAGCTGTACTTCTACCTCAATGACTATGAGGCGGCGGTTCCCATCCTGACGCGGCTGGCCGAATCCGAACGGATCGATCCCGCCCTGCGCGCCTCAGCCCGCTATGATCTGGCTCAGGTCAGGCTGCGCCAGAGCGACCTGGACCAGGCGACCGCCCTGCTGGCCCAGGCCCAGGCCTTCTGGAACGGCGATCCGGTGCGTTGGCGCTCCGATCTGGTCGCCAGCCGCCTGGTCGAAGCCCGCGTTCTGCGGGATCGGGGAGAGGTCGAGGCCGCGGTCCAGCTGCTCCAGGGCTCCCTTCCCCAGCGCATCGCCATCAGCGGGGCCAACCACCGCGAGACCGGGATTGTTCACAACGATCTCGGCGTCATGCTGGTGGCGGCCGGTCGACCCGAGGAGGCCCTGCCGGCCTTCCGTTCCGCCCTCGCCGTCTGGACTGCGACCGGTCTGGAAACCAGCCCCGACGCCTTGAACACGCTGAACAACCTGGCGGCATTGGAGGTCTTGTCAGGTCGCCCGGAGGCCGCCGAGCCGCTGTTCCGACGCGCCGTGGAAATCCGGCGGCGTTTCTACGGCCCGTCGGCGGCGACCGCCGCCCTGCTCAGCAACTATGGCAAGACCCTGGTTCAACTCGATAGGGCCGAAGACGCCGTCCCCATTCTCCAGGAGGCGTCGACCATGGCCCGCGAAACGGCGGGGCCAGGCAGCCTGCATTTCGCCTCGGCCACCGCCGGCCTCAGCGAGGCTCTGATCGAGGTCGGTCGCGTCGACGAAGCCGCCGATATCGCCGAGGCCGGCCTGAACGACGTCCGAGGCGCGCTCGGTGCCGGCCACCCCGGTGTCGGGGTCGCTGCGGTCGGCCTGGGCCGCGCCCGCGCCGCCCAGGGTCGCGACGCCGAAGCGCGGGCCCTGCTGGATCAGGCCGAGACGGATCTGGCACCTCTGGGGCCGGCGGCGGCGTCGCAGATCAGGGCCATCGCCCAGGTCAGGACGCGATACGGTCTGGAATGACGCCGCCTTCGGGCGGTTCAGCCTGAAGCTCGCGGAACAGCCAGGCCCGGGCCTTGACCCAGTCGCGGCGAACGGTGCGATCTGTGACACCCAGGATACGCGCCGCCTGCTCCTCGCTGTAACCGGCGAAGAAGCGTAGCTCGACGACCTGGGCCAGGCGGGTGTCGACGTCACCGAGGCGCTGTAGGGCTTCATCCAGATCGACCAGCCGTTCATCGCTCTCCCAGAAGGGTTCGATGTCGTCGGTCAGCGGATCGATCTTGCCGGCACCGCGCTTGGCCGTCATCCGGGCCCGGGCATGATCGACCAGCACATGACGCATCGCCAGCGCCGCCGCGCGCAGGAAGTGTTCGTCGTCCATCCAGCCTTCGCTGCGCCGAAGCCTCAGCCACGCCTCGCTGATCAGGGCGGTGGTGCGAAGCGTTTCGCCGGCGCGTACGCGAAAGCGCTCACGGCTGGCGATGCGCCGAAGCTCGCCCCACAGCTCCGGGGCCAGGCGATCGGCAGCCGAGCGAATGACCGGTGACGGCTCTCGGCTGTAATCGATCGGCTCTACGCTCATTCTCGCCCGTCCTCCTTTGGATCACGGATAGACTATCGCGGATGTCACTGACCGTCACGGGGTGTCGATTTCTGACATCTGTTCGATTCCCGATGTCCGGCCTCGGGGATCAGTTGGCGTTCAGTCCAGTGACAGATGGAGGAGGACGAAGAAATCCGATGAAAACACCCATGCCATGTCTGGCGCTGGGCGCCGTTGCCCTTGGCCTGTGCGCCTGTGAACCGTCGTCGGGAAGCGGGTCCGACATCCCGGCCTCCGCAAGCTCGTCCTCCGCGGCCGGCGAGATCATTCCCAGCGGAAATCCCGAGCTGCTCTCGGCCATGCGGTGCTGGGGCTATGTGCGGTCGTCCTTCTACCTCCATCTGGCGGCTCCGGGCCGGACCGGCGCCCTGCCCCAGGCGACACAGATGCAGATGGAGGCCTGGAACAATCGGGCCGTCACCCTGGCCCACGCCGACGACATGAGCCTCAGGGGCTATGAGGCCCTGCGCGACGAAGTCGCCATCTCCAGCAACGATCTGCTGGACGAGCAATTCCGCGATGCGGCGATCGAACCGACGCAGACCTGCGTCGACACCACGCCTGAGGTGACCGGCAACGTCCCGGACCTGCGTCAGGACTAGGGCCGCAGTTGCGCTCCCACTATTCCACGGCCCGCTCGATGACGACCTCGAGCGGAGCCTCCATATTCGGGGACTGGTAATACCCCAACCGGAGGTTTCCTCCGTGAAGCGGAACGTCCAGCCGATGCGCAAGCGCATCCGCACCGGGGCGAAGAGTCAGTCGGACCCAGGATTGATGCACCCGCGCGCCGGCATCGAATTGGCCGCCGGTATCGATGAACTCACAGTCCTCTCCCAGCGGCCGGGGCAATGGCAGCTCAACGCCACAGAACGGCTGAAACAGGACGTAGCTGCCCTCCACCGTGTCGCCGTCATGAATGAGCTGGATAGCCATGATGGCCCCATCGTCGGGATCGCCGGCCCGCACGATGCGCCAGTTGCCCTGAAGCGGACCGGCCGGTGTCAGCTGTTCGCCGGCGTCTGGCCCGTGCCCGTCGGAGGGCGGGCGCGGGCGCTTCTGCGCCAGGGCTGGCGTGGCAGCCAGCAGCAGACACATCGTGCCCAGGATCATGTTACGCATGGTTGTCACCTCATCATCAGATCGTCGCCGCCGAACCGGTCCGTGTCGAACGCCACGCCCGGCCGGGAGATGGCTTGGTCGGCCTCCATGCTCAGGGCCGGCGCGGATACGGCCGGAACGGCATTGGCTTGATCATGATGTCCATCGGGCCGGGTCTTCGTCTGGAGGAACGGGGTTCATGAGCAATTCAGGACACAACCGCCGAACTTGAAGGATCAGATCCCGCCAACCGCCGCCAATCCGCTCGCCCCGCTGCCCACCAGCCGGGGGGCCGTCAGCTCGGAAACCCCGCCCAGTGCATAGACGGCGACACCGGCGTTTGCGACCCAGGCCCGGAACGTCTCGACTCCCAGCGGCTTGCCCGCCGACGGACTGGCGCTGGCGAAGACCGGCGAGACGAGGGCCGCATCCAGCCCCACCGCCGCCGCCGTATCCAGTGCCTGGGGCGAATGGGCTGCGCCGGTCAGAAGCCAGGCCGGATGACGACGCCGCCATCGCGCCGCCGCCTCCAGATCCCGCTGCGGCAGATGCAGTCCATCGGCCCCGAGGCCCTCGGCCAGCCCGCCGTCTGCCCCCACCAGAAGCCCCAGTCCGCGCTGGCGGCAGGCCTCGGCCAGCCGTCGCCCCACCTCCAGACGGTCGTCACGCCCGAACCAACGCAGCACCACCGCCGCCCCCGGCGGCAACCGCTCGGCCTGCTCCCAGGGGCGCGGCGTTCGCTCGGGGTCGGTCAGGAACAGCAGCGGCGGCAAGGCCCGCGCCGCGGGGTTGGCCTGGGCCCGGGCGCGACCTAGATCATGGGCCGTTGCAAAAAGCGGATTCGATGACCAGTCCAAACCCGGCCCTTTCGGCCATTCACCACAAGATTGAGCGCGCCGCCCGGGCGGCCGGCCGCAATCCGACCGATGTGACCCTGACGGCCGTCTGCAAGCAACAGCCGTGGGATCGAATTCAGCCGGTGTTCGATGCCGGCCAGCGCGTGTTCGGCGAGAACCGGGTGCAGGAGGCACAGGGGCGCTGGGCAGAACGTCGCCTCGACCGGCCGGATCTCGAACTGCGCCTGATCGGGCCCCTGCAATCCAACAAGGTGCGGGAGGCTGTCGCCCTGTTTGACGCCATCGAATCGCTCGACCGCGACTCTCTGGCCGTGGCCCTGGCCTCCGAGATCGCGCGGGCAGGGCGCGCACCGGAACTCCTGATCCAGGTCAATACGGGCGACGAACCCCAGAAGTCCGGCGTCTCACCGGATGAGGCCGACGCCTTCATCGCCCGCTGTCGAGACGTCCACGGTCTGCCGATCGCCGGCCTGATGTGTCTGCCGCCCGCCGACGAGGAGCCGGCCATGCATTTCGCCCTGCTGGGCAAGATCGCGCAGCGCAATGGCCTGACCGAGCTATCCATGGGCATGAGCGACGACTTCGAAACGGCCGTCCGTCACGGAGCGACGCGGGTGCGCGTCGGCTCGGCCCTGTTCGGCGCGCGCGCATGACCCGTTTGCACCCGACCGGCGAAGCGTCCACATAGGGTCCATGGCCCAGGCGACTTCTCTGCTCATCATCGACGACGACGACGACCTGCGCGAGGCGCTGGCCGAGCAGCTCGAGATGTCCGGAGAATTCTCCGTCGAACAGGTCAACAACGGCCTGACCGGCGTCAAGAAGGGTTCCGAGGGCCGCGCCGAACTGATCCTGCTGGACGTCGACCTGCCCGACATCAACGGTCGCGAGGTCTGCCGGCGCCTGCGTGAGGCCGGGGTGCGCGCGCCGATCGTCATGCTGACCGGCGCCGACGGCGAGACCGAGACGATCGGCGGGCTTGAGGCCGGGGCTACCGACTATGTGACTAAGCCGTTCCGGTTCGCAGTCCTGCTGGCCCGCATCCGCGCCCATCTGCGCAATGTCGAACAGTCCGAAGAGGCCGTCTTCCGCATCGGCCCCTATCAGTTCCGCCCGGCGCAAAAGTCGCTGACCGACGAGAAGGACAAGCGCATCCGCCTGACGGACAAGGAAACCTCGATCCTGAAGTATCTGCTGCGCGCGCGCGGCGAGGCCGTGGCTCGCGAAGAGCTGCTGGCTGAGGTCTGGGGCTACAACGCCGGGGTCACCACCCACACGCTGGAAACCCACATCTATCGCCTTCGCCAGAAGATCGAACCCGGCAAGGGCAGCGCGCGTCTGTTGATTACCGACGGTGGCGGTTACAGACTGCAGGCCTGAAGGCCACACTCACGCGCAAATATGTCGCGCCTTCCCTTACGGCATCTTGCCTGACGCCGCGAAGCGCGCACAGTACCGGCCACAGACCGCGGGTTGACGGTCGGGAGGATATTCATGCGCATCAAGCTCACCCTGGCGGCCTCGACGCTCGCCCTCGGCCTGGCCCTGGCCGGCACCGCTTCGGCTCAGACCTACAGCCGGATCGTCACCTTTGGCGACAGCCTGTCGGACAACGGCAACCTGTACCTCGCCACGGGCAACACGACGCCGCCCTCGCCGCCCTATTACCAGGGCCGATTCTCCAACGGGCCCGTCTGGACGGAATTGCTCGGCTGGACCCAGAGCCGCTTCCTCGGTCCGGTCACCGGCAGCTACAACGGTGCCTTCGGCGGTGCCCGCACCGACAACCTCCTGGCCTCCCCTCCGGGTATGCGCCAGCAGATCACCAACTACCTCGGGGCGGGCGGGACGTTCCGCTCAACCGATCTCGTGACCCTGTGGGGCGGGGCCAATAACATCTTCCAGGGCCTCCCGGCTGCCAGCGTCGCGCTCGATCCCTTCGGCACGATCGCTGCGACCTCGGTCGCCGCCGCTGCGGACATGGGTTTCCTGGTGAATCAGGTCACCACCGCCGGAGCCGGAACGGTGCTTGTCGGTAACCTCCCGAACCTGGGCACCACACCCCAGTTCTCCGCCAGCCCGGCCCGCGGCCTGGCCACGCACGCGACCAACGCCTTCAATGCCGCGCTCTACGGCCAGCTGGTCGCACAATCGGCGGCCCACCCGAACTCGAACATCATCCTGATGGATGTGAACCGGGCCTTCACCGTGCTCCAGGCCGCGCCGGGCCGTTTCGGCTTCACCAACGCCTCGTCAACCTGTCTGGTCGGTGTTGTGGTCTGTGCGACGCCTGACACCTACGCCTTCTGGGACGGGGTCCACCCGACCGCCGCCGGCCATCGGCTCGTGGCTTCGCTGGCCACCGACTACATCTATTACGGCAACTTCGGCGCCCATTCCGCCGTGCAGGGCGAAATCGCCGTGCGGGCGCGAGCTGACGGCCTGGATAGTGTGACCAGCCGCCTCGGTTCCGGCTCGGCCGACCCGCAACCCGGTGGACTCTACATGGGCCTGACCTACGACCAGCATGAGTTCGATGCCCGCGGCGTCATTCCAGAGGGCGACATGACCGGCGGCACCCTGATGTTCGGGGCTGACGGCGACCTGGCTCCGGGCCTGCGCGCTGGTGGTGCTGTCCAGCTGCGGACCGGCGACGTCGATCTGGGCCTGGTCAGCTATACCGCTGACGGCGCGTCGGTGGACGCCTATATCGGCTGGCGTGAAGGCTCGTTCTTCGCCAACGCTGCCGCCGGCTACAGCTGGGACCAGTACAGCGACATCGCCCGTCAGACAGCGACGCCGGGTGTGGTAGCCCAGTCCTCGACCACGGGCACCACCTTCGGGGCCAAGGCCGAGGCCGGCATGGTCTTCGACATGGGTGGGCTGGCCTTCGTGCCGCGTGCCGGCGTGTCGTGGATCTCGACCACCGTGGACGGCTACGTCGAAGAGAACGCCTTCGGGGCCCAGCACCAGATCGCCGAGCGCAACATCGACGCCGTCGCCGGTGAGGTCGTCCTGCGCGTTGAGGGCGACATGGGGGGCATGGGCTTCTGGGGCGAAGGCGGCTACCGCGACGTCCTCAGCCACGATGCCGACGCCGCTATGATCGGTCTGGCCGGCAATACGGCACGCCCGATCGCCATCCATGCGGAAGACCCGGACGGCGGTCAGGCCCTGTTGGGTGCCGGCCTGTCGACCCACTGGGGTCCGGCCGAGATTGCCTTCGGTTACCGGGGGCGCATCGGTGAATCCTACAGCACCCACCAGGGCGGCGTAGAGGTCACCGTCCACTTCTAGCAGACCGACCTCATCTGAGGCGATTCAAGGCCCCGTCGGCGCAATCCGGCGGGGCCTTTTCGTTGGCTCACACCCTGGCGCTGAAACGACGACGGCCCCGTCCTTCCTCAGACGGGGCCGCACGAAATTCTGGAGCGGGCGAAGGGAATCGAACCCTCGTATGCAGCTTGGGAAGCTGCCGTTCTACCATTGAACTACGCCCGCAGCAGGGTTGTCCTAGAGCGGCGCGGCCGGGCGGGCAACGAAAAAGGCGGCGGGTCGCCCCGCCGCCTGATCCGTCTTAGGATGGGGCCGCGCTACTGTACGCGCTCGACCGATACCCCGGCGGCTTGCAACTGGGCCTGGACGCTGTCCGGTCCGGCCAGGTGCAGGGCCCCCACGGCGATGAAGACCGTCCCCGATCCGGCCAGCTCTTCCTGGATCTGACCCACCCAGTCCGCGTTGCGACGTGTCAGGATCAGGTCGTAGATGGTGGGGAACTCGACCTTCATCTCCTCTCCGCTCAGGGCATACAGGGTGTCGGGATCACCCGCGGCCCAGGCCCCGGCCATGGCGTCGAGCAGGGCGGCGCTCTCATCGAAGTTCTCGAGGGTCGAGCGCAGGAAATCCAGTTCGACCTCCGGCTCCATGTCGGCGAAGAACATCAACTGCTGTTCGATCGTCTCCAGGCCGTGGATCGGCTTGCCCGTGTCGAGCGCCTGTTGACGCAGCACGATGTCGACGCCCGCTGCCGGATCGTAGCCGGCCTGGGTCAGCGGAGCCACCGACAGGGTGATGGCCGCCAGCCAGGGCCGCATCGGGTCCAGCATCTGCCGGGTCGCGCCCATGGCGGCGGCGGCCTGGTCGAACGAAGCCTGTTCCTCGACGTTCAGGCGGCTGGACAGGGGCGTCTGCGGTGACAGGCCGTGCTGCATGATGAGGGGCGTGGCCGCCGCCTGGTCACTTGGATCTTCGATTTCCAGCCACAGCGCCTCGGATGCCTGGAAGGCGTCCGCGACCTGCGGGGTCATCCAGTCGCCGCCAGGCCGCAGCAGGTGCACCGTACCGAACAGATACAGCGTCGAATCGGCATCCCGAACCACCCACAGCGCCGGGGCGGCCGGGGTTTCGGCAGCGGCGGTGTGGCCCGCATGGTCCTGGGCCAGGGCCAGGCCGGGAACGGCGGACACCGCCAGACCCAGGCCGAGCGCGGCCCCGCAGACCGTCCTGGCCAGGCGAGCGGTGAGGGATGAGACATAGGTATGGACTGACATGAAGACTCTCTTGTTGGGGTCAGGATCGGTTGCCGTCCGGATCGAGAAAGATAGCCTCGATCGGCAGCTCAAACGTTCGGGAAATCTTGAAGGCCAGCGGCAGCGACGGGTCATACCGCCCGGTCTCCAGCGCATTGACGGTCTGGCGTGATACGCCCAGGGCCGCCGCCAGATCGGCCTGGCTCCAGTCGCGCTCGGCGCGCAGGACCTTGAGGCGGTTCTTCATCTAGCGACTCTTCCAAAACCACCAGAACAGCCAGGCCACGCTGTACCCGAAGACCAGGGCGAACAGGGTGATCATGCCGCCTGTCGCCACATAGCCGGCCGGTCCCTCATCGAAGCCCGGCCACAGCGGCACATCTAGCTCAGGTCGCTCGCTCAGGAGCAGGAAGCCGACCATCAACGGCAGGATCACGGCGTTGCCGCCCCAGAACCAGGCCCATTTGTGCGCCTCGCGCGCGGCTTCGTCGAGTTGGCGCCAGTACATGGATGTCAGCCAACCCCCGACCCCAATCAAGATCACCAGGACCAGGGCCATCATGACCAGCGACCCTGGTTGGGCTCCGCGCGACATCGACGAGAAAATCGCCAGAGTCGCCCCAAGCCCCATGCAAAGGCCGAACAGGGCCGCGATCCAGCGCCAGGGCGCAATCTGTCGTCTCGGCATTTCGGACATCGCTGATTTCGCTGAAGGGGCGTTCATAAAGACAACGTCCCTTTACATATCGAGTGGCCGTCATGTCAAGCGACCTGGACACAAAGTCTTCGTCGCTTGTCGTCTGAATTCGCCTGTGCGGTGAATCTACAGGGGCCGACGGCTGACTCTTCCTGACTCCAGCGGCCCGCAGGCATCACGGAACCGTGAAAATCATTCATAAGGCGCGCCTAGGGGGGCGTTCACGAGTTTGTGATGAACGCCAGACAACAAGATTATCAGGCTCGGTCCAGCCGGGGTGCGTCAAACGGTCACGTCAAGACGGCCAGGGTTCACCAGGGGGGTGGCCCGCCCGTCTCCCCAAGGGGGGTCGACGTGAAAGTCGCCATCGTAGCCGGAACCCGACCGGAAGTTATCAAACAGGCTCCCGTCCTGGCCGCGCTCCAGGAGCGCAAGGGTTTCGAGCCCATCTGGATCTCGACAGAGCAGCAATCCAGCCTGAACAGCCAGACCCTGCAGGTCATGGGCGTGGCCCCGGACGTGGTCATGGAGCCGCCCTCGCCCGACCGCTCGCTGGGCGGCCGCTTCGCCGAGGTCATGGATCGGCTCGATCGGGCCTTCGGCCAGCTCGAACCCGACTTCGTCCTGGTCCAGGGCGACACCTCCACTACCGCGGCCGGTGCCATGGCTGCCTTCGCGCGGCGCATCCCGATCGGACACGTCGAGGCCGGCCTGCGGACCTTCGATCTCGACCGCCCCTTCCCCGAAGAGGGCTGGCGCTGCGTCGTCGGCCAGCTGTCGAGCCTGCATTTCGCCCCGACCCAGGCGGCGGCGGCCAATCTCGTTCGCGCCGGGGTCAACCCCGGCAAGGTCCACGTCACCGGCAACACCGGTATCGACAGCGTGCGCCTGACCGGTGACCGGGTCCGCCCCGAGCCCCTGACCAACGGCCTGCGTCGCGTCATCGTGACCGTCCATCGTCGTGAGAACTGGGACGGGGCGCTGGACCGGATCCTGTCGGCCCTGGTCATGCTGCGTGACCATGTGCCCGATATCGAGATCGTCTTCGTCGCCCACGCGAATCCGATGCTGCGCGAGCGTGTCTTCGCCTATCTCGGGCAGCAGTCGCGTATTCGTATCATTGGTCCGTTGGATTATCTGTCCTTCATCTCCTTCCTGAAGAGCGCCACCCTGGTCCTGTCGGACTCCGGCGGCGTTCAGGAAGAGGCCCCCGTCTTCGGAGTGCCGGTGCTGGTCCTGCGCCAGTCGACCGAACGCATGGAAGCCGTCGAGGCCGGCGTCGCCCGGCTGGTCGGCGTCGAGCGCGACACGGTGCTCCAGACCGCCACGCGCCTGCTGCTCAATGAAGACGAGCGCCAGCAGATGGTCCGGGCCGTCTCGCCCTTCGGCGACGGCTATGCCGCGCGGCGGATCGTCGACATCCTCCAGAGCACCCCGGTCGCTCAGCGCGAGGTCGTCCAGACGCGTGCGGCGGTCTGATCGCCATGGATCCCGCGATATTACAGGACGCGCAGACGGCCTGGGCAGACAGCTCGGCCTGGCTTGCGACCCACGGGGTCACCGGTGAGGCCGCCGTTCAGTGGCTGACCGCCTACTGGGGCTTTATCCAGTGGTCGGTGATGGTCTCGGCCGTCCTGATCCTGATCTCGTCGATCGACGACATGATCATCGACTTCGCCTACTGGCTGCGCGGCATTGTGCGCTTCTTCTCCTTCTGGGACCGGCCGCCGCTTCAGAAATGGCTGGACCGGCATCCTCAGAAGCGCATCGCCATCATGGTGCCCGCCTGGCAGGAATCCGACGTCATCGCCAATATGGTGGCCAACACCAACAAGTCATTCGACTACGGCCCCTTCGACATCTTTGTGGGAGTCTATGCCAACGACGCCGAGACGCGGCGCGAGGTCGAGAAGATCCGCCGGCGCTTTCCCAACGTCCATCGCGCCGAGGTGCCGCATGACGGCCCGACGTCCAAGGCCGACTGTCTGAACTGGCTGGTTCAGAACATTCTGCTGCACGAGGAACGGACCGGGGAACGCTTCGACGTCTTCCTGATGCATGACGCCGAGGATGTGGTGCATCCCTATGGCCTGAAGGCGGTGAACTGGTTCATCGACGAGGCCGCCATGATCCAGATGCCGGTGCTGTCGATGCAGCGACCGTGGAACCGGCTGGTCGCCTGCCACTACATGGACGAGTTCGCCGAATTCCATACCAAGGATCTGCCGGTGCGCACGGCCCTGACGCGCATGACTCCGTCCGCGGGTGTGGCCACGGCCTTCCACCGCGCCGCCATGCTCGCCCTGGTGCGCGAAAAGGACGGCCAGCCGTTCAATACCGACAGCCTGACCGAGGACTATGACGTCGGTCACCGTCTGTCCGCCATGGGCTTCCCGTCCGAGTTCGTGCGCTATCACGCCCGCATCAAGCGCCAGCGCAAGGCCTGGTTCCGCAAGGGTCTGGTCACCCACTATCCGCGCGAGCTGGTGGCGACCAAGGAGTTCTTCCCCGACAGGTTCACCACCAGCATCCGCCAGAAGGCGCGCTGGATGCTGGGTATCTCGATCATGGGCTGGGCCCAGCTCGGCTGGTTCGGCTCACTGGTCAATCGCTACTATTTGTTCCGCGACCGCAAGGCGCTGTTCACGGCGCCGACCGGGATGTTCGGCTATTTCATCGTCGTCCAGGTGCTCGGCTACTGGGGCCTCAAGCTGATCTGGCCCGAGGTCGTCGATCTGCCGCCGGTGATCGAGCAGGACTGGGTCTGGTTGATCGTGGCGATCAACTTCTTCTTCCTGGTCAACCGCATCATTCACCGCGCCTGGTTCACCGGGATCAACCACGGCATCGCTCACGTGCCCCTGACGCCGATCCGTATCGTGGTGTCGAACCTGATCTCGTTCGGGGCCTTCTGGCGCGCCAGCCGCCAGTATCTGAGCCACCTGATCACCGGCCGACCGATTGCCTGGGACAAGACCCAGCACGCCTATCCGTCGCTGAGCGAACTTCAGCAGGGGTCGGGCCGCCTGGGTGAGACCCTGCGCTTCTGGAACGCCCTGTCCGAAGACGACCTCAACCGCGCCCTGGCCGCCCAGAAGAACCACTACCGCCCGCTGGGGCTGATGCTCCTGGATCTCGAGGCCACGGATGACGAACATCTGTCCGAAGCCTTCGCCGAGCGGGCCGAGACCTATGCCTCGATGTTCGATCCCTTCCAGGTCGAGCCTCAGGTTCGTGACCTGTTGACCGTCGAGGAAGCCCGGCACTTCGGTGCCGTGCCCCTGCGTCGCCAGGGCGGGTCACTCGACGTAGCCGTGGCCGAGCCCATGCCCCAGGGCCTTCGTCAGGACATGGAGCGTCTGCTGGGACGGCGCGGCGTCAAGGGGGTCCGCATCCTGTTCGCGCCCCTGTCCGATGTTGCCTTCGCCCTGCGCTTCGCCTGGTCGCCGGACCCGTTCACCCAGGTCCGGGCGCGCCTGGACCAGATGCGGCGAAACGGCGACATCGACGCCTCGCGTGAGGCTCTGCTGTGGCGGTCGGTGCGCGCCGGCTACGTCCGGCTCGGCGACATCCTGGTTCGCGATGGGGCCATCAGCCATGCCAATCTCCAGACGGCGCTCGAGGCCGCCCGACGCAACGGCCGCCATCTGGGCGAGACGATCGTGGCCATGAAGCTGGCCTCGCCAGCCGCCATCGACGCCGCCCTGAATCGCCAGAAATCGGCAAGCTGGGTCAATGACGCCCTGGCCGGTGCCATCGCCCAGGCTCCCGTCGAAGAATTTCATTCTGTGAGTTAGTTCGTGTTCGTGTCATCGTTTCATCTCCAGACAGGAGCCTGCCCATGAGTGGCCCCGCCCATCTGATCGGAATGACTGCCGCCGCGGCGGTAGTGTCCTACGCACCGGCGATCGCCTCGGTGGATTTCGATCCGTCCTCCCAGGCCGCAGCCCAGGCCTATGGCTACTACACCTCCGGCAACGGTGAGGCGGCCGTCGGGGCGGCCTTGCGAGCCGTTGAGGAAGATCCGACCAATCTCGACTACCGGCTCCTGCTGGCCGATTCCCTGACCCTGGCCGGGCGGCCTTCCGAGGCGCTGGAGGTGCTGGTGCCCCTGCGCGACGAGGCCGACTACCGCGTTCAATCCCGTCTGGCGCAGGCCGCCTGGGACAGTCACGAACCGGGCCTGGCGGCCGAGGCCTTCCTCGCCGCAGCGGATCTGGCCGACAATCGCGACTCGCGCGCCTATCTCTCGCGCGCCGCCGTCCTGGCCCTGATCGAGGCCGGCCGTCACGAGGATGCCGTGCGCGCCTTCGACGCCGCCTGGTCGGACCAGGCCCTCCAGGGCTTCGCCTCGCTGGATACCGCCAACGTCGCCCTGGCTGTCGGCCGCGACGCGCAGGCCCTGTGGGCTTTCGAAGACGCCCAGCGCACGGCTCCCCTGTCCGGTCTGGCGGCCATCAACGCCGGCTACGCCGCCCAGCGGCTCGGCCTGCCCGATTGGGCTGCCAACTATTTCCACCTGGCCCTGAACTCCTGGCCGGCGGAGGTCGATCCCGCCCGCAGAGCCGAGATCGAGGCTTTCGTCCAGCAACAGACCCCCAATACCTGAACCCACCGCCGGTTCGTCGAGGAATCCGCCATGTCCACGCGCTACAGCCTTCCCCTGGCCCTCATTGCGGTCGTTTCGGCCGGATCGACGGCCCTGGCCCAGACCCCCGCTGCCGCCGACCAGGCCTCGGACGCCTCCGTCGCCTATCAGGACGCCGACAGCCGGGCCTATGCCTCGCGGCTCCAGATCATGGAGCTGGTGCAGCAGGGGCGTATCGAGGAGGCGCGCGCCGCCTTTGATCGCGACTGGACCTCGGGCATCCTGCCGGGACCGGCACCGCTGGACGCCGCCAACATTGCGGTTTCCGTGGGTCGCGACGCCGAGGCTCAGACCGCCTTCCGCCAGGCCGACGCCCAGGCCCCCCTGAGCGGGGCCACGGCGCTGAACGCCGGTTACAGTGCCCGTCGCATCGGCGACGACGCCACCGCCATCCACTGGTTCCAGCGCGGCCTGGACACCTGGCCGACGGACGCGGGCTTCGATGAGCAGCGTCGCTTCGAGATCCGCCGCGAGGTCGAGACCCTCCAGCGCACATGGGGGGCCACCGGATCGGTGTCCTATGGCTCGACCTCGACCGTCTCATCCGGTGTCGTCGGGGCCGACAGCGTCCTTCAGGCCGGCGGCGAGGTCTATCGTCGCATCGGCGGCTACAACAATGGCCGCACCCTGGACGTATTCGGCCGGGTCTTTTCGACCCTGGATTCGGATGTCGGTGGCCCGACCGGGGGGGACACCACCCAGGGCTGGCTCGGCGTTCGCTATCGCCCCTTCACCCAGACCAACCTGATCCTGGAGGCCAGCCGCATGATCGCGCTGGGCGATCTCGCCCGTGACGACTGGATGCTGCGCGCCGCCTGGTCGGCCGAGCGCGGCAGCGACCTGCGCTTTGATCGCACCAGCTGGCCGGCCTGGCGGCTGTACGGCGATGTCGCTCACCTCGTCGATGCCGACCAGACCTTGGGTGTAGCCGAGGCGCGCTACGGCCACGCCTGGCGCACCTCAGAGCGTGATGTCGTCACGCCCTTCGTCACCGTGCGCGGCTATTACGACAGTGTCCTGGCCGAAGAGACGGCGGTAGGGGCCGGCCCCGGGATCTCCTGGCGTCACTGGTTCCGCGAAAGCCCCTATGCCGCCCCGGCCTCCTGGATCGACCTGATCCTCGGCTATCAGTTCAGCGTCTCGGGCGATGCCCGTGGCGAGGGCGTTTTCGTCGGGGTCGCCGTCAGCTACTAGGCCCAGTCGCCTTATTGCAGCCGGAAACACGGGCCATTTGACGCGCGATCACGAAGCCGTGATCCTAGGCGCGCCCTTGCCGCTCGAGACCCGACCGACTGTGACGACGACCTTTGCTGCCTCTTCGAGCCGACGCGCGGACCTGGACTGGATCCGGGTGGCGGCGTTCGGCCTGCTGATCCTGTTTCACACGGCGCTCGTCTATTCGCCCTATGACTGGCACATCCAGTCCGAGCACCGCCTCAGCTGGATGCCGCAGTTGCTGACCCTGACCGGACCGTGGCGGCTGACACTTCTGTTCCTGGTGTCGGGGGCCGCCATCAGCTTCATGACCGCGCGGCGAACGCCGGGCGAAGTCTTGCGCGCCCGCATTGAGCGGCTGGCACCGCCCCTGCTGATGGGGGTGCTGTTGCTGGTGCCGATCCAGTCCTGGATCGAGGCGATGGACAATGGCGGCTGGGGCAACGACTACCTCGGCTGGCTCGGTCACGAATTCGGCCCCGAAGGCCTGATGAACGGCGTGCCGGTGAACCATCTGTGGTTCGTCAACTACATCGCGGCCTACAGCCTGGTCATTGTGCTGTTGATGATGGTGCCCGGCCTGATCGAGCGCCTGCGTGGCTGGCTTGTGCCCCTGGTGGCCGGCGCGCGGGTGATCTGGGTACCGCTGCTGTACCTGGTAGCCATCCGCCTGACGCTCTATCCGCTGTTCGGCTCGACCAACGCCCTGGTGGGCGACTGGTACAATCACGCCCAGTCTCTGGGGGCCTTCCTGTTCGGGTTCCTGCTGGCACGTCATGAACCGCTCTGGCAGGCCCTGGAACAGTATCGGCGCTGGGGTGCCGGCATTGCTCTGGCGGTGCTGCCGATCCTGGTCTTCCAGGCCGGCTATTTCCCCAACAACATCCTCTACGACGCCTCGAAATTCGCCATCCAGGCGACCTATCAGTGGGCCGTCATCGCCGCGGTTCTGGGCTATGGCAGCCGCTATCTGCGACGCAGCGACGGCCCGGTGCTGCGCTATCTGACCGATGCCGTCTTCCCGCTCTATCTCGCTCACCAGACGGTTCTGGTCGTTGCGGTCTGGCTGATCCGACCGGCCGCCCTGCCGCCCGTCCTGGAAGCGACTCTGCTGGCCCTGATCACCTTCGGCGGCAGCTTCCTGATCTACGAGGTTGTGCGGCGGATCGGCTGGCTACGTCCCGCCTGGGGGCTCAAGCCCTTCGCATCGACGCAGCCGCCGGTGCCGTTCGTCGGCCGGCGTCGTCTGCTGGTCATCGGGGCGAGCGCGCCGGTGGTCGTGCTGATCGTGTTTCTCGTGTCGGTGGCCGCCTATCCCGGTTTCGACCACGCCAGCCAGTATCTGTCCGAGCTCGGCGGTGCCGACGCCCGCTACCCCCAGATCTTCAATGTCGGCGTCTTCCTGTCGGGGGTGATGGCGGCCCTGACCGGCATCGGCTTCGGCTGGGCCATCATGGCCCTGACCGGCGCACGACTGACCGGCATGATGACGGCGGCGGCCTTCATCCTGGCGGGCTACGGCCTGTCGGCCTCCAGCCTCTACCCCTGGCCTGACCCCCGCCACATGATCATTTCGCTGGGTCTCGGAATCCAGATCGCTCCGATCCTGATGCTGTGGGGCCTGCGCCATCGCTCCGACGTCCCGCGTCTGAAGCTGTTTCTGATCAGTGCCTTCCTGGTGATGGCCGTCCTGACTCTGTTCACCAAACACCTGGTCCTGCCCGGCACTGTCAACGACTTGAACGTCGGCTGGTGGGAGACGGCCTATGCGACCGTACTGATCGGCTGGGCCGGGGTCGCCGCCTTGATGCTGGAACGCGCCGTCAGGGCCGAGGCTGAAAATCGCGGTTCGGTCACAATCTCGGCCTAAAAAAATCTGCCTTTTCACGAATCCGTGATTGCGCCTCACGAAGTCGTGATGCACATTGGAGCAACGTGCTGCACCGCAGCACAATTCGCCGTTCCTCCCTGGGGTCTTTGACGGCGGATGTGAGCAAGGGATGATCTGCTGATGGTCGATCTGGCCACCCGCTTGGACGCGGACACGCGCGAGGTTGAGGGCTTTGACCCGCAACCGTGGCTGCCGGCCGAGGCCCCGCTGGCCATGCCGCGCCAGTCGCTCGAGGTCGCGCCGCGCGCGCCGATCGATCCTCTGCCGACGTCGCCCGAGACTGTGTCGCGCCGGCGCTGGACCCTCCTGGTCGCGACCCTGGCGCTGTCGACCCTGGCCCTGATTGCGCCGGTCGTGACCTGTGCCCGCTTTGGATTCACCGCCCTTGAGGTCTTCGGCCTGGTTTGTCTGGCCGGCCTGCTGACGGCCATGTCCTGCTGGTTCACCTCGGCCTGCATGGGTCTGTGGGTTCTGGCCACCGATCGCGAGCAGCAGGACCTGGCCTTCGCCGCCCGGCCGGACGTGCCGATGAGCCGCACCGCCATCCTGATGCCGGTCTATAACGAGGATGCCGATTCCTCCTTCGCTCGCCTGGCCCATCTGGATGCGTCCCTGGCCCGGCTCGGCGCTTCGGGGGCCTTCGACTTCTTCGTCCTGTCCGACACCAACAAGTCGACCGCCGCCGCTCATGAGACGGCCGTCTATGTCTCCCAGCGCGCCCGTTTCGCCAGCCGCCTGTTCTATCGCCGCCGTGTCGCCAATACCGAGCACAAGGCAGGCAACCTGGGCGACTGGGTCCGCCGCTTCGGAGCGGCCTATGAGCAGATGGTGGTGCTCGACGCGGATTCGACCATGGCCGGGGAAACCGTCCTGCGCCTCGTCGACGCGATGGAGATCAATCCGCGCATCGGCCTGATCCAGACCACCCCGACCATTATCAAGGCCTCGACCCTGTTCGCGCGTGTGTCCCAGTTCTCGGTGCGCCTGTACGGGCGCGTCGCCGCCGCCGGCCTGGCCTGGTGGACCGGGTCGGACAGCTCCTACTGGGGCCATAACGCCATCATCCGCACCCGCGCCTTTGCCGAATGCGCCGGCCTGCCGATCCTGCCGGGCATCAAGCCCTTCGGCGGAAATGTGCTCAGCCACGACGTCGTCGAGGCCGCCATGCTGCGCCGGGCCGGCTGGGCCGTTCACGTCACCGCCGCCCTGGACGGCTCGTGCGAGGAAACCCCGCCGACCATCACCGACTTCATCCGGCGCGAACACCGCTGGTGTCAGGGCAACCTCCAGCACCTCAAGCTGGTCGGCGCGGCGGGCCTGCACCCCATGAGCCGCCTGCAACTGGTCCTCGGCTGTGCGGCCTATCTGGCTTCGCCGCTGTGGCTGGCGTCCCTGGCCACCGGCCTGGCCATCCAGCTCAGCTACCCGATTGACTGGGGCAGCTGGTGGTACGTCCTGAACCCCGAGTTCACGCCCTTCACCCTGGCGTCTCTCTTTGCCGCCCTGCTCCTGATCGGTCCCAAGATCATGGGCGCGGCCCTGGTGATGAGCCGCCCCGGTGAGCTGCGCGCCTTCGGCGGGGCGACCCAGCTGACCAAGGGTGTCCTGTCCGAAATCGCCGTCTCGGCCATTCTCGCCCCCATCCTGATGGTGGCCAATACCAAGGCGGTGCTCCAGATCCTGCGTGGCCAGGACGCCGGATGGCAGGTCCAGCAGCGCGACGCCGACGGCCTGGTCTTCGCTGACGCCCTCAAGTCGATGCGCTGGCAGATCGTGGTGGGACTGTGCTTCGTCATCGCCCTGGCCTTCCGCCCGGACCTGTCGATGTTCTTTGTGCCGATCGTGCTGCCACTTCTGGCTTCGCCCTGGATCGCCATGTGGACCTCACGCCGCCGGGCTGGCGACGCCTTCGCCGCCCGCGGCTGGATGATCATCCCGGAAGAAGACGGATCGGTCGCCGTCGCGGCCCTGCCGCCGGCGCGTCCCGGCACCGAGCCGGCTCGCCGCCCGGTCGCCCAGCCGGCCTGAGCGCCTGAACACCGACCTGCGGCTGCGCTCGCCATTGGCGGGTGCGGCCTTGGCGTAACGTCCTGCGATGGTTAACCCTGCGCCCCTGAGAACTCGGGGGCGTGTTCATGGAATCCTGGATCGAGCCAATCCGCCCGGTCTTCGCAGCGTTGGTGCCGTTGTTCGATCTGGCGCGATCTGCGCTCTGGTCGCTGCCGGCCCAGCGCATCTATGTGCTGGAGATCGGTCTCACCATCCTGGCACTCAGCCTTTACGCGGCCATCGGGGCCAACCGGTGGGCGTCGGCCAACATTCTCTTGGCCCAAAAGCGGTTCTCGACGGGCGTTCCCGGCCCCCCTCCGGATACCCGCGACCGGTTTGAATGGCAGCAGGTCTGTATCGTCCTGGCCAAGGCCAGGAGCCTTCGCGCGACGGCGGGGCTTGCCCTGGCCATCAGCGTGGGCGCGGGCGTGGTCGTACCGACGGCCCTGCTGTTCCTGGCAACGCTGAGATATCGCTGGCTCGATGTCGGTGGCGGACACCTTCTCGATCGGGCCCGGAACGAGCTATCCGACCCAGGCCTGTGGCAGAGCGCCCTGTTCACGGTCGACCAGACCCTGCGCGGCGGCCTCTTTGACGTGTTCGAGGTTTTTGCCTGGCAGGTGACGACGCTCGACAACAATCCTGCAAATTTCTGGTTTTCGGTCGGCGTGTTCTTCCACCACCTGTTCGTCGAGGCCTTCATCTTCTCCGGCCTTGTGCTCTTCGGACGCAGCCACTGGAGGATTCGAACCTTTCTCAACCACGCCCTGTTGAGAAACTGGGAGAAATTCGAGAACCATCGGCCTGGCGTCGCACCGCGACCGATCGCGGGCGAACCGGCCCGACTGCGACGCCTCAGGACTGACTGCAAAAAGCCGGGCAAGTCCGCGGCCGGACCGCCTGTTTCACGGAGTGTCCCATGACCACGCGATTCTGCGGCCCCGCCGCCCCCGCATCCCGCGCCGCACAGAGCCTTGAACTGGTGCGGATCGTCACGGCCCTGCTCATCCTGATCCACGGCGTCTATCGCGCCCTGTCCGGCGGCGTCGTTCCCTTCGGGGACTGGCTGGACGGCCTGGGCTTTCCCATGGGCATCGCCTGGGCCACGGCGGTAACAGCCCTGGAATGGGTCGGCCCGGTCCTGATCCTGGCCCGGCGCTGGGTCTTCTGGGCCTGTCTGGCGCACATGGGCGTGCTGGCGCTGGGGCTGGTGCTGGTGCACCTGCCGTCGGGCTGGTTCGTGGTCGGGGCCGGTCGCAACGGCGTCGAATACAGCGTCCTGCTGCTCGCCTGCCTGGCAGCGACGGCCTGGGCTTACCGGCCCGGCCGCCGCCCCGCCTGACGCGCTCTAGGCCTGCCCCGCCACCCACTGGTCGACCACACGGCCCAGCACATCTAGCGGCATCGCTCCGCCGTCCAGCACGGCGGCGTGGAAGCCCTTGATGTCGAAACGGTCACCCAGCCGGGTGCGGGCCTCGGTGCGCATCCGGTCGATCTCGGTGTGGCCGATCTTGTAGCCACAGGCCTGGCCGGGCCACACACAGTACCGCTCGCATTCGCTCTCGGCGGCACCGGGGGCCAGACCGACGGTGTCGATCATATACGCGATCGCCTGCTCGCGGCTCCAGCCCTGGGCATGGATACCCGTGTCGATGACGATGCGCGCGGCCCGGTACAGGAACGACTGGTGGAAGCCCAGCATCCCTTCGGGGAAGGCGTCGTACATCCCCAGTTCGGCCGCGAGCTGCTCGGCATACAGGCCCCAGCCTTCTCCATAGGCGTTGAAGCCCATGACCTTGAGCAGCAGCGGCGTGTCGGTCGCCTCCAGCGCCAGCGATCCCTGCAGATGATGGCCCGGCAGGCTCTCGTGGTAGGTCAGGGTCGGCAGGGTCCACTTGGGCCAGATCGCCGTGTCATGCAGGTTGATGTAATAGGCCCCAGGTCGTGATCCATCCAGGGAACCGGACTGGGCATAGCCACGCGGGGCACCCAGCTCGATCGCCGGCGGCACGCGCCGGACCTCGACCCGCGCCCGCGGCATCCGGGCGAACACCTCCGGCATCCGTGCCGTCACGGCCTCGACCTGGCGATTGAGATCCGCCAGCAGCTCAGCCCGGCCGTCGTCCGTGTTCGGATAGAGCCAGGCGGGGTCCTGACCAAAGGCGGTCAGCCGCGCGCCAACCGACCCTTGCGTATAGCCCCGCGCCCGCAACAGCGGATCGGCCAGGGCCTGAATCTGTCCCACCTGGTCCAGCCCGATCTGGTGAGCCTCCTGGGGGCTCAAGCCGGTCGAGGTCTGGAACCTCAGGCACATATCGTAATAGCGCTCACCCTCGCGGCGCGCGCCGATGCCGGCATCATGCACCGCCTGGGGCCGGTGGCGGGTCAGGAAGTCGAGCTGCCGGTCCAGCGACATCGCCACCGCCCCATTGACGATGGCTGTGGCCCGGGCACCCCAGGCTCCGGCCACCCCGGCCTCGTCCGCCTTGCGAACCAGCGGCTGAACCAGCATGGCCTCCAGGTTCCCACGCAGGGCGCGCACCTGGCTCAGGGCCTTGTCCATGATGAAGTCGGGCGGCAGGATTCGGTGATCCGAGGCGTCCGAGCGGGCGCGCTCGGCCTCATGATCCAGGCCTTCGGCAAAGCTCTCCAGGCGCGCCAGATAGGCCTCGGCATCCGCCGCCGTCTGGACCGAATGCTGGCTGTCGAGGAAGTCCGGGACCGACTGATAGAGGCCCGTCAGCTGGCTGATGACATAGGGGCAGGGATACATATAGCTGTCGACCCCGCCGAACGGGAAGGCGGCGATCTCGCCGGCCATGCCGGCCATCCAGGTAACGGCATCGAAGTCGGACCGGTCGCGTCCGGCCAGCGCGCCGGCGTCGATCTGGCCGAGCGCTGTGCGCCCTTCGGCGAGCGGTTTCAGCACGTTCAGACGGTCGGCATAGGTCCGGCTGTCCAGCCGTGATTTCAGCTCGGCGTGGGCACCCGAATCCATCCCCAGGCTGGTCGCCCCCATCGGCGAGGCCTCCAGCACCCGCTCGGACAGGGCGTCATAAAGACCCCTCGCCTGATCGCGTGCGCCGCCACCGGGCATGGGGGTGCCGCCCAGCGTCCCGCACCCGGCCAGCAGTCCGGCCCCGGCGGCCCCCATCAGCAGATGACGACGATTGAGCATGACTGAAACCCTCCTGAAACCACCTCGGAATAGAGCCGCCCGGCCCTCGGCTGGCAAGCGGCGACGGATTTTGGGTTGATCTCAATCCAGCCTTCAGGGTTAGGAGAGCCATGACTGAAAAGAAAAAACCCGCCGTCCTGACCATCCGCAATGCCCGGATGGCCGACCTTCCCGCCATCTCGGCGCTCGTCGCCAAGGTTTACAAGACCATGCCCGCCTATTCCGACGGGATGCTGCGCGGCCAGATCGCCGCCTTCCGTGACGGCCAGTTCGTCGTCGAATACGAGGGCGAGATCGTCGGCTACGCCGCCGGTTTCCGCATCGACGAGAAGACCGCCATGGAGCCGCACACCTGGAGCGCCATCACCGGGGCCGGCTATGCCGCTCGGCACGATCCGGCCGGCGACTGGTTCTACGGCATGGAGGTCTGCGTCGATCCCGACCGCCGCCGCCTTCGCATCGGCCAGCGCCTGTACGACGCGCGCCGCGACCTGTGCGAGAGCCTGAACCTGAAAGGCATCGTCTTCGGCGGCCGAATGCCCGGCCTGTCCCGCCGCAAGAAGGAGTTTGCGAATCCCCGCGACTATCTGGAGGCCGTCGTCTCGCGCCGGATCAGTGATCCGGTCATCGGCTTTCACCTGCGCTCGGGCTTCGAGCCGATCGGCGTGCTGAACGCCTATCTGCCCAGCGACGCGGCGTCACTGGGCAATGCCGCCCACATGGTCTGGCGCAACCCCTATTACTCTGAGGACAGCGGCAAGGGCGCAGCCTTCGCCATGAAGGAGAACGTCCGCATCGCCACGGTCCAGTTCCAGGCCCGCAAGGTGTCGTCCTTCGACGAGTTCATCGCCAACATCGAATATTTCGTCGACATCACCTCGGACTACCGATCCGACTTCGTGATCTTCCCCGAACTGTTCACGCTTCAGCTGCTGGCCCTGGAACGCAAGCGTCTGACGCCGGCGGAATCGATCGAGGCCCTGACCCGCTACACCCCCCGCTTCGTCGAGGCGCTACGCAAGATGGCGGTCGAGTACAACATCAACATCATCGGCGGCTCGCACCCGACCCGCACCGACGACGGCGAAATCCAGAATGTCGCCTATGTCTTCCTGCGCGACGGCTCGGTCCACGCCCAGGAGAAGATCCACCCGACGCCCAATGAGCGCCACTGGTGGAACATCAAGGGCGGCGACATGGTCCACGCCATCGATACCGACTGCGGCCCGATCGGGGTTCTGATCTGCTACGATTCGGAGTTCCCCGAACTGGCGCGGCGCCTGGTCGACGAGGGTGCGCGGATGCTGTTCGTGCCCTTCTGCACCGACAACCGCCAGGGCTATCTCAGGGTCCGCTACTGCAGCCAGGCGCGGGCGATCGAGAACCAGTGCTACGTCGCCCTGTCCGGCAATGTCGGCAACCTGCCCAACGTCGAGAACATGGACGTCCAGTACGCCCAGTCCTGCATCCTGACGCCGTGCGACTTCCCGTTCGCGCGCGACGGCGTGGCGGCCGAGGCGACCGAGAACGTCGAAACGGTCACCATCGCCGACCTGGACCTGTCCGACCTGGCCTGGGCCAAGTCGCAAGGCACGGTGCGCAATCTGCGCGACCGCCGCTTTGACCTGTACAAGACCGTCTGGACCGACGGCGGCTGAGCAAGCCGGGTGCCTCCCCGACGGCGAAGCCGTTGGGGAGGAAACGCTTTGTCGGCCGCCTACGCCGACGCCGCCCAGTCGCGGATGCGCCGCTCCAGCACCGCCAGCGGCATGGCCGCCGACAACAGGCCCGCATCGTGGAAACCCGCCAGGTCAAAGCGGTCGCCCATGCTGGCGCGCGCCTCGGTTCGCAGGTTGTCCCAGACGGTCTGGCCGACCTTGTAGGAACAGGCCTGGCCCGGCCACACGCAATACCGCTCGATCTCGGTGACCCAGTTGGATTCCGGCTCGCCCAGATGCTCGGTCATGTAGCGGATGGCCTGTTCGCGGCTCCAGCGCAGCTTGTGCATCCCGCTGTCGACCACCAGGCGCACGGCCCGGAACAGGAACGACTGCAGATAGCCGATCTTGCCCCACGGATCGTCGGCGTACATCCCGATCTCGTCAGCCAGCTGTTCGGCATAGAGCGCCCAGCCTTCCGAATAGGCCGAGAAGCCCACGACCTTGCGCAGCATCGGAATGCCCTCGGCCTCCAGCGCCAGGGCGATCTGCCAGTGATGCCCCGGATTGGCCTCGTGATAGGTCAGGGTCGGCAGGGTCCAGCTTGGGTTCTCCGCCGTATCCCTGAGGTTGATGTAATAGGCCCCCGGTCGCGAGCCATCCAGCGTGGGCGAGTTGTAATAGCCGCCCGGCGCGCCCGCCTCGATCGACGGTGGCACGCGCCTGACCTCGACCGCCGCGCGCGGATGCTGTCCGAACAGCGGCGTCAGACGCGGCGTCACCACCTCGATCTGGCGGTTGAGGTCGGCCAGAAGCTGTTCCTTGCCCTCGTCGGTGTTGGGATACAGGAACCGCGGATCACGGCCCATCGCCGTCAGCCGCTCGCCGGTCGTGCCCTGGGTCAGGCCGTTGGCCCGCATCAGAGCGTCCATGCGGCCTTCGATCTCGGCCACCTGCTCCAGACCCATCCGATGGATCTCTTCGCCCGTCATGGTCGTCGTGGTGAAGGTCTTGAGGCCCCAGTCATAGTAGGCTTCACCATCCGGCAGCCGCCATACGCCGGCCTCATGGGTCGCGGTCGGACGCATGGCCTCCAGGGCCGCGATCTGGCGGTCCAGCGCCGGATAGACGCTGGCTTCGATGATCCGCGCGGCGTCCGGCCCCGCGTCGGGAAGGCCAGCTTCCGTCGCCTTGCGCGTCGCTGCCAGCGCCAGCACGGCCTGGGCCGCCGGAACGGCGCGCACTTCGCGCAGTTGCAGCAACGTCTTGTCGATCATGAAATCGGTCGGGGCGGCCCCGCGTCCGGCGTCGTCGACGGCGCGCTCGGTCTCCTGGTCCAGGGCCGTGCCATAGGCTTCGACACGGCTCAGGAAGGCCGCCATGTCCTCGGCGGATTCGACCGTATGCTGACTATCGAGAAAATCGGGAAGGCTGGTGTAGGCCGACGACAGCTGGTTGACGACATAGGCCTGCGGGAAGCCCCGCGCTCCGTAGTTGAACCGCCGCCCCTCTTCGGCCGTGTCACCGACGAAGACGATGGTGTCATAGTTGACACCGTCCATTCCGCTCAGCCGCGACCGGTCCAGGGCCTTCAGCTCGGTCATCAGCGCCCGGCTCTGATCGGCCTGCTGATTGAAATGGGCGACGGTGCGGTCATCCAGCCGCGAGCGCGCCCAGGCGAATTGGGGCTGGCGATCCAGGCCCAGCGAGGTCAGACCCTCGGGGCTATCGCCCAGGGCCATCTGGAAGGCCCGGTCGTAAATGGCACTGGCGGCCGCCACCACCTCCGGGTCGGATGCGCCGCTCGCGATCGGCGGCACGGTCGGGGACACGGCTTCCGGCCGACCGGGCAGCATTGCGCACCCCGACGCCGCGAGTGCGCCCCCGGCAGCGGCAGTCAACATCAGATGGCGACGGTCGATCATGGTCAGGGCCTCCCAGCCTGCAATACTGGGCCGGACCCTAGCCCTCCCGAAAACACGGGGCGAGTGAAAGGTTGGTAAGGCGCGCCAACTCTGACAAAGTGACGTTCGCTCAAGGTGCCGGCCCGCTGGAGCGGGGTCGGATGAACGATTGGGGAGGCAGACATGACGATCGCCAAACACACGCGCCTGCGTCTCGCCGCCGTCGGCCTGGCCGGTTCGCTCGGCCTGTCAGGCTGCGCCAGCTACGACCCCTATCTGATGCAGGACGCCCTGATGGTCGCCGAGTTCGCGGTCTGGGTGGCGGCCGAGGACGCCCGCCGCGATGCCTATCGGGCTGAACGCGACTACTATCGCCGGCGCGGACACCACCCGCGTGCTCACCACGGCCCCAAGGCCTACAAGCCGACTCTCAAAGGCCTCTCAGCACCCGCCGCATGAACTCCGTATCGGACCAGCCCGGCGTAAATCCGGCCAGGGCTGAGCCGAAGCCGCGCGACTGACGCACCACCAGCAGATCGCGCTCGGGCAGCAGATACAGTTTCTGTTCGCCGGCCCCGGCGGCCAGGCGAATATCTTCGCCGCGTTCGGCCATCTCGGCCCCGTCCTCACCCATGCCGATGCGCGCATCCGGCGCGATCAGGCCCGGCCTCAGCAGCCACCAGCACAGGCCATAGCCCGGATTCACCGCACTGCCGGTCCAGCATGACGTCAGGTCCGCCCCGCCGGCGCCGTCCAGGACCCAGCGACCCCATTTCGCCCATTCGCGTGCCGTCATCCGCACCCCGGTCGGCAGGGTCGGCTGTCCGCCGTGAAGCCGCCAGTCGGCGACCTGGACCCCGGCGGGATCAATCACCCGTGAGCGCATGAAGCCCAGCACATCGGGCAGATAGCCCCGGCTCTCCAGCATCCGCCGTACCATCTCGCCCCACACCTGGAAGGGGCCGGGATTGTACTCAAAGTGGGTGCCCGGCGGCGTTTGAAGCGGGGCGGCCACAGCCTCGTCATAGGTCGGCGGCGCGCCGAAGCCGCCGGCCACACAGCCGGAAGTCAGGTCCAGCAGCTCCCGCGTCGTGATCGCCGCCTTGGCTGGATCGGCCTGCCATTCGGTGATGATGGCGCTGACCGGCGCATCCAGATCCAGCCAGCCCTCGCGCACCAGATGACACGCCAGCACGCCGGAAAAGCTCTTGGTGCCCGAGTGGATCGCCCAGGCCCGATCCGGCCCGCCGCCGTTGCCGTAGGATTCCGCCAGCACCTCACCGCCGCGCTGGACCAGCACCGACACGCCGCCCCGCGCGTCGGAATAGGCCAGGGCGTCGCGGAACGGCCCATCGAGCGTCTGGGCGCGGGCGGCCGAGCCGAAGCCCAGAGCCGCGATCGCCCCGCCCGCCATCGTCATCGTCCGCCGCGTCAGATCCATGAGAAGTCCCATACGCTCCACTCTCGCGCCTCGCGCTAGCGGTCAAGCCTGGCGGGATTGCGGCAAAGGGCCGGGTGCCATCACAGTTAACGCCTCAGGCGAATCGGCACGACAGATCGTGCCGCTTCGCCCAGTCTGGGGCCGAAAGGGTGAGACGAGGGGACATCGTCATGCCAGATGTGCGTCCGCGCGGTGCCGATCCGGCACCGGCGAGCCGACGCCCGCGCGCAGGCGAGGGCTGAATGCGCCGCCTTGTCCTCATGGCCTCGACGGTGGTGTTCGGCTACGGCCTGGCCATCGGCGAGGTTCAGGACCGCCAGGCCGCCGGCCTCCCCCGGCCCGGCGCGCCGTCGCTACCGACCGAAATCGTCGGGGACACACCGCCTCCCCCTTTCGATCCGGGCGGCCCCTGCCCGACCAACCCGGCCTATCCGGCCAATACCGAGGTCGTCGTCCTGGCCCCGTCGCCGCTGGGCTATGGTTCGATCCAGTATCCGCGCACGCCCCTGCCGCCGCACACGGTGGCCCTGACCTTTGACGACGGTCCCTGGCCGGCGCCACGCGGCGATCAGCGCGTCTTCGACATTCTGGAGGAGCGGTGCATCCGGGCGGTCTTTTTCCATGTCGGCACCATGATCCAGCAGCAGCCGGCCCTGGTGAACGAGGCCGTCCGGCGCGGCCACGGCGTCGCCAGCCACAGCTGGTCCCACCCCATGAACCTCTCGCGCTGGTCCGATGAGGCCGGCCAGGCCCAGATCCATCGTGGTTTCATCGCCCTGAACGCCGCCGCCGCGCCCGAGGTGGCCGAGCCCTTCTTCCGATTCCCGGGCCTGGACGACAATCCGCGCCTGCGCGCCTGGCTCGACCGCGAGGGCATCATCGTCGTCGGGGCCGAGGCCGACGCCGATGACTGGAAACAGATCTCGGCCGCCGAGGTCCACCGCCGCGCCGTCCAGAATCTGGAACAGACCGACGGCGGCGTCCTGATCCTGCATCAGATTCACCCACGCACGGTCGAGGCCCTGCCCGGCCTGCTCGACGACCTCAACGCCCGCGGCTACCGCTTCGTGCGCATCTCGGCCCGGCCGGCGGCAGTGCCGGCGGCACGACCTCCGGGCCGTCGCCCTCAATCTGCCCGCTGATCGGCGCTCTCTTCACGCACGGCGCGGAACTCGGCCCCCACGCTCCATTCCGGCCAGGTCCGGCTGTTGGCCAGGTCGCGGATCACCTGGGCCAGCAGGTCGAGATCCTGGGCCGCCCCGCCCATGGTCCAGGTGTCGTCCCATTGATCGCAGGGCTGGTGGTAGCAGTCGCGCACATAGGCCGCGCTCTGGGGACTGGCCCCGGTGAAGCCCGCAAAGGCGAACAGCGCCGGCACACCCCGCAGCGCCAGCGGGAAATGGTCCGACCGATAGAAGGCCCCGGCCTGCGGTGCCGGATCGTTGATCAGCCGTCGTCCCGCCGCCTCGACATAGGGCGCCAGCTGGGCATCCAGGCTGTTCTTGCCCATGCCGATGACAACCACCTCCGACGCCGGTTCGTCACCCGGCAGCAGCGAGTCCAGATTGACGTTGGCCACCGTCGTCTCCAGCGGGCGTACCGGATGGGCGGCATAGTAGTAGGCCCCCAGCAGGCCGGATTCCTCGGCCGTCCACGACACGAACATCAGGCTGCGATCGGGGCGCGGCCCCTCGGCGAACACGCGCGCCAGCTCCAGCACCCCGGCCACGCCCGTCGCATTGTCCACCGCCCCGTTATAGATGTGATCGCCGGAAGTGTCCGGCGTACCGTGGCCATAGGCGTCCCAGTGCGCCCCGACCATCACCGTCTCTTGCGGATGGCCGGTCCCGGGCAGGATGCCGATGACGTTGCGGCTTTCCACCCGGTCGAAGGTCTGGCCGAAATCCACCGACATCCTCAGGCCGCTCAGCTCGACCGGCTCGAATTCCTCGGTGCGGGCCGCCGCCCTCAGAGCCGTCAGATCCAGCCCCGCCTGGGCGAACAGGGCGGCCGCGACGTCTCCCTGGATCCAGCCCTGGAACGGTGCGCGCTCCGCTTCCCAGTTCTCGCGCACGATGTCGAAGCGCGCCGTCGAGGCCCCACTGACCACCGTGGTCCAGGGATAGCCCGCGCCAGGCGTGTCGTGGATGACCAGAACCCCGGCGGCCCCCCGCCGGGCCGCCTCGGCGAACTTGTAAACCCAGCGCCCATAGTAGGTCATGGCCTGGCCGTCGAACCGGCCCGTCACCGGGTGACCCTCGGGCGCATTGAAGTCCGGGTCGTTGACGATCACCACCATGATTTTGCCGATCAGGTCGACATCACCGAAGTCGTCCCAGCCGCGTTCCGGTGCCGTCACGCCATAGCCCACGAACACCAGCGGGGCGTCCGTCACGGTGATGCGCGACACCGGCCGGTCCGAGGTCATCACCAGATCCTCACCCCAGGTCAGAACCTGGGTGGTGCCGTCCGGGCCTTCGACCGAAATGCTGGCCGGCCCCTCGCGGACGGTGCGCGACAGGGGCACCATCTGGAAATAGCTGCCGTCATCGCCACCGGGTTCGATTCCTAACCGGCGGAACTGCTCGGCGATATAGTCCGTGGACGGACCTTCCTGCGCGCTGGCCGGCGCACGACCGCCGAAGGTGTCCGACGCCAGATCCCGCACCAGCCCGTTCAGCCGCACCGGATCGACCTCCTGGGCCACGGCGGCTCCGGGCATCATCAGGGCGGCGGCGAGGGCGATCAGGGACGGGCGCATGACGGAACTCCGGTTCAAAACCGGGACGCTAGCCCACAGCTTGCGACCTGTCATCGTGCCATCGGCCGGACCTAGGCCGCCGTCGATTGCGGCGCAGTGTCCCCGTGCAGGAGGTCCTTGATGGTCCCGGCCAGCACCGGAATGCTGATCGGCTTGGCCAGGAACGACACATTCGCATCGCCCTCGAGCAGGTCCGAGAACTCGGCCTCGGCATAGCCTGAAATGAACAGCACCGGCACGTCCCCCAGGAACGGGCGCGCATTCCTCAACAGGTTCGGCCCGTCCATGTCGGGCATCACCACATCGGACACCAGCATATCGATCTCGCCAGCGTGGGCCTGGGCCAACTCCAGTGCCTCCTCGCCGTTGGCCGCCTCGATCACCTCGTAGCCGCGTGCCCGCAGCAGCTTGGCTGTAATCAGTCGCACCGAGCTTTCGTCCTCGGCGAACAGGATGCGTCCGGCCCCGGACAGATCGCGTGGCTTGCGCGGCACGCGCGCGACCGCCGGCATCTCGGCCGGTTCGGTCCCCAGCTCGGGTGTCGCCTGCGCCCTGGCGGCCGGCAGATAGATGCGGAACATGGCCCCGCCGCCCTCGGCATCCGCCAGGACGATGTGACCGCCGGACTGATCCACAATGCCATAGACCGAAGCCAGGCCCATGCCGGTGCCCTCGCCGACCGCCTTGGTCGTGAAGAACGGCTCGAACACCTTGGCCTTCAGCTCGGCCGGAACGCCCGGCCCGTTGTCCGAGATCTCGATCAGGGCCAGATCGCCCTCGGGTGCATCCATCCAGCCGCCGGACCGGGCCGTACGCGCATCGACCTTGCGGACATGAATACGGACCCGACCCTCACCGGCCGCCACATGGCCGGCCATCGCGTCGCGGGCATTGACCGCCAGGTTCATGATCGCCGTCTCGAACTGGCTGCGGTCCACCAGCACCTCTGGCAGGTCGCGCCCGTACTCGGTCTCCAGCTTGACATCCTCGCGCATCAGGCGACGCAGGAAGACCTCGGATTCCGAGATCAGCTCGCCCAGATCCATCCGCTCGCGCCGGACGGTCTGCTTGCGCGCCAGAGCCAGCAGCTTGCGCACCAGATCCGCCGCCCGCACGCCGTCCTGCCGGATCTGGAGCAAGCCGCCATAGGACGGATCACCGACCGGATGACGGGTCATCAGGTCATAGACCTGCCCCTCGATGGCCATCAGGATGTTGTTGAAGTCGTGGGCCACGCCGCCCGCCAACAGGCCGATCGCCTGCATCTTGGCCGACTGATTCAGCTGCAGCTCCATGGCCTTCTGGGCCGAGACATCAAAGATCCACACCCGCCGCGCGTCGTCCTCGGGCGCGATGTACAGGTGCAGATTGCGTGGATCAGGCCCCGGCGTCACCAGCTCCAGCGGCCCGACCGATCCGGCCTGGATCTTGTCGCGGGCCTCCGTCAGGCCGGACGGGTCCAGCAGATCGACGAGGCGCGCGCTCGGACGCGCCCGTCCGCCCAGCAGCACCGGCAAGGCGGCGTTGCATTCGACGATTTCGCCTTCGAACAGATCCGATCCCCGCACCACAGCCGAGCCGAACGGGGCGCCGGCCGCCGCCGCGCGCTGGCCGGCGGTGTCGACCGACCGCACCGGCTCGACGGCCTGAACCGGAACGTCAGGGGCCAGAACCGCTTCCGGGGCGACCCGGATCAGATATCGCTCAGCCCCGGCCCAGGAGATCAGCAACTCCCAGTCCTGCCCTTCGATCCGCGCCCGGGCGCGGCCCGTGCCGCCCTCGCGGGCCTCGGCGAAGGCCTGGTAAAGGCCGGGAGCCGCCCGACCGCGTGGCAGCCGCCGTGCCCCCGCCGCCGACGCCTGCCAGCCGTCGTTGCCGGCCAGGATGCGCCCATCGGGGCTGACGATGGCCGCCGGCTCTTCCAGGGCACCCAGCAGGTCGTCGGCGTCCAGTTGCGGCGTCACCTCCGACACCCGCCCAAACGCGAACAGGCCTACCAGCGCTGTCGCCGTCAGGCCGACCAGCAGGATCAGGCCCGGTGCCGACACCGGATCGGCGCGAAACGCCGGATAGGCCGCCGCCGCCACCGCCACCATGAACAGGGGCGCAGCCACCAGCAGCCACGGATCGAACCTGGGCGTCCGGGTCGTCTGGTTCATTGTCGACCTCCCGACCGAATCAGTCATCACAGCCTATCACCGAACACGTCTGCGGCCTGCGCCCAGAACAAAACCCAGCACCTTGGCGACGGCCTCATAGTGGGCGCGCGGGATCGACTGATCGACCTGCACCGTGGCGTACAGGGCCCGTGCCAGCGGCGCGTCTTCGACCACCGGCACCCCTGCCTCCTCGGCGACGGCCCGGATCCGCAGGGCCAGGCTGTCGACGCCCTTGGCCACGCACATCGGTGCCGGGGTCTCGCCCGCCTCATACTTCAGGGCCACGGCGAAGTGGGTCGGGTTCATGATCACCACCGTCGCCTCGGGCACGGCGGCCATCATGCGCCGGCGCGACCGCTCGATCCGAAGCTGTCTTTGCCGGGCCTTGATGTGGGGGTCGCCCTCGGACTGCTTGAAGTCTTCCTTCAGTTCCTCACGGCTCATGCGCATCTTCTGCGCGAAGCGCTGGCGCTGCCACAGCCAGTCGATCCCGGCCACGACCGCCAGGAAACTCAGGATCCCGATCATCAGCGAGCCGGCGATCTTGGTGGCCGCAGGCAGCACCGCCGCCGGATGCAGGGCCGCCATACCCGCGAACTCGGCGGCGTGCGGCTTGAGCGCGATCCAGGCGATGACGCCGGTCGCCAGCACCTTCAGGAAGGTTTTGACGAACTGGGCCAGCCCATCCGGCCCGAAGATCCGCCCGAAGCCCTTGATCGGCGACACCCGTGACCATTCCGGCTTCAGCTTGTCTGTCGTCCACAGGAACCCCGACTGCACGATGTTGCCGCCGGCCCCGGCCAGCATCGTCGCCGCCATCACCAGACCGACCGCTGGGGCCAGGGCCATGACCGCCATCTGGGCGATCTCGGTGCCGCCCCCCGATTCCAGCGTTCCGAGCATTTCATGCGGGCTGGAGATGAACGGCACCAGGGTCTCGGCCAGGTTCACCGACAACCAGGCCCCGCCCCACAGGATCACCGCGATCGCCGCCGCCAGAGCCAGCACCGAGGCGAGATCCTGGGTCTTGGCGACATCACCCTTCTTGCGCGCCTCTTCAAGTTTGCGGGGTGTTGCCTCTTCTGTCTTTGAGGCCTTGTCCTGTTCTTCAGCCATGGCTCATCCGCCCCCGAAGAAACCGGCGACCGCCCGATACCGGTCGATGAAGACCATGCCCATCACCCCCAGCGACAGGGCGAAGACCGACAGACCCAGCAGCACGTTCAGCGGCGTCGCGGCAAAGAAGATCTGGAACTGCGGCATCACCCGCCCGACCAGTCCGGTCGCCAGATTGAAGATCAACGCGAACACCAGCACCGGTGCCGCCAACTGCACCCCCAGGGCGAAGGAATCCGCCACCGTTCTCAGGATCAGCTCAGTCGCATCCTGATAGATCAGCGGACCGGTCGGCCGGATGACGTCATAGCTGCCCACCATGGCGGCGATGAACAGGTGATGCAGGTTGGTGGCGAACACCAGCACCACACCCAGCAGCGTCAGGAAGGCGGCGATGGTCGTGCCGGGCTGGGCCTGAAGGGGATTGGCCGTCTGGGCGAAACTCAGTGTCGTCTGCAGGGACACGATCTCGCCGGCCACGCCCAGGGCCGACAGAAACAGTCTCAGCACCGAGCCGATCATCAGGCCGGTGATGATCTCGCGGATGATCCAGCCGGCCATGCCGCTGATCGTGGACGGCAGGGCCGGCATCGCCGCCTGCACCACCGGCGTCAGGGCCAGGGCCAGCAACAGGGCGAAAGACAGGCGGATGCGGGCCGGCACATAGCTTTCGCCGACGCCGGGCAACAGCAGCACGATCGCGCCCACCCGCGCGAAGACCAGGGCTGCGCGCCAGACCTCTTCCGACGCCGCGAACGGCTCCACCTACATCCCCGCGATGCGGCCGGCGATCTGCTGGAAAAAGCCGCTGAGCAGGGCCCCCATCAACGGCAGGAACAACACCAGGGCCACGAAGATCGCCAGAATCTTGGGCGCGAAGATCAGGGTGGCTTCCTGAATCTGCGTCAGGGCCTGCATCAGGCCGATGAGCACGCCGACGATCAGGCCGACGACCAGGACCGGCGCGCATAGCTGGATGGTCAGCCAGATGGCGTCCCGTCCGACGTCCAGAACCTCTACTCCGTTCACGCGCACTCTCCGCCAGCGACCCGGCGAGTTTTGCCTACCGCGTGGTTAATGAAGCGTTGTGATCAGTCCGAATTCGGCTTGTGGAACAGGTATAGTGCGAACCCCAGAGTGGCCCGGCTGGCCGGACCATACAGCGCCGCCAGGGTCGCCGCACGGGCCTGGATCTGCGCCCGCTCGGGATGATCCGGGTGCTGCGCCGCCCACGCCTGCGCCGCCCCGGTCAGGGCCGCGACATAGTCCGCCCACTCCGCGTCGGGTGAGACCCGCGTCTCGACCAGCCGCAAGCCCGCCTGCGCCCCGCGCCGCCGCCAGCCGGCGTCCGTGTCATAGTCCAGGCCCGGCACCGCCACGGCGGGGGTCTGGTGCCAGAAGATGTCCCCCCACAGCAGCCAGCCGCCCGGTTCGATCGCGCGCCTCAGCACCGCGAAGTCCCCGAGCTGGGTCGTGCCCAGGGCTGCGATCAGCCGAAACGGCCCCTCGTGGCGGGCCACCGTTCCAGCTTCGCCTGCGACGACCTCGATGGCGTCGGTCAGGCCGGCCTCGGCCACCCGCTCGCGCGCCAGCGCCGCCATCGCCTCGCCGCGGTCGACCGCCAGCACCCTCAGGCCACGGCGCGCCAGCACCCGCGCCACCTCGGCATTGCCACAGCCCAGCTCCGCCGCCCGGTCGCCGGGGGCCAGGTCGGTCTGATCCAGCAGGGCCTGGATCGCCCCCTCCGACACCGGATTGGCGATCCCCATGCGGGCATAGGCGGCGAGATTGAGGTCAGTCACCGGCCTCTTATAGCTTGGAAAAGGCCACGCCCTTCCAGCCCCAACCGTTGGCCAGGACGGTCTCCCGGATCGGCTCTTTGATCTCGGCGGTGTTGAACCGGTACTCATAGACCTTGCCGTAGCTCAGATCTTCCTCGCGAAAGGCATAGGCGGTGCCGAAGCTGACCTCGGTCTTCTGGCCCCGAAAGCCCGACGTCGCCAGGCTCAGACTGGGCACACCGGCGGTCCATTGCACCGTCCATTCGCGGTCGACGGCGCGCACCTCACCGCGGGCGGCGTCAAACTTCATCAACACCTGAAAGACCTTTTCCAGCCCGGCCCGGGCAAAGATCTCGTACCAGGCGGCGTCCACGATCCGCCATTCCGCCACCAGGTCGACCCCCTCAGGTGCGCCGTCACGCACCTGCCAGGGCGAGGTATCGCGATTGTGCGCCAGCAGTCGCGCCCTAAGCTCCTCGACCGAAACGCGCGCCACACCGCTGGGGGCAGACCTGTTCCCCGTCAGAAAATCGAACAGTCCCATGCATTCCGTCTCCGGTCCGCCCCCAGCCTCACCTTTACGCGAACACGGTTCTTCAGCAAACCCCGGCAGAACACGCTTCGCCTTGACCGTGCCACGGCCCGCGCCTACCTGATCGGCATGGCCATCCGTCGTATCCTCACCTGTGACACGCCCGCCGATACGGCGGTGCTCAAGACCGTCTCCAAGCCTGTGGAGGGGGTCGACGACACCCTGCGCGCCCTGATGGATGATATGCTCGAGACTATGTACGACGCCCCCGGCATCGGCCTGGCGGCGGTCCAGATCGGCGAGCCGGTTCGGGTCATCGTCATGGATCTGGCGCGCGAGGGCGAGGACCCCCAACCGCGCTACTTTGTGAACCCCGAGATCACCTGGCGCTCCGAAGAGGTCGGCCTGTACGAAGAAGGCTGCCTGTCGGTTCCCGAATATTTCGATGAGGTCGAACGCCCGGTGCGGGTGCGCCTCAGCTATCTGGACTACGACGGCAAGTCGGTAGAAGAAGAGGCGGACGGCCTGTTCGCCACCTGCATCCAGCACGAGATGGATCACCTGGAGGGTGTCTTGTTCATCGATCATCTTTCGCGCCTGCGGCGCGACCGCGCCGTGACCAAGGTCAAGAAGGTCATGCGCGCCAAGGCGGCCGCGTGATGGGCCGGCGTCTGAGACTTCCGGCGCGCCGCCGCCTGACCCGGGCCGAGACCGCCGGCGCGGTCGGGGTCGGGGCCATTCTTGTCTTCGCCCTGGCCGGCGTGGTGGCCGGCATCCTGATCGACCGCCTGCTCGATTTCGACGACACCCTGGACGCCGGTGGCGAGTGGGACGAGGGCGGCGGGGTCTCGACCCGCTGGTATTGATCCGGCCCATCAGCTAGAGGCCGCGCCCATGCGCCTCGCCTTCATGGGAACTCCCGACTTCGCCGTGCCGTCGCTGGCCGAGCTCGTCTCGGCCGGCCATGAGGTCGCGGCCGTCTATACCCAGCCGGCCAGGCCCCGAGGGCGCGGCCAACAGCTCCAACCTTCACCCGTTCACGCCTTCGCCGAAGGCCTGGGCCTTGAGGTCCGCACCCCCGCTTCGATGAAGGACGCCGAGGCCATCGCCGCCTTCCAGGCCCTCGACCTCGATGCTGCCGTTGTCGTCGCCTATGGCCAGATCCTTCTGCCCGCCGTGCTCGACGCGCCGCGCCTGGGCTGTTTCAACGTCCACGCCAGCCTGCTGCCGCGCTGGCGCGGGGCCGCCCCGATCCAGCGCGCGATCATGGCCGGTGACGCCACCACCGGCGTCCAGGTCATGCGGATGACCGCCGGCCTCGACGAAGGCGATGTCCTGCTGTCCGAGGAAACCCCGATCCGTGCCGACGACACAGCCGCCTCCCTGTCCGAACGCCTGTCACGTCTCGGAGCCGGCCTGTTGCCGCGGGCGCTGGCCGCCATTGAACGCGGCGGCGTGATCGAGACGCCCCAGGCCGGCGAGCCGACCTACGCCAGGAAGATCAGACCCGCCGAGGCGCGCATCGACTGGTCCCGTCCGGCCGTCGAGGTCGACCGCCACATCCGCGGCCTGTCGCCCTTCCCGGGAGCCTGGTTCGAGATCGACGGCGTACGGATCAAGGCCCTGATGTCCGAGATCGCCAACGGCGACGGCGTCCCCGGCCAGGCCCTGGACGATCAGCTCCAGATCGCCTGCGGCGACGGTGCCGTGCGCCTTCTCACCGTCCAGCGCGAGGGCAAGGGCCGCCAGGCCGCCGAGGGCTTCGTGCGCGGTTTTCCCGTGCCTGCGGGCCGGATCGTCGGCTGATGCCGCGCTATCGCCTGACCCTGGAGTATGACGGCGGCCCCTACCACGGCTATCAGGCGCAAGGCCCCGGCCTGCCCTCGGTGCAGGGGGCACTCGAGACCGCCATCTTCAACTTCTGCGGCGAACGCATCCGGCTCCAGGCCGCGGGCCGTACCGACACCGGCGTTCATGCCACCGGCCAGGTCGTCCACGCCGATCTGGAGAAGGACTGGCCCGCCCGCACCGTTCGGAACGCCCTGAACGCGCACCTGGTCCATGAGGCTGTCTCGGTGCTGGACGCCCAGGTCGCCGAGGGCGACTGGCACGCCCGTTTCTCGGCGACCGAGCGGCGCTATCTCTATCGCATCCTCAACCGCCCGGCCCCGCCGGCGCTGGAGCGCGGCAAGGTCTGGCACGTCAGGAAGCCGCTGGATGTCGAGGCCATGCACGCCGCCGCCCAGGTCCTGGTCGGCCACCATGACTTCACCACCTTCCGCGACCTCCAGTGTCAGGCGAAGTCCCCGATGAAGACGCTCGACCACGCCGCCGTCGCCCGCGTCGGCGAAGAGGTCCACCTGACCTTCGCCTCACGTTCGTTTCTGCATCGCCAGGTCCGGTCCATGACCGGCACCCTGGCCGAGGTCGGCACCGGCCGCTGGACCCGCGCCGATGTGAAGGCCGCGCTCGACGCCCGCGATCGCACCGCCTGCGGCCCCGTCGCCCCCGCCCACGGCCTGTACCTCACCGACGTCGGGTACTGACCCGTCCTGCGTCGCCTCAGGCGTGAATATCGACGTCCCGCCGGTCCTTGACCAGCACCAGCCCTATAACGAACGTCAGCAGGGCCACCGCGATCGGGTACCACAGCCCGGCGTAAATGTTTCCCGTCGCTGCCACGATGGCGAAGGCCGTGGTCGGCAAAAAACCACCGAACCAGCCGTTGCCGATATGGTAGGGCAGCGACATCGAGCTGTAGCGCACCCGCGTCGGGAACATCTCGACCAGGGCCGCCGCGATGGGTCCATAGACCATGGTCACGAACATCACGAGCAGGAACAGGATGGCCACCACCAGTGGCTTGTTGACCTGGGCGCTGTCGGCCGACGGCGGATAGCCCGCCTCGGCCAGGGCCGCTCCCAGTTCGGCCTCGAACGCCGTCCTCAGCCGGGCGAACTCGCTGCGCGGGATCGAGCCTGTTGCGACCGTCACCACCTGATCTTCGATGATGTCGGCGCTGAAGCTATGAACCACCCGCTCGCCGATGTGGACGGCGGCGACCGAACCGGCCGGCGCCGCCACGGTGTCATAGTTCACCCCCGCCTTGGCCAGGAAGGTTCGGGCCATGTCGCACGAGCTGGTGAAGGCGGTGCGCCCCACCAGATCGAACTGGAACGAACAGTCCGCCGGGTCCATATGCACCGTCACCGGGGCACTGCGCGACGCCGACGCCAGGGCCGGATTGGCCGCCCCGGTCAGGGCGTGGAAGAGCGGCCCATAGCTGAGCGCCGCGATCAGACAGCCGGCCAGGATGATCGGCTTGCGCCCCACCTTGTCCGACAGCCAGCCCCAGAAGATGAAGAAGGGCGTCGCCAACAACAGGGCGATGGCCACCAGCGTATTGGCCAGCGCCGCCTCGACCTTGAGCACCCGCTCCAGAAAGAACAGGGCGTAGAACTGGCCGGTGTACCAGACCACCGCCTGACCCGCCGTCAGGCCGAACAGGGCGATCAGCACCAGCTTCAGGTTCGGCCACTTCAGAAAGCTGTCCTTCAGCGGCGTGGTCGATCCGCGCCCCTCCGCCTTCATCCGCTGGAAGGCGGGGCTCTCATTCAGCTTCAGCCGGATCCACAGCGACACCACCAGCAACAGGATCGACACCAGGAACGGGATGCGCCAGCCCCAGTCGGCGAACGCTTCCTCTCCAAGCCAAGTCCGCACACCCAGAATCACCATCAGGCTGAGGAACAGACCCGCCGTCGCCGTGATCTGGATGAAGGACGTATAGAAGCCGCGCTTCCCGTGCGGCGCGTGCTCGGCGACATAGGTGGCCGCGCCGCCGTACTCCCCGCCCAGCGCCAGCCCCTGGATCAGCCGCATCAGGATCAGGATCACCGGTGCCGCCACCCCGATGGCCGCATAGCTGGGCAACAGCCCGACCACGAAGGTCGACAGGCCCATCAGCGCCATGGTCACCAGAAAGGTGTTCTTGCGCCCCCACAGATCCCCCAGCCGCCCGAACACCAAGGCTCCGAACGGCCGGACCGCAAACCCGGCGGCGAACGCCATCAGGGCGAAGATGAAGCCCGTCGTCTCATTCACGCCCGAGAAGAACTGGGCCGAGATGATCGCCGCCAGCGAGCCGTACAGATAAAAATCATACCACTCGATCACCGTCCCGACCGACGAGGCCAGGATTACCAGCCGATCCTTGCGGCCGACCTCGGCGTCGTCCCCTGCGGGCGTGATGTCGGTCATCCAGCGTCCTCCCCAGCCGGGAGGTTAGACGCCGCGCGCGCCGTGTCTAGGCCAGCGCCGCCAGCACGCCCAGAACCGCCGCGCCATAGCGGCTCAGCTTGGACTGGCCGACGCCGGAAATCCGGCCCAGCGCCTCCAGCGTGCCCGGCTCGGCCCGGGCGATCTCGGCCAGGGTGCGGTCCTGGAAAATGACATAGGGCGGCACCCGCTGGGTCGCCGCCTGCTCGCGCCGCCAGGCCCTCAGCGCATCGAACCGGACCTGAACCTCAGGTGCCAGCACCTCGGCCGGGCCGGGGCTGCGCACCGCCGAACGCCGGCGCGGATTGCCCGATCGGGTCGAGGCGTCATAGGCGTCCGGCGCGCGCCGGATTCGGATGTCCAGCTCGCCGCGATAGACCGCGCGCACGCCCTCGGCGTCGCCCAGGCCCAAGAGCGGCTTGCCGTCGTTCGGATCCTCGGCCAGGAGGCCCTCGAACAACAGGTGGTCGATCACCTCGCGCCAGCCGCGCGGCGCGGTGTCGGCGCCCACGCCCCAGGTCGACAGCGCCGTCTCCCAGTTTTGCGGCTCCTTGGTCCGGCCGGTCAGGTGATCGACCACCCGGCCCCGCCCGAACCGTCCGCCAAGCCGCTGCACCGCCGCCAGGGCCTTCTGCGCCGCCACCGTGCCGTCGAACAGCTCGGGCGGATCGTCGCACAGATCACAGACGCCGCACGGCTCAGCCCCGTCTTCCCCGAAATAGCGCCGCACCGCCGCCTGGCGGCACACCGCCCCGTCCAGCATGGCGTACAGCTGGCGCGCCTTCTTGACCTGGGCCAGCCGCACCTCGTCCGGCATTGGCCGCCCCTCCAGCCGTCTCAGGCTCCAGGCGATGTCCGACGGTCCGTAGAGCGTGATGCAGTCCGCCGGATCGCCGTCGCGCCCGGCCCGCCCGACCTCCTGCCAGTAGGCCTCCAGCGATCTGGGTGGATCGGCGTGGATGACGAAGCGCACATCGGCCTTGTCGACGCCCATGCCGAAGGCGATGGTCGCCACCATCACCGCCCCGTCCTCGGACAGGAACCGCTTCAGCCGCCGGTCGCGATCCGGCCCGGCCATGCCGGCGTGGTAGGCGATGGCCGATATCCCGGCCTCGACCAGCGCCTCGGTCAGGCGCTCACAGGCCTCGCGCGCGCCGCAATAGACCACACCCGACTGCCCGGCTCGCGCCCGCACCAGTTCGACCACGCGCTGATCGGTGCGGGCCCGCCCGCCCTCCTTGCGCTCGGCCCCCAGTCTGAGATTGGGCCGCGCAAAACTGTCGACGAAGACGCGCGCGCCCGCCAGCTTCAGCGAGGCGAGGATGTCCTGCTGCGTGCGCGGATCCGCCGTCGCCGTCACCGCGATGCGCGGCACGCCGGGGAACAGCTCGGCCAGCCGGCCCAGATTGCGATAGTCGGGCCGGAAGTCGTGGCCCCACTGGGACACACAGTGCGCCTCATCGATGGCAATCAGCGCCAGATCCAGCGCGCTCAACCGCTGGATCATGCCCGGATTGGCCAGCCCCTCGGGCGAGACATACAAAAGGTCCAGCTCGCCGGCCCGCGCGCGCCGCCAGATCTCATCGCGGTCTTCCAGCGCCACATTGGAATCCAGCCGGGCCGCCGCCACCCCCTGCTGGACCAGGGCCTCGACCTGATCGGTCATCAGCGCGATCAGCGGCGACACCACCAGCCCGACGCCGGGCCGGAGCAAGGCCGGAACCTGATAGCAGACGCTCTTGCCGCCCCCGGTCGGCAGGACGGCGAGCACGTCACGCCCGGCCAGCACTTCGGCCACCATGCCCGCCTGCATCCCGCGAAAATCGGCGTGGCCCCAGACTTGGGCCAGCATCGCGCGCGCCTGATCCAGGGTCGGCGCGGCGCGTTCAGCGCGAGTCAGGACCTGTTCGGACATGGCGACTTTGTACCGGATTTGTTCCCCAGAACCAGCCCTACCCCGTCTGGACAGGCCCGAAGAGCCTCGCCATCATCCCGGCATGATCCGATTGCTCATCCACGCCGTCATCACCGCCCTGGGCCTCTGGCTCGCGGCCGAGTTCGTTCCGGGGGTCGAGGTCGGCTCGGCCGGCTCCCTGATTGCAGCGGCGGTCTTGCTGGGTATCGTCAACGCCCTGGTGCGGCCCGTCCTGACCTTCGTGACCTTCCCGCTGACGGTGATCACCTTTGGCCTGTTCCTGCTGGTGGTGAACGCCGCCATGATCGGCCTGGTCGCCATGATGCTGGGCGGCTTCACCGTGACCGGCCTGTGGCCCGGCGTCGGGGCAGCCCTGGTCACCGGCATCGTCAGCTGGATCGCCGGCACCCTCCTCGGCGACCGCAAGGCGGACTGACACCGACTGAGATTGCCGCCGTCTCGTCGAGCGAAGGGCTCAGCACGCCTGGCCGGCGGCCCAGCCCGAAGACCAGGCCCACTGGAAATTATAGCCGCCCAGCCAGCCAGTGATGTCCACTGCCTCACCGATACAGAACAGGCCCGGCACGGATCTGGCCTGCAGGGTCTGCTGGTCCAGCTGGTCGGTGGCGATGCCGCCCAGGGTGACCTCGGCAGTGCGATAGCCTTCGGACCCCACTGGCTTGACCGTCCAGCGATTGACCGCCTCGCCCAGGCTCGCCAGCGCCGCGTCCTTCTGGTCGCCCAGACGCCCGGCCACGCCCCCGCGCTGACAGACCCAGTCCGCCAGCCTCCTGGGCACGATGTGGCCCAGCGCCGTCGCCACATCCGGCTTGCCATTGGCCTGTTTGGCCGCCTTGAGCGCCGCGAAGATGTCGGTCCCCGGGGCCAGGTCGGCGGTGATCGCCTCCCCCTCGCGCCAATAGGAGCTGATCTGAAGAATCGACGGCCCCGAAAGGCCCCGATGGGTGAACAACAGCCCCTCACGGAACCGTGCCGCCTTGCGTCCTGCCCCGGCGGTCACGACCGCATCGACGGACAGGCCCGACAGGGCCTTGGTCTCTTCCAGCAGTCCGGCCTCAAACGTCAGGGGCACCAGACCGGGCCGCGTCTCGGTGATCCGCAGGCCGAGCGTCCTGGCCGTCTCATAGGCCCAGCCGGTCGCTCCCATCTTCGGAATCGATTTGCCGCCGGTGGCCAGCACCAGGGCCGCGGTCTGGATGGCCCCGCCGTCGCTCAGCCGCACCCGAAAGCCATCGGGACCGGCCGCCGTCTCGGCCACACCCGTGCCCAGTCGCAGGGTCACCCCGGCCTCCGTCATCTGTCCGGACAGCATCCCGACGATCTGTCTGGCCGAGCCGTCACAGAAGAGCTGTCCCAGGGTCTTCTCGTGCCAGGCGATGCCGGCCTGATCGACGCGTGCGATGAAGTCGCGCTGGCTGAACCGCTTCAGGGCCGAGGTGGCAAAGCGCGGATTCTCACCCAGCATGGCGTGAACACCCGCTCCCAGGTTGGTGAAGTTGCAGCGGCCACCGCCCGAGATGCGGATCTTTTCGCCCGGTGCCGGGGCATGGTCGACGATCAGAACGCGTCGTCCCCGACGTCCGGCCTCGATGGCACACATCATGCCGGCCGCGCCGGCCCCGACGATCAGGACGTCAAACCTCTGGATCATGGCCCCTGATAGCGGCTTAGCGCCGCGCCGCGAAGACGCCGAAGACCAGGGCCACCCGGTCGCAGCGACATCGGGGTCCCGCAAGCTGAGGCGGCTCAGGCGGAGGCGGCCGGGATCTCCCCTTCAGTGTATGCGGACCTGAGCCGCCGCTCGACGCGGGGATCGGTCAGCAGGGCCATGATGGCCAGCACCGCGTCCGGTTCAGACAGGTCCGGGGCGTGGCCCCGATCCGGCACCGTCACCCATCGGGCCCCGACACGGTCCGCGACCGCCTCGGCCGTGGCGACGCTGAGGATGTCGGAGTGGGCCCCGCGCAACAGGACGCTGGGTACGGCCCGGACGGCCTCGAACACCGGCCACAGGTCCGGCATGGCCCCGGTCGTGGCCGCTACGGCCTCCCGCAGGCGCGGGTCGTAGTCCGGCTTCAGGCCCGCCTCGCCCCACACATAGGTCCAGCGCGCGAACCGTTCCCAGTCAGCCTCGCCATAGGTCGGAAAGGCGACCCCATGCAGGGTCTGGAGCCGACGGATGGCCGCAGTCCAGCTGTCGAGCTGTTCGGTCTCGGTGACATAGGCGGCGATGCGGGCCAGGCCGGCCGGGTCGATCACCGGCCCGGCATCGTTGAGCACCACGCCGGCAATCCGATCCGGAGCCAGGGCGACCATCGAGGCCGCCATCAACGCCCCCATGGAGGTGCCGACGACGACGCACCGCTCGATCTGCATCTGGTCCAGCAGACCCAGGGTGTCCTGGATCTGGATCGGCAGGACATAGGTGGACGGATCTGCATAGGCCGACAGGCCCCGCCCCCGCTGGTCGGGCGCGATCAGACGATAGCGCCCACCCAGAACCCGTGCCAGGGCGGTAAAATCGCGGCTGTTGCGGGTCAAGCCGTGCAGACACAGGATAGTTCCCGCGCCCGTGCGCTGGGCCGGCCAGTCCCGCACGGCCAGGTCCAGCCCGTCGACGCCTCGCGCCCTTCGGATCTCTCCCGGATCGGACATCAGGCCGCCGTCCACTAGAAGTCGTACTCGACCGACAGGGTGAAGGTCCGGGGCGGACCATAGAAGCCGATCACCGAATCCCCGAAGACGATGGTCGCCGGGGCCGCCGGCACATAGGCGAAGGTATAGGCCCCGGTCCGGTACTGTTCGTCGGTGATGTTGCGGCCGTGCAGCGACACCCGCCAGCGCGCGTTCGCCGGCATCCAGATCATGCCCACGTCGTAGAGTTCGTAGCCCGGCTGATCGACCTCCGGGAACGGCGTCTCGAACATCGAGCTGTCCGAGCGGAAGGACATCGACCCCAACAGCCGGATCAGGTCACCGCCCGCAAACGGCTGGTCGTAGGTAAGGGTCAGATTGCCGGTCCAGGATGGGGTGTTCTGGAACTGGCGCTGGTCGGCCACGTCTTGCTGGACGAAGGCGGGCGGCGGGGCCGGGTTCGGGACGAACGCCAGGAACTCGTTGAACTCGGCGTCGACATAGCCCAGGGCGACACTGGCGTTCAGGCGGTCGGTCAGACGCGCCCGGCCTTCGAACTCCCAGCCGGTAATGGTCGAAGAGCCGACGTTCTCCACGAAGGAAACGACGCTCGTGCCGGCCGCATTGACCCGCTGGGTGGTGATCTGCTGGCCCTCGTAGGCGGCATGGAATACCGCCGTCGAGATCCACACACGACGATTGAACAGCCCCCCTCTCAGGCCGATTTCGTAGGAATCGACGATCTCGGGATCGTAGCCGTCGACGGTGCTGGGCGTCGCCATCGCATCGCCGCGCATATCGAAGCCACCAGATTTGAAGCCTCGCGAATAGGCCGCATACAGGTTCATGTCCGGGGTCAACTCATAGGTGGCGCTGAGGCGCGGCGTGAATTCCTCAAAGGTCCGCTCAGCGGAATAATCGGTCAGGATGACCGCCGGGGGAACCATGCGCCCGGTGATCGGACTACCCAGACCGGCGTAGTTGGCCTTGAACACCTCGGCGGCCCGGTCGTCACGGGTCCAGCGGCCGCCGACCGAAATCGCCAGCCGGTCATTGACGTCGAACGAGACGTCGCCGAACAGCGCCAGGCTGGTCGTATCGACGCTGCCGGTAGTGCCCTGAGTCAGGCCGCCGGCCGCCAGGATGGTGTCGAACTGACCACGCGCATTGGCGTCGAAATAGTACAGGCCGACCACGCCCTGCATCCGCTCTCCCTCGTACAGAAACTGGAACTCCTGCGAGATCTGATCGTCGGCATAGACATCGACCGGGGCGTTCGGGCGGCCGGCGGCGATGTCCAGAATGGGGGCCGGGGTGTTGTCGAAGTCGATACCGCCGCCGACCGTCGAGCCTTCGCGCCAGGCGGTGATCGACTTGAAGGTCAGGGTGTCATTGATCAGCCATTGTGCCGACAGGGACACCCCCGCCGTATTGACTTCATTGCGGTCGCCCAGGCCGGCGCAGGTGTCATAGACGCTCGGCAGGACACTGCGGCATTCGACGGGGTTCACCAGCGGTGCCAGGGGGGCCGGAACGGGCCGCTCCCGGTGGCCGTGGTTGGCGTTGGAATTGTCCTGCATGACGTCGCCCGCCAGGCGCAGCAGGAGCGTGTCGCTGGGCCGGACGTCGAGGCTGAACCGTGCCGAGGTCACGTCGCGATTGTAGGTCTCACCGCCGGTGAACAGATTCTCTCCGAAGCCGTCACGAAGGTAGCGCCCGACTGCGGCACCGACGGCAACCCGCTCGCCCAGCGGCACCGACCCCGACAGCACCAGATCACGCTGATTGTAGCTGCCATAGGCCGCCCGAGCCCGGAAATGCGGATCGTCCATATCCAGCGGGCGGGTGACGTAGCGGACCGCACCGCCGATGGTGTTACGGCCGTACAGGGTGCCCTGCGGCCCTCTCAGAACCTCGACCCGATCAACGTCGTACAGGTCCAGCACCGCGCCCTGCGGGCGGGCGATATAGACGTCGTCGACATACAGACCGACGCCCGGCTCGAAGCCCCACAGCGGGTCTTGCTGACCCACGCCGCGGATGAAGGCGGTCAGGGTCGAATTGGTGCCGCGCGACACCTGGAGCGTCAGGTTCGGCGTCGTGCGCTGAAGCGCGGTGATGTCCTGGGCGCCGCGCTGCGCCAGCTGGTCACCGGTCTGGACCGTGATGGCGATCGGCACATCGGCCAGAGTTTCTTCCCGGCGGCGGGCGGTGACGACGATTTCATCGACGGTTTCGGCCTGCGGCTCACCGGGCGCGTCCTGCGCCAGGGCCGGTGCCGCAGTCAGAAGGCCGATCAGGCTCGCGCCAGAGACCAGCACGCGACGATAGATGGACGGTGCAACCACGATATCCCCCCAAGGTTAGATGGCCGGGCCAAGCTGCGCGCCGTCCCGGTGTCTGTCAATATCTTTATTGGTCGACCAATCAATGCCTGGAATGCTATTGTGACCTGGCCCGGACCCCGGCAGGGCCGTACCCGGAGCGATCCGTCGCGAATGACAGGGTGTCCTACGCCCGTCTCTTCAGGGGGTAGCCGGCGAACAACTGCACCGTCTCTTCGAGGATCTGCGCCAGATCGTCGGAGCGGCACAGGCCGCCCGAGAGGCGGTCGATCCGGCCGGTACGCGCCCACGACTGGGTGATGGCCCCGCTGAGCAGATGGTAGAACCAGTACAGGTCCGTGCGGGTGGCGGCGGGCCGGGCCTGATGCAGCAGGGCGATGAAGGCCTCGATGACCGGATCGAAGGCGGTGACCTGAACCCCGGCCATGGCACTGGGCGGGGCGACGCTGACCTGGGCGATCAGGCGCATATAGTTCTGCTCGCTTTCGCCACCGTCGATGGCGATGCGAAAGGCCGGCTCCAGATAGGCGCGCAGCACCCCCTCCAGATCCAGACCCGCGCCCGCCGTGCGGGCATAGGCGGCCATGGAGTCCATGCGGGCCTGATTGACGCGCGGCGCATACCGCTGGATCACGGCGGTGAACAGCCCGGCCTTGGACCCGAAATAATAGTGGACCAGGCTGGTATCGACCTCGGCGGCACCGGCAATGTCCTTGACGCTGACGCCATTGAAGCCGCTCTGGGCGAACAGGGCTTCGGCCGCGTCCAGAATCCGTCCCTGGGATACGTCGCGTCGTTCGCTGTTGGATCGCCTGCGTGCCGCCGGCATCGTCATCCCCCGTCGTGACCAGTCCCTAGAATCCCCTGCAATTCATTGATGGGTCAACCCATGAGTTAATGGTCCACTTCTCAGGCCAGTGACCGGATGCGGGGCCACAGAGGCTCCTCCCCCAGCATCAGGACCGTGATCGCCCAGACCAGGGCGTCGGCCCGATCCTGGCCCTCGGCGCGCCCGTCGAAATCCATCAAGGCCTCATCCAGCGCCTCCAGTCCCGCCCCGACGTGGAGAACCCGGCCCTGTTCGTACAGCGCCGCCACCGGCTCGGCCCGGGCCCGCTTGCCGACCGAGGCCCGCACGCCATGGACCCTTTTTCCTGCTCCAACTGCGCGCAGCAGGCCGGTGACCAGCTCCCCACCCTGGTTGACCTCGGCCACAATGGCGTCCGCCCCATAGTCGTCGGCGGCCTGGACCACGGCCCGGCCCCAGGTGTCGGGCGATACCCCCGCCACCGTCCGGTCGGCCAGCACATAGGCCTGATCCCCAATCCGGCCGACCACCACGATGCCACAGGCGTGGCCGTGGGTGGTGACGCTGGGGTCGACCCCGACCACCACCCGCTCATAGCCACCCGGCGGCGCGCTCCGGCAGGCCGCCAGCAGCGGTGCCGACCACAGCGTCAGGCCGTCATCGACGACCTGGCCTTCGATCTCCTGGGCCTCCAGCCGGGTGCCGCCGTACAGCCGTCGCAACCCCTCGACGAAACCATCAGCCAGATGAGCCGCATTGGCGGACGTCCCGGCCCGCGTGATCGCACAGCCCGGCTCAGCCATCAGCGCCTTGAGCGCGCGCGTCGGTCGCGGCGTCGTCGTGACCAGCAGCCGGGGCCGCCAGCCCTCGCCGCCCAGCCGCAGCCCCAGTCGGGCCATCGCCAGGGCCTCGTCCCCGATCCAGGCGCAATATTCGTCGGCCCAGGCGGCGTGGAACTGGGGCCCGCGCAGGCCGTCAGCGTCCTCAGCGGAAAAGGTCTGGGCCTCGCATCCACCTGGAAACACCAGCAGGCGGCGCGACGGATGAAACCTCGGCCCGATCCAGCGGCCATCGGGCCGGTACCAGCGCGGCAGACCCAGGATGCCACCCGGCCCCTCGATCATGACCTCGCGCACATCGTGCAAGGTGGCCCCGATCAGGGCGAGGCGGCCGCCGTCCTTCAGGGCCTCGGCCTGGTCGGCGATCCAGCTGGCCCCCGCCAGGGTCTTGCCCGCGCCGCGCCCGCCCAGCACCAGCCAGGTCGACCAGTCACCCCCGTCCTGCGCCGCGGCGGGCGGGGTCTGATGCGGATGCAGGATCAGGGGCGCGGGCGGCGGCGACGGCGGCATGGGCGAGGTCGGGTCCGGGTCACCGCCCTCTTCGTCGCAGGGCGACGCGTCATCGCCTTTCGCAGGGGCCGCCTCGTGGTAGTGGCGCAGCTCGGCACCGGTGATCCCCAGTTGCTGGGCCACCATGCTGCGAATGCTCCAGAGCCGTTTGACCTCGGCCTGATCATCCCTTGCCAGACAGTCCCAGATCTGACGGTCCAGCCGCACGATGGTCTCAATCCGGTTCGATGGATCTACCTCAATGCCTTCCACGCGCCGCTCCCGCCCGGTTGATCGTCGGGATCAGTGTGGGGGTGGCTCAGGGGGCGGGGATGGCGGTGTCCCTCAGAACGCCCGTGTGCCCTTTTTCACCCCGAAGTCCTTCAGGGTTACATCCTCCGCCAATTCCGTCGATGTTCACGCCATGCTGGTCTTCATCGATGAGAGTGGCGATGCGGGGTTCAAGGTCGATCAGGGATCGTCCCCAGTCTTCGTCGCCGCGATGGTGATCTTTGCAAGCGCGGGCGATGCGGCAGCCACTCGTGCCCTGATCGCCGCTTCAGCGGCCCGCAAAGCCCACAAGGGTGAGTTCAAGTTCCAGAAGACCCGAGACAGCGTTCGCGACCAATTTTTCGACGCCGTGCGCACTGGCCCCTTCATGGTGCGCTGCATCGTGGTGGAGAAGGCCCGACTGCATTCGGCCTCCTTGAGATCGGACAAGGAGAATTTCTACGAATTTTTCGTCAAGCAGATGCTTCGCCACGACAACGGACGGCTCGACAACGCCCGCGTCATTATCGATGGCTCGGGCGATCGGGCGTTTCGAAAGAAGTTGTCCGTCGCCATCCGCAAACGCGTGCGCGAAGGGGCTGTGCGCGACTGTCGGTTTTCGGATTCCAAGACGGACACACTCATCCAGCTGGCAGATATGTGTGCAGGGGCCATCGCCCGCTCCTACCGGGCCGACCGCAAGGATCGTCGCCGGTGGCGCGACAAGCTGCGCCCACGCCTGGATGACGTCTGGCAGTTCAAATGAGTGAAGGGTTGCCTCCCCGGCCCCTATTCCAGGCGGAACCTGGACACGCACGCCGTACGGCGACAGTTCGGGGCACGGGAAGGACTTTGCACTTTGCAATATGCGGGCGAGGCCTGAATTTTTCAATACGGCCCCCGTACCCCCTTTGACCCGGGCACACGGGCACGGGCGCGGCCCTAGGCGGGCGGATCGCCCCAAGCGGCCAGGGCCTCGGCCATTGTGATCTGCCCGCGCCGGGCCGGATCGACCGCGCAGGGGCCTGACGAAAAGCGCGGAGCCGGGGCCGGCTGGACCACGCCGTCAACGGTGACGAAGGTGGCGCGCGCGGCATTGTGGGCCTCGCCCGCCGCCTCGCCGAAGGCCAGCACCGGCGTCACGCACGCATCCGTGCCGGTAAACGTCTGAACCCAGGCGTCTCGCGGCCGTTCGGCAAAGATCGCGGCGAAGGTCGCGGCCATCTCGGGCCAGCCGGCGGGGTCCATCTGTCGGAAACGGGCGGGGTCCAGGCCCAGGCCGGCCAGCAGTTGAGCAAAGAAGGCCGGCTCCAGCGCCCCGACCGCCACAAACCGCCCGTCCGAACAGCCGTAGCAGCGATAGAACGGCATCGACCCATCCAGCAGATTGCCACCGCGCCGGTCCTGCCAAAGACCCGAGGCCGCGAGGCCGAAGAACAGGCTGGACAGCACCGCCGCCCCGTCGGTCATGGCCACATCGACGACCTGGCCCCGGCCCGTCGCACGCGCCTGGATCACCGCCGCCAAGAGACCCGTCACCGCAAACATCGCCCCCCCGCCGTAGTCGCCCACGAGGTTCAGCGGCGGCGGCGGCGGCCGGTCGGCCGGCCCGATGGCGTTCAAGGCCCCGGTCAGGCCCAGATAGTTCAGGTCATGCCCGGCCTCGCTCGCCCTCGGCCCCGTCTGGCCCCAGCCGGTCATGCGCGCATAGACCAGCCGGGGATTGCGCCCCAGACAGACGTCAGGCCCCAGGCCCAGCCGCTCGGTCACCCCAGGGCGGAACCCCTCGATCAGGGCCTCGGCCCGGTCGATCAGGGCCAGTGCCGCCTCGCGGTCGGCGGGGTCTTTCAGATCCAGCTCGACATGACGCCGGTTGCGGTTCAGCACCGTTCCGCCGGTGTCGACCCAGGCCTGACCGGCGTGCGGCGCGCGCGCGATCCGCACCACCTCGGCCCCCAGATCCGCCAGCACCATCGCCGCCAGGGGCACCGGCCCGATGGCGTCGAGCTCCACCACTCGCAACCCGGCCAGGGGGCCTGTGCCTGTCGTCATGGGACGTCAGTCCTTCCCTCATCGTTCGGCCCCAGCGATAGCATGGGCCGGGGATTTAAGGGTGAATTGAAGAAGCCCCGGCGGTCGCCCGCCGGGGCTCTTCGTCAGAAGAAAACCACTTAAAAGGAATCCCCTCTCGGGTAATCCTGCGAGGCTGGTTGGACCTCTTACCGTGGTTTCCCTACCGACTCCCAGTCACAGGTTGCGTCAACCCACCCTTCGCGTCAATGCTGAATTCAGCAAGGGGGAACGCAACGGTGGACATCAAGGAAAATCTTGTACTAGGCCTCGACCTTGGCATTGCCTCATGCGGATGGGCCGTCATAGACGTCTCGGCTTGCGCCATCATTGCCATGGGCTCACGGACCTGGGACGCTCCGGAGACCGACAAGGAACGGACCCCGACAAATCAGATCCGCCGCACCCATCGCGGTATGCGGCGCGTCCTCAAGCGCCGACGCCAGCGGATGAACGCGGTCCGACGGCTCTTCGCACAGCACGGCCTGATCGACTCGCGCGCAGCAACCAGTCTACGCATCGGACAACTTGACCCCTGGGAGCTGAGATCTGCAGGCCTGGACCGCCGGCTGACCGGCCCCGAGCTCGCCATCGCCCTGGGCCACATCGCCAAACACCGCGGCTTCAAGTCCAACTCCAAACGCGAACGCGGTGCCAACGCCGAGGGCGATGCTGGAAAAATGCTGAGCGCCATCAAGGAAACCGCCAGCAAGCTCCAGAACCACGGGGTTGTCGGAGAAATCCCTGAGGTCCGTTATCGCACGGTCGGCGAGCTGTTCTTCAAAGACGCGGATTTTGGGGCGCGCAAGCGGAACCGGGACGGGGAGTTCACCCGGTCGGTCCTGCGCGATGACCAGGCTTACGAAGTGGCGGCGTTGTTCAAGGCCCAGCGCGCGGCCGGCAATGCTCAGGCCTCTGCAGAGCTGGAAGCAAGCTTCACCGAAATCGCCTTTTTTCAACGGCCCCTCCAGGATTCCGATGCCCTGGTCGGTGACTGCCCCTTTGAGCCGGGCGAGAAACGGGCCGCGCGTCACGCCCCGTCCTTCGAGCGGTTTCGGATGCTATCGCGCCTGGCCGCAATCCGAGTCACCGAGGGGCGTGAGGAACGCCCGTTGACGGCGGACCAGATCGCGCGCGTCGACGGCACCTTTGGCGACCAGAAGGGGATCAAATGGGCGCGCCTGCGCAAGTTGATCGGTCTGAAAGAGGAAACCGCCTTCGTCGGGGTCTCAGGGGAAGACGAAAAGAAGCTGGATTTTGTTGGCCGGGCGTCCAATGCCGCCGAAGGCACAGCGGCCCTGCGCGGCGTCATCACTGACGCCCTGGGCGAGGTCACCTGGCTGTCGTTGCTGAAGGCACCCGAGCGACTCGACGCCGCCGCCGCCATTGTGACCTTCCGCGAGGATCTGGACTCCATTGGCAAGGGCCTGGTCGAGACAGGTCTGGATTCAGCGGTCGTCGCGGCGCTCATGGCCGCGGTCGAGGATGGCAGGCCGTTCGCGCGGTTCAAGGGCGCTGCCCATATTTCCGCCAAGGCGGCGCGCGCGATGGTCCCGCACCTGCTGGACGGCAAGGTCTATTCAGAGGCCGCCGCCGCCGCCGGATACGACCATGCCCGCCGGCCCGACATTGACATTGAGACCATCACCAACCCGATCGCCCGTAAGGCCGTTCGCGAGGCCCTCAAGCAGGTCAAGGCAATCGTGATGGAATACGGCCTGCCCGGTGCCATCCACGTCGAACTGGCGCGCGACGTCGGGAAGTCGAAGGAGGAACGCGACGAGATTCGTAGTGGGATCGAAAAACGGAACCGCATGAAAGATCGCTTGAAGGAGGAGTTTGCCAGGGTCGTTGGACGCGCGTCGTCCGGCCGCGAAGACCTTCTGAGGTTTGAGCTCTGGCAGGAGCAGAAAGGTCGCTGCCTGTACAGCGACCGCGAGATCCATCCGGACATGATCGTCGCCGGCGACAACACCGTTCAGGTCGACCACATCCTGCCCTGGAGCCGATCAGGCGACGATAGCTTCACCAACAAGACCCTGTGTTTCGCCAAGGCCAACCAGGACAAGCGCGGGCGTACGCCATTCGAGTGGCTGGGCGATAACCCCGCGCGCTGGGAGGCGTTCCGCGCGGCCGTAGAGTCCAACACGACCATGAAAGGCTTCAAGAAGCGCAACTACCTCCTGCGCGATTCAGACCGCTTGACCGAAAAGTTCCGACCGCGAAATCTGAACGACACCAAATATGCGACGCGTCTCACCCTGGATCTGTTGGCCAGGGCGCACTACCCCGAATCAGACCGTTTCACGGGCGTTCCGCGATCTGCGGACGAAGCCCGCCGAACACGCCGCCTGTTCGCGCGCCCGGGTGCCCTGACGGACCGTTTGCGCCGGGCCTGGGGTCTTCAGGGGCTGAAGAAGGACGATAAAGGCAACCGCATTGCCGACGATCGCCACCACGCACTGGACGCCCTTATCGTCGCGGCCATGTCTGAATCGACCCTACAGCAGCTGACTCGCGCAGCTCAGATTGAAGAGGAACGGGGATCTTCCCGCTTCATCGCCACCTTCCCACAACCCTGGCCCGGGTTTCGCGAGCAGGCCGAAGCGGCGCGGGAAAAGGTCCTCGTCAGCCGTTCAGAGCGCCGCCGCGCGCGCGGAGAGGGCCATGCCCAGACCATTCGCAGGGTCGAAGACACCATCGACGGGCCGGTGGTCTATGAGCGCAAGTCCATCGACGCGCTCAAACCGGCTGACCTTGAGCGGGTCAAGGACCCGGAACGCAACGCCGCCTTGATCGCCAGCCTGAAAGCCTGGATCGATGCCGGCAAACCCAAGGATCATCGTCCCCTGTCACCGAAGGGCGACCCCATTTCAAAGGTGCGCCTGGCGACGACCAAGAAGGTCGATGTCCTGATCCGCGACGGAGTAGCCGAGCGCGGCGAAATGGTGCGCGTCGATGTCTTCCGCAAACCCAACAAGCGGGGGATCTTCGAATATTTCCTGGTCCCGATCTATCCACACCAGGTGTTCGATCCCCAGGCTTGGCCCGCCCCTCCGAACCGGGCGATCCAAGGCGGCAAGGACGAAGCGGAGTGGCCCGATGTGTCCGATCACGAGTTTCTTTGGTCGATCTATCCCATGAGTTTCCTGGAGATCGAAAAGTCGGACGGCACCTTTATCGACGGTTATTTCCGCGGTGCTGATCGTTCGACGGGTGCCATCCACCTTTCAGTGCATAATTCCCGCGAGCAGGTCATTCGAGGTATTGGCGTAAAAACGCTAAGAGTTTTCGCGAAGAAGTCGATCGACCGCCTCGGGCGGCGCACGGATATCGCGAGCGAGACACGTACATGGCGTGGCGCGGCCTGCACCTGACCCAGCCATCGCGCCTGTCTGTAGCTGATGACCAGATCGTCATCGGCCAGGAAGACGGCGAGGTGCGCCTGGCCATCGAGGACCTCGCCTGGGTCGTCGTCGACTGTCCACGCACCAGCCTGACCGCCAGCCTGATGTCAGCCCTGGTGGACAAGGGCGTGGCGGTCATCTTCACCGATGCGACCCACACCCCTTCTGGCGTCACCCTGCCCTTTCACCGGCACCACCGCCAGGCGGATGTCCTGGCCAAACAACTGGCGGCATCCGTCCCGTTAAAGAAGCGGCTTTGGCAGGCCGTGGTCCGGCGAAAGATCGACAATCAGGCTGCGGCCCTCGAGGCCGTCGGCGCCGGCGGGGCCACCACCTTGCGGGCCATGTCTGCGCGCGTCGGGTCCGGCGATCCCGGCAATGTCGAGGCTCAGGCCGCCCGCTACTACTGGGGCAAGCTGTGGCCGGCGTTCCGGCGCGACGACGACGGCGACCGGCGCAACATGATGCTGAACTACGGCTATGCCGTGATCCGCTCGGGCGTGGCCCGGGCTCTGGTGGCGTCGGGGCTGATTCCGGCCCTGGGGCTGAAACACGCCGGCGTCTCCAACGCCTTCAACCTGGCCGATGATCTGGTTGAGCCCTTCCGACCCTTCGTCGATGTGCTGGCGTGGCGGACGGTCGGCAAAGGCGCTCCCAGCCGCGACGACCTGTCGGTGGAAGACCGGCGCGCCATGGCCGCGGTTCTCCTGGGTGAGGCGGGGCTGCAAGAGACCACTGTTACCCTGCTCGTCGCCACCGAACGCAGCGCCGAATCCCTCGTGCGAGCGCTGGAATCGGCAACACCGGCGGTCCTTGGCCTGCCGGTTCTGAGGTCATGAAGACCCAGGAGGTTCGCATCATGTGGCTGTTTGTCTTCTTCGACCTGCCGGTCAAGACCAAGCCTCAGCGCAATCTGGCGACGCGGTTCCGCAATTTCCTCAAGGATGACGGCTATATGATGTTGCAATTTTCGGTCTATGCCCGCGTCTGTCGCGGCGAAGAAGCCGTGGACAAACACATCGCCCGCGTCACCCGCAACCTGCCGAAAACTGGTAATGTGCGAACGCTTCAGGTCACCGACAAACAATATGGCCGGATGAAGCTGTTGCTGGGAGAGGCCGAGAAAAATGAGCGAGACGCGCCTCAACAGATGGTCCTGCTCTGATTTCGGACGTCTTGCGACGACGGAAATCAGAGCAGTTTCAGACCTCTATACCGGAGCCAGCCTACCTCTTGGGAGTCGGTAGGGAAACCACGGCATTGATCCAACCGGCGTTTGGTGGGGCCTGAGCCTACCTCTTGGGAGTCGGTAGGGAAACCACGGCCTATCTACGGGCCAGCAGCACGCCCCGGCTAGCCTACCTCTTGGGAGTCGGTAGGGAAACCACGGCCCGGCGTCACGAGTCGTCGCTCCAGGATCGAGCCTACCTCTTGGGAGTCGGTAGGGAAACCACGGCTTCGGCTCGCCGCACAAACGGTCCCGGAACAGCCTACCTCTTGGGAGTCGGTAGGGAAACCACGGCCACTAGAGGGGTGTAAACTACAGCAACGGCAGCCTACCTCTTGGGAGTCGGTAGGGAAACCACGGCCAAAACGAGAGCGACGAGAAGCAAGGAGACAGCCTACCTCTTGGGAGTCGGTAGGGAAACCACGGCTTCTTGGCCGCAATGTAGTTCGGGGTGTGGAGCCTACCTCTTGGGAGTCGGTAGGGAAACCACGGCGATTCGGCAATATTGCCGTCGCCAACACGGAGCCTACCTCTTGGGAGTCGGTAGGGAAACCACGGCCGGTTTCGGCCTCGGCCGTCACGGTGTTGGAGCCTACCTCTTGGGAGTCGGTAGGGAAACCACGGCTCATGCCCCTGCTGTCCCTGTACGCCGGGTAGCCTACCTCTTGGGAGTCGGTAGGGAAACCACGGCCATTTTCTTCGTCGCTTTTGCTCTGCTTAGAGCCTACCTCTTGGGAGTCGGTAGGGAAACCACGGCGGCGAGCTTCACCATGATAGTTACCTCACGAGCCTACCTCTTGGGAGTCGGTAGGGAAACCACGGCTCGACCTCCTCCACCGACAGCTCTGCGTCAAGCCTACCTCTTGGGAGTCGGTAGGGAAACCACGGTGCCATCGGCTACTTTGTCCCGAACAACTCTAGCCTACCTCTTGGGAGTCGGTAGGGAAACCACGGCCGCCCTCAAAGCCGCCAGGCGGTGATGGGTAGCCTACCTCTTGGGAGTCGGTAGGGAAACCACGGCGCATGGATCGAGGCTTTCGAGGCGGGCGATAGCCTACCTCTTGGGAGTCGGTAGGGAAACCACGGCGCGGGCACGCCCGCACCGCCGACAACACCCAGCCTACCTCTTGGGAGTCGGTAGGGAAACCACGGCCCTCGATAGCGCCGTGTCGATCAGTTCGAGAGCCTACCTCTTGGGAGTCGGTAGGGAAACCACGGCTCCCCGATTGACCACAGCCACGGCTGGGCGAGCCTACCTCTTGGGAGTCGGTAGGGAAACCACGGCCGCGGCGGCGATGAGGAAGGCAACCCCAACAGCCTACCTCTTGGGAGTCGGTAGGGAAACCACGGCACCGCCCGAAGACGGCACTGAGAATGGTGAAGCCTACCTCTTGGGAGTCGGTAGGGAAACCACGGCTTCGGCGCGGTGCGGGCCGGATGGATGTGCAGCCTACCTCTTGGGAGTCGGTAGGGAAACCACGGCTGAGGGGCGCTACATTCAGCGCGTCTATCAGCCTACCTCTTGGGAGTCGGTAGGGAAACCACGGCACCCGGACTTCCGGCGTCGTCAGTCCGAGGAGCCTACCTCTTGGGAGTCGGTAGGGAAACCACGGCCCAGCCTGCCATTCGCCGCCGATATTGCCCAGCCTACCTCTTGGGAGTCGGTAGGGAAACCACGGCGCTCCGCGCCGAGCTGCGCGGCGCGCTGGCAGCCTACCTCTTGGGAGTCGGTAGGGAAACCACGGCTAGCTCGCGCTCATCGTCCGGCAGGAACGCAGCCTACCTCTTGGGAGTCGGTAGGGAAACCACGGCTTTTACCCGACAGGATGTCACGTACGAGATAGCCTACCTCTTGGGAGTCGGTAGGGAAACCACGGCCCCGGCCTGGACAATGCCGCGCTCAATATGAGCCTACCTCTTGGGAGTCGGTAGGGAAACCACGGCCGACCGCGCCGCCGGCGTCGCCGCCGACGCAGCCTACCTCTTGGGAGTCGGTAGGGAAACCACGGCGATGACCGACCAGCCGCTGTCGACCGGCCTAGCCTACCTCTTGGGAGTCGGTAGGGAAACCACGGCTTCGGCGCGGTGCGGGCCGGATGGATGTGCAGCCTACCTCTTGGGAGTCGGTAGGGAAACCACGGCCGTCCCAACCCTCATCAGGGAACGCCGTCAAGCTACCTCTTGGGAGTCGGTAGGGAAACCACGGCCGGGCGAAGCCGGGCCTTTCCAGCCAGCGGAGCCTACCTCTTGGGAGTCGGTAGGGAAACCACGGCCGTTCACCCCGGCGCGCGCATAGGCGTTCGAGCCTACCTCTTGGGAGTCGGTAGGGAAACCACGGCGCTGCTGGATCGCCCCGGCATCCCCGATCAAGCCTACCTCTTGGGAGTCGGTAGGGAAACCACGGCCGGTCGGCGGAGCCAGTTGGCGGATCGCGGAGCCTACCTCTTGGGAGTCGGTAGGGAAACCACGGCCGCGCCAGCATCCGGGCGATGGTCTGGACGAGCCTACCTCTTGGGAGTCGGTAGGGAAACCACGGCTCATGGGATCGGCCCCCTTCCAGTTCCGCAAGCCTACCTCTTGGGAGTCGGTAGGGAAACCACGGCCACCAGCGGGCCGGTCGTGACGTACCCGTAAGCCTACCTCTTGGGAGTCGGTGGGGAAACCACGGCGCGCTCGCCAAGCCTCAATGCGCCCCGTCCCAATCCCCCGCCGCCTTGGCCTCGACATCCAGCGGCACGCTCAGGGCCACGGCGGGTTCCGAGGCCCGTTCCATGACGCGGCGGATCAGGGGCAGGGCGCGGTCGACCTCGGCTTCGGGGGCTTCGAACACCAGTTCGTCATGGACCTGGAGGAGCATCCTGGTTTCCAGCCCGGCGTCGGTCAGAGCCCCGGGCATTCGCATCATGGCGCGGCGGATGATGTCGGCGGCGCTGCCCTGGATGGGGGCGTTGATGGCGGCGCGTTCGCCGAACTGGCGCTCGGCGGCGCTCTTGGAGTGGATGGCCGGAATGTGGATGCGCCGGCCGAACAGGGTGGTGACGAAACCCTGCTCGCGGACCGTCTCCTTCGTCTTGTCCATATAGGTGCGAATGCCGGGGAAGCGTTCGAAATAGGTCTTGATGTAGGCCCCGGCTTCGGACTGGTCGATGCCCAGCTGGTTGGCCAGGCCGAAGGCCGAAATGCCATAGACGATGCCGAAGTTGATGGCCTTGGCGCGGCGGCGCGTCTCGGCCGGCATCCCCTCGACCGGCACCCCGAACATTTCGCTGGCGGTGGCGGCGTGAATGTCGAGCCCGCGCGCGAAGGCGGCCTTCAGCTCGGGGATGTCGCCGATGTGGGCCAGAAGCCGCAGCTCGATCTGGGAATAGTCCGCCGAAATCAACCGATGCCCCGGCGCGGCGATGAAGGCCCGGCGAATCTGGCGGCCGGTCTCGGTGCGGATCGGGATATTCTGAAGGTTCGGGTCCGAGGAGGCCAGCCGCCCGGTCGAGGCGGCGGCGAGCTGATAGCTGGTATGGACCCGGTCGGTCGTGTCGTCGGCGGCGGCAATAAGGGCGTCGGTATAGGTGCCCTTCAGTTTCGCGAGCTGGCGCCATTCCAGAATGACGCGCGGCAGCTCGTGGGTCAGCGCCAGGGTTTCCAGCGTCGCGGCGCCGGTCTCCCATTGGCCCGAGGCGGTCTTCTTGCCGCCGGGCAGGGCCATCTCGCCGAACAGGATCTCGCCCAGCTGTTTGGGGCTGGCGATATTGAACGGTCGGCCGGCCAGCGCTTGCGCCTGTTCTTCCAGCCGGGCCATCTCCAGGCCGAACTCGCTGGACAGGCGCTTCAGCTCGGTCGGGTCGATGCGGATGCCGGCCAGCTCCATCGCCGCCAGCACCGGCGGCATTCCCCGCTCCAGCGTTTCATAGACGGTGGACAGGCGCTGTTCGGCCAGGCGCGGCTTCAAGAGCCGCCACAGGCGCAAGGTGACGTCCGCGTCCTCGGCGGCATAGCGGGTGGCCGGGGCCAGTTCGACATGGCGGAAGCTGATCTGCTTCTGGCCCGTTCCGCACACCTCCTTGAAGGGGATGGGGTCGTGGCCGAGGTGGCGGCGGCTGAGCTCGTCCATGCCGTGGCCATGCTCGCCCCCGTTCAGGACGTAGGAAATCAGCATGGTGTCGTCGATCGGGCCGACGGCGATGTCATGCCGGGCCAGGACGCCCAGATCATATTTGATGTTCTGGCCGACCTTGAGCACGCCGGGGTGCTCCAGCAGGGCCTTGAGGCGTTTCAGGGCGGAGGCCTTGTCGACCTGGCGGATCGGGGTGAGCGCCTCGGCCGGACCCGTCAGCAGGTCGCCGCCGGGCTGAGGCAGATGCGCGTGATCCAGCGGGATGTAGCAGGCGTCGTTCGGCCCCAGCGCCAGGCTGACTCCGACCAGGCCGGCGTGGGTGGACGACAGGGCGTCGGTCTCGGTGTCGACCGCAACAACGCCGACCGCAACCGCGCGCGCGATCCAGGTGTCGAGATCGTCGAGCGACTGGACACAGACATAGGCGTCCCGGTCGAAGGCCTGGGGATCGGCGGCGGCCGACGGATCGCTGGGCGCGTGGCGCGGGCTGGCGACCGGGGCGCTGGGGACGGGCACCGAGGGAGCGGCGGGCGGCGGCACCTTGCCGTCACCGACCCGGCCGCGCAGCGAACGGAATTCCATCTGATCCAGGAAAGCCGCCAGGGTGTCGGGATCGGGATCACGCACCGCGAAGTCGGCGATCGGCTCCGGCTCAGGCACCTGGTCATCCAGGCGCACCAGCTGACGGCTGATCCGGATCTGGTCGGCGAAGTCGGTCAGGGTCTCGCGGCGCTTGGGCTGTTTGATCTCGCCCGCCCGCGCCAGCAGGGTGTCCAGGTCGCCGTATTCCTCCAGGAGCTGGGCGGCCGTCTTGGGGCCGATGCCGGGCGCACCGGGCACATTGTCGACGCTGTCGCCGACCAGGGCCTGGAGGTCGATCATCTTGTCCGGGCCGACACCCCATTTCTCGATGACCTCGGGCACATCGATGCGCCGGTCCTTCATGGGATCAAACATGACCACGCCGTCGCCGACCAGCTGCATCAGGTCCTTGTCGGATGAGACGATGACCGCCTCACCGCCCGCCTCGCGCGCCAGCCGCGCATAGGTGGCGATCAGGTCGTCGGCCTCGAAGCCCGGCTTTTCGACGCCGTGTACCCCGAAGGCGGCGGTGGCGGTGCGGACCAGCGGGAACTGGGGCACCAGGTCCTCGGGGGCCGGCGGGCGGTGGGCCTTGTAGTCCGGGTACAGATCATTCCTGAAGGTCCGCTCGGAGTGATCGAAAATGGCCACCAGATGGGTCGGGCCGTTCTCGCCCTTCATGTCCTTGAGCAACTTCCAGAGCATATTGCAGTAGCCCTGGATGGCCCCGACCGGCAGGCCGTCCGACTTGCGCGTCAGGGGCGGCAGGGCATGGTAGGCCCGAAAGATGTAGGCCGAGGCGTCGATCATCCACAGACGCAAGGGGGCGGAAGGTTTGGGCTCGCTCATGCGGATCAGATAGCCTGTTTGATGCGAAAGGTCGCGCCCTCCCTAAGCGGGGCAAAACCGGCTATGGGGGGAGGATGACCCCCAAGATCTCCGTCGTCGTCCCCGTCCATGATGAAGAAGGTGCCGCCGGCCCCCTCGCCCGCGAGATCGCCGAGGCGTTCAAGGGTCGCGACTATGAGATGGTCTTCGTCAATGACGCGTCCAGGGACGGCACCCTGGCCGAGCTGGAGGCCCTGAAGGCCGAGATTCCGCAACTGCGGATTCTGAACCACGCCATGAACGCAGGCCAGAGCCGGGCGGTGCGCTCGGGGGTGATGGCGGCACGAGCGCCGATCATCGTGACCCTGGACGGCGACGGCCAGAACCCGCCCGCCGATGCGCCGAAACTGGCCGATGCCCTGATCGCGGCGGGGCCAGAGGTCGCACTGGTCGGCGGAGTGCGGGCCAAGCGTCAGGATTCGGGGGCCAAGCGCTGGGCGTCCAAATGGGCCAACAGCATCCGCAAGTGGCTGTTGAACGATGATGCGGACGACACGGGCTGTGGGCTGAAGGCCTTTCGACGCGACGTCTTCCTGCGCCTGCCCTACTTCGATCACATCCACCGCTATCTGCCGGCCCTGGTGATCCGCGAGGGCTATGAGAACCGGTTCATGGATGTCGGGCACCGCCACCGCGAGACCGGCCGATCCAAATATACGAACCTGGGCCGGCTATGGGCGGCCTTTTCGGACCTGGTCGGGGTCATGTGGCTACGCACCCGCTCGCGCCAGCCAGGGACCGTCAAAGAGGTCTAGCCGGCCGGCCGCTCTCCTCCTGAGCGTCTGACATTGCCGGGGATCGGCAAACAGCGATAGGGTGCCGCCAGTCCAGCCAGAGGGGGACACTCAGATGCTGACGGCGTTTCCGCTTCTCGTGATTCCGGTCGGAATCTACGCGATCTATGCCCTGATGAGCCTGTCCGGCACGGCCGCGACGGACCCGAATTTCGTGCTCCAGTCCGCCTTCCTGAGCGTGAATATGCCATCGGGCGGAACCTGGTCGATGGGGGTTGGCGACCTGCTGGTCTTCTTCGGCCTGATCTTCCTGTTCTTCGAGCTGTTGAAGTCAACGTCCAGCCAGCGGGTGGCCATCGTCAATCATGCCCTGTCGATGGGGCTGTTCGTGCTGTGCCTGCTGCTGTTCCTGCTGCTGCCGTCGTTCGCGACCTCGACCTTCTTCCTGATCATGATCATGGTGCTGCTGGACGTGATGGCAGGTTTCATCGTCACCATCCTGACGGCGCGGCGGGATCTGGATATCGGCAGCGACGTCAGCCTCTAGGCCGCAGGCGGTACGGTCCTAGCCGAAGGCCACGAAGATCAGCGCCACCACCAGGGTGTCGACGACGCGGGCAAGGAGGCTGAGGGTGGTGGCCATGGAACATTCCGGTCAGAACAGACCGGCGGTTCCAAGCAAGGAGCGGGCCACCCGGGCCCGGCGCGTCAGATCTCGGTTTTCTTGACCTGTCCGGGCTTCGGGCGGCGGTCGCCCGAGCCGGCATATTCGGAGCTGAGGTAGGTCGAACGCGCCTTGCCGAGCACTTCCTGCCCACCCCTGAGGCCGCGCTTGGCACCATCCTGGCCCAAGAGCTGGGCGTCAAAGGCCGAGGGGCCGGCGTCAGACTTGGGCGTGGCCTTTGGCGGTGCCTGATCCTCGACCGGCGGGATCGGCACCAGGTCGCGTCCATCCCCTTCGGCCTTGGCCCGTCGCAGATTGCGACGACGGTCGCCCGCGCGGCGGTCCTGGACACTGGCAGGGGGGCGGACGGGATCGGTCACGGCTTGGGCGGGGCTCCCGAAAGGCGGCTGAGCTGGGCCTGCATCTCTTCCATCTGACGGCGCATCTGCTCAAGGGCGGCGGCCTGGGCCTCCAGCAGCGGATTGCCTGGTGTCGCCGGCTTCGTGGCCTCGGCGGAGGCCTCCGCACCTGGCACGCCGGGGAAGCCGAAGGGCGTCCACATCTTCATGGCGCGCTCGAACATGGCGGTGTTCTGACGCACCTGTTCCTCGAACATGGCGGCCCCCGGCGCAGCGCCGAAGGTCGAGGCGAACTGTTTGCGGAACTGTTCCTGCTGGCTGATGAAATTGTTCATCGACAGCTCCAGATAGCTGGGCACCAGCGACTGCATGGAGTCGCCGTAAAAGCCGATCAGCTGGCGCAGGAACTGGATGGGCAAGAGGCTGGTGCCCTTGGATTCTTCCTCAAAAATGATCTGGGCCAGGACCGACCGGGTGATGTCGTCGTTGGACTTGGCGTCCACGACCTGGAAGTCGATGCCGTCCCTGACCATACCAGCCAGGCTGTCGAGCGTGACATAGGCGCTGGTCGAGGTGTTGTAGAGCCGGCGGTTGGCGTACTTCTTGATGATGACGCGCTCGGCCTTGGCCGCGTCGGCTCCGGTGTTGTGATCGGTCACACTGCTTTCCCGTGCACTGAACGATGCGGTCAGTATCCCGCAACCGCGAGACGCTGGAAAGCCCTGCTTGTTGCGCTGCGCACGCCGGGCGGCAGAACCAGCCGCCCCTTTTGCCTGGCGGGCCCTACTGCGCCGCGAAAACGACCCCGACCATGACGGCCGCATAGTGGGCCCCGGCACCGGCCACGACGAAGCCGTGCCAGATGGCGCGGCGGAACGGCAGGCCCTGCCTCACGAAGATGAAACAGCCCAGGGTGTAGATCAGTCCGCCGGCGACCAGCAGGCCCAGCGCCACAGGCGACACACCCGAGATCATCGGCTGGATCGCCACCACCGACAGCCAGCCGAAGATGACATAGACCACGCTCCAGAAGACGTCGTTCAGACGCGGCGCAAAGAGCTTGGCGACCACCCCGCCGAGCGCCAGGGTCCAGACCAGGGCGGTGAAGCCGATCGACCAGACCGGGTCCTCGAACCTCTGGGTGGTGAAGGGCGTGTAGGAGCCGGCGATCATCAGGAAGATGGCGGCCTCGTCCAGGCGCCGCAGCACGGGTCGAGCCTTGGAGGGATGCGCCAGATTATAGGCCACCGAACAGGCGAGCATGGCGATCAGACAGACCGCATAGATGGCCGTCGCCGCGATCATGCCCGGCCCGCCGACGAAGGCCGACAGGATGGCCAGAACAAGACCACCGGCCCCCGCCAGGGACAGGCCGACGATATGGACCCACAGGTCGGCCAGGCGCTCGGCCCGGTTCGGATAGTGCTCAGCGAAATCCAGCGCGTCGGCGACGCACAGACGATCCAGAATTCTACGACGTGGTTCAGACATGAGACTACCCCAGCACGTCGGCTCTAGCGGCCGTTCCAATCACCCTAGGCATGGAAAGCTGAATGACGGTGAATTCAGGGCGGATTCGCCTGATTCAGATGACGCGGGCGGATTCCTGAGGCAAAAGCGCAACAACCTTTTTCCAAGGAGTTAACCCCATGACCCAGGCCGTCATCGTCGCCGCCGCCCGCACCCCCGTCGGATCGTTCATGGGAGGTCTGTCCTCTCTGCCGGCCTCCAAGCTGGGCGAAACGGCGATCCAGGCGGCGCTGGCCCAGGCCGGGGTCGATGCGGCCGACGTCGATGAGGTGATCCTGGGTCAGGTCCTGACTGCCGGCCAGGGCCAGGGCCCAGCCCGGCAGGCGGCGATCGGCGCGGGCATTCCGCAAGAGGCGGCGGCCTGGGGCATCAATCAGATCTGCGGCTCGGGCCTGCGCGCGGTGGCCCTGGCGGCCCAGCAGATCCAGCTGGGCGACGCCAAGGTGGTGGTCGCCGGCGGCCAGGAGAGCATGAGCCAGTCGCACCACTCCGCCGCCCTGCGCGCCGGCCAGAAGATGGGCGATCTGGGCATGGTCGACACCATGGTGAAGGACGGTCTGTGGGACGCCTTCAACGGCTATCACATGGGCCAGACCGCCGAGAACATCGCCCAGCGCTGGCAGATCACCCGCGAGGAGCAGGACGCCTTCGCCGTGGCCAGCCAGAACAAGGCCGAGGCCGCCCAGAAGGCCGGCAAATTCGCCGACGAGATCGCGCCGGTGACGATCAAGGGTCGCAAGGGCGACACCGTGGTCGACCAGGACGAATATATCCGCCACGGCGCGACGCTTGATTCGGTCTCGGGCCTGCGTCCGGCCTTCGCCAAGGACGGTTCGGTCACCGCCGCTAACGCCTCGGGCATCAATGACGGGGCGGCGGCCCTGGTGGTGATGTCGGCCGAGGAAGCGGCGCGGCGCGGCCTGACGCCGCTGGCCCGGATCGTCTCGTCGGCGACGGCGGGCGTCGATCCGGCGATCATGGGCACCGGCCCGATCCCGGCCACGCAAAAGGCGCTGGAGAAGGCCGGCTGGACCGTGGCGGATCTGGACCTGGTCGAATCCAACGAGGCCTTCGCGGCCCAGAGCCTGTGCGTGACCAAAGAGCTGGGGCTGGACCCGGCCAAGGTCAACGTCAATGGCGGGGCCATCGCCATCGGCCACCCGATCGGGGCTTCGGGCGCGCGCATCCTGACCACCCTGCTGCACGAGATGAAGCGCTCGGGCGCCAAGAAGGGCCTGGCCACCCTGTGCATCGGCGGCGGCATGGGCGTGGCCATGTGCGTCGAGCGGGACTGAGGCACCCGCCCCGATCTTCTGGGGCGCACAGACATGGCGACCGTCCGGGGCCAGCCGGCGGCCGGGGGGATGGCCGGGGGGCGGCGAACGCGCGCGCGGCGCTTCCTGGTCAAGCCGCACCTGGAGCGGCGCAGTCCGACGATCGTCTTCACGTCGATTTCAGATCGCCGGACCCTGTGCCCCCTTCACCGAAACCGCCCGGCGCGCTAAGGCGTTAAAAGAACACGCGTCCGCGAGAGACGCCCCTTGAACACGGAGAGAAACACCCATGGCTCGTACGGCCCTCGTCACTGGCGGCACCCGCGGCATCGGCCGCTCGATCTCGGCCCGACTGAAGGCCGACGGCTTCAATGTCGCGGCCGGCTATTCCGGCAATGACGACGCCGCGCGCGCCACCGCCGAAGAGCTGGACATCATGGTGGTCAAGGGCAACGTCGGTAAGTTCGAGGACTGCCAGCGCGCCGTGGCCGAGGTCGAGGAACGCTTCGGCCCGGTCGAGATCCTGGTCAACAACGCCGGCATCACCCGCGACGGCTTCTTTCACAAGATGTCGCCGGACCAGTGGAGCCAGGTCGTCAGCGTCAATATGGACAGCCTGTTCAACATGACCCGTCAGGTCATCGAGGGGATGCGCGAGCGCAGCTTCGGCCGCATCGTCAACATCAGCTCGATCAATGGCCAGAAGGGCCAGGCCGGCCAGACCAACTATTCCGCCGCCAAGGCCGGGATGATCGGCTTCACCAAGGCCCTGGCCCAGGAAAATGCGCGCAAGGGCATCACCGTCAACTGCGTCGCGCCGGGCTATATCAATACCGAGATGATGGACTCGATCCCCGAGAACGTCATGGCCTCGATCGTCGGCAATATCCCGGTGTCGCGCTTGGGCGAGGCCGAGGAAATCGCCGCCTGCGTGGCCTTTCTGGTGCGCGACGACGCCAGCTTCATCACCGGCTCGACGATCTCCGCCAACGGCGGCCAGTATATGTTGGGCTGAGACAAGGCGCCACATCGCCGCAAATCTGCCTCGCTGAGCGTTCACTGATCGCTGGATGATCAAAGCCGCCCGCAATTTCGCCTGGTTGCTTGCGGTCCTGATTGCCTGTGTGCTCGGGACCGCTCCGACGCCTGCGCGCGCCGACCGGCTGAATGGCCGGTTTGATCTGAACGCCCTTCTGACGCCCGCGATGGCCCAGGAGCGGCAGTCGCTTCGCGACCGCATCCTGGGTCGCGGATCACGCCGCGAAGAGGTGTCGGTCGCCCGATTCACCAGCCAGGGCGGACCGAACTTCATCCTCGATGAATCGGGTGCCCGCCCGATGATGCGGTTTGAAGGGTCCGACGAGATCTGGGTCCTGCGCCCGTCGGCCGGGCTGCGCGGCGATATCTATTATCGCAACGACGTCGGCGAGATGGTGTTGCGCATGACGCGACTGGGAGGGATCACCCTCTATACCGCGTCGTCCCCTGGCGGCTTGCCGTGCGCCGTGGCCGGCGCGGCGAACCGGCTTTCGCTGCCGAACCATGACATTCAACTGCTCCTGCGCCACTTCATGCGGGAGTCTGTCCGCGCCGGTCAGGCAGCCGGCACGGACTTTGAGATCACCGCGCGGGCGGTGGACCCGTCCGCCAGCGACGTCTTCGGTGACGCCGCCACACTGGCCGTCGACGGGATTGTGAGGATGGGGCAGAGCCGGTCGGGCCGAGAGCGTCTGTCCGGCCTACGCTCGATCATCATCGCCTCAGGGTCCGGCCCGGATGCCCGCCGCAACGGCGAAACCCTGATGCTGACCGTGGCCCCGCGCCTGGGGGCCGCCGGCCGGCCCTCATCGGCACGCATCATGCGCGCGCTCAGCTAGCCCTTGAAAGCGTCCTTGGCGGCGCGTAGCCGGGCAAAGGCCGCCACCGGGTCAAGGTCGGGCCGGAGCTGCGGTGCCCGCAAGAATGGATTGGTGGCCCGTTCCTCCCCGATTGTGGTCGGCACCGTCGGTCGGCCTGCCGTGCGCTGGGCGAACACAGCTTCGGCCCGCGCCGCCACCACCGGATCGTCGTCGACACTGAGGGCGAAACGGGCATTGGCCTCTGAATATTCGTGGGCGCAGTAAACCGTCGTGTCGTCCGGCAAGGCCGCCAGCCGTTCGAGGCTGGCCCAGAACTGGTCCGGCGTGCCCTCGAACATCCGACCACACCCCAGCACGAACAGACTGTCACCGACGAAGGCGACCCGCGCACGCGGCGACCACCAGGCGATATGGCCGAGCGTGTGACCGCCGGCGTCCAGAAGCTGGAACGAGGTCTCACCGAGCCGAACCTCGTCTCCCCCGGCCACAGCCCGATCAAGCGGCGCGATGCGCGTGACCTCCTGGGGGCCAATGATGTCGCAGCCCGTCTCATCCTTGAGCCGCGCGTTGCCGCCAGCGTGGTCCGGGTGCCAATGGGTGTTGAAGATGAAATCGAGCCGCCCCCAACCGCTCGCCGCCAACTCGGACAGGATCGCTTCGGCATCCGGCGTATCGATGACGGCGACCTGGCCGGAGGCGTCGTCCTTGATGAGAAACCCGTAGTTGTCGCTGAGACAGGGAAATTGACGGATGGATAGGGTCATGGCCCCTATATAGGTCGTGATGCGCCGCGATGTGACCGAGATTCGCAGCTTCTACGGCACGCCGCTGGGCCAGACGGCCACGCGGCTGATCGGCGCACGGCTGAGCGACGCCTGGGGGCCGCTGACCGGACAGGATGTGCTGGGGCTGGGTTATGCCGCCCCCTGGCTGGACGAGATGCGCGAGGCGCGCCGCGCCCTGTGCGCCATGCCCTTCGCGCAAGGGGCCGAGGCCTGGCCGAGAGCGGTACGGAGCCGCACGACCCTGGTCGACGAGCTTGCCCTGCCGTTTGCCACGGGCGTCTTCGACCGCATTCTGGCGGTCCATGCCATTGAGGAGGCGACCGACCCCCTGGCCCTGGTGCGGGAATTGGGGCGTGTGCTCAAGCCCTCGGGCCGGCTGGTTCTGGTGGTGGCCGGGCGCGGCGGCCTGTGGGCCGGCAGCGAGAAGACGCCATTCGGAGACGGGCGACCCTATAGCCGCGGTCAGCTGGAGCGGCTGGTGCGCGACGCCGAGCTGGAACCCTTCGCCTGGTCACAGGCCCTGTTCTGTCCGCCGTGGGGGCGGTTGACCGGCCTGGCCGATGCGCTGGAGCCCTGGGGGGCGCGCCTGATGCCGGGGGCGGCAGGCGTGGTGCTGCTGGAAGCGGTCAAGATCCAGCTGGCTCTGCGCCCTCGAACCGCCGCCGCGCCGGTCCCGGCGCGCCGCCGCCAGACGCTCGCGCCGCAACCGGCCGGCCTGGTACCAACCGTGCGGCGCAATGTGGAAATCGGCGACGAACACGACTAGTCCCATTTCATGCGCCAACTGATCCTGATGCGACACGCCGAAGCCCAGCCCTCCAGCGAGAGCGGTGACGTCGGGCGGGCCCTGACGCCGCGTGGGCTGGAAGACGCCGGGCGGATGGGACAGGCCCTGGCGGAGCGCGGGGCGCGGCCCGATCATGCACTGGTGTCGGCCGCCCAGCGTGCCCAGCAGACCTGGGACGCGGCCTGCACGGCCTTCGGCGACGTGGTGGTCGAGATCGAGCGTGCCCTGTATGACGCCGACTCGGCCACCTTGCGCGACCGGATCGAGGCGATCGAGGACGACTGCGGTAGCCTCATGCTGGTCGCGCACAACCCGGCCATTCACCGCCTGGCGGTCGATCTGCTCGTCGATCAGGCGGCGGCGCCTTCGACCCTGGAGCGGCTGAGTGGCGGCTTCCCCCCTGGTTCGGTCGTCATCTACACCGCTGACAGTTCTGGCCGCCTGGCCTATGACGGCTTCCTGCGCCCGAGCGACCTGGCATGAGGCCGATCTACAAGATCGTCGGCCGCGCCGAATGGACGGCGGCGGAGGCCGCAGGCCGGTTCGAGGGCTCGGCGGTCGATCTGGCCGACGGCTATATTCACTTCTCCGAGGCCGGCCAGCTGCGCGAGACGGCCCGCAAGCATTTCGCCGGAAAGACCGACCTGCTTCTGGTGACCATTGACGCGGACCAGCTCGATCCCCCGGCCATATGGGAACCGTCGCGCGGTGGGGCCCTTTTTCCGCATCTGTATGCGCCCCTGCCCGTCGCGGCGGCGGTTGAGATCCGTCCGCTGGTTGTGGATGCCGAGGCCAGTGCCCTGGCAGAGTTCGACTGATGGGCGTGCGGGATATCGCCACCGGCCTGTTGCGCCGGATCGACCCGGAGACGGCGCACCGCCTGGCGCTCGATGGCCTGGCCCTGGGGCTGGGTCCGAAAGACGGCGGCCCGGATGATCCGGTTCTGGCCGTCGAGCTGGCGGGGCTGAGGCTCAGCAATCCGGTCGGACTGGCCGCCGGTTTCGACAAGGACGCCCGGGTCGCCGACGCGCTGATCGACTGTGGGTTCGGGCTGATCGAGCTGGGTGGGGTGACGCCCCTGCCCCAGCCCGGTAATCCGCGCCCGCGCGTCTTCCGGCTGGGCGAAGACCGGGCCGTCATCAACCGGATGGGCTTCAACAACCAGGGCCTGGATGCCTTTGCCGCCAATCTGGCGCGGCGGCGGCGCCCCGGAATCATCGGGGTCAATCTAGGTGCCAACAAGGAGTCTGAAGACCGCACCCAGGACTATGTGACCGGTCTGGTCCGGCTATGGGGCAAGGCCGATTATTTCGCGGTCAATGTCTCATCACCCAATACGCCGGGTCTGAGAAACCTGCAGTCCGAGGCGGCGCTGGAGGATCTGCTGGGGCGGCTGCAAGAGGCGCGGGACACGTTGCCTGGGCCGCGCGCACCGGTCTTTCTGAAGGTCGCTCCGGATATCGAGGACATCGAGGCCGAGCGGATGGTCGGGGCCTGTCGGCGGCACGGTATCGACGGGGTGATCGTGTCGAACACGACCCTGGCCCGGCCCGAAAGCCTCAGGTCGCGCTTCGCCCAGGAGACCGGCGGCCTGTCGGGCGCGCCGCTGATGGAGCCGTCAACCCAGGTACTGGGGTGGTTCCACGCGGCCTCCGGCGGCGACCTGCCACTGATCGGCGTGGGCGGCATCGCCTCGGGAACGGACGCCTATGCCAAGATCCGCGCCGGAGCCTCGGCGGTACAGCTCTATTCCGCCCTGGTCTTCGAAGGACCGGGCCTGGTTTCACGGATCAAGGCCGACCTGGCCGCCCGACTGAAGGCTGATGGATTCGCCACCGTCGCCGACGCCGTCGGCGCGCGGTGAAACCGGAAGCGAGGCGGAGCGTTCTGACGGCATGGAGGCGGCGGATCGGACCCTGTTGATCGTCGGCACCTGTGGCGCGATCGTCGCTGCGGGCTTCGGAGCCCTGGCCGGAAGCGGGCTGCGCCTGGCTTCACCGCTCGTGGCCCCGGGGGATGACGAGCGCGTCGTCATCGGCACCCAGGAGGTCTTCACCGACGGGGCACCGGCCTATCCGACCTGGGCACCCGAGCCGCTGTATCCGGGGAGCGAGCCGGACCCGATGGCCGAGTACAGCGCGGCCTGGGATGCCGCCATGACGGACCGGCGCGATCCGGGCCCGGTCGCCTTGCGCCCCCCCGAAGACCTGCCGCCCCCCTATGAGGTTCGCATGGAGGGCGAAGCGCGCGCCCAACGCCAGGCCGAGTCCGGGCCGCGCGTCGTGCGGGTGTCGCCGCCGAGCGATGGTCGCTATGCCTATGGTGAACCGGCGCGGCCGCAGCCGCCGGTGGACGGCGACAAGCCCAAGGCCTGAGTCCGGTCAGGGTTCCAGCTCGATGTCCCAGTAGAGATAGTCGAGCCAGCTTTCGTGCAGATGATGTGGCGGGAAACGTCGCCCGTGCGCCTGCAACTGCCAGGCCGTGGGCCGGTGCGGCTGAGACAGCAGCGCCATGCCCGACTGCCGAGGCGTGCGGCCACCCTTTCTGAGATTGCAGGGCGCGCAGGCCGTGACGATGTTCTCCCAGGTGGTACGCCCGCCCTGGGAGCGCGGCCGGACATGATCGAAGGTCATGTCGCGCCCCCCCGTGCCGCAATACTGACAGGTGAACTGGTCGCGCAGGAACAGGTTGAAGCGGGTGAAGGCCGGCGCGCGATCCTGAACGATGAAGTCCCTGAGCGCGATGACGCTGGGCAGACGGTATTCCAGGGATGGGGAGCGGACGATCTTGTCATAGGTCTGAACGACCTCGACCCGCTCCTGCCAGACGGCCTTGACGACATCCTGCCACGACCACAGCGACAGCGGGTAGTAGGACAGCGGTCTGAAGTCGGCGTTGAGCACAAGCGCCGGCCAACCGGAGGGCGGCTGGGTCAGGACCTGCATGGGCCCCGCTCCGCGATGATCACACCGTCAGGACTGAAGACACGCCCCCGTCACTACGATCCCCCGCCGGGCGCAAACGGCCCCGCACGAATCACAGTGTAGTCCGAGACCGGTGAACCTCCTATGACGGCAACTCGGGGCCCTCGGCCTGGCCGGGTGAGAAGGCCGGCAGGCTCCAGCCGAAGCGCAAGGCCCCCGCGCGCAGTCCGAATCCCAGGGTGACGGCGATGGCCGCAGCGCCGAAGGTGGAGAGATCCAACATCCTCAGAGCCACAAAGGTCGAGGCCGCGACCAGGGCAGCCGTGATGGTGACTTCACGCTGCAGGAGCACCGACGGCTGGCCAGCCAACAGGTCGCGAACGACCCCGCCGAAACAGGCGGTCAATGCGCCCATGACGATACAGATGAGCGGTGGCACACCATAGGCCATGGCCTTGGCCGCGCCGATCACGCCATAAGCGGCCAGACCGAAGGCATCGAGCCACAGCAGGGCCGTCATGCGCCAGCCCTTGCCGCCGACGAACCAGACCGTCACCGCCACCGCCACCGCCACCGCGACATAGCGCCAGTCATGCACCCAGAAGACCGGCGCACCGATCAGCAGGTCGCGCAGCGTGCCGCCGCCCACACCCGTCACCGCCGCGAAAAAGGCGATGGTCACCAGGTCCTGGCGCAGGCGCGCGCCGGCCAGCGCCCCGGTCGCAGCAAAGACCGCCATGCCGGCGAAATCGAGATAAACCAGGGTCGGGCCGATGAGGGGGGTCGGATCGGGGATCATCTGTCGGGTCTCATGGGGTGCGGAACGTCGCCGCGTCTGACCGCGCCATACCACGCCCACAGCAGATGCGCCGCCGTCGAACGCTGCGGGCCCCAGGCCTGGGCGCGGCGTGCGGTCCACTCGGCCGACGGGCGACGTTCGAGCCGATCCGCCCAGCGCACGGCCTCCTGAAGCGCAATATCCCCTGACGGAAAGACATCGGTGCGGGCGTCGCAGAACATCAGATAGACCTCGGCGGTCCAGCGTCCGATGCCCTTGAGCGCGATCAGCCGCGCCAGGGCGTCAGCGTCGTCCAGCCGGGACAGTTCGGCCCAGTCGGGCGCGGCCTCGGCCAGGGCCACCGCATAGCGCGCCTTGGGCAGGCTGAGCCCCAGCGCCCGCATCCCCTCGACTCCCTGTCCGAGCACCGCCTCTGGCGAGACCGCGCCCAGCCCGGCCTGCACGCGCGCCCAGATGGCGGCGGCCGAGGCGGTGGAGACCTGCTGGCCGACGATCATCCAGACCAAGCCTTCAAAGCCGCCCGGCCGGACCCGCCAGGCCAGCGCCGGTGCCTCGGCATCGGCCCGCGCCAGGGCCGGATCAGCGGCGACCAGGGCGGCGCGGATCTCGGCCAGGACGGCGTCGGAGGGCGGGACGTTCATAGTCGAGCGGTGTAAGGCAGTCCCCATGGACTTCGCCACCCGTTTCGCCCCCTCTCCGACCGGCTATCTGCACAAGGGTCACGCCTATTCGGCCCTGGTCGCCTGGCGCGCGGCCCAGGAGGCCGGCGGGCGGTTCGTGCTGCGCATCGAGGACACCGACTTCACCCGCTGTCGGCCCGTGTACGACGCGGCCATTTTTGAGGATCTGGCCTGGCTGGGGCTGGACTGGGAACAGCCGGTACTGCGCCAGTCCGAGCACCGGGCCGACTATGAGGCGGCGATCGAGCGGCTGGGCGGGATGGGCCTGCTCTACCGGTGCTTTCGCACCCGCAAGGAACAGATGGCCCTGGCCGGCCTGGCCCCGCACGCGGGTGATCCGACCGACGCCCAGGCCTTTCGCGGCGGGCCTCATCCGCCCCAGGAGGAAGCCGCCTTTCTGGTGCAAGGTCGACCCTTCGCCTGGCGGCTGTCGCTGGCGGCGGCGCGCGATCGGCTGGGCGATTTCGCCGACCTGACCTGGACCGAAGAGGGCCTGGATCCGGGTCTGAAGTCGGCCCGGCCCGAGACGCTGGGCGACATGGTGGTCGGGCGCAAGGACATCGGCGCCGGCTATGTCATCGCCTCGGTCATCGACGATGCGCGCCAGGGGATCAGCCATGTCGTCCGCGGCGTCGACCTGGCCGAGCTGACCTCGATGCAGCGGGTGCTGCAGGCCCTGCTGGACCTGCCGACGCCGATCTATCGGCATCATCCGCTGGTGCTGGATGAGACCGGCAAGCGCCTGGCCAAGCGCGACGGCTCGACCAGCCTGATGTCCCTGAGAGCGGCCGGCATGACGCCTGAAGCCCTGATCGCCGAACTGGGCCTTTAGGCGCGCCTCAGCCGCGCAGCTTGCGGGTCAGAGCCTCGACGTCGCGGGCGATCTGGTCGTCCTCGCCGATCAGGGCGTCGATGCGGCGCACGCCGTGCAGAACCGTGGTGTGGTCGCGTCCACCCATGCGCCGTCCGATATCGGGATAGGAGCGGGTCGTCAGCTGCTTGCACAGATACATGGCGACCTGGCGCGGGCGGGCGACCTGGCGGGTGCGGCGCGCCGACAGCAGATCGGTCTGCTTCAGCCCGTAATAGTCGGCGGTGACCTTCTGGATCTCATCGACGGTGATCCGGCGCTCGGTCGGCCGATAGCCCGCCGACAGATAGGTCTGGGCCTCTTCAACCGTCAGGGCCGACATCCGCTGTCCGGCGGCGGCGGCCAGGGTGTTCAGCCCGCCCTCCAGTTCCCGGATGGAGCCGGGGGTGCGGTCGACCAGATGGCTGAGCAGCTCGGGCCGGGCGGGACCGGACACCAGGCTCATGTTCTGAAGGGCTTCCAGCTTCTTTTCGACCACGGCCAGACGCAGGGCGCGATCGGCCGCCTCAACCGGACAGGTCAGGCCGGCGGCCAGGTGGCTGCGCAGGCGCGGCTCGAAATCCGTCAGGGCCGAAGGCGGTCGATCACCGGCCAGCACAACCCGGCGGCCGTCCTCGATCAGGGCCGTCAGGGTATGAAACAGCTCTTCCTGGGTCGACTGCTTGCCGGCGAAGAAGTGGACATCATCCAGAAGCAGCAGGTCAGCCCCGCGCAGCTCGTCCTTGAAAGTGACGATGGACTTGTCCTTCAAGGCCCGCAGGAAGGCTGACAGGAACCGTTCCGCCGTCAGATAGATCACCTTTGCATCCGGCTTGAGGCGCTGGGCCTCCCAGGCGATGGCGTTCAGCAGATGGGTCTTGCCGTAGCCGTAGGGGCCGCAGAAGAAGACCGGGTTGAAGGGCCCCTCACTCCAGGAGGCGACCTGGCGCGCGACGGTCAGGGCGAACTCGTTACCCTTACCGGATACGAAGGTGTCGAAGGTCAGACGTTCCTGAAGACCGGCGGCGCGCACGGCGCGCGGTCCGTCGGCGGCCACGACCGAAACGGTGGGCTGGGCCACGAGCGGCGTCACGCCGGTTTCGATGGCACCTGGATTCTCGGCTTCGTATTCGGCACGGGCGCGGGCCTTCAGACTGCGGCGCTCGGTGTCCTCGGCCAGCCACAGCTCATTGATCCGGCGCATGGCATTGCGGTCGATCCAGTCGCGCGCATAGGCCGTCGTCGTCACCAGATACAGAGTCCCGCCTTCGCCTTCTCGGACCCGGGCCTGTTCGAGATAGGAGGAAAACGGTCCCTCCCCGATCTCAACCCGGAGAGCCTTGGCGACCCGACCCCAGACATCCTGTGGCGACTTGTGCGGCATCTTGCCCAGACTCCCCAAAAACCCTCGCCCGAAGGCACCTGAAAATCGGCGCAAGTTTCCTCTCGTCCGCGGAGAGCCCCCCTGCGGTCCGTCAGCCTTGCGCTCGTTTTGAATCCCCGCCGGAACCCGGATTTGATCCGTGATCCCCCTCCTCGACCAAATGGACCGAGGGGCGAAGACGACCTTCAAACTAGTCCCCGAGAGGCGAGCGTCAACGCTGATTCGTTCGCCTGTCGAACGATTCTTTTCTTGACTCGGCTAACCCCCTCCGACGCTTGCAAAATCACCGTCATAAAAATTGTAACTCTACGCACCAGGCCGGGATGAGCCCAATAGGCCACAGCGAAACGCCGCGCGGGAAATCTCCCACACGGCGTTGTAAAGCCTGGATAATTTGAAGGTTAACGCGGTTTAGGCGGTCGCCATCTTCTTCAGGCGGGCCGCCAGGCGCGACACTTTGCGCGAGCCGGTGTTCTTGTGGATCACGCCCTTGGAAACGGCGCGCATAACTTCCGATTGAGCATCGTTGAAAGCAGTCTTGGCGGCGGTCTGATCGCCCCCGGTGACGGCCTCTTCGAACTTACGCAGGAAGGTGCGCACGCGCGAACGGCGGTTGCGGTTGACCTCGGTACGGGCCTCGATCTTGCGGATCGCTTTCTTGGCGCCGGGGTTATTGGCCATGGGTGTCTAGACCTTTGAACGAAGACGCCGCCGGCGATCCGGCGGCGCGGAGAAATCTGAAGAGCGGCGGCCTATAGCGGATAGGGCGCGAGGGGTCAACGCGAGTCCGGCAGTACGCCTACTGCGAGACATAGACTCGCGCTGCTTCGTTGCCTGCCTGCCAAGCCTCTTCAATCAACGCTTCGTCAGCGAGAAAGAACTCCCCTCCTAGGGATCGCCCCGAGGGCTGGCGACACAGCACATGTTGCATTGCGCGTTCGCCCGCCTTGGCGTGATCTGATGTCGCGTACGCTTGCCGACCTTCAGAATCTCCTGACCGCAGGATTTCCCAGCTAAAAGCACAATCGGGCAAGGTACGATTGTGGTCATCGCACCGCGTCACCGGGTGGCCTGAGAACCCCGCCTTGATAATGAAGCGCCCATTTGCAGAGTCGCCAAGAAAGGCGTCTGCATCGCCGCGAAGCACTAGGACATAGAGGTGCTTGGGGCCTTCAGACTCACGCGTGACGAAGGGACATTTTGAAACTGGACCCGCCCTGCTGGGAGCGAGCACATCCTTGGCCGACCCCACAGAAAAGCTTTCGGCGTAGTTGCGGCCAAATACAGGTATCTCCTCCAAGTTCAGCTTGAGGATATTTTTCGTCTCTGCCCCCGTCAGCGGCACACCGCGCGCGCCAATGTGCTGCCAGGCCTCTGTCGCAGTCGCCTGAGGCGCGAAATCCCGCACTTCCATCCGGCTACCTTCCAGTACCCTCCACGCTCGGATGGCCTTCACCGCAAAATTCCATCTGCCCGCCCATTCTAAGTTCTTGGCCTTTGCGATCCAGGCGTCCGGAGCCATGAATTCCTCAGCCGAGCCGATAACGTGGGAGCATTGCTGGATCCCAATGATCCGCCCGCGGTCAGCTTTCGAGGCCTCACCGGCACCGTAAATGACGACGAGGACACCTGGCCTACTGCGTTCAATGAACCTTTGGCGCGCGGCCTCATCGGTGAATCCAAGGAATCCCCATTCCTCCGGGTGAAATCGATAAAAGCTTGTCAGCCAGACATTTGGCGGATCACCGTAGATCGCTTCCATAGGAGGGACCTGGTCCCCCATCTCGTGCAGCTGTTCAAAGCGCGCAATGCTGCCATATGTCCCGACCAACAACCGGGGGGCCGATGTCATCATCTTGTCCGCAGGCGCATCCCATCCATGCGCCAGGAACATGTTCCGAAAACTACCGTAGTACCGCTTCGCTACTCGCGAAATCGCTTGGGCATCGCCACCTTGGCCAAAGACAGTCGATCGAGCCACCTGCTGCCCTATCGATGCTTGAACTCGGGCTTCCGCTTTTCGACGAAGGCGCCCATGCCTTCCTTCTGGTCGTCGAAGGCGAACAGCGAGTGGAACAGGCGACGCTCGAACTGGACCCCTTGCGTCAGGGTCGTCTCCAGCGCGGCGTTGACCATCTCCTTATTGGCCATCAGGGCCAATAGCGACTGGGACGCCATCTTGGACGCCATGGCCCGGCACTCGTCCATCAGGGTCTCGGCCGGATAGACGCGGGCGGCCAGGTTGGAAGCCAGAGCTTCCTGGGCGTCCATCATCCGACCGGTCAGGATCAGATCCATGGCCTTGGACTTGCCGACCAGACGGGTCAGGCGCTGGGAGCCGCCGATGCCGGGCGCGACGCCCAGATTGATCTCAGGCTGGCCGAACCTGGCCTTCTCCGAGGCGATGATGATGTCGCACAGCATGGCCAGCTCGCAGCCGCCGCCGAGCGCAAAGCCATTGACCGCCGCGATCACCGGCTTGCGGAACCGGGCCAGTCGGTCGGCCCCTTCTGAGAAGAAGTTGGACCGGTACATATCGGCGTAGGACTGGCCGGCCATTTCCTTGATGTCGGCGCCGGCGGCGAAGGCCTTTTCGCCCGACCCGGTCAGGATCAGGCAGCGCACGCTGTCGTCGGTCTCGACCGTATCCAGGAAGGCCGCCAGCTCGCCCAGCAAGGTCGAGTTCAGCGCATTCAGCGCCTCGGGGCGGTTCAGCGTCACCACGGCATAGCCGTCGGCGTGGCGTTCGATCAGGAGCGTGGAATAGGTGTCGGTCATTTTGTGGATCTAGGTTCGAGGGATCAGGGGGTGCGAGGCCCGATCTACCGCACATGACCCCTGGAACCTAGAACCTAGAACCTGGAACCTAGCCTCGGCCCACCGCGTGCAGACGTGCGCCGTGCGCCCTGAGCCAGGCCCGGTGCGGGCGGTGGTCACCGATCAGGCGCTCGACCACGGCCCAGAAGGCCGGGGAATGGTCCGCCTGGACCAGATGGGCGACCTCGTGGGCGGCGACGTAGTCCAGCACCTCGGGCGGGGCCAGAATCAGCCGCCAGGAATAGCGGATCGACCCGCGCCCCGGCGTACACGACCCCCAGCGGCTCCTGGGATCGCCGATGCCGACCTTCGGCACCTTGAGATTCAAGGCGCGGGCGTGAAGGCCTGTGTGATGGGCCAGGCGTTCGCGCGCCATCCGCTTGAGCAGGTTCTCGATACGGCGGGTATAGGCCGCGCCTTCGCCGCCTGAACGGATGGCCAGGCCATCAGGTGTGTCGACCAGTCGCGCGGCAGCCGAACCGGGCGTCTGCTCGAGCCGGACCTCGACCCCTTCGAGCGGGACGGTGCCGCCAGGCTGATAGGCCCCGCCGCCCACAGGTCGGCGCGCCAGCCGCTCGGCGATCCAGTCGGCCTTGGAGCGGGCGAACGCGACCGCGTCGGTCAAGCTGCGCTCTGAGGGCGCGACCGCCACCACCTCGCCGCGCGCCGCATCGATGCGGATCGATACCCGCCGCGCGCGCCGGTTCACCGACAGCCGCAGAGGGACACCCTCGAGATCCAGGCGGGCGCGGTCCTTAAACACCGCCCGTCCCCCAGGAAACTGATTCAGGAGGCCTCATTCCGGCGAATGAAGTCGCGGACGCGCGGATAGATGTGTTCACGGAAACGGCGACCATTGAAGACGCCATAGTGGCCGACCTTGGGCTGGACCAGCAACTCGCGTTTCTCATCCGGGATGTTCGGGGTCAGGCCGTGGGCCGCCTGGGTCTGGCCAACGCCGGAAATGTCGTCTTCCTCGCCCTCGACCGTCATCAGGCCGATGTCGGTGATCCGGGACGGATCGACCTTGCGGCCCCGGTGCTCCAGCTCGCCCTTGGGCAGCAGATGCTGCTGGAAGACGAAATCGATGGTCTGGAGATAGAATTCCTCGGTCAGATCAAGCACCGACAGATATTCGTCGTAGAAGGACTCGTGCTTCTCGGCGGCGTCGCCGTCACCCTCAACCAGATGCTCGAAGTAGCGGCGATGGGCGTCGACGTGCTGTTCCTCGTTCATCGACATGAAGCTGTAGAGCTGAACGAAGCCCGGATAGACGCGCCGACCCATGCCCGGATAGGGCGGCGGCACGGTGTGGACCATGGTCGACTTGAACCAGGCGAAGGGCTTTTCCTCGGCCAGTTGGTTGGTCTGGGTCGGCGACAGGCGCGCGTCGATCGGCGAGCCCATGAAGGTCATGGAGGCCGGGCGGCACGGATCGGAGTCCTCGGCCATGAGACTGGCGGCAGCCAGCACCGGCGGGCCGGGCTGGCATACGGCCACGACATGGACGGACGGCCCCAGGGCCGTCAGCATCTCGCGGATGTGGTCGATATAGTCGAAGAAGTCGAAACGGCCCTCCAGAACCGGCACCTGGCGGGCGTTTGACCAGTCGGTGACATAGACCTCGTGGTCCTGAAGGAAGGTGCGGACGGTACCGCGCAACAAGGTGGCGTAGTGGCCCGACAGTGGCGCCACGATCAGGACTGCCGGATCGGCCCCCTTGCGACCCGCCTTGCGGCGGTCGGCCGGGTGGCGGGCGAAATGGATCAGGCGACACCAGGGCGAGGACCAGGCCACATCCTGGACGACCCGCACGTCATGGCCGTCAATCTCGACCGAATCGATCCCCCACTCCGGCTTGCCGTAGCGGCGAGTCAGGCCGGCGACCAATTCGGACGAGGCGTAGAGCGTACGCCCGATCGCCGTGTCCCCCATGGGGTTGACTGGATTGTTCCAGAAATCGCGGGCCATCTGGGCCCCGAGGCGCCACGGCAGCGCCGAATGATACGCGTATTCGTGAAGCGAATAGAGCATGGATCCCTTTGCGGCCGCCCATTGCCGAATTATGCATCGCAGCATGGATTCGGATGCACTGCAAAAAGATTAGCGCGAGCGGCGTTTTTCCAAGCGCTATAGATCGGCGATCCCGGCCTCGCCGGTTTCGTCGCCCCAGGCCAGGCGGCGGCCATCGGCGCTCATGATCAGGGCGGTGATCGCGGCGGACTTGTCAGCACGAATCCAGCGGTGCGGGCCGGTGCGGACATCCATCGACCAAACGCGACCATCGGCCAGACCGGCCGCCAGCACCTGGCCGCCCGGGGCGGCGGCCACGCGCACGACCAGGCCGGTTTGCTCATGGCCGATCTCGGAAGCCTCCTTGCCCATGGGACCATTCGAGCCGACGAAGGGCCAGACCACGGCCCCGTTCGCCCCCGAGGTCGCCATCAGCCGTCCCTGATCGAAGAAGGTCATGTCGCGGATCTTGGACGGATAGCCGCCCATCCTGAGATCCTTCGAATCCTTGAGCCGCCAGCCGTGCAGCTGGTTTTCCTGCATGGCCGAGATCAGAAAGGCACCGTCCGGCGAATAGGCGACGCGCGTGTGCGATCCCGCCCATTTCAGCAGGGTCGGCTTCTGGGTCTCGATGCGCGCGAACCAGGTCACCACCGCGCCGTAGGTGGCACAGGCCAGCTTGCGGCCCTTGGGCTCGAAGGCGAGGTCGGCAACCGACCGCTCATGGCTGAAGTCGCGCCGGAAATGCGGGTCAGCGGCATCCAGAACCGTCACCGTGCGGCCGGCCGAAAAGGCGATCAGCCCCGAAGCAGAAGACGACGCCAGGGCGTCGATCCATTTGCCGGACAGATCGGCCAGCTCGAGGGCCTGATCCGGGCGCGACCAGACGACCCGTCCGTCGTCGCCGCCGGTGACCACGCCCTGACCGGAGGGATGCAGACAGGCCGACAGCACAGCCCCGTCGTGCACGTCCGCCACTTGCCCACCCGCGAAGCGGACGGTGCCGTCGCCCAGCGCAAAGGCCGCCTGGCCGGACGCATCGAACAGGGCGGCGGTGACGGGGGCGTCAAAGGAATAGGTCGTCATGGCGACTGTTTAGTCACCCGACGCGGCCAAGACCACGCCTGGCGAAACGGACGCCGCAAAAAATGACGTCGGCCCGGACCTGAGACAGATCCGGGCCGAACCAGGCGCTGACCTGCGGGCGTCAGGCGGTCGGCGCGGCCGCCGGGGCTTCGCCGAACCTGTTCGGACCCGGCGTTCCGGCCGAGGCCCAGAAAACGATCAGAACAATGAACCCGATGAGGGGCACAAAGCTGATGAGAAGCCACCAGGCGCTGCGGTCGGTGTCGTGAAGGCGTCGGAAGGCGACCGCCAGACCCGGAATGAACAAGGCCAGCGACACGAGCCCGGTCAGGATGCCCGGCCCCCCGCTGATCATCTGGTCGACCGTCTGAACCACAAGGTTCAGGATGAGCAGCGCCAGGCAGTACCACCAGAATTCGGCACGACCGGACCGACCGGTGAACTGCGCGTACTTCTGCAACGGCATCATGGCATAGTTGAGCATGGTCTCCCCTTCCCAGTTGGAGACCGACGTTCCCTTAGAACGCCGCACCGGGCAAGGGAAAAAGCTCCGTCCAGTCGGTCCCGGTCAGGCCGCGCAGGCCTCGAAGCCCGCTCTCAAGGCCGCCTCGTCGAGATTGCGGCCGATGAAGACAGCACGGCTCCAGCGGCGCTCGTTCGGACCCCATTCGCGCTGGAGGTCGCCCTCCAGGATCATGTGGACGGCCTGAAAGACCAGGCGACGGTTCTCGCCGGCCACGTCGATGATGCCCTTGGCGCGCAGGATGTCGGGGCCCTGCTCGGCCAGCAGCTTGTCGAGCCAGCGGGTGAAGGCCTGGCCGTCGATCGGCCGGTCCAGCGACAGGCTGACGCCCTTGATGTCGTCCTGGTGAGCGTGGCCGCGCGGGCCGTGGTCGGAGTGGTCGTGACCGTGGTGATCGTGATCGTGGTGATGGTCATGTCCACAATGTTCGTCATGGACATGGCCGTCCTCGCCATGGGCGGGGTTCACGAAGGCCGGACGGATGTCCGAGATATGGCCCAGGTCAAAGCTGTTCTGGCCCAGGATCTGGTCCAGGGCGATGCGCGCCCGCTCGGTGCGGCGGATCGGCGCCAGGGGATTGAGACCACGCAGGCGCGTCTCGACCGCCAGCAACTCCGGCTCAGACACCAGGTCGGTCTTGTTGAGCAGGATCTGATCGGCGAAGGCGACCTGTTCGCGCGCCTCCTTGGAATCGTCCAGTCGCTGCATGACGTGTTTGGCGTCGACCAGGGCGGTGACCGAATCCAGCCGGGTGCGGGCCGCCACGTCCTCATCCATAAAGAAGGTCTGGGCGACGGGGCCGGGATCGGCCAGGCCGGTCGTCTCGACGATGATGGCGTCAAAGCCGCCCTTTCGCTTCATCAGGCCAGACAGCACCCGGATCAGGTCGCCGCGCACCGTGCAGCAGACGCAGCCGTTGTTCATCTCGAACACTTCCTCGTCGGCCCCGACGACCAGGTCGTTGTCGATGCCGATCTCGCCGAACTCGTTGACGATGACGGCGTAGCGCTTGCCGTGGTCCTCACTGAGGATGCGGTTCAACAGGGTGGTCTTGCCGGCCCCGAGATAGCCGGTGAGGACGGTGACGGGGATCTTGTCGGAGGTCTGAGCGGTCATGGCGGGGATTTAGGGAGCCGAAGCCGCCCGCGATAGTCCCAAACGTCAGCGGTAGCGCATCCGTGCCAAGGTCTCGGCGGCGGCCTTGAGGGGTTCGGAGACCTTCAGGCCCGCCTTCCACTTTTCGAAGGCCATGACGTTTTCGATGCGGGCCGCCACGAAGGTCTCGGCCGGTTCGCGGCCGTCAAACAGCCGCATCGTCAGCGCCGGCGCCAGGATGCCCGACAGGATGGCACGCTTGGAATAGTGGTTCTCGTCGGTCGCTGAATCTCCGGCCCAGCGCCAGATCCGGTCGGCGCTCTCCCAGGTGAGCCGGGCCGCCAGGGACAGGTTCTGCGGCAAGGTCAGGAAGCCGGCCGCACGCTTTGAGGCCTCCTGGTCCGCGGCCGCAGCTTCCAGACGCGCCGAAACGCCCCGCGCGATCTTCTCGCGAATCTTGAGGCTGCCGGCATCCAGCTCGGCCAAGGCCTGCATGGCCTGATCGTCATGGCGGCGCGACAGGAGGGCGACCAGATCGGCCGGCCCGTTGGGCAGCAACAGGCCGACATCGCCCTCGGACAGGCCGCAGGCCGCGCCTGCCGCCTTCAGAAGGGTCGGGGTCATCCCCAGATTGGCCGCGCGCGGAATCGCCGCGTCGAGCAGGCGCTGTTCGGTCCGATCAGCCCAGTCGGGTTTGGCGGCGGAGGCGGTCATGGCCCAAGACTACAGGGCGAAATCGCGTCGCGCCACGCTGGACTCACGCGCGAGGCTGGTGTAATGCCCCGCCCCTACGCCCGGAGGCTCGCTTCCGGGCGCGTTTGGTTTTCATGTCCTGCCTGCCCGCCCATGAGAAAGAGGTCGGATGGGCGCGGCGGACAAGGCAATGGAGAGACGACCCTGGTTCAGATTTTCGTACGTGACAACAATGTCGATCAGGCGCTTAAGGCCCTGAAGAAGAAGATGCAGCGCGAAGGCAACTTCCGCGAAATGAAGCGTCACGTGCACTACGAAAAGCCGTCGGAAAAGCGCGCCCGCCAGCAGGCGGAAGCCGTGCGCCGCGCTCGCAAGCTGGCCCGCAAGCGCGCCCAGCGTGAAGGCCTGCTGCCGGCGCCGAAGCCGCGCGGCCGCTAAGCCGACCGACAGGCAAGACGATCAAGGGCCGCTCCGATGGAGTGGCCCTTTTTCGTATCAGGAACCGCCACGGATAAGGCCGACGATGCCCTTCCAGTCGAGCTTGGTCGTCGACAGAGCCCCGGCCCGGAACGCCTTGGCGGCGAGCCAGACGACCAGGACGGTGAAGGCGACCATCACCGCCAGGGTTCCGGCCAGCTCATAGAGCGGCGGGCCGGACGGCGCGCGCGCGCTCATCAAAAAGGGCGTGAAGAAGGGCACCCACGACAGACTGCGCACAATCGCCAGGTCGGGGTCACGCATCGCGATCTGGAGCACGAAGATCGGGATGACCAGCACCATCATGATCGGCCCGATCAGGGTCTGGGCCTCACGCGGGGTCTCACAGAAGGACCCAATGGCGGCGAAGACCGAGGCGTACATCAGATAGCCGCCGATGAAATAGGCGATCAGCCAGAACCACAGGCCGTCGCGCCCCAGACCCGCCAGGGCCCCGGACAGGGCCGGGGCGAAGTCGCCCCCCTGCTGAGCCGCATAGGTCAGGGCCACGGCCCCACACCCGCCCCAGACCAGAAGCACCGTCAGGGTGACCAGGGCCACACCCAGGATCTTGCCGGCCAGGAGCTCCGTGGCCGAGGCTGACGACAACAACACCTCCAGCACCCGATTGGCCTTCTCTTCCATGACGCTGTTCAGGAGGATCGACGCCCCCGTCAGGATCAGCGACCACAGGGTCATGGCAACGATGAAGCCGATTAGGCCGGGAAGCCGGTCCTGAAGGCTGACCTCTCCGCCCGAGGCCGAGGCCGGCGACAGGACGGTCACCTCGGGCGGGGCCGTGTCGATGCGGTCGATGGCCGCCGGATCGATGCCCAACGCCACCAGCGCCCGCGTCCGATTCAGCCCCGAGAGCGCCTCGGACACCGCCGTCTGGCCTCGCTCGTCCGTGGTGCGGGCGGACCAGTAGCGCGCCGCCAGACGGTCCTCGGCCTGCAGAAGGATCACCACGCCGTCCAGCGGCCCCTCGTCGGTCACCAGGTCGCGGGCGGCGGCATCGGCGGTCGGCACCTCGGTCTGGCCGGCCAGGCCAGGGGGGGCGGGCACGGCCCGGACCCGGTTCGGAACAGCCAGGCGCGCCGCGAAATCGGGGCCGACCTCGGCCCCGCTCAGGTCCAGTACGGCGATCTCACGCACCTCGCTGGAGTTTTCCATCGCGGCAATGAAAAAGCCCGAACCAACCGCCACCAGCGGCAAGGCAATCAGCGACAACCAGAAGCCGACGGTGCGGACATAGGCCAGGTATTCACGCCGGGCGATCAGCAGCAGGCGTCTCATCGGGCATCTCCGGTCAGGACGATGAAGGCGTCGTGCAGACTGGGCTCGGGGGCCTCGAAGCGCGTGACGTCCAGGCCGCGCTCAAAGGCGGCCTTCAATGCCGCCTGGGGCTGCGCTCCCGCCACCAGCCGCGCCCTGAATCCGGCATCGGTCGGTTCGATCTCGACAACGCCGGGCAGGGCCTGGATCGCCGCCGCTTCCAGCGCGCCTTCGACAATGAGGAAGCGCGGGGCGGCGGCACGGGCCTCAGCCACCGGCCCTTCAAACACCTTGGCTCCGCGCGCCATCAGCACAACCTTCTGACAGAGGCGTTCGGCGTGCTGCATGACGTGGGTGGAGAACAGGACCGTTGCCCCCTGATCCGCAAGGCCGCGGATCATCCGCTCAAGGCCCTGTTGATTGACCGGATCCAGGCCGGAGAACGGTTCGTCCAGAATGACCAGTTCCGGGCGATGGGCGATGGCCGAGACCAGCTGGACCTTCTGGGCCATGCCCTTGGACAGGGCCTTCATCGGGCGTTTCAGGGCATCGCCCAGTCCCTGCTCTTCCAGGAGCTCGCGGGCGCGACGGCGCCCCTCGGCCATGGGGACGCCCTTGAGCGCCGCCATATAGGCGACGGCGTCCACAGGGGTCATCTTGCGATAGAGGCCGCGTTCCTCCGGCAGGAAACCGATCCGGTCACGAACCTTGCGGCCGTCGTCAGCCCCCAGCACCTCGATCCGGCCCGAGGTCGGGGCCGCCAGGCCCAGGATCATGCGAATGGTGGAGGTCTTGCCGGCCCCGTTCGGCCCGAGAAAGCCGACGATAGCCCCCTTCTGCACCGAGAATGAGAGGTCCTTGACCGCCTGAAATGCGCCATAGCGTTTTGAGACGGCACCCAGCGTCAGAATCGAGGTCATAAGCCTGATTAGCGGCTGGTGGCGGGAACCGGAAGTACGGTTGACCTATCGACCCCACGCCTTCAAGGAAGCGGAGGGTTTCGCGGGGAGCGATCTGGCGGATGCGGTCTGTTGTGGTCGGCGTTGTGGTCGGCAGCCTCGTCTGTCTGGTGTCCCTGCTGTTGCTGGGGGCCGTGCATCGCTACGTCTATGGGCCGGCGTTGGCCCAGTTCGGCGACGCCGATTTCTTCACCAAGATGACGACCAGCGGGCTCATCTGGCTGATCCTGATGCGGGTTTTCTCAGCCTGGCTGGGGTCGTCGGTGGCGGTGCGGATGTCGGACGAACCTCATGCCACCTGGACCGGGCCTGTGGTGGTCCTGATCTGCGCCCTGGCGACCGTGATGGGCATGGGCCAGCCGATCTGGAGTCTTATTGTCAGCTTGGTCCTGACCCTCGCGGCGGGCTGGGGCGTGGGCCGGGCCCACGTCGGTATGCCGCTGATCCCCGGCCTGGAACAGCTTCGCGACCGGCTGAACGACCGCGGCTAGCCGGTCGTGCGCTGCGGCGTGACGCCGACCAGCCGCAGGGCGGTCCCGTCAGCCCGCAGATCGATGACGGCCTCGCCGCCGGTCGGGCAGCAATTGGCATCATCGGGCCGCCACAGCGACGAAAAGGCCATCATCTCGGGCCAGGCATAGTCGACGCCCTTCCAGACGCCCAGACCGTCCGGCAGCGCCTCGGCCAGCGCCGACTTCCAGCTCTCGATCTCGATTTCGGTCCAACGCTCACCATCGAGCCGGAAAAGCACATCGGCATTCTGCGAGCCTGTTCCGACCTGGTAGCCTTCGGCGGCGACGAAGATCCGACCCGATTGCTCGAACATCTCCGGGGCCTGGAAGCTGCCCGCTTCGAAGCTCCAGCCGATCGGGTGCAGCAGATCCCCGTCGATCCTGAACAGGATCACGCCCGCCGAGACACCGGCATAGTCGGTCGAGCCCTGCTGGATCTGCCAGGCCAGACGATGACCGTTCGGGCCGTTGACATAGCCCGCCGAAGGCGCGGTGCAGCCTGACAGGGCCGTACCGATGCAGCCGCCGGCCAGGGCCGCGACCGGCGTATTCTGGGGCACCGCCGCCGCCAGCCTCAGCTCTTCGGTAAGGGTGCCGAGATAGGCCTGCTGAAATTCTTCCAGTTCGTCGACCGTGCGTTGTCGGCGGCCCTCGGAATCCCACTGGCGTTCGCCGGCTTCGCGATCAGCCAACCAGTCAACATGGCGCTGGCGCAAGGTGTTGGGCCGTCCGGTCACGCGCTCAACCTCGACCCAGCGCTCGGCGATCTGGCGGTCCAGGGCCCGCAGGTCGGTGTCGGCACAGACCACCTGGGCCGCTTCAGACAGGTCTGCTGTGCAATCGATGGGCCCGCCACCTGTGAGCACCGCGTCCTCGCTGCGCACGCGCTCCTGTTCCGCCTTGTCGGCCTGACAGGCCGACAGACACAGCAAGACGGCAAGATACGCCAGGCGCCGCATATGATCTTCCCTGTCCGATGTGCCAGCCTGCGCTGGTGATGCGCGTCATTAAACTGACGAAACCCGACGACCGCCTGTGCCGGGGTTCGACGAAAAAGGTTCGTGCAGTCCGCCGGAACCGGGGCCACGCGGACCCGCTCACGTCGGCTTCAGGCCGTCGCCATCTCGGCGAGGATACGGGCCACCGCCGCAGGCGGGTCCATCGCCGCGATGACCGGCCGGGCGACGACCAGATGGCTGGCACCGGCCTTCAGGGCGTCGGCCGGGGTGGCCACGCGCTGCTGATCCCCAACGTCCTCGCCCCTCGGGCGGACCCCGGGTGTGACGATCAGAAACTCTGGACGGCCTGCCGCGACCGCCAGTTCGCGGGCGCGGGCGGCCTCGTGCGGACTGGAGACGACGCCGTCGACCCCGCAGTCGAGGGCCTGGCGGACCCGCCGCTCAACCAGGGCCGCCGCCGTCTCGGCGTAGCCGATATCCGTCAGGTCGGCGTCTGACAGACTGGTCAGGACAGTCACGGCCAGGATCTTGGTGTCGGCCGCGCCGCGCCCCCTGACCGCTGCCATCATCACCTGGGGCTCGGCGTGGACCGTCAGCAGATCACAGCCGCCCCCGGCAATGGAACGGGCGGCCCCTTCGACCTGGGCCCCGATGTCATGCAGCTTCCAGTCCTGAAAAACCTGCTTGCCGCGCGCACGCAGCCGATGGGCGAAGGTGACCCCGCCCTCAGTGGCCAGAAGGGTCAGGCCGACCTTGTAGAAGCTCACCACTTCGCCCAGCTGGTCCACCATCGCCTCGGCCCGGGCGACGCTCGGCAGGTCAAGTCCCACGATCAGGCGGGGGTCAGCAGGTGTGGACATGGGGCGCGTCTCCGGGTTACGGCCAGCCGCAACCGGGCGCGTGGCGCGCGGCGAGGCAGGGTTTCAATTTCGGCTAAGGGGGCGACATGAACGCGATCGAGTTCGGGGTCAATGTCTTCGTGGCCCTGTTCGCCCTGCTGGACCCGATCGGGAACATCCCGATCTTCGCAGCGGCAACGGCCGGGGCGACGTTTCAACAGCGGCTGAGCGTCAACGCCATGCTGTGCGGCTTCGTGGCGGCATTCCTGGCGTTCTTCTTCTTTACCGGCCTGGCCCTGCTCGACTTCTTCGGGATCTCGCTGGCGGCCTTCCGCATCGGCGGCGGCATCCTGTTGTTCATGCTGGGGCTGCAGATGGTCAATGAGGACTTCCTGGCCAGCTTCAAGGACCCCGAGGCGCTGAACGATGCCAAGGATGTCCGGGGCTATGCCCGGCGCCGGTTCCAGCGCCTGGTCGTGCCCTTCGCCATGCCCCTGATTATCGGGCCCGGCGCGATCTCGGCGATCATCATCCAGGCGGCGCGGGCCGAAAGCCTGGGTCCGTCCGGCACCGTCGCGGGCCTGGTCGCGATCCTGGCGGCCGGGCTGGCCACCTTCCTGTGCTTCGCCCTGGCCGCGCCAATCAACCGCCTGCTCGGCGAGGTGGGTATGTCGATCATCGTGCGGGTTCTAGGCCTGATCCTGGTGGCGCTGGGCATCCAGTTCATCCTGGGCGGTCTCGGCGAGGCCCTGCCGGGGATGTTCGCGCAGGCAGTGGTGTCCCCGACCGGTCACTAGGTCGACCCGGAGGCCTACAATCGTCCCAGCCGTTCGCCGTGGCGTGACGCCAGGGCCAGGGACCAGTCATCCGGCAGGATCTTCAGCAGGGCCGAAACCGCCTTGTTGGGAGCGCCCGGCACGCAGATCGCCCGATTGGCCTCCGACGCCTCATAGCCGGCCCGGGCGACCTCATCGGCCCCCATCCAGATCCACTCCGGGGTGGAATGGGCGATCGCCTGACGCTGGCCGTTGACGTCGTGGAACTCGCTCCAGGTATAGCCGGGACACAGGGCGGTGACGTGCACCTCCCGGTCGCGCAGCTCCAGATGCAGGCCACAGGACGCCTTGATCAGGAAGCTCTTGATCGGGCCGTACAGGGTGTCGCCACCTGTGGCGGGGGCATAGCCGGCCAGGGACGCCACATTCAGGATGCGGCCGAAGCGACGCTCGACCATGCCCGGGCTGAGCCGATGAGCCAGCTCGACCGGTGCCGTCAGCATGACCTGAAGCATGGCCTGGTGCTGCTCCCAGGGTACCGTCTGGAACCCCTCGGTACGCGAGAAGCCGGCGTTGTTGATGAGCGCATCGACCGTCCGGCCGCGGGCGTCGATCGCCTCGACCAGCCGCGCGGGCGCTTCGGGATCAGCCAGATCCTCGGGGATGACGATGGCCTCGATCCCGGCTCGCAGCTTGAGTTCATCTGCAAGGGCCTCGAGACGGTCGGTCCGACGCGCCGTCAGCACCAGATCCCAGCCATGTTCGGCATAGACCCGTGCCAAGGCCTGGCCGATACCGGCCGAGGCACCGGTGACAAGGGCCAGTCTGCGGTCAGCGGGATCCGTCGAAGTCATGGATGCGTTCGACCACGACGCGCCGGACGGTTCAAGCGTCGTCGATCAGCAGGTCCGCCACCGAGATCCGGCTCAGCCGTTCGGCAGCGGCGGCATCAGCTGCGGTCAGGGCCTTGACGATCTGTCGTGGAATCTTTTCACCGACCGGACACCCGCGTGCGCCGGGGGGCGGTCGACCGAGGTTCGCGCAGCCATCGATCGCACGCAGCACCTCGTCCAGGCCGATCTCTGCGGCAGGCTTGAGCAGCCAGGCTCCGCCCCCGGCCCCTGGCCGCGTCGCAATCAGCCCTGCCCTGGCGAGCTGACTGGTGACGCGGCGGACCACGACGGGATTGGTCGGCATGGACGCGGCCAGCAGGGTGCTCGACACCGCCCGGTCAGGCCCGTAGGCCCCCTTGTGGGCCAGATAGGCCAGGGCATGGGCAGCGACCGGGAATTGCTGACTATCGGACATCTCGCCTCATAGTTAGAAGCCCCGCGCCCCGTTTACAAATGTCCGTTCTGCGAAACGCCCCGCTCCGGGGCAGCTTCACGGCGTTGTGCGATGCAATATATTGAATACGGCGTGAAATGGGCGTATGCCGCGCGGCTTCGTTCGCATGGGTCCGAGCCAATCGGTTGACCCGGAGGAATTGAATGGCTGGGGACACCCCGGACTCCAAGGCTCCCGCACCGGAGCCAGAGACGCCGCCGGCGCTCGCCTGCGACGGCGCGACGGACTCCACATCGACCGAAAACGTCCACCCCGCCATTGAAGGCGGGCACGGGCATGGCAAGGCCGGATTCCTGGCTCTGGCCGTGGGCGCGATCGGCGTGGTCTTCGGCGATATCGGTACCAGTCCGCTCTACGCCATGCGCGAGGCCCTGCACCACTCGCGCTCAGGCGGCACGGCCGAACTGGCGGTGCTGGGCGTGGTCTCGCTGGTCTTCTGGGCACTGATCCTGGTGGTCACGCTCAAATATGTCGTCTTCCTCATGCGGGCCGACAACAAGGGCGAAGGCGGCACCCTGGCCCTGACCGCCCTGGCCCAGCGCGCGGTCGGCCAGCGCAGCGCCGTCATTTTCTTTCTAGGCATGGCCGGGGCCGCCCTGTTCTATGGCGACGGCATCATCACCCCGGCGGTGTCGGTGCTGTCGGCGGTTGAGGGGCTGCGTGATGCACCGGGCCTGAACGGCCGGCTGGATCCGTTCGTGCTGCCGATCGCGGCAGGCATTCTGATCGGCCTGTTCATGATCCAGTCGCGCGGCACCGCCAGCGTGGCCAAATGGTTCGGCCCGATCACCGCCGTGTGGTTCCTGACCCTGGCAGGGCTCGGCCTGTTTCACATCTTTGATGATCTCTCGATCCTGCGGGCGCTGTCGCCGCACTACGGCGTCCTGTTCCTGATCGACAACGGCTTTCTGGGGTTCGTCATCCTGGGCAGCGTGTTCCTGGCGGTGACCGGGGCCGAGGCGCTGTATGCCGACATGGGCCATTTCGGAAAGGCCCCCATTCGCGCAGGGTGGCTGGTCTTTGTCCTGCCCTGTCTGACCCTGAACTATCTCGGCCAGGGCGCCCTGGTGCTGGCCCACCGCGAAGCCCGGGAGAACCCCTTCTTCGCCATGATCCCGGAGATGATCTACTGGCCGGTTCTGATCCTGGCGACGGTGGCCACCATCATCGCCAGCCAGGCGGTGATTACCGGGGCCTTCTCCCTGACCCAGCAGGCGGTGCAGCTGGGACTGCTGCCGCGCATCACCATCCGCCGCACCTCCGAGACCCAGGCCGGCCAGATCTTCGTGCCCTCGGTCAATTCGCTGCTCTTGGTCGGGGTGCTGATCCTTCTGGTCTTCTTCAAGACCTCCTCGAACCTGGCGGCGGCCTACGGCATTGCCGTCACCGGCGCGATGTTTGTTGATACCCTCTTGGCCTGGTTCATCGTCAGGAAGCTGTGGAAGTGGTCCTGGGGCCTGTCGGCGCTCGTGCTGGTGCCGCTGGCGGCGCTGGATCTGGTCTTCCTCAGCTCCAATGCACTGAAGATCCCGCAAGGGGCCTGGATGCCGATCGTGCTGGGCGGCGGACTGGTCGTCTTGATGTGGACCTGGACGCGCGGCACCGCGATCCTGACCGAAAAGAGCCGCAAGGATTCCCTGCCGCTGGATGATCTGATCGCCATGCTTCAGACCCGGCCGCCGCACCGCTCGCCCGGCACCGCGATCTTCCTGACCTCGGACCCCGAGGTGGCGCCGGTGGCCCTGATGCACAACCTCAAGCACAACAAGGTGCTGCATGAGAAGAACGTCATCCTGACCGTCCGCACCGCCGACCGGCCGCGCGTGCCCGAAAGCCAGCGGGCCGAAATCCAGGTGGTCAGCCCGGACTTCAAGAAGGTGATCCTGCACTACGGCTTCATGGAGAGCCCGAACATCCCGCGCGCGCTCAGTGTCTGCCGCAAGATGGGGCTGAAGTTCGACATCATGTCGACCAGCTTCTTCTTGGGTCGGCGCTCGGTGGTGCCCTCGGCCCACCACGGGATGCCGCTGTGGCAGGACAAGCTGTACATCTTCCTGATGCGCAACGCGGCCAATCCGACGGACTTCTTCCATATTCCGCCGGGTCGTGTGGTCGAGATGGGAACCCAGGTCTCCGTCTAGCGGAACGGCGGCTCGTCGAAGGCGCGCAGTTTTCGGGAATGCAGGCCCGCGCCTTCGGCCCGCAGCAGGTCGACGGCGGCAATGCCGATGGTCAGGTGCTCGGAGATCGCGCCTTCGTAGAAGCGATTGGCCTGGCCCGGCATCTTGATCTCGCCGTGCAGGGGCTTGTCCGAGACGCACAGCAGCGTTCCGTACGGCACCCGGAAGCGATAGCCCTGGGCCGCAATGGTGGCACTCTCCATGTCGACGGCGACGGCCCGGCTCTGGTTGAAGCGCAGCGCCGACTTGGAATACCGCAGCTCCCAGTTCCGGTCGTCGGTGGTGGCCACCGTGCCGGTGCGAAGCCGCATCTTCACCTCGTCCCCCGGCATCCCGGAGATGGTCTTGGTCGCGTCGTACAGCGCCCGCTGGACCTCGGCGATGGACGGGATCGGAATGTCCGGCGGCAAGACCGGGTCCATGACATGGTCGTCGCGCAGATAGGCGTGGGCCAGGACATAGTCGCCCATCTTCTGGCTGTCGCGCAGGCCGCCACAGTGGCCGATCATCAGCCAGGCGTGGGGACGCAGAACCGCCAGATGGTCACAGATGGTCTTGGCGTTGGACGGCCCGACGCCGATGTTGACCAGGGTGACCCCGTTATTCTCCGGTGCCGTCAGATGGTAGGCGGGCATCTGGTGCCGGCGCCAGGCGCTGTCGGCGATGGCCAGTTCCGGATCGGGGTTGTCGCGCGTGATGGTGACGCCACCGGCGCACACCAGCGTCTCATAGGGCGTGGCAGGATCAGCCAGTTGGGCGCAGGCCCAGCGGACGAACTCATCAACATAGCGGTGATAGTTGGTGAACAGGATCCACGACTGGCACGATTCCACCGGCGTACCGGTGTAGTGACGCAGCCGCGCCAGCGAATAGTCGGTGCGCAGTCCATCGAACAGGCTGAGGGGCCGGTCCGGCATCATTCCCAGCGAAAAGCCATCGGCCGTCTCGTCGCCGATCGAGGCCAGCTCCGTGATCGGGAAGAATCGAGCCAGGGCCTCGGCCACCGAAGGATCCGGAGCCTGGTCCAGCCCGTCCAGAACATAGGGGTAGGGCACTTCCTGGCGCGACACCGAAACGTCAAAGGTCGCGCCGTAGTCGTCGGCCAGGTAGGTGAGCTGTTCCAGCAGATAGTCCCGGAACATCGCCGGGCGCGTAATGGTCGTCACATAGGAGCCGGGCTGGGAAATCCGCCCGAAGGCGCGTTTGGTCGTGGAAGGGCGCAGCTCGCCGGTCCAGGTGATCCTCAGCTCGGGATAGCAATAGCGGCCGTCGGATCTGGCCGCTGCCTGCGGCCGCGCGCCGTCCATGATAAAGGCGGCCAGGTCCGACTTCAGGGCGGCGATGGACTGATCGTAGAGGGCGATGAGGCGTTCGATCGCCTCATCGGGGGTCATGTTTCTTGTTTTCATCGCTCGCAGTCTAATGCGCCACGACGGCGCTTTCGAGACGACCTGACATCGATTTCGGTTTCAGACGGTTTCCGTTCCCTTTTTTCGGGAAGTCGCTATATGGAGAGCATCACGCGCCCGGCCGAAAGGCCGGGCGCCGCTGTTTCCGGCCCATGCCATTGGGCCTTCCATCGCTCAGGACTCCCGCCGATGACCGACATTCTCTACCCCAAGGCCACCGCCGTCTGGCTGGTCGACAACACCTCGCTGACCTTCGAACAGATCGCCGCCTTCTGTGGCCTGCATCCGCTGGAAGTGAAGGGGATCGCCGACGGTGAGGTGGCGCGCGACATCCGCGGGGCCGACCCCATCGGCAACGGCCAACTGACGCGCGAGGAACTGGCCAAGGCAGAAGCCAATTCGGCCTATCGGCTGCAGGCCGAGGTCAGCCGCCACGCCGAGCTGCTCAAGACCACCAAGAAGGCCCCGCGCTATACCCCGGTGTCGCGTCGTCAGGACCGCCCGGATGCCATCGCCTGGTTCGTGCGTAACCATCCCGAGGTGACCGACGCCCAGATCTCCAAGCTGCTGGGCACGACCAAGGCCACGATCGAGAGCGTGCGTAACCGCTCGCACTGGAACACGGCCAATATCAAGCCGGTAGATCCGGTGACCCTGGGCCTGGTCGGCCAGCTCGAGCTGGATGATGTGGTCAAGAAGGCCGCCGAAAAGAAGGCCAAGGAACTGGCCAGGACCGGGGGCGCGACCCTTCAGCCGGCCGGCGAAGCCGAACCGGCTGTCGAGGCCGAGGCCGACACCTGGCAGGCGGACGAATCCGAAAACGCCCGTCGTGCCGAGCCGACGGTCGAGGACGTCTTCGGTCGGTCAGACGACTAGGCTGACCGGTAGGCAGGGAAGATCTAGGCCTGGGTTTCCAGGACCTGGATTTCTTCCTTGATACGCAGTTTTCGACGCTTGAGATCCCTGAGCGTCAGGGTATCCGTGCTCGGGTGCCTCAGCTCTTCCTGGATCCGGTGATCCAGATCACGGTGCCGGTTCCCGAGTTCGCGGATGCGAGCGTCAATCGCCATGGCTTGCGCCTCCTGTGTGAAGGGACCATCAATTCCACACCCATCCGCGCAATAAGTGGAATCACGAAATCGAGAGCGCGGCGCGACAGGAGGTCTCATGGCTGGAAAGGCCGCAACGCAACGGCTGGTCGTCGGCATTTCCGGGGCCACGGGCGCGGCTTACGGCGTGCGCGCGCTGGACGCCTTGAAGGCGCTGGGGGTTGAATCCCACCTGGTGATCAGTCGGGCGGCGGCCCTGACCCTGACGTCCGAACTGGGCCTGACGCCATCCGATCTGGCCGAGCGGGCCGACCAGACCTATCGCGTCCAGGATGTCGGGGCGGCGATCGCCTCGGGGTCGTTCAAGACCATGGGGATGCTGATCGCGCCTTGCTCGGTTCGGACCATGAGCGAGATCGCCACGGGCGTGACCTCGTCGCTTCTGACCCGCGCCGCGGATGTGACCCTGAAGGAACGCCGGCCGCTGGTGCTGATGGTGCGCGAGACGCCCCTGCACGTGGGCCATCTCCGAACGATGACGGCCCTGGCCGAAATGGGCGCGACCATCGCCCCGCCCCTGCCCGCCTTCTATACCGCCCCACAGACGCTCGACGAGATGGTGGATCAGTCGGTCGGTCGCGTGCTGGACCTGTTCGGCCTGGACTGGGACCAGACCCGACGCTGGTCGGGGCTGACGACCGGCGGAGCCGACGCGGCATGAGCCTGTGGAACTGGGCCGTCCAGGCCTATGGTCGCGAGGGTGTCCAGGCCATCTGTCTATCGCTCCAGGACGATGACGGTCAGTCGGTCTGCCTGTTGCTGTGGGCCGCCTGGCGCGGGCCGGTCGACGCAGAAGTCCTGGAGGCGGCGGTCGAGACGGCGCGCAGCTGGCACCGGACCGCCATTGATCCGGTTCGTGGCGTTCGCCGAACCCTGAAAAAGCCGGTGCCCGACATGGACGATTCTCGCCGGCTGGCCCTGCGCGAAGAGATCAAACGGATCGAACTGTCGGCCGAGCGCGGCCTGCTGGACGAGCTGGAGAGCCTTGGTGGAGCGCCGGACGGCTCGCGATTCGATGTTGTGAGCGCCCTGGCAGCAGCGGCGCGGCTGTGGGCGGACCGAACCCCGCGTGAAGCGCTCAAGACCCTGGCGGGACGACTACCGGAGCCGGGCCGGTCCGATGTATGATAGTCGGCGATTCTGAAACGGGGTGGCCATGCCGGACTCCAGCGGCCCGATCAATGACGACGACGGCGACCTGTCGGACGCCCGACTGAGGAAACAGGTCGCGCACCTGCGCCAGGAACACGCCGACCTGTCGGCCTCCATCGAGGCCCTGACGGTTTCACCTCTGCCGGACCAGTTGCTGATCGCGCGGCTCAAACGCAAGAAACTGGCCTTGAAGGATGAAATCCTGAAGATCGAGGCGATGATCCTGCCAGACATTATTGCGTGATCAGGCTTAGCGCCCCTTCTTTCTGACCCACATGGCGGCGTCAGCCTCGGCCATCCAGTCTTCGGGATCGGTCTGGCCCGAAAAGGTCCGCACGCCGATCGAGGCGTTGATCGGATGGCGCGTTTCCAGCCAGGCGAAGCCCTCGTCGCGCAGGGCCAGGGCGAGGGATGCGGCCTTAGCCTTGCCGCCGGCAGCATCGGTGCCCAGCAGCAGCACAGCAAACTCATCGCCGCCCAACCGGCCCATGGCGTCGGATTCACGCAGGTTCTGGTTCAGGATTTCGGCACAGGCGATCAGGGCCTGATCGCCGGCCTTATGGCCCAGGACATCATTCACCGCCTTGAATCCGTCCAGGTCCAGATACAGCAGGGACGCCTCGGTCCCGTGGCGGCGACAGAAGGCCATGGCCCGGCCGAGCTCTCGCACGAAACCGCGCCGGTTCAGGGCCGGTGTCAGGACGTCGCGTTCAGCCAGGGCCTCGGCCGCCTCGGCCCGCGCGCGCCAGTGCGCCGCCTCGGCCTTCAGGCGCTCAACTTCGCCAGAGAGGTCTTGGGATGCGGGCACGCGGACTCCTGCGGCGGAATCAGCCGCGATGAATTGCGCAGATGCTGCCCTCACTCGGTTGCGGGCGCAACGCGCGGAAACTATGGTCCCGGCCTTTCCCGAACCGGAACGATTGCATGACGTCTCAGACGCCACCGGTGGCGATCATCATGGGCAGCCGCTCGGACTGGCCCACCCTCAAGGCCGCTGCCGATATGCTCGACGCCCTGGGGGTCACCTATGAGGCCAAGGTGGTGTCGGCGCACCGCACGCCGGAGCGGCTGTTCGACTTCGCACGCGGCGCTCGCGACGCCGGCTTCAAGGTGATTATCGCCGGGGCCGGCGGGGCGGCCCACCTGCCCGGCATGGCCGCCTCGATGACGACCCTGCCGGTGCTGGGTGTCCCGGTCGAATCCAAACTTCAGAACGGCCTGGATTCCCTGCTGTCGATCGTCCAGATGCCGGGGGGCATTCCCGTCGGCACCCTGGCGGTCGGGGCGGCCGGGGCCAAGAACGCCGGCATCCTGGCGGCCCAGATCCTGGCCCTGGCGGACCCCGGCCTCGCGGAGCGACTGGCCGACTGGCGCGCGGCCCAGACCGCCTCCATCCCTGAGACGGTTGAGGACTGAGTGACCCTGCCCCTGGCTCCCGGCGACACCCTCGGCATCATCGGCGGCGGCCAGCTCGGCCGGATGCTTAGCCAGGCGGCCGGTCGTCTCGGCTTCAATGTCGTCATCCTGGACCCTCAGGAGAACAGCCCCGCCTGCCGGGTCTCGCAAGGCCAGATCGTTGCGGCTTACGACAATCCGACCGCCTTGCAGGTGCTGGGCCAGACCTGCCGGGCCGTCACTTTCGAGTTCGAGAATGTCCCGGCGCGTTCGGTCGAGATCCTGATCGAGGCCGGGTGCGAGGTGGCACCGGGGCCGCGCGCCCTGGCGGTGGCGCAGGATCGGGTCGATGAAAAGACGTTTCTGAACAGCATCAGGGTTCCGACCACCGCCTTCGCCGCCATCGACAGCCTGGAGACGCTGAGGGCCGCCGTCGCGTCACTGGGGGCACCGGCCCTGCTCAAGACCCGCCGCCAGGGCTATGACGGCAAGGGCCAGGCCTGGATCCGCGCGACCAACCAGGTGACACGCGCCTGGGCCGCCATCGGCGAACAGCCCGCGATCCTGGAGGCCGCCGCAGAGTTCACGCGGGAGATGTCGGTGATCTGCGCGCGCGGCCGCGACAGTGCGATCGCGGTCTATCCGATCGGCGAAAACGTCCATTCCGGCGGTGTGCTCAAGACCACCTTCGCCCCGGCCAAGGTCTCGTCCCAGACCAAGGCCCAGGCCACCCGCATCGCGCGCAAGATCCTGGAAGGGCTGGACTATGTCGGCGTCATGGGGGTGGAGTTGTTCGAGATGCCGGGCGGGCGTCTGCTGGTCAACGAGATCGCGCCGCGCGTCCACAATTCGGGCCACTGGACCCAGGACGGCTGCGTCTGTGACCAGTTCGAACAGCATATCCGCGCCGTCGCCGGCTGGCCGCTGGGACCGACGGCGGCCCATTCCAGCATCGAGATGACCAATCTGCTCGGCGACGAAGTCGAGGCGTGGGCGCGCTACGCCGCCGACCCGGCCGTGCGGATGCATTTCTACGGCAAGCGCGACGCCAAGCCGGGCCGCAAGATGGCCCACGTCAACCGGGTGCTGGCTCTGACGAAGCCTCGGACCCGGTCGCCGGCGCAGGTGCCGGGGCGCAGAAGCTGAAGAAACGGTCGATGGCCTGGCGCGCATGGCCGGGGTGGGCGGCGAGGTCGCGCGCGTTTCCAGCGACAGACAGATTGATCCAGCCGGCCTGACGGAAAGCCTGCAAGACCGCATCATCAACCGGCAGGGTCACGGTCAGGAACTCGCCACCGCTCAGTTCGGACGGGATGCGCGATGTGATGGCGTACATGGCCTGAGCCTCGCCCGAGCGCAGAATGATCGCTCCCACGCCCGGCAGCCCCGAGTCGGTGTTCACATCAATGCTGCCCGAGCCCCTAAGACAGGTCATCGACAACGGCACATCATCGGTCTCGGGTACCGAATAGGACAGATGGGCACGATCCGGATCCTCCGCGCCGGGCTGATGGATCGACCAGTCATAGCCCTCGGCGGGCGCGGGGCCTGACGGTGCCTCCGGTTCAGGCGCGGGGGGCGCCGCAGCCGGGGCGGCCGCCTCGCCCGGCTCCTCCGCCGCCTCGTCCGCCCCCCCGCAGGCCGGGAGCAGGACCGCCATCAGCACGCCCGCCAAAGCCATCCGGTTCATATCCGTCCTCTCTCCGATCCCCTCACGCGACAGGGGTAGGGCGTTCACCCCCAACCTGCAACACGCCGTCCACCGGGCCTGGAAGGTCCGGGCCTGTGCCGTCAGCGGCAGGCGCTCCTGAAGGCCGACATGAGCCGAGGATGCGGAGCCGCCACCGACGCGGATTGACTGCCGGCCGACACCGTCAGGGCATGGCCCTGGCCGAAGGCGTGCAGAATCGGGTGGTCCAGCCCCAGGCGGACAGACAGGCCGTCGCCGGCCACCCGCTCGACATCGGCGGACACCTCTCCGACCGTGACATTGACGAAGTCGGGACGGGCGTCAGGCTCATACATCGTCAGATGCACCACACCCGAACCCGGCGTGCATTCCAGTACGGCGCTCAGATTGGGGGTATCCGGGATTTCTCGAGCCAGCACGACGGCTCCGTCACCGTCATAATAGGACCAGACCCACGAGGCACCGCCCTGGCCGGACAGGGACAGCACCAGGGCTGCGACAAGACTGGAGATCATCCCGACACTCCGGCGGTTGACACGATCTAGATGCTACGCCGTTCGCAGTGTTCGAAGAAGACCTGAACCGAGGCCAGTTCCGCCTGCATCGCATGGGCAAGGATCGCACGGCCGTCGCCGGCCGTCAGCGTCAGCCGGCCATTCTCACGGAAGCCGCGCAGGGCCGCCGACCTGAGGGGGATTTCGGCCTCGATGACCGGCACACCGCTCAAGGGGTCCATCTCGGTCACGACGGCGATGTCCGAGGTCAGGGACGCCGAGGTCAGGCGCACGGACCGCGTTTCGGGTGCCGCCTGGCCGAATACATGAACCTGCTGGTCACCGGCAGCACAGGAGAACATGACCAGGATCTGATCGCTGTCGGCGATCCCATACGCCAACCTGGCCTGATCGCCCTGATGCACCAGGTGCCAGCCGATCGGCTGATGATCCAGGACTTCAACCAGCTGAGGCTGGGGCTGCGGCGCGGCCTCGACGGACTCAGCCGGCCCCAGCAGAGCGGCTACCGACAACCCGGCTCCGGCGACGATGGTGGCGAACACGGCGGCTCGATTGAGCATCGGGGTTCTCCCTTCACAGGAGAAACGCCGAACCGGAGGACCGGTTCAATCCCGTCGCGCATCGACGGCCGCCGCAGCGGTGCCGCCACAGGCGTCAGAATGGGCTGAAACGCTCCACGACGGACTGGCCGGCCGGCGGGCTCTGGACCCGGCTGACGTCACCCCGCCCACCGTAGGAGATGCGCGCCTCGGCGATCTGGGTGTGGTCGATGGTGTTCTGCGACGAGATGTCCATCGGACGCACGATGCCTGAAACCAGCAGCTCGCGCAGTTCGCGATTGGTGCGAACCTCCTGGCGGCCCTGGATCACCAGATTGCCGTTGGGCAGAACCGCCGTGACGACCGCCGCAATGGTCAGGCTGACCCGTTCGGCCCGGTTGATCGTCCCCGATCCCGCCGAGCTGGAGCCACTCTGCATCTCGATCAGGTTGTCATTGTTAAAGCCGCTGGGAAAGAAATTCCCAAGCGCCTCTTCGAGGCCGAACAGGGAGCCGACCCCGGCATTGGTCTCGCTGGAGCGGTCGCGCTGGGTCGAGTTCTGGAGCGAGGCCCGATCGTCGATGTTGATGTTGACGGTCAGAATATCGCCGACGTTGCGGGCGCGCTGATCGCGGAAGAAGCTGCGCGATCCGGCCCGCCAAAGCGACCCGGCCGATGCCGCCTGGGGCGGTGCGCCCATCGGCTGTTCAAGCGGAACCAGGGCGGCCGGGTAGCCCATGTTCGACAGGTCCGGCCCCATGACCGCCTCTTCGACCGTGGAGCAGGCTCCCAGAAGCAGGACCGGGATCAGGGCGAGCGAACGACGCATCAACAACTTCCTCTAGCGGGTACGGGCAGACAGGGCGGCCGGACCGACCAGCGCCCGGCCGGGTTCGGTGGCCACCACCTCGATGGTGCGGCCGGATTCGATGTTCTGGACCCGAAAGGGTTCGCCGGAAGTTGCGGCTTCCAGGGCGCGGGCGCGCAGGGTCAGGCTGATGCCACCGGCTTCGTAGGTGACATCGACCATGTCACCGCGGGCGATGATCTGGGGGCGCGTCAGGTCGGCGGCGCGAACGGCGGCACCGGCCCGTAGCGGCCGCCGCGCCGACAGGCCGATGACGGCCTCGGCATCATCGGCAGCGTCGGCCGGAGCCTGGTGCGACTGCACCGTCGTCCAGACGATATCCTCGGGCTGGATCGTCTCGCCGGTGGCCAGGCTGCGGGCATAGGTCAGAACCTCGAGCGTTGCCGCACCACGGCTGGCGGTCGAGGGCGTGCGCGCGGCGGTGACAGGCCCACTTCCGCCCTGGCGGACGATGATGCGCCGGATGCCGGTTTCATTGGCCCAGTCCAGCCCATTGCGGCGGGCCACGGTCTGGACCTGGGCAGCATCGAGCACGACGGTCGGGGACGTTCTGAGGGCGACCCGGACACCGGAAGCCTGGCCGGCCCCGTCGAACAATTCACCCAGGGTCACGACCCCGTCGTCGTCGGTTGGCTGGGCCATCAGGCTGACGGGCGTGGCAAAGGCGGCACCGGCGAACACCAGCCCGCCGACGCCGGCGACGACCGGCACCCAGACCGACGGACAGCGCGACACCCGCAGCCCTGGGGCGAGCCGGCGACCGATCAATCCCATCCAGCGCCGAACGTCCAGCATCAGGATTTCACCTGGTTGGCCGCCTGCAGCATTTCGTCGGCCGTGGTGATGACCTTGGAGTTCATCTCATAGGCCCGCTGGGCCACGATCAGGGCGGTAATCTCAGCCACGGCGTCGACATTGGAGCTCTCGGTATAGCCCTGAAGCAGGGTGCCCAGACCAGGCTCTCCGGGCGCGGCGGTCACGGCGGGGCCGGACGCAGCGGTCTCCAGCAACAGATTGTCGCCGATGGCTTCCAGGCCCGCCTCATTGAAGAAGCTGGAGAGTTGCAGTTCGCCGACGATCTGCGGATTGGGGTCGCCGTCGAGGATCACCTGGACCTGGCCGGTCGGCGAGATCACGACGTCCCGCGCCTCCTGCGGGATCGAGATGGCCGGCTGAACCTGAAAGCCGTCCTCAGTGACCAGCTGACCTTCGCCATTGACCGAGAAGTTGCCGGCGCGGGTGTAGGCGGTCTCGCCCGACGGCAGCAGCACCTGGAAATAACCGCGCCCGTCGATGGCCAGGTCGAAGCGGTTGCCCGAATGCATGGGTGTGCCCTGCTCGGTGATCCGGTACACGCTGCCGGCGCGCACACCGACACCGACCTGGATGCCGGTCGGCACGACCGTGCCGGCGCCCGAGGACTGGGCCCCCATGCGCTGGACATTCTGGTAGAGCAGATCCTGAAACTCGGCCCGCTGGCGCTTGAAGCCCACGGTATTCATGTTGGCGATGTTGTTCGAGATAACCTCGACGTTCAGCTGCTGGGCGGCCATGCCCGTCGCGGCGGTTCTGAGCGCACGCATCCGGCGTCTCCCTTACGAAGCCCGACCGAGCCGCTCGACCGAGCGACGCGACAGGTCATTGAGGTTTTCGATCATGCGCGCCGTTGATTCATAGGCGCGCTGGATCTCGATGAGGTTGGTAATCTCGACCAGGGTGTCGACGTTTGAGCCTTCGAGCATTCCCTGGCGGACCTGGGCGTCGGTCGCATCGGCCGGCTGCTCGTTGGAGGTGTTGCGGTACAGGCCGTCGCCGTCCTTGGACAGGACCGACAGGACGTCGAAGCGCACGACGCCCAGCTGGCCGACGGCCTGGCCGCCCTGGCTGATGGTGCCGTCCTGGGCGATGGTCGGCTCCCCCTGCGACGGATCCAGAATGATCTCGGCTCCGCCGTTGTCGAGAACGGGGCGACCGTCGCGGGTCATCAGTCGGCCCTCGCCGTCCGAGGTGAAGCCGCCGTCGCGGGTGTAGCGTTCAGGTCCGCCGTTCGGATCGCCGATGCGGAAGAAGACGCCCTCCCCCTCCAGAGCCACGTCCAGCGGCCGACCCGTCTGGCGGATGGCCCCCTGGCTGAAGTCACGACCGACGCCCTGATCCAGAACGAACGAGGGGGCACCATAGACGCCAAAGTTGCGCGCGTGGCTGACCACTTCCTGTTCGACGATCAGGCCCTCGACCTTGAAGCCCGAGGTGTCGGCGTTGGCGATGTTATTCGCCACAATGTCCAGCTCACGCCGAAGCGTCATCTGGCGGCTCAGGGCGATGAGGGCGGCGTTCTCCACGAACGGACTCCACGGAACTTGCTGAAGCCTGACCAAGCAAGGCACGCGCCAGTATGGTTAACACCTGTTCTGTAAGGGATTGGACCGTCTCAGGGGCGGTCGGATTAACCATGGCACCGGGCAGGAATTGCCGGGTCTTGACCGATCGTTAACCAAACTAGGTCGAAGTCGCCGGGTCAGGGTCAGGTTCGGCGCGCCATGTTCAAATTCGGAAAGAAAAAGAAGGACGCCGAGGCGGCCGAGACCGAGGCCGAGGCCGCTGTCACCGAAGGAGCCGAGGGTGAGGCCGAGGTCGCTCCCAAGAAGAAGAAGCTCCCGCTCTTCGTCCTGATCGGGGCCGCAGCGGTTCTGGTTCTGGGTGGCGGGGGCGCCGCGGCCTTCTTCCTGTTCATGCAGCCGTCGAGCGCCGATGAGGCCCCAGCTGACCATGCCCCCGAAAAGAAGAAGGAAGGCGGCGGTGGCCACGGTGGCGGCGGCGAAACGGCGGCCGATCCGGCCGTGGTGGGCACCATTCGCGAAGGACCGGACGGTGTGACGTTTCTGACCCTGCCCGACATGGTCGTGAACATTCAGTCCGCCGACGGGCGTCCGACCTTTCTCAAGCTGACCCTGACGCTCGAAATGCACAGCGCAGAGCTGGCCCATCATCTCCAGGCGGAGAGCCCCCGCGTCAACGATATGCTGCAGACCTTCCTGCGCGAACTCCGGCCGGAAGACCTGGCCGGCTCGGCGGGCAGCTATCAGCTGCGGCAGGAAATCCTGCGCCGGGTGAACCTCGTGGCCGCGCCCGAAGAAGTCGATGCCGTTCTGATTGAAGAGATGCTGATCCAGTGACCGAAGACGCCCAGGATCTGGCCCAGGCCGGCTTGGCGGCATCCGCTGAGGTCCATGCCACCAGCACGGATGAGCACAGCTTTGCACCGACCGGCGAACGCGTCCTGAACCAGGATGAGATCGACAGCCTGCTTGGCTTCGATCTGTCCGGCGACGACGACGCCAATCGGACCGGCATTCGCGCCATCATCGATTCGGCTCTGGTCTCCTACGAGCGGTTGCCGATGCTGGAGATCGTTTTTGACCGGCTGGTCCGGTTGATGACGACCTCGCTCAGGAACTTCACCTCCGACAACGTCGAGGTCAGCCTGGACAACATCTCGTCGATCCGGTTCGGCGACTATCTGAACTCCATACCGTTGCCGGCGATCCTGGCAGTATTCCGCGCGGAGGAGCTGGACAATTTCGGCCTGCTGACCGTCGATTCCAACCTGATCTATTCGATCGTGGATGTGTTGCTCGGCGGACGCCGCGGCACGGCGGCCCTGCGCATCGAAGGCCGCCCCTACACCACTATCGAGCGCGTGCTGGTCCAGCGCATGGTCGAGGTCATCCTCAATGACGCGCGCCAGGCCTTCGAGCCCCTGACGCCGGTGCATTTCAACCTCGATCGCCTGGAAACCAATCCCCGCTTCGCCGCCATCGCACGGCCGGCCAATGCCGCCATTCTGGTCAAGCTGCGCATCGACATGGAAGACCGGGGCGGCCGGGTCGAACTGCTGTTGCCCTACGGGACGCTGGAGCCGATCCGAAAGCTGCTGCTGCAACAGTTCATGGGTGAGAAGTTCGGGCGCGACAACATCTGGGAAGGTCACCTGGCGACCGAACTCTGGAGCACCCAGGTCGAGGTTCGTGCGGTTCTGGATGAGCAGATGGTTCCACTGTCGACCGTGCTGGGCCTGGAGGTCGGCCAGACTTTGATGCTCAACGCCACCCCCGACAGCGACATCCATCTGCGTTGTGGCTCCATTCCGCTCACGCGCGGCCGGATGGGACGCCGGAGCAACCATATCGCCGTGCAGGTCTCCTCTCCGCTGACCCCGGCGGCGGCGCGCGCCCTGATGGGAGGCGGAACATGAATGCCATCGGTCTGATCATGGATGTGCTGCTGATCGCCCTGATCCTGGCGGCGATCGCCTATGGGATGCGGCTGGAGAAGAAGCTGCGCAGCCTGCGCGAGGGGCAGGACGGCTTCGTCAGGGCCGTGGCAGAGCTGAACGTGGCGGCGGGGCGCGCCGAAGCGGCCCTGGCCGAACTCAGGGCCGCGGGCGAAGAGACGGATCTGCTGCACGAACGGATCGTGGCGGCGCGGACCCTGAAGGCCGAACTGGACAGCCTGGTTTCGCGGGGCCGACCGGCAGGGCCCGCTGCGGCGGCGGCCGCCGCCCCCATGCCCGACGCCCCGGCCCGCGTGACGGCGATCCAGCCCCAGACCTCGACCGAACGCCTGCTCAAGGCCCTGGCGGAGCGCCGGCCGGAAGATCTGCCGCTGACCGAAACGCCCCGTCCGATCGCAGCGCCACGCAGCCTGCCGGAAGATGACCTGTTCGAGGCTCCGGCCCGCCGGCGCGCCTAGGAGACCGACCGTGAGCCGTATTCCCCGTATCCTGCCTCTGGTGGCCATCGCCCTCGTCGGCGTCGCGGCCCTGCGCCTGATCGGTGCGGGTCCAGGCCTGTTTCAGGGGGCCCAGGCGTGGGCCGAGGGTGTGGCCGAAGATGCCGCCGCCGCCGAGGGTGACGCCGCCGCGCCGGACACGCCTCCGCCCCCGGCGGCGTGTGCCATCTCGGTGGAGGAACTGGCCCGGCAGGCCGGGCTGTCGCCGGCCGAACTGCGGGTTCTCCAGAGTCTGTCGGACCGTCGCGGCGAGCTGGACCTTCGCGACGTCGATTTCGAGACGCAGTTGCCGCTGCTGATCTCCGCCGAAGCCAAGGCCCAGGAACGGATCGACGAACTGACCGCCCTGCGTACGGAAATCCAGGGCCTGCTCGGCCAGGTATCCGAGCGTGAGCAGGAAGAAACCAACCGCCTGGTGCAGGTCTATCAGGCGATGCGGCCGCGAGACGCCGCGCCGGTCTTCGCACGCCTGAGCGATGATGTCCGTCTGCCGGTCGCCGCCGCCATGCGACCCCGCGCCCTGGCTGCGATCATGGCGGAGATGGAGCCCGAGGCCGCCCGGATCCTGACCCAGCGCCTGGCCGACCGCTACGGGTCGCAGGACCTGGCCGCACGCGCCGCCGCCGACGAGGGTGCCGCAGCCTCCGCAGCGGCCCAGGCTCCGGCTCAGACGCCGGCTCAGACCCCCACCCGCCAACCGGCTGCGGGTGGCCAGCCGGCCGCGCAAACTCCGGCCCGACCGCCCGCCCAACGGCCTCGGCCGCGCCCGACACCCCCGGCTCGCACCCCGGCGAACGCCCCGGCAGAGCGCACCGAGGCGACCGGCGCAGCGGCCGACCAGAGCGCGCCGCCGAACCAGCCGCGCGTGTCGGTTCAGTAGCGCCCTGTTAACGCCGCCCTAACCGCGCCCGTTCACCTTGCGTCCGATGGCCGGGGTCCGATCCAACACCACGCGGCGCCTTGCGCGCGCCACCGTCGCGGTTGCGACCGCCGGTGCCGTCGTGACTGCGCCCTTGGCTCCGTTGGCCTGGGCCGCGCCCGGCGATCCGATCGACATTCGCCGGGGTGCGAACGCAGACTTCACGCGCATCGAATTCGGCGGGCCGGTCGGCGCACGCGCCCGCATTCACCAGGAGGGCGCGGACGTCATCGTTCGGGTCGGATCGACAGCGGCTCCGGACGTTTCACTGATCCGGGTCAATCCGCCCCCCGGCGTGACGGCGGTTGAAACCCGCGCCGCAGCCGGGGCCACAGAGATCGTCCTGACCCTGGCCGAGGGCGCCACGATCCGCTCCGGTCAGGCGGACGGTGCGGCCTTTGTGAACATCTTTCCCGCTGACGCCGATGCAGCCGCCGCTCCGGTAGGCGCGCCGGTCGAGGTGGTTCCGGTGGCGCTGAGCGTCGCGGATGGAGTCCTCAGTCTGAATTTCAACTGGGGCCGGCCGACCCCCGCCGCCGTCTTTCGTCGCGGCGATGCGGTCTGGATCGTCTTCGACGGATCGGCCCGCCTGGACCTGAACCGGACGCCGACCGATCTCGGCCCGGCACGCTCCGTTCGCTGGGTGCGGGGCGAAAACTTTACCGCCGTGCGCATCGAGGCCCCGACCGCCGCCGAGCCCTCGGCGCGGGCCGAGGGCGGTCGCTGGATCATCAGCCTGGGCGGCCCGGTTGAAGCCCCGGAAACCGAGATTACCCTCAGCCGCGACGATGAAGGCGGCTCTACCGCCATGGCGGCCGCGATCGCAGGGGCCACGCGCGTCCTGTGGATCCAGGACCCGACGGTCGGCGACCGCATCGGCGTGGTGACGGCCCTGGGTCCGACGAAGGGCTTCAGCGACACGCGCCGTCTGGTCGATCTGACCATGATCCCCACCGTTCAGGGCCTGGCACTGACGCCGGCGGTGGATGACCTGAGCATCACCATCGCCGGCGACCTGGTGCGGATCAGCCGGCCCGCCGGCCTGCGACTGTCGGACCCGACCGACAGCCTGGAGGTGGCCGCAGCCCAGCCGGGGCCCCAGGCCGCCCCCCTGCCCGCCCTGATCCTGGCGGAATGGGGCGATGTCGGCGAGGCCGGGTTCGGCCCGCGCTATCACGCCCTTCAGGCCGGTGCCGCCGAAGAGGCCGCCGGCGGCGAGAGCGCCCCGGTCGAGGCGCGCCTGGCCCTCGCGCGGTTCCTGGTCGGGGCGGGCCTGAACTACGAAGCGATCGGGGTGCTCAACGCCCTGGTCCAGGACAATGCCGCCTTGGCCGGCGTCCCCGAAGTCCGTGGCCTGAGGGGGGCGGCGCGGGCCGCCATCGGTCGCCTGACCGAAGCCCAGGTCGATTTCGCCTCGGGCGTCCTCAGCGAGGATGCCTCCGCCGCAATCTGGCGCGGCTATATCGCCGCCCGCCAGGGCCAGTGGGATGCCGCGCGAACCGCCTTTGCGGAAGGTCGTACGGCGGTGGACCTGTTCCCGGCCGAGTGGCGGGCCCGCTTCGCCGTCGCCCACGCCGAGGCTGCCCTGCACATGGGTGATCACGACGGGGCGACCGCGCTTGTGAACTATGCGCTCAGCCAGGGGGCCGGGCCGCGCGAGCAGTTGGCCATCCGGCTGGTACAGGCGCGTCTGTTCGAGGCCGGGGGTGACACCGGGCGCGCCCAACGGATCTTCCTGGCGGTCGCGGGAGCCCCGTTCGAAGAGCTTTCGGTTCCCGCCAGCCTGAATGCGACCCGGCTGGAGCTGGCCGCCGGCACCGTGACACCGACCCAGGCGCTGCAACGGATGGAACCATTGCGCTGGCGCTGGCGCGGTGATGCCACCGAGCTAGAAGTGATCCGCACCCTGGCGGGAGTCTATCTGGATCAGGGCCTGTACCGCGAGGCGCTGGAAGTCCTTCGTGGCGCGGGCCACCGACTGCCCAGCCTGCCCCAGTCCGCCGAGCTTCAGGCCGACCTGGCCCAGGCCTTCCGGGCGCTCTTCCTGGAGGGGGCCGCCGACGGATTGCAGCCGATCCAGGCGGTCGCCCTGTTCGAGGATTTCCGCGACCTGACGCCCCCCGGAGCCGAGGGTGACGAAATGGTCCGCCGTCTGTCGCGCCGCCTCGTGGATCTGGATCTGCTGGATCGGGCTGCGGCCCTGCTGGAATACCAGGTTGAGCATCGGCTGGACGGCGTGGCCGCCGCCTCGGTGGCCACAGACGCCGCCTCGATCCGGCTGATGAACCGAGAACCGCAGAAGGCGCTGGAGGACATCTGGGAGTCCCGCACCACCATTCTGCCAAGCGCCCTTCAGGCCGAGCGCCGGGCGCTGGAAGCCCGCGCCCTGATGATGCTGGGGCGTTACGACCATGCGCTTGAGGTACTGGGCAGCGACACCTCGGCGGCGGCCAGCGCGGTGCGCGCCGATGTCTTCTGGCGTCAGCAACGCTGGAGCGATGCCGCCGGCCTCTATGAATCGAGCCTGGGGGATCGCTGGCAGACGGCGGATACGCGCCTGTCAGCCGACGAGGAAACGCGCGTCATTCGCACCGGTATCGGCTATTCCCTGGCCGACGACCCCATCGCCCTGACGCGGATCTCGGGCCGCTATCAGCCCTTCCTCAACCAGGCTCGAAACCCGGCGGCGATGCGTCTGGCCCTGGCGGGCCCGGGCAATCTGGCCAGCATCCGCGACATCCAGCGGCTGACCCAGAGCGTCGATACCTTCGCCGGTTGGGTATCCCAGGCCCGGGCCTCATTCCGTGCCCAGATCGACGGCACCGACGCAGGTGCCTGATTCATCTGGCGAAACAGAGGGGCCCGGCCTATTCTGTCCGACATGAGTACCAAGGATATCGCGGCCGGCCCGGAAGCCCAACTCCACTATGGTCAAGGCGAATATGCCGTGCTTCGGCCAGGGCGTTTCGTCGTTTGCGCCCAGACGGGTCAGAGAATTCCGATCGACGCCCTGCGCTACTGGTCGCATGAGCGCCAGGAAGCCTATGCCGGTGCCCCGGAGGCCGTCCAAGCCCTGACCGGGGGTCGCAGGTGAACCGGCGGGGCTTTGCCTCGGGCCTGGTGGCCGCCGGCCTCGCAGGCGCGGTCCAGGCGCAGCCGAGCGGACCTCGACTGCAACTGACGGGCCGCTTCATCCAGGGCGGCTATATCCTGGGGCGGGCACCGCCTTCAGCCCTGATCTTCGTCGACGGCGAGGCCCTCACCGCTGCCGGGACCGGTGGCCGGTTCTTCGTGGGACTCGACCGGGATTGCGATCTGTCCACCCGCATTGAAGCCCGCCACGGCAACTGGAGCGCCACAGAGATCGTGGCCATCGCGCGCGGCGATTTCCCCAGCCAGACCATCAACGGCCTGCCGGCAGCAACCGTTGATCCGACCGACCCGGACGTTGTGGCCCGAATTCGCCGCGAGGGCGGTCTGAAGGCCGAGGCCTATGCCAGTCGCGCCGCAACGGAGGATTTTGCCGAAGGATTCGACTGGCCGCTGGCCCAGTTCCGGATCTCCAGCCGCTGGGGCTCGCAACGGGTTCTGAACGGCACGCCGGCGCGCCCCCACTACGGCATCGACATGGCCGCTCCGGCCGGCACGGAGATCCGGGCACCGGCGGCGGGGCTGGTCGCCCTGGCCCACCCAGATATGCACTATGAGGGCGGAATCACCTTCCTGGACCACGGCCAGGGTCTCATCACCGTCTATCTGCACCAGTCGCGCCTACTGGTTGAAACCGGGCAGCAAGTCGCCCGTGGCCAGGTCATCGGCCGGGTCGGGTCCAGCGGTCGGGCGACAGGGCCGCACCTGTGCTGGCGCGCCCGCTGGCGCAACCGGAATTTCGATCCCTCGACCCTCGTCGGATCCCTGACGATCTGACCGACGATCACGGAATTTCTGGAAAGGAGTTGGTCACGAATCACGGTTAAGTCTTGGCGCGTATCCATCGTGGTTAACGCCAGATTCCGAGAGATTGCTTGTCAGCGTTCGGCGCCCTTCAAATCCTGCTGGCGGACGACAACCAGCATATGCGCGCGATAACCGCGACCATTCTCAATTCCGCCGGGTTTCGTCGTATCCGTGAGGTCCGTGACGGGGCGGAGGCCATGGAAGCTCTGCGCGACTGGCCCGCGGATCTGGCCATCGTCGACTTCAACATGGCCCCGCTAGACGGCGTGGAGTTCACCCGCCTGATCCGCAATAGCGCCGACAGCCCTAACGTCTATCTGCCGGTCATCATGATGACCGGCCATTCTGAAAAGAGTCGGGTCGTCGAAGCGCGCGATGCCGGCGTCACCGAATTCATCGTCAAGCCGGTGACGGCCAAGGCCGTGCTCGACCGGATCCAGGCCGTGATCTACAAGCCGCGGCCCTTCGTGAAGTCGGAAACCTATTTCGGCCCCTGCCGTCGGCGCCTGTCCAACAAGAGCTACGCCGGGCCGTGGCGGCGCTCGACCGACGACAAGAGCACCGAAACCAGCGCCGCCTGATCGGGGCCGCCCCTCACCAGGCGATGGTGATACCGCCGTCCACCACGAGCGTCTGTCCGGTCATGTAGCTGGAGGCCGGTGACGCCAGATAGACGGCCGCCCCCGCAATCTCGTCCGGCTGGCCGATGCGCTTGAGCGGGGCCGGGTCCGTGACCTGTTTCAGCAGGTCGGGGTTCTCCCAGAGGTATTTGGCGAAGTCGGTCTGAACCAGGCCCGGGGCGATGCAGTTCACGCGGATGTTCGACGGGCCCCATTCGACCGCCAGGTTGCGCGCCAGCTGCATATCGGCCGCCTTGGAGATATTGTAGGCACCAATCAGGGCATTGCCCCTGAGGCCCCCGATCGACGAGACGATGATGATCGAGCCGTCCTTGCGCACCAGCATCTGGGGCGCGACCATCTGGATCAGCCAGTGGTTCGATACGACGTTGTTCTGAAGGATCTTCTCGAACTGCTCATCGGAAATCCCGGCCATCGGCCCGGCGTAGGGATTGGTCGCGGCGTTGCAGACCACGATGTCGATCTGGCCGAAGGCGGCGTTGGTCTCGTCGACCAGCCGCTGCAACTCTTCGCGTGACGCGATCGAGGCAGGTACGGCGATGGCGCGGCCTTCACCGTAACGGGCGTTGATCTGGCCGGCGACCTCATCACAGGGCCCGGCCTTGCGCGACGAGATCACAACCCGCGCCCCATGCTCGGCCAGACGCTCGGCGATCGCACGCCCGATGCCGCGCGACGAGCCGGTAATGACGGCCACCTTTCCGGTCAGATCGAACAACTGCATGGCGACGCCCCCCGTTCAGAATTCAACGTCTAGCCGATGACGTCGAAACACTCGATAATCAACCGATTCCTTCGGGGCAGACTGTATGTCGAAGCTGACCACGACGTTCCTGATCGCGGCCTGGACCTGCCTGGCCCTGACGATTGCCACCCTGTTCTGGCGCAGCGGCATGGGCGTGGGAACGGCCATGGCCGGACTGTTCGGATCGCTGGGCCTAGGTGCCGGGATTCACGCCATGATTTCGGGAGCCCTGGCCCGCAAGGAGATCAACCGGCAGATCGCCGCCGTACGCGAGGCGCACCGCCTGCTGGCCGACGCCCTTGAGGCCACCCAGGACACTCTGGGCGACCTCGCCCAGTCGGTACAGGCCGGAGGGACGTCCGAGCAGACCGAAGTCCTGACCGGAGAAGTGCGGATGCTGGAGATCCTCGTCCAGCGTCTGTCCGAGAATCTCGACCTCAAACTCAGCGCCATCGAACGCGCGGCCCCGCCGATGGATGCGGCCGAGGGACGCCGTCGCCATCAGACGGCGGCCATGGTGTCGAATGTGCGCGAGGCCCTGACCGAGAACCGGGTGGATCTGTATCTCCAGCCCATCGTCACCCTGCCGCAGCGCAAGACCAGCTACTATGAGAGCTTCACGCGCCTGCGCGACGACACCGGGCGGGTGATGATGCCGGCCGAGTATCTGTCGGTGGCCGAGGACGAGGGGCTGACTGCCGCCATCGACAATCTTCTGCTGTTCCGCTGTGCCCAGATCGTGCGGCGGCTGGCGCGTCAGGATCGCAAGGTCGGTGTCTTCTGCAACGTCGCCCTGACCTCGCTGGCCGATGAGGTCTTCTTCCCCCAGTTCCTGGAGTTCCTGTCCGAGAACCGCGACCTGAAGGACTCGCTGATCTTCGAGCTGGGCCAGGCCAATTTCGACGTGCGCGGCGCAGTCGAGGCCCGCAACATGGCCAAACTTGCCGACCTGGGCTTCCGCTTCTCGATCGACAAGGTTCAGACCCTCGATCTCGATTTCGCCGATCTGCAACGGTCGGATGTCAGATTCATAAAGGTCTCGGCCGAGCTGCTGCTGGAACAGCTTCTGGACCTGGATTCTGGCCCGGCCAATCCGCGCCTGCGCGATATTCACCCGGGCGACTTCGCCGAACTGGCCCGCCGCTACGGGCTGGAGGTGGTGGCTGAAAAGGTCGAGGCCGAACGCCAGATCGTCGACATTCTGGAGCTCGACATCGCGCTGGGCCAGGGTCACCTGTTCGGCGAGCCGCGCGCGATCAAGGAACAGGTGCTGGCGGAGGCCGAGCCCCCGTCGGAGGTGGTGCGAAACACCCTGATCCAGCAGACCGGCGGACGTCGCCGCTTCGCCTGATCCGTCAACATGGTCTAGTCGGATTAGCTCAATCCCAGCAATAAATTGTCGGGACTCCCAGACCGGGTTATGTTTCCCCTTGATCGTCATATAACATCGTTATTTTCTTTGCCACGGCCCGAGACTTTCAAAGGCTAAGCCTCAAAATTCTCAACACACAGACGTCTTCTGTCTCACCCGCCAACCCGTCTCGATCGAACCCAAAAAGGAGAGAGATGTGAGAGTGGATTTCTTTCGTGCTGCCGTGGCGAGTCTCGCCCTAGCCCTGACTTGTAGTCCGGCCCTGGCTCAAACCTACTCCACAGCCAGCGCTGTGGGGGGCACACAGGGGGCCGTGTCGATGACCGCTCCCTGGTCGGCGCTGAGCATTACTGGAACCCCCGGCAACCCGTGCCGGGATACGACTAGCGGCTCCACTGGCACGGCCAGCCTCACAAACCAGTTCGTGCAGGGCGATCTATACGGTCTGGACGGCGGGTCCGGCGGCCCGTTTCCACTCATCACGAGAAACTTCGCGACCACGAGTTACACCAACAACAACATCACCGTACCAGCCGGCGGTATCAATATGCACCCCGGCAACAGCAATGAATGTGCTGTGCTGCGGTTCACAACGCCGGTCGGGGGAGCGGGCTACTATTCTGTGAGTGCGACCTTCACAAGCATCGATGTTGTTGTTCCAACATTTGGAAATCAAAGTAATATTGACGGCGTGACGGGCCTCGTCCTGCGCAATGGAGCCGTGATCGGCGGGTCGGTGAGCACCTATCCGCGCGGCGACGGCAGAACCATCCTCCAGGACCGTGTGCTGCTTTGCCCAGGGCACACGATCGACTTCGCTGTGCATATGAACGGAAATTATTCTTACGATTCGACCCTGCTCTCAGGCGAAGTTAGACGAACGGGCAATATTTCGCTTCTGGACTGCCCGCTAGTTGTTGATTCTGCGACTTCGACAGTCGGCAGCACCGGCCTAGACCTCAACACGGGCGCATGGGGCGTGGACGATCTGATCACCATGGTGGGCACGCCCAACGGACCGAGATCGCCCTGCTGCGCGCCCTGGGCCGGGGTAGATATCATCCCTGCCCTTGACGCTGTGTTCCCCACCCACGCCGGCGGGCCCTACACGCTGGTATTTGATCCAGCCAAGTCGCAGAACGTCACCCTCAACGCCCAGATGAGCGCCTACCTCACCTATGTGAACTCCCTAGATCCCTCTATTACCCAGATCACCCTGACGTGGCAGGCCGTAGACCTCGGCGTAGGGACCGTGGCGGCAACGAGCGGAACCGTGATCGGCGCGCCGCAGACGTTAACCTGGAGCCTTGCCGGCAACGTCGTGACCATGACGGGAGGCGGCTTCTGGACAGGCGCACCGTTCGCACCGAATAGCTGGATCGGATTGTCGACCGTGCTTGGACACAACGGAACGCAGAACTCTCCATACTTCGCAGAAGACTGCATCCACCACTGGCGTCCATTCCGAGTCCAAGTTCCAACCGTTCGACGCGGGCGGAGCCCTAGCGCAGCGGTTTTCCAGAGCGTTGATGCGCAGGGACGCCTGGTCAGTTCGCGACCAACACCCGTCCAATCAGGTCGTCCTGTGCGGGTGATCAACCTGCTGCGGACACGCAACTAGCCAAGTCCGACCGCTTGAAGGCGGTGCCGCATGGCGCCGCCCTCATCTTTCTTGTTTACACTGTTCATCCGATCAATCTGACCGATAGCCGGTATCGGCTCGGCTGATCCGTCAGTCCGGTTTGGGTTGGTTGGCCTTCATGGCCCGTCCCATTTCGGCCAGATGGTGATCCGAAGCGGCCTGGGCTTCGTCATTCTCCGAGCCCGTCGAGGCCCCGCCTTCAAGCGATCCGGCACGCGTGTCCGAGCCGACGTCGGTGCCGTCCAGGGCGCGCTTGGCCGCTTCGGTGCCGCCTTGGGAATCCAGTTTTTCAGGGGTCGGATCTGTCATCGATATCTCCTGCCAGGCCCTAACGCGCCAAACGTCCGTAGGATGCGAAAAAGGGCCGGATCGCTCCGGCCCCCCAACGCTTCTATGATCTATTTGCCGAACAGCTTGGCCCAGCGGGGCTTTTCGCGGCTCTTCCAGGCACCGCGATGATAGGCGTCCGAGCCGATCAGTGGCACCACCGTGGTGGCTTCGGCGAAGACCATCTGCTCATAGGTGGTCGACACCTTGCCCCACGAGGCGGCTTCCTTGAGCGTCGAAGACGAACAGGCCCCATCGCGCACATCGGCGACGGTGATCTGGACCGCATATTTGTGCATATCCGCCTCGACACCGAGGATCTCGGCGCAGACCACGGTGTCCTGGGCGAAGTTCTTGGGTACCCCGCCGCCGACCATGAACAGGCCGGTGGTGCCCGCCGCGATCTTGATGTCGGTCAGTTCGCGGAAGTCCGCGATGGCGTCCAGCATCATATAGGGCTGACCGGCCGCGGCCCGCTCCTTCTGGTGCTTGACCAGGCCGAAGCCGGCCGATGAGTCGACGAAGGCCGGGCAGAAGATCGGCACGCCCTCTTCGTACGCTGTCTGGATCAGCGAGCCGGGCTTCTTGGCGTTGCCCTCCGACAGCCACTTGCCCATCTCCCAGATGAACTCACGGCTGGAATAGCCGCGCGGCTCAAGGCGGTTGGCGATTTCCAGGATGGTGTGGTCGCAGGCCTGGAGCTCTTCCTCGTCGATATAGGTGTCGTAGATGCGGTCGATGTAGTTGTCGCGCAGGACATTGTCGTCGACCGGACCAGCGGCCTGATAATGTTTGAAGCCCAGGGCCTCGAAGAAATCCATGTCGACGATCGAGGCGCCGGTGGCGACCACCGCGTCGATCATGCCCAGCTTCACCATGTCGCGATAGACGTGCATACAGCCGCCCGCCGAGGTCGAGCCGGCCAGGATCAGCCACGGCGAGCAGGTCTTGTCTTCCAGCGCCATGTTGAAGATGTCGGCGGCGCGGGCGGTGTCGCGCGACGAGAAGCTCATCTGGCGCATGGCGTCGATGATCGGGCGCGCGTCAAAACTGGTGATGTCGACGTGCTCGACGGTCTTTTGCAGCAACTCGGCCTTCTGGTTGGTCGGTGCGTTCATCGGTTTGGTTTCCCTTACAGGTGAGCGCCCGTCGTCAGATAAGCCAGTCCGGGACGGAGCGACCGGAGCAGGCCCAATAGGGGTAATCTCTAAACTCGTCACCCTCGGACTTGATCCGAGGGTCAGACGATCCGTCGCTCAGCCGGCGACGATGAAGATGTGGAGAGCCTGATCCCCGGGTCAAACCCGGGGATGACGATGGAGGAGCCGTTACCGCCGCTTCTTGGTGCGCTGGCCGGCCTTGCCCTTGGGGCGCGACAGACGAACGACCTTGCGAGCCTGTTCCTCGGCGGTGGTGCGGACCGTCGGGATCGAACGCGGGGCCAGGCCGTACAGCGACGCCATAGGCGCGTCCTCGACAAAGGCCAGGTCATGCTCGCCATAGCCGTTGAAGCCGGTCGACATGGCCACGCCGTAGGCGCCCAGCATCCCGATCTCGATGAAGTCGCCTTCGGCGACATCGGCCGGCAGCCAGAACGGACCCGGCATATGGTCGATCGAATCGCAGGTCGGGCCGTAGAAGCGGAACGGCTTCAGCTCGCCCGAAACGTCACGATCCGACACCAGCTTGGTCGGGAACGGCCAGCGCGAATGGGTGGCGTCGAACAGCGAGCCGTACGACCCGTCGTTCAGATACAGCGCATCGCCCTTGCGCAGCTCGACCCGCGCCAGAACCGAGGAGGATTCCGCGACCAGCGCCCGGCCCGGCTCGCACCACAGCTCTGTCGTCTCGGACACTGGCATCTCGTTGAAGCCACGGTGAATGGCATCGGCGTATTCGCTCAGATCCGGCGGAACCATGCCGGGATAGACCGACGGGAAGCCGCCGCCGATATCGACGATATCGACGATCACGCCGGCGCGCGAAATCGCCCGGCCGACCTGGGCCATGGCGGCCTGGAAGGCGGTCGGACGCATACATTGGCTACCGACGTGGAAGCTGACGCCCATCAGACCGTCCCTGACCGCCCGGCGCACCGCCATGAGCAGGGTCGGAGCCTGGTCCGGCGAGACGCCGAACTTGCCCGACAGGGTGTAGGCTGCGCCGTCGGCGGACACCGCCATGCGCACAACCAGATTCAGACCCGGGGCCTGGCCAGTGGCGTCGAGGATCTTGTCCAGCTCCTCCTGGCAGTCGAGCGAGAAGGTCTTCACCCCGTGCTCGAAATAGGCCCTGGAGATGGCCGAACGGCTCTTGACCGGATGCATGAAGGCCAGACGCGCGTCGGGCAGCACCGAGCGGACCAGCTCGATCTCGGCCAGAGAGGCGACGTCAAACGCGGTAACGCCCGCTTCCACCAGGGTCTCGATGACCCAGCGCGACGGGTTCGCCTTCACCGCATAGAAGACGTCAGCGTTCAGATTGTCCTGGAACCAGCGCGCCGCTACGGAAACGGAACGACGTCGCACAAGGGCGACGGGTCGCTCCGGAGACCGCTCACGGACCAGGTCCAGGGGAGTGTGGTACGTGCGCAATTCACGTAGCCCCCTGCTTGTTGTTAACCCAGACCCGGCGTTAGCGGCGCAAGATCAGACCTACGGGGTCCGCCGGAAGGCGTCGCATATGGGGAAATTGGCCGTTCATGTAAAGGGGTAATTTCGTGGCGGGGCTTGGGTTTGGCTTGCGGCCGACGATTGTGACTCAGCCGTAACTTGCCGCTCGGCCCGGCATCGCTAGGGTTTGGCGCGCGCGATGAGCCGGCCGGCCGGTCGCCTTGTGTCGTCTGGGGACGAACTCTAGGGTCGCGCACCTTCAGGGCTATCCAAGGAACAGGAAACTATGCGTAGATTCAGTGGTGTCGTCGGAGGCGCTGCGGCGGCCCTCATCTTGGCGTCCGCGCCGAGCGTCGTTTGGGCCCAGACCAGCGATCCGGCGGCCCAGGCGGCCCCGGTGTCGGATCTTCTGGCCGGGATCCAGATCCCCTATGAGACCTTCACCCTCGACAACGGCCTGACGGTTCTGGTCCACGAGGACCGCTCCAATCCGATTGTGACGGTCTCGGTCTGGTACAATGTCGGCTCCAAGGACGAGCCCACGGGTCGCACCGGGTTCGCTCACCTGTTCGAGCACCTGATGTTCGGCGGATCGGAGAACGCGCCGGGTAGCTACATCACCCGCCTCCAGGGCATGGGCGCCACCACCTTGAACGGCACCACCTGGTTCGACCGCACCAACTATTTCGAGACCGTCTCGACCCCGGCGCTGGAGCAGGCCCTGTTCCTGGAAAGCGACCGCATGGGCCATATGCTGGGCGCCATCACCCAGGAGACGCTCGATCTGCAGCGCGGCGTCGTCCAGAACGAAAAGCGCCAGGGCGACAATCAGCCGTTCGGCCTGACCGAATACGCCATTCTGGAAAACCTGTTCCCCGAGGGACATCCCTATCGCCATTCGACCATCGGCTCGATGGCCGACCTGGACGCCGCTTCGATGGACGATGTGCGTCAGTGGTTTACCGAGAACTACGGCCCCAACAACGCCGTTGTCGTTCTGGCTGGGGACATCGACGCGGCTACCGCTCGTACCCTGATGGACCGCTATTTCGGCCCGATTCCGCGCGGCCCGGTCAACACCCCGGCCGACGCGCCCGTTCCGGAGCTGGCGGCTCCGATCGAACAGACCATGCACGACCGCGTGCCCTATACCTCGATCCAGCGCTACTGGCCGGTACCGGGGATGCTGGACGGTGACGCCGCCGAACTGGAAATCGCCGCCGGCGTCCTGGGCGGTCTGGCTTCGTCGCGCCTGGACAATGAGCTGGTTCGCGGCGACGAGACCGCCGTTTCGGTTTCAACCAGCTATGCCTCCTTCCACCGGGTCGGCTGGTTTGACGTGACCGTCAACGTCAAGCCGGGCGAGGACGCCGCTGCGGTGCGCGCTCGCATGGACCAGATCATTGCCGACTTCATCGTCAACGGTCCGACCGATGAGGAAATCCGGCGCGTCGTCACCCAGACCGTCGCGCGCCGCATCAGCGCCATGGAACAGCTGAACGGGCGCGCGTCGAGCCTGGCCGAGGGCCAGCTTTACGCCGGCGACGCCGACCACTATCGCACCGAGCTGGAGGCCCTGGCGGCCGTCACCCCGGCTGATGTGCGCGCAGTGATGCAGCGCTGGCTGGGCCGGCCGTCCTACAATCTGACGGTCGAGCCGGGCGAACGCGAAACCTATGAAGAAGCCGCCGCAGCCCCGGCCGGGGCCGCCGAGCGGGCACCGACGAGCGAATACCAGGCGACGGCCCGCCCGCCGATACCGGAGATCGGCGCAATGCCGGGTCTGGATTTCCCGGACGTCAGCCGCGCCACCCTGTCGAACGGGGTGCAGGTCATCGCCACCCAGTCGGCCCGAGTCCCGACCACGCGCGTCGCTGTCGAATTCAACGCAGGATGGGCGGCCGACGACGCCGCTGCCCTGGGCATTCAGGCCCTGATGCTGCGCGCCGCCACCGAGGGGGCCGACGGCATGGACGCCAACGAAATGGCCCAGGCCCGCGAGAGCCTGGGAGCCAGCCTTTCGGCCAGCGCCTCGATGGACCGGACGACCTACGGCCTGTCGACGGTGACGGCCAACCTGGGCCCGTCGCTGGATCTGCTCGCCGATGTGGTGCGTCGCCCGGATTTCGAAGCGGACGTCGTGGACCGGGTTCGCGATCAGCAGCTGGCCGCGATCCGGTCGGAACGGTCATCGCCGGGTGGTCTGGGCGGCAATGCGCTCTTTGAGACCCTCTACAGCGGAGCCTACGGCCGCGGCCCGAGCGGGCTGGGTGAGATTGATGTCGTGACCGCTGCGGATCGCGATGACCTGATCGCCTTCCAGCAGGCCTGGATTCGGCCGGACAACGCCCGCATCTATGTGGTGTCGGATCGTCCCCTGTCGGAAATCCTGCCCGAGCTGGAATCGCGTTTCGGCGACTGGTCGGCTCCGACGACCCCGCGTGGCGTCAAGGCAGAGGTTGCGGCCCAGCCGGTTCAGCCGCGCATCATCCTGATCGACCGGCCGCAGTCGCCCCAGTCCCTGATCCTGGGGGGGCAGGTCCTGAGCCTGTCCGGGGCCGATGACCGCCTGGTGATCGGGTCGGGCGTCGAGATCCTGGGTTCGGCCTTCTGGTCACGGATCAACACCGACCTGCGCGAGACCCGCGGCTGGTCCTACGGATCGCGCAGCAGCATCTCGAGTCTCGAAGGCCGGTCGCCCTATGTCATCAATGCGCCGGTCCAGGCCGACCGCACCGGTGAGGCGATCGCCTCTCTGATGGCGGTCCACGCCGACTTCCTGGGGGCCAATGGCGTGACCGAAGCCGAGCTGGAACGCATCCGCGATTCCTCGACGCGGCGTCTGGCCGGGATGTTCGAGGTGTCCTCGGCAGTGTTGGGGACGCTGCAGTCCAACGACCTGTTCCAGCGCCCGGACGACTACTGGGAGCAGGCCGGGGTCCGCTATCAGGGCCTGACGGCCGACGCCCTGAACCAGGCGGTCCGCCAGGCCGTCGACCCGAGCCAGTTCGTCTGGGTCGTCGTCGGCGACGCCGCGACCGTGCGCCCGCAGCTGGAATCGCTGGGCCTGCCCATCGAAGTGCGCAGCATGGACGCCGAATAGGCGGGACAATCGTACGCACGGCGAGGGCCGGCGCTTGCCGCGCCGGCCCTTCGCGTGTCATGAAACCGTCGCAGGCGTTCCGTTAAGGAGCGCGCTCGTAGCAACCTTTTCAGAGGCGTCGGACAGCGACCGCATGACCGCTTCTTCCGCTCCCGTCGCCTCCGTGCGCGACATTTCCAAGACCTTCGGCCAGCGCAAGGCTCTCAACGGCGTGTCCGTCGAGGTTGGCCCGCGCGAAATGGTGGCCCTGATCGGCCCGTCCGGCTCCGGCAAGTCGACGCTCCTGCGCTCGATCACCGGCCTGCAGACGATCGATGCCGGCACCGGCGTGATCGAGGTCTTCGGCAAGACCGTCCAGAAGAACGGTCGCATCGCCGGCGATGTGCGCAAATCGCGCGCCAAACTCGGCATGATATTCCAGCAGTTCAATCTGGTGGGCCGCCTCAGCCTGTTTTCAAACGTCATGCTGGGGTCGCTGGGCCGTCTGCCCTTCCTGACCGGCCTGCTCGGGGCCTGGCCGCGCGCCGACCGCGAGCGCGCCATGGCGGCGCTGCACCGCGTCGGCGTCTCCGAATACGCCGCCCAGCGCGCCAATACGCTCTCGGGTGGGCAGCAGCAGCGCGGGGCCATTGCCCGGGCGCTTCTGCAAGGCGCCCAGGCCATCCTGGCCGACGAGCCGGTCGCCTCGCTCGATCCTGTTTCGGCCCGCAAGGTCATGGAACAGCTCGTCGAGCTGAACCAGCGCGACGGCCTGGGGGTGATTGTCACCCTGCACCAGGTCGACTACGCCATCCGCTACTGCCAGCGCGTGATCGCGCTGAAGGCCGGCAAGATCGCCTATGACGGCCCCTCGTCGGGGCTGGACAGGGCGACCCTCATCGAAATCTACGGTCCCGAGATCGAAGACGCCTTCTGGGAAGGAGATCCCACATGATCGGATCCATCGCGCGCCGCGCCCTGCTCGCCGGGGCGCTCGGTGTGACGGCGCTCCTGACCGCGTGCGGCGACAGCGAAGCCGAAGACCCGAATCGCATCGTCTTTGCCGTGCTGCCGGCCGAGAGCCAGGCGGCGTCCGAGCCGCTTTGGGCCCCGCTGATCGAGGACCTCGAGGCCGAGACGGGCCTCGATATCGAGCTGCGCTTCGTTCCGAACTATACGGTGCTGGTCGAAACCATGCGGGCCGGCCAGATCCAGGTCGCCTGGATGTCGGCCCTGCCGGCCCTGGACGCGACCCGTCGCTCCAACGCTCACATCATCGGTCGGATCGAGAACCGCGAGGGGGAAACCCACTACCGCTCGGTCCTGATTACCCAGGCCAATTCGGGCATCACCCTGGAAGACGTCATGGCCTGCGGTCAACGGCTGTCGTTTGGTATGGGCGATGCGCGCTCGACCTCGGGCACGCTCGCCCCGCTGGCCTTCCTGTTCGGGCCCGCCGAGATTGAGCCGTCCGAGTGCTTCCGCGAGGTCCGCCCGGCCAACCACCAGGCCAACGCCCTGGCCGTCGCCAACGGTCAGGTCGATGTGGCGACCAACAATGATGTGGGCCTGCTGTTCACCGAACGCCAGAACCCGCGCGCCTTTGCCAATATCCGTGTCATCTGGGAAAGCCCGCCGATCCCTGAAAGCGCCATCGTCGTGCGTAACGACGTCGACCCGGCCGTGACCGAGCGGATTCGTAGCTTCTTCCTCACCTACGGCGACACGCCGCAGGAACGTGAGGTTCTCGACGGGCTGGAGTACGGCGGCTTCCAGGCTGCGGACGACAGCTACCTGGATCCGGTGCGTGAAATGGAGGCCTCCGTCGACCTGATGGAAGCCCGCCGCTCGGGCGACCAGACCCGCATCGCCGCCGCCCAGGCGACCTTTGACGAAATCCATGCCCGTGTGACCGCAGCCCAGGAAGTTCAACCGTGACGACCCAGGCCGTCGATCCCACCGTCGTTCCGCCGCCGCCCAGCCGACCGCTCGGTGCGATGCTGTTCGACATCGTTCTGTGGGGCGGTCTGATCGTCGCCCTGGCGCTGTCGTTCAAGCAGGTCGACATCGACAACCTGCCGCGCCTGTTCAACGGATCATCGACCGCCGGCGAAATGGCCGGAGCCCTGTTCAACCCGGACTTCACTCGCGTCGACTTCTTCATCAAGAAGATGCTCGAAACGGTGATGATCGCCCTGTGGGGTACGTTCCTGGCCCTGTTCCTGGCGATCCCCCTGGCCTTCATGGCGGCGCGCAACGTCGCCCCGGCCTGGCTGGTGTGGCCGGTTCGCCGGGTCATGGACCTGATGCGCTCAGTACCGGATCTGGTGATCGGCCTGATCTTCGTCATCATCGTGGGCCTGGGACCGCTTCCCGGCGTGCTGGCGCTGGCGCTGAACACCGGCGGCGTCCTGGCCAAGCTGTTCTCTGAGGCTGTCGAATCGATCGACAAGGGACCGGTCGAGGGCGTGCGCGCCACCGGGGCCAAGCCGCTGCACGAGATTCGCTGGGGCATCCTGCCCCAGGTGGCTCCGCTGTGGACGTCGTTTGCGCTGTATCGCTTTGAATCGAACGCCCGCGCCGCCACGGTGCTGGGCCTGATCGGAGCCGGCGGCATCGGCTCGACCCTGATCGACGCCTTCAACAGCTACAACTACCGTGAGGTCTCGGCCATCGCGATCATCGTCGTCGTCACCGTGACCCTGATCGATATGCTCAGCCAGGTGATGCGCAAGCGCCTGCTGTAACCGGCGTCTCCTCCCCTTCGTGATCCCCCTCCCCAACGGCGACACCGTCCGGGAGGAGACAAGAGGCGTCACCGAACCGTCATACCGTCGTCGGATCACTGTCGCGGCGTCTTCGGAACGGTGTCATCCAGGTGCCGTATCGACCGCCCTGACGGCGCATGGAGCGCCGAGAGGGATAGAGCCATGAAGAAGCTGGCGGCCAGCGCAATCGCGCTGTTGATGGTGGCGGCGTGCGGCCCGTCGGGCGGCGGTACGGCTGGTGGGACCGCCCAGGGCATCTGGGCAACGGGGTCTTCGACCGTATTTCCGTTTGCGACGCGCGTGGCCGAGACCTTCGCCCAGCGCGAAGGCGGCACCGCCCCGCGCGTCGAATCGGCCGGAACCGGCGGTGGCATCGCCGCCTTCTGCGCCGGCGTCGGTGCCGGCACGCCCGACGTCGCCAATGCGTCGCGCCCGATGAAGGCATCCGAGTTCGACAGCTGCGTCGCCAACGGCGTCGATCAGATCCTGGAAATCCGCATCGGCTCGGACGGCATCGTGATCGCTACCGCACGTGATGGAGCCGATTTCGACCTGCAGCTTCAGGACATCTACCTGGCCCTGGCCGCCCAGACCCCGAACGGCTCCGGCTTCCAGGCCAATCCGAACACGACCTGGAACCATGTGCGCGCCGGCCTGCCGAACCAGGCCATCACCGTCTATGGCCCGCCGCCGACCTCTGGCACACGCGACGCCTTTCTGGAGCTGGGCCTGACGCCTGGTGCCGAGGCCATCCCGGCGCTGGCCGCCCTGGCCGACAGCGATGAGGATCGCTTCGAGACCATCGCCCACACCCTGCGTGAAGACGGTCGCTGGATCGATTCCGGCGAGAACGACAACGCCATCGTCCAGACCCTGACCCGCACGCCCGGTGCGCTCGGCGTCTTCGGCTATTCCTTCCTGGAAGAAAATATGACCTCGGTGAAGGCGGCCTCGATCCACGGCGTCCAGCCGACCGCCTCAACCATCGCCGACGGCTCCTATCCGCTCAGCCGCTCGCTCTACATCTATGTGAAGATCAGCCACCTGCAGACGACGCCGGGCCTGGAGGCCTTCGTCGAAGAGTTCCTGTCGGATGCAGCGGCCGGCACCGACGGCTATCTGGCTGATCGCGGCATGATCCCGCTGCCGGCCGATCAACTGGCGGCGGTTCGCGCCGCCTTCCGGGCCCGTACCGCCATGGTGCGCCCGAGCTGAACCGATCCTTCTCTCCTTGCGCGAGAAGGTGGCAGCCCACGCGAAGGCGGGGAATGACGGATGAGGGGTCACGCCGATCCCTCATCCGTTTTGCACTTGGACGTCCGCTAGCTCGGCCTCGCCTCGAACCCCGGATCCGAGCGCCTTCAGCGCCCACCCTGGCCCGCTAGGGGAGAAGGGATCATTCCTCGTCCATCAGCCGCTGTGCCAGATAGACGTAGTGGCGGGCCCAGCGCCGGGCGTTGGCCGTCGGGTCAGCGTCATAGGAATGGCCGCCGGCGGTGTCTTCGAAATAGATCGGGTCGTAGCCGTACTCGGCCAGGCGCGCGGCGAACTTGCGCGCGTGTCCGGGGTGGACCCGATCATCGTGGGTGTTGGTGGTGATATAGACCTGCGGGAAATGCTCCAGGCCGGGCCGCACGTTCTGATAGGCCGAATAGCGGGCAATGAAGGCCGCATCGCCGGGCAGGCGCGGGTCGCCGTATTCCCCGATCCAGGAGGCCCCCGCGGGCAGGAAGGGATAGCGCAGCATATCGATCAGCGGGCTTTCGATTACCGCCGCATTGAACAGGTCCGGGCGCTGGGTCACGGCCACCGAGGTCAGCACCCCGCCGTTCGAACGGCCATAGATGCCCAAATGCTCAGGCGAGGTGATGCCGCGCGCGATCAGATCCTCGGCCACCGCATAGAAGTCATCGAAGGCGCGCTGGCGGTTTTCACGCAAGGCCGCCTGGTGCCAGGCCGGGCCGAACTCGCCGCCGCCGTGGATGTTGGCGATGACATAGGCCCCGCCGTTCTCCAGCCAAAGGGCACCCATCTCGGGAATGTAGTCGGCGGGCTTGGATACCAGGAAGCCGCCATAGCCATAAAGGATCGTCGCCGCCGATCCATCCATGGCCAGGTCGCGCGGGCGCACCAGGAAATAGGGGATCATCGTCCCGTCGGTGGAGGCCACCTCGAACTGCTCGACCACCGCATTCGAAGCGTCAAAGCGGGCCGGCATCTGGGCCACCATCTGGCCCAGATCCAGGGTGCGGCTCTGGTCGGCGCGGCGCTGCGGCTCGCCAGCGCCGACATCGGCCGTCATCAGGGTGTTGGGCGTCAGAAAGCCCTCGACCGAATAGTAGATCTGGTTGGACGAGCGGCCCGCATCAACCAGGCCGATGGTGGCGTTGTCCGGCACGGACACGACCGTCTCGGGCCAGCCCCATTCGCCGCGATTGGCGAAGACGCGCAGCTGGCCGACGACGTTGTCGAACATGGTCACCACGATCCGATCACGCGTGATCGCCACCTGTTCAATCGACTGACGCGCGTTCGGCTGGAAGATCAGCGGGACGGCGTTGGAGATGATGATCGGATCATCGCTGTCCTCGTCCTGAGCCAGCAGGTTGAGCCCTATGCCCATCAGCGAGCCGGTCGCGTAGTCCGTCGCGCCCCAGCGCCACGGCTCTTCAATAGAGAAGATGATGCGGTCGCCGAAGACCCCCCAGACGCTTGCGCGCTCCGGCATATTCAGCCGGTCCGGCTGACCATCGATCAGGGCGTAGGTCTCGCTGCGGAAGGTGTCGAGCGGGCGGTTGATCAGCACCGCCTCCAGCTCGCCGTCCGGCCCGCGATAGACGGACGGATTGACGCCGTAGCCGCCGTCACCCTGCTCGCCGGAAAAGACAGTCGTGGCCTGATCCAGCGTCTGGCCGCGTGACAGGGCGCGCACGATATAGGGATAGCCGCTCTCGGTCAGGGACGACCGGCCATCGACGTCGCCGAAGTCCGTGGCGACCAGAAGCGTGTCCTGATCCAGCCAGTCATAGCGATGCTTGCCCATCGGCAGCACGAAACCACCCTCGACGAAGGCCCGGGCGTGGGTGTCGTATTCGCGCACCTGAACCGCATCGCCGCCACCGTCCGACAGGGCGATCAGACACAGCCGCTCATCCGGCCCGTAGCAGTTTGCCCCCTTGAAGACCCAGTCGCGGCCTTCCGCCTCAGCCAGGGCACCGACGTCCAGGATCGTTTCCCAGACCGGCTCGCCGGCGCGATAGCTCTCGGGCGTGGCCCGCCGCCAAATGCCTTTGGGATGGGTGTCGTCCTGCCAGAAGTTGAAGACCATGCCGTCCTGCATATGCGGATAGGCAATGCGGTCGGTGGCCGACAAGATCTCATAGGCCGCCTGGCGGAACGGCTCGAAGCGCGGGTCGGCATCGAGCCGAGCCTGCGCATCGGTGTTGAAGGCGCGCACCCGCTCCATGGCCCGCTCGCTGTCGACGTCTTCAAGCCAGATATAGGTATCGGCCGCCGCGACCCCGTCGACCGACAGGTCGGCCGGCATTGCCGGCACCGCGACTTGGCTGCGAAGGTCCATGACTTCGGCAGCCCCCTCCTGGGCCAGTGCGGCGGGTGCGGCGCTGCACATCAGCACAGCGGCAAGGGCGAGGGTGCGCATATCTACCTCCTGCCTTCTCCTCTCGGAGGAAAAGGTGGCTTGCGGAGCATGACGGATGAGGAGGCTCTCTCCGCCTGGTCCTGATAACTCCAGTGCGCTCGGACATACCCCTCATCCGAGCCGCTGTGCGGCCCACCTTCTCCCCCAAGGGGAGAAGGGTACCTGTGCCTATTCCTGGGTCGGCGTGTCGACCAGGCGCCGGTTCAGATAGGTGTATTCCAGCGCGATCCGGCGCGCTGTGTGCAACAGGTTGGCGCCCGCCGCATGACCACCGTCGGTGTTCTCGAAATACAGGACCGGATAGCCCAGTTCCTCAAGCCGGGCCGCCGCCTTGCGGGCATGGCCCGGATGCACCCGGTCATCCGCCGTCGAGGTGTGGATGAAGACCTCGGGATAGGGCTGGCCGGCGCGCAGGTTCTGATAGGGCGAATAGGCCGCGATCCAGGCGCGCTCCTGCGGGATGTCCGGGTTGCCGTATTCGGCGATCCACGACGCGCCCGCCAACAGGCGGTGGAAACGCAGCATATCAAACAGCGGCACCTGGATGACCGCGCCGTTGATGAGGTCCGGGCGCTGGGTCAGCATCGCCCCCATGAACAGCCCGCCCTGCGAACCGCCCATGATGCCCAGGTGCGGCTGGGAGGTAATGTTGCGCGCAATCAAGTCCAGGGCGACGGCCTGGAAGTCTTCGTGGGCGCGCTGGCGATTTTCCTGAAGCGCGGCCTGGTGCCAGCGCGGGCCGAACTCGCCACCGCCGCGGGTATTGGCAATGACATAGACGCCGCCGCGCGACAGCCACAGCCGCCCGACCGTGCCCGAATAGCCGGGCAGCAGAGAATTCTGGAATCCGCCATAGCCGTAAAGCAGGGTCGGGTTGGTCCCATCCAGCGCCATGTCCCGTGCATGGACCACGAAATAGGGAATCATCGTGCCGTCGGCCGAGCGCGCCTCGAACTGCTCGACCACCATACCGCTGGCGTCGAAGCGATCCGGCAGGCTGCGGACCTGTTGGACGGCTCCGGTCTCGGCATTAGCCAGCCACAGGCTGTTGGGGTTCAGATAGCCCGAGACATTGACGAAGACCTGATCGCTTTCCGTATCGGCCGAGCCGAGCCCAACCGTGACGTTTTCAGGCAGGTCCAGACGGGTGCGCGACCATTCTGTCGCGCCGGCCTGGGGGCGCAGCACATAGACCGAGCCACGCACATTCTCGAACAGGGCCACAACCAGCTGATTGCGCGTGGCCGAGACATCCTCGATGGAATCTCGCTCGCCCGGGTGCAGCACCAGCTCGGGGTGGGTGCCGGCCGGGTCGGCCTTGAAGGCCGCCAGATTCCAGGCCACCAGATCGCCGGACGCGAAGGATTCACCGGTCGGCGCGATCCAGTCCTGCTCGGTGGTGAAGACCAGTCGACCGCCCACCAGGGCCTGGATGGTCGACTGTCCCGGCATCGGCAGGGCCATCGTCGTCCAGTCGGCGTTCACCAGCAGGGTTTCGGATTCGTAGAAGGTGATCGCACGGTTGATGAGGGTGGCCTGAACCGCACCATCCGCATCGCGAAGCGTATAGCCCGAGGACGACACATCGGTCGTCTCGCCGCGGAAGATTTCCTGGGCCTGATCGAGGGCCTGGCCTCGGCGCAGCACCCTGACCGTATTGGGATAGCCGCTATCGGTCATATCGCCGTCCGCCCCCCAGTCCGTGCCGACCAGAAGGGTGTCCTGGTCAATCCAGGTGACGTCCGACTTGCTCTCGGGGATGACGAAGCCGCCCTCGACGAAGCGGCGCTCGACGGTATCGTATTCGCGCACCGTGACCGCGTCGCGACCGCCGTCCGACAGACTGACCAGGCAGTAGCGGTCTTGCGGCGGCAGGCAGGACGCGCCTTTGTAAACCCAGTTCTCGCCTTCAGCCTCGGCCAGGGCGTCGAAGTCCAGGATGGTCTCCCACTGGGTGTCGCCCGAGCGGTAGCTGTCCAGGGTCGTGCGCCGCCAGATGCCGCGCACGTGCCCGGCTCCCTGCCAGAAATTATCGATGTGCCCGCCCGGCGCAAAGCCCGGCGTCGGAATCCGGTCGGTCGCCTGGAGAATGGCGAGAGCCTCATCGTACAGGGTCTGATAGCGCGGATCGCCCTGAAGCACGGCCAGACTGTGCTCATTGTGGGCCTGTACCCACGCCATGGCCCGCTCGCCGTGGATGTCTTCCAGCCACAGATAGGGGTCTTCGGCCTCCGACGGGGTCGAGGGGGCAGCCTCCTGGGCCAGGGCGTTATTCGGCAGGGTCATGGTGGTGGTGGCCAGAAGGGCAGCAAGTGCGACGGAGGTTCGGAACATGAGGTGGGTCCAGACGATGAACAAGGCGGGGGTAACCTAGCGTTTGAAGTGGCCGGGTCCACCTTACGGTCTTGTAAGGGACGCGGTTCAACGGGGTGACGAAGCCGTTGCCGACCGCTATTCATCAACCCATGAAAAAACCCGACACACTGACGCCTGCCTATGCCCACCGCTGGTTCACCTCGCGCGACGGCCTGTCGCTGTACGCCCGCGACTATCCGGGGGCAGACGGTCCGGCGCGGTTGCCGGTCATCTGTATTCATGGCCTGACCCGCAACTCGGCCGATTTCGACGCGATCGCGCGCCGCATCGCCGCGACAGGACGGCGGGTCATCGCCATGGATGTGCGCGGGCGGGGACGCTCCGAGCGGGCACCGGACCCGATGACCTATCAGCCTCAGGTCTATGCCCGTGACGTCGTGGATATGTTCGAGCAGCTGGGCCTGAAGCGGGCGGTGTTCCTGGGCACCTCCATGGGGGGGCTGGTCACCATGGCGGTGACCTTCTTCAAGTCACGGATCGTCGCTGCCGCCATCCTGAACGATATCGGGCCGGAGGTTTCCAAGGTCGGGCTGGCCCGGATCGCCCAGTATGCCGGCAAGCCGGTGGACACGCCGACATGGGCGGCGGCGGCGGGCTACATCAAGGAGGTCAACGCCTCGGCCATGCCGCACTATTCAGACGCAGACTGGGAGGCCTTTGCGCGCCGTACCTTCCGCGAAAATGACGAGGGCCGGCCGGTTCTGGACTACGACACCGACATCATGGTTCCGATCGCCAAGGCCGGAGCCCGGGCTCTGGTCCCGAACCTGTGGCCCTTCTTCAAGAGGTTGGCCAAGCACCGGCCGACCCTGCTGATCCGGGGCGGAATTTCGGACCTGCTGGATGCCGAAATCGCCGGCAAGATGCGCAGGAAAGCCCCCGGTATGCTCTATGCCGAGGTACCGAACGTCGGCCATGCCCCCATGCTGGATGAGCCAGAGGCCGAGGCCGCCATCCTGTCGTTCCTGGCCGAGCTGCCCTAGCCGGCGTCGGGCGCGAGCAGGGCCAGAAGGGCGAAACTCGCCAGCCAGTGCTCGCCCATATAGTCGCCGGTGACGTGGGGCAGGCTGGCCGCCAGGTGCTGATCGGCGGCCTCCAGCGCGAGATCCCGGACGGCATGACCCCGTGGCAGGGCCGAAGCAATGCCGCGCCAGCACCAGGCCCGCGACAGATTCAGGCCGTCCAGATGGGCGATCTTGCCGTCGCTGCGGTCCGAGGGCGTGACCGGTTCGAACAGGACAACGGGCCGGCCCTGTCCGGCACGGGGCAGGAAATCCTCGAACCAGGCTGCAAAACCGTCACCCAGTACGGCGCGCATCAGCTCGGCCTCCATCAGGGCCGGCGACAGGAAGGCGTCCTGGTCCGGCTCCCAGGCCTGGCAATCACGGTCTGAACCGTACCAGGCCACCGCCTTGTCCCGTAACAGCGCGGTCAGGTCGTCGTCGGAACGCTCGACCGCGTAATCCAGCGCCAGACGCAGCGCAAAGGCGGTCGAATAGTGGGTGCCGACCCGCACCGGATAGGCCGAGATCGGCAAGAAGGCCCGGAACCGATCGGCAAAAGCATCGCTGAGCGGCTCCAGCGCCCGCGCCCAGCGCCGGCCGGCCTCGGTCTCGTGCCGGTTCAGTTCGGCCTGAAGCATCAGCAGCCAGGCCCAGCCGTAGGGCCGCTCGAAGCCCCGTGACGACGGCCGGTCCAGATAGGCCCGCTCGGCCTCGACATTCTCAGCCGAGAAGGCGGTCGTCGCGGCCGCCAGCACGAGCCTGGCTTCGGGCATCTCGGGGAACAGGCGCGTCAGGGTCGCCAGGGTCCACCAGCCGTGCACGCAGCTGTGCCAGTCGAAGCTGCCGAAAAAGATCGGGTGGAACGCCCGGGGGCCGCGCGCGTCCTGGGGGCCGTCCAGGACGTGATCCATCTTGTTGGGAAATTCGCGGCCGACATGGCCGAGCGCGGCGGCGGCAAATCGGGAGGCGGTGGGAAGGTCGAGGATCGTCATGGTCAGAACCGGAACGCCAGAAGATACATGAGCAGCATATTGATCCCCAGCATCGCCAGGGCCGTGGGGATCTGGGCGCGGATCACGCCGTTCAGGGGCGCATCCCGATCCGGCAACTCCAGCAGATTGGCCGGCACCACATTGAAGTTGGCCGCCATCGGCGTCATCAGCGTGCCGCAGAAGCCGGCCAGCATCCCGATCGCACAGACGATGGCGACATTGCCGTCAAACTGATGGATCAGCACGGGCAGGCCGATGGCCGCCGTCATCACCGGGAAGGCCGCAAAGGCGTTGCCCATGATGATCGTAAAGGCGGCCATGCCCAGACAATAGGCGATGACGGCCACCAGTGGCGTCGTCAGGGGCACGGTCGAGGCGATCAGCTCTCCAACGACACCGCCGACATCCGACAGCAGGAAAACAGCCCCCAGGGAGGCCAGCATCTGGGGCAACAGCACAGCCCAGCCGATGGAATCCACCAGCCGACGCCCTTCCTGGAACGGGGCGGTGGCTGGAGGCTTCAGCCAGGCCCAGGCCACGACCAGCGCGACCACACATCCCAGGCCCAGGGCGATCAGGGTGGTCTGGGTGCCGGAAATCAGCCAGGCCCCGAAGGCCGTGTACTTGGCCGCCAGGGTGCCGCCAACCGCCGCCAGCGGCACAATCAGAGCCGGCACGAACAGCCAGTTGCCGTGACGCACCGCGCGGTCCTCGCGTTCAGCGGGCGAGGTCGTGGCGGGCGTGCCGACGCCGAGCTTCTTCACCCCGGCCAGCACGACCAGTCCCAGCACCAGCAGGCCGTTGCCGAGATCGCCGATCCAGGTGCCGACCAGCATGGAGGCGGCGATCAGGCCCCAGAACAGGGCACTGCGCAGACGGGTGGGATGGTCCCGGTCCATCAAGGTCAGGATCGAGAACGCCAGGAACATCAACCCGACGACGAGATAGGCGTGATCCAGGGTGATCATTGTGCCGTCTCCGACTGCGCCTCAGGCGTGGTGCCGTCCTGACGTTCGAGACGTTCGATCCGGCGGTCGAACATCAACAACCGCGCACCATGAACCAGGAGGGCAGCAAGGGCCGTCGGAATGGCCCAGACCGAGAGCTGAAGCGGTTCCACGATGATCCCGGCCTGTTGCAGGAAGCCGACCATCAGCACGATCGAGCCGATGGCGATGAAGATGTCTTCGCCGAAGAACAGGCCAATATTGTCAGTTGCGGCGGCCATGCTGCGGATGCGGAAGCGGGCCGGGTCTGAAATCGGTCCGTTGGCCTCGGCAGCTCCTTCGGCCATCGGGGCCAGCAGCGGCCGCACCATCTGGGGGTGACCGCCCAGCGATGTCAGACCCAGGACCGAGGTCGCCTGGCGAAGGACCAGATAGACCAGCATCAACCGCCCCGCCGTCGCGGCCTTGGCCTTGCCGATGACGATGCGGGCCCGCTCCTGAAGGCCTTCACGTTCCAGCAGACCGATCAAGGGCAGGATCAGCCAGGTGATGTGGAAATAGCGGCTGTCGTTGAAGGCCTTGCCAAAGGCCTCCAGTGTGCCGATCGCCACGGCCCACAGCTCGGCCGGACCGACCCCCGGCACCCAGGCCGCCGTCAGCCCTGTCACAAGTGCAGAGATGACGATCACCAAAAGCGGGTTGAGCCGCAGGACGAACCCCAGCACCAGCACCGCCACGCCCAGCAAGACCCACATTCGACGCCTCCGCACCCGCCAGATTCGTGCACCCTAGAGCCAGTTGGCCATTTGAACAGTCCCTGCCGCGCACGGATTCTGATGGTCTTCACCGCTTGCCAGCGCGGCCAGGCTTCGCCAGATTGCGTCGCCTTGACGACAGACGCCTCGAAAGGCGCGAAAGAGAGTATGGGCGACATCAATTCCGTAGGCGTCATCGGGGCCGGCCAGATGGGATCGGGGATCGCCCATGTCTGCGCGCTCGGAGGCCGAGAGGTCCGGCTTCACGATCAGAGTGCGGACCGCCTCAAGGCCGCGATGGACGAGGTCAGCAAGAACCTGGGCCGACAGGTCGCCAAGGGAACGATCACCGAGGCAGACGCCAAGGCAGCCCTGGGCCGGATCACGCCGACCGCCAATGTCACCGACGCCGGTCAGGTCGATCTGGTGATTGAGGCGGCGACCGAAAACGAGGATATCAAGAAGGCCATCTTCCAGGCCCTGACACCGCATTTGAAGCCGGCGACCCTGCTGGCGTCCAATACGTCTTCGATCTCGATTACCCGACTGGCCGCCGCGACCGACCGGCCGGATCGTTTCATCGGGCTGCATTTCATGAATCCGGCCCCGGTGATGAAGCTGGTCGAGATCATCCGCGGCATCGCCACGGCCCCGAGCACCTATGAGACGGTCAAGGTCTTCGCCGAAAGCCTCGGCAAGATCACCACCGACGCCGAGGATTATCCGGCCTTCATCGTGAACCGTATTCTCGTGCCGATGATCAACGAGGCCATCTATGCGCTCTATGAAGGCGTAGGAGACGTTCGCTCCATCGATACCTCGCTGAAGCTTGGGGCCAACCATCCCATGGGGCCGTTGGAGTTGGCCGATTTCATGGGCCTGGATGTCGTGCTGGCGATCATGAACGTGCTGCACGACGGCATGAGCGACACCAAGTATCGGCCTTGTCCGTTGCTGGTGAAATACGTCGAGGCCGGGTGGCTCGGTCGCAAGACCGGCCGCGGCTTCTATGACTATTCCGGGCCGGTTCCGGAGCCGACCCGATGAAGGCACCGGCACCGCCTGACCTCAACGAAACCACGCGCAAGCTGACCCAGGCCCGCGCCATGAAGCCGTTGAGGGACCTGGCGGAAAGCGACAAGCGCCTGCCCGGGACAGCCTTGATTCAATGGCGGGAAAGCCCGGTCGTCTGGGCACCGGTGGCCTGGCTGGCCAGCCTGGCATGGCCGCCCATCATCATTACCCTGCTGGCCTGGCCGCCCCAGTCCTTCAGTTTTGGTCTGAGCATGGACTGGCGACTGCTCGGGCTGATCTGCGTGGCTGTGGGAACCGCGATCGGGCTTTGGCTGCTGCGGCGCGAGTGGAGCCGGTCGCGCACACCGACCACCCGGCTGGGCGTCATCTGGCGCTTCACCCTGTTCGGGGCGGTTCTGGCGGTCGCCGCTCAGGTTTTGATGGTGGCGGTGCTGCTGGTCGGTGGCTGGTTGCGGGTGACCGGGCCAGCTCAGGGGCTGGGTGTGGCCGAAACCACCTTCTTCATCTACGGCATCGGGCTGCTGCCGGTCACGGGGCTGGTCGGAGCCGCCTTCGCCAGCTGGGCCGGGCTGATGGTCAGTCTGATCGCCTTTACCCGCGTGCCCGAACCGATGCGCACACCCTATCATATTCTCAAGGACCAACAGGGCGACGCCGTCGGCGAGCACGGTTGATCATCGCCAGGGGGCACCATTGAGCGACGTACAGACTACGCCCGGCCTTCTGTCGCCGGTCGCCCGGGCCGACCGGATCCTCAGCCTAGACGTGGTGCGCGGACTGGCGGTTCTGGGCATCCTGGCAGTCAATGCCATGACCTTCTTCTGGCCGCACGGCGTGAACGCCAATCCCTCGCTCCAGCTGGGCTGGGACGCTGACGCGGCTTTCGGCTGGCTGATCCATGACGTGTTCTTCCGCGACAAGATGCGGACCCTGTTTTCGATGCTGTTCGGCGTCTCGATCTTTCTCGTCGGCGGTGAGCGCAGCGACCGGGCGCGGGGCGGCCTGCTGCGCTCGCGGCTGTTCTGGCTGGGTGTGTTCGGCGTCGTGCACGGGGCCGCCTTCTGGTTCGGCGACATCCTGCTGCTCTATGCGCTGACCGGATTCCTGATGCTGCTGGTGCGGTCGTGGAGCGCCCGGACCCTGCTGAGCGTCGGGACGATCCTGTATCTGGTCCTGAGCGGCCTCTATGTCGCGATGATCTTCGGTATGTCCCAGATGCCGGCCGATCAGCTCCAGGAGGCGGCGCGCGAACAGGGGGCCGCATTGACCCCCGAACAGCTCTCGGCCGCCATCAACGCCATGACCGGAGACGCCTGGTCGGTGACGATGCATCAGTTCCAGACCTGGGCGTCGGTCGTGCCGTTCGTAGCGGTGGCCATGATCCCGGTCACGGCCAGCCTGATGATGATCGGCCTGGGCCTGTTCAAGGACGGTTTCCTGGCCGGGCGCGCACCGGCCTGGTCCTATCTGATCTCGGCGGCGGTCGCCGCCGGCTGTCTCTATCTGATCTGGGGCGAGAGCACCGCCATCGAGGCCAGCGGCTTTGACTTCATTCAGGCCGCCATGCGGCCCTACGCCACCTTCCTGGTTCCGCTGGTATCGCTCGGTTACGCCAGCGTGCTGATCCTGATGGTCCGGTTCGGGCTGAAGATCTTGTTGCTGCCGCTGATTTCGGTCGGCCGCATGGCCTTCACCAACTATCTGACCCAAACCCTGATCATGACCACACTGGCCTATGGCGGTCGCGGTCTGGGCTGGTACGGCCAGATCGGCTGGCCGGATATGTGGGGGATCATCATCGTGGTGTGGATCCTGCAGCTGGTCTGGTCGCCGATGTGGCTGACCTTCTTCCGCATGGGTCCGATCGAGTGGATCTGGCGGTCCCTGACCTATGGACGCCGGCTGCCGCTGCGCCGCGACGCCGCCGCCTGATTGCGGATCGGGGCCGGGCGCGCTAAGCGCGGCCCATGTCTGATCCTCAGGAAATTCGCCCCGAGGCCCGCAAGGCGCGCGGCCTCATCGACCGGCGCGGTCGCGACCTCGTAGCCGAACGGCGCATCGTGACCGCCGTCGCCGGCCTGTATGAACGCTGGGGCTTCGAGCCGCTCGAGACGCCGGCATTCGAATTCGCCGACGCGCTCGGAAAATTCCTGCCGGACGCCGACCGTCCCAACGAAGGCGTTTTCGCCTTCCAGGACGACGACGATCAATGGCTGGCCCTGCGCTATGACCTGACCGCGCCGCTGGCCCGATTTGCGGCTGAACACTGGCAGACCCTGGCCAAACCCTATCGGCGCTATGCCTTCGGGCCGGTCTGGCGCAACGAGAAGCCCGGACCGGGCCGGTTCCGCGAATTCCTCCAGTGCGATGCCGATACGGTGGGTTCGGATCGTCCCGAGGCCGACGCCGAGATCATCGCCATGGCCGTGGAGGGGCTGACGGCGGCGGGCGTCCCCGAGGGCGGTGCCGTGGTCAAGATCAACACCCGCAAGCTGCTGAACGGCCTTCTGGACCGCGCGGGCGTCTCGGACGGTGCCCAGCGCCTGTCAGTGCTGAGGGCGATCGACAAGCTGGACCGGCTGGGCGCTGACGGCGTGCGCGATCTGCTGGGCAAGGGGCGTCTGGACGACAGCGGGGCCTTCACCAAGGGGGCTGAACTGAACGGCGAACAGATCGGGGCCGTGCTGACCTTCCTGACGGCGGCGACGGCGGGACGGGCCTCGGCGCTGGACGTTCTGGCCGACGTCGTCGGTGGCTCGGCCGAAGGCGATCAGGGGCTGGAGGAACTGGCCCGCATTGACGCGGCCCTGACCGGCCTGGGCGTTGGCGAAGATCAGGCCTTGTTCGATCCGGCCGTGGTGCGCGGTCTGGAATATTATACCGGGGCGGTGTTCGAGGCCGAGCTGATCCTCAAGGGACCGGTCGAATCGCTCAAGCTGGGCTCGGTCGGCGGCGGCGGTCGCTATGACGATCTGGTCGCGCGGTTCACCGGCGAACGGACGCCGGCGACTGGATTCTCCTTCGGTGTCAGCCGCCTGGCCGTAGCTCTGCAGGCCATCCGCGGCGAGGCGGCCCAGACCCGCGGCCCGGTCGTCGTCATCGCTTTCGACGAAGCCTCGATGCCGGCCTATTTCGAAGTCGCGACCGAGCTGCGCGCTGCGGGCATCCCGGCAGAGGTCTATCTCGGCCGCTCCGGGATGAAGGCCCAGATGAAATATGCCGACCGGCGTCAGTCACCCGCCGCCATCCTGATGGGCGAGGACGAAATCAAGGCCGGCACCGTCACCATCAAGGATCTGGACCTGGGCCGGGAGCTGGCCGCGGGCACCGATCTGAGTACCTGGAAGTCCGAACGGCCGGGTCAGCAGACCGTCCCTCGCGGCCAGATGGTCGCGGTCGTGAAGGGTATCATCGACGCGCTGTGACTGATCGACGATCAGGTATGCGCCGGCGTGTCCCGGGCATCCACGTCGGATTGACAGCCCGGTCAAACTCGCGTTTCGTCCGCCTGTGAGGCGGTTCGCCGCTTCCGGCGTTTCGGGGAGGAAACGCCCGCTCCTGTTGAAGAGCAGAGCCCGCCGCGTAATCCCCGCGGCGGGCTTCTCTTTGAAGCCCGCCGCAGACTCGCAACCAACGCCGCCGCGCGCCTGCGCGGCGGTGGGGCGGGCAGCGGCCATCTCCGCTCCATCGCTTAGGCGATGGGGAGGACGATCAGCGCGAAGCGGTGATCAGGAGGGGAATCTCTCCGCTGTACCGGCACCTTGCGGCGACCGGCCCCCCACCACTTCGTGGTCCCCCTCCCCCCTCGCTTCGCTCCTGGGGAGGAGACAGCCCTAACGCGGTGCCAGACGGATCGCGCCGTCCAGGCGGATGCATTCGCCGTTGATATAGACGTTGCGAGCCAGCTCCAGCACCAGCGAGGCATAGTCGTTCGGCGTGCCCAGACGGCTGGGGAAGGGGATCATGGCGGCCAGGGCGTCCTGGATCTTCTGGTCCATGCCGGCCATCATCGGCGTCCACATGATACCCGGCAGGATGGTGTTGCAGCGCACGCCTTCCTGAGCGAGGTCGCGGGCGATCGGCAGGGTCATGGCATAGACCCCGCCCTTGGAGGCCGAATAGGCCGCCTGGCCGATCTGGCCGTCCTGGGCCGCGACCGAGGCGGTGTTGACGATGACGCCGCGCTCGCCATCGTCCAGCCGGTCCAGCGTCACCATACCCGCCGCCGACTGCGACAACACCCGGTAGGTGCCGAACAGATTGACCCGCACGGTGCGTTCGAACTGGGCCATGTCGTGGGCCTTGATCTCGCCGGTGTCCTTCTTGCGGCTGACCGTCTTCATGCCGGTGGCGATACCGGCGCAGTTGACGCAGATGCGCTCCTGACCGTTAGCGGCGCGCCCCTTTTCGAAGCCCGCCGCGACCGAGGCGTCATCGGTGACGTCGACGTTGCAGAACACCCCGCCAATCTCAGCGGCGACGGCTTCGCCCTTGTCGGCCTGCATATCGAACAGGGCAACCTTGACCCCCTGGGCCGCCAGGGCGCGTGCCGTGCCCTCCCCCAGGCCCGAAGCCCCGCCGGTGACGACTGCCGAGATCGAACCATCGAGTTTCATACCAAAAGTCCCTATATGTGCCGCGGGGGCTGATTGATGAGCGCGAGGATGTAGCGGTCATGGCGAACAAGGCCAACACCGAAGGCACAACGGTCGAGGATGCCCTGGATCCAGGTCGGGCCCTGGTACCGGCCGTGGTGCGGATGAATGAGACGCGCGTGCGCCACGGTTTCTGGCCCAAGCTGGCCCGCACCGCCGCCCGGATTCCGTTCGCGCGCGAGGTCGTCTCGCTCTGGTACTGCGCGCGCGATCCCGCCACGCCGACGGCGGCCAAGGGCATGATGCTGGCGGCGCTGGCCTATTTCGTCCTGCCGACCGACGCCATTCCCGACGTTCTGGCCGGGGTCGGCTTTACCGATGATGCGGCGGTCATCGCCGGAATCATGGCCCTGCTGCAGGCCAATCTGAAGGACCGCCACCGGCAGGCCGCCCAGTCGGCGCTCGATCGGCTGAACGCCGACGACTAGCCCATCAACCAGCCAGAGATCGCCAGACGGGGATACGGTGCAAAAGGCGCGACCTGGGTGACGGCATGGTTCTGGGGCGTGCGGAACAGGTTCAGGCAGTTGAACCCCGGCGTGAACCCACGCGAAACGTGCCCCTGGTCATCGTAGAACACCAGCAGCCCGCCCCAGTCGGGTTTCCAGATGCGCGTCATGTTGAAGACGTGGGCGACCAGCCGTTTCCCCGTGCCGTAGTCGGTATGTTCAGTCAGCACCTGGCCGCTCACGAACCGCGAGGCCTGACAGTAGATCCGCCGGGCGGCCGCCTCGCCGGTGAGGGTTCGCAGGACGTCGAGCTGGGGCTCTTCGTTGAGCCAGTATTCAAACGCATCCAGCAGATCGCCGCGCGGCGGATCCGGCAGGTGCCCCGAACCCAGCGGCCGGTTGTCGTAGTTGTACTGCATTTCCGGGTCGCCGCCGTCGACGACCGAATCGGCCAGCCATTTGCGGTGCATATCGGATTGGGGTTCGTTGTTTTTCAGCGGCACATGGAAGGTGCCCGAACGCATGGTCACGGACCGTATCCAGTCGGTCTCGGACGCGAGTGCCGCCTCCAGCCGATCCGCCGTCGCCAGATTCAGGATGTTGGGGATGTGCAGCCGCTCGCCCGTCTCCCACGCCTGCGACAGGGCCTTGAAATCCAGGTCGGGGTTGAAGGCGAAGTCGCTCATTCGACCATGACCACGATCTTGCCCAGGGCCGAGCGGTCGCCGAGCGCGGCGATTGCCTGAGCCGCCTCAGAGAGCGCGAAGCGGCGCGATATCCGGGGTTTGATCCTGCCCTCGGCGTACAGGGCCAGAAGGTCGGCCATATTGGCCTGATGCAGCGCCGGCTCGCGCTCGACATGAGCCCCCCAGAATACACCGATGACCGACACCGATTTCAGCAGGGTCAGATTGAGCGAGAAGCTGGGAATGCCGGCGGGGAACCCCACCACCAGGAACCGACCGTCCCAGTCCATGGCCCGCAGGGCCGGCTCCGCATAGTCCCCACCGACGCCATCCAGCACCACATCGGCCCCGTCGCGACCACAGGCCAGCTTGATCTCATTGGACAGCTCCTTCTGGGCCGCCTTGTCCAGCGCCCCGGCCGGATAGATCAGACCGTTGTCAGCTCCCAGCTCCAGGGCAAACTCGACCTTTTCGTTGGTCGAGGCCGCCGCCACGACGTGCGCGCCCATGGCCTTGCCCAGCTCCACCGCCGCCGAGCCGATCCCGCCAGCCGCTCCCGGCACGAACAGGGTCTCGCCGGGCTGGAGCCGGGCCCGGTCCTTGAGGGCGTAATAGACTGTCCCATAGGTCATGATGAAGCCGGCGGCCTCGTCAAACGGCATTTCCCTGGGAATCTTCAGACAGCGTCCGGCATGAACGGCGACACGTTCGGCCAGGCCGCCCCAGCCGGTCATGGCCGCCACCCGGTCGCCCCGACGCAGGCTCGTCACCCCGTCCCCGACGGACTCCACGACGCCGGCGATCTCGCCGCCGGGCGCAAACGGTCGCGGCGGGCGGAACTGATATTTGTCCTCGATAATCAGGGTGTCGGGGAAGTTTATGCCCACCGCCTTGACCTCGACGATGACCTCGCCCTTGCCCGGAACGGGGTCGCTGACCTCCTCCAGAACCAGGCTGTCGGGCCCTCCGACCGTCTTGGACAGGACTGCACGCATCGATTCCCCCGCTCGCCTTTGACTCGTCGGAACGCTAAGCAGCCGCGAGGCACCGGGTAAAGGGTGCCGGAGCCGAGGAGTTGTTGATGACCAGATTTGCCCTGGCCCTGCATGGCGGCGCCGGCGCGCGGCGCAGCCGCGATTACAGCCAGGAGCGGCCCCATATGCTGGCTCTGGCGACGGCCGCGCACGAGCGCCTGGCAGCGGGGGCTTCGGCCCTGGACGTCGCGGTCGAGACGGTGCGGGCCCTGGAGGATTCGGGCCTTTACGTCGCCGGGCGTGGGGCCAGTCCGAACCTCGACGGCGACTATGAGCTGGACGCCAGTCTGATGGACGGGGCGACCCAGATGGCCGGGGCCGTAGCCGCGCTAAAAGGATTTCGCAATCCGGTCGTGGCTGCGCGCCGGGTAATGGAGGCGACGCCGCACGTCATGCTGGCCGGCGACGGGGCCGAGGCCTTCTGCCGGGACCAGGGACTGGAAGCCATTGCCGATCCGCAGGACTGGTTCACCCGGGCCGGAGCCGGCGAGGACAACCACCCGCCGGGCACCCTGGCCCATGGTACGGTAGGCTGCGTGGTACTGGACACTCAGGGCCGACTGGCGGCGGCGACCTCGACGGCCGGCGTCTTCGGCAAGATGCCGGGCCGCGTCGGCGACACGCCGATCCCGGCCGCCGGGACCTGGGCCGACGGTCACGCCGCCGTTTCAGGCACGGGCCAGGGCGAATATTTCATCCGCACCGCCGCCTGCGCCCAGACGTCCTGGCGGGTCGCGGCCGGGGCGACACTGGCGGAGGCAGCACGGGCCGTCATTGACGAAATCGGACGATTGGGCGGGGACGGCGGTCTCATCGCCGTCGATCACCGGGGTCGGATCGCCATGCCCTACAACAGCCAGGGTATGAAGCGCGCCTGGGTGACGCCCGCCGGCGAGGTCGGCGCAGCCGTTTTTGACGAGGGTCCGACCAACCTCTGACGGCCCCTGACGCGACAAGTTGGCCGCTTGCCGTATCCGTGTTTCGTGATAGCTTTCACGCTGATTTCAGGGACTTATCTGATAATCAGTCGCAAACGCACGGGAGGGTGCCATGTCCGACGAAGACAATAAGCCCAAGAAAAAGCCGCTGAATCGACGGTCCTTCATGGCCAGTGTGCTGGGCGGTGCCGCCGTCGCCGGTGGTGCCAGTACCCTGATCACCGGTGAGGCCCGCGCCCAGCAAAGGCCGACCGGCCGGACAGACGGCGATTCCGGCAGCTACGCCGACCGCGGCGGGTATGGACGCACCGGTATCAGCGATTCCGATCCCTATGATCGGGCGGGTTATGGCGTCGGCAGCGGCGGTGGCAGCGCTTCGGGCTGCTCGGACAGCGATTCGGGCCGTTACAGCGACCCCGGGGGTCAGGGCCGTCGATGTGGCAGCAGTGGCGGCGCTTCGGGCCTGACGGATTCGGATTCCGGCTCCAACGCCGACCGCGCCGGCAACGGTCGCGGCAACGGTACCGGTCGGTCCGATTCCGACTCCGGGAGCGGGTCGGACCCCGCCGGTCGCGGCTATTCCGGCCTGACCGACTCCGACACAGGCAGCAACCGCGACCGGGCCGGCCATGGCCGGGGACGCCGACGCGGCTGATTCTTCATGAGTTCTTCCAAGGGGGCCGACGTTTCGTCGGCCCGTCCCTGGGCGTCTGACGCCCTGAGCTGGCTGATCGGTCCGACCAGTCATGCCGAGTTTTTTGAGCGCTACTATGAACAAGAGGCCCTGATCGTTCCGCGCCATCAGCCGGATCGATTCGAGCCTCTGTTGTCGATCGCACATATCGACAGCCTGATCGCCTCAGCGGATCTGCGGTCCCACATGATCGACCTGGCCGATGCCAGCCGCGAGCTGGATCGCGACCTCTGGATCATGGACGGAGGCTCCGTCGATCGGGCGGTCATCGCACATCAGCACGCGCTGGGCGCCACGATCATCTTGCAGCAGTTGCACCAGTCCGACCCCGATCTGGCGGCGTTCTGCCGGGCGATGGAACAGACCTTCTCGTGCCACGTCCAGACGAACATCTATCTGACCCCGCCATCCGCCCAGGGCTTTCACACCCACTACGACAACCACGATGTCTTCGTGCTTCAGGTCGAGGGCGAGAAGCGCTGGCGGCTGTATGGTACCCCGGTCACGACGCCTTACCGGGGCGAAGGATTCGAGCGTGGCAAATATGATCTGGGCGAGGTCACGGGCGAATTCGTCCTCAGGGCCGGCGACTGCGCCTATGTGCCGCGCGGTCTGGTCCATGACGCCTCCACCTCGGGCGACGGGCCGTCGCTGCACATCACCTGCGGCCTGATCGTCAAGACCTGGGCCGAGGTCGTGCTGGAAGCCGTGTCGGAAGTGGCTCTGAGCGACCCGCAGTTCCGTCGCAGCCTGCCGCCCGGCTATGCGCATCGCGACTACGATCGTGGTCAGGCCCGCGCCTTGTTCGACCAGCTGATGAAGCGGCTGCCGCAGCAGGCGACCATGGACAATGCCTTTGACCTGATGGTGGACGGGTTCATCCGCTCGCGCGACTCCGATATAGCCGGGGCGGTCGTGTCCGGGGCCCTGCCGCTCGATCCAGACCAGGCCTATGTCGTCAAGCCGCTCACCCCCTGGCGACTGGCCGAAGATGGAGAGGCCCTGGTGCTGATCGCACCCGGCGGCGATCTCGACATCAAGGCCGCCGAGGTTGAAGCCTACCGCCGGGCTCTGTCTGGCCAGCCGTTCGTCATGGCCGACCTGGGACTGGAAGACGCCGGCAAGATGCTGCGCCGCCTGATCGCCTTCGGCGTGATTGGGCCGGTCTGATCTCTAGGCCGGGCCGTGATAGACGGCCTCGACGTTGAACCCGTTGAGGTCCCGCACGAAAGCGCCATAGTAGTCTGGATGATAGATCGGCCGCAGGCCGGGCGGACCGTTGTCTGCGGCCCCCGCCGCGAGGGCGGCGGCGTAGAAGGCATCCACCTGGGCCCGGCTTTCGGCGACGAACGCGATGTGAAAGCCGGGGTCGGTCTGCCCCCCCTCGCCGATCCAGAAATCGGGCTTGCCGTTACGACCAAAGCCGCAGGCCCAACCGGACGGATTCTGATCCGGCGTCACTTCCAGGACCAGGCCGGCGTCCAGCGGGGCGAGCACGGCCTTGTAGAACGTCTTGGACGCGGCATAGTCCAGAACAGATACGCCGATATGGTCGATCATCCTGCTATCTCCTAATCGCCGTTGAAACGGCCAGGCCGTTTTTCGATCACAGCGTTGACGCCCTCAATATGGTCATCGGTCAGATGCGCCAGGGCCTGGACCGCAGCCGACATCTCCAGGAGTTGGTCGAAGCCAGCCTCTCGGCCCTGGCGCAGCAGGGCCTTGGCCATCCTAAGCGCGCGCGGTGGCTGGCTGGCGATCTGGTCGGCCAGTTTCAGGGCCTCATCCATCAGGGACTCGGCCGGGACGATCCGGTTGACCAGACCCCACGCCAGCGCCGTTTCGGCGTCTATGGCCTCGCCCGTGAACAACATCTCAGCGGCGCGCGCGTAACCGACATTGCGTGGCAGCAACCAGGCCCCACCGTCGCCAGGGATCAGGCCGAGCTTGAGAAAGGGCACGCCAAACCGCGCCTGCGTCGAGGCCAGGCGGATGTCTGCCAGCCCCGCGATATCGCAGCCCAGACCCATGGCCGGGCCGTTAACCGCCGCGATCAGGGGCACCTCCAGCCCATAGAGTGATCGCACGATGCGGTGCACCACCCGCCGGTACCGCTCACGAATGGCGACACCGGAACCTTCGAACAGGGCCGTGCGCCCAGCCATGGCCCTCAGATCACCGCCTGCGGAGAAGGCCCGACCGGCCCCGGTGAGTACGGCCACGCTGATGCCGGCATCGCCGTTGATCGCCTCACAGACCGCAGCAAAGGCCTCTCCGTCTTCGAGATCGGGCAGGGCATTGAGCCGGTCAGGACGATTCAGGGTCAGGACGATGACCCGTCCGCGGCGCTCGGTTTCGATCAGATTCATCGGCGGGGGGCTCCTCGTCCTGGCCTGGCCTAGACCGGGGCAGCCAGGCGGGCAAGCCGGCCCCTGCCGGGTCGCCACAGACGTCGGCGTGTCCTATAGGACGGCGGCATGATCCCCGCCCCGATCACCACGCCCTGCATCAAGGTCTGTATCGTCGATGGCGAAAGCGGCCTGTGCCTGGGCTGTTACCGATCACTGGAAGAGATCGCCGGCTGGTCGCGCCTGGCAGAGGATAGACGCAGTTCGATCATGGCCGACCTGCCGGGGCGGCGCAGCCGGATCGACCCGGCCAAGCTCGGCCCGACCTGATTCACCGGATAAAAACTCCCGCGCGCTAGTCTGATCCAAAGGCCGAGAAACGGCTGGTGTGGGGTGCGTACGCGTGAAGATGGTCAAGCCCTTGGTGATCACGGTTCTGGCCGTCGCCGGCGCGCTCGGCGCCGCCGGCGGCGTCGTGGCTGTCGACCAGTCGGTCGGGCCGCCCGACGTGGTCCTACCCGTCGCTGCGGACGGTCATTTCTGGGCCCAGGGTTCGACGGATGACGGTAGCGTGCGCCTGCTGGTGGATACCGGCGCGACCCGGGTATCCCTCACCCGCGATGATGCCGAGCGCCTGGGCGTGAGCCTGGCCGACGACGCCTTCACCCAGAACGTTCTGACCCCCGGCGGAGAAACGCCGGTGGCCGTGGTCACTCTGCCCTGGCTGGCAGTGGGATCGGTCCGTCTCGAGAATGTGGAGGCCGTGGTCTTCGAGCAGGGCCTGGGCCATTCCCTGCTGGGCATGAGCTTCCTGGGCCGGCTGGACGGCTACGGCGTGTCGTCCGGGTCCATGCGCCTACGCAGCTAGAAGCGCCAGGTCAGCCCGACCTGAACCACCGGATAGAACCTGAAATCCTGGGCCTCGTCCTCGATCCGCCCCTCTTCGATCCGAAGCTGTGACTGTAGGGTCGGGTCGCTGGAAAGGGTTCCGCCGATCGAATTCATGTGGATGTCCGGTGATGCGCCAACCGCCACCCCCGCAGCCACGCGCCAGCCCAGCCCGTGAACCCGGCTGAACGTCGAATCCCAGCCGGTTCCGATGGAGACCGCGCGATCTCCTAGGTCGGCCTCTCCCTGCAATCGACCGATCTGAGCGGGCGTAAAGGACTGATTGCCGATCGAAACCGGGCTTGTCGGCTGTGCCGACATGGCTACCGAGCGATCTCCGAACAGGCCCCCCCCGCTGACGAAGAAGTTCGACTCCCACGGATGAACCTGAACAAAACCACCCAGGACGCCCGAGTCCATCTGGCCCTGGTAGGTGATGTCATCCACGGCCTGTTCGCGTTCAACGTCGAGCCGCTCATAGGTGGCCCGCAGGCTGATGCGCGAGGTCACCCGGAACTGGCCCTCAACATACAGCCCGGTGGTGCCGATACCGGTCCCCATGGCGAACCGGGTCGGCTCACGCGGTTCGGCGGCCCCATAGGACTGGGCGTTTGCCACACCAGCCAGGCAGAGCAGCGGCAGGGCGAGAATGAGCGAGCGCATGAGAATCCCCTTGTGCGGGGGCCACACTGAGGCGACGTGGCTAACGAAGGCTGAACGGCTCAGATGGCCTTGAACAACACCGCCGCCGCCGCGACCGCCAGATAGAGGGCAAAGGCACGACGCAGCGTCGTGCGATCCAGTGTATGTGCCAGTCGCGCACCCAGCGGGGCCACGGCCGTCGTCAACAGGCCCAGCACAATGGCCGCCGGGACATTGACGTATCCCAGCGAAAGCGGCGGTCGGCCCGGTGCATCCCATCCGAACACGACGAACCCCAGGGTCGCCGCCAGGCCGATAGCGAAGCCGAAGCCGGAAGCCGTCGCCACCGCCTGGTGGATTGGTCGGCCACATAGGGTCATGGTCATGCCACCCAGGCTGCCGCCGCCGATACCCATCATGGCCGACAGACCGCCGACCAGGCCGGCCACGCCGCGTCGCCCCCAGCCCGTCGGCAGATCGCCGGCCAACCGCCAACCCTCGGGGGTCAGGCCCATCTGGATCGCAACCACCAGAAGGCATCCGCCATAGATCCAGCCCAGGCCTGACATCGGAACCATGCCGGCAATGGCTGCCCCGACCAGGGCCCCGCCGGCGACCCAGGGTGTCCAGGTCCTCAAAACCGTCTCGTCGACCGCCCCGTGGGCGCGGTGGGCGCTGAGCGAGCGCCAGCTCGTCGCCACGATCGTCAGGAGCGACGAGCCGATCGCGACGTGCAGATTGCTCTGGCCACCGACGCCCAGCAGCTCGAAAGCATAGAACAGGGCCGGCACCATCACCGTGCCACCCCCGACACCGAACAGACCGGCGATCAGGCCGCCAAACAGGCCCGCTCCAACCAGGGCGGCGGCCAGGGTCACCCAGTCGACCGCAGACATGGCCTCCACCGTCAAGCCGCCTGACGGCGGGCTTCGGCCTCGCGCACGGCGTCCAGCGCCCGATCGACGACCTCAAGCCCCGCGCCCGTCTGCGCTGCCTCGACCGTCAGGATGCGGCGGAACGCGCGCGCGCCGGGCCGGCCATGCATGGTGCCCAGCATATGCCGGGTCATCGCCGACAGATGCACACCGGCCTCCAGCCGGGAGGCCAGATACGGTCGATAGGCCGCGATCGCCGCGAACGGCCCGATATCCGCCGTCGCAACACCGAAGATACGTCGGTCCGCCTGCCCCAGAAGCGCCGGCTCATGATAGGCAGCGCGGCCGAGCATCACCCCGTCGAGCGCCGGTCCCTCGTCGGACGGGGTGAGGAATCCTTCGGCCTGGTCCAGATCGGCGATGCCGCCGTTGATCGAGATCGACAGGTCAGGCCGCTGGGCCTTGAGGCGGCGTACGACCGCGTAGTCCAGCGGCGGCACGTCGCGGTTTTCCTTGGGTGACAAGCCCTTCAGCCAGGCCTTGCGGGCATGGACGATGAAGGTCTGAACCCCTGCGTCGGCACAGGCCCCGACCAGGGAGAACAGGCCTTCGTCGGTGGATTGATCATCAACGCCGATCCGGCATTTGACGGTGACCGGAACTGCAACCGCGCGCGCCATGGCGGCCATGCAGGCGGCCACCAGCTGCGGTTCGCGCATCAGACAGGCGCCGAACCGCCCCGACTGGACCCGATCCGACGGACAGCCGACGTTCAGATTGATCTCGGCATAGCCCTCGGCCTCGCCGATCCGCGCGGCCTCGGCCAGGTCGTGCGGGTCCGAGCCGCCCAGTTGCAGCGCGACCGGCTGCTCCAGCGGATCAAAGCCGATCAGCCGCGCCCGATCGCCGTGCAGGACCGCGCCGGTTGTGACCATTTCGGTGTAGAGCAGGGTCTGGCTGGAGAAGGCACGATGAAAGGCCCGGCAATGCCGATCGGTCCAGTCCATCATAGGGGCCACCGACAACCGGCGCGCGTGCGTCAGATCCATGGCGCGCCACATAGGACACGCCCCGCCTGGCTGCAAATCACACCGGCTCCAGCGCCACCTGGATGACGTCGGTCCGACCGGTGCGGAAACCGGCCTCGCAATAGGCCAGATAGAACCGCCACAGGCGCCGGAATTCCTCATCGAAGCCCTCGGCGCGCAGCCTGTCCCAGTTCGTCTCGAACGTCCGCGCCCACTCCGCCAGGGTCCGTGCATAGTCGGCACCGAAGCGGCGAAGGCCGATGATCTTCAGGCCGGCTCTGTCGACCTCCTGTGCCAGCCTCGGCTCGGAGATCAGCATCCCGCCGGAGAAGATATGCTGCTGGATGAAATCAACCCGCCTTCTGTACCGCTCGAAAAGCCGATGATCGATGGTGATGATCTGGAGCGCGGCCCGACCGTCGGCGGTCAGGCGCTCGCGGATCGTGCGGAAATAGTCCGGCCAGTACTGCTCACCGACCGCTTCGAACATTTCGATGGAAGCGACCCGATCGAAGGTGCCGGTGGCGTCGCGATAGTCCTGAAACAGGATCTCGACCTTGTCGGTGATCTTCTGGATGACCATGCGCTTCCGGGACCAGTCGAACTGCTCACGACTGATGGTCAGGCCCGTGACCCGCGCATCGCGCAGCCGGGCGGCGTGCTCGGCGAAACCACCCCACCCGCACCCGATCTCCAGTACCGTCTGGCCGGGTTGAAGATCCAAGGCGTCACAGAGCGCAGTGTATTTGTTCGTCTGGGCGGTCCAAAGGGTGTCGCCGTCCTTCAGATACAGGGCCGACGAATAGGTCATCGTCGGGTCCAGCCACCAGCGATAGAAGCCGTTGCCCAGATCATAGTGGGCATGGATGTTGCGCTGAGCCTGGCGCGGCGAGTTGCGCCGGAACAGACTGTGGCGAACCCAGTTTATCGCCCGCATCACCGGTGCCCCGATCGCCAGGCCCTTCAACCGGTCGAAATTAGACGCCAGGGTGGTCAATAGATCGGCCAGATGCGGCGTCTCCCATTCGCCGGCGATGTAGGATTCCGCCAGGCCGATGTCGCCTGCGGACATGACACGGCCGGCGAAGGCCCAGTCACGCACGACAATCTGACCGACCGGGCCAGTGCCGCTGGTTCCGAACCGGTCTGAGCTGCCATCCGGATAGGCCAGTTCAAACGTCCCGTTCTTCCAATCGCGCCCGGCCGCGCGCAGTGCCGCCAGAAACAGGCGCGGCGGACGGTCGATCGATCGCGGCTCGACCGAGGGTACCAGGCTGTCTGCGGGCTGACCCGTCATATTGATCTCACCATGGCGCGGACGACAACAACCGCAATGATTGAAGCCGTGGCTGTAGCGAAGGTTCCCCAAGGGCAACCTCGATCAGGGGGAGACGCGTCAGCCAGACCTCCGGACTCGCTTGATCGGCCGGTCTTGGGGCGGCGATGGACTGTGGCCGAAGCGCATCGGCGACTGCGGGAAATCGGCCCTGCCGGCGGAGCCTGCAACCATCGCCCACGTCCCGGCGCCCCCACGCCGCATTTCGGCCATGAGTTGTGCGGCCCACTCGTTACATCAACCGGTGGAGATCGAAAATGCAGTGGCTCAAGGTCAGTCTGGTTTCAGTTCTGTCGCTGGCGACGGCGACCTCGGGTGCCATTGCCCAATCTCGAACACCCGCCCCAGTCGGCCCGACCAACGCCCTGGATGGCGAGGCGACGCCGGCCGCCTGCGAACAGTTCGGCTATCACCCCCGTTCGCCCCAGGCAGGTCCGCCGGGGCAACCATACGTCCGCCGGGGTCCGATGACCGGCGTCGTCGGCCCGACCCCGCCGCCGCCGCCGCCGCCGCCGCCGCCAGCCTATTCGCCCAGCGTGCAATCCGGGACCGCCGACCAGATCGCCGTCACCGGCAATCGCGCGCGCAGACCAGATGTCTTCACTGCGCCGGTTCCGGGTCAACCCGGCGACACCGAACGCTACCCGGATGCTCCGACCAACGGCGTGGTCGTCACCGCCGAGAACTCGGTCTCGACCCTGGCCATCGACGTCGACACAGCCAGCTATGCAAACGTCCGCCGGTTCCTCAATGAAGGCAGCCTGCCGCCGCGGGACGCCGTGCGCGTCGAAGAGCTGGTCAACTATTTCGACTATGAATATGCCCGGCCCCAGAGCCGAACGGAACCGTTCAGCGTCTTCACCGAGGTGACGCCGAGTCCCTGGGCCGAGGGCCGCCAGATCGTCCACGTCGGCTTGCAGGGCTATGAGCTGGACCGCGCCGAGCGGCCGCCGCTCAACCTCGTCTTCCTGATCGATGTGTCCGGCTCGATGTCGGCGGCCGACAAGTTGCCGCTGGCACAGCAGGCCCTGAACACCCTGATCGACCAGCTCCGGCCCCAAGACCGAGTCGGCATCGTCGTCTATGCCGGGGCCGCCGGGGCGGTCCTTCAGCCGACACCGGGCGATCAGCGCCTGCGGATGCGCTGCGCCGTCAACGCCTTGCACGCAGGCGGCTCGACGGCTGGAGGCCAGGGGCTGGCCCTGGCCTACCAGATGGCCGAGGCGAACTTTGACCGGGATCGGGTCAACCGCGTCGTGCTCGTGACCGACGGCGATTTCAACGTCGGTGTAACCTCGGACCAGCGGCTGGAAGACTTCGTGGCCGAGCGGCGCGAGAGCGGCGTCTATCTGTCAGTCTATGGCTTCGGCCGCGGCAACTACAACGACAGCCTGATGCAGGCCATCGCCCAGGCCGGCAACGGCACCGCCGGCTATGTCGACAGCCTGAATGAGGCCAATCGTCTGTTCCGCGACGACTTCTCCGGTTCGATCTTCCCCATCGCGGACGACGTGAAGGTGCAGATCGAGTTCAATCCTGCCCAGGTCGCCGAGTGGCGGCTGATCGGCTACGAGACCCGCCTGCTGAACCGCGAGGACTTCAACAACGACGAGGTCGACGCCGGCGACGCCGGGTCCGGGGCCACGGTGACGGCTCTGTACGAAGTCACCCCGGTCGGTGGCCCGACCCAGGTCGACCCGCTGCGCTATGCCGTACCATCCAGCGGATCTCGCGACGGCGAACTGGCCTTCGTGCGGGTGCGCTACAAGATGCCCGGGGAGGACGACTCTCACCTGATGGAACAGGTCGTCGGGGCCGGGGCCGTGCCGCCGTCGCAATCAACCCGCTGGGCCTTGGCGGTGGCCGCCTTTGGCCAGCGGCTGCGCGGTGATCCGTGGATGTCGTCCGACTTCGACTGGGGCGACATTCAGACCCTCGCAATGGGAGCCGTTGGCCGTGACCCCGATGGGTCGCGCCGCGAGTTCATCGGCCTGGTCAATCGGGCCTCGGAGCTGGAACGGCGCACGCCCTAGATCGGGCATCACCGGCGATGCGGATGCAGAGGCTCGGTCTAGGCCAGGATCTGCATCCCCAGCCATTCGGCGATCAGGGCGGGCTTGTCCCCGCCCTCGATCTCGACGGTGACCTCGTTCTTGATCAGCCAGCGCCCGACGCCTTTTTCTTCAGCGGAGATCAGCTTGAAGCGGCCGCGCACGCGCGATCCGGCCCGCACCGGCTGGATAAATCTCAGCTTGTCGAAGCCGTAGTTGACGCCCATGGCCAGGCCGGCCAGCACCGGCGCAGCCTGATAGCTCATCTGCGACATCAGGCTGAGGGTCAGGAATCCATGCGCAATGGTTCCGCCGAACGGCGTCTCGATCGCCCGGACCGGATCGACGTGGATGAACTGATGATCCTCGGTGCAGGCGGCGAAGGCGTCGATCCGCGCCTGATCGATCTCGATCCAGTCCGAGACGCCGACCTCCTGGCCGATGCGGGCGATCAGTTCGTCCGTCGTGATGGTCGGGCCGTCGATCATGGGTAACGTCCTTCGATGATCTGGGAAAACAGGGCCGGATCGACATTGCCGCCGGACAACAGGATGGCGGTGGTCAGGCCCTTGGTCTGGACCTTGCCGGCCAACAGCGCCGCCAGCGACACGGCCCCGCCCGGCTCGACCACCAGCTTGAGCGTTTCAAAGGCATAGGCCACGGCCCGCGCCGCCTCCTCGTCGGTGACGCTGATCGCCCGCTCAAGCCGCCGCTGGTTGATCGGAAAGGTCAGCTCGCCGGGGATTGGGGTCATCAGGGCGTCGCAGATGGTCTTGCCCGTCGCCGCCACCCCGACCCGTTCGCCCGCCGCCAGGGACCGGGCGGTGTCGTCATAGACCTCGGGCTCGACCCCGATGACGCGCGTCTCTGCGCTGCGGGCCTCAAACGCCAGGTTCAGCCCCGCGATCAGCCCGCCGCCCGAACAGCCGGACAACAGCTGGTCGATCGGGCCGTCGGCGTCCTCCAGGATTTCCAGCCCCGCCGTGCCCTGGCCGGCGATGACGAATGGATCGTCGAACGGCGGCACCAGCACGCTGCCGCGCTCGCGCGCGATCTCCTGGCCGATCGCCTCGCGGCTTTCGGAATAGCGATCATAGAGCCGCACCTCGCCGCCGTTGGCGCGCACGCCCGCGACCTTGATGGCCGGGCTGTCGGCCGGCATGACGATGATCGCCGCGGTCCCGACCCGCCGGGCCGCCGCCGCCACCGCCTGGGCGTGGTTGCCGGACGAATAGGCCACGACGCCGCGCGCCGTCTCGGCCTCGGTCAGACGGGCGATCCGGTTGTAAGCCCCGCGAAACTTGAAGGCGCCCATGACCTGTAGGTTCTCGGCCTTCATCAGCACCCGCCCGCCCAGCCGTTCGTTCAGGGCCGGGCTTTCGATCAGGGGCGTGCGTACCGCCTGGCCCTTGATGACGTGGGCCGCGTCCAGCACATCCTCGAACGTCGGGAGTTTGGTCATGGCCCTGTCTTAGCCGAAACTGACCCCGGCGAAAGGGAGACGCATGGCCGAACTGATCCTCGCCCTGGACCAGGGCACGACCTCGACGCGGGCAGTGGCCTTCGACCCGGACGGCTGGCGCCCGCGCGCCATGTCCCAGATTCCGTTGGAGCAGCATTTCCCGCATCCGGGCTGGGTCGAGCATGACGCCGCCGAGATCTGGCGCGCCGCGCTTCAGGTCTGCCGCGAGGCCATTCGCGAGGCCGGCGGGCCGGACCGTTTCGCCGCCATCGGCCTGACCAACCAGCGCGAGACGACGGTGCTGTGGGACCGGGCCACGGGCGCGGCCCTGCACCGCACTATCGTCTGGCAGGACCGGCGCACCGCCGCCGTCACCGAGGCCCTGGTCGCCCAGGGCCATGAGCCGACGGTTCGGGCCGAGACCGGCCTGGTGCTGGACCCGTATTTCTCGGCCTCCAAGATCGCCTGGCTGCTCGACCATGTCGACGGGGCGCGGGCGCGGGCCGAGGCCGGAGACCTGTGCGCCGGCACCATCGACGCCTGGCTGATGTTCAACCTGACCGGCGCCAAGCGCTTCGTCACCGACGTCACCAACGCCAGTCGCACCAGCCTGTTCGGCCTGAATGACCTGACCTGGCGTGACGATTTGCTGGAACTGTTCAACGTCCCGCGCGCGGTCCTGCCGGAAGTGCTGCCTTGCGCCGGGCTGTTCGGAGAGACGGATCCGGCCCTGTTCGGACGCGCCTTGCCGATCACCGGCTGCGCCGGCGACCAGCAGGCGGCCCTGGTCGGCCACGGCGCCCTCAGACCCGGCGCCACCAAGGTCACCTACGGCACCGGCGCCTTTCTGGTCGCCCACACCGGCGATCAGCCGGTCGCCTCGGACAACCGGCTGTTGTCGACGGTCGGCTATCAGGTCGGCGGCCAGACGGCCTATGCGCTGGAGGGTTCGATCTTCTCGGCCGGATCGACGGTCCAGTGGCTACGCGATTCCCTGGGCGCAGTCGGCCACAGCCGCGAAACCGAGACGGTGGCGCAGGGCCTGCCGGACAATGGCGGGGTCTATCTGGTGCCGGGATTCACCGGCCTGGGCGCGCCGTTCTGGGAAGCCGAGGCGCGCGGCGCGGTGTTCGGCCTGACCCGCGACGCCGGCCCCGCCCACATCGTGCGTGCGGGGCTAGAGGCCATGGCTTATCAGACCCGCGACCTTCTGGAAGCGCTCAAGGCTGACGGCGCTCCGCCGCCTCGCCGCCTCAGGGTCGACGGCGGGGTCACAGCCAACGGCTGGGTCATGCAGTTTCTGGCCGACATCACCGGCTGCGAGGTCGAGCGGCCCGCCTATCAGGAAATGACCGCGCTGGGCGCCGCGCGCCTGGCCGCCCTGGGCGCTGGGCTGATCGACAGCCTGGACCAGAGCCCCGCCGGCGAGCCCGCCGTCTGGTCCCCCGCCATGTCTGCCGCCGAGCGTGCCCGCCTCCTCGCCGGCTGGGACGCCGCCGTCGCCGGCTGCCTGGCCCAGGCGCGGGCGCGGGTTTGATTCTCCTCCCCATTCATGGGGAGGTGGCTAGCGTGATCCTTCTCCCCTTGCGGGAGAAGGTGGCGATCCGAAGGATTGACGGATGAGGGGTCGCACGAGTTTTTCGGCTGCGTGCACTGGAGAGGCCGGGGGCGGACAGGCCGTTGCGACCCCTCATCCGACCCGCTTCGCGGCCCACCTTCTCCCGCAAGGGGAGAAGGACAACAAAAGCCGGCACCGGCGATAGCAAATCACTCAGCCGGTGATAGCCTCCCCCCATGACCGACCCCGCCCCTGACGCCTTCACCGGATCCAAGCCCGTCGATGAGCGGTTGCGCTTTGACGAGGTGGCGCTTCAGGCATGGATGGCCGCCGCCATTCCTGACTTCGCCGGGCCGATGACGGTGCGCCAGTTCAAGGGCGGCCAGTCCAACCCGACCTATCTGATCACCACGCCGGGGCGCGACTATGTGCTGCGGCGCAAACCGCCGGGCGTCTTGCTGCCCTCGGCTCATGCGGTGGATCGCGAATACCGGGTGATCAGCGCGCTGTACGGTGCCGGCTATCCGGTGGCCCGGCCCTGGGGCCTGTGCGAAGACCCCGACGTCATCGGCACGGCCTTCTACGTCATGGACCGGGTCGAGGGCCGCATCCTGTGGAATCTCGGCCTGCCCGATCAGACGCCGGACCAACGCCGCGCCATCTATGAGGCCCAGATCGACGCCCTGGCCGATCTGCACAAGCTGGACCCCGAGGCCATCGGCCTGGGTGACTACGGCAAGGCCGGCAACTATTTCGCCCGCCAGGTCGGACGCTGGACCAAACAGTATCGGGCCTCCGAAACCGAAACCATCGACGCCATGGACCGGCTGATCGACTGGCTGCCGCAGGGGCTGCCGCAAGACGGCCCGGCCCGCATCGTCCACGGCGATTTCCGCCTCGACAATCTGATCCTTCATCCCGAGCGGGCCGAGGTGAAGGCGGTCCTGGACTGGGAGCTGTCGACCCTGGGCGATCCCCTGGCCGACATCAGCTATTTCCTGATCGCCTGGGTCATTCCCTCGACCGAGCGCAACGGCCTGGCCGGCCTGGATCTGGCTGAGCTGGGCATCCCGTCGATGCAGGACGTCATCGCCCGCTACTGCGCGCGCACGGGCCGCGACGGCCTGCCCCAGCTGGAGTGGCTGCTCAGCTACAATCTGTTTCGCCTGGCCGCCATCTGTCAGGGCATCGGCGGGCGCGTCCGCGACGGCACCGCCGCCAGCCCCCACGCCGCCGCCATGGCCGCCCGGGTCAAACCGCTGTCCGCCGGTGCCTGGCATTTCGCCCAGAGGGCGGGAGCATGAGCCTCAGCCGGCGCGCTGTCGGCCTCGGCGCGCTCGGCGCCGCGCTGGCGGCGAACCTGCCGGCGCAAGCCCGCACGCCCCTCAGCGGTTGGGAGCGCTGGTTCCACGAAGGTCGCTACCTTCCGCTCTATCTCGAACTGAAAGCCCAGGTCGAGGCGGGCGACCAGGCCGCGCGCGGCCAGCTGGTGCAGTTCGCCGCCTTCCTCGGTGACGAGGCGACGGCTATCGGACTGATCGAGACGCCGCCTACCACCTCCACGCCCCGGCCCGACCTTGGCCGCGCGACCAGCCAGGACGCGGTGGATGCCATCGCCGAGCGCGCACGCGGCACGCGCGTGGTCATCCTCAATGAGGCGCACAATGTGTCCGGCCATCGCGGCTTCGCAACCCAGGTCATGCGGGCGCTGCGGGACGAGGGGTTCGACTGGCTGGCGGCGGAGACGTTCGGAAACCACGCCGATGCGGCGGCACCGTCGATCCGTGGGTATCGACCGGGTCTACCCTTTGGCCTGGCCTTTGGTCACTACACGGCTGATCCGGTCTATGCCGAACTGGTGCGCGAGGCGGCTCGGCGCGGCTAATCGTTCGCGGCCTATGAACAACGCGGGGATCAGGACGCGCCCGACGGCGCTGACGGAGCGCTGCAGATCGCTACGCGCGAACAGGCCCAGGCCGAGAATCTGGCGTCCATCCTCGCAGAGAATCCCCAGGCGCGTGTGCTCGTCCTGGTCGGCTATTCTCACGCCATGGAGGTTGAAGGCCGCGGCGGGACCTGGTTCGCCGCCCGGCTGAAGACGCTGACCGGGCTGGATCCGCTGACGATCGAGCAGTCACAGAACTGGCCTGCACTCGATCCGGCCCATGACGCGCCCCATGTCGCCGCCGTGCTCGAACGGTTCGCGCCGTCGGTGCCGATCTGCGTCTGGAACGAGGATCAGATGGTGGCCGCGCCGGTCTATGCCGGACGCATGGATCTGTCTGTGTTTCATCCGCGCTGGTCGTCCACGCACGCCAGGCCGGGCTGGCTGGTCGCCGACCCCGAACGACGCGCCGTCACGGTTGAGGTTCCGCCCTTTGAGGGACCGGCACTCATCCAGGCCATGCGCGCCACCGAGGGGCCGGGCGGCGTCCCGGCTGATCAGTTCCTGCTGGCACCCGGCCAGCGCGAAGCGACCCTGCTCTTGCGACCGCACGGGTATTTTCTTCGTCTGGAGACGCCAGGCGGCTTCCAGCCTGCCTGGATGACGCTGGACGTCGCGGCCTAGTCCTCCACCCGCCAGACCCGCTCGATGACGATGCGCGGCTCCAGCATCTGACCCAGCATGACGCCTTCGCCCTCGGTGGCCGAGACCGGCGCGGCCAGGATGGCGCGCACCACCTCCATGCCCTGCACGACCCGTCCGAAGACGGCATAGCCCAGGTTGTCGCCATCGGCCGCCGGGCGGGCGTCCAGATAGGTCATGTTCCCGACCATGATGGTGAAATCGCCCGCCGCCGTACCCGGCTCGAAGCGGGGCATCGACACCGCGCCCTCGACATGGCTGAGCCCCGTCTGGGTCGTGGGTTCATGGGGGATGGGTGGCAGGGTCCGTTCACGGTCCTGATTGGTGCCGCCCTGGATCAGGCCCGATCCGCCGTAGCCCTGCATGGCCCGGTAGAAGGTCGTCCCTTCGAGCCGGCCCTGGTCGACATAGGCGAGGAAGTTGGCGGCGGTGATGGGCGCGCGAACGGTTTCCAGCTCGATGACGATTGTGCCCAGCGAGGTCTGGAGCGCCACGCGCGGCAAGGGCTGCGGCGGTCCCTCCTGGGCGCGGACCATCGGCGCGGCGAGGACCAGACAGGATAGAAGGGCAAGCAAGAGGCGGCGATGCATGGCGCGCTCCGGTATTACGAAACCTGAGCCTACATCCCCATCGCCGGTTCGGCCAAGCAGCTGAAATCCTTGAGGCGGGGTTTCGAGACGGCTCTGGCTGTCTCCGGTCTCGTCTGCAGAGGAAGCCTGCCGGCCCGCCGGGCGCGCCCTATCGCTTTTCGAACTTGCGCCCGCACCAGTATTTGAAGCCGCGATCGCGGGTGCAGCGCCAGCCGCGGCGGGTCAGCTCCATACCGACCATGCCGTTGAAGAAGCCGTGGGCCAGGACCAGCACATCGGTCCCCTCGGCGGCGCGCGCCTCCAGAAGATCGGCGGCGCGCCTGGCCCGGGCCTTGGCCTCCTCCCGGCACTCTTCGCCCTCGCCATGGTGGTCGAACGCCCACCACCAGACCCGTGCGATGACGCCCCAGGCGCGCGGCCCGACCTTGAACCAGTCGGGGAAGTTCGGGGGCGGCAACGGGGCCTCGATGAAGATTTCATCCTCGATACGGGGCCGGCCGCCGGCCACGGCCCTGGCCGTCTCAACTGCGCGCGGGCGCGTCGAATGAAAGATCACCGACCTCTGCGCCTGTTCGATCAGGCAGTCCGGTGGCACCTGACCAGGTAGCAGGCCGCCAACCTCGTAGCGCGCCCACCAGTCGACATAGCCGTCAGACGTCAGCTTGATCTTGCGCGACAGAGCCGGTTCGCCATGGCGCGCCAGCACGATCGCCCCCGGTCGCATGGGGACGGTCGACAAGGCGTCGGCACGGATCGGAGCCGTCTCAGTCATAGGCGGGGTTCGGCCCCTACTCCTCCGCTAGCGCCTGAACATGGGCGACCGCTGATCGCCCCAGCCCTTCAAGGTCGTAGCCGCCCTCCAGCGACGACACAACCCGGCCTTGCGCGTGCCGGCGTGCCACGTCAAGCACCGCGCGCGTCGCCCATGCAAAGTCTTCGGCTTCCAGCGACTGATGCGCCAGCGGATCGCGCCGGTGCGCGTCGAAACCGGCCGAAATCAGGATCAGGTCCGGCCCGAAGGCATCCAGCCCCTCCATCAGCCGCTCTTCGAAGGCGCGCCGCCAGGCCCGGGGGTCGGCATGGGCCCCCACCGGCGCATTGACGATGTTGCCCACGCCCGTCTCGGACGCCTCGCCGGTGCCGGGGTAGAGCGGTGACTGGTGGATCGAGCCCAGAAACAGGCTGCCGTCGGCCTCAAACGCCGCCTGGGTGCCGTTGCCGTGGTGGACGTCGAAGTCGATGACGGCCACCCGCCCAAGGCCCTCGGCCTGAGCCGCCCGCGCCGCGACCGCCAGGTTGGAGAACAGGCAAAAGCCCATGGCTGTGTCCGGCTCGGCGTGATGGCCCGGCGGCCGGACCGCGCAAAAGGCCCGTGCGCGCTCGCCGCGCACCACCGAGCGCACCGCATCCAGCGCCGCCCCCGCCGCCAGTCGCGCGGCCCGCACACTGCCGGGGGACAGCGCCGTGTCGGCGTCCAGTTGGCGGATCCCCGCCGCCGGCGAGGCGTCCAGGATGCGGCGGACATGGACGGTCGGGTGGACGCGCTGAAGGTCGTCGCTCGAAGCCTCGGAGGCGGCGATTGTCTCGCCATCCAGCCCGGCATCCGCCAGGGCCTCGAGTACCGCCTTCAGCCGACCCGGGTGCTCGGGATGACCGGTCCCAGGGTTGTGGCCCAGCATCGCCGGATGGGTATAAAGCGCGACCATGACCTCAACCTACCAGCCCCGCCTCAGACCCGCCACGCCCGCCGACGCCGAAGAGCTGGCCGCCCTGGCCGAGCGCACCTTCGTTGAGACCTTCATCGACGGCTTCAAGATTCCCTATCCGGCCGATGACCTCGCCGCCTTCAAGGCCGAGGTCTTTTCGCTGGAGGCGACGCGAGCGCGGTTGGCCAATCCCGACCACGACTGGGAGGTGGCCGAGCTGGACGGCCGCATCGTCGGATTTTCCGAGGTCGGGCCGGCCTCGATGCCTCACCCTGATCTGAAACCCGAGCACGGAGAGCTCAAGCGGCTCTACATCGCCTCGGAGGCGCAAGGCCTGGGCCTGGGCCGCGCGCTTCTGGAAAACGCGCTGGCGCGGATGGACCGCCGCCCCGGCCCCCAGTGGCTCAGCGTCTGGTCCGGCAATGACAAGGCCCAGCGGCTGTATCGTCACTACGGCTTCGACAAGGCCGGCGACTACGAGTTCCCGGTCGGGAGCTGGCGCGACCAGGAATTCATCTTCAGACGGGGCTAGGGCGACCATGAAGGACCATCCGGCGACACCGCATCCGCCGCTGCCTGACTATGACGACGCCGAGCGGGTGGCCCGGGCCGAACGCTTCCGCGACCACATGAGCCGCCGCCGCACGGTGCGCGACTATTCGGATCGACCGGTGCCGCGCGCCGTGGTCGAGGCCGCCATCCTGACCGCCGGGGGCGCCCCGTCCGGGGCCAATCACCAGCCCTGGTTCTTCGCCGTGATCGAGACCGCCGAGACCCGCCGCCGCGTCCGCGAAGCCGCCGAGGCCGAGGAGCGTGACTTCTACGCCACCAAGGCTCCGCAGGAATGGCTGAACGCCCTGGCTCCGCTCGGCACCGATCCGGACAAGTCGTTCCTGGAGACGGCCCCGGTGCTGATCGCCGTCTTCGCCCAGCGGCGCGGCGGGCCGAGGCCGGGCGACCACAAGAAGAACTACTATGTCGCCGAAAGTGTCGGCATCGCCACCGGCCTGCTGATCGCGGCCCTGCATGACGCCGGGCTCGCCACCCTGACCCACACGCCGGCGCCGATGGGTTTCCTCAGCGAGATCTGCGGCCGGCCCGACGACGAAAAGCCGTTCCTGCTGCTGGTCGCGGGCCACCCCACCGAAGACGCCACCGTCCCGATCGCCGCCCTCGACAAGAAGCCGCTGGACCAGATCGCCGCCTGGGTGTGAGGCAGACTGGCGCAAGGCCTGATTTTGATCCACCGTGGTCAGAACAGTCGGAGTCTGATCATGCGCTGGATCGTCCTCACCCCAATACTCATGGCCCTGGCAGTGCCCGCCCAGGCGCAGATCACGATCCGTCAAGCCGAACCCGCGACCCCCGAGCAGATTGCAGCGGCCCGAGCCGAGGCGGATCGCCTGATCTCTGAGGGCGATGCCGGAGCGTTCTTCGTCAATGTCAGCGAAGGGGCCGAACCTCGGGTGCGCCATCGGCTCAGTGGCCTGACCTGTCGCTTTGTGTCCGGCGAGCCGACCAACCAGGTCGTCATCTTCCCGTCGCCTTTACCGAGGGGCGATGACGTGGGCTGCAATGTCGGTTCCGGCGACCACTATCGCACCATCTATGCGACGCGCTTCGGCCAGTTCAACATTTCTCCGGATCAGGCTCTGGAAATCGGCGTTGCCGGGATTGTTCAGCGGCTCCCCGATGCCCGGCCCTACGATCAACCCATGACAACCGCCTCGACGGAGGGGGCCACCCCGACGCAGGCCCGCGCCTTCCGACTCGGCAACGGCTACACCCATGTCCAGGTCTCCCATGTCGGCGACTGGTCGATCAAGGAACGGCTGACCTGGCCGCAGCCGCCGTCCTCTCAGGAACAGGTGTTCAACGGTCTGATGTGGGTTCGGACGTTGCAAGACGTCATCGAGACCCAGCGCAACTGAGCGTGATCATCGGGTGGCTTTGCGCTATTCTTTCCGCATGATGCGCGCTCTACGCCACGCAGCCCACCCGCGATCCTGACGGAATGCTCCTTCCCCTCTTCACAGAATTGCGCCAGGCGCGGGTGCCCGTTTCTCTCAAGGAGTGGCTGCATCTGATGCAGGCGATGGACGCCGGCGTCACCGAGCGCCGGGTCGAGGACTTCTACCATCTGTCGCGCGCGATCCTGGTCAAGGACGAGAAACACTACGACCGCTTTGATCAGGTGTTCGGCAAGGTCTTCAAGGGGCTGGAGACCATCGGGCCGGACGAACTGGCCCCCGCTGAAATCCCCGAGGACTGGCTGCGCGCCCTGACCGAGCGGCATTTCACCGCCGAGGAGATGGCCCAGATCAACGCCATGGGCGGCTTCGACAAGCTGATGGACGAGCTGAGGAAGCGTCTAGAGGAACAGACGGAGCGCCATCAGGGCGGCTCCAAATGGATCGGTACCGGCGGGACCAGCCCCTTCGGCCACGGCGGCTATAATCCTGAGGGCGTGCGCATCGGCGGGCCGGGCCGACAGGGCCGCGCGGTCAAGGTCTGGGAAAAGCGCGAATACAAGAACCTGGACGACAGCGTCGAACTGGGCGTGCGCAACATCAAGGTGGCCCTGCGGCGTCTGCGCCGCTTTGCCCGCCAGGGGGCTGAGGACGAGCTGGATCTGGACGGCACCATCGACGCCACGGCCCGGCATGGCTACCTCGACGTCCAGCTGCGGCCCGAGCGGCGCAATACGGTCAAGGTGCTGCTCTTGCTCGACATCGGCGGCTCTATGGACGGCCACATCAAGGTCGCCGAAGAGCTGTTTTCGGCCGCCCGCTCCGAGTTCAAACACCTGGAGCACTTCTATTTCCACAACTGCCTCTATGAGGGCGTGTGGAAGGACAATCGGCGTCGCCACACCGAAAAGACCCCGACCTGGGATCTGCTGCACCGGTTTGGGCCGGACTGGCGCGTGGTCTTTGTCGGCGATGCGACCATGAGCCCCTATGAGGTCACCATGCCGGGCGGCTCGGTTGAGCACTGGAACGAGGAGGCCGGCGCGGTGTGGCTGCGCCGTGTGACCGAGACCTGGGACCGCATCGCCTGGATCAATCCGACGCCTGAGAAATACTGGGGCTACACCCCCTCCATCGGCCTGATCGACGAGGTCATCGGCCACCGGATGCATCCGATGACCTTGCAGGGCCTGGAGGCGGCCATGCGCGACCTGGCCCGCTGACGGGCCGTCAGACCGCGTCAGTGACGCCGGTCTTTCAGGCGTGTAGATTGAGCGACCTGGGATATCTAAGGGGACTGAAGTGTTTCTATTCACAGTGCTTTTGGCTGGCGCCCTGGTCGGCCAGCCTGAGGCGTCGACTGCGAGCGGCGAGCCAGCGCCGACTTGTTGGTTCGGTGACGCCTATGCCGCTGCCGGCGGAGAGTTCTGCCAAGATCAAACCGCAACGGAAACGCCTCCAGAACCAGCCCCGGAAGACCCTGAAGACTGCGTGCCGAACCGATGGGGCGTTTGTGGATCGGTATTCGACGCGCCGGCGGGCGCGGAGCCGGACCTTAACTATCAGAACGGCCCCGTAGCAGGCGCAACGCCCGATCCGAGCGGCTGTGAGCGGACTGTCGCAGAGCGCCGAGATCCGGTGACCGGACAGATCGAACGCTCAGTCGGCATTTCGTGTGTCGGCGGCTCCGATGACCCGCGCGCCCGCGAGGAGGTGGAGCGCCTGCGGCGCATCGTTCGGCCATCTGGAGAAGAAATCGACCGATGATTTCGACACTGCTGATTGCGGCCCTGGTTCTGGTCGGGGTTCAGGACCCGCCCGCGGGGGTGACGGCGACCCCGGCGCCCCGGACCGAGGCCCAGGCTCAGCTGGACGTCTGCCTCTTCAGCCGCTCTGCGGACGCCGCCTGCCTGACCATGCTTGAGGCCGAGGCCGGACTGGTTCCGCCTGAGGCGTTCGCTGCGGGCGACTCCATGGCCTGGGCTGACGTCGCCTGTGCGGACGACCGTCTTGTTGCGGGTCAGAACCGCTCTGACTGTCGGCGCGAACAGCGCGCGCTGTACCGCCGCGCCGAGCGCGCGCGCGCCGCCCTGACGTCCGGCACCGCCGGCGGCGTCTATGCTGAGGCGATGGCCGCGCCGCCGCCTGCGGCGACCGGGGTCGGCGATCCTGATGGCCTGGCCTTCAGCGAGAGTCGACGGGCCGTCGGCGACAACTGCGAGCAAAGCGCCAGCGCACGACGTGATCAGGACACCGGCAACAACTCATCGAGCCACACCTTCACCTGTTCGTTCGGGAACAGTGAGGAGGGCCGCGAACGGGCGCGCCGCACCCTTGAGGCCGTGATGGAGGCCGACTGACTCCAACCTGTCAGCCGCCCCCCGCGTGGCGCGATCGTCAGGCGCACCGCTCAGGATCCAGGCAGTGCGTACCAATGGGCTGCGCGCTCCGCCCTGGCCTTTCGTGCCGCCCTGGGATCTCCCGTCAGCTCTACGAAGAGCGAACAGGAACAAACCGAAGGGGTTGGGTTGACCTACTTCTTGCCCGGCTGGCCGATCGGCTTGGCATCTGCGCCACCACCGACCTTCATGCCCGGAGGGGGCGTGCCCGCCGACTTGCCGCCGGCGTCCTGCTTGCCGCCACCCATGCCGGGCTTGCCGCCCTGGCCTGACTTGCCCTTGTCCATGGTGAGCTTCCTTGATCCGTTTTGCCGCCAGAGCGCGGCCTCGGGTATCTCATCCGAGATACCCGCGTCAGGCAAGGGTGTTCTGGCGAGATCGTAGCCATAGGGTAATCGCCCAGGCGTGAGCCTCATGTCGGACCCGCGCCAGGGCCTCCAGCGGAGCCAGCCAGACCAGCTCATGGTCCTGTTCGATCTTGGCGGTCGGCTGATATCCCAACACCTCAGCAGTCCAGACGCCGGACAGGTTACGCAACGGCTCCCCTGTGGACCGCCGGAACACCTGGGCCGTGCGCCCGATGCAGGCCAGACCCCGAACCGTCAGCCCTGTCTCTTCGAGGAACTCGCGGGCCAGGGCCTGCGCCTCCGTCTCCTGGCCGTCGACCGCGCCGCCTGGCAGGTCGAAATAGGACCGGTCGCCACGATCGACGCGCACGCAGGCGATCAGCCCGTCGCGCTCGGCTATGCCAAAGGCGCAGGGCCGGTCCCGATAGACGACCCCGGGTTCGGCCTGGCCGAACGCAAGAACCGGCCCCTGCATCAGTCTGCGCCGAACATCGAATCCCACGGGTCGGCGACCGTGCCGTCCTCGACCTCGGCCACGCGCACGGCCGGCCAGCCGACGCGGGCCTGGGCCGAATCGCGCCAGGCCGCCGTAACCAGATCCCGCAGCTCCGACGCGCCGGCCGCCAGCCGGGTCAGCATGAACTGTCCGGAGACCTCATCGGCGGCCGCCAGCGAGCCGGACTGTTCCAGCCGGTAGAGAGCCGGCACCTCGGCCAAACCGCTCAGAATATAGGCCGGTACCCGGTCGCGGATGGGACAGGGACTGGCGCAGTCGCTCGGCGCGGCCATGGCGGCCACGACGGCGGCCACGTCGATACGGCCGTAGGGCCAGCTGTCGACCTGGCCGTGGAACTGGCGCGAGGTGGTGAAGCCCTCGGGGTTCGGATAGTCGCCCCAGCCGTTGTAGTGGATGGTCAGGTGCAGCGGCTGGGCCCCATCGCCGACATAGTGCGACAGCACCCCGATATCGCGCAGCAACAACGCCTCGCGCCGCTCGCGATCTTCGCGATACCAGGCGCGGCGACCCGGATCGGTTTCGCGCGCCTCCATGGCATTCAGGACCCGCCAGTATCCAAAGTCGCGGATCAGCTGCTGATAGCCGTCAATCACGGCATAGGGCAGATAGCCGGCATCGTCGACGTCCAGCCCAGCCTCGGCCAGAAGGCGCTCATATTCCGAGCGCAGCTCCGGCAGGGCCGTCACCGCCGGCCCCGCTTCGGACATGACCCGACCGGCATCGTCCAGATCGACGAAATGGGCCGTGTCACGGTCGCGGTCATGGGTGCGCCCCCCGCCCTTCCAGCGATCCGGTTCCCGCGACAGCTCGCCGACCTCGGCTGCGGCCGCCGCCGTCCTCAGAAAGGCCGGCAGGTCGTCCGGCAGGGATTGCATGGCCGCGACGCCAACCATTCGGTGTCCCGAGTTGCCCCAGGCTCCGGCCGAGGCGACCGGCAATGTGAGGGCGGCCATGGTGGCCAAGGTCAGGGCAAGGCGTTTCATCGTGAACTCCACATTCGCCCAAGGATTAGCCGAACTGCGTCAGCCACGCCAAGGCAGGTGACGAATGGCGCGGCGCGCAATAGACTCCCAGCCATGACTGACGCCGCGCACAAGCCAAACCCGATCCCCAATATGCTCACGGCCTTTCGGCTGGTGGCCGGGATCATCATGTTCCTGTTGCTGGCCGGGGCGATCATGTCGGCCTATCTGGATCCGCGGGATCAGTTCAATCTCTACAAGGCCGCCTTCGTCTGTTTCGTGCTGGCGGCGGTGACCGACTATTTCGATGGCTGGCTAGCGCGACGCTGGCACGCCGAGAGCCGCTGGGGTGCCATTCTCGATCCGATCGCGGACAAGATCTTGATCGCGGGGGCCATCGCCGGACTTCTGGCGTCGGGCACGACGGGCAATCTGGTCATTCCGTTCGGCCTGATCCTGTTTCGGGAGTTCGCCGTCTCAGCGCTGAGGGAGACGACCGCAGGCCGGATCGAGCTGAAGGTCACGATCCTGGCCAAATGGAAGACGGTGCTCCAAATGCTCGCGATCGGCGCGCAGCTGCTGATCCTGGCCTTTGGCGAAACGTTCGTGGAAGCCCCGTGGATGCCGACCTATGCCTGGCTGGCCGACACCCTGGTCTGGCTGGCCGCGCTGGCGACGCTGTGGACCGGCTGGGAATATTTCGCCAAGGCCCGCGAAGGACTCAGGGAATAGGCGAGCGAGCCGATCCAGAGTACAGAGCGCGCCATGGCCAAGGCAGACCCCGCTACCGATGCCGCCCGTCCCCTGCCGTTCGGCCAGGGTCTGCTGAAAGACACCTGGTGGTTCGCCGCCCTGTCGGGCGAGGTCGCAGCCGGGTCGCTCGAGCGCTACGAGATGTTGGGCGAGCCCGTCCTGATCGGACGCACCCGGGCCGGCCAGGTCTTTGCCCTGCGCGATATCTGTCCGCACCGGGCCGCGCCGCTTTCGGCGGGGCGGGTGGTTGACGCCCCGGGCGAGGGCGAATCAATCGAATGCCCCTATCACGGCTGGCGGTTCAAGCCGGACGGTGCCTGCGCCTCCATTCCGTCTCTGACTGCGGACCAGGACTATGACATCGAACGGATTCGCGTACGGTCCTATCCGGTGCGCGAGAGCCAGGGGCTGATCTTTGTCTGGATCGCGACCGATCCTCGCCTGGCAGGTGAACCGGACCACGAGCCGCCCCAGTTCCCCGGCGTGGTCGGCGGCGGCCCCAAGCTGGTCGAGCGGATGGATTTCGACGCTCACATGGACCACGCCGTGGTGGGTTTGATGGATCCTGCCCACGGCCCCTATGTTCACAAGCAATGGTGGTGGCGCACCGAGCATTCCATGCATGAGAAGGCCAAGGCATTCGAACCCCGCGAGTTCGGCTGGGCCATGGCGCGACACGCCCCGTCCTCGAACAGCCGGGCCTACAAGATCCTCGGAGGCGCACCGGCGACCGAGATCACCTTCCGTCTGCCCGGCTACCGCTGGGAGCACATCCAGGTCGGCGACAAACAGGTGCTGGCCCTGACCTGTCTGACCCCGATCACCGAAACCCGGACGCGCATCACCCAGATCTTCTGGTCGGATCATTGGGTCTTCGGCCTGGTCAAGCCGTTCCTGCAGGCCGGCGCACGCGCCTTCCTGAAACAGGACGGCGACATGGTGAACCTTCAGAACGAAGGCCTGCGTTACGACCCGGCCCTGATCTGGATCGACGACGCCGATCGGCAGGCCAAATGGTACCAGCAACTCAAGCGAGAATGGGTCAAGAGCCGCGCCGACAAGCGGCCTTTCGTCAATCCGATTGAGGCGACGACGCTTCGCTGGCGGAGCTGACCAGGGCGCGGTTCAGGGCCTTGAGAACCTGCAAGGCCGTGTGGATGGCCGCCTCATCAACGGAACTCGCCAGGCTCTCCGCCCAGGGCTGACGACGGCTGTTGGCCTCGGCGAAGGCGGCTTCTCCCTGAGCGGTCAGGCGAATGTGCGGTGCCCGAGCGTGGGCAGGATTGCGCAGCATCGCAACCAGATCCCGATCGGCCAGATCATTGACCACACGCTGAACGCTCTGGCGCGCCAGGCCCATCCGACGCGCCAGGTCGGAGACGGTACTGGCACCCGTCGCCGTGGCGATCGCTCCCATGACCTGCCAGCGCGCGCTGGTCATCCCCAGATCCGCCACCAGGGCATCGCTGGCCGTATTGACCCGGTCATTGAGGCGACCGACTTCGATCAGCAAGCGGGTCGGATCCGGATTGGGCATGATCCCCTAGGCCGTGATTCGACAGGGTGCTGTCAATACGGACAAAGAAAAGGCGGCGTTTCCGCCGCCTCGTCTTGCGCGAATGACGTGACGGACTAGGCCTTCATGCCGTTCAGCAGCATTGCAACCTGAGCGTTAATCCGGGCCGACAGCTGTTCCAGAGAGCCCTTGTCGAACAAGGCGTGGCGGTAGTTGCGGGTGTAGGCGCTTTGCAGCATCTCAGCCGCCAGGCGGGCATCGATGTCCCCCTTCAGCTCGCCGGCCTTGACGCCGTCGCGCAGGACATCGCTGATGAGGTTGGCCAGGCCGCGGTCCTGGACGCGCATCCGGCCCTCGGCGTCGTCGCCCTGGAGCCAGGAGCGCACCACAACGGCGCGCACCATCGGCAGATTATCGAACGACTGGCGGTAGCCGGCCGCGAAGAGGGCCGACAACCGGCTGGCGACACCGACCGAGGCGTCAGAACCCGCCGCTTCGCGCATGACGTCCATCATGGTTTCGGCGTCTTCGGTGTAGATGGCTTCGAACAGATCCGTCTTGTCAGTGAAATTGGCGAAGACGGCACCGGTCGACATTCCAGCGCGTTTGGCGATGTCGCGGATCGTGGCACCGTCATAGCCCAGTTCGCCGAACAGTTCGCGAGCGGCCTGCATCACCTTGACCCGGGTGCGGGCCTTGGCTTGCTGGCGGCGGTTGAGCTTGGCGGGGGCAACTTCAACGGCCTCGAACGGGCCGCGTACTTCAGAGTGGTTCATACTGTTGAGTCCCGCAGCGGGCGGGCCTTCTTGTTGGACAGGTTGTCAGAGGGCACTATCGACTGGCCGAAACCAACATAGCGTTGTGAGGCGAAATCGCACCGAGAAATGCGAATTTCACGGCACGATTGCGGCGAGACCGAGGCGTAGCTTTACAGTAGGACGTGGCCATGGGCGATATCATCAACTATCTCACGCTCGCGGCCATCGCGGCCGTCACGATCACCTTGGGTTTTGGCCTGTTCGCCCTGTTCAGGGGCGGAGACTTCGGTCGGTCCTGGTCCAATAGGCTCATGCGGCTAAGGGTCGCGCTTCAGGCAGTGGCGCTGGCGCTTCTGGCCTTGGGAGCCTTCATCGCCTCCAGGACGGGATAGATGGTGGTTCTGAACAAGATCTATACGCGTACGGGTGACAAAGGATTCACGCGCCTGGCCACCGGCGCGCCCGTGGCCAAGACCGACGCGCGCGTCCAGGCCTATGGCGACGTCGATGAAACGAACGCCTGTATCGGTCTGTGCCGTCTTCACACTGCGGCGGATGACGTCGTGGATGCCATGCTGGCGCGGATCCAGAACGAGCTGTTCGATCTGGGGGCAGATCTGGCGACACCGCCGGAGCCGAAACCGGACTGGGAGGTGCTGCGCGTCACCGCTGACCAGGTGACCCGGATTGAGGCGGAGATCGATTTCATGAATGCCGAACTGGAGCCGCTCACCTCGTTCGTGCTGCCGGGTGGCACGCCCCTGGCCGCGCATCTGCACCTGGCCCGCACCGTCTGCCGGCGTGCGGAGCGGCGGCTCGCAGACCTGGCCGGCAATGACGCCCAGGCGATCTCGCCCGAGAGTCTGGCCTATTTGAATCGACTGTCGGACCACCTGTTCGTGGCCTCGCGCTTCGCCAATGCGCGCGTCGGAGGCGACGTCTTATGGCAGCCCGGCGCGACACGGGCCCCGGCATGAACTCACGGACGGCTCGCCCCCTGCGGATCATCGCATTCCGGGACGATCTGGCCGGGCTCTTTCACGACATCAACGCCCAGTGGATCGAGACGATGTTCGTGTTGGAGCCAACCGATCGAGAGGTTCTCGAGAATCCGCGTGCGCTCATCGTCGATCCCGGCGGTGACATTCTCTTCGTCGAGGCCGGCGATCACGGCATCGTCGGCACCTGTGCTCTCCAGAAGACGGCACCGGGCCAGTTCGAGCTGACCAAGATGGGAGTGCTGGAAACCGCGCGCGGCAGCGGGGCCGGTCGCGCCCTGCTGCGAGCGACGATCGACCGCGCACGGGGGCTGGGCGCGCAGCGGCTGTACCTGCTGACGAACAGCAAGTGCGCCAGCGCCATTCGTCTGTATGAGGCCGCCGGATTCCGGCACGACGCCGGCATCATGGCTGAGTTCGGAGCCCGCTATGCGCGCTGCGACGTGGCGATGCTCTATTCGCCGGCCGGGGCCTGAGCGGCGGTCTCTGCGGCCGGCTGGGCCGGCAGGGCCTCGTCCGGCACCCCTCGGGCCCGGCGCTCGCGCGCACCCTGTTCGGCGGCGACGCGAATGGAGGCCTCCTGGCGGGACTCATCCGGCTGACGCCCCGTGATGTCAGGAATATAGATCGGTTGCGCGCAGACGCGGGTCGCTCCATCCCACCAGCGACCAGCCGCCTCGCACCGCTGGGACGGCCACACCCAGAACAGATGATAGATCCAGACCCCGGCACAGCCGATGGCGAACAGGCCCAGGAAGATCCACTTCAGGCGCTTGAGGGTGGTGCTCATGAGCGACACTTGGCGCCGTGCGCGCCGCTCCGCAAGGTTTGCCTGACCTCACGTCACGTTGACAGGGACGGATACCCGCGCCATGCGTCACCGCACATCTCTCCCAGCACACGAGCAGACGCATGAAGGTTCTCGTCCCGGTCAAGCGGGCTATCGATTCCAACGTCAAGGCGCGGGTCAAGTCCGATGGCTCCGGCGTCGATCTGGCCAACGTCAAGATGAGCATGAACCCCTTCGACGAGATCGCCGTCGAAGAGGCCGTGCGGATGAAGGAAGGCAAGGGCCACGCCGCCGGCACTGCGGATGAAATCGTCGTGGTCTCCATCGGCCCGGCCCAGGCGTCCGAGACGATCCGTACGGCCCTGGCCATCGGGGCGGACCGCGGCATTCTGGTTCAGTCCGACGCCGACCTGGACCCGCTGGCCGTGGCCAAGGTGCTCAAGGCCGTGGTCGAGGAGGAAAATCCCGACCTGGTGCTGATGGGCAAACAGTCGATCGACGGCGACAACAACGCCGCCGGCCAGATGCTGGCGGCCCTGCTCGACTGGCCGCAGGCCACCTTCGCCGGCAAGATCGAGATCGGCGGCGGCAAGGCCACCGTGACCCGCGAGGTCGACGGCGGCCTTCAGACCGTGGCGGCCCAGCTGCCGGCGGTGGTCACGGTTGACCTGCGCCTGAACACGCCGCGATACGCTTCCTTGCCCAACATTATGAAGGCCAAGAAAAAAGAGATCGCGACCAAGGCGGTGGCCGACTACGGCGTCGACGCCGCGCCGCGACTGAAGGTGCTCAAGGTCTCCGAGCCGCCCAAGCGTTCGGCGGGTGAGAAGGTCTCCGGGGCCGAGGATCTGGTCGCCAAACTCAAGTCCAAGGGGGTGCTGTAATGGCCGTTCTCGTCATCGCCGATCACGACGGAAACGCGGTGCGCGAAGCGACCGCGAAGACCGTGACCGCCGCCACCAAGCTGGGTGGGGATATCGATATCCTGGTCGTGGGCCAGGGTGCCAAGGCTGCCGCCGAGAGCGCCGCCAAGATCAAGGGCGTGCGCAAGGTCCTGCTGGCCGAGAGCGCCGAGCTGGGCAAGACCCTGGCCGAGGCGGTCGAGGCCACGGTTCTGCCGTTGGCGGGGGGCTATGACGCCATCCTGTCGCCGGCCAATACCGACGGGAAGAACTATTCGCCGCGTATCGCCGCCAAGCTGGATGTGGCCCCGATCTCGGACATCATCGAGGTCGTCAGCCCTGACACCTTCGTGCGCCCGATCTATGCCGGCAACGCGCTGGAGACGATCCAGTCGTCCGACGCCAAGAAGATCATCACCGTGCGCCCGACCGCCTTCGAGGCCGCCGGAGACGGCGGCTCGGCCTCGGTCGAGACGGTCAAGGGCGCCGACGCCCCCAAGACCGACTTCGTGTCCGAAGAAATGGTCAAGTCGGACCGGCCCGAGCTGGCCGCGGCCAAGATCGTCGTCTCGGGCGGCCGGGCCCTGGGATCGGCCGAAGAGTTCCACGCGGTCATGGACCCGCTGGCTGACAAGCTGGGGGCCGCCGTCGGCGCCTCGCGCGCGGCGGTCGACGCCGGCTATGCGCCGAATGACTATCAGGTCGGTCAGACCGGCAAGGTCGTGGCCCCGCAGCTGTACATCGCCATCGGCATTTCGGGTGCCATCCAGCACCTGGCCGGGATGAAGGATTCCAAGGTGATCGTCGCGATCAACAAGGACCCCGAGGCCCCGATCTTCCAGGTCGCCGACTACGGCTGGGTCACCGACTACAAGACCGCCGTGCCGGAACTGATGACGGCGCTGGGCTAGGTCGTCTCGATCCAGTCCAGCAAGCCCTCCGCTGCGACCGACACCTCGGCCCAGGTAAGTGCGAAGTCATCCAGATCGCCTGTGTAGGGGTCGGCGACCGATTGCCCTGTGCGACCGGGAACATGATCGAGCAGCAGGCTCAACTGGGCCGTCGAGTCATATGGCTCGACCGCGCGCAGGTCCCTGAGATTGGCGCGGTCCAGGGCGACGATCAGGTCAAACCGCCGGAAATCCTCCGGCTGGACCACGCGGCCCCTCAGGCCGGAGATGTCCACACCGTGGGCACGCGCCGTCGCCATGGCGCGTGCGTCGGGGGGATCCCCTGCGTGCCAGCCTCCAGTCCCAGCCGAATCAATCAACAGGTCCAGGCCGCGCGCCGCCGCGGCCTGCCTCAGCGCGCCCTCGGCCATCGGCGAGCGACAGATATTGCCGAGGCAGACGAGGAGCACGGACGTCATCGCCGTCCGAACAGCCGCTCGATGTCGGACAGCTTGAGCTCCACATAGGTGGGGCGGCCATGGTTACACTGGCCAGAGTGGGGCGTCGCCTCCATCTGGCGCAGCAGAGCATTCATCTCGTCTGCCGTGAGCCGACGTCCAGCCCGGATCGAGCCATGGCAGGCCATGGTCGAACAGACCTCGGCCAGCCGTTCCCTGAGCGCCAGGGTCTGGCCAGTTTCGGCCAGGTCGTCAGCAATGTCGCGGATCAAACCCTCGACGTCGGTGTCACCGAGCAGGGCCGGTGTCTCGCGCACCAGGATCGCCCCCGGCCCAAAGGCCTCCAGCACCAGTCCCAACTCGGCCAGGTCATCGGCCACGGCGGCGACCCGCTCGGCCTCGGCGGCCTCCAGCTGAACCACGACCGGCACCAGCAACGCCTGACGCGCCACGCCCCCGGCCGACATCTGGGCCTTCATGCGCTCATAGACGAGCCGTTCGTGGGCCGCGTGCTGATCGACCACGACCATGCCGTCGCGGGTCTGGGCCACGATATAGGTTTCATGCAGTTGCGCGCGGGCCGCCCCGAGCGGCCGATCCAGCAGATCAGGGGCCGCCGGGACCGGGGTCTCGGCGACGTCGGTGCCAGGCTCTACCCGCGCCGAAACATCCGACAGGCCGGGAATCACCGGCGCGGGTGCCGGGGCCGCAAAAGGGCTGGTCCAGGCCCCCGGGCGAAAGGCCGAAGGCGAGGGTCGCCAGGTCCCGGTTCCGCCCTGGAAGGCCGACAAGGCCTGGTCGGCGACGGTCGTCGAGGCCCGGTGGCCGGCCCCGGCCAGCGCGTGCTTCAACGCCCCAACGATCAGGCCGCGCGCCAGAGCGGGGTCGCGAAACCGCACCTCTGCCTTGGCCGGATGCACATTCACATCCACCTGGGTCGGATCCAGATCGATGAACAGCACCGCAGCCGGGTGGCGGTCCCGGGCCAGAAAATCGGTATAGGCGCCGCGCAAAGCCCCCTGCAGGAGGCGGTCTCGCACAGGTCGTCCGTTCACGAACAGGTACTGATGAGCGGCATTTCCGCGCGAATAGGTCGGCAAGCCGGCATAGCCCGACAGGCGGTGTCCGTCGCGACTCTGGTCGATCAGAAGCGCATTGTCGCCAAAGGCCTCGCCCAGGATCGCCGCCAGCCGCCGCAAGCGACCTTCATCGCCGGGATGCTCAGCTTCAAGCCTGAGAACTGGCCGCCCATCAAGCGTCAGGACGAAGGCCACCTGTGCGTGGGCCATGGCCTGGCGTTTGATTTCCTCCGAGATCGCCATGGCCTCGGCGCGCTCGGACTTCATGAACTTCAGCCGTGCCGGGGTGGCATAGAACAGGTCGCGGACCTCGACACGCGTACCGTGGTCGCCGGCAAACGCCGCCGGCCTGATCGGAGAAACCTCGCCGCCCTCGACAGAAATCGCGTAGGCCTGATCCCCGCTCGTGCGCGTACTGATCGTCAGGCGTGCGACCGAGCCGATCGATGGTAGCGCCTCACCGCGAAAGCCGAGGGTATGGATATTCAGCAGGTCGACATCGCCGGCGTCGTCTAGCTCCAGCTTGGACGTCGCATGGCGCTCGACGGCCAGCGGCAGCTCCTCCGGCCCCATGCCGCGACCGTCGTCGACGACCAGAATTCGGCTCAGGCCGCCGCCGTCGGCCTGGATCTCGATACGCCTGGCCCCCGCGTCAATGGCGTTCTCGACCAGTTCCTTGATGGCACTGGCAGGCCGCTCCACCACTTCGCCGGCGGCGATGCGGTTGACGACCTCGCTGGGGAGACGGCGGATGGGCATGAATCGGATGTTAGCCGTTCAGCGCGCTGACGGCATCAGTCCTGTCAGACGGACCCGAAGGTTCAGAGACCCGGCAGTTTGAAGCCCGAATTCTCACGCTGGATGACAACGGCCTGGCCGCCCGTCAGGGCCTGCAGGCGCTCCTGCTCGCGAACCGGGTCGATCACCAGATTGCCCGCCGTCGTCGAGGCGGTCTGGGTGGAGGGATCATCGCTGCGCCAGAACATCAGACGCTGGGCCCAACTCTCGTCCTTGTGGGCCAGATCGCCGAACTCATCGTCGATCACAAAGCGCGCCAGAGGATCAGCCTGATCGGCACCGGCCGCGTCGACCAGGGCCTGTTCGGTCGGCGACCGTACCGCGCCTTCGCGGGCACCCAGCAGGATGTCGCGCGCGGAAGAGGTCGGGTCCAGTTCCTGCGGCCGAGGCTCACCCGGCGTCGGCGGACGCAGCGCATAGTCCGGCGGCACGGTCAGCGGCGCAATCGAAACCACCCGGAATTCGTCCGGGGTGACCCGGCTCATGCCGGCAGCTCCCCTGAGGGTGTTGCAGGCGGACAGGCCGACGAGGGCCGTTCCGGCCACGATCAATACGGCGACGCGCGAACCACGCATGGACAACTCCGGTCATGTCGCCCGAAGCCGGGCAGACGTCTTTCAGACAGACGGTTACTCTGTTTGGCTCTCTGAGCCAACAGGCTGGGCCGCACGCTCGCTCAGGAAACTGTCGAGAATAAGGAGGCCGACGCCAACGGAGATCGCGGTATCGGCAATGTTGAAGATCCACGGAAATCCCAGGCCCGAAAAGTCGAGGAAATCGACAACCGCCCCGATCAGGATCCGATCAATGACATTGCCGAGCGCCCCACCGATGATCAGGCCGACCGCGACGGCAAATAGGCGGCGCTGGGCCTGCAAGGCCCACCAGGACATGGCCCCCGCCACGACCAAAGAAAAGCCGGTGAGCAGCCAGCGCGCCTCGCCGCCCGAGAACATTCCGAAGCTGACACCCGTATTGAGGGTAAAGGTCAGGTCAAAGATGCGGCTGATCTCGATCGTCTGGCCCAGGCTCATCCCAAGCCCAGTGAGGACCCACCATTTGCTCAACTGGTCCAGAATGACCGCCGCCACCGCCACGGCAAAGGCCAGGAGCGTCGTCTTTCTAAGGGGCATCAGGGCCATGGGCACTCCGTCGATTCAGGCCAGCCAGCCGGTTAAGGCCAATCGGGTCGAAAGGCAAAGGGGTTGGCACCTTTGGAAGGAACGAGATAAGGCCGAGCGATGATCCGATCGCCCTTTGACCTGACCGGCAAGATCGCCCTGGTGACGGGAGCCGGTCGTGGGCTCGGCAAGGAAATCGCCATCGCCCTGGCGGCGGCAGGGGCCGATGTACGGCTGGGCGGACGCACCGTGGCCCCTCTGGAGACGGCGGCCGCTCAGATCCAGGAGGCCGGCGGCACGGCCCAGCCCTGGCCCTTCGACCTGGCCGATGAGGCCGCGACCCGCGCTGCGGTTCAGCGGCTGGAACGTCTGGACGTTCTGGTCAATGCGGTTGGGATGCGCGATCGCAGACCACTGGCCGAGTTCGACATGGCGTCGGTGCGCAAAATGATCGAGGTCAATCTGATCTCGGCCTTCCTCATCAGCCGGGAAGCCGCCGCGCGGATGGGCCCGGGCGGACGGGTCATCAATCTGACCTCCATCGCCGGACCGATCGCGCGTGCCGGCGATGCAGCCTACACCATGGCCAAGGGCGGGCTGGACGCCCTGACGCGCGGCCTGGCGGCCGAGCTTGGCCCCAAGGGCGTCTCGGTCAACGCCATCGCCCCGGGCTATTTCCGCACCGAGGCCAATGCCGACTATGCCGCCGATCCTGACGTCGCCGCCTGGCTGGCGCGGCGCACCGCAACAGGACGTTGGGGCGAACCCCATGAAATCGCAGGGGCCGCGGTCTTCCTGGCGTCAGACGCCGCCAGCTATGTCACCGGCCATGTGCTGGTAGTCGACGGCGGCTATCTCAGCCACTTCTGACGCGCCTCGCCGAACAGCAGATTGTCGATCAGGCGGGTCCTGCCGATCCGCACCGCCAGCGACGCCACCGCTCCGCGCGCATCGATCGCGTCCAGCTCGGCCAGGGTGTCCGGATCGGCGATGGAGACATAGTCGGGGCGCGCCATCGGCTCGGCCGCCAGCACCTGTGACATCGCCGCGCGCAGGACCGCAGCGTCGCGTTCGCCTGCGTCGAACGCCGCCGCCGCCGCCCGCAGCGCCTCGATCAGACACAGCGCCGCCTGACGCTCATCGGTGGCCAGATAGACGTTGCGGCTGGACATCGCCAAGCCGTCCGGCTCGCGCACGGTCTCGGCCACCACGATCTCAACCGGCAAGTCCAGATCACGGGCCATGCGGCGGATCACGGCGCACTGCTGCGCGTCCTTCTGGCCAAACCAGGCCGCGTCCGGCTGGACCATGTTGAACAGCTTGGTCACCACCGTCGCCACGCCCGAGAAATGCCCCGGACGCACCGCCCCTTCCAGCGGGGCCGTCACCCCCTCGACCTCGATCCGGGTCGAGAAGCCAGGCGGATAGACGGTCTCGGGAGCGGGCGCGAACACCAGATCACAGCCCGCCGCCTCCAGCAGGGCCAGATCCCGCTCCAGATCGCGCGGATAGCGGGCCAGATCCTCGCTTGGCGCGAACTGGGTCGGGTTGACGAAGATCGAACAGGCGACGGCCCCCATCCGGGCCTTGGCCGCGCGCACCAGCGTCAGATGCCCCTCGTGCAAGAAGCCCATGGTCGGCACAAAACCCAGGCTGGGCAGGGCCCTACGTGCCGGACGCAGCTCCTCAAGCGTGGAAACGACCCTCATTACCCGCCCGCGCCGTAGATCGTACCCAGGGCCTCGTCCAGGGCCCCGTCCTCCATCTTGCGCGACGACTGGGCGTCAGTCGGGAAGGCCCCGCTCTCGACCTCTCCGACATAGGTGGCCACGGCCTCGCGCATGGCCTGACCAATTTCGGCGAAGCGTTTGGCGTGGCGCGGCGAGCGGCCGTCGAACAGACCCAGCAGATCGTGCCAGACCTGGACCTGGGCGTCGCAGTCCGGTCCCGCCCCAATCCCGATCACCGGAATGCTCAGCCGCCGCGAAACCTCGGCGGCCAGCTGGGCCGGCACCAGTTCCAGCACCAGGGCGAAGGCCCCGGCCGCCTGCAACGCCTCGGCGTCGGCAATCAGGGCGGCGGCTCCGGCCGCGTCCTTGGCCTGAACCTTCAGCCCGATGGTTCCGGCCGACTGCGGCGTGAAACCCAGATGCGCCATCACCGGAATGCCCAGATCGACCAGTCGCCGCACGATCGGCACGACGGCTCCGCCGCCTTCCATCTTGACCGCTCCGGCCCCGCCTTCGCTCATCATCCGCCCGGCATTGGCGATTGCCGATGCCTCATCGCGGAACGAAAGAAACGGCATATCCGCCACGACCAGGGCGGTCTGGGTGCCCCGCACCACCGACTGGCTCGCCCGCACGATGTCATTGACCGTCACCGACAGGGTGTCGCCGCGTCCATGCACGACATTGCCCATCGAATCCCCGACCAGCAGCACCGGAACGCCCGCTGCCTCGGCGATCAGGCCCGATGAATAGTCATAGGCGGTCAGCATGGCCCAGCGGCGGCCTTCGGTCTTGCGCTTGATGAGATCGAATGTGGTCGTCCGCATGACGGTGCCTCCGGGGGGAGCGGGGTTCTCCCCTATATGGCACGACCCGTTCCCCTTCGCACCCGCACAACAAATCGCGGGACTTTTCGGCCGCCTTCAGCTAGGAAGCGCCCCCTCCCCTCCCCATATTCTGGCCCGACATGAGCAAGATCCGCGTCCTTCGCGCCAAGTTGCACGGCATGACCGTGACCGGTGCCGACCTGCACTATCAGGGCTCGATCACCCTGGATCCACTGCTGTGCCAGGAAGCGGGCATCTATCCGATGGAGTTCGTCGAGATCTGGAACAAGAACTCTGGCGCGCGCATCGAAACCTACGTCATCCACGGCGAGCCGGGCTCGGGCTGCTGCGTCCTGAACGGAGCGGCGGCGCGGACCTGCCAGAAGGGTGACGAGGTTATCATCGCCGCCTCGACCTTCGTCGAGCCGGGCGACCTGTATCAACTCAAGCCCAAGGTCCTGGTCTTCGGGCCCGGCAACGTCGTGCGCCAGAAGATCACCTATGAGGTCGGCCAGACCCCGGACCTCGATTTTGAATTCCGTATGCGCGACACCGAGACGGGCGAGCGGATCATTCCGGGCACCTAGGCCTAGATCACCCCGGCCCTGAGCAGGTCGTGGACGTGCAGGATGCCGGCCGGTCGTCCCTCGTCGACCACGAACAGCACGGTGATCCGGGCCTCGTTCATCAGCTTGAGCGCCTCGGCCGCCAGGGTTCCGGCCTGAACGGTGCGCGGCCCTCGGGTCATCACCTCGCCGGCGGTATGGCCCAGCAGCCCGTCCATGTGCCGGCGTAGATCGCCGTCGGTGATCATCCCGACCAGCAGACCGTCAGCATCGACCACGGCGACCGAGCCGAAGCGTTTCTCACTCATCACCAGCAAGGCGCTCTGCATGGAGGCGTCCTGCCCGACCATCGGCAGTTCCGCAGCCCCGTGCATCAGGTCGCCGACGGTGCGCAGCATCGCCCCCAGCTTGCCGCCCGGATGGAAAATGCGGAAGTCCTGGGCCGTGAAGCCGGCGCGCTCGAGCAGGGCCACCGCCAGGGCGTCTCCCAGCGCAATCTGAAGCGTGGTTGAGGTCGTCGGCGCATCGACCTGCCCGGTTGCCTCGGGGGCGGTGGGCAGGAGCAGCAGAATATCGGACTGGCGGCCCAGCGCACTGTCGGCGTATGCAGTCATGCCGATCAGCGGCGCACCAAAGCGCTTGGCATAGGCGATCACATCGGCCAGCTCTCGCGTTTCGCCGGATTTCGACAGGGCCAAGACGGCATCGTCCGGCCCGATCATGCCCAGATCGCCGTGGCTGGCTTCGGTGGCGTGTACAAACATCGCCGGACGCCCGGTCGAGGCGAGCGTGGCGGCAATCTTGCGGGCGACGTGGCCCGACTTGCCGACGCCGGTACAGATCACCCGGCCCGACAGCCCCGCCAGGGTCTCGACTGCGTGCGCGAAAGGCTTGCCCAGACCATCGGCCATGGCGATCAGGGCCTCGGCCTCAGTGCGCAAAACCCGCTGACCGACCTCGACGGCCGCCGTCATTGCGAGGCCTCGGCCACCGACGAAAGATTGCCGGGCGAGCGACCGGGCCGCTGGGGCCACATCACCGCCGTGGCGATCAGGGCGACGGCGGCGACCGCCACCAGAGCATAGAAGAGCCGATCCGACATGACCGCGCTATAGCGCGCGCCGCGCGCCGCGTCCAAGCCGACGCTTGACGCGCCGCAACATGGGGCCTAGCCCCGTGCCAACTGACACGACATCGGAGCCGGGATGCCGATCCTGATCCTACTGCGCCACGGCCAGAGCCAGTGGAACCTTGAGAACCGCTTCACCGGCTGGGTCGACGTCGACCTGACCGAGACAGGCGAAGCCCAGGCCCGCAAGGGTGGCCAGTTGATCGCGGCCGAAGGGCTCGAGATCGACGAGGCCTTCACCTCGGTCCAGACCCGCGCGATCCGGACCAACAATCTGGCGCTGGATGCGGCGGGTCAGAGCTGGGTGCCGGTCACCAAGAACTGGCGCTTGAACGAGCGCCATTACGGGGCGCTGACCGGCCTGGACAAGGCCGAGACCATGGCCAAGCACGGCGAGGACCAGGTCAAGATCTGGCGGCGAAGCTATGACATACCGCCACCGCCGCTGGCCGCCGGGTCGGACTACGACCTGTCCTCGGACCGCCGCTATCAGGGAGCCGAGGTGCCGGCCACCGAAAGCCTGAAAATCACGCTGGAGCGGGTCCTCCCCTATTGGGAGGCGGCGATTGCGCCGCGCCTCGATGAGGGCAGGAACCTGATGGTCGCGGCGCACGGCAATTCCCTGCGCGCCATCGTCAAACACCTGTTCGACGTCTCGGACGCCGACATCGTCAATGTCGAGATCCCGACCGGCAACCCACTGGTGATCGAGCTGAGCGATCAGCTCAAGCCGGTCGCGGCCCGATATCTGGATCAGGAGCGGGCCCAGGCCCTGCCGGCGATTCCATGAGCACGGACCAGACCTTCATGGCCCGCGCCATCGCGCTGGCGACCACCCAGCTCGGCCACACGGCCCCCAATCCGCCGGTCGGCTGCGTGCTGGTCAAGGACGGCAAGCTACTGGCCGAAGGGGCCACGGCCAACGGCGGCCGGCCGCACGCCGAGGAACAGGCCCTTCCCCTGGCCGGAGACGACGCCCGCGGGGCGACGGCCTATGTCACCATGGAGCCCTGCGGGGCCCGTTCGTCAGGCCGGGCGTCCTGCGCCCAACGTCTGATCGATGCCGGCGTTTCGCGCGTCGTGATCGCCTCGCAAGACCCGTCACCGTTCGCAGCCGGACGGGGGGTCGAGCGTCTGAGGGCGGCGGGGCTGGACGTTGAAATCGGACTGATGGCCGCAGACGCCGCCATTTTGGCCGAGGGCTATCTGAACCGCCTGAAGACCGGCCGACCGATGGTACGGATCAGCGCCGACGGGGTCGGGTTCGATGCCCGCTTCGCCGCCTCCCCCAGTGCCGATCTGGAAGCGGAACTTCGGCGCCTGGGAGAGGCCGGCTATATGCGGGTCTGGGTACCTGAAGGGGCCCTGGCCGAGGCGCTCGAGGCCGAAGGTCTGCTGGCCCGCGATTAACCCCGTTATCGAGGGTTCCTTAACCGCTGAATGCTAGCTTCACAGGCTATGCAAGCCCGCTCGTTCAGCGAACAGCCCGCGCGCCTGACCCAGGCCGAAGCCGACGCCATCTGTGCTCGGCACGAGCGGCTGTGGAAGGCACGGCCGGGCGGGGCCCGGGCCGTGTTCGCTCGAGCCGACCTTTCAGGGCTGGACCTGTCCGGGCGAAGCCTGACCGATGCCGATTTTTCCGGGGCCGTTCTCGTCGGCTGCAACCTGGCCGGGACGCGGCTGGACAACGCCGTCTTCTTTGGCGCGGATCTGCGCGAGGCAGATCTGTCCGAGGCCAGCCTGCGTCGTACCGATCTGCGCGGTGCCTGCCTGCGCGGCGCCAATCTGTCGGGGGCGGACCTGTTTGAGGCTGATTTGCGCGAAGGAACCCTGGCAACCGCCGATTCGCGGGGCGGCTTTCGCGTTCTCAAACCCGACGGTCGGCCATCCGACGCCCAGGGGGTCTCTCTGGTCGGGGCCAATCTCGAACGCTCCAAGATGGCCGGCATCATCGCGGTCCAGGCCGACTTCACCGATGCGGTCATGCGGGATTGCAAGCTGGTTCGCGCCAACCTGAAACAGGCGACTCTGACGGGCGTTGACCTGGCCGGTGCCGATCTGTCGGGGGCCGATTTGTCGGGAGCCGACCTGACCGACGCGGTCCTGATCGGCGTCAAGACCGAGGCCTGGCGGACTGACGGAGCCGATCTGACCGGCGTTCTGACCGACAAGAGTTCCAGCCTGGACAATGTTTCGCCGCAGGTCGCGGCCGAACGCCTGGGAGCCCATGCGCGATGGTGCGAGACGTCCGGTGCCGAAGGCAGCCCCTCGGTGTTCGACGATCTGGACCTGCGGTTGCTGGAGTCCGTGTCAGGGTTCAACCTGACGGCGTTGTCGGCCCGGCGGGCGGTCTTCTATGGCCTCGACATGGAGGGTGTGAAGCTGCAGGGCGCGCACCTCGAAGGGGCCGACCTGCGGGCCTGCCGCCTGCGGGGGGCCGATCTTCGCGGCGCCCGCCTGGCCGGCGCACGCTTCAACGGGGCCGACCTGCGCGAGGCCCAGCTAGGGCCTCTGCTGATTGGACATGACCGGCTTCTGGCGGCGGATCTGACCGGGGCCGTCCTGAGGGGTGCGGACCTTTCCGGGGCCGACCTGCGCCACGCCTGTCTGATCGAGGCCGACCTGCGCCGCGCACGCCTTTCCGGCGCCTCCACACGCCAAGCCAATTTTTCCCTCGCGCTTCTCTCGGGGGCCCTGGGCCTTGAAGCCGACGTCCAAGAGGTTTCACCATGACCACCAGCCATCGACGACTTAGCCAGGGCGACCTGGAAATGATCCTGGGTGCCCATGAACGCTACGTTTCAGGTCGGAACGGCGGCCGCCGGGCCATCCTCAAGTTCGTCGACCTGTCAGGTCTGGACCTGTCGGGACGTCGGCTGGACGATGCCGATTTCACCGGCTGTATCTTCGATCACGCGCGTATGGTCCGAACCCAGCTGGAACGGGCCGTCCTGTTCGGCTGCGACCTGAGAAAGGCCGATCTGCGCGCCGCCAACCTTCGCCGTTCCGACATGAGAGGAACCTGCCTGCGCGGTGCCAATCTGTCGCTGGCTGACCTGACCCAGGCCGATTTCCGGGAGGGCAAGATCGGCATTCCACACCCCGAAAAGGGACTGACGGCTCTGCGTCATGAGATCCGGGCCGGGGATGCCGACGAGGTGAATTTCTCCGGGGCCACCCTGGACCAGATCAATCTGAACGGAGCCTCAGCCTTCGCGGCCGACTTCTCGGACTGTTCGATGCGGGGGGCCAAGCTGGCTGGAGCCAATCTGAAGGACGCCAACCTCGCCGGCGCTCTGCTCGAAGGTGCCGATGTGGTGGGTGCCAATCTCGAGGGCGCGCGCTTCGTCGGGGCCGTCCTGACCGGGTGCGAAATCGAAAAGGCCAAGATCGAGAAGGCTGACCTCAGCGGCTGTCTGCGAGCGCCTGTGGCCGACGGCTCAAGCCTCCAGGCGCTTGGACAGGCCGTTGCCCAGGCCGAGGCCTGGGCCCGGTCGGGGGGCCGTGAGGGAACGCCGGCCCTGATGGATCAGCTCGACCTGCGTCCGCTTCTGGACGGACTGAAAGGGCGGCGGTTGCCGGCCTTGAGCGCCCGCGGTGCCTGCCTTGTGGGCATGGACCTGGCCGGCGTCGAGCTACAGGGTGCCAATCTGGAGAATGCCGACCTGCGGGGCGCAATCCTGCGCGGGGCGGACCTGCGCGGCGCGCGCCTCGGCGGTGCCAATCTGGTCAAGGCAGACCTGCGCGGAGCCTTGCTGGGTCCTCTGCCGATCTCTGCCGATCGCTCAATGCCCACCGACCTCACGGGCACCCGACTTCGCTACGCCCAGCTTCAACAGGCCGATCTGCATCAGGCCGGACTGAAACAGGCTGATCTGACGGGAGCGGACCTGACCGGAGCGGACCTGCGCGATGCGATCCTGGCCGGGGCCGCGCTTCATGAGGTCGAGGGCCTCGATCTGGCGGCCTGATAAAGAAAAGGGCACCCCCGGGTGGGGATGCCCTCTGGCGGTCTGGCGGGCAAAAACCCTAGGCCGACTTTGCCGCCTTGGCCGATTTGGTCGGCTTGGCGTCGATGACGCTTTCATCAGAGGCCGAAATCGCGATGGTCCGCGGCTTCAGCGCCTCAGGAAGCTGGCGCTCCAGGCCGATAGCCAGCAGGCCATTCTCCAGCCGCGCATCGGTGACGACGACGTAGTCGGCCAGCTGGAAGCGGCGCTCGAAGTCGCGCTCAGCCAGGCCGCGATGCAGGAAGCGCCGATCATCGGTGCCGTCATTGGCCGCCTTGCGACCCGTGACGATCAGCACGTTCTCGCGAGCCTCGATGTTCAATTCGGCGGGCTTGAACCCGGCGACGGCCAGCTCAATGCGATAGCGGCTCTCATCCAGGCTTTCGATGTTGTAGGGCGGATAGCCCTGGCCTTCGGACTTCGATGCGGCTTCAAGCATCGTGAACAGGCGGTCGAAGCCGACGGCCGAACGGGTCAGGGGGGCGAAATCATAGTTGCGCATGGCAACCTCCTGCAGCAGCAAGGTTGAGCCGACCCGCGTCTTCCCGGGGCGGCCGGGGGATCGAAAGGGGTCGGCCCCGATCTGGGCACCGACGTCTCTCGCAAAGACCCGATCATCGGCGTCTTCGAGCTAACAGATGGGAAGGCCCATCACCCACACAAGGGGTGCACAGGTGACCTGATTTCTCGAACCGGCTATGGGCGTCAGATGTCATCTCGGGAGTTTTCCATGCGTCTTGCCTTCGCCGCCGTTGTCGCCCTGACGGCGCTGTCGCCATCCCTGGTCGCAGCCCAGACCTTCCCGATAGAGCGCGGGCAGGCGGCTCGTCCCGAGTTCACCGAGGACAGCGTCCTACAGTCGGTGATCGACGCGCCGCTGCGTTCCGAAGCCGAGCGCGCGCGCGACGCCCACCGTCGGCCCTTTGAAACCCTGACCTTCTGGGGCCTGCAGCCGGGCATGACGATCGTCGAGATCGAACCGGGTGCCGGAGCCTGGTGGACCCATATTCTGGCCCCCTACGCAACCCAGACCGGCGGCCGCTATGTCGCGGCCTGGATCGACACCGCCAATCCCCAGACCTCGCAGGGCGCGCGCGACGCACGGGCCGGGCTGGAGGCGACCTTCGCCGCCGATCCTGCGAACTTTGGAACGTCCAGCGCCGTCGACTTCGGGCCCCAATCCGGGGTCGCCATGCCAGACCGGAGTGCCGACATGGTTCTGGTCGCGCGGGCCTTCCACAACTGGGCGCGTGCCGAGGGTCGGACGGATCGCTACATGGGTGAGTTCTTCCGGGTGCTGAAACCCGGCGGCTATCTGGTGGTCGAGCAGCACCGGGCCGAAGCGGGCGTGGACGTCATGGCCTCGGCCGCGACCGGCTACGTCCCAGAGAGCTACGTCATCGCGGCCGCCGAACGCGCCGGCTTCGTGCTGGAGGCGCGCAGCGACCTGAACGCCAATCCGATGGACGGCCGCGACCACCCGTTCGGCGTCTGGACCTTGCCGCCGGTTCGGCGCTCTTCGCAGGACGGACGAGATCTGACCGCCGCCGAGCGCGCCCATTTCGACGCCATTGGCGAATCCGACCGGATGACCCTGCGTTTCGTGCGTCCGCTGTCTCCGGTCAGCTAGGGATTCCAGAGCCTCTCTAAGGGCTTTGACGGCTCTGCCGGGTCAGTTTAATCGGTTCGCGGTTCGATCTTAATTCCAGAGGAAACACCCTGCCTTGGCGACCTCGCCCGTTCGCTCACCGCAGGCCTTGAGCCGCCGGCACGTCCTGATGGCCGGCACCTGCCTGGCACTGGCCGGTTGCGGCCGGGCCTCCGCACCGACCGAGGCGGATGAACCGGTTGATCCCAACGCCCCGCCGGTCGGATCCCTGGCCTGGGCGATTGCCGGAAACTGGCGGGCCGACGGCCGCCCGCGGGACGTTTGGCGCCATCCGCTGGAAACGCTCGAGTTCTTTGAGATCGCGGCAGACCAGACCGTCGTGGAGATGTGGCCCGGTGCCGGCTACTGGGTCGAGATTCTGGCCCCGTATCTGGCCCGCGGCGGTGGGCACCTGTACTGTGCCAATTTCCAGGTCCAGCGGCCTGAGCCGGGAGATGATCCGGCCGGCGGAAACCTGGCCACAGCTCAGCTGGTCGCCCGGTTCCGCGAGCGGTTCGAAGGCAATCGCCGGCTCTACGGCGAGATTTCCATGACCGAATTCGGGCCGACGAGCGGCCCGATGGCCCCCGCCGGGACGGCCGACTTGGTGCTGTTCATGTCCCAGCTCCACAACTGGATGGCGGCTGGCATCGCCGAAAAGGCCTTTGAAGACGCCTATTCGGCCCTGCGCCCGGGCGGCACGCTCGGGATAGAACAGCACCGCGCGCCGGTCGGATCGATTCAGGATCCAGCCGCCGCCGACGGCTATGTCCAGGAGGCCTTCGTCAAGCAGCTGGCGGCCGAAGCCGGCTTTGCCTTTGTCGCCTCTAGCGAGGTCAACGCCAATGCGGCCGACACTCGCGATCATCCGTTCGGGGTCTGGACCCTGCCGCCCGAGCGTCGGTCGGCACCGCGGGGTGCGCCTCCTAACCCTTCATTCGATCATTCCGCCTATGATGCGATCGGCGAGTCCGACCGCATGACTCTCAAATTCAGGAAGCCCACCGCGTGAACCGCGCCCAGACCTATGCTGCCAATGCGCCCCTGATGGGTGTTCCGGGTGCCATGCCTCCCCCCGGCGGGCAGGGCGAGTGGTATCGGGGTGCCGGCGGTCTGCGCCTGCGCGCGGCCCTGTGGACCCCGGCCACGTCTCCACGCGGTACGGTGGTCTTCTCGCCGGGTCGGACCGAACCGATCGAGAAATACTACGAACTGTACGCCGACTTCCTGGCGCGTGGCTTTTGCGTTCTGGCCCACGACTGGCGCGGCCAGGGTCTGTCGGCGAGGCTGCTGCCCGATCGGATGAAAGGCCATGCCCGCGCCGTCGAGGAGTTTCTCGACGACTATGGCCGCCTGCTGGACCATTTTCAGGATCGGATGCCGCACCCCTGGATCGCGGTGGGTCATTCGATGGGCGGGGCGTTCAACCTTCTGACGCTCGAACACCACGAGCCACGCCTCGACGGGGCCCTGCTGTCCAGCCCGATGCTGCGGATCACCACCGGCAAGCGGTCAATGTGGTCGGCCAAGCTGGCCGTGCGCTGGAACCTGCGTCACGGTCGGTCGGCGGACTATGTGCTCGACAATATGGATGACCCGTTCGAGCACACATTCGAGGACAACGCCCTGACCCGCGACGCGCATCGCTATGAGCTGTTTCGTCAGCAGCTTTATGCGTGCCCGCATCTGGCCATCGGCGGACCGACGTGGGGCTGGCTGGCAACCGCTTTCGACGCCGGCGAACGGGCGCTGAAGCCACGGGCGTTGAAGTCGGTCAAGGTACCCGTCTCGATCGTCCAGGGTGGCGACGACAGCCGCGTCTGGAAACAGACCAACCGCTGGGCCGCCAAGCGCCTGGGACGAGGACGCTACGTTGAAATCCCCAACGCCGAACATGAAGTGCTGGCAGAGCTGGACGAAGCACGCAGCGTCTTCCTGACCGAGTTCGACGCCATGGCCGACTATCTGACGTCGCGCGGCCAGGCGGCGGCCTAGCCTGCCAGCAGCGCCCGAGCGGGCTCAAACAGGGCCGGGTCTCCCACCGCCAGGAGGCTGGACTCGCCGTTCGGCTCCTGGCCGTCCCAGGCCTGCACCCGCCCGCCCGCGGCTCGAACCAGGGCCATCGGTGCGGCCCAGTCCCAGGGCTTAAGACCGGCCTCAGCGACCAGGTCCATGCGCCCCGCCGCGACCATGGCATAGGCATAGGCGTCGCAGCCCAGCCGGGTCAGCCGGGTCGCAGCCTCCAGCCGGCTCCAGCCGTCGCGTGCCGGACCCTGGAACAGGGCCGGGTCGGTCGTCGACAGGGTCGCCGCGCCCAGACGAGGGCAGGGCCGGCACCGGATCGCCTCGCGCACACCGTCGCGCAAGCGCACAGCCCCGGACGCTCCCCCGCAAAAGACCTCTCCCAGGGCCGGGGCCGCAACCGTGCCGACGACGACCTCCTTCTGGTGCCGCAGCGCCACCAGCGTCGTCCACAGGGGCAGGCCGGAGATGAAGGCGCGCGTGCCGTCGATCGGATCGAGAATCCACACCCACTCGGCGTTGGGGCGATCCTCGCCATATTCCTCGCCGATGACGCCATGGTCAGGGAATCGCGCTGCGATCCGACGGCGGATGGCCGCTTCGGCGTCCCGATCAGCCTGGGTCACGGGGTCGAAGACACGACCCCTGCCCTTGTCATCATGGCCGCACCCGGCACGAAAAATAGGGACAGCGACCTCAGCCGCTGCCCCACAGAGTTCAAGAGAGAAGTCTTCAAGATCGGTCAGGAGCGTCATCGCCGGGCGGTCTGGCACAGGCCACCGCCCGGGTCACTCCCAAAACTCAGGGCGTTTCGCCTCCCTCGGCATGGAGCGACTTGGCCAGGTCGAGCAGGCGTCGACGCGGACGCTCATCGAGCTGGTAATAGGCCTGGATCAGGTCCAGCGTCTCTTTGCGTGAGAACATATCGGAGCGTTCAGGGCGGGGATGTTGCTGTTCCATGGCCTCGGCCAGCCCATCGTAGAAATAGCTGACCGGCGTTTCCAGGGCCTCGGACAACTGCCACAGACGCGCGGCCGAAATCCGGTTGGCCCCGCACTCATATTTCTGGATCTGCTGGAAGCGGATGCCGACCTGCATGGCCAGCTGCTGTTGTGTCAGGCCCAGCAGCCGACGCCGGCGGCGCAGGCGCTTGCCCAGGTGAAGGTCGATGTCGGTCGCCATTGGTCCCTATCCCTCAGGAGCGACCGTCCCATTCTTGGACGGCTCCCCTGACAAGGGGCAAGGCTCGTGCCGCAGACGAAAACCGGGGTTCATGTTCGCCGCCTGACAGGTGTCGGGTCTTGGCGCGGACGGTTTGAAGGGCTAGGACCGCCCCGCTCCCAACCCGTCGGACCGGCATGATCGCGGAAATCGGGCACTTTGCCCTCATCCTGGCTTTTCTCCTGGCTCTGCTGCAGGCCGCCTTCGGCCTTGTCGGCGGTGCGCGTCGCGATGTCCGGCTGATGGCGGGCGCGCGGGCGACAGCCCTGTTCCAGCTCCTGTTCGTGGCCATGGCCTTCTGTGCCCTGGCGATGGCCTATCTGATTCCGGATTTCTCGGTCACCCTGGTCCAGCAGCACAGCCATTCGACCCAGCCCTGGCCCTACCGGTTGGCGGCGACCTGGGGCAGTCACGAGGGCTCGTTGTTGCTGTGGGTGCTGATCCTGGCCCTCTATGGGGCTGCGGCGGCCCTGTTCGGTCGACGGCTTCGGCCAACCCTGGTGTCGCGAATGCTGGGCGTTCAGGCCCTGATCGCGATGGCCTTCCTGGGCTTTGCCCTGTTCACCTCCAATCCCTTCCTGCGGCTGGACCCGGCCCCGCTCGACGGTGCCGAGCTGAACCCGCTGCTCCAGGACCCCGGCCTCGTCCTGCACCCCCCCCTGCTCTATCTGGGCTATGTCGGCTTCTCGGCGGCCTTCTCGCTGGCCGCAGCCGCCCTGATCGAGGGCCGGGCCGACATGGCCTTCGCGCGCTGGCTGCGCCCCTGGGTGATTGCGGCCTGGTCGACCCTGACCCTGGGCATCGCCCTGGGGTCGTGGTGGGCCTATTACGAGTTGGGCTGGGGTGGCTGGTGGTTCTGGGATCCGGTCGAGAACGCGTCGCTGATGCCGTGGCTGGCCGGGACCGCCCTGCTGCATTCGGCGATCGTTCTGGAAAAGCGCGGGGCGCTCATCAGCTGGACGCTGCTGCTGTCAATCCTGACCTTTGCGCTCAGCCTACTGGGAACCTTCCTGGTGCGCTCAGGCGTCCTGACCAGCGTGCACGCCTTTGCCGTCGATCCCGCGCGGGGCACGGCGATCCTCGGCTTCACGGTTCTGGCAACGGGGGCGGCTCTGATGCTCTATGGCTGGCGCGCGCCGAAGATGCAGACCGGGGCGGTCTTTTCGCCAGTCTCGCGTGAGGCCGGACTGGCGCTCAACAACCTGTTCCTCATGGCCGCCACGGCGGCGGTGTTTCTGGGCACCTTCTACCCGGTCTTCGTCGAGGTGCTGTCGCAGGGCCGCGACCGCATCTCGGTGGGTCCGCCCTACTACGCCATCACCTTCGTACCCCTGGTGCTGCCGCTACTGGCCCTGGTCGTGTTCGGCCCCATGCTTCACTGGAAGCGCGACACCTTGAAAGGCCTGATCGGCCGGCTGAGGGTACCGCTGGCGATCGGTGTCCTGGGCCTGGTCGCTGCAATCTGGCTGATCGGAATGACCCATGTCCTTCAGATCCTGGGCACAGCGCTGGGCCTGTGGCTCATCGTCGGCTCGATCTGGGTCCTGGTCCGGCGCTGGACGGCGGGCGGCTCCGGCGAGGTGGGATGGCGCGTCCGGAAAACCCCACCGGCGGTATGGGCCGTCTGTCTGGCTCACGCCGGATTGGGCCTGACCACGCTGGGCATCGCATCGGTGACGGCGCTGGAGACCCAGACCGTCGCAACGGTAGCACCGGGCCAGTCATTCGACTTCGCAGGCCGCCGGGTCACCCTGACACGTGCCGAGATGGTCGACGGCCCCAACTATCGCGCCGAGCGCGTCACCTTGCAGACCACCGGTCCAGGCCTGAACCGCCAGATCACCTCGGAGCGCCGCTTCTATCCGGTGACCGGCACCTGGACGACCGAGGCCGGGATCGATCTGACCCCGATGGGAGCCTATTATGTGTCGCTGGGAGAGCGGCGGGGCGACGGCGTCGTCATTCGCGCCTGGAACCACCCGCTGGTCGGCTGGATCTGGTGGGGTGGCGTCATCATGGCCTTTGGGGGAGCCTTGAGCCTGACCGACCGGCGCCTGCGCCTGGCGGCCCCTTCCGCGCGAAAGGACCCGTCGTGATCCGTCGCCTGATGTTCTTTGCCCCGATCGCGGTCCTGATCGTTCTGGCGGGTCTGTTGTGGTTGGGTCTGGGTCGTGACCCCGAGGCGCTGCCCTCGACCCTGATCAATGAACCGCTGCCGGCCTTCGAGATGGCCGCTGTACGTGCCGGCGAGGTCGAGGGGCTGTCCAGCACCGACTTCACCACACGGCCCATGTTGCTGAACGTCTTTGCCAGCTGGTGTGTTGGCTGCCGGGTCGAACATCCGTTCCTGATGGAGTTGGCCCGGCGGGGCGTCGTCATCCAGGGTCTGAATTGGAAGGACGCGCCCGGAGATAGTGCGGCATGGCTGGCCGAACACGGGGACCCCTATGCACAGGTCGGTGCCGATCCTGAGGGACGAACCGGGATCGATCTGGGCGTCTCTGGCGCGCCCGAGACCTTCATCGTCGATGCCCAGGGCCGGGTCCGTTATCGCCATATCGGACCCATCACGCCGGACGTCTGGGAGGCGGATCTCGCCCCCATCCTGGCCCAGCTGGAGACGGAGGCATGAGCCACATCGCCTCCACCGTCCCCCACCGGCTTGTCCCGGGGCCCCATAACCTCGGCCCTCGCTCCATCTGGCACCGACTGGGGTTAGGGATGGCCGGGGCACGCCCGGCCATGACGAATATGGTGGCGATGATCAGCCTGTGCCTGACCGTCTTCCTCACCGCCGCCGCGCCCCTGCCGCCCGCACCGGTCGAGGACAGACCCCTGCCCAACCCGGTGCTGGAAGCGCGGGCTGTGGCCCTGCAACAGTCGCTACGCTGTGTCGTCTGTCAGAATGAGTCGATCGCTGAGTCTGGCGCGGTCCTGGCCGCCGATCTTCGCCAGGTCGTGCGCGAGCGGGTCGCTGCCGGCGACAGCGATGAAGAGGTCCGGGCCTTCATGGTCACACGCTATGGCGATTTCGTCCTGCTCAAGCCGCCCTTTGAGCCAGCCACCTGGCTCCTGTGGCTGGGGCCGATGCTTGTTCTGCTGCTGGGTGGCCTGGCGGTTGTCGCCTATTTGCGCAGGCGGCGCGCGGTGCCCGAGGCTGACGCCCTGTCGGCGGACGAGCGGGCGCGGCTCGAGGCCCTGCTGGCCGAAGAGGACGAGGCATGATCTGGCTCGTCGTCATCTCGATGGCGCTGCTCGCCGCCGCCGCCATCCTGATTCCCTTCATTCGCCCGGAGGTCGAGGTCGAAGCCGCGGCTCCCGCCCAGCCGCTGGCCCTCAAGGACCGTTTGGCCGAAATCGACAAACAGGCCGCCGAAGGCGAACTGTCAGACGCTGAGGCAGCTGCCCTTCGGTTGGAGGCCCAGCGCCGGGTTCTGGCTGAAGCCCGATCCGGCGAGACCATAGCCCGCCCCCTGAGCCCACACGGGCGAAGGCTGGTCGGTGGTGTATCGGCCCTGGTGATCGCGGTCGGCGGGATTGGCCTTTACGCCCTACTCGGTCGCCCCGACCTGGCCCGCCCGGTGGCTGAGGTGGCGGCTGCGGGTGACACCTCGCTGGAACGGATGATCGCCGCCCTCGAGGACCAGGTGCGCGAGACGCCGGACGATGCCGAGATGTGGGGCATCCTGGGCGGGGCCTATGCCCAGGCCGAGCGTTATGATTCGGCCGCCGGGGCCTATGCCCGCGCCGCCGTGCTGGCCCCAGAGGAGGCCCGGCTGCATTCGGCCCTGGGTGAGGTCCTGGTCCAGGTGGCGCAGGGAGTGGTCACCGATGATGCCCTGGTCGCCTTCCGGGCGGCTGTGGCCCGTGACCCATCTGATCCGCGCGCCCGCTATTTCCTTGCCTTGCGCAAGGACCAGACGGGCGACCGAGATGGGGCCATGGACGACTGGGTCACCTTGTTGAACAGCGCTCCCGCCGGTGCCCCCTGGGTGCCTCAGGTCCGGGCCCTGGTCGACCAGGTCGCCGCCGAACGCGGCATCGACGTCGCAGACAGGATCACAGGATCGGCCGCCGCCGGATCACCAGGTTCCTGATCTCGGTCATGTCTTCCATGGCGAAGCGGACGCCTTCGCGGCCCAGACCGGAATCCTTGGCCCCGCCATAGGGCATATTGTCGACCCGATAGGACGGGACGTCGCCGATGATGACGCCGCCGACTTCCAGCCGGTCCCAGGCCATCAGGGCCTTGTTCAGGTCATGGGTCATGACCCCGGCCTGCAGACCGTAGCGGCTGTCATTGACCTCCTCGATCGCCGCCTCGAACTCCGAATAGCGGCCCAGCGTCGCCACCGGCCCGAAGGCTTCCTCGCGGTTCAGCCGGGTATCGCGCCCGACGTTTTCGACCAGGGTGGCCTGCAGCATCGCCCCGTCCCGCGCGCCGCCGACCAGCACGCGCGCGCCGCCCGCCACCGCCTCGGCGATCCAGCTCTCGACCCGGCGGGCCTCGCCTTCGTCGATCATCGGGCCGATGAAGGTCGCCTCGTCCTTGGGGTCGCCGCAAGCCAGCTGGGCCGTGCGCGCCACCAGTCGGTCCCGCAGGTCGTCATAGATGTCGTCGTGGATCAGGATACGCTGCACCCCGATGCAGGACTGGCCGGACTGATAGAAGGCTCCAAAGACGATGCGCTCGACGGCATCGTCCAGATCGGCGTCGCGGTCGACGATGACGGCGGCGTTGCCGCCCAGCTCCAGCACCACCTTCTTCTTGCCGGCCTTGGCCTTCAGCGCCCAGCCGACATCCGGCGATCCGGTGAAGGACAACAGCTTCAGCCGCTCATCGGTCGTGAACAGATCAGCCCCGTCGCGCGTCGCTGGCAGGATCGAGAACGCCCCTTTGGGCAGGTCGGTCTCGGCCAGCACCTCGCCGATGATCAGCGCCCCCAGCGGCGTCTTGGACGCCGGCTTGAGCACAAACGGACAGCCCACCGCCAGCGCCGGCGCCACCTTGTGCGCCGCCAGATTGAGCGGAAAATTGAACGGCGAGATGAACGAGCACGGCCCGATCGGAACCCGTTTCCAGATCCCCTGATAGCCCTTGGCCCGGGCCGAGATGTCCAGCGGCTGATGCTCGCCGGTGATGCGCACGCTCTCTTCGGCCGCGACCCGGAAGGTGTCGATCAGGCGGCTGACCTCGCCGCGCGAATCTCGGATCGGCTTGCCGGCCTCCACGCACAGCGAATAGGCCAGCTCCTCGGCCCGTTCGGTGAAGCGGGCCACACAGTGCATCAGCACCGCCTGCCGCTCATAGGCCGCCATCTGGCGCATTGGCTCGACCGCCCGGGTCGCCCAGCCGATGGCTTCGTCGATCACGTCAGGCGTCGCCATGGCCACGCGGGCGGCGACCTGACCGGAGTATTTGTCGGTGACCTCCAGATCCAGATTGGGCTGCTGCGCCGCATTGGCCAGATACAGCGGCCATTCGTTCCTGAGCTTGGTCATCGAGGGCTCCTTTCCCCTTCGGGGTTATGGGACTGGAGAACGGCGGGCAAGCGTCCTAGGTTCTTCCCATGGACGATACGCCTGAAATCGACGGGGCCGCACCCGGCAAGACGCTGACGCCCCAGGCCCGCCGTGCCCTTGAAGAAGCTGCCGCCCGGCGCGCCTCAGCGCCGGCCCCTGACCTTCCGCACGAAGACGGCGGGCGCGGCGGCGAGGAACCGACCCGCTACGGCGACTGGGAAAAGAAGGGCCTGGCCGTCGATTTCTGACCGGAGGCTACGCAAGTCTCGCGGGAATCTTAAGGTTAAGTCGCCGTTTACTCGGTGTTTGGGTTTGAACGCTTGCGGCTTCAGGCGCTGCATGGCGCCATGAGACAGCTCCTGCCCGCACTCGCCTTCCTCGCCGCAATGGCCTTCCCGGTCGCGGCCCATGCACAACTCGCCGGCTACGGTGGTGGAGGCCATGGAGGGGGTGGCGGCGGTTGCCAGTCCGGCGGCTGCGGCGGCGGCCACGGCGGGGGTGGCTGTCAGACAGGCGGCTGCGGCGGTGGCGGTCATGGCGGGGGTCATGGCGGGGGTCATGGCGGGGGTGGCAGTATCAACGTCGGGGTCAACATCTCGAACCATGCCTCCGCCTATTCGAATGCCTATGCGGCCGCCTCTGCCCGGTCCTCGGCCTATGCCAGCCAGAGCGGTTTCTACGGTGGCTCCCAATCCCAGAGCATCGCCTATGGTTCGGCCTTCGCCGGCGGGGGCGGGTATGGCGGTGGCTATGGCTGCGCCTCGCCCTGTGGCGTGACCCCGGTTGGATATACGGTGGCCCCTTACGGTCCCGGCGGCCCTTTCATCACCTATACGGTCATCGACAGCCGCCGCATCAGCCGCGAGTCCTTCTATCAGGAAACGAGCTACGGCTATTCCGACAGCCATGGCCAGGGCTGCGTTCAGGCCTGTGATGTTCAGGTCCAGGGTCACGACGATCGCGGCACCTATGTGCGCGGCTACCACGAGGGCTACGAAACCGGCCATTCTGACCGGGGCTACAGCCAGGACTGCACGGATTGCTACGTTCCGCGCGAGCCGGCACCGCCACCGCCCTACCAGCCCGAGGCGGATCCGTACTATTTCCCGAGCCATCCCGAACAGGGCTGCTATCGCGGCGGGTCGGGCGAGTGTGGCTGACCTAGGCCCCGCCTGAGGCCATCACCACGACAAGCGCCGCCAGGGCCGTCAGGAAGGCCACCGCGCCCCAGTCGTCAGCCGCGCGCTCTTGGATCACCACCGGTGGCTGAGGCGGCGTCTCAACCAGCCGGATCAGGCCCCGCACGGCGCGACGCAACTCATCCAGACCATCACGGATCTGCCCCTTGGGACCCAGCTCCTCGCGAATCCAGCGTTCGACCACCGGCCGCGAGGCTGCCCACAGGTCATGGTCTGGATTGAGCCGCCGTGCCACGCCTTCGACTGAGACCATGGTCTTCTGTAGCAGGATCAGTTCGGGCCGCAGCCTCATGTCGAACAGGGCCGTGATCTCGAACAGCTGGCCCAGTAGACGCCCCATCGAGACATGGCTGGCCTGTTTGCCGATGACCGGCTCGCCAACCGCGCGCAGCGCCTGGGCGAAGGTTTCGACGCTGTGGTTGGCCGGCACATAGCCCGCCTCGAAATGGACGCGGGCGATGCGGTCGTAGTCGCGCGAAATGAACCCCCAGAGGATCTCGGCCAGATAGCGCCGCTCCGCCGGCCCGAGGCGTCCGACGATTCCGAAATCGATGGCGGTCAGCGTCTCCGGAGCCTTGGCGAACAGATTGCCCTCGTGAAGGTCGGCGTGGAAGACGCCATGGTCCAAGGCCTGAGACAGGAAGGCCCGCACCACCTTGTCCGCCAGGGCATTCAGATCGAAGGCCGGGTTGCTGAGAATGGCCGGATCGGTCATCGGCAGACCAGGAGCCCACCCCAGGGTCAGCACGCGCTTGCCGACGCCGTCCCAGATCACCGGTGGGGCCGACATATAGCCGTCCTTGGCCATGACCTCAGACAGTTCTGAGGCCGCGGCGGCCTCCAGCCTCATGTCCAATTCCAGGCTCAGGGCGCGGGCGATGGTCTCGACGAAGGCCGAGGGCTCGAGCCGGCGCGAGATTGGGACCAGCCGCCAGACGATACGCGCGCCCAGCCGCATGGAATCCAGGCCCTTTTCGACCTGGCGTTCGACACCGGGACGCAAGACCTTGACCGCCACCGGCGTACCATCCAGCAGGCGTGCCCGATGGGCCTGGGCCAGCGATGCGGCAGCGACGGCAGGTTCGAAATCGATGAACAGGGCCTCGACCGGCTTACCGAGCGAACGTTCGACTTCTCGACGGGCCTGGGCGACAGGGAACGGCGGCAAGGCGTCCTTCAGCCGGCCCAGATCGCGCGCAAACTCCAACCCGAAAATATCGGCCCGCGTGGCCAGCACCTGACCCAGTTTGATGGCCACCGGGCCCAGCCGCTCGAACGCCTTGCCCAGTCGCTGGCCGGGCCGCCCCTGGCGACCCTCCCGCCCCGAAAAAACCTGGACACTCCAGGCTAGGGGCCGGGTCCAGGCCGGCAGCAGCGGGTTTATCTCGCGCGGGACCAGGGCGTCGTGTCGGATGAGGATCCACAGCCAGCCGAGCAGACGGAAGAAGGCCGTCACCGGGTTCCTGACCGGATGGTCAGCCGGCGGCGGCGGCGGGTCGCGATAGACGGGGCCGCTCAGATCGCCCACCCGTGATGCAGCGCCGCGATGCCGCCGGAGTAGTCGGTCCAGCCCACGCGGCTGAACCCGGCCTCGCCGATCATGCGCGCGAACGTCTTCTGGTCGGGAAAGCGGCGAATGGATTCGACCAGATACTGATAGCTGTCGCGGTCGCCGGCCACAGCCTGGCCGATGGCGGGTATCGCGTTGAACGACCAGGCATCATAGGCCGCCCGAACCGCCGAGGCATTGGGTCGGGAAAATTCGAGGCAGAGGAACCGACCGCCAGGCTTAAGCACCCGGCGGGCCTCGGAAAGGGCGGTCGGAACGTGGGCAACGTTGCGGATCCCGAACGAGATCACATAGGCGTCGGCGACCGCATCCGGGATCGGCAGCTTCATGGCGTCACCGACGTTCCAGGTCATTTCAGGCTCGCCGCCCTTCTTGCGTCCGGCGGCGATCATCTCGGCGTTGTAGTCAATGACCATGACCGTCGCGTCGGGTCCGCCGCGGCGGTGCTGGACCTTGCGGGCCATCTTCGAGAAGCGGCGGGCCATGTCGCCGGTACCACCGGCCAGATCCAGGATCAGTTCCCCCGGCTGGGGGTTCAGGCGGTTGGCCGCCATGTCCTTCCAGAGGCGGTGCACGCCGCCGGACATGAGGTCATTCATCAGGTCGTACTGATCGGCAACGCTGTCGAAGACGCCACGAACCAGACGTACCTTCTCGCGCGCATCGACGTCACGGAATCCAAAGCTCGAAGTGCCGGGTGCCTCGCTCATGGGCGGGGCTTTAGCGCCTTATCGGGCCTGGGTCACGGGCTGTCGCGACGTAACGTCCTGCGAACGACGCGGTTGGCCAGCAAAGTCCGAGGCAAAGGCCGGGTCGATCAGGCTTCGGAAGTCACCCTGAGAGACCACGACCTGATAGCTGCCCTCGGCGTAGGGGCCGACCAGATAGGGTCCGATCAGGAACTCCAGGCCGCCCGCACGACCTTCTGTGGTCGACGGGGCCAGCACGAACGGGGTCTGGATCGCCCTCGGACACGACCAGGCCCCTGAGCCACCCAGGGTCAGGCTGGACGGCTCACCCGTCGCCTCGGCGCGCGCGGAATTGATGGCGCTGCACAGAGCCTGATCCAGGGCCGACAGATCGGCCCCCGACCGGAACAGCGAGGCAGGCTGGATACGGCGATCGCCGGTCTTGTCCCACAATACGGCACCGAAGCCGGTATTCGGGTGCGCCCCGCCGGTGTATTCGAAATTCGTCTCGCGCAGGCTGAGCAGGCGGGCCGTCTGGCCGGCGACCTCGTAGGTCACCTCGCGTGAGTAGGGCTGCATCGCCTCCTCACCGGTGAATTCCGTGTGATCGGACTGCGCCCCTTCGAGGAATTCACGCAGCGACCGGACTTCCTCGCCATAGAGGGCCGCGTGCAGATCCGGATAGGCGGTGATGGCCTGGGGCAGCGACAGTTCGACATCGGCATAGGCGGTGTCGCGCGAATAGGTCAGGGGCGCGGCCTGGGTCGCCGCCGTCACCTGCGGATCGGTATGGGGCTGAGCCGGCGGCGTCCCGGCCGGTGGCGTCTGGGTCGCCTCGTCAGTGTTGCGCTGACACGCAGCCAGCAGCGTCACGGCAGTCAGGGCAGTCAGGGCGATCAGAACCGGCTTCATGGTCAACTCCACAACAGGCCACCCAATACTATCGCGGCCAGAAGGATAAGTCCCGCCTCGCGGTTGGACTTGAACAGCTTCAGGGCCAGCGCCGGGTCATCGCGGCCCAGTCGCCGGACCTGAAGGGCCAGGTGCCCCCCATAGGCCAGCACTCCAATGGCGAAAATCGGGCCGAGCGCGGCCTGGGCTCCGGCCAGCGCCGCCATCACCACCGCCAGCCCATAGAAGACGGCGACCCCGGTCTTCACCTGTCGCCCCAGCCGCCGGGCCGAGGACTTCACCCCGACCATGGCGTCGTCCTCGATGTCCTGAAGGGCATAGATGGTGTCATAGCCGAGCGTCCAGAACACGCCGCCGAGATATAGAAGGACGGCCGGTAGATAGGTCTGCCAGGCCAGGGCCGTGGTCACCTCGGCGGGGCCCGCCGGGCTCCACCAGAAGGGCCGGAACTCGCCGGCGATCTCGCTCGGCAACAGGTTGGCCGCCGCCAGCGGCAGGGCCGCTGCAAACCCCATCAGCGCGCCCCAGTTAAAGGTCAGGCCCAGCCAGGCCTGGGGCCACCAGGTAATCCGCTTCATAAAGGGATAGGCCGCCACGAGACCCAGCGAGCCGACCCCGAGCCAGATCGCCGTCACCGGCAACGTCACCAGGATCGACAGGGAGATCAGACAACAGACGGCGATGAAGGCCAACGCCTGTCTGACACTGATCCGGCCTGACGCCAGCGGACGGTCGGCGGTTCTTGCGACCTGCCGGTCGATGTCGCGATCGACCACATCGTTGAACGCACAGCCCGCCGCGCGCATCAGCACGGCCCCCAGGCCGAAACCGACGAACAACCACAGATCGTACAGGTCCGGGGTCTTGCGATACTGGGTCAGGGCCAGGGCGATGCCCTGCCAGCCTGGAATGAGCAGCAGCCAGATACCGATGGGCCGGTCCAACCGACCCAGCTTGAGCCAGGGCTTGAAAGCCTCCGGGGCCGACCGGTCGACCCAATTGGTCCGGGGCGCGTCAGGCAGTCGGGGGTCGGCTGTCAACGGGCCAGCCGCCCGTCGGTCAGGGCCGTGGATTCGAAGTCGAAGCAAATCCCTGCATCCGGGGCCTTCACCGGTACGGTGACCGTGGGCGCTCCGATCTGTCGCACCAGATGGCGCAGGACGTTGAGCCGGGCCTTCTTTTTCTTATCGGTCGCCACGATGGTCCAGGGCGCATGGCGGGTGTGGCTGGCCGACAGCATGGCGTCGCGCGCGACGGTATAGTCGTCCCAGCGCTTCTGGGCCTCGCCGTCCAGCGACGAGATCTTGAACTTCTTGAGCGGATCGTCGACTCGCGCCGTCAGGCGGGCGGCCTGTTCGGCCTTGGAGATGTCGAGCCAGAATTTCACGATCTGGACGCCGCCTTCGATCAGCATTTCCTCGAACCGGGGGACGTCGCGGATGAAGTCGGCCTGCTCTTCAGGGGTCGAAAAGCCCATCACCACCTCGACCCCGGCCCGGTTGTACCAGGAGCGGTCGAACAACACGGCCTCTCCCGCCGCCGGGAGGTGGGCGACATAGCGCTGGAAATACCACTGGGTGATTTCGCGATCGGACGGCTTGGGCAGGGAAACGACCCGGGTCTGGCGCGGGGCCATGTGCTCCGTCACCCGCTTGATCGCTCCGCCCTTGCCGGCGGTGTCGCGGCCCTCGAAGATCACCAGGATCTTGCGGCCCTGCTCAATGGCCCAGACCTGACTTTCAACCAGGGCGATCTGCAGCTGTTCCAGTTCGGCCTCATAGGCCTTGGTGGCTTTCTTGCTCATACTCAAAACCTAGCAGCCTTCGCACCGTCAGTCCTTCAAGAAGAACAGCGCTTCGACCGACGTCCCCAACGCCCGCGCTAGATCCAGGGCCAGCAGGGTGGACGGTATGAAAACGCCGTTCTCCACCGTGTTGATCGTCTTGCGCGACACCCCGATCCGCTCCGCCAGTTCCGCCTGGGTCAGACCCGCTTCCGTGCGGACCTGCTTGAGATGCGAACCGAGCCGGGGATCACCCATCGGCCCTGCCCGCCTGTCGGTCCAACCAGGCGAAGCGGCAGCCCGCGACCGATCCGCCTAGCGTCACAGCCAGCACGATAGCCGGAACCGTCCACTCCGGTCGCCAGAGGCTGATCGCCAAAACGATCGTGCCCGCCGCCATCAGGACGACGAAAGCCAAGCCGAGCGACCGCGCCCGGAACGCGCGACTGAGTTCGTCATCGAGGTGCTTTCGCTCTCGCCGCGAGACGAAATCCCAGCCCATGATCACCGCGACCACCAGCCAGGCATAGAGGATCGGCAAGCCCAGGCGCATATAGTCAAAGAATCCAGTCTCACCGGCCTGAATGTCACGCTAGGCCTCCGCCGCCACGATCAGCATGACGACGTTGGTAAGCGGAAACATCCAGAGCTGCCTGGTCCGCTCGGCCTGCAGGCGCTCGCGCCGAGTTTGCTTTGTCACGGTTCACCTCGCGAAGCGAAAGATCTTATGTAACCCTTAGGTGACATATCGCCTCAAGGTTACATCCCGTCAAGCTCGAATTGCCCCCCGGCCTTCAGGCCAGCGCCCCCCGCAGCGCCACCGCCATCCCGCCCTCGCCCCTCACCTGGACGGCCGAAAGCCCCTTCCACCGCGCCATGTCCAGCAGGCGCAACGCCAGATCCGGCGCCACTGCCTCCGGCTCAGCGTGATCCTCCCGATGCACCGCCTGCACCCGCAATACCTTCGCCTGCCGGTCCGCCTTCAGATCGACCCGCGCGGTCAGGCGTGCGTTCTGCAGGAAGGGCAGGACGTAATAGCCGTGGGTGCGCTTGTGGGCCGGGACATAGATCTCAATCCGGTAGTGAAAGCCGAAGATCCGCTCGGCCCGCTCGCGCCGCCAGATCAGATTGTCGAACGGCGACAACAGGGCCGTCGCCGCCACCGGCCGGGGTCGCGGTGCCTGGTGATGCAGCCACGCCGGCCTGCCCCAGCCCTTGACCTGGACCGGGATCAGCACGCCCGCTTCTTCAAGCTCGGCTATCCGCGCGCGCGTCTCGGCCGGGTCCATGCGAAAATAGTCTCTCAGGTCGGTCTCGGTGGCCACACCCATGGCCCTGGCTGCGATCTCGATCAGCTTTGCTTGCGCGTCCTCGACGGTCGGGGTCGGGGTCGCCACAATCTCAGCCGGCAGCACGCGCTCGGGAAGGTCGTACAGGCGCTCGAACCCGCGCCGAGTCGCGGTCGTGACCAGCCCGGCCCAGAACAGCCATTCGACCGCGCGCTTACCGTCCGACCAGCCCCACCATCCGCCGGCACCCTTGCCGGCCTGGTCCAGCTCGCCCGCCGACAGCGGGCCGCGCCGCCGGATCTGGTCCAGCACCTGTTCGATATAGGTCCGTTTCTCGCGGCCGAACCGGGCCAGGCCGGAATAGGTGCCGATCCCGGCCTCCGCCCGCGCCATGCGCCAGCGCAACAGCGGCTGATGCTCGATCGGGATCAGCGAGGCCTCGTGGCCCCAGTATTCGAACAGCTTCTTCCGACCGCCCCAGGCCAGGGCGTCCAGATCACCGTGGTCATAGCCCCCCAGCCGCGCGAACGGCGGCAGATAGTGCGACCGGCTCAGCACATTGACCGAATCGATCTGGATCAGCCCGACCCGGTCGAACACCCGCTTCAGGTGGGTCTTGCCGGGCCGCGCCGGGCGACGATCCCCAAACCCTTGCGCCAACAGCGCAATACGCCGGGCCTGGAGGGCGGTGAGGGATTCGACGGCGGCCATGGGATGTTCTTAGTGTGTTCCCCGTCCCGCGTCTCGCTTCAATGATCCTTGTCCCGCGCAGGGACAGGACACAGAAAGCTACCCCCGCCGCCAGGTCGCGCCGTTGGGACCGTCCATCACCACGACATTCAGCGCCGACAGCTCGTCGCGGATACGGTCGGCGGCGGGCCAGTCCCTGGTCGCGCGCGCGGCGGCGCGCGCCTCCAGCAGCGCCTCGACCTGGGCTTTCAAGGCGTCGTCGGCCCCCCCCTCGAACCAGACGTTCGGATCCTGCTGCAACAGTCCGATCAGCCGGCCGGCCGCCCTGAGTTCTCCGGCGCGCGCGGCCGCCGTGGTCGGCTCTGAATCGTTCAGGGCACGCTCGACGGCTCCCGCCGCCTCGAACAACACCGCCAGCGCCGCAGGCGTATTCAGGTCGTCGGACAGCGCCTCCACCATGGCGGCAGGAGCTTCAGAATCCGCGATCCCACCCGCATCGGCGGCCCGTCTCAGGGCTCCGTACAGGCGGTCGAGGTTCTTGCGCGCCTGGTCGACCAGCTGGTCAGTCCAGTCCAGCGGCCCCCGATAGTGGGCGCTCAGCAAGGCCAGGCGCAGGACCTCGCCGGGCTGACGTTCGAGCAGCTCGGTGATCAAACTGACATTGCCCAGGCTCTTGGACATCTTCTCGGCGTCCATGGTCAGGAAGCCGTTGTGCATCCAGAACCGGGCATAGTCGGTGTTGGCCGCAAGGCCATGAGCCGCGCACGATTGGGCGATCTCGTTGGTATGGTGCGGAAAGATCAGATCCAGCCCGCCGCCGTGGATGTCGAAGGGCAGACCCAGCACCTTTTCAGCCATGGCCGAGCATTCGATATGCCAGCCGGGGCGCCCCGGCATCGGCTCGCCAGTGGTCGGGTCACGCGGACCGGCCCAGGACGGCTCACCCGGCTTCGACGGCTTCCACAGCACGAAATCAGCGGCATTCTCCTTGTTGCCGGCCACCTCGACACGGGCCCCGGCGATCATGTCGTCCAGGCTTCGGTTCGACAGGGCACCGTAGCGCCCGGTCCCGGAGTCGAAGCGGGCGACGTCGAACAGTACCTCTCCCTCGGCCACATAGGCGGTGCCGTCGGCCAGGATCTGCTCGATCAGGCCAACCATTTCGACCATGTGCTGGGTCGCGCGCGGCTCGACCGTCGGCCTGAGGCAACCCAAGGCATCCAGGTCCCGGTGATAGATCTCGGTATAGCGTTCGGTAATGACACCGATCTCGACGCCCTCGTCCGCCGCCTTCTGATTTATCTTGTCGTCGACGTCGGTGATGTTGCGGGCATAGGTCACCTGGCGGTCTGGATAGAGCCGCTGCAACAGGCGGAACAGCACGTCGAACACCACCGCCGGGCGGGCATTGCCGATATGGGCGTGATTATAGACGGTGGGCCCACAGACATACATCGACACCCGGTCGGCCAGGGCCGGTTCGAACAGCCGCTTCTCGCGGGTCAGGGTGTCGTGCAGCTTCAAGGGCATTCAGCCGTTCCTTGGCAGGCGGGTCCGTCTGCCCCATATAGCCCAACCTCAGGCCCGGCCAACGGCGGGTCCAGCCCTTTTCGAGTGTAATGGACGCTTTCAAACCCCAGTTGGTCGGCAACGACGACCGCCGTCGGCCGACGCGTGACGAGGCCCTGGAAGCCGTCCGCACCCTCATTGCCTGGGCCGGTGACAATCCGGAGCGTCCCGGGCTGGTCGATACGCCTCGGCGCGTCGTGGACGCCTATGACGAATGGTTCTCCGGATATGGCCAGGACCCGGCCAGGGATCTGTCGCGGGTCTTTGAGGACGTCACCGGCTATGACGACATGGTGGTGCTGCGCCATGTCGAGGTCGAAAGTCACTGCGAACACCACATGGCCCCGTTCCTCGGACAGGCGACCGTCGCCTATATTCCGGGCGACAAGGTGGTCGGCATCTCCAAGCTGGCCCGGGTCGTCGAGATCTTTTCACGGCGCCTCCAGAGCCAGGAAACCCTGACCAACCAGATCGTTGAGGCGATCGAAACGGCGCTCGAACCGCGCGGGGTCGCGGTTCTGATTGAGGCCGAGCACCAGTGCATGACGACGCGCGGCGTCAACCACCGCCATGTCTCCACCGTGACCAATCGCTTCACCGGCGCCTTCAAGGAAGACCCGCGTTTGGTAGATCGCTTCCTGAAACTCGCTCATCAGGCGTAATTTGGCCCTGTCGTGCGGCGAGTCCGCAGTCGGCGCTTTACAAGCTGGCTTGCAGTCGCCAAGAAACGCCGAAAGTAGGTTCGCTCTGCGGGCCGTTTGGAGGTCATCGACGCATGGCAGCGAAACTCTCCGGTCCGTCCGGCAAGGGCGCTCCGACCGAGCAGAACGCAGATATCAACGTGACGCCCTTCGTGGACGTCATGCTGGTCCTGCTGATCATCTTCATGGTGTCCGCGCCGCTGGCCACCGTGTCGATCCGACTGGACCTGCCGCCGCCGATTCCGCCGCCGCCGGACGCGCCGCCGCCGCCGCCGCCGACCTTCATTTCGCTGGCGCAGGGTGGTCGGATTTTCGTGGCCACGGGTGAAGGCGTTCCCGCCGAGGTGACTCTGGACGGCCTGGACAGCGAGCTGTTCTCCCGTCTCGGGGCCCGCGACGAGCGCGTCATGATCCGTGCGGACGCCGATGTGCCGTACAACGACTTCATGACCGTGATGAACGATCTTCAGACCAAGGGCTGGCTCCAGGTTGGCCTGATCAACGAAGACATCGAATAGGGTCATCCCCATCCCAAGCGTAGAACCGCCCCGGCCTCCGGCCGGGGCGGTTTTATTTTGGCGTCAGCGTCGCTCCAGCGGCCCCAGCCCGCTCGTCCGCGCCGGGACAGTGAAGCGGGCGCGCTCATCGGTCGAGAAGTCGGGCGACAGGATGCTCGAAACCCCCATCATCCGGCATTGGGCACGCTGCGGCGTCAGGCTGAGCACGAAGAAGCCCCGCGGCTCAAACTCGCACCATTGCAGATCCGGGCTGGCAGCCACGGTCAGCTCGGCCATCGGGGCACCCGGCAAAGCCCTCGAATAGGACGGTTGGGGGCTGGAGATCGCCGTCCCGCCGAACTCGACCCCGACCTGCCCCTGGACATCATGCAGATTCGACGCCCAGGCCGCATGACTGTCGCCGGTCAGGACGATCAGGCGCGCATCCGCCTGACGTACCTTGGCGTAGAGGCGGGCCCGCTCGGCCGGGTAGCCGTCCCAGGCGTCCAGATTGAGGGGGGCCTGCGCCGCACCGAGGTCGGCCATCTCGCGCAGGCGGCGCTGCTGATAGTCGGCCAAGCCCGGCATGGCAGCCTCGATCGCCGCCCGCCCGACCGCCGCGACCAGATCGGGCACGACAAGCCGGGCCATCAGCACCTGATTGCCCAGCACCTGCCATGTCGCCCCATTGGCCATGGAGTCACCCAGCCAATCCAGCTGGGCCGCCCCCATCAACTGACGTGCCGGGTCCTCCAGACGTGTCCGATCGATGGTGCCGTCGGGGGCCGTGATGTCTTCATACTCCAGCTGGCGCGAGCGAGCGCTCAGCCGGGTCTCGACCATGTGCAGCGCCGCCGTTCGGCCGAACCGGAACGAGCGTCGGACGGTATCGTGCAAGGGAACGCCGGATTGCGGCTCACGGATGGGGTTCCATTCCAGATAAGCCGTCAGGGCCGCCGCCTTGCGCGCGGACCAGTCGCCTTCGTCGGCGTTGTGATTCTGGGCCCCTCCCTCCCACGGATCATTGGTCACTTCGTGATCGTCGAAGGTCATGATCCAGGCCGCCCGGGCGTGCGCCGCCTGGGCCTGGCGGTCGGTCTTGTACTGGGCGTGACGGCGGCGATAGTCGTCCAGCGTCACGATCTCGTGGGGCGGCTCAGGGATCCGGTTCAGCTCCAGCCCCGTGCGCATCCCGTAGTCGCGCTCACCCGCCCCGTATTCGTAGATGTAGTCGCCCAGGTGCACCACCGCATCGACCCGCTCCAGCTCGGCAATGGCCTGATAGGCGTTGAACCAGCCCCCCGGATGCAGCGAACAGGAGGCGACCGCCAGCACGACTTCCTCAGCCGAGTCCTCGGCGGGCAGGGTGCGAAACCGCCCGACCGACGACACCTGATCCGCTTCTCCCGCAGCGATCCGGAATTGAAAGGCATAGTCACGGCCCGGTTCCAGCGCGTTGAAGGCCTCATCCCGATCCAGGTCGATCTTTACGGTCCAGTCCCGCTCCGGCCCCGCATTCCCATAGGCGGTGCCGACCACATCGGTCGCGCCGCGCCCACTGTCCCAAGGCCAGACCTGCACAACCAGCCGGATCGGTTCAGTCTGGGCCGGGTCGCCCGGCGTGATCCGGGTCCACAGCACCACACCGGTCGGGCTTGGATCGCCCGAAGCGACGCCATGGACAAAACGGGCACCCGGCGTTCCCGGGGCCGGCGGCACACCTCTGGCGCAAGCCGGGGTCGCCACCCCGGCTCCGAACAGGCCCAGCGCCGTCCTTCGGTCGATCTTCATCGCCAACTCCATCCACGCCTTCGCCCCGCCTGTGATAGACCACGCAAGACGACAGGAGAAAGACGCTTGCCACCCGGCCCCCACGATTCCCTTGAAGACGACGAGCCGGATTTCATCGAGGCGCTGGTCGTGGACATCGGCCCCGAGGCCGCCGGCGGTCGTCTGGACAAGGCGCTGGCCACGGCGGCCCCGGACCTGTCGCGCGCGCGCATCCAGGCCCTGATGGCCGAGGGCCGCATCACCTTCGCCAGCGAGGTCGTCACCGACGGGTCGTCCAAGGCCCGCGAAGGCTTCTATCTGATCGCCGTGCCCGAACCCCTGCCCGCCGAGCCCCAGGCCGAGGCGATCCCACTGACGGTGCTGTTCGAAGACGCCCATCTGATCGTCGTCGACAAGCCGGCGGGCATGACCGTCCACCCCGCTCCGGGCAACCAGACCGGCACCCTGGTCAACGCCCTCCTGCATCACTGCGGCAACAGCCTGTCGGGCATCGGCGGGGTGCTGCGCCCCGGCATCGTGCATCGGCTGGACAAGGACACCTCCGGCGTCATGGTCGCCGCCAAGAGCGACGCGGCCCACCAGGGCCTGTCGGCCCTGTTCGCCGCCCACGATCTGGAGCGGGTCTATATCGCGCTGACACGGGGCCGGCCGCGTCCGCCGTCCGGCCGGGTCGAGAACCGCATCGGCCGCTCCAACGCCGACCGCAAGAAGATGGCCGTGCTCAAGACCTCCGGGCGGATCGCCATCACCGACTATCGGACCCAGACTGCCTACGGCCCGGCGGAACAGCCGCTGGCCTCGCGCGTCGCCTGTCGGCTGCATACCGGGCGCACCCATCAGATCCGGGTCCACCTGGCGTCGATCGGCGCGCCGGTTCTGGGCGATCCGGTCTATGGCTCGGGCCCGCCCGCCCCCGTCGTGCGCGACGCGATCAGGACGACCGGGCTGGAGCGCCAGGCTCTGCACGCAGCGGTACTCGGGTTCGTGCACCCCATCACAGGCGAGACACTGAGGTTCGAAACTGACCTGCCGCCGGACATGGCCGCCCTGGAATCGGAGCTCAAGGCCCTGCCGGGCACGGTCTGACTTGCGCGCCGGTCGCGGCACAGCCAAGGTCGCGATATACGGAGTTTGCTCATGCTGAAACGCCCCTGGTTCGCCGCCGTCCTCATCGCCCTGCCGCTGGCCGCCTGCGGCGGCTCTGAATCGAGCGACGCCGCCAGCGTCCACGCTGATGGCACCGGCACCGAGGCCCATGAAGGCACCGGAACCGCCACCGCTCCGGCCGAAGGCGACGTGGATGGCACAGAGGCCCCGATTCCGACCGACACCGCCGATGCCCCAGCCTTCACCCGGCCCTATCCAGGATCGCGCGTAGTGTCCGACGTCCGGGCACCGACCGAAACCGGGGGGCTGCTGACGTTTCAGACGGACGACGACCCCGGAACCATCATCGCCTATTATCGGGAACGGGCCGAGGAGGCCGGACTGACCGCGCGCGCCGACATCACCATGGGTGACACGCGTCAGTTCGGTGCCGATAGCCGCCAAGGCGGCGAATTGAGCGTCAGCATCACCCCGCAGGACGATCTGTCGACGGTGACCGTAACCTGGGACGGGATCGGCGGATGAAGCGCCCCGTCGCCACCTTGGCCCTCGTCATCATGGCGACAGCCTGCGCACCGGTCGGTGCCCGCGTGGCGCCCGTGGTGGCACCATCCCAGGGTGACGCTGAGCTGGGGGCCTATCTCGACGCTGAAACTCTGACGCGTCTGGGTCAGTCGACGCCGCTGCCGCCCGCGCCCGGCTCGGCTGAGGACCGGGCCGATCATCTGGCCACCGCCGCCGCGCGCATCGGGCCGGGGTCTCCGCGCTGGACCCTGGCCCAGATGCAGGCCGAAATATCGCCGGCCCTGGCACTGGGTCACTTCGATTGCCCACTCGGCACGCGCCTGTCGCAGGACCCGCCTCCAGCCCTGGTGCGGCTGTTCAGCCGGGCGCTTCAGGATGTCTCCGCATCGGCCCGGGTGGCCAAGGGCCGGATCTTCCGGGCGCGTCCCTTCGTGGATGATCCCTCGCTTCAGACCTGTATCCGGGTCGATGACACCTACCGCACCAATTCGTCGGCCCCATCGAGCCATGCGACGGCCGGGATCGTGTTTGGGCTCATCATGGCCGATGCCGCGCCGGACCAGGCCGATGCCCTGAACCTGCGAGGTCAAGCCATCGGCGAGAGCCGTCTCGTCTGTGGCCTGCACTATGCCGCCGACGTCACGGCCGGGCAGCGGCTGGGCTATGATCTGTTCGCCGCGATCGCAGCGACGCCAGACTATCAGGCCGATATCGTCCAGGCCCGGATCGAACTGGCCGCAGCGCGTCGACAGGGCCGCACCAATCCGGCCTGTGCAGCCGAACGGCTGGCGCTATCGCAATGACGGACGAAGACCGCCTGATCGGTCTTGTTCGAGGTATCCCGGTCGGACTGATAACCAGGCGTCAGCGGCACTGAAGATTCTTGCGCGCCAACAGGTGAACCCAGTTGCCAACCGCCTGGCAGGAGGGGGGCAGATCCGCAGAATGGCGGCAAGTCCGGAAAAGGTCCGAACGACCCCGTCTAGCTCCGCCCCGGCCCCATCAGCGGCCCATACAGATCCGTACGGCGATCCCGGAAGAAGCCCCAGGCGGCCCGGTGACGATCCAGAAAATCCAGATCGAAGCTGTGCACCAGCACGCCCTCCTCATCCCGGCCGAAACTCTCGACCAGATCGCCGCGATGATTGGCGATGAAGCTGTGGCCGTAGAAGGTCTGGCCTGCGGCCGTGACCTGCTCGTGACCGATCCGGTTCGCGCCCACCACCGGCACCACGTTTGATACGGCGTGCCCCTGCATGGCGCGCCGCCACGGCTCGGCGGTATCCAGCTCATGGTCATGCGGCTCGGTGCCGATAGCAGTCGGATACATGAGAACCTCGGCTCCCATCAGCATCATCGCCCGCGCCGTCTCGGGGTACCACTGGTCCCAGCAGATGCCGACGCCGACGCGACCGAACCGCGTGTTCCAGACCCGAAAGCCCGTGTCGCCCGGCCGGAAATAGTATTTCTCCTGATAGCCGGGGCCGTCTGGGATGTGACTCTTGCGATAGACGCCGAGCGCCTCTCCGTCAGCATCCAGCATCACAAGCGAATTATAGTACTGTGGCCCGTCCCGCTCGAAAATCGAGACGGGGATCGCCACACCCAGGTCGCGCGCCACCGCAGCGAGCTGGACCACGCAGGGGTGCTCTCGCCAGGGATGGGCATGGCCGAACCAGTGCTCCTCCTGGCTGACGCAGAAGTACGGCCCCTGAAACAGCTCCGAGGGCAGGATGACCTGGGCACCGCGATCAGCGGCCAGACGGACGAAGTCAATGGTCTTGTCGATATTGACCTGGAGGTCGTCCCCGTAGGACGTCTGGATGGCGGCGACAGAGATTGATCGCGTCATCATTCCGGCTCCTGTTGGGTGATGCAGTGAAATGACCCGCCACCGGACAGGATGGCGCTCGAGGGCAAGGCGATCACCTCGCGTTCGGTAAAGACGGTTTGCAGCGCCTTGACCGCCAGACGGGCGGCCGCGTCGTCGCCATAGGTCGGCACGATCACCGCCCCGTTGGCGATGAGGAAGTTCATATGGCTGGCGGGCGCGGGGCGCTCGTCCGCATCGAGCACCAGGCCCGGCGACGGCACGCGCAGAACCGTCAGTGGCCGCCCTTCGGCATCGCTCATGTCATTGAGGCGACGGGCCGTCTCGTCATAGACCTCGGAATTGGGGTCCTTCGGTCCCCACGAAATCGGACAGGCGACCACGCCTGGGGCCACAAACCGCGCCAGATTGTCGACGTGGCCGTCGGTGTGATCATTGAACAGGCCGTCGCCCAGCCACAACACGCGGCGCGCGCCCAGGGCTGAGGCCAGGGCGGCCTCGGCGACCCCTTCGGTCCAGCCGGCGTTTCGGTTCCGATTCAACAGGCACTGTCGGGTCGTCAGGACGGTTCCGGTGCCGTCATGATCCAGGGCACCGCCTTCCAGGATGAAGTCGTTCCGGTCCAGCGGCGTGCCGCACGCGGTGCTGATCTGGTCAGCCACGGTGTCGTCGAACTCGAGCTCGTACTTTCCACCCCAGCCATTGAAGCGGAACGCCGCCGCCCGTCGCGACCCCGCGCCGAAAATCGGGCCGGTGTCACGCAGCCAGATGTCGCCGAAACGACCGTCGATGACCTGGACCCCGTCGACGTTCGCGAAGCGATCTTGCGCATCTGCCAGGGCCTCGGCCTTGCCGACCAGCAGCCGCACCTGCTCCCGGCCCGGTCCGGCCAGGGCGCGGACCAGGGCCTCGACTTCGGCCTGGGCCGGGACGAGGTTGTCCTCCCACAATTCGGCGTGACTGGGCCAGCCGACCCACATCGCCCGGTGCGGCGACCATTCGGCGGGGATGATGCCACTCATTTCCGATGGATCCTCTCAGTCTGGCCCGGCGCGACCAGATAGGGGCGGGACGCGCGTGTCGCAAGCCGCGCAAACGAAAGGGGGCGGAGCCTCGCGGCCCCGCCCCCTCGCGCGTCAGACTTTGCGTACGCCTTAGAAGGCGATGCGCAGCGTGGCCGAAACCGAACGCGGGGCACCGCGATCGGCCGTGCGGTTGCCCGCTTCCGCCGTCGAGATGTTGCCCAAGTAACGCTCGTTGAAGAGGTTCTGAACGTTCAGCTGCAGGTAGGTGCCGTCCATGAGGAAGTCGAGGTCCAGACGACCGTCCAGGTCAAACACCGTGTAGGACGGCGTCGATTCGTCATTGACCAAGTTGGTCCAGCGCTCGCCGACGTAGCGGGCCTGGGCACCCAGGGTCCACGGCCCGGCTTCATATTCGCCGCGCAGCGCCCACTGGAACTGCGGCACTTCCGGCAGCTCGTTGCCGGTCGTGTTGTAGAAGCCGCCCGAGGTGTTCGGGATGTCGGACTGAACTTCAGTCTGGATCCACGAGGCCGAGGCGAACACCGAGAAGGCGTCCGTCACTTCATAACCGAGCGAGCCGTCGAAGCCCCAGCGATTGATGTCACCGGCGTTGATCGAATAGGCGATCGTCGACAGGTCGGGCAGGGTTTCGAAGGCGCGAACGATGAAGTTCTCGAACTGGGCATAGAAGGCCGAGGTCGAGACGATCAGGCCACCGTTACCAAAGCGATAGCCGATCTCGTAGTTGCGGCTGCGCTCCGGATCCGGGTTGGCCGGAACGCGATCGTAGAGGTCATCGGTCCGGGGAGCCGACAGGTTCTCCGAATAGCTGACGAAGGCGGTGTGGTTCTCTGCGAATTCCCACGACGCGCCCACGTTGGGCAGGATCGCGTCATACTCACGGCTGAAGGCCACCGGCGGACCGGCCGTTGCCGAAACCGCGGCGGAGACGAGCGGTGTCGTGGGGCGCTGACGGGTGCACCAGGCGTTGAAGGTGTCGGTCTGCCAGCAGAAGTTGTTCAGGTCGCGGCTGAGGAACGGCGCGCGCAGACCCAGGTTCACACGAACCGTGTCGTTCACGAAGCGACCATTATATTCGACGGCGAACTGATTGAGGGTCGCGATCGACTGGCGGTTACGCTCCTGGAAGACGTCACCGTCACGGGTCAGGATCTGCCGGCCGTGGCCGTCCTTGCCGCCGAACCAGCTGTCGAAGTCACCGTTCAGGTTCAGATAGCCGAACTCCGAGGTCTGGCGGTGATTACCGCGGTCCCAGGTGTAGGCGAAACGGACGCGGTGATCGTCGTTGATGTCCCAGATCAGCGAGGCGTTGACGCTGTAGCGACGGGTGTTGGTGTTGGACGGCGAGTACAGCTTGATCCGGTCGAGGATGTCACCGTCGCCGTTCAGGTCGATGCCGACGGTCGTCGGAGCCAGCGGGTTGAAGAAGGTGCCGGCCAGGCGCTGGTCGTACTCGTTGACGTTGGTGATGCCGCCGCCGTTGGCCAGAACGTACTGGAAGGTCGGATCGATCGTCAGGGTCAGGTTGTCGGCCAGGTGGAAGCGCGACTGACCCCGGATGCTGCCGGTGTTCGAGGGGTTGACCGAGAACATATAGTAGTTGCCGCAGCCCGGGTTCAGGGTGTTGTTACCCTGGTCCTGACGGCTCCCGTTGACGCCGGCCAGCAGCGTACAGGTCGTCGAGTTGGCGCTGGACGAGAAGTCACCCGTCAGATTGAAGTTGTCGACGTTTTCGCGGGTCTGCGGGAACTGATTGCGGTTCTCGTTGTAGTGGAAGGCCACCGAGACGAAGTCACCATTCTGGCCAATCGGCTGCCAGATCCGGGCGTTGTACTGGTCCTTCTGGACGCCGCCGGCTCCGAAAAAATGGTCATACTCGGTGTGCGAATAGGCCGCCCACATCCGGGTGCCCCACGGGCCGATCTCGCCCGTCTCGCCCATCAGGAACAGGCGACGGTACTCGAACGAACCCACCGACGGCTGGATGATGAAGCCCATGTCCGCGGCCGGACGACGCGTCACCATGTTGATCGAACCGCCCGTGGCCGAGGCCGTGGGGCTGTCGACGTCGGTCGAGCCCTGGTTGACGCCGACGCGCTCGATCAGTTCGGGGTCGAGCTGCTGGTTCGAATAGATGGCGTAGTTGCCGGTGTCATTGAGCTGGATCCCGTCAAGGTTCAGCGAGATGCGGTTCGAATCGAAGCCACGAACGGTGATGTCGCCGCCGGACGAGCCGTAGGAATCGCTGTTCGAGAAGGTCACGCCCGGCAGGATGGAGATCGAGGCCAGGACGGACTGACCGGGCTGTTGGCTCTCCAGGTACTCGCCTGTCAGGGTCGAGCGCGCACGGGTGACGGTTTCTTCAACGGCGAGGCCATCGACATTCTGCGGGCCGCGCTGGCCGGTGACGACAACTTCCGCGACGGTGTCGGCTTCGAAGGACTCCGAACCGGTGGACTGGGCCGAAGCTGCGGTCGCCATCAGGACGCCGCCGACGAGCGCGCTCGTCGCCCACATGGCTCTCTTGAGATTGTTCATTGCTGTGATCCCCGAGGGTGTTAAGGCCGATGGCCGAAATATGGCCGATTTCAGTCTGGCCGCTGGTATGCGGGGCGTTTAAGTGGGAGTCTATAAGGGAAGGCGACAGGTTCGTGACAGAAGCGTGACGGTGGCCGAGCGTGGCTTGAAGGTGACACTCTTCGTCGGGTTGGTGTAGAGGCCGCCGATGGGTTCCGATACGTCCCTTTCCAGCCCGATTGAGGCCGCCAGACGTGGGTTTTTCGCCGATCCATGGTCGGGATATCTCGGGCTGACGCTCGCCCTGACGCTGGTGCGGCTGATCGCCCTGTTCCTGACGCCGCTGGAGCTCTATCCCGACGAAGCCCAGTACTGGCTGTGGTCGCGCGACCTGGCGTTCGGCTATTATTCCAAGCCCCCGATGCTGGCCTGGTTGATCGCGCTGACGACAGGTATCGGAGGCGATTCCGAGCCCTGGGTCCGGTTGTCGTCGCCCCTGCTCCATGCGGCGACCGGATTGATCCTGTTTCGGGTCGGTCAGCGCCTTTATGACAGGCGCACGGCCTTCTGGGGCGGCGTCCTCTATCTCCTCATGCCGGGTGTCCAACTCTCTGCGGGGATCGCCTCGACGGATGCGCCCCTGCTGTTCTTCGCATCCCTGGCCTTGTGGGCCTATGTGGCGTTCCAGGCCCAGCCGTCGCTCCGTATTGCCGGGCTGGCCGGCCTGGCCCTGGGCGGTGCCTTCCTCAGCAAATATGCCTCGCTCTATCTGTTGATCGGCGTGGCCCTGCATCTGCTCATGGTGCCGGAGGCACGACGGGGATGGTCGCCACCGCGCATCGCCGCCGCCCTGGCCGGGCTGCTCGCTGTTGCCGCCCCCAATCTGATCTGGAACGCGGCGAACGACTTCTCGACCGTCAGCCACACGGCGGCCAATGCCGACTGGAACCTGTCAGACCTGTTCCATCCTCTCGAAGCGCTGGAGTTCCTGGTATCCCAGACGATGGTCCTGGGGCCGGTACCGTTGGGCGTCATCCTGATCGGCACGATCGGCTTCCTGATGGGGCGCTCGGTGCTTCCGGGGTCTGACCGTTTGCTGCTGGCCTTCGTCGTTCCGCCGATCCTGCTGGTCTTCATCCAGGCCTTCCTGTCACGCGCCAATGCCAACTGGGCCGCCGTCGCCTATGCCCCGGCGGTCGTCCTGGCCGCCGCCTGGCTGATTCGCTGGCAAGCCCGACGCTGGCTGATCGGAGGGGTCGCTTTCCAGGCCCTTCTGGCTGCACTCGTGCTCACCCTTGCCGTCTGGCCGGTACTGGCCGATCGCGCCGGACTCGGAGGGTCGTTCAAGCGGGTGCGCGGCTGGGAAGTCGGCACCCAGCGGATCCTGGCGGCCGCAGAGGCACTCGGTCCGGGCACGGTCATCGCGACCGACGACCGCTTTCTCTATAATTCCCTGGCCTACTACGGTCGTGAGCGCCTGGCAGCGTCGGACGCCCCTGGCCTGACCATGTGGGTGCGCGAGGCTCACGCCCAGAACCAGGCCGAGGCGGTCGACCCCTTGACGGTTGACCAGGGCCAGCGCGTATTGATGGCCTCAATAGAGGCCCGCTTCCGCCACGAGTTCGTTGCGGACTTTGCGCGCTTCAGCGGCTGGACCGATGCCTCGGTTCGCCTCGACCCGACACGCACTCGCGATCTGGCCATCGGCCTGGGCGAGGGCTTCCGGCCCCGGCCTCGTGACCCGGAAACGGGCCTCCCCGTCCCGGTCAGCCCCACACGGCCCTGAGACGGGCAGCCCGCCGGCAACCGGTGGCGTAGGCCTGATAGTTCGCCGGATGCCGGCGGGCATAGTCCTGATGATAGGCTTCAGCCGGCCAGAATCTCCGGGCGGTCAGGACGGGCGTTCGGAATCGGGCCTCGCCCAGCGCCGCCGCCGCTGCCCGGCGCGAGGCTTCGGCGATGGGACGCTGTTCGGCGGTGGCATGGACCCCGGACACATAGGACGGCCCCTGGTCGCAGAACTGGCCATCGGGATCGGTGGGGTCGATCATGCGCCAGAACCGGTCGACCAGCTCACGATAGGTGATCCGACCGGAATCATAGGTGACCTGCACGGCCTCGACATGGCCGGTCCCGCCGGCGACGACCTGACGATAGGTCGGATGATCGACCCGACCGCCGGTGAAGCCCGATGTCGCCTCGCGCACACCGGGGATCGCCTCAAATCCGTGCTCGATCGACCAGAAACAGCCGCCGGCGAAGACCGCTGTGCGCTCTTCGCCGCGCAACGGCTGCACCTCGCGGCGGGTCTGGGCCTGACTGTCCGAACAGGCGGACCCGATGACGAGTGCCGCAACGGCGGCATGGCGAATTCGAGGGCGGATACGGAAGCGTGTCATAGGCTGATATACGATGGTGCGACCATCATGGATGCACCGCTTGCCTTTGCCGCTGGCGCGCATTAGAGATCGCGCCCTCGCTCGCCCGGCCAGGTTCCTGAACCCGCCGGTGCCCCCAAAAGGAGAGGTGGCAGAGTGGTTGAATGTACCGCACTCGAAATGCGGCGTGCCTGCAAGGGTACCGTGGGTTCGAATCCCACCCTCTCCGCCATCCCATCCGTGTGACGAAGAACGCGCATCCCTGAGGGATATCGCACAGCCGGCCCGTGCCTGAGCAGCGCGATGACGCGGACCATCATGGGTTCGTGTCCCGCAGAGGCCTGACCTCAGACGTATTCGTCAGCCCACCCCTGGATGACGTCCAGGCCCTCGCGCCGAGCCACCTGAAGGGCGCTTTCGTAGGTGATGTATCCGCCGGGGCGACGCAGACGCGCGCCGTCCTCGCGGCGAAGCTCGATGTGGTACTCCACACGCTCGTCGTCGCGGAGCACGACACGTCGGATGATGCGAGCCTCCTCCATCCGCAGACCCTACGCAGACCTGCGGTATCCAATCAAGATCAAGGCGCTTTACGCTAGGCCGACGCTGCTCCCCGTCGCCCGGGCCCCGGGCGATGGCGACCCCGGGGTGACTCGAACACCCGACCTCCGGTTTAGGAAACCGCTGCTCTATCCTGCTGAGCTACGGGGCCGTGACCGGGCCTCTTTAGCCGCAGCTCGGCATCGAAGCCAAGCCTCCAGCCTGTCGCGAAACTGCTCGAACGGACGACGCAGGGCCACGGCGGCGAGCCGGTGGCGCAGAACGGCGGACCGTCGGAGTTCATTCCGGAAGGCCGCCTGCGCGTCGATGGGAGACGCCTGACCCATGAAACCCTCCCAAGCCCATGATGCCAAGGTTGAGTGTCGCCACCAGAAATGAAGAATATTCTAAGTTCCGAGCGGCTGCCAATTGTGGTCGATCCGCCTTTGGATACAGCATCTTGTAGGGAACAAAGCCGGAAGATTGCCGTGTCAGCGATTCGGACGTGATTCGTTCCGGGCGCGTTCCGGCTCGCGGCGAGCCGCCTTAACCTCGACGGCGAAAGGCCCAGGTGGAGGCGGGGGCTTTTGCTTGAGAGAAATGTGCAAAGGCGAACGTTCGTCTTTGGCAGAGGCGAACGGTTCTCGTTCCGTTCTGTCACCTGGGTGCTAAGCGATTGAAAAGATGGTGGGTGATGTAGGGCTCGAACCTACGACCCGCTGATTAAGAGTCAGCTGCTCTACCAACTGAGCTAATCACCCGGAGCCATCGCACGTGACAGCGCCCCGAAAGGGAGATGTCGGCCCCGCGAACCCGGAAGCGATCCGGCGGGGAGCGGCGCAGATAGAGACGAATCCGCTCGCTTGCAAGGAAAAACAGGCGCACCTTTGGCCGCACGCACACACCGGACGGCCCACGGGCCGGATCGACCGCTACTGGTTCTTGTTCCCTGGAGTCGCCTGAAATGAGCCGTCGCGATCTGAGCGGTGCCGTGGACGTTACTGTGCTGGAGGCCTTCACCCAGGGTGACGGGGCCCTGGCCGATGAGGTCCTGGGCCTGTTCCAGGAACAGGCCCGGCTCTGGTCTCCGCTGCTGGACGCCCGTGAACAGGGCTGGCGGGACGCCGTGCACACGCTGAAGGGGTCGGCCGCCGGGGTCGGCGCCCAGGCGCTCAGGGACGCCTGCGAGCGGGCCGAGCAGGCCGGCGACGACATCATCCTGGCCGGTCGGCTGGAAGCGGTGCGGGATGCCCTCGACACGGCCCTGGCGGATGTCGCGGCCTGGCGGCACGAGTTGATGCTCAAGAGCCTGCGCGGCTGACCACCACCATCTGATCGAAATCCACGATGATCGGCTCGACCCCGATCCGGTCGAGGACGCGCCTGAACGCATCGCCCCCCATGGCGGTCGTGGCCGTATTGACCAGCGGATGGAAGTTGACGATCTCAGCGTCCCAGAGGTGCCGGTCGATGACGAAAGTGACCTGGCGGTCCCGGTCATTGACCAGGCCGAAGGCCGTCACCGATCCCGGAGTGAGTCCCAGAACGGCCTGCATCAGTTCGGCATTGCCGAACGACAGTCGGGCCGAGCCGATCACCCGATCCAGTCGCTTGAGGTCGATTTGGGTGTCCTGGCGCGCCGACACCAGCCACAGCCGATCCTTCTTGTCCTTGAGGAACAGGTTCTTGGAATGGGCACCGGGCATGGTGGCCTTGAGATCCAGTCCCTCTTCGACCCGAAACACTGCCGGGTGCTCGACGGTATTGTGGGTGATGGCCTGATCGTCCAGCCAGGACAGGAAACGGTCTTTGTCGAACATCATGCAGACGCTTTACGTCAGCGGGGCTGCAAGGCTAGGGAATTCGCCATGGAACTGCTTTGCTATCCGATGGGCGGTCGCCCGCCCGAGATCGTTCCCGGCCGCGCCCAGCGGCGCTGGATGGACAATTTCTCCAATCGGCACCCCTACAAGTGCCTGCCGCTGACCATGGCCAACACGACCGGCTGGGAAATCCTGTCGCCGTGGGACGTCACCATCGAATGGACAGGCGGTCGCAGCCAGTCCGACATCACCTTTCAGTTCGACCGTCCGATCCCGGACCAAGACCACTTCATCGCCTCGCACTTTGCTGGCGGGGTCGTGACCTTTCATCCCGGCTATCTGTTCCGCACGCCCCCCGGCTGGTCGATCTGGACCTCGGGTCCACCCAATCACGTCAAGGATGGGATTCAGCCCCTGACCGGCCTGGTGGAGACCGACTGGCTGCCCTTCCCCTTCACGATGAACTGGATCTTCACGCGCCCGGGCCGGGTCAAGTGGGAGCGCGGCGAGCCTTTCTGCTTCATCACCCTGGTCCAGAACCGGGCCATGGAACAGGTACAGCCGATCGTGCGCTCGCTGGACCGCGATCCGGAACTCTACGACCAATTCACGGCCTGGAACCGCCAGCGCGGCGAGTTCAATCGCCGCCTGTCGGCCCACGATCCCGATACGGTGCGCGAATCCTGGCAGCGTTTCTACTTCAAGGGCGAACTGCCTGAAGAGGCCCCCGGCAAGGCCCCCGAGGACCACGTCAACAAGCGCCGGCTCAAGCCGATCCGCCTGGCCTAGGACTCAGCCGGGCCGCGTCACGCGCGGTCCGAGGTTCTGCATGACCTCGCGGGCATCGAAGGCGTGGTGCTCTCCGGCGGGGGCGGTGCCGCGTCCCATCACGATTTCAGCCCGGGCTTCGTAACGGGTCGTCTGGCGCATATCCATGTCGTGGTACCAGGGGTCCCAGGCGGTCCAGTAGCCGCGCCGATAGAAGCGCCAGTTGGGGCCCCAATAGGGACCGTAGGCACCGCGGTACCACGGATCAGATACCGAATAGGACCGCGTCTCGGAGTCCGTCTCACGGAAGTCGGTGACGAACCAGTCATAGCCGGATTGAACCGTCAGTTCGGCCGCCCGGTACAGCAGGTACATCTCCACCGTGTCACGGCTCGTCAGGGAGTTTCCACTGAAGGCGACCGCCCAGCGATCTTCTTGAAGCCTTTGGTCGGCATAGCCGCCGCGCTGGCCCCCATAGCCTTCGGGTGCATAGGCGGTGGGCGTCGCGCAGGCTGACAGGGCCAGGCCCGTCGCGACGACGGCAAGGAGCTTTTTCATAGTCATCCTCCAGGTCGAAATCTTCCCCCTGGCAAGACCATAACCCATGATTCGGCGGCCTGTTCCCTCAGGCCGCCGCCGCACGGCGGCGCAGGCGTGCCAGGCGGCGCAGGCGGCGCCAGAAACGGACCTTCTCAGCCTCGGGCTGGGGTTGCAGGTTACGGACGAACTCTTCCGCCGAGGCACGCCAGGAGAACTGTTCCGCATAGGCACGCACCGCTTTGCGATCGAGGTTCAGACAGGCCATGCAGGCGGTCTTCAGATCATCGTCGATCGCGCCCGCCCCGGAGCCGGGAATGATGTCGATCGGACCATGTGCCGGATAGGCGGCCACCGGTGTCCCGGCCGCCATCGCCTCGAGGATCACCAGGCCGAAGGTGTCGGTCCAGGAGGGAAATGCAAAGACGTCGGCATCGGCGAAAGCGCGGGCCAGTTCCTCACCGAACATGGCACCGGTGAACTTCACTTCGGGGTAGCGGACCTCAAGGTCGGCCTTGGCCGGTCCATCCCCAACGATGACCTTGGTGCCCGGCAGGTCCAGCTCGACGAAAGCCTCGATATTCTTCTCGACCGCCACGCGCCCGACGTTCAGCCAGATCGGACGCGGCCAGTCGGCCGGAAAAACTGGCTCGAGATCCGGTCGGAACAGCTCGGTGTCGACGCCGCGGGTCCAGGGTGAGACGTTGCGAAAGCCGTGTTTGACCAGCTCGTCGCGCAAGGTCGGCGTAGCCACCATCAACCGGCCGGACGGCTTGTGGAACCACTTCATATAGGCGTAGCCCACCTGGACCGGCACCGGGAACCGGGCCGAGACGTACTCGGGGAATTTGGTGTGATAGCTGGTCGTGAACGGCAGCTTCCACTCCAGGCAGATGCGCCGGGTGGCGATGCCGATCGGCCCTTCGGTGGCGATATGGACGGCCTCGGGCTCAAAGGCGGCCATGCGCTCGCGGATTTCTTCCTCGGCCCCGAGCGCCAGCCGGATTTCCGGATAGGTCGGACAGGGTATGGTCTTGAAGGCGTCGGGCGTGATGGTCAGGACCTCGTGGCCCATCTCCCGACACTCCGCCACCGTGCGAGACAGGGTCCGCACCACGCCGTTGACCTGGGGTTCCCAGGCGTCCGTCGCCAGAAGAATACGCATTCTGTTCCGTTCAGCCGCTGCGGCCCACTGCGACCCTATAGGCGCGAAGGTCGGCCTAGGCTAGCGCCGGTCAGCTTCGATGTCGTCGATGTCCTCGTCCGACAGGCCGAAATGATGCCCAATCTCATGGATCAGAACGTGCTCGACGAGCGCCTCCAGGGCGACATCCCCCCGCTCGACCCATTCATCGAGAATGGGCCGCCGGTAGAGAAACACCTCAGATGGGCGCGGACTGGGGTCGGTCACCGACGCCTGAGTCAGATCAACACCGTGATAAAGACCCGTAAGTTCAAAAGGATCTTCGATACCCAACTCGTCCAGAAGCTGGGGTTCGGCGAAATCCAGAACCCGGATCGCCACGGGGTCTGCGGCCTCTCGAAAGACGGTCGGCAGGCGTGCCCAGGCCGCCTCGGCGTAGCGGGCCAGATCGTCGAGGGAGGGGGCGAACTGCATTTGCGAGCTATCACCCCGTTCCCGGCGGCGGACAAGTCACCGGATTAGGTTATGGTGCTCCGAATCGCTCTTCGAAATGGCGGATTGGACCGGTTCAGATGACGCCCATCGATATTGCTTTTGTGGCCTCGGCGGGGGCGGTCGGCCTGGCGCTGGCGGTGGTCATTTGGGCCTGGCGCATCCGTCGCGGCGTGCAGCAGCGCAGGAAAGAGCTTGATCGCGCCGCCGCCGAAGGCGCACGCGCCCTGGCTGATGCCCGCGGGGCCGCAGAGGCCTTTGAGGGCGCGGTCATCCGCATCGAGGACGGCGAGGCTCGCCTGGCCAGCGGCCAGGACGCGCTGGAGGCGGTCGCGGCGGCGCTGGGCCTGGATAGTGAGGCTCATGCGGCGGACCTGGCCGCCGCCGTCGTCCATGCCCTGGCTGATCAGGCTGCCGACACCAGTCAGCGGATCCGGGCGTTGGTCGAGGACGGCGAGCCGTGCCGCCTGACGATCCAGGGCTCGACCGGCCCGGTCAATGTCGAGGGCAAGGCCCTGGGCGGCGCGATCTGGCTGCGCCTCGATCCCGCCGCCGAGGTCGAGGTCGTCGGTGACGGTCGCCTGTCGGCCGTGGCGGACGCCCTGCCAGCGCCGGCCTGGATCTCCGATGCCGCCGGGGCCCTGGTGTGGGCCAATCGGGCCTGGCTGGAAGCCGTGGAGCAGCCGTCGCTGGACGTCGCCCGCACCTCCGGGGCCACGTTCGACAAGGATGGCCCCGCCCTCGTGCGCGAGGCGCTGGAGGCGGGTCAGAGGATCGAACGGTTCCGCTGGGCCGTGCTCGGCGGGCGCCGCCGGGCCTGGCGGCTGAGCATCGAGCCGATCGGCAACGGCGAGGTCCTGTCCCATGCGATCGACGTCACCGAAACGGAGGAAACGCGCGAAACCCTCAAGCGCCACGTGACGGCCCACGACGAGACCCTGGATCATTTGGACGACGCCGTCGCGATCTTCGGCCCGAACCGCCGAATGGCCTATCACAACTCCTCGTTTCGCAATCTGTTCGGCCTGGACGCCGTCTGGCTCGACGAGCGCCCGACTCACGCCGAGGTTCTGGACCGCCTGCGCCAGCGCCGAAAATTGCCCGAGACCGCCGACTATTCGAAGTGGAAGGCGGGCGAGCTGGAATACTACGGCTCGACCGAGGTTGCGCCGGACGACGTCTGGCCTCTGCCCGATGGCCGGACCCTGCGCGTGGTCCGTCAGCCGCATCCGCTGGGCGGCCTGTTGCTGCTGTTCGCCGACATCACCAACGACCTGAACCTGAGGGCCGAATACAACGCGCTTCTCAATGTGCAGCAGGCGACCCTGGACAAGCTCAATGACGCCGTCGCCGTGTTCGGCTCCAACGGCCGACTGCGCCTGCGTAACGATGCCTTCGAGCAGTTCTGGGCGCTCGCGGCCGACCAGCTGGACGAGACCGTCGGGTTCGACGAGGTCGCCGGCCGGTGCCAGGCCCTGCTCCCGGACGCCGGCCTGTGGGCCGAGCTGGGAGCCCGGGTGACCGATCCGGACCCTGAAAGCCGCGCACCGGTCGCCGGCGAAGGCCGCCTGACCGATCGTCGGATCGTCGCCTGGCAGACCCGGCCCCTGCCCGACGGCGCGACCCTGATCGCGTTCTCAGACATCACGGCCCGGCGCGAACTGGAAGACGCCCTCGAGCAGAAGAAGGCCGCCCTGGGCGAAGCCGAACGCCTCAAGCGGGAATTCGTCGGCAACGTCTCCTATGAGCTTCGCACCCCCCTGACCACCATCCTGGGCTATGCCGAGCTGCTGGAGGCCGAAGGCTCCGGCCTGCCCGACCGGTCGCGCCAGCATCTGGCCGCGGTCAAGTCCGCCGCCGGTCAGCTGGCCCATTCCATCGACGACGTCCTGGACATGGCCCAGATCGACGCCGGGGAGATGGCTCTGACGCTGGGCGACGTCTCGGTGGCCGACGTGATCCAGGCCGTCGCCCTGCGGATCCAGCCGCAGCTTGCGGCCAAGGACACCACCCTGACAGTCGACGTCGACAGCGACACCGGCCTGATCCGCGCCGATCAGAACCGGCTGGTGAAGATCATCGATCAGCTGGCCGACAATGCCGTGCGCGCCCTCGATTCCGGCGGCGAGGTCAGGCTGGCCGCCGTGCGGCAGGCAAGCCAGGTGCTGATCTCGGTATCAGACACCGGGCGGGGCGTGCCCTTCCACAAGCAGGCCCACGCCTTCGACCGGTTCATCGGCCGCGATCGCGGTGGCCCCGGCCTGGGCCTGGCCCTGGTCAAGGCCGTCGCCGAGCTGCACGGCGGCTCGGTCTCCCTACAGAGTGAACCCGGCCAAGGAGCGACCTTCAGCATCGAGCTGCCGGTTTTGGCGATCGACGCCAACGCCGAACCCGAACTGGCCCTCGACGCCGGTTAGGTTTGTCGCGATTTGGTGCTAGGAGGCCGCAGGATTCCCTGACGTTCGGCCCCCATGACCCAAGCTCCGCTGCTCAAGACCGCCCTCATCTACGATTTCGACGGCACGCTCGCGCGCGGCAATATGCAGGAGGTCACCTTCATCCCCTCCGTCGGAATGGGTATCGGCGATTTCTGGGGCGAGGCAGATCGCCTGACCCGTGAGGCCGACGGCGACAACATCCTGATGTATATGCAGTTGATGCTTCAGCGCGCCCGTGAGCAGAAGCAGCCAATTACGCGCAAGCTGCTGGCCGAGCATGGTCAGGACGTCAAACTGTTCGATGGTCTCAAGACCGACCTGACGGCGACCGGCTGGTTCGAGCGTATCAACGCTCTGGGCGCTCGCTACGGCCTGGACATCGAACACTACATCATCTCGGCCGGACTGGAGGAGATGATCGACGGCTGCCCGATCCGTGACGCCTTCACCCACGTCTTCGCATCGAAATTCGCCTATGACGCCGAAGGCGTGGCGATCTGGCCGGCGGTCGGCGTCAACTACACCACCAAGACCCAGTATCTGTTCCGCATCAACAAGGGTGTGCTCAACCATTATGAGCACGACAAGATCAACAAATTCATGCCCGACAAGGACCGACCGGTTCCGTTCGAGCGGATGATCTTCCTCGGAGACGGCGACACCGACGTGCCGACCATGAAGATGATGCACTCCAAAGGTGGGTTCTCGATCGCAGTCTATGATCCGCGCAACTCAGAACGGGATCAGCAGAAGCTCTACAACCTGATCTCGGAAGACCGGGTGAACTTCGTCGCGGCCGCCGACTATCGCGAGGGCACGGCCCTGGACCTGATCGTCAAGGGGCTGGTCGGGCGCATCGCCATCAACGCCGGAACCATGCCAGCAGACGCTCTCTAGTTCAGCCGACCTGAACCGCCACGAATTTCGCAGGCATAGTCCGTCGCCGGCCGATGTCCGCTGGCACCCGGCAGTGGGGTCAGGATACCGCCGCGCGCCTGGCAGGTATCTTCGAGCGCCGCCAGTTCCTCGGCATAGGTCGGGTAGGGGCCGCCCGTCGACGCGCAAGCACTCAGACCGAGCAGGCCCGTGACGGCGACGAGGGCAAGGGTGCGGGTCCGCATCGATCCATCTCCTGTCGAATGAGTCACCCAAAACCTGGGGACGTCATAGGCTTGTCCCGGATCATGTCAGAAATGGGTCCGCCGAAACGGTCCAGAGCCCTAGACGCCGGCTTCCGAGCGGACCTGGTTGATGACGCTCTCATTGACGTAGCCGTCTGCGATCAGGCCGCGGGCCGCCTGATACTGGCGCACCGCCCGCCGCGTCCCTGAGCCGATGATGCCGTCGACACCGCCCGGATCATAGCCCAGGGCCTGAAGGCCACGCTGCAGGGCAAAGCGCTGATCGCGCGACAACGGCGGCTCGTCGGGCCAGGCCCGGGAGACGCCCGGCCGGCCATCCATCGCATCGGCCAGAAGCCCGATCGCCAGGGCATAGCTCATGGCATTGTTGTAGCGCCGGATCACATAGTGGTTCGGCAAGGCCAGGAAGGCCGGTCCGCCCGCCCCCGACGGCAGCAGGATGGTCGCCGTCTCGGCCGCCTCGGCATTGCTCAGATCGCCGCCACCGACCAGTTGCACACCGCGGGCGCGCCAGAAGCTCCACGGCTGTTCGGCCGAATCCGTCAGGCTGTAGTCAAAGCCGGGCGGCAGGGTCACCTCCAACGCCCAGCGCTGGTTGCGACGCCAGCCCGCATTGGCCAGCAGATTAGCCGCCGAGGCTAGGGCGTCGACGTCCGATCCCCAGATGTCGACCCGCCCGTCGCCGTCGCCGTCGCGGGCCAGGCGCAGATAGTTGTCCGGCATGAACTGGGTCTGGCCCATGGCCCCGGCCCAGCTTCCGGTCAGCCGGGCCCGTTCCCGCCGGCCCTCGCTGACAATCGTCAGGGCGTTGACCAGCTGGCCCTCGGCCCATTCGCGGCGGCGGCCTTCCCAGGCCAGGGTTGCCAGCGAGCGGATGACATCCATGTCGCCCTGAATCCGCCCGAAGGCGCTTTCCTGGGCCCAGATGGCCACCAGGACCGACTTGGGCACGCCGTATTGATCCTGGACGCCGTTCATCCAGGGCGAGGATCCGATCCGGTCGCGACCGGTCTGGATCCGATCGGCGGTCAGGGCGCGGCTAATGTAGTCACCCGCGCCGCGCGCGAACTCCGGCTGGGAACGGTCGCGGTCGATGACGCGGTGATCTGGCGTCAGACCTGACAGCTCATAGGCCCAGGCGGCCCGGTTGGCACCACCGCGCCGCGCCAGGAAGCTGTCGCGCCAGGCGTTGAATTCCATCACCTCCGTCGGCGTCGCCTCATCCGTCGACGGCTGGGCCGGCGTCACCGGCAGTGGCTGCGGCCGTTGCTGCGGCGGAGTCGGGGCCGGGCTGATCGGCGGCAGATCAGGAGCCATCGGCGCACAGGCCGCGACCACCAGACACAGGATGAGGCGGGACGTCATTCTCATGGCGCCAGCCTAGCTGGCTTTCCCGTTGAGGTTCAATCACAAGCGCGTGGGGGGCGAAGCGCCGGTTCGCCGCGCGGGCGAGCCCGCGTTGACAGGCGCGCGCGCTTTGCATATAGACCCCGCTCCGCCGCGAGCCCCCTCGCGGCGCTTGTCTTTTCATGAACGCCAAGCCCGGAAGAAGACCATGAAGGTCCGTAGCTCCCTCAAGTCGCTCAAGACCCGTCACCGGGACTGCAAGATCGTGCGCCGCAAGGGCAAGGTCTATGTCATCAACAAGACCGACCCGCGCTTCAAGGCCAAGCAGGGCTAAGCCCGCTCGGTGCCGGATCGGCACTGACGTGTCCAACGAGATTTCCACAGGCCTCGGACGTTTGTCCGGGGCCTGTTTCGTTGTGGGCGGTTGAGACGAGGGGTGGATCGGGTCTAGGGAACAGGCTCGTTCACCCTGTTTTCCCCGGAGCACCGCCTTGGCCGACGACGCCACCTTTTCCAATCCTGACGTCCTGACCGCCGCCGCCCAGGGTCGCCTACGCACCATCATCGAGCGCATCGAGCGCCTGGAAGAAGACAAGGCTGCGGTCATGGCCGACTTGAAGGAGGTCTTCGCCGAGGCCAAGGGCGAGGGCTATGACGTCAAGACCCTGCGCAAGGTCGTGCGCATCCGCAAACAGGACAAGGCCAAGCGCCAGGAGGAAGAGGCAATCCTTGACCTCTATCTCTCGGCCATCGGCGAGGTCTGACGCTGAAGCGGTCCGGCTTCAGCGCGAAGAAGAACCGGCCCGCACAGGCCTCGACGGGCCCACCCCGCGCGCAAAAGCCGCCGCCGGAAACACCGCGCCCGAACTCGTTCGAGGCTCAGCGCAAGGCCGCTCAGCGCAAGGCCATCAACGCCTTGAAGCGAACCCGGCGGGCCGCTGACAAGGCCGGTGTCGAGCTGTCGGATTGGGAAGGCGAGTTCATCGACAGCGTGTCCGAACGCATCCAGACCCACGGCCGGGCCTTCGCGGACCCCGACCTGGGCTCGCCCGGTCAGGCCTTGTCGGCACTCCAGGGCCGCAAGCTCAAGGAGATCGCCGCCAAGGCGCGCGGAGAGGCGCCCAAGACGCGCTTGCGACGTCGTAGGTCCGAGCCATGAGGCGGCGCGGCTTCCTCGGTGTCATGGCCGGTCTGTTCGGCACGGCGATTGTGCCGTGGACGGCACGCGCCCAGGCCCGACCCGAAGTGCTGGCGTTCCATTACGGCTGGTATGGCCCTGACGAGGGCTGGGGCGTCTCGGCGGACGGCGGGCGCAATCACCCGAACGTCCCGGCCAGCGGCCTCTATGACAGCCTGGATCCCGCCGTCATTGCCCGCCAGATCGCCCAGGCCCAGGCGGCGGGCATCACCGGCTTCATCACCAGCTGGGACGGCTGGGGCAACCGCCGCGATCGGGTATTGCAGGCCCTCCTGGCCGCAGCTCCTGAGGGCTTCGCCATCACGGCCTATGTCGAGAGTTCAGGCGGCTCGCCCGAAACCCTGGCTGAACGCCTGGCCTATCTTGAAGCACAGCTGTCGACCTCACCGTGCGCCCTCCAGCTCCAGGGGCGTCCCTGCCTGTTCGTTTTCGACCGGGTGCTCCAGGAGGTCGGCGAGACCGGCTGGGGCCAGGCCCGTCCGCGCCACCTGGCCGTCGTCGGCCCGGCCAACACCGAGGGTGAGATCGGTGCCCGACGCCGGCTGTTCGACGCCCTGCACATCTATTCGGTGCAGTTCCAGACCGACGGCTGGCGGATCGGCTTCGAGAGACGTGCCCGACGCTGGCTGGGCCGCTGGGTCGGCTGGCAGCAGGGCCTGGCGGTGACCACCGCCACCGTCCTGCCCGGCTATGATGACCGTCGACTGGACGACCGCACCGGCGATCGCCCGACCACGCCGCGACGCGGCGGGCGCACATTCGAGATGATGCTGCGCGCCGCCCACGCCGCCCGGCCCGACTGGATGCTGATCGTCAGCTGGAACGAATGGTTCGAGGCCACCGAGATCGAGCCATCCGTTGAGAATGGGACGCGGGAGCTGGGGGCCTTCGCCGCGCGATGAGCGCACCCCAAGCGCGCACGAGCCGCCGCCTGATGTTCTTGGCAGACCCAATCGCGTTATGCTAACATAGCAGCGTTATTCTAGCTTGGCGGTAGGGGCGACTGGGGTGGCAATCAAAAAGAAATTCGCGGTGAAGGACCACCAACCGGTCCAGCACCCAAATTTGAGGTCTCTGGACCTGACAGAAATGCTGCGTCGAGCGGCAAGCAAGGCGCTCAGGGGCCTGGGATTCAAGCCGCACACGGCCGTAGGAAATTTCGATTCCCAATGGTATTTGAGCGCCCCGAGTGAGCCAAATAGTTTCGGATTTAAATCAGCACAGCTTGAATATTTCGGTCAAGAATTATCCGATCTTACTTGCGAAGATCTCGGAATAGATCGATTCAAATTTATATCATTTATAGATACGAGCCGGCTTGAACGGCTCGGAGATCTGACAAACGCAATCCATACTCTACTGTGGGAGCCGGAATCATGAGTCCTCGCTTCCCGGCCTCAGGCGCAGCTCTCGCGACATTTTGCCTGGTCAGTTTCGTCGGCGTCCCCGCCTCTGGCCAGACCCTTGCGGTTGTCGCGGCTATGGAAGAGGCGTGTGAGACGCATCAATCCCTAAGCCCGGCGAGCCGCGAACTCCCGCCAGCCGAAGTTTTGGCCGCCCTGCTCCAGTACACCGGAACTCCCTGGTCGAGCAGTACAGTTGATGCCTATCAAGCAACGTTACGCGGTGACGCCGGGGCCCGTTATACTCTTGCAGGGGCGTTGGGGGCGAAGCAAGTTCAAATGAACGATGCCGTCTTGGAGCTCCTCGAGACCGCTGGAAATGTTCCTGACCCCACCAGCGGCGTATCCATCACGCGACCAAGCGGCTCGGACACCCTGACCGATCTGGCAGAGGCCTTCCTGCGGGGCGACTTTTCTGCCCTCCGGGTCTACTGCGGCAGCGTCAATAACACCAACACGACTGGCGACCCGCCATACAGGCCGCCTCCGGCGCGCTGGATTCTCACGGGGGAGGTTGCCAGCCTCTCGCAAGCCAGCATGGCCGACAGGACCTTCGCCACCCTATCCTACGATAACGACCGCGCAACCGGATCGGAAAGTATCAGCGCCGACCTGGTAGTCGGATTCGGCCCACTGGAGCATGGCGGCCTGCGGTGGATGCCATATGCCAGTTATGATCGGGTTACGCTGGCCTCCAGTCCAGTCAACGATCTCACATTCGGCGTCCTGGGGTTCTGGCGCAGCCACGGGCACGAAGTACGGTGGTCGGCGGACTATGAAACCGATGATGATTTTGACTCCTCCGTATATCGCGCTGAACTGGCATGGGATGCTCCGGGCCTAGCCTGCGTGGACATGGCCACATACCCTGCGCGAGCGACTTGCCGGTACGGACTTCGGCTGGATTACGCGGACGTCGCTGACGTTGGTTCCAAGACCAGTCTGTTAGGTGTGAACGAGTATTTTCGAGCGGGAGGATGGGTGAACTTCAGCTACGGTCGACCGTTGCTCGACGGCTGGCTCGAAGGCACCTTGGAGTACGAGCTTATGGAGCCCCTGGACGGCGGCCTTGGCGATGCAGCAGTAGGGCGGGCAAGTCTGATCCTGTCCCCCAGCAACGCCTCCCACTATCGCTTCGGGATCGAGTACGAAAACGGTGAGGACATCACCAGCCTGGTGCGCAGCGAGATCATCAAGCTGACACTCGGCGTCCGCTACTAGCCCAACCGGCTGACCAGTTCCTCCAGGCCCTGTTCGCGCACCTTGCGGTACAGGGTTGATCGGCCGATGCCGAGGCGGCGGGCGACTTCGGACATATGGCCCGCATAGACCTCAATGGCGTGCTGGATCAGATCGCGCTCAATGGACTCCAGGGTGCGCAGATGGCCGCGCTCATCCAGGAATTTGACCGGAGCCTCCGGTAGTGGCGGCAGGTCCTCGGGCAGGCGGATCGGGGACTCATTCGCGACCTCGGTTGTGGCCTCCTGGACCGGCGGATTCAGACCCGAGATGGACGGAAAGTCGTGCGGCTGCAGATAGGCCCCATCGGCCAGGACAATGGCCCGATAGACGGTGTTCTCCAGCTGACGGACGTTGCCGGGCCAGTCGAACCCTTGCAGCAGGCGCATAGCCTCGGGCGAAGCCCCGGCGATCCGTCGCCCTTCCTCGACGTTGAAGCGCGTCACGAAATGCTCGACCAGGGCCGGAATATCCCCGCACCGCTCGCGCAGTGCCGGGGTCTCGATCGGAAAGACATTCAGGCGATAGAACAGATCCTCACGGAAGGTGCCGTCCTTCACCTGCTGGGCCAGGTCGCGATTGGTCGCCGAGACGATGCGGACATCGACCTTGGTCGGACGCTTGGAACCGATGGGATCGACCTCGCCCTCCTGCAGCGCGCGCAGCAGCTTGACCTGCATATCCAGCGGCAGCTCGCCGATCTCGTCCAGGAACAGGGTGCCGCCGTCGGCCTCCTTGAACTTGCCGAGGTGTTTGTCGGTTGCGCCGGTGAAACTACCCTTCTCATGGCCGAACAGGATCGACTCCACCAGATTGGCCGGCAGGGCTCCGCAGTTGACCGCCACGAACGGCCTACCCGCCCGATCCGATGAGCCGTGCAGCGCGCGCGCAATGACTTCCTTGCCGACGCCGCTTTCACCGGTGATCAGCACCGGAATGGTCGAGGCAGCGGCACGCTCGCCCATGCGCTTGACCATCTGCATGGCCGGGCTGGATCCGACCAGATCCGAAAAGCCCATGCGCCCTGAAGCACGCTTCTTCAGGCGCGAGACCTCGCTGGTCAGGTCGCCCATCTGAAGCGCATTTCGCACGCCGATCAGGATTCGCTCCGGCGAGGCCGGCTTGACGAAGAAGTCCTGGGCCCCGGCCCGCATCATCTCAACGACCGTCTCGATACCGGCGTTGGCCGTCAGGATGATGACCGGACAGGCGACACCCGACAGGCGGGCCTCCTTGAGGACTTCCAGACCCGACATCTGGGGCATGACCATATCCAGCAGAACGACGTCGACGCCGCCGCGCGCCAGCCGGTCCAGGCCGGCGGGCCCGGATTCCGCCCCCTCAAATGCGAATCCCTCTCGCTCCAGAACCGCCTGGATCAGGCGGCGCTGGGTCGGGTCGTCATCAATGACGAGTACCGTCTTGGCCATACAACATCCCATCACTTCAAATGGCCTCGCCTCTGCGGGCGTGGCTCGTTCTGGGACAGGTTTTAGCTGATGCGGATGAAGATCAGGTTTACCGCAAAGCCAATGTAGCTAACGGTTTGTTGACGTCAGGCCGCCGCGCTCGCTTCGATCCGGTGGACCAGCAGGGCATAGAGGGCCTCGGGCGTCTTGGCCCGTCGCAGCTGTTCGCGCACCTCGGGTCGGCGCAACAGGCGAGACACCCCCGCCAGGGCCCTAAGGTGCTCGGCACCGGCCTCGGCCGGGGCGAACAGGGCGAACACCAGGTCAACCGGCCGATCATCCACGGCATCGAATTCCAGTGGCTGCTCCAGCTTGACGAAGACACCCGAGACTTTCGAAATCTCCGGCGACCTCGCGTGCGGCACCGCCGCCCCGCCGGACAGGCCGGTCGAGCCGAGCGCCTCGCGCTCCATCAGCCCCTCGATCAGGGCCTTTTCGGGGGTTCCGACCACCGGCGACGCCAGCTCGGCCAGAATGTTCATCAACTGTCGCTTGGTCGAAACCCCGGCGCGCACGGCGACCGTCGACGGCGATACCAACGCTGAAATGTCCATACTCTCTACCGATCCCACCCGGGGGTTGCGCGGTCTATAGCCTGCAACTCTGTCATTATCGCGACGGGCGTCGCCCTAGCGGTGTTCGCCCGACACGACAAGACTAGGGCCTAACCCTTCCCGTTCGATGAACGCGTCCTCTGGGGGTCGATCCAGCCGATATTCCCGTCCGGCCGGCGGTAGACGACCGACAGTCCGCCATGGGCGGCGTTGCGGAAAACCGAAACCGGATAACCGGTCATATCCAGTTCCAGCACCGCCTGACCGACGGTCATCTCCTTGAGTTGGGAATCCGTCTCGGCGATGACCATGCCCGCAGGCGGCTCTTCATCGGGGCGACCGGCCTCACCGAAATCGTCATCCTCGACCAGGCCGGGGTCCCGCAGAACGGTCGACCGCAGCACCTGGGCGGCGGCCAACTCGGTCTTCTCGGGCGACATTCGGCGCGGCCCGAGATGATGGTCCTTGAGGCGGCGCTTGTACCGGCGAACCCGCGTCTCCAGCTTGTGCAGGCTGTCGGTAAAGGCCGAATGGGCATCCCCGCCCTCGCCATGCGTGACGAGCGATTGACCTGAGGCCAATCGCACCCAGCAATCGACGCGATACCCGTGACCGTCCTTGGACACCACCACCTCGGCGTCCTGGCCACCACGTTCGAAATACTTGCCGATTCCGTCCTGGAGTTCCTGGGAGATGCGCGAGCCTAACGCTTCGCCGACATCCATGTGCTTGCCGCTGACTTGGACCTGCATGACCCTAAAACGCGCTTCTCGAGGTTTGGTGTCAAGCCGAACCCGACGCGATCAAAAAAGTGTGTTCGACCTCACCGGAGTCAGCCTGCACGCAAGAGGCGACGGCGCTCTACCGAAGAGGGAATTCTTAACGCTTCCCGATACTTGGCAACGGTACGCCGGGCGATGTCGACCCCCGCTTCCTTAAGGATTTCGACGATTCGGTCATCGGACAAAACCGCTGATTCGGCCGTCTCCGCCTCAATCATCTGCTTGATCTTGTGGCGCACGGCTTCGGCCGAATGGCTGGCAGCCCCGTCGGTGGAGTTGATCGCCGAGGTGAAGAAGAATTTCAGCTCGAACACCCCACGCGGCGTCGCCAGATACTTGTTCGAGGTGACCCGGCTGACGGTGGATTCGTGCATCGAGATGGCGTCAGCCACGGTCTTGAGATTCAGCGGGCGCAGACATTCGACGCCGAAGGCGAGGAAGGCGTCCTGCTGGCGGACGATCTCGGAGGCGACCTTTAGGATCGTCTTGGCGCGCTGATCCAGAGACTTCACCAGCCAGGCGGCCTGGGCCGAGCATTCGGCGACGAAGGTCTTGTCCTCATCGCTGCGCGCCGAGGCCTGGACCACGGCGTGATAGCGTTTGTCGACCAACAGGCGCGGCAAGGTGTCGGCATTCAGCTCGACCCGCCAGCCACCGGCCGGATCGGGGCGCACGAACACATCGGGTACCACCGTCTGGCTGGGTTCGCCGCCGAAGGCGGCACCGGGCCGCGGCGTCAGGGCCTTCAGCTCACAGATCATCTCGGACAGGTCTTCGTCGTCGACACCGCACAGCGCCTTCAGACCTGAGAAGTCGCGCCGCGCCACCAGCTCAAGATTCTCCAGCAACGCCTGCATGGCCGGATCCAGCCGGTTCTTTTCCTTGAGCTGCAGCGCCAGACATTCCGGCACCGAACGCGCCATCACCCCGGTCGGCTCGAAGGCCTGGCAACGTTCCAGTACCGCCTCGATCCTTTCGACGCTCCAACCCAGCCGCTCGGCCAGCTCGGTCAGTTCGCCGCGCAGATAGCCGCCGTCATCGACCGCGTCGATCAGGGCCAGGGCCACTGCGTGCTCCACCGGCGTAAAGCCTGCCAGGGTCGCCTGGGCCTGGAGATGGTCGCTCAGCGACAGTTCACGGCGAAGAACGCGATCCAGCAGGTCTTCATCGGCCTCGACCGAACCGCCACGCCCGACCGCCGACCAATCGCCGAGCGGCTGGCCGGTGTCGCCCTCGCTGGCGCGATCGGACGCCTTCTCGCCGGGGGCGGCGTCGCCATAGACATCATCGGTACGCGCATCGACGGCGTCGGATGCGTCCGAGGCCCGCCCGTCCTCGAAGGACATTTCGGCGCGATCACTGGGTGCTTCAACACCTTCTGTCGGCTCAGGCGTCTCGCCGCGATCCGGGTCGCTGTCGTCGCGCGCCAGCAGCGGGTTGCGTTCCAGTTCGCCCTCAACGAAGGCCTCGAGCTCCAGATTCGAGAGCTGCAACAGCTTGATCGCCTGCTGAAGCTGGGGCGTGATGACCAGCCCCTGCCCCTGCCTGACTTCCAGCTTTTGACCGAGACCGGCCATCGCGCCTCCACCCGGGGCCTGTGGCCCGAAACTTGCTGGAGACCATCCTGGCCCAAGGCCGGTTAACGGCATTCTAAGCGCGCCGGGCGTCCCTAGAGCGGCTCGCCCTTCAACAGCTGGGGCAGGTCGCCCACCGCGCCTCCGGCCTCGGCCATGAAGAAGTGCCGCGCCGCCGGCACGGCATTGACCGCAGCCATGCCGAGATCGCGCACCCCGCGCACCACCGGATTGTCGGTGGCGAAGGTCCGGTCGAACACGTCCATCATCATCGCCATCGTCAGATTGTCGAAGCGCCGCCATGCCTGGTACCGCGCGAGCACCTGGGTCGAGCCGATGTCCTCACCCAGCCGCCGGGCCTCGACCAGGACCTGGGCCAGGGCTGCTGCGTCTTTCAGTCCCAGATTCAGGCCCTGTCCCGCCAGGGGGTGGATGCCGTGGCCCGCATCCCCAACCAGGGCGGCGCGCGGCGCAATCAGGCTGTCGGCCAAGAGCAGGCTCAGCGGATAGACGAATCGCGGCTCCAGCACCTCGACCTCGCCCAGGAATTCGCCGAAACGCCGACTGAGGTGGGCCGTGAAGGCCTCCAGGCCGGCCGCCTTCAAGGCGCGGACTCGGTCATGCGGCTCGGTCCAGACCAGCGACGCCCGCTGGTCCGTCAAGGGCAAGATTGCCAACGCCCCATCCGGTAGAAAGACCTCGTGGGCGATACCGTCATGCGGACGGCCCAGCTTGACCGTCGCCACCACGCCGGAGCGCGGATAGGGCCAGCCGACCGACCCGATTCCCGACAGTTCACGCACCTTCGACGCGCGCCCCTCAGCCCCAACGACCAGCGGCGCGCGTACCGTCGTCCCGTCCGACAGACTGGCGGTGACGCCGAAGTCGTCGGGCTCAAGCCCCGCCAGCCCAATCGGGGTTCTCAGCTCGACCGTCGACCGCTCCAACGCTCGCGACAGAGCCACGCGTGACTGGCGGTTCTCGACCATCCAGCCCATGGGCTCGCCCTCGGAGCGGTCGGCGATCTCCGCGGCATCAAATCGCAGGAACACGCCGTGCCCGGCGCCGGACGCGGCCCCCGGCCGCTTGCCGTCGGTCACCAAGATACGTTCGATTCGCTCAGCCACGGGGGCCAGGTCGTCGCCGGCTCCCAGCGCCTGCCACTGGCGAAAGCTCGACCAGGCGATAGCCGAGGCGCGCCCATCGAAGGCGGGATCCAGCTGGGTCGAAAACGGCACGGGATCGACCAGGATCACATCCAGTCCGCCCTGGGCCGCACCCAGGGCAAAGGTGGCCCCCGCCAGACCGGCCCCGGCCACGATGACATCGGCATCAAAGCTCTTCATGCCCGCTTCCTAGACGATTTCGCGCGACCTCGCATCGCCTCTTGCCGCTTTGCTGTCCCACCGTAATGAAGGAGCCGGGAGGAACATTGATGACCGTCAAGGCCGCGCCAGGCGTCTCGCCGTCTCATCCGCAACCCGGCGTTCCGCCGGCCGGCAAGCCGCTGTGGACCCATCTGTACGTCCAGGTCATCGCCGCCATCGTCCTGGGTGGGCTGATCGGGCATTTCTGGCCGGCCTTCGGTGAGAGCCTCAAACCCCTCGGTGACGCCTTCATCAGGCTGCTGAAGATGATCATCGCACCGGTCATCTTCCTGACGGTGGCGACCGGCATCGCCCATCTTCGCGACCTCAAGGACGTGGGCCGTGTGGCCGGCAAGGCCTTCGCCTACTTCCTGACGGTCTCGACCCTGGCCCTGATCGTCGGCCTGGTCGTCGCCAATGTTGTGCAACCTGGTGACGGTATGAACGTCGACCCGGCCAGCCTCGATACCGGTGCGGTCGCGCAATATTCCCAGGCCGCCCACGACCAGACCATCACCGGCTTTCTGCTGCACATCATCCCCGAGACGGTGACCGGGGCCTTCGCCGAGGGCGAGATCCTGCAGGTTCTGTTCTTCTCGATCCTGTTCGGGGTGGCCCTGGCCATCATCGGCGAGCGGGGCAAGCCGGTGATGACGGTGCTGGAGAGCCTGTCCCAGGCCTTCTTCCGGCTGGTCCATATCCTGATGAAGGCGGCGCCCATCGGGGCCTTCGGGGCCTTCGCCTTCACCATTGGGCGCTACGGTATCGACAGTGTGGTCAATCTGGCGGCCCTCGTCGGCACCTTCTACCTGACCTCGCTGATCTTCGTGCTGGGCGTGCTGGGAGCCATCGCCTGGGCCAACGGCTTTTCGATCCTCAAGCTGATCCGCTACCTGAAGGAAGAGCTTCTGCTGGTGCTGGGCACCTCCAGCTCCGAGGCGGCCCTGCCCAGCCTGATCGAGAAGATGGAGCGGGCGGGGGCCAGAAAGTCGGTCGTCGGCCTGGTCGTGCCGACGGGCTATTCGTTCAATCTGGACGGCACCAACATCTATATGACCCTGGCCGCCCTGTTCATCGCCCAGGCCTGCGGCATCGACCTGACGCTGGGCGAGCAACTCCTGCTGCTGGGGGTGGCCATGCTGTCGTCCAAGGGCGCGGCGGGCGTGACCGGAGCCGGCTTCATCACCCTGGCCGCGACGCTGGCGGTCGTGCCCAGCGTGCCGCTCGCGGGCATGGCCCTGATCCTGGGCGTGGATCGCTTCATGTCCGAATGTCGCGCCCTGACCAATTTCGTCGGCAATGCCGTGGCCACCCTGGTGGTGGCGCGCTGGGACGGGGCGCTCGACGTCGAGGCCATGCGGGCAGCCCTGAACGGCGAACCGTCGCCACTGGTGGCTCCACCCGTTGAGGTCGACGAAGACTAGGCTAGGCTATCTGAATGCACCTGGCCCGCTTTCCCCGCGTTCGATTCGCCCATCTGCCGACACCGCTCGAGGTCGCCCCACGCCTGTCCGAGCTGCTGGGTGTCGAAATCTGGGTCAAGCGCGACGACTGCACCGGCCTGGCAGGCGGCGGCAACAAGACGCGCAAGCTGGAGTTTCTGGTCGGGGCGGCCCTGGACGACGACTGCGACACCCTGGTTACCCAAGGGGCGGTCCAGTCCAACCATGTACGCCAGACGGCGGCAGCGGCGGCGGCCTGCGGCCTGAGCTGTGAGGTCATTCTGGAAGAGCGCACCGGCTCGCGCACCGAGGACTATCTGGCCAATGGCAATGTCTTACTCGACAAGCTGTTCGGGGCCGCCATCCGCTTCGTGCCGGGCGGGTCCGACATGACCGCCGAGCTGGAAAGAACCGCCGACAATGTGCGCGAGCGCGGCGGGCGGCCCTATGTCATTCCCGGCGGCGGCTCCAATGCCATCGGGGCTCTGGGCTATGTCGATTGCGCCCGCGAGATCATCGTCCAGGCCGACGAATACGATCTCGAGCTCGACCGGGTCATCACCGCCACCGGTAGTGCGGGCACACAAGGCGGCCTCGTCGCCGGCCTGGCGGTGATGGGGGCGGATGTGCCGGTGCTGGGGATCGGGGTGCGAGCCCCCCGCCCACAGCAGGAACAGGCCGTCTTCAAGCTGGCCACCGAGACGGCCGTCATGCTGGGCCGGCCTGACGCCGTGTCGCGCGATCAGGTCGTGGCGGACTGCGACTATGTGGGCGAGGGCTATGGCCTGGTTGATGCCGGGGTGGTCGAGGCCCTTCGGATTGCGGCGCGTACCGACGGCCTGGTGCTGGACCCCGTCTATACCGGCAAGGCCATGAAGGGCCTGATCGCCCTGGCCCGCGCCGGTACACTTCGGGGTGAGACGGTCGTCTTCATCCACACCGGCGGCGCACAAGGTCTGTTCGGCTATCAGTCCGAGATCGGCGATCTGTTCTAAGCCTGACACCGGATCGGTGTCGGGGCTGGACCGCAGCCCGCGAAGCGGCCTAGCCTCGACCCGAGGGGGAAGAGTGGGTGAAAATTCTGGGTGTTCTCGGTGGCATGGGTCCGGCCGCCACGATCGATTTTCTGGCCAAGCTTCAGGATGCCACCCCGGCCGAGCGCGACGAAGACCACATCCGCGTGGTCATGGACCTGAACCCACGCGTGCCCAATCGCCATCTGGAAACCGAAGCGTCGGGCGAAGCCCTGGCGGCCATGGCGGTCGCCCTGAAGGTCGCCGGGGCGCAGGTCCTGGCCATGCCCTGCAACACCGCCCATGTGAACCGTACCGCCATTGAGGCCGGATCGGGACTGGAGTTGATCGATATGCTGGACGCAGCCGTCGAAGCGGCGCGTGACGAAGGGGCCCGGCGCATCGGCGTCCTGTCGACGCCGCTGGCGCGCGGCCTCTATGCCGAGCGGCTACGGATCGCCAACCTGTCGGGTGTGGCCCTATCGCCGCTGGGACAGGAAGCGCTTATGGAGGCCATCTTCGCGGTCAAGGCCGGTGATCTGTCCGAACAGGTGGCCGACGTCATGGCCGCCGCCGCCGCCGAACTGGTCCAGGGCGGGGCCGAGGCCATCATCGCCGGCTGTTCGGAGGTACCGATCATGCTGGACCCGGATCGGGTCGCCGTGCCCCTGATCGACGCCACCGAAGCCCTAGCGATGGCCTGTGTGCGGGCGTGCCTCTAGCTAGACCCTGCGGGCCACAAGGCCCAGGCTCAATGCAAAGCCGAGAACCCAGGAAAGCCCGTACCCCATTACCGGAGACGGAAATTGTCCCGCCAGGCAGGCCGAGGTGAAGCCGAGCCAGAGCGCGGCCATGACCAGGGCCATCGGCTGACGCCCCGGCGAAGCGGCCAGCATGGTCAACGGCACAGCGACCAGTCCGAGTGCGGCGACCAGGCCGAAGGTCCAGTGCGCTTGAAGGGCCCGGGAAAGAACCTGTTCGACGTAGGGCACCGGTTCGAGCGTCTCGCCGAAACCTGAGATGATCCCGAGTATGAAGCTGGCCCCGAACGCCAGCCACCAAATTGGGGCCGGTCGCACGAGCAGGACCATGCAGAGCGTTACCGCCGTTACGCCCTGTGCGGCCTGCTGGTCCGGCTGGAATGCCGCGATGACGCCGGCCACCAGGAGGGCCCCGATCGCCAGTCGGTCATCCGGCTCCTGCACCGCGTACCAGGCCACCAGAGGCAGTGCGATAACGGCCGGCTGTATCTGTATCGGGCCGAGAGCAAACCAGCGATGAACCCCGTCCAGGCCCACCGACAGGAATGGGAATGCCATAAGGATCAGAGCCGCAATACAAACCAGCCGGGCGCTGAGCACGGTCGACTTCGGAAGCCAGACCGAGCCGAGCGCGGCGACGATCACTGCCGCCAGCCCGACCGCTCCCTGAAGGAGAACCAGCCCTCGCGGCGCACCGGCAACGGTCATGGCCATCAACCCGACCGCGATCACACAGGACGCCGCGATGAAGAGGACGAGCTGTCGACGGATCACTTACCGAACAGACCCGCCTGTCCCGCCGTCGGCGGCGGCTCGCCCAGCCCCAGATGAACATAGGCCCTGGCGCAGGCGACCCGGCCGCGCGGCGTGCGCTGGATGAAGCCCTGTTGCAGCAGATAGGGCTCGATCACGTCCTCGACGGCGTCACGCGCCTCGGCGATGGCGGCGGCCAGGGTGTCCATCCCGACCGGCCCGCCGCCATAGTTCTCGATCAGGGCTTTCAAGAAGCTGCGATCCAGCCGGTCCAGACCGGCCTCATCGACCTCCAGCCGGCTCAGCGCCCGCGCCGCCACGATCCGGTCGATGGCGGCGGAGCCCTCGGCGTCGGCAAAGTCGCGCACCCGGCGCAGCAGCCGCCCGGCCACACGCGGGGTACCGCGAGCGCGCGCCGCGATCTCGGTGGCGCCGTCGTTGGTCAGATTGACGCCCATGCGCCGCGCCCCGTGCTGGAGCACGCCGAGCAGTTCTTCGGGCGAATAGAATTCCAGCCGAATCGGAATGCCGAACCGGTCCCTCAGCGGCGTGGCCAGAAGCCCGGCCCGCGTCGTCGCCCCGATCAGGGTGAAGGGGGCCAGGTCGATCCGGACCGAGCGCGCCGAGGGTCCCTCGCCGATGATCAGGTCCAGCACATGGTCTTCCATGGCCGGATAGAGCACCTCCTCCACCGCCGGATTGAGCCGGTGGATCTCGTCGATGAACAGGACGTCGCGCGGCTCCAGATTGGTCAGGATCGCGGCCAGATCCCCCGCCTTGGCCAGGATCGGCCCCGAGGTCGCCCGATAGCCCACACCCAGCTCGCGCGCGACGATCTGGGCCAGGGTCGTCTTGCCCAGGCCTGGCGGTCCGAACAGCAGAACGTGATCCATAGCCTCGCCGCGCGAACGGGCGGCGTCGACGAAGATCTTCAGATTCGACTTGGCCTGGGGCTGGCCGACGAACTCGGCCAGGGACTGGGGTCGCAGAGCGCGGTCCGAAGCCTCGGGCGTATCGGGGGAAACGAGCCGCTCCGTCATCGACCCAGCTCCTGCAAGGCCGCCTTGATCACCGCCGAAACGTCCGCCTCGTCACCCAGGCGGGTGAGGGCCTGGTCCACGGCCCGCCGCGCATTGACCTCAACCATGCCCAGCCCCAGCAGCGCCGAGACGGCCTCGCCCGCCACAGAAGGTGCCGCCGCCAAGACAGGCGCACTGGGCAAGCCCGGCGGGGTGAAGCTGGCCTCACCCAGCGCCTTGCCCTTCAGCTCCGTGACGATCCGCTGGGCCAGCTTGGGCCCGACACCGTTCGCACGGGCGACGGCTGCCTTGTCCTCGCGGGCAACCGCCGCCACCAGATCGCCCGGCGGCAGAACATCCAGCACCGCCAGCGCCGCCTTGGGTCCGACCCCCTGAATCGCGATCAGGGTGGTGAAGGCCTTACGCTCGTCCTTGCCGAGGAAGCCGTAGAGACGCGGGCCGTTCTCCTGGCTCCACTGGGTCTCGATGAACAGGGTCAGGTCGTCGCCCGGTGCCGGCAGCCGCCCCAGGGTGCGCGCACCGCAATGCACGACATAGCCGACCCCGCCGGCATCCAGGATGCAATCAGCCTCCCCGGCTTCGGCCAGCAGGCCTCTGAGCCGCCCGATCACGCTGCGATCCCTTTCATCCGGCGCAGCTGGGCGTGGGTGATGGCGACCGCCAGGGCATCGGCGGCGTCAGCCGAGACCTCACCGGCGGCGGGTAGCAGGCGGCGGACCATGAAGGCGACCTGGGCCTTGTCGGCGTGGCCGGCCCCGACCACGGCCTTCTTGATCAGATTGGGCGCATATTCCGCCACGCCCAGCCCACAGCCGGCGGGGCCCAGAATGACCGCACCGCGTGCCTGGCCGAGCTTGAGCGTCGAGGCCGGATTGGCGTTGACGAAGACCTCCTCGATCGCCGCCTCGTCACAGGCGTGGGTCCGGCACAGCTCGGCCACCTCGGTCATCAGATGCATCAGCCGCTTGGCGAACGGAGCCTTGTCGTCCGGCGTCACCACACCGTGTGCGACCCAGCTCAGGCGCGAGCCCGCAGCCGAGATCACGCCCCATCCCGTGCGTCTCAGGCCAGGGTCCAGCCCCAGGATTCGAGTCGGTTCGTTCGCCATCCGTTCCGTTCATGCCCGAAAGAAGGTTGACGGACAATGACCGGTGGCACCGAGATCAGGTGTTGGCGGCGACCGTCGACCGTTCCCGTCGTGCCGTATCGAGCGCCGCTGCGGTCATCGCCGATTCTGCCTGGGCCCCTTCCAGCCGAGATCTCAGCGATTCCAGCTGTTCGTTCAGCTCACGCCGGCGCACATCCGCATCGGACTTGAGCCCGTCGATGGTGGTCTGCAGTTTGGCCGCCCGCGCTTCGCTGCGCGACAGGGCCCGCTCGTTCGCGGTCGCCGATTTGGACAGGTGTTCGGCGCGATCCACCGCGGCCAGTCGGGCTGCGTCCATGGCCGCGAGACGCTGACGGCCCTCCTCGGCCTGGGTTTCGTGGTCGCGAAGCCGGTCCGTCGTCCGATTGAGGTCCGTCTGAAGGTGGCTGGCGCGTCGTTCGGCTGCCTGGGCGGCCGCCTGGGATTCATTGAGTGAGGTGGTCAGGTCGGCATTGAGGCGCTCCAGTCGGTCAGCGCGGGCCGTCAGGGTGTCGAGTCGGACCTGCAGCGCCGCGATTTCGCTTCGACCATTCTCGACCTGGGCTTCCAGGCTCTGGGTGGCGCGGGCCGCCTCGGCCTGATCAGACGCGGCCCGAGCGCGCTCGGCCGTCAGTTGGCCTTCCTGGGTCGCCTCGATGCGGGCCAGCCTGGACACCTCTGCCAGGGCCTCGTCTAGGCGCTTCTTGAGAGCCCCGTTCTCCTCCGAGGCTAGGGCATGATCGCGCAGCGCAAGCGAGCGCCCGGAAACGGCTTCGGCTCGGCCAGTGTCGGCCTCCTGAAGCTGGCTGGTAACGGTCTCCAGATCCTGTTCCAGCTGCCGCTGACGCTGGCCGCTGGCGTGCTCAGCCTCCGTCAGGGTCTGGATCTGGACCAGGGCCTGGGCCTGGGCGGTGGTCAGGCGGTCCACCTCCAGCTGCAGGTCCTGCACCTCGCCGGCTCGATCCGAGAGTTGCTGGTTCACCTCTTCGAGCTGGTGCTCGATGGCGGCCCGCGCCTCGTCCAGGGCCCGGACCTCCGAGGACAGGGCCTCGCCGCGCGCCAGCACCTCCCCATGCGTCGTGCGCAGGTTCATGAGTTCGATATAGTCCGAGCGGCGAGCGTCATACTCTGCCATGAGCGGGCCGCGCATCTCGGCCACCACCGGCTCGAGCCCTCGCAACTGCTGGAGAAAGTCGGAGATCCGATCGAGACCCCCGTTCACGGTCTCGTAGCGCTCGCCGATGGCGCTGGCCAGTTCGACCCGTTCCTCAACCGGGTCGGGAGCCGCCCGCTGCAAATCACGACCGCGATTCGAGGCCAGAGCGCGGTCCAGATTGGCGAGCAATTTCATTTCTATCTCCAAGGGTTGCCGGCTAGTCCCGCAAGCCGCGCGGCCGTGAACGGCGCGGCCCCCGGAAGATGGCCGATAGGGATCGGGGCGGCGGTCGCCCCGGGATGTCTAACGCCCCGACGCAACGCTACGGCGATCTTATCCGACCCCGGTTATCTGACAAGCCAGAGCCCCATTTATCGCGTTGCAACCTGTCCGGCAGCCAGTATTGTATATTCAATACTCGAGAACCCCGGGGCCCCATGGATCACGGTCAACCCTGCGTCTGCGGACGCCTGCGACGCGCCTCCCGAACACTGACGCGTCTGTACGACCAGGCGCTGGAGCCGGCCGGCCTGACCGTGACCCAGTTCGCCATTCTTCGATCTCTGAACCGGATGGACAACCCGACGCTGGGCGAACTGGCTGAGGAGACGGCTCACGAGAAGTCGGGACTGTGGCGAACGCTCCGGCCCCTGATCCGCGACGGCCTGGTCGAGACGTCCGCCGACGGCCGCGCGCAGCGTGTAAAACTGACCGATCCGGGAATGATGGCCCTTGTGCGCGCCATGCCGATGTGGCGAGAGGCGCAAAGCCGCGTCGACCGTGTCCTGGGTCCGCGCGGACGTGCCCTGATCGATTTACTGAGTGATGTTGAAGCCCGTGTCTGACGCTGCCCCCTCGCGAATGTCCAATCGCGCCTGGCTCATGGTTGTGGCCGGGGCCGTAGTCGTGACCCTGTCGATGGGTGTGCGCCAGGCCTTTGGCCTGTTCCTGACGCCGCTGGGCCTGGAGCTGAACCTCAGCCGCGAGGCCTTCGGCCTGGCCATCGCCATTCAGAACCTGTTGTTCGGCCTGATCCAGCCCTTCGTCGGTGCCTGGGCTGACAAGCATGGGGCCGGCAAGGTCACGGCCGTCGGCGCCGTGGTCTATCTGGCGGGCCTGGTGCTGGCTTCGACGGCCGCCAGCGCGCTGGGGATCACCCTGGGTCTGGGCGTCCTGGTCGGCCTGGCCATGGCGGGCTGTACCTTCACCGTCATTCTCGGGGCGGTCGGCAAGGCCGTTCCCGAGGGCCAGCGCACCCTGGCCTTCGGCATCGTCACCGCCGGCGGCTCGCTGGGCCAGTTCCTGGTCGTGCCGGCGGCGCAAGGCCTGATTGACTGGCTCGACTGGCGCGGTGCCCTGATCGTGCTGGGCGGTCTGATCCTGATGATCCTGCCGTTGGCGCTCGGCCTGGCCGGCAAGCCGCCGGTCGACGCCGCAGACGATGGCCCGGACCTGAAGGGTGCCCTGAAGGAGGCCGCGGCCCATCCTTCGTTCTGGATGCTGAACCTGGGCTTTTTCGTCTGTGGCTTCCACATCGCCTTCGTCGGGACGCACCTGCCGGCCTTCCTGCGCGATCAGGGCCTGTCGCCGGGCGTTGGAGCCATGGCCCTGGCCCTGATCGGGCTGTTCAACATTCTGGACTCGGCGCTGTGGGGCGCTTGGGGCTCGCGCACATCCAAGAAGAATCTGCTGGTCTCGGTCTATGTCCTACGCGGCGTGACGATGATCATCTTCATCCTGGTCCCGATCTCGGCGGTCTCGGCCCTGATCTTCGCGGCGACGTTCGGCTTCCTGTGGCTGGGCACCGTGCCGCTGACCAATGGGCTGGTCGCCCTGATCTATGGGGTGCGCAACCTGTCGGCGCTGGGCGGCATCGTCTTTCTCAGCCATCAGGTCGGGGCCTTCCTCGGCGCCTGGCTGGCCGGCGTCGCCTTCACCGTTCTTGGCTCCTATGACGCGATCTGGGTCGCTTCGATCCTGCTGGCGATCCTGGCCGCCGTAGCGAATGCCCCTATCCGCGAGGTGTCCCTGCGCAACGCCGGTGCCTCGGCATGAGGCGCTGGATCGCCCTGGTCGGGGTCTTCGTGCTGCTGACAGCTGTCGGCGGCTGGCTGTGGTTCCGCCAGGGGGCCGACGTCTGGCTCGATGCCGTGATCGCCTTCTGCACATAAGGTTACGGCTTGTAATACCCGGACGCATGGTGTTCCTATCCCCGCCTCAAGGGGGCGGGATCTGCGCGTGGTCGCGCGCACCGCCGTGGAGTAGGGACGCCCATGAATATCGTTATTTTACTAGGTGTGCTGGTCACGCTCGTGACCGGCCTGCCCGTTCTCATGCAGATGCTTCGGAACCATCCGAAGGGCCTGATCATCCTGTTCTTCGCCGAGATGTGGGAGCGGTTCTCCTACTACGGAATGCGGGGCCTGCTGATCTTCTATCTGACCCAGCACTTCCTGTTCGACGACGCCCTGGCGTCCGAAACCTACGGCTCCTACACCTCGCTGGTGTATCTCCTGCCGCTGCTCGGCGGCATCATCGCCGACCGCTGGCTAGGCACGCGCAAGGCCATTGCCTTCGGCGCTCTGCTGCTGGTCGCGGGCCACAGCCTGATGGCCTATGAAGGCCGCCCGGCGACCGAGACCCTGACCTATCAGGGCCAGACCTTTGAAATCGCCGCCGAGGGTCGCGCGGATCTTCGCGAAGTATCCATCGTGGTGAATGGCCAGAACTATGCCTTCGGCCCGGCCGAGGGTGGCGGTATTGCCATCGCGGGCCTGCCTGACGGCTCGCCCCTGCCGTCCGTCCTGGCGGAAGACAGCTACGTCATGCAGCAGGACCAGGACCAGAACGGCCTGAACGCCTTCTACCTGGCCGTGTCGCTGATCATCATGGGCGTGGCCTTCCTGAAGCCCAACATCTCCTCGATCGTCGGCCAGCTTTATCCGCAGGGCGATCCGCGCCGGGATTCGGGCTTCACCCTCTATTATTACGGCATCAACCTGGGAGCCTTCTGGGCGGCCGTCCTCTGTGGCTATCTGGGACAGACGGTCGGCTGGTGGGCCGGCTTCGGCCTGGCCGGCATCGGTATGGCGCTGGGCTGGATCGTCTTCGTGCTCGGGAAGCCCTTGCTGCAAGGCAATGGTGAGCCGCCAAACCCGCAGCGCCTGGCCGAGCCTTTCGTCGGACCAATCAACCGCGAATGGCTGATCTATGGCCTGGGCATCCTGGCGGTGCCGATCGTCTGGGTCATGGTCCAGCGTAACGCCCTGGTCGGAACCGTGCTCGGCTTCGCCACGGTCGCCTCGCTGATCGCCATCGTCCTGATCATCCTTGTGGGTGCCAAGAGCTGGATGCAGCGCAAGCACATGATCCTGGCCACGGTCCTGATCGGTGGCGCGGTGGTCTTCTGGACCCTGTTCGAACAGGCCGGCACCTCGCTGAACCTGTTCACCGACCGGAACGTCGATCTAAACCTGACGGCTGCCGCCACCCAATTCATGGGGATGTGGTGGGGCACCCCGGCCCAGCTGGCCGAGGCCGGCGTCACCCCGTCGGGTCTGTGGATCGACACCACCCTGACGGCGGCGCAGACCCAGTCGTTCAACGCAGGCTACATCCTGATCTTCGCTCCGATCTTTGCGGCCCTGTGGGCCAATCTGGGTCGCAGGAACGCGGACCCCAATCCGCTCTTGAAGTTTGCGCTGGGTCTGCTTCAGGCGGGTCTGGGCTTCCTGGTGGTGGTCTGGGGCGTCAACGCCGGCCTGGTCAATGAGGCGTTCCGCGCCCCGTTGTTCCTCCTGGCGGCGCTCTACCTGCTGCACACGACCGGCGAACTCTGCCTGTCGCCGGTGGGTCTATCGCAGATCACCAAGCTCAGCCTGCCATCGGTCGTCAGCTTCATGATGGCGGTCTGGTTCCTGGCCTCGTCCATCGCCCAGTTCGTCGGCGGCAAGATCGCTGCGGCCCTCGGCACCGAGACGGTCGGGGGTCAGGTGCTCGACCCGTCGGGTGCCCTGCAGACCTCCTTGGCGGGCTTTGAACAGATGGGCTACGCCGGCCTGATCTGCGGTGCCGTCTTCCTGGTTCTCAGCTTCATCATGGGTCGCTGGGGAGAGGGCTCTGACGACGCCGGCACGCCGGCCCCCGATCCCCGGATCGAGGACAGCGCCGCCGACATCGACGAAGCGACGGGCGAGCGCACCGCCTGATCGGTTCTCGATCGACACGAACAGGGGCGGCGGATTTATCCGCCGCCCCTTTTCTTTGCCGCCAGGCTGGCCTTCGGCGGCGATACAGGTGATCAATGATCAGAGCTGGAGTCCGAAACCCATGAACCGTCGTCATCTTCTGCTGTCATCGCTGGCCTTGACCGGTGGGCTGACCCTGACGGCCTGCGCCTCCGTTCCTGCTGCCGTCGTCACGCCCGCCTTCGCTTCGGACCGGATCGGCGTCAGCGTCGAGGGAGCCGGGCCGGACGTCATCCTCATCCCCGGCCTGAGTTCGCACCCTGTCATCTGGGACACCACGGCGGCCCATCTGATCGCGACGGGTCATCGGGTTCACCGCGTCTGGGTCTCGGGATTTGCCGGTCGCCCGGCTGGTACCAACGCCGCCGGCGATCAGGTCGGCCAACCCGTGGCCGACGAGATCGCCCGCTACATCCGCGAACAGAACCTGGATCACCCCGCCGTCATCGGGCATTCGATGGGCGGCTGGATGGGTCTGGTCCTGGCCGCGCGCCATCCGGAGCTGGTCGGGCGGCTGATGGTGGTGGACATGATGCCCTTCATGGGGGCCATGTTCGGCCCACCCGGTGCCACGCCCGATCAGGTCCGCCCGGTCGCCGAACAGATCCGCGAGAGCATCCGCTCCGTCCCGCTCGACCAGCGCCGTCTGCGCGCCGAACAGACCATCGCCGGGATGATCCGGACCGAGTCCCTGCGTGAAGGCCCGATCCAGAACACGCTGGACAGTGACTATGACGTGGTGGCCCGGTCATTTCATGAGCTGATCGTCACCGACCTGAGGCCGGAGCTGGCGAACATCACCGCCCCGACGACCGTGCTCTATGTCACCCCAACCGGCGCGCCCCTGACGGATCAGCAGCTCGACGTCTTCTACCAGCTTTCCTACGAGACCTTGCCGAACCACCGCCTGGTCCGCATCCCCGATGCGGCCCACTTCATCATGTTCGACAACCCGACGCGTTTCTTCACCGAGGTGGACGCCTTTCTTTCGACCGAATAGGACTTCACGTTTCCGTGAGGGGCGAACCGGCTTGCCGCGTCAGAAACCGTCTGGCAAGCCCCTCGGGACCAGTTCGCTAGGTTAGTCCAGCAGGAAACGGAAACGTCGATGAGCCACGGCCATCAGTCAGGCGGCAGCCCCCCCAGGCGTTCCGCCATGGGCAGACTGGTTTACTGGGGTGGAGTGCTGGCCGTCTGGGGCCTGATCTTCGCGGTGGTCTTCTTCGCCGTATTTGCGCGCGGCCTGCCCGACACCTCATCTCTGGACGCCATCGAACGGGTTCCCGGCGTCACCTATCTGGACCGCAACGGCGTGCTCATCGCCGCGCGCGGTTCGGAACAATCGCCGCCGATCGAGCTGGAAACCCTGCCGGACTATGTCCCGGCAGCCTTCATCGCCGTGGAGGACCGCCGCTTCTATCATCACCCCGGCTTTGATCCGATCGGCATGGTGCGGGCCATGGTCGCCAATATGCGGGCCGGCCGGGTCGTGCAGGGCGGCTCGACCCTGACCCAGCAGCTGGTCAAGAACCTGTTTCTGACGCCCGACCAGACCCTGCGCCGCAAGGTTCAGGAAATCATGCTGGCGGTCTGGCTGGAGCTTCGGTTCTCCAAGGACGAGATTCTCGAGCTGTACCTGAACCGGGTCTATTTCGGCGCGGGTGCCTATGGCATTGAAGCCGCCGCCCAACGCTATTTCGACAAATCGGCCAATGAGCTGACCATCGGCGAGGCCGCCCTGCTGGCCGGCCTGCTCAAGGCACCATCGCGCTATTCGCCGCTGTCGGAAACCGAACGGGCGGCCGGCCGGGCCACCGTTGTGCTCAACGAAATGGAAGAGGCCGGCGTCATCACCACGGCCCAGCGCGAGGCCGCCGTGCTCGAGCCGGTACGGGTGTCGCGCACCCTGGCAACCCAGCACGCCCAGTATTTCGTGGACTGGCTGGACCAGGAGGTTCAGGCCCTGATCGGCGACGGCCATGCCGATCTGGTGGTCGAGACGACCCTGGATCTGACGCTTCAGGCTCAGGCCGAGCGGGCCGTCCGCGCCATCATCGCCCGCGACGGTGAACGCGGCGTCGAACAGGCAGCCCTGGTGGCCGTGGACGGAGAGGGTCGGGTCCGCGCCATGATCGGCGGGGCCTCCTATGCCGACAGCCAGTTCAACCGCGCCGTCGATGCGCGGCGCCAGGCCGGTTCGGCCTTCAAGCCGTTCGTCTATCTGGCAGCCATGGAAGCCGGCTATACGCCCGACACGCCAGTGGAAGACCAGCCGGTCACCATCGGCAACTGGTCGCCGCGCAACTACGACGGCACCTTCCGCGGCCGGATGACCATGGCCCAGGCCGTCGCCCAGTCGACCAATACGGTGGCGGCATACGTCGCGGATCGGGTCGGGCGCGATCGGGTCGCCTCGGCGGCGCGGCGGCTCGGCATCACCTCGCCGATCAACGTCCAGCCGGCCATGGCCCTAGGGGCCGTCGAGGTCAGCCCGCTGGAGATGGCCCAGGCCTACGCCGCCTTCTCAAACGGCGGTCGGCGCGCCCGCGCCCACGGCATCACCCGCATCCGCACCCGCGACGGTCAAACCCTGTACGAACGCCGCGAAGGCGAGGCCGGGGCCCAGCAGCAGGTCATCAACAACCCGCCCCTCTACTACATGAACCAGATGCTGCGCGGCGTCCTGACCTCCGGCACGGCGCGCGCCGCCGCCATCGAGGGCTATGACCTCGCCGGCAAGACCGGCACGACCTCGGACTACAAGGACGCCTGGTTCGTCGGCTACACCGGCGGCTTCGTCACCGCCGTCTGGGTCGGGCGTGACGACAACACGCCGATGCGGCGCGTGACCGGCGGCGGTGCACCGGCGGCCATCTGGCGTCAGTTCATGGCCTCGGCCCTGCCCCGACTGAATGTCCAGCGCATCCCCGACGGCCCCGCCATGCCCGAGGGCTGGCAGGATGGTCTGCAGGCCGCTGGCGAGGACCCGATCGGGGACATCCTGGACGGCATCGGTGGTCTGTTCGGCAACGGGGAAGGCCAGCCCCCGGTCGATCCTGAGCCCGTTCCGACGCCTGAGCCGGCACGCCCGACGCAGCCGCAACCGCAGCAACCGCCGGCACCGCAGCAGCCCCCGCGCCAGCCGCCGTCCACGCCCTCGCCCGCCACGACGCCGCCTCAGACCAACGAGCCGCGCAGCGATGGCCGCGAGCCCATCTTCTTCTGACGCGCGGGCATGACCTCACACCTGTCGTTGCTGGCCGAATTGTGGGCCCCAGTCGCCGGCTTCTTCAATGGCCTGGGTGATTTCATCCGCCAGAACGCCGCCTGGGCCGGGCCGGTTCTGGGCCTGATTACCTTCGGGGAATCGATGGTCGTGATCGGGGCCTTCTTCCCGGCAACAGCCTTGATGCTGGTCGCTGGGGGCCTGGCAGCGGAAGGTTCGGTCAGCATTGTCGAGGTCCTGCTCTGGTGTATCGCCGGAGCATTTCTCGGCGACGCTGTCTCCTACTGGCTGGGTCGCAAGCTGGGCCCAGCCGCCTGGCGCAGCCGGCTGCTGCAAAACCAGCGCCGGCTGGCGGCACGTTCACGCCTGTTCTTCCGGCGCTGGGGCGTGCTGTCGATCTATCTGTGCCGGTTCATGGGGCCGGTGCGCGCCTTTGTGCCGCTGATCGCCGGCATCACCGGAATGCCGCATCTGAGATTCCAGCTGGCCAATTTCGGATCGGCGGTGGTGTGGGTGCCGATCATGCTGGCTCCCGGCTACCTCGGCGGCCTGGGACTGCGCTGGCTGGACCAGTATGAACATGGCCTGGAATATGGCATGGCGGCCCTGGCAGTTTTGATCGTTCTGTTCCTGATCGCGCGCGGCGCGCTCAAGGCCCGTGCCCAGCGCACCGGGCCGATCGAACTCTGATCAGGGAGATTTTTTGCATCCGAAATGCTTGGATGCGACCTCAGAATGACGAACCGTTTGAGGAGAGCTCCCATGCACCGCGCCGCCGCCGTTTCGATTCTCGCCCTGTTGGCCGCCATGCCGGCGTCTGTCGCCCTGGCCCAGGATGGGCACGCGGGCCATCACGCGGATCACCAGGCCGCCGCCCATCAGACCTACAGCGCCGCCCAGTTCTTCCAGACCACCAGCTTCGGCATGGCCTCGCCCGGTGCCTACGCCTTCTCACCGGACGGGGCGCACGTCCTGATCAACTCCGACGCGTCGGGCGTGTTCAACGTTTACGCCCAACCCATCGCCGGCGGCGAACCCGTCGCCCTGACCCAGTCGAGCGACAACGCCACCTTTGCCGCCTCCTATTTTCCGAACGATGGCCGGGTGCTGTTCACCCACGACCAGGGCGGCGATGAGCTGGACCATGTCTATGTCCGCAACGAAGACGGCACAGTCGTCGACCTCACGCCGGGTGAGGGTCTGAAGGCCGACTTCCTCGGTTGGTCCGCCGATGGCCAGACCCTGTATCTGACCTCCAATGGCCGCAATGCCGAAGCCTTCGACATCCTGGCCTTCGACACCGCCACCCTCCAGGGCCGCGTCCTGTTCGAGAACCCGGGTGACTACTTCCCCTCAGGCGTATCGCCGGACGGGCGCTGGGTGGTCATCGACAAGCCGAACACCTCAGCCGACAGCGACATCTATCTGGTCGATCTGCAGGGCTCGGGCACGCCCGAGCTGATCACCGCCCATGAGGGCGATATCGCCTATGGCTCCTACGGCTTCACGCCGGACAGCGCCGCCCTGATCTTCGCCACCAATGAGCACGGCGAATGGAACCAGGCCTGGCGCCGCGATCTGGCCACCGGCGCCGTCTCTCCCCTGATCCAGGCCGACTGGGACGTCATGTACGTCAGCTACAGCCCGTCAGGTCGCTATCAGATCCACGCCCTGAACGCTGACGCCTCCACCGACGTCACCATCACCGACACCACCACCGGCCAGGCGGTCAGCCTGACAGGTGTGCCGGCGGGCGATCTCGGCGGTATCCGTTTCAACGACGACGAAAGCGCCATCGCCTTCTCGGTCGCCTCAGACACCTCACCCAACGACATTTTCGTCGCCGATCTCGCGACAGGACAGGCGCAGCGCCTGACCCACGCCCTCAATCCCGAGATCGACGAAGGTCAACTCGTGGAGGCCACCATCGTCCGCTACGCGGGCGAGGGCGGGGTGATGATCCCGGGCGTGCTCTATCGTCCGCACGGGGCCTCGGCCGAGACGCCGGTTCCGGCCGTCGTCTTTGTTCACGGCGGACCCGGCGGTCAGAGCCGGCGCGGCTATTCGGCCATGGTCCAGCATCTGGTGAACCACGGCTACGCGGTGCTTCTGGCCAACAATCGCGGCTCGTCGGGTTACGGCAAGACCTTCTTCCACATGGATGACCGGGCCCACGGCGAGGCGGATCTGCGCGACATCGTCGCCGGTGGTCGGTGGCTGCGCGATCAGGACTGGGTCGCGGATGATCAGGTCGCGGTGATGGGGGGCTCCTACGGCGGCTACATGACGGCCGCTGCCCTGGCGTTCCATCCCGAGGCCTTTGAAGCCGGGATCAACATCTTCGGCGTGACCAACTGGGTCAGGACGCTGGAATCCATTCCGGCCTGGTGGGGTGCCCAGCGCGATGCGCTGTTCGACGAAATGGGCGATCCGGCCACCGACGCCGAGCGGCATCGGGCGATCTCGCCCCTGTTCCACGCCGGCAACATCGTACGGCCGATGCTGGTGGTCCAGGGTGCCAACGACCCGCGCGTGCTGCAGATCGAGAGCGACGAACTGGTCGCCGCCGTCCGCGCCAACGGCACGCCGGTCGAATACGTCGTCTTCCCCGACGAGGGCCACGGCTTCCAGCGCCGCGAGAACCGCATCACCGCACAAGAGGCCTATCTGGAGTTCCTGAACCAGTACGTCAGGGACTAGGGTTCAGCTCCGGCGACCCGCCAACCCCATCGCTCCAGTCAGGCAGGCACCGAACAGGAGTCCCTCCAGTGCGCTGGTAACGGCCCGGGCGGTCCAGCCGAAGCCGTCTTCGCCAAACAGACGGCCAACGCCGTCCAGGCTGAGCCGCGAGGGTTCGAACTGTTGGGCCAACTGATCCAGGCTGCCACCGAACAGGTGCCCCCCCATCAGGCTGAATGCCACGCCGGCCACCGCTCCGATCAGGCCCGCCGACGACACGGCGCGGCGCAGCGACACACCGGAGCGGCTGGCCAGCCAGGCCCCGACACCGACGGCCGCACCCAACACCAGACCACCGCCACCGCCGGTGATCGCCGCGGGAGCCTGCCCCAACAGCAATGAGAAGGCGTCCAGGCCCAGGACCTTGACGACGGCCCCTACGATCATCCCCCCCAGGGCACCGCCGACGATCCGCCAGGGCCCGGGCCGCTTGGCCAAGAGGTCGGCACCGGCGACGCCGACCGACACGCCCGCTGCCCCCGTTGCGGCCACCAGGATGGTTACACAGGTCAGGACGATCACGATGGACCCGGAGCCAAGACCGGGCTGGAGCGGATCGCCGGCCGCCAGGAATCCATAGATCACGCCTCCGACAGCACCTGCGACCGCCCCGCCTGCGGTGCCCGCCAGGGCCAGCCGCCAGGCTTGCGCCAAGCCGGAGACAGGCGTTGGCACCGATCCGTCCGCCACCGCAGCTGGGTGCCGGTGCCCGTTCTCGACGGGCGCGACGAAGCGATAGCCGTGTTTGGGGACCGTCTCGATGAAGCGGGGGCGACCGGCCTCGTCTCCCAGTGCGCGGCGCAGCGACCGCACGCACTGGGTCAGGGCCTCATCGGTCACCGGCACGCCGCGCCAGACCTCGTCAAGAAAGCGATCCTTGGTGATCAGGTGGCCCGGCTCGGACACCATCAGGGCCAGGGCGTCGAAGTAGCGCGCGCTCAGCTCGACCGCCTGTCCATCCCGCGAGAGCCGCCGGTTGGCCACATCCAGCTCGAAGTCGCCGAAACGATAGGGGTGGGTCAATTTCAGCGATTCCTCAGACGCCGCTCATGCCCCTCATCGGCGATGAGGTCAGGGTCCGTGTGTCACCCGAACCCGGAGCAAACGCAAATGACGACCCCCGTTCAACCCCGCCGCCTCGATACGATCCTTCGCCTTGTCATGTGGGGCGGTCTGTTGGCTATCTGGCTGTTGCCGCTGATCGCCAAACAGTTCACCGACGAGGTTCAGTGGACGACCTCTGACCACGTGTTCTGGGCGATCATGCTGATCGTGCCGGGAGCCATCGTCGAACTGACCAGCCGCCTGACCGGCAGCTGGGCCTATCGCGGGGGGGTCATCATCGCCCTGGGCACCGCATTTGTGATCACCTGGGCCAATCTGGCGGTCGGCATCGTCGGCGATGAGGACAATCCCATCAACCTGATCTTCTTCGGCGTCATCGGGGTGGCCCTGATCGGCGCACCCCTGGTCGGGTTCAAGGCGTCGCGTATGCGCTGGGTGCTGATGGCCACGGCCGCGGCCCAGGTACTGAGCGGCCTGGTCGCTCTTCAGGCCGAAGCCTTCGTGCTGGTCTTCTGCGGCGTCGCCACCGCCCTGTGGCTGACGTCGGCCGCGCTGTTCGGCAAGGCGGCGCGGGGGCAGGAAAGGGCGGATGAGGCCCGGTCCTGACGTCGACGGCTGAGCCTAACCGCCTTCGCGGATTGTACAGGCCATGATCCGGGCCGCATCCGGGTCCGCCGCGATCTGCGACAGAAGCTCCGCCCTCACCTCGGCGGGAAGCTGCTGGGCGAAGTCCTGGAGGACTGATCGCACCTCCTCCGGCGACAGCCCGCACTGCCCCAGCCCGGCAATTGTCGAGGACGTCGTCGCCGGGCCAGACGGCGCCTGAGCCGGCTCGTGGTCTCCACGACGGGGCTCCCGCTCCATCTCGCGGCGCGTAGCGGCCGGCAACTGCATCCAGCGCCGATCTCCGATCAGTTCAACGGCGCGGGGCGCGATGATCTCCCGTCGCGACGCTCCTGCGAGCGGCAAGGCGACCACCGCTTCCAGATCGCCGGAGATCGTTCCCGATAGATGCGCCACACACTGCGCCGGCTCGAAGCGGGCCTCATAGCGAATTCTCAACAGGCCCGGCCCCGCCGCGACCACGGTAATGGAGCCCTCGCCATGGTGGCTGCTGGGCAAGGTCATGCCGCGCTGTTCGAGACCCAGGTCCTCATAGCCGACCGACGCATCAGCCGGGTAGGTTCCGGGCCCGGTGATCGGCCCGCGCGGGGTCAGGCTGAAGGTGATCTGGCGGGGTTGAAGGTCACCCAATCCGCCCATGGACCCGCTCTGGGCGGCGGCCATGGCCTGGGCGCCCAGGCCCGCCATCTGGGTCATGCGCGCCTGGCACACGGCGGACGGTGAGCCGGCCGGCGCGCTGGGGACAGTGGCCGTGAACAGGGCCAGCTGAACCCGCCCGCAATCGCTCATCTCGCGCAGCAGGTCCCGCGCGCCCACCGCCAGCATATGCCCCTCGATGGAAAAGTCCTCGGCATCGAGCGCCGCCGCCTGGAAGGCGAGGGCGGGCATCTCATGGGTCGAGGCCACATTGAGCGGCAGCTGTTGCTGGTCGCGGCACGGATCGCCGTCTTCGTGCAGCATCGTCCCCCTCAGCGCCTGACGCGCTTCATGGGCGCCGGATCCGATGGTGAGGTCCAGGTCCATAGGGCGGGTCCGGCCGTCTCCATCCGGGTGCAGATTGGTGAAAACCAGCGTCATCCGGTCGTCGCCAAAGACCTCATCGGGGCGAAAGATGACTTCCCAGGTTTTGACGGCCTGTCGGCTGCGGGCGTCCTCCACTACCAGGCCCGGACGTATGATGGGAACCGTGCGATCCGCGTCTGCGGACGCCTCCCCGCTCGAGCGCCGCGAAGGTGCCGCCTCCCAGTTCTGGTCCGCCGACAGGTGCAGGGCGTCCAGGCCGTCAGCGTCGACGCCGCGCGCGCTGGCGACGATCGAGAAGGTCGGCGGCAGATCCGTGTCTGGTCGCGGCCCGGTCCAGGACACAACCAGGCAGTTGGCCGCCGCCTCAGCGACATCGAGGTTCAGCTCAACGGCGGCGTCGGCCTGGGACAAGATGACCGGCGCACACCCCGGCTCGCCGTTTGCGCTGACCATCGCTTCCTGCCAGACGTCGCGGCGGAAGACGCCCCGACCGCGAAGATCCGGCTCGGACTGCCAGTCCGCGCTCAGATCGTTCCAGTTCAGAACGGCCAGGCCTCGGTCCAGACCCAGAGCCGGGTCGCTGGACTGACGCAGGGCGGCGTCGAACCAGGATCGCAGGGCGGAATCGGTGTCTGACGCCGGCGCGCTGGCGAGAAGTGGCGCGAGGAAGGCCCAGTCCCGCGACATCCCTGCGTAATACCAGACCCAGGCGTCGGTCCCGGCGTCGGGTCCCATCGAGAACAACGGACGATCCACACGCCGAAGCCCGCCGACCCGCCTGGCCAGACCCGTCGGCGTGTCGAAATCCGAACTGTCGGAAAATTGCTGAACCCCCATCCGATCCAGGATCCGGCCAACGGTCTGGGCGTCCCAGACATCTCCGTCGCGGGTCGGTTGACCCAACAACGCCCAGAACCCAAGGGCCGAGCCCAGGTTGTTGAGAGCCAGCGGCGTCGGGCTGCGCTGCGCCTCCGTGGGCAGACGGGCCGGGATATTCAGCCGCTCAGCGCAGTAGTGGCCCACCTGTCGCCAGCCAATGGCCATGGCCAGCGACAGTTCAGGATAGGCGTTGATCCAGGTGTCTGACCGCGGCGTGTCGAACCAGGCCGCCGGAACCGTCATGTATTCCGATAGGCCCTGCATACCGCAGGCCCCGGCAAAGGCTTCGGTGTCGTCGCGCATCCGGATCATGATGGCGATATTGCGATCTGGGCCGGCCTGCGGCGGCTGGAATGTCGCCGCGACATTCCAGCTGTAGAGACCGAACGGACGAGCGGCCTGGGGATAGTCGGCCAGGATCGCATCTGCGGCCGCCTCGATCCGCGCCGTTTCAGCGGCGTTCCGCGGGGCGGCGCTGACATAGCGACTTTCAGCCGATGGGAGACTCCACTGCGCCCAGGGCTGCTCGCCCTGCCACACCCGTATGCTCGCCGACGATTGAGGTTGGGCCTGCGCGGACGCCCCGAACGACAGAACGGCCAGTATCGCTGCGCTCGAAGCGAGCCCCGTTTTCAGCCTGATCATGTTGCGCGCTCCCGACCTGTATCAGCGGGAAGAACGGAGGTCGCTCCGGAATGCGGACAGCCGCCGATACCCGGTGGGGCCGAGGCCGTCGCTAGGCCGCCTCGTCCTTGGCCAGAATCTCGCCGACGGTCGGTCGATCCTGCAGAACGATCATCTCGATGTCGCTGCGTTTGACGATCTCGCCACAGCAGTCGCAGGCCACGCGGGGCTGAAGTTGCTGGCCGCAAGGGATGTGCTTGAAGATCACCCCCGCCTCCATGTCCCCGTACAGGTGCTTGGCCCCCCAGGCGTGCATGGTCACCAGGACATCGGCCAGGTCCTTGCCCTTCTGGGTCAGGACATATTCATTGCGCGGTGGTCGGGCCGAATACTGGCGCGGCTCCAGCACCCCATGCGCCACCAGGGTCTTGAGCCGTGAGGCCAGAACATTGCGCGCCACGCCCAGACGCTCCTGCCATTGCTCAAAGCGGCTGATGCCCTTGAAGGCATCACGGATGACCAGCAGGGTCCAGGGATCTCCGATGACCTCGAGGGTAGCGGCGATCGAACAGCTCTGGTCGGAATAGTCGGCGGTGCGTCCCATGGCTCTGAAAGTGACCTTCCGTCAGCCATTTGGCAAGTGGGTTGCGATTCCGAACTCAGATCAGTAAGTTTCTAATCGCTACGATCTCGAATCTCCCGATCCGGCATCGTCGCCAACCTGCCAACTCGGGTGGCGGCGCTTGCGTCGCCGCCCGTCTTTCTTCAAGCGAGTGCGATGCTTGACCCCGTTTCCTTTCCGGTCACCGATCAGACCCTTGATCAGGCTCTGGACCTACGCGTCGAAGGTGACGCACTGAGTGCCTTCTTGACCGGCACCTTTTCCAACGGACCCCAGGCCGGACCGCCGGAAGCCGGCGCGCCCTTCGGTGGGCTGATGGCCGCTCTGGCGGCGCGCGCCATGCGCCAGGGCCTCGATCTGAAGGTGCCGCTGCGAAGCCTGTCGGTCCAGTTCCTGGCCGCCGCCCGCTTCGACCAGGACGTGACCTTGCGGCCCCGCAAGCTGAGGGGGGGCCGCCGTGTCGCCTATACAGCTGTCGAAGCCGGCCAGGGTGATCGCCCAGCGTTGCACGCCGCCGGAACCTGGGGCGTTGATTCCGAGACAGTCGTTCTGACCCCGCTAACGAAAGCGCCGCCGTTACGCGCGGCCCTGGCGGCCCAGGGACGTCAGATGGACAGCCCCCTCTCGCCCTGGTTCACCCGGCACGTCGACTATGTCTATGAATCCGGCCCCAACTTCCTGGGCGGCAATATCGGCAAGCCGGTCGTCGAACGGCTGTGGATGCGCACGACGGATGGAGCCCCACTGGACGCGGATCGGCTCTGTTTCCTGCTGGACGCCCTGTATCCGCCAGCCTGGACGGCCTTCACGTCGCCGCCGATGATGACCTCGGTGGACCTTCGGTACGACATCCTGACCGATCCGACGCCGGAGCTGTGTCCGGACGGCTGGGCCTTCTTCGAGTTCTCCCTTCTGGATCTCGGCCTGGGATGGACGCTGGATGACTGTGTGTGCTGGGGCGCGGACGGCACGCCAATCGCCCTAGCCCGCCAGCGGCGCAAGATTCTCTGATCGGCCTGCGGGTGACGGACGCGATCCCAGCGCCTATATCGCCGCCAGCAACATCCTTGAGGACATCTCCCCATGACCCAGGCTAACGACCCCGTCGTCATCGTCTCCTTTGCGCGCACGCCGATGGGCGGCTTCCAGGGTGCCCTGTCCGGTGTCAAGGCGACCGAGCTGGGCGCCCAGGCGGTCAAGGCGGCGGTCGAGCGCGCGGGTGTCGCCGCCGACAAGGTCGAGCAGATCTTCATGGGCTGTGTCCTGCCGGCGGGCCTGGGTCAGGCCCCAGCGCGTCAGGCGGCGCTGGGAGCTGGTCTGGGCCAGAACGTCGAGGCGACGACGCTCAATAAGATGTGCGGCTCGGGCCTCCAGGCTGCGATCATGGCCCATGATGCGCTGAAAGCCGGCGCCGCCGACGTCATCGTCGCGGGCGGTATGGAGAGCATGACAGGCGCCCCCTACGTCATGAACAAGCACCGCGGCGGCGCCCGCATTGGCCACGATGTCATCGTCGACACGATGTATATGGACGGGCTGGAGGACGCCTATACGCCCGGCAAGCTGATGGGCGCCTTCGCCGAGGATTCGGCCGGCCAGTATCAGTTCACACGCGAACAACAGGACGCCTACGCCATCGAGAGTCTGGCCCGGGCCAACGCCGCCATCGCCTCGGGCGCCTTCGAGGCCGAAATCACCCCGGTTGAGGTCGTCACCCGCAAGGGCTCCGAGACCGTCTCGGTCGACGAACAACCCGGCAAGGCCCGCCCCGACAAGATCCCGACCCTGAAGCCCGCCTTCGCCAAGGACGGCACCATCACCGCCGCCAACGCGTCGTCGATCTCGGACGGCGCTGCAGCCCTGGTCATGACTCGCGAGTCGACGGCCAAGGAGCTGGGCCTGCCCATCGTCGCGCGCGTTGTGGCCCACGCGGCCCACGCCCATGAGCCGGCCCTGTTCACCACCGCCCCGGTCCCGGCCATGCAGAAGGCCCTGGATAAGGCCGGCTGGTCGGTCGAGGACGTCGACCTTTGGGAGATCAACGAGGCCTTCGCCGTGGTCCCGATGATCGCCATGCAGGAGATGGGCATCCCCCACGACAAGGTGAATGTGAACGGCGGCGCCTGCGCGCTCGGCCATCCCATCGGTGCCTCGGGGGCGCGGGTGATGGCGACGCTGCTCGGAGCGCTGCAGACGCGCGGCAAGAAGACCGGCGTGGCCTCCCTGTGCATCGGCGGCGGCGAGGCCGTGGCCATGGCGGTGGAGCTGGTCTAGTCGCCTTTCGGTTGCCAAGGCGCTCGGCCTGCCCCTAGATCACCCGCAGGAGACGCCATGGACCGTGAAGCACGCATCGCCCTGATCCTGGTCGGCCTCATCGCCGGCTGGGTCGGCTTGCTTGTCGTGCTGGTGCGCTGGCTGGTGCCGATGATCCTGTCGGCGCGGTTCGATGGTGCCATGCCGGTGGCGACGGCCGCGGGCGTGGTCGGGATCCTGGGTCTGGCCTGGCTGGCCTGGATTATCTTTGGATGGGCGCGTCGCGCCCTGGGCCGCTAGGGGGCGCAGGTGACTGAATCCGGAACCATGTGGAAAGGCCCACGCCTGCCCACCAGCCGACCCTCGGTTGGCCGAACCATCTTGATGGGCCTGTCGATCGTGCTGTTGATGATCGCCGCAGCGATCACCGTGTCGTCATGCAGCGTCACGGTCGAAAGCGGCTACATGGGGATCAAGACCACGCGCTTTGGGGCCAATCCCGGGGTCCAGCGCGATGAGCTTGGGCCGGGCTTCCACTGGGAAGGCATCGGCGAGAAGATCCGCACCTATCCGACGCTACAGCGCACCTACAGCTATACGCGCGAGCCGAACGAATACGGCTCGGAGAACGAGGAGATCACCTTCTCGGACAATCTGGGCCTGCCGATGTCCGCCGACGTCGCCCTGACCTTCCGCGTGCGCGAAGATCGCGCCGCCGACCTGTTCGCAACCTGGCGCCAGGAGTTTGACGCCTTCATCGACGGCCCGCTTCGCACCTCGGTGCGCGCCGCCATTGCGCGGGAAACCGAAAAATTGCCAGTGGCCTGCAATGCGCAGCTGACCGTGGCGGAGATTGCGCCTGCCGCGCCGGCGTCCAGCGACACCGCGCCCCCCGCCCCACCGGACGAGGACCCAACCTGTCCCGGCCAGTTGATCGGCCCCGGACGTCAGGTCGCGTTGCAGGCCGCCATGCGCGCGCTCCAGCGTGAGTGGGGGCCGCAAGGGCTGGAGATCATTCGGATGGAATGGGTCGGCTCCATCCGGTATCCCGAGAGCGTCCTGGCCGCCATTCAGGCGCGCACGACGGCCGAACAGAACACGCGTGCGGCGCTCGAACGCGTCAATCTGGAGCGCGCCAACGCCGAAGCCCGCATCGCCCAGGCCCGCGGCCAGGCCGAGGCCAACCGGCTTCTGGCCGAATCCATCCGGTCCAACCCCGAGGTCGTACGTCTGAGAGAGGTCGAGCGGACGCTCGGCATCTGTCCGCTCAATGCCGAGACCTGCGTCGTTGGATCGGATGTCAATGTTTCGGCGCTGGTGGCAGAGCGGGATGGTGCCGCCGATCGCTAGCCGACGACGCAGTCAGCCCACGCCGGTCACCTCGACCGCCTGGCCGTTGACCACCGCCTCGTCACCCACGCGCTTGCCCAGAAGCGCCCGGGCCAGGGGAGAGACATGGCTGACGGAGCCTTGCGCCGGATCAGCCTCATCCTCGCCGACGATGCGCCATGTCTGGGCGCGGCCGTCCTCGCGCGCGATCGTGACCGAGCCGCCGAAGCGGACGCTGCCGTCCGCCTGGGTCTCGACCAGCTGGGCGCTCGCCCGGCGCGCCGACCAGTAGCGCAGGTCGCGGGTCGCGCGCGCCATGGCGGTGCGATCAGCCTCGATCGAGCCCTTGGCCTGGGCCGCCGCATAGGCCGCCCTGGCGGCCGCCAGCTCTGCTTCGATCTGGGCCAGACCCTCGCCCGTGACCAGGTTCGGATGCGGTGAGATCGGCCGGTCCGGCAGGTCCGCCGCCGTGGCTTCCAGATCTTCTTCGCGGGTGAAGGCGACGCTCATCGGCCCAACCTAGAAGGGCGCGAGCCTCAGGTCTATTCCGCCGCCAAGGGCAGCCCATCGCCCGCTTCGTCAGCGATCACGGCTGGATCCGTCGGGCCGAAGAGCAGCCAGGAAAGGTCCGGGCCGCGCTCGTCTTCCGCCGCCATGAACCGGGTCAGGGCCCCGACCCCGAGTGCACGAACCACCATCAAACCATCCTCCTTATTATTGAGAATGACTCGCAAAATGGAAAGGCGCAAGGGCCGTCACACCCCTGCGCCGATCCACCGCACTATTCCGCCAGAAAGGCGTCGACGATTTCGGCGAACCGTTCGGGCTGGTCGGCCATGATGAAGTGGCGGGAGCCGTCCACCCGGATCAGCCGCACGCCCGGCAGGTCGGCGTATTCGCGGCTCCACATCGCCTCGGCCACAGCCGGGGGAGCCCCGCCCTCGGCATCGGCGGCATAGACGGCCCAGACCGGCGTGCTCATGGTCGCCAGCTGCGGACGCACATCCGTCGTCATCACCTCGCGGATGGCGATGGCCAGGGCCTGGCGATCACTGGCCACGGACCATTCGACCATGGCGGCCTGAGTCTCGGGCGTGCGCGACAGTCCCACCGCGCCCTGGCTCTGGCCCGCGCGGAACTGTTCGGGGCTGGAGGTCAGCATCATCTGGGCGGCCTGATCGGCGAACGGGCGAGCCGTTTCGGGCGTGGCGGCCGGGCCGTAAAGGGCCGAAAAGAACGGCAGGCTGTCCACGCTCATCACGCGGCCGATCAGATCGGGGTTCTGCTGGGCCAGCATCAGGGCGCTGAGCCCGCCCATGGAATGGCCGATCACCGCTGGACGCTCGAGCCCGCTCTCGCGGACATAGCGCGCCAGCTCATCCAGGGCCGGCTGTAACAGTGGGCCATCGCCGTGACTCCAGGGCTCCCCGGCGAACCCGGCCAGCTGGACCAGATGCACCCGGTGGGTCGCCGCCAGCCGCTCGGCGGTCGGACGCCAGACCTCACGCGAGGAAGCAAAGCCGGGAATCAGGATGACATCGGGGCCGGTGCCCATGACCTCGACCGACAGGCGGCTCGAGGTGAAGGCCGGAGTGCTTTGCACGGCGACCTCAGCCTGGAGCGTCTCGGCACGGGCGGCACCGACGGCGACCCCGGCCAGCAGCAACGACAGGGCGATCAAATAGGCGCGCGGGGGCTGGCCCGCCGAACGGCGAGGGAATCGAAACATAGGTCTCTCCTGTGAAGATCTGGGAGCGCGGCCTCAGCCGTGCGGATTATCGAAGACCTGCTCGACGGTCTGGCCGAACACCACGGCGATGCGGAAAGCCAGATCCAGCGACGGGTCGTGTTTCTCGGTCTCGATGGCGTTGACCGCCTGGCGGCTGACTCCGATGGCCTTGCCCAGATCCTCCTGGGTCCAGCCCTTCTCGGCGCGCAAAACTCTGAGGCGGTTCTTCATCGGGCCGAATCTCGAACGAACAGCGGCGTCAGGCCCATCAGGCCCCAGAAGGCGACATAGACCCACCAGCCCTCCAGGTGCGGCGCGCCGGCGAACCGCTCGGCGAAGCCCCAGAACACCGTCAAGCCGATCGCCAGGCCGGCTGCGAGGATGAAGCGTTTGGCGGTCAGGGCGGCGACGAATTCATCGCTCTCCCTAATGAAACTGAGCGTGGCCCAGATCTGGCCGGCCACGGGCGCGGCGACGGTGGCGGCCAGGAGCCAGCCACTGATCCCGCCGATGGCGTCCAATGCACCGCTGACCGCGGCCATCAGGGCCACAATATAGCCGATCATGAACAGAACCGTCCGGATCGAATAGCGCTTGGCGGCGGGGGTCATATGTCATCTCTTCCTGACTGAATGTAAAGACAACATGACATGACATCTATGTCAGGTCAACATGACTTTTTGTTTAGATATCCTGACTTTTCCCAGACCCTTGCACCGCCGGGCTTTGGCAATCCTCCGACCAGCTGCTAACTCGGCGGCATGACCGACGAAGCACCCATCGACCCCACGGTTCCACCGCCCGACATCCGCGGACGCCGGCTCGACCATCCCGGCTCGGAGCCGCTGCAGCGCGAGTTGCTCGAGCTGACCGAGACCCGGCCGCTGGAGATCTTCGTCCCGAGCAATGACCCGGAGGCCCAGGCATTTGCGGACATGATCCAGGCCCTGATGGTCGAGAATGGACGCACCTGTTCGATCCAGGCGGTCAAGTTTGAGCCTCCGTTCCGCGGCCTTCACACCTATGAGGGAGAAGACAAGGTCCAGCTGGCCATCGGTCACCGCTGAATCGCCTCGCCGGCGGCGCAGCGATTGCCCCAACCGCGCGTTTCAGCCAAGGTCAAATGACGACAATCCTTGGGAGGGATCGGTATGCGTTGGCAAGGTGGACGTCGCGGCGGCGGAGTCGATGATCGCCGCGGCATGGGAGGCGGCGGTGTCATCGGAGGCGGACTGGGCGTAATGGTTCTGGCCGCCATCGGCTATCTCGTGTTCGGTATCGACCCCAACATCACAACCCAGGTCGCGACCCAGCTGGGCGTCGGCCAGGGCTCCAGCACCCAAGGCGATATCGGCTCTCCGGACGATCCGGCCGGCCAGTTCGTCGAAGTCATCCAGACCAGCACCACCGACGTCTGGTCCCAGCTGATGCCCGGCTACGAAGAACCCCGCGTGGTCATCTATGAAGGTGGCACGGGAACGGCCTGTGGCCTGGGCCAGGCGGCGATGGGCCCCTTCTATTGCCCGCTTGATCGTCAGGTCTATCTGGACCTGAGCTTCTGGAACACGATGTCCCAGCAACTAGGGGCCAGCGGCGACTTCGCCCAGGCCTATGTCATCGCCCATGAGGTCGGCCATCACGTCCAGACGCTGGAAGGGACGGCGGACCGGGTCCGTCAGGCGCAGTCCCAGGCCCGCAGCCAGGCCGAGGCCAATCAGTGGCAGGTGGCCATGGAGCTTCAGGCCGACTGCTATGCCGGTGTCTGGGCCGCCCACGTCGGCCAGGCGACCAATGGTCAGGTCACGCTCGAACCCGGCGACATCGAAGAAGGGCTGAACGCCGCCTCACGCATCGGTGACGATGTGCTGTCCGGCGGCCGGGCCAGTCCCGAGAGCTTCACCCACGGCTCGTCCGAACAGCGGGTAGAATGGCTGCGCCGCGGCCTTCAGAGTGGCGATCCGGCCCAGTGCAACACCTTTTCGTCGGGCGGCGGCGGATCGTCGGACGGGAGGGCAAAATAGGGCGGGGGTCATAACGTGAACCGGCTCTGGGCCATTGGTGTCGGGCTGGTCATCCTGACGGGCCTGACGATTCTCGTGATCGCGCGCCCGGTCCAGTTGCAACCGGACCCCGAAGCGCGCGCCATGGAGCAACTTCGCTATGCCAGCATCCGGCCAGCCGAGGTCCTGTTCCTGCGCACCTCGTCGCGCGATCCCAATGTGGTTTGCGGTCGGGCCGTGATCGGACCGGCCAGCCCGGATCGTCACGAGGCCGACTTCGTGTCGCTGCCGGCCCGGATGACTATCGGGCGCGTCGGCCACCCGGCAGTTTTTGAGGCCCAGACGCGCTATTGCCCCGGGATGTTTCCGGTGGAGTCCCCGCCCACGCCATGACGTCCCTGCCCCAACCCACGGCCGGCGCATTCGCGGGCCGGACCCATCTGTTGCCCGTTCGCGTCTATTACGAGGACACCGACTTCACCGGCCTGGTCTACCACGCCAACTATCTGCGCTATTTCGAGCGAGGCCGGTCTGATTTCCTGAGGCTCGTATCGATTGGCCATTCCGAACTGCTGGACCAAGCCGAGCCGCTGGCCTTCGTGGTCACCCATATGGACATCCGCTTCCGGGGCGCGGCGCGGATCGATGACGCCCTGGTGGTTCGCACCCTCTATGAAGCCATCAAGGGACCGCGGCTGATCATTCGCCAGACCCTGGTCCGTGGGGACGAGGTCCTGACCGAGGCCGAGGTCGAGGCCGCCTGTATTGATCTGTCAGGACGGCCACGCCGTCCGCCGGCTGAGTTGAAAACCGCGCTGGCCCCCTGGCTGCTGCCTTAGAAACGTCACGGCCCGCCGCTTGTGTGAGCGGCACCGATCCTGCAAGCGGAACGGTGACCGATTCGCCAGCTGGAGACTTACATGCCCGCCACCGCGACCGCCGCCGAGGCGCTCAATGTGATCAACCTGTTCATGAACGCCGATTGGGTCATCAAGGGCGTGATTGTCGGCCTGGCCCTGGCGTCCCTGTGGTCGTGGGCAGTCATTATCGATCGAGCGATCCGTTTCACCACCCTGAATCGCCAGGCCAATGCCTTTGAAGACGCGTTGTCGAGTGGCCGGTCGCTCGAGGATCTGGCCCATCAGGCCGGGCCCAATCCGCGCCAGGCCCTGCCGCGAATGCTCGTCGCCGCCATCCGCGACTGGCGCGAAGCCCGCGCCGGCGGGGCCCTGTCCGACGCCCAGGCCGGATTTCTGATCGCGCGGATCGACCGAACCCTGGACGCCATCATCGCCCGCGAAGGCCAAAACGCCGAAGAGGGCCTGGGCGTGCTGTCGGTCGTGGCCACGGCTTCTCCCTTCATCGGTCTGTTCGGCACCGTTTACGGCATCATGCACGCGTTCGGAGAGATCGCAGCCCAGGGCAACACCAATCTGACGACCGTGGCCCCGGCCATCGCCGAGGCCCTGTTCGCCACCGGCATCGGCCTGGCCGCCGCTATTCCGGCCTATATCGCCTACAACAAATTCTCGATCGACGCCGGCAAGTTCTCGGGGCGTCTGGAGACGTTTGCCGACGACCTTCAGGCCGCCATCGCCAAGCGGCTGAGCGAACCTGCGGCCCCGCCGTCCGCCCCGACGGGCGGCCTCTATTCGACCCCACCGCGCCCGGAGACGTTCTGAGATGGCCCTCTCCGCCCAGGGACCGGGCGGGCGGGGGCGCGGTCGTCGCCGTGCCCGTCGTCGTCCCCTGTCCGAGATCAACGTCACGCCACTGGTCGACGTTATGCTGGTGCTGCTGATCATCTTCATGGTCGCCGCACCGCTATTGACCGTGGCGGTCCCGCTGGAATTGCCCAAGACCGATGCCGGCTCGGTCGAGCAGATCGAGGAACCGATCACCGTCTCGATCCAGCGCAGCGGCACCATCTATGTCGATGAGGATCCCGCTACCCTGGATCAATTGGGTCCGCGCATCACCGCCATGGCCAGCAACAACATGGAGCGGCCAATCTTCGTGCGGGGAGACGCCCAGGCCCCCTATGGGACGGTCGCCGAGGTGATGGGGCGTTTGTCGGCAACCGGCTTCACCCGGCTGAACCTGGTGACGGACAGCGCGGCTCCACAGGCGGCGGTTCCTGCCGCCGAGGTGCCCGTAGAGACTGCGGAGGCGCAATAGGGTGTTGCGCCGGGCGCTCAGCATCGTCGGCTCGGTCGTGCTGCACGTCGGCGTACTGGCGCTCGCCCTGGTGATGATGCTGTTCCGACCGGAGCCGCCAGAGATCCGGATCGGCTCGGTGCCGGTCACCGTCGTTTCGGAGATCGAGCGCCAGGCCGCGCCGACCCCGGCCCCCGCCGAGGACATCTTCGAAGAGGTGACGCCCGACGCGGCTGAGACCTCTGAGCCGGAAACACCCGAGCCCGAGCCGCGGCCGACACCGACACCTGCGCCGCCGCGCCCTCAGCCCCCGCGACCGACACCGCCGCGACCGACACCCACCCCGTCGCCGAGACCCCAACCGACGCCACGCCCGGAACGTCCGACGCCACCCCGGCGTGAGCCCGAGGCCCTGGACCTCAGCGATCTGACCGGCGGTGGCCCACGTCAGCCGACGCGTCCCGGTCGGACCGGGCGCCCGGCCACCGAATCCGGAGCCGGCGACGCGCCCGTGGCGACGGGCCAGCAGGTCGCCCTGTTCGGCCGCCAGGTCATTCCGCACTGGAACCTGACCTTTTGTGAGATGGCCGGCGGCGACGCCCTGTCGATCCGGATGCGACTGACCGTCGACGGCCGGGGAGGGATCGCCGAGGGGCCGACCCTCATCAATCCCCAGTCCGGCCCGGTCTGGCGAGCCGCGTCGGAAAGCGCCCTGAGGGCCGTGCGCGCGGCCGCGCCCTATGACGTGCCGGACGGCTATCAAACCTCCAGCGTGATCTTCCGCTTCGAGACGGCCGACGCCTGCCCTTAGTCGGTGTCAGGTGCCGTCAGGTCGACCGGCACGCAGCTTCGCCGTATCGTCGCCGCATTGGCCGTTCACCACTCCCTAAGGGACGCAACGACAGATGGGGGCGTCCCGCCCATTCGTCTGATGGAGCGCCCATGCGCCTGACCGCCCTGATCGCCCCCCTATGCTTCGCCGCTGCGGCTGTGACCGCCGCTCCTGCCCTGGCCCAGCCGACGCAGCCGACCGGCGAGGATGTGGTCATTTCCGAAGGCGTCCTGCGCGACCTGCCGATCGCCATCGCCCCCTTCCAGGGCCGCTATGGCAATGAAATTTCACAGGTTATCTCAGCCAATCTGGAGCGTTCCGGCTTTTTCGACCCGATCGATCCGGCCGCCTTCATCCAGCAGAACACCGGCGTCGATATCGAGCCGCAGTTCGACCAATGGACCCAGATCAACGCCCAGACCCTGCTGGTCGGTGCCGTCAATGTCGATGCCGACGGCCGGTTGCGGGTTAATTTTCGCCTGTGGGACACCGTTCAGCAAACCCAGCTTCTGGGTTTCCAGTTCACCTCGACCCCAGAAAACTGGCGTCGCGTCGCGCACAAGATTTCGGACGCCGTCTATCAGCGACTGACCGGCGAGCTGGGCTATTTCGACACGCGCATCGTGTTTGTGGCCGAGGAGGGCCGGGGTCCGAGCCGGCGGACACGGCTGGGGGTCATGGACCAGGACGGCTTCAACCCCTCCTACCTTCCGGCCACCGATGCCATCGTGATGACCCCGCGGTTCTCTTCGACCCACCAGCGCGTCACCTATATGGCGCTCGGCGAAGACTATACGCGTATCTATCTGCTCGACCTGGAGACGGGGCGTCAGGAAAGCCTCGGAGATTTCCAGGGCGTCGTGTTTGCGCCGCGCTTCTCGCCCGATGGTCGCCGGATCGCCTTCTCGCTGGAACGGGGCGGCAACTCCGACATCTATGTGATGACCCTTCAGGGCCGACAACTGACGCGTCTGACCTCGGACCCCGGTATCGACACGTCTCCGTCGTTCTCGCCGGACGGATCGCGCATCGTCTTCAACTCGGATCGGGGCGGACGTCCGCGTCTCTATATCATGGGTGCAGACGGATCGGGCCAGCGTCCGATTTCGTCGGGCTCAGGCAATTATCACACCCCGGTCTGGAGTCCGTGCGGTGACATGATCGCCTTCACCAAGCAGCAGGGCGGACGCTTCCACATCGGCGTGATGAACACCAACGGTTCGGGTGAGCGCATCCTGTCGTCCAGCTATTATCAGGAGGGTCCGACCTGGGCGCCGAACGGCCGCTACCTGATGTTCTTCCGGGGCGAGGCCGGCGAAAGCCCACACCTTTGGATTACGGATGTGACGGGCCGGATCCTGCGCCCGGCACCCTACGGCGGCGCTGCGTCCGACCCAGCCTGGTCGCCCCTGCTGGATCCGCCAGCGGCTGACTTCGGTGGAGCCGTCGGGGCCTCGGGCGGAAGTTGCCTCGCCGGTGGCGTGTAAAGGTCAACTTGCTGTTATCCCCATGGTGGAAACCCCAACACCTGCCTAGGAATCTTCGCTAAACTCCGCCGTACCGTTCCACGGCCTCCCGAGAGGACAAACCGATGATCAAGTCTCCCATCACTTCGACCGCCGTCGTCATCGCCGCTGTCGCCATGATCGCCGCTGCGGGCTGCACGCGCCGCACCCCCGCCCCGACACCCATGGAACCGTCGACCCCGACCCAGCCTACCAGCCCGACCGGACCGACCGTGCCGACCGGCCCCGTCGATGGCGGCCCGATCGCGCCGGGTTCGATCCGCGACTTCTCCATCAATGTCGGCGACCGGGTCTATTTCGACTTCGACTCCTACTCGATCCGCTCGGACGCCTCGCGCATCCTGGCCGCCCAGGCCGCCTGGCTGTCGCGCTATCCGCAGGTGCAGGTTCGCATCGAGGGCAATGCCGACGAGCGCGGCACGCGCGAATACAACCTGGCCCTGGGGGCCCGTCGCGCGGAAGCCGTGCGGAGCTTCCTGATCGCCAACGGCATCCCGGCCAGCCGGATCGACACCATCTCCTATGGCAAGGAGCGGCCGGTCGCCTTCGGTTCGAACGAGCAGGCCTGGGCCCAGAACCGCAATGCCCACACGACCATCACGGGCGGCGCGCCCCAGTAACCCGATGCGGGCACCCTCCGCCGCCGGTGCCCGACGCCTTTTCCGAAGGTCACCTCCATGACCCTGATGTCTGCATTGCGGATCCGCCGGGCCACGACCGGCCTGGTACCGACACTCGCCCTGACGTTGGGGGCGGCCCTGGGGGCCGTCACGGTCGGCGGCGGCGCAGCCCTTGCCCAGGCCCAGGAGCCGCCGGCCATCGCCTGGGACGCGCGCCGGCTGGAACGGCTGGACCGCAATGTGCGTCGACTCGAGCGGGCCCTGACCCAGCGCAATGCCGCGGGTGATCCGGTCATCATCGAAGCCGATCCTGAAGTGGTCGCCCTGATGGGGCGGGTCGACCTGATGGATCAGCGCCTGTCGGACCTTGAGGCCACCCTCGTACGCATGAACGGCGAGACCGAGCGCCTGACCATCGAACTCGAAGCGGCGGAGCGCACCAACCGTGACCTGGCTGGGCGGCTGGATGCGCTCACCCGCCAGGTCGCCGAGCTGGAATCCGCCAATGCCGAGGCGGCCGCATCGGACGGATCGATAACGCCGCGCTCGCCCAGCGGATCGGAAGGCGGTGATTTCGACGCGGCCATGCGGCTCGTTCGTGACGGTGCGAGGGCCGAAGCCGCCGCGGCCTTCGAGCTGTTCATCGTGACGTGGCCGGACAGCGGCCGTCTGAACGAAGCGCACTACCGTCTGGCGGATCTGCGCGCGGCCGACGATGACGCCGCCGGTGCCGTTCAGGACTATGCGCGGGCCCTCGTCGGCTGGCCGGCGACCGCCTGGGCACCCGACGCCACGGTCAAGCTGGCTGCCGCCCTTGCCGCCAGCGACCGCAATCCGCAGGCCTGCCAGGCGCTGGGCGAGTTCGGACGTCGCTATGCTGAGCGCGCCAGCCCCGCCCTGCGTGCGCGGGCCACCCAGGTCAACACCCAAGCCAGGTGCGGCTGATCCTCAAGGGGTTCGACACGATCCAGGCCCTTCTGGATCGCCATCTGTCGACGTCGCTGGATTGCCCGGTCGCGGTCGCCGTCTCAGGCGGCGGGGATTCCGTGGCCTTGATGCACCTGGCTGCCGACTGGACCCAGCGGCACGGTCGACGCCTGCTGGTTCTCAGTGTCGATCACCGACTGAGCCCGGAAGGGGCGCAGTGGAATGGCCGGGTGGCCGTAGCGGCCCAGTCTCTGAAAGCGGACTGGTGCAATCTGGTGTGGTCCGAGCCGAAGCCGACCACCGGTCTTGCGGCAGCCGCGCGCGCGGCGCGCCACGCCCTGCTGGCCACGGCCGCGCGGGACGCCGGTGCCAAGGTCGTTCTCATGGGGCACACCGCCGATGACGTCGCCGAGGCCGACTGGATGCGCGCCCAGGGTACGCCTCTGGGTCGGCTTCGCGTCTGGGGGCCGTCGCCGGCCTGGCCGGACGGCCGCGGAATCATGCTGTTGCGGCCCCTGCTCGATATCCGCCGCCAGGCGCTTCGCGACTGGTTGGAGGCGCGCGACATCGGCTGGGTCGAAGACCCGGCCAATCTTGACCCGCGCTTCCATCGAAGCCGGGCGCGCGCGGCCCAGCCGGACATCGGCGGGCGGTCACACGCGATCCCGCCGCCCCGCGACTACACCTGCGATCCGGGCTCAGGCCTGGTCGAGTTGCCCCTGGAATCGCCCTGGTTGGCCCACGCTCTTGCCGCGGCCTCCGGGCGCTCTGACCTGCCGGGCGGCCAGGCCGTCGCGCAACTGCGTGAACGTCTGCGCGGTGGTGGTCGACCCGGCGTCCTGGGTGGCACCAGGATCGAGATCGGCGCGGGTGGGCTGTCCCTCAGCCGCGAGCCGGGTCGCCGGCCGCCGCGGGATCTGTCGCTGTGGCCTGGTCAGGTCCAGATCTGGGACGGGCGCTTCATGGTGCGGGCGGCGACGCCTGGATGGCACATCGGCGCGGCCCAGGGGCGACGCGCCCGGCTGTCGGTGGTTGATCGCGCGGCACTGGCCCGGTTGCCACCCGGGGCACGGGCCGGCCACCCTGTGCTGTTTCAACACGACGACACCAGCCCGCTTCTTGCATCGGCCCAGGTCGAGGTGACCTGTCTGGTCCCCGGGCGTCTCAGTCTGGCAACCGGGCAGGTAAGATCGGAAGACGAACTAGCCGCCGAGCCATGGCGTGAACCCATTCGTCATCCTATCTAGGGCTAGATTGAGCGACCCATCGCTCACCAACGACGTCGAGGACAGGAATGAACCTGCGCAATCTGGCCATCTGGGGCGCCATCGCCATGGCCCTCTTGGCTGCCTACAGTTTCATGGGCCCCCAGACCCAGACCAAGACCGGCCGACCGACCGAGATTTCCTATTCGGAGCTGCTGCGTCGCGTGGACGCCGGTGAGGTCCGGGAGGTCACGATTGATGGTGACCGGGTCGATGGCGTCTATGACAGCGGGGCTGGGTTTCGGGCCATCACGCCCTTGCCGAACACCCCGCTTCAGGAGCGCCTGAACGCGGCTGGAGTCGAGGTCACTGCCGTCACGGTTCGCCAGCCGATCCTGCTGACCATTCTGATCGGCATCGCGCCCTTCCTGTTGCTGATCCTGGTCTGGTTCTGGTTCATGAACCGGATGCAGGGCGGCGCACGCGGGGCCATGGGCTTCGGCAAATCCAAGGCGCGGCTTCTGACCGAGCACAAGCACCGCAAGACCTTTGAGGACGTGGCGGGCGTCGATGAGGCCAAGGAAGAGCTCCAGGAAGTCGTCGACTTCCTCAAGGATCCGGGCAAGTTCCAGCGTCTAGGCGGCAAGATCCCCAAGGGGGCCCTGCTGGTCGGCCCTCCGGGCACCGGCAAGACCTTGCTGGCCCGGGCCGTCGCCGGCGAGGCTGGAGTACCCTTCTTCTCCATCTCCGGCTCCGACTTCGTTGAGATGTTCGTCGGCGTCGGTGCCAGCCGCGTGCGCGATATGTTCGAGCAGGCCAAGAAGAATGCGCCGTGCATCATCTTCATCGACGAGATCGACGCGGTCGGCCGTCATCGGGGTGCCGGCCTCGGCGGCGGCAACGACGAGCGCGAGCAGACCCTCAACCAGCTGCTGGTCGAGATGGACGGCTTCGAGGCCTCCGAGAACATCATCCTGATCGCGGCCACCAACCGGCCCGACGTGCTGGACCCCGCCCTGCTGCGGCCCGGTCGTTTTGACCGCCAGGTCGTGGTGCCGAACCCTGACGTGTCGGGCCGTGAGCGGATTCTGCGCGTCCACATGAAGGATGTGCCGCTGGCCGCCGACGTCAATGTGAAGACCCTGGCGCGCGGTACCCCAGGCTTTTCCGGCGCGGACCTGGCCAATCTGGTCAACGAGGCCGCCCTGATCGCCGCGCGCAAGAACCGCAAGATGGTCACCCATCGCGACTTCGAGGACGCCAAGGACAAGGTCATGATGGGGGCCGAGCGCAAGTCGCTGGCCATGAGCGAGGAAGAGAAGCGCCTGACCGCCTATCACGAGGCCGGCCATGCCATCGTCGCGATCAACGTCAAGATGGCCGACCCGGTGCACAAGGCCACCATTGTCCCGCGGGGCCGGGCGCTCGGCATGGTCATGCAGTTGCCGGAAGGCGATCGCTATTCGATGAAGTACCAGCAGATGGTCGACCGCATCGCCATCATGGCCGGGGGGCGCGTGGCCGAGGAACTGATCTTCGGCAAGGAGAACATTACCTCCGGTGCCTCCTCTGACATCGAACAGGCGACCAAGTTGGCCCGTGCCATGGTGACCCGCTGGGGCTTCTCGGAAGTCCTGGGCACGGTGGCCTACGGGGAGAACCAGGAGGAAGTCTTCCTCGGCCATTCGGTGGCCCGTAGCCAGAACGTCTCCGAAGAGACCGCGCGGATCATCGATTCCGAGGTCAAGCGACTGGTGACGTCCGGCTGGGACGAAGCGCGCAAGATCCTCAAGCGCAAGAAGGGCGACCACGAGAAACTGGCCCAGGCCCTGCTCGAATATGAGACGCTCTCGGGTGACGAGATCGTCGCCCTGCTCAAGGACGGCACCCTGCCGAACCGCGAGGACACGGGCGAGGTGGCGATCGGCGCTTCACTGGCCGTCCCGGCGACGCCGGCCGCCGAAGCCGCAGAGCCGGACGGTGCGCCGACGATGCACTGACCGCCGGCGCGACCTCTACGCTCGCGCTTGCGACCCACGACGAAGCCAGGCCCTCACGGCCTGGCTTTGCACGTTTGTGATACCTGACCTGCGAAGGCCGTTCCCATTCCGGGCCGGTCGTCATCAGACGAGTTTACATTATAAACTTGTCTGGGTATGAAGCCTTCTCTTGTTGAGGGGAATTTCATGTCCAGTTCCACGCCTGCGCCGCGCGACCGGCTGCATGGTCTCGATGCCTTGCGAGGCGGGGCCCTGCTGCTGGGGGTCGTGCTGCATACCAGCCTCGCCTTCTTTCCCGAGCAGATCTGGATCGTCGCCGACGACAGCCGTTCGCTGGGCGCGGCCTGGCTCTTCTTTGCCATCCATCTGTTTCGCATGACCGCCTTCTTTCTGATCGCGGGTCTGTTCGCCCATATGATGCTGACGCGGCGCGGATGGCTGGGCTTCGCCCGGGACCGGCTTTCCCGCATCGTGGGGCCGTTGGTCGCCTTCTGGTTCCCGGTCATGGCCGGGATCGTCACCGCCCTGGTCTGGTCTGCCCACCTAAACGGCCTGGTCACGCCGGGTGCCGAGCCGCCGCCACCTCCGAGCTACGACTGGACGAATGTCCCGCTGACACATCTGTGGTTCCTGTATGTCCTGGCCCTCTTCTATGCGGCCGTGCTGGCGCTGCGCGCTCCGTTTGCGGCGCTGGACCGCAGCGGCAGCTGGGGGCGTCTGGTGGATCGGATCACGGGCGTCCTGATCGGCCCGTGGACACCGCTCGTTCTGGCGGTGCCCCTGGCCATCGCCTGCTGGCTGGACCCGACCTGGATTGCCTTCTTCGCCGTGCCGACGCCGGACGAGGGCCTGGTCCCCAACACGCCGGCCCTTGTCGGCTTCAGCCTGGCTTTCGGCCTGGGTTTCCTGCTGGATCGCCGGCGCGACCTGCTGGACCGGATCGCCGGGGGGTGGCCCCTCTATCTGGGACTTGCCGTGGTCACCGGGGTCGGTGGCTACAGCCTGTCGGGTGGCCCGAATCTCGTCCCCATGGCAGAGCCGACACTCGCCAAGGCGCTGGCGGCCGGCGTCATGGCCCTGGCCGTCTATGCATCCGCCTTTGCCGCCCTGGGTCTGTGCGTCCGGTTCCTGTCCAGCCACAGCCCCGTCCGTCGCTACCTCGCCGACAGTTCCTACTGGGTCTATATCGTCCACCTGCCGCTGGTGATGCTGGCCCAGGTCTGGGTTCAGGACTGGCCCGGGGCCTGGTGGCTGAAGCTGGGCGGGATTTCGCTCGGCGTTCTCGGGGCCTGCCTGCTGTCCTACGAGCTGACGGTCCGGCACAGCTTCATGGGACGCTGGCTCAACGGCCGGCGCATTCCGTGGCGTCAGCCCGCAGCGGAGCCTGTCACCAAGAACGCCGAATAGCTTGCCAACATCGCCCGGCTCGTCCACCTCGGGGCAGAGCCGGCCCCCGGAGCCAACAGATGCCTGCCAAACCCACCCTCCAGTCCGCCGAAGCCGATCTGGCCTTCCTGCGATCCATCGTTGAGGGTGATCGTCGCCCGCCGATGACCCTGGCCATCTGCTACCTGGCCGGAGGTCTGCTGTACGGCGTCCAGTGCCTCTTTCACCTCGGCCAGATGCTCGGTTTGGTCCGCTGGCCGGATCTGGCCAATCTGGCTTTCGTCGTAGGGATCACGATCACCTTTCTGGTCATTCTGACCTGGGCCATCATGACCGACAGCAAGACCGGCGCAGACCGGCGCGGCACGTCCGGCAGCCGCACGCTCAATGCCGCCTTCAGCGCCACCGGCATGACAAACGCCGCCGTCGTCATCATCTTTGCGGTCGGGGCGATCCGGGACGGGGATTTCGCCATCTGGCTCTATTACGCGGCCATCATCTTCGCGCTGCAAGCCGCTGCCTGGTATGTCGCCTGGCTGGTACGCAGAAAGGGCTGGATGCTGGCCACGGCACTCGGAGGCTGGATGACCGCTGTGGCGCTGGGCGTCCTGGTACGCGAGCCGTTCTGGTATCTGGTCGTGTGTACCGCCGCCCTGTTCCTGCTGTTTGCCCTTCCGGGCTGGCATATGTTCCGGCTCGCCCGCGCCCCGCAGGAGGCCTGAGATCGGCCATGGGCCTGTCCGAACTCGGCAAGATCGATGAGGTGATCCACGGGCGGCTACGTCTGGGGATCATGGTCTATCTGGCCGATGCCGACACCGCCGAATTCACCGAACTCAAGACGGCCCTGGAGGCCACCCAGGGCAATCTGTCGGTCCATCTGAAGAAGCTGGAGGAAGCCGGCTATGTCGCCATCTCCAAGAGCTTTCGCGACAACAAGCCCCTGACCCAGGCGGCCATCACCCCCCAGGGCCGCCGCGCCTTTGCCGCCTATCTGGAGGCCATCGGCAATCTGATCGGTGGACGGGGCTGATGCGACCCCTGGTCATGGGAATCGTCAATGTGACGCCGGACAGCTTTTCGGACGGCGGTCGGCTGACCTCGGTCCAGGCCGCCGTCGCGCACGGTCTGCGTCTGATCGAGCAGGGCGCGGACTGGCTGGACGTCGGCGGCGAGAGCACGCGCCCCGGGGCGGAGCCGGTCAGTACCGCACAGGAGAAGAGCCGGGTGATCCCGGTGATCGAGGGTCTGAGCGCGGCCGGGGCGAACAGGATCAGCATCGACACCATGAAGCCCGAGGTCGCGCGCGCGGCGGTCAAGGCCGGGGCCGCCGCGTGGAACGATGTCACGGCCCTGACCTTTTCGCCTGACAGCCGGGCCATTGCCGCCGACCTGGGCTGTTCGGTCGTGCTGATGCACATGAAGGGCGAGCCCAGAACCATGCAGGACGCACCCCGATACGCCGATGTGGTGACCGAGGTGTCGACAGAGCTTGGAGCCCGGGCTGAGGCGGCGATGGCAGCGGGGGTCCGGCGCGACCGGATCTGGCTGGATCCCGGCATTGGCTTCGGCAAGACAGCGGCCCACAATTTAGCCCTGACGGCGCAGCTGGGAGATCTGGCGGCCCTTGGCTTCCCGGTGCTCTATGGAGCAAGCCGCAAGCGGCTCATCCGGGACCTGGACGTCACGGCGACGGACCCGAGCGACCGGCTGGGTGGATCCTTGGCCCTCGCCCTGGAGGCCGCGAGACAGGGGGCGGCCATCGTGCGGGTCCATGATGTTCGTGAGACGGTTCAGGCCCTCAAGGTCCAGGCGGCCCTGACCGGCGCTCTGCCGTTGCCTTAGGAATCGCCGCCCGTCAGGGCGGCCGAGATGATGTCCATGGCCCGATTGAAGACGCCCGTACCCTCACTGGCGAAGGCCTGGAGTCCACCGATAATGGCGACCGCGATCAAGGCCCCGATCAGACCATATTCAATGGCGGTGGCCCCGCGCTGGTCCTGGAGCAGCCGGCGGATCAGATGCGTCATTCACCGCCCCTTTCATCACAGCAGGTCGCGCAGATAGGCGACCAACGGTAGGTCTGCCGGCGGCATGGAATATTCGATCAAACGGTTTGGTCGAACCCAGGCCAGGGCCGCATGGTGACGCCTCGTCACCACTCCGTCCCATCGCCGACACAGCCACAGTGGCATCAAAAGGTGAAAGGAATCGTAAGCATGACTGGCGAAGACGAACGGGGCCAGACAGGCTTCCCTGACCTGAATCCCCAATTCTTCGTCCAGTTCGCGCATCAGGGCTTCTTCGGGCCGTTCCCCCGGCTCGACCTTGCCGCCGGGAAACTCCCACAGACCCGCCAGCTGTTTGCCTTCAGGCCGCTGGGCGATCAGCACTCGGCCATCGCTGTCGATAAGGGCCGCGGCCGCAACCAGGACCGTCGGGACACTCATGATCGGTAGTCGCCGTTGATTTCGATGTAGCCCTTGGTCAGGTCGCAGGTCCACACGGCCGCCTGGCCGCGCCCGACCCCGACGTCGACGCTGATCTCCAGCTCGGGCCGCTTCATATAGGCCCCCATCTTGCCCTCGTCGTAGTTGGGCGCCGGGGCACCGTCGATGGCGGCCTGGTGGGGGCCGAATTTGATCGCCAGCCGGTCGCGGCTGACCGGCTCATCGGTCTTGCCCACCGCCATGACGATGCGACCCCAGTTGGCGTCCTCGCCGGCGATGGCGGTCTTGACCAGCGGGCTCTCGGCAATCGACTTGGCGATCCTGCGGGCCGAGGCCGGGCTGGCGGCTCCTGATACCTGGACCTTGACGAACTTGGTCGCCCCCTCGCCGTCGCGCACCAGCTGATGCGCCAGGCTCAGCAACACCTTCTCCAGCTTGGCCGAGAAGTCCGCCAGGCGGCGGTCGCCGACCCGCCCGATGCGCGGCGCGGCCGACTGGCCGGTCGCAATCAACAGACAGGTGTCATTGGTCGAGGTGTCGCCATCGACCGTCACCGAGTTGAAGGTCGAGCGAACGTGCAGCGACAGGAGCGAACGCAACACGCCGGGCGACAGGGCGGCGTCGGTGAAGACAAAGCCGAGCATGGTCGCCATGTCCGGCGCGATCATGCCTGAGCCCTTGGCGATGCCGGCGATGCGGACCTTCACCCCTTCGATCTCGGCCTCGGCATAGGCCCCCTTGGGGAAGGTGTCCGTGGTCATGATGGCGCGGGCGGCCTCGTCCCAGCCCCCCGGCTTCAGACCCTGGCTGATCTCGGGCAGCCTGGCGGTGATCTTGCGGTCGTCCAGCACCACCCCGATCACGCCGGTCGAGGCCAGCAGCACGTCTTTCTGGCGACAGTCGAACCGTTTGGCGACCTCAGAGGCCGTGCGCCGCGCCGCATCGGCCCCGGGACGGCCTGTAAAGGCATTGGCGCAGCCGGCGTTGACCACCAGGGCTCGAACCTCGTCGCCGCCGGTCCCGTCCAGATGCCGCTTGCACCAGTCAACCGGGGGCGAGCCGATCTGATGGCGGGTGAATACGCCGGCGGCGGTGGCGCCTTTGGCAAAGCGGAACACCACCAGATCCGGTCGGTCGTGTTTGTAGAAGCCGGCCCGCGCCACGGCGACCTCGACGCCGGCGATCGGTTTCATGCGTGGAAAGGGCACCGCCAGGGGCGAGACGGCCAGGCCCGGCTTTCCCGGCGTCGCCACCGCGACGGCCGCCGGCTCGGTGGCGGTCTTCTGGCCGGACGCCTTCTTGATGGCACTGGTCAGGGGGTCGAGCGCGCGCTCCAGTGTCTGGCCGACACTTTTGGCTCCCCGCCGGACACCGCCGGATTTGTCCGATCCGCCGCTCATTGGGGCGCGGCCGGCTGAGCGGTTGCAGGCGTCTGGCCGGCACCGGCAGGTGCCGACGGACGGGCGGCCTGGCTCGCCCCCCGTGGGGCCGACGCCGGTTCTTCGGGCGCACCCGGAACGGCCAGCGGATCATCCGGCAGCAAAATCTCGATCTCGGCCCGGCCGCGCAGCCGCTCCAGCAACTGGCGCACCTGGTCATAGGTCAGGAACCGCAGGATCTGGGGGCGCGCCTGATCCAGCGTCAGGGGCTGCTCCTGACGCCGATCCTCGACCCGCAACACGGCCCAGCCGCCCTCGGCCTGGAACGGTCCGACCGTGTCGCCGGCCCGCGCGTCCGTCAGGGCCTGACCGAACGATGGCGGCATGGTGTCGGCGGTGAAATAGTCGAGATCACCGCCGTTGAACCGCGTCGATTCATCAATCGAGCGCTCCGCCGCCAGAGCTTCGAACGAAGCGCCGTTGGCCAGCAGCGTCATCACCGCATCGGCCTCCTCGCGCGTGCGCACGAGGATCATCCGTGCCCGGAACTCCTCGGACTGTTCGGTCAGGCGGCGCTGCTCATTGTAGAGTTCTTCGACGGCCCGCGATGTAATGGCATCGTCCACGACCGTCTCGACCAGCATATCGCCGAGGATCCGCTTGCGGGCGGCCTCCAGGCGCTGGCGGGCCAGCGGCGTGTCATCCAGCCCCTGACGCTCGGCTTCGCGGGCCAGCAGCTCCTGGTCGATGACCTCATCCAGAACCCGTCGGAAAAGCACCGTCGACGGATCCAGCGGCTCACCCTCGCCGATCAGGCCCTGGGCGACAGCTTCACGCTTGACGTCCGAGGCCCAGACCGGGTCGCCGGACACGCGCGCGACCACGATGTCGCCGGGCTGCGGCGGGCGTTCATCCGCGGGCGTGCGTCCGCAGGCGGCCAGCACGAGCGTCAGACCCAGGCCCAACACCGCCAGAAGTCGCGGATTCACAAGGATGTTCATCGGCTGACCTCGTCGAACACAGTGCAACATCATCGGCCCGTGTCGTTGACAGGGCTAGGGGGGCTGCTTAAGTCTCGCGCGCGCCCAAGTCGAGGGGTTTGACACCCCCCGCAACACCTGGCGGCAGCAACCTTCATCCTGCTGGCCAGACCTTCGTTTCCTCCCCTGCGGCGGCGCGCCGCTCCTGTCTGACCCGGTTCTCCATGCTCGGCATCGCCAAGAAACTTTTCGGCTCCTCCAACGACCGCAAGGTCAAGGATTTGATGGCGCGCGTCCAGAAGATCAACGTGCTGGAGGCCCAGTACGAAGCCCTGTCGGACGACGAGCTGCGCATGATGACGCAGGCCTTCAAGGATCGCCTTGAGGCCGGAGAGACCCTCGATCAGGTCCTCAACGAGGCCTTCGCGGTCGTCCGTGAAGCCGCCAAGCGGACCCTGGGACAGCGCCACTACGACGTCCAGCTGGTCGGCGGCATGATCCTCCATCAGGGCGGCATCGCCGAGATGCGGACCGGTGAAGGCAAGACCCTGGTCGCTACCGCCCCGACCTATCTGAACGCCCTGACCGGCAAGGGCGTGCACCTGATCACCGTCAACGACTACCTGGCCCGCCGCGACGCGGACTGGATGGGCCGCATCTATCGCTTCCTGGGTCTGGAGGTCGGTGTGGTCGTCAACGGCCTGTCGCACGCCCAGCGGACAGCTGCCTACCAGGCCGACATTACCTATGGCACCAACAACGAATTCGGCTTCGACTATCTGCGTGACAATCTGGTCTATGACGTGCGTGAGATGGTCCAGCGCGGCCACAATTTCGCGATCGTCGACGAGGTCGATTCGATCCTGATCGACGAGGCCCGTACGCCCCTGATCATCTCGGGCCCGACCGAGGATCGGTCCGATTTCTACCTGGTCGTCGATGACGTCGTGCGCGAACTCGTCAAGGATGACGCCACCTACGATCTGGACGAGAAGCAGCGTCAGGTTCTGCTCAGCGAGATCGGTTCGGAGCGGGTTGAGGATATGCTGGCCGAAGCCGGTCACCTGGCCGAGGATTCCGCAGGCCTGTACGACCCGGCCAACATCTCAGTCGTGCACCACGTCAATCAGGCCCTGCGCGCCAACCTGCTCTATACGCGCGACAAGGACTATATCATCCGCGCCGGCGAAATTGTCCTGATCGACGAATTCACGGGCCGCATGATGCAGGGACGTCGTCTGTCCGAAGGCCTGCACCAGGCCATTGAGGCCAAGGAGCGGGTCAAGATCCAACCCGAGAACCAGACCCTGGCCTCGGTCACGATCCAGAACTACTTCCGGATGTACTCCAAGCTCTCGGGCATGACCGGCACCGCCGCCACCGAGGCCGGCGAGTTCCACGACATCTACAAGATGGACGTGCTCGAAATTCCGACCAACCGTCCGATCCAGCGCATCGACGAGGACGACGAGGTCTATCGGACCATGGCCGAGAAGAACCAGGCCATCTGCGGCCTGATCGCCGAGCGCCATGTGCTGGGCCAGCCGGTCCTGGTCGGCACCGTGTCGATCGAGAAGTCCGAGAAGCTGTCCGAACTGCTCAACCAGTATGCCTATGAGGTTGAAGTCTGGCGCGTGAAGGACGCCGAGGTCGGGCGGCTGATGGAAGCCACCGGCGGCAAGCCGATCAAACTGATCTGGTCGCGGCGCGAGCTGGAAACCGACAAGACCGGCAAGAAGCTGCGCGAAAAGCTGGGCGACGACGCCTTCGAGGTTCAGGCGCGTTCGGGCAAGGGCATCCCGCACAGTGTCCTGAACGCCCGCCACCACGAACAGGAAGCCCTGATCGTGGCCGACGCCGGCCTGCCGGGCGCGGTGACCATCGCCACCAACATGGCCGGCCGCGGCACCGACATTCAGCTGGGCGGCAATCTGGATATGCATATGCTGCGCTGGGCCGCCGATCAGCGGGACGCCGGCCAGGAGCCGGACCACGCCGCCGAAATGGCCGAACGTGAACGGTTCGCCGCCGAGATCGTGGACCGGCGCGACGAGGCCCTGAAGGCTGGTGGCCTGTTCGTACTGGGTACCGAGCGCCATGAAAGCCGCCGTATCGACAACCAGCTGCGGGGCCGGACAGGCCGCCAGGGTGACCCGGGCTTCTCGAAATTCTACCTGTCCTGTGAGGACGACCTGCTGCGCATCTTCGCCGGTGATCGACTCGATTCGATCATGAAGAACTTCGGCGTCGGCGAAGGCGAGGCCATCAGCCACAAATGGCTGAACTCCGCCATCGAGACGGCCCAGAAGCGCGTCGAACAGCGCAACTTCGAGATCCGCAAGAATCTGCTCAAGTACGACGACGTCATCAATGAGCAGCGCAAGGCGGTCTTCGAACAGCGCCAGGAATTCCTGCAGTCCGACGACCTGTCCGACCTGGTCAATGAATTCCGCCAGGATTCGGTGTCCGAGATGGTCGACCGCTTCCTGCCGGAAAAAGCCTATGCCGAGCAGTGGGACATCGAGGGCCTGGACGAGCGCGTCCGCTCGATTCTTGGCCTCGAACTGCCGGTGGCCGAATGGGCCGCCGAAGAAGGCGTCTCCAACGAGGAGATGGAAGAACGCATCCAGGCCGCCTCCGAGGCCCGCGCTGCCGAACGTCTGGGCCTGATCGGCTCGGACCAGATGCGGGGCCTCGAGAAGAACTTCCTGCTGCAGATGATCGATATGCAGTGGCGCGAGCATCTGGTGCATCTGGACCACCTGCGCGCCGTCATCGGATTGCGCGGCTACGCCCAGCGCGACCCGCTCAATGAGTTCAAGACCGAAGCTTTTTCGCTGTTCGAAGGCCTGCTGTCGAACCTGCGCCAGAATACGACGCGTTGGCTGATGACCGTCGAGTTCCAGTTCCGCCCGCCGCCGCCGCCGCTGGACATCCAGGAGGTTCACCTGAACCCGCAGACCGGCGAGAACGAGATGGCGAATCCCGGTGCCCAGCTCCCGGAAGGGCTCGGTTCAGCCGATCAACGCTCGCGGATACCGGTGTCGATGCTGCCGGAAGGCTGGGAGCGGACCAGCCGCAACGCCGCCTGTCCGTGCGGTTCGGGCCGCAAGTTCAAACACTGCCACGGGGCTCTGGTCTAGGCTGCGGCCTCGCGCCGATCCGGTCCTAGCGCCGGATCGGCTGCTGGCGATGGTCCAGGACCTCATAGTGGGCCGCCGTGCGCTCGAACCGCGTCAGCAGCCCCAGCGCCTCCTCAGGCACATAGGCCAGATCGTGCCCGTTGGGCAGGAAGGCCTTGACCGCCTCGATCGACGAGAACCACATCAGGGTCGAGAACTCCGTCTCCGGCCCATCTGGGCCCTCGACGTCGCGCCGCATCAGATCAATCAGCTGGAACCCCTCCAGGCACAGGGCCTCGATGTCGGGAATGACCTGATGGTGGATGACGGACTGATAGGCCTCGGCGTCCTCCCGCCGGGTCCATCCGCGCCAGACGCGACAGATCATGCCTCGCTCACCGGTCGCGCCGTGACCTTCCCGAACGCCCCGGGATCCCGCTCGCCGGGGCGACGGACGCTCACCTCGATCTGGACCGCCTGGCCCTCTTCGCTCCAGAGGTAGTTGCGTTCAACCTCGACCTCTTCGCCCGTCGGCGTCAGGGCGATGTAACTGTCACCCCATGGTGTGATGCGCCGCAGTTCCTCCCAGCTCAGGGCTTGGGCCTGATCGAGCTCCTCCTCGACCATGGCGGCCAGGTCGTCGGGAGTCAAAGCCATCTGCGTACGCGGTCCTTGTAGTCGAGATAGGCCTGGCCGAACCGGGCGGCCAGATAGCGTTCCTCGCGCAGGATGACACCCCAGGTCATCAGGGCAAGGCACGGGAGGAGTAGGATCAGCGCCGATGGGCTCTGAAGGCCCAGGGCCAGGCCGAGATAGACGAGCGTGAAGCCGACATACATCGGATTGCGGCTGAAACGATAAGGTCCGCTCGCCACCAGCGCGGTCGATGGTGACCAGGGCACCACATTGGTGCCGGCACGCCTGAACAGGCCTCCCGCCCACATCTCCAGGCCCAGGCCCACCAGGATCAGGACAACTGCCCCGATCTTGACCGGCAGGGTCAGATCGAACGGCATCCGCAAATGCAGGACCTGGGCGTCCAGCACCCACCCCAGCAGAAGGAATCCGAAATATATCAACGGCGGCGGCGCGATGACGCCCGGATGGTCGCGATCAGGAGACGGGGAACTCTGGCTCATGTCCGCGGTCATACATCAGACCCGAGGCCGGCGTCACGCCAGGGCCAGCGCGATGGCCAGAACCAGGCCGCCCGTCACCGCGACATTGAGCAGGAACCCATTGAGCGACGCTGCCCTGGCCTCGTCGGCCTGGTTCCAGAAATCCAGCAGCAGAAAGCTGACCAGGGCGACGAACAGGATCAGGGCACAGGCTGCCCAGACCGTATAGAATCCCGATGCCAGCACGGCCCCGGCCGCCGCTTCCCACAGGGAGGCCAGGGCCAGGATGGTGCCCGGAAAGGGCCAGCCCCGCTCGACCAGCATCGCGCGGACTTCGCGGAACACCCGAAAGTGATTCAGTCCGCCCCAAACGAAAAAGAGCCCGATCAGGGCCAGTCCGAGATGTTCCAGGATCACCAGCGGGTGCATCTGCTAAGCCTAGCCGATTCCGGCTCACGACGTCACCGCAGCACAACCCCTACCGTGTCTTGAATACGCGAAATGCGCCCCACGCGACTGGCGTGGGGCGCGCTTCGATCGTCTGCTGGCTACTGGAACAGACCTGCGATGACCGCAACCACCAGGCCGGTGGTCACCGCAGCCAGGACCACGTCGTCGCCACTGCGGACGTACTGGTAGCCATGTGGCGGCGCGTACAGGCCGTAGCGATTGTAGTCGCTGACGATATAGCGGTTGGTGCGATACTGATACGGCATCCGCTGACCGTAACCCCAGGCGCGCGCCTGATAGCCGCGCGGCGCATAGTAGCGACCTGCATTGTAGCGGCGCTGGGCGCGCTGCCAGCGCTCGTAGCGACGAGCTTCGGCCCGCTCGCGTCGATCTTGGCGGTCGTAGCGGTCGTAGCCGCCGCGCCGGTCGTCACGATCATAACGACCATAGCGGTCATCACGGTCATAACCGCCGCGTCGGTCATCTCGGTCATGACGATCCGAGCGATCATAGCGGTCGTGGCCGCGGCCGTAGGACTGGGCCGAGGCCATCCCGGCCGTCCCGAGGGTTCCGGCCATCATGACGGCCGCGAGGGCGACACTGAGGGTCTTTTGCACTGGACTTCTCCAAAGCTGCGGCGAGCGCGGCGACAGCCGACATTTGCCATCCATGGAGCGTCTATGACCGACCCGGCTTGACCCTGACCTGAACGCAGAGTGTAAGCCGGCGTTCATCCATCGGCGACTTCGCCAGAGGTCCGCAGCTCAGGCAGCGGCCGTCTCAAGTCCCGGTATCGCCAGGCGCATTTAGGCTCAGGCGGCCTGACGGATGGCCTCGCGGCCCGCCGTGCAGCGAACCAGCAGATCCGACAGCGCGCGAAAATCGATAGGCTTGTTAAGATAGGCGTCTGCCCCCGCCAACAGGCCGGCTTCATGGTCTTCGGTCCGGGCTGAAGCTGAAAGAACCACGACGGGAGCGGACTGATTGGGGCCCGATTGGCTCCGCAGGGCGCGGGTCGCCGTCAGGCCGTCCATCACCGGCATATTGACGTCCATGAGGATCAGATCGAAGGCCTCGACGGCGCAGGCGTCGAGCGCTAGCTGACCATTCTCCGCCAGGACGGTGATATGGCCGGCGGAGGCCATCCAGGCCTCGACGATCATGCGATTGACCGGGTGATCCTCAACGACGAGCACCTTCAGGGCGCGTTCGCATACGGCGTCCTCGACAACCGGATCGACCGGCACCTCATTCGCCCAGGCGATGACCTGGGCTTCGACCGCAAAGGTGAAGGTCGAGCCCTTACCCAGCCGCGTGTCGACCGAAATTGTGCCCCCCATGATCTCGGCCAGGCGTCGGGAAATCGTCAGCCCCAGGCCGGTGCCGCCATGCCGGCGGGTCGATGAGCCGTCGAGCTGGGTAAAGGGCTCGAACAGGCGCTGGAGGTCGGCGGTCGCGATGCCGGGGCCCGTATCGGTGACCGAGAAGACGAAGGCGACGCGATCGTCGGTCAGGCGCCGGCCCTCGACGCGAAACAGGATTTCACCCTCGCTCGTGAACTTGATGGCATTGGTGAGCAGATTCTGGAGGATCTGGCCGACACGAACGGAATCGCCGCGCACGACGGCCGGCACCTCGCCCGTCAACTCGGACCGGTAGCCGAGCGTCTTGGCCTGGGCCTGGGCCGAGGCCACGCCGGAGATACGATCATACAGATCGCGGAAATTCACGTCCGCGTCGTCGAACTCCATCCGCCCGGCCTCGATCTTGGTCATGTCGAGGATGTCGTTCAGGAGTGTCAGCAGGCTGTCGCCTGAATTCCTGACGATTGAGACATAGTCGCGCTGGGTCTTATCCAGATCGGTGGCCGACAGCAGTTGGGCCGCGCCCAGCACGCCGTTCATAGGTGTGCGCAGTTCGTGGGAAATGACGCCCAGGAAAGCCGACTTGGCCTCATTGGCCGCATCCGCCCGGTCGCGGGCCGTCTCGAGCTCGGAGATAAGGTGGGACTGGTGATCCTGGAAGGCCCGGATCCGTGCCTCCTTGACCATGGTCATGACCACATGAACGAAGAAACTGGCGATGACGAAGGGAATGGAGCCGGCCATCGGCCAGAACGACGGCGTACCCCACAGGCTGGCCAGGCAGATCAGCGTCACGACGCTGTAGGGCGAAGATATCACCGCCGCCTGCAATGGGCTCGAACGCAGCTGGGTGAAGACCAGCAGATAGCCCGAGATCAGGAACATCATCGCCAACGGCTGACCGAAGGGCGCACCCGAGAACCAGGCGATCAGCGGCGCAGCCGCCCAGGCGCAGGTCGTGACGGTGGCCACCGCCGGAAAGATGAAGCCATAGCCGGCGCCGACCCGTGCCGCGATCCGCTTTTCGACCACGCCGCGGAAATAGCCAGCCGCCAGGGTGCCGATCAGCCACGGCACGGCGAAACGGGCCCCGACCGTGACGAACAGACCCAGGCCCCAGCTCAGGATCATGCTGTAGCGCAGATAGTGGGTTTGCAGGATGGCCGTCAGCGCCTGGGCCGCTTCGGACTGCGGCACATAGTGGGCGGCGGTCGACGATGCGGTCGCCGACGGTTGCGGCTCCGTAATCCCCATCTGTCCCCTCCAACACGACTTCAGCGCGCAGGGTAGGACGGCAGTTCTAAGAACGCGTGAACACCGCTATTCGTCAGGTGCCAGGGCCTTGATCGACAAGGCATGGACGGGCCCTTTCAGGAGCTCTGCCAGGCAGGTGTTGACCGCCCGCTGACGCTGTAACCGGGTCATGCCGCTGAAGGCATCCGCGACGATGCGGACGTTCATGTGGGTTTCTCCGCCGGCCTGGCCATCGATGCCGCCCTCATGGTGATGGCCGGCGTGACGGTCAGAATCGTCCTCGATCACCAGGTCCGACGGCGCAAAGGCCACCGCGAGTCTGGCGCGAATGTCACGGGCGACGGGGCCTTCGCTTTTCATGTCGGTCCTTTCCTTGAAGCCGCCGGAATCGACCCTACACTTGGGGGTGATGGACGATGCGTTTCAATACCGGCCGCGGTTTACCGACATTCGGGTCAAACCGCCCAAGCCCGAAGAGGACGAGGCCCAGGTCTTTGGCCTGAAACCCGGCGAGAAGCCCTGCGATTGGCCGACCTGTCGCAAGGCGGCGACCGCGCGTGCGCCCAAGTCGCGGGAAACACGCGAGTTTTATGAGTTCTGTCAGGCCCATGCCGGCGAGTACAACAAGAACTGGAACTTCTTCGCAGGCATGAGCGAAGGCGAGGTCAGGGCGCACCGCGAGGACGAGCTGACCACGGGCGGCCGCCCGACCTGGAAGATGCAGGCCGGCCGCGCCAGCCGCGAGGCCGCCGCCTTCGCCGCCAAATTCGGAGCCGGCAAGAACGGCGGCACCGGATCCTGGCGGGATACTTTCGAGATGTTCGGCGGCGCGCGGCGACCGCCCGAGGCCGAACCCGATCCGGCCGCCAGGCTCGGCAAGCTGGAACGCAAGGCTCTGGCCGATCTCGACCTGGAATACGGTGTCGATGCCCAGCAGATCCGGATGCGCTACCACGACCTGCTCAAACGCTGTCACCCCGACATGAACGGCGGCGACCGCGGGGCCGAGGACAAGCTCCAGCGCGTGCTGATGGCCTTCCGCACCCTCAAGAAAGCGGGCATGGCCTAGTCCAGCGTCGTGCGATAGCGCGCCATGGCCAGGGCGGTGACGACCAGACAGAACACCACCAGGGCGAACAGGCTGGGACCGGCCTCGGCCAGGCCCACGCCCTTGAGCAGCGCCCCGCGCACCACCCGCAGGAAATGGGTCACTGGGATCGCCGTGCCGATGGCCTGGGCCCAGCTCGGCATCCCGCTGAACGGGAACATGAAGCCGGACAACAGGATCGACGGCATCATGTAGAAAAAGCTCATCTGCATGGCCTGAAGCTGGGTGCGCGCGATCGTCGAGATCAGAAACCCCAGAGCCAGCGACCCGACGATGAACAGGAACAGGCCGGTCCCCAGCGCCAGCCAGCCCCCCATCATCGGCACATCGAACAACACCCGCGCCATGATCAGAATGACCGCCGACTGGATCAGCCCGACCCCGACATAGGGGGCCAGCTTGCCGGCCATGACCTCCAGCGGTCGCACCGGCGTCGACAACAGCGATTCCATAGTGCCGCGCTCACGCTCGCGCGCCATGCCCAGCGCCGTCATCATCACCAGGGTCATCGACAGGATGATGGCCAGAAGGCCCGGCACGATGTTGAAGGCCGTCTCGCCCTCGGGATTGTAGCGTCGGTGGATCACGACCTCGAACGGGGCCGCCGGCGGCGCACGCGCGCCCAGCGCCTGGCTGAGATCGCGCTCCAGCGCCTGCGGCGGCAGGGCCGCGAGCGCCGCCAGGGCACCCGAGGTCGCGGCCGGATCGGTGGCGTCGGCCTCGACCAGGATCTGGGCCTGATCGCCCCGGATGACCCGGCGCGAAAAGTCCGCCGGAATGGTCAGGGCGAACTTGACCTCGCCGCGCGCCAGGGCTTCGTCCAGCTCGGCAGGGGTGCGGGCCACCTGGGTGATGTCGAAATAGTCGGAGTTCTCCATCGCCGTCAGGATCGAGCGCGAAAAGGCGCCGTGGTCCTGGACCAGCACCGCCGTCTCCAGCCGGCGCGGATCGCCATTGATGGCGTAGCCGAACAGCAAAAGCTGCACGATCGGCAGCATCAAGATCATCGCATAGGTCAGCCGGTCGCGCCGCAGCTGGCCGAACTCCTTGGCCATCACCGCCCAGGTCCGCGTCCACGACATCAGGCCGCCTCCGCCGCCGTCCTGGCCTTTTCGGCGTTCAGGTCGTGGATCAGCTGGATGAAGACGTCCTCCAGCGTCGGCGTGGTCTCATGCCAATCCAGGCCGCGCCCGCGATAGGGCTGGATCGCCGCCTCCAGCGCCGCCCGGTCGCGGCCGGAGACGTGCAGCGTCGTGCCGAAGGCCGCCGCCATGTCGACGCCGGGCTTGCCGCGCAGCTCGATGGCCAGCCGGTCGGCCCCGGGCCCGGTCGCGGCGAAGGTGATCAGGCCCGACGCCGCGATCACCTCCTTGGAGGTCCCGCGCGCCAGGGTGCGGCCGCCGGCGATATAGGCGATCTCGTGACAGCGCTCGGCCTCGTCCATGTAGTGGGTCGACACCAGCACCGTCATGCCCTCGGCGGCCAGGGCGTGGATCTCGTCCCAGAAGGTGCGCCGCGCCTCCGGGTCGACGCCCGCAGTCGGCTCGTCCAGCAACAGGAGGTCCGGCGTGTGCAGGGTCGCCACCGCCAGGGCCACCCGCTGTTTCCAGCCGCCCGACAGGGTCCCGGCCAGCTGTTTGCGCCGCGCCGCCAGACCCAGCCGCCCGATGGCCTCGGTGACGCGCTGGGGTCGCCGGTCCAGTTCGCGCACACGGGCGGCGAACATCAGGTTCTCTTCGACCGACAGATCCTCATAGAGGGAAAACTTCTGGGTCATGTATCCGACCCGCCGTTTGATCTGATCCGCCTCAGTCATCACGTCGAAGCCCAGCACCGTGCCGGAGCCGCAATCGGGCTTGAGCAGGCCGCACAGCATCCTGAGCGTCGTGGTCTTGCCCGCGCCATTCGGCCCCAGAAAGCCGCAGATCCGGCGCGGTTGAACCGTGATGGAAAAGTCCTTCACCGCGTGCAGCGCGCCGAACGACTTGTTCAGATCGCGCACGTTGATGACGGGGGCCTCGGCGGGATCACTCATCGCCCAGCGGCTCCACATCCACCGGCAGGCCGGGGTTCAGCCGGGCCGGGTCGGTCGGGTGGGCCTCGATGCGGTAAACCAGCCGGTCGCGGTTCTGGCGGCTGTAGAGCACCGGCGGGGTGAACTCGGGCCGGGGGCTGACATAGACGATCTCGGCCTCACCCGGTTCGCAGCCGTCGCAGGAGAAGCGGATCGTCCGGCCCGGGCGATAGCCGGCCATCTCCCGTTCGGGAGCGAAGAACACCACCCGCATCCGATTGTCCGGCAAGATGGCCATGACCGGCTGACCGGCCGGGGCCCATTCGCCCTGATTGTAGAAGATCTGTTCGACCCGGCCTGCCGCCGGTGCCACGGGTGCCAGCTGGTTCAGTCGCGCGCCGGCCTCACGCGCGCCGGCCTGGGCCTGGATCGTCTGTTCGTCGGCGGCGCGCTGGGCGTCCTGGCGCGCGCCCAGCTCGGCCACCCGGCGCCGGTCACGCACGGCGGCGGTCTGGGCCTGGGCGCTGTCGCGCGCGGCCCGCACCTGATCCAGCCGAGCGGGGGCGTAGATGCCGCGCCTGACCAAGGGGTCGATACGGTCGTATTCAGCCTGGGCCTGCCGCTCCAGGGCTTCGGCGGCTCTCAGTTCGGCATCAATGACGGCCAGTTCCTGGGCACGCTGGCCGAGCCGCAGATCCTGGGCCCGCGCCTCGGCGGCGCGCACCCCCGCCTGGGCGCTATCCGCCTGGGCCGAGACCACCGCCGGATCGATCAGAAAGGTCCGCCCGCCCGCCGCGATCCGCGCCCCTTCGCGGACATAGAGTTCGCTCACCGCCCCGGCGCTCGGTGCCGCCAGATAGAGCGGATCGCCCTCGATATAGCCGCCCAGCACCGGGCTTGCCGTCTCGCGCCCGAACATCCACCACCCGGCCCCGGCCAGCACAGCAATTCCGACGGCGGCCGCGATGATCACGCGCGGGTTCATGGACGCATTCCCTTCAGGACCGTATCCAGATGCTGTTCGGCCAGCAGGCCCGGCTCGATCGGCTGAGCTCCGACCGGCTGGAAGGTCTCACGCCAGATCGCCGTCAGCAGCATCGGTCCCATCAGGCCGAAGGCGAAATAGCGGGCGTCTCCGGCCCGGACCTCTCCGCGCCCCTGGGCCCGTTCGATCAGGCCGGTCATCATGCTCAAGGCCGGCTCAATGACTGTGCCATGCCACAGTTCGGCCAGCTCGGGGTGGCTGCGGCTCTCGGCGATGATCAGCTTGATCACGCCCGTCACACGCCCGTCTTCCAGCAACCGCTCGGCCAGGCCCGGCAGGCCGATGCGGATTGCCGTCTCGAACGACGGGGCCTGGCTGACCAGGGCCTTGAGCGTCTCGACATTGGGCACGATGGCGTCCTGAACCACGGCCTGGAACAGCTCCGACTTGGTTGGGAAATACAGATAGACCGCGCCCTTGGAGACGCCGGCGCGGCGCGCAACCTCTTCCATCCGCGTGGCCTGGAAGCCGTGTTCGGAGAACACATCCAGCGCCGCCGCCAGGATCTCGGCGGGGCGCTCATCCGGTCGGCGCCGGAACTTGGGTTCGCCGGGAGGTAGGGCGTTCATCGCTGCTCATATAGATAACTGACCGGTCAGTTATCTATTGGCGGTGATCCGATGTCAACGGCCCTGTTGAGCCGACCCGCGCCGCGCTCTATGTCACGGCCATGACTTCCACCTCCGATACCGCCGCCGATCCCCTTCTGACCCTGGCACCGACCGGGACGAGGACGGTGCGTGAGCTGTTTGGCATCGACAGTGATATGCAGGTGCCGGTCTTTGCGCCGGGCGATCCGCACGTGCCCGAGCTGGACCCGGCCTATCGCTTCGATCCCCAGACCACGCTCTCGATCTGCGCCGGCTTCGCGCACGACCGCCGCGTCATGGTTCAGGGCTATCACGGTACCGGCAAATCGACCCACATCGAACAGGTGGCGGCGCGGCTGAACTGGCCGATGGTGCGGGTCAATCTGGACGCCCACGTCAGCCGCATCGACCTGATCGGCAAGGACGCCATCGTCCTGAAGGACGGCAAACAGGTCACCGAATTCCGTGAAGGCATCCTGCCGTGGGCCCTGCAGCGCAACGTCGCCCTGGTCTTTGACGAATATGACGCCGGCCGGCCTGACGTGATGTTCGTGATCCAGCGCGTGCTGGAGGCGCAGGGCCGCCTGACCCTGCTGGACCAGAACCGGGTCATTCGCCCCAATCCCTGGTTCCGCCTGTTCGCCACCTCCAACACCGTAGGTCTGGGCGACACCACGGGCCTGTATCACGGCGCCCAGCAGATCAACCAGGCCCAGCTGGACCGCTGGTCCATCGTCACCACGCTGAATTATCTGGACCACGACGTCGAGGCCGAGATCGTCCTGGCCAAGGTTCCCGAGTGGAACACCGCCGAGGGCAAGCGCAGCGTCGCGGCCATGGTCCGCGTCGCCGACTTTACCCGCAACGCCTTCATGAACGGCGACATCTCCACCGTCATGAGCCCGCGCACCGTCATCACCTGGGCCCAGAACGCCATCATTTTCGGTGATGACCTGGGCCTGGCGTTCCGCCTGACCTTCCTGAACAAGTCCGACGAACTGGAACGGCCTACGATCGCCGAATTCTACCAGCGGGCGTTCGGGGAGGATCTTCCGGAAGCCGCGACGCGGGTGAAGGTGAGTTAGGGGCTGAGTGGGTCAGGCCAGGCCCGCCTTTCCCTTGTCATCCCGGAATTCGCGCCGGCGAATATCCGGGGCAAGCGCGCCACGCGCGCGAACGGACGCGTTGACCCTACCGTTGTCCCGGCTCTGCGCTTCGCTACGGCCCGGATGACGAGAATGTGGTGTGGGAGGGCGACCCCACGCCTCCTCCCCATGCGCGCCGCGACTGGGGAGGGGGACCGCGTCCTGAAGGGACGCACGCAGCCCGAAGCGGTGGAAGCAAAACCAGCAGCGCGGCGTCCGGAAAGTCGACGAATACATCCCCGCCCATCCGGACGATCCGGACGGTGTTTTTCACCGTCCGGGTCCGCTGACCGCTCACCCGTGCGGAATTCCGTCTTCTTCCGGGGGACCGGCGACGCGGGTGATCAGGCTCTTGATGGTGCCGCCCTGGACGAGCACCGAGAACAGCACCACCACATAGGTCACCGCCACCAGACTGTCCTTGATCGGGCCGCCCGGCAGCGACAGCGCCAGAGCGATGGAAATGCCGCCGCGCAAGCCACCCCAGGTGAAGATCGGAAAGGCCGTCCTGAACGGCAGCAGGTTGCGCCACATCGCAAGCGGCACCCCGACCGAGATCGCGCGCGCCACCAGTACCAGCGGGATGGTCAAAAGGCCCAGGCCGATCAGGCCGAACCGGTCGATCACCACCAGGGCCTCCAGCCCGATCAGCAGAAACAGCACCGCGTTCAGGATCTCATCGATCAGGGCCCAGAAGCTGAGCAGATGGTCGCGGGTCTTCTGGCTCATGGCCTGGGCCACGCCGCGATTGCCGATCAGCAGGCCTGCCACCGCCATGGCCACCGGCCCGGACACATGAATGGCTGACGCCAGGGCATAGCCGCCCATCACCACCGCCAGGGTAATCAGGGTTTCGACCGCATAGTCGTCGATGGCCTTCATGGCCTGATAGCCGATCCAGCCCACCGCCAGGCCCAGCACGACGCCTCCCAGCGCCTCGACCACGAACAACTCGCCCGCGTGGAGGAAAGAGAAGGGTTCTCCCGACACCGCCGTGGCCAGCAGGATCGAAAAGACGACCACCCCCACCCCGTCGTTGAACAGGCTTTCTCCGGCGATGGTCGCCTGGAGCGTCGGCGGCACGCGGGCGGTCTTGAGCACACCCATGACGGCCACCGGATCGGTTGGGCTGATTAGGGCCCCGAAGACCAGACACCAGATCAGCGGCACGGCCAGGCCGACCGCCGACGACAGGCCCCAGAAGCCAAAGCCGACCATCAGGGTCGAGGCCACCACTCCGATTGTCGACAGGACCGCGATCTGCCATCGGCCTTTGTGCAGATCATCGATGTCGACGTGCATGGCGCCGGCGAACAGCAGGAACGACAGCATTCCGTCCATCAGGGCTTCGTGGAAGTCGATTCCTTGCAGAAAGCGCGACACGGTCCCGGCCAGGTCGCTGGTCGGCGTCAGGAAATCGAGCGCCAGGATGATCAGGGACGCCACCGCCCCCATCATGGTCAGGGCCACGGTGCTCGGCAGTTTGAGCCAGCGCTGATTGATCCAGGCGAAGGCCGCCGACAGCACGATCAGAACCGCGGCGACCTCAAAGGCAGTCAGTCCAGTCGTCATCCGTCAGCCCGCGTCCCTTTGAGAAATTCAACCGGCCAACCGAACCCGCATCCGGTTCAGACGTTGGACAGAAACCCAATCTAGACCCGCGTTATCCAGAGAGGCCAGCATGATGGACGCCGAACCAGGGACTGAGATCGAACGAGGCGAGCGTCTGAAAGTCCTGCGCGCCGTCGAGGCCCTTCTGAGGATCCAGCGGCTGGTCATAGATCACTTCCCCGACGAGGACATGGGGACGGTGGCGGTCTTTCTCACCGTCGCCGCCGGCAGCCTGTCGGTCGTCCACCGCAACAACACCGCCTATGAACAGATGATGGACGGTCCCCTGCCGCGCGAGTGGTTCCGACCCATCAGCGGACGCGCCGTGGCAGCGTCCTGTGGTCTGGCGCGTGAATCGGTCCGCCGTCGGCTGGAATATCTGGAGAAGATCGGCGAGATCGAGCGCGTCGAGGGCGGCTATCAGCTCTGCTACGACGTCCTGTCCCGAGGCCAGAACCTGGCCTTCTCCAGGGGTCTGGTGCGCGAGTTCGAGCACGTTCACCGGATGATGGCGCGCTGAAATACCGCCGCAGGTTCCGACCCGTTGCAAGGCAACGATCCAGGCGAGCGGCAAGATCGTGCCCGCCGCCTCGGTCAGGCGGGCTGGGCTTCTTCCATCAGCTCGGCGATCAGGTCGGCCAGGAGACGACCGGCCTTGTCGGCGGCCTCACGGCCGGCTTGATCGTAGTTCTGAAGGTTTTCACCGAGCCGCCCGGTCTCTTCGGCCAGGGCCTGAACGAGTTCGCGAAGCGCGGCCGGTGACCGCCGGCCCTGGACGCGGGCCAGTGCGCGCACGGTGGCACGGAGAGCGAGCACTTCCGTGCTCGGCACATCTTCGGGATTTCTGTAAGCCATAATACTGTTGAACTTGGTCGTGGGGAGGGGCGCCGCATCTAGGTAGCGAGCCCACCGCAGTCCAGCCCGACATGACCCGGAATGGGGCAGGGCTCTTCAACCGCTCGGTTGGGATTTGGGGGCGCAGGGAAATTCTCCTACCGGGCGAACTGGCCGGAAATCGGACACCGCTCCCGCGCCTTACCTTCGCGCCGCCGCCCGGCCTCAACCCGCGTATGTGGCGGCATCTTCCTCAGAGATGTCTTCGTTGGAATAGACCTGCTGCACGTCATCCTCGGCATCCAGGGCATCGAGCAGTTTGAACAGGGTTCCCACGGGGTCTCCGGTCAGCGGCACCTCGGATTGTGGTTTCCACACGATGGCGGTCGACTTGGGATCACCCAGTGCCTTGGACATGGCCTCGGCCACCTCGTTCAGATCCTCGAAAGCGGTCCAGATGGTGTGACCCGGCGCATCTTCATAGATGTCCGGCTTGACCAGATCACTCTCGACGTCCTGGGCACCGGCCTCGATAGCGGCCTCCATCACGGCGTCCTCCGACCCAGCCTCAGCCGAATAGATGATCTTTCCGACCCGATCCCACATGAAGGTGACCGAACCGGTTTCGCCCAGCTGACCGCCGTATTTGGTGAAGGCCGCCCGCACGTTCGAAGCCGCCCGGTTGCGATTGTCGGTCAGGACCTCGACCACGACCTGAACACCGCCGGGGCCACGGCCCTCATAGCGGATCTCCTCCATCGTATCGGCCTCACCGCCGGCGGCTCGGCTGATGGCGCGCTGGATCACGTCCTTGGGCAGGCTTTCGGCCTTGGCGTTGTTCACCGCCAGGCGCAGGCGCGGGTTCAATGCCGGATCCGGCAGGCCCGACTTGGCCGCCACGGTGATCTCGCGCGACAGACGGCTGAACAGCTTGGAGCGGACCGCGTCGGCGCGCCCCTTGCGGTGCATGATGTTCTTGAATTTGGAATGGCCGGCCATGGTCGTCCGAAAGGCTATGCGTGTATGGAGGCGGCGATGTAGCCGATGCTGGCGCCCCTGTCATCCGGGGCAGGTGCGGCTTAAACCTGAACAGACGGACACTCCATGCCGATACCCGATGACATCTTTACCGAGCCGGACAGTTCTCCGGACACCCTGGCTCATCTCGGACCTCTGGCCCGGCTGGCCGGTGTCTGGGAAGGCCGCAAGGGGGTCGACGTCAATCCCAAGGCCGACGGACCTGAGCGCCGGACCTTCAACGAGCGCTATGTCCTTCAGCCGATCGACCCCCAGACCAACGGCCCGCAGCTGTTCTACGGCCTGCGCTATCACACCCACATCACGACCGATGAGGAACTCATCACCTTTCACGATCAGGTCGGCTACTGGCTCTATGAGCCCGCGACGGGCCTGATCCTTCAGACCCTGGCCATTCCACGCGGTCAGATTGCCATGGCCTCGGGCTACGCCAAGCCGGGCGACGACACCCTGGTCGTCAGCGCCGTGCGCGGCCGCACCGACTACGGCATCTGTTCCAACGTATTTCTGGAAGAGGCTTTCCGCACGGACAGCTATAGCCTGACCGTCACCTTCAACCCCGACGGAAGCTGGAGCTATGTCGCCCGCACGAGCCTGGCCGTCCACGGGCAGCCCGGCACCTTCGACCATCATGACACCAACACCCTGACCCGTATCGCCGGCCCCGATCCGACGCCATGGTCCCAGCGTCTGGCCCAGGCCAGGGGAACCGCCTAGCGATTGACGGATTTCGCAGTCATCAAGGGAGAGCGGCCATGACAGACCCGAACGACGATGCGTTCGTGATCGACGAAGACGAAGCCGGCGAGATCGTCCACTGGCAGCGCGCCCAGGTGAGGCTTTCACCGGTCGAGGCAACCGGGGCGACCCTGGCCGCCTTCGGTCTGGGCATCCTGGCGGCGGTCGGTGTTCTGGCGCTTCTGGGACGAATTCGCGACTGAAGGCTTTTGCCGGGAGCCAGTTCGGTCTAGAGGGCGCGCCTCTCTTTTTTCGGAGCTGTCATGCGCCTGGACGCCATTCCCGTCGGATCCAACCCGCCCCACGACGTCAATGTTGTGATCGAGGTGCCGATCGGCGGCGAGCCGATCAAATACGAGATGGACAAGGCTTCTGGTGCCCTGATCGTGGACCGGTTCCTCTATACGCCCATGCGCTATCCGGGGAATTACGGCTTCATCCCCGGCACCCTGTCCGGCGACGGCGATCCGGTCGATGTGCTGATCGCCAACACCCGCGCCATCGTTCCGGGTGCCATCATGTCGGTCAAGCCGATCGGCGTACTGGTCATGGAGGATAACGCCGGCGAGGACGAGAAGATCATCGCCGTGCCCTCGGCCAAGATCACCGCCCGCTACGCCGGGGTCGAGGAAATCTCGGATATGCCCGAGATCACCATCCAGCAGATCGAGCACTTCTTCTCCCACTACAAGGACCTGGAGCCGGGCAAGTGGGTCAAGATAAAGCGCTGGGGCGACAAGGCCGAAGCCCATCGGATGATCACCGACGGCATCGCCCGCGCCGCCGCCGAGGGCTGAACTTCCCGCCCGAAATTGTCAGTTGACCGCTCCGGTCCTCTGATCTGAAAGTTGCGGGCAGAGGGGCCATGCAACTGAACCGTCGTCGATTTCTGCTGGGTGCGACCGTGGCGGTCACCGCCGCCGCTGCCGGCCTGCGCGTCAATGCCCGCCAGCTCGCCTCAGGACCGCAGGCGCGGCTCGAGCCGGTCTCCGACACCTATTTCGACCGCACGGTCGTCGATCCCTATCGTTGGATGGAGGCACCCTCCGATCCAGACTGGCTACCGTGGCTGCGCGCCAACGATGCTCACGCGCGCACGGCGTTGGAGGCGCTACCCGACCATGCCTCCCTGCTCTCACGGTTGGGTGAGCTGGGCGCCGACCACGCCATGGTGTCTCTGCCCTATCAGCGTGGCGATCGGTTCCTGTTCCTACGCCAGGCACCGGATGCGTCCTGGCCGGTCGTGGTCGCGCGCGAAGGCGGGCGCGAGCGCATTGTCTTCGATCCGGTGGAGCTGGCCGGCCCGAACGACGCGCTGTCGCTGGTGTTCTGGTCGGTGTCGCCAGACGAGCGCTTCATCTCGCTGGGCCTGGGCCGGGACGGAACTGAAGAGGCGGTGATCCATATCCTGGACGTCGAATCCGGCACGCTGCTCGCTGAACGGATCGAGGGCGCGATCGCGCCGGGTCCAGCCTGGGTCGCCGACGGGTCCGGCTTCTTCTATTCGCACGGGGGCGAGGGCGAGTTCGGCACCCAGGCCTATCGCGCTGACATCAGCAGCCGATACCACCGGCTGGGCGACGACCCGTCGCAAGATCGCGTTATCCTAGCGCGCGGTGCCGATCCGCGCGTCCGCGTCGACCCGTATGACGGCGTCACGCTTCGCACCTTCCGCAACAGCTCGTGGGTAACGGCCGAGACCAGCACCTTGGCCAACAAGGGCCTATGGCGGGCCAGGCTTGAGGATGTGCTGGCCGGGCTGCCCAGATGGATCGAGACCTATTCGCCGGATCAGGGATTCCCCGACTACGCCATCAAGGGTGATGAATTGTGGGTCTGGGGGGCCACCGGAGAAGACACCGGCGCGGTCGGCCGCCGGGATCTGTCGGCGGCGAACCCGAACCTCGAGACCACCATGGCGACGTTCCGTGGCGGCCTGTTCAACCAGTCCAGCCTGGTCGACCACGGCCTCTATGTCTCTGTCGACGGAGACGGCTACTCCCAGCTCTTTTTCATCTCCAATGAGGGCGACGGGCTCGAGCTTTCCCTGCCGGTGCAAGGTGCCATCCAGGATCTGGCCTACGGCGAGGGACCCGATGAGGTCTTTGTCTATCAGACGACCTGGCTGGAGCCACTGTCGATCTGGCGGATCAACGCTGCCGGCGCGTCCGAGCGCATCCAGCTGACAAGCCCGTCCCGCGTCGACGTGTCGGACTATGAGGTCCGACGCGAGCTCGTCGTCGCGCGCGACCGGACGCGAGTGCCGCTGACGGTGATCGCCCGCCGCGGTCTGGCCCGCAATGGCGCGGCACCGTGCATGATCCGGGTCTATGGGGCCTATGGCGAGTCCATGGCGGCGGACTTCGATCCGCTGGCCCTGGCGCTGCTCGAACGCGACGGCGTCGTGGCCATCGCCCACGTCCGGGGCGGTGGCGAACGCGGCCGGCTGTGGTGGGAGGCCGGCAAGGGGGCGACCAAGCCCAACACCTGGCGCGACCTGATCGACTGCGCCGAACATCTCGTCGCCAACGGCTGGACCGACACGGACCGCCTGGGGATAATGGGCGCCTCGGCCGGGGGCATCGCGGTGGGCCGGGCGATGACCGAGCGGCCGGATTTGTTCGCGCTGGTCATTTCCCAGGTCGGCCTGCTCAACGCCGTGCGCTTCGAAGCCGAAACCAACGGCGTGGCCAATGTCCCGGAGTTCGGGTCGACCGCGACCAAGTCCGGCTTTCTGGGCCTGTACGCCATGGACACCTACCATCACATCCAGGACGGCGTGCGCTATCCGACGGTACTGCTCGAGCACGGTGCCAACGATAGCCGCGTAGCGGTCTGGCATTCGGCCAAGACGGCGGCTCGGCTCCGCGCCGCAGCGGCTCCCGACAGCGGCGACGTCTATTTCCGGGTCGATTTTGATCGCGGCCATTTCGGCGGGTCGGTCGGCGCCGAAATCAATTTTCGCGCCCGCGCCTACGCCTTGCTGCTGGACCTGGCCCGGCGATGATGCCGTTGGATCCGGCCCCCCAGCCTTGGGCGGGCCGGTCGCCGAGATCGCCCAGATCCGGCGCGAGCAGGTCGAGCGCGACGGCGGCCTGTTCCTGATCGGCTAGAGCGTCGGCACGCTCTGGCTCAGCCGGCCGCCCATGCGGATCGGCTCGACCCGCGTGGCCAGTCCGGTCCGGTCGTCGGTCTCGACAAACACGCCACAGATGGTCGCCGGCCCCGAGGCCGGGGCGTAGCGCCCGCCCGACAACCGGGTGGTGAAGCGCCGCAGCGGCTCTTCCTTGTCGTTGCCGATCACGGAATCATAGTCGCAGCAGCCGCCGGCGTCGGTCTGATAGGCGGTGCCGCCGCTCAGGATCTGACAGTCCGCCGTCGGGACATGGGTGTGCGTGCCGACCACCAGACTGGCCCGGCCGTCGCAGAAATGGCCCATGGCCATCTTCTCACTGGTCGCCTCGGCGTGAACATCGACGATGACGGCGTCCGCCACGACGCCCAGCGGCGCGGCGTTCAGCTCACGCTCGACCGCCGAGAACGGGTCATCCATCGGATCCATATGGACCCGGCCCAGCACCGAGATCACCAGGACCCGGCGCCCGTCATCCAGGGTGAAGACATCCGCCCCCCGGCCCGGCGCATCCATCAGGTGCGGATAGTTGGCCGGCCTGAGAAGACGCGGCTCGCGCACGATATAGGTCAGGGCCTCGCGCTGATCCCACGAATGATTTCCCAGCGTCAGGCAGTCGGCCCCCGCGTCGAACAGCTGGCGCGCGGTATTCTCGGTAATGCCGAAGCCGCCGGCGGCGTTCTCGGCGTTGACCACCACGAAGTCGAGCTTCAGGTCCCGGCGCAGGCCCGGCAGATAGTCCGAAATCCCGTCGCGGCCCGACTTGCCAACAACGTCTCCAAAGAAGGCCAGGCGCATCCGTTCATCCCTTTCGGGCCGGGATATAGCCGGTCTCGGTCAGAACGCCATGCAGGGGCATGTCGTGCGGCTCCATCGGCACGCGGTCGACCCGTTGCCCGGCATAGGCCACGCCGATGCGGACGGCCTCGGGATAGGCCGCAAACGTCCGATCATAATAGCCGCCGCCTTGGCCCAGCCGGCCGCTCTCGGCGTCGAAGGCCAACAGCGGCGTCAGGATCACCTCTGGGATCACCAACGGGGCCGACGGCGCCGGTGCCAGGATTCCCGCTGCATCCGGCGCCAGCGCCTCGCCGGGGCGCCAGGCGCGAAAGCTCAGGGGCGCATCCCGTTCGCTGACGACCGGCAGGCAGAGATCGCGACCTTCAAATACGAGGCGCTGGGCGAGTGGGCCGGTGTCCAGCTCGGCGCCGATAGCGTTATAGAGGGCGATCAGGCCCCGGCCGGGCAAAGCCTCGGCATAGCCGGCCAGCCGCTCGGCCGCGTCCGGCGTCGCCTGCGCCAGCCGCTTTCGCAGCGCCCGCGCCGCGGCGCGCATCTCGTCTTTGGAGGTCATGACCGGACTGTAGGGCAAGGGTGGCGGGGCCGCGAGGACCGGTCGGGCGATTCAACCCCCTCGACCTGGATAACCAGGTGGGCACCGTGTGCCTGGGCCCTCGAGCCCTGGCAGGGACAGCTCCCTTCGAGACGATTAAGGTCGCTGGAGTTTGTGTGCCCTCTCGGGAACCGCAGCCACCGCCGGGGGCGAATATAGTCGCTGCCGCGTCGTCTCGCCAGAGCGCCGCCTAGCCGGCCAGCAGCGCCGCCACACGCTGGGCCGTCGCCTTGGCCGAGAATGGATTCTGGCCCGTCACCAGCCGCCCGTCGGCCACGCTGTAGGGCGCGAAGGGCAAGCCGGCCTTCTGATAGCGGGCGCCGCGCCGCTTCATCTCGGCCTCGGCGTTGTAGGGCATCCGGGAGGCCACGCCCGCCAGCACCTCCTCGGTCCAGGAAAAGCCGGTCAGACGACGCCCTTCGACCAACAGATTTCCGTCCGACAGCCGCGTGTTCAGCAGGCCGCAATAGCCGTGACAGACCGCCGAGACGACGCCGCCGCGCTCCCACACCCGGCGGGTGATTGCCTGCAGGCCCACGCTATCGGGAAAGTCCCACATCACTGCATGGCCGCCGGTGAAATAGAGGGCGTCCAGTGTCTCGGCGTCGATCTGGTCCGGGCGCGCCGTCGTCGCCAGCAATTCCATCCGGGCCGGATCGTTCAGCCAGGCCCGCGCGGAGGCGTCCAGCAGCGGCCATGTCAGCGCTCGCGGCTCCAGCGGACTGGCCCCGCCCCTGGGGCTGACGATACGCTGTTCGAACCCAAGCGCTTCGAACACGTCCCACGCATGGGTCAGCTCCGACAGCCAAAGACCGGTCGCGTGGGTCGGATCGTCATAGTGGGCGACATTGGTGACGACGTGGGCGATCTGGCGGGCCATGCCCCATCATCGGGCGGTGTGGCCGACAAGCCAAGCCGGATGTCGAAAGGGGCCTAACCGCAGAACACCGGGGTCCAGCCGACGACGCCGGCGCCGACGCAGACCTGGGCCAGGGCCTGGACCCGGTCCGGCCAGTAGACCACACCCGTCACGATCACGATGAGCAGCCAGCCGGCGGCGTGCAGGGCGTAGTTGCGAAAACTGTCAAAGGTCCACCATCCGGCCTCATCATACTCGCCCAGAAGATTGTGCTGCGGGCTGAGCACCTCGTTCAGCGCCAGGTCGCTGATCTTGCCGCCATCGAACAGGCGCGGCGCATAGGCGCTGAAATGGGCTTGGGCATAGTGACTGATCCCGCCCGCGCCCAGGGCGCCCAGCCCGGCCACGAACCACAGCACCAGATACCAGAACGTCTGCATGGATCCGCTTCACCTCAGTGATTTCGACCCCCAAAGCCTAACGGCATCCGCCCTAAGAATGCGCTACCGTGCAGCAGCTTGGCTTTGGAGGACTTTGCTGGAGATCGACAGCTCTAAACCTTTATAGGCAGCGGAGCGAAATCGCCCCGCCATTCCAAATCCATGTTTCAGTCGCCCCTATTTTCTGACCGACCTGTACTTTCGACTGATTGATTCATTGGGGGGCGTCGCCGTCCCAGGCTCTACGACTCATCCCGTGGCGAGAGAACCACAGCCGTCGTTGCCAGTTTCACCACCGCAACCAAGCCATTATGCTTGTGTTTAGGCCGTATGCCATTTTTGGTTGCCACTCCCGGAGGGGGGGCATTTCAATGCGCCACCCAGATGGAGGCTTCCCATGATCAAGTGTATGGCAATTGCATTCCTTTTTTCGCTGGCTGGCGGTTCGACGGTCCTCGCAGGTCCGCCGCGCGAGAACGATGGACTGCCCTCTGAAAGTGAAGCCTACGACTATTCGGGGCTTGAAAACCTGGTCTTTTCAGATGCTCCGGACGAGCCGGAAGTTCCGCTTGGCACGGTCGATCCCAGTATCCCGCGCGTGACGACCAGACTTAGTGGCGGTCGGGCGCGAGTGAGATCCACGGCAGCAATTCGGGTCGTGGTACGGCCACGCATTGCGTTCAGGAATCTATCAGTTCGGCGAGCGCGTCTGCCCGCTGGGGCGGAGTTCGAAGGCGAAGACAATAACAACAACGGGATGCCGGATGATCTTGAACGCCCAGATGTTCAGGTCTTGCCGCAATGACCATTCTTAAGCCCCGGCGCGCGTACTTCGGAACGGGGGTTGCTCTGGTTCTACTGGGTGCGCTGGCGACAGCGCGCCTAGTGACCTGGCTTCTCAATGATTCCTTGGCGTTCATTGACCCGTCGTTCAAGGCGGCCTTTGTGGCGGTAGCCCTTGTTGCGGTTTTGAGCCTCTGCGGCGGCTCAATACTGCTCTGGAAGTCTAGACCGCCGCGGTAGCCTCGAAAATTCCATGGGGATGCACTATGTGCGGCTCCATGACCCTGACGGAAACGTCTTGCCCGATCCCCGACATCACCCCGCTCGCCGATGGCGATCTGGACGGGGCGATTGCGGCTGCGCGCGCGGCGGTGGGCCTGCCGGTCGGCGCGCGGGTGGTGGCGGCCATGTCCGGCGGGGTCGATTCCACCGTGGTGGCGGCCCTGCTGCACAAGGCCGGCTATGACGTCGTGGGCGTCACTCTACAGCTCTATGACCATGGCCAGGCCCTAGCCAAGAAGGGCGCCTGCTGCGCCGGTCAGGACATCCACGACGCCCGGCTGGCGGCCGAGACCCTGGGCATCCCCCACTATGTGCTGGACTACGAAAGCCGCTTTCGCGACGCGGTCATCGACCAGTTCGCCGACAGCTATCTGATGGGCCGCACGCCAGTGCCGTGCATCCGCTGCAACCAGACGGTCAAGTTCCGCGACCTCTTGGACGTGGCCCGCGACCTGGGCGCCGAGGCCATGGCCACCGGTCACTATGTGCGCCGCGCGGTCGGACCGGACGGCCAGGCCCAGATGCGCAAGGCCATCGACCCCTCGCGCGACCAGTCCTACTTCCTGTTCGCCACCACGCCGCAGCAGCTGGACTATCTGCGCTTTCCGCTGGCCGATCTGGAAAAGCCCCAGGTGCGCGGTGTCGCGGCCGAGCTGGGTCTGCGCATCGCCGCCAAGCCGGACAGCCAGGACATTTGTTTCGTGCCGTCGGGCGACTATCGCACCCTGATCGACAAACTGCGCCCGCAGGGCCGTGATCCCGGCCAGATCGTACACATGGACGGGCGGGTGCTGGGCGAGCACACCGGCATCACCGGCTACACTATCGGCCAGAGGCGCGGCCTGAACATCGCGGTGGGCGAGCCGCTGTTCGTGGTCCGGCTTGAGCCTGAAACGCGCCAGGTCGTCGTCGGCCCGCGTGAGGCGCTGCTGACCGCTGCCCTGACCCTGGAAGAGACCAACTGGCTGGGCGACCAGCCGGACATCACGACCGCCGCTGCCCAGGGTCAGCCGGTGCTGGCGCGCGTGCGCTCGACCCGGCCGCCGTCGACGGCGCGTCTGACGTTGGCGGACGGCGTCGTCTCGGTCATCTTCGACCAGGGCGAGGAAGGCGTCGCGCCCGGTCAGGCCTGCGCCCTGTACGACCCCGCCGACCCTGATCGCCTGCTCGGCGGCGGCTTCATCGCGGAGACAACGGCTCTTGTCTGATCTGGCGCTTCACGCCCGCTCGGGCCTGCCCGGCGAGATGCTCTGCCTTCTGGCCGAACGCCCGCGCGAAACCTGGTCGGACCCGACCCTGCCTGAAACGGCCCGTTTCTGGCTCCAGATGCACGAGGGCTTCCGCCGTCAGCAGGCGACTCTCATCCGGCTGATTGGTGAAGGCGCGCTCGACCCACGGTCGGTACATCCGCCGCTGGTCCGGACGCTGAACGGCTTTCTTGGACACCTGGACGGCCACCACCGGGTCGAGACCGGCCACTATTTCCCCGCCTTCCGCCGGGCCGAACCGCGCGTGGCCGAGGGGCTGGATCTGCTCGACCGCGACCACGACACCATCCATGGGCATCTGGAGGCCCTGCATGGCGCGGGTCTGGCCTTCCATCAGGCCATCACGACCGGAGCGGGCGGCTTCGATGAATTGGGCCGACTGAACCAGGTCCTTGGCCTGGCCGGACCGGCCCTGGCGCGCCATCTCGACGACGAGGAAGAAATCGTCATTCCGCTTCTGGCCCTGCACGGTGAGCGCGGATGACCGATGGCGTGCGCGTCACCGTCCTGGCCGGACAGCTCCTGCGCAGCGCGGCGGACTTCTTTGACACCGTGGCTGAACAGAACCCTTCGCTGAGCACGATGATGCGCGACAATGCCGAGGTCTATCGCCAGGTCGCGCAGGCTGTGGAAACCGATCCTTTCAGCCGTCTCGACGTCGAGGATCTGGATCCGCCCCCGACGGTCGCGGACCTGGCGATGCGACTGTTGTCCGACGCAGCCGAGTTCTTCGAGAACGTCTTCCAGCAGAACCCCGAAACCGGCGAGGACCTGCCCGCCACGGCCGAGGCCTATCGAGCCCTGGCCGAGCTGGTCGCCGAGGATCCCGAGGCCCGGCTTCCCACCGACGCGTGATCGCGTTGGGTCGAGTGGACCGCGCACGACGGGCCGCTTCTCTTTCTCGTCATCGCCGGGTCTATCCCGGCGACCCCTAACCGCTCTGATCGCAGATTGGTCGCCGCCGCCGGCGGCTATGAGCCCCGGAACACGTCCGGGGTAGCGAGATCTGTTCAGCACCTGACTTGGCGACCCCTGCAAATCAGTCCTAGCTAGACGGTTCGTCTGTCTAAGGAGCGTTTGCGCGTGATTGATCCAAACCTCATCTGGCCCTTCGCCTGGCCTATCGCGGGGGCGATGATCACCGGCGGTCTGATCGGGGCTGAGCGCACCTATCACGGCCATCCGGCCGGTTTTCGCACCCACATCCTGGTGGCGCTGGCCTCGTGCATCTTGATGCTGTCAGCCATGCATCAGGCCAATTGGGCTTTCGTTCCCCTGCCGGACCAGACCATCGTCATCGACCCGACGCGGATGGCCCACGGCATCCTGACCGGCATCGGTTTTCTCTGTGCCGGTGTGATTTTCCGTAAGGGCTTTTCGGTCCACGGCCTGACCACGGCGGCGTCGCTGTGGATCACCTCGGCGGTCGGGGTGCTGTTCGGCGTCGGGATGCTGGAGCTGGCGCTGCTGGCCGCCCTCGCCACCCTGTCGGTGCTGGCTGTCTTGCGGCTGGTGGATGCCCGCCTGCCTCAGGTTTCGACGGTCGACATCGAGATGCGCTGGATCGGCAAGGCGGCCCCGGACGAGCCGGCCCTGCGCGCCCTGATGGCCGAGTTCGGGCTCAAGACCCTGCGCATCGGCCACGAGATTTCAGACGGTGACCGCTGGCATGACCAGACGCTCAAGGTGAAGGGCCAGTCGCCGCTCCAGATCGGCGCCCTGATCGAACGCCTGAAGGGCGACAAGAGCCTGCACGGCTTCTCCATCACCCCCCACGACGACTGAGGCGACACACGACCGCCGGAGCGGCCGGGGCCTATTTCACCCCGGCCATCATCCGCTTGAGGATCGGCGAGGCCAGCAGCAGCACGGCCCCGACCCCGACCGCGACCCAGCCGAAGATGTTATAGACCTCGCCGTAGGTGGCCAGGGCCTGCGCCGGATTGGTGACAACCCCACCGACCGTCTCGGTGGAAGTCATGCCGGCCACCAGACCCGCCAGGGCGTGCGCCAGCGATGACGACAGGAACCAGACCCCCATCATCAGTCCGACCACCTTGGGCGCGGACAGTTTGGTGATCATCGACAGGCCGATCGGCGAGATCAGCAGCTCGGCGATGGTGTGGATCACATAGGTCAGGGCCAGCCAGAAGAAGGCGATCTTGAACAGCTCGTCGTGCTGGGTGCGCGTCGCCCAGGCCAGCATGACGAAGCTCAGCCCCATGATAACCAGGGCCATCGAAAACTTCAGCGGCGTCGACGGTTCAGCATTGCGGGCCGCCAGCACCTGCCAGAGGATCGCGAACAACGGCCCCAGCAGCACGATCATCAACGGATTGACGAGGTTGGACTGGGCCGCATTCAGGAAGCTCGGCATATGCACGGAGTTCTGGGCCATCAGGGTCAGGGACGATCCGGCCTGCTCGAAGAGCATCCAGAACAGCACCGAGAAGATGGTCAGGATCAGGGCTGCGGCCATGCGGCTGCGCGTCTCGCCCTTCAGGAAAACCGTCGTCCAGATCAGCATCCCGAGGAAGATGGCGGGGGCCAGAATGGTCAATCCCTTCTCGACCAACTCGTGGCGCTGAAGCAGCATCCAGGTCGGGATGACCGCAATGACGCCGCCGATCAGGAACAGCGCGCCGAAGGGAATGCCGAACAGGCCGCGCTTGCCTTCCATCTCGGGCGGAGGCCCGGCCTTGCCCTCGAGCCAGGGCTGACCGACCTGAAAGACGATCAGGCCGAGCAACATCCCGATCCCGGCCAGACCGAAGCCATAGGCCCAGCCGTAGGTCAGGCCGATCCAGCCGCACAGGATCTTGGCCAGGACCGAGCCGAGATTGACCCCGACATAGAACCAGGTGAAGCCGGCATCGCGTCGCGTGTCGCCCTGGGCATAGAGGGCCCCGACGACGTTGGAGATATTGGCCTTCAGGAAGCCGACCCCGACCACGATCAGGGCCATGGCCAGAAGCACGGTCCGCTCTCCGGACAGATCACGCACGACGCGCTGCTGGACCTGATCCTGGGGCGTCACCGCCGGCAGCGTCGAGGTCAGTGCCGGATCCCGAACGAGTCCCTCCGTCGTGAAGGCAATCGGCGTGCGCTCACCATCCGCGCTGACCGCATACTGCGTCCGGTCGGAATCGCGGCCGACCGTTTCCACCTGATATTCCTGACCGGCGACGGTGATGAATTGCTGGCCGCCAGATCCCTCGAAGGCCATGGCGAAATGGCCCGCCACCAGCAACAGTGCCCCGATGGTCACAGCCTTGCGGGCACCCAGCCAGCGGTCGGCGATGACGCCGCCGACGATCGGCAGCAGATAGACCAGGGCGGCGTAGGCGGCGTAGGTCTGGGCCGCCTCGTCCTGGCTCATGAGGAAATGCTGGACCAGGAACAGGACCAGCAGGGCCCTCATGCCGTAGTAGGAGAAACGCTCCCACATCTCGGCAAAGAACAGCACCACCAATCCACGCGGATGACCGAATATGGTCTTTCCGCCGCCCGCCGTCGGGGTCACATCCGTCACGCCTCATCCTCCCGGTAATTGGCCGGGCAATCGAGCGGATTCAGGGGGTTTAGGCAAGCCCGAAGGCGGTCAGGCCTTGTCGATCTTGTCCAGCGGTACGCCGTAGAGCTCCAGCTTGTGGCCAATCAGCTTGTAACCGAGGCGTTCGGCGATCGCCTCTTTCATCTTTTCAATCTCTTCGTCGAAAAACTCCACGACCTCGCCCGAGCGGGTGTCGATCAGATGGTCGTGGTGATCATCGCCGGCTTCCTCGTAGCGGCTGCGGCCGTCGCCGAAGTCGTGCCGCTCAACCACGCCGGCCTCTTCGAACAGGCGCACGGTGCGATAGACGGTAGCGATCGAAATATGCGGGTCCTGGGCCGAGGCACGCCGGTACAGCTCTTCGACATCGGGGTGATCCATGGATTCCGACAACACCCGGGCAATCACCCGCCGTTGTTCGGTCATGCGCATCCCGCGCTCGATGCAGAGTTTCTCGATCCGGTCCATGGCACCAAGATAGGCGCGCCACGCGACAGAGGAAAGTCAGTCCGCCAAGTTTCGGGCCAGGAGCAGCGCCGCCACCGCCGGGCCGGTCGGGCGGGAGTAATATCCAGGCCGCCGCCCAACCTCGACAAAGCCGCCCGCGACATAGAGAGCCTGGGCCGCGCCGTTGTCCTGGGCCACTTCCAGATACAGGCGATCAGCCCCCAGCGACCGGGCCAGGCGACCGGCCGACGCGACCAGACCGCGACCCCGGCCACGCCGCCGGGCCTCAGGCCGCACCGCCAGGGTGAGGATCTCGGCCTCGTCCAGCACGACCCGAATGAGAATGAAGCCGTCGTCATCGCCCAGGGCCAGCACACCGGGTTGGCCCAGAAGAGTGGCGAAGGTTGCCGCATCCCAGGGCGGATCGAACGCGGATGCGTGAACCTCGGCCAGGGCCTCCGGGGTCATGGGTCGATGCCGCCGGGCAGTTTGGCGTCCGGTGCCCGCAGATAGACGGGCTGGGGCAGATGCCCGGCCGGGTCGACGCCGACGGCCAACCGCGCCAGCGCAACGGGATCACCCGCAAGCCGCGCATCGACCTGGGCCGCCGGCCAGATATCCGCGACCAGGCCCACGCCCGGACCCGCAACCCAGTCCGGGGCAGGGTTGGACGCCAGCGTCGGCACGGTCAACGCCGCGCTCGGACCGGTGGCCCGAGCCCCCTCGAACCGCCGCACATAGGCCTGTCCTCGCCGCGCGTCGATCAGAGCCAGGCCGACCCCGCAGCGCGGAGCCGAAGCCGCAAGGACCAGCAGACTGTCGAGGCCGACGACCGGCACGTTCAGCGCCACGCCGAGCCCCTTGGCGAAACTCAGACCGACACGCAGACCCGTAAACGAGCCAGGACCGACCGTCACGGCAATCCGATCCAGGCCGGCAAAGGCCAGTTCCGCCTCGGACATCACCTCGCTAACCAGCGGGGCCAGCCGCTCCTGATGACCCTGCTGCATGGGGTCGGACCGGCTCGCCAGCACCCGCCCGTCGTCGACGACGGCCGCCGAACACAGGCCCAGTGCTGTGTCGATCGCCAGGATCCGCATCGCGGCCTAGGCAGCCTGCTCGACGCGCGTCACCTCGGGAACGTAGTGGCGCATCATGTTCTCGACCCCGGCCTTCAGGGTCGCGGAGGCGGACGGGCAGCCCGCGCAGGCTCCCCGCAGCACCAGCCACAGCACGCCCGTTTCCGGCTCAAAGCGGTCAAACAGGATGTCACCGCCGTCCTGGGCCACAGCGGGCCGCACGCGGCTGTCCAGAACATCCTTGATCTCGCGGACGATCTCGGCGGCCTCGCCGGTGTAGTCGGCATGGTCCGAGGTCGCTTGGCCACGCAGTAGCGGCTGGCCCGAGACGAAATGGTCCATGATCGCCGCCAGGGCACCCGGCTTGATCTCGTCCCACGACGGGCCGGCCTCAGCGCGGGTGACGCTGATGAAGTCGTCGCCGAAGAACACGGCCTCGACGCCCTCGACCAGGAACAGGCCCTCACCCAGTGGCGAGATGGCGGCCTCGTCAATCGTACGGAACTCTACCGCCCCGCCTTCGGCCACGCGCCGACCGGGCAGGAATTTCAGAACCCTCGGATTCGGGGTCGCTTCGGTCTGGATGAACATGGCGCTCAGATAGGCCCTTCACCCCCGAAACGAAAGCCGCCTGCCCTCAGGTCTCGATCGAATCCAGATCCCGGCCCTTCGTCTCGGGCAGGAAGAAGAAGGCCGTCACCAGAGCGATCAGGGTGAAGGCGACCGTGTACCAGAGGCCGAAATAGATATCGCCCTTCCAGGCCACCAGGGCGAAGCTGGCCGCCGGCAAAAGACCCCCGACCCAGCCGGTGCCGATGTTGTAGGGCAGACTCATGGCCGTATAGCGGATGCGGGTCGGGAACAGCTCAACCAGGGCCGCAGCTTGCGGCCCATAGAGCGCGGTCGCCGCCACGATGAAAATCAGCAGCACCCCGAACACCATCGCCATGTCGATCTGACTCGGATCGGCCTGGGCGGGATAGCCATGCGCCGCCAGGGCCGCATTGATCGCGGTCTGGACGTCGGCGCGCGCTGTCGCCAGCGCCTCGGCCGACAGCCCCGCTCCTTCGACCGAGGGGACCACGATGTCACCAATGCGGACCTGTGCCACGGAACCGGTCGGCGCGGCCTGATTGGCATAGGAGACACCGGCATTGGTCAAGACGCTCTTGGCGATGTCGCAGGAGGTCGCAAAGGCCGCACGCCCGACCGGGTCGAACTGGACCGAACAGGTGGCCGGATCCGCAACCACCGTCACCGGCGACTGGGCCTGGGCCTGGGCCAGGGCCGGGTTCCCCGCCTGGGTCATCAGGTGAAAGCCGGGGAACACCGCCACCAGCATCAGAAGCATTCCGCCCAGCATGACGGGCTTTCGCCCCACCCTGTCCGACAGCCAGCCGAAGAAGACATAGAGAAAGGCCGAGACGACGGTAATTCCGAGGATCAGAGTATCGACCGTGGCCACCTCGATCTTGAGGAACCGCTCCATGAAGAAGCGGCTGTAGAAGTAGCCGCAGTACCAGACCGCCCCTTGCGCGAACATGATTCCGACCAGGGCCAGCAAGACGACCTTGAGGTTCTTCCAGGTGCCGAAGGCTTCACGATAGGGCGCGCGCGGGGCGTGGCTCTCGGCCTCCATGCGCTGATAGGCCGGGCTCTCGTTCAGTTTCAGACGGATCCACAGCGAGATGGCCAGCAGGAACGCCGAAATCAGGAATGGAATGCGCCAGCCCCACTCGGCAAACGCCGCGTTGCCCACAACCATGCGGGTGATCAGGATCACCCCCAACGCCCCGATCAGTCCCAGGGCCGCCGTCGTCTGGATCCAGCCGGTCAGATAGCCCCGCTGCTTCGCCGGCGCGTGCTCGGCGACATAGATGGCAGCCCCGCCGTACTCGCCACCCAGGGCAAAGCCCTGGATCACCCGCATGGCGATCAGCAGGATCGGCGCGATCACCCCGGCCTGTTCAAAGGTCGGCAACAGACCGATGGCCACCGTCGCCAGACCCATCAGGGTGATGGTCACCAGGAAGGTCGTCTTGCGGCCTGTCCGGTCTCCGAACCAGCCGAACACCAATGCCCCAAGCGGACGCACCACAAACCCGACCCCGAAAGTGATCAGGGCCAGAATATAGCCGGTCGCCGCCCCGACCTCCGCGTAGAAGTGCTGAGCGATGACGCCGGCCAGCGAGCCGAAGATGAAAAAGTCGTACCACTCGAAGGCCGTTCCGGCCGCTGAAGCGCCCACGACGGTTTTGAGCGACGGCCCTTCGGCCGGAGGCGGCGCGGCGTGGTCGGTCATTTCTGTCTCCCCGGCCCGCGTCTGGTCCGCGCAGGCTCCCGCCCCCCTATGACAAGGCGCACACGAGGCGGCAAGCGCACAACCGGCCTTGATACCGCCGCGAAGTCAGGGCCAATCTGGACGCGAAACCCCAGCGAGGTTCGACCATGCGTGCCATTGCAACCCTGATCAGCCTGATGTTGATCGCCTGTGCGGCCCCGATCACCCCGACGGCGGAGACCGGCGGCGGCACGGCAGGGACGCCGGATGTTCCCCTGCATCGGATGACCGCGGCCCAGTGTCAGACCGTCGGCGGCACGATGCGCCCGGTCTGCATGAGGGGCACGGTTCAGTGCGTCATCCGCTATTCCGACGCAGGCCGCACCTGCCGTGACGGCGATGACTGTCAGGGCGCCTGCCGAGCTGAAAACACGAATCCCCCGCCCGGTCCGACCACCGGTCGTTGTCAGGAAACCAGCGATCCGTGCGGCTGTTTCGCCAATGTCGAGGACGGCCGGATCGACGGGGTCATGTGCGTTGACTGATCGACCTTAACGCCAGCCGCCGGCAGACGCCTCTTCGGCCTGGGGATTGACCGCGCGGGCGATCAGCCCGGACTGGGTGATCCAGACCTCATAGCGGGCCCCGTCGGCCATCGGCATGGCTGCCCCGGAGCCATAGAGGGTGTCCACCGCTTCGCCCATCAGGGCGTAGCGACGCCCCAAGGCCCACAGGTCGATCTGGTTTTCGGCGGTAGGGCGCAGATCATAGACGCTGCGCTCGGCGTTCAGTTCGTCCTCGGTGGTGATGTAGCGGCCCGACAGGCGATCCAGCTGATACTGGCTGTCCAGGCCCAGGACGTTGGCCCACGGCTTCCATTTCAGGACCCGCGCTTCAACCCGCCATTCATCCCCGCGTATGTCATAGGTCTGGCGCGAGCCGTCCGGATACGCCTCCGAGGCGGGCAGTTGGACATAGGCCGTAAAATGCTGCGGACCGACCTGCTCCAGGTCGATGCTCGCCACCGGCCGCTCGTAGGTCAGACGCGAATAGGTCTGGACGTTCATTCCAGCCAGGGCCAGGAAACCGGCCGCCACCCCGACACCGGCCCCGCCGATGGATCGCAGCAGCCCTGAGACGGGCCGTCCACCAAAGAGCGCGCCCAGTCCGGCGAACAGGGTGACGACCCCGGCCACACCGATCACCGCCGGCAAGATCCACCACCACCAGACCAACATCTGAACGCTCCCAAACTCCGGGTCGTCTCAACCTAACGCAGAAATGACCGTTTCGGTCCATCCATCGCCTGACCGGCGAACCCCCGCGACACAGCGTCGCCTTTCACGGCGACCCATCCGGAGCCATCTTTTTGCCCAGCCGCTGGATTTAGTCCGCCCCTTCACGGATCGGGACCCTCCCCAAATGTTGAACCTCATACCCGCTCTCGGGCTGATCGGCGTTCTGCTGGGCCTTCCCCTGCCGCTCGCCACACAGCTGGCCGAACAGGCCCCGCTGAGCGCCGCCCAGGTGCGCTCACCGGACTGGCGGATGCGGGTGACCCTGTATCATCAGGGCGGCGGAGGAGCCGGCGCACGGGATTCGCTGGGCTGTGCACCGGTCGCCATGCGCACCGCCGCCACCGACCGCTCGGTCGCGCCCCGGCGCAGCATCATCTTCATCCCCGAGACGGTCGGGCTGGAGATGCCCAACGGCGAGCGGCACGACGGCCTGTGGTACGTCTCCGACACCGGCCCCGCCATCCGAGGCCAGCGCATCGACCTGTTCACCGGCATGGGCCGTCGCTCGATGGACCCGATCCAGCATCTGAACGTGCGCCAGGTCGATGTGGTGCGGATGGGCACATTCGAGGGCTGCCCGCCGCGCGACTGAGCCGCTGGGGCTAGCCATTTTCGCCGGGTGCCTTAGATGGAGCGCCATGACGTCTCCCGCGCCGGTCGCGCGCCCCAGCCCCTTTCACGAACAGACCGTCCTGTGGGTCCGGCATTGGACCGACAGCCTGTTCTCCTTCGCCATCGCGCGTCCCGACGATTTCCGCTTCCGCTCGGGCGAGTTCGTGATGATCGGCCTGCCCGGTGAGGGCGGTGCCAAGCCGGTCATGCGCGCCTATTCCATCGCCTCGCCCAACTGGGCCGAAGAGCTGGAGTTCTATTCGATCAAGGTCCCGGACGGCCCCCTGACGTCTCGCCTTCAAATGATCCAGCCCGGCCAGACCGTGCTGATGGGCAAGAAGCCGGTCGGAACCCTGGTGCTGGACGCCCTGACCGGCGGCGAGCGTCTGTGGCTGATCGGCACCGGCACGGGCCTGGCCCCTTGGCTGTCTGTCGCGCGCGACCCCGAGACCTATGCGCGCTTCAAACAGGTCATCGTCTGCCACACCGTGCGCAATGTCGAAGACCTGGCCTATCGCGATTTCTGGACCCACGAGATCCATGACGATCCGCTGATCGGCGATGAGGCCAAACGTCAGTTGACCTATTATCCCACTGTTACGCGCGAGCGGTTCCAGACGCCGGGCAGGATCACCGACCGCATCCGCTCGGGCGATCTGTTCGCCGACCTGGGCCTGCCCATCGGCTTTTCGCCCAACACCGACCGGGTCATGCTGTGCGGCTCGATGGCCATGATCAAGGAAGCGGGCGAGCTTCTGGAGACCTACGGCCTGAAGGAAGGCTCGAACGCCGAGCCGGGCGACTATGTGCTGGAGCGTGCCTTTGTCGGATGATCTGAAAGTTGATCGGCGCACCGCGCCGGAAGCCTGCCAGTCCATGGCCGAGGTCCGCCAGGGCGTCGACGCCCTGGACCGCGCCCTGGTCGCCCTCTTGGCCGAACGCCAGCGCTATATGGACGCCGCCGCCCGCATCAAGCCCAGCCGGGACGTCGTGCATGACGACGCCCGCATCGAAGACGTGGTGTCCAAGGTCCTGGCCGCCGCCGGCCCCGCCGGCCTGTCGCCCGACATCGCCGAGCCGGTCTGGCGCACCCTCATTGACCGCTGCATCGCCCACGAATTCGCCACCTGGGACCGCACGCGGGGCGACTAGGGTGTCGGCGGCGTCGGGGTCTCGCCGGGATCAACAGCTTCGCCGGCGTGGGCCAGCGGATGCCAGATGAAAGCGATCGCCAGGGCCGCAATCGCCATCAAGCCGTTCAGCAGGAAGGGGGCCGGCGCGGCCCATTCATAGAGCGCCACACCCAGCACCGGCGGCACCAGGAAACACAGGCCCATCACCGATACAATCAGACCGGCGACCGCACCCTGGTCACGTGCATCCAGGGCCAGCGACGAGCCGGCCATGAACCCCGGTCGCGCAAAACCCAGGCCCAGGCTCATCACCGCATAGCCCAGAACGACGCCATAGAAGTCCTGGGCGATGGCCGAGATCAGATTGCCAGCCAGCGCCAGCACCGCCCCCCAACGGATCAGGTCGCGTGGCTCCAGCCGGAAAATACGGATCAGACCCCACTGGGCCATCAGCGTCGCCGCCGCCCCCGCCAGCATGGCGATGCCGACGTAGGACTGAGCTTCAAGGGGCGGCAGCCCGACCTCGTCCAGCACATGAAAGCCCAGGACCGATATGTTGATCGCCTGGGTCGAGGTCACCAGAAATCCAAAGACCAGAAACGGCAGCACGCGCGGGTCTTTCCAAAGTCCCGGTGTCGGGGTCTGGGCGCTCAGACTCTGGCGTGGAACGTCGCCGCTCGGCAGATAGCGCCGCACGATAAACCAGACCACGATCCCGACCGCCGCAAACACATAGAGCGGCCCCGCCAGCCCCACGAACGGCAGGACGAACAGTGGAGCCAGGGCCGGGCCGATCACCGTGCCCAGCCCTTGCGCCGAGGCCTGGATCGACAGGGCCTCAGTCCGCTCCTCGCGATTCGTCCGGTCCGCGATATAGGCCTGGGACGCGGTCGGCGTGGCCGAGCCGAAGATGCCGTACAGCGACCGACTGATGACGATGAAGACCAGCGCCGTCACCGAGCCAATCAGGCCCGCCAGGCCGATGCTGACCGAAATCCCGATCCCGATCATCGACAGGGTAAACCCGGCCAGACCCAGCAGAACCATGGTCTTGCGGCCATGTGTGTCGGACAGCCGCGCCCACAGGCCCGGCGTGATTGTCCAGAACAGAGCCGACAGGGCGAAGGCCCCGGCGATCAGGGTATCGGATAGCTCAAAGCTCCGACCGATGGCCGGCAGCACCGACTGTAGCGCCGTATTGCCCGCCGCCGCCGTCATGGTCGCCACGAACAGCAGCATGAAGGCCCGCTCGCGCCCCTCGGGCACGCGGAAACGCCGCGTGTGCACGACGGCGGGGGATTGCCCTTCGCTCAGGGCCTCGTCATCGTGGGCCGACTGGGATGGGAGAGAAGCCATGGGTCGACTGAGAGCCTTGCTGGGAGCCGGCGTCGCCGCCGGCGTTCTGATCGGGTCCATCCCGGCATACGCTCAATCGGCGGACGCCGTCGAGCCTGTGAGCGCCGAAGAGATCTGGGCGGCCGCTGAGGCCATCAACGCCGAGGTCATCGCCTGGCGTCGCGACATCCACGAACACCCCGAGCTGGGCAACAACGAACACCGCACCGCCGCCCTGGTGGCCGATCACCTTCGTTCGCTTGGGCTCGACGTCCGCACCGAGGTCGGGATCACGGGCGTCGTCGCCGTCCTGCGGGGCGGTCGTCCGGGACCGGTTGTTGCGCTCAGAGCCGACATGGATGCCTTGCCGGTCCGCGAAGATACGGGCCTGGCCTTCGCCTCGACGGCGACGGGCACCTATCAGGGCCAGACCGTGCCAGTCGCCCACGCCTGCGGTCATGACAGCCACGTCGCCATGCTGATGGGGGCCGCCGAGATCCTGGCCGGGATGCGCGAACGCCTGCCTGGTACCGTGGTCTTCATCTTCCAGCCGGCGGAAGAAGGCACGCCGCCCGGCGAAGACGGCGGGGCCGACCTGATGATCGCCCAGGGAGCCCTGTCCGATCCTCGCCCGGACGCCATCTTCGGCCTGCACGTCGTCACCGGCGAGCCGGGCCTGATCTGGTGGCGGGCCAATGGCTTCATGGCGGCGTCGGATCGGGTCGACATCACCCTCAATGGCCGACAGACCCACGGGGCCTGGCCCTGGCGCGGCGTCGACGTCATCGCCCTGTCGGCGGATATCGTTCAGACCATCAATACCCTGACCGCGCGCACCATCGACCCGACGACCACCCCGACGGTCTTCACCATCGCCACCATCAACGCCGGGGTCCGCTACAACATCATCCCGGATCAGGCGGTGATGTCCGGCACACTGCGAACCTTCGAGGTCGAGCAGCGTAACGACCTGGTCGCCCGGTCTAGCGCCGCGATCGAGAATCTGGCCGAAAACTATGGGGCGACGGCGGAAGTCAGTTTCCACCAGAATGCGCCGCTGGTCTTCAACGACGCGCGCCTGGCGAACTGGGCGAGCGGGCCGCTGGGCGAGGCGGCCGGGGCCGACCACATCAATGCCGCCGCCCCGCCGACCACGGTGGCTGAGGACTTCTCCTACTATCAACAGGAGATCCCGGGTCTGTTCTACCACCTGGGCGGAACACCAGATTATGACCCCGAGACCGCCCCGCCGAACCATTCGCCGCAGTTCCAGGTCGACGAGAGGGTCCTGCCGCTCGGCGTGCGCGCCCATGTCCTGACGGCGGTGCGGTTCCTGGAAGGCGGCGGGCAGTAGAGGTCTCCTGCCGATCTGTGATGGGGAGGTGGCGCTTCGCGAAGCGGCGAGACCGAGGGGGCCCTCTCGTCAGCACTGGTGCCCTTTGATCGCCGGCCCCGCTGCCCACTTCGCTTCGCTCGCAGGGCGGAAGCCCTTCAAACGAACAGCCCCCGCTCGGCCTTCACCGCGTCCGAGATGAAGTCCATCACCGCGCGCACCCGGGCCACGGATTTGAGATCGGCGTGCACGACCAGGTGGAACTCGCGCACCAGCCGGACCTGATCCACCAGTACGCGCGTCAGATACGGCCGGCCCTCGGCGATGAAGGCCGGAATGACCGCCAGGCCGGCTCCGGCGACACAGGCCTGAAGCTGGGCGATCAGATTGGAACTCTTGAAAGCAACGTGGATGTCCACATCCGGGGCCTGCATATAGTCCAGCTCGGGCGCATAGAGCAGGTCTTCGATATAGCCGATGAAGCGGTGATCCCCCATGTCGACCCGGCCTGTCAGGGGCGGTCTCGCCGCAAGGTAGGCGGGCGCTCCATACAGGCCCAACGCATAGTCCGTCAGCTTGCGGCTGATCAGACGTCCCTCGCGTGGGGGACTCAATGTAATGGCAACATCAGCCTCGCGCTTGGACAGGCTGAGGGTGCCGGGGATGGCGACCAGCTGGATTTCCAGATCAGGATGGATCTCGGCCAGCCGCGGCAGGCGCGGAGCCAGGAAATAGCTGCCGAAGCCTTCCGGTGCCCCGATCCGCACCACACCCGATACGCTGAGGTCCGCCTCGCCGACCTCGGCCTGGGCCACCAGCATCAGACTTTCCATCGCCTCAGCCCGGACCATCAGCCGCTCGCCGTGGGCGGTCAGGGTGTAGCCCTGCGGGCTGCGATCAAACAGCCGCGCCTTCAGAGCTGTCTCCAGGGCGGCCAGACGGCGAGCCAGGGTCGTATGGTCAACTCCAAGATGGCGTGCGCCGGCCGTCAGCCGCCCGGTTCTGGCGACGGCAAGAAAGTCCTGGAGGTGGTTCCAATCCGGGGATTCCATATGTGGATTTTTACACAACGATTGCGAAAAGTCTCCTCTGGTTACGGCCATAACGCCGTGCGATTAAACCTCAAGCCCCCCGCAGGATCTGAGACAGACCATGGCCTTCGACGCACTCCCCCCCACCGCTGACCTGGCCTCTCTGTCGCCCGCCGCCCTCATCGACGGCGCGGTCCTGCCGGGGGCCGACTGGGCCGAAGCGAACGCCGATCGTTTTCTGGCGATGCTTTACGTTGCGCCGCAACCGTGCGAGGGCCTCGACCGCCTCACCGCCTAAGCAGGACACGACCCATGACGGATACGCCTTCCACCCCCAAATCCGTCTTTGAGACCACCCCGGGCCTGCCCGATCCGGTCACCGTCAGCCGCCTGTTGATCGAGCTGGCCGAGCACAGCCACGCCGCCATCCGCGTCCAGACCGAAAAGGCGCTCAAGGGCGAGGCCTTGCCCTATGATCCGATGGCCGCGGCCAACGCCTGGGTGGCCCTGAACGCCGCCCTGTGGTCCAACCCCCAGCGCCTGTTCGAAATCCAGACCCGCAATCTGGAAGACTGGACCGCCCTGTGGCGCACCATGGCCGAGCGCGCTGCGGGCCAGACCCCTGAGCCGATCATCGAGCCGGAGCGCGGCGACCGCCGCTTCAAATCGACCGCCTGGTCCGACGAGCCGGTCTTCGACTATCTGAAACAGGCCTATCTGCTGGCCGCCCAGCAGATCGGCGATCTGGTCCAGGACGCCGAGCTGGACGACAAGACCCGCACCCAGGTCGACTTCTTCTCGCGCCAGACCATCAACGCCCTGTCGCCGGCCAACTATGCGCTGACCAATCCCGATGTAGTGCGCCGCACCATCGAGACCGGCGGGGTCAATCTGATGACCGGCCTGTCCAATCTGCTGGACGATCTGGCCACCAATGAGGGCCTGGTGCGCCGCCGCGCGCCGACCGGCTTTGAGGTGGGCAAGGATCTGGCCGCCACCCCCGGCGCCGTGGTCTTCCAGAACGAGCTGTTCCAGCTGATCCAGTACGCCCCCTCGACCGAGGAGGCGTTCAAGCGGCCGCTGCTGTTCGTGCCGCCGCTGGTCAACAAATTCTACCTGTTCGACCTGACCCCGCGCTCGTCCTATCTGAAGTGGCTGGTCGACCAGGGCCACACCGTTTTCGTCATCTCCTGGGTCAATCCGGACAAGGATCACGCCGACAAGGGCCTGGAGGACTACGTCGTCGACGGCGTGTTTGAGGCTATCGGCGCGGTCGAGACCGCCACCGGCGAGACCGGCGTGGATCTGGTCTCCTACTGTCTGGGCGGCACTCTGTCGGCCATGACCCTGGCCTACCTGGCTGCCACCGGCCAGTCGGACCGCGTCGCCACCGCCACCTTGATCGCCACCCTGGTCGACTTCCGCTCGATCGGCGAATGGTCGGTCTTCACCGGCGAAAAAGAGCTGGAGGTGTTCGAGCGCTATCTGGACCAGAAGGGCTATGTCGAGGCCCACGATCTGGCCAAGCTGTTCTCGACCGTGCGGGCCAATGACCTGATCTGGAATGCGGTGGTCACCCACTATCTGCTCGGCGACGACAGCCGCCCGTCGGATCTGCTCAGCTGGTTCGACGATGGCGCGCGCATCCCGGCCGCGACGCTGAAACAATATGGCCGGCTGGTGCTGAACCAGAACCGCCTGCGCGAACCGGGCGGGCTGGAGATCAAGGGCAAGCCGCTGGATCTGGGCCAGGTCAAGACGCCGGTCTTTGTGGTCGCGCTCAAGGACGATCACGTCTCGGCCTGGAAGGACACCTATTCGGGCCGCTTCCTGTTCGGCGGCGAGACCCACTTCATCCTGGGCGGCTCGGGCCACAACGCCGGCATGATCAATCCGCCGGAGGCCAACAAGCACGGCTACTGGACCAATGCCGCCGCTCCGACCGATCCCGAAGCCTGGCTGGCCAAGGCGACCAATAAGCCCGGCTCCTGGTGGCCCGAATGGCAGACCTGGCTAGCCGACGACGCCAAGGTCCCGGCCCGCGTCCCCGGCCAAGGCAAGCTAAAAGCGCTTGAGGCCGCGCCCGGCTCCTACGTTCGCGCGCGCTGATTGACGCGCCGCACGGCAGGCGCATCATCGCCCGATGATCCGCACTGTCGTCACCGCCGGCCTCGTGCTCGCCCTGGGCGCCTTCGCCCTGGCCTGGCTGGAGATCCAGCAGGCCCGGCGGATGATCGCACCTGAGCTCTATGTCGCCATCGTGGCTGTGCTGTTCGCGGCCGTCGGCCTGTGGCTCGGCTGGAGGATGGCGACCCGCCGCCACGGCCCGCGCTTTGTCCGCAACGACGCGGCGGTGGCGTCCCTGGGCCTCACCGGCCAGGAGATGCGCGTCCTCTCAGAGCTGGCCTCGGGCCGCGCCAACAAGGAGATCGCCCGCACCCTGGGCCTGTCACCCAACACCATCAAGAGCCACCTGGCCCATCTGTTCGCCAAGCTGGGCGCTGCGACCCGCACCGAGGCCGTGACGCGGGCGCGAGAGCTGAATCTCATCCCCTGAATCTTACCCTCTGAACGGGTCAGGACGTCGAATTCACCCATCCGGGCGATAGGATGCGCCGTGCGCCGGAGCCAGCCTGCCGTCACCGCAAACTCAAGGGGAGGCCGCCTTGGCCCGCATCGTCATCACCTACGGCCTGATCTCGGGCCTGATCATCATCGCCGGCATCATCGGCACCATCGTCTTTTCCGGCGACCAGCCGCACGGCAATGTCGTGCTGGGCTATCTGATCATGCTGCTGGGTATGGCGGCGGTCTTCATGGGCGTGAAACAGCACCGCGACCGCAATCACGGCGGGGTCATCCGCTTCTGGCCGGCGCTGGGCACCGGCCTGCTGATCGCCGGCGTCGCCTCGCTGGCCTATGTGCTGGTCTGGGAGATCTATCTGGCCGCGACTGACTACAGCTTCATGCCCGAATACACTGCCGCCATCCTCGAGCGTGAGCGCGCCGCCGGCGTCTCGGGCGAGGCCTACCGCGAGCTTCAGGCCCAGATGCAGACCTATGTCGAACAGTACCGCTCGCCGCTGTATCGCCTGCCCATGACCTTCATCGAGATCGCCCCGGTCGGTCTGCTCGTCTCCATCGTCAGCGCCGTGCTGCTCAGGAACAGCCGCTTCCTGCCGGCCAAGGCCCGCGCCTAGGGACCGCCCCATGAGCCCCGACTTCACCCCGGTCCACAGCGCCCTGCGCGATCTGATGCTCAAGCACGCGGGCGACCTTGTCGTCGCCCGCGACGCGCCCGGCGACCTGGTCATCCGCACGCCCGAGCTGGACGCCAAGGGCCAGCCCGGCTGGTTCGGCACGGTCACCACCAAAAAGAGCTACGTCGCCTTCCACCTGATGCCGCTCTACACCGACCCGTCGCTGGCCGCCGACCTCTCGCCCGAGCTGACCCGCCGCCGCCAGGGCAAGACCTGTTTCAACTTCAAAAAGCTGGAACCTGACCTGTTCGAGGAACTCGACATCCTGACCGCGCGAGCGCGGGCCTCACTCAACAGTCGGGCCGTTCGCGACGCCTCCACCTCCTTCATCAACCCCTCCCACTTCTCCTGATGCGCCCAGTATCGCCGCCGCGCGATCTGGTCAGGATGGCTCTCGTCGCCGGTCTCGGGCAGACGCATCCGGTCCATGTAGCACCACGAATTCAGGCTGATTTCGACCACCAGATCCAGTGGCACGTCGTCCACGGTCCGCATCGTCCCGCCGCCAGTCCGCTTGTCGCTTAGCCGCCCATAGCTCTCCGCCAGCCCGGCCAGCGCCTTGGCCTCGGACCAAAGCCGTCCGGTCATCGCCCGCCCGGACGCCAGGATCGCCGTGCGCATCAGGACATGCGGGTCGGCCGCATCCGGCTCTCCCGCCCGTGCGGGCGCGAAGAGCCCCTTGAGCGCCCCATCCCGATGTCGCCCACCATACCCTTCTCCCCTTGCGGGAGAAGGCCGCGCGCGAAGCGTGCCGGATGAGGGGTCGAGCGCAGCGAGCCTCAGGCGCCCGGTTCGAAGGGAGGACTTAGCAACCGAACGCATTGCCCCATTGCTCAGCCATCGCCTTCGCAACCCCGGGAAAGAATCGCGACCGCTCCTTCCAACGATCCGGCGACGGCGGCATTCGATGAACCCGCTGCGCCCGCCCCTCCACAACATCGGTCGGAACCAATGGCGGTAGGTTCTTGAGCCAGAGACACGTGCGCTTCGTCTCGCCATGCCCGAACTGCCAAGGCTGGATGCTCTGAGCGAAGTCCTGAAAGTTCTCGATCCGCGCCTTGGCGTGTTTGTGCATGACCGGATTCTCGATGGCGATCCTATCTATCGGCGCATTCCAGAAAGCCGAGAAGAGCGCGGCGCTGTCTTCCAGATCGGCCCACATTTCCTCGAGCGTCCGTCCGGGCGGCGGAACGGAGAGCCATCGGACCCCCGAGTTGCACAAGCGTGTGCAAGGCGGATGCGCGACCATCAGAAGGTCCCAGCCGTCGTTCAGAATGTCGCGGGCGTCGCCGGTAATGTGCCGATTGGAGCCATCCTCGCTCGGTAGGATGTCACACGACCAAGCGTCATGGCCCTGATCGAGAAAGGCGTTGCGGACCGTGCCGCTAAACTCGCAGGCAATAAGAACCTTCAATGTTCCAACCTCTTGGCGTCGCGGAAAACTCGGTCGGCCTCGGATGAGCGCAGGGCGGCGGCCCCGAGAAGGGGTCGGAATGGCTAATAGAATACCAGGATAGGTTGAGCCACGGCGAATGTGCTGTTGGAACGTTCGTGATATGGTCTGCGCGGAGATTCTGCGGCATCGTCCACGCTATGGATTTCGACCCGGAGATTGAGGGCAAGGACTGGACCGCCGCTGAGCAGGACCTGATCGTCGCTGACTACTTCGACATGCTGAGAACGGAACTCGCAGGCGGGACGGTCAACAAGGCGGCCCGTAATCGCGCCCTTCAAGCGGTTACTGGGCGGAAACGCGGGTCGATTGAATACAAGCATATGAACGTGTCGGAAGCCCTCAAGCGCATCGGGCTTCCGACAATCAATGGCTACAAGCCTTACTCCAACATCCAAGATTCGCTGGTCGATGCGATTGACCGCTACCTTTCCAGTCGGCCTGATGCGCTGACTGTCGGGCCGGCTTCGGAGGGCGACAGATTCCATGAAGCCGGGAGGCTCTTCGTGGAGCCTGCGCCTGATCTCTCAAACGAGGCTCAGCCGATGCGAGCCAGAATGGAGGCGTTGGTTCGCAAGTTCGATCCCGTTGAGCGCGATCTAAAGAACCGAAAGCTCGGCAGGGCTGGCGAGGAACTAATCTTCTCCTTCGAGAAGCACCGACTGCGCGAGGCAGGGTGCCACGAATTGGCGGAAATGGTTCGGTGGGTTTCGGACGACGAGGGCGATGGTCACGGCTACGACATTGAGTCTTACTCGGTGTCTGGCCAGAAGCGCCTGATCGAAGTCAAAACCACTACCGGTGATCAAAGGACGCCATTTTTCCTCTCCCGAAACGAGGAGCGCGTGTCGCGCGAGCGCGACGAATTCCGGCTTTACCGGCTGTACGACTTCTTGCGCACGCCGCGACTGTTCAAACTCAATCCACCGCTCGGCGCGAGCGTTGTGCTGGAAACAGAGGTGTGGAGGGCTAGCTTCAGCTAACCTCAATCCTCATCCATCTTCAGCGCCGCGATAAACGCCTCCTGCGGGATATCCACCTTGCCGAACTGGCGCATCCGCTTCTTGCCGGCCTTTTGTTTTTCCAGGAGCTTCTTCTTGCGGGTGGCGTCGCCGCCGTAGCATTTGGACGTCACGTCCTTGCGCAGCGCGCGCACCGTTTCGCGGGCGATGATCTTGCCGCCGATGGCGGCCTGGATCGGGATGACGAACATGTGCGGCGGGATCAGCTCCTTCATCTTTTCGACCATGCTGCGGCCACGCGTCTCGGCCCGCCCGCGGTGCACCAGCATCGACAGGGCGTCGACCGGCTCGGCGTTGACCAGGATGCTCATCTTGACCAGGTCGCCGACCTTGTAGTCGGTCAGCTCATAGTCGAACGAGGCATAGCCCTTGGAGATGGATTTCAGCCGGTCATAGAAGTCGAACACCACCTCATTGAGCGGCAACTCATAGACCACCAGCGCCCGCGAGCCGACGTAAGACAGCTCCAGCTGGTTGCCGCGCCGGTCCTGGCACAGCTTGATGACGCCGCCGAGGTATTCGTCGGGCGTCAGGATGGTGGCCTTGATCCACGGCTCTGAGATGGTGTCGATCTGCATCACGTCGGGCAGGTCGGCCGGGTTGTGCAGGTCGATCGAGGTGCCGTCGCGCAGGCCGATCTTGTAAACCACCGACGGGGCGGTCGCGATCAGGTCGAGGTTGAACTCGCGGCTGAGCCGCTCCTGAATGATCTCCAGGTGCAGCAACCCCAGGAACCCACAGCGGAAGCCGAAGCCGAGCGCCGCCGAGCTCTCCATCTCATAGGTGAAGGAGGCGTCGTTCAGTCTGAGCTTGCCGATGGCCGCGCGCAGATCCTCAAAGTCGGCCGCATCGACCGGGAACAGGCCGCAGAAGACCACCGACTGGACCTCTTTAAAGCCCTTCAGCGGCTCGGGCGTCGGGCGTTTCTCCTCGGTGATGGTGTCGCCAACGGCGGCGTGGGCGACCTCCTTGATCTGGGCGGTGATGAAGCCGACCTCGCCGGGGCCCAGCTCCTCGACCGGAGTGTTCTTGGGCAGGAAGACGCCGACCCGGTCGATCAGATGGGTCGAGCCGGACTGCATCATCTTGACCCGCATCCCGGCCTTCAGGACGCCGTCGAACACCCGCACCAACAGGACCACGCCCAGATAGGGGTCGTACCAGGCGTCGACCAGCATGGCTTTCAGCGGCGCATCACGATCGCCCTTGGGCGCCGGCAGGCGGGTGACGATGGCTTCCAGCACATCTTCGATGCCCAGGCCCGACTTGGCCGAACACAGGACCGCGTCGCTGGCGTCCAGACCGATGACGTCCTCGATCTGGGCCCGCACCCGATCCGGCTCGGCGGCGGGCAGATCGACCTTGTTCAGGACCGGCACGATCTCGTGGTTGTTGTCGATGGCCTGATAGACATTGGCCAGGGTCTGGGCCTCGACGCCCTGGGAGGCGTCCACCACCAGAAGGCTGCCCTCGCACGCTGCCAGCGAGCGCGAGACCTCATAGGCGAAGTCGACGTGGCCGGGCGTGTCCATCAGGTTCAGGACATAGGTTTCGCCGTCCTGGGCCTTGTAGTTCAGACGTACGGTCTGGGCCTTGATGGTGATCCCGCGCTCCTGCTCGATCTCCATATTGTCCAGCACCTGTTCGCGCATCTCTCGCGCGGTCAGGCCGCCGGTGAACTGGATCAACCGGTCCGACAGGGTCGACTTGCCATGGTCGATATGGGCGACCACCGAAAAATTTCTGATGCGCTCTGGCGGCGTGGGCATTCGCGGATTCCTTCAGGGCGCGGCCCCTACCACGTCAGGGTTTGCAGCGCCAAGGCGAAGTGCCCCGCAGGTGAGCCGATGTGAAGGATTTTTAACCCGGACGTTCTTCATTTGCGACCGGTGTTCAGTCGCATAAAAGGCGTCCTACAGAAGGGACACACCGTGTACGACGAGACCACCCTATCCCGCGGACGCCGCGGGCCGAGCCGCCGCTTGCTGATCTTCATCGCCGCGGGCGTGATCGTCGCGCTGACCGTGGCTGGCCTGTTGCTGCTCGGCGGCCACGATGAGCCGCAAACTCAGCCCGCCGCCGGTCAGGGCGGTAGCAGCCAGGCCGTGACGGTGGCCGAAGCCACGACCCGCAGCCTGCCGCGCACGGTGACGGCCTCGGGTACGGTCTCGGCCTGGGAAGAGGTGCCGGTCGGCGCCGAGACCGGCGGCCTGACCGCCACGGCGGTGCTGACCGACGAGGGGCGCTACGTCCAGCAGGGACAGGTGCTGGTCCAGCTCAACGACACCCTGCTGCGTGCGCAGCTGCGTCAGCAGGACGCTGCGGTCGCCGCAGCCGAGGCCACCCTGGCCCAGTCCGACAACGCCCTGGCCCGCGCCCAAGAGTTGCGCGAGCGCGGCTTCCTCAGCCAGGCGGGACTGGACACAGCCATCGCCCAACAGGCCACCGCCCAGGCCAATCTGAACGCCGCCTCGGCCGGTCGGGCCGAGACCCGCGCTCGCGTCAACCAGGCCGCCATCCGAGCCCCGGTGTCGGGCCTGGTCATCAGCCGCTCGGTGACGCGCGGCCAGATCGTCTCGCCGGGAACCGAGCTGTTCCGCATCGTGCGCGACGGCCGGCTGGAGCTGGACGCCCAGGTGCCCGAGACCGAGATCGCCCTGATCCGGTCCGGCCAGAGCGCCCGGGTGTCGTCCGACGACGTCGGTCAGGCCTCCGGTTCAGTCCGCATCGTCACGCCCGAGGTCGATCCCCAGACCCGTCTCGGCACCGCGCGCATCTCGCTGGCGGCCGGCGGCGGACTGCGCCCCGGCATGTTCGCCCGCGCGCAGATCGACGTCGGGGCGCAGGCTTCGGTGGTCGTGCCGACCGCCGCCATCCTCTACCGCGAGAACCGCGCCGGGGTGTTCGTCCTGGCCGACGGCGGGGTCGCCCGGTTCCAGGAAGTGACCGTTCGCTCACGCGCCGATGACTTCACCGCCGTCGACGGCCTGGCCGCCGGCACGCGCGTGGTGGTCGAAGGCGCCGGCTTCCTCGGCGACGGCGATCGGGTCACCGTCGCTCCGGTCCAGTAGAGGGCCCGGCTATGAACCAGATCTCCTCCTGGTCGATCCGGAACCCCATTCCGGTCATCCTGATGTTCGTCATCCTGACGATCGCCGGCTTCGTCGGCTTCAGCTCGATGCGGATCAACAACAATCCGGACATCGAGTTTCCGCTGGTCGCGGTTACGGCGGTGCGACCCGGCGCGGCCCCAGCGGAGATGGAGGTCCAGGTCACGCGTCTGATCGAGGATTCGCTGACCAGCCTGTCGGGCGTTCGCAACGTCAGCTCGAACATCACCGACGGCGTGTCGTCCACGATCATCGAGTTCGAACTGGGCGTCGATACTGAGCGCGCCACCAACGACGTTCGCAACGCCATGAGCGGCGTTCGCGCCAGCCTGCCCCAGGATATGCAGGAGCCGGCGGTTCAACGCATCGACATCACCGGCGACAGCCTGATCACCTATGTCGTGCGCTCGGAAACCATGACGCCCGAGCAGCTGAGCTGGTTCGTGGACAATGAGGTCAGCCGCAGCCTCTTGGCCCTGGGCGGCGTCGGCGAGGTCAATCGCCAGGGCGGGGTCGACCGCGAAATCCGGGTCGAGCTGGACCCGGATCGGCTGGCCGCGCGCGGCGTCACCGCCGCCGCCGTCAGCCAGGCGCTGTCGTCGGTCAATAACGACCTGCCCGGCGGGCGCGTCACTGTCGGCGGCTCCGAGCGGTCGATTCGCACCCTGGGCTCGGCCGGCTCGATCGAACAGCTGCGCGAGACCCTGATCCCGCTGTCGGGCGGCGGCACGGTGCGCCTGGGCGACCTGGGCCGGGTCGAGGACAGCTGGTCTGAGCCCCGCCGTCTGGCCCGCCACAATGGCGCTGAGGTCGTCACCTTCAACTTCCTGCGCTCGCGCGACGGCTCCGAGGTCCGCGTGGCCGAACGGGTACGCGAGGAGATCGCCCGGATCGACGAAGAGAACGACAACCTGACCATCGAGCAGATCCAGGCCAACGTCGAATATATCGAGGAGAGCTACCTGGCCTCTCTGGAGGCTCTGGGGCTGGGCGCCCTGTTGGCCGTGCTGGTGGTGTGGGTGTTCCTGCGCGACTGGCGCGCCACCGCCATCGCCGCCGCAGCCATGCCGCTGTCGCTGATCCCAACCTTCGCCATCCTGGCCCCGATGGGCCAGTCCCTGAACGGCATTTCACTGCTGGCGCTCAGCCTGACCATCGGCATCCTGGTCGATGACGCCATCGTCGAGATCGAAAACATCGTGCGGCATATGCGACAGGGCAACAAACAGCCCTACGAAGCCGCCATGGAGGCCGCCGACGAGATCGGCCTGGCCGTGGTCGCCACCACCGCCACCATCGTCGCGGTCTTCGCCCCGACCGGCTTCATGCCCGGCATCGTGGGCCAGTTCTTCAAGGCCTTCGCCCTGGCGGCCTGTGTCTCGGTGCTGTTCTCGCTGCTGGTGGCGCGGACCATCACGCCGCTGATGGCGGCCTATATGCTCAAGGCCGACACCAATCTGGAGCACAAGGACCCTTTCTGGATGGGCCCCTATCTGAAGGGTCTGGCCTGGTCGCTGAAGAACCGCTGGAAGGTCTTCGCCATGGGATCGGCCCTGCTGATCGGCTCGGTAGCGCTCGCGGCCACCAGTCTGCAATTCGAGTTCATCCCGACGGCGGATCAATCGCGGGCCTCCTGGTCGGTCGAGCTGCCGCCGGGGGCCACGCTGCGCCAGACCGACGCGGTGGTTCAGCGCCTGACGCGAGAGCTTCGTGAGCGCCCCGAAATCACCTCTGTCTATGCCGCCGTCGGTGGCCAGTCGCCGAACCAGGCCAATGTCTATGCCGACATGGTCGAGCCCAAACACCGCGGCGTTTCCCAGATAGAATTCCAGCGGGTCATGGTTGACCAGTGGGACATCATCCCGGGCGCCCGCATCGGAGCCGGCGCGGCCCAGCAGGGCGGCGGGCCGTCGGACGGCACGCGCTACACCTTTTCGATCATCGGCGACAACGGCCGGGTGCTGGAACAGGCCGCCCGCGCGGTTGAGGCCGAGATGCGCGACGTGCCGGGTCTGGCCAATGTCATCAATACTGCCGCCATTGCCCGGCCTGAGATCCTGATCACGCCGCGCCCGGACCAAGCCGCCCTGGCCGGCGTCTCGGTCGGTTCGATCTCCCAGACCGTGCGCGTGGCCACCATCGGCGACGTCGAACAGTTCCTGCCCAAGTATAATCTGGGCGACCGTCAGGTGCCGATCCGGCTGATGCTGACCGACCGGGCGCGCGAAGACCTGTCGGTGATCGAGAACCTGCGCGTGCCGACCAACACCGGCCAGTCGGTGCCGCTGAACGCGGTCGCCAGCGTTGAGTTCGGCGCCGGTCCCGCCTCGATCAGCCGCCGCGATCGCGCCCGCATCGTGACCATCACGGCTGAGCTGGACGGCATCGTCTCGGGCGAGGCGGCCCAGCGGGTCAACGCCCTGCCCTCGGTTCAGAACCTGCCCACCGGGGTGCGCCAGACGCCCGCCGGCGACGCCGAGTTCATGGCCGAGATGGCCAACGGCTTCGCCATCGCCTTCATCTCGGGCATCCTTCTGATGTACGCGGTGCTGGTGCTGCTGTTCAAAAGCTTCACCTATCCGATCACCATCATGGCCTCGCTGCCGCTGGCCATCGGCGGGGCGCTGATTGGCTTGGTCATCGCCCAGTCCAGCTTCTCGCTGCCCAGCCTGATCGGCTTCATCATGCTGATGGGCATCGCGGCCAAGAACTCGGTGCTCTTGGTCGACTACATCATCATCGCCGAACAGGGCGGGATGAAGCGGTGGGATGCGATCATGGACGCCGCCCACAAGCGGGCCCGACCGATCATCATGACCACCTTTGCGATGGGCGCGGGCATGCTGCCAGTGGCCATGGGCTGGGGCGCGGACGTTGAGTTCCGATCGCCGATGGCTGTGGCGGTGGTCGGGGGCCTGATCTCCTCGACCTTCCTGTCGCTGCTGTTCATCCCGCCGATCTTCACGATCGTGGACGACCTCTCGGCCTTTGCCCGCCGGCTGCTGGGCCGCAAGCTGCGGCACAGCCAGACCGAAGACAGCCTGGCCACGCCGGCGGAGTGATCAGCGCGCCGCTGGCGGCTCAACCTTGTCATCCTGGACGTCGCAACGCGGCGATCCGGGACGAATGCGCATTTGAGGGGCGTCGCCCGGTCGGGCCGGTAGGACCGAGCCGGGCGCAAACTAAGGTCGACCCGATGCTTCGCCCGGATAACGCCAGCGCTTCCGGGCGTTACACACAGAGCCACGCCTGTCCCGGATAGCCCTTTCAGGGCTTCCGGGATGACAAGGCGCAAGGCGTGATGGCCGGTTGAGACTAGCCCGCGCGTAGCTGGGTGATGGTGCGGCCCGGCGCGATGTCTTCGGACGAGGTGATCAGGTGGATCAGGCCGCCGCGCGGGGCCTTCAGCGCCGCCTCCAGGGCGGAGCGGAAGCCCTCGGTGGTCTCGACCCGCCAGGCGTCCAGGCCGAACGCCTGGGCGAACTGGACGAAGTCCGGGTTCTTCAGATCCGTGCCTGAGATACGGGCCGGATAGTCGCGCTCCTGGTGCATCCGGATGGTGCCGTAGGTGCTGTTGTCGACCACGACAAAGACGGCCTTGGCGTCGTGCTGGACCAGGGTGGCCAGCTCCTGCGCCGTCATCATGAAATCGCCGTCGCCGGCGATGTTCACGACCTGTCGGCCCGGCTCCATGATCGCCGCCGCCACCGCCGCCGGCACGCCGTAGCCCATGGCCCCAGACGTCGGCGCCAGCTGGGTGCGGCAAGCTCTGTGACCATAGAAGCGGTGCAGCCAGGCGGCGAAATTGCCCGCCCCGTTGGTGACCACGGCGGTCGGCTCCAGCACCTCGCCGAGCGTCTTCATGCACTCGCTCATATTGACGGCCCCCGTCACCTGAACCGGCGCGGCGAAAGCTCGATAGTCAGCGTGGGCGGTCTTGGCCTGATCGTGCCAGGTGCGGCCCGGATCCAGCTGCGACAACGCCAGGGCGGCCAGGCTGTTGTCGGCGACCCCGGCCATCAGCGTCGGCCAGACCCGGCCCAGCTCCTCCGGTCCCGGATGGATGTGCACCAGCCGCCCGGCCGTCTCGGTCCGATCCAGGAGGGTGTAGCCCTGCGTCGGATTTTCACCCAGGCGCGCGCCCAGCGCGATCAACAGGTCCGCCTCGCGCGCCCGCGCCGTCAGCTTGGGATTACAGCCCAGGCCCAGGTCGCCGGCATAGTTGGAGCGGTCGTTCGAAATCAGGTCCTTGCGCCGGAACGACAGCGAGGTCGGCAGGCCAAGCCGCTCGGCCCAGTCGGCGATGGCGCCCGCAGCCTCGGGCGTCCAGCCCGATCCGCCCAGCACCAGCAGCGGCCGCTCGGCCTTGGACAGCCGGTCGCTCAGCTCGGCCAGGAAATCGGGGCCCAGGCTGGCCTTGGCGGGCGTCACCGGCCCCTTGGGCGCAGCGCCACCAGAGGCGTGCAGAATGTCTTCGGGCAGGGCGATGACCACCGGCCCCATCCGTCCCTGCAGAGCCGTGCCGATGGCGCGCTCGACGATCTCGACCGTCCGCTCGGGGCTCTCGATCTCGGTCGCCCATTTGGCCAGGCCGCCGAAGACCTCGCGGTAGTCGACCTCCTGAAAGGCGCCGCGGCCCCGGTCGGCCAGGCCGACCTGACCGACGAACAGGATCATCGGCGTCGAATCCTGATGGGCCGTATGCACCCCGATCGAGGCGTGGGTGGCACCCGGTCCGCGCGTGACCATGCAGACGCCGGGCTTGCCGGTCAGCTTGCCATAGGCCTCGGCCATGTTGGCAGCGCCGGCCTCGTGGCGACAGATCACCAGCCGAATTCGGTCGCGCACATCATAGAGCGCATCCAGCACCGCCAGATAGCTCTCACCCGGGACGCAGAAGACGTGGTCCACGCCGTTCGCGATCAGGGTCTCGACGAGGCGGCGGGCGGCGGTGCCTTGCGGCTGGCTGGCGGCTTGGGTCATGGCCGCGCTCCTAGCGTTAATTCCGCCCGGATGCGAGCCTCGTCCTTGACAGCGACGCCCCCGCCCGATGGACTGGCCTTGTCCGCAACCGGACGCCCTATCCAGCCCTTCAGGAGACCCCCCGCGTGGCCCACAAATTCGAGATCTACAAGGACAAGGCCGGCGAGTTCCGCGTCCGGTTCAAATATAACGCCGAAACGATTTTTTCGACCGAGGGCTACAGCTCCAAGGCTTCGGCCCAGAACGCCATCGATTCGATCAAGAAGAACGGACCGGGCGCCCCGACCGAAGACAACAGCTAGGGCCGGACGGCCTGCTGACGAAGCCGCCCCCGGAGCGATCCGGGGGCGTTTTCAATTCCGATCAGGATCGTCACCCCCGGGCTTGTCCCGGGGGCCCATAGCCGCTGATGCAAGCAGGCGGACCGCGATCAGCGCGGTTATGGGTCGCCGGGATAAACCGGCGATGACGTCTGATAGGAAGGCGATACCGCCTCAGTAGCCGCCGGCTTTGGCGACCCGCTCGGCATGGAAGCCGGCATCGCCGAACAGCTCCTGGGCGACGCGCATCCGCTTCATATAGAGGCCCGCATCAAACTCGTCGGTCATGCCGACGCCGCCGTGCATCTGGACCGCTTCCTGAACCGCCAATTCGCCGGTCTTGCCGGCCCGGGCCTTGGCGGCGGAAATCAGCAGCTCGGCCTCCGGTGACCCGGCGTCGATCGCCTGCAGGGCCTTGAGAATGACGGCGCGGGTGATCTCGATTTCGGAATATAGATGCGCCGCCCGATGCTGCAGGGCCTGGAACTCGCCGATGGCTTTTCCGAACTGTTTGCGGTCGCGCAGATAGGCCAGGGTGGTCTCGAACGCTGCCTGGGCGGCGCCTGACATTTCGGCCGCGACGCAAGCGCGGCCAAGATCAAGGACGCGTCCAAAAAGTGCGCCGTCAGCCGCCCCCAGAAGGGCGTCGGCGGTGACAGAAACATCTTTCAATTCAAGGCGCGCGGCATTCTGGGCGTCGACCATGACGGTGCGCTCTCGCGAAATGCCCGACGCACTCGGATCGACCAGGAAAAGACCAAGGCCGTCGTCGGTCCGGGCCGCGACGATCAGCACATCGGCAATGTGGCCGTTGACCACCAGGGCTTTGGCGCCGTTCAGCTTCCAGCCGTTGCCGGCGCGCTCGGCCCGGGTCTGGATCCGGTCTGGGCGATGCTTGGCACCTTCATCCAGCGCCAGGGCGGCGATGGCCTCGCCGGCGGCGAAGCGAGGCAGCCAGTCCTGTTTCTGAGCCTCGCTGCCGCCGCCGATCAGGGCGCGGGCGGCCAGAAGGCCGGTCGAGAGGAAGGGCGACGGCGCCAGCGCGCGCCCGACGGCCTCGGCCACCACCCCGGCCTCGACAGCGCCCAGCCCGGAGCCGCCGTAGCTTTCCGGGATGATCACCCCGGCCAGACCCATCTCGCCGAAGCCGCGCCACAGCTCCCGTGACAGGCCGTCGGGATCGCGCGTATCGCGCAGCGCCCTCAGGCTCGACAACGGCGCCTGTTCGGCCAGGAAGCCGCCGGCCGCCTCGGCCAACATGGCCTGTTCCTCGGTCAGGATCAGCGGCATGGCTCAGGCCCCCGGCAGTTTGAGAATATGTTTGGCCAGGATGTTCAGCTGAATCTCGCTGGTCCCGCCCTCGATCGAATTGGCCTTGGTGCGCAGCCAGTCGCGCGCCGTCTGGCCGTCGTGCGAGCGCTCGCCCTCCCATTCCAGGGCGTCGATGCCGCCGGCCGCCATCAGCAGTTCATGGCGGCGCTTGTTCAGCTCTGACCCATAGTATTTCAGCATCGAGGCGACGGCCGGATGGGCCTGGCCGGCCTTGACCTGATCACCGGTCCGCTCCAGCGCGGCGCGAAAGGCGATGGCGTCGACGTCCAGCTCGGCGATGCGGGCGCGTAGCATCGGCTCGTCCAGCCGGCCCTGACCGTCCAGACCCAGGCTGTCCTTCGCCACCTGGCCGACCGGGCGACCGGCCCCGACCTCGCCCATGGCCCCAATCATGGTTCGCTCATGGGCCAAGAGGTATTTGGCCACGTCCCAGCCGCGGTTCAGCGTGCCGACCAGGTTCTCCTTCTCCACGCGCACATCGTCGAAGAAGGTCTCGCAGAACGGGCTCTTGCCTGAGATCAGGGTGATGGGCCGGGTGGTGACGCCGGGCGTGGCCATGTCGAACAGGACGAACGAAATGCCCAGATGCTTGGGCGCCTCCGGGTCGGTGCGAACCAGACAGAAGATCCAGTCGGCCTTGTCGGCATAGGAGGTCCAGATCTTCTGGCCGTTGACGATCCAGTGGTCGCCCTGATCGACCGCGCGGGTCTGCAGATCGGCCAGGTCCGAGCCGGCGCCGGGCTCGGAATAGCCCTGGCACCAGCGGATCTCGCCGCGCACGATCTGGGGCAGATAGCGGCGCTTCTGCTCTTCGGTCCCGAACTGCAACAGGGCCGGGCCGAGCATCCAGACGCCGAAGCTGTTCAGGGCCGGCTGGGCCTGGATCCGCCGCAGCTCAGAGGCCAGCACCTTGGCTTGCTCCCGGCTCAGGCCGCCGCCGCCGTAGTCGCTAGGCCATTCCGGCGCGGTCCAGCCGCGCGCGCCCATCCGCTCCAGCCAGGTCTTGTGACCCGGCGTCTTGAAGACGGCGTTGCGGCCGCCCCAGATCATGTCAGCCTCGCTGTCCATCGGCCCACGCACCTCGGGCGGGCAGTTGGCCTCGAGCCAGGCGCGCGTCTCGGCGCGGAAACCGTCCAGATCGCTCATCGCTCGTCCCGCCTCCCAACGGTGAACGGCCAGACTAGCAAGGGTCCGTCTGGAAAAGCTACGGTGTTTGTGCGGGCCTGATCGAACGGCGCTCTAGCCCGCCCGTCACACTCACCTTATAGACGCAGCCCATGACCCTGACCCCGATGCCGGGCCTTGTGCCCAACACCGCCGCTTTTGAGAACACGCCGCTGGTCAAGCCGACCGGCTTTCGCGAGTACGACGCCCGCTGGGTGCTGAATGACGAGATCAATCTCCTGGGCATTCAGGCGCTGGGCCTGGGTCTGGGAACCTATATCCACGAGGTCGGGGTCAAGCCGCGCATCGTGGTGGGCCACGACTTCCGCGCCTATAGCCTCAGCGTCAAACAGGCCCTGATCCTGGGTCTGCTTCAGGCCGGGTGCGAGGTGCTGGACATCGGTCTGGCCCTGTCGCCAATGGCCTATTTCGCCCAGTTCGCGCTGGAGGCGCCCTGCGTGGCCATGGTCACCGCCAGCCACAATGAAAACGGCTGGACCGGCGTGAAGATGGGGGCCCAGGCCCCGCTGACCTTCGGCCCGGACGAGATCGGCCGCCTGAAGGAGATCGTGCTGGGCGGACTGGGCGTCGAGCGAGACGGCGGCAAGCTGGAGCGGATCGAGAATTTCCGCGACCGCTACATCACCGAGGTCTCGAATGGCGTGAAGCTGTCGCGGCCGATCAAGGTCATCGCCGCCTGCGGCAACGGCACCGCCGGGGCCTTCGCGCCGGACGCCCTGCGCGCCATGGGGGCCGAGGTCGTCGAGATGGACTGCGACCTGGATTGGACCTTCCCCAAGTACAATCCGAACCCGGAAGATTCCGAAATGCTGCACGCCATGTCGGCGGCGGTGAAGGCCCAGGGGGCGGATCTGTGCCTGGGCTTCGACGGCGACGGCGACCGCTGCGGCGTGGTCGACGATCAGGGCGAGGAGATCTTCGCCGACAAGATCGGCCTGATGCTGGCGCGCGACCTGTCGGCCCTGCATCCCAACGCCACCTTCGTGGTCGATGTGAAATCGACCGGGCTGTACGCCACCGACGAGGTGCTCAAGGCCAATGGGGCCACGACCGTCTATTGGAAGACCGGCCACTCCTACATCAAGCGCAAGACCGCCGAACTGAAAGCCCTGGCCGGGTTTGAAAAGTCGGGTCACTTCTTCTTCAACGCGCCCCTGGGCCGCGGCTATGACGACGGCCTGGTCGCCGCCGCCGCCATTCTTCAGATGCTGGACCGCAATCCCGGCAAGACGCTGAGCGACCTGAGACAGGCCCTGCCGGTGGCGTTCACGTCCCTGACCATGAGCCCGCACTGCGCCGACGAGATCAAATACGACGTCCTGGCGCGCGTGGTGGCCGAATACGAAAAGCTGGGTGCCGAGGGTGCCTCGATCCTGGGCCGCAAGATCACCGAGGTGATCACGGTCAACGGCGCGCGGGTGCATCTGGAGGACGGCTCGTGGGTCCTGGTGCGCGCCTCGTCCAACAAGCCCGAGCTGGTGGTCGTGGTCGAGAGCACCCAGTCCGAGGACGATATGCGCCGGCTGTTCCGCGAGGAGGTCAAGCCGCGCCTGGCCCGCCACCCCGAGGTCGGGGCCTACAATCAGGAAATCTGAGGTGCCTCAGCCGGCCGCCTTCACCGCCGCGCTGATGTCGCTGACAACCTGACGCACCAAGCCGGCGTCGTCGCCTTCAGCCATGACGCGGATCAGCGGCTCGGTACCGGAGGCCCTGACCACGATGCGGCCTGTCCCATTCAGCCGCGCCTCGGCATCGGCGATGGCGGCCTTGACCGTGGCGTCGTTCAGCGGTTTGCCGCCCTTGTGCCGGACGTTCTCGAGCAACTGGGGCACCGGCTCGAACTGGCGCGCCAGCTCGCTCATCGGTTTTCCGGAATCGGCCAGGACCGCCAGTACCTGAAGCGCCGCCATCATGCCGTCGCCGGTGGTGGCATGGTCGTGCAGGATGATGTGGCCAGACTGTTCGCCACCGATGTTGAAGCCGCCCTCGCGCATCCGCTCCATGACATAGCGGTCACCGACCTTGGTGCGTTCCAGCGTGAGGCCTTCGGCCTGTAGCCGGCGCTCCAGCCCCAGGTTCGACATAACCGTGGCGACAAGACCGCCGCCGGTCAGGCGGTTGCGGCGATGCCAGTCAAGTCCGATCAGGGCCATCAGTTGATCACCATCGACGACGTGGCCCGTTTCGTCGGTGATGATGACCCGGTCGGCGTCTCCATCCAGAGCAATGCCGATGTCAGCCCCATGTCGACGCACGGCGGCCGTCACGTTTTCCGGGTGGGTCGAACCGCATTCGGCATTGATGTTCAGCCCGTTGGGCTCGACGCCCACAGCAAAGACATCGGCCCCCAGCTCATACAGAGCGGTCGGCGCGACCTGATAGGCCGCGCCATTGGCACAGTCGACCGCGATCCTCAGGCCCTTGAGACTGAGCCGCTTGGGGAAGACCGCCTTGACGATTTCCACGTAGCGATGCCGGGCATCATCGATCCGCTTGACCCGGCCCAGCTTGGCCGAAGCCGCCAGGCTGGAGCTGAGATCATCCTGCATCAGCCGTTCGATCTCGAGCTCGATCTCGTCAGACAGCTTGTAGCCGTCCGGCCCGAACAGCTTGATGCCGTTGTCGGCATAGTCGTTGTGAGAGGCTGAAATCATCACACCCAGGTCGGCACGCATGGAGCGCGTCATCATGGCCACCCCCGGTGTCGGGACAGGACCGAAGGTGCGCACGTCCATCCCCATGGCGGCGAAACCGGCAACCAGAGCCGGCTCGATCATATAGCCAGACAGGCGTGTGTCCTTGCCGATGACCACCAGGTGTCGTCGGTCGTCCTGGGACATGAAGAGTTTTCCGGCCGCCAGGCCGACCTTCAGGGCAATTTCGGCGGTCATGGGAAAGGCATTGGCCTTGCCACGGATGCCATCGGTTCCAAAATAGGCGCGTTCAGTCATGGATCGTTTCAACCGCGCGCGCGCTCGAATGTCGAGAAACTTCGTGCAATCGGGTTTTACAACTTGGCCACCCGCCTGATGGTATGGGCGCGGCGAGAGACAGTCCGTCAGCAGGAGCGCGGCTATGTGCGGCATTATTGGCGTGACCGGCAACGGTCCGGTCACCCCCCGGCTGATCGACAGCCTCAAGCGGCTGGAGTATCGCGGCTATGATTCCGCCGGGATCGCGGCCCTGGTCGGAGGCAGGGCCGAACGTCGCCGCGCCGAGGGCAAGATCCGCAACCTCGAGACGGTTCTGGCCGAGGCCCCGCTCAGCGCCACCGTCGGCATCGGCCACACCCGCTGGGCGACCCACGGCGCGCCTACGACCGCCAACGCTCATCCACACAAGGCCGGGCGTGTGACGTTGGTGCACAACGGCATCATCGAGAATTTCGCTGAGCTGAAGGCCGAGCTGGCCGCCGAGGGCCACGTCTTTGAGAGCCAGACCGATACCGAGGTCGTGGCCCATCTGCTCGACCGCGAGCTGGACAAGTCCAATGATGCGGTCGCGGCCTTCAAACGGGTGCTGGACCGACTGACGGGGGCCTATGCCCTGGCGGTCCTGATCGACGGTGAGAGCGAACAGATCCTGGGCGCGAGACGCGGCAGCCCGCTCGTCGTCGGCTGGGGCGAAGACGAGATGTATCTGGGTTCGGACGCCCTGGCCGTCGGCCCCTTCACCCAGCGCATCTCCTATCTGGAGGAAGGCGACTATGTCGTGCTGAACCGCAGCGGGGCCCGGTTCTTCGATTCTTCGGGCCAGGCGGCCGAGCGCGCCGTCGTCCAGGTTTCGGCGTCCTCGGCCCTGGTTGAGAAGGGCGAGTACCGTCACTTCATGGAGAAGGAGATCCACGAACAGCCCGACAGTGTTCAGCACACCCTGTCGGCCTATCTGGATCTGGTATCGGCCAGCGCGCGACCGCAACCGATCGATTTCGCCGAAATCGAACGCATACAGATCATCGCCTGCGGCACCGCCTATTATGCAGGCCAGATCGGCCGTTATGCCTTCGAGCGCCTGGCTGGCCTGCCCTGCGACGTCGAGATCGCCTCGGAGTTCCGTTATCGCGATCCGGCCGTGACCCCCCGAACCCTGGCGATGGCCGTCAGCCAATCGGGCGAAACGGCCGATACCCTGGCGGGCCTGACCTGGTGCAAGGCGCAAGGGTTGAAGACGGCCGCGCTCGTCAACGTCCATACGTCGTCCATGGCCCGCGAGGCCGACATCCTGTGGCCGACCCATGCCGGCCCGGAAATCGGCGTCGCCTCGACCAAGGCGTTCACGGCTCAGGTCGCAGCGCTTCTGGCCCTGGCCGTCGCCGCCGGAGTGGCACGAGGCCGCATCGACGCGGCGCGAGAGGCCGAACTGGTCAAGGCTCTGTTCGAGGCTCCCCGCCTGATCGCCGAGGCCTTGAAAATGGACGGCGACATCCGTCACGTGGTCGTGGATCTCGCCAAGGCGACGGACGTGCTGTTCCTGGGTCGGGGTGCGATGTTCCCACTGGCCATGGAAGGGGCGCTCAAGCTCAAGGAGATCAGTTACATCCACGCCGAGGGCTATGCCGCCGGCGAGTTGAAGCATGGGCCGATCGCCCTGATTGACGAGGCGACGCCGACAGTCGCGCTGGCCCCCGAGGACGATGTGTTCGAAAAGACCGCCTCCAACCTTCAGGAGGTGGCCGCCCGCGGCGGACCCGTGATCATGATTACGCCGGTCGGTGCCCCGGCACCTGAAGGCCTCGGCATTCAGCGGATCGATGCCCCGACCTGCCATCCCTTGATCGCACCGCTGGTCTATGCGGTGCCGATGCAACTGCTGGCCTATTATACGGCCGTCCAGAAGGGCACGGACGTCGACCAGCCGAGGAACCTGGCCAAGTCCGTCACCGTCGAATAGGCGATCCGGTTTCCATGTCGGGAGCGAACGCCTAGAAGAACCGCGATCTAGAAATCGAGAGACGCCCCACCGATGACCGCCGTCAGAAAAGCCGTTCTTCCCGTCGCGGGCCTGGGCACGCGCGTGCTGCCGGGGACCAAGACCACGCCAAAGGAACTGCTGAACGTCGTCGATCGTCCGATCCTGTCGTACATCGTCCAGGAGGCCCGCGAGGCCGGGATCGAGCACATCGTCTTCGTCACCGGGCGGTCCAAGGGCGCGATCGAGGACTATTTCGACCATCAGGTCGAGCTGGAGGCCCAGCTCGAGGCCAAGGGCAAGACCGATGTGCTGGAGGCGGTGCGCCGCGACCTGCCCCAGGCGGGCGAAATGAGCTTCACGCGCCAGATGGCCCCGCTGGGTCTGGGTCACGCCGTGTGGTGCGCGCGTGACATCGTGGGCAACGAGCCCTTTGCGGTGCTGCTGCCCGACGTCATCGTCGACGCCGCGCCGGGCGCACTAGGTCAGTTGATGCGCGCCTATGATCTGGTCGGCGGCAATATTGTCGGGGTGGAAGAGGTTCCGGCCTTGGAGACGCATAAATACGGCATCGTCGATCCCGAACGCCAGGAAGGCCGGATGATCGCCATGAAGGGCATGGTCGAAAAACCGCAGCAGGGCACGGCTCCGTCCAATATGTCGATCGCGGGCCGGTACATTCTCCAGCCGGAGATCTTCGAGATCCTCGCGACCCAGCCGCGCGGTGCCGGCGGCGAGATCCAGCTGACCGACGCCATGGCCACCCTGATGAAGGACCAGCGCTTCACCGCCTATCAGTATGAGGGCGTAACCCACGACTGCGGTGACAAGATCGGCCTGCTCAAGGCCAATGTCGCCCTGGCCCTGAAGCGACCGGATCTGGGCGAGGCGGCGCGCGATGCGCTCAGGGGCCTGATCTGACCGTCGTGCCAAAGGTTCTGCTCATCGTCGGCGGGGGTGTGGCGGCCTACAAGTCGCTGGAGCTGGTGCGGCTGATGAAGAAGGACGGCCTGGAGGTCCGCGCCATCCTGACGGCGGGCGGGGCGCATTTCGTCACACCTCTGTCCCTGGCCGCCCTGACCGAAAGCCCGGTCGGCGGCGACCTGTTCGATCTGACGGCCGAGCAGGAGATGGGCCATATCGTCCAGTCGCGCTGGGCCGATCTGATCGTTGTTGCGCCGGCCACGGCGGACCTCATGGCCAGGGCCGCGAGCGGACTGGCCAATGATCTGGCATCCACCACCCTACTGGCCACCGACACGCCAGTCCTGATGGCACCGGCCATGAATGTGCGGATGTGGGAGCATCCCGCCACGCGGCGGAACCTGGATCGTCTGACCGCCGACGGCGTGTCCTTCATCGGGCCGGATGTCGGCGACATGGCGTGCGGCGAATACGGAGCCGGACGGCTGGCCGAGCCACCGGTGATCCTGGACGCCATTCGCGCCCGCCTCAGCGCTGACCAGACCCTGAGGGGCGTCCACGTCCTGGTCACCGCCGGACCGACCGAAGAGCCGATGGACCCGGTCCGGTTCCTGTCAAACCGCTCCAGCGGCAAACAGGGCTATGCCATCGCGGCCGCCCTGGAACGCCGGGGCGCTGCGGTGACACTGGTGTCCGGACCAACCGCCCTGACGGCCCCGGCGGGCGTGACCCGGATCGAGGTCGGCACCGCCGATCAGATGCTGGCCGCCTGCCGCGCCGCCCTGCCGGTAGATGTGGCGGTGATGACCGCCGCTGTCGCCGACTGGCGACCGGCCGAGGCGGCAGCGCACAAACTGAAGGACAAGGCGAGCCGCACCTCCATCGAGCTGGTCGCCAATCCCGATATTCTGGCCCAACTGTCAAAGGCCGGACCGCAGCGACCCAAACTGGTCGTCGGCTTTGCCGCCGAGACCGAAAGCCTGATCGAAAACGCCCAGGCCAAGCTGGCGAAGAAGGGCTGCGACTGGATCGTGGCCAATGACGTCGGCGGCACCGGCGTCATGGGCGGCGACGCCAATACGGTGACCGTGATCGATGCGGGCGGCGAAGAGGCCTGGCCGAGGCTGTCGAAGGCGCAGGTTGCGGAACGGCTGGCGGATCGGATCGCGAAGGCGCTCGCCTAGGCGGCCCGGCCCGACGCCTCTTTCAGCACCGTCCCATACCCCGGCGCGACTTCCATCGCCTGCGTCACGCCCTTCGCCGCCAGCAGCCGGTGCGCCCTGGGCAGACTCCAGCAGGGCAGGTGCATGAAAATGTGGTGCTCGGCGTGGAAGTTGACCCAGTAGGGGGCGATGAAGGCGCGCTCCCACCCGGCGACGCGGGTGGTGCGGGCCTGGCGCAGGGGGTCGATCTCCGAGTTTTCGACACAGGCGTGCTCGGCGATGTTCCTCAGCCGCGTAACCAGTGGGAACCAGGTCGCCAATGGGAGCAGCCACAGCACGACATAGGCCCACCCCGCCCCGGCCAGAACGGCACCGGCCAGCAACAGCGCATTGACGGCCAGGAACGGCAGGGCCGAGCGGGCGGTGACGCGCGCGCCTTCGGGCAGGTCTTCGTCGGGGGCCAGGGTGCGGAAAAGCGGTGCGATCCGCTGTTTGAAGAAGGTCTGGCCGGTCAGGTCGCGGATGATCTTGCGCCGCATTGAGGCGCGCGTGACCGGAAACGGCGCTGACAGGACCAGATCGGGGTCCTCGGCCTGCTGGGCGTATTTGTGGTGGCTGAGGTGGTAGGGCCGATAGGCGTCAAGGCTGGCCCCGACTGGCACGGCGCACAGCCAGTGACCGACCCAATCATTGACCTTGAGATTTGGATGCACGCCTGCATGGGCCGCCTCGTGCATCAGAATGGCCAGACCCAGCTGACGCGTGCCGATGATCATGACGCTGAGCGGAATCAGCCAGGGAATCCACACCCCCAGCGCCGCCGCCGTCAGGATCACGGCCCAACAATGGGCGACCAGGGCCAGCCCCTTCCAGGTCGAGCTCGCCGACAGCCCCGCCCATTCCTCAGGCGAGAAAAACTGGCCAGGCTTGAGACGGGCGACGGCGGGCATGGGCGAAGGTTATCCCTTCGCCTTCGGGGGGTGAAGGGCCCTACCCCCACGGCCCTCGCTTGACTGTCGGCGTCGTCGGCACACCCGTGGCGGCGGGACGGTTCGGCGCGGGCGTATCGGTGAGGATCGGGCGACGTCCGCCCATCTTGCCGGCCAGATCCATCAGCGCCTCGACCCGGTTGGCCGTGTTCGGATGGGTCGAGAACAGATTGTCCGCCCCCTGACCCGACAGGGGGTTGATGATGAACAGCTGGGCCGAGGCCGGGTTGTGCTCGGCCGTCGGATTGTGGATGCGTTTGGACCAGCCCTCGATCTTCTGCAGGGCCGAGGCCAGGGCCTGAGGGTCGCCGGCGATCTCGGCACCGACCCGGTCAGCCTCATATTCGCGGCCGCGGCTGATAGCCATCTGGACCAGGGCGGCCGCCATCGGGGCCAGAAGGGCCATGGCGATGGTGCCGATCATGCCACCGGGTCGGTCGCGGTCGCCGCCGCCGAAGAACAGGCCGAAATTGGCCAGAGCCGAGATAGCCCCGGCGACCGTGGCCGTCACCGTCATGGTCAGGGTGTCGCGGTTCTTCACATGGGCCAGTTCGTGCGCCATGACGCCGCGAATCTCCTCGCGGGTCAGGGCGCGCAGCAAGCCTTCGGTGGCGCAGACCGCCGCGTTCTGGGGATTCCGTCCGGTGGCGAAGGCATTGGGCTGCTCGGTCGGAATGATCGCAATCTTGGGGCGCGGCAGGCCCGCATCGGCCGACATCTGCACGATGTCGGCAACATAGTTGCGGATAAGTGGCTCAGGATGGTTCTCATCCACGGGCACGGCCCGGTACATCCGCAGCACGATCTTGTCGGCGTTCCAGTAGCTGAACAGGTTCATGCCGCCGGCGAACACCAGGGCGATGAGCATTCCGGTGGTCCCGGCGATCAGATAGCCGAGGCCGACGAACAGGGCGGTCAGGGCCGCCAGCAGGGCGAAAGTCTTGAGGTGGTTCATGCCTCGCTATGTGGCAAGGCGAACCCCTTTTCTCAAGGGCTTAGGGCCCGACGTCGTTCGGATCGTCAGACCCGTCGTCAATGGCCCGTGGCAGGGTAATGTCGATGCCCAGCGCCCGGGCCAGGGCGGCATCGCGCTGATAGACGTCCTCACGGAAGGCCACCGCGCCCTGGCCGGTCACAAAGGCCGTCCAATAGAGCAGGCGCACCGAGATTTCGCGGCCGGTCTGAACCCGGGTCGTGGTGCGGGCATCCAGCGCTCGGTCGAACTGGGCCAGGCGCTCGGGATTGGGCTCCAGCAGCAGGCGCGCGAAATCGATGGCATTCTCGACCCGCACACACCCATGCGAGCGGTGGCGGTAGGCGTTGCGGAAGGCCGCGCGCGCGGGCGTGTCATGCAGGAAGATGGCGTAGCTGTCGCGCAACTCGAACTTCACATACCCCAGCGCCGCCGTCGGTCCCGCGCGTTGCACCACCCGGCCGTCGGAAGTGACATACATATTGTTGGCGCGCAGATAGGCCGCGCCCCGCGGCAGGATCTCGTTGCGGGCGATCCCCATCGGGACGTTCCAGGGCGGATTGGCCACCACCGAGGCAAACGGCTTTTCCAGGCTCGGCGTCTGGTTGGCCGGCGTGCCGACGACAACCCGATTGGAGTGAACCGGCCGGCCTTCGTGCCAGTAGACCATGATGGCCGCCGCCGTATTGACCTCGATCCGTTCGGGACTGAGGTCACGGTTCAGCCAGCGTCGACGCTCAAGATTAAGGGCGATCTGGCGGGCCCGATCCTCGGCCCTGGCCGACAGGGCCGAGGTGGAGCCTTGGCCGATAATACCGTCCGACACCAGGCCGTGGCGAACCTGGAAGCGGCGCACGGCCGTCTGGATGGCGTCGCCGTAATAGGTGGTAGCCGGGTCGATTCCGGCCATGTCGGCGCGGCTGAGGTCACCCTCGGCACGCAGGCGCTGGATCAGGGCCGGAATCCGGGAATCGGTATCGCCGGGCCGGATCGGGCCGCCGGCAGCGAACCGTGGCCAGCCGCCGTTCAGAGAGATGTCGCGATAGCGGATATAGCCGGCCGACAGATTGGTGTAGCCGATGTCGGTGGGGGCCAAGCCATTCATCCAGTCCGACAGGCGATTGGCGCGCAGGGCTTCGGCCAGGGGCGCACCCAGCGGCACCCGGTTCGGCACCATCTCCCAGAGTTCCTCGACATCCGTGGGATCGACCGTGCCCTCCGCGAGGACCTTGGCATAGGTCAGGGCTGCGGTCGTCAGGCGCATATCGGCCAGTTGCGGGTCCGACACCACAGCCACAGCATCCAGATAGTGCGCGGGGTCCAGCCCGTGGCGATCGGCTTCGCCGATCACGCGGCCGAGCATTTCGACCCGATCCGGCGTCCACGCCGGCTGCCAGTTCATGGCCTCATAGAAGGCGCGGATTTCGGGCTGAAGCACCTCCGGCTGCGTCAGAAGCTGGTCGCTGAAGGTCTGGAAATATGGGCTGGGCGGCACCAGCGCCGCTACATCGGGTTGGATCTGAGCCAGACCGGCGGAACCGCCGATGGCGGCCACCGAGGCCGAAAAGGTCAGTTCGCGTCTATTCAAGCCCATGGGTGCCGTTCCCTGATCCGCCCTGTCGGACGACCTTAATCGGCACCAACTTAGAGATGTTCCGCGCAAACAGAAAGGTGCCGATCCTGACGATCGGCACCTTGTGTGACCTGTTTGCAGCTAGGCTGTGGCCAGCCCGACTACTTCTTGATGAAGCCGCCGAACTTGTTGTTGAAGCGCGACACGCGTCCGCCACGGTCCATCAGATGGGCGTTACCGCCGGTCCAGGCCGGGTGCGTGGTCGGGTCGATGTCCAGATTCAGGGTTGCGCCTTCCTTGCCGTAGGTCGAACGCGTCTGGTAGGTCGTCCCGTCCGTCATCACCACGGTGATGAAGTGATAGTCGGGGTGAATGTCCTGCTTCATGGCGTCTGGTCCGGCGGGCGCACCCGAAGGCGCGACAAAAAATGGAAAATCCGCCGGGGTCCGGCGGAAGAGGCGGCGTCCATACAAGATGGCCCGCAAAGAGGCAAGAGTGGATGTCCCAGGCTGATTCGCCGTCGTCGCGTTCCGACCGGCCCTCCGGCGGTGCCTTGCTCGCCGAGCAGATGTCCGACGCCGCCGGACGGCGCGAGCGCCAGCGGGATCTGAAACCCCTGATGCGCCTGTGGCCCTTCGCCCTGCGGCGCAAGGGCGATCTGGTCCTGTCGGTCGTGTTTCTGCTGCTGGCCACGGTGGCGTCCCTGGGCCTGACGGCGACGGCGCGCGGGGCGATTGACCACGGCTTTGCGCAGGGCGGCCAGGACATCAATCGCTGGTTCCTGTGGCTGGGACTGAATGCCCTGGGGCTCGCGGTGGTGACGGCGTGCCGATATTTCTATGTGACCAAGACCGGCGAACGGATGGTGGCGGATCTGCGCCAGGCCGTCTTTGGTCACGTCCTGTCGCTGGATCAGCAGTTTCTGTCCGGCATCCGCACCGGCGAGGTGCTGAGCCGCCTGACAACCGACATCCAGATTGTCGACACCCTGCTGACAACCTCGATTTCCTATGCCCTGCGCAATGTGCTGATGCTGATCGGGGCCGTTATCATGCTGGCGGCCGTCAGCCTGAAGCTGACCGGACTGGTGGCGCTGATCGTGCCTCTGCTGATCGTACCGCTGTTCTTCTATGGTCGGCGGGTCCGCAGCCTGACCGTGCAATCGCAGGACCGGTTCGCCGAAGCGGTGGGCTTTGCCGGTGAAAATATCGAGGCACTGGAGACGGTTCAGGCGTTCGGGCGCGAGCAGGCCGCCGCCGGGCGCTTCGATACCGCTGTGGATAGCGCCTTTGCGGCCTCCCTGAAGCGGATGTCGGCGCGCGCCATCATGACCGCCGCCATCGTGCTGGTCATGTTCGGCGGGGTCACCCTGGTGCTCTGGCTCGGTGCCCGCGACGTCATCGACGGCCGCATGAGCGAAGGTGCACTGATCCAGTTCGTGCTTCTGGCCGTATTCGCGGCCGGGGCCGTGGCAGCGCTGGGCGAAAGCTGGGGTGACGTCCAGAAGGCGTCCGGAGCCATGGCCCGCATCGGCGATCTGTTGAACGCGCAGCCCGAAGTCGCCGCCCCCGATGCCCCTGCAGCCCTGCCCCAGCCGCCGCGCGGCGAGGCCGAGCTGCTCGATATTGATTTCGCCTATCCCGGACGCCCCGATCTACCGGCCCTGAAGGGGTTCTCACTCAAGGTGCGGCCCGGCGAGACGGTCGCTCTGGTCGGGCCCTCGGGAGCGGGCAAGTCGACGGTGTTCCGCCTGTTGCTGCGCTTCTACGACCCTGATGCGGGCGAAGTCCGCATTGATGGCGTCAATATTCGCCAGGCCGATCCTGCCGAGGTCCGCGCCCGTCTGGCCTGGGTGTCGCAGGAGGCCCCGTTGTTCTCTGGGTCGGGGGCCGAGAATGTCCGATTCGGACGCCCCGACGCCGATGACGCCGCCGTACGTCAGGCCCTGGAAGAAGCCCAGGCCCTGAGATTCCTTGAAGCCCTGCCCCGGGGACTGGACGAGCCGCTGGGCGAACGCGGGCGGTCCCTCTCGGGCGGTCAGCGCCAGCGGCTGGCGATTGCCCGCGCCCTGGTCCGTCACGCTCCGATCCTGTTGCTGGATGAGGCCACCTCGGCGCTGGACGCAGAGAACGAACGGCTGGTCCAGGCGGCGCTGGACCGCGCCATGGACGCCCGCACCACCCTGGTCATCGCGCACCGTCTGGCCACGGTGAAGCGGGCCAACCGAATCGTGGTCATGGATGAGGGTCGGGTGGTGGAGGAAGGCACCCACGCCAGCCTGGTCAAGGCCGGCGGCCTCTATGCACGCCTGGCCGAGCTCCAGTTCCGGGCCGAATAGCGGCTCAGGCCGCCCGCAGGTGCTTCAGCAGCTGCGTCTGGATGTCCGGCGCGCCGACACAGACCGAGACACCCGAGCGCGGATCGTGGCCGTCGTCGATGCCGGTGACGGTACCGCCGGCTTCGGCGACCAGCAGCAGTCCTGTCGCCACGTCCCACGGTTTCAGATTGCGCTCCCAGAAGGCGTCATAGCGCCCTGCTGCCACCCAGGCGAGGTCCAGCGCGGCCGAGCCGAGGCGCCGGATGCCGGCGACCCGTTGGCCGACGGCGTGAATTTCCTTGATCGATTGGCCGTGGCCCGGCCGGCCGATGAAGGGCAGGCCGGTCCCGATCAGGCAGTCAGCCAGGTCACGCCGGCCCGAGACGCGTATGCGCGCGTCATTCAGGAAGGCTCCCTTGCCCCTCTCGGTCCAGAACAGGTCGTTGATGATCGGATTGTAGGTGACCCCGGCCTGGATCTCACCCTCGCGCTCCAGCGCCACCGTCACGGCGAAATGCGGCATGGCGTGGATGAAGTTGGTAGTGCCGTCGATGGGGTCGACGATGAAGGTGTGGCTCTTGTCGGTGCCTTCGATCAGGCCGCGTTCCTCGCCGAGGAAACCATAGCCCGGCCGCGCCTTCATCAGGGCCTCGAACAGGGTCTGTTCGGCCCTGAGGTCCGCCGCCGAGACAAAATCGCCCGGCCCCTTGCGCGACACCTGCAAGGCCGCGACCTCGCCGAAGTCGCGCATCATCGGACGCGCGGCCTTCTTGACCGCGTCGATCATGACCTGGACGACAGGTGAGGCCAGCGGCATCCGATCAGTCCGCCCGGCGGACGTATTCGCCGGTCTCGGTATCGACGATGATCTTCTCGCCGGCCGACATATAGGGCGGGATCATAATGCGCAGACCGTTGGAGGCCATGGCGGGCTTGTAGGACGACGAGGCGGTCTGGCCCTTCACCGTCGGCTCGGTCTCGACCACTTCCAGCACCACCTGCTCGGGCAGGCTCAGGCCGATCGGGCGGTCTTCGTGGCTCTCGATGACGACCTTCATGCCCTCTTGCAGATAGGGGATGCGCTCCTCGCCGACCCACTCCTTCTGGAGTTCGATCTGCTCGTAGTTTTCGTCGTTCATGAACACCAGGGTGTCGCCGCCGTCGTACAGATAGCTGTAGTCCTTCTGCTCCAGCGTGACGCGTTCGACCTTGTCTTCCGAGCGGAAGCGTTCGTTCAGCTTGTTGCCGGTCTCAAGGTTCTTGGCCTCGACGTTGGCGAAGGCACCGCCCTTGCCGGGCTTGACGTGGTTGGCCTTGGTCACGACCCACAGGCCGCCGTTATGCTGAAGCACCATGCCGGGCTTGATGGTGTTGCCGTTGATCTTGGCCATGAGGTCTCAGGGATCTGGGCGGGCCGCGATCCGGCGCGCAGAGGAATTTCGAGCGCGCTCCCTACAGCCGAAGGCGTCGGAGGGCAAGCCGGTCACCCTATTCCGCTAACTGCGTTGGCTCGTAGCCAGAGGTATGAAATTCGGCCGATTGGACGCCGTCCTGATAGATCTCAAACTCGATCCGGGTAACCGCTGCAGACCCTATGGCCCTCTCGAACCGCGAGACATTCTCGATGAAGAAAATGTTGCTCGAGTGGTCTACCGCTTCATTGGCCGAATAGGACTGCACGGATCCATCATCGAACCGCATTCGCACGGTGCAGCCGGAATATGAGCGACAGAGGATCTGGCCTTCGCCGAGAAGCCTAACAAAGGCATCCCGCCCGTGTCGCTCTGATGCCCGAATGCAAAGTTCGGCGTGTGTGCTCGAGTAGGGCCAGCTGAGTCGGATCAGATTCTCAGATCGAATGCAGCGCAGCTGTGAAGGGCGGTCCGCCATCGGATCGTCAAGCGTGATCGAGGTCCAGACAGGCGTGGCGTCGACCTCCGGCTGAACGGCCACGCCTGTAGGAGGGGATGTGACATCCTGGCCGCTCGCTGTCGAAGGCGCATCATTCCCATTCGATGGGCTGTTCATATTTGCGCGTGTGGCGATCAGCGCGAGGATGGCGATTACAACCGCTATCCAAATGGCCAGGTGCCCGGACTGCGATTTGGCCTGCTCTTCTGGTGCCGATGTCGCCGACTCGCGTTCCTGCACCTCTTCTGCGTCAATTTCCGCAAGTCGTGCGCGCAGCGCGGCTTTCTCAGCGTTTCGCTCTGTGCTCATGACCGCCCTCCGCTCAACTAAGAGCGGGATATAAGCGGCTATTCAACCCACGAACGGCAGTGCTCTCAGCCCATAGGCGACCATGGCGACCACGGTCGCGCTGACTACGGCCAGGCCGGCGAACCAGGCCAGTTTGCGCCACAAGGGCGGCGGCGCGTCGCCCGGCTCGGGCGGGGGTTCGATCCTAATGATAGCCGGCCTCCGGGCTGACCTTGCCGCGGAACACCCAATAGACCCAGGCCGTGTACCCAAGGATCAGCGGCAGGGCGAAGACGGTCCCGAACAGCATCAGGGCCAGGGCGTTGTCCGGCGCCGCCGACTGACGGAAATCCAGGGCATAGGGCACGACATAGGGGAAGAACCCGACCGCGAGGCCCGCGAACCCCGACAGGAAGACCAGGATCGAGCCGGCGAACGGGGCCAGGTGCCGGCCCGTCGCCAGACCCCAGGCCACGACCAGAAGCCCGGCCAGCCCCAGTCCCGGCACGATCAGCCGCGGCAGGAGCACCGCCCAGTCGATCAGTCCCTGGGCCGTATCGACGCCCCAGCGCAGGCCAACGCGCGGATGCACGCTCAAGGTCGAGACGCTGACCGCGACCAGGGCCACCGCGACCAGAACGGCGGTGAAGACGGCCCAGCGGCGCGCATCGCCGTGCAGATCGTCCTCAGTCTTGAGGATCAGCCAGGTGGCGCCCAGCAGGGCGTAGCCGGCGATCAGGCCGAAAGCGACGATCAGGCAATAGGGGGTGAACCAGTCGAACAGCCCCCCGGCGAAGGCCGTTCCCTCGACCCGCACGCCCTGGATGAAGCCGCCCAGGATCAGGCCCTGGGCGAAGGTCGCCAGGATAGAGCCGAGCGCGAACATCGCGGTCCAGAAGGCGCGGCCGCGCTTGCGGGCGCGGGCCCGGAATTCGAACGCCACGCCCCTGAGGATCAGGCCCGACAGCATCACCGCGACCGGGAGATAGAAGGCCGGCATCAAGATCGAATAGGCGATCGGAAAGGCGGCCAGGAGGCCCCCGCCGCCCAGAACCAGCCAGGTCTCGTTGCCGTCCCACACCGGCGCGATGGTGTTCATCATCACGTCGCGGTCCTGGGGCGTGCGGGCGAACGGGAACAGGATGCCGACGCCCAGATCAAAGCCGTCCAGCAGCACATAGAGCAGCACCGCCGTGGCGATCAGAGCCGCCCAGATCAGGGGAAGGTCGATCATGACGGGTCTCCCGGAATCTCTTCAGGCGCGGCGGCGAGGGCCGATCCGGGCGCGCGTTCGCTGGGAATGGGGTCAACCGCCGCCTTGACCGGCCCCTCGGCAATCAGACGGATGATGAACAAGACGCCGGCGGTGAAGACGACCGCATAGACCGCGATATAGGTGATCAGCGAGGTCATCACCGCAGCGGTCGGTACCGCCGAGACAGCATCAGCAGTGCGCAGCACACCATAGACCACCCAGGGCTGGCGCCCGACCTCGGTAACGATCCAGCCGGCGATCACCGCCACGAACCCGGCCGGGCCCAAGGCCACCGCAAAGCGCAGGAACCAGCGATCCGACAGCCGGCCACGCCAGGCCAGCCAGGCCCCGCCCAGGCCCAGGGCCAGCATCAGAAGACCCAGACCGATCATGACCCGGAAGCTCCAGAACACCAGCCAGACCGGCGGCTGATCCGCAGGGGCCAGTTGATCCAGACCGGGGATGACCTCGTCGCGCGGCGCGTTCTGGATCAGGTTGCCGACGCCCGGAATGGTCAGGGCGAAATGGTTGGACTGGGTCTCACGACTGGGGATGGCGATGACGTGGAACGGCTGATCGGCCCGGGTTTCCCAATAGCCTTCCATCGCCGCCAGCTTGGAGGGCTGGTGATGCCGCGTGACTTCGCCGGACCAATGGCCGGCCATGACCTGAAGCGGCGCGGCCACCGCGATCAGGCCCACGGCCATGACCAGGCCATAGCGGCTCTCGCGCTGGTTGGGCTGGCGCAGCAATCGCCAGGCCGAGGCGGCGCCGACCACCAGGGCCGTGGTCAGGAAGGCGGCCAACAGCATATGCGCCAGCCGCGGGAGGAAGGACGGGCTGAAGATCACCTCCATAAAGGAGGTGGCGACATGGCGACCGTCGGCCATGATCTCGAAGCCCTGCGGCGTCTGCATCCAGCTGTTGGCGGCCAGGATCCAGAAGGCCGAGACCGCCGTGCCGAAGGCGACCAGACAGGTGGCCGCGAAGTGCAGCTTCTCGCCGACCTTCTTCCAGCCGAACAGCATCACGCCCAGGAACGACGCCTCCAGGAAGAAGGCGGTCAGCACCTCATAGGCCAACAGCGGCCCAATCACCCCGCCGGTGACGCGGATGAACTCGGACCAGTTGGTGCCGAACTGGTAACTCATGACCACGCCGGTCACGACGCCCATGCCGAAGCTGATGGCGAAGATCTTGATCCAGAACAGATAAAGCGTCTTGAACGTCTCGTCCCGGGTCTTCAACCACATCCCCTCCAGCACCGCCAGATAGGCCGCCAGGCCGATCGTGAACGACGGAAAGATGATGTGATAGGCAATGGTGAAGGCGAACTGCAGCCGCGACAGGAAGAGCGCGTCGAGATCCATGACCGGCGTTCCCGATTACGTATAGAGGTTGTACGGTTGTACGCGCTTGGTGCAGCCGTTACAGCCCCCAATTTCATCAGATCGTGAATTACAGATCAGGTTGCGGGCAGGTCGAGCCAGAAGGTCGCCCCCTGGCCCTCTATGCTGTCGACGCCAATGCGCCCGCCCTGCAGCTCGACCAGGCGCTTGGCCAGGGCCAGGCCGATACCGTGGCCTTCGACCGACGAGCGATCCATGCCCAGGCGATTGAACGGCTCAAACAGTTCGGACTGCTTGGCCTCGCTCAGGCCGGGTCCGAAATCCCGGACGCTGACCCGAATCCAGCCGTCCGGCCGGGCCGAGGCGGCGAGCACCACACGTCCGCCGCTACGCCCATATTTGAGGGCGTTGGAAACGAAGTTCGACACCACCTGGGAAAGGCGCACGGAATCGGCGGCTACCACCAGCTTGTCCGGCGATGGCTGGACCTCCAGACGCATTCCCCTGGATTCCGGTCGCAGCAGGGCCGCGCGGCGGATCTCTTCCATAAGCGCCCAGACGTCGACGGGCTTGAGGTCAACCGAAACCGCGCCCGCTTCGGCGCGCGACACGTCAAGAAGGTCATAGGCCAGGGTTTCGATCTGGCGCGCGGTCTTGACCAGCATCTCAGCCATCTCGACCTGCTGATCCGTCGTCGCGCCCAGCTTGCCGTCCCGCCAGAGCTCGCCGATGCCGATGACGCCGGCGATCGGGCTCTTGATCTCATGGCTGACGTTGGCCAGCAGACGCGACTTGCCATCCGAAGCGCGTTCTGCCCGAAGCTGGGCCGCGCGGGCCTGGCGGGTGAGGCCGTCGCGCTCTTCAAGCAGCCCTACGACAATCAGCATGGGAACATAGCCGATCAGAACCAGAAGCTGGGCCATGATTGCCCGCGCAGGACCGTCGAATGCCTCTGCATAGGGTCCATAGCCCTGCATACTGCCGCCAACCGCGAGGGTGGTGATGAGAATGACGGCTATCGACATTCCGACAAAGCGGAGCCGGACTGCGGCGAGCAGGACCACGCAGGTCGTCAGAACGCCGACCGGAGCCGCCCACGGCGAGAAGATCGAAAAGAACAGAAGGCCAATCAGCGACAGGATGGCCAGCGCCTCGGCCAGACGAATCGGCGACCGCAGTCTTGCTGCCTGGGGCTGGCGGAGCGCCAGGATCAGGCCCCCGACCCCCGCGATCGACAGGGCGTGGCCGAACCACCAGGTCAGGAAGGTGACCTGAACATCCGAGCCTTGCAGCATCGACAGGCCGGCGGCCGTCAGGATCGCTGACGGGATCGGGGCCAGCAACACCGCCGTCAGCAGAAAGCGGGTCACCCCGTTGATGGTCGTCAGGTTCAGGCCGCCGCCAAATCGGCGCGCGATAACCACCGCAAGCACGATCTCCAGCACATTGCCGACCGTGAACAGAACGGTCTGCTCCCAGCTGTTTCCAACCAGGATTTCCGCGACGATGATCGCAATGGTCAGAAGCCCCGCGAAACAGAGGTCCCAGCTGAGCGCGCGTTCCTGGCGAAGCCAGACCCCGACCGCCAGGCCACCGGCTCCCCACAGGGCGGTGATCAGGCCGGCCGATCGGGCAAAGAACACGGCCAGCACCACCAGGGCGATCACACCCAGGGCCGTCGCGATCGGTTCAAACGGTCGCGAAACGAAGAGCGCAGCCCCACCATCGTCCGCGCGAAGCCGCAGCGTTAGCGCGCGGCCCCGGCGGGCGTCAGCGGTCGAATCTAGGACCGGGTTCAGGCTCATGGACGGGTCTCAACGCAGACTGAGGACGGACCCTAGCGGCAAGCCCCTAACATCCCTTAAAGGCTCAGGGCGCGCGCCTTGACGCCGCGCTGCATGGCGGTCGTCATGTCCCGGACCGCCTCGGCAGGCCCGTCGGGATGATCCCAGATTCCGGAGCCAACACACAGGAAATCCGCGCCGGCCCTCGCCAGGGCTTCGGCTGTGACGACCGTGATCCCGCCGATGGCGACACACGGCACCTCCATGGTTTCCTGCCAGATCGAGAGAATCTCCGGGTCCGCTCGTGTCGCCGCCGCCTTGGTCGGGCTGGGAAAGAAGGCGCCGAAGGCGACATAGTCGGCCCCGGCCTCGGCCGCCTCCATGGCCAGATGGCGGCTGTCATGACAGGTCACGCCGACGACCCGGTCTGGCCCGACGGCGCGGCGGGCGGCGGCGTAGGCGGCGTCGGACTGGCCGACATGAACGCCGTCCAGACCCAGCGGCGCGACCAGATCGGGCCGGTCATTCAGGATCACCGCCACCCCGCGCGCCTGGGCGATCGGGGCCAGCATCCGGGCCGCCGCCTCGATGGCGGCGGCCTCGGCCGGCTTGAGCCGCAGTTGCAGACAGGCGACGTCGCCGGCGTCCAGCGCCGCCTCCAGATCGCGCGCAAAGGCGTCCAGATCCGGGATCGACGGCGGGGTCAGGAGATAGAGGCGACATTCGGGAGCGGACATGGCGCGGTGGTGCGCCGCCCGCCCGTCCGGGTCAATGCTCGGGCAGGACCGTGGAGAAATTCACCCGGCGGATCTCGCGGATTCCACGTCCCTGCATTCGGCCCTCGACCAGTTCGAATCCCAACAGGGCGAAGATTCGACCGCCCACAAAGATCGGCCTCGCGTCCCCGTACCAGTCGATGCACGAGACAACGCAGCCGTCATCTCTCTGCAGATCCGGGTGCGATTCCAGCAGACCGGCAAGGCGAAGCCGGTTGTTGCCGCGCCTCAGGAAGGCCATGTCGGCGGCGTGATCGAATTCCAGTTCGGTCCGCTCATATTCCCGGATCACCGGCAGGCCCAACACACCGAACTCGCCATCGGGGCTGTCTGGATCAGGCTGATAGAAGAAGGCGTGGCTGCGCGATTCGGCCCCGCGCGTGTCCTCAAGCTCATAGGTGTCGGAAATGTGCGGCGCGAACCGCCCGCGCTCAATTCCGTCCGGCTCCAGAGCAATGGAGCGGAAGGTGACGTCATCACCGCGCGTCACCAACAGGGCGTCGCGGCCCATCACTTCGATCCGCTCGGTCGAGCCGCTCAGCATAAAGCGCGTTGCGTCGCCGCCGTCGAGGGGGACGATCGACAGAAGCGTCAACGGGTCACCCCGCCAACTGGAGGTGCTGGCGGTATAGAGCAGGTGGCGGCCAACAAACCGGTTGTGCAAGCTATTGGCGTTATCCGGGGTTGGCGAAAAGACGTGGTAGTCCGCATCCTGGACACTGTCGCGGCCCTCGCTGAACCGCGCCAGGGGGATCGACAACAGGGCCCCGACATCATCGGCGAACTCAGGTCGCCACATGGCGTCGCCGCCGCCCTGACTGACGACCAGGACGTGGAGACGTCCGGCCTGCGCATCCTCTTCGAACGAGAACTGGTCGATCGGGGCGCCGCGCACCGCAAGCGCCTGCATCGCGCCGCCGCCCAGCGGGATCCGATACAGCAGCGACGCTGTCAGATCATCCGACGCGCCCCTGCGGCCGTATCGCATCAGCCACAGGTAAACCGCCGAATTCGAGACATAGAAGGTCCGTCCCTCAGGGCCGAGCAGCGCCGTCGCCTCACAATCCAGAACCCGGGCGGTCAGGTCGCACTGGGTCACGGTGTGGATTGCGAGCCCTCCCCGCCGAACCTGATCATTCAGCGGATCACGATGAACATCCTGCGGCCTGATGATCGGCCGGGTCCAGACCGCCGCGCCGGCCTCCAGCCGGCTCAGCGTCGGCAGTTGTGACATCGGCTCACGTCCGCCCACATACTGCGGTGAATAGACGATCAGCCGGTTCTCGATCAGACGTGAGGCGTAATTCCTTGATGAATAATAGTCGTCCGACGACAGGCGATGGCTGTCGGCATAGGTCAGGTTTCCGCGTCGATCGAGGCGGAAGCGGATGATGTCCGAGCCGTCCCCCGCGTAGCTATGGCCGATCACGACGACCCAGCCGTCGACGACCAGCATTTCGTCGAACCAGTCATAGTCGTCCGGATCGGCCCCGGGCGGAAAAGCGTCGATCCAGTCGACCGGGCGAAGGTCGCCGCGCGAGGTGTCGACCGTATACAGTCGGCCGCGCCGAAGGATGATCAGGATGTCGCCCCACATCTTGACGATGTCGCCTTCATCGACCCCCGCCTCCTGGACGTTGGTGATCGGCGTCGCCGGGACGCGCGATCCGGAGATGACCACAGACTCGACGTCTTCGGAGGGCGCATAGCCCGGACAGACGTCCCAGTCCGACGGGCAGTCGTCATCAGGCGGCGGGTCCTGAAGCGCATGATCACCCAGCCAGGCCTTGAGTTCCCCCTCGGACCCGAAAGGCCGCAGGCCCGCGTCCTGGGCGATACTCGGACCGCCCAGCGCCATGCCGACCACGAGCCCCAGTGTCGTGATGATCGCCCGCATCATGAACCCTCCCTGTCCACCAACCATTGGCGGCAGGCAATGGGGCGGAAATCCGGCCTTGCGCGCCATTGCGAACGTCTTGCAATCGCATAAGGAGCCATGATATGCAGAGTCATTCGCAATCGGTCGGGATACCCGCCTTGTACGTCTGTAACTGCAACGGCATTCGCGAGCGTGAAGTCCGCATGGCCATCGAGGCGGGCGCCCAGCGTCCGCGCGATATTTTCGCCGCCCATCGGTGCCAGGCCCAGTGCGCCAAATGCGTCTGCGATATGCGTCAGATGATCCAGGACACTCGCGAAATCCTGGCGATCGCCGCCGAATAGGCCCGGCTCGTCAGAGCAAAAATCATTCGCAATATCAACATTGTGAGAAGCGGTCTCATCTGAGCCGCCGCTGATTTTCAGTGGTATGCTGGTCGCTGACGATTCCGTTTACCTCGTCGCGGCCGACAGGAGGGCCAGACCATGAAGGGCGATCCCCAGATCATCAAACTGCTGAATGCGGTTCTGACCAACGAGCTGACGGCAGTGAACCAGTATTTCCTGCACGCGCGGATGTTCGAGAGCTGGGGCCTCAGCCATCTGGGTCAGGTCGTTTATGAGGAATCGATCGGCGAGATGAAACACGCCGATAAGCTCATCAAGCGCATCCTCTTCCTGGAGGGGCTGCCCAACCTTCAGGACCTGCACAAGCTCAAGATCGGCGAGACGGTGCCCGAGTGCATGGCCGCCGACCTGAACGTCGAGATCACCGGCCGCGCCGCCCAGATCGAAGGCATCAAACAGTGCGAAACCCAGGGCGATTTCGTCAGCCGCCAGATCCTGGCCGAGATCCTGGCGGATACCGAAGAGCATATCGACTTCCTGGAAAACCAGCTCGGCCTCATCAAGCTGATGGGCGAGCAGAACTACATCCAGTCGGCCATGAAGGAAATCGAGCCGGACGGGGCCGCCACTGGCGGCTGACCGAGCTAGGCCAGGGGGCCGGCCCTTTCGCGCTGCGGCACGCCGGGCGTTGATTGTCGAGCCGTCCGTGCCAGCCAGACCTCGGCCAGGATCAGATTGGGAATCCAGCACAGGAAGCTGATGGCCCGATAGCCCTGGGTAAAATCCAGCCCCATCAGGGGCGGCATGGGCAGCATCAGACGAAGGGTGACCGCCGCCAGGGTCAGGGCGTAGGAGCGGACCATCCAGTGACGATGCGAGACGATCTGCCCAGCTAGGATCGCGCGCAGCCCCATGGCCGTGGCCACGAACCAGGCGACCGCCAGGCCCGAGAAGCCAACCGTCGCGACCGGGCCTGCGAACGAAGTCTGGGCGATGACGAGACCCGAAACAGCCCCAAGCCAACAGGCCATGACATAGAATCGTCCGGCGGCGGTGTGCCAGGCGCGGCGCGGCCCGGTCCGGGTGACAAATTGGAACGCGCCCAGCATCAGGGCGGCGATGCCGCCGCTGACGTGGATGAGAAACACGATCGGACGGTGATCCAGATGGTTCTGCATGGCCTGGGCCATCGGCGGCTCGGGCAGGAAGAACCGGGCCGACGCCGCACAGACGACGAAAGCCAGCAACAGCAAGACCCCAAAGGCGAAGGTCTTGAGAACGCCAGGGCGGGACGATGAAGCCTGAGAGGTCATGGCCGCCTCATCTCCAGAACCGCGGCCCGCGTCACCCGTCCTTGCGTGAGTACGGTCGGGCCTTGCGCGAACCGGACCCAGGCCGCAATCAGGATTCGCGAAGAAGGCGAGATCGGACGTGAACGGGACCGACGGTCAATCATGGAAGCAGTGGCGGCTGGGACGCTGCGGCCCATTGGAGTTCGCCGGCCTGTCTGTGATGGGTCTGTTCCTGGCCGCGCTTCAGACCTTTGACGCGCGTCACGACGCCTGGTGGCTGGACGTCTTGTACTGGCAGCTGGCCATGCTGGGTGGCGGCGTTATCGCCGCCCTGATCGAGCCTGCCGTCTATCGCCACCTGAAGGCGCGGCCCCGCCTGTTCGCGATTACCCAGGCCCTGGCCATGACGCCGCCGATCACCCTGTGGATCGGGGTGCTGGGTGCTGTCTTTCACGGGCGGGTGCCGCGCCTGGAGCAACTGATTCTCCCAGTTGGTTCGGTGCTGGTGGTCAATGCGGCGGTGGTGATCCTGGCCTGGCTGCTCCGCACAGCAGCGGCCCGGCCGACCAGTCCGGCACCTTCATCGGACGCCGCCCCCGCCGAGATCCGCGCCAAGCTGGCTCCGCGCCTGGCACGCGCCCGGCTGATCGCGATTGCGGCCGAGGACCATTATCTTCGCATCCACACCGAGGTCGGGTCTGATCTGGTCCTGATGCGGTTGGCCGACGCGCTTGAGGCTCTGAAAGACAGCGACGGCCTCCAGGTCCACCGCTCTTGGTGGGTGGCGCGCCGGGCGGTCCAGACCGTTCAGTGGAAGAAGGGCCGCGGCACACTCAGCCTCGAGGGTGACCTGTCGGTCCCGGTCAGCGAAACCTTCGCCCCCGTCGTGCGCACCCTGGACTGGGCCTGATGGCCGCCCCCTCACCCCTGCTTGTGCTCGGCGCGACCAGCCTGGTCGGTCGCTTCGCCCTGCCGCGCCTGGAGGCGGCGGGGCTGGCCTATAGGGCGGTCTCGCGCGGTGACGCCCCTGGCAGACTCCAGGCCGATATCGAAACGCTCGAGGGTCTGGCGGCCTTGCCCCGCGCGGAAACGGTATTGTCGTTTTCTCCCGTCTGGCTGCTGCCCGGTGCCCTGGAGGCGCTCAAGGCCAACGGCCTGAAGCGTCTGATCGCCTTTTCCTCGACCAGCGTCGTGACCAAGGCGCAATCGTCCAGCGCCTATGAGCAGGATGTCGTGGCCAACCTGATGCGGGGTGAGGATGCGGTGCGTGCCTCCGGCATCGACTGGACGATCCTCAGGCCGACCCTGATCTATGCCGAAGGCCTGGACGGCAACGTCAGCCGGCTGGCCGGCCTGGCTCGCCGGTTTCACGTGCTTCCAATTTCCGGACATGGCGAGGGACGACGCCAGCCGGTCCACGCCGATGACCTGGCCGGGGCCGCCATCGCGGCCCTTACGGCTCCGGCTGCAATCCGCCAGACCTACGCCCTGGCCGGCGGCGAGACCCTTTCCTACAGGGCCGTGTGCGAACGGATCTTTGAAGGATTGGGAATGCGGCCCCGAATTCTCAGCCTGCCACCGCCGCTGTGGCGGGCGGGTCTGGCCCTGGCCTCTCCGGTCCTGCCCGGCACCACGGCCCAAATGGGCGAGCGAATGGAGCGCGACCTGGTTTTTGACGATGCGCCCGCCCGGCGCGATCTCGGCTGGAGTCCGCGCGCTTTCCGGCCCCGGTTCTAAACCCGCCGGGCCTTGACCGGCCGATCCGGCTCACCCAGCCGCAAACCCTTGTCGGCAACCAGGACGACGACCTCGGTTCCGGCGGCGGCCCAGGCCCGCAAGGTTGCCTCAAATGGCGGCTTCTTCCAGGCTTGGGGCGTGGACGGATCGACCTCGACGATGACCCGGCCCCCGTCCTGATGCAGCAGAAAGCCAGCCCGGTCCGGGCGCCAGTCGTCGGGCAGGCTCGGTGTCAGCAGCCAGCCGCAGTTGAACCCCCGGCATTCCGCTGGACGATCCGCATAGATGTCGCAGCCGCTGCGCCGGCGGAAATGCACACACCATTTGCGCGGCGGCTTGCCCAGCGACGGTGCCGCCAGCAGTTTGCAGCACATTCCGCACGAGCCGCAGCCGCGCTCGGGGTCCGTCAGGTCCAGCACCTAGTTCAGAACTCCACGGGGCTGGCTGTCCAGCGAGAAGGCAGGGATTTCCACCTCCATCACCGCCCCATCGGCATCGACGAAGCCATAGCAGCCAACCATGCTGCCCGATGCCGTGCCGAGCGGGCAGCCGGAGGTGTAGCGGTGAACCTGGCTCGGGCCGATCACCGGTTGCTCGCCCACGACCCCCGGACCATTGACCTCTTCGATCCGGCCCCGCGCATCGGTGATGATCCAATGCCGCGTCAGAAGCTGAACGGCCGTATCACGCCGGTTCTCGATTTCGATCTCATAGGCCCAGACCCACCGACCTGCCGAGGGGTCGGACTGGCTTCCCAGATAGGTGGGCTTCACCCGCACCACGACGCCATGGGTCTCAGCCTGATAGGGAGTCATGCACCCACGCTTGCCCGCGCCGCCTCAAGGTCGCCGGGATTGTCCACCGAGATCGGAGCCTCCGACACCACCGCCGCCCAGATCGACAGCCCCATCTCCAGGGCCCTGAGCTGTTCCAGCTTCTCACGCCGCTCCAGTGGCGACGGCGGGGCGGCGCAAAACCGGTCCAGCGCCGCTCGCCGATAGCCATAGATGCCGATGTGGCGCCACACGGGCGCATCGCCATAGAGGGTTGAGCGGGTGAAATAGAGGGCCCGACCGCGATCCGCCGCCGTCATGGCCAGCACCGCCTTGACCACATCAGGGTTGCACCGGTCCTCAACCGAAGCCTCGACGGCCACCGCTGTGCCGATGTCGCAGCCGGGTTCGGTCGCCATCACCCGCGCCACGGCGGCGATCGTCGCCGGGTCCACAAAGGGCATATCCCCCTGGAGGTTGATGACGGCATCAAACTGCCCCTGAGAGTCAACGGCCTGAAGCGCCGCACGAACCCGATCCGAGCCGGAGGGCAGGTCCGGGTCCGTGAGAATCGCGCGTCCGCCCTGTGATTCGACCGCCTCAACGATTTCAGCCTCACCGGCTGCGACCACAACAGGGCCGATGTCCGCCGCCTCGGCCTGGCGCAAGGCCCGGACAACCATCGGCACGCCGCCGATATCGGCTAGCGGTTTTCCGGGCAAACGCTGGGCCGCCATGCGGGCGGGAATGATGACAATGGCGGAAGACACGCCTCTGAACTCCGGTTTCGGCACGGGGCCGGTTGCGCCCATGGCCATACGGTGTAAGAGAGCCGACGCAACCAGAGCAAGGGCAAGGGCGGCTTTACGGCATGAGCGGCGACCTCCAGTTCAACAAGATCGCGGGCGCGGGCCTGGCGACGGTCTTCACCATCCTCGTGGTCAATACGATCGCGGATGGGGTTTATCATCAGGAAGCCCCCGAAAAGATGGGCTATCACGTCGAGGTCGCCGAAGCGGGCGGCGGAGCCGCCGAGGCCGAGCTGCCACCGGATTGGGGCACACTTCTGCCGGCCGCCGACCTGGCTGCGGGTGAAGCTGCCTTTGCGCGCTGCGCGACCTGCCACACGATCACCCAGGGCGGGGCCAACGGAACCGGCCCGAACCTGTGGGGCATCGTCGGCAATCGTGTGACCCACGCCGCCGGCTTCAGCTATTCGGCCGCCATGCAGGCCCACGCCGCCGAGGCCCCGACCTGGGGCTACGACGAGCTGGATCATTTCATCACCAATCCGAGCCGCTACATCTCGGGCACGGCCATGACCTTCGGCGGTCTGCGCAACGCCGAAGAGCGCCATAATCTGATCGCCTATCTGCGCAGCCAGGGTTCCACCGGCTATGCGATCCCGGCTCCCGATCCGGCGCGTCAGCCGGGTGCGGCCGCAGCTCCGGCCGCTGAAGGCGCAGAGGCTTCGGCGGCGGGCGCGGAAGTGCCGGCGGAAGGTGCGGCTCCTGCTGAGGGCGAGGCCCCGGCTGCCGAGGCGACCGCGCCGGCGGCGGCCCACTGACGATCAAAATCGACGCCTGATCAGGGCACCTGGTCCTTACATGGGCCAGGGACGTCTAAGGGTGGAGGAATCGGCCCTGACCGAAGGCGCTTGGCTCAATTCCGATTGCGGGTCAGGTCGCACGCGCGGTCATCGCAACCGCTCCGGCCCGGACTAGAGACGCCTGAAGACAGGGTTCGGGGCCCCGGCGAGCCGCCATCGCGCATCGACCTGTGCGATGGACTCTACCAGAATGCATCTGTTGTCGGGACAGGCGTGGATCAGATTGTCCGTGTCTGACGCGATCGCGGTGTGAAATCCGACCCAAATGATGAGGTCCCCGCGCCGCACGGACGCGGTTTCGCGCCCTAGCCGAGCCTGAAGGTCGCTCCAGCGTGGAGCCGGACGGCCGCAGGCGAGCAGGGCCTGCTGGACGAGGCCGGCACAATCCAGCCCCGCCCGGGATCGGCCGCCAGCCCGATACGGAGCGCCCAGAAGTCGCTCAGCTACGGTCGCCAGGTCCATGTCGAAGGTGTCGAAATCGGCCAGATCCTCGGGTGCGACACCATCCGCCATGGTCACCAGGGCATTCAACGGAAAGGGGGCTTCGGTTGTCGCCACCCGGGCGGTGGGCAGCTCCGTCAGCGATTCGAGCAGGTCGAGGTCGACATAGCCGACCGTCCCATCACGTCGCGCCCGGCCCCATCCGCGTCCATCGACCTCATCAAGCAGGTCAAAGGCCTCGCCAAACAGGATCTCGCCGATCGCCTCGCCGGTTTCAGCTGTAATCGGCGCAAATCCGATCCGGCAACGCTTCGGCTGTGTGGGCCTGTAGCGCCCAGCTGGAATCAAGCCTTCCAGGGCCTGTTCGGCCAGATCCGGCCGGGCCAGCAAGGAACGTGGATCAAGGTCGAACGAAAAAGCCACGCCGCCCGATAGGCCCAAAGGCTGAAAGAGGCCGTTAACGGCCGAACCGGTCGGAGATCACCTTGAACAGGGTACGCAGCCCCTGCGCCGCGCCGCCCATCGGCCACCCTGGCCGGGCCCGATTGTTCCAGGCAAAGACGTCCAGGTGCACCCACGACCCCGTTTCGGGCGCAAATCGCTGTAGGAACAGCGCCGCCGTCACGGACCCGGCCAGCGACCACTCCGCAGCGTCATTGCGTACGTCGGCAAGCTCCGCAGTGACGGCCTCTCGATAGCCCGGCCACAGCGGCATCCGCCAGGCCGGATCGTGCCGATCCGCCGCTGCGGCCCGAATGGCTTCGGCGAGGTCCTCGTCATCTGTGTAGTAGGGCGGCAGTTCCGGCCCCAGGGCGACACGCGCTGCTCCCGTGAGCGTTGCGAAGTCCACCGTCAGATCAGGCGAATGTTCGCTCGCACGCGCCAGGGCATCCGACAGGATCACCCGGCCCTCGGCGTCCGTATTGCCGACCTCGATGGTCAGGCCCTTGCGCGTCTGCAGGATGTCCCCAGGCCGAAAGGCATTGCCCGCGATCGCATTCTCCACCGCGGCGACCAGCACCACCAGCCGCACCTTGAGGCCGGCCTGCATGATCAGGCGACCCAGGCCCAATACGTGGGCGGCCCCGCCCATATCCTTTTTCATATGGCGCATTCCCGCCGCGCCCTTGATGTCGAGGCCGCCGGAATCGAAAACCACCCCCTTGCCGACCAGGGCAACCAACGGAAGATCGGTCTGATCCAGGTTCCATCCGAGTTCGATCAGGCGGGGGGCCCGCTCCTCGGTGGCGGCGCGGCCGACCGCGTGGATGGCTGGATAGTTCTCTTCGATCAGGGCGTCACCGGACGTCACAGTCAGGCTGGCCCCATGGGCCTCAGCGATTTCGCGCGCGATCGTCTCGAGTTGCAATGGCCCCATGTCCTGGGCCGGGGTGTCGACCATTTCGCGCACGAGCACACAGGCCGAGGCGACGGCGCGCACCGCTCCCATGGACTCATGGTCACCCACCACAAGGCGCGCCCGTCCGCGCTCGGGCCGGGCCTTGTAGCGGTCGAACAGATAGGCCCCCTCGACCCAGCCGTGGGCAAACAGGTCCAAATCCAGGCCCACCGGGGCCTCATCCAGCTGATAGTCGCCGCGCGGCAAACGCGCGGCCAGCCAGCGCGCGTGCATCGGGTCGGTCGGCGCCTTGCCGACCCCGGCGAGGACACGCAGCACCTGACCGTCCGCTCCGGTCTCAAACAGGATCCGTCCGTTCTGCCCCTTGAAATCCTGGCCCTGGGCCAGCACCCTCAAGGGGGCGTCGGCCAGGCCGGAGGCCCCCGTTTCGGACACTAGCATCAGGCGTATCGGCGCTTCGGAGCTTGCAATCAGGACATCGGGCATGGTCGGCCTTTCGCGGGGTTAACCGTTCATTGATCGACGCAGACGGAGACTCCACCGTGCCAGATCGATCAGGGACGCTTCGTCATGTCGCCCAAGACCTTCGCCTTCGCAACCGTCGCCGCCCTCAGCGTCGCTTCGGCCGTTCCGGCCCAGGCCCAGATCTGGCCGTTCGGACGCGACCGCGAAGCAGCACCGGCCGAGACACCGGCCGCCACGCCACCGCAGACGCCGGCCGAGGTGCCAGCTGTATCCGAACGCCGCGTCGCCAGTGCCGCGGACCGCGCCCGCGCCGCCCGGCTCGACCCCCTGTCGCGAGCCGTATTCTGGGCGGCGGAGGTGTCGATCGCGCCCCACGACGTCGAGGCCTACCTGAACCTGTCGCAGGCCCAGCGCGAGTTGCGCCGGTTTGCCGAGGCTGCCGACAGCGCCCAGCAGGCCCAGCTGATCGCACCTGAAGATCGCCGCACCCTGATGCAATTCGCGCGCGCCAAGATCGCTGAGGGGCAGGCCTTTTACGCCATTGCGCCGCTGGAACAGGCCCGCGCCATGCAGCCGCAGGACTGGGAGGCTGTGTCCCTGCTCGGCGTCGCCCTGGATCAGATCAGCCGCCGCGATGAGGCCCATCAGGCCTGGCAGGAAGCCCTGGCGCTGTCGCCCGACAATCCGAGCGTCCTGACCAATATGGCGCTATCAATGGCCGCCGGCGGCCAGACGGCCGAGGCCGAGGCGCTGCTGCGTCGAGCGGTCGCCCTGCCGGGCGCGACGACCCAGATGCGGTTGAATTTGGCCCTGATGATCGGACTCCAGGGCCGCACCGCCGAAGCCGAACAGATCCTGCGGCGCGAGCTGCCGCCCGAACTGGTCGAACAGAACCTGACCTGGCTGCGCCAGACCTCTTCGAGCCCGCCTTCAACCGGCGGCCGCACCTGGGACGCGCTCAGGGGCAGCTGAGCCGTCGGTCGGGATCTGTCCCTTTGACGAAGAAAGTCTGGCCCCGCCTCGGCGGGCCTGCCGTGAGCCAAAGTATGGTGCCCCGGGTCGGACTCGAACCAACACGCCCTTTCGGACAGCAGATTTTGAGTCTGCCGCGTCTACCATTTCGCCACCGGGGCCGGGGCAAGGCGGCGCAACATAGGGCCAAGACGCCAGCGGTCAATCCGTCGATTGATCGTCAATCCTCCTCGTCGTTCATCGTCTGGTAATAGGCGACGATCGCGACCTGCAGATCACTGGCCGGCGTCTGGTTATCCGGAATGCGATTGTGGCAGGCGATGCCGTGCAGGTCGGAGAAGAGCGCGGAATCGGCAATGGGTTCCCATGCCCCCTGCTCGGTGAGGCGCAACGGCCTCACGCCCGCACTAAAGCCATGCATGGAGAAGCCGATGTCGCGCGTGCGATTCCCGGCACAATCAATCGCGATCCTGAACTCCGCGCGCTGGTAGAGTTCATAACCTGAACCATATTCGCGCGGAATCGGGCGGGGCGTGCTGTAGATCTGATGCAGGGTGATCATCGGGTTCGCGCCGCTCCAGCGGATGGAATCCCGGTCCGCCAGCCAGGCCGACTGATCGGTCAAACCGACCAGATAGAAGCTGCCGGATTGGGCCTGGCCGACGGATGGCCAGGCCAGGACGGCAAAGCTCGCCAGACATATCAGTCGCTTCATGGTTACCTCTGGGCCTCGCGCCAATCTATCGGCGTGTCGTCGCGATCAGCAACCCGGTTCTGGTCAGCCTGGAAGTGCGCCCGTCGCCCACGCCACCGGCGCGTCGCCACACTGGACAAGGCGGAACAGAGCGCGAGGGGCGGTTTCACGGACCGAGCGGTCCTCGACATAGGGGAAGAGCTCCAGCAGCGCCCCGAGTTCAGGGATCAGGATCAGGGGCGGGGCCTGGGCGCTGTCGCCTTCGCCCTGGGGGGGCTCGTAGCCGACCGCCCCGTCGAAGCCCATCGGATAGAAGGAGATGCCGGCGTCCACGACAGCCTCGGGGCCATCCATCGGATTGGCTGTGTCATCGGGGCCGCGCTGGGGCAGGGCAAAGGCCCCGCCTGAGCCGTTGGAAATGGAAAAGCCGTACCAGTAGGTCCGGTCGGTCTGGGCCGAATGGACCCAGAACAGGTGGGTCCGCGCCGATTCGTAGCCCGCAGGCGCACGCTGGAAGCCGGCGGTGTAGCCAGGGTCCACGTCCAGCGCATAGTGGCCGTCTTCGGCCGCGCAGCCGGTATTCCAGACGTGGTAGTCGGTGTCCGGTCTTGTCGTTGCCGGTACCTGCTGCCCGCCAGCCGCCGCCGTTGGTTCAGCGGATGTGCAACCCGCCAGAACCAGCAGTACCCAACCCCACGCGCGCATCTCGGCTCCCCAGCAATTGGAAATCGACGTTAGGTCACTGGGTGTGCGGAGCCAATGCCGATCCGGGAGCGCGTCAGATCGCGTCAGCCGCCGCGATAGATGCGACCAGCACGCATGACAAAACCGACCCGCTGAAGGACCGTCACATCCGCCAGGGGATCACCGCTGACCGCGATAAGGTCCGCCCCCATGCCGGGACGCAAGGCCCCGACCTCATTGGCAATCTGAAGATGTTCAGCAGCCCTGACCGTCGCGGCCTGTATGGCCTCCAGAGGGGTCATGCCGCACTGGACCAGTAGGGCGAATTCCTGAGCGTTGTCGCCATGGGCGGAGACGCCGCTGTCGGTACCGAAGGCGATCGGTACCCCGGCCTCGTGTGCGCGCCGACACATCTCCAGCATCAGGGGCCCGGCCTCCAGGGCCTTCGCCGTCTGGGCTGGAGACAGGAAGTTGTTCGGGCTGGATGCGATGCGGGCCACAAAGTCGCCGGCCAGCAGGGTCGGGACCAGCCAGGCATTCTGCTGACGCATCAGGCGGATGCCCTCGGCGTCCAGAAAGGTGCCGTGCTCGATAGAATCGCCGCCGGCGCGCAGGAAGGCGTTGATCCCGTCGGCTCCGTGGGCGTGCGCGGTCACCCGGCGACCCAGGCTGTGGGCCGCCTCGACGATGGCCTGAAGTTCGTCATTTGAAAACTGCTGGCCCAGACCGGCGGCCGTGTTGGACAGGACGCCGCCCGTCGCGGTGATCTTGATGACGTCGGCACCCAGGCGGACCTGCTCGCGCACCGCCCGACGGCAATCGTCAGCCCCCGAACACACCGCCTCCGAACGCAGGATTTCCAGCACCTCCGGGCGATAGCCATGGCTGTCGCCATGACCGCCGTGGACGCTGATCCCGGCGCCCGAGGCGATAATCCGGGGTCCCGGTACGCGCCCACGCGCAACGGCGTCGCGCAAGGCGAAGATGGCCTCCGAATTGGCCCCGAGATTGGCCACCGTGGTGAAGCCGGCCTCCAGGGTGATCTGGGCGTAGTAGGCCCCCTCCAGCGCCTGGGCCGAACGGGTCATGGTCACCGCGTCGATGCGGTTCGTCGGCCCCTGCTGACCCAGCAGATGGACGTGGCTGTCGATCAGGCCAGGCAGCACGAAACTGTCCCGCAAATCCACGACCCGCCCCTGGCCGTCGCCGGTGAAACCGTCGTCAATTCGAAGGACTCGACCGTTCTGGATCACGACCGTTCGGGCCGTCGAGATCTGCCCCGTCGCCGGGTCCGCCAGCAGGCGTCCCGCCTGGACAAAGGTCAGGGCGTCCGCAGCCGGCTCGACCTGAGCGGCCGCCGGTGTCAGTCCGATTAGCGCAACGCAAGCCGCGATGATCCAAGTCTTCATCATGTCTCCCCCAAGATGCGGTCATCCTAGCGCGCTGACTCGTCGCACGGGAAGAGGCTTGCACCTGGTGCGGTCTTTGCATTTAACTTGAAGTCGAGTTTGCGTTGACGGGGGTAGCTTCATGTCGCTTTCCAGACGCGGCCTTCTGGTCGCGGGTGCCGGCATTGCCGTGGCAGGCTGTGCATCCACACCGCAGATTGCCGAGGTTCCTCCGGCTCCGGAGCCGACCTGGGTTGCGGCCACGCCGAGCCCGCGCGTTGTCGCGCCGCCGCTCGATCCGCGCCGCCTGATCCCCCGGGATCTGCGCGAACAGGCGCTGGCCGCGCTGGATCGTCATGCCTGGTCGATTCCAAACCGCGACCGCATCTACATCGTTAATTTTACCCAGCATTCGGCCGAGCCGCGCCTATATGAGCTGGACGTGATCTCCGGCGAGGCCCGGATGTTCCATACGGCCCACGGTGTAGGGTCCGACCCGTTCCATTCCGGGTTCGCCCACGGCTTTTCCAACATCATGGATTCCAACGCCTCGTCACTGGGCGTCTATCGGACATCGGGCATGGGCTGGGGCGTGCGCCACGGTCAGAATGTCCTGCTGGACGGACTTGAGTCGACCAATGATGCGGCGCGCCAGCGCGCCATTATCGTGCACGCGGCCGACTATTGCGAACCCGAATGGCTGGCGCGCGAGGGCAAATTGGGCCGCAGCTTCGGCTGTTTCGCCACCAGCTCCGCTTCGCTAGAGTTCCTGCGCCCGCGTATGGATGACGGTCGCCTGCTCTTCGCCGCGCGGTCGCTGGCCTAGGCCTGCTCGTCGCGCCCCAAGGCGCGCCAGCCGATATCAGACCGGAAGAAACCACCCGGCCAGTCGATCTGCCGGATCGTCGCATAGGCGCGCTCACGAGCCTCGGCGACATCCTTGCCGCGCGCGCAGACGTTCAGGACCCGACCACCAGCCGCCGTCAACCGCCCGTCCCGGTCGCGCGCCGTGCCGGCATGGAAGACCTGGACGTCAGGTCCGAAGTCCTGTTCCGCACCCCGGATGGTCGAGCCGGACAGCGGACTGTCCGGATAGCCCTTGGCCGCCATGACCACACAGACCACCGTATCGGCCCGGAACACCGGTGGTGCCAGCCGCTCAAGATCGCCCTGCGCACAGGCCAGCAGATAGGGTGCCAGATCGCTCTCGAGCCGCATCATCAGGACCTGGCATTCCGGGTCGCCGAAGCGGGCATTGAATTCAACCAGCCGGGGGCCCTCGTCCGTCGCCATCAGTCCGGCATAAAGCACGCCGCGATAGGGGGTGCCCTCATCGAGCATCCCCCGGATGGTTGGGTGCACGATCCGATCCGCGGCCGCCCGGACCAGGTCCGGGGTCAGGACCGGAGCCGGCGAATAGGTGCCCATACCGCCCGTATTGGGTCCCAGGTCGCCGTCGAAGGCGCGCTTGTGGTCCTGGGCTCCGCCGAACAGGACGGCCCGGGTCCCGTCGCTCAGGGCAAACAGCGAGGCTTCCTCGCCCTCCATGAACTCCTCGATGACGACCCGCGCCCCGGCCTGGCCGAAGCGGCCGCCCAGCATGGCGTCGATCTCGTGGCCGGCATCGCGGCGGTCGTCTGAAATCACCACGCCCTTGCCGGCCGCCAGACCGTCGGCCTTGATGACATAGGGCGGCTTGAAGTCGTCCAGCGCCTGTTTGGCCTCGCCGGCCGTCTCATAGACACCGTAACCCGCCGTTGGAATGTTGTGGCGATCACAGAACCGCTTCGTGAAGGCCTTGGACGTCTCAAGCTGAGCGGCCTGCTGAGAGGCCCCGAAACAGGCAATGCCAACCTCGGCCAGCCGGTTGGCAAGGCCGGCTTCCAGTGAGGCCTCCGGCCCGACCACGACCAGATCGGCCCGGATCTCGCGCGCCAGGGCAACCAGGCCCTCGATGTCCGTGGGCTTGACCGGGCGCAGTTCACCCAGCCGGGCCATTCCCGGATTGCCCGGTGCCATCACCAGCCGGTCGACTAGCGGCGACTGGGCTAGCTTCCAGGCCAGAGCGTGTTCACGCCCGCCCGATCCGACCACAAGAAAAATCATGCGCCGCCCATGGCCCGCGCCCGCTCAGGGGTCAAGTCGCTCAGGCGAACGCCACGAACAGAATATAGGCCACAGCCCCCAGCAACAGGATCAGAGCCACGGCGAGAAGCGGATTGAAGCCCTGGCGGTCCGCCCGCGCATCGGCGGCGGCGTCTTCCGGCTCCAGATCGTCGCTCATGGGGGTCAACCTCCGAACTGCGGGGTCCACGCTAGCGCGGCGAAGGTCAGCCCCGCAATCGCCACGACGGCCCCCGCGACGAAAGCCACAAGCAGGCGGCCCCGGCGACGGTGATAGGCCCCGCGGCGCAGCGTGCGGATATAGACCTGGGGGCGACGGGCAAAGGCTTCTGACCCCACGATATTGTGCTGCGACACGGTGAAACTCCACGCTGAAGAATCGGCACGTTCCCCGTCGAGCCGGCCGACAGCATGGCGGATTGCGCCGGATTGTGGTGTTATTTTCGCAGGCAACCGTGCGGCCCATTGTCCCGGTGCGGGTCAGGGGACCAGGACGATCTTTCCTGTCACGGCTCCGGTCTCCAGTCGACGGTGCGCCTCGGCGGCCTGTTCCAGCGGCAGCTCTGCCTCGATGATGGGGCGGACAGCTCCCTGAGCCACCCAGGGCCAGACCGTCTGTTCGACTGCCCGCGCCAGCCGTGCCTTCTCCTCGACCGGCCGCGCGCGCAGGGTCGAGCCGGCCACCATCAGCCGCTCGCGCATCACCCGCGCCACGTCCAGCTCGCCTACCGCGCCCCCCTGGAAAGCAATGATGACCAGGCGGCCCCCTGGCTTCAGCGCCGCGATGTTGGCCTTCAGGAACGACCCTCCGACCATGTCGAGGACGACGTCGGGTCCGGCCTCTGCGAGGCGTTTCGCGAAATCCGGTTGTGTGGAATCCAGTGCGATATCGACGCCCATCTGGCGGGTGAGCTCGGTCTTGGCCGCACCGCGCGAGGTGCCGATGACCCGTGCGCCGGCGGCACGCGCCATCTGGATGGCAGTGGTGCCGATGCCAGAGGTCGCCCCATGCACAGCAATCGTCTCTCCTGGCTTGAGCGCCCCGATCTCGAACACATTCGCCCACACGGTGAAGACGGTCTCTGGCAAGGCCGCCGCCTGGGGGAAATCGAGCCCTTCCGGCACAGGCAGGACGGATCCGGCGTCCACGACAGCCCAGTCGGCATAGCCGCCGCCGCCCAGCAAGGCGCAGACCCGGTCTCCCAGGGCCCATCGCTCCACGCCTGTTCCGATCACGTCAATCTCACCGGCGACTTCCAGCCCCAGGGTCTGAGGTGCCCCCGGCGGCGGCGGATACAGCCCTGCTCGCTGCAACAGGTCCGGTCGGTTGACGCCGGCGGCCCGAACCCGGATTCGAACCTGGCCGGCACCGGGCTCGGGCCGGTCTATCTCCATGATTTCAAGGGATTCAGGGCCGCGTTGGCCGTCTCTTACAGCAATTGCGCGCATCAGGTTCAGGGGCATGGCGCAGTCTCCGGGGCTTGCCAATCAGGTACGGGAAGCGTTCCATAGCCGGTTCAGGCTGCTGGCAGGAGGGCCCGGCATGATCGACGACCTCGAACCCCGCCCGATCCGGGGAGACGCTCTGCGAGACCTCGTCCGCGAAGACCTTGACGGCTACTCCGTCGAAGACCTGCAGGAGCGGGCCGAGGTGATGAAGGCGGAGATCGTTCGGACCGAGGCCGCCGCACGCGCCAAGCTCCAGAAAAAGTCGGATGCCGACGCTCTGTTCTCGTTCGGTAAGACAGAGTCTTGACCACCGACGGGTTTCGGCGTGGCATAGGGGTTGCAACGGTACGCTCACGGCGTCAAACGCGCCGCGCGTAGTAGACGGAGCCCAAATGTCCCAGTTCGCAGCGTCTGACGCTCCGACTTCCGACCCCATCGCTGCGGTGACCCGCGCGCGACAGGTCGCCGACTTCGCGCAGTCGGAGCTGTTCGAACGGACGTTCCAGGACGGAATGGCCCTCGTCGAGGAAACGGCGACCTACCTCGACGGCGAGGGCCGGCGCGAAGCCAAGCTGCTGTCACGCGCGGCGGCGCTGGCCTATGCCGCCGAAAGCATGGCCCTGACCACCCGGCTGATGCAGGCCGCCTCCTGGCTGCTCGTCCAGCGCGCTGTGCGTGAGGGGGATATGTCGGCCGACCAGGCCTGCGACGAACGCTATCGCCTCAAATTGCGTGCGCCGTCCGACCAGCCGACCCACGCCGAGCTTCCCATTGCCCTGGTCGAGCTGATGGTACGGGCCGAGAGGCTTTTGGAGCGGATCGTCTATCTGGATCGGCGGATGTTCGTCGACGAACCGGAGGCCGAACCGACCAACGAGGTCCAGAACCAGCTGGATCGCCTCAAGGCCGCCTTCGGCGGGTGAGCACCTGGCTGGACCGGCTTGCCGCCGAGGTGACGGCCCGGCGCGCGCAGCTTGCGGATCGGCCCTTTCTGATCGCCCTGGCCGGCGGTGTTGCCTCGGGCAAGAGTACTGTCGCCAAAGCCCTTGCCGGTCGGCTGCGGCGGGATGGCCCGTCGGTTCAGGTCGTCGCCGCCGACGGTTTTCTGTTCGCCAGCACCGATCTGGTTGCTCGCGGCCTGATGGACCGCAAGGGCTTTCCCGAAAGCTATGACTGGGACCGCCTCGACCGGTTTCTGACCGAGTTGCGTGCCGGGGCCGCGCGCCTGACCGTCCCGACCTATTCCCACGCGACCTATGATGTTGACGCTGAAATGGGCTTCGCACGTCCGGATGTCCTGATCTTCGAGGGCCTGATAGCCCTGCAGGACCGGATCGGGCCGCTCGACCTCGGGCTCTATCTCGACGCCGAGGAAGACGATCTGATCGCCTGGTATATCGACCGGTTCATGGCCCTGGAACGCTGGGACGCACCCCGCCTTGCGGACCGGCTAGCCGAGGTCGGTGGCGACCCGGAGGCCCTGGCTGGAGACATCTGGGACCGGATCAATGGCCCCAACCTGGCTCGGCATATCGGCCCGACCCGCGCGCGCGCGGATCTAGTCCTGACGAAGGCTCAGGACCACGTCATCCGCCTGTCGGCCTGACGTCAGTCTCCTGCGGCGATCGGGTGCCAGTCGGGGCCCTCCACATCGAGGCCGCGGGCCTGCAGCTGGTCGAGGATGCCGCCCTCGACGGCCAGCAGGCGAACCCCAGCGACCGCGAGAGTGACCTGAGGTTCGCCCAGCGCCGTGTCGATGGCCTCGGCCCAGTGGTGCTGAAGCTGTGGCGCGATGTCGGCGTCGGCCCAGGGCCAGCACTGGCTCATCGCCAGATCAATCGGGGACACCGCCACCGCTGCGACATTGCGGCTCCGCCAGGCGAGGGCGCGTTGGCGAGCGGTCTCCGGTCCGGCCTCAGCCGCGACGATGGCGGCCTGGAGGCAGGCAAGGTGCGCCTGGGGCGGCGCGTCGATCAGGCTGGCAACCAGGGTCGATCCGCCGACCACGCCTACGGGGCGGGTTTCAAGGTCGGCCTCCCGTGCCGTACGCCGGACCACCTCTGCGGCCGAGCGCGATTGAGGCCCCTGGTCGAACCCGGCCCGCTCTTCGATCAGATCGAAGGCGAGTAGCAAGAGGCTCTGCCGTCGCCAGTCGTTGGACCGCTCTACGGCCATCAGCCGCTCCAGTCGCGCCTGCCAGTCGGGCGCGAGGTAGTCGGCGGTGGTCGTCCCGCCTGGAAGCTGGCCGATGGTGCGCAGTCGCCAGATGATCCGTAGAACGTCGGCGATGCCGATCTGTCCCTGGAGCGGTGTCAGCACCCGGTCGGCCGCCCGGACGGCGCGTTCGAGGGCCTCAGGATGCCAGGTCACATCGCGGGGGATTCCGCTGATCGAGCCGACCAGCACGAGCGTGGAATCGCCGTCTCGGATTGTCCAGATCGGGGCACCGGAGGCCTGGGCAACGACCACAATGTCGTCGAGCTCATCGCCGAGGGGTTGTGCGGCGGCTTGCCAGGGCGAAAGGATGCTGATGGCCAGGGCGATTAGGACGGCTCGCATGGCTATTCCTGATCTATAAAAAGGTCGGTGTGACGCGGCGCAGTCCATTGTGGCGCTGAAAGGACCAGTCATGGAATTCAAATTCGGCCGCGGCCTTCTGGGACCGATGAAGCCCCTGATCGGCCGATGGATCCACAAGGGCACGCACAATGGCCAAGCGGTTCAGATCAGCCGCCTGTACGAGCCATGGGGCAAGGGCTGGATCCGGCTGACCGCGACCTGGACGCTGCCGGATCGCGACTATGTTGAAATGGCCTTCTACGGCGCGATGGAGGACGGGGCGCTCGGCTTTCAGTCCTTCCACCCATGACGGCAAGCGGTCGCAAGGCCGGCTCGCTGACGGCTCGGACGTCCACCCCCAGGCCGTGGCTTTTGTGGCGAAGTTCCCGGCTGGAACCGGGCGCATGATCGCCTGGCCGCGCGAGGGCGGTCAGTCCGGCTTTGACTTCGCCGTCGAGAACCAGACCCGCGGGGGTTGGAACCGCTTCCTGCTCCAGAGGTTTGAGCCCCTCTGACATGGTATCGGGCCCCGCCGCCTTCATCCTGGACAATACCCGTCTCCAGCCGGTCAGCCATGCGCCGGAGATTTCCCTATGGCTGGCTGACGAGATCACTCCCATCTGGCGGCTGACCGAAGAAGAGCTGGGCGAAATGGGAGTCCCCCCTCCCTTCTGGGCCTTTGCCTGGGCCGGCGGCCAGGCGCTGGCGCGCTATCTGCTGGATCACCCGGGCACCGTGCGCGGACGCCGCGTGCTGGATTTCGCGGCGGGATCGGGACTGGTCGGGATCGCCGCCATGATCGCGGGCGCGGATTCGGCCGTGTGCGCGGATATCGACCCCTTCTGCGCGGCTGCGGTCGGCCTGAACGCCCAGGCCAATCGCGTGGCGCTGACGTTTACCGCCGAGAACCTGCTGGAGCGTGCGCCACCACCGGTCGATCTGATCTGTGCCGGCGATGTCTTCTATGAGCAACCGATGGCCGAGGCCGTCATCGCCTGGCTCAGAGCGGCCCGCGCGCAAGGCAGCGACGTCCTCATCGGCGACCCGAAACGATCCTATTTTCCCGGGGGGGAGCTGATCCAGCTGGCGGAATATCAGGTGCCGACCACGCGCGAGCTGGAAGACCAGGCCGTCAAGCGATCAGGTGTCTATAGCCTGGCTTAGGAAGAGGGGGCCGCGTCAACCCGGACTAGAAACACGGCCCTCTCGGGCGTCCGTGCCAGGCGCGCACGCATCGGCATCGGGGTTGGAGGCCCCGACCGATTGGACTGTCTAGATGTAGCGACGCAGCGAGCGAGCCAGTTCCTTGCCGCCGTTCTTCTTCTGGGCGGGCTGATAGGCCACGCGCGAATGCTCGATGCAGTAGGGCTGCCCCTCATCGGACCGGCGACCGCAGAAGCTGAACTCGTCCGACGACGGGTCACCGATCGGCCATTTGCACATGTGCGCTCCCAAGGTCAGGACGGTCGCGGTGCCCGGTAGGTCCAGAACCGCCGGACGCGGAGCTGGCACGGCCGGCGTCGTCGTTGCGACGGCGCGCGGGGCTGGATCGATCCGGCGCGGAGCGCTCGGAGCCTGGGTCGGGCGCGGACGTGCGGCCCGGAAGGCCGGTCGTGAGGGCTGCGACGGCGCGGCGCGGCCCGACAGGCCCAGACGGTGGACCTTTCCGATCACCGCATTGCGCGTGACGCCACCCAGCTGTTTGGCGATCTGGCTGGCCGACAGGCCATCGAGCCACAGCTTCTTGAGATCGGCGACCCGTTCGTCCGTCCAGCTCATAGCACCCGCTCCATTGATTTGATTCAAGATCTTGTAGGTTGGCACCCCTCCGGCACCGCGACCACACAAGCTATCGTAAATCTTTCATTAACGGGCGCAACATCTGGCGCCGGCGTATCCACAGAATCTAGATATAGCGTTGCTCGCTGGACTCACCCGGAATCAGCCCGGCAAACCCAGTCGTCAGCGCTGCGCGTGCCGGCGCAGCGCGACGGGACGCGCCACAGGCCGGGGCTGTCCTCGCCGTTCAAACGGGACTGTGTCCCGGTCCGTCTGGACGCAGGACGGTTCCGCTCTGGATGGGAATGTTCGGTTGGGCCTAGTGGCCGCCTTCGGGGCGCGGCGCTGGATCGTGGTAGTCGGACCCACGCTTGGCCAGGACAAAGCGGCGATCACAGTAGCCGCACTCCACCGTGCCGTCGTCGCCCACATCGAAATAGACCAGCGGATGACCGAGCGCCCCGCCACCGCCGTCGCAGGCGACACGCGCAGTGGTCACCTTGATCTCTTCGGGCTTGGGCGAATAGGTCGGCGAATGGCGCGGCGGCATGGAACGGTGTCCGGCAAGGGATTGACGCGCCCTGTCTAGGCGCGCCGCCCTGTTGTCGTCAAACCGCCTCTTCGGCTCCCGCCGGCTTGCGCCCCAGGAGCCGGTTCAGCAATGCCTTGCGCTTGGCGAAGACGGTCCAGCCAAGGGTGGCGGCGGCCACCCACAGTCCAACCTCTCCGATCAGGCCCAGGCCGATGGCAACGAACACCGCCACCTCACGCGATATCAGGTCCAGTCCAGCCAACCCTACAGCCACAAACATTCCGCCATAGCCCAGCACCAACGCAACAAGGGCGGCCAGGCCGATCATCTTTGTCCTGGTCATTGATATCTCCGTCAAGGAACCCAATCAGAATGTAAAGTTACCTAGACTCCATCTTTTGGAGTGTCAAGGATGCTTTCCCAATTGTCTACGCTCCTTGCTTTTTTCACGTCTTGGCGATCTGGGTGCGACAGCCTACCTAAGGACAGTCTTGCCGTTGAAAGCCCCCATGTCCGATCGCCTCCCCGACAATGCCATCGAAGTTCGTGGCCTGACCAAGACCTATGCCGGTTCCCCAAAGTCGCCGCCCAAGACAGCCCTGAAGGGCGTTGATCTGGTGGTGCCGCGCGGCTCCATCTTTGGCCTGCTCGGCCCGAACGGGGCGGGCAAGTCGACCCTCATCAACATCCTGGCCGGGGTCGTGAACAAGTCCGGCGGCCATGCCTTCGTCTGGGGTCGCGACATCGATCAGGACCCACGCGGAGCTCGCGCCGCCCTGGGTGTCGTCGCCCAGGAGATTACCGCCGACGTCTTCTTCACTCCGCGCGAGTCGCTGGAGGTTCAGGCCGGCTACTATGGCGTCCCCGCGCGGGAACGGCGCTCGGACGAATTGCTCGCCGCCCTTGGCCTGGCAGACAAGGCCAATGCCTATGTCCGCGCCCTGTCCGGCGGCATGAAGCGCCGCCTGATGGTGGCCAAGGCCCTGGTTCACAACCCGCCGGTGCTGATCCTCGATGAACCGACCGCCGGGGTCGATGTCGAGTTGCGCCGCCAGCTCTGGGCCTATGTCCGCGAGCTCAGTGACCGCGGCGTCACCATCCTTCTGACCACCCACTATCTCGAAGAGGCCCAGGAACTGTGCGACACCATCGCCATCGTCAATCACGGCGAGGTGGTGGCCTGCGAGCCGACGGCCCAGCTGCTGCGCCGACTGGACACCCGCAATGTCGTGGTCACCCCCGAAGCACCGCTGGAGGCCCTGCCGGTCGTTCCGGGCTTCGAGGTGGTGCCACGCGGCGACAGCTTTGTGGTCGCCTATAAAACCGGCCAGTCCAGCGTCGAGCAGGTCCTGGCGGCCGTGCGGGCCGCCGGCGTACGCATTCGCGACATCGCGACCGAAGATCCGGACCTCGAGGATGTTTTTGTGGCCCTGACCTATGGCGACAAGAGCCGGGCCGATCCGACACGAGATGAGGTTGTGGCCTGAGCGCCGATCCTGTAAGCAGCCGCTCCGCTAACGCGACCACGCACCCGTAGCTCAGCTGGATAGAGCGTTGCCCTCCGAAGGCAAAGGTCACACGTTCGAATCGTGTCGGGTGCGCCATTTACTGATCGTAAGTTGTTGAAATAAAGAAATAACTTCGGTGTGCGGTTGAGGCGCACCCTGTTAATCACCCCAACAGCGTAGTCAGCGCGGATGAAATATCCTCGTTCGTTGTATTCGGCTGATTTGCCGACCTTGCCATCCGAGTCTATCGCTCGCCGCGGAGGAGAGCGACGGATGAACCATCGGGCACTATCGGCCTTCATCTGGTCCGTCGCGGACCTGCTGCGGGGCGACTACAAGCAGTCGGACTACGGCAAGGTGATCCTGCCGTTCACGGTGCTGCGGCGGCTGGACTGCGTGCTGGAACCGACCAAGGCGGCGGTTCTGGCCGAGGACGCTAAGCGGAAGGCCGACGGCCTGAATCCCGACGCCTTCCTGAAACGTGCGGCCGGCCTGTCCTTCTACAACACCTCGGCGATGGACATGGGGCGGCTGATCGGCGACGCCGACAACATCGCCGCCAACCTCTACGCCTACATTCAGGGCTTCTCGCCCGAGGTGCGGGACATCTTCGAGCGGTTCGAGTTCACCGCACAGGTCGACCGGCTCGCCAAGGCCGGGCTGCTTTACCAGGTGACGGAGCGCTTCGCGCGGATCGACCTGCACCCCAAGGCGGTCGACAACCATCAGATGGGCCTCGCCTTCGAGGAACTGATCCGCCGCTTCGCCGAACTGTCGAATGAGACCGCCGGGGAGCACTTCACCCCGCGCGAGGTGATCCGGCTGATGGTAGCCCTGCTCTTCATCGAGGATGACGACGTCCTGTCGAGGCCGGGCGTGGTGCGGTCGATATACGATCCGACTGTGGGAACGGGCGGAATGTTGTCCGTGGCCGAAGACTATCTCATCGAGCATAGCCCCGGCGCACGGGTCAGCCTGTTTGGACAGGAACTGAACCCGGAGTCCTACGCCATCTGCAAGGCCGACATGCTGATCAAAGGTCAGGACGTCGGCGCCATCATCTTCGGCAACACCCTTTCGGACGACGGCCATCCAGGGCGCAAGTTCGACTACATGCTGTCCAATCCGCCCTTCGGCGTTGAGTGGAAGAAGGTCGAGAAGGTCGTCCGCGCCGAGCATGAGCAGCAGGGCCACAGCGGCCGGTTCGGCCCCGGGCTGCCGCGCGTATCGGACGGCTCGCTGCTGTTCCTGATGCACCTGCTGTCCAAGATGCGGCCCGCTAACGAGGGCGGCAGCCGGTTCGGCATCGTTCTGAACGGCTCGCCCCTGTTCACCGGCGGCGCGGGCTCGGGCGAGAGCGAGATCAGGCGCTACCTGCTGGAGAACGACCTGGTCGAGGCGATCGTCGCCCTGCCGACCGACATGTTCTACAACACTGGCATCGCCACCTACGTCTGGATCGTCTCGAACCGGAAGCCGGCGGCGCGCAAGGGCAAGCTGCAACTAATCGACGCCTCGGGTTTCTGGCGCAAAATGCGCAAGTCGCTGGGGTCGAAGCGGCGGGAGATGTCCAACGACGACATCGACGCGGTCACGCGCCTGTTCGGCGCCTTCCAGCCGGCACAAGTGGCAACGCTGTTGGACTCCGACGGCAAGGAGGTCGGCCGCGAGATCGTGGTCGAGGGCGACGCGCCTCCGGCGGCGCCCGAGGGCGGCAAGGTCAAGCTGCGCCCGCTTTCTCTGATCTCCGACAACACCGAGTTCGGCTATCGCACCATCACCGTCGAGCGCCCGGCGCTGGACGATCAGGGGCGGCCCGTCTTGGGCCAGAAGGGCAAGAGCAAGGGCAAGCCCATCGCCGACAGCGCCCTGCGCGACACCGAGAACGTGCCGCTGAACGAGGCGGTGGAGGCCTACTTCGATCGAGAGGTGAAGCCCCACGCGCCGGATGCCTGGATCGACGAGACGAAGACCAAGGTCGGCTACGAAATCCCGTTCAACCGTCACTTCTACATCTTCGAACCGCCGCGTGACCTGGCCGAGATCGACGCCGATCTGCGCGAGGTCACCGATCGCATCAAGGCGATGATCGAAGGGCTGGCGGCATGACGGGCGCGGACCTCAGGGCAGCCATCTTGGCGCTGCTCGATAGCCATCCTTCGGTTTCTGTATCGCCAGCCGGGCATGCCAAGCACGCCATGCGATACGTCACGGCTCAAGGCGCGCCGATTGGCTTCGAGCCCCGGACCGTGCGGTTTCAGAACCTTTGGGCCCGCGCCGATGCAGTGCGGAAGCATCGGCTCGCCGACATCGACAGCCGCCATTACGCGCACGCCGACTTCCACGTCAGCAAACCGAACCACGACCTGTTTGGTGAACCTTCCTTCAAGGACACCGACCTTGTCTGCTTCAAGGTGAAAGACCTTTGGCAGGCTGCGCGGGTCATCGCGGAAGTCGCCGGGTCAGGGTCTGGCTCGTGAGCCGGCCGTATCCTGAATACCGCGACAGCGGTGACGTATGGCTCGGAGCGCTGCCCAGCCACTGGGAGGTCCGACGCCTCAAGCAGGTCGCCCACGCCTACCCGAGCAACGTCGACAAGAAGAGCCACGAGGGCGAACTGCCGGTGCGGCTCTGTAACTACACCGACGTCTACTACAACGATGTGATCGCCGACGCTGACGGGCTGATGGCGGCGACGGCGAGCGAGGAGCAGATCGAGAAATTCTCACTGCGGGCCGGCGACGTTATCATCACCAAGGATTCCGAAACGGCCGATGATATCGCCGTGTCGGCCTACGTCCCCGACGATCTGCCTGGGGTCGTCTGCGGCTACCACCTCTCGATGATCCGTCCCAAGGCGGGCACCAGTGGAGCGTTCCTGAAGCGCTACTTCGACTCCCACTATGCCAAGGCGTCCGTGGCCGTCCGCGCCAACGGGCTGACCCGCGTGGGGCTCGGCCAGTATGCGGTCGATAACCTCCTTCTGCCGGTTCCTCCTCTGGAAGAACAAACCGCCATCGCAGCCTTGCTAGACCGCGAAACAGGCAAGATCGACGCGTTGGTGGAGGCGCAGCGGCGGCTGATAGACCTGCTGAAGGAGAAGCGGCAGGCTCTCGTTTCACATGCCGTCACCAAGGGCCTCGACCTCGCCGCCACCATGACGGACTCCGGCGTCGAATGGCTCGGCAACGTGCCAGCGCACTGGCAGGTCGCGAAGCTGAGCGGGATTTGCGCGAAAATCGGTAGTGGGAAAACCCCCAGTGGCGGCGGGGAGAACTATGTTGACGCAGGTATCGCGTTCCTGCGTAGCCAGAACGTCTACGACGAGGGGCTGTGGCTAGACGAACTCGTCTACATCCCCGAGGCCGTAGACGAGGAGATGTCGAACACTCGCGTCCAGCCGGGTGACATCCTTCTGAACATTACAGGGGCGTCGTTGGGAAGGACGTGTATCGTTCCAACGCCTTTCCAACAGGCGAATGTAAACCAGCACGTTTGTATCATACGGCTTCGAGATGCTGCGCGACGCGATTTTGTCTCGCTGGCCATGAAGTCGATCTCGACCAAGGGGCAGATTGACGCCATGCAAAATGGCGCCGCCCGCGAAGGGTTGAACTTCCAGCAAATCGCCTCGCTTCGTATTGCGTTGCCGCCAGTGGAAGAAGCGATAGAGATCGTGAAGGCCATTGGCTCCCAAATCGACGGCTTGGACCGTCTGACAGAAGAGGCTGAGGCGGGCATCGCTCTTCTCCAAGAACGCCGCGCTGCCCTCATCTCCGCCGCCATCGCTGGCAAGATCGACGTGCGGGAGATTGCCCCACCCGGAGTTGTGGACAGGGCGACTGCTCGTCGTATCGTGGGCGCAGCCGTCCTTGAACTCGTCGCAGACACACCGACGTCCGGTCGAATGACCTCCGCCAAACGGATGTATCTGGCCGAGGCTCATGCCGGGGTATGGGAACTTCGGGGCAAGCCGCAGCGCATGGCTGCCGGCCCCTTCGACGGGGCCCTTATGAGCGAGGTCGAGGCCGAACTGGCGCGGGTGGGGCACATCGAGACAAGCCAGCCGGGTGGTCCCAAAAGCCAGGTCCAATACCGTCTGACGGGACAACTCGGCGCGCTGCGTGCGGAACTGGACGCCCTGCTCGGCGACCGTCGCGCCGCCTTCGACAAGATGCTGGCCGATCTCGGGGAACTGGAGTCCAAAGGCGTTGAGGCCGTCGCGACCCTCTTCGCAGTCTGGAACGACATGCTGATCGACGGAGAGACGCCGACGGACGACGCCGTCGTCGACGGCGTTCTGAACGACTGGCACGCCGAGAAGCGCGACAAGTTCACCAAGGCGGACCTGCGCAACTACCTCGGCTGGATGGGGCGCCACGGCATGACGCCCAAGGGTCGTGGACCTCGCACCAAGTCCGGCGCACTGCTCTGACTCCGTTGGGGTTGTGCTGATACGCGGCGATTCCGTAGGTTGTTGCGGGAGTTGAGGGGGATCGCCGTGAACGAATTGGTCGCTGTGCCGGGAATTGGAAAGCTGGAACGCGTCGCTCTGCGCGAGGTGTGGCGGCACGAGGCCTACGACTTCACCCGCTGGCTTCAGGACAACATCGATGTCCTGAACGAGGCGCTCGGTTTGTCGCTGGTCAACGTCGAGCGCGAGCAGGCGGCTGGCAGTTTCAGCATCGACCTGGTCGCCGAGCGCGAGAGCGGCGGCAAGGTCATCATCGAGAACCAATTGGAGAAGTCGAACCACGACCACTTGGGCAAGGTGTTGACCTACATGGTCGCGATGGAGGCCCAGACGGCGATCTGGATCGTCGCCGAGCCTCGCCCCGAGCACGTCTCGGTGGTCGCCTGGCTCAACGAGTCGAGCAGTTCGGACTTCTACTTGGTGAAGGTCGAGGCGGTGCGGATCGGCGTGTCACCGCCGGCGCCGCTGCTGACCCTGATCGTCGGTCCGTCAGCCGAGACGGCCGCCGTCTCCCGCAGCAAGCGCGAGTTCGCCGAGCGGCATGATGTGCGCCAAAACTGGTGGGCACGCCTGGTCGCCCGGCCGGACGCCAAGCTGCACAGCCACATCACGCCGGGACCGTCGACCTGGATCGGAGTGACCTCCGGCGTGCGGGGCCTGCCTCTCAACTACGTCATCACGCAGCAGGACTGCGGCGCCGAACTCTACATCGACCGGGGCAAGGGCGCCGACGGCGAGAACAAGTCGATCTTCGACCAACTGTTCGCCCGACGTGACGAGATCGAACAGGCCTTCGGCGGCCCCCTGAGTTGGGAACGGCTGGACGATGGCCGCGCCAGCCGCATTCGGGCGCGGGTCACCGCCGGCGGCTATCGCGCACCCGAGGACGAGTGGGACGCCATCCAGTCTCAGCAGGTCGACGCCATGAACCGGCTGCACAAGGCGCTCCAGCCGCACCTGAAATCCCTCAAGCTGGGCTACGAGGCGCCGGAATGAGCGTCCTCGTGCCCGGCTCTGGCGGAGCGACGGCGGGCCGCTCGCTGGAACTCTATTTCATTGACGGCCGCCCCGACGGCATGCTGACGGCCGAGGTCTTCAACTGGACGGGCCACGTCCTGATGGCGCCTCGAACCCAGCTAGCGGCCGCGCTGGGTCGCAAGGAGGCTGGCTACACGGGCGTGTATCTGCTCCTCGGCGAATATGAGGGTGAACCTCGCGCTTACGTCGGCGAGGGCGAGGACATCAGCGACCGCATCCGCAGCCATGATACCCGCAAGGACTGGTGGACCACCGTTGTGCTGGTGACTTCGGCGGCCAACAACCTGCACAAGGCGCACGCAAAGTATCTGGAAGCGCGTCTTGTCGAACAAGCCCGCCTCGTGGGCCGGGTGACGCTGGACAATGGCAACACGCCTCCTCGGCCCGGCCTATCGGAGGCTGCCCAGGCGAATATGGAGGCGTTCCTCGACTACCTCTTCATGGTGTTGCCGGCCCTGCGGATCGACATGTTCCTTCAGGCGACGCGGCCCGCCCGCCAGCACCCCGTCGAGGCATCGGGCGCCAGCCCAACTCGCTTCGAACTGGTGAACCGGAAGCACAAGCTGCGGGCGACGGCCGTGCTCGACGGTGGCGACTTCATCGTTCAGGCGGGGTCTCTCGCACGAGCGAGTTGGGAGGGCCGAAATACGGAGACGAGCGGCTACGCTCTCCTGCGCGACGAACTCCAGCGGATGGGTGTGCTGGCGACCCGCGGTAGCGCCTGCGAGTTCACCAAGGACTACGCGTTCAAAAGTCCCAGCGCCGCAGCCGCTGTGGTGAATGGACGGCCCGCGAACGGCACCCTGGAGTGGCGGTTGGAAGGCGGTGGGGCGACCTACAAGGAGTGGGAAGCCCAGCATCTAGAGGTGCTGACCGGGAAGGCCGGGTTATGAGCCTTCACAAGGAAATTAGCTTCGAAGCCGAGGTCTGCGAGCATCTCGCGGCTCACGGCTGGCACCACGACGCCGGCGACTACGTCCACCACGACCGTCGGCGCGCGTTGTTCACCCCGGACCTGGCGGCGTGGGTGGAACAGACCCAGCCCGAAGCCTGGGCGGCCTTGTCCAAGACGCATGGCGCCGCTGCGGCCGACGTCCTCGCCGATCGGCTGCGCAAGTCGCTGGACGAACGCGGCGTGCTGGACGTTCTGCGCAACGGGCTCGACATTGTGGGCGCGCGCGGGCGCCTGGCGATGGCGCAGTTCCGGCCCGCCATGGGCATGAACCCCGAGATCACCCGGCGCTACGAGGCGAACCGGCTGCGGGTGGTCCGGCAGGTGCGCTACTCAACGGTCAACGAGAACTGCATCGACCTGGTGCTCTATCTGAATGGGGTTCCGGTCGCGACGGCGGAACTGAAGACCGACTTCACCCAGAGCGTCCGCGACGCCGTCGATCAGTATCGTTTCGACCGCCTGCCCAAAACCAAGAGCGGCCCGTTCGAGCCTCTTCTCGCCTTCCCCGGCGGCGCCCTCGTCCACTTCGCGGTGAGCAATCGCGAGGTCGAGATGACGACCCGGCTGGAAGGGCCAGCGACGCGCTTCCTGCCCTTCAACCGTGGCGACCACGGGGGCAAGGGCAACCCGTCCGACGGACCTGGACACCCCACGGCCTACCTCTGGGAGGAGGTCTGGCAGCGCGATAGCTGGCTGGAGGTTCTCGGCCGCTACATGGTGACCAAGCGGGACGCCAAGAAGCGGATCGCGGGAGCCATCTTCCCGCGCTACCACCAGCTTGACGCCACTCGGAAGCTGACCGCCAAGGTGCTGGAGGAAGGTCCCGGCGGTCGGTTCCTGATCCAGCACTCCGCCGGCTCGGGGAAGACCAACTCCATCGCCTGGTCGGCCCACTTCCTGTCCGAACTGCACGACGCAGACGACAACAAGCTGTTCAGCAGCGTCATCGTCGTCTCCGACCGAAACGTCATCGACAGCCAGCTTCAGGAAGCGCTGTTCGACTTCCAGCGGGTTCAGGGTGTCGTCGAGACGATCAAGAGCGAGAGCGGCTCCAAGAGCGGCCAACTCGCCAAGGCGCTGGCCGCCGGCAAGAAGGTGATCGTCTGCACGATCCAGACCTTCCCCTTCGCCATCGAGGCCGTCCGCGACCTGGCGGCCACCGAGGGCAAGGCCTTCGCCGTCATCGCCGACGAGGCCCACTCCAGCCAGACCGGCGAGGCGGCGGCAAAGCTAAAGGAACTGCTGTCGGCCGAGGAAGCGGCGGCGCTGGCTGACGGTGGCGAGGTGTCGAACGAGGACATCCTGGCCGCCAAGATGGCGGGCCGCGCCAGCGACAAGGGCATCACCTACGTCGCCTTCACCGCGACGCCCAAGGCCAAGACGATCGAACTGTTCGGGCGGCCGGGTCCTGACGGCCTACCGGTCCCCTTCCACGTCTACTCGATGCGGCAGGCGATCGAGGAGGGCTTCATCCTAGACGTTCTGAAGAACTACACCCCCTACCGGCTGGCGTTCCGGCTGGCCCACAGCGGCCGCGACTGGGACGACAAGGAGGTCGAGCGCGACGCCGCCGGCAAGGCGATCATGCGTTGGGTCCGGCTGCACCCCTACAACATCAGCCAAAAGGTTCAGATCGTCGTCGAGCACTACCGCGAGAATGTGCGGCCGCTCCTGGAAGGCAAGGCCAAGGCGATGGTGGTGCTGGGCAGCCGCCAGGAGGCCGTGCGCTGGCAGTTGGCGATCAACCGATACATCGCGGACCGAGGCTACAGGCTGGGGACTCTCGTCGCCTTTTCGGGCGAGGTGAACGACAAGGAATCCGGCTCCGAACCGTTCACCGAGGCGAGCCCGGAGTTGAACCCCGGCCTGAAGGGGCGCGACATCCGCGACGCCTTCGCCGGGCCAGACTACCACCTGCTGCTGGTCGCCAACAAGTTCCAGACCGGTTTCGACCAGCCGCTGCTGTGCGGCATGTATGTCGATCGCCGGCTGGCCGGCATCCAGGCGGTGCAGACCCTTTCGCGCCTGAACCGCGCCCACCCAGGCAAGGACACGACCTACATCCTCGACTTCGTGAACAGTTCGGACGAGGTTCTGAAGGCGTTCCAGACCTACCACGAGACGGCGGAACTGGAGAGCGCGACCGACCCCAACCTAATCTTCGACATCCGGGCGAAGCTCGACGCCGCCGGGCACTACGACGATTTCGAGGTCGAGCGCGTCGTCCGCGTCGAACTTGATCCGAACGGGAAGCAATCGGAACTGATCGCCGCGATCGAGCCCGTGGCGGATCGGCTGCTGAAGGCCTTCAACGGCGCCAAACAGGCCCATATCACTGCCCAGGCGACCGGGAACGAGAAGGCCATGACCGAGGCACTAGACCACATGTCTGCCCTGGACCTCTTCAAGGGCGACATGGCCGCCTACTTGCGGCTCTACAGCTTCCTGAGCCAGATCGTCGACTACGGCAGCACCGACGTCGAGAAGCGCGCGATCTTCTACCGCCGCCTGCTGCCGCTTCTGGCCTTCGGGCGGGAACGCCAGGGGGTCGATCTCACCGGCGTTCGGTTGACCCACCACTCGTTGAAGGATCAGGGCCAGCGGGACCTGCTCTACCCCGCCGGCGAGGCCCCGAAGCTGACCGGCGTCGCCGAGGCCGGCTCCGGAGGTATCCACGAGAAGGAAAAGGCGCTCCTCGACGAGATTATCGCACGGGTCAACGACCTCTTCGAGGGCGACCTGACCGACGACGACAAGCTGGTTTACGTCAACGACGTCATCAAGGGGAAGCTGCTGGAGTCCGAGGAACTGGCGACCCAGGCCCGCAACAACACCAAGGCCCAGTTTGCCAATTCGCCGACCCTACGGGACGAGATGATGAACGCCATCATGGACGCCCTGGCGGCGCATCAGGCCATGAGTAAGCAGGCGCTGGACTCGCAACGCGTGCGCGACGACATGAAGGACGTGCTGCTGGGGCCTGGGCAGCTTTACGAGGCCCTTCGGGATCGCGGCGCAGAAGACTGAGCGCCCCCGGCTGACGAATCCATATCGCCGTCCCCAACCGAGGCGACGACCATGGAAACCCGCACCGCCAAACCCGCTCTAATGTCTATCCAGGCGTTCTGCGCCTGGGCCGCAATCGGCCGAACTAAAGTCTATGAGGAGATCGAGGCTGGAACGCTCAAGACGGTCCTGATCGGCCGTCGCCGGCTCGTCCCTGTAACGGAGGCCGAACGCTGGCTGGAGGGCTATCTCAATGCCTGATCGTTCGAATGCCGGATTCCGTCCGATGAAGCGGGCCTCCAGAACCGCACCCTTGGATAGGGAGGGCGATGAGAAGGCCATGACCGAGGCCATCGCCTGGTTTCGAGATCGCGGCTTCGAGGTCTATCGCCCTTCGCCCATCCAACTGAAATGCGGTCCCATCAGCTACTATCCCTCCACCGGCACTATCGTCCGAGATGGGTCTGGCAAGGAGCCAGAAAGGGGGCTCTCGGCCCTCGCGCGCATTCTCAACGAGGTGATGCCGACGCGGGACGACGAGCCCGGTGTGATCCGGTTGCCGACCGAGTGATCGCTGGACCACTCGACGCCTGTTGAAATTGCGAACGCATTGACAGTGTGCGATTTTCGCGGAGCAGGGGGTGCATCTGAACACCCGCCGATCACCCCCTGAACACCGCCCCTACGCTTTCCCATCCCTACCCTATCGCTACCCCAACGGGCGATAAGCCCCATCCCCGCGCTTTGCGCCGGGAGAACCATTGAGGAGGGGTGCCGCGCCGCCCTCGGCTGTAGGGGGCCAACCGGCTTATTTCCGCAATGACGACAGATCGTTAGATGCGCGGATTTCCAGTTTCCCTCTCAGGACTTCCAGTTTCGGCGGTTCAGATTTCAAGCCGTCGCAGCCCTTCCCGAATCCTGGCGTGGACCATGAAACGATCATCATAGGCGACCTGTCCGCGTCCCTCGCGGATGGCGAAGGCAAGCGGATGGTCTTCCAGAAACCCGGCCAATGCCGCAGGCCCCAGTTCCGTGGACAGCCCTGACCGCTTGCCGACCACCAGTCCCTGGCGACGGGGAGATCGAACGATCAGATCAGAGGCGTTCATCGAGCCTGGCCCGTCGCCCGGGATACTGACTTCTTCGTGGGGCCCGAGGCCTTTGAACAGGTATTGGAACAGTTCCCACTGCCTCACCACCTCCGCATCCTGCCGAAGGCGCTCCGACTTGAGATCGACGGTCTGCACACGTTGATTTCGCGAGAGGCGCATGACCGGTCGACCAGAGATCGTCTCCACCGCCCGCTCGGCCCACCGCACCAGTTGCAGGCCGTATTCCCAGCTGAGGTTCATGACGATGTGCGAATGGTCGCCTAGCTTGGAACCGCGCTCCCGGACCCAAAACCACGATTGCGACAGACCACGGGCCTGGCGCCACTTCCGAAACAGCTCAGTGAAACGCTTGTGGGCCTCCCATGCCGCTGCGCCGGACAGGCCAAGAGATCCCCATGAGATTGTGAGCATGGACGCCATGACCTCACCGTTGAGGTTTGCCAGAGCCACCCCCTTGTAGGTTTTCCAGAATTCCCGTGCCGTCAGGTGGTGCGTTCGCCGTAGCGGCTTTGATTGACGAACGGGGACACAGGCCAAGGCCAGCGAGCTAGACGCGCCCTCAAACCCTCGCCGTCGTCCCTGGCGATCAATGAGGTCAATTCCCGCTCGCCTAGCCCATTCGGCATAGTCCGCGGCGCTGTCGAAGTCCGATCTCTGCACGGCACATCTCCTGCGGGCCAATGCTGCGGCCCCTGAGATATAGCGTTCACGGCGGAAACCGACCACGAGCGGCCGTCTGGTGACCCCCTTGCCGATACTTCGCCGCGCTTCGAGCGAACCCGGGGGACCACAGGAGAAGAGGTCATCATGAATGGTTCCGCGCCCGATCAACTGCCGCTAGTTCCCGAGGCCACGCTTCGAAAGCATGGCGCGTTCGTCGGCTACGACACACGCTTTCGCGCCTGCGCTCGGCTGCTGCAATCGCTTCATCGCGAAGCTCTGGGCCTGCCGATGGGCGGCTTCATCGACGGCGCGGGCAAGCGCCGGCGCTACGGACATCTCGTCGGTCAGGCCGATGCTGCGGCCGGCGCGAACTTCCTGAACGAGGACATCCTGCGCTTCACGGCCAAAACCCTCGCCTACCGCGAGCCCGGGGCGCTGATCGAGGATCGCCGCGTCTATGGAAATCTGCTGGCCTCCATGCCTCTCGCCTTCAACCTGTTCGGAGCCCTTAAGCTGGATGACGATCTGGCGGATCGCTGGGTGCGGGAAATCTATCCGGCCTTCGAAGGCAAGGTGAGCCACATCCAGTTCGAGCACTCTCCCGGGCGGGGGGAGAGCCGCTTCACCGATGACGGGACGGCCTTCGATGTCTTCGTCAGCCTTCGCCTCGACGACGGCCGAAAGGCGTTCCTGGCGATCGAGGTCAAATACAGCGAGGGCATGGCCGAGGCCGAGCCCCGGATGCGGCCTCGCTACGACGAGCTCTCGGTCCAGTCCGGCCTTTATTTCAACGCCGACGACCCGGCGCTGCGCCGAAACCCTGTCCAGCAGCTGTGGCGCCAGCATATGCTGGCCCAGGCCATGGTGATGAGCGGGCTCTACGATACTGGAGCCTTCCTCATCATCGGCCCTGAGCGAAACGGAGAAGTCCAGCGGGCCTCTCATCGCTACGCGGCGATGCTGAAAGGGGCAGACGGAGCGGTGCCGTTTGAGGTCATCACGCTCGAGACTGCGATCGCCGCCGTGGCGCTGGCGGGGAACACGGCCCATGCCGCCGCCCTGACCCATCGCTACACGGACTTCGGACCGGTTCACGCGCTGATCTAATGGGATGGCCGAAACTGAAGGCTCGCCCTGGCGAGCCTTCACCCTCGGCTTTCCCAATGGGGCGGCGCGTCAATCCTCGCCGTCAGGCGCGACCAAATCCATGTGGGTGACGCCGAGCGCTTGAGCCAACTCATACAAGGATACGATGGTCGGGTTCCGGCGGCCGTTCTCCAAGCCGGAGATGTAGAATTGGCTGAAGCCTGACAGCTCCGCCAGTTGCTCCTGGGTCAAGCCGTTGGCGACCCTGATCCGTCGCACATTCCGCCCAACCAGCCGCCGCATGTCCATCGCCGGCAAGGTCGCGGGCGAGGGTTGTTTGGTTTAACAACTATAGTTTATTTGCTCCGAGGACTTAGGGGGCGTGATGACGAAGTTGGAAGCGTTAGAGCGATTAGCGCGTCTTAAGGACGCGGGCGCTCTGACTGACGAGGAGTTCGCCAGCGAAAAGGCTAAGATACTAGCGCGCGACGACGAACCTCCGGCGCCTGCCCTGACTGGGATGAGCGCGGACCCGGTGCAGAGCGCACCTCTCACGTCCGAACCTGCAGCTAGTCCCTTCACGTCCGTCACGAGTCCAAGGACGGCCATAGACCTGGCCAGCAGGGCGTGGGCGAGCGTGGTCGGGCTCATCGCAGGAAGCGTCGTCGGCGGAGTCGCGAGCATCGCTGCCATTGGCGGAGGTCGCGCACCGATACTGATGTCCGGCACGGAGGGCGCCATCGTCTTGGGCGTCATGTTCGTGGTGAACACGACTCTCGTGATCCTCTTCGGATGGCTGACGGCTCGTAGGCACAGCCTCGTCGGGGCCTGGCTCTTGCTGCTTTCAAGCGCCAGTTCCCTGATCTTCGTCCTGGCTGACGATCCGATGCAGGACGGCCTCTATGTGCTTGTTGGACTGGTCGCTTTCAGCGGCATGGCCACCTGGTATGCAGGGCAGGCCCTCCGGGGTGTCCTCGCGCTGCGCCGTTTCTCAAGGCAGCCTGGCGGCCGAGAGGCGATCAACTCGGCCAAGGCGAAGGTTGAACAAGAGCGCGCCTCGCAACCTCGTCCAACGGCGCGGGAAGCCTTGGCCATCGGTATGGAAACCTCCCGCCCGATCCGTCGCGTCATCACCGGCGTCGGCTTGATGATGATGGCGGGCGTTCTGCTGGTTGGCGGGCTGTTCTGGTGGCTGCACCTCCGAGAGCCGCGAACGGCGATGGACCTGGCCGTCGAGCAGCAGCGAGTGGAACAGGCCGCGAGGGCGAGCGTCGGTGAGCCGCAGGCGGCAGCGCTAACACCAGCTGAGACCCTGCAAGCCAGCGACTTGATCGGTGTCTGGCTGAGCGAGGGCGAGTTCCAGGCCGGAGGGTCCTGTGACGAGGGGCTGGAGATGAGCTTCGCGGCCGACGGCAGCTACCACGATTTCGGGAATAGCGGCACGTGGTCACTGGTTGGCTCTACGCTCACGCTAGACCTCCAGGAATGGGAGGGGTTCGCGGGCGAGGGGGAGCCGCCGTTCTATCAACGACGCCTCACGGTGACGCGTGCGTCATCCGATCGACTCCTACTTCAAGAAGCCTTCCAGCCGGCCTACGGCATCGTCCGCTGCGGATCATAGAGATGAAGAAGTCACCGACACTGGGCCTAGCGGCCATGGTTGGGGCCGCATCACTATTGCCGGCTTGCTCGAGCCGCGCGGATGAGGAGGCGATCCTGACTGCCTTCGAAGCCGTGTGCGCTGACCCCTCGATCTCCGTCTATGGGGACATTTCCTGCTCCAACTCCACGATCACCTGTCTCGTGTCCGCCGAAGTGAGCCCGGCCGAGCAGATGAACGGCTACACCCGCAAATACGCGCTCGCCGTCGAATGGGTCATTTCCCCCAGATCACCCGACGCCTTCGTTCAGCACGTCGATGGCAGCGGGCTCTTCGTCGCCGCCTTAGGCCCGAGCGGCTGGGTGATAGTCCCCTCCGGCCCGAATAACTCCTGCGCATACTGACCGGGTACCGAGGAGACATTTCTGGCCAGCGGCAGTGAAACCGTTCGGGTGATTATTCCCCTCCCGCTCCTTCGAAGGCTTCTAACCAACGCACGGCTGCAAGGGACTCTGCGCGGGACCGCCTTCGAGATCGACTTCCGTCCCGTGGTTCGCATCGCCGCCCCGGGGATCGACGCGGTCTGGCTTCTGAGCGAACTCGACCCGGACGATCTGGACACTGGCCATGGCATTGCGGACTACGGACTTGGTCCAGAGGTCGGCGCGATTTCGCTCGCAGAACTGAGGGACGTGAAGGGAGAGGTCGGCCAAGCGCTGGAGGTCGATGACGCCTTCACCGCCGAGCATACGATCAAGGGCTACGTCGCTGTGATGACAACTGCATCAGCCGATTGATCCCTGCCCAGTTCATCGTTCGCGGCAGCCTTACCGCCCATGCAATGACGCCCCCACTCCGCCATCATCGCGCGACGGCGTTCGAGCGCATCGCTGCGCCGGTAGGCCTGTTCAGCCTGGTCGCCAATTCGGTGGGCCAAAGCTTGTTCTGCCAACTCGCGCGGGTAATTCGTCTGGTCGCCCGCCCAATCGCGGAACGCGCTACGGAACCCGTGCGGCGTACAGTCCTTCACGGCCAGCCGAGCGAGAAGTTGTTTGAACGCCATATCTGACAGCGGGCGTCCCAGCTTCTGCCCTGGGAAGATCAACCCGGCCTCAGTATCGGTTGCGGGCTGGAGCGCGTGGAGGATCGCCACGGCCTGATCAGACAGGGGCACACGGTGCTCATGCCCTGCCTTCATACGAGAACCAGGGATCGTCCAAACCTTCGCCTTAAAGTCGATCTCGCTCCAGTCGGCCTCACGAATCTCACCTGAGCGGCCGGCCGTCAGGATCAGGTACATCAGCGCCTTCGCGGCCGTCGCGTCGCGCCCGGCAAGATTTTTCATCAGCGCAGGGATGTCCGCATAGGCCATCGCCTTGTGATGGCCCCGCTGGAGGCGTGGGGTGCGCGCCAGCAGATGATCGAGATGACCATTCCAGCGCGCCGGGTTCTCGCCGGAGCGCCAGCCCTGAGCCTTGGCCGCATTCAGCACCCGCTCGATGTAGCCGCGCGCCATCTTGGCGGTTTCGGCCTTACTCACCCAAATCGGCTTGAGCACGGCCAGGACATCCTCCGTCGAGACATTGTCGACCCGGATAGGCCGCAGGGGAGCGGCGTAAACCTCTAGAGCGCGTTTTCGCCGCGCGAGACTCTTGTTGGAACGGACACCGCCGGCGTTGTCCTTGAGCCAACCATCGGCGACCTCACCGAAAGTCGGCCGCTCACGCAGCGCCCTACGCGCTCCGATCGGATCCTCGCCGGCCGCTAGCGCCTTGAGCGCCGCCGAGGCGAGCGCCCGCGCTTCCTTGAGGTCCACGGCCCGGGTGGAGCCAAGGCCCATCTCGCGCAGCTTGCCCGGTCCCGCCGCACCGGGCCGTTTCCAGCGATAGATGAAGACCCATCGCTTAGCGCCGCTTGGATCGACAACGAGATAGAGGTTGTTACCATCGCTGTGGCGACCGGGCCGCTTCTCAGTTTCTACTCTCCGAGCGGCCAGTCTGTTCACCGACCTTCCGACCGAGACACGCTTCGCCATGAGACGCTTTCACCCAAACATCCACCCCAACAGTTGACGCGGATTGCGACGACCAAGGCGGAACCTCAGCGGACAATGTGCCAGAAAATGCGTTTCTTTTCAAAGACACTAGCGGGCTCCGACGGCCACTGGCGAACGTCAGTTTGGGGCGTGTCGGGTGCGCCATCGTCATTAGACGAATCAAACGCTTGCGAAGCTCCGTCTGGTTTCAGTGCTGTCTCGATTGTCGGAACGGCGACCAGTGCCGCGACCGAGGCCGTCATGATCGGTTCGCAGGAAACGAGACACGGATAGCCGTAAGCCACCCAGCGAGTGATTGCCCCTGACACAGGATGGCCCGCCCCTGATCGTACAGTTCACCGACGCTTTTTATCCGGGCGGTGCCGAAGGGGTGGTTCGTCACGGCGCAGGCCTTGTCGCGGCCCCCGATCGGGCGCGCGCTGCCCGGCTCGTAGAACCACATGGGCGGCCCGGAAATTGCCGCCTTGACTATCCAGGATTGTGCTTTTGACAGGCATTAGCCATGGCAATGGATCACAGCCAGTATCCGTCCGTCTGAGACCGCCCTCCGCACCGCCGAGTACCAAATATTGGGGAGGCACTACATGACGATTCACGCTATAAGCGAAACCATAACGCATAACCGGGGGGTTAGCAGTGTGTATGGCCCAGCCGAAGGGCCCCGCCGGGGAAATATTGCCGTCGGCTGCCTATGTTCTTGGGTGGTGTGAATTCTCAACGACGCCCGCAGCGGTCGTTACGCGAGATCAGGGAATACTTTGGGCCAACAACGCAGGACGGGACCTGATCTCGTCTGGGTTGTATTTTCGGAAGGTGCGGGGGCGGATTAGCTGCGTCGACAGCCGGCAAGAACCTGATCTGAAGGCCTTTGTGCGCGACCTGGCCGAGCCGCGCGTCTGGGCCTACAGGGGCAATGAAGACCATATTCTGGTCCGTGGGGACCTGACCGTGCCGGCCGGACTCGTTCCAGCCGTGGGCCTGAGTTTCTTCGTCGCGACGCCCGCGGCCGAATATCTGTGGGCGGACCTGAGCAAGATTTTCGGCCTGACGGCGGCCGAGGCATCCATCATCAAGCGCCTTGTGCACGGCGAGCGCGTCGACAACCTGGCAGAGGCGCTCGAGCTTTCGGTCGAAACCGTTCGGACGCATATAAGACGCAGCTACGTAAAGCTTGGCGTGGGGAGCCGGGAGGAGCTGTTCTCCGCGGTGAGCCCCTTCCGGATTCGCTGAATTCGCCCCGAGGGCCCCCCCCCGTATTTCCCCCTCCAGGAGCGGCACGACGGGGCCTGTCTGGATGGCGAATCGCCGTTGCCGGACGGATTCAGGGACGATCCCGACGACCCAATTGACTCAATCCATGGATGAATTCGCCAACCCTACTCAACACTGGGGATGCCCAGTGAACACTGGTTGGCATACGGTGACGTTAAGGAAGCATTAGCTTTCTTTCTTGGGGGGAGGCTGCGGGCGACCGCATCTCTCAAACTTTCCGAAGATCCGGCTCAGGCCGGTTTCCAGGCCCGGTGGGAGACCCTGCCGAGCGATCGAGTCTCCGTGTCCATGTGGTCACGGAACCTCTGCCTGCGGGCATAGCAAGGGTGGCCTTCGGGTCAGGAGTGCAGGGCGTGTTGATGCGTAAGGGGGCCTTGATGCTGTTAGCGCCCATCGCGACCCTGGCGGCAGCGGCGGCTCATGCACAGTCGGCCCAATCCAACATCATTGTTCAGGCGTCGGTCACGCCGGCCTGCGGCATCGCCAATCCATCACAGGCCGTCACCCTGGGGGAGATCGCCGTCAGTGCCACGGGCCAGGTCGCCGGCCAGGTGTCCAATCAGGACTTCGGCAACATCTGGTGCAACGCTACCGGAAATTCGATCGCGATCGCACTGACCGCCCTGACGACGCCAAACGGCTCGGCAGACGCCACCTTCACCAATGTGGTCCAGTTCGAGGTGACCTCGACCAACCCCAGCTTCGTTGGGCTGACGGCGAGTTCAGCCGCCTCGACGCCGCTCGTGATTTCAGGCCTCCCGGCCTTCGAGACCGGAACCGGGGTCTTCGACGACTACACCATCACCACGATTGCGGACCCTGCCCACCGGCCGATCGCCGGTGCCTATGAGGGCGCGATCCTGGTCACAGTCACCCCCGGCACATGAGGCCGGCACACCCTTTCGGGCCGACGGATGTTCCTGAAGCCCGATTTTCTGACCGGTCCGACCGGTCGTCCACCGGGACCCGTCGGGCCCACCTCTAACTGGAGACGACAATGCGTACTCTTATTCTCGCCGCTTCAGCCCTGACGCTGTTGGCGGCTCCGGCTTTCGCCCAGTCAACGGCGAGCAACTCAGTCACACTGAGCTCGACCGTCGCACCGGCCTGTGGCGTTGGAAACCACATCGGAGGCCCCGGGACCGCTGCCGGCTGGACCCAGTACTCCGGCCCGATCGACATCGGCTCCCTGGCCGACGGCAACGGCCAGTTCCTCACGGCGATCAACCTGACGAACGTCAGCTTCGGTAACCTGTGGTGCAACGCGGCGGCCGATGTTTCAATCTCGGTCCAGCCGCTGTCGACGACCAACAGCACGACCGACACCGGCTCGTTCCGCAACAGCTTCGATGTGTCGGTTCAGACCGACGCCGCCCACTACACCGGCCGAGCGGAGGATTTCGTGATCACGGCCCAGGGCGGCGCTGCTCCCGAAGTCATCTCCGGCACCATTGGGCGGGCCTTTGAAACGGGAACCGGTCGCTACGGCGGCCTCGATTCGATCACCGTCCTGCCCGAAGGCCGCGGTGCGGCGGGTGGCTATTACCGTCCGGTCGCGGGGGCCTACACCTCCGTGATCACGATCACGGCGACCACCTCCTAGGCGCGTCGGCCCGGGAGCGGCAGCGCCGCTCCCGGGCCATGCCTCTTTCTGCGCTTCACCGAGAACGGCACGCCCGACCCATGCCTCGACCCTTCAACAAGCTGATCGCCTGTCTGGTGACCGCAACTGCGGTCAGCTGGGCCGGTTCCGCTTTGGCGGCCGACCCACTGGCCGCGCTCGGTGGTGGCTACACAGCCGGCGACGCCCCGCTCGGGGAGCCGACGGAATTGCACATTGACCTTCGCGGTGAAGTGGCTCCCCGTTGCGACCTGGTGACACCACCCGTGTTCGGCGGTCGCCTGGATTTCAATCGCGCCGGAGCCATTCAGTCCGCCTTCAGGATCGACTGCAACACGCCCTTCACCTTGCGTGTCCGCTCGCGCCACGGGGCCTTTGCGAGTACTGACCCGACCCCCGGAGTTGCGGAAGCGACGCCGTACGAGGTCGGTGTCGAGGTCGGAACGGATTCCGGTCGTCAGAATCTCGGGTGGTGCGCCTCGACGATGCTCAGCGAGGACGGATCGGCGGCCTGTGGTTTCGGCCCGGCGGCGACGGATCGCGGCTGGTCGTCGCAGGACGCGATCGCCATCGACCAGTCGGGGACCATTCGCGTTCGCTGGGATGCACCGGACGCCGATGCGCCCCGTCTGGGGTCTTACAGCGACATCATCGTCATCCAGCTGGAGGTGCGCGCGTGATCATCGCCAGACACCCCGGCAGCCGGTCAGAAATCTGGCCCAGGAGGCGGGCGTGAGAACCGACCTTCTTTGTCTTGTGGCGGCGGGATTCTGCGTGACCGCAGGGGCGGCCTCAGCCCAAAGTGCGGCATCTGCCAACATCCAAACGACCGTAGCCCCGTATTGCGCATCGCTGGAGCCAGGATCGCCATCGTCCCTGGCCCTGGACTCCCTCGTCGGACCGACGGGCCAGCTGTCCTCCGACTTTTCCGGAACAACCTCCTACAGTCTCACCGGCTATTACTGCAACGCGCGGGCCGAGATCACGCTGACGGCGTCGCCGTTGCGCCCGTCGGCACCGGTCACCGTATCTGATGTTGCGTCCTTTACCGACCGCGTGGACTACACCGCAGCGCTGGCCTGGGACGATGTGAGCCTCGAGGTTCTGAGCGCCACCGAATCTCCCGCGCAGACGACGACCAGCGAGGCCAATATCGGCACCCTGACCGTCACGGTGTCAGCGCCCATCACCGCGAACAACAGGCGCCCCGTCGCCGCCACCTATGAGGCGGCCGTCACCCTCACAATCGCGCCGGTCGCGTGAGAAGGAGACGCGGACCCATGAGACCCCTCCTTCTGGCCCCGGCCCCGGTAGCGGCATTGCTCCTGGCAGGTTCAGGTGCCGCCCTGGCCCAGACCGCCGACATCCAGATCGACGCCCATGTGACCCAGTCCTGCGTGCTGGGAAGCCCGTCGGCGACGGAACTCGATCTGGGCGATCTGACGGGCCCGGACGGACGACTTTCGGCCGCCCTGGCAAGTGGCGCGCCGTCCCTCACGACGACGATTGACGTCGCCTATTGCAATACGCCCAGCACCCTGTCGCTCGACGCGTCGCCCCTCGGCCTGGACGTGACCCCCGGCTATACGACACCCGCCGGATTCGCACGGCTGATCACATATGACGCGACCCTGACCGGGTGGCCCACAGTTCTGGTCGATCGACCTGTTGTAGGGGACTCCGCCAAGACGGCACTGGCGCCTGCCGCCCACGCGGCATCGACCCTGCACCTGTCCATATCGCGGCTGGAGACGTTGAATGCCGCCGGCACCGGTGCCAACGCCTCGGCGGTCGTGGAAGCTGGATCCTATTCCGGCACGATCATCATCGGAATCACGGTGCAGTAGGTATGCGGTCCTTTCTCGCCATATCCGGTCTATGCGCAGCGACCTTCGCCTTGGCGGTCTCGACGGTGCCGGCGATGGCGCAGCAGCATTCCGTCACGGTTTCTGGTCAGGCGGATCAGATGTGCACCCTTGGAACACCCGAGCTGGGTGTGGGTGCCATAGAGAACTTCAACAATCCGTCTGGGTCGGTGTTCTCCATCACCGATCTTGCTGATGCGACCACCCTCAGCACCCGAGGCGCGCGCATCACCGTCTCCATGCAGGCCATGTGCACCAGCCTGCACCGGGTAGAGATTTCCAGCGACGGCGACGGCCTCTGGCGCGTCGGCGGTGCGACAGTCCCTCTGGGGATTGCCGATGCCGTACCCTATCGCGCCGTCCTGTTTTGGGCCGCAGAGGAATCCAGCTTCGACGCCCAGGCCCAGACCCGCCAGGTTCACCGGATGGAGGCGCTCGTCGGACATCCGGCCACGGGCGAAATGCTGCTCCAGTTCGAAATTCAGGCCGGTGAAACCAATGCGGGCTTCGGCGTGCCCCTGGTCGCCGGCGACTATTCGGATGTCCTTCGCGTCACGTTGGAGGTGCAGTGATGTTCAACCGTGCCGCCCCACTTCTTCTCCTCGTCGGACTCCTGGCGGCGGCAAGTCCCTCGCTTGCCAGAGCCGGGATGACGCAGGAACGTGACCAGATCATCCTGGAAGGCACCGTCGCGGCCGGGTGCCTGATGGCCGCGGCCGAGGCGACCTTCATCGGCAATGCGACCGTCACCGATCTGGGGCCCGGCCGGGCAAGTGTCGTGATCAATGATCTCGTCGACGAAAACGGCCTGCCAACGGGGGCCGAAATCGTTTTGACCCTGCCGGCGACCTGCAACCAGTCCAATATTCTCAGGCTGTCCAGCCTGAACGGGGGGCTCGCCAACAGCGACCGGGGAGAAGGCGGGCCTTTCCGCAACGACCTGCCCTACACCATCAGCATCGACTGGGGGGGGCAGACCCAAACGATTTCAAGTGATGAGGGTGCCTTGACGGTGGCGTTTGCCAATGCCGGGCGGGGCGAGATCGTGATCACGATCCGGATTCCGGCGGGGGGCGATCCCCTGACCGCCGGTGCCTATTCCGACCAACTCATTCTCGAACTGGGAGCTGCCGCTTGAGGCCGGATCTGACGATGACCCACCGTATGATCGCCGTCGACGTCGGCGCGGGCTTTGCCGTTCTGGGAAGCCTCCGCAAGATCGTACCTGGTGCCCTGGCCGGTCTCGGCCTGTTTTTCGTCGCCGGAGCTGTGTCTGCCGATGAGCCGGTCGAGTTGTCCGGGGACGCCGACCCGATCTGTCACTTCATGGGTAGCTGGTCCGCCGTCAGCTCGGCTGGGGGGGCGTCGAGGGACGATCTCTTCGGATCGACATGGTCCATCCCATCGACGGCGTTTGCCGGAACCGATGGTACTGCCGTGCAGGGCTCGGACTATACTCTGACGCTTCGTACAGACGCCTCCTGCAATACATCGCACGCAATCAGTGTCTTCAGCGCGCGCGGCGGCCTGTCGGCTGTGGATGATGGCTCGGCCCCCCCCTCCGGTTTCGCCAATCGGCGCCCGATGATCTATTCCGCCTACTGGAGCGACGGCGCGGGAGGGGCCTATGGCCCCGCGTCGTCCCAGGTGCGGGATTTCAGTCCCGTCGGGCCCAACTCGACCGCCAATGCTAGCTTTTACCCATCCGAAACCTGGCCTGCGCCTGGAGAGCGTGAATTCGAACTCCGGCTCACGCTCGAGCGTCCGAGCGTTTCTCAGCCGATGGCGGCTGGATCTTACCGAGAAACCGTCACCATCACCCTGCTGGCATCGCCTTGACGACGACGAGCCCCGGGGCCGTCGGGGGCGGAAGAGATTGCTCGTGGCCACGTCCCGGCCACGATGTGTAAAAGATATCAATGGGTTGCCCTCTGGCAGGCAAGAGTGAGTCCGGTGGGACTGGGGAGATTTGTTATGCGTTCATCGGTCCGAGCCCTGGCCTCGGGATTGGCGGCGGTGGCGGCCCTGGCACTGGCGGGGATCGTCTGGGCCATGACGGTTCAGCCCGTTGCTGTTGAGCTCACGACGACAGGAAGAGGGATGAGCGCCCCGATCCGCGTCGAGAACGACGGACCCAGCCCGCTGCCGGTCGAGGTGCGGATCGTCGAGACCGATTTTGACCTCAGTTCGGTCAGGGCGTCAGACCGTTTGAGCGACAACATTCTTGTCTTCCCACCTCAGGCGATCATCCCGCCCGGTGAGACGCAGGTGTTTCGCCTGCAGTACGTCGGCGAACCCGACCCCGATACGAGCCGTCACTTCTACGCGGAGGTGTCACAGCAACCCGTCGAGTTGCCGGAAGGCCAGTCCGCCATACAGATTCTGTACAATTTCCAGGTGATGGTGAACGTGGCGTCTGCAACAGCAGGTCAGCCGCAGTTGTCGGTGAGCGGCACCGAGATCGCCACCAACGGCGAGGGCCAGCCCGTCGCCGCGTTTACGGTTCGCAATGACGGTCGCAACTACGGCTATCTGAGCCGGACCGAAATCACCATTCGTCATAATGATCCGGCGGGCCGTGAAGTCCTGCGCCGGACGCTGTCGTCCAATGACATCCAGCAGTTGATCGGCTTCGGTCTGGTCGGCCCTCTCATGTCGCGTCGCTTTGTGGTGCCCATCCAGCTTGAATCCAGCGAGGGCACCGTTGAGGTCACGCTGTCTCAGCGCGGTCGATGAAACATGAAACGGGCAGACAGCAAGGCTTGGACGAGGCTGGGGACTGCGCTCCTGCCTGTTCTGACACTGGCGGCACCGATCTGGAGCGGGTCGTTGCAGACACGGGCCTGTGCATCGGAGCTCGTTAAGCAGGGCACCAAGTCGAACGCCGAAAGCCGGTCTCGCGGCGAACGGCGAAAGGGTGAAAATGACACCCGTCCAGAGACCGAACGGACGGCTTCCACCCTGAGATTTGTCTCGCCGGCGGCGCTCGCCGCTCAGGTCACGCCACAGCTGAACACGTCCGGCCAGACCTTGACCATTGTGGTGCCGCTGAAGGACGGCGAGGTCTATCTGGGCGACGTCGAGGTGCGGGTTGCCCCGGACGACAGTATCGAGGTCGCGGCGGATCAGGTCTTCGCCCTGCTGGCCCAGAGGCTTGAACCCTCAGCGATTGCACCGCTTCAGTCACTGGCCGGCCCCGGCGCATTCGTTCCCCTGGCGCAGTTCGCGTCCGCGGGCGCGCCACTCTCCTTCAACCCCCGGACGCTCGAACTTGACATCAGCCTGCCGGCGGCGGTGCGCGCGCGGCAGTCCATTGGACTGGCTGACCTGGATCGGTCGATCTACGGCGAGTTCGTCGCACCGGAGGCCGTGTCGGCCTATGTGAATATCCGCGCGGCAGTTGACTACGTTCACGAGGGCTTCTCGGGGAATGGGTTCAGCGATCCGCTCTTCCTGTTCGATGGGGCGACGCGCCTGGGCCCGGTCGTGCTTGAATCCGAAGCAAGCTGGAACGAGCGCGACTTCCGACGCGAAGGCACGCGCTTCGTCTATGACGATATAGAGCGGTTGAACCGATGGACCCTGGGTGACCTGCTGCCTCAGGGGCGGGGTTTCCAGGGGGTCGACGATGTCGCCGGCCTGGGCCTGGAGCGATCGTACGGGCTGCTCGACCCACAACGGAATACGACTCCACGCGGGGGACGCACCTTTACCCTGGATCGCGAGGCGACCGTTGAGGCCTACATCAATGGTCGGGTCATTCGGACGATCCGGCTGCAGCCAGGGACCTACGACGTCAGCAACTTCCCCTTCATCCAGGGATCAAATGATGTCGATCTCGTCATCTCCGACAGTTCGGGGCGGCGCGATGTGATCTCTTTCTCCCTGTTCATTGACCGCAGCCAGCTCGGTCGCGGGCTTTCGGAGTATGGGGCTTATATCGGGGTCGATACGGATCGTGTGGCCGGCTCGATCGACTATTCGAATGACTTCGCCATGTCGGGCTTCTACCGGCGCGGCGTGACTGACGACCTGACCCTGGGGGCAAACCTTCAGCACAACCAAGGTGGATCCCTGTTCGGCACCGAGCTGGTCTGGGGATCGCCCATCGGGACTTTTGGCGCAGATTTCGGCTATAGCGACCTGGATTCGGTCGGTGACGGCTGGGCCGCGAACATCAGCTTCGAGCGCCTGGTCCAGAGCGCGGCAGGAGGCGGTGCGTCGTTCGTCGCCGCGCTGGAGGCGCGAAGCCGCAGGTTCGGCCCGCCGAGCCTGTTCGCACCGGACAACGCCTACGCCTACAACCTCACGGTCGGCTACACGCGCGCCTTTGCGGACAATTCGTTCGCCAGCGTGCAACTACGCTATGCCAACGCCCGCTCCGGGTTCGCGGATGAGCGCTCGGCGCGTGTCAGCTACGGGCGGCGGCTGACCAGTACGGTGAACTTCGTACTGGATCTGGACTGGGCAGAAGGCGGATTCGCGGACGGGACCAGCTTCCGGGTCTCGCTGGTGAGGCGCTTCGGAACCAGCGGATCGGCCCGCGCCGAATACGATTCTCGTGCGGAACGGGGGCGGTTCGGATACCAGACCTCGGGCGGCCGGGGTGTCGGAGCCTGGAGTGCCTCGGGCTCGCTGGATGGCGGCTCCGACGATCTGGGCTTCAACGGCGCGGCAGCCTATGCGGCCAATCGAGCGGAACTCGGGATTGGGCACTCGACCGCCTATTCCCAGACGACCGACGACATCACCGACCAGCGTACCTATCTGCGGGCCGGCACAAGCATCGCTTTCGCCGGCGGACATATCGCCATAGGTCGGCCCATCTCGGACTCCTTCGTGATTGCCCGGCCCTACAACGGCGATCCCGATATCGTCGTCGAGGTCGAGCCCTCTCCAGACGGATTTGATGCCCGCTCGGGCACGTTCGGCCCGGCCCTTTACGGACAGGTGTCGTCCTATTCGCCCCGCAGCGTTATCTTTGACGCGGCTCAGGCCCCCCCAGGATTTGACATCGGATCGGGTTCGCTGAGACTGCTGGCTCCGTATCGTGCCGGCTATCTGGTGAACATCGGTTCCGACTACGGCGTCACGGTCGTCGGCCGGCTGATCGACGTCAACGGAGACCCGCTGACCTTGTTGTCGGGCGTGGCCATCGAGCAAGGCGAGAATGGCCGACGTATTGAGGTCTTCACCAATCGCCAGGGTCTGTTTGGCGCCAGCGGCCTTCGGGCCGGCGTATGGCGGATCGAAATGATCGGGTCGCCACCCAGCGTCTATGAATTGGTTGTGCCCGACACGTCCGATGGTGTCGCGCGCGTCGGCGATCTTCGCCCAACCCAGTAGGAGAGTGACCGTGAAATCCCTCGCAGCGATCCTGGCGGCTTCGGCTGGCCTGACAATGGCGTCGATGGCGAGCGCACAGTGCGTTTCGGTGGATCCTGTCGTGGTCCCACAGGTCCGCATCGATCCGCTGGATGCGGCCGGTCCCGGCGAAGTCGTCCAGCCCTTCGTGCTGAGTTTTCGCAGGGCTGGAGCGGGCTCGGAACCCCTGGCCGTGCGCTACCAGGTCGTGGATGAGGATTCGACCATTGTGTCCAGGGTCGGTCTCACTCAGGGGCCGACGGTGGAATGGTCCAGCAGTGACACCTCGCATGACATCGGGGCCTTTCGAAGCGACGCCTATACTCTATTGCGCACAGGCTCTGCCGTTCTGGGAGAGAATGACACGGTCGCCCAGCGACAGGTCGCCATGCGCGTGACGGATCTGCGCGCCGACCTGGCCGCCGGTGTGTATCGTGAACAGTTCACGGTGCGGTACTGGTGTGGGGATATCGACCAGGGCCTGCCGTTCGAATCGACAGGGATCGTCAGCGTCTCGGTGGCCGTCCCGAATGTCCTGAGCGCCAATATCGCAGGAGCCTCGACTCGCGGAGAAATCGATTTCGCGGATTTTGCACAGCTCTCGAGGCGCCTGGTCGTTTCGGTCCGCAGTACGGGCCCTTACCGGGTAGCGGCGCGCAGTCTGAACGGTGGCGTCATGCTGCGCGAAGGCGGCAACAGCGAGCAGGTGTCGGATCGGATCGGCTACCGAGCGAGCTTCGATGGGCATCTGCTGGACCTGGCGGCAACGTCAGGCCAGTCGGCCGACCGGGCCGGACTTGTCGGCCGTATGATCCCACTTGAGATCGAGGTCGACAGCATCGAGCGCAATCGCGCGGGCTCCTATTTCGACACCCTGTTCATCACCCTGTCCCCCGCCAACTGACGGCCACCGGCCTGACGTTGATCCGGGCGGCGTCGGCAGGCGCGCCGGGCCGACCCACCTGCACAGGACGGGGTTCTAACCCCTCGGCTCGATCCGGACGCTGAGGCTCCTGAAACGATTGGGCTCATCGCCCATGTCGGCCGAAAGACGAACCGTGCGAAGGTCGGCGTGCGGGGAATCGGTCAGAAGTGTTTCGCCGGATGCCGACAGCGGAATCCGCTCGCCATCGGAAATGATGGCGGCGCCCTGCAGGTCCTGCGGGTGCTGGATCATCACACGATAGCCCGACGGGGCGTTACAGAATTCATGGGCTGTACCGAGCGCCACAAGACCCTGGGCATCAGGCGATCCAACGTCCGTATTAAGACGAACACGACAAATTACCGGCACGAATGCTTGCAGTCGAATGACTGAGCTAGCCGAATTCTTGATACCAGTATCCGCATAAGCCGTCGCGCCCATAGACGCGAAGACAATTGCGGCCATTATTGCTCTACGCGACATCACAGATATTCTCCCCCGATATTCGGTTTGCATGAAGATTATCTGGAGACGCTTAATATCCAGCGATTAGACGTGATTATTGCAAGGTAAACAAGGAGATAACCAATTTTGGGTATATCGAAACCTGCGTCGTGATGCCGCCTTACGTGCCGGCCGTGAGGTACCCGGAGCCTGGGCCGGCAAGGCCGAAGTCACCCGCGATATCCCCGATGCGTCCCCTGACGCCGAACAGTCCGACCTGTTCTCGCATCGCTTTGGCCGACGACGGGCGCACCTATCTCCAAAAGATGCATAGCGTTATGGTCGCTCGGAACGCGCCGTATGCCTTGGTGTCGGGCGCGCCGCTTTAATGTTGTCGAGGTGTCTGGGGGAGATATGACCATCGGGCCGGTCTGTCCGCAATGCGACGCCCCCGTCCCCTTCGGGCGGACCCAGTGGTCGCTCGGCAGGGTGTTTTCATGCCGGGGCTGCGATGCCACGCTTGTGATTTCGCGAGGCCGCGCCGGCCTCCAGGGCATTCTCATGTTTACGACGTTCTGGCTGGTCCGGGATCGATTCCCAGCAGAGTGGGGCGGACAGGTCGGCCTTTTCGTCCTCATCGTCGCCGTCGCCCTGCCCCTGACCTGGGTGACGACCCGGGTCCGCCTCGCGTCGGCGAGCTAGACGGAGCGCCGCGACCTGCTGGCCGGCCCTGTCCGGCACCTGCGGCCTTCGCTTGACAGGACGGACTGGGCTTGCGCCACTCCGGTCGTCGAAACCGAGGGACAGAATGAGCGGTCAGGCGCAAGGGCGCGAACGGGGAACGGGGCTGGGAGGTGGCAATTTCGCCGCATGGCTGGCCGGCCGGATCGTCCGTTGGGGCCATCCTCGATCACAGTTGCCGCGCACGGTCCTGCTCATTGCACTGTTCGTTCTATGGCTGATCCTCGGCATTGTCGGCTGGGGGCAGTGGACACAGCGAAGCGGTGGCTGTGACGGCTTCTGCGCCGAGCAGCTCAGCGATTTTCCCTATCTGACCTTGTGGCTCCTGACGCCCCAGGGCGACATCGCCGGCGGCGATGTTCCCCTGACCCTGGATCTGGCCCGTTATTTCGGGGCGGCGATCCCCTTGTTGGGCTTGATTTTTCTGGTCGCTCGCCAGATCGGCGATGCCCTGGCCGAAAGCCTGACCCAGGCCTGGGCGGCTGACCATCTGGTGATCGTGGGCCAGGGCACACAGGCGGTCCAGGCCGCCGAGGCCGCAGCGGCTGAGGCGGCGGCCACCGTCCTGATCGATCCGTCGATCGCCGAGTCCCACGCGGAAGACCTCAACCAGCTCGGCGTCCTGGTGCTGAGGGACGACCTGACGGTGGCGGCACGCAAGGCCGGCCTGAAGCGAGCGCGCCGTGTCGTCGTGGTCGGCGAGGACGTGACCCACAACCTGTCCCTGGCCGGACGCGCTGCCGAGCGCCTGGACGCGGATCGCTCGGACCTTCACGTTCAGATCGAGGACGAGGACGTCCTGGAGATGATGCGCCAGTCGGCGACCGAAGTCCGCGGCTCGGGACCTACGCCCCGACCCTTCTCCCTGGCCGCCGCGGCCGCCAGGTCCGCCAACGAATCCCTGAGACTCTGGGATCGCGACAGGGGCCTGCACGTCGCGGCCGTCGGGTCGGGCCCTTTTTCCCAGGCCATGGTGCGACAGGCGATCTCGCTCGGCTGGCGGATCGGGCGTCCGTCGCCGTGCGTCACTCTGTGGGACCCCACGGGTGAGATCGAGGATCGCTGGACGCGGATGGCCCCCGGCGTGCTGGGCGATCTGTCGCTGATCTATGACCGGCCGGCCTTCGAGATCCGCTTCTCTCGCGCCGCTTCGATCGGAGCCTTTCTGGCCGAGACGACCGACGCCGACGCCTGGGTGGTCGAACACGACGTCGGAACGGCCTGCGCCGCAGCCCTGATGGCGTCCCGCCTGAACGCGGGGCCGCTGGTCGTGGTGTCGGGCGAAGCCGACCTTGGCCGGACCCTGCCCGGTGTTCACACGGCGGTGGCCGGCTTTTCGGCCGGCCTGGCCCGAGCAATTCTGCCGGACGTGGATCTTTGGGCCCAACGTCTGCACGGTGCCTATGAGAGCCGCGGCAAGGAGGGTTACATCGAGCTGGGTGCCTCCGGGTCCGGGGTGCGCTGGTCGGTCCTGGCGGAATCCCTGTGGTCGGCCAACCGGGCGTCCGCGTCCCACATCCCAGTCAAGCTGGCCGACGCGGATGCGGCCGGAGCGGACCCCCGCGACGACCGCGACCTGCTGGAACTTCTGGCGAGGATCGAGCATGATCGCTGGTGCGCCGAGCGCCTCCTGAACGGATGGCGGCCCGGGGATCGCAACAATGTTCACAAGCTGCACCCTGGCCTGATCCTGTGGGCGGATCTGGATGAACCGACCCGCCAGAAGGACCGCGACGGGGTCATCGACGCCTTCCGCGTCGCCAGGCCTCGCCCAGGGTCGAACCTCTAGGGTGCGCTGCGCAAGGTCGGGAGCTCCAGGATCTGGATCGAGAGAAGCGGCTCCAGGCGCGCCCGAAGGTCGCCAGCCTCGTTGTTCATCCACCATCGCTGTGTTCGGACCGGGCGACCGTAACGCGACGGGCGCTCTTGCATTCCCGTCGCTTGCGAGCCGCGCGCCCACGCGTTACGCCAGCGCGCAACGATCAGGAGGCTGGCATGGATCGATCCCGCATCGGCGCGGAGCGCGCGCTGGAAACGCTCGCACAATGGCGCCGGGCCGATGATCCGCGCGAGGCCATATCCCGCACCTTCGTCTTCATGGATTTCAACGCCGCCTTCGGCTTTATGACCCGGGTCGCCCTCAAGGCCGACCAGATGGACCACCACCCCGAGTGGTCCAATGTCTATAATCGGGTCGTGGTCATCCTCACCACTCACGATGCCGATGGTGTGACCGGTCTGGACGTGACCCTGGCCCAGTTCATGGACGATGTCGCCCTCGGCCTGGGATGTGCAGCGTGACGGGGCGGGTCGCCGGCAAGACGGCCTTGATCACGGGAGGCGCCCAGGGCCTCGGGGCGGCTATGGCCCGACTGCTGGCGCGCGAAGGGGCCCAGGTCGCCGTCACCGACGTCAATACCGAGGGGGCGCGGGCTGTCGCCGCCGAGATCAATGCCGAGCACCCGGGTCGAGCTCATGCCTGGGGTCACGACGTCACCGACGAGGCGCGCTGGGCCGAGGTGGTGGCCGAGGTGATTGCCCACTTCGGCAGCCTTTCGGTCCTGGTCAACAATGCCGGTGTCGGCGGGGATCTGGTCTTTGCCGAACAGGACACGGCGGAGAACTGGCAGCGTCAGTTCGACATCAATCTCCGGTCTGTGATGTACGGCTGCAAACACGCCCTGGCGTCCCTACGGGCCTCGGCACCGGCTTCGATCATCAATATTTCCTCGCTGGCCGGCCTGGCCGCCGCTCCGGGGATGGGGGCCTATAACGCCACCAAGGCGGGGGTGTGGATGTATTCCAAGACCATCGCCCTGGAAGAGGCCAAGCTCGGGTCGGATGTGCGCTGCAATTCGGTGCACCCGGTCTTCATCAAGACCGCCATTCTTGATCCGTTCGTAACCCTGGCGGGCGGCGACGAGGCCAAGGCCCACGAAAGACTCATGCGCGGCATTCCCATGCGACGGATCGGCGAACCGGACGATGTCGCCTATGCGGTGCTGTACCTGGCCTCCGACGAGTCCAAGTTCGTGACAGGATCCGAGATCACGATCGACGGCGGTACCCTGGCTCAGTAGGCATCCGTCGGGCAGCGCCCTAGCTGGTCAGGATCGTGCCCAGCAACAACTGCGCGCCGGGTCGCCCCAGAACCTCATTGGTCACGGCCTGAAGCTCGCGAGCCAAACGGTCGGCATCGGGCACTTCGCCCGCAATCATGGCGGCTCCGAAGGTCCGCACCACCTGGCTGCAGGCCGCGCGCAGGCGGGGAACGGACTGGATGGCAGCGGCGCGAAAGGCTTCGTCCGGCACATCGATTCCGGCTTCAACCGAAAGCACGCCGCGGCGGCCACCGGAGCGCACCACCGAGGCGGTGAGGGAGCCCATGCGGGTATAGCTTGGCTGGCTGGCGCTACTGCTGGAAGGACCGCCGGCCTTGGCAACCGCCGGGGCCGCTGCCAGGGCAAGGCTGAGGGTCAGGAGATCGCGGCGCTTCATGGCCCTATCGAACCACGCCCCGGCTAAGGATCGGTTTACGACGCCGGGCCGTTCGCGGACACCAGTCGGATTTCGAACAGATGGGGCCAGTTCTTGCCGGTCACAAACAACCTGCGGGCCTCGGCGTCCCAGGCAATGCCGTTCAGAACGTCATCGCGCGGGCGGACCCGCTGATCGACCGGGAAGAGGTCCGTCAGGTCGATCACGCCGACGACCTGGCCGGTGGCCGGGTCGATGCGCACGATCAGGTCCTGGAGCCAGAGATTGGCCAGGATCTGGCCATCGACCCATTCCAGTTCGTTCAGTCGGCGAACCGTCTGTCCGCGGAAGGTGACGGTTAGTTCGCGCGTCACCTCAAAGGACCCGGGGTCCAGGAAGCGGATAACTGGCGTGCCGTCCGACAGGATCAGCGAGGTGCCGTCGGTGGTCAGGCCCCAGCCCTCGCCCGAATAGCTGAACTCGCCGACTGGAGCGCTGAGATCGTCGGGGTTCCAGATAAAGCCGCGCTGATCGCGCCAGGTCAGGCTGTAGAGGCGGCCGTTCAGCTCCGTCAGCCCCTCACCGAACAAGGTTGGCTCCAGCTCGGTTCGAACCAGGACCGCGCCGTCCTCCAGGCTGACTTCCCGTACGGTCGAGGGAAACTGGCCCGTGCTCTCGAACATCCGCCCATCGACGTAGATCAGGCCCTGGGTGAAGGCACCGGGGTCGTGCGGATAGACAGCGACCACCTCGAACAACTCGACCGGTGGATGCGGCGGTTGTTCGATCGAGGCCGTGGGCGGCGGCTCGGGGGCCGTCTGGGCCGCGACGGCTCCACAACCGCCCACCCACACGACCGCACTGACGAGAGCGGGCAGACGGAACAGGCGGATCATGGCCTCAGCCTCCGGGACGCGCCGCCGCCATGGGCCGAAGGTCCAGATCGCGGAACAGGGCCGTATCCACGTCCTCCTCGGGGTTCGGCGTCGTCAGCAACTTGCCGCCGACGAAGATGGAGTTGGCCCCCGCCAGGAAACAGAGGGCCTGAAGCTCGCGCGTCATCCCTTCGCGCCCGGCCGACAACCGCACCACCGAGGCCGGGCAGACCAGTCGGGCCACCGCCACCGTCCTGACGAACTCGATCGGGTCGATCTCACCTTCGCGGCTGACCTTTTCGCCCAGCGGCGTGCCCGCTACCGGTACCAGAGCGTTGACCGGCAGGCTGTCAGGGTGTTCAGGCAGGGTTGCCAGGGCGTGCAGCAACCCGGCCCGGTCGCGGCGCGTTTCGCCCATGCCGACGATGCCGCCACAGCAGGTTTTCATGCCGGCGTTCCGTACATATTCGAGCGTATCGAGGCGGTCCTGATAGGTCCGGGTCGTCACCACCTGGCCGTAATATTCCGGCCCGCTGTCCAGGTTGTGGTTGTAGTAGTCCAAGCCAGCGGCCTTCAGCTCGGCGGCCTGGGCCGGGGTCAGCATCCCGAGCGTCGCGCAGGTTTCCAGGCCGAGCGCCTTCACGCCCGAGATCATGGTCGCCAGTCTCGGTAGATCCCGGTCTTTCAGCTCGCGCCAGGCCGCCCCCATGCAGAACCGGTCGGCTCCGCCGTCGCGTGCAGCCTTTGCCTCGGCGATCACGGCCTGAGCGTCCATCAGCTTGGATGCCTTCAGCCCTGTGTCGAAACTGGCCGACTGGCTGCAATAGCCGCAGTTCTCAGCACAGCCACCGGTCTTGACCGACAAGAGCTGGGCCTTCTGGATCTCGGACGGATCGAACCGCCGCCGATGCACCTCGGCGGCCTCGAACACCAGCTCCATGAACGGCCGCTCGAACAGGGCGAGAACCTCTTCGAGCGTCCAGTTGTGACGAACCGCCGCCGGGTCGCGCTGGATCGGACCGTTGCAGTCCATCAGTGTTTGGCTCCCTCGGCTGCCTTTTTCGCCGACCGCCGGCGCGCCATCATGTTCAGGGCCTCAACCCCGGCCGAGAAGGCCATGGCCGCATAGATGTAGCCCTTGGGCACATGGAAGCCGAAGCCGTCAGCGATCAGCACCATGCCGATCATCAGCAGGAAGCCCAACGCCAGCATCACGACCGTCGGGTTCTTGGCGATGAAGTTGGCCAGCGGGTCGGCCGCCAGCAGCATCACAATCACTGCCGTAATCACCGCCACCACCATGATCGGCAGGTGGTCGGTCATGCCCACCGCCGTCAGGATCGAATCGATCGAGAAGACCAGATCCAGCAGGATGATCTGAAAGATCGCCGCCCCGGCGTTCGAGATCATCACGTCCTTCTTGTCGAGCAGGTCGTGGCTCTTGCTCGGGACCGGGTCCACCGAATGGTGGATCTCCTTGGTCGCCTTCCAAACCAGGAACAGGCCGCCGGCGATCAGGATCATGTCCTTCCAGGAGAAGGCGTGACCCATGACCTCAAACACCGGCTGGGTCAGGCTGACCAGCCAGGCGATGATCGACAGCAGCGCCAGGCGCATGATCAGGGCCAGGCCGATGCCGATGCGGCGCACGCGCTGGCGTTGGTCTTCGGGCAGCTTGTTCGACAGGATCGAGATGAAGATCAGATTGTCGATCCCCAGGACCACCTCCATGACCACAAGGGTCACGAGTGCCGCCCAGGCGGCAGGATCGGAGAGGAGCGGGATAATGGAGTCCATCGGGGGTCCTTGGCGTTTCAGCGTCCGCGCCTAGTTACGAGCGCGCGTTCAGCAAGGCAACGGATTGGTGTCGATCCGGTTGCTCCTTTGAAACTTCGGTGCTATCAGGCGCCCGGCTTCGGACGGGGCGGTCCCTTGGGACTTGTCCCGTCCTGTGCTTTTTCAAGCATTTCAAGCCCTTGACGGAGTCGAATCCTCGCCTCCGGCTGTGACCCAAACGCTGACCCTGTAGGCGGACCCGAAGTGGCGGACGATTTCAAAGCCAACGAAGTCTCGGAACGCTATGCGCGCGCCCTGTTTGAACTCGCCGACGAGGCGGGTGCGATCGATCGCGTGCGCGGCGATCTGAAGAGCCTGAAGGCCATGCTGGCCGACAGTGCCGAGCTGCGTCGGGCCGTGACATCTCCGGTCTATTCGGCCGAGGACAAGGGCAAGGCCCTGGTCGCCCTCGCGGCCAAATCCAAATTCGATATGCTGACGGCCAGGTTCCTGGGCCTGCTGACCCAGAATGACCGCGCCGCTGCCCTGCCGGGCGTCATCGCCGGCTACGAGGCCCTGTGGGCCAAAAAGACCGGCGTCGTCGCGGCGGAGGTCGTTTCGGCCCAGCCGCTGTCGGCGGCTCAGCTAAAGACCATCCAATCCGCCCTGCGCACCGCGCTGGGTCAGGACCCTGAACTCGAGGCCCGGGTCGATACGTCGATCCTCGGTGGCCTCAAGGTCAAGGTGGGCTCGAAACTGTTCGACGCCTCGCTGAAGACCAAACTCGACACCCTGAAATTCGCCCTCAAGAGAGCGTAACGACCATGGATATCCGCGCCGCCGAAATCTCGGCCATCCTCAAGCAACAGATCGCCGGCTTTGGCGACGAGGCTGACGTCTCCGACGTCGGCCAGGTCCTGTCGGTGGGCGACGGCATTGCCCGCGTCTACGGTCTGGATCAGGTCCAGGCCGGTGAAATGGTCTCCTTCCCCAAGGCCGGCGTGAAGGGCATGGCCCTGAACCTGGAACGCGACAACGTCGGGGTCGTGATCTTCGGCTCTGACGCCCAGATCATGGAAGGCGATGAAGTCCGCCGCCTCGGCGAGATCGTGGACGTGCCGGTTGGCAAGGGCCTCCTGGGCCGCGTCGTCAATCCGCTGGGCGAGCCGATTGACGGCAAGGGCCCCATCAAGGCGACCGAGCGTCGTCGTGTGGACGTCAAGGCCCCTGGCATCATTCCCCGCAAGTCGGTCCATGAGCCGATGCAGACCGGCCTGAAGGCGATCGACACCCTGATCCCGATCGGCCGCGGCCAGCGCGAGCTGATCATCGGTGACCGCCAGGTCGGCAAGACCGCCGTCGCCGTCGACACCATCCTGAACCAGAAGTCGGTCAACCAGACCGATGACGAGAGCGCCAAGCTCTACTGCATCTACGTCGCCGTCGGTCAGAAGCGGTCCACCGTGGCCCAGATCGTCAAGACGCTCGAGGAGTCGGGTGCGATGGACTATACCATCGTCGTCGCCGCGACCGCCTCGGAGCCGGCCCCGCTGCAATTCCTGGCTCCGTTCGCCGGCTGCGCCATGGGCGAGTGGTTCCGCGACAACGGGATGCACGGCCTGATCATCTATGACGACCTGTCCAAACAGGCCGTGGCCTACCGCCAGATGTCGCTGCTGCTGCGCCGTCCGCCGGGCCGCGAAGCCTATCCGGGCGACGTTTTCTACCTGCACTCGCGCCTGCTGGAGCGCGCCGCCAAGCTGAACGAAGACAACGGCTCGGGTTCGCTGACCGCCCTGCCGGTCATTGAAACCCAGGCCAACGACGTGTCGGCCTATATCCCGACCAATGTCATCTCGATCACCGACGGTCAGATCTTCCTGGAATCGGACCTGTTCTATCAGGGCATCCGGCCGGCCGTGAACGTCGGCATTTCGGTGTCGCGCGTGGGCTCCTCGGCCCAGATCAAGGCCATGAAGCAAGTCGCCGGACCGATTAAGGGCGAGCTGGCCCAGTATCGGGAAATGGCCGCCTTCGCCAAGTTCGGCTCGGACCTGGATGCCTCGACGCAGAAGCTCCTCGCCCGCGGTGAGCGTCTGACCGAGCTGCTCAAGCAGCCCCAGTACGCCCCGCTGAAGGTCGAAGAGCAGGTCTGTGTGGTCTATGCCGGTACCCGCGGTTACCTCGACGGCATCCCGACCTCGGCGGTCGGCCGCTTCGAGGCCGAGTTCCTGGCCCTGCTGCGCGGCAAGCACGCCAAGCTGCTGGACGCCATCCGCACCAAGAAGGCCCTGGACGACAAGCTCGAAGGCGAGCTGAAGTCGGTTCTGGAATCCTTCACCTCGACCTTCGCGGCCTGATCGGAGACCGGTAGTCCGCCATGGCCAGCCTGAAGGAAATGCGCAATCGGATCGGAAGCGTGAAAGCCACGCAGAAGATCACGAAGGCCATGCAGATGGTCGCCGCCGCCAAACTGAAGCGGGCGACCGAGCAGGCCGAAAACGCGCGCCCCTATGCCGCGCGCATGAACGCTGTGATCGCCAACCTGGCGCGTGGTGTCACCGGCGACGGCGCGCCCAAGCTCCTGGCCGGCACCGGCCACGAGACAAAGCACCTGATCGTCGTCGCCACCGCCGACAAGGGCCTGGCCGGCGGTTTCAACTCGTCGATCGTGCGCGCCGCGCGTGAGCGTATCCAGTTCCTCATCAACGAGGGCAAGGACGTCTCGATCATCACCGTCGGTCGCAAGGCCAACGACCAATTGCGTCGTCTCTTCGGTGACAAGATCATCGACCGGTACCTGCTGGCGGACCACAAGGTGCTGTCTCTGGCGGCGGCCCAGCCGGTCGCCGACCGCATCCTGTCCGAGTTCGAAGCCGGCAATGCCGATGTCGTCACCCTGTTCTACAGCCGCTTCAAGTCGGTCATCTCGCAGGTGCCGACTGCCAAGCAGCTGATCCCCGCGGTCGTGGACGACGGCTCCGAACCGGTCGATCTGGCCGGCGCGGCCTATGAGTACGAGCCGTCCGAAGAAGCCATCCTCGAGACGCTCTTGCCGCGCAACATCGCCGTCCAGATCCTGGCGGCGCTCTATGAGAACCAGGCCGGCTTCTTCGGTGCCCAGATGAGCGCCATGGATTCCGCCACCCGCAACGCCGGCGACATGATCGCCAACCTCACCCTCCAGTATAACCGTCAACGCCAGGCGCAGATCACCAAGGAGCTGATCGAGATCATCTCCGGCGCCGAAGCCCTCTGACGACCCGCACGCACGCAAAACGGACCTGAACACCATGGCCACCGCCCCCAAGACCGCCGCCAAAAAGCCCGCCGCCGCCAAAAAGCCGGCTGCGCCCAAGGCCGCTGCCGCCAAGACCACCGCGCCCAAGAAGGCCGCACCGAAGTCGGGTGCCACGGGCCGCATCTCCCAGGTCATCGGTGCCGTCGTCGACGTTGAGTTCGACGGCGCCCTGCCGGCGATCCTGAACGCCCTGGAAACCACCAACACCGACCAGCGCACCGGCGAAGAGTTCCGCCTGGTCCTGGAAGTCGCCCAGCACCTGGGTGAGAACACCGTGCGCACCATCGCCATGGACACCACCGAGGGCCTGACCCGCGGCCAGCCGGTCATCGACACCGGCTCGTCGATCCAGGCTCCGGTCGGACCGGGCACGCTCGGCCGCATCATGAATGTCGTCGGCGACCCGATCGACGAAGCCGGCCCGATCAAGACCGACCTGCACCGTCCGATCCACAAGGAAGCCCCGTCGTTCGAGGAACAGTCCACCTCGGCCGAGATCCTGGTCACCGGCATCAAGGTCGTCGATCTGATGTGCCCCTACACCAAGGGCGGCAAGATCGGCCTGTTCGGCGGCGCCGGCGTCGGCAAGACCGTGACCATGCAGGAGCTGATCAACAACATCGCCAAGGCGTACGGCGGCTATTCGGTTCTGGCCGGCGTGGGCGAGCGCACGCGTGAAGGCAACGACCTGTATCACGAGATGATCGAGTCCAACGTGAACGTGGACCCGGCCAAGAACAACGGTTCGACCGAAGGCTCCAAGTGCGCCCTGGTTTACGGCCAGATGAACGAGCCCCCCGGCGCCCGCGCCCGCGTCGCCCTGACCGGCCTGTCGATCGCGGAGTATTTCCGCGATGAGGAAGGCAAGGACGTGCTGCTGTTCGTCGACAACATCTTCCGCTTCACCCAGGCCGGCTCGGAAGTGTCGGCTCTGCTGGGCCGTATCCCGTCGGCGGTGGGCTATCAGCCGACCCTGGCCACCGAGATGGGCAATCTGCAGGAGCGCATCACCTCGACCAAGAAGGGCTCGATCACCTCGGTCCAGGCCATCTACGTTCCGGCCGACGACCTGACCGACCCGGCCCCTGCCGCCTCGTTCGCCCACCTGGACGCCACCACCGTTCTGAGCCGCGACATCGCCGCCCAGGCCATCTTCCCGGCCGTGGACCCGCTGGACTCGACCTCGCGGATCATGGACCCGCTGGTCATCGGCGACGAACACTACGCCGTGGCCCGCCGCGTTCAGGAAATCCTGCAGCAGTACAAGTCGCTGAAGGACATCATCGCCATCCTGGGCATGGACGAGCTGTCGGAAGACGACAAGCTGGTCGTGGCCCGCGCCCGCAAGATCCAGCGCTTCCTGTCGCAGCCGTTCTTCGTGGCCGAGCAGTTCACCAACTCGCCGGGCAAGTTCGTTTCGCTGGAAGACACCATCTCGTCGTTCCGCCGCATCTGCGACGGCGAAGGCGACGCCTATCCGGAAGCGGCCTTCTACATGGTCGGCAACTTCGATGAAGTGGTCGCCAAGGCTGAGAAGATGGCGGCTGAGGCGTAATGGCTGACAAGCTTCATTTCTCCCTCGTCGCGCCCGAGCGCGAGGTCTTCGCCGGCTCGGTCGATCAGGTCGATGCGCCGGGCGTCGAGGGCGACTTCGGCGTGCTGCCGAACCATGCACCGTTCATGACGGCCCTGCGCGAAGGCTCGGTCACCGTCCACATCGGGGCCAACCGCCGCACCTTCAGCGTCAAGGGCGGCTTCGCCGACGTCACGCCCGAGGGCCTGACCATCCTGGCCGAAGAAGCCGCCGAGGCCGGCGAGGCCTGATCCTTTGTTGCGTCACCGCCGGGCGTGTCCCGGCGGTCCGTCGCCTCAGGCGTTGCCTTGACGGGTTCAGCCGGTGATCATGGATCTCCGGGACAAGCCCGGGGATGACGGAGGTAAAATGGCCGACACAGCCACTCCACACCTCGAAGACTGCATCAACTCAGCCTGCCCCTGGTCGGGCCAGCCCGTCTCGGCGGACAGCCTGACGATCTATCGCGGCCATGTCGTCGGGTTCTGCAATCCGGGCTGCCGCGACAAATTCCAGGCCGCGACCTGGGCGTTCGACCAAATCCTCGATCAGGAATGATGCCGGCTTGATCGCGCCCTCCAGTGGGCCGATATCGAACCCATGCCCACGCTGCCGCCCTATATCCCCGATGGTCTGGACGAGGCCCTGATCCGCCGGGTCGTGTTCGGCTTTTACGATCAGGTGCGCGCCGATGCCGAGCTGGCCCCAGTATTCGATGCGCGCATTGCCCCCGACGCCTGGCCGCATCATCTTGAGACCATGTGCGACTTCTGGTCGTCCGTCCTGATGCGGACCGGACGCTATCACGGCCGGCCCATGCCCAAACATCTGGCGCTGCCCGATCTGAACGACGCCCACTTTCAGCGTTGGCTCAGCCTGTTTCGTGCGACCGTGCGCGATCTGTGCCCACCGGTCGTCGCCGACCTGTTCCTGGACCGCGCCCTGAACATCGCCCAGGCCTTCCGGCTTCAGCTGGCTATTCGCGACGGCCGCAATGCCGTGAGCGTTCAGCCCTTCACCGAGGCGGATCTGACTCCGGTGGCTTGACCCCGGTCGCCAACAGCCTAGATAGCCTTCCGCAAGACGAGGCCACGTCCTCGCCCCACCCTCGCGTGGGCCAAGTCCGGGACGGCCCGGCCCTTTGCAAGGAGGGCCGACCCATGGCCTGGATCTATCTGTTCATCGCCGGCGTGCTGGAGGTCGTCTGGGCCTTCTATATGAAACAGTCCGAGGGCTTCTCGCGGCTGTGGCCCAGCGTCATCACCATCGGAGCCATGATCGTCAGCTTTTCGCTGCTGGCCGTATCGATGCGAACCCTGCCGCTGGGCACCGCCTACGCCGTATGGACCGGCATCGGCGCGGTCGGGGCCTTCATCGTCGGGGCCTGGTTCCTGAACGAGCCGCTCAGCCTGATGCGCGTCTCGGCCGCTGCCCTGATCGTCGGCGGCTTGATCCTGATGAAACTGTCTGCGCCTGCCACTTAGGCCTCCGTTCCTTAGCCTTTGTTAACCATGGCAGGCTCAGATTCCGGCCCGATATGTTCGCGCGTCGTCAGTCCGCTCTGGCCAGTTCTGCCGGTACACCGCCCGCCCCCCGGATGCGGCTGAATGCACGCGCCCTCCTCGCCCAGCTCAAGAAGCCACCCGTCGCAGTCTCGGCCGCCGCTCTGGCATTTATCGGGGCCGCCAGCCTTCTGGTCATCGCCATCGGTGATCCGCGCGCTGGCACGCCCACCGCCCGGGCCGACGTCGAGCGACCCGCGCCCGTTCCGCGGCCTCAGATCAGCGGAGCGGAGGTCTTTGGAGTCGATACGCTGGGGGCCTATCAGGATCTGACGGCTCCGGGCGACGTCGATGCCCCCGGTGGCGAGGCCGTAATCACGCTACCCGGCTCGGCCCAGGTTCTGACCGGTCCCGTCGTACGTCAGGCCCCGGCGGCGCCGCTCCCGGCGGCACCGATCGCCGGCCTTAGCCAACCCGGCCCCAATGGGCCGCTACCGGTTATCGCCTCGGACGGCCGGACGGCCTTCTCGGCCTATGCGCGGCCCTTCACAGCCGATGGCCGGCCACGCGTCGCCCTGATCGTGGGGGGGCTGGGCCTGAACGCGCCGGCCACCCGTGCTGCCATCGAGGCCCTGCCGGCCGAAGTGACTCTTAGCTTCTCGGCCTACGCCGAAGGGCTTCAGGGCTGGATCGACCTGGCTCGCGCCGACGGCCACGAGGTACTCCTCGAACTACCAATGGAGCCGGAGGACTACCCCCAGAACGATACCGGGCCCTATACGCTCCTGGCTGGGTCGGACATTGACGAACTGGATCGTCGGATGAACTGGCTCCTCGGTCGGGCCACGGGCTACTACGGCGTCTCCAACTATCTCGGCACCGCCTTCTTCGCGTCGGATGTATCGGCAAGTCCCTTCATGCAGCGCCTGCGTTCGCGAGGGCTGGCCTTCATCGACGACGGCCAGGCCCGCAACCGACAGGGAGCCTATGCCCGCGCCAGCGCCAATCGCGTCATTGACGAGGCCCAGGACGCCGCCTCCATTCTGGCGGCCCTGAACGGCCTGGAGGCCAGCGCCCGCGCCAATGGCCAGGCCCTGGGCACTGGCTATGGCTTCGCCGTGACCGTTGCCACGGCCGTGCGCTGGACGCAGGGACTGAACGAGCGGGGTATCCAGCTGGCTCCGGCCTCGGCGCTAGCGGCGCGCTCGGGCGTGCGGCGCGCTTCGTGACGACGCCAGATCCCTTCCCCTCGCATCGGCCCAATGTCGGGGTGGTTCTGTTCAATGCCGAGGGTCTGACCTGGATCGGGCGCCGCGCCGACATCGCTCATTCGCGGCGCTGGCAGTGGCCACAGGGCGGCGTCGATGACGGCGAGGATTTGGAGACGGCGGCCCGTCGCGAACTGGCCGAAGAGACGGGAATTCGATCCGCCGAGTATCTGGCCCGCACCGAAGACTGGGTCGCCTATGACTTCCCGCCCGGTGTTATCGCGCGTGACAAGCGCCTCGGGCGTCGGGGCTGGCTGGGCCAGAAACAGATCTGGTTCGCATTTCGCTTCACCGGTACCGAGGCCGAGATCAATCTGTTTGACGACGGCGAACCGGAGTTCGACCAGTGGCGCTGGGAGAAGCTTGAGCGCGTGATCGACGTGGCCGCACCATTCAAGCACGACGTCTATCAGCGGGTTATCAGCGCTTTTGGCGTCTTCGCCCGACCCGAAGCCTGAGTTTTCCCCGCTGGAGAGACGACATCTGTCGAATTCTCCGCACCGGTCGCACCCCTTTCGGGTGAGCATCGGGGGTCAGACGATACCGGCCTCACGCAAGGCGGCGATCTCCTCCCTCGACAGCCCCAGGGCACCCGCCAGGACTGTATCGGTATCGGCACCGAGGGCCGGCGGTGCATGACGGTAGGACACCGGCGTCTGTGACAACCGGATTGGGCTGGCCACGGTCTGGACCGTCTCGGACAGATCGGACCGAGGCTGACCGACGACCAGGCCTCGGTGAAGGGCTTGAGGGTCGCTGAAGACCCGGTCGACCGTGTTGATCGGCCCGCACGGAACCCCGTACGCCTCCAGCGTCTCGATCCAGGCGTCAGTGCCCTGCAGGGTAAGAAAGGGTGCCAGGGCCGTGATCAATTCGGCCCGGTTCTCCACCCGCAGGGCGTTGGTCACGAAACGGCTGTCCTCACCGAGGTCAGCCGCCCCAATCGCCCGACACAGGCTTCGGAACTGGCCGTCGTTGCCGACTGCCACCACCACCGCCCCGTCTGCCGTGGCGAAGGGCTGATAGGGGGCGAGATTGGGGTGGGCGTTGCCCATGCGGGTCGGGGCCTTGCCCGACACAAAGAAGTTGGTCGCCTGATTGGCCAGCATGGCGGCCTGGACGTCGAACAGGGCGATATCGATGTGCTGACCCTGGCCACTCGCCCGTGCGTGCAGCAGGGCCGCCAGAATGGCGTTCGACGCATACAGGCCCGTGAACAGGTCGACCACCGCGACCCCCACCTTCATCGGCTCCGCCCCGGGGCTGCCGTCCGGCTGGCCGGTGATCGACATCAAGCCCCCCATGGCCTGGATCATATAGTCGTAGCCGGCCTTGTCCTTCAGCGGACCGTCCTGGCCGAACCCGGTGATCGAGGCATAGACCAGCCGAGGATTGACGGCACTCAGACCGGCGAAATCCAGGCCGTATTTCGCCAGGCCGCCCGTCTTGAAGTTCTCGACCACGACATCGGCGCGAACGGCCAGGCGGCGCAACAGGTCCGCCCCGTCGGGTTTGGACATATCGACCGTAATCGACCGCTTGTTGCGGTTAGCCGCCATGAAATAGGCGGCGTCGCCGCGCGCGCCGTTGGCCTGGGTTGTGAAGGGTGGGCCCCACTGGCGGGTGTCATCCCCGGCCCCGGGGCGCTCGACCTTGATGACCTCGGCCCCGAGGTCGGCCAGCACCTGGGTCGCCCACGGCCCGGCCAGCACGCGCGACAGATCGAGAACGGTGACGCCGGTGAGGGGGCCTTGGATCTGGGTCATGCCCTGCCTCTAGCGCGTCGCAGGCCCAAGCGAAACGTCGAGTCGACCTATAGCCCCGGGTCCCACACCCCGGCATCCCTCATGCGACACTCTCGCGCCTCTTCGGCTCGCTTGCCCATGGTCCTGGCCGTCGCCCGAATCTCATCTGAAACAGTCGATTTGAACACGCCCGGCACCAGGGCATGGCAGAAGGCGCAGGCCGACAACCGCAAGAGCTTGAGACCGAACCGACCCGAGGCGGCCATGTGTTCCAGATAGGATTCTTCGACCTCTCGCGGGTGGTCGACAAACAGGCGTTTGAACAGCTTCGACATACCGGACGTCACCAGGGCGGCTAGTGCTTTGGGCCATACTGCCGTATCACGCCCGAAAATCACAGACTGGGCCGACCGCAGCCCGCAAGACAGAGATTACACCATGTCCCATGATGGAGCCGCCGCGCCCGCCAAAACCTTCCGCTGGGAAGATCCGTTCGACATGGATGGCCGCCTGACGGACGACGAGGGCATGATCCGCGACGCGGCGCGGGCCTATGCCCGTGAGCAGCTGCTACCGCGCATCGTGGCGGCCTTCAGGGATGAGACGTTTGACCGCTCGATCATGACCGAGATGGGCGAGATGGGCTTCCTGGGGGCCATGCTGCCGGAGGAATACGGCGGCTCGGGTGCCAGTCATGTCGCCTATGGCCTGATCGCCCGCGAGATCGAGGCGATCGATTCCGGCTACCGTTCGGCCATGAGCGTTCAATCGTCGCTCGCCATGTATCCCATCTATGCCTTCGGCTCGGACGAGCAGAAGAGCCGCTTCCTGCCGCGCATGGCGGCCGGCGAACTGATCGGCTGTTTTGGGCTGACCGAGGCCGACGGCGGCTCGGACCCGGCCTCCATGAAGACCAGGGCCGAGGCCGTACCCAACGGCTACAAGCTGAACGGGGCCAAATACTGGATCACCAACTCGCCGATCTCGGACTTGGCGGTGGTCTGGGCCAAGCTGGACGGCGTGATCCGCGGCTTCATCGTCGAGCGCGGCTTCGACGGCTTCACCACCGACAAGATTGGCGACAAGCTGTCCCTGCGAGCTTCGATCACCGGCGACATCGGCCTGAACGACGTCTTCGTGCCTGAAGAAAACCTGCTGCCGGGGGTCAAGGGACTGCGCGGCCCGTTCTCATGCCTGAACAAGGCCCGCTACGGTATTGCCTGGGGGGCCATGGGCGCAGCCGAGTTCTGCTTCCATGCCAGCCGCGACTACGTGGCCGAGCGAATGCTGTTCGGTCGTCCCCTGTCCAGCCGCCAACTCGTCCAGAAGAAGCTGGCCGAGATGCAGACGGAGATCTTCCTGGGTCTGGAAGGGGCCTATGCCCTGGGTCGCCTGCTCGACACCGGGGCCTGGGTGCCCGAGGCCATTTCCCTGATGAAGCGCAACAACTGCGGCAAGGCGCTCGATATCGCCCGCGTTGCGCGCGATATGCACGGCGGTGCCGGCATCACCGGCGAAATGCACGTCATGCGTCACGCCATGAACCTGGAAACGGTCAACACCTATGAAGGTGCCCACGACGTCCACGCCCTGATCCTGGGCCGGGCCATTACCGGCGAAAGCGCCTTCTAGTCGTCCCCGGCTTGCGAGCCGCATCGCGCCCGGCCCGTCGCCGGGCATAGCCCCGGGCGCGAATCCGGTTGGGGCAGTCGGTCACAGCCGGACCTAAGCCAGCGACCGGATGGGAAACGACGATTACCGGTCCTTAACAGGGACCATAGCAGTTTCGCTTCATGGCAGGCCCCGTCCACTATGAAGTTTTTGCACGAAAGACCGCGACAGCAGGCTGGACCTTGCAGACCGCCGTGGAGTCACGCGATCAGGCCCTGAAGCTGGCGGATGACCTCCTGGGCGACAAGCGGGCCGTTTCGGTGCGAGTGACCAAGGAGACCCTCGACGTCACGACCATGGAGTTCCAGAGCCTCACCATCGCCACCAGGGGCGCGCCAGAGCCACCGCGCCCCAAGTCGGTGCGCGATGACCGGGCCCTATTGGCCTGCACGGTTCCGGCGGATCTCTATGCGCCCCATGCCCGGGACACGATCAGCCGCGTTCTGGACGACTGGCTCACGCGACAAGAAGTGACGCCGTTCGAGCTGCTGCATCGGCCCGATCTCGTCGAGTTGCTCGATGCATCCGGCCTGGCGCTTCAGCACGCGGTCCAGAAGGTGGCTGTACCTGAGAGCCAGGCCACCGGCCAGCCGGTGCATGAGATCATTCGCCACTACCAGCGCCTGATCGAGCAAACCATCGATCGCCTGGTGCGGGCGGGCCGCGGCCAGCGTTTCGCCGATCTGTCGACCCAGCCGATCGCCGACGTGGCGCGTCGTCTCGCGGGGGATCCCGAGCGCGCCTTTCTGTTGGGTGGGGCCGTCGCCGCCGCCATGGCGCAGGTGTCCGGATGGCGCGCGAAATTCGACCTTCTCATGGACCTGGCCGATACCGCACCCGACGACGTCCCGGCAGCGGCCCTGGTTCATGTCGTCATTGAACAGGCGGTCGGCGAGATCTTCGCTCTGCGTCAGGCTCGTGTCGCGGTTCTTGGCCCTGAGCTCGACCTCGGGGGCCAGATGGCCGCGCTGGTCCGGCTCGCCGCGCCCACCGAGACTGCGGTGGTGGCCCAGACCGATGCGCGCGTCGCCGCCGTTGTGCCGGACCTGTCCGGCCCCGCCATCCGGCTCGGACGGCATATGGCGCGGGGGCAGTACCGGCTCCTGGCAGCGGCCCTGTCGCGACGCGTGCTGCGTGAACTTATGGGGCCGCGCCGGCTTCGCCCTTCCAGTCCGACCGGCGAAATCGACGTCCTGCGCGCCATGGCCATGATCCTGACGGCGGCGGCCGGCAAGTTCCTGACCCTGGAAGAAGCGCAGCTGGCGTTTGCGGAGAGATCCAAGACGCTGGTCGCAGCCGATTTCGTCGAGGCCTATGTCGGCCCGGCCTCGGACCCCATGGCCGAAGCGGAACTGCTGGTCCGTCTGTGCGAAAACGTCACAGGAGCCGGGGCCAAGCGCCAAGCATCGCGCTGGCTTGTGGCCTGTGTCACCGCCCTTCGCTTCGAGCGTAGCCTGAGGGACAGCGAGCTGGGTGCCGGTGCCCGCCTCAGAAGCCTGGCGGAGTTTCAGGCTCGGGTCCGTGGGTGCGGCCTGAGCGACAAGGACCAGTCCGAGGTCTTCGACATTCTGGCCCGGATCGGCGACACCATCGAAGCCGAAGGCCGGGTATCGGCCCAGATCGCCCGCGCCTCGGCCCCGCTGCTCCACAGATTGAGCCTGTTGCTGCAGATGGCCGCTGGCGACGCCTGCCCGGGCGGGCCGGCGGCCGACCGGGCCCGGGCCGAAGCCTTGCGGTTGCTGAGAAGCCCACAGACCCGACAGGCGCTGGCCTGCGATCCCGCCGCCTTGCCGACGCTCAGGCCCTTGATCCAGGCGGCCGGCCTGGCGGCCTGACGGCTATTTGCGGGCGCGCAGTTCGTCGCGGATCTCGATCAATAGGGCCTCCGTGGCGGTCGGTGCCTCAGGAGCCGATTCCGGCTCCGCTGCCTGCTGGCGTCGCAGATTGTTGATGCCCTTGACCACCATGAAGATCACGAAGGATACGATCACGAACTGAATGATCGTATTCAGGAAAACTCCGTATTCGATATAGACGATGTCCGCGCCCGGATTGGTCGGGTTCTCTGGCAGTGCGATTTTGAGGGCGGCGAAGTCTACGCCCCCGATCAACCAGCCGATCGGCGGCATGACGACCTGATCGACCAGGCTGGTGACGATCTTGCCGAAGGCGGCACCGATCACCACACCGACGGCGAGATCGATGACGTTACCGCGCGAAATGAACTCGCGAAATTCGGAAAAGACGCTCATCCGCGCTACCCCCTTGCTGTTGCAAGCGGGAGGTTAGTCGGCATTCAGCCGTTCGCGCAACTCCTTGCCGCTCTTGAAGAACGGAACGGATTTCGCCGGGACCCGAACGGAAGCCCCAGTGCGCGGATTGCGGCCCTGTCGGGCGGGACGGCTGCGGACCGAAAAGGCCCCGAAACCACGCAGTTCCACCCGTCCGCCTTCGGCCAGGGCGTCGGTCATCTGGTCCAGAATGACGGCGACGATCTTCTCGACGTCCTTCTGAGTCAGGTGCGGGTTCTCGGCGGCCAGCCGGTCGATCAGTTCAGACTTGATCATGTCATTCCGGCCGCAAGCGCGGCCCCTCCGATGATCCTCCCCGGATCAAGCCGGGCACCCTAGCCTTCACCGCTCAGGCGAAAAAGAGGGATTCGTTGTTACGAAATCCAGAAAAAACCCCGCCCGGCGAAGCCGGACGGGGTTTCTTGGATCAGATGGTCGTCATCGGATCAGGCCTTGTCGGCCTTCTCCTTCAGGGCCGCGCCGAGGATATCGCCCAGCGAAGCGCCGGAATCCTGCGACCCGTACTGCTCGACAGCTTCCTTCTCGTCCTTCATCTCCAGGGCCTTGATCGACACGGAGATGCGACGCGTGGCGCGGTCGACGGCGGTGACCAGGGCGTCCACGCGATCGCCAACGGCGAAACGCTCGGGGCGCTGGTCGGCGCGGTCGCGCGACAGGTCCGACTTGCGGATGAAGGCGGTCGCCGGCGCATCGTCATCGCCGAATTTGACCTCGATGCCGCCCGAGGTGACTTCGGTGACGGTGACCGTCACGGTCTGGCCACGGGTGAAGCCGTCGCCTTCCAGCGGATCGCCGCCCAGCTGCTTGATGCCGAGCGAGACGCGTTCCTTCTCGACGTCGACGTCCAGAACCTTGGCCTTGACCATTTCGCCCTTGCGGTAGCGCTGGATGGCCTCTTCGCCCGGCGCATTCCAGTCGATGTCCGACAGGTGCACCATGCCGTCGATGTCGTTGTCCAGGCCCAGGAACAGGCCGAATTCGGTGGCGTTCTTGACCTCGCCCTCGACGACCGAACCGATCGGATGCGCATCCAGGAAGGCGTCCCACGGATTGGCCTGGGCCTGCTTGAGGCCCAGCGAGATGCGGCGCTTGGAAGCGTCGACATCCAGAACGATGACGTCCACTTCCTGCGAGGTGGAGACGATCTTGCCCGGATGGACGTTCTTCTTGGTCCAGGACATTTCCGAGACGTGGACCAGGCCCTCGACCCCGGCTTCCAGCTCCACGAAGGCGCCGTAGTCGGTGATGTTGGTGATGCGGCCGGTCATCTTGGCACCGGCCGGATACTTGGCTTCCACGCCGTCCCACGGATCGGTCTGCAGTTGCTTCATACCCAGCGAGATGCGCTGGGTATCCGGGTTGATCTTGACGATCTGGACCTTGACCGTGTCGCCCACCGCCAGAACCTGCGACGGGTGCGAGACGCGCTTCCAGCTCATGTCGGTGACGTGCAGCAGCCCGTCGATGCCGCCCAGGTCCACGAAGGCGCCGTAGTCGGTGATGTTCTTGACAACGCCGTCGCGGACCTCGCCCTCGGCCAGCTGGCTGACCAGTTCGGTGCGCTGTTCGGCGCGGGCTTCTTCCAGGATGGCGCGACGCGACACGACGATGTTGCCGCGCGGGCGGTCCATCTTGAGGATCTGGAACGGCTGTTCCTTGCCCATCAGCGGGCCGACATCGCGAACCGGACGGATGTCGACCTGCGAACCCGGCAGGAAGGCCGACGCACCGCCCAGATCCACGGTGAAGCCGCCCTTCACGCGGCCGACGATGGTGCCCATGACCGGCTCTTCCGAGGCGAAAACGCCTTCCAGACGGTTCCAGGCCTCTTCACGCTTGGCCTTGTCGCGGCTGATGACCGCCTCGCCCATCGCGTTCTCGACGCGCTCCAGATAGACCTCGACGGTATCGCCGACCTTGGGCGCGGTCACGCCTTCAAGGCCGCCGGTGAACTCGCGCAGCGAGATGCGGCCTTCGGTCTTCAGACCGACGTCGACGATCACGAAATCCTTTTCGACGCCGACGACGAGGCCGTGGACGACCTGGCCTTCGTTGAAATCGCGGCCGGTCAGCTGCTCGTCGAGCAGGGCGGCGAAATCGTCGCGGGTGGGGTTGAGAGTATCAGTCATGCTTGAGGTGGCTCCATGGGCGAAAGGCGCGCCGGCTTGGCACACGGATTCGGCCCGTTCGACAGGTTAGGGGCTTGAAAAATCCGGGCTGGGACGAAATCCCGAACGCCTGCGGCCGTCGAGCGGAAGCGCGGTTGATTTAGCCCTGACGGGCGCGCGCCTCTTCGACGATGCGGCAGGCCGCCTCGAAGGCGGCGTCTATACCCAAATCGGTCGTATTCAGCAAGACCGCATCCTGGGCGGCGACCATCGGGGCGGCATCGCGACCAGCATCGCGAGCATCGCGCGCCCGAATGTCGGCGAGAATATCCTCGAAGGCCACCGGCTCGCCCCGCGCTGTCAATTGTCGCCAGCGGCGGCGCGCCCGCACTTCAGGGTCGGCCGTCACATAGATCTTCACATCGGCATCCGGCGCGATCACCGTGCCGATATCCCGCCCATCCAGGACCGCCCCACCGGACTGGGCCGCAAAATCTCGCTGTAGTTTCAATAAAGCAGCCCGCACAGGGGGGTGAAAGCCGACCCGGCTGGCCGCATCGCCGGCCGCCCGTCCGATCAGGGCCGGGTTCTCCAGGGCCGCGAGATCCAGGACTTGCGCTACTGCCGCCGCCTGCAGGGCGTCATCCAGATTACCGCCCCGGGCCAGAACGGCCAGGCCGACCGCGCGATAGAGCAGGCCGGTATCGAGATAGGGCAGGCCATAGTGGGCGGCGAGCCGGGCTGCGATGGTGCCCTTGCCCGAGGCCGCCGGCCCATCAACCGCGATGACGAGATCAGATTTCACCGCTTCGCCTTAGCGGCGAAGGACGCGCCTTGCCAAGGCGCTATCGTCGCCGGCGGTCGATCCGGTTGGACGGCCGCTCAATCAGGGCCCTGAAGGCGATGACCACGGCCGCCGCCAGAATGACGATGTGCGCGATCAGACTCAGGTTGAATCGCAAGGGATCGTCCGCCATCGACACCATGTCGATGAAGCGCCGGCGCGAAAAGGCGATGATCTCTCCGTGATCCATGGCACCGCTGATCCCACGCCACATCAGGCCGCCCGCCAGCGCCGCACAGAGGGCCGTGACCGGCCTCATGGGGCGATCTCCGCCCCCAGGCCAACCATCAGATCGACGAAACCGGGAAAGCTGGTAGCGATCATCCCGGGTGCATCCACGGTGACAGGACGCTCCGTCGCCAGGCCGAGAACCAGGGCGCTCATCGCCAACCTGTGATCGCCGTGGGTCTGGATACTGGCTCCTCCGGCCGGTGCGCGGCCAGAGCCCATAACGACCAGGCCGCCCGGTTCCTCATCGACATCGGCCCCACAGGCCCGCAGCAGGGCGGCGGTTCCGGCGATCCGATCACTTTCCTTGACCCTTAACTCCTCAAGGCCCTGCATGACCGTTCGGCCCTCAGCCACAGCAGCCACTGTGGCCAGGATCGGATATTCGTCGATCATCGACGCGGCCCGCTCCGGCGGCACCTCGATCCCGTGCAGGCGTGAAGCCCGGACCGTAACGTCGCCGACCGTTTCACCGCCCTGGTCACGCCGGTTCTTGATGGTCAGGTCCGCGCCCATTTCAAGCAGGGTCTCGAACAGACCTGTGCGTCCCGGGTTCAGCATTACGCCCTCGATCGTCACCTCCGATCCAGGCACGATCAGGGCAGCCGCCAGGGGGAAGGCGGCCGAGGACGGATCGCCCGGGACCGACAGATTGACCGGTATCAGTGTCTGACCGCCCTCGACCGAGGCCGTCAGACCCTCACGGCGAACCTCGACGCCGAACAGGGGCAACATCCGTTCGGTGTGATCCCGGCTGGCGGCCGGCTCCGTCACCGAGGTGACGCCCACCGCGCGGAGTCCGGCGAGCAGCACCGCCGACTTGACCTGCGCCGAGGCTGCCCGGGACCTCCAATGGATGGCCGAGAGATTTCCACCGGTCACACTCAGCGGCAAGCGATCACCTGAAACGCGTGCACCCATCTGGATCAGGGGCTCGGCGACCCGCCCCATTGGTCGACCTCGGAGACTGGCGTCGCCGTCAAGCCAGGACTCGATCGCAAACCCCGCCACCGCCCCCATCAACAGACGCGCCGCCGTGCCTGAGTTGCCGCAATCGATCAGGACGCCGGGCTGCTGAAAGCCGCCTCGCCCGACGACACGCCAGCGGCCTAGCCCGAGGCGCTCGGTTTCGGCCCCCAGCGCCGCCACGGCGGCAGCGGTTGCCAGCACGTCATCGCTCTCCAGAAGGCCCTCGATCCGGCTCTCGCCCCGGGCCATCGCCGCGAGGATCAGCGCACGGTGCGAAATCGATTTGTCGCCGGGCGCGCGGGCTCGCCCTGACAGGGCTCCGGAGGGCCGCGCGGACAAGGTCGTACGGTCCAAATGATCCAGGGCCATGGGCCTCTCATGCGACACGGATGAAATCGGTTTTGACAGCGGCCCAATCCGGTGGCAAGGGAGCCGCCCGAAACGTCCGGGGTTCCTGACCCCACCCCATGAACAGCAAGGCTTTGACCGTGGCCAATCCCGAGCTCGGCGCCAAGCAGATCTGCCCGAACTGCCAGGCCAAGTTTTACGACCTCAACCGCCGTCCGGCGCACTGCCCCAAGTGCGACACCGAATTCGAGGCTGAGGAAGCCATCCGCCTGCGTCGCGGACGCGGCCGTCCGGGCGTGGCCGACGACGATCAATCCGACGAGGACGAGGACACCGACGATCAGGTGGCCGCCAAGCCCAAGACCTCGGAGGACGACGACGAGGACGAGGAAGACGAGCCCGCGACGCCGGAGATCGACGAAGCCGCCAACGAGATCCCCGCCGGCGACGACGATGATGACGACAGCGACGAGTCCGACAAGGTTGCGCCCGGCATGGGCGACGCCGATGACGACGATGACGTCAGCGACGACGATGACGACGATTCCGTGCCCTTCCTCGAGGACGATGACGACGAGGATTTCGACGACGACATCGACGGTCTGGGCGAGGACGAAGACGAAGACTGATCACCGAAATCGGCCCTGTCGAATTTCACCTTCGGCAGGGCTTGATCGGGCGGTCGGGTCCGACTAGGTTCCGCCGCCTTGCGGGAGGCTATCCCGCAAAACCCGAGACGATCGGGGCTATAGCTCAGTTGGTAGAGCGCTTGAATGGCATTCAAGAGGTCAGCGGTTCGACTCCGCTTAGCTCCACCATCGAAGGCCCGGCGGACCCCCGCCGGGCCTTCGGCCTTTCCGGGGTTCGTCCGGCGCGGACTTCCATGGGTTGGGATTGGACTGAGGTCGGGATTGCGGTCCGCGAGACGGAGCCGTTTGCATACCTTCATCGCCTACTCGAGCCACGATGAGACGCCGGTGCTGCGCGACGTCGGCGCCCCGAAGTCGGGCAACCGCGCTTGACCTACTCGTACGGCACCCCCACCTAGAAGCCGACGAGGTGCTCCAGCCGGAGGCCTATTTGCACGGGTCGCTTCCCTAGGAGGGCTCATGTCCCGCTCTGTCTTTTTCGACAGTCCGTTTCTGCTCGGCTTCGAGCAGACGCGCTCACTGATCGACCGGGCCGCCAAGATCGCGGCCGAGGGCTATCCGCCCTACAATGTCGAGGCCGTCGGTGACGACGGCATCCGCATATCCCTGGCCGTGGCCGGGTTTTCTCCCGATCAGCTGTCGGTCACCGTCGAAGGTCGCCAGTTGACCATCTCAGGCCGACGCGAAGCTGAGGCCAACAACGGAGACGGGGCTTTTCTGCACCGCGGCATCGCTGCGCGGGGGTTCACCCGGGCCTTCGTGCTGGCTGACGGCATGGAGGTGCAGGCCGCCAGAGTCGAACACGGCCTGCTGCACGTCGATCTGATACAGCCCCCAGCGACCCAGACCGTGCGGCAGATTCCGATTCAGGCCCAATAGCGCCCCAACTTCCGCCCCTTTTATCTGACAATTCCCGGTTCGATCAGGATCGCGCGCCGCGGCGCGCGCGGTCCCGGGTCGCCGGGTCCAGGAATGACTTGAATGACAAACGACATTTCCAGAAAGGCCTTCGCTGACCTCGGCTCACCCAGCCTGGTCTATGTTCGGCCCGTCCGTGCCGGTGAGCTGGGCCCGGAAGCCCGACTGGCCCCCGCGCCCGGAATCCAGGTCCGCGCCGATCAGATCGTCTATGGCGTCTATACCCCCGGCGGCGAGCCGCTGGCGGTCCTTCTCAATCGCGAAGAGGCCTTCGCGGCCGCCCGCGCCTATGAACTGGCCCCGGTGTCCGTGCACTAGAGCATCAGATCAGAGGATCTGCGCCGCTTCCGCGAAGTCGAGGCGCGGACTGCGCGCGAACAGGTTTTCGTCCGAGCCATAGCCCAGGTTGACGATCAGGTTCGGCTCGACCTGCCTGTTCGCGAAGAAGGCCCCCTGCACGCCGGCACTGTCGAAGCCAGACATCGGCCCCACATCCAGGCCCAGCGCCCGCGCCGCGATCAGGAAATAGCCGGCTTGCAGCGAGCCGTTGCGAAAGGCGGTCTCACGCCGCATCGCCTCGTCGGCGAAGGCGTCCTTGATCCCCGGCGCGTGTGGAAACAGGCGCGGCAGGGTGTCGGGAAACGCCAGGTCGTGGCCGATGACCACGCTGACCGGTGCCGCCAGGGTCTTGTCGCGATTGTTGCCGCTCATCAGTGGGGCCAACCGCGCCTTGGCCTCGGGCGAGGTCACGAAGACGAATCGCGCCGGGGTGGCGTTCACCGCGGTCGGGCCGAACTTGGTCAGGTCATAGAGCTGGCGCAGCAGCGCCTCAGGCACCGGCCGGTCGGTCCAGCCGTTACGCGAGCGGGCTTCGGTGAACAACTGGGCCAGAGCCGGCTCGGGCAGGGCCACATCACGGCCGGAGGACGAAGCGAGGTCAAAGGGCATTGGGAGCCTCTAATCAGTATCTATCGTCGATACAGATATGGCGGCAGCGTCCCGTTTCAAGAGGCCGAGGGCGGCCTCAGCCCAGTCTGGCGATCAGCGCCTCGGCCGCGGCCGGATTGCGCACCTTGGCCCCCGAGATGAAATAGGAAAACACATCGCCGCGCTCGGCCCACGCCCGGGTCCTGTCGGCAACGGCATCGAGTTCGGTCGCGGTCAGTCCGGTCGGCTCATCCGCGCGGCTGGACATCAGCCGGGCATAGGTGAAATCAGCGGTCGGCTGGTTGATGCGGGGCCACTCTGGGGCCTCATCATCCTCGGCATAGACGATGGCGCAGCCGTACTTCGCCGCCAGGTCGTAAAAGGCCGGACAGTCGAAGCTGGGGTTTCGGACTTCCAGCGCGTGCCTGAGGTGCAGCCCGTCCTGCTCGCGCGGCAACAGCTTCAGGAACCCCTCGAAATCGACGGGATCAAATTTTTTTGTGGCCATGAACTGCCAGTTGATCGGCCCCAGCTTGGGCCCCAGCAGGGTCAGGCCCTGGTTCAGGAAGATCTCCATTGAGCCGGCCCCGTCGGCCAGGACCTTGCGATTGGTCGTGAACCGGCTGGCCTTGACCGCAAAGACGAAGTCGTCCGGCGTTTCATCGCGCCACTTCATCCAGGTGTCGGGCTTGAAGCTGGAATAGTAGGTGCCGTTGATCTCGATCGAGCTCAGTCGCCCGGCCATATGGGCCAGTTCCTTCTTCTGGCTCAGCTTGTCGGGGTAAAAGACCCCCCGCCACGGCTCAAAGGTCCAGCCGCCGACGCCGATCCTGATCTGTCCAGTCATCACACCACCTCTTCAGTCTGCGCGTCCTGAAACGCAGTGCGCGGGACACCAGCGACCGCGAAATAGATCCCCACAACGACCAGGGCGATCAGGGGCGTCAACGCCCCAAACTCTCCCGTCAGCCACCTGGCCTGAGGGCCGGGAACAAAGGCTGCGACCATGATCCCCTGTATGAACAGATTGTGCGAGGCGTGCGCCAGGGCGGCGGGCCAGAAGCTGTTGGAGCGCAGACGAATGGCGTTGAAAAAAGGCGTGATGACGAAAATCAGGGCTGTGAAGCAGAGAAGGCTAAAACCGATCGGTGTCCCGTCCCCAGAGTAGCCGCCAAACAACAGCACCGGCAGATGATAGGCCAGCCAAATCAGGCTTGAGACCAGATTCAGCCGCCAGAATCCCATTTCGCGACCGAGCGCCGGCGTCAGGAAACCGCGCCAACCGATCTCTTCACCCGTCGCCCGCAGGAGACTGGTCAAGGTGCCGATCACGGCCAACGCGATGAGGCCCGGCCACGGCCCCGCCTCAACGCCAAGGCGGGCGGCGGCGGCGGTCCAGCCTTCGATGTTCAGTCCGCCGGCCCCCAGCGCGACCGCTCCGAAGATTGTCAGAGCCGCATACAAGACGGGCACGGCCCATCCGAGCATCAGTTGGCCGGGCGCTCCCGGCATCCAGCCCAGGCCGCGAAGCGAGCGGTTGGCGACCAGGCTTGTGATCAAGGCCGAGACGCCGGGGGCCCACATGATGACCCAGACCCACTTGTGGGTCGCCGGATTGGATAGGCCGCCGCCCTGGATAATCACGACATTCAAAATGGCGGAGGCGAGGACGACGAGGGCTAGGTACAGCCAGATCTGGGCGCGATTGGTCATGGCGGGATTGAGCCTGGAACATCCCGCTCTGGCAATCGGCATCCTGTCCTGATTGGGTGGGTCTGTTCCATCGCGCAAGGGAGTCTTTTGGCCATGCATAAAGGATCCTGCCTCTGCGGTGCCGTGCGGGTTGAGGTGCGCGGCGACCTGCCCCGGCCCGATGCCTGTCATTGCAGCCAGTGCCGACGCTGGTCCGGGCACGTCTGGGCCTCAACAGACGTGAAGCGCGAGAACCTGACGGTGTACGGCGCTGAGGCCGTCCACTGGTTCCAGTCCTCGCCCAAGGTGCGGCGCGGCTTCTGTGGAACCTGTGGTTCGGTGCTGTTCTGGGATCCGCCGGCGCGGGCCAGCCTCGCGGTGGCCATGGGGCTGTTCGACAAGCCGACGCGAACCCGGCTCGAAAAACACATCTTCACCGCCGACAAGGGCGACTACTACGATATCGCCGACGACGCGCCCCAGGAGCCGACACCGCCCTAGTAGGCGAAGTCCCGATATACCCGGCTGATGTCACCGGCCCAGTCTCCGTGATACAACTCAAGCAAGCGCTCGGCCGGGGTGATCCCGCTGTCGGCGATATCTTCCAGTTCGGACAGATAGCCGCGCTCATCGACCATGCCGCCACTGAAGCGCGCCCGGTTCTTCAGGCCCATCTTGGCGATGGCCACGACCTCGCGTGCCACATCGCGCAAGGGCCGGCCGGCGACCTCGGCCTTCAGGCCCAGCCGGGTGACGTCGCGGCGCAGGCGTTCATGGTCCTCAATGTCCCAGTCCTTGACCACATCCCAGGCCGCCGACAGGCACGGCGCATCGTACAACAGGCCGGCCCAAAGCGCCTGGAGCGCACAGATACGGCTCCATGGACCGCCGTCGGCGCCGCGCATCTCCAGGTACGACTTCAGCCGCACTTCCGGAAACAGGGTCGTCAGGTGATCGGCCCAGTCCTTGAACGTCGGATACGCTCCCGGCAGGGCCGGCAACTTGCCGTCCAGAAAATCGCGGAACGACTGGCCCGAGGCATCGATGTAGCGCTCGCCGCGCTTGACGAAATACATCGGTGTATCCAGCGCGTAGTCGACATAGCGATCGAAGCCGAAGCCGTCCTGGAAGACGAAATCCAGCATTCCGGTCCGGTCCGGGTCGGTATCGGTCCAGACATTGGCGCGCGCCGACAGAAAGCCATTGGGCTGGCCGTCGGTGAAAGGGCTGTTGGCGAACAGGGCGGTGGCCACCGGCTGAAGCGCCAGAGAGGTACGGAATTTCAGCACCATGTCCGCCTCGCTCTCGAAGTCGAGATTGGACTGGATGGTGCAGGTGCGCAGCATCATATCCAGCCCCAGCGAGCCGACTTTGGGCATATAGGCGCGCATGATGTCATAGCGACCCTTGGGCATGACCGGGATCTGGTCGCGTCGCCACAGCGGATCGAATCCCAGACCCAGACACCCCAGGCCCAGTTCATCGGCGACGGTCTTGACCTCGACCAGGTGCCGCCCCGTCTCATCACAGATGTCGTGAACTGTCTTCAGAGGCGCACCGGACAACTCGAACTGGCCACCGGGCTCCAGACTGATCGAGGAGGTCATGCCCTCGGAGTTTTCTCGCTCCAGAGCGATCACATGGTCGCTCTCGCGCACCGGCCGCCAGCCGAAACGCGTCAGACCATCCAGCATGGCCCGGATGCCGTCGGCCCCTTCATAGGCGGGACGTCGCAGGTCCGAGTGGGCGAACATGAACTTTTCGTGCTCAGCCCCGATACGCCAGTCGTCGCGCGGCTTCATGCCCCTGGCCAGGGTCGAGATCAGTTGGTCTCGTGACAGCGGTTCGGTCATGGAAGGCCCCTTCTCGACCGCTAGATGGGCCGTTCTGTGGCCCGGCTCAAGAGCGCCAGTCCCCCAGTTTTGCCTGCCACAGGGACATGGCGGAGATTGCCGCGGTATCCGCCCTCAGAATTCGCGGTCCCAGCCCAACCGGCGTCACAAAGTCCAGGCCCCGCAACCGCGCGCGTTCCTCCGTCGAAAACCCGCCTTCTGGACCGATCAGAATGGCCCAGGAAGCAGGAGCCGGCACAGAGCCCAGGGCGTCCAGCACCGATCGAACCTCACCCCCCTCATCACAGAACATCAATCGTTGATCGACCGGCCAGCTGTCGAGGATTTGGTCCAGTTTCATCGGAGCGGCGACCTGTGGGACGTCCAGCCGGCCGGTCTGCTCTGATGCCTCGACAGCGATGGCACTGAGCCGGTCGACCCGCGTGTGATCCGCCTGGGTGTACTGGGTGATGGCCAGCCGCACACGTCGAACGCCTAGCTCCGCGGCCTTTTCGACGATGGTTTCCAGCCGGGCCCGCTTGACCAGGGCCACGATCAGGTCGAGGTCAGGGCCCAGGTCCTGCACGCGCGTTCGAGCCACGGCGGTCAGGACACAGGATCGCTTGCCGACCTCGGTGATCTCAGCCCTCCACTCACCGTCGCGGCCATTGAACAACAGCACGTCGTCGCCAACCGCTCTTCGCATCACGGTGGTCAGATAGCGGCCCTGATCGGGCCCAAGCGGCACCCGCACGCCTGCAGACAGGGGGTGATCAACATGAAGACGGATCATGTTGCCAGCTTAGCGGCTGGCCAGAGCGGCGGCTATCCGCTGCCGAGGCCGCGTTGAAAGCTCTCGACCAGTGACCCTGCGACCTGTCGCCAACCGTCGACCAGGACGAAGAAGATCAGTTTGAACGGCAGGGACACAATAACCGGCGGCAGCATCATCATACCCATGGACATGAGGACCGAGGCGACCACGAGGTCGATCACGAGGAACGGCACAAACAACAGAAAGCCGATTTCAAACGCGCGCTTCAGCTCGGAGATCATGAAGGCCGGGGTCACAACCCGCAGCGGAAGGTCCTGGGCAGTGGTACCAGCCTCGACATTGGACAGACGGGTGAACAGGGCCAGATCCGCCTCACTGACCTGCCCCAGCATGAAGGTCTTGACCGGCTCTGAGGCCAGATCGAACGCCTGGGGCAGCTCGATCTGCTGATCGAGGAGCGGCCGGATGCCCGAATCGTAGGCTGCGGTCCAGGTCGGAGCCATGACGATGGCCGACAGGAACAGGGCCAGCGACACCAGCACGGCGTTGGGCGGCGACTGCTGCAACCCTAGCGCCGTGCGCAACAGACTCAGGACCACGACAATCCGCACGAAACTGGTTGTCATGATGACGATGGACGGGGCCAGCGACAGGACCGTCATTAGCCCGATCAGCTGAACCACCCGCTCGGTCAGTCCGGCACCGGTCCCCAGGTCAATATTGACCGACGACCCCTGGCCGGTCTGGGTGACCAGGTCCTGGGCGAGGGCCGCAACCGGCCAGGCCAGGCAGAAAAGGGTGACGATGAGCGACAGGCGCGCCGCCCGCACCAGCTCGTCGCGGGTCGGTTTGGCAAACCAGCGATCCATGCCTCAGGCCTCCGCAGCGCGCGTGTCGCGCGGGTCACGGCGCGGAGACAGGGATTGCAGCGTGGTCGGCCCTGCCGACCCGGTCAGCTCGCGCCCCTCACCCAGAAGAATGAGTCGCTCTTCGTCGTCGATCTGAACCAGGACGAGGCGTCGGGCCGGATCCAGCACGAGGGTCTCCGTCACCTTCAGCCGGCGCTCGCCGCGATCCGCCTGCAGCTTCTCGAGCCATTGCGGTGCGTAGCGACGCAAGCCCACCGCGACCAGGCCGATCAGGCCCAGGGTGATGGCGAGGCTGAAGACCGCCCAAGCAAAGTTGAGAAAATTCATGTGGGGGACAGGCCCTGCGCGCCCCGAACGGGCCGGGATCAAACTCGTCCAACATGGTTAACGCTGTCTTGCTGAAAGGTCTGGTTAACCATGGCCACGGCATTTTATGCCCGGCAGTTGAAGAAAGGCCCGCCATGGGCATCGACGACATCCCCCTGTTTTCAAGCCTGCGCGGTCGGCTCGGCTGGCTGGCGGAGCGCCAGCGCGTGGTCGCCCAGAACGTCGCCAATGCCGATACGCCGGGCTATGCGGCGCGCGATCTGGCGCGGCCGGCAGACTTTTCCGAGAGCCTGAACCGGGCGCGCGGCGTCGAACTGGCGCGAACCTCCGCCACCCATCTGCCGTCGTCGGCGGGTCCCCCCAGCCGCTTCATCGCCGAGGCCTCGCCGGATTCCGAAACCACTCCGGACGGCAACTCGGTCGTGGTCGAAGAACAGATGCTGCGAATGGCCGAGAGTCGCATGGAGTACGACGCGGCCATCGGCTTCTACCAGAAATCCCTCAATATGCTGCGGCTTGCGGCTCGCAAGCCGGGCGGCTGAGCCAGGAGGCGTGATCCATGTCTGACCCTGTCAGTCCCAGAAACTCGACGATGGCAGTGGCGGCCTCGGCCCTGCGCGCCCAGCAATCCAGAATGCGGATCATCGCCGAGAACATTGCCAATGCCCAATCGACAGCGCCGGTCGAGGGCGGTGAGCCGTACCGTCGCCAGGTCCCCGTCTTTCAGACCCGCGAGATCGATGGGGCCACCGGCGTCGAACTGGCTCGCGTGCGTCAGGACCCGGGCGATTTTCGTCTCGACTACGAGCCTGGACACCCGGCCGCGGACGCGGAGGGCTATGTCCGTCGGCCCAATGTCGACACCCTGGTCGAGGCCATGGATATGCGCGAAGCCCAGCGCGCATACGAGGCCAATCTGAACGTCATCGAGACGGCGCGCGCCATGGAACAGCGCACGCTGGACCTTCTCAAGCGATAGGAGCCGCTAGGCCATGGATGCTCTGACCGCCATTCGCGCCTATTCCGCAGCGCAGGGGTCTGCCGCGCCCGCCTCGGGGCCAACCGAAGCTGCGGCCCCGGGATTCGACGATATGCTGGCCGGCTTCATGGGCCAGGCGACCGACGCCACGCGATCCGCCGAAAGCCAGATCGCCGCACATTCGGCCGGGCAGACGGATCTGGTCAATGTCGTCACCGCCATCGCCTCGGCCGAGGCCTCGCTGGAAACGGTTGTGGCCGTGCGCGACCAGGTCATTTCCGCCTATCAGGAAATCATGCGGATGCCGATCTAGGACGCAGCCTGGGGGCGCGGCGCACGATTCCGGAGCCACTGGGAGTACACCCATTTCTCGCCGGCGGTCGGCGGGCGGCCGGCGTGACGCGTGGCCAGGTCGATCCGGCCATTGGGCTTGATGTTGGCCCAGAAGAGAGCGTCTCCCTTGCGGCCCCGGTGCATCAGGCCAATAGCCTCCATCTCGGTTTCGCCGCCCTCGTAGTCGTCATTGAGATAGGTCAGAAAGGTCGCCACCCGCTGACCGCGATCCTCAAGGTCGGGGCGATGACCCGCCTTTTCCGGATCGAGCCAGTCGTAGTGTGGCGTGAAGGATTCGCCGACCGAATAGTGCAGGATCTGGACCGGCTCCAGGCCGACCACCGGCAGACCGGTCGCCCGGGCGATTCGCTCTCGCACCAGCATCATCACCAGATCGCAATCCAGAACATCGAAGCTGGTGGCGGAGTTGGAGCGGGTCCATTTCAGGGTCGGCCGGCCTGTCTCGGGATCATAGACCGGGGCCTTTTCCAGATGCGGTCGAGCCCGGTCCCGCAGCCAGTCGCAGACCTCCGTGGCCAAGAAGCCGGAAATGGAGAAGACGTGCGGGACCTTTGACAATTCCGTCGGGGCCGGGGCTGTGATCCAGGCCCGGACATCGACCTCGGCACCGAGGAAGCGCCGAGTCTCGACAGCCAGTTCATGGCCGCTGGCTGCAGCCTGATCCAATCGCCTGAAGGCTTCTTCCCAGTCCTGGGGGCGGGCCAGGCCCGCCGCCGACATCAGCGCCAGATGGTGGGCTGCCTCGCCGTCGCCGGCCTCGGCCTCAGCCATCAGGACCGAGGGCGTGTGGTCACGATCCAGTTGATCGTCGGATCTCATCCGCCCCGCGCCAGCCTCAGGAACTCTTCGCGCGTTCGGGGGTCGTCGCGCACGACGCCGAGCAGACAGCTGGTCGTCAGGGAGGCCCCCGGTACATCGACCCCGCGCAGGGTCATGCAGGAATGCTCGGCCTCGATGACCACGCCGACCCCCTGGGGGTCGAGGACCTCCTGGATCGCACGAGCGATTTCGGCGGTCATTTTCTCCTGGATCTGGAGGCGCCGGCCAAAGCCCTTCACCACCCGGGCAAGTTTCGAGATGCCGACGACGCGATTGGTCGGGAGATAGCCGACGTGGGCCTTGCCCACGACCGGCAGCATATGGTGTTCGCAGAAGCTGACGAAGCGGATGTCTCGCAGCACAACCAGTTCATCATAGCCGGCCACCTCTTCGAAGGTCCGCTCCAGATAGGCGCGCGGGCACTCGTCATAGCCTGCAAAAAGCTCACGATAGGACCGTGCCACGCGCGCCGGGGTGTCGAGCAACCCTTCGCGTTCGGGGTCGTCGCCCGCCCATTGGATCAGGGTTCGGACGGCCGCCTCGGCCTCGGCTTGCGAAATCGGTCGGTCAGTCATGGTCCTATCCTAGTCCTGCGCTGGAGCGGCGGCGAGGGCCGCACGCGCCTCGATCGCATCCTGGTCGATCCGGGCCTTCAGCGCCTCCAGCCCGTCGAACTTCAGCTCCGGCCGGATCCAGGCGATCAGCTGGGTCTCGATGATCTGGCCGTAGATCTCCTCGTCGAAATCGAACAGCCAGACTTCCAGCAACGGCTCCTCGCTCTGAAACATCGGCCGGACCCCGAGATTGGCGACCCCGTCGATCACCCGACCGTCCGCCAGACGCGTGCGCGTGGCATAGACACCGTAGGCCGGCCGCACATAGTCACCGAGCCGGACATTGGCCGTCGGCACCCCGATCGTCCGGCCGCGCTTGTCGCCGTGCACCACCTCGCCGGCGATGGCGAAAGGCCGCCCAAGGACGGACGCGGCCTGGTGCGGACGAGCCCCCATCAGGGCCTCGCGGATGACCGAAGACGACAGCTTGACGCCATCGCCCGTCACCAGCTCCGGCGTGCAGGACACAGAGAATCCAAGCTCGCTTCCATAGGTCGCCATGGCCTCTGGCGAACCGCTGCGGCCCTTGCCGAAGGTCACGTCGAAACCGACCGCGACGTGCGCCACATCCAACCCCTCGGCCAGCACCTGCCGGGCGAACTGTCGATCTGTCAGCTCGGCCATCTCGGCATCGAAGGGCAGGAGATAGAGTCGGTCGATTCCGGCCGCCTGCAGGGCACGCGCGGTCTGATCCGGCGTCATCAGGCTGAAGGGTTCGGCCGCGGCCTGGAAATAGCGGCGCGGGTGCGGATCGAAACTGACGACGCCGGAGGCGACACCCAGCCGCCTGGCCGCCGCCTTGGCTGCCTCCAGGACCGCCTGATGCCCCCGGTGAACACCGTCAAAATTGCCCAGGGCCACAGCCGCCCCCCGCTGGGTCGGGGCCAGATCCTTCCAGCCGTGAATGACCTCGATGGCCACCTAGGACCGCCGCCTGCGCCGGGGTACGCGAATGGTCGCCTCGCCCTCAAGCACCGACTCGCCGGCGACCAGACACTCCGTCTTCAGGATGACGCGGGCCGAAGGGTCGATTGACTGGACCGTGACCCGCGCGGTCACGACATCACCGATCCGCACCGGCTTGTGGAAATTCAGGGTCTGGCCGAGATAGATCGCCCCCGGTCCCGGCAGGATGGTACCGACCACAGCTGAGACGAAGGACGCCGACAACAGGCCATGGGCCACCCGGCCGCGATAGGGGCTGGCCTGGGCATAGGCCTCATCGACATGGAGCGGATTGTGATCGCCGGAGGCCTCGGCAAAGGCCATGATCCGTTCGTGAGTGATCGGCACCTGCAGTTCGGCCGACATACCGACGGCCAGTTCATCCAGAATAAAACCGCCTTGCGGGGTCGGAGGGGCGTTCACCAGATCAGCTCCTTGAGAACATAACGGGCCTGGGCCCCCGCCTGGGCCAGAAGCGCAGCCGCCTTGTCAGGGTCAAGCCGGCCCTCGGCGGTCATCAGCTCGTCGCCATGGATTCCCCCCGCCACAAACAGGCAGTCCAGGCCCTGGCGATTGGCACCGAGAACATCGGTCGGCAGACCGTCGCCGATGGCCAGGACCCGCGCCTTGTCCGGCGTCCGGCCCAGGGCTTCCCCCGCCTCTTTCAGAGCCAGGTCATAGATGGCCGAAAACGGCTTGCCGGCCATGATGACGGGACCGCCCAGCGCGGCATAGACATCGGCCAGGGCTCCGGCACACCAGATCAGGTCACGGCCGCGGTGAACCACCTTGTCTGGATTGGCACAGACCATTTCCAGGCCGCGCCGGGCACAGTCGGCGAACCCCTCCCGATAGTCCTCCGGCTGGTCGTTCGCGTCATCGAACAGACCGGTACAGGAGATAAAGGCCGCCTCCGACAGGTCGTCGGTCAGCTCGACCCCGGTCCCCTCATAGATGCCGGCGTCACGCTCGGGACCGACCCGCCAGGCGGGTCCCGGTGCCCGTTTCGTCAATTCGGCCCGCGTCGCATCGCCGGAGGTCACAACCGCAGACCAGGCGGCGCGGTCGACGCCGATCTCGTCGAGCTGGGTCGTGAAACTACCGCGCGGCCTCGGCGAGTTCGAAATCAATACGACGGTGCCGCCGACCTCGACGAAGCGGTGCAGCGCTGCGACCGAGCGCACGAACGGCACCTTTCCGTCGTGCACCACGCCCCAGACGTCACACAAAATGACGTCATAGCGGTCGGCGATCACGGACAGGCCGGTCAGGGGCTGGGGCACGGACATGGGCCAGTCTCTAGCCGGGAGTTCGCGCCCGGTGCCACCCCAAAATGTCGGCTCAGGCTCCTTCGCGGCGCAGCAGTTCCTTCTTGCGACCGGTGCCCCAGGCGTAGCCGGTCAGGGATCCGTTCGTCCCAACCACCCGATGGCACGGGACAACCACACAGATCGGGTTGGCACCGCAGGCCGCCCCGACGGCCCGGGCGGCTCCGGGCTTGCCGATGGCGGCGGCCAGTTCGCCATAGGTTCGGGTCTCACCCGCCGGAATGCTCCGAAGCGCCTGCCAGACCCTCTGTTGGAAGGCCGTACCGCGAATGTCCAGCGGCAGGTCGAGACCGGGACCCCGGGGGTCGTCGATCAGTTCGATCACCCGACCTACCCGCTGGTTCAGATCGGCATCGTCAGTCGTGACCTCGGCCTGGGCGAAGCGCCGCCTGAACCGGTCCAGCATGGCTTCAGCCTCATCGCCCAGCTCAATGGACGAAATTCCCTTGTCGGTCATGGCCACCAGGACCTGACCGAGCGAACAGGGGACGACCGTGACGCGCAACCGCTCCCCCTTTCCAGCCTTGCGCCAGGCCGAAGGCGTCATGCCGAAACGCTTGTCGGCGGAATCATAGAAGCGGCTGGGAGCACCGAAACCGGAATCATAGACGGTCCGGGTCACGCTGGAGCCGTTCGACAGGGCCAATTTGGCGCGTCCGTCCCGCACCTGGACGGCATAGGCGGCCGGGGTCACGCCTGTCCGGGCCTTGAACAGGCGATGGAAATGATGCGGCGAGAGGTCCACCGCGCGGGCCAGCTGGAGCAGGGTCGGAACGGTATCGGAGGACTCGATCAAGCGACAGGCCGCCTCCACCGCCTCGGCCCCCGGCCGGGCCTTATCATCGGGGCAACACCGCAGGCAGGCCCGATAGCCACGATCCTGCGCCGCCTGGGACGTGGGCAGGAACTCGAGATTCTCGCGCCGGGGCGTCCGGGCCGGACAGCCCGCCCGACAATAGATGCCGGTCGTCTTCACCCCGACGACAAAGGCGTCACGCAGGCGAACGTCGCGACGAACCAGCGCGTCGTACCAGTCGTCTTCGGTCAGGGTCGGTTCCATCCGCTGCAACATAGTCATGTGTCCCTCAATGTCAGGACTTGTTGCCATGCCCCGTGCACGCCGGCGTCCCGACCCTTGCGCCCAATGTCGCGGGCTTAACGGTTCCTCATTGCCTCGAGCGTAGGTTGTGCCCTTCATCCTAGGAACAGGCAGGCCCTGCCATGACGCCGGAAAATCTGAAGCCCCTGACCTCGATGCGGTTTCTCGCCGCCTTCTGGGTGGTGATGTTCCATTACTGGCCCAAGCTGGACCTGGGAGCCGCCACGGGCTGGACGCCGGGCCTGGTGGCCCAGGGCTATCTGGGCGTGGAGTTGTTCTTTGTCCTGTCGGGATTCATCCTGTGCCATGTCTATCTGGAAGCTGCCGGGACCGGTTCCTTCAAGTACGGCAGTTTCCTTTGGGCGCGGCTGGCTCGGGTCTATCCCCTGCACCTGGCGACCCTGATCGGGGTCGGACTGCTCGGCGGCGTGGCTGCAATTGTCGGTATTTCAATCGACAGCAGCATCCTGTCATGGGCATCCCTGCCCGCGAACCTGACCCTGACCCAGGCCTGGGGTCTGGCCCCCGAAGCCGGCTGGAATCATCCGTCCTGGTCGATCTCGGCGGAGTGGTTCGCCTATCTCTGCTTCCCGATCTTTGCCTGGGCGGCCTGGCGGCTCCGGGCACGTCCAGGCCTGGCTCTGGCGCTGGCCACCGGCGGCCTGATGACGACCTATGCCGTATTCGAGGCCCTGGCCGGTTTCCCCCTGACCCAAGCGACGATTCATTGGGGCGCACTTCGGATCGTGCCCTGCTTCGCCTATGGCTGCGCCGCCTATCTGGCCTGGCGGGCCGGCGGCCTGAAGCGACCGGGCATCGTAGCCGGGGTCACGACCGGCCTGATTCTGGTCTGCGCCGGTCTTCAGGTCTGGGACGGCGTGACGGTCGCCCTGTTCGGCGTCCTGATCCTCGCCCTGGCCGGGCTGACCGGGCGCGGCGGACCCCTCGAATCCAGAACCGGCGTCTGGTTGGGTGAGGTCAGTTATGCGGTCTATATGGTGTGTGTGCCGTGGAAACTGCTGGCCATCAACGGCCTGGCGCGCCTGAACGGCGGCTCCGAACACCTGCCCTGGTGGATGTGGGTTCCGGCCGTCCTGGCGATCGTGCCGCTGGCCGGTCTGGCCCATCACCTGATCGAGCGCCCGGCGCGCACTGCCATGCGCCGCTGGGGCGAGCGGCACGCGTCGAAAGGTCGCAGGCAAATTCAGCCTGCGGCGACCTGACGCGTTCCTCATCTTAAGAGCTGCCCGCTAGACCTAGGTTCGAGACAAACGACGTCGGGGTCATTCATGTTCAAGCGCCTGGGGGCCGCCATATTCGCAGCGGCCGTATCGCTCAGCGTTCTGGCTCCGGCAACGGCCGCCCTGGCCAGCGAGCCCTATTACCAGTGTGTCCGCTTCGCGCGTGAGTTTTCCGGCATCCAGATTTTCGGCGACGCCTGGACCTGGTGGGCCTCGGCTCAACGCCAGGGCCTGCGGACGGGCCGGGTGCCTGAGGTCGGTGCCGTGCTCGTGTTCCAGCCCCACGGAGCCTCGACGCGCGGTCACGTCGCCGTCATCAGCCAGATCCTGACCGAACGGGTGATGCGCATCAGCCACGCCAACTGGGGCGGCTCGCGTGGCCGCATCGAGCGCGATGTCACCGTCGTTGATGTCTCGGCGGACAACGACTGGAGCCAGGTGCGGGTCTGGCACAACCCGTCCAACGACCTGGGCGTCAGCGTCTATCCGACGTACGGCTTCATCTATCAGAGCGATGAGAGTCAGATGCAACGCATTGCGGCCCAGGCAGAGGGGATGCAGGCCACCGGCTACCAGACGGCGTCTCTCAGCAGCGCTTCGGGCCAGCCCTGAGCCACCTGGACTTTACAAACACCGCCGACTGATGTGGGTTCGCCGCCTGTCCGGGGCGGCACGATGATCCGACTATTCAAGGCCAATGAACCCTCGCCCCTGATCGTTCAGGATCCACCGGACGGCTGGACCCTGCCTGCGGGTGTGGTCTGGATTGATCTGGTTGCGCCCAGTCGGCGCGAGGAACTGGCCATTGAGGCCTGCCTGGGCTTTTCAATCCCCACCCCCGAAGACATGGCCGAGATTGAGGCCACCAGTCGCCTGTATCGGCAGAACGACGCCCTGTTCATCACCGTGGACCTGCTTCATCACACCGATGCGCTTCTGCCCGAATCGCGACCGGTCACCTTCATTCTGTCCCCGCAACCCCTGGTGACCGTGCGCTATTCCGAGCCGCGTGCCTTCACGCTTGTTGGGGACCGGTTCGACCGCGAGCCGGACCTGTGTGCCGGTCCCTTTCGCGTCCTCGTTCATCTGTTTGATGCGGTCGTTGACCGAATGGCCGATGTGCTCGAGCGCATCTCTGCCGAGGTGGAACACGTCTCGGATGATATTTTCGTCGATCCAGGACGGACGCGCTACGCCCAGGCTATCAAGCGCCTGGGGGCCGCCCAGCACGCTTCGGCTCGCATTGCCAACAGCCTGGCCGGCATTGACCGCGCCCTGACGTTCATCCTTCTGGACGACGCGCTGGACCGCCGCCCCGAGACGCGCGAGCATCTGCTGGCCATGGCGCGCGACATCCAGTCCCTGCAGGCCCACATCGGCATGGTCGCCCAGTCCGTCGAGTTTCAGCTCAATGCGGCGCTCGGCCTGATCAACATTGAGCAGTCCGGCATCATCAAGATCTTTTCGGTCGCCGCCGTCGCCTTCATGCCACCGACCCTGATCGCGTCGATCTACGGGATGAATTTCGAGCATATGCCCGAGCTGACCCAGACCTGGGGTTACCCAGCCGCGCTGGTGGCCATGGTGATTTCAGCCATTCTGCCGCTCTGGGTCTTCAAGAAGCGCGGCTGGCTCTAGCCCGACAACGCCTGGGAAAGAGCCGCCTGGGCGGCGTCGGGCCGCATCATGGGAAAGAAGTGGGTACTGTCGGCCAGGGTCTCGACGACCCGCCGGGGATCGTCGGCGTCTCCGGTCGTAACGGCGCAGGTCGATCCCTGGTCGGCCTTGAGAATATGCAAGGGGCGGTCGACCCGTCGCAGCGCGCCCCAGACATCGTTCGCCTGGGCCGAATAGTTCGACGATTCCCATTCAGGCGCGCAAGCCAGTTCGACTTCGCCGTCCGGGGTATCGCGAAAACCGTCCCCGACATAGTCAGACAGGACGGCGTCGGGCCAACCCTTGAAAGATCCCCGACCGCGATAGGACTGGAAGGCCGCCTCCCGATCCGGAAAGCGGCGGCGGCGGCGCAGCGATGCCACCGCCCAGGGATGACGTCGGGCCAGCCGCCAGGCACCTGGAAGCCGAACTGCGGTCGCCGCCGCCCGGGTCAGGATCACCGGATCCAGCATGACCAGCGAGCGGACGCGATCCGGCACCTGGGCCGCTGCCAGTACGGCAAGCGTGGCCCCCATTGAATGGCCTGCGAGCACAAGGGGTGGGCCATCGAGCGACATCAGCAACGCTACCAGATCGTCACGCAGATCATTCCAGTCGGGGCGGTCATCCGGCTCGATCGGCAGGGTCGTGCGACCATGGCCTCTCAGGTCGGGTGCCAGGATACGGGCGTCGGCCTGCAGCGGCTCGAGCAGGGTCCTGTAGGTGAGGCCGTTGAAGCCATTGGCGTGAACGAAAATCAGATCGACCGGCCGTGTCGGATCACCCCAGGATCGACCGGCCAGAGCTGAGCCTGCCATGCGCCGGTTCAGGCCGGGGCCATGTCCGCGAACTGTCCGCCGTCGCGATAGCGCCACAGATAGGTCGGGGCGATCGCTTCGATCCCAGTCGCCTCGATTCCCAGGTCAGACAAGCCCGCCGCGCCGGTGGCGACGACATTGTCCGTCTTCATCATGGTGACCTGATCGCGGGTCAGCGGCGGCGTCAGCCCAACCCAGCTCAGCGGCTCGGCCATCAGGCCGACGGCACCTGCCACCGGCCAGGGCAGGGGAATGAGACTGCGCGCACGGCGCGTCTCGCTATTCACCAACTCCAGAATCTGGCGCAGGGTCAGAATTTCAGGACCGCCCAGTTCATAGGCCCGGCCCGCCGTCGACGGATCGGTCAGGGCGCGCGTCACCGCCTCGGCGACGTCCCCGACATAGACCGGCTGGAATCGGGTATCGCCGCCGCCCGGCATCGGCAGGACCGGCGACAGGGTTGCCAGGCGGCCGAACCTGTTGAGCAAATCGTCATCCCGGCCGAACACGACTGAGGGACGAATCACCGTCGTCGCCTTGAACTCGGACAGCGCGGCAACCTCCCCCTCGCCCTTGGTGCGAGCATAGCGTGCGCCGGCCGACGCATCAGCCCCGATCGCCGAGACATGAACCAGACGCTTGATGCCGCGCCGGGCACAGAGCTGGGCGATCGTCGCCGGGGCCTTGGCGTGCAGATCCGAGAACGACTGCCAGGGGCTCTCGTGGAGGATGCCGACCAGATTGACCGCGGCTGTGGCATTGTCGAGCGCCGCCGCGACCTGCGTCTCGTCGCGGACGTCGCAGGCCACACGCTGGATCTGACCGACTCTGCCTTGGGTCTGACTCTCAAAGGCGAGGTTGGGGTTTCGAACCGCAATACGAACACGATGGCCGTTGCGCAGCAGGGCGCGCACGACCTGGCTGCCGAGGAAGCCGGACCCGCCAAAGACCGTGACCAGGGAATCGGAGCGCGACATGACGGAAAATCTCTCGGCTTTTAAGGTGTCGGCGAGGGGATAGCCGAGACGTCTGCACACGGCAATGTCGAGAAACCCAACTGACCCGTTGACCCACCTCGGCTTCCGCCCTATGTGTCCGCGCCTTCGGCCCTTCGGGGTCGGGCCCAGGTGGCGGAATTGGTAGACGCGCTGGCTTCAGGTGCCAGTGGCCGAAAGGTCGTGGAGGTTCGAGTCCTCTCCTGGGCACCAATTCTTCGGGCGTCAGCCCACGAGACGGCGTCGGTCCTTTGGGCCGGCGCCGTTCGCGTATATGGTCCCGACCCAATTCAACGGACGAGCTGATCTTGGCCACCCATCTTCATCTTGGCGATCTGCCTGGCAACCTGGATCTGGGTCCGGTCGTCGCCGTCGATTCCGAAACCATGGGCCTGCGTTATCGCCGCGATCCCCTGTGCGTGGTCCAGCTGTCGGCGGGCGACGGCGACGCTCACGTCGTACGGCTGAACCGGCCGGCCTACGACTGTCCGAATTTCAAGCGGCTTCTGACGGATCCGGCCGTACTCAAGCTGTTCCACTACGCCCGCTTCGACGTGGCCATGTTCCAGCTCTATCTCGGGGTCGAGACGGGGCCGATCTACTGCACCAAGATCGCTTCGAAGCTGGCGCGAACCTATACGGATCGGCATGGCCTCAAGGATGTGGTGCGCGAGTTGGCCGGTGTTGAGCTGTCCAAGGCCCAGCAGAGCTCGGACTGGGGGGCGGCTGAACTCTCCAAAGAGCAGCTCGCCTATGCGGCCTCGGATGTCCTCTATCTGCACAAGGTTCGCGGCCGCCTCGACGAGATGCTGACGCGCGAAGGCCGCACCGATCTGGCCCGGGCCTGTTTCGACTTCGTCTCAACCCGCTCGGCCCTCGACCTGGCGGGTTGGGAAGAGATGGATATCTTCTCCCACTCATGACCGACCCTGCCGCCCCCGCCCCGTCCCTGCTTCAAGACGCGCCACCGGATCTGGAGACCGTACGGCGCGAAGATGTGCGCCGGGTTGTGGAGGCCATGGAGGCGTGGCGCCAGCGGTCGCGCATGATTCACTTCTTCCGACGCGCCCTGCCCGTGGCCCTGGGGCTGATCATTTTCAGCACCGTGGCCTGGGTGGTCGCCCAGACGGTGATGGCGGATCTGGCCAATCAGGCCGCTCAGCAGCCTGAGGTGCGCATGACCAATCCCCGGTTCTACGGCCAGGACGGACGTGGTCAGCCGTTCGTGCTGGCGGCCGCCGAGGCCGTCCAGGATCGCAACCAGGGTGCCCGGGTACGCCTGACCCGACCGGTCCTGCGCATGAATGCCTCGGGCGACCGGCCCGCCGAGGTGACGGCCCTGAACGGCATCTACGACGAACGGACGAACCGGATTTCGCTGTCGGGTGACGTCCGCATGGTCGACGGTCGCTCCAGTTTCCGCTTTGAGACGGGAGAGGCCCTCATCGACACCCGCACGGGGATCATTTCGGGCCGCTCGCCCGTCCGCGGGCGCGGCCCCCTTGGAACCGTCGACGCTTCGTCCTATGCCATCTACGATCAGGGCGACCGCATCGTTTTCCAGGGCGATGGCGACCGTAAGGTCACCGGCGTCATCCATATGGCCGACTGAACAGGATTACAGTGATGCGGAACTTCACTCGCCGCCTTCCCGCCGCCCTGATCACCGCCGCTGCGGTGGCGATGGTCGGTCCTGCCGGTGCCCAGATCGCGCCAGGCGGGGGCCCCGTGGCCTATGGTGCCGACAATTCCGAATACATCGACAGTGAGGGTGTTTTTCGCCTGATCGGGCGAGCCGAGATGATTCAGGGTGAAAACCGGCTGCGCGCCGACACCATCGATATGTTCACGACCCCAAATCAAAGGGGCGGAGCGAGCGGCGGCGATGTGCGCGAGGTCGTTGCGACCGGCAATGTCTATTTCGTCACGCCGATCCAGGTCGTACGTGGGGACCGGGCCGTCTATACTGCCGCGACGGATCAGGTGGTGATTACGGGCGACGTCATCCTGACCCAGGGCGAAAACGTGATGACCGGCAGCCGACTGACGATCGTCGTCTCGACGAATCGAGCCACCATGGATGGGACTCCCTCGACCAATGGTTCGCGCGTGCGCGGCGTCTTCTACCCGGATGAGAGCCCTGCGCGTGATTAGTGAGGCCATCACTGCCGCCGCGCCAGGCGCCGATCTTCAGACCGAGGGGCTGTTTGTCGATTCCATCGGCCGGTCGTTCGGCGGTCGCACGGTGGTCAAGAGCGTATCCCTGCGTCTGCGTCGGGGCGAGGTCGCCGGCCTGCTCGGCCCGAACGGGGCCGGCAAGACCACCTGCTTCTACATGATCACCGGGCTGGTTCCGGCCGAGTATGGCTCGATCTATCTGGACGGCGAAGACATCACCGGCCAGCCGATGTACCAGCGCGCTCGCCTCGGCGTCGGCTACCTGCCCCAGGAAGCATCAATCTTTCGCGGCATGACAGTCGAGGACAACGTCCTGTCGGTCGTCGAGATTCGCGAGCGGGACCGGACCAAAGCCTTGCAGGACACCCGCCGACTGCTCGACGAGCTGCGGATCAGCCACCTTCGCGGGGCCTCGGCGATGGGCCTGTCGGGCGGCGAACGGCGACGCGTCGAAATCGCCCGTGCCCTGGCGTCAGAGCCGTCCTTCATGCTGCTGGACGAGCCCTTTGCGGGCATCGACCCCCTCGCTATCGCCGACATCCGCGAGGTGATCGTCTATCTGGCCACCCGCGGAATCGGCGTGCTGATCACGGACCATAACGTGCGCGAGACGCTCGACATTATCGACCGCGCCTCGATCATTCACGGCGGCGAGGTTCTGTTCGAAGGGACGCCGGCGGAGATTATCGCCAACCCCGAAGTACGCCGCGTCTATCTGGGCGAGGCCTTCTAGGCCTGAGTGTCGACGGTCGATCCCGGCGCAGCGCTGGATGCCCCGCCCTTGGCGGCCACGATCACCATGGCCGGACGCACCGTCCGACCGAACAGGACATAGCCTGGCTGGAAGGTCTGGATCACGGTACCCGGCGGCACGTCTGCCGAGGGCTGTTCCGAGACAGCCTGGTGAACATTGGGATCAAACCGGTCGCCTGGTGCCGGGGCCACCCGGGTCAGACCATTGACCTCAAAGGCTTGCAGCAGAGATTTTTCTGTCATCTCGAGGCCGGTGACCAGACCGGTGACACCGGCGTCGGTCGACCCCTGGGGGGCAGCCTGCAGGGCGCGCTGGAGATTGTCGGCGACCCCTAGCAGGCTCTGCGCGAAACTCTGGATCGCATAGGCGCGGGCATCATTGGCCTCGCGCGCGGCTCGGCGCTTGATATTCTCGACCTCCGCAGCCATCCGCAGGGCCTTGTCCTTCCAGTCGTCGCGTTCGGCGATGACGGCGTCCAGCGGAGCCAGGTCATCCTCTCCGGTCGGGGCGTCCAGCGGGATCTCGTCGAATTCGTTGTCAGGCGTCTCGGTCACGTCAGTCCTGTCCGTCCATAATTCTTCCCAGCACCCGCGCGGTATAGTCGACCAGCGGGATGACACGGGCATAGTTCAATCGCGCCGGTCCGATCACGCCGATCGCCCCGACCACCTTCTGTTGTCCGGTCATATAGGGCGCCGCCACCACAGCGGAACCCGAAAGCGAGAACAATCGCGTTTCCGAGCCGATGAAGATCCTCAAGCCCTGGGCCGCCTTGACCCCGTCCAGCAGGCCGATGAGCTGTTCGGTCTCTTCCAGGTCGTCGAAAAGCTGGCGTACGCGTTCCAGGTCCGCCAGGGCCGACGCATCCTGCAGGAGATTGGCCCGCCCCCGCACGATCAGGGACCGGTCCCGCGTTTCTCCACCCGACCAGCCCGCCAGGCCGTCCTCGACCAGCCGCGCGGCGGTAGCGTCCAGCTCGGCCCGCGCCGCCGCCAGTTCAGCCGCCATCTCCCCTTGCGCCTCGGCCAGGGTGCGGCCCCTCAGGCGCGCGTTCAGGAAGTTGGAGGCCGATTGCAGACTGGCTGGCGTCACACCCGGCTGAAGCCGCATCAGGCGATTTTCGATCGCGCCGTCATCAAATACCAGCACGACCAGCGTCTGGTCCGACGATAGCGCGACAAATTCGACGTGCTTGACCCCCGCCTCGCGAATGGGGGCCGCGACAACCCCGGCCCCGCCGGCCAGGCCGCTGAGAAGGTCCGACGCCGCCTCCAGTGCCTCATCGAAGCCGCGTCCCTTGCCGACCAGCCGCGCATCAACCGCCCGGCGCTCCTCCGTCGTCAGATCGCCGACCTCGAGCAGGCCGTCCACGAACAGCCTGAGCCCCGCATGGGTCGGCAGCCGCCCGGCCGAGGTATGCGGTGCCGCCAGAAGGCCCAGCTGCGTCAGGTCCTGCATGGTGTTGCGGATCGACGCCGGCGACAGCTGGATGCCGCCGCGCGACAGGGTCCGAGACCCGACCGGCTCACCGGTCTCCAGATAGGACTCGACGATCCGCCGGAAGATATCACGCGCCCGCGCATCCAGCCCGGCCAGGCCCGAGGCGGCCGGCGACGGCGGCTGGAACGGCGTCATGCTCGCATCCCCGTGGCAGGGTGCCTGCGGATGCGGGATCTGGCGGTGGCGTCGGTCACCCCGATAGGATAAGCCGCCCGCCTTTCCCTTCAAGTCTCCTCTCAATCCCCAAGGATCACCATGCGCCCCTCCGACCGCCGCCCCGACCAGATGCGGGCCGTGACCCTGGAAACCGGCGTCAATCGCTATGCCGAGGGCTCGTGCCTGGTTGCCTTCGGCCACACCCGGGTCCTGGTCACCGCCTCGGTTGAAGAGAGCCTGCCGCCGTGGCTGCGGGGCAAGGGCCAGGGCTGGGTCACGGCGGAATACGGGATGCTGCCGCGCGCCACCCACACCCGCGGCCGCCGCGAAGCCGCCGCCGGCAAACAGTCCGGCCGGACGCAGGAGATTCAGCGCCTGATCGGACGGTCCCTACGGGCCGTGGTCGATCTGAAGGCCCTGGGCGAACGCCAGGTCCTGATCGACTGCGACGTGGTCCAGGCCGACGGCGGCACCCGCACCGCCGCCATCACCGGGGCCTGGGTCGCCCTGGCCCTGGCGGTCAAGACCTTGCGCGAGCGCGGCGTGCTCCAGAGCGACCCCATTCTCGATCAGGTCGCCGCCGTCTCCTGCGGCGTCTTCCAGGACGAACCTGTGCTGGACCTCGACTATGACGAGGATTCCTCGGCCGAGGCCGATTCCAACTTCGTGCTGACCGCCAAGGGCGGCATCGTCGAAATCCAGGCCACCGGCGAAAAACGTGGCTTCTCGCGCGCCGAGTTCGATCGCCTGTTCGAGCTGGCCGAGACGGGCTGCGCCGAGCTGTTCGCCGTGCAACGCGCGGCGGTCGGATAGGCCCCGCGCCTTGCCTCCGTCGCAAGCCGTCCCCATAACGCCCGCCATGTCCGATCAACCTGCGGGCCAGCCGTCCAAGCGTCTGTTCATCAAGACCTACGGCTGCCAGATGAACGTCTATGATTCCGAGCGCATGGCCGATGTCCTGCGCCCGCTCGGCTATGCCGCTACCGACAAGCCCGAGGACGCCGACTTCGTCATCCTCAACACCTGCCACATTCGCGAGAAGGCCGCAGAAAAGGTCTATTCCGAACTGGGCCGGCTGAAGGCCATCCGCGCCGAGCGGATCGATCAGGGCCTGCCACGCTCGACTATCGCGGTGGCCGGCTGTGTGGCCCAGGCCGAGGGCCAGGAGATCATCCGCCGTCAGCCTGCCGTGGACATGGTGGTCGGTCCCCAGGCCTATCACCAGATTCCTGAGCTCCTGGCCCGCGCCGCGCGCCAGACCGGCGAGCGACTGGCTGCCGAGTTCGAGGCCGAGGCCAAGTTCGACGCCCTGCCGGCCGAGCGCGAGATCAAGGGACCGACCGCCTTCCTGACCGTGCAGGAGGGCTGCGACAAATTCTGTTCCTTCTGCGTGGTCCCCTATACGCGCGGTGCCGAGTGGAGCCGCCCGGTCCAGGCCGTTCTGGATGAGGCGGGCGCCCTGGCTGACAAGGGCGTGCGCGAGATCACCCTTCTGGGCCAGAACGTCAATGCCTATGACGGCACCGGTCCCGACGGTCAGACCTGGACCCTGGCGAAGCTGGCGCGGGCTATCGCCGCCGTCCCCGGACTGAACCGCATCCGATATACGACCAGCCACCCCAACGACATGAGCGACGACCTGATCGCCGCCCACGGCGAGCTGGACGCCCTGATGCCGTATCTGCATCTGCCGGTGCAGTCAGGCTCGGACCGGATCCTGAGGTTGATGAACCGCAAGCACGGGGCCGAGAGCTATCTGAAGGTCATCGAGCGGATACGCACGGCGCGGCCAGACATGGCCATTTCTGGGGATTTCATCGTCGGCTTCCCCGGTGAGACCGAACGCGATTTCGAGGACACCCTCAATCTGGTGCGCGCGGTTGGCTACGCCTCGGCCTTTTCGTTCCGCTATTCGCGCCGCCCGGGCACGCCGGCGGCCGCCATGCCCGGCCAGGTGCCTGATGAGGTTGCCGAGGACCGTTTGCATCGACTTCAGGCGCTGCTGTTCGAGCAGCAGACGGCCTTTAACGAAAGCCAGGCCGGCAAGGTTCTGAACGTGTTGTTCGAGAAGCCGGGCCGCCATCGGGATCAGGCCATCGGCCGGTCCCCCTATCTGCAATCAGTCCACGTCGAGGATGCCCGCAGCCTCATCGGCCGGATCGTGCCGGTGCGGATTACCGCCGGACAGCAGAACTCCCTGGCCGGTGACCTGATTCTGGAGTCGGCCTGATGGCGCGCGGCGAAGAGTTCGTCGCCTTGTCCGATCTGGCCCTGCGAGCGGTGATCGGCCCGAACAGTCGCCATGTCGCCTTGCTGGAAGACGCCTTCAATGTCCTGATCGAAAGCCCGGGTGGCGGCGTGGCAATTACCGGATCCACACGCGAACGGGCCGACGTCAAGCGGGCGATCCTGGCCCTGGCCCAACGGGCCGAGGCCGGGGTCGAGCTGACCGAGACGGATGTGCGCGCGACCCTGTCGCTGAACCCGGGCGGCAAGCCGGGGGGCGGCAATCAGGGCCTGATCTCCGGTCGGCGCGGTCCCATCGCGCCCAAGACTGCCACTCAGGCGGCCTATCTGGATATGCTGGAACGCTGTGACCTGACCTTCGGCGTCGGTCCGGCGGGTACCGGCAAGACCTTCCTGGCCGCGGCCTACGGCGCGACCCTGTTGCTCAAGGGCCAGGTCGACAGGCTGGTCATCACCCGCCCGGCGGTCGAGGCAGGCGAGCGGCTGGGCTTTCTGCCCGGCGATCTGAACGAGAAGGTCGATCCCTATCTCGCGCCGATCTGGGAAGCGCTGGATCAGATCATCGGAGCCGACGCCGTGCGCCGACGCCGCGACAAGGGTGAGATCGAGGTCGCGCCCCTGGCCTTCATGCGTGGCCGCACCCTGTCCCACGCCTTCGTCATCGTCGATGAGGCCCAGAATACTTCGCGCCTGCAGATGAAGATGGTCCTGACCCGGCTGGGCGAGGGCTCGCGCATGGTCGTGACCGGCGACCCGACCCAGGTGGACTTGCTCAATCCACGTGACAGCGGGCTGTCACACGCCATTCGCCTGCTCGACGGGGTCAAGGGCGTCGGCGTCACCACCTTCACCGCCGAAGACGTCGTCCGCCACGAATTGGTCGCCCGCATCGTGCGCGCCTATGACGCCGATGCCGAGGCCCGCAAACCCAAGCCCGATCTGGAAGAGCCATGATCGAGGTCGAGATCGACGACGAGGCCTGGACCGTCGTGGACGACCTCGAGGATCGTGTCCATCAGGCCGCCACCATCGCCTTGGAAAAAGCCGGTGCCGTCACCGTCTCCCTGACCGACGACGACGCGGTGGCCGATCTGAATCAGCGGTTCCGGGGCAAGACCGGCCCGACCAACGTCCTGTCGTTTCCCGCTCCCGAAACAGCCCAGCCGTTCCTGGGTGACGTCATTCTCGCCTTCGGCGTCTGCGAACGGGAGGCCGTGGCACAGGGGAAGTCGCTGTCAGATCACCTGCAGCATCTGGTGGTGCACGGTGTCCTGCACCTCCAGGGCTTTGATCACCTGGACGACATCGAGGCCAGGGAGATGGAGGACCGGGAGCGCATGATCCTTGCACGGTTGGGGGTTTCGGACCCCTATGCGTCCCGCGATGAACCAGACTGACGATCCCACCCTGCAAGTGCCCGATGGAGAGGCCACTCCGGCCGAGAAGCGTCTGCGCCTGACGGGCCGGATGCGGTGTATCCTGGGCGGGATTCTGGCACTCGCCGCCGGCATCGCCGCCGCGGTGGCCCACCCGCCCTGGTCGATCTGGGCCGGGCTGGCCGGCTACCCCCTGCTGATGGTGCTGTCGGATCGGGCAGCGACCTTGCGGAACGGCTTCTGGATCGGCTGGATCGCGGGCTTCGGCTATTTCATCGTCAGCTGCTGGTGGGTGGCCGAAGCCTTTCTGGTAAACCCGGACCAGGCGTGGATGGCCCCCCTCGCGGGCTCATTGTTGCCGGCCGGGCTGGCCCTGTTCTGGGGCGGTGCGATCGCGGCCTATAAAAAGCTGGCGGCGGGCCGAGGCGTCGAGCGGGTCTTCGTGTTTACGGCCCTGTTCTGCCTGTTCGAGTGGCTTCGAGGCCATGTCCTGACGGGCCTGCCCTGGAATCCGGTGGGGGCGACCTGGCCGGCGGGTTCGGCGCCGTCGCAGATTGCGGCCTATGTGGGGGTCTATGGACTGGGCGTTCTCACTGTCCTGGGCATTTCTATGCCTGCCCTGCTCGCCGGACCCGGACGCTGGAAGGTCAAGGCGGGCTATATCGTCGCCGGCGCGGTCCTGATCGGCACCCTCTTCATCGGCGGGACCGCGCGGCTGTCGGTGGCTCAGGTCCGCCTGACGCCGACGACGGTTCGGATCGTTCAGCCGGACGTCGACCAGCAGTCCAAGTGGGAGCCGGACCAGTTCGAGGCCGTGGTCCGGCGCTACACCAATCTATCGGCCAACCCGAGCGGGCCGCGACCCGATGTGGTGATCTGGCCCGAGGGGGCGCTGCCCATCACGGCCAACGATGCCTTTTCATCCTGGGTGGGGCCATCGATAGACCGGGCGCTGGAGCCCGGCCAGACCCTTGTCGCCGGGTTCAGTCGTGCTGAAGCAGGGCGTGATGGTGAGCCGCGCTATTTCAACAGCCTGTTTGTCCTGCACGACAACGGCGAGCTGCGGATTTCGGCGATCTACGACAAATACCGCCTTGTGCCCTTCGGAGAGTTCCTTCCCCTGGGCGGTCTCATGTCGGTGACGGGCATTCGATCGCTGGTTCATGTACCGGCCGACTTCTCGGCGGGGCCGCGCCCCCGTCCGATCGAGATTCCGGGCGCGCCCCGAGCCCAGCCGCTGATCTGCTATGAGAGCCTCTACCCCGGCTTCACCTCGACCGTGGGCGGACGACCGGGCTGGATCGTGAACATTTCGAACGACGCCTGGTTCGGACGGACGTCCGGCCCGCGCCAACACCTGAATCTGGCCGCCTATCGGGCCATTGAAACGGGACTACCTATGGTTCGGGCTACGCCCACCGGCATCTCGGCTCTGGTCGATCCATGGGGTCGGGTCGGATCCCACCTTGAGCCCGGAGAGAGTGGGGTTCTGGATGTTCGTCTGCCGCAACCGACGGCCCCCACGCTCTATTCCAAAATTGGCGACTCTGCCTTTTTGATTGTAGTAGTGTTTTTGCTCATTTCTGGCTTGAGATTTCGTACGGAAACGCGCATTTCCTGATCTTAGGGGGGCTAACCGCAACGCTGGATGTCGCGGACAGCCATATCGAGGGACGGACACACAGAACATGGCTTCAGACGCGGCTAATGAACGCAAGCCCAATCCAATCGACATTCACGTCGGGTCTCGGGTGCGAATGCGGCGAAAGCTGATGGGCGTCAGCCAGGAGAAGCTGGCCGAGGCCCTCGGGCTGACGTTCCAGCAGGTCCAGAAGTACGAGCGCGGCGTAAACCGCGTATCGGCGTCCAAGCTGTTCGAAACCTCGAAGTTCCTCGACGTCGATGTCAGCTATTTTTTCGACGGTCTGGCCAATCGTGATCCCGCATCGGGTTTCGCCGAGAGCGAGTCGGAACGCTACACGCACGAGTTTCTGATGACGACCGAGGGCGTGGAACTGGCGTCGCTCTTCCCCCGCCTTGCGTCCAAGCAACGCCGGCGGATCCTGGAGTTGGTCCGCACGCTCGCAGACGACGATGACGACTGAATGCGCTCGTAGCTTGCATATATAAAGATGTCTTTATATGTTCCGCGCGCCCTGATCATAGGAGAGCGCGCGCGTGAGCCGGACGTCGTTTTACTTCACCTCGGAGAGCGTCTCCGAAGGCCACCCCGACAAGGTCGCGGATCGGATTTCCGATACCGTCGTCGATCTGTTCCTGGCCAAGGACCCGGAGGCGCGCGTCGCCTGTGAGACCCTGACCACGACCAATCGCGTGGTCCTGGCCGGCGAAATCCGCGGCAAGGGGATCTGGGAAAACAACACTTGGGCCCCGGGGATCAAGGACGAGATCGAGTCAGCGGTTCGCGCTGCGGTCAAGGACATCGGCTACGAGCAGTCCGGCTTCCACTGGAACACGTTCGAGTTTGCCAACCACCTGCACGGCCAGTCGGCCGACATCGCCGTGGGCGTCGATTCTACCGATACCAAGGACGAGGGCGCGGGCGACCAGGGCATCATGTTCGGCTATGCGTCCAACGAGACGCCCGAGCTGATGCCGGCGACCCTTCAGTACAGCCACAACATCCTGCGTCGCCTGGCCGAGCTGCGTCACGGCGGCGACAAGCGCCTGGAGCCCGACGCCAAGAGCCAGGTCACGCTGCTGTATGAAGACGGCAAGCCGGTGCGCGCCTCGTCCATCGTGGTCTCGACCCAGCACGCGGCCGGCCTGACGCAAGGCGACATCGCCGCTATCGTCAAGCCGGTGGTAGCCGACGTCCTGCCCGAGGGCTTCATCACCAACGAGACCGTGTGGCACATCAATCCGACCGGCATCTTCGAGATCGGCGGGCCGGACGGCGACGCCGGCCTGACGGGTCGCAAGATCATCGTCGACACCTATGGCGGGGCCGCCCCGCACGGCGGCGGGGCCTTCTCGGGCAAGGATCCGACCAAGGTTGACCGTTCGGCCGCCTATGCCGCCCGCTATCTGGCCAAGAACGTCGTCGCGGCCGGACTGGCCGACCGCTGCACCATCCAGCTCAGCTACGCCATCGGCGTGGCCAAGCCCCAGTCGGTCCACGTCGACCTGCACGGCACCGGCTCGATCGACGAAGCTGTGCTTGAGCGGGAATTGCCGGCGATGATCGGCGGGGCCACACCGCGCGCCATCCGCCAGCACCTGGCCCTGAACAAGCCGATCTATGCGCGCACCACCGCCTATGGTCACTTTGGCCGTGAGGCCGAGGCCGACGGCGGTTTCTCGTGGGAACGCACCGACCTGGTCGAGCAGCTGAAGGCTCTGGCCTGAAACGGCGGGGGCGTCTAGGAGGCGCCCCATGACCACCGATTCCACCCCAACCTGGGGGCCTTTGCGGTCCTTCGGGCGCATCAAGTCGCGGACCTTGAAGCCGCGTCAGGCGGCACTGTTTGACAGCCTGCTGCCGAACATCGCCGTCCCCAACCCGGCAAAGGGGCCGATCAACCCGCAAGCCCTGATGCCCGGTTGCGCGGAGGTCTGGCTGGAAATCGGGTTCGGCGGCGGCGAGCACCTGGCCGAACAGGCGGCGCGTCACCCGGACGCCTTGATGATCGGCTGCGAGCCCTTCCTGAACGGCGTCGGCTCGGCCCTGCGTCATATCGACGAGCGCGGCCTGAAGAATGTGCGCCTGCACGCCGATGACGCCCGCGCCGTCATGGCGGCCCTGCCGGATACCTCGCTGGACCGGGTGATGATCCTGTTTCCCGACCCCTGGCCCAAGGCGCGCCACAACAAGCGCCGCTTCATCCAGCCCGAAACCGCCGCCGAGATCGTGCGTTTGCTCAAGCCGGATGGACGCCTGCGCTTCGTGACCGACTGGAAAGCCTATGCCGACTGGGCGCTGGAGATCCTGAACCGGACGCCGGGCCTGGTATGGGCCGCCGGGCGGGCCGACGACTGGCGCACTGCCCCGGCCGACCACGTCGTCACCCGCTATGAGGAAAAGCGCCTGGGCGACACGGCTCCGATCTTTCTGGAGTTCGTGCGCAGGTGAAGCTGATCGACCTCAGCCACGTCATCGAGGACGGCCTGGTCACCTATAAGGGCCTGCCCGCACCGCACGTCTGCGACTGGCTGAGCCGCGAGGCCTCGCGTGAGAATTATCCGCCCGGTACCGAGTTCCAGATCGGTCAGATCACCATGGTCGGCAACACCGGCACTTATCTGGATACGCCATTTCACCGCTATGCCGACGGCGAAGACCTGGCCGATGTCGGGCTGGAGCGACTGGTCGACCTGCCCGGCGTCGTTGTGCGTGCGCCGACCGACGGTGCCGTAGAGGCGGAGGTCTTCGACGGGCTTGATGTCGCGGGCAAGGCTGTGCTGGTCCACACTGGCTGGAGCCGGCATTGGCGCGCCCCCGCCTATTATGAGGGCCACCCCTTCCTGACCGCCGCCGCGGCGGATCGTCTGTCCGAGGGCGGAGCCAGGCTGGTCGGGATCGATTCCCACAACATCGACGACACGCGCGCCCACACCCGGCCGGTCCATTCGCGCCTGCTCGGCGACGGGATTCTCATCGTCGAGCATATGTGTGCCCTGGATCAGCTGCCGGATGCGGACTTTCGCTTCTTCGCCGCTCCGCCCAAGGTGAAGGGCTTCGGAACATTTCCCGTGCGGGCATTCGCCCGGGTGAATTGAGCTTGCGGCACCGGCCCGGCTCGACAAGCGTGGTGCCAATCGCTATATGGCCGCTCACATCGTTATCGGCAGGCGTCGGACGACGCTTCTGAGAGCGGCGGTCCCGACACCGGGCCGGCCGCTTTTTTGTTGGACCAAGCCTTTTGAAAGCCAGAACCGGCGAAGATCGCAAGCTGCTCGAGCTGATCGAGCCCGTGGCCGAGGGCCTGGGCCTTGCTGTCGTGCGCCTGCGCCTGATGGGTGGAACCCAGCGTCGTCGGCTGCAGATCATGGCCGAGCGCCCGTCCGACCATGAGATCGACGTTGAACAGTGTGCGGCCCTGTCGCGCGCTGTCTCCGAGGTGCTGGACGCCGACGACCCGATCGCCGGCGAATATATGCTGGAGGTCTCGTCCCCCGGCATCGACCGGCCCCTGACCCGGCTGGAAGATTTCTCCACCTTCGCCGGCCTCGAGGCCCGGATCGAAACGGATCGGCTGGTCGAGGGCCGCAAACGCTTCAAGGGCCGGCTGGCCGGGATCGATGACCAGGACATCCTGATCGACCTGGACGGCGAGGACGACACCGCCCTGATCCCTTTCGCCTGGCTGGCCGAGGCCAAGCTGGTGCTGAACGACGAACTGATGAAACGCGGGGCCGCCAAACGCCCTGCCCAAGACATGACTGAAGAGGACTGACGGCCATGAGCCTGACCGGGGTTTCGGCAAACCGCCTTGAGCTGCTCCAGATCGCCGACGCCGTCGCGCGCGAGAAGTCGATCGAAAAAGACATCGTCATCGAGGCCATCGAGGACGCGATCGTGAAGGGTGCCAAGGCCCGCTACGGCACCGATCACGACATCCGCGCCCGCATCGACACCAAGACCGGCGAACTGGCCCTGACGCGTCACGTCACGGTCGTCGCCGACGACTGGGAGCCGGAAGCCGTCGAAGGCGAGCTGGAACCCGCCGAGTTCAACGACGACGCCATGGTCCGCCTGTCGGTTGCGAAGAAGACCGACGCCGAGGCCGAGGTCGGCAAGGAATATGTCGAGGATCTGCCGCCATTCGAATTCGGTCGCGTCCAGACCCAGATGGCCCGCCAGGTGGTCATGCATAAGGTCCGCGAGGCTGAGCGCGAGCGTCAGTACGAAGAGTTCAAGGATCGCGTCACCGAGATCGTCAACGGCACGGTCAAGCGCGTCGAATACGGCAATGTCATCGTCGATCTCGGTCGCGGCGAGGGCGTCATGCGCCGCGATCAGTCGATCCCGCGCGAACAGTTCAACATGGGCGACCGCATCCGGTCGTACATTTACGATGTGCGGCGTGAGACCAAGGGCCCGCAGATCATGCTGAGCCGCGCACACCCGGGCTTCATGGCCAAGCTGTTCGCCCAGGAAGTGCCCGAGGTCTATGACGGCGTCATCGAAATCCGTGCTGCAGCGCGCGATCCGGGCAGCCGGGCCAAGATGGCGGTCCTATCCAACGATTCCTCGATCGATCCGGTCGGGGCCTGCGTGGGTATGCGCGGCTCGCGCGTCCAGGCCGTGGTAGCCGAGCTTCAGGGCGAAAAGATCGACATCATTCCGTGGAACTCGGACGAGGCCGCCTTCATCGTCAACGCCCTGGCTCCGGCCGAGGTCTCCAAGGTGGTCATGGACGAGGACGAGGGCCGGGTCGAGGTCGTGGTTCCCGACGAGCAGCTGTCCCTGGCCATCGGCCGGCGCGGTCAGAACGTGCGACTGGCGTCGCAGCTGACCGGCTGGCAGATCGACATCATCACCGAGAGCCAGGATTCCGAACGCCGCCAGAAGGAGTTCGCCGAGCGCACCGCCCTGTTCCAGGAAGCGCTGGACGTCGATGAGGTCATCGCCCAGCTCTTGGTCACCGAAGGCTTCGCCACCGTTGAGGATGTGGCCTATGTCGAGGCCTATGAGATCTCAGAGATCGAAGGCTTCGGCGAGGACACCGCCGCTGAAATCCAGGCCCGCGCCACCGACTTCCTGGAGCGCCAGGCTGCTGAAATGGATGCCAAGCGCAAGGAACTGGGCGTCGAGGACGCGGTGCTGGACGTTCCAGGCGTGACCTTGCAGATCGCCGTCTGGCTCGGCGAGGGCGGCGTCAAGACCGTCGAGGACCTGGCCGAATTGGCCACCGACGAACTGCGCGGCGGCTTCGAGTTCAAGGACGGCGAGCGGGTTCGCGTTCCGGGCGTTCTGGAGCAGGCTGCCCTGTCGACGGAAGACGCCGAGATGCTGATCCTGCAGGCCCGCGTGGCGGCCGGCTGGATCGACGCTTCGGACCTGCCGCAGCCCGAGCCGGCGTACGAAGAGGCCTACGCCGACGATGAAGGCTATGACGAGGCCGACGCCCTGTTCGAGACCGAAGACGGGGCCGAGACTGCCGCTGACGGCGAATCTTCCGAGGAGGACGAAGAGGCTTAAGGCCTCTTCGTTGCGCCCGTCTTGGATCGCAGGACGCCGGCAATCGAACGCGAACGCAAGGACCTGGTCTCGGGCCAGGTCATGGATGAGGCGTGCCTGATCCGATTTGTACCCAGCCCGGACGGCGAGGTCGTACCGGATCTCGGGCGCAAGCTGCCCGGACGTGGACTGTGGGTCGAGGCCAGCCGTCAATCGATTGATATGGCATCGAAAAAGGGCCTCTTCGCGCGAGCGGCCAAGGCCGACGTGAAAGCACCCGTCGACCTGTCGGACCGGATCGAACGCTTGCTGATGCGGCGCTGCCTGGACCAACTTGGCTTGGCACGGCGCGAAGGCGTACTTATCTCCGGCTTCGAGAAGTGCCACCAGGCGCTGAAGGCCGGGCGGGCCGCCTGGCTCATCGAGGCGTCCGATGGATCCGAGGACGGTCGGGCCAAACTTCTAGGTGCGGTCCAGAAGTCTGAATCCGGCGTTCAGGTCTGCGGCGTTTTCTCAAGCTCAGATTTGGGTTTGGCCTTGGGCCTTGAAAATGCGATACACCACGTCCTTCCTGTGGGACGGCGGGCTGAACGGTGGGCTTTTGAGGCTCGGCGTCTGGCGGGATTTCGTCCTCTCCTTCCTTTGGAGTGGCGTGGACGGGACTAGAGGCGGGCGGGACAGGAACGTCCCGGCCCGATTTTTTTGTTGGAGAGTGGCCCAGACGACCGGGCCGAACGAAGCGACCGAATGAGCGATACGAACGACGACAAGCCCAAGACGGATGGAACCAAGCCCAGCGCCACCGGTCCGCGTGCGCCGCTGAGCCTGCGTCCGCGCCAGGAGGGCTCTGTGTCCAGCGGCGTGGTCCGCCAGAGCTTCAGCCACGGTCGCTCCAAGACGGTCGAGGTCGAGGTCAAGCGGCGCGCCGGCCCCGGCCAGCGTGCGCGTCCGCAGCCCCAGGGCTTTGATGTTGCACGCCCGCGCCCGACGACGGCCCCGGCTGCGGCCAAGCCTGCGCCCGAGCGCACGCCACCGGCTGATACGGGCGGCTTGTCGCGCGATGAGCAGGCCGCGCGTCAGCGCGCCATTGAGGCGGCCCAGGCCGCCCACCAAGATCGTGCCCGCCAGGAGGCCGAACGCGCCGCTCGCGCCAAGGCTGCGGCCGAAGCCGAAGCGGCTGCGGCTGCGGCTGCGGCTGCGGCTGCCAAGCCTGAGCCGGCCAAGGAAAAGGCTCCAGCCAAGACTGAGGCCAAATCCACAGACGCGGTCAAGACGCCCGAAGCGACCCCCGCTCCGGTCACGCCCCAGGCCCCGGCCGAGCCCGCAGCGCGCCCCGAGCGCCGACCTTCCGCCAATTTCGGCCAGCGCGCGCCACGAGAGAAATCGCCGAACTTCGGTCAGCGCGCGCCGCGGCCTGATCGGGGCGGTGACCGCGAGCGTCCGAGCCATGCCATGCGCACCGACAGCGGCAATCTGGCCGGTCGCTCGACTGGTGAACGGCCGGAAGGCCGGCCGCGTCAGGGTGCCGGTGGCGAGACCGTGCGCTACTCGGCCCTGGCACCGCGTACGGCTCCGCGCTCGCGAGATGGCGGCGCAGGCTTTCGGGGCACACCCGAGAATGCGCCTGCAACCCCCGAGGTTGCCAGACCGTCGCGTGGGGCCGGGGCTCGCGCCGGAGGCGACCGCCGCCCGTCTGGGGATGAGGACCGTAATGTCCGTCGCCGGCCGACCGGCGGCGATGACCGCGCCGTCAGCCGCCAGAAGGGGGCTCCTCAACGCCGCGAGGGGCGTCTGACCATTCAGGCCCTGGCTGGCGGCGACGAGGATGCCGCCGAGCGGATGCGCTCGCTGGCTTCGGTTCGCCGTGCCCGTGAACGCGAAAAGGAAAAGCGCCGGGGCGGCCAGACCGAGGCCCCCAAGGTCGTACGCGACGTCGTCATTCCCGACGTCATCACCGTTCAGGAGCTGTCCAACCGGATGGCGACCCGTGGTGTCGACATCATCCGCTTCCTGATGGGGCAGGGGATGATGCTCAAGATCAATGACGTCATCGATTCCGATACGGCGGAGCTGGTCGCCGAGGAGTTCGGACACAAGGTCAGGCGCGTATCTGAAGACGACATCGAAGAAGGCTTCATCGACGAAACGGTCGACCCGGAAGACACCCTGGAGCCGCGCCCGCCGGTCGTGACCATCATGGGCCACGTCGACCACGGCAAGACATCGCTGCTGGATGCGCTGAGAACGACCGACGTCGCCTCTGGAGAGGCCGGCGGCATTACCCAGCACATCGGGGCCTACCAGGTGCGTCTGAAGGATGGCCAGCGGGTCACCTTCCTCGACACGCCGGGACACGCCGCCTTCTCGGCCATGCGGGCGCGCGGTGCCGACATCACGGATATCGTGGTGCTGGTGGTGGCTGCTGATGACGGCGTCATGCCCCAGACCATCGAGGCCATTCAGCACGCCAAGGCCGCCGAGGTGCCGTTGATCGTGGCGGTCAACAAGATCGACAAGCCGGACGCCGACTCGACGCGCGTGGTCAATGAGCTGCTCCAGTATGAGATCGTGGCCGAGAGCCTCGGCGGCGACACCCAGATCATCGAGGTCTCGGCCAAGACCCGTCAGGGCCTGGACAATCTGATCGACGCGATCCTGCTTCAGGCTGAAATGCTCGACCTGAAGGCTAATCCGAACCGTAGCGCCGACGGCGTCGTCATCGAGGCCAAGCTGGACAAGGGCCGCGGTCCGGTCGCCACCGTCCTGGTCAAACGCGGCACGCTCAAGCGCGGTGATGTCGTCGTGGCCGGCTCCTCCTGGGGTCGGGTCCGCGCCCTCCTGGACGAACGCAACGCCCAGCTGACCGAGGCTGGTCCGGCCACGCCGGTCGAAATCCTGGGCCTGGATGAAGCGCCATCTCCGGGTGATGCCTTTGCGGCGGTCGAAAACGAGGCCCGCGCCCGTGAATTGACCGATCACCGCGAACGCAAGCGCCGCGATCTAGCGGTTTCACCTGTGGCCGCCGTGTCCCTGTCGGACATGATGTCCAAGCTCCAGACCAACAAGCTCAAAGAGCTGCCGTTGATCCTGAAGTCGGATGTTCAGGGCTCGGGTGAGGCCATCATCGGTTCGCTCGACAAGATGGCCACCGACGAAGTGCGGGCCCGCGTCATCCTGTCGGGTGTCGGCGGCATAACCGAAAGCGACGTCACCCTGGCCAAGGGAGCTGGCGCACCGATCATCGGCTTCAATGTGCGCGCCTCGAAGCAGGCGCGCGAGCTGGCTGAGCGCGAAGGCGTTGAAATCCGTTACTATTCGGTGATCTACGACCTTCTGGACGACCTCAAGGGCGTGCTCTCGGGACTGCTCTCGCCGATCCAGCGCGAAACCTTCCTGGGCAATGCCGAGGTGCTGCAGGTATTCGACATTTCCAAGGTCGGTCGGATCGCCGGCTGTCGCGTCACCGAGGGCGTGGTTCGACGCGGCGCGCGCGTCCGGATCGTGCGCGACGACGTCGTGGTGCTGGAACTGGGCACATTGCAGACGCTCAAGCGCTTCAAGGACGATGTGGCCGAGGTCACCAATGGCTATGAGTGCGGGATGCACTTCCAGGGCTTCCAGGACATCAAAGCCGGCGACCTCATCGAGTGCTTCAACCTTGAGGAGGTGGCGCGCACCCTCGACTAGGGCGCGCCCCACAATCGCCGCGGAGGCGTGACAAGGGAGCGTTGATGCGTCGTCTGTTGTTCGCCGTTCTGCCCTTGCTCGCCCTGGCCGGCCCGGCCCGGGCGGAAGATCGCTTCTTTGCCTATGATCCGGCCAATGATGCCGCGCGCCTGATGACGCGGGGCATTACACTTAGAGCCGAACGCGGCCTGTTCGGGGCCGTCCGGGCCGAGCGACTGTTTTCGACGGTCGGGGCCGGTTCGGCCGGTCTGGTCTCCGATACCCTGCCGGACGGGACCCGAGGCGTACTGCCCGATGGGTCTGAAGAATCCAATGTCTATCGGATCGAAGCCGAAGGAAATGGAGCCGCGCTCGGACGGGTTCTGTGTCCGGGAGCCTCGACGGTCTGGTTGGTAATGGGGCGAATCCGCCCCACTCGCGACCTGACCATCCACGCCGTGGGCCAGGGGGCCGGCGGTCAGGTCCTGCTGTGCCGGACGATGGCGTACCACTATCGCGGGGAATGGGCGGTGCCGCCCGGTCGGCCGCCGACGGATCCGGGTGCGCCACCGCCCCTCTAGGGCGGTGCCAGTCACCAACCAGATTGAGCCGGGTCAACAGACTGCGATTTTTCCTTTCGGCCTGCGTCGGTTCGCGCATACTGGAGAGGAAATGTCTGGCCTTTGTAGGCCTGTGCCGAGAGATGACTGTTCATGCGATCCCTGACCCTGCTCCTGGGCGTGACCGCCGCCCTGGTCCTCGCCGGATGCGAGGCCAATACGGCACCTGAGGCGGAAGAAACCCTCTCGACCGGCGCGGCGGAAGACGAGGTCTCAGCGCCCGAACTGTCCGCCGAACAGGCCCAGGCTCGCGCCTTCCGGGCCGCCTGGGATTCAGCGGCTCCGGTCACCGCTTCGGATCCCCGTCTGAACGATGAAGACGACGCCCGTTGGCCCGAGCCCATTCCTGGCCGGTTCGAGTTCCGATCCGCCGAGCTGATCCAGCTCTCCAGCGATCTCTATGCCCTGGTATCCAGTGGCCATGTCCAGGACGGCGGTCGAACGACCAAGGGGGCGTTGGCCTTCCATTACCTGGCGCGGACTGACGACGGATTTCGGCGCGTCGGAGCAGCGCCGCTTTTCATTGCGGGTGGGGGGGCCGGACAGCCGCCGACGTTCACAGTTCGGCACGATCTGACACCGGCGACAGCCATCGTCGTCAACACCCGTACCGAGAACGGTCGCGGGACCTGCACGGTGAGCCAGCTCATCGAACTGACACCGAGCCAGCCAGTGTTGCGGGCGACGTCCATTCCCACGGGCTTTGAAGCCACGAGCGGCGACGGCAGCTGGACCGGCGCTCTGGAAACCGGCCAGGCTGGTCGCGATTTTGATGTCCAATACTCTGGCGCATCCGACGCCGAGGCGACCTGGGTGTTCACCGACGCCGGGACCTATCGGGCCTCGGGCCAGCCGCGCCTGTCCGGCTGCTGACTGGACAAGGCCGGCGCGACGCCCTAGACCCCGCCCCTTTTCCGCGTCGATCGGGTCCGAGTCCCGGGGACGCCCGTCTTCAGGAGCGTGCCATGAGCCGCCATCGCCACCATGATCGTCCCCAGTCCGGCCCCTCGCAGCGCCAGCTGCGTGCCGGGGAGCTCATCCGCCATGCCCTGGTGGAGGTGCTGCGCGAGGAGGAGATCCACGATCCGGCCCTGAAAGGCGTATCGGTAACCGTCACCGAAGTCCGGCTCAGCCCGGATCTCAAACACGCCACCTGTTTCGTCGAGCCGCTGGGGGCCGGCGTGAACGAGACCGAGGTTTCGGCCCATACCAACGATATTATCAAGGCATTGAATTTTCATTCGAAATTCTTGCGCGGTGCGCTCGGGCGTCATATCGACATGAAGTTCACGCCGGACCTTCGGTTCCGCCATGACGAGAGTTTCGACGCCGCCAGCCACATGGATCGGCTGTTCAACGACCCCCGCGTCCGCGCCGATATCGAGCGGAGCGGCGAGGACGAGGGCTGATGGGCCGTCGCAAGCGCGGCCAACCCATTCACGGTTGGGTTTGTCTCGACAAGCCGCTGGAGATGGGGTCGACCCAGGCCGTCAGTCGGGTCAGACGGCTGTTCGACGCCGCCAAGGCCGGCCACGCCGGAACACTCGACCCCCTGGCATCCGGAATCCTGCCGATTGCGCTCGGTGAGGCGACCAAGACCGTTCCCTTCATGATGGATGCGCGCAAGGTCTATCGGTTCTCGATCGCGTGGGGTGCCTCGACCGCCACCCAGGACCGCGAGGGCGAGATCGTCGCACGGTCGGACGTGCGGCCGACGCTCGGCCAGGTCCGGGCCGCCCTTCCCGCCTTCGTCGGCGACATCGACCAGGTTCCCCCGGCCTTTTCGGCCATCAAGGTTGGCGGTGAACGGGCGTACGATCTGGCCCGTGACGGGCAGGCCGTGGATCTGAAATCTCGGCGTGTCACCATCCACGAAGCCTCGATCACCGATGCGCCGGATCGCGACCATGTCGAAATCACCGTCCTGACCGGCAAGGGGGTCTATATCCGCTCCCTGGCCCGGGATCTGGCGGCGACCCTGGGGGCCGAAGGCCATGTCTGCGCCCTGCGACGCGAACGCGTTGGTCCGTTCGGCCTGCAAAACGCAGTAGGGCTGGAATTCCTCGAGGATTTGGTGCATAGGGGCGCCGCCTCGGAGGGCTTGCTTCCGATTACGACCGCTCTGGACGACATCCCGGACCTGGCCGTGACCGACGAAGACGCCTTCCGGCTGAGGCAGGGACGATCGATCGTTCTCCTTCCCCGGCAAATGGAAACGCTCCAGGCCCGGCTCTCGCCCGGCTCGGATCTCGTTTCTGCCGTCCAGGGATCAGAGCCGGTCGCCCTGTGCAGCCTGAAGGCCGGTCGGCTCGCGCCAGACCGTGTTTTCAACCTCCAACTCTAAGGAGCCTACGATGTCGATTACTGCCGCGCGCAAGAGCGCCGTCATCGCCGACAACGCCCGCAAAGAGGGCGACACCGGGTCGGCCGAAGTCCAGGTCGCGATCCTGACTGAACGGATCGTCAACCTCACCGAGCACTTCAAGACCCACAAGAAGGACAACCACAGCCGCCGCGGCCTCCTGAAGCTGGTTTCCCAGCGCCGCCGTCAGCTGGACTTCCTCAAGAAGACCGACGAGGCCCGTTATCAGGCCCTCATCGCCAAGCTGGGCCTGCGCCGCTAAGGCCGGATCCACCAGAAAGGGGCCGGACCGGCCCCTTTCGCATATCCGCCGGTCAGTATGACCGGTCATCCCGCGAGGGCCCTCAGACGGTCCTCTCCCCTTACCCGGCGGCCATGGGGCCGTCGGTTCACAGGACCTAAGGACTGAAATCCTGCCCGTCCGATGCCCGTGCGGAATCCGCCCATGGGCCTGAGAAAGCTAGAAAATATGTTTGATATCAAGCGCAAGACCATCGAATGGGCTGGCCGCCCGCTGACGCTCGAGACGGGTCGTATCGCCCGCCAGGCCGACGGCGCCGTGCTGGCCACCTACGGTGGTACCGTGGTTCTGGCCACCGCCGTCTTCAACAAGACGCCCAAGGCCGGCATCGACTTCTTCCCCCTGACCGTGAACTACCAGGAAAAGACCTTCGCTGCGGGCAAGATCCCGGGCGGCTACTTCAAGCGTGAAGGCCGTCCCAGCGAAAAGGAAACCCTCGTCAGCCGCCTGATCGACCGTCCGATCCGCCCGCTGTTCGTCAAGGGCTTCAAGAATGAAACCCAGGTCGTCGTCACCGTGCTCCAGCACGACATGGAAAATGATCCCGATGTCCTGGGCATGGTCGCGGCCTCGGCGGCCCTGACCCTGTCCGGCGTGCCTTTCATGGGGCCGATCGGCGCAGCGCGCGTCGGCTACATCGACGGCGAATATGTGCTGAACCCGCTGCTGGACCAGATGGCGGACAGCCAGCTGGACCTGGTCGTTGCTGGCACCCAGGACGCCCTGATGATGGTCGAATCCGAAGCCAAGGAGCTGCCGGACGACGTGATGCTCGGCGCCCTGGTGTTCGCGCACCAGTCGATGCAGCCCGTGATCGACGCGATCATCGAACTGGCCGAGCACGCCGCCAAGGACCCGTTCGAATTCGAACCTGCTGACGTCTCGGGTATTGTCGCCTCGATCAAGGGCCTGGTCGGCGACGACATCAAGGCCGCCTATGCCCTGACCAGGAAGCAGGATCGCCACGAGGCCATTGGTGCCGCCAAGAAGAAGGCCGCAGAGGCCCTGGTCGCGTCGGACGCCAATCCGGACGGCGTCGACGCCACCAAGTTCGGGACCGCCTTCAAGGAATGCGAAGCCGATGTCCTGCGACGCGACATCATCGAGAACAGCCACCGCGTCGACGGGCGGGCGCTCGACAAGGTCCGCGCCATCGTTTCGGAGGTCGGCATCCTGCCGCGCACCCACGGTTCGGCCCTGTTCACCCGCGGTGAAACCCAGGCGATCGTCGTCGCCACTCTCGGCACCGGCGAAGACGAACAGTGGATCGACGCCCTGCAGGGCACCTACAAGGAATCCTTCCTGCTGCATTACAATTTCCCGCCCTATTCGGTCGGTGAAGCCGGTCGCATGGGCTCGCCGGGCCGTCGCGAAATCGGTCACGGAAAGCTGGCCTGGCGGGCCATTCGTCCGATGCTGCCCTCCAAGGAGGACTTCCCCTACACCGTCCGTCTCGTCTCCGAGATCACCGAATCCAACGGCTCGTCCTCGATGGCCACGGTCTGCGGTTCGTCCCTGGCCCTGATGGATGCCGGCGTACCGCTGGCACGCCCGGTATCGGGTATCGCCATGGGTCTGATCCTGGAGCCGTCGGGAGAATATGCCATTCTGTCGGACATCCTGGGTGACGAAGACCACCTCGGCGACATGGACTTCAAGGTCGCCGGCACTCGCGAAGGCATCACCTCGCTGCAGATGGACATCAAGGTCCCCGGCATTACCGAGGAGATCATGCGCAAGGCCATTGCCCAGGCTTCCGCCGGCCGTCTGCACATCCTGGACGAGATGGACAAGGCCATCGACGGAGCCCGGACCGAGCTGGGGGAATATGCGCCCAAGATCGAGACTCTGAAGATCGCGACCGACAAGATCCGCGAAGTCATCGGGTCGGGCGGCAAGGTGATCCGCGAGATCGTCGAAAAGACCGGGGCGAAGGTCGACATCGGCGACGACGGCACCATCAAGATCGCCGCCTCGGAGCAGTCCAAGATCGATGCGGCCCGCGACTGGATCAAGTCAATTGCCTCCGAGCCGGAAGTCGGTGCCATCTACACGGGCAAGGTCGTGAAGGTCGTGGACTTCGGCGCCTTCGTGAACTTCTTCGGTGCCAAGGACGGTCTGGTGCACATCAGCCAGCTGGCCCCGCGCAAGGTCGCCAAGGTCACCGACGTGATCAATGAAGGCGACCAGGTGAAGGTCAAGTTCCTGGGCTTCGACGATCGCGGCAAGACCAAGCTGTCGATGAAGGTCGTTGACCAGGAAACCGGCGAAGACCTGACCGAGAAGCAGGCCGCCGAACGTGCCGAACGCGACGCCGCCAAGGCCGACGCCGAATAGACCCGATCCCGACAGGTCGGTGTTTGAAGGGGGCCCTTGCGGCCCCCTTCTCATATCGTCACTGTTTCACGTGAAACACGGAGCCCTGACATGAAGATCAATGTCGAGATCGACTGCACCCCAACCGAGGCCCGGGCCTTTCTGGGCCTGCCTGACGTGACGCCCCTGAACGAGCATCTCGTCGCCGAGATGCAGCGCCGCATGGACGAGAACATGGCCCGGATGCAGCCCGAGGAACTCATGAAGACCTGGGCGTCCTTCGGCGTTCAGGCCACCGAACAGTTCCGAAGCATGATGGCCATGGCCACGACAGGCACGTCCAAGCCTTGAATAGGCCGTTACGCCGCTCGTCCGAGTCCGACCATGAACGACACCATCTTCGCCCTGGCAACCCCTGCGGGTCGCGGTGCCGTCGCGGTCATTCGCCTGAGCGGCCCAGCCACTGAAGCCGCCCTCGCGGGCCTCGGTGCCCGCGCGCTGAAACCGCGTCTCGCGTCCCTTCGCCGCCTGTCCGACGCCGAGGGCCGGGAGATCGACCAGGCACTCATTCTCAAATTCGTCGGACCCCATAGCTTCACCGGTGAAGATCTGGCCGAGCTTCACCTGCACGGTGGTCTCGCCGTTGTTGAGGCGATGACGGCACGCCTGATACAGCTGGGCCTGCGCTTGGCCGAGCCTGGCGAGTTCACCCGCCGCGCCTTTGAGAACGGTAAGCTCGACCTCACGCAGGCCGAGGCCGTCGCCGACCTTATTGAAGCCGAGACCTCCGCCCAGCGCGATCAGGCCCTGCGCCAGCTCGAAGGTGCGCTCAGCCGTCGATACGAACTCTGGCGTGATCAGTTGATCCATGTCCTGGCCATGCTGGAAGCTGCCGTCGATTTCCCAGACGAAGAGCTGCCAGACGATGTCGCCCGGCAGGCCCGACCCGGGATCGACGCCCTGATCGACGATCTTGATCTCGCCCTCGTCGATGATCGCCGCGGAGAACGCATTCGAGACGGCTTCCGGATCGCCCTGACCGGCGCTCCGAACGCTGGCAAATCCTCACTGTTCAACGCACTGATCGGGCGCGACGCCGCCATCGTCACGCCAATCGCGGGCACGACGCGCGACATTATCGAGGCGGCGCTCGTTCTCGGCGGCCGTAAGGTTCTGATGGCCGATACCGCCGGCCTGCGCGAGACTGATGACTTGATCGAGGCCGAAGGAGTGGCACGCGCCCGCGCCTGGGCCGACGGGGCGGATCTCATCCTGCAGCTGTCCCCGGTCAAGGAACCCCAACCAATCGTTCCACCGGATGTCTGGCTGATCCGGACCAAGGCCGACCTGGGACCCGAGCCCGGTGCCGTGAGCGCTACCACAGGCCAGGGCGTTCCGGAGCTGAAGGAACGGCTGACGGCCGCTGTCATCGACGCCACCTCCGGTGATGACTTTCCGGTGGCGACCCAGGCCCGACACCGGGCGCGGCTGGCGGACGCGCGTGACCACCTCGTCCGAGCCCGACAGAACCTCGGCGACCTCGGCTCGGCCCCCGAACTGGCCGCCGAAGACGTGCGCCTGTCGATCCGGTCACTGGAGGCCGTAACCGGTCGCGTCGACGTCGAAGCCATCCTCGATGCTATTTTCTCGAACTTCTGCATCGGAAAGTGATCGCCTGTTTCACGTGAAACAGGTCCCCGGCCAGTTCCGCAGCTCGCCCCGGTCTGCTATAGGCCGCTTCCTTCTTCCGGAGCCTGTCTTGAGCGCCCATTGGGATGTCATTGTCATCGGTGGCGGTCACGCCGGCTGCGAGGCGGCGCACGCCGCCTGGCGCACAGGGGCCCGCACCCTGCTGCTCACCCACAAGCCCGAAACCATTGGCGAAATGAGCTGCAATCCGGCCATGGGCGGCCTTGGCAAGGGCCACCTGATCCGCGAGGTCGACGCCATGGACGGCCTCATGGGCCGGGTTTCGGACCAGGCCTCGATCCAGTATCGCCTGCTCAACCGCTCCAAGGGTCCCGCCGTGCGCGGGCCCCGCGCCCAGATCGACCGGGGCCTGTACCGCGCCGCCATGCAGCAGGCCCTGGCCGAGAGTGATGGCCTGACCATCGAGAGTGCCTCCGTCGAAGACCTGGTCATTGAAAATGGCCGGGTCGCCGGTGTCACCGATGATCGCGGCCGCACCTGGCGTGCCGGAGCCGTCATCCTGACTACGGGGACCTTCCTCAAGGGAGTCATCCACCGTGGCGATGAACGCATCCCCGCCGGCCGTATCGGTGACCAGCCGTCCATTGGCCTGTCCGAACGGCTCTATGGTCTAGGCCTGCGCATGGGCCGGCTCAAGACCGGCACCCCGGCCCGGCTCGAGGCCGCGTCCATTGCCTGGGCCGAGCTTGAGATGCAGGAGGCCGACGCCGTCCCGTCGCCGTTCTCCTTTATGGCCAACGGGGCGGTGCTGGACCAGATCGCCTGTGGCGTCACCCACACCAATGATGAGACTCACCGGATCATCACCGAAAATCTCGGCGAGTCCGCCGTCTATGGTGGACATCTTTCCGGCAAGGGTCCGCGCTATTGTCCGTCGATCGAGGACAAGGTCGTGCGCTTCGCCGACAAGGCCAGCCATCAGGTCTTCCTCGAACCCGAGGGCCTTCCCGGCAATCCCGACGGCCAGACTGTCTATCCCAACGGGGTCTCGACCTCGGTGTCTGAAGCCACTCAGCTGGCCTTCCTCCAGACCATGCAGGGCCTGAAGGATGTGCGCGTGCGGCGGTATGGCTATGCCATCGAGTATGACTACGTCGATCCGACCAGCCTGCACCCGACGCTCGAACTGCGCGCCCTGCCAGGCCTCTATCTGGCGGGCCAGATCAACGGCACGACCGGCTATGAAGAAGCCGGGGCTCAGGGGCTGATCGCTGGCCTGAACGCCGCGCGCGCGACCACCGGCCAGGACGGCATCGTTCTTGGACGCGACGAGGCCTATATCGGCGTCATGATCGACGACCTGGTCACACGTGGTGTGACCGAGCCCTACCGGATGTTCACCAGCCGGGCCGAGTTTCGCCTGACCCTAAGGGCCGACAATGCGGATCAACGGTTGACACCGCTTGCCATCGATCTGGGAATTGTCGGGCCTGAACGCTGCCAGGCCTTTGACTCCAAGATACAGGTCCTGCACCGGGCACGGTCGCTCATGGACTCCACCCGGTTGACCCCCAACGAGGCCAACCGGTTGGGGTTGAACGTCAATCAGGATGGCCAACGCCGCTCCCTTGGTCAGCTTCTGGCCTATCCTGGTGCGTCTCTGGAACTGTTTACCCAGGCCTGGCCTGAGATCGGTGCCTGGCCAGAGGCAGTCGCCGAGCAGATCCAGATCGATGCTGCCTACGCCGGCTATCTCGATCGCCAGGCCGCCGACGCTGAGGCGCTGCGCCGCGATGAAGCCTTGGTCATACCGGCCGATCTCGATTTTTCGGCCGTCGGGGGCCTGTCCAATGAGGTCCGCGAGAAGCTTTCGGCGGTGCGGCCGCGCACCCTGGGTCAGGCCGGCCGCATCGAGGGCGTTACGCCCGGGGCCCTGACCGCACTGTTGGCCCACGTCCGCCGCGCCCGCCAGGAGGCTGCGGCCTGAGCCATGGATGCGCTTGAATTTCAACGCTTGACCGGGGCCTCTGACGCCGCCCTGTCCGATCTGGAGCTGTATCGACAGAAGCTCGAGGCCGGAAACGCCGTGATGAACCTGGTCGGACCTGCCAGCCTGCCAGACTTCTGGAACCGCCATGCTCTGGACAGCGCCCAGCTCCTGCAGATGGCACCCGAAGCACGGATCTGGGCCGATCTGGGTGCGGGCGCGGGCCTACCGGGTGTGGTCCTGGCCATACTTTTGAAGGCGACCCCCGAGGCCAGGGTCTGGTTGATCGACAGTCAGACAAAACGTTGTCGTTTTCTTTCCGATGTTGTCAGTGACCTGTCGCTTCCTGCGGATGTCATCAATGCGCGCGCCGAATCCTTGTCGATCAAGGTCGACGTCGTGACGGCCCGGGCCTGCGCACCCCTTGACAGGTTGCTGCAATTTGCCGAGCCCTATCGACGTCACGGTGCCGAAGCCCTGTTCCTGAAAGGCGAGAAAGCCGAAGAGGAAATTGCTGAAGCCCGCCGGCACCATCGTTTTGACGCCGAGGTCCTGCCATCTGCCAGCGATCCGCGAGGTCGCATTCTTCGTATCCGGAGCCGACAAGTTGCCGCGTGACATTCCGCCCCCCCGTATTCTTGCGGTCGCCAACCAGAAGGGCGGCGTCGGCAAAACGACCACGGCCATCAACCTGGGCACCGCCCTGGCGGCCGTGGGCGAGCGCGTCCTGCTCATCGACATGGACCCCCAGGGCAATGCCTCGACCGGGCTGGGCGTTCCGCGCGAGCATCGGCGGGTGACGATTTACGATTCCATTGTCGACGCCCGTCCTCTGCATGAAGCCGCCGTCGCCACCCAGGTCCCGAACCTGTGGCTGGTTCCGTCCGATCCGGATCTGTCTGGAATCGAGATCGAGCTGGGCCAGGCTGATCGCCGATCCTTCCGCCTGCGCGATGCCATCGACCGCCTCAAGCAGCTGAAGGACAATCTCAAGCCGACCTATGTCCTGATCGACTGTCCGCCGTCACTCAACCTGTTGACAGTCAACGCTATGTCGGCGGCCGACGCGGTTCTGGTGCCGCTCCAGTGCGAGTTCTTCGCCCTCGAAGGCCTGACTCAGCTGATGCGCACCATCGATCTGGTTCGATCCAGTCTCAATCCTCGCCTGGAGATCCAGGGGATCGTCCTGACCATGTATGATCGGCGTAACGCCCTGTCGGGCCAGGTCGAAGCGGACGTGCGCGGCCATTTCGGTGACCGGGTCTATCAGACGGTCATTCCGCGCAATGTGCGGGTGTCCGAGGCCCCTTCATTCGGCAAGCCCGCCCTGATCTATGATCTGAAATGTGCCGGCAGCCAGGCCTATCTGAACCTGGCGCGTGAGTTGGTCCGACGCGAAAAAGCTCGCCGTCGGTCAAAACAACTTCTTGAAAAGGTAGATTAAATGTCTGAGCGTCATCGGGGATTGGGTCGGGGCCTGTCTGCCTTGCTGAGCGAAGCCGGGGCCGATGCGCCTGACGCCCCGCCGCCATCGGCACCCACCGACATCCCGATTGAGCTGATCCGGCGCAATCCTGAACAGCCGCGGCGGACCTTCACCGAAGCCGAACTGGAATCTCTCACCACCTCGGTGAAGGAGCGCGGCGTCCTCCAGCCGATTCTGATCCGACCGGCTCCCGACGGCGACGGCTATCAGATCGTCGCGGGCGAGCGCCGCTGGCGGGCGGCCCAGCGCGCCAGCCTGGCCACGATTCCGACTGTCATCCGCGAACTCGACGATCGCCAGGTCCTCGAAATCGCCATCATCGAGAACGTCCAGCGCGCTGATCTGAACCCGATTGAAGAGGCCCTGGGATACCGCTCTCTGATCGAACGCTTCGGGCGAACCCATGAAGGCCTCGGCGAAATCGTCGGCAAGAGCCGTAGTCATGTCGCCAACACCCTGCGCCTGCTCAGCCTGCCAGACGGCGTGCGCGTCCACGTCGAGGAGGGCCGCATCTCCGCCGGCCATGCGCGCGCCTTACTGACGGCCGAAGACGCCGAGGGACTGGCGCAGAGGATCATCGACGAGGGGCTGAGCGTGCGTCAGGTCGAAGCCCTGGCCAAGGGGCCGGCCCAGACCCCACCGCGCGCAAACGGACGCCGCGAAACCGCGGAGCGCAATCCCGATATCGCTGCCCTGGAGCGGGATCTGGCAGACAGCCTCGGCCTCAAGGTCGACCTGGCCGACAAGAACGGCAAGGGTGCCCTGACCTTGCGATACGGCACTCTGGAACAGCTCGATGAACTATGCCGTCGCCTGATGCGGAGTTGAATCAAGCTTGATCGCCTGGGCCGGCTACAGACCCAGACGCCGGGCTCGCGCCGCGACCGACAACAGCGCCCGTTCGGCAATCAACCCATCCGGCGACCCGGCGCGTTTGCACGCCCGATCCGCCTCGAGCAGGTCGGATTGCACCGTGTCCAGTTCTGACAGCGACCAGGACCGGGCCTGGCGCAGCATTTCACGTTCCTGCTTCCAGAAGACGCCGGCACTCTTGGCGGCTTCCTTCATGTCCGCTCCACTGCGGGCAAGGGTGACAATCCGGCGCAGCCTGCCCAGGTGCTGGCTGGCAGCCCGCACCGCTGCCGGGCCTGTCTCGCCCTCGTCCAGCGCCCGCACCAGCCCGCTTCGCGCCGGCCCCGGCCGGCCCCCAAATGCATCATTGGCCGCTTCGAACAGCGAAGCGTCGGGCTCGACGCCCAGAAATGCCTCCAGCTCGGTAACCCCGAGGACCGCGCCCGATCCCGGCCCGATGAACAACGCCAGTCGCTCGATCTCCTGGCGCGCCACGCCACGCTCTTTCGGCAGGCGACCCAGAAACACCTCGAGCGCCTCGGCGCTCAAGGAGACATCGTCGGCCCGCAGGGCTTCTCGCGTCATGCGCGCGGTGTCACCGATCTCGTCCTCGTAACAGGGGATGACACAGGCTGCGTCGGCCTTCTCGGCCGCCTTGCGAAGGGCTGAGTCGCGCCCGAGAATGCCGGCCTCGATCACGAAGGCAGCGTCCGGATTCAGTCGAGCCTCAACGTGAGCCACCAGGGCTTCGGCCGCCAGTCGATCGACCGACGCCTTCTCTCCGTGAAGCCGCAGGCGTACCAGACGTCGTCCGCCCAGCATGGACTGGGCCGCCAGCTCGTCTTCCAGCCGAGCGGGATCGGACTCCAGATCGCCATCCGTCAGAAGCGCGGTGTCGAACGGATCGTCGATGTCCGGTACCAGCGCCCGGGCCAGCTGTTCGCCCCGTTCCCGAACGACGCCGCGATCTCGCCCATAGATGAGGATCGCGCGAACGGCCGGGTCCGGCCTGCCCAGAAAGCGGTCGATGTCCGGCCGCCGCTTGAGAATCATCCCGCCGCTGCCCCAGCCTGCTCAGCGAACAGGCGTGCCAGGTCCGTGCGGATCATGTCGGAGGCCTGGGCTACCGCGCGCTCCGATCCATCCTGACCGGCGACGACACCGGCATAGGGCTGGGCCGCCGCCGCATAGGTCGTCGAGACGGTGATCACATCCTGATGGACCAACCGGTTGGTTCGGATCTCAGTCAGCACATACGACACCGTCAGGGTCAGTTCATAACGCGTCGCCGTATCGTCCGCGCGACGGCCCAGCGGGACCCTCTGCTCGGCCAGCCGGGTGGTCAGCCGATAGGTCGATTCCTGGCCAGGATCCCGCCCGAAGGCGTCTTCCAGCTGCTCTCGCAACAGGAAGCCCGTGCGGTTGTTGGGAACCTCGACGGTGATCCGTTCAAGCCCGGCGACAACCCCTGGCTCGGCATACAGGGGCGTGAACCCCGCACAGGCCGAAAGCAGTATCGCCATGGCCCCAAGAATCAGTCCGGTCAGACGGTTCATGCGTCACCCCGCGACGATATTGATGATCCGGTCCGGCACCACGATGATCTTGCGAACCGTCAGGCCGTCCAATTTGGCCCGAACCTCGGCATCTGCAAGCACGATCTGTTCAACCTCGACCGGAGGCAGGCCACGCGCGACGCTCAACTCGCCCCGACGCTTGCCGTTGATCTGGATTGGCAGGACCACTCTGTCATCGGTCGCCAGGGCCGGATCAAATGTCGGCCACGGCGCATTCACCGCCAGGCCGGGCTGCCCGAGGCGCTCCCAGCATTCCTCGGCCAGATGAGGCACGAACGGCTGAATTAGAAGGGACAGGGCAACCAGGCCGTCGTGCTTGGCCGCCATCTGCGCCGGCGACGCCGCCTCGGTACGCACCGCCCTGAGCGTATTGAGATATTCGTACAGGCGCGCGATGGCAGCATTGAAGTGAAAGCCTTCGACGCCTTCGGTCACGGCCTTGATGGCCTTGTGGGTGGCCTTGCGCAGGACCAGGGCCTCCGCGTCGTCGCCCACAAGAGAAACGGGCCCTGACGGGAACCCATCCACCTCGGCCCAGACGCGCTGGACAAACCGCCCGGCTCCCTCCAGGCCGCCGGCGGTCCACTGGACATCTCGTTCCGGCGGGCTGTCGGACAGTACGAACAGACGGCCGGCGTCGACCCCGTACTGATCGACGATTTCCTGCGGCGCGACGACGTTTTTCTTGGATTTCGACATCTTTTCGATGTCGCCGATCACCAGGGCCTCGCCGGTCGAGCGACGACGCGCCGAACGTCCATCCTCACCGTGAACCAGTTCGACGTCGGTCGGCTCGATCCACTGGCCGGCCTGGGTCCGATAGGTTTCATGAACCACCATGCCCTGGGTGAACAGACCCGCAAAAGGTTCTCGGATCGACATCAGGCCGGCGTCCGTCAGCGCCCGGGTAATGAACCGTGCATACAGAAGATGCAGGACCGCGTGTTCGACGCCCCCGATATACTGGTCCACCGGCAACCAGTGATCCGCCGCCGCCTTATCGATCGGAGCCTCGGTCCAGGGGTCAGCAAATCGAGCGAAATACCAGCTGGAATCAACGAATGTATCCAGCGTGTCAGTTTCTCGCTCCGCCGGATTCCCGCACTTGGGACAATCGACGTGCTTCCAGGTCGGATGCCGCGCCAGGGGGTTGCCCGGCACGTCGAAGGTCACGTCGTCCGGTAGTTTGACAGGAAGCTGCGCTTCTGGAACCGCGATGAGCCCACAGCTCGGGCAGTGGATGATCGGGATCGGACAACCCCAATACCTCTGACGACTGACGCCCCAGTCTCTCAACCGATAGACGGTTGCGCCCTCGCCGCGACCGGCGACCTCGATCCGCTGGATCGCCTCGGCCTTGGCCGCCTCTATGTCCAGGCCGTCGAGAAAGCCGGAGTTGAAGATCGTTCCTGGCCCCGTATAGGCCTCGTCACCGACCGAGAAATCAGTACCCGCCCCCTCGGGACGAACCACCGCGATCACCGCCAGGTCGTACTTGCGGGCAAAATCCAGGTCGCGCTGATCGTGGGCCGGACAGGCGAAGATCGCACCGGTTCCGTAGTCGGACAGGATGAAGTTGGCGATCCAGACCGGGATCTCGGCACCGGTGAAAGGATGGACCACCTTGAGACCCGTGTCCCAACCGATCTTTTCCGCCTGTTCGATATCGGCCTGGCTGGATCCGCCCTTGCGGCATTCGGCGACAAAGGCTGCGACGTCCGGATTCGTGGCCGCCAGCGCCGTGGCTACCGGATGATCTGGAGCCAGGCCCATGAAGGACGCGCCAAACAGGGTGTCGGGCCGGGTCGTATAGATCGTCAGACCGTCGAGGGCCGCGGACGGCGCGTCGCCGGCCCAGTCCCAGGTCATGGTCAGACCCCGAGACCGCCCGATCCAGTTCTCCTGCATCAGTCGGACCTTGTCCGGCCAGCGATCCAGGGTGCCCAGGCCTTCGATCAGATCGTCGGCGTAGTCGGTGATACGCAGGAACCACTGGGTCAGCTTGCGTTTTTCGACGATCGCGCCGGAGCGCCAGCCGCGCCCGTCGATCACCTGCTCATTGGCAAGCACGGTGTTGTCCACCGGATCCCAATTGACCACGCCTTCTTTCTGATAGGCGAGACCACGCTCCCACAGTTTCAGGAACCAGGCCTGCTGCTTGCCGTAATAGGCCGGATCACAGGTCGCAAACTCCCGCGACCAGTCCAGCGACAGGCCCAGCAGCTTCAACTGGTCACGCATGGTGGCGATGTTGGCCCAGGTCCATTCGCCCGGATGAACGCCGCGCTCCATGGCGGCATTCTCGGCCGGCATCCCGAAAGCATCCCAGCCCATCGGATGCAGAACTTCGAATCCGCGGGCGCGTTTGAAGCGCGCCACGACATCGCCCATTACATAGTTGCGGGCATGACCCATGTGGATGTTTCCGCTGGGATAGGGAAACATTTCAAGAACATAGTACTTCGGGCGGCCGGACTTCGGGTCTGCGCGAAAGACGTTTTCGGATTCCCACTGGGCGCGGCGGCGCGGTTCCGCCGTCCGGGGATCATATCGGGACATGGTTCGATCGATCAGTCTCCGGTCCCGGCCAGACGCAGCTGGCGGGCTCGGGTCAGGATGGCGTTTTCAAGATCCGTTTCGGTCTGGGGGGAAACCTGGGCCTCAACCCAGTCCCCCGCCTCGTTGCGAACCTGGCGATAGACGGTGACGTTCAGGGCATCCGCCCGAAGTCGGGAATCGAGAATATAGATCGTGGCCTTGATCCGCTCATTCGGCGAGGCCGTCGTCGAATGCCAACCATAGTTGATGATCCCGCCCCACGGATCTGCCGTTTCGAGCGGAAGGAATGACAGGGTGTCCAGTGACGCGCGCCACAGATAGCCGTTCACGCCGATGCCGACCTGCGGGGCTTCGGGCTGCGACTCTCCTCCGCCAACGACACGGCTGACGGTTCCACACGCAGAAAGGCCAGAAACAAGTCCCACGGCCAGGGTCACGCCAAGAAGTCCGCGCGCAATGTTCATGGGGGTAATCTCCGCCTGAATTCCCGGCCAGTCGACCGCATGGCTCCTATAGCACGCGCCCTTGGCCGTCTGACAAGCGGCTCGCATATGGGCAGAACAATGACCGGTCCAGCCGCAGCCTGCGGCCGCGTGTCGCAGGGGACACAGGCCTCGGATGATTCGCCTCCCGGACGAACTCGAGGGCCAATCGACGTTGACCTCGCGGATGTGCAGGGTCTTTAGTTGCCATACGAATGTCACGGCGGTCGACTATTTAGCCGTCCGAGCTAGGTTCTGCCACCGGGGAAGCCTTGTGGCGCAAGGTATTGAGGCGAATGGGCCACAAGACGATCATCGCAGCCTTGGCTGTCAGCCTTGCCCTTTCGGGCGTGGCTACGGTGACGCACGCCCAGAATCGAAGCCGTTCGGAGACCCTGTCCAGCAGTCAGGTCATCGATTCCACTGCCCAGCGCCAGGGTCGTCGCGGTCTGCAATGGAACGGTGAGGGCCGTTGGGGCCTGAATCTTGACGTCGACCAGCCCGTCGGCCGCGAAGCCGACTGGAACGATGTGGATGCCTCGGCCTCTTTCCGTCTGTCGCCGTCTCTTCGGCTGCAGGGAACCGTCGGCCTGGGTGAGCGTCGTCCCGATCCAGCTCGGCCCCAGACCACGGATCGCGATCAGCCGCGCGTGCGTCTCGAGACGATTTTCCGCTTCTAGAGCATTCCCCAACGGGGGCGCAGCGTTCCGGGTTCGGTTCCTGTCGGGGTTCAGGCTGCGCGTTGTCCGTCGTCTCCGCGCCCGGCATCGCGAGCCAGCGACTGTTCGAAATCCGCAAAAATATCGAGCATTTCGTCCGCCGGGATCGGGCCGCCGCCGACCCGGTAGCGCCAGAAACTCACAATATGCCGAAGGGCCGCCACCTGCTCGCCCAAACGGACAAACAGCAGCGGGGCGTCCAGCAGGAACTCACGAAAGGCCGTCGGCCGACCGTTCCCGGTCAGGTGGCCGTAGGCGATGTCATAGACCTTCAATGTCTCGGCGGCATCGCTCAGCGTCCGCTTGATCCAGCCCACCAGGGCTTCGCGGCATTGCGTCAGCTCGGCCCGTTCCTCGATCGTGGTCGGGCCAAAGGGTTTCACGCGCGCGATCTCGCCGGCGACCGGCCCGATCTCGGCCATCACGCTGGCCAGGCACCATTTGTAATAGAGAAACCCCTTCCAGCAGAAGACTCCCTCGGAATAGTCCTCCGGGGCCAGCCGGAGCGTCAGTCGCAACGGCTCCATCTCCTCGCCATCGGCATTTGACAGGATCTTGCCGACAAGCACGGCGGCGCGGTCAAAAGTATGTTCGTCACGCCCCATGCTGGCCGCTACCAGGGGCGCGATCTCGGCCTGGGCAAAGGCAAACATCCGACTCCGGTCCGCCTCGGTCAGGTCGAAATAGACGGGATCCGGGCTTCGGCCGCTCCGAGCCAGCTGCTCGCGCAGAAGAAACGGGTCGAGCGACGGCAGATTGTCGATCAGGCGCAGGGTCTCCAGATCGGACTCCGGGATCGAAGACCCAAAAACGTCCCGCATCACCCGCATGAAATCCGACTGGTCCACGAAGACATAACGGCCGCCCAGTTTCAGGTCGGACGGGTCGATCGGGATCACAACCTTGGTCGCGACCTGTCGCCGACGCCTGAACAGGTCCAGTTCGTCCCGGCGCAACCGATGTTTGATGATCAGGGCGCGATTGAGATGCGGATTGGCGAACAGCGGCCGCTCGGCCCAGCCGGGCTGATCTCGAAACCGCCGCCAGACCATCATCAGGTTCAGCACCCGCGACGTCGAGGCCGATGACTGGAGCCGCGCCAGATTACGAACATGAGGCTGTGACACGCCGACCGGGTCTCCCTGTGAGAGCACAACCTACGGCCAATATCTCTCCATCCGGTTAGCCGCCCGGTTCGCCGACTGGACAGGTCTGTTGCGAGGGCTTAGCTCGACCGGATGGCTGAAATTACAGGATCCTGTCCGCCCGGGTTCACCGCCGTCGGTGAGCGCTTCGCGGCCCACATCGACGCCGGCGAGGAGCTCGGCGCCCGCTTCAGCGTCTGTATCGACGGCGAGCTGGTGCTGGATCTGATGGGCGGCCACGCCGATGCGGCGCGCACGACCCCGTTTGGCACCGACACCCTGACCCCGGTGTTCTCCACGACCAAGGCAGTGACCGCCCTGATGATGGCGCGGCTGGTTGATCAAGGGTTGATCGCCTATGACACGCCAGTCGCCGAGGTCTGGCCTGAGTTCGCCCAGGCCGGAAAGGGCGCGGTGACCCTGGCCCAGATGCTGAGCCATCAGGCCGGCCTGCCCGGCTTTGTCCCCGCCGCCGAGCCCGAGATCTGGTTTGACGCCGCCGCCGTCTGCGCGCGGCTGGCGGCCCAGGCCCCGTTGTGGCCGCTGGGGACCGGCTCGGGCTATCACCCGATCACCGTTGGCTATCTGGCCGGCGAGGTGTTCCGCCGCCTGGATGGACGCACGCTGGGAACGGCCCTGCGTCAGGACCTGTGCGATCCACTGGGTCTGGATATCTGGATCGGCCTGCCCGACAGCGAACACGGCCGCGTCGCCCAGATGCGCAAACCCCCCGCCGCCCCGGACCTGGGGACCATCGACGCCATCAAGCGCGCCGCCTTTCTGGACAAGGGCTCGGCCCCCGGCGGGCGCGGCTCGGCCGACTGGCGCCGCATGGAGATCCCCTCGGCCAACGGCCACGCCACCGCCGACGCCCTGGCCCGGCTGATGTCGGCCATCGCCGGCGGCGGAGCCCTGGACGGGCAGGCGGTGATCTCGCCGGCAACGCTCGAAGCGCTCACCTCGGAACGCGTCCGCGGGCCGGATAAAGTCGTGCCGTTCGATCTGATCTGGGCCGCCGGGCTGATGAAGAACACCGGGGCTAACGACCTGGGGCCAGGCGCCCAAACCGTCGGCCACTACGGCTGGGGCGGGTCGATGGCCATGGCCGACCCCGAACGTCGGCTGTCGGTGGCCTATGTGATGAACAAACAGTCGGTGCATCTGGTCGCCGACCCACGTCCCGTCGCGTTGATCGAGACCCTGTACGGCTGTCTCTAGCGGCGCTCGGCCGGGGGATCGATCAGGCCGGGCTCAGGCGCCAGCACCCGCGCCGCCCGTGTGCGCTTGAGCGCCCCGGCGGCGTAGACCAGCGCCCCGATCCAGATGAAGCCGAAGCTGATCCCGCGCAGCCAGCTGAAGTCCTCGCCTTGGACGAGGCCGATCACGAAGGCGATCGACGGGGCCATGAACTGCAAAAAGCCCATGGTCGACAGCGGCATCCGCCGCGCCGCCCAGGAGAACAGCGCCAGCGGCAACACCGTCAGCGGCCCGGCCACCATCAGCCAGAAGACGCTGGAGCCGCTGTCAGTGAAATGGCCCGCGCCGTTGAGCTGGAGCATGACCACCCAGGCCAGGCCGAGCGGGGCCAGCAGCAGGCATTCCACAAACAGACCCGACTGGGCGTCGGCGCTGATGCGCTTGCGGATGACGCCATAGGCCGCGAACGAAAAGGCCAGGATCAGCGAGATCCACGGCGGTTGGCCCAGGGCCACGGCCTGCAGCACCACCCCGACCGCCGCCAGGGCGATGGCCGCGCCGCCCCAGCGGTCGATCCGCTCGCTGAACAGCCAGGCCCCGGCCGCCATGCTGAGCAGGGGGTTGAGATAATAGCCCAACGACGCCTCCAGCATCCGGCCCGAGTTCACCGCCATGACGAAGACCGTCCAGTTGATCCCGATCAGGGCCGTCGACAGCGCCAGCCAGCCCATGGTGCGCCGGTCGGTCAGAATGGCGCGCACCTGGCCCGACTGATGCGCCAGCAGGACCAGGAGCCCGGCCCAGAGCACGCCCCACAGGGTTCGGTGGGCCATGACTTCCAAGGGATCAGCCCCGATCGCGCCCATCTGCTGGAAGGCCAGGGGCGCAAATCCCCAGATCAGATAGCAGCTGATCCCGGCGGCAAGCGCCGTGCGGGCCTCGCTTGACGGCGGTGCAGACGCATCCGTGCCAGGCATGGTCTAGACCGTGATCGTCCGGTAACCGCCCTGGGGGGTTATGATCCCCTGTTCGTCCAGAAGTTGGGCGATCTGGACGGCATTCAGGGCCGCACCCTTCCTCAGGTTATCCGACACAATCCAGAGATTCAGGCCATACTCAACGGTCGGGTCGTTACGGATACGCGAGACAAAGACGGCGAAATCGCCCGCCGCCTCGACCGGAGACACCCACCCGTCGTCCTCCTCCGGCTTGTCCACGACCATGATTCCCGGCGCGTCACGCAGGATGTCGCGCGCGTCTTCGGCATCGAGCGGCTCTTCAAACTCCAGGTTCACGGCCTCGCAGTGGCTGACGAAGACGGGCACACGAACACAGGTGGCGGTCACCTTGATCTCTGGATCCAGGATCTTGTGCGTCTCGCGCCAGATCTTCTCCTCCTCGGAGGTATAGCCCTCATCCTTCAGTTCACCGGCGAAGGGCAGAACGTTGAAGGCGATCTGCTTGGGATAGACCTTGGGGGTAGCGTCCCCCAGGCCGTACAGGGCCTTGGTCTGGTTCCACAGCTCGTCCATGGCCGACTTGCCGGTGCCGGAAACCGACTGGTAGGTCGCCACCACCGCCCGCTTGATCCGGGCCGCGTCGTGCAGCGGCTTGAGCGCCACCACCAGCTGGGCCGTCGAGCAGTTCGGATTGGCGATGATGTTCTTCTTCTTGGCCAGATGAATGGCGTCCGGGTTCACCTCCGGCACGATCAGCGGCACATCCGGGTCCATCCGGAAGGCCGAAGAATTGTCGATGACGATTGGTCCCTGCTGGCCGATCTTCTCGGACCAGGCGCGGCTGACGTCACCGCCAGCTGACATCAGCACAATGTCAACTTTTGAAAAATCGAAGGTTTCCAGGTTCTGACATTTCAGTGTCTGGTCGGCGAAGGCGACTTCGACGCCCTGGGAGCGACGCGAGGCTACGGCGTACATCTCGTCGACCGGGAAGTTCAGTTCTTCCAGAATGGCCATCATTTCACGGCCGACATTGCCGGTGGCGCCTACGACGGCGACGCGGTAGCCCATGGTCATCTCCTGAAGCCGTCGGGGAAACTGCAAGACCCGCCGTGCCCTCGCATTTAGGCCGATCCGACCAAAGCGCAATCGGCTTGCGCGATTCAAATCTGCCGCTAATCCCCAATCCATGCCCATCGACGTGGCCGAGGCCTATCAATCGCTGATCGAACAGAAGCAGCTGCGGCCCGATGCCAGCCAGCGCCCGGCGCTGGACGCGCTCGGCGACGTCGAGGCGGCTGTCGAAGCTCGACCAAAGCTCTGGTCCTTCGGGGCCGAGCCTGTGCGGGGTCTGTATCTGTGGGGACCGCCCGGTCGGGGCAAGTCGCTCTTGATGGACCTGTTTTTCCAGACGGTTGACGAACCGAAGAAGCGCCGGGCCCATTTCCACGCCTTCATGGCTGACGTCCAGGCGCGGATCCAGATCTGGCGCACCGGAGACAGGGCTATGCGCAAACAGGTGTTCGGCACCGCGCGCGGAGACGACCCGATCGCCCCCCTGGCCCGTCTGATCGCCTCGCAGGCCCGCCTGCTCTGCTTTGATGAGCTCCAGGTCACCGACATCGCCGACGCCATGATCCTGGGACGACTATTCGAGGCGCTCTTTTCTGAAGGTGTGGTGCTGGTCTGTACCTCCAACCGACCGCCGACTGATCTGTACAAGGACGGCATCAACCGACAGCTCTTCGAACCCTTCATCGCCATGATCCAGGATCGTTGCCGGGTGGTGGAGCTGAAGGGAGGCCATGACTGGCGGCTGGAGCATTTGAAATCAGCCCAGGTCTGGTTCTCGCCGGATCAGACCGCCCGGTTCGACGCCCTGTGGGATCGGCTCAAGGGCCAGGCCCACGAAGCTCCTGCCACCCTCGACATCGCCGGACGCAAGGTCGTGATCGCGCGCTCGGTGGGTTCCATGGCGCGAGACACCTTTGCCGACCTGTGTGAGCGGCCACTGGGGCCGTCAGACTATCTGGCACTGGCCGCCCGTTTCGACACCCTGTTTCTGGAAGGTGTTCCCCGCCTGACGCCGGATCGGCGCGAGGCGGCCCGACGTTTCGTGACCTTGGTTGACGCTCTGTATGAAGCCCGGGTCCGACTGGTGGTCGAGGCCGAGGCCGAGCCGGATGATCTCTATCCTGCCGGAATCGGCGCTTTCGAATTCGAGCGTACGGCTTCGCGGCTATACGAAATGCGGTCTGCAGACTGGCTGAAAAACAAGAGCCGCCGACAGCCCTGAGGCCATCGGCGGCTCCATTTTGGCGTCCGCCCTGACAAGGGACAGGGCGGAGCGTCACTGGGCGACCGGACCGGGGGGACGGGTCCGGATCGCCGCGCCGGCGGCTCCAAGGGGAGGGGGATGAGCCGCCGTTGATGCAGATGTAGGAAGCCTTCACCCCGTTGAAAGGGGGGGGCATCACGAAAACTTGATCCGGCCCCGCAATCTGCGGCGCGCCTTGGCCTCGGCGATCATCTTTCGCCGCTCTGGCGGCACGGGGTAGGGATTGCCGTCGCCTGACAGCAGCACGGCGATCCAGCGGGTTCCGGCGAACTGGGCGGTGATGGCCATGACCATGACGGCGATCGGGGTCGACAGAAAGGCTCCCGCGACGCCCCAAAGGGCTGTCCACAGCGCCAGAAACAGCATGACGGTGATTGGATCGATGTTCTGGTTGTCCCCCTGCATCCGCGGCTGAATGAAGTTGCCCGACACCTGCAGGATGACCTGCAGGCCGGCGAACAGGACGATGGCCTGCCAGTAGGAATCGAACTGGACCAGAGCGTACAGCGGCGGGCCGACGGCCGCGATGGCTCCCCCGACAACCGGGATGTAGCCGACCAGGAAGATCAAAAAGGCCCAGAACAGCGGACTTTCCAGGCCCACCGACACCATGATCAGCCAGGCCGTCGCCGAAATCATGAGGCCGGTGACGGTCTGAACCATGAGATAGCCTTCAACCCCGTCCCGAACCCGCTCGAAGATCTGGGCCGCCTGGTAGCGTTCGCGCTTCAGCGGAAACAGGGCTACGACCTTCTTCAGGAAGCTGCGGCGCGACGCCATCATGAAGCCCAGATAGACCAGGGTGAAGAAGGCCGCGCTGAAGACCGACTGCGTCGTTACCGCCGCGCGTGCCGCATAGCCGGTCAGGTCCAGCCCGGCGACCACATCCCGCAAGGCCGGTGGCGTTTCCAGCCCGAACAGGCCCGCAATGTCCGATATGATCTCATCCAGACGTACGCCCAGGCCCTGGCCCCGCGCGATAATCCCCGACAGGCCGTCGACAATCACCCAGATCGAGCCGAACAGGCTGGCGAAGACGATGATCGCCGACACCCATCCGACCGCCCGCCGGGGAATCGGCAGGCGGCTGGCGACCCAGCTGGTCAGCCCCTCAATCATGATCAGCAGAAAAATCGCCATGGCCAGGGGCGTGACAATCCCACGCAGCCAGTAGAGGGCGGCCCCGGCCAGGATGACGGCGATGATGGCCACCGAATTTCGGCTGACGGTCGAGCCTTCCTGAGGCGGCTGTGCCGGCGGCAAGGCCAGCCCCTGATCGCCTGGAACGTCATCTGGTGCCGCTTTGCGACGTGAAATCTTGGGCAGTTTGATCGACATAACCAGATGCTTTGGTCCGTACGGGGTCCGGGGTCAATCGGGCTGGCTTCATGCGTTGGCGCGCGCTAGGTCTGGCGTCTGCAATTCGGAGAGATCTGAGCATGAGCGATCAGGATCAAACAGGCGTCTATCTGGGCCAGTCGACCAAGGCCGAGACCCTGTTGTTCCGGCGGACCAATCGCCACGGCGTGGTCGCCGGCGCGACCGGAACCGGGAAGACCGTGACACTTCAGATCATGGCTCAAGGATTCGCCGATGCGGGCGTTCCCGTCTTTGCCGCTGATGTGAAGGGCGACCTGTCTGGTATCAGCCAGCTCGGCGCGCCCAACGACAAGCTGCTGGCTCGCGCCCAGCAGATTGGACTGGAGCTTATACCCGAAGCCGCCCCGACGATCTTCTGGGACCTGTTCGGCCGCAAGGGACACCCCATCCGCACCACCATGTCGGAGGTCGGCCCACTGCTGCTGGCGCGGATGCTGGAGCTGAACGATGTCCAGGAGGCGGTCCTGTCCGTCACCTTCAGGGTCGCGGATGACGAAGGCCTGCTGCTGCTCGACATCGAGGATCTGCGCGCGGTGCTGGCCTATGTGTCGGAACACGCCGACGAGATCGGCCGGCGCTACGGCAATGTTGCACCGGCCACGGTCGCAGCCATTCAGCGCGCCCTGCTGCAGGTCGAAGACCAGGGCGGCGCGGGCTTTTTCGGCGAACCGGCCTTGCAGCTGTCGGATCTGATGCGGACGACGCCGGAGGGCAAGGGCGTGGTTTCAGTGCTGGACGCCACCACCCTGATCAATAGTCCTCGGCTCTATTCCACCTTTCTCCTATGGCTGATGTCAGAGCTGTTTGAGCAGCTTCCGGAGGTCGGCGATCCGGATAAGCCCAAGCTGGTCTTCTTCTTCGACGAAGCCCATCTGCTGTTCCGCGACACGCCCAAGGCCCTGATGGAGAAGGTCGAGCAGGTCGTACGCCTGATCCGCTCCAAGGGGGTCGGCATCTATTTCGTCACCCAGAACCCGGCTGACATCCCCGACAGCGTCCTGGCGCAGTTGGGCAATCGAATTCAGCACGCCTTGCGGGCCTATACGCCGAGCGAGCAGCGCGGCTTGCGGGCAGCATCCGACAGCTTCCGTCCCAACCCGGATTTTGATACCGCCACCGCCATCCAGGAACTCGGGGTCGGCGAGGCCCTGGTTTCGACCCTGGATGACAAGGGTGCCCCTACCGTCGTGCAGAAAACCCTGATCCGGCCTCCGGCCTCGCGACTGGGCCCGGCAACCGATGTCGAGCGTGCCGCGGTCATGGCTGCCAGCCCGGTTCGCGGGATCTATGACACGCCCGCCAATCGGGAATCGGCCCTGGAACTTCTGCAACGACGGGCCGAGGCTGCGGTCGCCCAGGCGGACGCCCGCCAGGCGGACGAAGAGCGCCGCGAACAGGCTGAACAGGATCGCGCGCCGCCGGCCCCCCGCTCGCGCTCAACGGCGGCTGGAGGGGCGCGGTCCCGCCCCCCGGCCGCCCCCCGGCGCTCCAATCGTCAGTCGACTGCTGAAGCCTTCGGCAAGTCCGTGGCGCGTTCGGTGGGATCTCAGATCGGCCGCGCCCTGGTGCGCGGCATCCTCGGCAGCCTGACGCGGCGCTAGCTGCGCGGCACCAGTCGCCACATCCGCAAGGGGTGCCGGACGCGGCCCGCCTGAAGGCCGGCGGCCTCGCCACGCCCGACATAGAAATCAGCACGCACCGGACCCCGGATCGCGCCGCCTGTGTCCAGGGCCACCACCAGCCCCTGATAGCCGCGGTCGGCACCTGCCAGATCGCCGCGCGGCGCGTCGATCCAGACCAGATCACCATAGGACCAATGGGCCGGATCGACCGCGATCGACCGGCCCGCGATCAGGGGAACACCCGCCGCCCCGGACGGGCCACGCCCGTCATCGTCCTCCAGTCGGAAGAAGACGTAGCGCGGATTGAGGTTCATGACCTCGGTCGCCTGGGCCCCGCGATGACCGGCCAGCCAGGCCCGGATCGCTTCGCCTGAGGTGCCGTTGGCCGGCAGCAGGCCCCGTTCGACCATCGGGCGCGCGATACCAACGAAAGGGCGACCGTTGTGGGCGGCATAGGCGGCACGGCGGGTCGTTCCATCCTCGAACGTCAGATAGCCTGAGCCCTGAATTTGCAGGAAGAACAGGTCTTCCGGCCGCATCCAGGCAATCGGGGCCGCGTCCGTCTCATCAATCTCGGCGCGGACTGGATAGGGGACCAGACGACCGTCTGCCAAGCGCTGCTGGACGGTCGTGCCCTCCGTCACCAGGTCCAGGGGCCGGGCCAGAACCGGTGCCGAGAATGCGTCGGTCCGATAAAGCCGGGCGGAGTACTCGGGTGCGAAATAGGCCGTCAGAAGCCCCGTCTGGTCGCCGCGCTCAACCACGAACCAGGCCTCTAGAAACCGGCGCGCCGCCTCCGCCCCCCCTCCAGCCGGTAGCACACGCGCCGCCTGGCAGGCGGCGGCCAGGGCCGGATCGCGGGCAATATGACAGGTCTCGGCCCAGGCCTCGACGGCGGCCAGATGATCTTCCTCGGCCCAGCCCGGCAGGGTTGCCGGACTGATTCCGGCCCCCTGGGGAAGCCCTGACGGCGACCAAGGCTCAGCGCCCGGCGTCGTAGGAGCCGGCGTCATCGCACACGCCGCCAGAACAAGCGCGCCGGCCAGCGCCGTGACCCAGGCGCTGAGTTGCCTCACGCGCGCGCCTCCTCCACCCGGGCCAGGACCCAGTTCGGATCGCCCGAGCCAATGCGACGCTCGAAGGTCCAGAGCTCTGCCGTCCGACGCTCCTCGGTTGTGGCGACACCTTCGTGGGTGATCTCACTCTTCATCTCGGCCAGAAACCGCACGCGGGCGGTCGCGAGATCCCCGCGGGCCTCGACCCCATCCAGATCCGCTCGCGGCGGGTGCGGCAGTTCCACCACTTCGGAACGTCCGCTCGCCTCCCGGGCCGTGATGCCGTCCTCGAACGAGGCCATGACCGGGGCCGCCAGAAGCGGCCTGAGCGTTTCACGGTCGCCGGCCGCATAGGCGCGAACGATGGTTTCATAGGCATGGCGGGCGCCATCGAGAAACCGCGACGGATCGAAGGCTGGATCACGGCTGCGAAGCTGGGCCACGCCTTCGGCGGCGGCCGGGTCAAGTCCGAGCCCGAAATCCTGGCGCCCCGGGTCGTTCGGGGCCTCGGAACCTCCAGGCAGCGCCGGCGCAGGCCTGTCCTCGGGTTGGCGACCGACCTTTTTGCCGAGCACATTGTACAGCAGTACCAGCAGCACCACCGCCACGGCGGCAAAGACGATCATCTGGATAAGCGCGGGGTCCAAGGCGTCAGGATTCCTTATTCAACAGGCCCTATCGAGTAAGCATCGCCGCCCCGATGCGCAAGGTCAGCCAGCCCCCCGACATTGCACCGGAGGGCCTGGCGTGATAGGCGCCGCCGCCTCGATTTCCTTATTTCAGAGACCTCCGATGACCGATCAACCGCCCGCCGACGCCGGAAACACCCCCGCTGGCGTGCCGCAAGGAACGCCCATGGGGCCGCAGATGCGGGTCCTGGTCCAATATGTCCGTGACCTCTCGTTCGAGAATCCGCGCGCGCCGGACTCCCTGCGTGTCGACGGCAAGCCGGCGATCGACCTGGCGGTCGAAATGAATGCCCGCGGCCGCCGTGACGATCTGTACGAGGTCGAATTGCGGCTTTCGGTCGGGGCCAAGATCGAGGACCAGGCGGTCTTTCAGATCGAGCTGGTCTATGGCGGCGTGTTCCAGATCGCCGGCGTGGCAGAGGCCGACATGGAGCCGTTCCTGCTGATCGAATGCCCGCGCTACCTGTTCCCGTTCGCCCGCGAGATCATCTCGCGTGCCTCCGCGGACGGCGGCTTCTATCCGCCGTTCCAGCTGGACCCTCTGGACTTCGCCGGCATCTATCACGCCCGCAAGGCCCAGGCGGCCGAGTTGGACCAGGCTCCGCCCGCCGGCGAAGCCTAGGGCCGCCCGCTGGCCGGCGTCAGTCGGCCAGATCAGGCACGAGCCGCGCCCACAGACTGGTGTCGGTCAGCGTCGCCCTGAGAAAATCGGCGTGGCGACTGCGCTCGGTCGGAGTCGAACGCGGCCCCAACGGTCGCGGCCGCTCGCCGTAAGCGGACTGTCCGGCCTCAATCCGGGGGTGCTCCGCCGACGGGCCGGACAGATCCAGAGCGCGCTCCCGCCCGCCCTTCAGCTCCAGATAGACCGAGGCGAGCAGCCGGGTATCGATCAGGGCTCCGTGGAGCGTCCGCTCGACCAGCGACACCTTGAAGCGTTTGCACAGGGCGTCCAGGGAGTTGGCCATGCCGGGAAACCGCTTCTGGGCCAGCGGAAGCGTGTCGATCCACTGTTCGTCGGCGAGGGTCGGTCGCCCCGCCTCCTCCAGCTCGAAATTGACGAAGTTCCGGTCGAAGCCCGCATTGTGAGCCACGACCGGACTGTCGGCGATGAAGGCCAGCAGATCATCGGCGATCTCGGCGAACCTCGGCGCGTCCTTGACCTTCTCATTGGTGATGCCGTGAACCCGCACGACCTCCGGGCCGATAGTGCGGCCCGGATTTATCAGGGTATGGAAGGTCCGACCGGTCGGCGTCAGATTCTCCAGCTCGAGACAGGCGATCTCGACCATCCGGTCGCCGCCGCGGGGGTCGAAGCCGGTGGTTTCGGTATCCAGGACAATCTCGCGCATCGCTCTTACTCGCCGCGTTCGTCCGGTCTGTGAAGGGTGCCCGAACGTCGCGCCTGCCACTCAGGTGTGGACAGTCGCCACAGGATGGACGCCACCTCCTGGCGGGTATCGTCCAGCGACCCGCCGGTCTCGATGATGAAGTCGGCGCGGGCCCGCTTGTCGGCATCGGGCAACTGCCGGGCCAGGATCTGCTCGAACCGCTCCACCGTCATGCCGGGCCGCGCCAGCACGCGTTGCCGCTGGATCGCGGCCGGAGCCGAGACCACCACCACGACATCGACCTGCGCCTCGGCCCCGGTTTCAAACAGCAGCGGCACATCGACGACGGCGATCTGCGTCGCCTGTTCCCGCGCTTCGGACAGAAATGTCTCCCGATCCCGCCGGACCAGCGGATGGACCAACGCTTCCAGTTGGGCAAAGCCGTCCGGGGCGCGCCGTAAGCGGTCAGCCAGCGCCCCCCGGTCCACGCCGGATGCCGCTGACGTCGTTCCGGGAAAGAGGGTTTCGACGCCTTCAACGGCGGCTCCGCCTGGAGCATAGAGTCGGTGCACCGCCGTATCGGCGTCCCAGACGGCGCAACCCTGATCGGCAAAGAAGCGCAGCACCGTCGACTTACCCATCCCGATGGAGCCCGTCAGTCCGATCAGGATCATCCGCACTGCTCCAAGGCCCGCAGACAAAGGCTGCGGACATCCACATCCGGGGCTTCACACCCGAACAGGGCCAGAAAGCTCGGTCTGGCCTGGCCGATCAGCATGGCCAGCCCGTCGACCGTCCTGAGGCCGCTCGCCTGCGCGGCTTCCAGCAAGGGTGTCTGCAAAGGCCGATAGGTCATGTCCATGACCAGGGCTCCGCGCGCCATCGCACTCAGATCCGGGGAGGCAATCTGCGATGCAGCATTGATCAACATGGATGCCCCCGCCACGGCCGATCCCAGCTGATCCAGCGACCAGGCCGAAACGCCAGGGCCAAAACGCTGTGACAGAGTCTCTGCTCGAGCGAGGGTGCGGTTGACCACGCGGATGTCGGTCGATCCCTCGACCTGCACGGCATGGAGGGCAGCGCAGGCGGCCCCTCCCGCTCCCACGATCACCGTCGGGCCCCAACTGAAATCATGTGCAGGGTCGCGCGCGCGGATCGCCGCAATCATTCCCTGGCCGTCCGTGCTCTCGGCCCGGACCCTGTCGCCCAGAATCAGAAGATTGACTGACCCCGTTCGGAGAGCCTCTGCCCCCATCTCGGCCTGGCGATCGAGCGCCCAATGATAGGCATCGCCCTTATAGGGGGCCGTCACATTGCAGCCGATCAGGGTGCCCGAATCCAGCAATTCGACCAGCGCTTGCGATGTATTCGGGGCCAGAGCCGCATAGTGGCCCTGGAGCCCGGCGGCTTGGAGCCAAGCGGTATGGATCAAGGGGCTGAGCGAATGGTCAATGGGAAGGCCGACCACGGCGGCCGTGCGGACCGAATTCACGACACCAGTTCCCCGCAGCGGCGAAGCTCGGCGAGCACCGGCAACAGCGGCAGGCCCAGAATGGTGAAATAGTCGCCCCTGATCTGTTCGAAGAGCTGAACACCCTCTCCTTCCAGCCAGTAGCCTCCCACGGCCGACAGGGCGGCCTCGCCGTTCCCGGACAGATAGGCATCGATGAAGGCCGGACTCAACGACCGCACCGTCAGGTCGGCGGCATCATGACAGGTCCAGATCAACTGACCGTCGCGCGCCAGCGCCGCTCCGGAGTGCAGCCGGTGGGAGCGGCCCGAAAACTGGACGAGACGCGCGCGTGCCTCATCCAGGCTGGCGGCCTTGTCATACAAGGTCCCGTCCAGTTCCAGAGTCTGATCCGAACCAAGGACCAGCACCCCCGGTCGCCGGCTGGATACCGCCATCGCCTTCTGGCCGGCCAGGGCCTGGGCAACGGCGGCCGGCGTCGCCCCTTCGCTCAGAAGGCGGCCTTTGATCGCTCCTTCATCGAGGTCAGCGGCGTCAAGCGACACGGTCACACCGGCGGCCTCAAGCATCTGTCGGCGGGCGGCACTGCGGCTGGCGAGGATCAGGGTCATTGCGGTGCTCCCAGCTTGCCCGTGCGTCGCTCATTGACCAAATTGATGACCTGGGCAGCGGTTTCCTCGACCGACCGGCGGGATACGTCGATCACCGGCCATCCCAGTTTCTCAAACAGCCGTCGCGCCCTCACGGTCTCCTCGCGGACCCGATCCGTATCGACATAATCGGTTGTCGGATCGACCCCCAGATGCTGGAGACGATTGCGGCGGATGGAAACCAGCCGGTCCGGCGAGACGACCAGGCCGACCACCAGAGGATTCTTCAGATGTGAGAGCAGCTCCGGCGGCTCCTGGGTGGGGACAAGCGGCACATTGGCGGCGCGGATGCCCCGATGGGCCAGATAGACACAGGTCGGTGTCTTGGAGGTCCGGCTCACGCCCACCAGAACGACATCGGCGCGTTCCAGCTCATCAAGACCCTGGCCGTCGTCATGGTGCATGGCGAAGTCGAGGGCCCCCATCCGCTCGAAATAGTCGCTGTCCAGGGCGTGCTGGGCCCCGACCTTTCTCGAAAGGGCCGCGCCCAGATAGCCCGCCAGGACCGTGACCAGTGGATCCAGGGCCCCCAGTTGGGGCGCGCCGAGCCGGCGACAGCCGGCCTCCAGCATGGCCCGGAGTTCGGGGTCCACCAGTGTATGCAGGACAATCCCCGGAGCCGCCTCGATCTCTTCCAGCACCCGCTCCAGCTGTTTGGGCGAACGCACCAGGGCGTAGATGTGTTCGATCGGAATGACACCCTCGAAGCGTGCCACCACAGCCTTGGCCATGGCGTTCAGCGTCTCGCCGGTTGAGTCCGACACCAGATGCACATGGAAATAGGTCGAGAACCTCCGGGGAGGGGCGGCGATCTTCGGGGGAAGGGATGTGGACAATCGGATCTCGGTTGGGGGTGAGAGAAGCGAAATCGGACCCTAGCGCGCCTTGACCAGCAGCGCACCTGGGACGGGGGTGGATGATTCCGGCGTCTGTCCCCAAGCCTGTGCCTGAGCCTTGAGGCCGCAATTCACAGCCGGGGACAAGCTGGACGGATTCGTAGCCATACCCAGGCCGGCCCTAGGCCGACGTTAAGACTTCAGTAAGCATTTCTTAAGCCTTTCTTAACCATCCCCGCTGTCCCCAGCCCCGTGGATAGATGCAAACGGCCGCCGACAAACCTGTCGGAGACCTGGGGTGGAGCGGCGAACAGGCCCGGGTTTCCCCCGACATCCCCGCCGACTACTAATCTCTTCAATCCTTCTTGAATCCTCTTTCCTTGAGAGGGATTGAGCCTGATCCGGGGACGGCCTAGGACGCCCCTCATGGCTCACCAAACTGATTTCCTGCGTGCCCTGGCCGGCGAGACCCAGCGACGCCCCCCGGTCTGGTTCATGCGGCAGGCCGGACGCTACCTGCCTGAATATCGCGCGCTTCGTGCCCAGGCTCCCGACTTCATCGCCTTCTGCCTGAACCCCGAGATGGCGGCGGAAGCCACATTGCAGCCGATGCGCCGCTTCGCATTTGACGCCTCAATCGTCTTTGCCGACATCCTGCTGATCCCAAGGGCGCTGGGCCAGGATGTCTGGTTCGAAGCCGGAGAGGGGCCCCGCCTTGGTGTCCTGCCCGATCTGGCGCATATGCGCGACCTCGCTCCCGGAGCCGGCGCGGCGCTGTCATTGGTCGGGGAAACCCTGACGCGGGTCCGGGCCGCGTTGCCGGCCGACAAGGCCTTGATCGGCTTTTGCGGCGCGCCGTGGACGGTTGCAACCTATATGCTGGACGGTGTTGCCCGCACCATCGGCAAGGGAGAGCGCGCCCATGCTCGCACCTACGCCTATGCCGATCCGGATGGCGTGGATGCGCTTCTCGCCATCCTCGTCGAGGCGAGCGCCTGGTATCTGAAAATGCAGGCCGATGCCGGTGCCGACGCCTTGCAGATCTTCGAAAGCTGGGCCGAGGGTCTGCCCGACGACCTGTTCGAGCGGCTCGTGGTGAACCCTCATCAGATGCTGCTGGCGCGGTTGCGCGAACTGGGTGTGACGACGCCGGTAATTGGCTTTCCGCGCGGCTCGGCGGCTCTCGTTGAGGACTATGCCGCGAGGGTCCAGGTCGAGGCCGTCGGACTGGATACGGCCTGTCCTCTGGCCGTCGGGCGTCGGCTCCAGCGACAAAAGCCCATCCAGGGCGCGTTAGATCCTCTGTTGCTGCGCGCCGGCGGCTCGGCCCTGGATCGCCGGATCGATCAGATGCTGGACGCTTGGGGGGATGGACCGTGGGTGTTCAATCTCGGCCACGGCATCCTGCCGGAGGTGCCGATCGCCCACGTTGAACAGGCTCTGAAGCGGATCAAGGGCTGATGGCTCGCCTTGCGGTCGTTCTGTTCAATCTCGGCGGCCCCTCCGGGCCGGCCGACGTTCAGCCGTTCCTGCAGAACCTGTTTTCGGATCCGGCCATCATCGCCCTGCCTGGATTTCTGCGAAAGCCTCTGGCACGGCTCATTTCGAGCCGGCGGGAGGCGTCGGCCCAGGCCAACTACGCCCTGATGGGCGGAGGATCGCCGCTTCTGGGCGAAACCTTGAAACAGGCCGGAGCGCTCCAGGATTCCCTGGCGGATACCCGCGATGACGTGCGGGTCTTCGTCGCCATGCGGTACTGGCGGCCGTTCACCGAAGATACGGTCCGAGAGGTTGCCGCCTTCGCACCGGACGATGTCGTGCTGCTGCCGCTGTACCCCCAGTATTCGACGACCACGACGGCCTCGTCTCTGAAGGCTTGGTCCGAAGCCTATTCAGGTCCGGGCCAGGTCCACACAGTCTGTTGCTATCCCGAGGCCGACGGCTGGATCGCCGCCCAGGTCGCCGCCATCCGAACCGAACAGGCCAAGGCCGGCGATCAGCCGGTGCGCGTGCTGTTTTCCGCCCATGGCGTACCGGAAAGCGTCATCACTCGGCGTGGCGATCCCTATCAGTCACAGGTCGAGGCCGGAGCCGTCGCCGTTGCCCAGGCTGCCGGGCTGCTGGACTGGTCGATCTGCTACCAGAGCCGGGTCGGGCCGATGAAATGGTTGGGGCCGTCCACGCCCGAGGCGCTGGACCAGGCCGCTCGTGACGGCGTGGGTGTCATTCTCGTGCCGATCGCCTTCGTCTCGGAGCATATCGAAACCCTCGTTGAGCTGGACATAGAATATGCCCATCTGGCCCGGGACCTCGGTGTCAGCCCCTATCTGCGCTGTCCGACTCCCTCAACGGAGCCGGCCTTCATCGCCGCCCTCTCGGACGCCGTTCGAGGGGCGCTGGCGGGTCCGTCTCCGGGGCCCTACGGACCTGGATGCCGGGGGCGCTTTGACGCCTGTCCCTGTGAGCAATCGGGAGCTGCCGCATGACTGCCTATGATCTGGCCCGAGGCCTTCATGTCCTGGCAGTGATCGCCTGGATGGCCGGTATGCTCTTCCTGCCGCGTCTGTTCGCCTACGATGTTGAGCAGAACGACAAGCCCGAACCGCTGCGTTCGGAGATGCAGGGTCTGCTGCGCACCTGGCAGGTGCGGTTGCTGAGGATCATCATCAACCCGGCCATGTTCCTGGCCTGGGGCTTCGGGCTGTGGCTGATCCACATCGATGTCCAGGCCCGTGGCTGGGGCTTCCTTGCGGAACCTTGGATGATCACCAAATTGGCCGGTGTGTTCCTGCTCAGCGCCTGGCACGGTTACCTGGCCGGCGAACGCAAGCGGATCGCCGCCGGCACGTCCCAGCGCAGTGCCCGCTACTGGCGCATGACCAATGAAATTCCCTTCCTGCTGGCCATTGTTATGGTCTTGTCGGTGACGACCGAATGGACCTTCGGCTGATCCGTCAGCCTTGACGGGCGGCGGCGGGTGTGGTTCCGCTAGCCTTAGGTGCTGGATACTGCTTCGGCGGTCCGGCGCTTTCCCACCTTTCTCAAGGTCTGCATCGCGGGTTTGCGGCGCGGCCTCATCTTGAAAATCCATGGTGCCGCCACGGCACATTCATCCAGACCTCACCCGGAGTCCGAATCGTTCGGTTCCGGTCGCGGGGTCACAAGTCCAAGACACACATGACCGACGATTCCCTGATCGACACCGACCTCGACCCGGCTGCGGAGGGCGACGAAGACGGCCAGTCCGCCAACCAGCGCATCGCCCTGTCGGAGCTGAAGGACAAGACCGCCGCCGAGCTGGTCGCCTTTGCCGAAGAGCTGGAGGTCGAGAACGCCTCGAACCTGCGCAAACAGGATCTGCTGTTCGCCATTCTCAAGACCCTGGCCGACGAGGAGGTCGAGATTTCGGCCGGTGGCGTTCTGGAAGTTCTTCAGGACGGCTTCGGCTTCCTCAGAAGCGCCGACGCCAACTATCTGTCGGGCCCGGACGACATCTATGTCTCGCCGTCCCAGATCAAGCGCTTCGGCCTGCGCACCGGCGATACGGTCGAGGGCACGGTGCGCGGCCCGCGCGAGGGCGAGCGCTACTTCGCCCTGCTCAAGGTGGATTCGATCAATTTCGAAGACCCCGAGAACGTTCGCCACAAGGTCAATTTCGACAATCTGACCCCGCTCTATCCCGACGAGCGGTTGCACATGGAGATTCAGGATCCGACCCTGAAGGACCGCTCGGGCCGGGTCATCGACATCGTCGCCCCGCTCGGCAAGGGCCAGCGTTGCCTGATCGTCGCGCCACCGCGCGTCGGCAAGACCGTCATGCTTCAGAACATCGCCAAGTCGATCGAGGCGAACCACCCGGAGGTCTTCCTGATGGTTCTGCTCATCGATGAGCGGCCCGAGGAAGTCACCGATATGCAGCGGACGGTGAAGGGTGAGGTCGTGGCCTCCACCTTCGACGAACCCTCCACGCGCCACGTCGCAGTGGCCGAAATGGTCATCGAAAAGGCCAAGCGTCTGGTTGAGCACAAGAAGGACGTCGTGATCCTCCTGGACTCGGTCACCCGCCTGGGCCGCGCCTATAACGCGACCGTCCCCTCCTCAGGCAAGGTCCTGACCGGCGGTGTTGACGCCAATGCCCTGCAGCGCCCCAAGCGTTTCTTCGGCGCGGCGCGCAACATCGAAGAAGGCGGCTCATTGACCATCATCGCCACCGCCCTGATCGACACCGGCAGCCGCATGGACGAGGTCATCTTCGAAGAGTTCAAGGGCACCGGTAACTCGGAAATTGTTCTGGACCGCAAGGTCGCCGACAAGCGTATCTTCCCGGCCATCGACGTGCTCAAGTCCGGCACCCGCAAGGAAGATCTGATCACGCCGAAGGATCAGCTGACCAAGACCTATGTGCTGCGCCGGATCCTCAACCCGATGGGTCCGCAGGACGCCATCGAGTTCCTGCTCGACAAGCTGCGTCAGTCCAAGAACAACGCCGACTTCTTCCAGTCGATGAACACCTAGGGGATCGGACGCGATGCCGGTTCTGGTTCACATCGGTCTGGCCGGGGCGCGTGGTCGCATGGGCCGCGCCGTCTCGGAGATTCTCGACCAGCGCAAGGACGTCGTCACGGCGGCTCGCTTCGACCGGACCGACCATCCCGATCTCAGTGCCTGTGATGTGGTGATCGACTTCACCGAACCGGCGGCCTCCGCGGACCTGGCACGGATGTGTGCAGACGCCGGCGGGCCGTCCCTCGTCATCGGGGCGACCGGATTCACCCCGGAACAGGACGCCGAGATCGAACGGTCCGCCCAGCAGATCGCCATCGTCAAGTCAGGGAACTTCTCGCTGGGCGTCAATATGTTGATCGGCCTGGTCGCCCAGGCGGCCCGGCGCCTACCGGCCGCCGACTGGGACATCGAAGTCGTCGAGGCCCATCACCGGATGAAGAAGGACGCTCCGTCCGGCACCGCCCTGATGCTGGGCGAGGCAGCGGCCGACGGACGGGGCCAGGATCTCGAGGGAGTGCGAGGGCATCTGCGCGACGGGATCGGCGACGAACGTCTGGCAGGACAGATCGGCTTTGCCGCCATCCGTGCCGGTGGCATCGTCGGCGAGCATCAGGTGATTTTCGCGGCCCAGGACGAGATCCTGACCCTGTCGCATTCGGCCCGCGATCGGGCCCTGTTCGCGCGGGGCGCCGTCATGGCGGCCCTTTGGGTCAAGGGCCGTGCGCCCGGCCTCTATGGAATGCAGGACGTGCTGGGCTTCCAGCAAGCCTGAAGCGGCGGCATGGCCAATCTGTTCCTTGCGGCAGCCCTCCTATCGGCGTTTGTCGGTGTGAACCTTCGGGTCTGGGCCTTGAGATCGGAGGGGGACCTCCCCCCGATGACGCCACAGGCAAAAGACAGGTTCGATGCGCAAACCCGGACCGCGCGTATCTGGATTGTCGTGTGCTGGGTGATCAGCGGCGTTTGTGGCGGGCTCTATCTGCTCTTGGCCGTCTTAGAGGCCAAACCCCAGTGACAGGGCCCGGTTCGCGCCCCGAAATTTCTAGTGTGCCGCGTGCCCGCGGCGCGTGAACAGCGACTTTACGAAGAAGAACAGAGCGATGACGATGCTGAAGCCCAGAAACAGGGCCAGGAGCGTCATCCAGAAGGTCGCCGACACGACATTGGGCAAGATGAACTCGCCGCCGTTCAGCATTGGCAGGACGGCCCCGATGATGACATGGATCACGGCCGCGCCCGCCGCCGAGCGCCACAGATCGCGCCAGCCGTGCATAAACAGAGCTCCGACCAGGGCGATGATCAGCCCCAGCACCTGATTGACGCCCGAAAAGCCGGCCTGGGCCAGGTTCCATAGCTGCTGGAAAAACGCGATGATGATGTCCATGGCGGGCCTCCCGTCCGCTTCGGCCAAGCTTGACCGACGGTTACCCTAACGCAGAATTGCTGATCAGGCTCCCGTCGAGCCGAATCCGCCGGTGCCTCGGCCCGTCTCGTCCAGCGTCTGGACCTCCTCGAAGGTGCCGCGCGTGACCGGGGCTACAACCATCTGCGCGATGCGGTCACCCCGCCGCACGACGAAGGGCTCGCTGCCCAGATTGGCCAGAATGACCCCGACTTCGCCGCGATAGTCCGCGTCGATGGTGCCCGGGCTGTTCAGACAGGTGATGCCGAATTTCAGCGCCAGGCCGGATCGCGGCCGCACCTGGGCCTCATGGTCGGCCGGCAGCGCGATCGTCAGGCCGGTCGGGATCAGGGCCCGCCCGCCAGGCTGCAAGGTCACCGGCTGATCCTCCGCCACCGCCGCGCGAAGATCCAGGCCCGCGGAGCCTTCGGTTTCGTAGCTGGGCAGCGGCAAACCTATCGAATGTGGCAGGCGCGTCAGACGGATGGTCACGGTCATGGCCTCTCCTTTTATTCCCGGCTTAGGGGGGTTCGGGGGAGCGTGTCGAGAGCCGGGAAAAGAACATTGCAGGAACATCATTCCGTGGTATAGCGTCGTTCCGCAACTGAGACGGGAGGATCTCATGCGTGTGATGGTGTTTTCAGCGGTGGCGGCGCTGGCGTTGACCGGCGGCTGCGGTAACGGTGGCTCGGCGGTGGAGACGCGGGATCGTGCAGCGGCCGAGGCCCCGGCGACGGAGGGCGGAACCGCCGGCCTGGCCTCATCGGCGATCGACGTCGGCACGGACGCGTCTGCGCCTGTGGTTGAGGCTGAACGTGGGACGGCAGTCTGGTCCACCGCCCGCAACCGTACGGCTGAGGAAGGGGCTCAGCGCTCCTTTGAGCGTAACGGCGCAGACTTCGGGGCCACTACCCAGGACGCCTATGTCCAGGCCGTGCACGCCTTCATCTCCAACCCGCCGCCGGGCACCGAGACCGTGCGCCGACGCAATGGCGACACCCTCTACTATCATGCCGCCAGCAACACCTTTGCGGTAGCTACTCGGGACGGCGCGCCACGCACCATGTTCAAGCCGCGCGAAGGAGCCGCCTACTGGGCCGAACAACAGGCCGGCGCGGCCCGTCAAGCCGGCGGCTAGAAACGACAAACCCCGGGACCAGCCCGGGGTTTGCAAGAATGCAGTCCGCAGTCCGCGCCCTAGTAGCGATAGTGGTCGGGCTTGAACGGGCCTTCGGTCGGCACGCCGATGTAGTCGGCCTGTTCCTGGCTGAGCGTCGTCAGCTTGGCGCCCAGCTTGTCCAGATGCAGCGCCGCGACCTTCTCGTCCAGGTGCTTGGGCAGGACATAGACCTGGGTCTCGTACTTGGGAGCCTTGGTGTTGGCCCACAGTTCGATCTGGGCCAGCGTCTGGTTGGTGAAGGACGCGCTCATCACAAACGACGGGTGGCCGGTGGCATTGCCCAGGTTCACCAGGCGGCCCTCGGACAGCACGATGATCTTCTTGCCGTCCGGGAATTCCACGTGGTGGACCTGCGGCTTGATCTCGTCCCACTTGAAGTTCTTCAGGCCCGCGATCTGAATTTCGGAATCGAAGTGGCCGATGTTGCAGACGATGGCGTTGTTCTTCATGCGCCGCATATGCTCGACCGTCAGCACGTCCTTGTTGCCGGTGGCGGTGCAGAAGATGTCGGCCTTGTCGGCGACGTCGTCCATGGTCTGGACCTCATAGCCCTCCATGGCGGCCTGCAGGGCGCAGATCGGATCGACTTCGGTGACAATGACGCGGGCGCCACCGTTACGCAGGCTGGCGGCCGAGCCCTTGCCCACGTCGCCGTAACCCAGCACGACCGCAACCTTGCCCGACAGCATCACATCGGTGCCGCGGCGAATGGCGTCGACCAGGCTCTCGCGACAGCCGTACAGGTTATCGAACTTGGACTTGGTGACGCTGTCGTTGACGTTGATGGCCGGGAACGGCAGTTCGCCCTTTTTGGCCATTTCGTACAGGCGGTGAACGCCGGTGGTGGTTTCTTCCGACACGCCCTGGATGGCGTCGCGGATGGCCGAATAGAAGCCGGGCTTCTCAGCCAGGTACCGCTTCATCACCGCGAACAGGGCTTCTTCTTCCTCGTTTTGCGGATTGTCGAGCACCGACGGATCCTTCTCGGCCTTGGGGCCGAGCACGCACAGCAAGGTCGCGTCGCCGCCGTCGTCGAGGATCAGGTTCGGATAGCCGCCGTCGGCCCATTCGAAGATCTTGTGAGCGTACTCCCAGTACTCATAGAGGGTCTCGCCCTTGACCGCGAAGACCGGCGTGCCGTTGGCCGCGATGGCGGCGGCGGCGTGGTCCTGGGTCGAAAAGATGTTGCACGAGGCCCAGCGGACGTCGGCACCCAGGGCTTCCAGCGTCTGGATCAGAACCGCCGTCTGGATCGTCATGTGCAGGCTGCCGGCGATGCGGGCACCCTTCAGCGGCTGATCCTTGCCGTATTCGGCGCGCACGGCCATCAGACCGGGCATTTCGGTCTCGGCGATGGCGATTTCCTTGTTGCCGAAATCGGCGAGCGAGATGTCCTTGACGATGTAGTCGGTCACGAAGGGCCTCCTGGGGCGCGTACTGTCTGGGGGATTTTGACCGCGCCTATAGCCGCCTCAGCGGTGCCCGGCAACCATCATATAAGGATATCCTTATATCTTCTCAGGCCCGCGAGCTGCCGACGGCAGCGATCCGTGCCCTCGCCGACCAGGCCCGGCCCGGGCTCAAGACGCTGGCGATCAGGGCCGGGAACCACGCGGATACACCCCCCCAGTCCGTCGGCGGTCAGGTCGATCGGCCGGCCGAGGTCGATGTGGTGGAGCAGGTCCGGCGTGATGTCACCACCGCCCATGTCTGCGTAGGCCTGGATCAGCCGGAGCGGGGCTGGACCCTGGCCGTCGCGCATGGCCAGGATCACGTCGTCCAGATCGCGCGCACCGTCGGACGTCGCCGCCAGGCGGGCATCCAGGCTGAACGCCAGCAACAGGCCCCTGTGGTAGGCTACGCCCGTCGTGGTCGGGTGACTGAAGAAGGTGCGCGCCACCGTCGCATTGGTCCATCCCGGTGGCGTACGGGCCTGAAGGGACAGGGCCTCATCCAGGGCCAGGACATAGGCTTGCGGCGAGATCAGGCCGAGGCGCAGCGCGATCCGGTAGGCATAGAAGTCGGTGAACCCCTCGGAGAACCAGAAATCCAGGACCGGAGACGGCCCCTGCGCCAGCCCCCCGACCCGATCCGGTAGCCAGGCGTGCTGCTGCTCATGAATCAGGACATGGCTGGCCTCGTCCAGGCTTTGATTGGGGGTCAGCCAGACCGCCACGCCGTCCGACAGGCCCAACCCGCTCTGGGCCCGGCCGGACGGGTTTCCCAACAGCGGCGTGAGGGCCAGAAACGTCGGCTGACCGTCGTCGCCCCAGAAGTCGGCAGACGCCCGACCGACCTGAACGAACCGATCCGCCAGTTGGTCCGGCGAGAACGGCCAGTCACCGTGAACGGCGATCCTGATAGGGCCCTGCGGTGTTTCGCGACGGACGAGTGTCAGGTTCGGACCGCCGATCAGCACACTGTCGGCCAGGGTCTCGAAGTCGATGGGAAGGCCAGCGTTCGGGTCGAGGTCGGAGGCCTGACGCCAATCCACAGGGTGCTGGCCCCAATGAAAGCTGACCGGGGCGGTTTCACGTCCCTGGACCCGCGCAAACACCGTCCGGCCGATCAGGGTGAAGCCGTCACGCAGCGTCGAGGGTCGATAGGGGCGATCAAATCCGACCCGCGGCGGCCCGGTGTAGTCCTGCCGCACCCGATAGGTCAGGCGAATGGACTCCCCCCCGCGGTGTCGCAGCCGAAGCACGGATCGACGCCGCTGGAGGCGAGCTCTGTCAACGCGCACATCGGAGATGGTTCGCTCCAGCGCCTGGGCCCCTGCCCAGCTGGTCGGTAGGCGCACCTCGGTGCGTCCGTCGCGGTCGCCCTTAAAGCTCAGGGTGATGTCGACCCCGTCCAGTCCGGCCGGACCCACAACAGGTGTTACCTCATAGCGGATGACGTCGTGGGTCTCGACCGGCCCGAAGGGCCCCGAGATCAACCCCATCGCCACCATCATGGCTGATGCCAACACCGACGGCCCCCGGTAAGAGTGGTCGCCTCCCCCAAGGCAACCTCTCACAAGCAGCGGGGTGATGCCAAGCGCATCACGGCCAGCTTGGCGTGATCCCGGGGCTCCCGTATCTGTGGACGATGCCCGAATTGCCTGAGGTCGAAACCGTCCGTCGTGGCCTGGAGCCGGTCCTCAAGGGTGCGCGGCTGGTCCAGGTCCGCCAGAATCGCTCGGATCTTCGTTTTCCGTTCCCGGAGCGCTTCCCTGAACGGCTCGACGGAACGGTCGTGGAGCGGCTGGAGCGGCGGGCCAAGTATCTCCTGTTCGAACTGTCGTCCGGCGAGACCTGGGTCACGCACCTGGGAATGACAGGCCGGTTCACTCTGGATGGAGACGTTCTGGGCGAGTTTGAGGACAAGGCACCGGCGGCAGGCAAGCATGAGCACCTGTCGCTGTTCGCCGAACGGCCGGGGCTCCGTCGCCGGGTCGGGTTCGCGGATGCGCGCCGGTTCGGCTTCATGGGCCTCCTCGCCACGCCAGACGTGGCACGCCACGCCTGGTTCCGGGACCTGGGGCCCGAGCCACTGTCCAACCAGTTCTCGGCCGCAGATCTGAAGGCTGGGTTTGCCGGCCGGACGGCCCCCGTGAAGTCGGCCCTGCTGGACCAGAGGATCGTGGCGGGTCTGGGCAATATCTATGTGTGCGAGGCGCTGTACCGGACCGGCGTTTCGCCCCTGTCCCCGGCCGGTCGATTGTCAGGCCCGCGCCTGGAAAGACTGGCGCTCGCCATACGTCAGGTCCTGATCGAAGCGGTTGAGGCCGGTGGCTCGACTCTCAAGGACTTCGCCAATGCCGAGGGCGGACAGGGGTATTTCCAGCATCGGTTCGATGTCTATGGCCGTGAGGGCGAAGCCTGTCATACGCCGGCCTGCCCGGGCGTTGTGCGGCGGGTCGTCCAGGCGGGCCGCTCGACCTTCTACTGCCCGCGTTGCCAGCGACGATGACGGGGGTTCGCATCGTTCTGTTCCGGGGCATGAACACAGGCGGAGTGCGGGCCTCCGTGGCCGCACAGAAGGCCATGGCGCTGGATCTCGGCCTGGACAATCCACGCACCCTGCTCGCCTCCGGTAATCTGGTTGTGAACAGCGACCGCGCTCCGGCCGAGCTGGAAGATCGGATCGAGGCTGCCACCGAGTGCCGCTTCGGCCGCCGAATTGAAACGCTTGTACGCACCGGCGAGCAATGGTCCGCACTCATGGCTGCCAATCCCTTCGTCGAACAGTCCCGGATCGATCCGTCGCGGGTCGTCATGATGGTGATGAAGGCCGGCGTGAAACCCGGCGGCCTGGAGGCGCTGACAACCCTTGCCGCCGACGGGGAAAAGGTCTTGGAAACGGCGGACACCCTCTGGTTCTGGCACCCCGACGGCATCGGTCGTTCAAGGATGGCGGCAAAGGCTCAGCCGCGCCTGATCGGGACCGGAACCGGACGAAACTGGAGTACGGTGGTGAAGATCGCGGCCAGCGCGGGCATTGGGGAGGATCGATGAGCAACAAGGTGATCACGGCCTGGGGCCATCTGCTCACGACAACCCTGATCTGGGGGACCTATTTCCTGAAGCTGGTCCGGACGGCGGCATCGGGGGACCTGGCCCAGGCTGGGTTCGCACAGACGATGGGACTAACGCTTGGGCTCGCCATTGGGCTGTCGATCCTCGCCTCCATGGTGATCGAGGTGCTGGTCAATCTGATCCGGGCCGACCGACCGAGCCGACGCGAGGCCGACGCCGAGGCCTGGGCTGGGCTGCGCGCGACCCGACTGTCGCACGGAGCGGTCATTACGTTGATAATGGGTCTGTCCGGCCTGGCGCTGGTGCTGGGTGCCTTCGCCGGGCCTACGGTCGCGATCGAGACCGGGTCCTGGCTGGCAGGGCGGTTCGCCAACGGCCTGGTGCTGTTTGCCAACGGGGGTCTGCTGGTTCTGATCGTGGCCGAACTGGTCCATTACGGGGCCCTGATCGGCTTTCTGAAAGGAACCCGCGCCTAGTCGCGATCATCGGGATCGCGGGGTAACAGATCCAGGATCATCTGCTCCGCCTCAAAGCGGGCGCGAACCGGCCAGGCCTCAATCCGTTGCCGCCACGCCGGAGGCAGCCGGACCCAATCCTTCTCCGTGGTGACAAGCCCCGCCCCAAGCCGGTCGGCCTCCCGTCCCAGGCTCGCCAGAGTGTCCTCGCTATAGGTCGCGTGATCTGGAAAGGCGCGAAATCCCTTCAGATCGGTCCCCGCTGCCCTCAGGCTCTGCTCGACCCGCCAGGGCTTGGCAATGCCGGCAAAGCCCAGTTTGGGGCCGGGCGACGGCGGCCGCACCGGCTCCAGCCGCGCGATCCTGACCGGCAGGTCGCCGAACAGGGCCAAAAGCTCGGGGTCGGGTGCCGCCAGGTCGCTGGGCATCATCACAATAACGGCGTCGGCGCGCGCCAGTCCGACCGCGAGCGGCTCTCGCATCGGGCCGGCGGGCACGACCGAACCATCCCCGAAGGGCCAGGCCCCGTCACGTGTCTCGCCGTCGACGACGACGACCGAACGAGTCTTTCTGACGGACGGGTTCTGGTGGGCGTCATCGAGGACCAGGAGCTTGGCCCCGCCTGCGACAGCGGCCCGCGCGCCCTCGGCCCGATCGCGGGAGATCCATACGGGATGGTCCTGGGCGAGCATAAGGGGTTCGTCCCCGACTTCGGCGGCAGTGTGGAGGTCGGGATCGACCAGCAGCGGTCCAGATTGGTCGGCCCCATACCCGCGCGAGAGGCCGTGGGCATCGACACCGTTGCGCGCCAGCATATGCAGGATCTCGCGGACCACAGGTGTCTTGCCGGAACCGCCAACCGTGAGATTCCCGATCGAGATGACCGGCACTCCTGGGTCAAAGCCGGGGTCGGAGCGGACCCGGCGCGCGGTCTGATCGGCATAGAGTGCCGACAGAGGTTTCAACAGGGTCGCAGCCAGGCCGCCGCCCTTCTTGCGGTACCACCAACGGGGTGTGTTCAGCTGCATTGCGGCACCAGGGGGCTGAGCAGGGTCCAGGTCTCCTGGATGACATCCGGCAGTCCGCGCGCAAAGCTGCGGGCTCGCGCCTCTAGGGCCTGCAATGAACCCGGATCATCCATCAGGCCTGCAATCGCCGGGGCGAGGTCGCCCGGCTCGGCCAGTCGAAGGGCGTCGGCGGCCACCATGGCCGTAAAGATGCCGGTCCAGTTGCTGACCTCCGGGCCCGAGATGACAGGTCGGCCCTGACGGGCGGGCTCCAGCGGATTGTGACCGCCGACACCGGCTGCCCACCCGCCGCCGAGCAGGACGAGGTCGGCCAGCTCAAAGAACAGCCCGAGCTCGCCGAGGGTGTCGGCCAGATAGACATCGGTCTGAGGCCGGATCACTTCACCCCGCGAGCGGCGGGCCACCGATCGACCGGCCAGGATCAGCCCGGCCTCGATCTGATCACCGCGGTCGGGGTGGCGCGGGGCGATCAGGTGCAGAGGACGACCGGCCTGAGCCGCCACGGCGGCATCGGCGATCTGTTCTTCCGGTGCATGGGTGCTGGCCGATACGATGACGGGTCGGCGGCCGATCTCCGCGCGCAGGACCGCCAGGGCGGCCGGATCCCAGGTGAGGGCCGATCCGGCCAGCTTCAGATTGGCGCGCCCGGCGATCCGGGCGCCGAGATCTGCCAGGCGGTCGGCCGAGGCGTCATCCTGCGGCAGGACCAGATCGAACCCTGCCAGAAGTTCGCGCGCTGCCCCACGCGCCCGTCGCCAGCCCCGGGCGCTGGCCTCTGTGAAACGTGCGCTGACCAGGGCCAGCCGACAGTTTCGTGCCCGGGCCTGACGCAGGAGGTTGGGCCACAGTTCGCCTTCCAGCAGGATCAGAAGGTCGGGACGCCAGTGATCGAGGAACCGGCCGGCGGCGGCGGGGCCGTCCACCGGCACATACTGGTGCAGGGCAAAAGGAGGTAGCCGTCGAGCCAGGAGCTCGGCCGAGGTTGTGGTTCCGGAGGTGACCAGTACGGTGACGTCGGGGCGCTCACGACCGATCTGCTCAATCAGCGGAAGGGCCGACAGGGTTTCTCCGACACTGGCTCCATGGACCCAGATCAGCGGGCCCCCCGGTCGCTCGAGAGAGGCACGGCCCAGACGTTCTTCGATGCGCGACAGGTCTTCGCGCCCGCGCGCAGCCCGTCGGCGCAGAATTTGCGGGGCGAGGGGCTCCAGCAACCGCATGGCCAGCCCGTAGGCCTTGAGTGCCGGGCTCACAGCAGGGCCTCTGCCTGACGGGTCAAGGCTGACAGTCTCGTCGCCCAGTCGGCGGCCAGGCTGGGGACGTCGACTTCACGTTCGATACGGATAGGGTCACCCCAGACGATCGCGCCTCGACCAAAGGGAATGGGAAGCTGCCCTCTGTCCCAGGTGTTCAGAGCCAGGGCCGGCGAACAGGCCAGCCCGACCAGCAGTACCGGGGCTCCCGACATCCGAGCCAGCATAACCGCGCCTTCGGCCATGGTTTCCACCGGGCCGCGCGGCCCATCCGGCGTGAGGGCGACGGCACCGTCCTGGCGCAGCCAGCGCAGGCCGTCGCGGAAGGCCTCGGCTCCCCCCTTGGCCTTGTCACGGGCGCTCTTCTTCGACGAGGAGCCCCGAATGGCAGGTATCCCGAGCCGCTGGACGGCCCGAGCGATGAACTCGCCGTCCGGGGACAGCGACACCATGGCGCGCGGTGACTGGGCGCGATCCAGCGGCCAGCAGGCAGGGGACAGGGAAATGCGCGAATGCCAGAAGCAGATGATGACGCCTCCGCCCTCGGCCCAGATTGCCTCGACGGGATCCTGGTTCTCCCGTCGCCAGTGAATGGTCGACAGAGCCAGGCGGAGCCAGCCCGAGAACAACCAGGACAGGCTCGCCTGGACGGCGGGAATGCGAAGGGGCCTCACGCGGGGGTGCCTTCCAGCGACTGGCTCTTGGCCAGGCGGGCGTAAAGGCCGCCCTTGCGGACCAGAGCGGCATGGGTTCCGCTTTCGACGACGCGGCCCCGGTCGATGACATAGATGCGATCGGCCGACTTCACCGTCGACAGACGATGCGCGATCATCAGGGTCGTGCGCCCGGCCATCAGCCGTTCGAGTGCGGCCTGGACCTGGGCTTCGCTTTCGGTGTCGAGGGCCGAAGTCGCCTCGTCCAGGAGCAGGATCGGTGCATTCTTCAGAAAGGCGCGGGCGATGGCGATGCGCTGGCGCTGCCCCCCGGACAGCCGGCCGCCGGCCTCACCGACGCGAGTCTGATAGCCGTCCGGCAGGCCCAGGATGAAGTCGTGCGCAGCCGCATCGCGGGCGGCGGTCTCGATCTGGTCGGGCGTGGCGTCTGGTCGGGCATAGGCGATGTTGGCCGCAATCGTGTCGTCGAACAGGAAGGGCTCTTGAGTGACCAGGGCGATATGGTCGCGCAAAGAAGCCAGGGTGACGGCTCGGACATCCTCGCCGTTGACGACAACCCGGCCCTGGACCGCTTCGTAGAAGCGCGGAATCAGGCTCAGGATCGTGGACTTGCCACCTCCCGAGGGTCCGACCAGGGCGATGCTCTCGCCCCGCCGGGCGATCAGGCTGACGTCAGTCAGGACCGGCTGGTCAGGGCCATAGGCGAAGGAAACGTGCTCCAGGGCCAGATCCCCTGATCCGGCCTTGAGGGGTTCGGCTCCTGGGCGGTCATTGATGGTCGGCTGGATGTCCAGCGCCGCGAACAGGCGGGCGGCCGCGGTCAGACCTTCGCTCATGACCGTTTGCAGATTGGCCAGCTGACGCAACGATTGCGACACGATCATCAGCGAAGCGATGAACGCGGTGAACTGGCCCACCGTCAGCCCGCCGTTGGAGGCGCGCCAGCCGGCATAGGCCAGGACGGCCGCCACCACGACCATGGTCAGGCTCTCCGTCACCGGAGCGGCAGCGGCCCGGGCATTGGCCCCCTTTATGACGTGGGTCTGGCGACGGGCGACCACGGCGGCGACGCGGGCTTCCTCATCGGCCTCGCGGCCGTCGATCTGGACCACACGCACCCCGTCGAGGTTTTCCATGACGGCTGTGGACAGGGCCGAGGTTTCCTCCATGGCCCCCTGCGCGGCCTTGCGGGTGCGTTTGGCAAAGCGCCGCAGAACCATGCCCGCCACCGGGGCCGCAACGATAACGATGCCGGCCAGAAGCGGGTCGAGGAACACCAGATAGATCAACAGGGCGATGACGATCAGGCCGTGCTGTACATAGTTGACCACGCCCTGGGTGAAGGCTTCGCGGATCAGGTTGGCATCAAACAGGACCGAGGCGACATAGGCACCCGAGTGCTGGGATCGTAGCTGGGCCAGGTCAGAGCGGATCATCCGCCCGAACAGCTGAACCTGGACGGCTCCGACGACGCCGTGACCGATCCGGTTTACCAGCAAGGCTGAAATGACCTGGAAGACGCCCCGCGCGATGGCGAGCCCGGCGATCGTGAGCGGGATGACGATCATCGCCCGACGGTCGTGGTCGACCAGCAGATGCTGGACCGCCGGGTCGAGTTCGGCGGCGAGGCGGGCGGTCAGACCGGCGGCGGCGGCGGCGGACACCAGCGCCAGGGCCAACTGACCCCGGCGTGGCTTGAGATAGTCACGCCAGATCCGGGCCAACATCGGGCGTCTGGGCATTTCGGCGGGCGCGGCGCTCATGGTCTTCCGGTCGGTCCTTGCGACGCCTAAGTCAAGCGCGCTTCAAATGTGGGGCGCATCAAGCTAGTCAGCCACCCATGGCGGGATACGATCTTTCGACTTTCTGGGGGCGCGCCCGCGCCTACTGGGACTTCTGGTGGGGGGACCATGCCTTTCTGCGGCTGGGATTCTCCAACGCCCATTGGATTGGGCCGGATATGATCCGCACCAACCATCCGTGGCCGTTCCAGCTGGCCTGGTGGAAGAAGCGCGGCCTCAAGACCGTCATCAATCTGAGGGGAGGGCCGCACAGCGCCCACTATCAGCTGGAGAGGGATGCGGTGGACCGGCTCGGCATGGCCTGGGTGGACGCCCCCATGGGTTCGCGCGAGGTTCCGAGCCGTGAGCGCGTCCTGCACGCCAAGGAAATATTTGAAACCATTGAATACCCGGCTCTGATGCACTGCAAATCGGGGGCCGATCGGGCTGGTATCATGGCGGTTCTCTACCGGCATTTTCACCTCGGTGAACCGATTCGTGACGCTGTGCGCGAGCTGGGGCTTCGCACCCTGCACGTCCGCCAGGGCAAGACCGGCGTGCTCGACTATGTGTTCGAACGCTACCTCGATGAAGTCGAGCCGAAGGGGATCAGCTTCATCGACTGGGTGATGTCCGATGAATACGACCCCGCGGCCATCAAGGCCGATTTCCAGGCCAGTTGGTGGGCGACCCTGTTGACCGACAAGCTGTTGCGCCGCGAATAGGGCGCTTCAGGACGGATTGTCCCACGGTCCCCGTGGCCGGCCCGGGTCATCGGGCTGGGGCGGAGAGGCGGGATGCCGGGGTTTCCGCCCGCCCCGCTGGAGCTGTTGCCAGTGCCGCCAGCCCCCCAGGGCGCGAATACAGATGGCAAGGGCCAGGGCTGCGGACATGAGCGCCGCAATCGTCTCTGGCCCCAGGCCACTCAATCGGCGTCTCCGCGCGGGTCGATCAGCCGGTGCGCGTGCAGGATGAAATAGCGCATATGGGCATTGTCGACGGTCGCCTGGGCGCGCGCCTTCCAGGCCTTGCGGGCCTCGGCATAGTTGGGAAATGCCCCGACGAATTCGACCTTGGACAGGTCGCGGAAGGTCGGCTCGCCCAGATGGCGGAGCTCGCCTCCGATCACGATGTGCAAGAGCTGGTCGTCGGGGTGGTGGTCGTGGTCGTGCTGGCTCATGGTCTTCCGTCGTTTGGATCGGTCAGGGCAATAGGCCGACAGCGCTGAATGATCAACGGGTGCAGGCCGGGGGCAGCGCAAACGAGGCTGGGTTGCTGCGGTACACGCCGATTGAACCTCAGGGCACCGCCGGCGTGGTCGGTGGCCAGGGCACCACCTTCGTGGGCGATCAGGGCCCCGGCGGCCAGATCCCAGTCCCATTTCGCGCCCAGGGAAATGGCCGCATCGAAGCCGCCGGCACCGACCAGGGCCATCCGGTAGGCGATGGAGTTGCGCCGACTCAGCCGCATGGTCGGCCACGGTTCCTCCCAGATCGGCCGCTCCAGCAGCGCCGCGTCGGCCAGCATGGAGGCCTCCTCCAGCCTATCGGCATCTGAGGCCTGGATGGGATGGCCGTTCAGCCAGGCCCCTCCGCCCCGAACGGCGGAAAAGGTCTCGTTTGATACGGGGGCATGGACGACTGCGGCGATCGGCTGACCGTCCTCGACGATGGCCAGGGCGATGGTCCACCAGGGGCGCCCCTTGATATAGGCGACAGTTCCATCGATCGGATCGACGACGAAGATGCGCTTCCGGTCCAACCGGTCCGGACTGTCCATCGTCTCTTCAGAGAGCCAGCCATAGTCTGGCCGGGCCGCCCTCAACCCAGCCGCCAGAAATTCATTGACCGCCAGGTCACCGTCCGTGACCGGTGAGCCGCCGGGCTTGGTCTGGATGTCCAGACCGTTGCGACGGTGAGCCAGGGCGATCGTGCCCGCCAGATGCGCTGCCTCGGTCAGCAAGGCCAGATCGTCGGTCATGCCCCGGCGATGGCCACCGCGTCGATCAGCAGCGACGGGCTGTTGCTGGAAGACCGCAGCTCCAGATCCGAACCCGGTATCAGTCGCTGATACAGCGCCAAGAGATTGCCGGCGATGGTCACCTCATTGACGGCATGGACGATCTGACCGTTCTCGAACCATTGGCCGCTGATGCCGGCCGACCAGTCACCCGTATTCGGATTGAGCGATGGGCCGAACATGGAGGTGACCAGCAGGCCGGATCCCGCATCGGCCATCAGGCCCTCCAGATCACGTGTGCCCGGCTCGATGGTCAGATTGTGCCCCGACACCCCTGCGGGGCCGGCCAGGCCGCGTGAGGCGTGTCCCGTCGTCTCCAGACCGAGCTGCGCCGCAGACGAGGTGTTCAGCAGCCAGCTCTGCAGTACGCCGTCGGCCACGATCGCCTGCCGGCTCACAGCGACGCCTTCGTCGTCGAACGGCGTCGAACCCAGTCCGCGCAGCCGCAGGGGGTCGTCGATCAGCTGAATGGCGTCGGACAGGACGCGTTGGCCCATCTGATCCTTCAGGAAGGACACGCCGCGCGCAACGGCAGGGCCGGCAATCGCCCCGATCAGCGGCCCGATGAGCTGGGTGGCGATCCTGTTCTCAAGGATAATGGGAGCCGAGCGGCTGCTCAGCTTCCTGGCTCCGAGCTGGGCCACGGCACGGCGACCGGCTTCAGCGCCGATGGCCAGGGGATCCTCCAGATCGGAAAGGTGGCGCGTGGCGCGGCCATCGCCGGCCACCTCCATCACCCCGTCGCGCTCGGCTATTACCCGAGCTGACAGGGAAAAGGCCGAGCCGCGATGGTGGCCTTCGAAGCCGTGCGAGGTCACAAGGGCCCATTCACCAGTCGTCAGACCCGCCTCGCCGCCGTTGGAATTGGTGACGCCCGGTACGGCGCGCGCCGATGCCTCGGCCGCGCGCGCCCGCGCCTCGAGGGCGGCGGCGTCCAGATCGGTCGGGTCGAACAGGTCCAGGTCGGGGCGTTGCAGGCCGGCCAGCCGGTCCTGGGGGGCCAGTCCGGCATAGGGGTCCTCGGGGGCCAGGCGGGCCATGGCGACCGCCCGTTCGACCAGGCGGACCCGTGTGGGTTCGGACAGGTCCGAGGCAGAGACGACGGCCTGTTTCCTGCCGATGAAGACCCGAAGGCCCAGGTCACGGGACTCTTCGCGTTCGACCTCTTCGAGTTCGCCCAGGCGGACCGAGACGGACAGTGCGCTACGCCGCGACAAGACGGCCTCGGCGGCGTCAGCCCCTGCCTTCAGGGCGCGATCAATCACATCATGGGCGACGTCGAGGGTCAGGGCGGTGTCGGTCATGGGCCGCATATGGCCGACCGGACCGCCGACTGCAAACCGGGCGCAGGGTCAGCCGGGAGGCAGCAGCCGCTGTTCGGCCTCTCGCAACAACAGCTCGCGCCCGTCGGTGCGAACCGTCTCGACCCATCCGTCCAGCCGCGCGCACCGGTCGGCGGCGGGGCGCGACCGGCGGGTGGCGCGATGGCGGTTCAGCGCAGACATATAGCCGACGACGCCCTCGAAGGGGTTTTGGCGACCGCGACTGGCCGCGCTCATGGCCGCCAGCTCCATGGCCCCAATAATGGCGGCCTCGCTGACCGGGCCGACCCCGAGATCACAGGCATAGGCGTCGGCGATCGCCCGACCCCAGCGTTCTTCGGCCAGAATCATGTCGTCATGTGATGGCCGTCCGGCGATCTGCATGGCGATGACGCCGTCCTGGGCTGCGCTGGCATAACGCACAGATGGATATTCGCCGCCCGTAGTGGCGCAGGCCGACAGGCCCGCAACGGCAGCAAAGGTCAGACTGGCACGACGCAGCATCGATCTTCTCCAGGCCCCCGCCCGCGCCAAGATCAACCGGCGAGTAAGGCGATTTCGGGGCTAGCGCCCGATGATGCCGGCCATCAGCAGGAGCGCCGCTGCGCCGAGCAGGGGCAGCCAGGTCAGGGCCATGCCGAGAATACGGGCCGGATTGGGTGCCCGCCGTGCCGCCAGTCCGAACGGATGGATTAGTCGTCCAGCCAGCAGACTGCCCCCGATGATGTGGATGACTGACGCCGAGGTTCCGACAAGGGCCAGCAGGATCAGGGCGGCGATCCCGACCGGTACATATTCCGCTGCATTGGCGAAGGTGCGGGACAGGATTTCCATTTCCCTGTTGCCGCCGTCTCCCAGGGAAACGCGCAGGCGGCGCCGGCCCATGACGACGCGGGCTGACAACAGGACCAGGACGAAGATGAGCAGCCCACTCCAGAGGGCAGTGGCGGCGAGGGCAGGGGTCGGTTGCATCAGTGTTCCCTCGCGATTGGATAGAGCCGGTAATGCTGATCATAGAAGGGCGTGCGTTCATAGAACCAGGCCAGCCGGGCGTCGCCGTCGGCGGCGAATTCGGGATCTTCGGCCAGGCGCGCCTCGAACGCGGCGCGCAGCTCGGGATCCGAGGCCAGCATCTGTTCGGCCAGGGGCGCGATGGCGTAGGCCTCGATATATTCCACCCGGCTGAAGATCTCGAGGAAGAAGCCCCAGGCGAAGAAGCTTTCGGTCGACTGCGGCTCTAGCAGCAGCACGGCGATATCCCCCATCGGCTGATCGGTCGGAACCCGCACCGAGCCGGTCGGGAAGGTCCAGGCGCGAGTCTCGGTCACCGGCTCGCCGGCCGTCATCGGCACATGGCCCTCGTTGGGCCGCGCGGCGAAGGCGGCGTCCGGCAGGCTCAGCATCTGAACCTCAACCGTGCGCGGGGCGGTCAGGGTTTCCATCTCAAGCCCGTGGATACGCAGCCGCTCGATGATGTCGGTGCGGTACGACGGCACCCAATAGGCCTCGGGCCGGTCCAGGATCAGGCCCGGGCGCGATCCATAGAAGGGCATTCGCCAGATCTCGGGGTCCGCCTCGCCCAGCCAGCGGATCTCGGTGCGGCCCGAGGCCGGACTCTCATAGGTCTCATAACGAATACCGAGGAAGTCGACGGTGCGGATCGGCGTGTCGGTCGGCACAAAGTTGGTCGGAATTTCTTCGGGCCGCAGCGCCGCATCGGCCTGCCAGGCCTGGCGCAGTTCGCCGCCACGATCGGCCAGAAGCCGCATCGCCGCCTCCAGGAAGACATAGGTGCCCAGCACCCGTTGCTCGTGCGGCTTCAGGGAATGGTTTTCGATCAGGATGGTCGGCACATGGGCGGCCGAGCCCCAGCCGTTGGAGAAGCGCTCGCCCAGGCCGCCGTCGGACAGTCCGGCGCGCGGATTGCGGTCATCAATGGCGAAAACCAGCTCGCCGGGGATGTGTCCACGCCCTGACAGGGCGCTGTCAACAAAGGGCCTGAAGGAGGAATCGAGCCATCGCGCGGTCTCCGGGCTGCGGCTCCAGACACCATTTTCGCCATTATATCCGTAGGTTATGTCGTACTGATAGTCGATGCCGTCGGTGACGTGAACGTCGACATACAGATCCGGCTGATAGCGATGGATCAGGCCCATCACCGCCTGCATCTCGGGCTGATCCAGCTTGAGAAAATCGCGGTTCAGGTTCTGGTTGGTGGCGGTGTTGCGCCAGCCTTGGATGCGCGGTCCGCGCTGGTTGGGCCGCGAATAGGCGCCTGAACGCTCATGGCCGTCCACCGACAGGATCGGGATCAGGATCAGATTGACCCGGTCCAGCAGGTCGTCCCGACCATACAAGGCGATGTCGCGCAGCAGCATCATGCCCGCGTCCTTGCCGTCGATCTCGCCGGGGTGGATGCCGGCCTGAACCAGCAGCACCGGCTTGGACGGATCGAACTGGGCACCGTCCCTGGAGGCGATCACGGCGTAGATCGGCCGGCCTTGCGGCGAGGTTCCGAACTGTTCGATGCGGATCAGGTCCGAGGCCGCGTCCAGCCGCTCGAACCAGGCGCGGGTCGCGGCATAGTCGGGCGAGAAGTCGTGCTCGGCGTCCTGTTCAAAGGCGGTGGCCCAGGCGTCGTCGGCGGGCCGCAACAGATCGCGGCTGGCACCGTCCCACGCGGGGGCGGGCGGCAGAAACGGGCGATCCCACGGCAGGGCGTTGGCGGGACGGTCTTGGGACATGGCGGGACTCGCAAAGCACAGGGCGCTGAGCGCCAGGGTGATCAGAAAACGCATGACGGTGTTTTGGACCCTGAGCCGAGAATGGCAAGGCGGACGATCAGGATGTCCTGACTTCAGGTGGGGAAGTGATCTGGCCCTGATCATTGGCCGGGGCCGGCGTCGCGGCCGCCGTGAGCACCGCCAGAATCAGATAGATGACGGTGTGCAAGCCGAGCGCGCCCATGACCAGCCAGCGTCGCCGGGTCACGGCCGCTGTCCCGATCAACGCGAGGTAAAGGCCCATGTTGACGGCGTAGTCCCACGGAATGCCCGCGCCGTTGTTGTGAGTCATACTAGCCCATGAAATCGCCGCTATTAACAAGAGGTTGGCTAGGATCAGCAAGGACAGGACGGCGCGGCGGTGGCTCCAGAAATGGTCATCCAGCGAGGTCGGCTCATCGTCCACGTCCGGAAAGATAAGCGAAGCCGCAGTGAAATAGACGGTTGCCACGATCAGTCCCGCAACTAGCAGGCCATAGCTGTATGGCAGGTGTTGGAAATTGGACCAGGCGGCGTCCCAGAAGCTGACGATATCCAGGGCGGCGAAGATCGCCAATAGCGGCGTCAGCCATCCGACCTTTACGGTTCGACGGTGCTTGAAGGCGCGCGCCGCCCCGGTCGCCAACACGGCGACCGACAGACCCATGAGCAGGCCGTAGATGGAAAAAAAGAATTCGAACGCCGTCATCTCATCCCCCCACCGCCGGCGACCAGCCGCCGGACTGGATCAGGGCAGCCGCAGCGCGGACCACATTCCACAGGCTGTAGGCCAGCACCAGGCCCAGCGCGCCCACCGCCACGCCCCGCCACGGCGCAAAGGCGGCAATGGCCGTTCCGAGACTGAAGATCGTAAAGCCGATCCACAGCCGGGCGCTCGACAGGGCGGCGAACTCGGCATTGACCACCATCAGTGCCCCGAACAGCACCACCACAATGAGGTTGGCCGCCAGCAGACAACTCAGCACCAGCCGGCGATGCGTCCAGAAATGGTCGTCCAGGTCGATGCGTGTCCTGACGCCCTCGGCCGTCACGCGCGGAAAGGTGACGCTGGCCGCGATATAGAAGGTGGCTGCCACCGACAGCCCCAGAACCAGCAGTGCGCTGTTGTAGGGTGCGCCGCGAAAGATCACCCAGGCCTGGGTCCAGAAGGTTGCGACATCCAGCGCCACAAAGGTCGCCAGCATCGGCGTCAGCCAGCCGAAGCGCACCCGCTCGCGCTCATGCAGCACCTGGGCGAAGCCGCTGACCAGCGCGGCCACCGACAGGCCCAGGAGCAGGCCGTAGAACGAAAAGAAGAATTCAAACGCGCTCAAACCGGCCCTCCCCGAGCGGATCAGGTCAGGACCCTATTTCCAGATCGGCGATCCGTCACCTGGCAGGCCGAGCCGGTCCCACATCTGCGAGACGCGCTCGACGACCGCCTCGTCCATGCGGATTTCCTCGCCCCATTCGCGCTTGGTTTCGGGGGGCCATTTGTCGGTGGCGTCCAGGCCGATCTTGGAGCCGAGGCCACTCTCGGGGCTGGCGAAATCCAGATAGTCGATCGGGGTGTTCTCGATCACGGTGATGTCGCGGGCCGGGTCCATCTTGGTGGAGATGGCCCACATCACATCCTTCCAGTCGCGGGCGTTTACGGTGTCGTCCACGACGATGACCCACTTGGTGTACATGAACTGTCTGAGATAGCTCCAGACGCCCAGCATCACCCGCTTGGCGTGGCCGGGGTAGGCCTTCTTCATCGAGACCACGGCGATCCGATAGCTACAGCCCTCGGGTGGCAGCCAGAAGTCGGTGATCTCGGGAAACTGTTGCTGGAGCAGCGGGATGAAGACCTCGTTGAAGGCCTCGCCCAGCACGCTGGGTTCGTCCGGCGGACGGCCGGTGAAGGTGGTCAGATAGATCGGGTCCTTGCGCATGGTGATGGCGGTGGCCACGAACACCGGGAAGGTCTCGACCGAGTTGTAATAGCCGGTGTGGTCGCCGTAGGGGCCTTCGGGCGCGTGCTCGTCCAAGAGGACATGGCCCTCGATGACGATCTCGGCCTGGGCCGGGACCATCAGGGGCACAGTCTTGCAAGTGACCAGCTCGGCCTTGGCCCCGCGCAGCAGGCCCGCGAACTGATATTCCGACAGGGTGTCGGGCACCGGCGTCACGGCGGCCAGGATGGTGCCCGGATCGGCCCCCAGAACGATGGCGGCGGGCAGGGGCTCTTTTGGCTTGACCTTGCGGTGCCGGGCATAGTGCTGGGCGCCGCCGCGGTGGGCCAGCCAGCGCATGATCGCCTTGTTCTTGCCCAGCACCTGCATCCGGTAGATGCCCAGGTTGAAGTCATCCTCGCGGGCGTCCGACGGGCCCTTGGTCACGACCAGGCCCCAGGTGATCAGCGGCGCCGGCTCGCCCGGCCAGCAGCCCTGGATCGGCAGCCGGGTCAGGTCGATGTCCTCGCCCTTCAGCACCACCTCATGCACCGGAGCGGATTTTTGCACCTTGGGGCGCATGGTCATGGCGGTGGAAACCATCGGCAGCATCTCAACCGCCCCCGCCATGTCGCGCGGCGGGGTGGGGTTGCGCAGGGCCGCCAACAGATGCCCGACCTCGCGCAGTTCTGCGGCGGTGGTGCGGGCCCTCTTGCCCAGGGTCACCCCCATGGCCACCCGCTTCACCGTGCCGAACAGATTGGCCAAACAGGGAACCGGGCTGATCGAGCCGTCGGGCATGACCGGCTGTTCGAAGATCACCGCCGGGCCGCCGTTGCGAAGAAGGCGGGTCTGGATCTCGGTCATCTCCAGATGGGTCGCGACCGGCTCGGAGATCCGCACCAGCTCGCCCTCGGCTTCGAGAAGACGTATGAAATCGCGCAGGGACTTGTAGGCCATGCTTCCGCTTAGGCCGATGGGCGGCCTCTGTCACCACGGCGCAGCAGGTGATCGATCGCGACCAGAACCAACCCGATCGCCGCAAAGGCGACGAGCAGTCCGCCAAAGGTCGTCAGGGCGGCGGTCCAGCCGCGTTGATCAACATTGATGAAGCCATAGGGCCACCAGCCGGACGTCAGGCCGTGGAACACGGTCCAGGCTCCGAACAGGAGCGGGAAGGCCAGCCAGCGAAACGGATCGCCCCAGCTCAATCGCCCGCGTGGTGTGAAGATCAGCCAGTCCATCAGCAGGGCGGCCGGCATCACGTAATGCAGGACCATATTGACCGGATAGAGCAGCCCCTGCGGGTTCCAGCTCGCGGCGAGCAGGAAATGGTAGGCCAGCCCAACCACCAGCAGGTAACTGGTCACCGCTGTCCGCGCCGGGTTGGACGCTGCCCAGCGCCCCAGGCCACCGCCGCCTACCACCACTGGCAATGTCAGGATCGCGGACGCCATCAGATTAGTCAGGACGGTAAAATAGCTGAAATAGCGGGCCGTCGCCTCGGCGGCGCTCAACTCGCCGCGCCCGCTCCAGTGCAGATAGAACTGAAGCCCCAGCGTGGCCCAGCCGATAACGGCGAAGACGGCCCGATAGACGCGCGACATCTCATCCCCCAATGAGCCTCACCATCCGTTTAGGCGTGTCCGGCGTGTCTGTCATCCGCTTCAAGCGCCCAGTTTTCACGCCAACCTGCCGCCGGATCACTGGGTGATCCAGTCAAAAACCTCGTCCCAGAGTGGCTCCAGGCCCCGGCGAAAGGCACCGTCATGGCCGATGCGCATCACGCCGTAGTCGCCCGGATCACGCAGGACGATTTCGCTGGGAGCCTTCGGATAGATCCGCAACAGCTCCGGGCCGGTCCGTTGATTGGCGACCGGATCGTCCGAGAAGATCCACGAGCGGATCGGCGCGGTCACGGCGTCAAAGTGGTTGGGTTTCAGGGTCGACCCAAGCTCGCCGCGAAAATAGTCCGGCTTCAGGCACCACCGCTTCCAGGTTTCGAACACGCCGCGCGGCAGGTCGGTGCCGGACCACAGCCGCCCGCTCTTCACATAGCCGTGCCGAGCCAGGCTGAAGGGCCCCAGAACCTGCCAGAAGAACAGCTCCAGCCAGTTGTCAGGCGGACGGTGCAGGCCCCAATAGCCGCTCCCGACCGCGATGAAGGCATGGCGGCTGATGCGGTCCTGATTGGGCATGAAGCCGAGAAAATGGCCGCCGACGCTGTGACCGACATGGGTGACCGGCAGGTCCGGCGCAGCGGCGGTCAAGGCGTCCAGCGCCGCCGGCATATCGAGCCGGCCCCAGTCGGTATAGTCCATCCGCATGGCCGCCAGGTCGTCCGGTCGCGAACCGGCGATGCCGCGATAATCATAGATGAGGACGGCGGCCCCGCGCCCGGCGAGGTGGCGCGCGAAGCGATCATAAAAGCCCTTGGGGAAGCCCGTCGCCGAGGACATCAGCACCGCGACGACAGGCTCCGGCGCCGAGATCAGCCGCATCGACAGTGGCCAGCCGTCGGCGGCGGGCTGGGTAAGGTCCTGGACGTTCGGCTTGATCATGGGTCCGTCCTGATTGCGAACGAACCCTGATCGGGTGACGCACCGTCAGGCAAGGGCCAATCAGCGCCGGGCGTGGCAGGTTGATTACCAGGCCAGGGCCAGGCCGTCCTTGCGCATCTCGGTGGCCGCGCCATAGGTCCAGCCGCCGTCGGGGTTCACCTGGCGCATGACGTTCTGATAGCCGCCGAAACCGCCGTCGGGCGGGCCGAGCGTCCAGCCCTTCGCTTCCAGCCCGGCGCGGCTTTCGGCCGGGACGCCGGATTCCAGATGCAGCACTCCGACCCCTTCGGCCGGCTGGCCGGTCGGCTCGGACGACCCATAGTGCTGCCAGCGCGGCGCATCGCCCGCCTCCTGCGGCCCCAGGCCGTAGTCGACCATATTGATGATGATCTGGGCCTGGCCCTGCGGCTGCATCCCGCCGCCCATGACGCCGAAGGCCATCCACGGTTCGCCGTCCTGGCAGGCGAAGCCGGGAATGATGGTGTGAAACGGCCGCTTGCCGGGCTGGTAGAGGTTGGGATGGCCGTCGTTCAGATTGAACAGCTCGCCCCGGTCCTGGAACATGAAGCCCAGCGTCGAGCCGTCCGGCCCGTCCGGCACCAGGCCCGAGCCCATGCCGCGATAGTTGGACTGGATCCAGCTGACCATCATGCCGTCGGCGTCGGCGACCGAGAAATAGGTGGTGTCGCCTTGCGTCGGCGCATCGCCGGGGAAGACGCGGTCCATCACCCGGTCGGGACGGATCAGGGCGGCGCGCTGGGCCGCATAGTCCTTGGACAGCAGCCAGTCGACCGGAATGTCGGTGAAGCGCGGGTCCGAGAACCAGCGGGCGCGGTCTTCAAAGGCCAGCCGCTTGGCCTCGACCTGATGGTGGATCGAGGCAGCGCTCTGGAAGCCCATGGCGCCCAGGTCGAACTGTTCGGCGATGTTCAGAAGCTGCAGCGTCGACAGGCCCTGAGTGTTCGGACCCAGCTGATAGACATCGACGCCCCGGTAGGGGCTCATCAGGGGCGTCACCCATTCGCTCTGATGCGCCGCCAGATCGGCCCGGGTCATCCAGCCGCCGATGCGCCGGAAATAGGCTTCGATGTGCTCGGCGATCGGGCCGTCATAATAGGCGTCGCGCCCACCCTCGGCGATCCAGCGATAGGTCCGGCCCAGGTCCGGGTTGCGGAACATCTCGCCCTCGCGTGGCGTGCGCCCGCCCGGTGCATAGACTGACAGCGCATTGTCAATTTCTTCCACGCCCGCATTAGGACGCTGAAAATTGGCCATATTCCGTTCGAGGTAATAGGCGATCAGCTGGGGTATCGCCGCCCCGCGCTCGCATAGCTCAGCCACCGGCATCAGAACGTCGGCCCAGGGCAGTTTGCCGTAGCGTTGATGGGCGCTCCACCAGGCGTCGACCGTGCCGGGCACATTGACCGTCACCGCCCCATAGCGCGGCAGATAGCCGTCCACCGCCCGGCTGCGCGCCGTCTCCAGCGACAGCCCCATGGGCGAATTGCCCGATCCGTTCATGCCGACGACCCGGCGCTCGGCCGGATCCCACAACAGGCAAAAGGCGTCGCCGCCGATGCCGTTGGCGACCGGCTCCAGAAAGCCCAGGGCCGCATTGATGGCGATGGCCGCATCGATGGCCGAACCGCCGCGCCGCAAGGTGTCGATGCCGATCAGGGTGGCGATGGGATGGGCCGTGGCCGCCGCCCCCTGCGATCCCCAGACGGTCGAGCGCCCGGCGAACCGCTCGCCGGTGATGCGGTCGCCCATGCCGACATTCGGATACTGCTGGGCCATGACCCCGCCCGCCCCCATCACACCCAGCGGCAGGGCGGCCAGAAAACTGCGTCGAAGCATCGCGATCCTCCCAAGATCCGAGCCGCCATTGAGGCAGCCCAGGCCCATCGAAGCAAGCGCGTCAGTGAATCCCGGTCTTGGGCTTGGGCGACAGGGCCGCCGGCAAGGGCGCGCACGGCACCCCGTCGGCCTCCAGCGCCTTGACCTCAGACGCGGAGGCCTCGCCATAGATCGAGCGCTTCTCACTGTCGCCTTCATGGATGGCGCGGGCCTCCCGGGCGAAGGCGTCGCCGACATAGTCGAACTCGGTCTCAATCCTGCGCCGTATGGCAGCTGCTGCGTCCATCATCATGTCCTGGCTTGCGGCGTCTTCGGGTCGACAGTCCGAGGTCCGTACCGCCGGGGCCATGATCTGCTTGGCTACCTGCCGCGAGGCGCAGAACGGGCACTCGACCCGTCCGGCGGCGGCCTGGGCGTCATAGTCGTCCGACGAGCCGAACCAGGCCTCGAACGGGTGCTCACGGTCGCATTGGAGCGCGTAACGGATCATCGGAACGGCTCCGGACCAGCAAAGTCCCTGTCGTGTCGAAGCGATGGAATGGCCGTCCGCGCCCGTGTCACGGCCGTCAGATCGAGGTCGGCGAACAGGACGCCGGGCTGATCGTGGTCAAATGCCGCAACGACCGCACCCCAGGGGTCCACGACCATCGACCGCCCCCAGGTGGTGCGGCCGTCTTCGTGCGATCCGCCCTGGGCGGGGGCCAGGACGAAACAGCCGGTTTCGATGGCCCGGGCGCGCAGCAAGGTTTCCCAATGGGCCTCACCCGTTGGACGGGTGAAGGCGGCGGGCACGGCGATGAAGTCGGCTCCCGCCTGGGCCAGGGCCCGAAACAACTGCGGAAAGCGCAGATCGTAACAGACCGTCAGGCCCAGCCCGCCCCAGGGCGTCTCTGCGACCACGGCCCGGTCGCCGGGCCGAACGCCCGCCGATTCGCGATAGCGTTCTCCGTTCGGCAGATCGACGTCGAAGACGTGCAGCTTGTCATAGGTGGATTCAACCGAACCTTGCTTGTTGATCAAGATTGATCGGTTGGCGGCACGTCCATCATCGGGGTCGCCCGAACGCACCATGGCCGAGCCGAGCAGAATCCAGACGCCGCTTTCGCGGGCGGCAGTGCGCACGCCCTGGATCACGATGTCCTTGTCGGCCCCGGCCAGGATGGCAGTCTTTCGATCAGATCGCCTTTCCATGAAGTTCGAGGCTTCCGGCGTCAGGATCAGCTCGGCCCCCCCCGCGACCGCTTCAGCCATCAGCGGCTGCAGGTGCGTCTGCGCGGCCAGAGGCGTGGCGGGGGTCCGCGTCTGGATCAGGGCAACGCGTAAGTTGGTCATTCGGCGGCCAGCAGGGCGTCCAGCTTGCCGTCGCGCTCCAGTGCGGCCAGATCGTCGAAGCCACCGACATGGTGCTCGCCGACGAAGATCTGGGGATAGGTCATCCGCCCCGAGCGCTGTCGCATCTCCTCGCGCCTTTCAGGATCCATCGAAGCGACGATCTCCTCGAAGGCAACGCCCTTGTTCTTCAGCAGGTTCTCGGCCCGCGCGCAGTAGGGGCAGAAGGGCTTGGTGTAGATAACGACCTTGGGCAAGTCGGGCTCCCGGCAGAGTGATCCGGTTCACGATAGATCGTCATGGCCGCGAACGCACCCGCGCAATGACCGCGACATCCACGGCGCGCGCGCCTGCGTCCAACAGGACACGGGCGCAGGCGTCTGCCGTCGCGCCTGTGGTCAGCACATCATCAACCAGAAGGATGCGCCGCCCCCGAATCTGAAGGGCCCGTTTGGTGGGCACCGCAAACACGCCCTTGACGTTCAGGCGACGACCACGCGCGGACTTGCCGCCCTGGGTCGGGGTAGCGCGGGCTCGAATCAGGGCATCGGCCAGATAGGCGCGGCCGCCCAGACGCGCGAGTGGACGCGCGATTTCTGCGGCCTGGTTGGCGCGCCGTCGAAGCAGGCGGGTCCAGTGAAGGGGCACCGGCACGATGGCATCCGCCTCTTCGATCAACGGGGCGGCGGCCCGGCTGAGCCAGCGTGTGAACAGGGGCGCGTGCTCCAGGCGGTCGGCGTGCTTGAAAGCCAGGATGAGATCGCGCGAACCCTCGTCATAGACGCAGGCCGCCCGAGCTCGTTGGAATACGTGGGGTTGGGCGAGACAGGCCGGGCAGCGATCCAGCCCCAGTCGGCCAGGCTGATGCTCAAAGGCCAGGCCGCAGCCGTCGCAAACCGGGTCTTCCAGGAACCGGATCCGCGACCAGGCCTGATCCGACAGGCCCGAGGCGAGCGGACGCTCGCCTCCGTCGAGGCTGACCGGCGGCATCAGGATGTCGAGAAATCCCCGCACCAAGGCCTGGGTTCGCGGCCCGGGTTTCAATCGGTCGAACAAAGCGCCATCTATGCCGACCATGATTGCCCCTCCGCGCCTGTTTGACTGGCCGCTGCGCCGCCTGCATCTGGATCGCGCCCTGAGAGCCGGGCACAGGGCCGATTTTCTGCGCCGCCGGGTGGCCGAAGATATGGCCGCAACCCTGACCGGTATCGTGCGGGAGTTTACCGCCGGAGTCGATCTGTCGGCCCGCGACCGGGTGTTCGAACAGGCGCTGGCGGTGGAGGGATTGTCAGAGCGAGTTCAGGTCGTGCGCCGGATCGACCAGGCCGGATCGGGACTGAATGCCCTTCAAACCACCGAAATTCCCGCTCTTGAGGCCGAAAGCAGCGACCTAGTTGTCAGCATCCTGTCGCTACATTGGACCAACGACCTGCCTGGTGCCCTGGCCCAGATCCGGCGGGCGCTGCGGCCTGACGGCCTGTTCATCGGTTCCCTGTTCGGCGGCTCGAGCTTGCAAGAGCTGCGCTGGGCGCTGGGGCAGGCCGAGCTGGAGCTGAGCGGCGGCGCGGCAGCGCGGGTTTCGCCGTTTGCCGATGCCTTTGATGGAGCCGGCCTCTTGCAGCGGGCCGGATTTGCCCTGCCCGTCACCGACATTGACCGACTGACCGTGACCTATGCCAACCCGTTCGACCTGATCGGCGATCTGAGGGCAATGGGCGAGACGGCTCTGTTCGCCGAGCGGACCCGACCGTTGACCCGCGCGGTCGTGGCGCGAATGGTTCAGCTCTATGGCGAACGCTACGCCGACGCCGACGGACGCATCCCGGCGACCTTCGAGATCGTCACCCTGTCCGGCTGGGCCCCCCATCCAGACCAGCAGAAGCCACTACGGCCCGGCTCGGCCAAGACCCGCCTGGCCGACGCCCTGGGGGTCCGGGAAGAGAAGCTCTAGCGACCGCCCTCAAGCTCATCGGCCAGGGCGCCCATGTCGTAGATCTCGCGCAGGGCCAGGGTGATCATCTCGGCGGTTACGGTTACCGCACGATTGCGCGAGCCGTCATAACCATAGGCACCACCCAACGACTCCAGATTGCCGTCGAAGACCGCGCCGATGACCTCACCGCGCGCATTCAGAAGCGGCGAGCCGGAGTTGCCGCCGACGATGTCGTTGGTTGAGGCGACCGTATAGACGGCGTCTTCCGGCAAGCGATCGCGTGCGGCTTCGAGGCCCGGCGACAGGTTGAACGGTGCGGCGCCGGTGGCGCGGTCCCACAGCCCCGCGACCGTTGTGGTCGAGGGCACGTCGCGCGTACCGTTATTCCAGCCGGCGACCCGTCCGTAGGACAGCCGTAGCGAGAAGGTGGCGTCGGGATAGGTGTCATCGCCACGCGCGCGGGCGAACCGGTGGGCCGCGATGCGTTCTCCAGCTCGATCAATGGGGGCGCTGACCAGGGCTCGCCAGTCGCTGCGCACGGCGCGAGCGGCGGCGTCTGTGCGCAGAACAAACTGGATCAGCGGATCGTCGGAGGCCTCGACGGCGGCGCGTCCGCCTTCGAACAGGGCGGTCCGAACAGTGGGGTCGGCCAGGGTCGTGCCCTCGATCAGGCGCGCCCCCAGGGCCTCGGGGCTGTCTCGACCCAGCATTTGCTGAACGTCGGCATCGTCGGTTCCCAGGTTCTCGCGGGTCTTGGACAACCAGAACTGCAGATACAGGCTCTCCAGCGGCGTATCGATGTTGCGCGCCTGGGCCAGGCTGCGGCCCATATTGCCGAGGGCGGCGTCCGAGAAGCCGGCCAGTCGCTGGCCCTCTGGCCGCTCACGCTCATAGGCGGCGCGAACGATGCTGCGGGCGTAGGAAAAGAGCACCGAGCGTGATCCGGCATCGCTTTCCAGCCAGGTGTAGCGCGGCATCAGCCGGACGTAGTGCTCATGCGCCGACTCAATCTCGGACCAGGCGTCAACCGCATCGCCGTCAGCCGACATCGAGGCGGTCCGCAACTGCGTCTCTGCATCGACCAGTCGATTGTAGAAGTGCTGATCGGCCAGGGCCTGATGCATACCGGTGTAGCGTTTAAGGCTGTTCTCAATGGAGCGCAGGGCGTCGCGCGTCATGCGCGCATTCTCGGGGCTTTCTTCGGCGAAGCGGATGACCCGACCGCGCAATTCGGCCAGTGAGCGAAGCTGGGCCGGGATTGCCCAGTCGCGTTCGATCCGCAGTTGATCGACCGTCTTCAGTCGCGAGGTCGAGCCGGGATTGCCGGCCACGAAAACCGGCTGGCCGTCGACTATTCGCTCCGCATTCCAGGTCAGATGATCCGGTGTCGAGGCAGGCGCGCCGTTCTCGTACACACGCAGGAACGCCGCATCGAGCGCATAGCGGGGGAAGTTGAAATTGTCCGGATCGCCGCCGAAGATCACGGCCTGATGCTCCGGCGCATAGACCAGCCGAACGTCCGAATAGCGACGGAAGCGGTAGAGTTTGTACTGGCCGCCGCGATAGAAGTTGATGACCTGGCAACGCAGGGCCGGGTCTGAACCACAGGCCTCGCGTTCAAGCGCACCGATGGCGCGGCTCTGGGCACCGGCGTATTCGGCACCCGTCATCCCGGTGCCCGCCGTCTGGACCTGCTCGGTGACGTCGACGATTTCCAAGAGGACCTCGGCGACCTGGCCGGGACAGGCCAGCTCTTCATCGCGCGTGCGCGCAAAGACACCCTGGGACAACAGGTCCTGGCCCGGCTCGGCGTGGGCCTGAACGCAGCTGCGGATACAGTGCTGGTTGGTCAGCACCAGCCCCTGTTCGGAGACCAGCGAGGCCGAACAGCCGGCCAGCCGCACGGCCCCCAGCCGCACGCGGTCGAGCCACGCGTGGTCAATGTCGGTGCCCAGCGCCCGGTTTATGCGGGCCAGAGGCGCTTGATCGAAGGTCCACATCCCCTCGTCCGTCCGCGCCGAGGCGGCGGCGGGCAGCAGCAGGGACAGGACGGACGCCGAAACGGCAGCGAGGGTGATCAGGCGCATACATCTTCTCCCGAAACTCAAACTTGGCCGTCATCCAGGACGACGCGACGCGGCGATCCGGGACCTGAGCTCAGAGGTTCGGACCGCGCCTGGGCCCCGGATCAGCCCTTGCGGGCTGTCCGGGGGGACAGCGTTACCGAACGCCCAGCTCTTCGAGCAGGGCCGTACGGCCATAGACGTTACGCAGGGCTTCGGTGATGGCGGCCGAAGACACGACCACCGTGCGGTTCAAGGTGCCGTCATAGCCGAAGTTGCCGCCCAGGGAGTGGATGTTGCCGTCAAAGGCCGCGCCAATGACCTCGCCCTGGGCATTGACCACGGGTGAGCCGGAGTTGCCGCCGATGATGTCGTTGGTGGTTGAATAGTCGAACACGACATCGCCGTTGACCCGGCCCTGGGCCGCAGCCCATTGCGGGGCCAGATCGAACGGAGCCGAGCCGGTGGCGCGATCGTAAAGGCCGCGAATGTAGGTAAAGGGTTCGACTTCCTGGCCGCGATAGGTCCAGCCGGCCACGCGTCCATAGGACAGGCGAAGCGAGAAGGTCGCGTCGGGATAGACCTCTGAACCATAGACGGCGAAACGGGCCTGGGCGATCCGCTCCGCAGCGCGGTTGGTCGGCGCGACGATGCGGGTGTTCCATTCGGCGGCGGCTTGGCGTGAGGTCGCGTCATTGGCCAGGACGAACTGGATCAGCGGGTCTGTCGAGGCCAGAACGGCTTCGGAGCCGCCCCGCAGCAGGGCCAGCCGGGCCTCACGATCGGTCAGGCTCGTACCCTCGATCAGCCGCTCCGCCAGAGCTTCCGGGCTTTCTGTGCCGAGCAACTGACGCACGGCCGGGTGATCAACGGTGAGGTATTCACGCGTCTTGGACAGCCAGAAGGAGAGGTACATTTCCTCCAGCTCCGGCGCGATCGGGGCGTCCGTCGACAGGGCGCGCTCCAGAGCCGCGGTATTGGTGCTGGCCGAGGCTCCTACGGTGCCGCGCACAATGGCGCGGGCCATGCCGTAGAGAGTCGAACCGCCACCGGCGCTGCCAACCAGCTGGCGATTGGCCAGGAACAGGTCGGCATAGTCGTCCTGAAGGGCCTCGATTTCGCCCCAGGGGTCGCCGATCCGCTCGGCCAGGGCCGGGTCGGCGGCGACGCGGGCGCGTAGTTCTGCCTCGTTGTCACGGATGCGCTGCATGAAGGCGCGGTCATTCAGGGCCAGGTCGCGGCCATAGATGGCCTTGAAGCTGTTCTCGACACCGAACAGCGGGTCCAGGGCGATCCGTGCGTTCTCGTCGGACCGCTCGGAGAAGGCAATCAGGCGGCCACGCAGCTCGGAGCGCTGAAGCTGGCCGATCGGGAGGTCGAAGTCGCGCTGGGCCTCCATCTGGGCGACCGTCATCAGGCGTGCGGTCGAACCGGGATTGCCGGCTACGAAGGTGGGTTCGCCGTCGGTCGGCGCATTGGCGTTCCAGGTCAGGAAGGTATTCGTCCGGATCGGCTGGCCGTCGCGATACAGACGCAGGAATCCCGCGTCGAGGGCATAACGCGGGAAGTTGAAGTTGTCGGGGTCACCGCCGAAGAAGCCGGCCTGCATTTCCGGTGCGAAGACCAGCCGGACGTCGCTGAAGCTGTCGTATTCATACAGCTTGTACTCTCCGCCGCGGTAGAAGCTGATCACCTGACAGCGGCGGGTGGTTGAATCTTCGCCGCAGGCCTCGCGCTCGATGCGCCCCGCAGCCTCGTTGCGCGCGCGGACATAGGCATCGCCCTCCAGGCCTTCGCCGGCCGCGGTGATCTGGTCGGTGACGTCGGTAATGCCGGTCAGGATCTCGGCCTGCATACCGGGGCACTGGCGTTCTTCCTCACGGGTCGCCGTCAGCCAGCCGTTCTGGACATGGTCATTCTCAGGCGTCGACAGATCCTGAACGCATTCCAGCACACAGTGGTGATTGGTCAGGACCAGGCCATCGGCGCTGACCACCGAGGCCGAGCAGCCCGTCGTCAGCCGCACGGCCGACAGTCGGATGTGATCCAGCCATGCCTGGTCGAGGTTTGTGCCCAGCTCGCGGTTCACGCGCGCGATCGGAAAATTGTCGAACGTCCACATCCCTTCTTCGCGGGCCTGGGCGGTCGGGGCGAAGGAAAGGGTGGCGGCGACGATGGCGGCCGAGGCGGCACCGGCACTCAGACGACGGATCAACATGACAGAGAGTCCTCCAGAAATTGCAAGGAACGCCTAGACCATCGTCTCGACCGAAACCAGAGGCCCAAATTGCCGAAAGGCCCCGCCGCGGAATTGCGACGGGGCCTCTTTTGGCCAGGGGTGGCGGGGGGATCAGCCGCCCTGGCCGGTTTCCTCGGCGATGATCCGGGTCGCTTCGGCGATAGCGGCGCTGGTGCCGACCTCGCCGCCCTGGATGCGATCAGCCAGAGTCATCAGGGCCTCGGAGACTTCCGAGCCCCATTCCGCCTCTTCATCGACATGGATTGAGCCTGCGCCGGCGGCGATGGCCTCGTCCCACAATCCGCGCACGGCGGCCCAGTAGTCGGCGGTGGCGGTCCAATAGGCGTCGCCGGCAGCGACATTGTAGTCGTCAAAGCGGGTGTATGTATTGACCCCGAATTCGTGGACCACGGTTTCCAGGCCGTCCTCGCCCTGGCGCACCTTGAAATTGTCCTGTTCGTGGACCCAGCCGGCCGGGGTGATGACATGGCGGTTCATGGCGTCATAGCGATCGTAGGGCGGGCTGCGCGTGGCGTCGCGGCGGGCCAGCGGGCGCCAGGTGCGCGCCTCCCATGAGGCGACGCCGTTGGAATAGTCCCAGCGGCCAACACCACCGTACCGGGGCGAATCGTCCGTCTGCCACACGGTCTGGGACCAGGCCCCGGCGCGGTCGGCCTCGGCGACGGGGGCCAGGGCCCAGGTGTCCGGCCCGGTGTAGGACAGCACCGTCTCGGGCTGATAGGCCCAGTCCTGGCGCCAATGTTTGATGATGAGGGTCTGACCGCCGTGTTCGGCCACCAGGGTGTGCTGCAGGCTGATGAAGTTACCGGTGTCGGCGATCACGCGCACGATCTCATGGCCGCCCGAGCGGGTCGGCTCGCGCGGCTCATAGCCGTCCAGGAAGGGCGTGGTCTCGTCGAACTCGAAGCGGACGCGATAGTCCCCGGCCATGGCCAGGATTGACTGGCGATCCTGTTCAAAGCGGGCCTGGGCGGCGACCTCGGGCCGAGGCGACATGGGCGCGTCCTGCGCCAGGGCCGGGGCGGCCAGCCCCGTCATCAGGGCGGCGGCCAGGGCGGCGGCGGTGATTGAGCTGGTCATGGGATAGTCCCCTCTGTGTCGTTCGAAATCAGTAGCGATAGGTCAGCGAGATCGAGACGTTGCGGCCCGGCTGGCTCCAGGCGTCCAGGATCGGCGAGGCGGCACCCAGGCCGCGCACATCGGACCAGTTCCACCAGGTCTCATCTGTCAGGTTGAAAACGCCGGCGCGCAGGGTCACGGCCTCGTTCAGGTTCCAGTAGCCGGTGACGTCCAGCACATTGGTCGTGCCCGCATCGAAACAGGTCGTCCCGCACGTCAGGCCCATGTTGTCTGCGTCCATGGCGGCGGCGTGGGTGGCCATCAGCCGTCCGCCGAACCGACCGGCCGGATCGGCATAGGACAGGCCCACCGTCACCTTGAACGGATTGATCGTCGGCAGGTCCCATTCGACGCCGCCGCGCGCCTGCTCGCCGTCCTGCCAGGACATGGCCAGGTGCAGGCCCAGGCCGGTCTCCCAGCGCCCGTCGCCGCGCACCTCCAGGCCCGAGATGGTCGCCGTCTCGGCGTTGATGAACTGAAACACCGCCGGATCCACCGGCGTGAACGAGCCCGAGACCACGTCCTGCAGGATGAAGTCGTCGTACTCGCCATAGAAGGCGGTGACGCCGGCTGACCAGCGACCGCCGGCCAGGTCCAGATCGCGCACGCGCAGACCGCCCTCGATCGTCTGGCTGGTCTCGGGCCGTAGGTTCGGATTGGGCATCGACACATAGCCGAAGGCCGGGTTGGAAAAGCCGTTGTTGACCTGGGACGGGGCCGGGGCCTTGAAACCCATGGCCGCATTGAAGAAGCCGCCCAGATTGTCGGTGAACCACCACATCGCCCCAAACTTGGGAGAGATCTGGGAATCGCTCGAACCGGCGACGGGATAGGCGTACAGCGGATCCGCTTCGGGCGAGAGGTCATAGGCGTCGAAGCGCAGCGCCGGGAACAGGGTCAGATCCCCGCCCATCAGGGAAATCTCATCCTGGATGAAGGCGCCGGCCAAGGTGTAGTCGGTGTTCGGGAAGGCGCGATTGGGGAAGGTCTCGCCAAACGGCGGCACGGTTCCGGTGCGAATGCCTTCCTGACGGGTCACGGAATAGTCGCCGCCCCAGGTCAGGCGATGCTCGATCCCGCCGAAGGTGACGCGGTTGTCGAACTGGCTCGACAGGCCCCAGACGCTGTTTTCAAACGTGTTGTCGCGGGTGCGGTCCGCCGCCGGGTTGCGATCCTCAAAGGTGAACTGGCGGGTTTCGGAGCCTTGCCAATAGGCGGTGATGCGGCCGTCGACGAGCAGGCCCTCGCCGCTCTCGAAGAACCAGTCGGCGGCGACGCGATCACGGGTGGTGGTGTCATTGGCCAGAACCTGCAGGGTCGAGGCGGTCACGCCCGACAAGATGTCCGAGCTGATCTCGCGATCCGAATGATCCCAGGTCAGGCGTAGCCGGTTAGCATCGTTGACCTGGTAGACCAGCCGCGCCAGCAGGGCGTCCGAGGCGGTGTCCTGGGGGTTGGCCGCATCGCGCGCCGCGCCGATCCCGTCGTTGGTGCCTTGGGTCTGCTGCTCGTGGCCATCGCGCCGGGTGTAGGAAATCAGGGCCGACAGATCGCCGCGTCGTCCGGCCAGGATAAGATTTTCGGACCAGCGCTCGTCGGCCGAGCCGTAGGTGACGCGGGCGCGCGCCCCGACATCGCGGCCCCGGCGCAGGAAGTCTTGCGGGTCGCGCGTGATAAAGGTCACGGCCCCGGCCACGCCGTCCGAGCCGTACAGCGCCGAGGCCGGCCCGCGCAGGATTTCGACCGAGCCCAGGGTGTCCAGGTCGACGAAATCGCCCCGCCCGAACGACGACGGGCCGAAGGCATAGGCGTCCGGGATCCGCACCCCGTCGCTCTGGATCAGAACCCGGTTGCCTTCCAGGCCCCGGATGTTGAAGCCCGAGGCGCCGTCGCGGCCGGTACTTCCGAAAGCCGCGCCAAACCGGGCCGGGCTGGAGGGAACCTCGACCCCGGGCTCCCAGCGCACCAGATCCTTGATGTCGATGACCAGGCTGTCGTCGATTTCCTCGTCGGTGATGACGCTGACGGTCGCCGGCACATCCTGAACCGACTGGGCGGTGCGGGTGGCGGTGACGGTGATCTCATCCAGCACCACCGGCTCTTCCTCGCCAATGTACGGCTGGGCCAGGGCCGAACCGGCGGTCAGGGCGGTCAGGACCGCAGAGGTGCAAAGAAGATGGATACGCATGACAAGGCCCCGCCGTTGAAAGAGGCGGTTCGTCTAATGCGATCCATTCGCAATTGCAAATTAGATGATAATTATTCGCAATCGCGTCGTGGAGGGTGAGAGACGCGGTTAGTCCGCCCCCAACTCGTCGGCCAACCGACCCATGCCATAGACGTCGCGCAGGGCGGCGGTGATGGCCTGGGCGGTGACGCTGACGCTGCGGTTCACGGCCGGATCGTAGCCGAAGGCATTGCGCTGCCCCAGGAAGGTCGAGTCGAAATTGGCCCCAATCACTTCGCCGTCGGCGTTAATGGCCGGCGAGCCCGAATTGCCTCCGATGGTGTCGGTCGAAACCGCCATGTCGAACCGTGTGTCCATGTCCAGCTGCTCGCGCGCCGCCCGCCAGCGCGGGGCGATCTCGAACGGCGGTGCCCCGGTGGCCCGGTCAAAAAGGCCGCCGAAGGTGGTGAAGGGGTCGACCGTGCGGCCGTCATAGGTCCACCCCTCGACCCGCCCGAACGTCAGTCGCGGAGTGCCGGTGGCGTCAGGATACAAGGTGTCGCCATAGACGGCGAAGCGGGCGGCCGCCAGGCGTTCGGCGGCACGGTCTGTCGGACCTTCGACCCGCTCTTCCCATTCAGCGCGGGCTTCGCGCGAGATGCTGTCGATGGCCACAACGAATTGGATCAGGGGGTCGTCGGAGGCTTCGATCGCAGCCAGGCCGCCATCCCAAAGGGCGGTCCGCACGGCAGGATCGGCCAGGGTCGTGCCGGCGATCAGCCGCGCGGCCATCTGTTCGGGGTTTTCATTGCCGAGAAGCGCGCGGATGCGCGGGTCATCGACGGTGAGGATCTCGCGGGTCTTGGACAGCCACCATTCCAGCTGGATTTCGTTCAGTTCGGGATAGGTCGGGTTGTTGGCCAGGGTCTGGCGACGACGCAGCGGCAGGCGGCTGTCGGCATATTCGACCAGCCGTTCGGCCGGCGGGGTTTCGCGTTCGCGCGCTGCCCGCACCAGATTGCGGGCCCAGGTGAAGAGTTGCGAACCACCTCCGGCCCGCGTCTCCAGGAAGAAATAGGCAGGATACAGTTCCGCATAGTCGTTCTGGAGGGCGGCGATCTCGCCCCAGGGATCACCGATCTGTTCGGCCAGGGCGGGGTCAAATTCCACCTGGCGGCGCAGTTCGGCCTCACTATCGGCGCGCCGGCCCATGAAGTCGGCATCGATCAGGGCGCGGGCCTGGCCGCGACCGCGTTTGTAGCTGTTCTCGATCGAGCCGAGAGTGGACGAAGCGATGAATTCATTTTCGGCGCTTTCGGACCCGAATCGCAACAGTCGCCCGCGCAGTTCTGAGCGGGTCAGCTGATCGAGAGGCAGGACGACGTCTCGCACGGTCTGAAGCTGGCTCATGGTCAGAAGGCGTTGGGTCGAACCGGGGCTGCCCGAGATCACCACCAGTTCGCCGGCTTCGGGTGGACCTGCATCCCAGCCCAGGTGACCGGGCGTGGCCATGGGTTCACCGTCGGCATAGAGGCGCAGGAATGCCGCATCGAGGGAGAAGCGCGGGAAGTTGAAATTGTCCAGGTCGCCGCCGAACGACCCGGCGGCCTCTTCCGGCGCGAACGCCAGGCGGACATCCTCATATTTGCGGTAGGTATAGAGCTTGAACTGCCCCCCGCGATAAAGGCTGACGACCTGACAGCGCAGCTCGGGCCGGCCCTCACAGGCCTCGGTCTCGATCTGGCCCATCATGGCGTCGCGGGCCTGGGTAAAGGCGCGGCCTTGCAGCCCTTCGCCGGCGGCGCGGACCCGGTCGGTGACGTCCTCGATGCCGGTCAGGATCTCGGCCTGCATCCCCTCACAGCGGCGCTCGTCTTCACGAGTGGCCGGCAGGAAGCCGGTCTGGGCGTACTGGTTGTCGGCGGTGGACAGGTTCTGGACGCAGGCTTCGACACAGTGATTGTTGGTCAGGACCAGGCCCTCGGCCGAAACGATCGAGGCTGAACACCCCGTCGACAGTCGCACAGATGCAAGCCGCACGCGGTCCAGCCAGGCCTGGTCAATGTTGACGCCATAGGTCTGGTTGACCCGGGCCATCGGGAAGTTGTCGTAGGTCCACATCCCCTCCTCGCGAGCCAGGGCGGGCGTGGCGGCCAAGGTCAGGATCGAGGCGGCGGCGAGAAGCTTGAGGCGCATGACGGGGCTCCGGCGAAATCACAGGAGCGAAGTCGTAGCCCCCGCCGGCGCTGAGGCCAAGCGGGACCTATTCGGCCAGGGTGCCTTGCAGGGACCAGCCGTCTTCGGGTCCGAAAACGTCATGGATGCGCCAGCCATCGTCCTGGCGGACCATCGTCATGCGGATCTGGATCATGGTCGGCGGCGGCGCGCCCGGCGACAATGACATGTCGCTGGCCCGGTCGATCAGGTTGACGAGGACGGTGATTTCGTCATCCGTGACCGACGCCTCCGGGTCGAGCCGGACGTGAGCGCCCGGTCCGCCGTGGGTCAACTGCAATGGATCACCCAGGTCCTGGTCGCTCGCGCGGATCAACGCAGCGGCGTCGCGGCTGAACACCCGCTCGGCGTCGGCGCCCAGGGGATCCAGGATTTGCGGATTGTCGAAGGAATAGATCCAGGCGGCGGCGCACCGCGCCTGATCCGCCGCATCGCCCGCGGCGCCCAGGTCCACCCCGTTTCTCACGCAGTCCTCGCCCGAGCGGAACGGCGCCAGGTTCGGCTGGCCGGCGCTCAACAGCGCGGTAAGAATCAAGACGGTTGCAGACATGGACGCCCCCTTAGGAGTGCAACCCTAGGGCATCGGCGACTGATCGTCGCCTAACCGGGCCTGACGGTCGCCCGCCTTCAGGCCTGCCCATCCGCCAGCGCCTGACGGAAGGAGCCGCCGTTGGGGTCAAGCACATCGTCGATCAACCACGCTCCGTCGACCTTCTTCAGGCGCAGGGTCACCGTCGCCGGTTCGCCCGCAGGGCTCAGCACAACCGCGGCTTCGGCAGTGTCGTCGCCGATAAACCGGGCGGTGATGTCGCCGGCCTCCATGCCGGTCGGGTCCTGGCAGAAGCACAGCGGGTCCGCCGAGATGGCGCCGGGATCACGCGCCCACGCCGCCTCGATGTCGGCCCAGGCTTGCGGCGTCCACAGGCCACTGTTGGCCTCGTCCAGTGGCGCGAGGCCGTCCTCGAACATCTGGGAGTAGAGCTCGCGGGCGAAGGTCTCGACCTCCACCTCTGGCCGGGCCTGGGCTTCGACCTCGGCCTGGCCGGCGGTCTGTTCGGCCGCCCCGGCGTCGGCGGCGGCCGCGTCGCTGGTGTTGACAGAAACCGGCCCGCACCCGGCAATCAGAATGGCGGTGGTCAGAAGGGCGACTAGGCGCATCACGTGGTCCTTTCCCGGCTATCGAGGCAAACCTAGCCCGACAAACGCCGTTCGGACAAAAATTCCAGCGCCAACGGCTATGGCGCTGGACCGCCCGCCTCTGCTAAACCCCGCAAACCATGACCGTCCGTGTGTTTCGCCTGATTTCGATTAGCCGCCCGGCGTAGCGCCGCAGGGGCTTCCCCCGCGCACGCCGGGATCGAGACGCGCGAACGATCAAAAACACGAGACGACATTCCATGGCTGACGCCGGCGACACGCCCACCTCCCGCGACTATCGCAACACCGTCTTCCTTCCCGAGACGCCCTTTCCCATGCGCGGCGGCCTGCCCCAGAAGGAGCCGCTGATCCTGGAGCAGTGGGGTGATCTGTATGGCGCGCTGCGCAAGGCCCGTCAGGCCGAAGGCGCGCCCCTGTTCGTGCTGCACGACGGCCCGCCCTACGCCAATGGCGACATCCATATCGGCCACGCCCTGAACAAGACGCTGAAGGACTTTGTGGTCCGCAGCCGGTTCCTGCTGGGGTTTGACGTCGACTATGTGCCGGGCTGGGACTGCCACGGCCTGCCGATCGAGTGGAAGATCGAAGAGAAGTTCCGTAGCCAGGGCAAGCGCAAGGACGAGGTCTCCAAGGCCGCCTTCCGCGCCGCCTGCCGCGAATACGCTGATGGCTGGATCGGGGTGCAGCGCGATCAGTTCAAACGCCTGGGCGTGATCGGCGACTGGGCCAACCGCTATGCGACGATGGACTACGGCTCCGAAGCCGCCATCGTCGGCGAGTTCCACAGATTCAAGAATACCGGCCAGCTCTATCGCGGCTCCAAGCCGGTGATGTGGTCGCCGGTCGAGCGCACGGCCCTGGCTGAAGCCGAGATCGAATATCACGACCACGTCTCGCCCACCGTCTGGGTCAAGTTCCCGGTCACGGCCATGACCGACGACCACCCGGACGACCTGTTGTCGTTCCAGTCGTCGACGCCGTCGGTGGTGATCTGGACGACGACGCCCTGGACCCTGCCGGCCAACCGCGCCATCGCCTATGGGCCGGACATCTCCTACGGCCTGTACGAAGTCACCGGCGTCGAGACCGGGCTGGAGTTCGAGCCGTGGGTCAAGGCGGGCGACCGGCTGATCCTGGCCGACAAGCTGGCCGAAGATGTGCTCAAGGCGGCCAAGGCGGCGGCCTGGACCCGCGTCTATGACATCGATCCCAACGGCCTGGAGGTCGCGCACCCGCTGGCTGAGCTGGACGCCGGCTATCGGTTCAATGTGCCGCTCCTGGACGGCGATCACGTCACCGACGACGCCGGAACCGGCTTCGTGCACACCGCGCCCGGCCACGGCGCCGACGACTTTGAGGTCTGGAAGGCCCACGGTCATCACGAAGTGCCCGAGACGGTCGATCCGGACGGGGCCTATTATCCGCACGTTCCGCTGTTCGCGGGGCTGAAGGTGCTGGAGACCGAGGGCAAGAAGACCGGCAGGTTCGGCCCGGCCAACGGCGCGGTCATGGATCGGCTGATCGAGGCCGGCAATCTTCTGGCGCGCGGGCGGCTGGAGCATTCCTATCCGCACTCGTGGCGGTCCAAGGCCCCGGTGATCTTCCGCAACACGCCCCAGTGGTTCATCCGATTGGACAAGGATCTGGAGACCGGCGGAACACTGCGCGAAGTGGCGTTGAAGGCCATCGACCAGACCGCCTTCTTCCCCGAGGCGGGCCGCAACCGCATCCGCGCGATGGTTGAGGGCCGGCCGGACTGGTTGATCAGCCGTCAGCGCGCCTGGGGCACGCCCCTGGCCATGTATGTCGACAAGCATACCGGCCATCCGCTGAACGATCCGGCGGTCGACGCGCGGATTCTCGAGGCCATCGAACAGGGCGGGGCCGACGCCTGGTTCGACACGCCCGACGCCGACTTCCTGGGCCTGCATGACCCCGAGGCCTATGAGAAGGTCGAGGACATCCTGGATGTCTGGTTCGATTCCGGCTCAACCCACGTCTTCACGCTGGAAGGCCGGGCGAACACCGCCTGGCCGGCGGACCTGTATCTGGAAGGGTCCGACCAGCACCGCGGCTGGTTCCAGGCGTCGCTTCTGGAAGCCTGCGGCACGCGCGGCCGGGCGCCGTTCAAGGCCCTGCTGACCCACGGTTTCACCCTGGATCAGAACGGCGAGAAGATGTCCAAGTCGCGGGGCAACACCACCGATCCGGCGACGGTGATCAAGGAGAGCGGGGCCGATATCCTCCGGCTCTGGGTCGCCATGGTCGACTACGCCGAGGATCAGCGCATCGGCAAGGAGATCCTCCAGACCACGGTGGACGCCTATCGCAAGCTGCGAAACACGGTCCGCTACCTCCTGGGCGCCCTGGCCGGCTTCGACGAGGCCGAGCGGCTGCCGCTGGATCAGATGCCGCCGCTGGAACGCTACATCCTGCACCGTCTGTGGGCGCTCGACGCTCAGGTCCGCAAGGCGTATGAGACGTACCGCTTCCAGGACGTCATCCGTCCGGTGCTCGACTTCTGTTCCGGCGACCTGTCGGCGCTCTACTTCGATATCCGCAAGGACAGCCTGTACTGCGACCGCCCCGATGCGATCCGCAGGCGGGCCGCCCGCACCGTGATGGACGCGGTGTTCGCGCGTCTGACCGCCTGGCTGGCCCCGCTGGTTCCCTTCACCATGGAGGAGGCCTGGACCACGCGCTTCCCCGAGGCCGGGTCCAACTGCGCGCGGATCATCCCCGAAACGCCCGCCGACTGGCAGAACGACGCCGAGGCGGCGCGCTGGGCCCAGGTCGAGGCGGTGCTCGAAGTCGTCAATGACGCCCTGGAGGCCGCCCGCCGCGACAAGATCATCGGCGGGGCGCTGGACGCCTGGCCGGTGGTGAAGGCTCCGGCTGAGGCCCTGGCCGCCTTCGACGGTCTGGACGCCGCCGAGGTGTTCCGCACCTCCGGGGCTGAGCTGATCACCGGCGGCGACGCCGTGATGGTTGAGGTCCAGACCGCCGACTATCCCAAATGCGCCCGCTCCTGGCGGCGCGTGCCGGATGTTGGCTCGGACCCCGACTATCCCGACCTGTCGGCCCGCGATGCGGATGCCGTGCGCTGGCTGGACGCGCGCGCGGCCTAGGCCCGCACCGCCCGTTCGACCTCGACGCCGAGGGCGGCCATGGCGGCGGCGGCGATGCCGTCGGCGTTCAGGCCGGCCAGGGCGTACATGGCGTCCGGCTTGTCGTGGTCCTGGAAGATGTCCGGCAGGGTCAGGGTGCGGACCTTCAGGCCGCGATCCAGCGCGCCCTTGTCAGCCAGCATATGCAGGACAAAGGCGCCGAAGCCGCCGACCGAGCCTTCTTCGATGGTGATCAGGGCCTCGTGCTCACGCGCCAGCCGCAGGATCATCTCCTCGTCCAGCGGCTTGGCGAAGCGGGCGTCGGCCACGGTGGCGGAGATGCCGCGCGCGGCCAGCATTTCGGCTGCCTTCATCGTCTCGGACAGGCGCGTGCCCAGGCTGAGCAGGGCGACCGTCGTGCCCTCGCGCACGATCCGCCCCTTGCCGATCTCCAGCGCCGCGGCCAGTTCGGGGATCTCGACCCCTTCGCCGTCCCCGCGCGGGTATCTGAACGCCGAAGGCCGGTCGTCGATCTCCAGACTGGTGGCGATCATCGCCGCCAGTTCGGCCTCATCAGCGGCGGCCATCAGCACCATGCCCGGCAGGGCACCCAGATAGCCGATGTCGAACGACCCGGCGTGGGTGCAGCCGTCAGCTCCGACCAGACCGGCCCGGTCGATGGCGAAGCGGACCGGCAGCGACTGGATGGCGACATCGTGCACCACCTGGTCGTAGCCGCGCTGCAGGAAGGTCGAATAGATGGCGCAGACCGGTTTTAAGCCCCCCGCCGCCAGGCCGGCGGCGAAGGTGACGGCGTGCTGTTCGGCGATGCCGACGTCATAGGTCCGCTCCGGGAAGGCCTGGCCGAACAGGTCCAGACCCGTGCCGGACGGCATGGCGGCGGTTATGGCGACGATCTTGTCGTCACGCTCGGCCCGCTTGATCAGCTCGGTGCCGAACACCTTGGTGTAGCTGGGCGCATTGGACGGTGCCTTGTGCTGGGCCCCGGAGACGACGTCGAACCTGACCACGCCGTGGTATTTGTCCGCCGAATCCTCGGCCGGGCCGTAGCCCTTTCCCTTCTTGGTCACGACGTGGACCAGAACCGGCCGGTCGGTGATCTCGGCCGCATTCTTCAGGATCGGAACCAGGGCCTCCATGTCGTGGCCGTCGACCGGGCCGACGTAATAGAAACCCAACTCTTCGAAGAAGGTGCCGCCGGTGACCATGCCGCGGGCGTATTCTTCGGCCTTGCGCGCCGCCTCTTTCAGGCGTGTGGGCAGGATGGACGCGGCCTTCTTGCCGACCTTGCGCATCGAACGATAGGTGCCGCCCGAAACCAGCCCGGCCAGATAGGCGCTCATGCCGCCGACCGGTGGCGCGATCGACATATCGTTGTCGTTGAGCACGACCATCAGCTGGCCGGTGGTCTCGGCCGCCTTGTTCATGGCCTCATAGGCCATGCCGGCCGACATCGAGCCGTCGCCGATCACGGCCACGACCTTGTCGCTGGTCCGGGCCTTGTCGCGCGCCACGCAGAAGCCCAGCGCCGCCGAGATCGAGGTGGCGGCATGGGCCGCACCGAACGGATCGTAGTCGCTCTCGGTGCGTTTGGTGAACCCGGACAGGCCGCCGCCCTGTCTCAGGGTGCGGATACGGTCGCGTCGCCCGGTCAGGACCTTGTGCGGATAGGCCTGATGCCCGACGTCCCAGATCAGGATGTCGTCCGGCGTCTTGAAAACATGATGCAGGGCTACCGTCAGTTCAATGACGCCGAGGGCCGAACCCAGGTGCCCGCCCGTGACCGAAACGGCGTCGATGACTTCGGCGCGAAGCTCGTCAGCCAATTGGCTCAGTTGCGGAATCGAAAGGCTGCGCGTGTCCGCGGGCCAGGTGACGGTGTCCAGAAGAGGCGTATCAGGCATGGTCTCAAGGCTATGGGCCGCCTGTTGAGACGGCGTCAGGCCTGACGCTCTAGCACGAAATCCAGGCTGGCCTTCAGGGATTCGGCACGCGAACCAAAAATCTCGAGCCGGGCCTTGGCCTGATCGGTCAGGTGCCGGACCCGATCGCGCGCAGCTTCCACGCCCAGCAGGGTGACGAAATTGGCCTTGCCGCGTCCGGCATCCTTACCGACGGCCTTGCCCAGCTGTGCCGGGTCACCCTCGACATCCAGAAGGTCGTCGGTGATCTGATAGGCGAGGCCCAGGTCCTGGGCAAAGCCGATCAGGGCGTTGCGCTCCGCCTCCCGCGCCATGGCAATAACGGCCGGGATTTCAAAAGCATAACAGACCAAAGCCCCGGTTTTCATACGCTGCATCCGCGCGACCTGGCCGAGGTCTTCGTCCAGGCCCAGGAGGTCGATCATCTGGCCGCCGACCATACCTTCGGCCCCGGAGGCGTGGGCGAGGCGCACGACGAGCTCGGCCCGGATTTCGGGATCGTCGTGGGTATCGGGGTCGGCGAGGATCTCAAAAGCAAACGCCTGAAGGGCGTCGCCGGCGAGGATGGCGGTGGCCTCGTCATAGGCGATATGCAGGGTCGGGCGACCGCGCCTCAGGTCGTCGTCGTCCATCGCCGGCAGGTCGTCGTGGATCAGGCTGTAGGTGTGAATGCACTCCAGCGCACAGGCCGCGCGCAGCACGGCCCGCTCATCGACATCAAACAGCCGCGCCGCCTCCAGGGCAAAGAAGGGTCGGATGCGCTTGCCGGGACCGAGCGCGGCATAGCGCATGGCCTCGACCACCCGCGCCTCCGGTCCGTCCGCCCGGGGCAGGAGTTCGTCCAGGGCGACGGTGACGAGATCTGCCGCCTCGGCCAGGCGACCGGCGGCGCTGGGGGTTGAGGTATCGGCGCTCAGAACAGCCTCCCGCCGATAGGGGCGTCACGATCCACGCCGACCAGCACGACCTTGCCGTTCTCATCCGGAAAGCCGAGCGTCAGGACTTCGGACATCACCGGCCCGATCTGGCGCGGCGGGAAGTTCACCACCGCCGCCACCTTGCGGCCGACCAACTGCTCAAGGGTGTAGTGTTCGGTGATCTGGGCAGAGGAGCGTTTGATCCCGATCTCGGGGCCGAAGTCGATCCGGAGCTTGAAGGCGGGTTTGCGCGCTTCGGGGAAACTCTCGGCCTCGACGATGACGCCCAGGCGCACATCGACCTTCATGAAGGCGTCAAAATCGATGGTGGGGGCGGCCCCGGTGCTCACTGGAAGTCGGCCGGCTCGGCCCGACCAGCCGTTCCATCCTGACCGACGACAATCTGCTCCACGCGCACGCGGGCAGCCTCGAGCCGGGCCTGACAATGGGCCTTGAGCGCCGCGCCTCGCTGATACAGGTCGATGGCCTCTTCCAGGGGGGCCTCGCCATGTTCGAGCCGATCGACGATGGATTCGAGTTCCTTCAGTGCCGCCTCAAAGGAAAGGTCGGCCACGCCCTGGGTCGGATCGGCTTTGATGTCGCTCATGCGGCGGACCCTAGAGTTCCCCTGTCAGGAGAGCAACGGGGGGCAGGCATCAGACCTCCATTGACACGCCATGTGCTTTGGAACATAAAGTTCTTCATCGTCATTCAAACAGGAAGGAGATCGGCGATGAAAACCAAGTGGGTGGCCCTGACGGCCTTTTCGATGGTTCTGGTCGGAGCCGGAACAGCCCAGGCCGGCGATGTGACCGTGACCCTCACCGGCGTTGAGGCGCGCGGCGGCCAGCTTCTGGTCGCGCTTCAGACGCGCGACCAGTACCGCCAGCAGGCCGGCTTCGGCGAAATCATCGCCAATCCGGCCGCCGGCACGATGACCCTGACGTTCCGCGACGTCCCGGCCGGAGACTATGCCCTGTCGGTGATGCATGACGAGAACGGCGACTATCAGATGCAGGCGGCCCCGAACGGCATCCCGCTGGAAGGCTGGGCCGCCAGTCGCGGCGCCGAGCTTCGCTCGGAACCCACCTTCGACATGGTCCGGGTGTCCGTGCCGGCCGCCGGGGCAAGCCTGACCGAGCCGATGTTCTACTGGGACGGACGAATCCCCGGCCAGTAGGCGTCAGCGGGCCTTCAGCCGGTTGATCAGGGCGGCGGTGGACGGGTCGTGCGATCCGCTGCCGCCGCCGTTCATTTCGGCGTCGATGGTTCTGGCCAGGACCTTGCCCAGCTCGACGCCCCACTGGTCAAAACTGTTCAGCCCCCAGAGCACACCTTCGACGAAGGTCTTGTGTTCGTACAGGGCGATCAGCGCCCCCAGGCTCTCGGGCGTCAGGGATTCCAGCACGATCATCGACGAGGGCCGGTTGCCGGGAAAGGTCTTCTGCGGAGCCAGGACGTCGGCCTCGGCCTCCGAAATGCCCGATGCTGAGAGGTCCGCGCGTACCTGGGATTCAGACCTGCCGACCATAAGGGCCTCGGCCTGGGCCAGGGCATTGGCATTCAGGGCGATCTGGGTGATTTCGCCCTCGGCATTTCGGGCCACCACGATGAAATCGACGGGGACCACCGCCGTCCCCTGGTGCAACAGCTGGAAATAGGCGTGCTGGGCATTGGTCCCAGGTTCGCCGAAGATGGCCGGACAGGTCGGCCCAGCCACCTTCCAGCCGTCCTTGCCGACGCACTTGCCGTTGGATTCCATTTCCAGCTGCTGGAGAAAGGCCGGCAGGAGCCTGAGCCGATGGGCATAGGGTACCACGGTCCGGGCCGATCGGCCTGCGGCGACGTTGAAGGCCTCGGCGGCAGCCAGCAGGACCGGGGCATTGCGGTCGAGCGGCGCTTGGCGGAAATGATCGTCCATGGCCCGCGCACCGGCCAGGAGACGCTCGAACGTCTGCCAGCCCAGTCCGATGGCCAGGCTGGTGCCGACCGCGGACCACAGCGAGAAACGCCCTCCGACCCAGTCTGCAAACCCCAAAACCTCGCCACAGCCGAAGGCGCGGGCCCGTTCGGGCGCGGCCGACACGCCGACCAGATGCGCCGCCAAACCCGCCTCGCCGACCGCTTTGCGCAACCAGGTGCGGGCCTGTTCGGCATTCGCCAGCGTCTCAAGGGTCGTGAAGGTCTTGGAGACCACGATGACCAGGGTGCGGGATGGGTCCAGCCCGTCGAGGGCTTCGGCCAGGTCCGATCCGTCGATATTGGCGACGAACCTCAGGTCAATGACCGGCTGGAGCGGCCTGAGCGCCGTCCAGATCATGCGGGGCCCCAGGTCCGAGCCGCCGATGCCGATGTGGACCACCGTCGTGATTACGCCACCATCAGACGCGGTTCGACGCCCGTTGCGCAGATCGTCCACCAGGCGGCGCATGGCGGTGCGGACTGATGTGACGTCTGCCGAGACCGACTTGCCGAGGGCCCGAAAATCAGCCCCGTCCTGGGCACGTAGGGCCATGTGCAGGACGGCGCGGCCCTCGGAGGCGTTGATGGCATGACCGGCGGCCATCCGGTCCCGTTCCGCCTCCACGCCGGCGGCGCGGGCCAGATCCAGCGCGGCATCGAGCCCCTCCAGGCTCCAGCTCTGTTTGGACAGGTCCAGATACAGACCCGCCGCCTCAAGCGTCAGCCGGTCCAGCCGTGCCGGTTCGTCCAAGAACCGTTGCAGGATCGACCCCGTGGCATCGCGCTCGGCGAAGCGGGTCAAACGGTCGCGGGCGGCGTCCAGGCTCATGGAATCAAGGTCTCATTAACCGTTTCAGGCGCAGGTGTGGATCGACCTCCTAGCGCAAGGAGAGGCTCATGTCCTGTGGTCTTGCCGTCGCCGCCGTCCTTCTGATGAGCGACCCTTCCATCGCCGTCCAGCCCGTCGCTCCGCCCAACGCCCTGGCGCAGGAACCGATGTACGCCGACATCATCTCGCGATCCGAGGCCTTGAAGACGGTCGTCGAGGCCTGGATCACGTCAGGTGCCGCCCAGGATGCGGGATTTGCGCAGCGGCCGGACTTCGTGGCCTTCCGTCAGGCGGCCACCGAACTGTCCGAACGAGACATGGCCGGACACCTGGATCTGCGCGAACGCGGCACCGATGGTGACCTTCGCTGCATTCTGCGCGGTCTGTCCGAAGACCTGCCCCGACGTGTTCAGGATGTCGCCGCTGCGACCACACCGAACACGCGCAGCGATGCCCTGGCCGAGCTCAGCTACCTGCTGAACGACAACATCGCGGTGATCGTGGCTCCGCCGGCGCCCCAGACGGGCGAGCCCCCGCACTAGGGATCCGAGGCCCGCTCCAGGGCGGTGATCACAGTGCCCTCGGTAAGCAGCTGGGGCAGGGTTTCCGGTTCGCCGCCATCAGCCGGATAGACCAGATAGAGCGGAACGCCCGAGCGACCATGGCGGGCCAACTCCTGCGCGATCTCGGCGTCGCGGCGGGTCCAGTCGGCCACCAGATAGGCGGCCCCGGCACGATCCAGTGCCTCAGCCACACGTCGCGACGACAGGGCTGTGGCCTCATTGGTCTTGCAGCTCAGGCACCAGTCAGCGGTGAAATTGACCAATGCCGGACGCCCCTCGGCGCGCAGCGCGGCCAGGCGCGCCGCCGACCACGGCTCGGATGCCAGATGGGTCGTGGCATCGGGTGCCACACGCGGCATCATCGAGGCCCAGACCAGCCCGGCCGCGGCCGCTCCCAGAAGGATGATGATGGCGACCCGGCCCGGCGGCCGGCTCCAGCCCTCGGCCCGCGCAGTCTGACGGCGACCGAACACCCACAGGCCAACCATGAACAGGAGGGCCGATCCGGCCAGGATGACGGTCGGTACGGGCCCGGCTTGTCGCCAGAAGACCCACCCCAGCCACAGGGCCGCCGCGTACATCGGCACGGCCAGCACGACCTTTGTCCGGTTGAGCCAGGGTCCCGGTGCCGGCAAGGCTCTCAGGATCGCCGGCGAGGCACTGGCCAGCACATAGGGCAGGGCGAAGCCGAGGCCGAGGGCAGCAAAGATGACCAGGGCGGTGACGGGCGGCTGGGTCGCGGCAAATCCGAGGGCTGCGGCCATGAACGGGGCTGTACAGGGCGCGGCCACGGCGACGGCCAGGACGCCGGTCAGGGCAGACCGCGCGGAGGGCCCGAAGCGTGCCAGGGGGCCGTCGAGCCGTGCCCCGGCCCCGGCGGCCAGGGCCTGGGTGGACGCACCCGCCTGGAACACCCCCGACAGGTTCAATCCCGCCCCCAGCATGACGAGGCCCAGGCCGGCGACGACCGCAGGGGACTGGAGCTGAAAGCCCCAGCCGATCGCCGATCCGCCCGTGCGCAGAAACAGCATCAAGCCCGCCAGGCTCAGAAATGCCGCCATGACCCCGATCAGAAAGGCCAGACCATCGGCCCGAGCCCTGGCCGGACTGGCCATCGAAGCCGCCAGGGACGCCGCCTTCATGGACAGGACCGGAAAAACGCACGGCATGATGTTGAGGATCAGACCGCCGAGAAAGGCCCAGATCATCGCCTGAACCGGACTGATATCGGATGGGCCGGCTCCCAGGTCTCCGTCCAGGGGGGCTGGGGCGGCTGACCCCAGCCCATAGGACCCTTCCGGCGGTGGACCGGGCTCAAGCGACACCTGCCAGGTGCCGGACCGCGTGGTCAGAATGCCCGAAACCGGTCCAGTCAGGGGCACCAGGGACTGGGCCGCTGGGGCCGACAGGACCAGTCCGCGCGGCCCGCGCTCGACCCGCTGGACGGCCGCCTGATCGATCACGCCAGGCCGGTCCGGCAGGAAGTAGGCTTCGTCGGCCTCAAGACCCTCCAGCTCGTCGCCCGCGAAGGCAAAGCTGACGATGCCGGCCGCCGTCGAGACGAAACCGTCGAAGGAAGCGGGTTCCGGGGTCGCCGCCAGAGCCTGGTCGATCAGCGAGCCCCAGCGCGGCTCCAGTTCCGGCCGTCCGTACCGGATCGGGAGCTCGACACCCAGTTCAGCCGTTTCCGGGATGCACAGCGTGTCCGAACACACAAAAAAAGTTGCCGTCAGTCGAATGGGTACGGACGATCCAACCCGTGCGAAGCCCGGGACCGTGACAGCGACCGGCGTCATCACCCGGCGCTCATAGGCATAGCTGGAGAATCGATCCTGTCCGGCGACGGTCAGGATGCGCGACGGCACCGGCCAGATCGGCGTGCCGATTCCAATCCCCGGAGCGACGGTCCAGTCAAAATGTGTGGCCTGGCCGACGTCGCCCGGGTTGATCCAGTAGGTGTGCCAGTCCGGGTCAATGTCCTGGACGACGGCCAGATACACGGTCGAGCCGGGTGCCGCCCACTGGGTCTGGCGCACCAACTCGGCTTCAAGATGGCCGGTCCGTACCGGCTGGGCGTGCGCCGGTGCCAGGGCGGTAAAAAACAGGGCGACCAGAAGGGCCGTGAGGCGGGTCAGCATGGAGGAATGCAAAAGCCTATCCGGGGGCGCTCGACAAGCCGGTCTTTTGACGGTCAATAGGGTCGCAAATAAGGACGGAGGCTCCCATGACCCGAAATCGCCAGTGGATTCTGAAGAATCGGCCCATCGGAGACCTCAAGGACGGGGACCTGGAGCTGGTCGAATCCTCCGTTGCGGACATCGGTGACGGCGAGGTTCTGATTCGGACCGTCTATCTGTCGCTGGATCCGACCAACCGCACCTGGATGAACGATTCCGAGGGATATCTGCCGCCGGTTCAGCTGGGTTCGGTAATGCGCGGCCTGTCGCTGGGTGTGGTCGAGCAGTCGAGGTCCGACCGCTTTGCCGTCGGCGATGTGGTGACGACCGCCGCAGGGGGCTGGGCCGATTACGCGGCGGTGCCCGATGCCGCCGTCGGCAAGGTCCACCGGTTCCCAGGTCTGCCGCTGACGGCCAATATGTCTGTACTCGGGATGACCGGCATGACGGCCTATTTCGGCGTCGTCGATGTGCTTCAACCCCAGCCCGGCGAAACGATGGTGATTTCGGCGGCAGCCGGGGCGGTCGGTTCGATTGCCGGCCAGATCGCCAAGCAGAAAGGCGCGCGCGTCATCGGAATCGCCGGCGGTCCGGCCAAATGCGCCTGGCTGACGGATGAACTCGGTTTTGATGCCGCCATCGACTACAAGAACGAACGGGTCGGCGAGGCGCTGGACCGGATCGCCCCCGATGGCGTCGAGATGAGCTTCGAAAACGTCGGCGGCGATATCATGAACGCCACCTGGAACCGGATGAAGATCCATGGGCGGATCGCCGTCTGCGGCATGATTTCGGCCTATAATGCCACCAGTGCGCCGAAGCCGCCGAATCTGGCGCGCCTCATCACGCACCGCATGAAGGTCCAGGGTTTCCTGGTCATGGACTATCAGCCGCGCGTGCGAGAGATGATCGCAGAAATGGGGCCGTGGCTGGCCGACGGGCGGCTCAAATGGAAGGTCCATGTCGACGAGGGCCTGGAAGGCGCGGTATCGTCCCTGGCTCGCCTGTTCACAGGTGCCCATGACGGCAAGCTGCTGGTGCGAGTCTCGGAGGAGCCGTGAGCGACGAATTTCTCGTCCATTTCGATGACCTTGAGGTCGGCCAGGTCGTGAATCTCGGCACCTGTGCCGTCGATGCGGAGGCGGTCGCCGATTTCGCGCGCCGCTTCGCGCCGGGCTGGGACGCCTCGCAAGGGGCGCCGGATGCCCTGGTCTATGCCTACTGGTCCCGACTCGAGACGGACTCTGCCAAACGCTGGGCGCGGTCAAAGTCCCTGGCGGTGGATGCCCTCAGGTTTTCGCGCACGCCGCCCGCCGGAGAACTCCTGCGCGCCCGCATGACGGTCATGGGCAAGGACCCCGTCGGCGACGAACGGGGCGTCATCATCGCTCAGCAGGATCTGCTGGATGAGGCCGGGCGGCTGATATTTTCATGCCTGACCCGCGCGGTATTCCTCCGGCGCTGAAAGAAAAACCCCGGCGGATCGGATCCGCCGGGGTCTGTTCTGTCAGCTAGAACGCCGGGATCTAGGCGTTGGCAGCGGTCTGCATCCGCTGATTGCGGTCCATGGCCAGGGCGATCAGACGATCCCAGCCCAGCAGCGAGTTCATGTGAGCATAGATCTGGCCCAGGGCGCCGTTGTCGCGCAGTTCGGTCAGCTTCTCGGTGCTCAGTTTGGCCAGCTTCTCTTCGGACACGGCCCAGTAGTCCGCAATCTTCTGCGGTTGGCCGTTCGACCCGTCGGGATTGCGCGGCGTGAAGTTCGTCTCGCGCCGGTCAAGCAGGTCCAGCTCGGCGAGCAGGGCCATGAAATTGGCCGTGCGCTGGCGCTCGGTTTCGAAGTCGTTGCAGAACTGCATGGCCTGGTTGGTGTAGTCCGAAGGCTTGCCGTCCTCGAAGAAGGGAATATCGAAATCCTCGGTGACGAAGGGGGCACCGCGGTCGACACACAGGATGAGGCGATCGGACCCCTGTTCATTGGCATAGACGAACGGATAGCGGCGCACGAAGGCCGGCACATAGGCGTCGGGGCGGAAATCACCCACGGCGTCGACATAGAGGTTCTCGCCCTGGCGCAGGCCCATGACCATCAGCGGGGACTTCTCCTCGTCCCCGAGGAAGATGATCGGATAGGACAGGGACCCCGGTGCAAACTCGGTCACCGTGGCCGGCACGACATGGGAGCCGGCGACGAAGGCATAGGGGTGGTCGACGCGCTTGACGCCGAGTTTTCCGTGATGCTCGGGCGTGAGCGGCTCGGGATTGCTGTAGAAGATGACATTGCCCGACATCTGGGCGGCGAGCGGCGACTGTTCCATGAAGCTGGTTATCCGGCGGATTGAAATGGGTGCGGGCTTCTAGCCCAGACCCGGCGTGTGAGCAAACCGAGCGCGCCTGCGGCGCGAACCTCAGTATCTGTAGATGGCCCCGACGCGCAGGTTGCGGCCCGGTGACGGTGCCAGATCCTTGAGAAAAGAGGCGTGTTCGCGGATCTCCGCATCATTCAGATTGCGGCCCTCCGCATAGAGCATCAGGCCGCGCTCGGGGTCCGGTGCCCAGGCCAGAAAGACGTTCAGGGTCCGGTAGCCGTCGCTTGGCAGCTCGAAGGCCGCAATCCGGTCCTGGGCCCCGACCTCTCGCAGCTCCAGACGCCCGCTCCAGTTTTCAAGCTGGAGGATGGCGCGCGCGCTCGCCGACCACGGCGGAATGCGGGCGGGGGGGCCCAGATCCGTGTCCCCACGAACCTGGTCACCCGTCGCCTCGAGACTGAGACGCCGGCGCTCACCCTCGTCCCAGATCCGCCAGGACGCCTCGACCTCGAATCCGGTGAAGCGGGCGTCGGTCTGGACATAGGCGAAGACCGCCAACCCATCTTGCCGATCGCCGGTCGGGGCGAGGTCGATGAAGCCGTCGTATCGGGCATGATACAGATGCAGATCCGCCGAGATCGGGCCGCGATCGATGTGCAGGGTGCCCTCGATGGAGGTGACCCGCTCGGACCCAAGGTCCCGGTCGCCGATCTCATAGGCGCGCGTCGCCGCGTGGGGCCCGTCGGCGAACAGTTCGGCCTCGGTCGGTCCTCGCCCGCTGCTGGCCAGGTTCAGGCCGAAGAACCAGTTGAGATTCGGCCGGTAGAAGAACCCCAGGGACGCCGAAACATTCTCGAAACTGCGCTCGGCGACCAGGCTGTCGAGATGGCGGTGGTCGAATCGCAGACCGCCCTCGACACCGAACCGGCCCCGGTCCAGCCGCTGAAGAATGAAGGCCCCGGCCTCGCTGATGCGCGTCCGGGGTACATAGGCCTCGGCTCCGACGGCGTCGAAGTCGCGCCGAAGCAGTTGGCCGCCGACAGCCCCCTGCCACCCGTCGACATTGGCCTGCACCAGCTCGACGCGGCCTTCCCAGCCCTCCGACAGGAACTGGGTTCCGACCCGTTCGCCCTCAAATTCGGTGTGCGTGTAATCGGCGTAGCCCCCCGAAGCCCGGACCCGTTCGAACGGCCCGAGATCCAGGCCCCACTCGCCGCGCATATCGAGGCGAGTCTGCTCCAGGCCGATGGAGACCTCAGCCTCGTCGTCGGCCTCATGCTCATGGCTGGGGACGCCGTAGTCGGACTCGGTACGACGAACCGAGACGCCGACAAAACCGTTCGTTCCGATCCAGCTCAGGCCCCCGCCATAGACGCTGACATTGGAGAAGCTGTTCTCAAGATCACCGCCCTGCAGAGAGGACGGTGCCTCGCCTTCGGCGTGCATCAGGCGTCGGGATTCGGCGGGCCTCGGGATGGCGTAGTCTGCGGCCTCCCGGCGCTGGCCTTCCAGGCTGACCACGAAGGGCCCTGTTACGGCGGACAGGCCGGCCGAGGCGGCCCAGCCGCCATCGACGCTGGTGACCTGGCCGGCCAGGCGACCTGTCAGACCGCCTTCGGGAACCACCGAGACGATTCGGTCGTCGATCACGTTCACGACGCCACCGATCGCGGTGCCGCCATAGGCCAGGGTAGAAGGGCCCCGCAGGACCTCGATCCGGCTGGCGTCAGCCGGGTCTGCGGCCACCTGGTGGTCCGGCGACAGACCCGAGGCGTCGATCAGGCCAATCCCGTTTGACAGAACCAGAACGCGGGGTCCCGACAGGCCGCGGATTACCGGGCGGCTGGCCCCGGCGGCAAAGGCCGTCGTACGAACGCCCGGCAAGCCGTTCAATACATCCCCAAGGGTTGCGGGCGGTGCCGTGGCCAGCGCGGCCTCGTCCAGAACCTCGATCGCCAGGGTGGTGGCACGCCGGGTCACGCCATAGGGCGCGCCGGTGACGATGATGTCGTCGAGATGGTCCGCGGCCTCGGCGGGCGGCCCGTCCTGGGCCTCGGCGGTCGACGACAGGGCCATCCAGCCGATGACGGAAACAAGAATGACATTGCGCATGGTCGGACGCCTAGACCCTGAAGAGTGAACATCGGGGTGTTATGAGATAACATCACACGCGGTCAAGCCTTGCCATCGCCGCTGGTCGGTCCTAGCTCCAGAACATGGGATCGGAATGTGGTCACGATCATCACCTCAGCGGCGGCCTGGCCGAGCCGGAGCTGGCGCGTGCCCTCGAGCGGACCCAGGCGGTGCTGGCCGAGCGTGGCGAACGGCTGACGACTTCCCGCCGGCGCGTTCTGGAGCTGCTGCTGGAAGCCGGCCGTCCAATCAAGGCCTATGATCTGATTGCTGATTTCGGCGGCGATGGTCGGGCCGCCAAGCCCCCGACGGTCTATCGTGCCCTGGATTTCCTTGAGCGCACCGGCCTTGTGCATCGCATCGCCTCGATCTCGGCCTATGTCGCCTGTTCGCACGGCGACGCTGATCACGCGGCAGCATTCCTGATCTGCGACTGCTGTGGAGAGACTCGTGAACTCGCCCCGCCGCAGATGGGGTCCCTGCTGAATTCGGCGGCCCATGAGGGGTACCGTATCGGCCGGATAGCCCTGGAGGCCCATGGCCTTTGCCGGGACTGCCAGGCCCCGGCCGCCAACGCTTGATTAAGGCCTTGGCGGCAGAGTGAGTCCTTGAACCACGGATGGTGACCGGGTGGCGGCCTCGCTGATCAAATTGATCGACGCTTCAGCGCTGAACGCTGCGCTGGAGGCGCACCGTCGCTATCTCCGGCGCGAACCCGGAGGCCGGCGGGCCAGCCTGGCCTATCACGACCTCAGCAACTGCCATCTCGAAGGCCTCGACCTCAGCGAAGCCGATCTGACCGGAGCGATCCTGCGGGGCGCGACGGCCCGCCAGACCCGGTTCAACCAGGCCATCCTCTACGGCGTCGATCTGCGCGACGCCGACCTGCGGCGCGCCAGTCTGGAGCGAGCAGATATGCGCGGGGCCTGCCTGCGCGGTGCCAATCTGGCCCAGGCCCGCATGGTCGGCTGCGACCTGCGAGAAGGTCGCGCGGCCCTGCAGGATCGCAAGGACGGCTACCGCCTCATCACCCACGAAAAGCGTGCCGGCGACCTGGATCACGCCATTCTGACCGGAGCCGATCTGTCGGGCGCGCATCTCAGTGAAATGGGTGGCGTGGCCGCCGACTTCCGGGACGCCGTGCTCGTCGGGGCCAGCCTTACGGGCGCGCGGATGCGTAGCGCCCGACTGGACGGGGCCGATCTGTCGAACTGCGACCTGGCCGGAGCCGATTTTACGGGAGCCAGCCTGCGCGGGGCCATTGTCGTCGGCGCGAATCTGGCCGCCGCCTCAACGCGCGGTGCCGACCTCGAAGGGCTTCTCAAGGCCCCGCCGCCCATCGTCTATATTGATGACCGGCCCCTGGACGCCCTCATTCGCGATCACCAGCTGTGGTGCGAGACCGGAGGGCTTGAAGGCGCGTTCTTCAGCGGGGCCGAAGTGGACTTCCGGTCCCTGAAGACGTTGCGCGGCGTCAGCCTAACCGCCCTGACCGCCCAAGGGGCCATCTTCTACGGCATGGACATGACCGGAGCCGAGCTTCAGGGGGCCGATCTCACCGGGGCGGATCTGCGGGCAGTCTGCCTGCGCGGTGCCGATCTGAGGGGGGCCAAGTTTCGGGACGCGCGCCTGACGCGGGCTGATCTTTCCCAGGCCAAATTGGGACCGCTGGACGTGGGCCAGGGCCGCCTGGTCCGATCCGACCTGAGCCGCGCCTGCCTGCGTCAGGCCGATCTGTCCGAGGCCGATCTGACCCGCGCCCGGCTGATCGAAGCCGATTTCGAAGGGGTCAAGATCGCGGGCGCGAACCTGGACCTGGCCGAGTACGATCCCCTGGCCCTGGACGCCGCCTAGAGCCAGCCGACCCCGATCGCCGTCAGGCCGAGCACGCCGACGCCGATCCGCCACCATGCGAAGGGCGCGAAGCCGTGCTTCGACACGAAGTCCAGCATGGTGCGAACCACGAACAGCCCGCTGAGGAACGATACGACAAAGGCGATGGCGATCGTCCCCATGAAATCGGCGCTGAGCATTTCACGGCTCTCCCAGAAATCCAGGGCGAAGGCTCCAACCATGGTCGGGATCGCCAGAAAGAACGAGAACTCGGCTGCAGATCGCTTGTCGGCTCCGGCTAGGAGGCCACCGACGATGGTCGCCCCCGACCTCGACATCCCCGGAATGATCGACAGGCACTGAAACAGGCCGATCAGCCCGGCGGTACGAAACGAGAAACGCATGGCATCGTCCTCGCGCGGCGCCGGGGCCCGACGCTCGATGATCAACAGGGCGATGCCGCCCAGAATCAGAGTCACGAAAACAACCCGCACATCGAACAGTACGGTCTTGATGAAATCATGCAGCAACAGGCCCACGACCGCCGAGGGCAAGAAGGCAATCAGGACCGACAGGGCGAAGCGCCGCGCCGACGGATCCGGCGAGAACAGGCCCATCAGCACCTTCCAGAGGCGCTGAAAATAAAGGGCGACCACCGCCAGGATCGCTCCCAGCTGGATGAGCACGATCAGCGTATCCCACCTGGGGTCGCTCAGGCCCAGCATCTCCTTGGTGATCAGCAGATGTCCGGTCGACGAGACGGGAATAAACTCGGTGAGGCCCTCGACGAGACCCAGGATTACGGCGTTGAGCCAGTCGGGCATTTGGAGATCTTTCCAGTCGAATCAGGCGGGGTTAGGCCCGACCCCGACATAGCGCAGCGTTGGTTGGAAGTGCGAGCTTGAGCCCGTCTGTTCCATGGCATGGGCCAGCCATCCGACGCAGCGGCCGACCGCCATGAGGGCGAAGGCTGCGTCCCGCGGCAGATCGAGATTGCGGGTCGCCAGGCAGAGGGCCAGGGCGAGGCTGGGGGAGCGACCCGTCATGGCCTCTCCGACATGGGCGATGTCGGCGAGCGGTTCAGACAGGCGCGCCGCTTCGATCAGGGTGCGGGCGCGGGGATCGCCGCCGGGATGGGGCCCATGCTCAAAGCCGGGCAGGGACAGGCCTTCCGACAGTCGGACCCGACAGGCGGAGCGCGCATCGGTCCTGCGGGCCTCAATCACGAAGCTGTTGACCTGGGCTAGGCGCCCACCGAGGTCGGGACCGGAAAACGCGGCCAGACCGGCCAGCGTCGCGGCCGAAAGGGAGGCACCGGCGTCGGCGGTCACCCGGGCCGCCAGCACTGCGGCGTCGGCCTGATGGTCAATCGACAGGATCATGGCCTGGCGCAGGATCGGCGACGACACCTCCGTCAGCTTCCAGGCCCGGGCGAGGCGTTGATGGATGTGCAGACGCGGTCCTGGTCCGGCAATGGCATCGACGACCTCATTCAGAATCGAGGCCGCTTCGCGCCTCAGCGAAACCGGCGAGCGGCCGGCGGTCGGACCGTCCTCGTCGGCCCGCCGCGCCAGACAGGCGAAGGCGCGGCTGCGCGGGGTACCGGGAAAGATGACATCGACGCGTGGGCGCTGGTCGGCGAAAGGATCGTCACTCGTGCCGCCCCAGACCAGCCGCGCGACCTGCTCCAGCGTGGGTGTCTCAGACAGGGCCACGGCGTCCTGACCGCGAAAGCGGACGCCGTCCTCCCGGACCTCGGTTAGGCCAGATGTCAGGACGACACCCGGCGAGCGCTCGACCGGGGGGCGAGCGACCCGCGGCGAGGTATGGTCCTTCAACCGCAGCAGGTCTGCGATCGAATACAGGCTGCGGCGCGGGTGCTCCGGGTCGGGCCGAGCCTCGAGAAGCCCCCGGCTGACATAGGCGTACAGGGTTTGGCTCTTGACCCCTATCAGGGCTTCGGCCTCTGCCCGCCCAATCCATTTCTCACGATCAGTGCTCATGGACCGATATTCATTGATCAATGTTGACGAACTGACAAGTGGTCGGAGACGGCAAACCCGGTTGCCTCCGCCGTCGCAGAGCGCCACAACACCGCGATGACCTCTGCCATGCCCTCTCATCCTGCCGATCCGGAGGCCGGTGCCCGCGCTGTGCGCCTGGCGACCTGGCTGTCGATCGGGACGGCGGTCACCCTCGTTCTGCTGAAGATGTTCGGCTGGGCGGCCTCTGGATCCGTAGCCCTGCTGGCCTCGCTGCTGGACTCGGGCCTGGATCTCGTCGCGTCCCTGGCGGTGTTCTTCGCCGTGCGATGGGCCGCCCGTCCGCCCGATTGGGATCATCGCCATGGGCATGGCAAGGCCGAGGCCTTTGCAGGCCTGCTTCAGGCGGGCCTGGTGCTGGGTTCCGGCCTGTTCGTCGCCTGGGAGGCGGTCCGCCGGATTCTCTCGCCCCAGCCCGTCGCCAACGGGGCTTGGGCGGTGGCCATCATGGCCATCTCGATCCTTGTGACGCTGGGGCTGGTCTGGTTCCAGACCCGGGCCATCGCCCGCAGCGGCTCTGTCGCCATAAAGGGTGACAGGGCCCACTACACCGTGGACCTGGTGTCGAACCTTGTCGCCCTGATCGGGGTCGGCTCGGCGACCTATCTGACCGCCGCTCCGCTGGATGCGGTCGCCGGCTTGATCGTGGCGGTATGGTTGCTGTGGGGGGCCTCCTCGGTGCTGCGCGAGTCGGCGGATCAACTTCTAGACCGCGAACTGCCACAGGAAACCCAGGCTGCCATTACGGCCGCCGTCCTGGCGGATTCCCGCATCGGCGGCGTGCATCGGCTGCGGACCCGTGTGTCCGGCTCCGTGCCGATGATCCAGATGCACGTCGATCTGGACCCCGATCTCACCCTGGCTGAAGCGCATGACCTGCTTGAACTGGCAGAGGCCCGCGTCCGCGATACGCTGCCTGGAGCCGACATCCTGATCCACCCTGACCCGCGCCGGGTCGGAGCCGATCCCGTAACAGAGTGAACGCGCTCTTAAGGGTTGAGGTGTAAGGCGCGATTCAGACCATGTCCCAGTCCCTGCTGTTGCACCATTTCCCGCTCGATCCCGCGTCGCGCCAGGCTCGTCTGGCCCTGGGGGAGAAGAAGCTGGCCTTTGAAGAGCGCCCGGTCCGCTACTGGGAGTTCGATGAGCTGTTCCACGCCCTGTCCCCGACGGGGCGCACGCCGGTGCTGGAGATCGGCAAGGGCGAGGCGCGGGTCGTGGCCTGTGAACTGCTCGCGGTGCTGGACTGGATCGAAACCCAGCCGGGCAAGCCTGCCCTGCTGCCGAACGACCCAGCCGAGCGGGCCGAAGCCCTGCGTCTTCGGACCTGGTTCGATCGCAAGTTCGAGGTCGAGGTCGATGCGCCGATCCTTTACGAACGGATGGAGAAGCGTCTTCAGCGCCTCGGTCCGCCCGAGGCCGAGCCACTCCGCCAGGGCCGGGCCGCCCTGAAGGACAATCTCGCCTATCTGGAAGAGTTGCTGGGCCGGCGCGACTGGCTGGCCGGTCGGACCCTCAGTCAGGCGGATCTGGCGGCGGCAGCCCATCTGTCGGTTCTGGACTATTTCGGCGAGATCGCCTGGCGGTCGTTCCCGCATCTGAAGACCTGGTATATGCGGCTCAAGAGCCGACCGAGCTTCCGGCCGCTCCTGGCCGACCGGTTGCCCGGCATGGTGCCGGTCGAACACTATACGGACCTGGATTTCTGAGCGCCGCCACTCGGCCTATAAGGCGTCTGTGACCGCTGCCCGCCCGCCCGCTTCCCGCGCCGACCCTCGCCAGGCCCTGCGTCAGCGCGCGCGCGACCAGGGTTTTGATGTCTGTCGCTTTGCCGACGTCACCGAGCAATGGCCGGCTGGCGCGCGTCTTGAAGCCTTTGTCGAAGCCGGTCGGCATGGCTCCATGGGCTGGATGGACACGACGCTGGAGCGTCGCCGCCACCCGACGGCCATGTGGGCCGAGGCCAAGAGCGCCGTGGTGCTGGGTATGAATTACGGCCCGGGCACCGACCCGCGTGCCTTGCAGGGACAGCCGGATCGTGCGGCCATCTCCTGCTACGCCCAGGGCGACGACTACCATGAACTCATCAAGGGCCGCTTGAAGGACCTGGCGGGAATTCTGGCGCGTGAAACCGGCCAGGAGGTCAAGGTCTTCGTCGACACCGCGCCCTTGATGGAAAAGCCGCTGGCCGAGCGGGCCGGGGTCGGCTGGCAGGGCAAGCACACCAATCTGGTTTCGCGTGAGCTGGGGTCTTGGTTGTTCCTGGGCGTCATCCTCTCGGCCGCCAAGATCGAGCCGGACCCTCCCGAGACCGATCATTGTGGCTCGTGCCGGGCCTGTCTGGACGTCTGCCCGACCGGGGCCTTCCCCGCCCCCTATCAGCTCGATGCCCGCCGCTGCCTGTCCTACCTCAGCATCGAGCACGCCGGGCCGTGGCCCGACGACCTCAGGCGCGCCATGGGCAATCGCATCTATGGTTGCGACGACTGCCTGGCCGCCTGTCCGTGGAACAAGTTCGCTGAAAACGCCACCGAAATCCGGCTACAGGCGCGCGATGAGCTGAAGGCCCCGCCGCTGGCCGATCTGGCCGGGCTCGACGACGCTGCCTTTCGCACCCTGTTCCGCAAGAGCGCGGTCAAGCGCATCGGCCGGGACCGGTTCCTGCGCAACGTCCTGTACGCCATCGGCAACTCGGGCGATCCGGCCTTGCGACCGGCGGCCGAGGCGCGGCTGGACGACGCCGACCCGGTCGTGCGCGATGCGGCCCGCTGGGCCCTGGACCGGCTGGAGGCTTCGACATGAGCGATCCGGCCGTCAGCGTCATCATCGTCGCCTATCAGAGCAAGCCGGTCCTGACCCGCTGTCTGGCCCAGCTCAAGGCCCAGACCTTTACCGACTTCGAGATCATCCTGGCCGACAACGGCTCGCTGGACGGCGCGGCCAGGGCGGCGGCCAAGGCCGATCCGTCACTGGTGTTTCTCGAAAACGGCCAGAACCTGGGCTTCGCCGAGGCCAACAATCGCGCGGCCCGCGCCGCAAAGGGGCGATGGCTGGCCCTGCTCAACCCGGACGCCTTCGCCGAGCCGGACTGGCTGGAGCGGCTGATGGCGGCGACGGAAGGCCATCCCGACACCGCCGCCTTCACCAGTTTGCAGGTCGCGGCCGATGACCCGACCCTGCTCGACGGGGCCGGCGACGCCATGACCCTGATCGGCCTGCCCTATCGCATGGGCTATCGCCGCCCGCGTCCGGCCAGCCTCCCGGCCGGGGAGGTGTTCAGTCCTTGCGGCGCGGCCATGCTGGTGCGGCGCGACGTCTTTGTCGGCATGGGCGGCTTTGAGCCGCGCTTCTTCGCCTATTGCGAGGACATGGACTTCGGCTATCGCCTGCGCTTGGCGGGCGGGCGCACGCGACTGGTTCCCGATGCCGTCGTCGCCCACGTCGGCTCCTCGACCCTGGGCGCGCGCTCGGATTTCGCCCTGTTCCACGGCTTTCGCAATCGGCTGTGGTGCTTTGCGCGGAACACGCCGACCATATTGTTGCCCGTGGCCCTGCCCTTGCACCTGATGGCGACGGCGGCCCTGTTCGCGGGCTGTGTGGTCAAGGGCGAGGCCGGCCCGGCCTGGCGCGGCCTGATCGCGGGCCTAGGCGGCCTCTTGCGGATGCGCCGCGAGCGCGACGGCCGGCGCGGAAACGTCCGAGACGTCGCCGCCGCCATGACCTTCGACCCGATCAAGGCCGCGCGGCGGGGTCTGGATGTCAGAACGCCCTGACAGGCCTAGCCCTGGGCGGCTCCCGTCGGAGCGCCGCCCGGAACCGAAGCGACGTTCAACAGCTCGATGCGGAAGACCAGCACGCTGTTGGGCGGGATGGGGCCTGAGCCGTTCTCGCCATAGCCCTGCGCCGGCGGCACCCACAGGGTCCACTCATCGCCGACGCGCATATGCGGAATGGCCTCCTGCCAGGCCGGGATCAGCTGGTCCAGGTTCATCGAGGCGGGCTGACCGCGTTGGTAGCTGGAATCGAAGACGGTGCCGTCGGTCAGGGCCCCTTCATAGTTGACCATGACCAGATCATTGGAATCGGGCTGGGCACCGTCGGGAGAGCCGGCGCGCACGACGCGGTACTGGACACCGGAGGGCAGGGTCTCGACGCCCTCCTGACGGCCATTCTGGTCCATGAAGAAGGCGGCGGCCTCGGCGCTCTGGTCCTGAGTGGCCTCGGAGCAGGCCCCCAGAGCCAGAAGGGCTGCAAAGCCGATCAGCGCCTTACGGCTGTTTGAGGACATAGCCCTTTTTCTCCAATGCCTTGCCGATCTCTTCGGCGTGTTCGTCGTCGCGGGTTTCGACCTGGATGTCGTACTCCGCACCCTTGACGGGAATGTCGAGAGCCAGTCGGTTGTGGTGGATATCGATGATGTTGCCGCCCATCTTGCCGATGACCGTCGTCATGCCGGCCATCATGCCGGGGCGGTCGTCGCCGACGATGCGGAAGGTGACCAGCCGGTGCTCGCGCACCATTTCGCGGTTCAGGATCATGGCCAGGATGCGCGGGTCAATGTTGCCGCCGCAAACCACCAGTCCGACCTTCAGGCCCTTGAACCGCTCGGGATAGCGCAACAGGGCTGCCAGGCCGCCGGCCCCGGCCCCCTCGACCACGGTCTTTTCGACGTTGGCGTACAGGGCCACGGCCTGTTCGAAGTCGGCCTCGTCGACCACCAGGACGTCCTCGATCAGGGGGTTGACCAGGGCAAACGGGATTTCGCCCACCGCCTTGATGGCGATACCTTCCGCAACCGTCTGACCGCTGCATTTCGGGGGCTCGCCCGCCCGCCGCGCCGTGAAGGACGGATACATGGCGGCCTCGACGCCGAAGACGCGGATGTCGGGCTTGAGCGCCCTGGCGGCGATGGCCGAGCCGGCGATCAGGCCACCGCCGCCGATCGGGATCACCAGGGCGTCGAGGTCCGGCACGTCCTGGAGGAACTCCAGCCCGCAGGTACCCTGACCGGTGACGATGCCCTCGTCATCGAAGGCCGAGACGAAGATGTAGTCGTGCTCGGCCTGCAATTTGCGGGCGTGGTTGGTGGCCTCGGTGAAGTCAGATCCCTTGATCACGACCTTGCCACCATAGCGTTCGGTCTTCTCGATCTTCACGAAGGGGGTGCCTTCGGGCATGACGATGGTGACCGGAATGCCCAGGCGGCTGCCGTGATAGGCCAGGGCCGAGGCATGATTCCCGGCCGAGGCGGCCACGACGCCTCGCTTGCGCTCGTCCGCCGTCATCTGCGACAGCCGGTTACAGGCACCGCGTTCCTTGAAGGACGAGGTGTAGTGAAGATTCTCGAACTTCAACCAGACCTCCGCGCCCGTCAGCTCGGAGAGTTTGCGTGAATACCGGGTCGGGGTACGGTCGACGTGCCCGACAATGCGCTGGGCCGCAGCCTGGATATCGGCGAAGGTGACACTCATGGGCGCGGAAACTAGAGCCGGTCGCGGTCGCTTACAACGTCTGGCATCGGCCCCTTGCTTTCGTCTGCAACCAAGTGAAGGTGCGGACGTTGTAACTAGCCCGCACCTCTGTCCAAGCCGGAACCTGCCATGCTTCAGCTTCGCCCCCTCGCTACTGCCTCCGCCCTCGCGGTCACGGCCGTCCTGTCGGCCTGTGCGACCGGCCCTGAGCCTGTGTCGAGCGTCGCTGTCTTTGATGCGGCGGCCTTTTCCTGGTCGACGGTGCCGGGTAATGCCTCGGTGTCGGGCCGGATCGCCTATGCCGGCGGCGGACGCAGCTGGACGTGCGCCGGATCGGTCGGCTTGACGCCTGAGACGCCCTGGACGCGTCAGCGGTTCCAGACCCTGTACGGCTCCACGGAACGGGCGGCGATCCCCGCGGCGATCGTGCGGGCCCGGTCGGTGACGGAGGCGTCGGCCGACTATCAGGGCTTTGTGCGTTCGGAGACGTGCGACGGCGGGGGCCGGTTCCGCTTTGCCGGCCTGCCGGCCGGGTCCTGGTTCCTGATTGCGCCGGTCACCAGCCAGGGATCTGAGCCGGTCGTGCTGATGCGCCGTGTGACGACGCGCGGCGGCCAGATGACCGATGTGACGCTGGACTAGGGCTTCAGGCGCGTTCGGGTCCGCGCAGCACGAACTGACGACCGAGATACTCGACCGGGTTCAGGCGAGCACCGCGACGCCGCACCTCGAAGTGCAGGTGCGGACCTGTGGAATAGCCGGTCGAGCCGACGCGGCCGATCGGTTGACCGGTATCGACCTCAGCTCCCGAAGCGATGCCACCGGCAATGGCGCTGAGGTGACCGTAGAAGGTCGTCAGGCCGTTGGGGTGACGGATCTCGATGAAGTTGCCATAGCCACCGGCGTCATAGCCGGTGCGGACCACGACGCCCTGGGCCGAGGCCAGGACCGGCGCGCCGGTGGGGGCGGAAATATCCACGCCCTGGTGCATCCGGGGGTGGGCTTCCCCCACCAGATGGCGCACGCCGAAGTTCGAATTGATCTGGCGGCCTTCAATCGGGCGCTCAAAGGTCATCACCCGGACCATGGGCGTCGGACGCGCCACGACCGGCGGTGCGACGGGCTGGGCATTTTCAGCCACGGCGTCCAGTTCGACGGCGCTCAGCGCCCGGGGCGCGGCGGCCATGCCGAGGGCGGCGACCATGGCGAGGGTGGAGAGCTGGCCGAAACGGTACAGCAGGGAGCGAGCGGCAGAGATCATGGGGGAGGTCGGTCTGGCTACGGTGTCGTCGCTTCGGCCGGGGATGGGACGAAACGATGGCCGGGGAAAGGCCGAAAAACAGTCGGCCCCGGGACTACCGGGGCCGGAGGCGGGCGGCTGTTAACCCATCGTTAGGATGGAATCAACCCGCAGGGGATTTTTGGGTCAGGGCTGGAAGGCCGGGGTCAGGGTGCGGAACGGGCCGAAGGCCACCGGTGCGCTGGCAAAGAAGGCCGGGGCGTCCCAGGAGCCGTCGGCTTCCGGGGCGACGTCCTGAAGGGCGAAGGACTGACCCAGAAAGTTCTCGGGGTTGATCTGCTGGCCGTCGCGGCGAATCTCGAAATGCAGATGGGCCCCGGTCGAGCGGCCGGTTGATCCAACCAGACCGATGGTGTCGCCGGCGGCGACCACATCGCCTTGCGACGCGCCAATGCGGCTCATGTGTGCGTAGAAGGAGGTCACGCCGTTGGCGTGCTGGACCTCGACGAAGCGGCCGTAGGACGACGAGGTTCCGGTACGCAGGACGCGGCCATCCGCCGCAGCCAGGATCGGCGTGCCGGACGGGGCGGCATAGTCCAGGCCCTCATGCATCCGGGCACGACGCTCGAACGACAGGCGACGCAGGCCAAACCGGGAATTTACTGAATAACCCTGGATCGGGGCAGCGAAGGCGATGGTGTGTACGGCGGGGACGGACGCCTCGACCGGCGCGGTGCTGACTTCAGAGGCCTGGGCAGGCGCGGCCATCACAACGGCCGCCGCGGCGAAACCGGAAAGGGACATCGCCTTGAAGTTATTCAGAAAAGAAGAGGACAAGCCCGCGCTCCGGCTGCTGTTTTGCGTCAGTCGAGTGGGGCGGAACGCTCTGGAACCGCTAGACAAGCCGGGGTCATCCCCGGCCTGGAGCTGTCTATGCCCGGCCTGAGCGGCTGACTGAACCTGACGGAATGTCGCACCCCGGGAACCATTTGTCGCATACGGCTTTGCGCCGGATGGGTCGGCTTGCCGTCAGGAACCGGCGCGGTGGGCCCTGTCGGCTTCGGACAGGGCATCGGCCATGGCCTGTTCGAGCCTTTCAGGCCCGATCACCCGCACGTTTTCACCCCAGGTGAACAAATGCCACGCCAGCTCTCGCATTCCGCTGGCCGAGAACCGCACGGTGACGGACCCATCGGCATTGTCGACCAGAGTCTGGGTCGGATGGAAGCGCCAGACGCGGGCCTCTGCGGCGGCGGCCGGCAAGACGATGAGTTCCACGTCTTCGACGGCATCCTGGTAGATGCCGAAAGACCGGTTTGCGAAGGCGGTCAGATCAAAGCCCTCGGGCGGGGCGGCGGGACGCGACAGGACCTGGATATCGGCCACGCCGTCCAGGCGGAAGGTCTTGGGCTGGTCCGAGCCGATCTCGGCGGCGACCAGATAGTTGGCGCGTCCAAACATCAGGCCGCACGGTGCGACCTCGCGCCGCTCTCCGGGCCTTGAACCCCGGTTATAGATGAAGCTGATGGCCACGCCGGCCATGATGGCGTGACGGATCGCCGCCAGGGTGGTTTCGTCCTCGAACGGACGGGGCCCGGCCTGGACGGCGATGGTTTCGGCCCGGACCAGAGCCTCGAGATCCGGTGCGATCCGGTTCAGGGCGGTCGAACGCATGGCGGCGCGGATTTTCAGCTCCAGCGTTTCCAGGGCGGTGGCGCGTCCCCCCTCGCCCTGGCGGCGCAGGGTTTCGGCCGCCTTGGTCAGCTCCAGCAGCTCGGTGGTGGTCGGGGCCTGCTGAAAGGCCGACAGGCCGTCACGGATGCGCCAGCGCTTGGTCGGCGGATCGGACACCTCCTCAGCCTGAGGAAACAGATACAGCACCGCATCGCGCAACCGTTCGGCGGTGCGACGACCGACCTCCAGGTCGCGCGCCATATCGTCCAGTGTCAGACCCTCGGCTGAGGCGGCCATGCGCCGCGCCAGATCCAGAACGATGGCCGCCTTGTCGTGTCTCATTGGGAACGTCCGATTTTGTCGTGCGTTTATTCTAGGTCTGTTCTCACGGAACGCCAAGGAGAGACATCAATGGCCCAATCGCTGCTTCGTTCACTGGTTTCGCGCGGTCGCCGGGCGGTGCGTCGGCTCGATGGCCTGGTGGTGACGCCCTGTGAAGGGCCGGATCGCGATCTGTGCGTGGTCTGGGACCCGATCGAGGAGCAGATCGTCGACGTCCTGCCGGCTTCCCGAGCCGGTCGCTACGGCGAGGAGGACGACCTGTGGGCTGAGGCGCGCGGCTGGGCCACGTCCGAGCCGGCCTATGCGGCGGCGGCCTGAACTCAGCAAGCCGGATAACGGGCGCGGGTGTCCGCGACGCTGGCTTCGGCGATCTGACGCAGGACATCCAGGTCCACATCGGCCAGTTTCTTGACGTACAGACACGCCACGCTGACCGAATGCTTGCCGAGCCGGGCCAGCAGCGCCTCCTGGCCCTTGAAGCCGACGATATAGAGCACCGTCTGGGCCTTGCGCGGCGAAAAGCCGGCGATGGGCCAGTCGCCGGTCGGGCCCGGGTAGCTGCCGAAGCCGATGATCGAGGGCCCCCACATCACCGGCTTTTCGCCCGTGACCTCTGCAAGCATCGCGCAGACCACCTCGGCGTCGGCCCGGCGCACGGGATTTTCAACGGCGGCGATGAAATCCTCGACCGAGGCGTCGGTCGGGCGGGTCTTGGGTTCGGAAGCCATGGCCTATGAAGGCCGAGAACGCCGCTTGAGCCAAGCTGAAACCGCATCGCGCGCGGGCATTTCGATGAAGCGGTAGGATAGGGCGGCCAGGCCGATGACGACGGCCAGGAACACCAGCATCAGCAGATCGTTTAGCCACACCGAACCCAGGTCGATGCGCCGGTCGTGCATCAGATCCAGCTTGCGCGCCGCAATCACCATCAGGGTGATGATGAACATATGGATCAGATAGACGCCGTAGGAGATGTCCCCCAGCTTGACCAGCGGCGCCCAGGTCAAGGCGCGGGCCACCCGGCCGCGATCCCCGGCCAGCACCCAGACCAGTGGCGCAAAGACCAGGCTGGCCAGCACCGTCCACGGTCCGACGGCGACCCAGATGAAGGCCAGGGCGATCAAAATCAGACCGGTCTCCTGCCAGCCGCGTCCGGTCGGGGGCCTGACCGTCCAGATCCGGTAAACCACCACGCCCAGGAAGAAGCCGTACAGCGCTCGTGCCCAGCCGGTGCGCCAGGTCGTGTTCATCCAGGCCGCCCAGGGCTCGGGCGGGGCATAAAGGATCAGGATCGCCAGCCCGATCGTGGCCATCAGCCCGGCCAGGATCAGGGACCACCGGCGCGCCCACAGGATCAGGCCTGCGAAAACGACGTAGCAGAGCATCTCGGCCGACACCGCCCAGGCCGGACCGTTCCAGGTCTGGCTGTCCTCGGTACCCAGAGCCTGGACCATCAGAAGATTGGTGAGGATGCCGCCCGGAGCGCGATCTCCGGTGAAGGGGGGCACGGCGTCGAAATGGGTCAGGGCGCGCACGACCTCAAGCGCGACAAAGGCCCCCAGCATGACGGCGTGCAGCGGCCACACCCGCGCCACGCGCTTGATGAGGAAATCGCGCCCCTGGACCGCGTCGTTGATCCTCTGACCATAGGAATGGGCGATGACAAAGCCCGACAGGACAAAGAAATAGTCCACCACCAGATAGCCGTGCATGACCAGCGGCAGGTCGCGCAGATGGCTGGCGACGGGCAGGTGAAACAGCACCACAAACAGGGCCAGCGCCCCGCGCAAGGCGTCCAGGGCGAGAAAGCGGGGCTGGGCGACGGTGTGGCTCATGGGTTCAGCATTAGCGCCGCCGGCGTCGCACGAACAGAGGCTCTGAAAAGCCGAGATCTATCGCCGGTCGCAGGAGATGAATTTGCCTGAATTCATGGGGGACATCCTGTTCCCGACGGGCCGTCATCCTCGCCCGGCCATTCGCGCCTAGACTGCTCGCCGGATCCTTCGCATCGACCGCCCGCTCTCCGGACGATCCGGACTGTATTTTTCACAGACCGCCCGGCACCGCCCTAGTCGCAACGCTCGATCGGCGTATAGCCGACCTCGATTTCCTGAATGCGGAACGGGGCCAGGGTTTCGCGGCCGGCAGCAGACCAGGCCTCGTCGCAGTTGAAGCGGCCGTCGATGACGTAGTCGTCGCCGTGCTCGGCTCGCATCCGGTCGCGCAGGTCGAAGGAGGCGTCGATGATGTCCCCGTCGACCAGCGGGGCCGAGGCGCGGATGCCGGGTGTCACGCGCGGGCCGGGACTTTCCAGATAGACCCACGGGTCCGCCGCATTGCCGCACAGATGCAGACAGTCGGCCCGGAAGGCCGGGTTGGTGCGGGCCTGGGCGAACTGGCCGAAGGTCATCTCCACCGTCTCGGGCAGGCCGTAGTGGGCCAGCACCGGCAGCACCAGGCTTGCGCAGGCGGCGCTCATCGGTACGGCATAGCCGGTGACGACTTCGTCCTCGGCCTGCATCCGCACCGTACAGTCGCCGATGTCATACTCACGCTCGCCCGCCACCACCGTTCGGGCCGGCCCGATCTGGGCCTCGATCCAGTTCACCTGCGCCCCCTCGGCGCGCAGCAGATCAAACGGCGCGGCCTCGGCCGTGTCTCCCGCCGGCGGCGGCGGGGCCGGTGCCTGGGCCGCATCGCCCCCCTCCCCCTGCGGCTGGCAAGCGGCGATCAGGGCGGCGGCGGAAACTACAAAGACCATGGCGGACAGGCGCATGAGCAACTCCAGAGATGTTCTCACAGCCTAACGGCTGAACGCCCAAGGCGTTCTCGGGCGGAGCCTAAAGCCCCTTCACAATCCCCTCGACCATCTTCTTCGCATCGGCGAACAGCATCATGGTGTTGTCGCGGAAGAACAGCTCGTTCTCGACGCCCGCATAGCCGGCCGCCATGCCGCGCTTGACGAACAGGACAGTGCCGGCCTTTTCCACGTCCAGGATCGGCATCCCGTAGATGGCGCTAGTCGGGTCGGTCTTGGCGGCGGGGTTGGTGACGTCATTGGCGCCGATGACGAAGGCGACGTCGGCCGAGGAGAATTCAGAGTTGATATCCTCCAGCTCGAACACCTCGTCATAGGGCACGTTGGCTTCGGCCAGGAGCACGTTCATATGGCCCGGCATCCGGCCGGCCACCGGGTGGATGGCGTATTTGACCTCCACGCCTTCTTCTTTCAGGCGATCGGCCATTTCTCTGAGCGCGTGCTGGGCCTGGGCCACCGCCATGCCGTAGCCGGGCACGATGATGACCTTGGAGGCGTTTTTCATAATGAAGGCCGCGTCGTCGGCCGAGCCCTGTTTGACCGGGCGGGTCTCGACCTTGCCGTCGCCGGCGGGTCCGGCATCGCCGCCGAAGCCGCCCAGGATGACGCTGAAGAAGGAGCGGTTCATCCCCTTGCACATGATGTAGCTGAGGATGGCGCCGGATGAGCCGACCAGGGCCCCGGTGATGATCAGGGCGATATTCTCCAGCGTGAAGCCCAGCGCCGCTGCGGCCCAGCCCGAATAGCTGTTCAGCATCGAGACCACGACCGGCATATCGGCCCCGCCGATCGGGATGATCAGGGTCACGCCCAGGATCAGGGCGATGACGAAGACGCCCCAGAAGGCCCAGGTCTGTTCGCCGCCCGAGCCGATCATGACACCGATCAGCAGCACCAGCCCCAGGCCCAGCGCAATATTGATCAAGTGCCGCGCCGGCAGGATGATCGGCGCGCCGCTCATATTGCCGTTCAGCTTGGCGAAGGCGATGACCGAGCCGGTGAAGGTGATGGCCCCGATAGCGACCCCCAGGCTCAGCTCGATGATCGACAGGGTCTTGATGCCGCCGGACGGAGTGGCGATGTGGAAGGCCTCGGGCGCATAGACGGCGCCGACCGCGACGAGACAGGCGGCCAGACCGACCAGGCTGTGGAAGGCGGCAACCAGTTGCGGCATCTGGGTCATGGCGACCTTGCGCGCGATCACGGCACCCAGGCCGCCGCCAACCGCGACGCCGCCGCCGATCAGGCCCACGGTGGTGAGGTCCAGAAGGCCTTGTGCCAGCAGGGTCAACAAGGTGGTGGCGATGGCCAGGGCCATGCCGATCATGCCGTAAAGATTGCCCTGACGGCTCGTCTCCGGGCTGGACAGGCCGCGCAGAGACAGGATGAACAGGACGCCGGAAACCAGATAGGCCAGGGCCGCGAGCGAGGCGGTCATTGCGGGTCATCCCCTTCGATATGGCGTTGGGTGCGGCTGAGCCGATACAGGCCCAGCGGAATGTAGATCAGGGCGATCCCGGCCAGCAGCCAGTCGATGACGGTGCGATCCGGGGCCATGGCGACGCGAGCCAGGACGCCGGCGAAGATCAGCACAATGGCCGTGTCCTGGAGGCGCTGACGCCGGATCGGGTCATCGCGCTGGAACAGGCTGACCACGAACAGACCAAGGCCGAGGCCCGTGACGGCCCAGCTCGCCCAGAGCATCCAGTCAACGCCGCCGGTCATGCCCTGGGCCTATCCTTCTTCTTGTACATGGCCAGCATTCGCTGGGTGACAAGGAAGCCGCCAAAGATGTTGACCCCCGCAAGGGCAGCCGCCACCGCGCCCGCGCCCTTGGCGATCCAGGCGTTCTGGCCCTCAGCCGAACCCAGGCTGGCCGCCGCCGCGATCAGGGCCCCGACGATAATGACCGAGGAGATGGCGTTGGTCACGGCCATCAGCGGCGTGTGCAGGGCCGGCGTCACCGACCAGACGACGTAATAGCCGACAAAGATCGCCAGCACGAAGATGGCCAGGCGGAAGATGGTGGGGTCGACGAGGTCCATCAGCGTTTTCCTCTAGTTTGGCGGGCAGCCGAGTCGCTCGGGGGCTCCAGCCCGAGCCGGCGTGCCAGATCGATCGCGCTCAACATGGCCAGCGCGAGGGCTGCTGTGCAGAAGGAGTCGCCCTGCCCGGTCCAGATCCCGAACGCGAGGCCCCCCGCCCCGGCGGCGATGCCGATCAGATGCCAGGGGTAATCGCGCGCGCGTCTCACCCCGCCAGCCCTTCATGCACGACCGATCCGTCCCGGGTGACCAGGGCGGCCTTGAGGATTTCGTCCTCAAGGTCTGGGGCCAACGCCCCGTCCTTGATCAGTAGTCCGGCGAAGGCCTGAAGGTTGCGGGCATAGAGGGCTGAGGCATCTGCGGCGATCCGGCCCGGCAGATTGGACCAGCCGACGATCTTCACGCCGTTGGCGGTGGTGACGATCTGATCCGGCTTGGACCCCTCGACATTGCCGCCGGCCTCGACCGCCAGATCGACGATGACCGAGCCGGGCTTCATCGAGGCGACGTGGGCCGCCGAGATCAGACGCGGCGCCGCTCGGCCGGGGATCAGGGCGGTGGTGATGACCACATCCTGTTTGACAATGTGCGCGGCGGTCAGCTCGGCCTGTTTGGCCTGGTACTCGGCCGACATCTGTTTGGCATAGCCGCCGGCGGTCTCGGCCGCCTTGAACTCCTCGTCCTCGACGGCGACGAATTTGGCCCCCAGGCTTTCGACCTGCTCCTTGGCGGCGGGCCGTACGTCGGTCGCGGTGACGACCGCGCCCAGCCGCCGGGCCGTGGCGATGGCCTGCAGCCCGGCGACGCCGGCGCCCATGACGAAGACCTTGGCCGCGGCCACGGTGCCGGCGGCGGTCATCATCATCGGAAAGCCCTTGCCATAGGCGTGGGCGCCTTCGATCACGGCGCGGTAGCCGGCCAGGTTGGCCTGGGACGACAAGACGTCCATGACCTGGGCGCGGGTGATGCGCGGCACGAACTCCATGGCGAAGGATGTGACCTTCGCCTTGGCCAGGGCCTGGACCGTGTCCTTCTCGCGCCAGGCGTCGAGCATGGCGACGACCGTGGCACCGGGCTTGAGGGCGGCGATCTCGGCGGCCGTCGGTCCGCGCACCTTGAACAGGACGTCGGCCCCGTCCAGGGCGGTGCGCACATCCTTCACCACGCTGGCCCCGGCCTCGCGATAGGTTTCGTCAGGAATGGAGGATGCGGAGCCGGCTCCGGCCTCGATGCGGACCTCGGCCCCGGCGGCGATCAGCTTCTTCGCCGTTTCCGGCGTGATCGCGACCCGCGGATCCTCCGCGCGGCGCTCGCGTGTGCAGGCGATGACGACGGCCAAACGCGCCTCCCCATGGATCAGGCCGAGACGTTAGGCGTGTTTGGCTTGGGGCGTAAAGAGGCGCGCCGGTCGGATTGGGTTCACCATGGTGAATGTGGAGTAACCGGACCTCTCAAAACGCATTCAGGCGGACGTCAGCATCGTGCGTGTGTCGCCGAGCCGGCGATGAGAATCTCTGGAAACGCCCCGATGAAAACCCTGACGATCACCGCCGCTGCCCTGGCCATGACGGCCGCCGCCAGCGCCGCTCACGCCCAGTCCAGCATTGCCCTGGGAACCCCCGCCTATGGCGGAACCGGCTGCCCGGCCGGCTCCGTGTCGGCGGCCCTCAGCCCCGACAACACCTCGCTCAGCCTGCTGTTCGACGAATATGTGGTCGAGGCCGGTCAGTCGGTCGGCCGCAGCTTCGACCGCAAGAGCTGTAACATCGCCATCCCGGTCCATGTGCCCCAGGGCTATTCGGTCTCGGTGCTGTCGATCGACTACCGCGGCTACAATATGCTGCCAGCCCGTGCCTCGTCGCAGTTCAATGTCGAATATTTCTTCGCCGGTCGTCAGGGCCCGATGTTCACGCGGTCGTTCCGTGGCTCGCTGGATTCTGACTATCTGATCAACAACACCCTGGCCGCCACGGCCATGGTCTGGTCGGCCTGCGGTGAAGACGTGATCCTGCGCACCAACTCGTCCATGCGGGTGATGACTTCGGGGGGGCGCGATGCCATCGCCACCGTCGACTCCCAGGATGTCAATGCGGCCCTGGTCTATCACCTGCAATGGCGCCGGTGCCGCTAAGGCCTTGCCCCCTCCTGGCCGGCGCGGTCGGCCGATTTCGATACGGAGACATTCCATGAAACGGTCGACCGCGCTTGTCGCCCTGACAATCCTGGCTGTGGCCTCGGCGGCCGCAGCCCAGGGCCGGCCCACAGCCCCTCGACGCGGTGTTGCGCTGCCGGTCCAGCCGAGCGCCTGTCCCGCCGGCTCCTATTCGGTGGTCACATCCCCGGACGGGACCAGCGTCAGCGTCCTGTTTCACAATTTCTCGGTGGAAACAGCGCGGGTGGGCCAGAGTGCACGCGCCACCTGTCGTATTCAGGTCCCCCTGGCGGTTCCGGCCGGCTATTCCCTGGGACTGACCAGTGTGGACTATCGCGGCTTCGCCCAGCTCAGCCAGCAACAGGCCGGCGAGGTGTCGGTCGACTATGAAGTGGGGCGCGGTAACCGCGCGCCGCATTTCCAGCGCCGCATCCAGGGCGGTCACGATGGCGACTTCGCCTTTACGGATCGGCTGCCACCGGGCCGCCTGCGGGCCGTGGGTTGTGGCGCGCGCGGCACCCCCCGGCCCATCCTTGGTATTGATGCGACCCTGACCCTGACAGATAGCGGCTCCGGCCAGCAGGCGATGATGGCTCTGGACAGTGCCGATCAGGCCGTCACGGGGGCACTGAACTATCGCTTCGAGAGCCGGATGTGCCCGCGAGGAGGCCGCATGACCTCAACGGCGGAGATCACTTCGGAATAGGGCTTCAGGACTCGATAACCTGCGGCTTGCGCAGGACGTAGATGCCGACGGCCAGCAGCACGAAGGTCGAGACGGCCGCGCCCATGAAATTCCCGCGCGGATAGAGCCACATGGTGAAGAACAGGACGATGGCCGCCAGTCCGAGCGAGCACCATTTGGCCAGGGAAAGGAAGCCCATATAGGTCTTCTCATGTTCGACGACGGCCATTTCGCCGCGGACGTAGTCGCTGTCTTTTGGGGCGGGGCCGGCCATCGGGCGGTCTCTCCAAGGGGGTCGAAATCGGGCTGGACTATAGCGAGGCGCGCCGCCGGCTCAAGCCCGCTTTCGATTTAAGGTGCCCGCCCTGTCGTATGCTGGTTCGGGTACCCCTCGCCGGACCGCGTTTCAGCCGTAGAAGTGGCGGTACCAGTCGATGAATTGTGGAATCCCGTCTTCGAGCGGTACCTTGGGATCGTAGCCGGTCAGGGCCTTCAGGGCCGAGACGTCCGCAAAGGTGGCGGTGACGTCGCCCGGCTGCATCGGTCGCATGATCTTGACCGCCTGGCGCCCGAGCGCGGTTTCCAGGGTCGCAATCATGTCCATCAGCCCAATGGGCCGACTGTCGCCGATGTTGAGAATGCGCGGTTGATGCCCGGGCGGCGGCCGGTCCAACACCCCGACGATGCCGTCCACGATATCATCGACAAAGGTGAAGTCGCGGGCCATGCGCCCTTCGCCGTAAACCTCAATGGGCTCACCGGCGAGAATTTTCCGGGTGAAGCTGAAATAGGCCATGTCGGGCCGACCCCAGGGTCCATAGACGGTGAAGAACCGAAGCCCCGATTGCGGCAGGCCATACAGGCCGGCATAGCTGTGGCTCATAAGCTCGCAGGCCTTCTTGGTCGCGGCATAGAGCGAGACCGGCGCCGACGTCGGATCGCTTTCCGAAAAACCGGACCCGTTCAGCGGTCGGTCGCCATAGACCGAGCTCGAAGAGGCATAGACCAGATGTTCGATACCGTTGTGGCGCGCGGCCTCCAGCACGCTGAGATGGCCCGCCAGATTGGCTTTCTGGTAGGCGAAGGGATTGTCGATCGAATAGCGGACGCCGGCCTGGGCGGCCAGGTGAACGATCCGCTTTGCGCCGGTGTCGCGTACCAGGGCGTTAAGGGCTTCCGCCTCGGAAATGTCCAGCCGCACCATGCGGAAGGCCGGATGGCTCTCAAGCAGCCCGGTGCGCGCGGGCTTGAGCGCCGGATCATAGTAGGTGTTGAAGTTGTCGATGCCGACGACCGTCTCGCCGCGATCCAGCAGCCGCCGGGCGGTGTGCATTCCAATGAAGCCGGCAGCCCCGGTCACGATCACGCTCATGGCCGTTTCCTAAAGCGAAGCGCCAGTGTCGCCTAGTCCCGAGCTTGCTGACGGGCGCGGGCACGGCTAGCCAAGGTCCATGGCGGTGATGGTCATCTTCGGACTGGGGTATCTGGGCGAGGCCGTGGCACGCCGGGCCGAGGCCGCCGGCTGGACGGTTCGAGCGACCTCGCGGGACCCAGGCCGCGGCCTGGTCGATCCGGCCGACCCGGGGGCCCTGCGTGTGGCTCTGGAGGGGGCGGAGGCCCTGCTGGTCACCGCCGCGCCGACCGAGGCGGGTTGTCCTGGGTATGCGGCCCTGTCCCCCTGTCTGGTCCAGCGCGCGCCTGCCTGGATCGGTTATGTTTCTTCCACGGCCGTCTATGGGGACCGGGGCGGCGGCTGGGTCTTCGAGGATTCGGCCCTAAACGCCGCCTCGATCGCCGGCGCGCGACGGGTGGCAGCCGAGCGGGCCTGGCTGTCCCACGGAGCCCATATCTTCCGGCTGCCGGCCATCTACGGACCTGGGCGATCAACGGTTGAGCGCCTGAACGCAGGCACGGTGCGCCGCGTGAACAAGCCCGATCAGATTTTCAACAGGATCCATGTCGATGATGCTGTCGGCGGAATCCTGGCGGCGCTGGCGAGGCCGTCGCCCGGGCAGGCGTGGAACCTGACCGATGACGACCCTTCGTCGATGGAGGCGGTGATCGAGGCGGCCTGTGCCCGCCTGGGTATGCCGTTGCCGCCGGAAACCGATCTGGACGATCCATCGGTGTCCGAGGCGATGCGCGGCTTCTATCTGGACTGCAAGCGGGTCTCGAACGCACGCGCCAAGGCCGAGCTGGGCTGGCGGCCGCGCTATCGGACCTGGCGCGAGGGACTGGAGGCCCTCATTGCGCTAGCTTGACCGAAGGGCAGTTGAGCCGGCTCGCGCGCGGGTCTAAGGCAGGGCCATGCCCGATATCACCGACAAACAGTTCTTCACCGAGAATGAGGCCCTGGACTTTCACCGCCTGCCGCGACCCGGCAAGCTGGCGGTCCAGCCGACCAAGCCCATGGCGACCCAGCGCGACCTGTCGCTGGCCTATTCGCCCGGCGTGGCCGTGCCGGTTCTGGCCATCGCCAAGGATGAGGACCTCGCCTACGACTATACGTCCAAGGGCAATATGGTCGCCGTCATCTCCAATGGCACTGCCATCCTGGGTCTGGGCAATCTGGGGGCCATGGCCTCCAAGCCGGTGATGGAGGGCAAGAGCGTCCTGTTCAAACGCTTTGCCGACGTCGACAGCTTCGATGTCGAGGTCCAGACCACCGACCCGGACGAGTTCGTCACCGTGGTCAAGAACATCGGGGCGACCTGGGGCGGGATCAATCTGGAGGACATCAAGTCCCCCGAATGCTTCGTCATCGAAAGCCAGCTGCAGGACCTGCTGGACGTGCCGGTCTTCCATGACGACCAGCACGGCACCGCCATCATATCGACCGCCGGCCTGATCAACGCCGTCGAAATCGCCGGCAAGAAGCTGGAGGACATCAAGGTCGTGCTGGTCGGCGCCGGCGCCGCCGGTCTGTCGTCGATCGGCCTGATGAAGGCGGTCGGGGTCAAGGCCGAGAATACCGTGATCATCGACCGCGACGGCGTGGTCTATAAGGGCCGCGACAACGTCGACCAGTGGAAGGCGGCGCACGCCACCGACACCCCGCACCGCACCCTGGTCGAGGCCATGGTCGGGGCCGACGTCGTGCTGGGCCTGGCCGCCAAGGGCGCCATCACCAAGGAGATGGTCGCCTCCATGGCCCCGCGTCCGATCATCTTCGCCATGGCCAATCCCGACCCGGAGATCACCCCCGAAGAGGTGATGTCGGTGCGCGACGACGCCATCATCGCCACCGGCCGGTCCGACTACGCCAATCAGGTCAATAACGTCCTGGGCTTCCCCTACATCTTCCGCGGTGCCCTGGATGTGCGCGCCCGTCAGGTGAACCACGAGATGAAGGTGGCCTGCGCCCGCGCCCTGGCCCAGCTGGCGCGCGAGGATGTGCCCGACGAGGTCGCCATCGCCTATCGGGGACGCAAGCTGAAGTTCGGGCCGGACTACATCATCCCGGCCCCGTTCGACCCGCGCCTGATCTGGTACATCCCGCCCTTCGTGGCTCAGGCGGCGATGGACACCGGCGTCGCGCGCAAGCCTATCGAGGACATGGAGGCCTATCGGGCCGAGCTGCGTCAGCGGGTCGATCCGTCCGCCGCCCTGATGCAGAAGATATCGTCCGCGGTGCGCGGCGCGCCGAACAAGCGCATCGTCTTCGCCGAGGGCGAGGAGCCCCAGGTCATCCGCGCCGCCTATGGCTTCAAACAGGCCAATCTGGGCACGCCGATCCTGATCGGTCGCGAAGAGCTGATCCGTCAGAACGCGGCCGAGGCCGGGCTGAATTTCAACGATCTGGACATCGAGATCACCAACGCCCGCATCGCCCACAAGAACACCGAATACACCGACTGGCTCTATGAGCGGCTGCAGCGGCGCGGCTATCTGCGCCGCGACGTCCAGCGGATGATCAACCAGGACCGCAACTATTTCGGTGCCACCATGTGCGCGCTGGGCGACGCCGACGCCATGGTCACCGGCGTGACCCGCAACTTCAACATGGCGCTGCGTGAGGTGCGCCGGGTGCTGGACGTGGCCGACCGGATGATCGGCCTGTCGATCGTTCTGGCCAAGGGGCGCACCCTGTTCGTGGCCGATACGTCAATCCACGAACTGCCGACGGCTGAGGACCTGGCCGAGATCGCCATCAAGGCGGCTGCGACGGTGCGCAAGCTGGGCCGCCAGCCGCGCGTCGCCTTCCTCAGCTATTCGACCTTCGGCAATCCGCCCGGTGACCGTTCGGAAAAGGTGCGCGAGGCCATCCGCATCCTCGACAACCTCGGCGTCGATTTCGAGTATGAGGGCGAGATGCCGCCAGAGCTGGCGCTCGATCCGGCCCAGCGGGCCAACTATCCGTTCATGCGCCTGTCCAAGGACGCCAATGTCCTGGTCATGCCGGCCATCCATTCCGCCGCCATATCGACCCAGCTGGTCCAGGCCCTGGGCGCCGCGACCGTGATCGGCCCGGTGCTGGTCGGCCTGGAGAAGTCGGTTCAGATCGTGCCGCTGGGCGCCTCGGTGACCGAGATCATCACCGCCGCGACCTTCGCCGCCTATGAAGAAAGCGACGTCGAGGAGGGGTGAGGCTTCGCCGTCGTCCTAGGGCGACGGCTGGGCCTAGATTTCATCGACCTTTTCGGCTTCAGCGGCGGCGCGCGCGCGGGCTTCGGCCTCGACCGCCGGCTGACGCCTGGCCACATAGAAGGCCAGCAGGATCGCAAAGATGCCGATCACGGTCGAATACAGGAAGAATGACACATAGCCGGCACCCAGGCCCGCTGGCGTGACTCCGCTGGTTGCTGCTCCAGTGGCCAACGAATCGGGGGACATATTGGAGAACAGCCCCTTGAACACGGCGGGTAATCCCCCTTCGTCGGCCGCGCGGGCAGACGCCTCGACGATCCGACCGGACTGTGAGGCAATGATCTTGCCGGGCAGGGCGTAGAGCGAACTGAACAGGGCGTACTGCGTGGCCGTGAAGCCGATCGAGGTCAGGCTCGACATATAGGCGATCAAGGCTGTGCCGGCGAAGCCGGTGGCGACATTGTCGATGCCAATGGCGATGAACAGGGACGGCAGTTCATGGCCCTGGGTGGCGAGCCAGGCGAAGACCAGATTGGACACCGGACTCATGAAGGCCCCGACGACCATGGTGCGGATCAGCCCGAACCGGGCCACCGACCATCCCCCGACGATCACCCCCGCCGACATGGCGATCACGCCGAACAGCTTTCTGACCTCGGCGATCTCGATCAGGCTGAATCCGAGATCCTGATAGAACGGGTTCATGATGTTGAGCACGAAATCGGCCAACCGATACAGGCAGATCAGCGCCAGGATCGGCACGGCGAGCTTGCCGAAACGCATAAAGAAATCGCGCAGTGGCGCGCCGAATGACCCCGCCAGATAGGCACCGGGACGCGTCGCGACGCCGGGAATGGGCCAACAGGCCGTGGTCAGCAAACCGAAGCCGGTGATCACGAAGGCGAACTGGACCAGCACGCCGTCCAGTTCCCCCATGTCCATCAGGGCTTTGACCTGGTCAGCGCCGCCGGTTCCGAGGACGGGTCCAAAAGCCCAGACGAAGGCATCGGCCTTGTCCGTCAATCCGGTGCCGATGATCACGGCGGCCAGCGCCATCAAGGCGATGCGGACGATCCACTCGATCCATTCCAGGGCAGGTCGCGAGGGGATGTCGCCGACCGGGATCGGGCGAATGACGTGCTCTTTCTCTCTTGGAGCCAACAGCACTCCGAGCAGGCCGACCCCCATCAGCGTGGCCATGACCGCGTAGGAGAGGTTCCAGCTGTAGAGTTGAGCCAACACCAGCGGCACGGCTCCAGCCACGATGACAGCGACGCGATAGCCGAGCTGGTAAGACGCCGCCATCACCCCCTGGCGACTGTCGTCCGAGACCTCGATACGCCAGGCGTCGATAGCGATATCCTGGGTGGCCCCAAAGAAACCGACAACGACGGCAAACAGGGCCACGCCGGCCAGGTTGGTCTGGGGGTTTGACCCCGAGATCATCCAAAGTCCGATCATGACCAGGACCTGGGTCACCAACATCCAGGAGCGCCGGTGCCCAAGCCAGGCCGTCAGTCCAGGGATATTGGTCCGGTCGAGCAGCGGAGCCCAGACGAATTTCAGGGCGTAGGAGAGCGTCGCCAGACCAAAGAAACCGATCAGCTCCAGCGTCACGCCGGATTCGCGCAGCCACGCCGACAGGGTGTCAAAAATCAGAAGATTGGGCAGGCCGGCCGCAAAGCCCAGCAACAGCATGGCGAAGACGCGTCGCTCGCCATAGACCTTGATCGAGTCCCACCAACCCATGCGGTCAGCTGAAGTGGCTCCGGTGTCGTTCGCCATGCGGCAGGCCCCTTGGTCAGGCGCCCCCGCGCCGTGGTCAGGAGGCCAGCTTTACCCGACTGTCGCGGTTCGTCCAGCGGGCCAAGGCGCCGCGCAGCAGTTCGACGTCGATAGGCTTGGCCAGATGGTCGTTCATTCCGGCCTCAAGACAGGCCCGGCGGTCCTCGGCGAAGGCATTGGCCGTCAGGGCGACGATGGGCGTCTCATCGCCTCGGGCGCGCACGGCGCGGGTCGCGGCCAGGCCGTCCATGCCCGGCATCCGCATATCCATCAGCACCAGGTCGTAACGGGCGCGGGCCATGGAGGCGACGGCTTCGTCGCCGGACGCCGCCGTTTCGACCGAACAGCCCTCGCGCCGCAGGAGGGTCTTGGCCAGCAGCGCATTGACCGGATTGTCCTCGGCCAGGAGCACGCGCAGACCCGCGAACCGGGGCGCCGCCACCCGCTCGTCATCACGGGCCGGGCCGCTGGAAGGGGCGGTCTTGAGAATGGCCTGAACCCGCTCGGCCAGGGAGGCGCGCCGGAGCGGCTTGATCAGATAGCCGGCGAAACCGTGGTCGCGATACCGCTGGATCAGATCGCGGTCCTGCGGCCGTAGGAGAATGACGCCGCGCCCGCTCGGCGGCGGCGCGGCCAGCACGCCGTCTTTGGCGGCGGCATGGTCTATCAGCACGATGGGACAGTCCAAAGGGGTGTCCGGGGCGACCGCTCGGGCGGCTCCACCGGAGGCCCGGATGTGGGCGGTCGCAGCGGCGGTGATGAAGGGATCGGGCGATTGCACGCCAATTTCCACACCGTCCAGAGACGGTCTGCGCCCCTCCTCGGTGCCCGGCGCGCGCGCGAAGGCAGCCTCGACGAAGAAACGGGCGCCGCCCTGGGGGGCCTCCTCGACGCCGGCTTGGCCGCCCATACCCCGGGCGAGCCGGTCGACCACGGCCAGGCCCAGGCCTGTACCGCCGTGGCGGCTGGCGTCGTCAGCGTTGACGTGGCCGAACTGTTCAAAGACCCGGGCGCGGGCCTCGACCGGCACGCCGGGGCCGCTGTCCTCCACGACGAAGCGCAGGGTTGGGCGTTCGTCCGGTCCGCCGGCGCGCTCGACACCGATGTGGACGCCGCCGGCCGGGGTGAATTTCACCGCATTGCCGGCCAGGTTGAACAGGATCTGGCGCAGCCGGCCGTCATCACCGAGCACGTCGGGCGCATCGGGCGAAACGGTCCAGACGATTTCCAGACCCTTGTCATGCGCGCGCGGGCTAAGCAGCTCGGCCACGCCCTGGACCAGGGCTTCCAGATCGACCGGGGCCCGTTCGAACTCGACCTTGCCGGCCTCCAGCCGGGCGTAGTCCAACAGGTCATTGACCAGGCCCAGCAGATGTTCGGCGCTGTCGCGGGCGGCTGTGGCATAGGCCTTCTGGGCCCCGTCCAGGCGCGTGCGCGACAACAGGCCCAGCATCCCGATCACGCCGTTCAGAGGCGTGCGCATCTCATGGCTCATCAGGCGCAGGAACTCAGCGCCAGAGTCCGCGGCCACATTCGCATCCTGGGGTTTCGTCTTCGCCCGTCTGGCCATATCGCTTCCCGAACCGGAAAGACGATGATGCACGGACGGGATTAACGGTCGCTCAAGGCGAGCGGCGGGGCGACGCAGAAGGCCGGCGTGGCGAGGTCATGGGCCGGCCTGCGATAGGCGAGGGCTTCGGCGATATGACGGCGAAGGACACCGTCGGCCCCTTCGAGATCTGCGATGGTGCGGGCCAGGCGCAGAGTCCGGGTCCAGCCACGCGCGGTCAGGCCGCCGGCCTCGCCCGCCCGGATCAGAAGGTCGCGTCCGGCCTGATCGGGGGCGGCGATCCTGTCCAGAGTCTCACCCGAAGCGCGCCCATTCAGGGCCTGGTCAGCGGACAGGCCCAATGCCCGTGCCCGTTGGGCGGCCAGATCTCGGGCCTGGGCGACGCGGGTGGCGGCCTCGGCCGTGCCCTCTACCGGCGGCGGCAGGGCCATGTCGGCGGCGGTGACGGCGGGGGCCTCGACCTGAAGATCGATGCGGTCGAGCAGGGGGCCGGACAGCCGGCCCTGATAGTCCTTCTGACAGCGCGGGGCCTTGCCGCAGGCTCCCTTGCCGGCCCCACCCAGGCCGCAGCGACAGGGGTTCATCGCCGCCACCAGCTGGAATCGGGCCGGATAGCGGACATGGGCGTTGGCGCGCGCCACCGTGACCTCGCCCGTCTCCAGTGGCGTTCTGAGCGAATCCAGCGCCTGGGGGCTGAACTCGGGCAGTTCGTCCAGGAACAGCACGCCGTTATGGGCCAGCGACACTTCGCCCGGCTTGGCTTTCAGCCCGCCGCCGGTCAGCGCCGCCATCGAGGCCGAGTGATGCGGGCTGCGGAAGGGCCGTGCCTGGGTCAGGGCTCCACGCGCGATCATCCCCGCCAGGGACCAGACCATTGAAGTTTCCAGAAGTTCTGGCGGGGTCAGCGGTGGCAACAATCCGGGCAGGCGGGCCGCCAACATCGACTTGCCCGATCCCGGAGGGCCGACGAGCATCAGATTGTGCCCCCCGGCGGCGGCGACCTCCAGGGCCCGCTTGGCCAAATCCTGGCCCTTGACCTCCTTCAGATCCGGCACGCCTTCGCCCGCCAATGCCGGTCCGGGTTCCGGCCGGCTCATCACCTGGGTTCCGCGAAAATGATTGACCACAGCGATCAGCGAGCGCGGGGCCAGTATGGCCAGGTCGCCGGCCCAGGCGGCTTCGGGGCCATTGGCCTCCGGGCAGATCAGGCCCAGGTCCATCGAGGCGGCGGCCACCGCTGCCGGCAAGGCCCCGGCCACCGGCGCGATCCGACCGTCCAGCCCCAATTCCCCGATAGCGGCCCAGCCGTCCAGCGCATCCAGCGGCAATATGCCCATCGACCCCAACAGCGCCAGGGCGATCGGCAGGTCGAAATGACTGCCTTCCTTGGGCAGGTCGGCGGGGGCCAGATTGGCCACCACCCGCCGCGCCGGAAAGGCCAGGCCGATCCCGGCCAGAGCCCCGCGCACCCGCTCGCGGCTTTCGGCCACCGCCTTGTCGCCCAGGCCCACGACCTGAAAACTGCCTTGCATCCCATGGGTGGACGTCACCTCGACATCGACGCGCCGGGCCTCGACCCCTTCGAACGCCACGGTGACAACCTTGGCGAACATTCGCCCCTCCCAACTGCCGACAGGTTGCAAGAACAAAATACGAACAACCCTGTTCCGTCAAGCCCCTCCGGTGTCGCAACGCTGGGGCTTGAAATAATTCGAGAATACTAGAAATATCGAAATATGGATTCGACGATCGCTATCGAGTGTTTCTTCACCCTGGGCCATGGTCGGCGGCTGGACGTGCTGAGATTGTTGATCCGGCACGCGCCAGAAGGCCTGAAGGCCGGTGACATCGCCGCAGCGTTGGGTCGGCCCGCCAGCACCATGTCGACGCATTTGCGGCTTCTGGCTCAGACCGGCCTGATCCGATCCGAGCGCCGAGGGCGAGAGATATGGTTCCGGCCGAACCTGGAGCGTGTACGGGAGCTCGTGGTCTTTCTGGTCGCCGACTGTTGCGGTGCGCCGGCAGACCGCAGCGCGAAGCTCTTCGCATCGCTCGTCTCCTGCTGTGCATAGCGCTGTGACCCTTTCCATGGCCGGGATGATCGGACGTCCAAAAAGCGTTGCGCGGTGGGCGCAGCATCCCAACACATAGTGGAGCCGGCATGAATCGCCTTCGACACCTTTCGGACCCGGACCACTTACCGGCGTTGGACCCAGCCTATCTGCATCGGCGTCCCGGTATCGATCTGGGACCGAGTGAAACGCCGCCTCGTATCCTTCTGTTGTACGGATCCGTGCGCGCGCGGGCCTATTCGCGGCTGTGCGTCGAGGAGGCCGCCCGCCTGCTTCTGCTGATGGGGTGCGAAATCCGGATCTTTGATCCCTCTGATCTGCCGCTTCCCGGCTCCCCCGGCGACGATGACCATCCGGCAGTCCGGGAACTACGCGCGCACGCCTTGTGGTCTCAGGGCATGGTCTGGTGCAGCCCCGAACGCCACGGTCAGATCACCGGCGTCATGAAGCTACAGATCGATCACCTCCCGCTCAGCCTGGGGGCCGTGCGACCGACCCAGGGCCGCACTCTGGCGGTAATGCAGGTGTCCGGCGGCTCCCAGAGCTTCAATGCGGTGAACACGCTGCGCCTGCTCGGTCGCTGGATGAGGATGGTCACCATCCCCAATCAATCCAGCGTCGCCAAGGCATGGCAGGAGTTTGACGTTAACGACCGGATGCGGCCGTCGGCCTTCTACGATCGAATTGTCGACGTCATGGAGGAACTGGTGAGATTCACAATCCTGACCCGGCCCCATACCGAGGCTCTGGTCGACCGCTATTCAGAGCGCAAGGTCAAGGGGCTGGGGTCGGAGGATCCCGTTGATCTGTCCGGCATCGCCGCCCCGGCGAGCTGACGCGCGTTCAGGTCCGGTCCAGCGCCGCCCAGCCGAAGGCGAGCAGGGGCCGCGTCCGGGCGGTGAAGTCGGCGATGACATCTGGTAGGTCGGGCGAGAGGACCTCGGCCTGGGTCAGGGGCCGCGAGACGATCCAGCGCGTGCGTTTGATCGCAGCCTCCAGCGGCCCGCCGGCCTGGTCTTCGAAGCCCTTGGGCATCCGCTTGACCGGCGCGCCGGGGTCGAGCCGCAAACCCGCCGCCGCCAGCGCCGTCTCGACCCTGACCCATCCGGCCGGATCGCGAACCAGACCGGCGCGGATCGCATCGATGTCGGCGCGCTCATCCAGATAGAAGCCGGCGGCGACGAACGGCCCATGGCCGTGCGGCTCGTCCGGCAAGGCCAGGGGGCCGATCCCGCCGGTGGGCTCTGGCTCGATATGGATATAGACCATCCCCGGGCTCATCCGCTGGCCGTCGCGGGTCAGGGTGCCCGAGACATGGGTCTTGTAGGGTCGCTTGTCCCTGGAAAAGCGCGTGTCGCGGTGAATGCGAAACTGGCTGGACTTGGGGTCGCCCGCTAGCGGCAGGCCGCGCGCCGCCATGGCCTCGGAGGTCGCCGCGATCAGCGCGGCCAGGCCCGGCTTGAGCTGTTCGTCATAGACAAAGCGATTGGCGGTGAACCAGTCGCGGTCGTTGTGGGCCGCCAGGCCGGTCAGGAACGCCAGGCCCTCAGGCGTGAAACCGGAAAATCCGCCCATGGTCTGCTCCCGCGCCCGACATCCCTGTGGATCGATCCACCATAGGCCCGGCTTCGGCCCGGCGTCAGCCCGGAATCGCTTGAGCCGCGCGCCCTGATCGGCCACCTTGCCGGCCGTCTCATGAACGCCCCCTCGCCCCCGCCTGTCCCGGCCGACGCCAGCCCGATGATGGCCCAGTATCTGGCCGCCAAGGCGCGCCAGCCGGACGCCCTGTTGTTCTTCCGCATGGGCGATTTCTACGAACTGTTCTTCGAGGACGCCGAGACCGCAGCGGGCGTACTGGGCATCACCCTGACCCGGCGCGGCAAGCATCAGGGCGGCGACATCCCGATGGCCGGGGTGCCGGTGCACGCCATGGACGGCTATCTGGCGCGGCTGATCCGGGCCGGGTTCAAGGTCGCCGTCTGCGAGCAGATGGAAGACCCCGCCGAGGCCAAGAAGCGTGGCTCCAAGGCCGTCGTGCGCCGCGACGTGGTGCGGGTCGTCACGCCCGGCACCTTGACCGAAGACAGCCTTCTGGAGGCGGGCCGGGCTAACCGGCTGGCGGCGGTGGCGGTGCGCGGCGACCGGGCCGCCCTGGCGACGGTGGAGCTATCGACCGGCGAGGTCGAGAGCCTGCCCTGCGCGCGAGACCAGCTGGGGGCGGTGCTGGCGGCGGTGCGTCCGTCCGAGACCCTGGCGGGAGACCGCCTGTTTGCAGACGAGGTGGTGGCGGCGGCACTGAAGGCGTCCGGCGGCGTGGTCCAGCCGATGGCCCAGGCCCTGGCCGAACCCGGCGCGGCGCGTGATCGGGTCGAACGGCTGTACGGAGCCGCGACCCTGGACGGCTTCGGCGATTTCGAGCCCGCCGAGATCGCGGCCCTGGGCCTGATCGCGGCCTATATCGAAACGACTCAGGCCGGAAGGCTGCCGGCTCTGAAGGCCCCGCGCCGGTTGGCCGAGGCCGGCTTCATGGCGATTGACCAGGCGACCCGCCTGTCGCTGGAGATCGATCGCACCCAGACCGGCGCGCGTGAAGGCTCGCTGATCGCCGCGGTCGATCGGACGGTGACGGCCCCGGGCGCGCGGCGTCTGACCGAACGGATCAGCCGGCCCCTGTCGGATCCCGCCGCCATCGAGGCGCGGCTGGACGCCGTCGGCTGGCTGGTCGAGCGGCGCGATCATCGTCGGGCTCTGCGCGCGGCGCTCAAGGGCGCGCCGGATCTGGCCCGGGCCTTGTCGCGGCTGGCGCTGGGACGCGGCGGACCGCGCGATCTGGCGGCGCTGCGTGACGGCCTGGCCCGCGCCGCCTCGGTGCAGGTCCAGCTGGCCGGCGACGATGATCCGCTGAGCGAACGCCCCGCCGAGATCCGCCAGGCGCTGGACGCCTTGTCGCCGGATGCGGCCATTGCGGCCCTGGCGGGGGACCTGGAGCGCGCCCTGATCGAACAGCCGGGGCATCTGGCCCGCGACGGCGGCTTTGTCGCCAAGAGCTGGTCGGACGACCTGGATGCGGCCCGAGCCCTGCGCGACGATTCACGCAAGGTCATCGCCGACCTCGAAGCCAGGTATCAGATCGACAGCGGGCTGCCATTTCGCGCCAAACACAATGCGGTTCTGGGTTATTTCCTTGAAATCGCGCCGAAACACGCCGAGGACCTGATCCGCCAAGGCCCCGAAAGCGGCTTCATCCATCGCCAGACCCTGGCCAATCAGGTGCGCTTCACCACGGTCGAGCTGGCCGAGCTGGACGCCAAGATCGCCCGGGCCGGCGACCGCGCCCTGGCCATGGAAATCGAGATCTTCGACGGTCTTAGACAGCAGGCTGTCAATCTGGCTGAGCCCTTGCGCGCCAAGGCTGAGGCGCTGGCTGAACTGGATGTGGCGGCGGCCTTGGCGGAGTGGGCCGAAGAGGCGCGCTGCGTCCGCCCGGTGATTGATCGCTCCGCCGTCTTTGAGGTCCAGGCCGGGCGGCACCCGGTGGTGGAGGCGGCGGTCACCCTGGCCGGCGAGCCCTTCACCCCCAACGCCTGCTCGCTGGACGGCGCGGGCGAGGCATCCAAGCGTCTGATGATCGTCACCGGCCCGAACATGGCCGGCAAATCGACCTTCCTGCGCCAGAACGCCCTCTTGGCTGTGCTGGCCCAGTCGGGCTGTTTCGTGCCGGCCGCGTCGATGCGGCTGGGCGTGGTCGACCGGCTGTTCTCCAGAGTCGGGGCCGGGGATGATCTGTCGCGCGGTCGCTCCACCTTCATGACCGAGATGGTCGAGACCGCCGCCATCCTGACCCAGGCGACCGATCGCTCGCTGGTGGTGCTGGACGAGATCGGGCGCGGCACGGCCACCTATGACGGCCTGGCCATCGCTTGGGCCTGCGCCGAATATCTGCACGACCAGGCCCGCTGCCGGACCTTGTTCGCTACCCACTATCATGAGCTGGCGCGCCTGGAGGAGCGGTTGGAGCATCTGGGCAATCTGTCGATGCGGGCCAAGGAGTGGAACGGTGAGCTGGTTTTCCTGCACGAGGCCGGGCCGGGGGCGGCGGACCGTTCCTACGGCGTCCAGGTGGCCAAGCTGGCCGGGGTGCCTGCGCCGGTCGTGGCCCGCGCTCGCGCCGTCCTGGAACGGCTCGAGGGCCAGGAAGCCCCACCCGCGCGCCTGGACGATCTGCCGCTGTTCGCCGTCAGCGTTCAGCAGGCCGAACCGCCCCGGCCCTCGCCGCTCGAGGCCCTGCTTGACGAGGTCGAACCCGACGACCTGACCCCGCGCGAGGCGCTCGACTGGCTTTATCGGTTGAAGGGCGTAGCGCGGTCGTGACCGACCCCGCCATCCTCACCGCGATCTGTGCCGAACTGGAGGCAGCGCGCGAGCGGGCAGGACAGAGGCTGGATACGGGGCTGAAGGGGGTGGAGGCGGCTCGGCTCTATGCGGCGGCGGCGGATCAGGCGGTCACGGCCCTGTGGGCCCAGGCCGGGGGCGATGCGGTCGGCCCCCATCGGCTGAGTCTGCTGGCCGTCGGCGGCTATGGCCGCAGCGTGCTGGCGCCCTATTCGGATCTGGATCTGATGGTGCTGCGTCCGGCCAAGGCGGCCCCGGAGGTCGAGGCCCTGGTCGAGACGGTGCTGCACGGGCTGTGGGACCTCGGCTTCAAGATCGGCTGGTCGGTCCGCACCCAGGCCGAGGCCTTCAAGCTGGCGCGTCAGGACATGACGGTGCGCACCACGCTTCTGGAGGCGCGCTATCTGGCCGGCGACGCCAAGCTGGCCGAGACCTTCCTGCGCCGCTTTCGCCAGACGGTGAAGCGCGGCGATCCGCGCCCCTTCATCACCGCCAAGCTGGACGAGCGCGACACCCGCCACGCCAAGGCCGGAGCGGTGCGCTATCAGGTCGAGCCCAACGTCAAGGACGGCAAGGGCGGTCTCAGGGACCTCAACTCCCTGTTCTGGATCGCCCGCTCGCTGGCACCCGAAAGCGACATGGGCCGCGCCGCGCTGGAGGGGCTTCTGACGTCCAAGGAGCAGCGGCTGGCGGTCCAGGCCTTCGACTTCCTGTGGGCGGTGCGGATCCATCTGCATCGTCTCGCCGGGCGCGCCCAGGAGAAGCTGGCCTTCGAATATCAGCCCGAGATCGCCAAGCTGATGGGCTGGGCCGGGCGCGGCGACGAGCCAGCGGTCGAACGCTTCATGCGCCGCTATTTCGTCATTGCCCGCGATGTCGGGGCCTTGACCCGGGCCATGTCGGCCAAGCTGGAGGCGCTGCACGCCAAACAGGCCGGCGGGCTGGTCCGCTTCCTGCCGCTGCCGGGACGACGGCGCAAATCGCGCATCGAGGGCGTGGTCGAAGAGGCCGGGCGCCTGACCGTGACCGAGGCGGCGGCGCTGTCCGAGCATCCGGTCAGGATGTTCGAGCTGTTCCGCGAAGCCGACCGGCTGGGGCTGGACCTGCACCCGGACGCCTTCGGGGCGGTCGCCCGGTCGCTGGAGAGGATCACCCCGGCGCTGCGCCGCGACCCGGAGGCGACCCGGGCCTTTCTGGACACCCTGGCGCAGGGCCGCCGCCCCTATCGGACGCTCAGCCTGATGAACGAGGCCGGGCTGCTAGGCCGGTTCCTGCCCGAGTTCGCGCGCGTCGTCGGCCAGACCCAGTTCAACCGCTATCACGCCTATACGGTCGACGAGCACACGCTGCAGGCCATCGGCATTCTGAAGGATATCGAGACCGGCGCGCTCAAGGACGATCATCCCCTGTCGCATTCGGTCTTCCCGCTGATCGACGACCGTGAGGCGCTGTATCTGGCCTTGCTGCTGCACGACGTCGGCAAGGGCGGCTCGCGCGGCCAGCTGGAGGACGGGGCCATCGCCGCCCGGCGCGCCTGTGAGCGGCTGGGCCTGAGCAAATCGCGCGCCGAGCTGGTCGCCTGGCTGGTGCAGCATCACCTGGTCCTGTCCGATTTCGCCCAGAAGCGAGACGCAGCCGATCCGGCCACCATCGCCGCCTTCGCCGAGATCGTCGAGGATCTGGAGCGCCTGCGAATGCTCTTGGTCCTGACCGCCGCCGATGTGCGCGCGGTCGGCCCCGGCGTCTGGAACGGCTGGAAGGGTCAGCTGATGCGCGACCTGTACGCCGCCACCGCCGCCCGCTTCCGCGGCGAGGCTATTCCCGGCGACGTCGGCCCCGAGCCCTCGGCCGCCCTGATGGCGCGGGCGGTCAAGGAAGGCGCGGCGGCCGGCCTGGCCCACCGCCCGGCCTGGGACACGGCCGAGCTGACCTTCGTGGCCCGCGACCGGCATGGCCTGTTCGCCGACATCGCCGCCGCCCTGGCCGCCGAGGGGGCCGATGTCACCGGGGCGCGTGTGCAGACCTCGGACGACGGCTGGGCCATGGATGTCTTCCAGCTTCAGGACGGGCGCGGCGGGCCGTTCGCCCTGCACGATTCACGCGTCACCCGTCGGCTGGAAAAGACGGTGGTCGAGGCGGCCCTGGGCCGGCGCAAGCCCGCGCCGCCGGATCAGAGCGGCCCACGCACCTCGGTCTTCGACGTCGCCCCGGTGGTGGTGTTCGATAATCCGGACGGCGGCGAGGCGACCATCATCGAAGCCTCCGGGCGCGACCGGCCCGGCCTTTTGGCCGACCTGGCTCGGGCCGTGTCCGACGCCGGCCTGACCATCCGCTCGGCCCATATCGAAAGCCACGGCGTGCGCGCCGTCGACGCCTTCTATGTCACCACCCGAACGGGCAAGCGCCTGACCGAAAAGGCCGACCAGACCCGCGTGCGCGAAGCCCTGTTGGCGGCCCTCAAGCCGCCGGTGGAGCCGGTGGCCCCCAAAAAGATGGCGCGGGCGCGGGCGTCCGGCGCGCGGTAGGCGGCGCTCCCTCCCTCGTCATCCTCGAATCAGGCCGGAGGACGACAAGGTAAGGACATGGCAGGACACCCCCGATAGATTGAATCGGGCCGATCCCTGGCCGCTGTGGCCAGCGGGCGAAATCGGCGCTAAGGCGAGACATTCCGCGTCAGAGACCCGTATGAGCATCGAACCCGAGATCCGGGCCTCCGCCTCGACCCATCCGCCCGCGCCCGAGCCGCCCAAACAGGGCGGGGTGATGAAGTCCTCGGCGATCTTTTCAGGCCTGACCCTGCTCAGCCGTCTGGCCGGGTTTGCCCGCGACATCGCGGTTACAGCCTTTCTGGGGGCCTCGGCCGGCCCGGCGGCGGACGCCTACAACACCGCCCTCAGCTTTCCGAACCTGTTCCGCCGCATCTTCGCCGAAGGCGCCTTTGCGGCCGCCTTCGTGCCGGCCTATGCCCGCACCCTGAAACAGAAGGGCGAGGCCGAGGCTGATCGGGTCGCCACCGACGCCCTGGCGACCGTGGCGGTCGTCACCCTGATCCTGACGGTGCTGGCCCAGCTGGCGATGCCGTGGCTGATGATGGGTATCAACATCGGCTTTCTGGACGACCCGGACCGGTTCCGCCTGGCCGTCATCCTGACCCAGATCACCATGCCCTATCTGCCGTGTATGGCGGTGGCGGCGCTGTTGTCCGGGGTGTTGAACGCGCGCGGGCGATTCATCGTTTCGGGCGCCTATCCGATCGCCATGAACCTGATCATGCTGGCGGCGCTGTTGATCTGGCGTGGCGATCAGGTCCAGGCGGCCTATGCGGCGGCCTGGTCGGTGCTGGTCTCGGGCGTGGCCCAGGCCGGCCTGTGCTGGTGGGGCGTGCGCAAGGCCGGGGCCAATGTGCGGCTGTCGATGCCGAAACTGACCCCGGCGGTGAAGGCCATCATCATCACCGCCATTCCCGCCGCCATCGGCAATTCGGCGACCCAGATCAATGTCTTCATCTCGGGCAATCTGGCCTCGTTCGTGGACGGTGGACGGACCTGGCTGGCCACGGCAGACCGGCTCTATCAGCTACCGCTGGGTCTGATCGGGGTGGCCATCGGCATCGCCCTGTTGCCCAAGCTGTCCTCGGCCATCGCCTCGGAAGACCGGGCCCAGGAACAGGCGTCGATGGACGAGGCCCTGGTCCTGTCGATGGCCCTGACCCTGCCGGCGGCGGCGGCGATCATGGCCATGCCTCTGTTCCTCATCGACGGACTGTTCACGCGCGGCGAATTCCTGGCCTTCGACGCCCAGAATACGGCGGCGGCCCTGCTTCAGTTCGGTTGGGGCGTGCCGGCCTTTGTCTTGATCCGGGTGCTGGCTCCAGGCTTCTTTGCGCGCCAGGATACCAAGAGCCCGATGATCTTCGCCCTGATCTCGGTGGCGGTGAATGCGGCCTTGGCCATCGTCTTGTTCAACATCGGCTGGGGCGTCTCGGGCATTGCGGCGGCGACCTCGGCGGCGGCCTGGACCAATGCGGGTTTGCTCGCATTCTTCCTGTTCCGGCGCGACCACTATCGGCCGGGCGGCTCGGCGGTGTCGCGGCTGATCCGCATCCTGATCGCCTCGGCGGCGCTGGGCGCGATCCTGGTCTTCGCCCAGATGTATCGACCGATGATCGAGGCGCCGATCGCGGCCCTGACCGAGCATGGCGCCAAGGAGATCGCCCTGGTTCTGACCACCGGCGTCGGCGGTCTGGTCTATCTGGCGCTGCTGTTCGTGACCCGCGCGGCCACCCTGGGCGAGATCAGGGGCATCCTGCGCCGCGAGCGCAAGGCCTGACGGGCCTTGCCGCCGGGCGTTTAAGGTTCTAGGCGCGGGGCCATGTCTGATACGCCTCCCCCCGCCTACACCGGCCCGCGCCGCATCCTGTCCGGCATCCAGGCCTCCGGCGCCCTGCACCTGGGCAACTATCTGGGTGCCCTCAAGCGCTTCGTCGCCCTGCAGGACCAGGGCGATCCCCTGTTCGTCTTCGTGGCCGATATGCACGCCATCACCGTGTGGCAGGACCCGGACAAGCTGACGGCCCAGACGCGCGAGATCGCCGCCGCCTATCTGGCTTCGGGCCTGGATCCGAACAAGGCCGCCATCTTCCCGCAGTCGGCGGTGCCGCAGCACGCCGAGCTGGCCTGGATCTTCAACTGCGTGGCCCGCCTCGGCTGGCTGGACCGCATGACCCAGTTCAAGGAGAAGTCCGGCAAGCACAAGGAGCGCTCGTCGGTCGGCCTGTATACCTATCCGGTGCTCCAGGCGGCGGACATCCTGCTTTACAAGGCCACCGAGGTTCCGGTCGGCGAGGACCAGAAGCAGCACCTTGAGCTGACCCGCGACATCGCCGCCAAGTTCAACAACGACTTCTCGGCGCCGGGCTTCTTCCCCCTGCCCGAGCCGGTAATCCAGGGGCCGGGCACTCGCGTCATGTCCTTGCGCGACGGCCAGGCCAAGATGTCCAAGTCCGATCCGTCGGACATGAGCCGGATCAATCTGACCGACGACGCCGACGCCATCGCCGCCAAGATCAAGAAGTCCAAGACCGACCTGGGCGTCATGCCGGACGCCGGCGAGAGCCTCGACGAGCGGCCCGAGGTGAAGAACCTGATCGCCATCTATGCCGCCCTGTCGGACCAGACCCGCGACCAGGTCACCGCCGAGTTCGCCGGCCAGGGCTTCGGCGCCTTCAAACCGAAGCTGGCCGAGCTGGCGGTCGAGGCCATGGCCCCGATCACCGCCGAGATGCGCCGCCTGATGGCCGACCCGGCCGAGATCGACCGGGTGCTTAAGGCCGGCTCGGAACAGGCCCGCGACATCGCCGCGCCGGTGGTGGCCGAGGTCAAACAGATCGTCGGGTTCTGGCGGGCCTGAATACGTCCCATCCGTTCGGCGCCGGCTTTCGGGACATTTGACGGACAGGTTGAGGCTAACCGGCTTTATCGGTCCCTCGGTTTCGAGATCCGCCAGCGGATCGTCTATCCGGCGCTGGCGGGTTAGGCCCCCCATCCCCCGTCATCGCCGGGTTTATCCCGGCGAGCCATAACCGCGGCGAATGCAGTCCGAACCGCTGAGATCGGCAGCTATAGGCCCCCGGGACAAGCTCCGGGGGTGACGATTTGGGAAATGGGCGTGCGCTAAAGCCGGTTCAGAAACGCGGCGAACCGCTCCAGCGATTCCTGCGTCAGCTCGGGGTCGTGGTTCATGGGACCAAGGCCGGTCGGCTCATCGAAGGCGTGGGTGCCGTTGGCGATCCAGGTCTCGACCTCAGTGCCGCCGCGCCGGATGCGATCATGCACGCTCATGGCGTTGTGCACCGAGGTCAGGTGGTCGTCCCGCGCAATGACGGCCAGCACCTGAGGGTGGCGCACCCAGGGCCGCGTGCGGCTGAGGGCCCCCGGACCGAGATAGGGGTAGTGGGCGGCCATCCCGATGACACCATCCAGTGCGGCGCGTGCCGTCTGGGGGTCGGCCAGGCCGGCCTCGCCGGCGCGTTCCAGCCGCATGGTCATCAGATCCATCATCGACCAGGAGCCATGGCTCCAACCAGCCAGCACCAGCCTTGAGGCGTCGACGTCCGGCCGCTGGGCCAGGCCCCAGACGGCGGCGGCGACATCGCCCGCGCGCTCGGGGCCGCGCAGGAGGACGCCGGTGCAGACCAGGGTCAGCGACATATTCCGGTCCCAGCCGCGCGGGGCGTAGGAATCGACCACGAAGGCGCGCCACCCGGCCTCCACCGCCGCCTGGGCATAGCGCGGCAGATGCGGCCTGAGGCCGCCGCAGCCGTGAAACAGGATCACCGCCGGGCGGACCTGAGCGTCATCGGGTCCGTAGGCGGTGACGAACGGCTCCAGCTTGGCCCAGCGGGCGGCGACCGTATCGGTCAATGCCGGAACACCCGGGTTCCCGTGAAGGCCATGGCGATCCCCTTTTCATCGGCGGCGGCGATGACCTCGTCGTCGCGGATCGAGCCGCCCGGCTGGATCACGCTGGTGGCTCCGGCCGCGACGGCTTCCAGAAGGCCGTCGGCGAATGGGAAGAAGGCTTCGGAGGCGCAGGCCGACCCTTCGGCCAGCGAATGGGCCAAGCCCTTGGCCTGACCGGCCTCGCGGGCGCGGATGGCGGCGATCCGGGCCGAGTCGCGCCGGTTCATCTGGCCGGCGCCGATGCCGGCGGTCTGACCGTCCTTGGCATAGACGATGGCGTTGGACTTGACGTGTTTGGCCACGGTGAAGGCGAACAGCATATCCTCAATCTCTTGAGGCGTCGGCTGGCGCCGGGTGACGATTTTCAGGTCCTCAGGCCGGATCAGGCTGCGATCGCGCGACTGGACCAGAAAACCGCCCGCGACCGAGCGAAACACTTCGCCGGGGCCATGCGGATCGGGCAGGCCGTCGGTGATCAGCAGGCGCAGGTTCTTCTTGGCCGCAAAGACTGCGCGCGCCTCGTCGTCGGCGCCCGGCGCAATGACGACCTCGGTGAAGATCTCGGTGATAGCGCGCGCATCGTCGCCGGTCAGCGGCCGATTGACCGCAATGACGCCGCCGAAGGCCGAGACGGCGTCGCATTCCAGGGCACGGGCGTAGGCCTGGCCCAGATCGGCCCCGACCGCGACACCGCACGGATTGGCGTGTTTGACGATGACGCAGGCCGGGGCCGCAAACTCGGCGACCAGTTCATAGGCGGCGTCGGCATCGGCGATGTTGTTGTAGCCCAGCTCCTTGCCCTGAACCTGCTGGGCGTGGGCGACGCCTGGGCGGATCTCGCCGGTGCGATAAAAGGCCCCGGACTGATGCGGATTTTCGCCGTAGCGCAGGGTCTGGCCCAGGGTGCCCGCAATGGTCTTGCGCGCCGGGGCCGTATCGTCGACCTGGCCGGCGAACCAGCCGGAGACCGCCGCGTCATAGGCCGCGGTGCGCGCAAAGGCCCGCGCCGCCAGCCGCTTGCGAAGTTCAAGCGAGGTCCCGCCATGGGCTCTCAGCGCCGCCAGCACCTCGTCGAGCCCGTCCTTGTCGACACAGACCGCGACGTAGCCGTGGTTCTTGGCCGAGGAGCGGATCATGGCCGGGCCGCCGATGTCGATGTTCTCGACCGCCGCCTCAAAACCGCCGCCCGACGCCACCGTCGCCTCGAACGGATAAAGGTCGATCCAGGCCAGGTCGATCGGGCCAATACCGTGCTCGGCCATGGCCGCCGCATGGGCCGGGGCGTCGCGCACGCCCAGCAACCCTCCGTGTACCACCGGGTGAAGGGTCTTGACCCGTCCGTCCATCATCTCGGGAAAGCCGGTCAGCTCGCTGACGTCCTTGACCGGCAGGCCCAGCTTTTCAATGGCGGCGCGCGTGCCGCCGGTTGAGACCATCTCGACCCCCAGATCGTGCAGTGCGCGCGCAGCGGCTTCCAGTCCGGTCTTGTCCGACAGGGAGATCAGGGCGCGTTTCGGGGCCACCCGATCGGGCGAGGGCGGAAAGTCAGGGGCGGCGGGCATGGGGAGATGCGGTCCAGAGGAAAGGGGTGAAGGGTAGGGTCAACGTTGACTGAAGCGGGGTTCCAGAGCGGCCAGGCGGGCGAGAGTTTCCGCTTCGTTGCGTGCGGCGGCTGCCGCCAGCAGTGCATTCAGGTCGGACCGCAGTCCGTCCAACGACACCGTATCGGCGCGTGCGGCCATGACGCCATCGACGGCGGTCGCCGAGACGTCCTCGGCCGCATAGAAGATCTCTTCGGTGAGCTTTTCGCCCGGCCTCAGGTCTGTGTATTCGATCTTGATGTCGAGGTCGGGCTCGTGTCCGGCCAGACGGATCAGCTGGCGGGCCAGATCATCGATGCGAACCGGCTCGCCCATGTCGAGCACGAAGACGTCGGCATGACCGGGCTGGGGCAAGCTGGCGGCCTGAAGGACCAGCTCGGCCGCCTCGCCGACGGTCATGAACCACCGGGTCATGTCCCTGTGGGTCACCGTCACCGGGCCGCCGCGGGCGATCTGGCGCTCGAACAGAGGCACGACCGAACCGGTCGAGCCGAGAACATTGCCGAACCGCACGATCGCGGCCCGCACCGGGGCTTCGCTGGCCAGGGCCTGAACCACGCGTTCGCCGACGCGCTTCGTGGCACCCATGACATTCGTCGGATTCACGGCCTTGTCGGTCGAGATGAAGACGAAGGCCTCGGCTGTCTCGCGAGCCAGTTCCATGACGTGGACGACGCCCCCGACATTGGTCAATACGGCCTCGCAGGGATGCGTCTCCATCAGGGGGACGTGCTTCAGGGCGGCGGCATGAAGCACGACTTCAGGCTGGAGCCGGCTGAAGACCTCCTCGAGGCGCGCCCGGTCGCGTACATCACCCAGGGCCACGGTCCAGTGCGCCTTCGACCCAGCCTCCGTCAGGTGCTGATCCAGGGCGTAGAGGTTGAACTCCGAAGAATCGAACAGGATGAGCCGCTCAGGGTCCTGACCGGCGACGCGGCGGGCCAGTTCTCCCCCGATCGTGCCACCGGCCCCGGTAACCAGGACACGCCGACCCTGTAGAATGTCGCGGGTTCGCCCGGCGTCCAGTGATCGGGGCTTGCGCGCGAGGATCGAAGCCTTGAGCGGCGTCATATCTGCCCCTCGGTTGCGCCGGCCGGCTCGAGCTTCCAGCGGATCCGGCTCTCGGCATCGGTGCGGACACTGCCGCGCAGAACGATTTGGACGGAGCGCCGGGTCAGGCCATTCTCGAAACAGGCGCTGGGTTCGATGGCGACATCCGCCGCATCGCTACGGAAGAACCAGCCGCGACCGGACTCGCCCCTGAGGATGACGCTGCGTCGGTCGCGCGCCATCGAGGCCGTGGCACCAGGCTGAAGATAGAATCGGATCGCATAGGGGGCCGCCAGCGCCTCGACCGCACGGTCCGACGGAAGAAGCCGGTCTTCGCCGCGGATCTCGTCCAGCCGCTGGTCGAGGTAGAGCCGGCGCTCATGCCGCAATCCGAACTGCAGCACCCAGCCGTCGTGTCCCGTCTCGACCAGGGTCGCACCTTCGCCGGTTTCGCGCCGTGCCGTCACATTCATGGGGGGGAGGCTGAGGCGAGGCCCCAAAATCCGCTCCATTCGCCCCGAGAGGATGTCCCCGATGGAACCCTCGCCCAGACTCAGGGTCGATGCGGCCGGCGTCAGGCGAAACCCCTGACGGTCTCCGGCGCGTTCGCTCCATCCTGAGTTCGTTATCAGACGATCCCGTCCGCACACGATCTCGATGGCACCGGGCTGGGCGCAGGCCGTCAGGGGGGCTACCCCGGCGGCAGGCGTTCCAGCGTCGATGATGATGTGCAACATCTGACCGTCGAGACGCTCATAGCCGCCGGCCAGCAGTCGTTCGGCCGCAGCCGGAGCGCCGGTGTCGTCATGGGCCCGGGCTGCGGCGACCTTCTGGGGCGACAGCATTTCACCGCCCTGGAAAGCCGCGAGGCGACCATCGGGCAGGGTCAGGGTCCGCAAACCGGCGGTGAGGCGGTCGATGGACCGGCCCAGCTCCTGGGGCGGCTCCTGCCCGATTTGCAAGAGGGCGTCATCGACCGTCAGCAGGTCGAACAGCAGCTCCAGCCCGGCCTCGGGGCTGCGGCTGACGTGACAGCCATCCGACAGGACCGTTACGGCCAGTGCGCGCCTAAGGCTGGAGAGCCCCTGGCTGAGGAGCCGGCGGCCCGCAGGCCCAGACAGGGTTGCGCCGGCCAGGGTGCGGGCGCAGGCGATTTCGGCGGCGGATGCGCCGGGGCGAAGGCGGCCGAGATGGCGGGCCTGACGCGCCAGGATATCGGCTAGCCTGGAGCGATCCGCCTCCGAGCTGGACGCCCCGATCCGCCGGGCCGAACAGGACAGATTGATGACGCGACGCGGAAGGGTCTCGCGGCTCCAGGAGAAGGCGTTCCAGTTTCCAAATATCTCTGCCCAGGCCAGGATCAGCCGCAGGGCTTCGCGCGGCGCGCGATCGCCTGACGCCATCAGGTCCGGTAGCCAGACGAAACGATGTAGATCCACGGCAAACCGGCGCGTCGGACAGGGTCGGTCCCAGACGTCGCCGGACGATCCGACATCAACCACCGATCCGGCGATGACGAAGCGGCCGGACGCCGTGGACCTGCCGACCGCCGCATCGGCTGGGCGGAATTCCCGCGGCGAGCAGGCGAAGCCCGATGCTCGAGGCCGGCTGAGCGTCAGGCCGTAGCCGGGAGCCCCGAACAATTCTGCAGACGCCTGACGCCCAATCAGTCGGGTCGTGGCCTGCAGCCAGGTCAGGCGCGGCAGGCGCGGGGGTCGAATATCGGGCAGCCGCAGACCGCGCTCGAGGGACTCGCTCACGACGGCCCTACCCCCGCAAGGCCGCAATATTGGCGGCATAGGCGTCGGGTCCGCCGCGAAACACCGCCGTGCCGGCGACCAGGGCCGTGGCCCCGGCCGAAACGCAGGCGGCGGCGTTGTCGGCGGTGACCCCGCCGTCGACCTGCAGCACGGCCCCAGACCCGGCCCGGTCCAGTACAGCACGTGCGCGCTCGATCTTGGTCAGTGACGAATCGATGAATTTTTGGCCGCCGAAGCCAGGATTGACCGACATGATCAGCACCAGATCGACCAGCTCGATGACCTCCTCCAGGATGGACAGCGGCGTCGCCGGGTTGAACACGATGCCGGCCTTGGCCCCCAGTTCGCGGATACGACCGAGGGTCCGATGCAGGTGCGGCCCGCTCTCGGGATGGACGCTGAGCACATCGGCACCCGCGGCGCGATAGGCCTCCAGCCACGGATCGACCGGTGCCACCATCAAATGAACGTCGAAGGGCTTGTCCGTATGACGGCGAAGCGCCTTCATCACGTCCGGACCAAGGGTGATGTTGGGCACGAAATGCCCATCCATCACGTCGACATGAATCCAGTCGGCCCCGGCCGCGCCGAGGGCGCGGACCTCCTCACCCAGACGTGCAAAGTCGCTGGCCAGGATGGACGGGCAGATGAGGGGCATCGGCATGGTTGTGGATTAGGATGACCCGGCGGCCGGGGCAAGGTCCGTCACGTCATTGCGCGGATTGCGGCCAGGGTCGGGCCGTCCAACAGCAGGCGGTCTGACGACGGTGCCCAGAGTTGACCGGGCACACGCTGGTCGGCCAGGCCCATGCCGGCAATCAGGGTGGCGAAATAGGCATTGCTGTTGGCACCGAAGGCGGCCGGCCAGGGATAGGCGATGGCGCGCGCATTGACGGCCAGCCGAACGGCCTCTGCCCGGCGCAGGTGGCTCTCCATCGAAACGCCCGGCTGCTGCCGCAGTTCGGTCTGGGGAAAACCGGGATCGTAGAAGCCGGTGGCATGGTTGAAGGCCTCGCCCCAGATCAATTCGCGTCGGAAGGGCAGGACGCCGCCATAGATCTTGAGCGGTGCGCCCCCGGGGCCCCGCGCGATGCCGTGCAATTCCAGACGGACATGACCCGCCTCATCGAGGACGGCCACGAAATTATGGGCTCCGAACCAGAGGTCCGGCGTTTCGCCCTTGCGAGGCCATCTGAGGGCCGGTGTCTGGACCTTGAACAGTCGACTCGGCGTCATGGTCAGGCGGAGGGTGCCCGTTCAAGCCGTGCTGCGAAGAAGCCGTCCAGTCCCCCCAGTTCCGACCACTGGCTGGGCAGCAGACGCAGCCAGCCGTCGCCCGCCCGGGAGCTGTCCGGTGCGCCGACCGTCCCGGGGTCTGCCGGGGTCAGATGGAAGTCGGGGTGTCGTCGCAGGAAGGCCAGAACCTGGGTCTCCCCTTCCTCGCGTTCGAGCGAACAGACGCAATAGACCAGCCGGCCGCCCGGTTTGACGCGGGCGGCGGCGGCATCGAGCAGCCGGTGCTGGACATCGGCCAGTTTGGCGATCTCGGCCGGCGTCAGGGCGTAGAGGGCTTCAGGATTGCGACGCAGGGTGCCGGTGGCCGTGCAGGGTGCATCCAGCAACACGGCGTCGAACTGTCGGTCGTCCATCCAGGCTTCGCCATCGGCGACGACGACCTCGGCGTTCAGGCCGGTTCGCTCCAGATTGGCGCGCAGCCGACGAAGGCGCGGCTCGGAGCGATCCAGCGCCGTTACGGCGGCTCCGGTCGCGGCCAGTTGCAGGGTCTTGCCGCCGGGGGCGGCGCAGAGGTCCAGCACCGTCTCGCCGGGCTCGACGGCCAACAGGCGAGCCGGGATGGCCGCAGCGGCATCCTGGACCCACCAACCGCCGTCCTCGAAGCCGGGCCAGGCCGCGACGTCGCCGCCGCGCCGGGTTCTGAGCGAGCCGCCGGGCAGAGGCTCGCCGGGCAAGGTCTCGATCAGCGGGGCCGGGTCGGTTCCCGGTTTGAGCGACAGATCCGTGGGTGGCTCGACGCGAGCATTTAGTGCGATTCCCTCGGCCTCGGCCTGGCCGAACTGGGCGGCCCAGCGTGCGAACAGCCAGGGCGGAATATCGGCCTGCGGCGGCGGATCTGCGGCCGGCTCGCGTGCGAGACCGCGCAGCACGGCATTGATCAGGGCCTTGTAGGGGCGTGTCGCATTGTCCCGCTCGGCCAGTTTGACCGTCGTGGAGACGGCCGCAAAGTCGGGTGTGTCCAGATACAGCATCTGGGCCAAGCCAATCCTGAGCAGGCGACGGACTGGCTCGGGCGGGGGGCGCTGGAGGCGCGAATCCAGGGCCCGGTCGATCGAGCCGAGCCGCCGCAGGACAGCCATCGCCAGGGCCCGCGCGAAGCCGCGATCCTCGGGTGACAGGGCGCGCAGGGCCGGCTCATTGAGGGCCGCGTCGAGACCCCCCCGGCGCATCATCGCCGCCTCGATGAGGCGCATCGCCGACTGACGCGCCGGCAGGCCGGCGTTCGCGCTCACGCGCGCTCCAGACAACGCAGGGCGACGTCAAGATTGGCCAGGCCGTCCTCACCGGTGACCGGCGGCGGCGTACCGTTGCGAACCGCGTCCAGGAAGGCTGTCAGTTCGACCTTGAGCGGTTCGTTCGGCCAGGTGTGGAGCGTCCGGGTCGAGTAGGAGCCGTCCTTGTCGTAGGCGAAGAACTCCTGGACCTGACGGGTGATCAGATCGGCGACGACGAATTTCTGCTGGGTGGCGACCTGGAGCATCCGAGCCTTGTAGGGCGTCACCCAGTTGGTGTTGATCTGGGCGATCACGCCGGTGTCGGTGCGGAACTGCAAAAGCGCGGTGTCCTCGCGATCGGCCCGGGTGCGCGCCAGCTGCGGCTGGACGTCAACGATCTCCGATCCCGTCAGATGCCGGATGATGTCGATGTCGTGGACCGCCAGGTCGATGACGACCCCGACCTCGCCCATGCGCGGGGGAAAGGGGCCGACGCGGGTGATCTGGATGGAGATGATGTCGTCGCCGGCGATGGCCTTCTTGACGGCTTCGACGGCCGGATTGAATCGTTCGACGTGGCCGACCATCAAGACGACGCCGGCAGCCCGCGCGGCGTCGATCATGCGCTGAGCCCCGGCCAGATCGGCCGCGATCGGCTTCTCGACCAGCACCGGCACGCCTCTTTCGAGCAGCGCCACGGACAGATCGGCATGGTGGCTGTTCGGGGTTGCGACGACTGCGGCGTCCAGGTCGGCCTCAAGGAAGGCCTCGACGGTGGTGACCGGAACCGCCCCATAGGCGCTCGCGGCCTCGGCCGTCGGCCTGTCCGGATCGAAGGCGCAGGTCATGCGTACGCCGCGCATATCCGACAGCACCCGTGCGTGGTTGCGGCCCATCACCCCCAGGCCGGCGACGCCGACCTTCATCAATGGACGTTCGATCATGAGAAGCTCCTGACGGCGGCAATGACCTGGTCCTGGGTCGCCTCATCCAGGTCGGCGTGCATCGGCAGGCTGATGACGACACGAGACTTGGCCTCGGTAACGGCCAGGCCCTGGGGCCCGACCGAATGGTGGGCATAGGCCGGCTGCTGGTGCATGGGGATTGGATAATAGACGGCGGTGGGCACGCCCTGTGCCTTCAGATGGGCGGCCAGACGGTCTCGCTCGGGGTGCTCGATGGTATATTGGGCCCAGACCGAAACGCCGCCGGCGATAATGCCGGGAACTGCCGCGACATGGTCGCGAAGACCTTCATTGTAGCGCGCCGCGATCCGATTCCGGGACTCGATCTCGTCAGCAAAGACCTTGAGCTTCTCGATCAGGACGGCGGCCTGGATGGTGTCGAGCCGCGAGTTCATGCCCACGCGCATATTGAGGTATTTGGGGTCGTGCTCGAAGGTGCGCCCTTCCAGGTCGGACCCGACCGCCTTGCCGTGCACACGGATCGAATCCATCAGTTCGGCCAGGTCGGCATCGTTCGTCAGGACCGCGCCGCCGTCGCCGTAGCATCCTAGCGGCTTGGCCGGGAAGAAGCTGGTGGTGGCAATGTCGGCCCAATGCACCGGGTGCTTGCCGTGCAAGGTACAGCCGAAGCCCTGGGCTGTATCGGCGATCAGCTTCAGCCCATGCCGGTCACAGATCTCGCGAATCCTCGGATAGTCGGCCGGCTGACCGAACAGGTCCACGGCGATGACCACCTTCGGCGTCAGTCGTCCCTCGGCCTTTACCGCCTGGATCGAGGCCTCCAGATGGGCCGGGTCGATGTTGTAGGTCACTGGGTCGATGTCGACGAAGACGTCTTCGGCCCCGAACCAGGGGGCGACCTCTCCGGTCGCGGCAAAGGTAAAGGATGGGCAGAAGATGGCGTCGCCGGGGCCGACGCCCCACGCCATCAGCGGCAGGGCCAGGGCATCGGTGCCGTTGGCGCAGCCCAGAGCGTATTTCGCCTGGCCGAAGGCGGCCAGATCGGCCTCGAACTGGCGCACCTGTGGCCCCATCACCCAGGCTCCGCCTTCGACGGCCTCGAGGATGGCACGGGTCATGGGTTCGCCGATGCGGCGGCGCTGGGCCTGAAGATCAATGAACTGGATGCTCATAGGACGGGTCTTCTATCAGAATTGTCGATGAGGGAAGCGAAGGCCATCTTCGCCAGGGCGGTCGGTGACCAGGCCGTGTTCAATTGGGCGATCCGCCCCGGCCCGCGCGCGCCCAGCAGCCGCGCATGGTCAGGATGATCGATCAGATCACGGATCATCCTGGCGGCGGCGTCGATGTCAGGTTCGGCCCACTGGCCCTGACGGTAGGCTCCGGATGGGTCGCGGGCGGAAATCAAGCGGTAGGGCACCATGGCGGCGGACGTGTCGTCGGCGAAATCCGTCACACCGGACCAGCCCGTCATCAGCACCGGCCGGCCCAGAGACATGGCCTCCGCCGCGACCAGTCCGAAGCCTTCGCCGCGATGCAGGGAGATCAACAGGTCGATGTCGGCAAGCAACCGCCACAGATCCGCTTCTGACAGGGACATCTCGATCAGGCGGATGTCGGAACGAGTCCGGGTCAGGTCGGCGAGCCGTTGCCGCGACACCGGATCGATGGCGAGGTTGGACCCCTTGATCAGGAGTCGCACGCCGGGACGAGCTTGGGGAAAGGCGCGGACCCAGGCCTCAATGGCCCCCCAGGGGTTCTTGCGTGCAAAGGCCGAACGGCCGTCGAACATCACCAGGGCGTGGGTCGCGCCGGGCTCCAGATCCAGGGCAGCGGCCTCACCCGGCGTCGGCTCAGGCGGGGTGACCGGGTGTGGCATGACCCGCAGGCGGTTGGACAATTCGGCCCGTCCCGCGCGGGCAAAGGCGGCGGCAATAGCGTCGGCGGTGAATTGTGATGGGGCCCAGATCTCATCGAACCAGGGGGCGACCCGCGTCCAGTCCGAGGGAGCTTCAGTCGTTTCCCAGGCCCAGTAACCGATCCGGTAGCGACCGGCCCAATCGGCGGGGTCATGGGTCATCAGCGCGACCTCGGCCTCAGGCGCATTAGCATGAATCAGCCAGACTCCGCCGGGACGTCCGGTGACTGCCGGCTTCTTGCCGAGTGACCAGACGGCTCGCTGACGGGTGCGGAGCGACTGGCGCTCCAACGCAAATCCCGCAGCCTGCAAGGCATCGGCGGTGGCATCGCCGGCCCGGCCGATGCCCAGCGCCTCCCCCAGAAAACCGCTGACGACCAGCGGCCCTGGACTATGGCTGGGTCGGACCTTGCGCCAGGCCGGTTCGCGCGCCGCCCGCGCCGCCGCCAGGGCGGTGCGGATCAGAGGCAGGCGAACCGGCAAGGGCAGGGTGTGGATCAGCCCCATGGGGCAGCAGTCTCCAGGTGGTCCTGGTTTGGACCGCGCGGCCTCTTAACAGACTGTGGCGGCCCGGCGGGCGAATTTCGGTCACCGATTGTTGCAGTCCTGGTCGCTGCCCAGCCCAGGGAAGCGGGCTAGTCCGTCGTCGAGAAGGCCAGGTCGCAGAGTTCCTGGCCAAAGGCGGTGGACAATTGTTCTTCGCTCTCGGCCATCTCGAAAACGGCGATGCGCGCGCCGATCACCGTACGCCCGATCTCGTAGTTCCCGACCACATGGCCGGTCGCCGGATCGATCAACCGGGCCCGGCCGCGTAGAACATTTGCACCGCCGATCACGGCCACCTGAACGGGATTGGCGCGGTCCAACCGGCTGATCGAAGCCTCCAGATGCAAGGGACGTTGGCCCTGGGCACAGCCATCCAGTTCGGCCTGCACCCGCGCCTGAAAGATCCCGGCAAATTCGGGCGTGGTTTCGATCTCGGGGTCCAGAGTCAGGTTGACGCCCGCAACGCGGTAGCCGGCGGCTCCGGCGATCGGTGCGAGGGCTTCCGAGCGCGACAGGTTCACACAGCCACCCAGCCCCAGCAGGGCTGCACAGATCAGGATCGGGACCAAGGGTTTCACAGGATCGGGTTCTCCCTGGAGGTTGATGAGTCGGGCTGGGAATCCAGCCGGAAGGTGTCGGCCAGAAGCCGGGCTTCGACTTCCCGGCTGGAGCCGGCGCGCCAGGCCACGACGATCTCGCGGCGTGGGGCATCTGCCGAGATCGGTCGCACAACGACGCCCGGATTGTCGGCGAGGCCAGCCCGCACCGCCATCTCGGGCAGGAAAGAGACACCTAGTCCGGACCCAACCATCTGGACCAGGGTGTGCAGGCTGGTGGCGGCAAAGACATCGTCGCCTTTCGGGGCCTCGATGTGAAAGGCGGCCAGGGCATGGTCGCGCAGGCAGTGGCCGTCTTCCAGCAGGATCAGATCCTCACTTTTCAGCGAACCGGGCTGGATCGGGCCGGGTGCCGCCAGGGGGTGTCCGGCCGGGGCCGCCGCCAGGATTTCGTCATCACCGATCCGCGCGTGATCGATGCCGGCTGCCGAATAGGGCAGGGCGATCACCGCCGCATCCAGCTGGCCAGCCTTGAGCGCCTTGATGAGACCGGGAGTCAGATCCTCGCGGATAAACAGCTTCAGGGCCGGCCAGGTGGCCTTGACGCTTGGTAGCTTGGCCGGAAGCAGGAAGGGGGCGATGGTCGGGATGACGCCCAGCCGGAAGCGACCTGACAGCGGCCGCCCGGCGCTCTGGGCCGCCTCGACCAGATCTTCGGTCCGCGCCAAGACGTCCTCAGCCCGCTTGACCGCCTCGGCCCCGACAGCCGTCAGTTGAACCCCGCCGCGCGTGCGCTCGACAACCTGTGCCCCCAGAATCTTCTCCAGTTCCTGGACACCGGCCGACAGGGCCGGCTGGCTGACGAAGGCGGCCTCGGCTGCGCGCGAGAACGAGCCGTGCTCAGCGAGAAGCTTGAGGTACTGAAGCTGGCGCAGGGTGGGGAGCATGGCTGTAATCTAGGTGTTGGTTATGGCGAGCGCCATCGGCATCGAAACATTCTATTCGGCCCATGCGCCGCGTCGATCAGGTTCAGCTATGCCGGCTATAGAAAAAATCGATCAGGAAAAGCACCATTAGAAGATTGACTTTGTGCGCCGCACACAGCATTTCGCACCTGCAGCGCCGCTCCTCCGGTGCTTTCGATCCCATTACCCCAAGGAGACCGCGATGCTCGGCGTCGGCCAGAAACTGCCTGAATTCAAAATTGTCGGCGTCAAGCCGGGCTTCAACAACCATGAGGAAGAGGGGGTTTCGGCTTTCGACACCCTGACCGAAGCCAGCTTCGACGGTCTGTGGAAAGTCATTTTCTTCTACCCGAAGGACTTCACCTTCGTCTGCCCGACCGAAATCGCCGAATTCGCCCGTCTGGGCCGTGATTTCGCGGATCGCGATGCCGTCGTCCTGGGCGGCTCGACCGACAATGAATTCACCAAGCTGGCCTGGCGCCGCGATCACGCCGACCTCGACAAGCTGCCGATCTGGCAGTTCGCGGACAACGGCGGCAAGTTTGCCCGCGACCTGGGCGTGCTCGACGCCGAGGAGGGTGTCGCCCAGCGCGCCACCTTTGTGGTCGATCCGCACAACGTCATCCAGCACGTCTATGTCACCAGCCTGAACGTCGGCCGCGCTCCGGCTGACACCCTGCGCGTGCTCGATGCACTGCAGACCGACGAGCTGTGCCCGTGCAACCGCCCGGTGGGCGGTGAGACGCTGGCGGCCTAACGGCGCCGGCCGGACCCGGGGCGCGCCACCCCTCCTCCCGCGCGCCCCGGACCTCCAAATCCCTTCAGATACAGTTCAAGCCCGGAGACCGAGGATGTCGATCGACGCCTTGCGAGATGCCCTGCCCGCTTATGCCAAGGACCTGTCCTTGAACCTGTCGTCCCTCGCGTCAGAGACGGTTCTGTCCGACCCTCAGAAATGGGGCTGCTTCCTGGCCTGCGCTTTCGCGGTCGGCGAGCCGCAGACGGTGCGCGCCCTTGAGGCCGAGGCGTCCGCACATCTGTCGTCCGAAGCGATGACGGCGGCCAAGTCGGCCGCCGCCATCATGGGGATGAACAACATCTACTACCGGGCGCTGCACCTGATGCACAACGCCGAGTACAAGACGCTGCCGGCCCGGCTGCGCATGAACATTCTGGCCAACCCGGGCGCTCCCAAGGCGGAATATGAGCTGTGGTGCACGGCGGTTTCGGCCATCAACGGCTGCGGAGCCTGTATCGACGCTCACGAGAAGACCCTGCGCGAGCATGACGTGACCAGTGTCCAGGTTCAGGCGTCCTTGCGGATCGCCGCGGTGGTCAATGCCGTGGCCCACGTCCTGCGCGCCGAGGCCGTGCTGACGGCCTGACCTCAACCCGCTCTGACTTCGGAGTCCGTCTGTTCCGCCAGCGCCTCGTCGGTGGGGACGCGGGGCAACCAGATCGCAGCAGTGGAGCCGACCCCCGGCGTACTGCCGAGCCGCAGCGCGCCGCCGCGCGCACGCGCAAAGCCACGTGCCTGGGCCAGGCCAAGTCCCTCGGCTCCCGGGCGCGTCGTAAAGAACGGCTCCTGGGCGCGGATCAGCACATCCGGCTCCATTCCCTGGCCCCGGTCCGCGACCGTGATCTTGACGTATTCGCCGGCCGCCAGGTCCGGGTCGCCGGCGGCGACCTGGGCCGTTTCGATCCGCACGCGGATTGGCTCCGCCGGCCCCTGGGCCTGCCGCGCATTGACCAGCAGCGCGGTCAGGGCCGACTGCAGGCGAACCGGATCAAATCGGGCATAGGCCGGACTGTCGGCGACCTGGACCTCAATGGCACCTGCCTGGATGGGACTGGGGAGCCCCCGCACCAACGCCCCGACATTAAGGGCGCGCAACCGCGTCTCGTCGCCGCGAGAAAAGGCCGAGAGTTGGCGCGTCAGGGTCTCGCCCCTCTGGCCGGCCTGCAGGGCTGCCTCGGCCACGCGCCGCACCCGTTCCGGATTCTCGGCCTGGCGCCCGATCATGTCGAGCGCGCCGAGAAGAAGGGTCAAGAGGGCGTTGAAGTCCTGGGCCAGGCCGCTGGTCAAGCGGCCGACATCTTCCAGGCGGCGACCTTCCTCGGCCGTTTCTTCGGCCCGCACGCGGCGATCCTCGGCCGCTGCCAGTGCATCCTGAAGGGCCGTGCGGGCTATTGAGGCTTCCGCCTCGGCCTGGATCCGACCCTGCTCGGCCACGGCTAGCCGCTCGGTCATGTCGGCCAGAGCCAGGGCCTCGGCGGCCGGCGCGGCGGTGCCAGAAGCATCGTCTTCATAGGGCTGGTCCGTCACGTCCTCGCCGATCATGACCACGGCATCGATGCCGTCCTCGAACAGCAGCGGCATTCCCGTCCAGCGTACGAACCGCGGTTCGCCGTTGCTGACGAGCGATTCCTCCAGAGGTGACGACGGCACTTCGCCGGTGCGAATGATCTCCGCCGGATAGGCTCGAACGGCCTCCCATCGATGTTCCGGTGACACCAGCTCGGCAAACGGGCGCCCGCGCACGGCATCCACGTCCATTCCCAGCATGAGGGCCGCTTGCACATTGACCTCGCGGATCTGACCTTCACCGCCGACCACGATCACAGGACTGGGGGCGGCGTCGAACAGACGCCGTGTCAGCTCGGCCTCAGGAGAGGCGGCGGGGTTCAGGCTGTCGATCTCCACGAGTGCGGCGCTGGACCCGATGACCCGCCCCAGACTGTCCAGTATGGGCATGGCTGTGACCGAGACCAGCAGCTTGCGCTTGGTGCCTGGGTGCGCGATGACGTGCTGAAAGCCCTTGACCGTCTGGCCGCGCAGCGCCCGCGCATTGGGCAGCAGTTCCGGCGGGATCAGCCGGCCGTCCGGGTAGGTGATCCCCCAGGTCGCTGAATGGAAACGAAGGCCGATCAGCTCCTGGTCGCGACGTCCGAGTAACTGGTGCGCGGCCCGGTTGGCGAAGATGAAGCGGCCTTCGGTGTCGGTTTCGACCAGGGCGACCGGAACAGATGTCAGAATCTGGTTCAGCCGGGCTTCGTGAATTTCGGCTTCGGTCCGGAACCGGTCGCGCTCTACTGTCGCATTTCGGTACGCCCAGGTCGCCCGTCCGGCCAGGAAGACAAACAGCAAGGCGACCGCTGTCGCCAGCGCCAAACCCAGGCCCAGCAACAGAACCCAGTTGACGTCGCCTTCCATGATCATACGCACCACCCCTGCGGTCGAACCCAAGAACAGGTGGATCAAAGCAAGGTTCGCGCCGCTCAGTGTCGATAGCTCAGGCACGCGGGGGAAGCGAGTCCAGGCCGGCGGCTGTCAGTCTTCGTCGGGGTGGCCGGAATCAGAAAAGGCCGCCCAAAGGCGGCCCGTTTCCCAATCTCGACTGGAGCGGGCGAGGCGATTCGAACGCCCGACCCTCACCTTGGCAAGGTGATGCTCTACCCCTGAGCTACGCCCGCGCTCTTCGGAACCCGTTGGGCTCCTCAGTCGAGAGGCGGCGCTATAGCCGAACGTCCGGTCAGGACGCAAGAGGGAGAATTCATATGGCTGTCGCGTTGACTCGGGCGCGCCGATCCGTATAAGTCCGCGCTCTTCGCCCGCAGGTCGTCCTTGCGGGCGCGATCTTTTTTGCGTTCGCGCAAGCTCCAAAGCCTAGAGGCCATGCCATGTACGCGGTGATCAAGACCGGCGGCAAACAATACCGGGTTCAACCGGGCGACCTGATCGTCGTTGAAAAGCTCGCCGGTGAACCCGGCGATGAAATCAAGCTGGACCAGGTCCTGATGATGGGCGACGAGGTCGGCGCTCCGCTGGTGGCCAAGGCGTTTGCCTCGGCTGTTCTGGTTGAAACCCGCAAGGGTGAGAAGGTGAAGATCTTCAAGAAGATCCGCCGCCAGGGCTATCGCCGCACCAACGGTCACCGCCAGCCGGAAAGCGTGCTGCGCGTGGTCGGACTGACGGGTGCTGACGGCAAGGCCCACAAGTGGGACGGCAAGGCAGATCTGACGACCAAGGCCGAGCTGGACGCTCGCGCCCGCAACCTGTCCCCGCGCGTCGAAGCCGACGCCAAGCCGGCCAAGGCCGCGCCCAAGAAGGCTGCGGCCAAGACCGAAACCAAAGCTGCGCCCAAGAAGGCTGCTGCCAAGACCGAAACCAAGACCAAGGCTGCGCCCAAGAAGGCTGCCGCCAAGACGTCTGACGAAGCGTAAGGAGCTCGACCCATGGCTCACAAGAAATCCGGTGGTTCGTCGCGCAATGGTCGCGACTCTGAATCCAAGCGCCTGGGCGTGAAGCGCTTTGGCGGCGAGCGCGTGCTGGCCGGCAACATCATCGTGCGTCAGCGCGGCACCAAATTCCATCCGGGCGACAACGTCGGCATGGGTCGTGACCACACGCTGTTCGCGCTTATCGCCGGAGCCGTAACCTTCACCACCAAGCGCGGTGGCCGTTGTTACGTCTCGATTCAACAGCCGCAGGCGGCCGAATAGCGATCCGACAAGGCAGCTATCCGGATCGCCCCGAAAAGAGGTGATCCGGACAGACGAACGTGAAGCGGGGAGTCCGGACGCCGGACTCCCCGTTTTCGTTCCACGACCGGCTTGGGAGAAGCGGTCATGTGCCTGATAGAGTCGAGTCCTGAAATCACCACGCGCAGAGCGGTGCTGCGGGCCCCCAAAGCGACCGACGCGCCGCGCATTGCGGATTTCTGTCACGACGCCGGTCTGGCGCGGATGACGTCGCGGATGCCGCATCCCTACGGCCTGTCCGACGCTGAAGCCTGGATCGCCCGCGCCCAAGGTCAGGATCCGCGTGTCGAGCGCAACTTCGTCATCGACCATGATGACCACGGGGTCGTGGGGATGATATCCCTGTTCCCGCAGCTTCAGGCCGACCTGGGGCCCGCCGATCTGGCCGGCACCGAGCTGGGATATTGCGTCGGATCGGCCTGGGCGGGCCGTGGGCTTGCCACCGAGGCTGTCGAGGGCCTGCTGACGTGGGCCCGACGCGACTGGAAACGACGGGCGGTGATGGCGGGTCATTTTATCGACAACCCGGCGTCTGGACGGGTGCTGACGAAGGCCGGCTTCCTCTATACCGGGCGGTGCCAACCCCTGTTCAGTGTCGCTCGCGACGACTGGGCGACCGCGCGGTCCATGATCTGGCTGGCGTGATCGGGAGCGCCGTCAGGACCAGACGGCTTGGGATCACGCGCCGGACGGGTTATGTGCGGCGCACATGGCCGTGAACGACGACTTCAATCCAACCCCGCCGGGGGCCAGGCCCAGTCCGCCGAGGTGGGCCTGGATCAATGGCCTGTCCGGTCGGCTTCTGCTGCTGACGGCGGCCTTTGCGGCCGTGGTGGACCTACTGATCCTGTTCCCCGCTGCGGCTTCGTTCCACGAACGCTGGGTGACCGACAGGATCCGCGCCGCCGAAGTCGCGTCCCTGGCGGTCGAGGCCGCACCCTATGCAACCGTCGAGGAAAGCCTGGCCGATCGACTGCTGGTCGGGGTCGGGGCGGATACGGTCGTCCTGCAGGAAAACGGGATTCGCCGACTTCTGAGGGGCACGCCCAAGGACGGCGCACCCCCGCATCTGATCGATCTGCGGGAGCCCGACCTGGCTGCCCGGTTGCTGGATCCATGGCTCACCCTGTTGGGGGCGGACGATCGCCGGGTGCAGGTCATCGCCGCACCACGTTGGCGCACCGGTGACTTCATCGAGATCGTCGCCGACGCCGCGCCCCTGAAGGCCGAACTCCGGTCCTATGTCCTTCAGATCGTGCTGGCCTCGCTGGCGATTTCAGTCATTGCCGGGGGCTTGCTCTATTTTGGCCTGGTCATTCTGGTGCTGGAGCCGGTCCGGCGTGTGACCCAGACGATCGAGAGATTCCGCGATGACCCAGAGGCGGAGCCCCGCCCCATCCGCCGTGAACGGGTCGATGAGATCGGGCGCGTCGAGGACGAGCTGAACCGGATGCAGCAGGAGGTTCGCTCTGCCCTGCGGTCGCGGGCGCGTCTGGCGGCCCTGGGCGAGGCCGTGGCCAAGATCAGTCATGACCTCCGAAATATGCTGACGGCCGCCCAGATGGCCTCGGATCGACTGGCGGACTCCGGCGATCCGACGGTGGCCCGCGCCCTCCCGCGTCTGGAACGGGCGCTGGATCGGGCGCTCAACCTGGCCCAGGACGTGCTCGCCTACGGACGCTCCGAAGAGCCCAAGCCCGATCCACGGCCCTTGCGGCTTGTTCCGGCGATCCATGCGGCCGCTGAGGACGCCGGCCTGACCGACCAGGGGGTGCGCCTGATCCAGCGCGCGCCGGCCCGGTTGCGGGTCGAGGCCGACGCTGAACATCTGCACCGTATTCTCGTTAATCTGATGCGCAATGCGCGCGAGGCTATCGAGGGCGATCCTGAGCGGGACGGTAAGGGCCGGGTCTCGATCTCGGCCGTCAAGACCGGCGACCGCCTCGAGATCCGGGTTCGCGACGACGGGCCGGGCTTGCCTGCGCGGGCGCGCGAACGCCTGTTCCTGCCGTTCCAGGGCTCGGCGCGGCGCAATGGCGCGGGCCTTGGCCTGCCGATCTCGCGCGAACTGGCTCAGGCCAATGGCGGCGACCTGGTGCTGGACGTGACCGGTCCGGGCGGCACGGTGTTTCTGCTGATCCTGCCAGCTCAACACTAGGACCCGTCTAGTGGGTCAGGCTGACCCCGTCGCGACGATTGTCGGCCCCTGAATCCCAATGTCCGTCTCGCCAGATTGCGCCGTGCAGGCCAGATGTCTCACTGGAATTGGGACGCAGCGGTGCACCGGCCGCCGCCAGGGCGGCCTGGATGTCGGGTTCAAAAAGGTTGGTGTCGGCCCCGACGCTGGCCCCGCGCACCACCAGATTGGGCAGGTCAAAGGCCGCCTGCATCGACAGATTCCAGTCCAGCACCCCGATCAGGGCCTTGGCGTTATAGGCCAGGATCGAATTGCCGCCGGGCGATCCCAGGGCCCCGACCAGCCGCTCCTCGCGGTCCAGAATGATCACCGGCGACATCGACGAGCGTGGCCGCTTGCCGGGGGCTACGGCATTGGCCGCTGGGCGTCCCTGATCATCGACGGGCGAGAAGGAAAAGTCCGTCATCTGGTTGTTGAGGAAGAATCCGCCGGCCATCCGGCCCGAGCCGAACAGGCTCTCGACCGTGGTGGTCATGGAGACAGCGTTCCCCCATGAGTCGACGATCACGAAATGGCTGGTGCCCGCCGGCTCGCGCGTGGCATCCGGGGCGCGTTCGGTGGGCGCGCCGGGCGGGGTTCCTGGACTGACCGGCCCTGTCACGGTCGGGACCAGGGCGGCACGCGCCTCGACATAGGCTGGGTCCAGCAGCCCCGTGACCGGCACGTCCACATGGTCGGCGTCCCCGACGTAGAGATCGCGGTCGGCGTACATCAGCCGCTGCAACCGCGCGAAGGCGACCCAGGCCTCGGGGCTGTCGGCACCCCGATCGATGTCCGGCGTCCGCTCGGCCATGGCCAGGAGTTGGAGCAGGGCAACGCCGGATGACGGCGGTGGCGGAACACACACCACATAAATCCGGTACCGCTGGCAGATCGCCTCGCGCCGGGCCGGCCTGTAGGCCGCCAGGTCCGCCAGGGTCAGGCCACCAGGATTGTCCCCGGCCCGAACCGCCGCCACGATCTCGCGCGCCAGCTCGCCGCGATAGAAATAGTCCGGTCCCTCTGCGGCCAGCCGTTGAACCGTCTCGGCATAGGCTGGATTGGTCATGATCTCGCCGGCCTGGGGCCGGGACCCGTCGGGACGTTCGAAATAGGCCCGGGCCCAGGTCGTATGGCTCTGCGGCGCCCGATCCTCAGGCGTGTTGATGAAGGCACCCATGCGCGGCGGAACCACAAAGCCCTCGCGGGCCAGACGCTCAGCGTCGCCGAACAGCGTCGACCAGGGCAGACGACCGTGCTCACCCTGAGCCATCGCGAGCATGGCGACTGCGCCGGGTGCCCCGACCGACCGGCCCGACAGCACTGCCTCACGGCCGCCCATGGGCGCACCGTTCTCGATAAACAGCTCCGGCGTCGCCGCCGCCGGGGCCGTTTCGCGGCCGTCATAGACCGTCACCTCGCGGGTGTCGGCATCGTAGAAGACGAGGAAAGCACCGCCACCGAGCCCGGAGCTCTGGGGTTCGACCAGCCCAAGCACGGCCTGCACAGCCACGGCGGCATCGACGGCTGATCCCCCGCGCCGCAGGATGGCCATGCCCGCTTCCGCCGCCTGGGGATTGGCGGCTGAGACGAAGGGGCCGCGTGCGATATCGCCGGCAACCGGTGTCGCTGGGGTCGGCACCTGGCGGTCCGGGAGTACGCCGCAGGCGATCAGCGACAGGGCGGCGGTGAGGGCAATGAACAGACGCATGAGGTCTTGCTAGACCAGCGGACCGCCGCGGCAAAGCGCTGGGCGGCGTCACCCGAAGGTGGATTGCACCTGATGGACCTGGCCGAGCGCCCGATCCAGCTCTTCCCACAGGCCCCGGACACGTTCCCGGCCCGGGATGGATTTCAGCATGGGGCCCACGCCGAAGCGATCATCGGGATCAGCGATGGCGACGGTCACCTGGTCTGACGCCAGGCGCGCAAACATGGGACCAGAACCTGTGCGCCAGCCCTTCAGGGTCTGGCGGGCCACCGAATTGATGACAGCGCGGGCCTCGTCCGGTCGGGTTGAATAGACCTCAAAGTTGCGTTCGAAGTCCGGGTCATCCTCGAAACGGACCCTTTCCATGCCGGTTCCGGGGCTGAAGAGGTTGAACAGGCCGCGATCCGGCATGACCACCGTCTCTCCCTGGAGCGCGCGTCGTGTCACGGCATAGATCAGGCCCTTGAAGACCTCGCGACGGCTCTTGCCGGAACCGGCGATCAGGGCCGCATGATAGAAGGCGAAGGCAGTGCCGCTGCGCTCGCCGGCAAACCGGTCGCGAAAGGTCCGATCGTTCGGCCGGCCAAGCAGTGGGTGCAGTGCCTCATAGCCGTCCGCCGAGAAGTCAGTGGCTTCGTAGGTCAGGCCGCGAGCCTGGCTGATGGCGGCCACCGCCGGTGCCTTGAGGGCGCGTGCCGTTGCTTCCAGCGGCCGGGACGCGACCAGCCAGCCGATGAACAGGATCGCGCCGCCCCCGAAGAATTTGAAGGCCAGGTCGGGAATGAAGATCAGGCACGTGATCGCCAGAACGGCAAAGCCTGCCATGATCCAGACGAAGCGCGTCACCGCCGCGCGGCGGCGCGCTTCCAGTCCTTCCAGCACCGGGGCGAGAGGGCCGTCGCACAGCTGGTCGAGGTCAGGATGGCTCATGGAAGCGGACCTTTCGGGCGGGCCCGCACTGTGCGCGCCTCACCTGCCCTGTAAAGACCGCAATCAGGGCCTTGCATCGTGCCGCGTGAGCGGTTAGGTGTCCGCCCCTTCGCCGGGCACCCCAAGCGCCCGGTCAGCGGACCCGTAGCTCAGCTGGATAGAGCATCAGACTACGAATCTGAGGGTCGGGCGTTCGAATCGCTCCGGGTCCGCCATTTCTTTCCTTGAAATCCCCTGGCTCAGGTCGCTTTCAGCGGCCGGCTCAGGTGCGGCGAGCCGGCCAGGCCGAAGCGCCAGGACGTTTCGACGCCCTTGGTGATGCCGATGCGCGGGCCGGTCAGGATCTGGCTCGGCTTCTCGTCCGGCGGGATCAGGGCGAAGGGGGCTTCGCGCAATGACAGGCCGTCGTGGGCGCCGGTGACGCCCAGCGCCTGACACAGCTTGCCCGGCCCCGAACACAGGGCGCGATCCGCCACATCGCCGCGACGTGCACGCATCTGGTCGAGCCCATGGGATGGGTCGATCGCCCGGATCAGGACGGCCTGGCCGGAGCCTTCGGTTCCGCAGACCACATTCAGGCACCAGTGGACCCCGTAGATCCTGTAAACATAAGCCCGCCCGACTGGCCCGAACATGGCGCCGTTCCTGGGCGTAGGCCCACGGAAGCTGTGCGAGGCCGGGTCGGTGCGGTCATAGGCCTCGGTTTCGACAATGATCCCGCCGACACCCTCCACCCGCAGCGTCCAGCCGATCAGGGCGCGGGCGCAATCGGGCGCGTCCAGCGCAAAGAGGTCGTTGTCGGTCACCAATGCAGCGTCGCCCGCCTCTGAATCGTCCCAAGCGTGACCAAAGGGTAAGGTGACCCTCCGGAATCGGCAAAGCTAGGCTGCCCTTCGAGCTGAGGGGGTTGTCCATGCAAATGCCGATCTTGAAGGCCACGTTTCTGGCGATAGTGGTCGCCGTTGCGGCACCGGCGGCGTGGGCGGCGGACCCAGAGCCGGCTCCGCTCCAGGCCGAGACGCCTGCGCCCGCGGCCGATGTGATCGTCACCCGCGATGGCGACGCCTGGACGGCGGACTATGTCCTTGAGCGCGATGCGCCGGTCTGGGCCTTCATCCGTTCGTCAGTGACCCACACCACGCGCGAGCCCTGGCGCGTTCAGACCTGGCGGGTCCTGACCCCCGGCGTTGTGCTGGAGCGCGTGGGCAATCTGGATGTCCTGCGCGCCGTCGACGGCGGCGATGTCCCGCGTCACCTCACGCTCAGCCCGACCCCGACGCCAGAGCACCTTGAAGCCGACTATCCCTCGCTGATCTTCACCGATGGATCGGTTGCGCTGTTCTCGGGGGCTTTCGACGTCTTTCCCCTGTCCTCTCTGGAGGAGGCCCGTTCGGTCCCCGAGGACCTGAATGGCGCCTTTGATATTCCGGTCGGCGAGGTGCGCATCACCTGGCGCGACACAGCCGGTCCCGTCTTGCTGCACGGCCAGCGCCTGAGCGACGCGACCCTTCAGGACGCGCGCGCCTATGTCCTGTTTGGCCAGGCCCGCATGAATGAGACCGAGCGTCTGGTCACGGTCGCTGATCCGCAACTTCCCGCCTGGATTTCCACCGAGCTTGAAGCGTTCGCGCCGCGGGTGATTGAATATTATGGCCAGCGTCTGGGCGCCGGCCAGACCGACCGTCCCACCATCATGGCCAGCTGGCGCGGACCGACGCCTGGGATGACGGGGCTTAGCGGCAGCGTATTGCCGGGCCTGATCGTCATGAGCCTTGAAGGCGAGGCCTTGCTGGAAAGTTCAACCGGAGTTCTCGATCACAGCCGTTGGTTCATCAGCCATGAAAGCGCGCATTTCTGGCTGGGCCAGACCGTTCGCTACGAGCGCTCCCGCGATGCCTGGATTACCGAAGGGGGTGCGGATCTGATGGCGGCCCTGGCGACCAAGGCTCTGGTGCCGACCTATGACCTACGCGCAGAACTACAGCGCGAAGTCGATGAATGCATCGGCCTGGCCGATCAGCCCATCTCGGAAGCGGGCGCGCGCGGACAGCACACCGCCTATTATGCCTGCGGCGCCGTCTTCGCCCTGGTGGCCCAGTCGGTTCAGGCTCGACATGACGGGGGCGACGGGTTCGATTTTCTCCGGTCCCTGATCGACGCCAATCGCGAGGACGGCGTCCTGACCCGCGATGAGTGGCTGGCCCATCTGACGTCGGTTTCAGGCGACGCCTCCCTGGCGGCTGATATCGTGGTGATGCTTGATCAGGGCGTTGCGGATCCTCAGGCGACGCTGGCCGGACTGTTCGCCAGATCGGGCATGGCCTTTCATCTCCAGGACGGGGCGCTGCGCCTGGATTAGGGCGCGCCGGGCGCCCCTCGGGTCAAGGCGTGAACGGCCAGGGGCTGACAGACTTGGACCAGGCGTCGATCTGAAGCTCGGCATGGACCGGCGGTGCGGCCCGTTCGGCGCAGGGGTGGCGCGGACAGATCCGGCAGGCCGGGCCGATCGGCGTCGTCTCGGGCTGATCCAGATTGAGACCGCGCGCATAGATCAGCCGGTGGGCGTGACGCAGTTCGCAGCCCAGGCCGATGGCCAGATCGCTCTCACCGCTGCGGCCCTGCCGCTCGACCGTGCGGGCCAGGGTGAACCAGCGGCCTGCGTCGGGCGTCTCGACGATCTGGGTGACCACCTGGCCGGGCGTGCGAAAGGCTGCGTGCAGTCGCCAGCGCGGACAGGCCCCGCCGAAGCGCGAAAATGGAAAGGCGTCCGCCGCATAGCGTTTGGAGACATTGCCGGCCTGGTCGACCCGCATCAGGAAGAACGGAACGCCGCGCGCCGTCGGCCGCCCCAGCGTCGTCAGCCGGTGCGCCGCCTGTTCGAACGAGACGCCGAACCGCTGTTGCAGCCGGGCCAGGTCATAGCCGGTCTCCTCGGCCAGGGCCTGAAAGCGGCCATAGGGCATCAGGATCGCCGCGGTCAGACTATTGGCGAGGCTGACCTTGAGCAGCTCGCGCGTCGCCGTATCGGGTGGACGGGCCGCATCGGTCAGGGCGTCCAGCTCTATGCCGTGTTCGCTCAGCGCCAGCTGATAGACCACCGCAAAGGCGCGCGAGGGACCCGACAGGGCCTCGGACAGCAACAGGCGGCGGCGATGCAGATCCAGCCGCCGGGTCCATTCGACCATGACCTCGGCCGGCACCACCCGCACCGCCAGATCGTGCCGGGCCTTCAGCCGCGCCCGCGCCGCCGCTTCCAGCCCCAGCGGATCGTCGGCCAGCTCGGTGTGCAGGGCCTCACCCAGGGCGTCCAGCTCCGGCACATGGTTGCGCCGCGCCTGGATATGATCGCGAACCCAGTCGGCGGGGGTTTCCTCAAGCGCCGCGCCGCCGCGTTCGGCCTCGGCCTGGGTGCGGGCGCGCTGGTCGCTGAAGGCCTGATAGAGCCGCACCAGAGCCTCGGCGGCGGCGGGATTGTCGTCGGCCAGGGCCAGCACCTCGTGGCGCGGCACCGCCAGACCCCGGAACACCGGATCGGCCAACAGCTCGCTCAAGACCTCGGCCGAGGCGGCGTCATTCTGGCCCAGCGACCTGAGGTCGACGTCATAGGTCTCGGCCAGGCGCAGCAGGAGCTGGGCCGAGACGGGCCGCTGATTGCGCTCGATGTGGTTCAGATAGGAGGGCGAAACACCCAGGTCGCCGGCCATCGCCGTCTGGGTCAGGTCCAGCTCGCGGCGCAGCCGCTTCAGCCGCCCGCCGAGAAACAGTTTCTGATCCGCCGCCCGCGCCATGGCTGGAGATTGTCATAATGTGTCATCAAAGCAAGCGTCATATTATGACAAAATGACATTGAAATCATGACTTCGCCTGTGGCGTTCGTGACTTGGATGCGGTTTCTGGCGGGGACAGCGGCGTCGGGCCGCACATAGCCACAGCCATCGAGACCGCCATGACCACCTTCGCCGATCTGGTTCCCGCCCCCGCCGGCCGCTTCGACGGCATCGAGCGCCCCTACACCCCCGAAGACGTGCTGCGCCTGCGCGGCTCGGTGCCGGTGACGCACACCCTGGCTGAGCGCGGCGCCAACCGCCTGTGGGAGCTGCTGCACACCGAGCCCTTCATCAACGCCCTGGGCGCGGTGACCGGCAACCAGGCCATGCAGATGGTGCGCGCCGGCCTGAAGGCCATCTATCTCTCGGGCTGGCAGGTGGCGGCGGACGCCAACACCGCCGGGGCCATGTATCCGGACCAGTCGCTGTATCCGGCCAACGCCGCGCCGGAACTGTGCCGCCGGATCAACCGCACGCTCCAGCGCGCCGACCAGATCGAACACGCCGAGGGCGGGGCCCAGCGCGACTGGTTCGTGCCGATCGTGGCCGACGCCGAGGCCGGCTTCGGCGGCCCGCTCAACAGCTTCGAGATCATGAAGGCCTTCATCGAAGCCGGCGCCTCGGGCGTGCACTTCGAAGACCAACTGGCCTCCGAGAAGAAGTGCGGCCACCTGGGCGGCAAGGTGCTGATCCCGACCCAGGCGCATGAGCGCAACCTGATCGCCGCGCGTCTGGCCGCCGACGTCATGGGCACCCCGACCGTCACGGTCGCCCGCACCGACGCTGAATCGGCCCAGCTGATCACCTCGGATATCGACGAACGCGATCAGCCGTTCATCGACCGCGACAACCGCACGCCCGAAGGCTTCTTCCGGCTCAAGCCTGGCACCGGCCTGGACCACTGCATCGCGCGCGGGCTCAGCTACGCCAAGATCGCCGACGTCCTGTGGTGGGAGACCAGCCACCCTGACCTGGACGATGCCAAGAAGTTCGCCGAGGCCGTCCAGAAGGAGCACCCGGGCAAGCTGATGGCCTACAACTGCTCGCCGTCGTTCAACTGGGAAGCCAAGCTGGACAAGGCCACCATCGCCAAGTTCCAGCGCGAGCTGGGGGCCATGGGCTACAAGTTCCAGTTCGTCACCCTGGCCGGCTTCCACAGCCTGAACAACGGGATGTTCGAGCTGGCCCACGCCTACAAGGATGGCGGCATGGCGGCCTATTCGGAGCTGCAGCAGCGCGAGTTCGCCAATGAGGCGCGCGGCTATACCGCGACCCGTCACCAGCGCGAGGTCGGCACCGGCTATTTCGACGCCGTGGCCACCGTCATCTCCAACGGCCAGTCGTCGACGACGGCGCTGAAGGACTCCACCGAAACCGCCCAGTTCGCGGCGGAATAGTCACCCCATCAAGGAGGAACGATCATGGAAGCCCTGTCGAGCCCCAAGGCCATCATCGACTACTGCCTGGCCCCGCTGGACCTGACCCCCGGCTCGGACGCCGAGCGCGAGGCGCGTCGCCGCCTTGAGCACGCCATCAAGGCCTTCCGCCAGGCGGCCGCGCGGCCCGTGGCGGTGGACTTCTCCACCATGCCCTCGGTCGTCATCAATGAAGCCGCCCACGGCTACGAATAGATCGGCGCCGTCACCCCGGACGGCTCGTCAGAGCTGATCCGGGGCCTAGGCGCCGGCCGGGACGTCAGCGCTGAGGTCCCGGCTCTACGGCGCAGCGCGCCTCCGGCCGGGATGACGGCCAAAACCTGATATGAAAGCCGCCATGCCGCTCGATACCCTGCCTGATTCCGTTCGCATCCTCGGCCCGGTCGAGGGCCGCGCTGTTGAGGTTCTGACCCCCGAAGCCCTGGCCCTGGTCGCCGAGCTGCACCGGGCGCTGGACGGACGGCGCAAGACCTTGCTCAAGGCCCGCGAGGCGCGTCAGGTCCGCTTTGACCTGGGCGAGGTCCCGGACTTCCGCACCGACACCGCAGAGATCCGCTCTAGTGACTGGCGCGTGGCCCCGATCCCGAAAGACCTGCTGGATCGCCGCGTCGAGATCACGGGCCCAACCGACCGCAAGATGGTCATCAACGCCCTGAACTCCGGCGCTAAGGTCTTCATGGCCGACTTTGAAGACGCCACCAGCCCGACCTGGGACAATGTCGTGGAGGGCCAGATCAATCTGAAGGACCGCTGGTCCGGCGATCTGGGCTTTGCCGATCCGGCCACCGGCAAGTCCTATGCGCTCGGCGACAAGCCGGCTGTGTTGCTGGTGCGGCCGCGCGGCTGGCATCTGGTTGAGCGTCACATCGAGGTCGACGGCGAGCCGGTCGCCGGCGGCCTGTTCGACTTCGCCCTTTACCTAACCCACAACGCCCAGGCGGCGCTGGGTCAGGGCTCAGGCCCCTATTTCTATTTCCCCAAGCTGGAATCGATGGAGGAGGCGGCCCTATGGGACGACGCCTGCCGCATCGCCCAGTCGCGCCTGGGGCTGCCGGTCGGCACGATCAAGGCCACCATCCTGATCGAGACCATCACCGCCGCCTTCGAGATGGACGAGATCCTGCACGCCCTGAAGGACCACATCGTCGGCCTGAACTGCGGGCGCTGGGACTATATCTTCTCGACCATCAAGAGGCTCGGTCTGAACCCGGATTTCCTGACCCCGGATCGCGGGCGCATGGTGATGGGCGAGGCCTTCCTCAGAGCCTATTCCAAAAAGCTGATCGCCACCTGTCATCGCCGGGGCGCCTTCGCCATGGGCGGCATGGCGGCGCAGATCCCGATCAAGGGCGATGAGGCCGCCAATGCCGCCGCCTTCGCCAAGGTCAAGGCCGACAAGGAGCGCGAGGCCGGCGACGGCCACGACGGCACCTGGGTCGCTCATCCGGCCCTGGTCCCGGTCGCCATGGAGGTGTTCGACCGGCTGATGCCGGGCGCCAATCAGCTGGAGATCATCGGCGACGGCGCCACCATCGGCCAGGCCCAGATGCTTGCCATGCACGACGGGCCGCGCACCGAGGCGGGCCTACGCGAGAACATCCGCGTCGGCATCCAGTATATCGAGGCCTGGCTGCGTGGTCGGGGCGCGGTGCCGCTCTATAATCTGATGGAGGACGCCGCTACCGCCGAAATCAGCCGCACCCAGGTCTGGCAATGGCTGAAGCTCAAGGCCACGCTGGATGACGGTCGGGTGGTTGACGAGGCCCTGGTCAGGGCAGTCATTGACGATGAGGTCAGCCGGATGCCGACCAATCTGGCGCGCCTGGGCGATGCGGTATCTCTCTTCGAGACCCTGTGTTTCGCGCCGCGCTGTGAGAGTTTCCTGACGCTGCCGGCCTATGAGGCCCTGGACGGCTAGAGCGCGTCCCGCCTAGGCCGCGCTCGTGACGGCGGCAGCCGGGCCGCCGTTCGTCAGTTCGGTTACACTCTGGAGCAAGGCCTCCACGCTGACCGGCTTGGACAGGTGGCGGTCCGCCCCGGCCTGCAGAGCCGCCGCGACGTGTTCAGGCAGGGCGTTGGCGGTGAGCATGATGATCGGGGTCGGCGGGCGCCGTTCCGCCATCTCGAGGTCACGCACCGTCTGGGTCGCCGACAGCCCGTCCATGACCGGCATCTGCATATCCATGAGAATGAGGTCAAAGGGACCGGCCTCAAAAGCCATGACGGCTTCGGCCCCGTTCTCGACCGAGACCAGGTCGGCGTCGATCTGGGAGAGGATCAATTCGATGACGCGCCGGTTGGTCGGATGGTCGTCGGCCAGAAGAACTCGCAGGGGGGCCGTGCGTCCGACCAATTCAGCGGCCGGGGCTGTCTCGATCGCCGGCGCCTCCGTCAGCTCCACTGGCAGCGACACGAGGAAGGTGGAGCCACCGCCGGGCTCGCTCTCGCAATCGATCTCGGCCCGCATCATGTCGCAGAGCTGACGCGAGATCGCGAGGCCCAGACCTGTGCCTCCAAAGCGCCGGGTGATGGATCCATCGGCCTGTTCGAAACGGGTGAACAGACGTTCGCGGGTCGCCGCATCAAAGCCGACGCCGGTGTCCTCGACCGTGAAGCGGAACATGGCCTGTCCCAGACGGTCGGCGGCGCGCTCGACGGTGAGGCGCACGAATCCCGTCTGGGTGAATTTCACGGCATTGGAAACGAGGTTCGTCAGCACCTGTTTTATGCGCACGACATCACCAATGGCCCAGACCTGCGCGTTGTCGGAAATATCGACGAAGAACTGCAGGCCCTTGTCGCGCGCGGCCGCCTCATAGAGTTGGCCGGCCTCGACCACGGCCTCGGCCAGATTGAACGGAGCCTCGCAGAGCGTCAGGCGACCGGACTCGACGCGGGCGATATCCAGAATGTCGCTCAAGAGCTGCTGGAGGGTCGCGCCGGAGGCCGAGATCAGTTTGAGCATACTGATCTGATCGTCGCTGAGCGGTGTCTTGCTCAGGACGTCGGCCACGCCCAGGATGCCGTTCAGCGGCGTGCGGATCTCATGGCTCATATTGGCCAGGAACTCGGACTTGGCGCGATTGGCCTTTTCGGCAGCGTCGCGGGCCTGCTCCATCTCGGAGGCCGCCGCCTTCATGGCGGTGATGTCGATGATGGTCGACACCGTGCCCCCCATGGCGCTGCGACGATCCTGGACACGCAGCCAGCGGCCATCTGACATCGCCTGCTCGAACGCGTCAGCGCCGTTCCGGCGGGCCTGCAGGCGCTCCGCCAGCCATTCGGTCTCGCGGCCCTTGGCGTCGGCATAGATGCCGCGATCCAGCTCCAGGCGCAGAATCTGTTCCAAGGTCACACCGCGGACCAGGAAGGATGCGATGTCGGGGCAGGTCCGCTGATACTGGGCATTCCAGATCATCAGCCGATCTGCGGCGTCGAAATAGGCGAAGCCGTCCGTCATTGCTTCCAGCGCCTCGGTCAGGCGGTCGCTCGCAACCGCCCGATGCCAGCGGTCGAGGGCCGCCACCAGGAGGGCGGCAGAGATCAGCACACTGGCGACGCCTGCGACCATGGCGGCGAGCAGGCTACGATCAATGGCATCTCCGACACCGGACCCGCCGGCCAGCGGCATCACGGTGACGGCTGCCATGCCGGTGAAGTGAAGGGAACAGATGGCCAGGACCAGAAGCGCAACGGCCGCAATCGAGCGAGGCCAGGTCCGGCTCTGGCCGAGCGCCAGCATCCCCAGGGGTGCCAAGATCACGGCCAGCACAACCGACGCCCCGACGAAGGCCGGATCCCAGATGACACTGCCCTTGGCCTGGAAGGCGGCCATCCCGGAGTAGTGCATGGCTGCGATCACGCCGCCGAGCAAGGTGCCGCTGAGGATCATGCCGATCCGGTCGCGTCGCAGGCTCACGAGCGCAAAGGTGCCGATGGCACCACAGACGGCAATCAGCAGGGACGCGATCGTACCGATGGGTTCGTAGGACGAGCCGTGGTCAGAGCTGTATCCCAGCATGGCAATGAAATGGGTCGCCCAGATACTGGCACCGGCAACCAGGCCAGTGAGGCTGAGCCAGGCCAGGCCCGCGAATCCTTCGGTCTCCCGTGCGTGAACCAGCAGTCGCACGGCCGCACCGACTCCCACCAGGCAGACAAACGCCGCCAGCACGACCAATCGCAGATCGTGTTCGGCGGTCAGGCAGCTGAGAACGGTGAGCATTCAATCCCCGAATTTCAACGACCAGACTGACAGCAGCGGGTGAACAAACTGTATTTAGGGCGGGCGTTCTCTCGACCGCTTCCGGTCGCTATAGGAGCGTCCATGACGGACGTTCCGCCCAGGCAGCCCCCTATAAATCGCTGGAGTGCGGCGATGGCGGCGTTTCGTGACTGGGGCCGAAGCGCCGATCCGGCTGCCGGGTCAGCCGTCGCCGAGACGAGCAACGACTCCTATCGGGCCGCCCTGGAAAGCCTTCCCGACCCTGTTCTCATCGTCGATGGAGGTCCGGCCGAGGATCTTTCGGCGCGCGCCATCGTCTATGCCAATTCGGCGGCGCAGGCCTTGCTGAAGGTCACCGGCCGAGGCGAGCCACTGGTCGCGGCCCTGCGCGACCCGGCCGCCCTGGAGGCGGTGGATGGCGCGCTCTATGGCCAGGTCGTTCACGAAACCGCCTATGAGCCGGCCGGAGCCCAGGAGCGCTTCTGGCGTATCTCGGCGACCCCGCTGCTCATCGAGGCGAGCCGCGGACGCCTGGCGGTGGTCCGCTTCCGCGACGAGACGGACAGCCTGCGCATGGAGCGAATGCGGGCTGACTTCCTGGCCAATGCCAGCCATGAACTCAAGACGCCCCTGGCGTCACTTCAGGGCTTCATCGAGACGCTCAAGGGTCACGCCCGCGACGATGAGCGCGCCCGGGACCGCTTCCTCGACATCATGTCGACCCAGACGGCACGCATGAGCCGGATGATCGCCGACCTCCTGGCGCTGAGCCGGATCGAGCTGGTTGAGCATATCAGCCCGGCGGGTCGGGCCGACGTGGCCCTGGCCGCCAGGGACGTCGTCGATGCCCTGGCCCCTCTGCTCAAGGATCTGGACGGGCAGGTCGAGCTCGTCGTGCGGACTCGGCCCGCCCTGATCGTCGGTGACCGTGACCAGCTCATCCAGGTGATCCAGAATCTCACAGAGAACGCCGTCCGCTACTCGCCTCCGGGTCGCCTTGTCCAGCTGGTCATCGAAGGCGACCTGACCCAGGCCGAAGCGCAGGCATCGGCGCGCAGCGAAGCCGCGCGGCTGACGATCCTGACGCCGGATCGGGTCGCCGACGCCCGCTATGTCGTGGTCCGGGTTGTAGATCAGGGCCACGGCCTGGCGCGTGAACAACTGCCCCGCCTGACGGAACGCTTCTATCGTGTCGAAGGGCAAAAGAGCGGACACAGCCCCGGGACCGGGCTGGGCCTGTCGATCGTCAAACACATCGTCAACCGCCACAAGGGTGGCATGGTGGTGGAGAGCCAGCCGGACGTCGGCACGACCTTCACCGTCTATTTCCCCATGGCCGGCCCGGTCGGTGTCACGACACCCGGCCGAGCCGCTTAGCAAAACTGTCATATAACCGTCGTGACGGGATGACCTGTTGCGGGCAAAGGGCCGAGCGTCATGACCGGCCTCATCCTGATTCTGCTCGCCGGGTTCTCGGCAGTGATCTTCCAGCTGGCGCGCGCGCGCGTCGCGCGCGCGGCGGCGGCAGGGCATGAGCGGCTGCACTCGCGGCCCAGGTATCATGCGGCACACGCGGCGCTCTGGGCTGCGGTGCCGGCCTTGCTGGTTCTTTGCGTTCTGTCCGTGGCCGGGACGCCGATCGTAACCGGCATCACCTGGGCCGACTTGCCGGAGGCAGCACCGGCGACAGAACCCTTCCGGTCGCAGTTTCAGTATGACGCTGAAGCCATGGCGCGCGGCGGCGTCGCGTCGACCGTGGTCTATTCCGAGGATCAGCGCCAGGCCCTGACGGATCATGCGGCCCGGATTCAGACCCTGGACGGCCGCCTTCGCGTCGGCGGTCTGGCGGCGGTCCTTCTGGCGGCTGCGCTCGGCGGGCTGTACGCCTGGACGCGGGTCCGCTCGGACTTCCGTGCACGCAATGCAGTGGAAGGCTGGGTCGGCTTTCTGCTGTTTGCCTGCTCGGCCGTGGCGGTCCTGACGACTGTCGGCATCGTCATGTCGCTGTTGTGGGAATCCCTGAGATTCTTCCAGACGGTGTCACCGATCGAGTTTCTGACGGGTACGCACTGGAGTCCCCAGATCGCCATTCGCTCAGATCAGGTCGGCTCGACGGGCGGTTTCGGGGCGGTGCCACTGTTTGTCGGTACATTTCTCATCATGGTGATCGCCATGCTGACAGCGGCTCCAATCGGGCTGATGGCGGCGATTCATCTGGCTGAATACGCCTCGCCGATCCAGCGCGCCTGGATCAAGCCCATGCTGGAGGTCCTGGCCGGTATCCCCACCGTGGTTTACGGCTTCTTCGCGGCCCTGACGGTCGGGCCGGCATTCCGATCGGCCTTCAACGGCCTGGGTGCCCTGCTGGTCGGGGGGCCCTTCAATGATCTGGGCCTGTACCTCATGGGGGTGCAGAACCAGATGGCCCTGGTGGCCGGCATCGTCATGGGAATCATGTTGATTCCCTTCGTGTCCTCCCTCTCGGACGACATCATCAATGCGGTACCTCAATCGCTGCGCGACGGTTCCTATGCGATGGGAGCCACGCGGTCCGAAACGATCAAGAAGGTCGTCTTGCCCGCGGCCCTGCCTGGCGTGGCCGGGGCCATGCTGCTGGCGGTCAGCCGGGCGATCGGTGAGACGATGATCGTGACCATGGCGGCTGGGCTTCAGGCACGGATCACGGCCAACCCGCTGGACAGCGTCACGACCGTGACGGTCCAGATCGTCACCCTTCTGACCGGCGATCAGGAGTTCGACAGTCCCAAGACCCTGTCGGCATTCGGCCTGGGTCTGGCCCTGTTCGGGGTGACCCTGTTGCTCAACATCGTGGCCCTTCGGATCGTGCAACACTATCGGGAACAGTATGACTGACCGCCCGGATCATCGCGCCGCGGTCGCCCGCCGGCTGAAGCAACGCCACGCCGCGGAACGCCGGTTCCGCCTGTATGGCGTGATGGCGATCGCGGTCGCTGTCGCCTTCCTGGCGCTGTTGCTCGGCCGTATCATCGATCAGGGGCATTCGGCCTTTGAAACCCACTCCATCACGCTGGATGTGCCGGTCGATGCGTCGCGGATCGACCCGGCCTATCCGCAGGGGGCCAACTATGACCAGATGGCCGCCGAGGCCCTGGCAGCGCGGCTGAGCGCCGACGTCCGGGACCCGGAGGTCGCCCGCGAGCTGCGCGATCTGATGAGTCCGGACCTGGGCTTCCAGCTGCTCGCGCACGTCCGCTCCGATCCGTCGGCGATAGGTCAGACCCTCTCCATCGAAGCGCCCGTGGGGGACAGCGCCGATCTCTTCTACAAGGGCGACATCCAGCGCGAGGTTCCGGAGGACCAGCGTGTCCTGTCGAATCGCCAGATCGCCTGGCTCGACCAGATGGAGGACCAGGGCCTGGTCCGGTCGCACTTCAACTGGGGCCTGTTCACGCGCTCGGATTCGACCCAGCCGGAGATGGCGGGCCTGTTGGGAGCGGTCGTCGGTTCGGCCCTGATGCTGATGGTTACGGCCCTGCTGTCGATCCCGATCGGCGTCATGGCGGCGGTCTATCTGGAAGAGTTCGCGCCGAAGAACCGCCTGACCGAGGTCATTGAAATCAACATCAACAACCTGGCAGCCGTGCCGTCGATCATCTACGGCCTGCTGGGTCTTGCCATCTTCATCGGCTGGATGGGGTTGCCGCGTTCGTCACCGTTGGTCGGGGGTGTCGTGCTCAGCCTGATGGCCATGCCGACGATCATCATCGCAACCCGTGCGTCGCTCAAGGCCGTGCCCCAGTCGATCCGAGACGCGGCCCTGGCCCTGGGGGCGTCACGTACCCAGACAGTCTTTTCCCACGTCCTGCCGCTGGCGCTGCCGGGGGTGATGACCGGAGCGATCATCTCGATGGCCCATGCCCTGGGTGAAACCGCGCCGTTGCTGATGATCGGCATGGTGTCTTTCGTGCCGGGTGTGCCCGAGGGGATCCTCTCGGCTTCCAGTGCCTTGCCGACCCAGATTTTCATCTGGGAGAACGCCGCCGAAGCGGCCTTCCATGAACGCACCGCCGCCGCCATTCTGGTTTTGCTGGTCTTCATGGTCGTCATGAACGCCGCCGCCATCGTCCTGAGGCGGCGACTCGAACGGAGATGGTAGATCCGATGGATTCAACCGCGATTGATACACGCCCGGCCCTGGGGGGTGTGGCCCGGCCGGACGGCGACAACGCCAGTCCGGCCAAGATTCGGGCCTGCGAGATCAGCGTCTTCTACGGAGAAAAACAGGCCCTGAACGCGGTTTCGCTCGACATGGCGGATCGTGCCGTGACGGCGCTGATCGGCCCTTCGGGCTGTGGCAAATCGACTTTTCTGCGCTGTATCAACCGGATGAACGACACCATCCAAGGGGCCCGCGTCGAAGGCGTGATTGAACTCGATGGCGAGGACGTCAATGCCCGGTCGGTCGATCCGGTGGCGCTGAGGGCGCGCGTCGGCATGGTGTTCCAGCGGCCCAATCCGTTCTCGAAGTCGATCTTCGAAAACGTCGCCTACGGCCCGCGCATCCATGGCCTGACCAGCTCCAGGGCGGAGCTTCAGGATGTGGTCGAACAGGCCCTGCGTCGTGCCGGGCTGTGGGACGAAGTAGCCGACCGCCTGGACCAGTCCGGCTCGAGCCTGTCGGGCGGCCAGCAGCAACGTCTGGTCATAGCGCGCGCCATCGCCGTCGATCCGGAGGTCATCCTGATGGACGAGCCGTGCTCGGCGCTGGATCCGATCGCGACGGCCCGGATCGAAGAGCTGATCGACGAACTGCGCCAACAGTACTGTATCGTCATCGTCACCCATTCGATGGCCCAGGCCGCCCGCGTGTCGCAGCGGACGGCCTTCTTTCACATGGGCCAGATCGTCGAGATCGGTCGCACCGAGGACCTGTTCACCAACCCCAGAGAGCAGCGCACGCTCGACTACATCACCGGCCGGTTCGGCTAGGGAAGACGACTATGATGGACTCATCCAATCAGCACACGGTTCGCGCCTATGGCGATGAACTGAACCAGATCACCGCCGATGTCGCCCGCATGGGCGGCCTGGCCGAGGCCCAGATCGCAGACGCGATCGAGGCGGTGGCGCGCCGGGACGAGGCCTTGGCCCAGGAGGTTATCGCGCGCGATGCCAAGCTGGACGAGCTTCAGCGAGAGATCGAGCGCAAGGCCATCCGCCTGATCGCACTGCGTCAGCCGGTGGCCACGGACCTGCGCCGCACGGTTGCGGCCATGAAGATCGCCACCGATCTGGAGCGCACCGGAGATTTGGCGCGGTCGGTGGCCAAGCGAAGCCTAAGCCTGGCCGACGCCGAACCCCTGGCCCCGCTGACCCGCTCGATTGAACGGATGGGCAAGCTGGTGGCCAAGCGCATGAAGGCGGTTCTGGACGCCTATACGAGCGCCGAGGTCGCGGGCGCGCTTGATGTCTGGTCGCACGACGACGACGTCGACGAGCATTACAACGCCCTGTTCCGCGAGCTCTTGACCTATATGATGGCGGATCCCCGCACGATCACGTCGTGCGCCCATCTGTTGTTCATGGCCAAGAACCTCGAGCGGATCGGCGACCATGCCACCAATATCGCCGAGATGATCCACTTCGAGGTGACCGGGGACGAGCTGGAGCTGAGCCGCCCGCGTCAGGGATCGACCGATCCCCAACTGCCGAGCGAGGATCCGTCATGAGCGCTCCCCACATTCTGGTCGTTGAGGACGACGACGCCATCGCCACCCTGATCCAGTACAATCTCGAAAAGGAGGGCTACGACGTGGCCATTGCCGGCGATGGCGAGGAGGGGCTGGTCCAGGCGGACGAGCGGCTGCCGGATCTGATCATCCTGGACTGGATGCTGCCCAAGGTGTCCGGGATCGAGGTTTGCCGGCGCCTGCGCAGCCGCCCCGAAAGCCGGAATGTGCCGATCATCCTGCTGACGGCCCGTGCCGAGGAAAGCGATCGCGTGCGCGGGCTCGACGTCGGTGCGGACGACTATCTGACCAAGCCGTTCTCGGTGCCGGAACTCAATGCGCGGATCCGGGCGGTTCTGCGCCGAATCCGTCCGGGTCTGGCCGATGATCGGCTGAGCCACGGCGACATCCTGGTGGATCGCGTGTCGCACCGGGTCAAGCGCGCCGGCAAGGAGGTCCACCTGGGGCCGACGGAATACCGTTTGCTCGACCATCTGATCCAGCATCCCGGCCGGGTCTTCAGCCGTGAGCAGCTGCTCGATGCGGTCTGGGGCTCAGATGTCTATGTCGAGGCGCGCACCGTCGACGTGCACGTTGGCCGGTTGCGCAAGGCGCTGATGCAGGATGTCGACATCGATCCGATTCGTACGGTGAGGTCAGCCGGCTATTCGCTCGATCTGGAAGGTTGAGCGCGATCCAGGCAATGCCGAGCGGCTGCCGGTGCGCTCGCTAGGCGAGCAAGACCTTCTCGACGGTTCGCGGGCGCAGATAATAGCTGCGTTCAAAGCTCGTGATCCCCGGCAGGAAAGCCTCGACCGGCGAGTAGTATTCGAAGGCCACCTCCGAGAAGATCAGGCTTTCGCCTGGGGCGGCCAGGCCTGATGGCAGGGTCACGGTTGAGCCGGTTGCCCGCGGCGACATACCCGATCCACGGCTCCAGTCGATGTGTGCCACCCCCGCAGAATCGACGGTGACGCTGGACAGGCGCAAGGTCAGGTCGTCGGTCGAATAGGGATGCATGATCGTCTGGCCGGCGGCAAAGATGTTGTTGACCTCCACGGTCGTCAGGGTGTCGTCCTGGGCCGCCAGGTCACCCACGGTGGCCGCAACATGGCCCATTCGCTTTTGCGCCATGAAGGCCTGGGCCATTTCGGACATACCGAAATAGAAGGCGATCAGCACCGGAGCGAGCAGGGCGAACTCAATTGCCGAAACGCCGCGGCGGTCACCTCGAAAGGCAGCGATGGAGAACCCGATCCCGATCATGCGAAGGGCTCGTTGCGGAACGTTGTGGCCGCCGTGACGAGGGTGCTGTCGTCCGAGAGCCTCAGCAGCCCCTCGGTGAGCAGGGGGGCGAACAACGGGGTTCGCCACCAGGTGCGCACCAGAACGATCTGCTGCGCTTCGCCGGGGTCGAACTGAAGCTCTTCGTCATCGAACTCGTTGCCCGACACCGGATCCGGGGCGCGCTGACTTTCGAACCCGGGCATGATCCGGACGTCCACCGACAGCGCCTGGTCGCAGTCCATGGCGAAGACGCTCATGCGTGAGCAAACCTCCTGGCGGAACTCCTCGGCCCCGCCGCCGGACAGCTGGATCTCGCCTGTTCGCACCAGACGCCCGGCACCCAAGGTCGCGTCCTCCAGAACCGACGCCATCGTATAGATGCGTCCCAGTTCGAAGATCGCAAACAGCATGAACAGGAACGGAGGCGCGACGAAGGCAAACTCGATTGCCGTGGCGCCGCCGGCATCGCGCCCGAGGCGCCTCAGAAACTTGAAAGGACGAAGAGCGCGCATCGGTCTGGCCTCAGGGCGCGGTGCCCGGCGTCATACCCGGCGTAGCACCGGCTGCCGTGCCGGATGAGGGGCCGCCGCGCGAGCTCGGGGAGCAGGAGGTGCCACACGCCATGTGCGTCACGGCCGCGCCGCGCCAGACGCGGACCTCTCCTGACGACGGTGCGCTGACGATCACCTGACCCTGATAGATGGTGCGACCAAGGTCATCGAGTACGGCGATCTCGGTTACGCCCGCCCCGCGGCCACTGACATACAGGGTGCGGGCGTCGACCACGGTGACGTCGGCGATCTGCGGATTGCCGACGATGACCGACCCGGCGGTTCCGTTCAGGTTCAGGCGGGCGATGTGGTCGACCTCAACCGTCAAGCCGCGACTTTGGGCGAGGGCCAGCGGGGCCGGGGCCAGGGCGACCAGGGCGAGTAGCGCAACTGCGGTGCGGCGCATGACCGACTCCATTTGAATCTTCGCGCGTATGGCGCCCGCGCAAGATGTCGCCGAATTCTCAAAATTTCGTTTCCAGATGATCCCAAAGGGGGTGGAGGGCGCGCAATCTTGATTAATATTTGAGAAGGTTAATCTCTATTTACGGTAAACATCTGTTTACTTCGAAAAAGTCGAATATTCAAATCTATATTTACTCGGCTTTAAGCAGGCCGCGCCATTCTGCTCGTGTGATCAGGGACGGCGGGTGACCGACCCAACCCTGACCAGGTGTCAAGATCGGTTACTCATCTATCCAAGGAGAAAGTCTATGTCGAAGTTCATCAAGCAGTTTCTGAACGACGAGTCGGGTGCCACCGCTATTGAGTACGGCCTCATCGCCGCTCTGATTGCTGTGGTCATCATCACGGCCGTCACTCTGGTTGGTACCAACCTGGAGACCACGTTCAACAACATCGCCGCCAACCTGGGCGGTACGGTCGGCCAGGCCTAAGCGCCTTAGCCAACCGAAGATTGGGGGTCCCGGCGGAAACGCCGGGGCCCTTTCTCGTTAGGGGCAGGGTCGATGACGATCACGCTGAAGGTGACGGAAACTTTACGCCGATCCGGGAAACTTGCCGGCATCACAAGAGGACGAATTCGTGGATTTTGCCCTGATCATTCTACTCAGTGTTCTGCCGATCCTGGTGATCGCGGCGGGTCTGAACGACCTGACCACCATGACCATTCCAAATTGGATCTCACTGGCCCTGATGGTTGGATTCGTACCGGCCGCGTTCGCGGTGGGTCTGCCCCTTGGCGTGATTGCCCTGCATTTCGGCGTGGCTCTCGCCGCGCTGTTCATCGGTGCCGGCCTGTTTGCGCTTCGGTTCCTGGGCGGCGGCGACGCCAAGTTGATGGCGGCGGTCTGTCTGTGGCTGGGGACGGCGGGGGCACCGGCGTTCGTGCTGATGACGGCCGTGGCCGGCGGCCTTTTCTCGCTGGGGCTACTCATGGTGCGCGGCGTGCCCGGGATCGCCGGCGTCGGCGGCCCGCCCTGGATGGGACGCCTGCTGCAGCCCAAGGGAGACATTCCCTACGGTATTGCCATTGCCATCGGGGCCCTGTCGGCCTTTCCGTCCAGCGACGTCGTGCGTGCTTTCGTCGGCGGTTGAGCGCACGCCTGTAAGCCGTCGTTAACCCATCCCCATCAACCATGGTCCGAACAACCCGGAGTCTGGGCGCAGAACGCCACCGCTCCGCAGGGGACCTGACCGATGAAACCAGCTCGAATCGCCGTTATTGCGGTGGCCGCCGTATCCGCCGTGGGGCTGGCTCTGGTGGTGCGTGCCATGGGATCCGGCAGTGGCGATGCCGCTCCGGCGGTTGCGGCGGCCGAGGCGCCGCAGGTTGCCATGACCCAGGTCCTGGTAGCCACGAGCGACCTGGAGGTCGGCACCCGAATCGACAATGGCCATATGCAATGGCGCGGCTTCCCGGCCGAGGCCGTCAATGCCGCCTGGATCGTCGAGGGGGCCGATTCGGTTCCGACGCCCGCCCGCAGCGGCGGTGACGATCAGGGCGAGGAGGACGGCGCGGCCGCCGATCCGGCCGATGGTGAGGAAGGGGCGACCGCACCGGTTCAACGGGCCGCCGAAAGACTGACCGGTGGGGGCATACGCGAGCAGATTGTCGGGGCCGTGGTGCGCGAGCGCATCCTGGCCGGCGAGCCGATTGTCGCCTCCAAGCTCATTCGGGCTGGCGAAAGCGGGTTCATGGCCGTGATTCTCGAACCCGGGCAGCGGGCGATGTCCGTACCCCTGTCTCAGGAGCACGGAGCGGGCGGTTTTATCCTTCCAGGTGATCGTGTCGACGTCATCATGAGTCGCACCGCGAGCGAGGAGATCGATGGACGTAGCGGCTTCATCACCGCCACGGTCCTGGTCAACATCAAGGTTCTGGCTATCGGCGAGACGACGCAGGCGGGTGACAGCCAGAACGTGACCGGTAGCAATGCCACTCTGGAGGTGAGTCCGCGCGATGCCGAGATCCTCGCCTTGGCCCAGGCCCAGGGTGAACTCTACCTGGTGCTGCGCTCCTATGCGGACGCTCGACAGCCGTCGGGCGCGGCAGCCTCCGCACAAACACGCGCCGATAGCGGCGGAAGCCGGAATGTCCGTGTCTTCCGCAACGGCGAAGTCACAGAGGTACCCGTGGGATGACCGTGAACACGTCTCCTCTTTCGCGCCTGCTGGCGGCAGCGGCCCTGATTCTCGGGATCGCTGTAGTGTCCTATCCGGTTCAGGCCCAACAGGTGGTCCGTGTCGGGGTCGGCTCCGACGCCAGCCAGTCTTTGAGCCTGCCACGCGGTGAATCCGCCGTCATCGAACTGCCGGTGGATGTGCGCGACGTCATGGTCTCCAATCCGGCAGTCGCCGATGCGGTCCTGCAATCCCAGCGACGGATCGTCCTCATGGGGTTGGCTCCCGGAGCGACCGATGCCCTTTTCTTCGATGCTTCGGGCCGACAGATCCTGAGCCTGAACGTCCGCGTCGGGGCACCCGTTGGCGTCCTGCAGGACACCATCCGGCGGATCGCGCCCAACGCCAATGTTTCGGCTGAGGCGGTCAATGGCGCGATCATCCTGACGGGCTCTGTCGAGAGCGCGGGTGAAAGCGAGCGTATCGAGCGCGTCGCCGCCACTTTCGTCGAGCGCCCTGAGCAGGTGTTGAACATGATGTCCATCGCCGGCTCAGATCAGGTGATGGTCCATGTCCGCATCGTGGAGATGCAGCGCAACCTCATCGAACAGCTGGGTGTGTCGTTGAGCGGCAGCGTCAACAATGGGGCCGACCCCAACTGGGTCATGGCTAGCACCCCCGGCTTCGGCGTCAATGCCGGGCAGGCCGGCGGCGGAGCCTTCACGTTCAACTCCCCGGCAGCAGCAGGAGGAGCCGGCTTCTCGGCGACGCTGCGCGCCTTCGAACGCGTCGGCGTGGTGCGCACCCTGTCGGAACCGCACGTTACGTCGGTGTCGGGGGAAGAAGCCAGTTTCCTGGCCGGCGGTGAGTTCCCGGTTCCATCCGGCGTCGATAACAACGGTCGTGTCGTCATCGATTACCGCCCCTACGGCGTCGGACTGACGGTGACGCCCGTGGTGCTGTCCGGCGGTCGCATCTCCCTTCGGATTTCGGCCGAGGTGTCGGATCTTTCCAACAACGGCTCCTTCTCGCTGGGGGCCGGCGACGGCACCTCCCTGGTCATTCCCGGTCTGACGGTTCGGCGCGTCACCAATACCGTCGAAATCCCCTCCGGTCAGAGCCTGATGATCGGGGGTCTGATGCAGTCGGTTACGCGCGAAAGCATCGACGCCCTGCCGGGTATGACGGAGCTGCCGGTCCTGGGTGCCCTGTTCCGGTCGCGCGACTATCTGCAAGGTGAGACCGAGTTGGTCATCATCGTCACGCCATACCTGGTGAACCCGACTGATCCGGGTCGAATGCAGACACCGGCTGACGGCTTCCAGGTCGCCTCTGATGCGGACGCCATTCTGATGGGCCGCCTCAATCGTGCCTACCGCCCCGATCAGGCCGCTCCCGCTGCCAGCCAGTGGCAGGGCCCGGTCGGCTACGTGATCGAATAGGAGCCGTTGATGAAGGTCACTCCAGTCATCGCCGTTCTGGCCGCAGGATCGGCCCTTCTGACGGCCTGTGGAACGCCGGCCTCCGGCCTCGGGCCGGAGCCCCTGACGCCCTTGTCGCGCTGGCAGTTGAGGGTCGAGCCTCAGATGGACCAAATCGCTCTGGCCGTACATGAAAGCGGGCTGTCACCCGCGCAGCGGTCCGCCCTGGCGAGTCTGGCCCTTCGAGCCGGGCAAGCGCAGAGCGCCGAGATTGTCGTGGAGGCCCCGTCCGGCGATGATCCGGCTGCGCTGCAAATGGCCTGGGCGGTAGCCGAAGCCCTGCGCCCGTCCGGCACGCCGGTTCGTCTGTCTGCCTATTCCGCACCCGACCCGCGTGCGCCGATCGTCGTCGGCTTTGCCCGACTACAGGCCGTCTCCTACGACTGTTCCCAACAGTGGGGTTCCTTGACTCGCCACGCGGACAATGGCCCGAGCCAGGGCCTGGGCTGCGCCACCATCTCGAACATGGCGGCGCAGATTGCTGATCCGAGAGACATCCAGGGTCAACGCCCGATGGGTCCATCGGATGCCGGCCGACGCACTGTGGTGATCCAGCACTATCGCCAGGGCGAGCCCACAGCCGCCCAGACCACTGGCAGCGGCGGCTCCCAGCTTTCGAGTGCCATAAACTGATGTCTGCCAAACCCCGAGCCCGATCATGAATCCTGCACGAAATCCGGACTTCGGCGACGCTGCGTTCGACGACGAGTTCGACCTCGATCTCGCGTCCCAGGGCACGGCCCTGACGGCCGGGCAGCGCGATCCCATCGCCGGCTCGTCGCTTGAATCCATGCCGATGCCGGGTGACGAAGAGGCGCGGCGCTTAATTCCCACGAACACCTCCGCCCTCCCGCAGGCAGGACAACGACCCGCGCCGACCCCCGGGGGGGTGCGAGCCGGCGGCGTGCCGGCCGGCGGTTTCAATCCCGTCGGGGATCTTGTGGCGCACGCCGATGCGGCCCTGACGGCCGTGCAGATTCCGCGCGTCACCATTCATATCTTCGGAGAGCGGGCCGAGACGCTCGCCTCGGCGGAGCGAGCGGGCCAGGATCGCCGCATGGCGCGCGCGACGACCCAGATTCGGGTCGGGGGCCTGGCGACCGCCATCGAGACGTATCGGACCGAGCCGACGCCGGCCCTGGTCGTCGTCGAGAGCGACCTGAGGGGGATGCCCCTGCTCAACGCCCTCGACCAGCTGGCTGAGGTCTGTGACGCCGGGACCAAGGTCGTCGTCGTCGGCGCGACCAATGACATCATGCTGTACCGCGAACTGATCCGTCGCGGCGTCAGTGAGTATCTGGTCGGACCGGTGCAACCCCTGCAGCTGATCACCACCATCGGCTCGCTGTTCTCGGATCCGGCGCGGCCATTCGTCGGGCGCTCCATCGCCTTTGTCGGCGCACGCGGCGGGGCCGGGGCCTCGACCGTGGCTCACAATACGGCCTATGCGCTGGCGGAGCGGGTCGGGTCCAATACGGCGATTGTCGACTATGACCTGGCGTTTGGAACGGCAGGGCTGGACTTCAACCAGGACCCGCTCGGCGGCGTCGCTGACGCCCTGCAACAGCCCGATCGCCTGGATGCGACCCTGCTGGATCGCCTGACGGCGCGCTGTACCGACCGCCTCAGCCTGTTTGCCGCGCCGGCCTCGCTCGATACCGACTGGGACCTGTCCTACGAGGCCTTTGAAGAGGTCACCCAGAAGATCCGCTCGACCGCTCCTTTCGTGGTTCTGGACCTTCCGCACACCTGGTCGGCGTGGATGCGCCAGACCCTCATCGCGGCCGATGAGGTGGTCATTGTTGCGGCCCCCGACCTGGCCTCGCTGCGCAACGCCAAGAACATCATCGATCTGGTCCGGCAAGCCCGCCCCAACGACGCGCCGCCGCGACTGGTTCTGAACCAGGTCGGTCTGCCTGGCCGCCCCGAGATCCCGCTGAAGGACTTCTCGGCCGCGCTCGGCATTCATCCGTCGATGCTGATCCCGTTCGACGCCAAGACCTTCGGCGAGGCCGCCAACAATGGCCAGATGATCATTGAATCCGGGAGCAAGACCAAGGCCGCCGAGGCGTTCCTGGACCTGGCCCAGATTGTTTCCCAACGCGAGATCGCGCCGCTGCCGTCCGCAGGCAGGAAGTCCGGCGGCCCGTTCTCAAACCTGTTCAAGAAGAAGGGCTAGGTCACGCCGTGTTTGGCAAGCGCACCGCCACAGGTCCCGGAACCTCGCCGGCCGCCGGCCCCGCCCAACCGGCGCGTCGGCCGGATGCGGTGCAAATGGACGGCGTGGGAAGGGCTGGTCCTGACGACGTGACGGACGCCGGCGGCTCGGTCGACACCGATCGCCTGGACGCCCTGGCGGGCAAATCAGCCGCTGAGACAGTGCGCAAGGCGGCCCCGACGGCCGCACCGCGTGCCACCAAAGGCTTTGAGCAGCTCAAGAAGGCCCAGCCGGTCACCGAGATCGTTCAGGAACAGTCGGACTACTATCACGCGACCAAGACCACGATCCTCAATGCTCTGTTGAATACCATCGACCTGTCGCAGCTGGCGCAGCTCGACCCCAAGGCGGCAGCCGAGGAGATCCGCGACATCGTCGCCGAGCTGGTCTCGATCAAGAACGTCTCCATGTCGGTGGCGGAGCAGGAAAACCTGGTCCAGGACATCGTCAACGACGTGCTGGGCTATGGGCCGCTGGAGCATCTGCTGGCCCGCGACGACATTGCCGACATCATGGTCAACGGGGCCACCCGGGTTTTCATCGAGGTCGGCGGCAAGGTTCAGCTGACCAATGTGCGCTTCCGCGACAACACCCAGCTGATGAACATCTGTCAGCGGATCGTGTCCCAGGTCGGTCGCCGGGTCGACGAGAGTTCACCGATCTGCGACGCGCGTCTGCCGGATGGGTCACGCGTCAACGTCATCGCCCCGCCGCTGGCCATTGACGGACCAACGCTGACAATCCGGAAGTTCAAGAAAGACAAGCTGACCATGCGCAATCTGGTGGAGTACGCCTCCATCAGTGCGGAGGGCGCGCGCGTGCTGGGCGTCATCGGTGCCTGTCGTTGCAACACGCTCATCTCGGGCGGTACGGGTTCGGGCAAGACGACGCTTCTGAATACGATGACCGCCTTCATCGACCCGACCGAGCGTGTCATCACCTGTGAGGACGCTGCCGAACTCCAACTGCAACAGCCGCACGTCGTGCGCCTGGAAACGCGGCCACCCAACCTCGAGGGGCAGGGCCAGATCACCATGCGCGATCTGGTCAAGAACTGTCTGCGGATGCGTCCTGAGCGGATCATCGTCGGTGAGGTCCGCGGCTCCGAGGCCTTCGATCTGCTGCAGGCCATGAACACCGGTCACGATGGGTCGATGGGCACCCTGCACGCCAACAGCCCGCGTGAAGCCATCAGCCGGATGGAATCGATGATCACCATGGGCGGTTACGGCCTGCCGTCCAAGACGATCCGCGAGATGATCGTCGGCTCGGTCGACGTGATTATCCAGGCCGCGCGTCTGCGCGACGGCTCGCGCCGGATCACCCACATCACCGAGGTCGTGGGCCTGGAAGGCGAAGTCATCGTGACCCAGGACCTGTTCGTCTATGAGATCACGGGCGAGGACGACAACGGCAAGGTGCTCGGTCGCCACCGTTCGACCGGCATCGCCCGCCCCCGGTTCTGGGACCGCGCCCGATACTATGGGCTCGAGCGCGAACTGGCCGAGGCCCTGGACGCGGCGGAGTAGCGGCCATGCTGATGATCCTGGCCGCCGTTCTCGGTTTCGTCACCATCACCAGCCTGGGCTTTGCCTTCGTCGGCGGCGAGGATTCTTCTGCGCGCGCCGTGAAGCGGGCCCAGGTACTGGGCCATCACCGTGGCAAGGCGAACGCGAAGAAAGGGACGGGGCCGCTGACGCCGGAACAGCGTCGCAAGCAGATCATGCTCCAGCTCAAGGAGGTCGACCGCAAGGAACGCAAGGCCCGCGTGACCATGGAGGCTAAGTTGCAGCAGGCCGGCGTGGGCATGAAGGTTCAGGTCTTCTGGATGATCTCGGCCGGCCTGGCCGTGTTTGCGCTTCTGTTCGGCCTGCTGTTCGGCACGCCGTGGTTCATCCTGCCGGCGCTTCCGATCGTGTTCGGTCTAGGCCTGCCGCGTTGGGTCGTCGGCTTCCTGGCCAAGCGACGCATCAAGAAGTTCACTAGTGATTTTGCCGACGCAATCGACATCATCGTGCGCGGCATCAAATCGGGCCTGCCGGTGCATGACTGTCTGAAGGTCATCGCCAAGGAGATGAGTGCGCCGATCGGGCCGGAGTTTCAGCGCCTGGTCGAAAGCGTCGGCATGGGGATGTCCCTCGAACAGGCGCTGGACAAGATGTTCACGCGCATTCCGACGCCCGAACTTCGATTCCTGGCGATCGTCGTGTCGATCCAGGCCAAGACCGGGGGAAACCTGGCCGAGGCGTTGAACAACCTCTCGACTGTCCTGCGATCACGCAAGCTGATGGCCGAGAAGATCAAGGCCCTGTCGTCCGAAGCCACAGCCTCGGCTGCGATCATCGGCTGTTTGCCGCCGGGAGTCATGGCCATGGTCACAGTGACGACCCCGTCGTACATGATGCTCATGTTTACGGACATCCGCGGCCAGCTCATGCTGATGGGCGCGGGCCTGTGGATGGGTGCCGGCATCTTCATGATGCGCAAGATGATCAACTTCAAGTTCTAGCGAGGACAGCCATGGAAGCCCTCGTTGAACCCCGCAATCTCCTGACGATCCTGGTCGCGATCCTGACGTTCGCAACCCTGTTCACCCTGCTCGGATCCTTCACCGGCGGCGCCAAGCTCGAGAACCGGATGAAGGCGCTCGCCGAGCGCAAGGAGGAACTTCGTCGCCGGTCACGCGCGCAGATCGTGCAGCCGACCCAGACCAGCCTGCGACAGGCGGATCAGGGCTTCAAGAAGCGGGTCGTCGACCGGCTGAACCTGAAGAAATTGCTGGAGGACCCCAAGGTCGTCGACAAGATGGCCCAGGCGGGATTCCGCGGGCCGCGCCCCGTCACGACCTTCTATTTCTTCCGCTTCACCATGCCCTTCGTTCTGGGGGCCTTCGTCGCGTTCTACCTCTTTCTGCTCAATGACTTCGGCCTGTCGGGGATGCAGCGTGTGGCGGCCGTGGTCTTCGGGTTTGCGGCGGGCTTCTACCTGCCGAACCTGTATCTCTCCAACCGGGCCCAGAAGCGCCGTCAGTCGATCATCCAGGCCTTCCCCGATTCCCTGGACCTGCTGCTGATCTGCGTGGAATCGGGGATGTCGATTGAGGCGGCCATCACCAAGGTCGGCTCGGAGATCGGCGGTCAGTCGATCGATCTGGCCGAGGAATACACCTTGCTGTCGGCCGAGCTGTCCTATCTGCCTGAAAGGCGCATGGCCTACGAAGGGTTCGCCAAGCGCACCAACCACCCGGGTGTCAAATCGGTGGCGACCGCGATGATCCAGGCCGAGAAATACGGGACGCCCCTGGGCCAGGCGCTGCGCGTCATGGCCAAGGAGAACCGCGAGCTGCGCCTGTCGGCGGCCGAGAAAAAGGCGGCGGCCCTGCCCGCCAAACTGACAGTCCCGATGATTGTCTTTTTCCTGCCGGTCCTGTTCGTGGTGATCCTCGGCCCGGCGATCATCAAGATCCAGGATATGAACGCGGGCTAGGGCCTGGGGCGCGGTCCCGGGCCACAAGTCCGGGCCGCACCGTGCGACGCCTTCGCTTTTGCGCACGTCGTGTGACCGCATCGCCGCGTGCAAGGGGTCCGTCCGTCCTCTTGCCTCTTTCCCAAAGGTCAAAGCGGCGCTAGAGGGCGCGCCATGGCTCCGACCTCTCCGCCGTTCGATTCCCTCGACACGATCAAGTACCGCGACGAGCGGGAAACCGTCGCCGACCTGCTGGCGACTCCGCCGCTGAACGGACAGATTCGCGCACGCGTCCTGGCCGAGGCCATTGAGCTGGTGAAAGGGGCGCGAAGCTCCAACGACCGTCAGGGCGTCGTCGAGAGCTTCTTGCAGGAATTCTCTCTGGGCACGCGTGAGGGCCTGGCCCTGATGTGCCTGGCCGAGGCGCTCCTGCGCACGCCGGATGAAGACACCCGTGACCGTCTGATCGCCGAAAAGATCGGCTCGGCCGACTGGGCCAGCCACCTGGGTCATTCCGAGAATATGTTCGTCAATGCCTCGACCTGGGGCCTGATGCTGACCGGCCACCTGGTCGAGGTCGATGAGGAGGCGCGCAGCAACCTGCCGGCCTTCCTGCGTCGTATTGCCGGGCGTCTGGGCGAGCCGGTCATCCGCCAGGCGGTGGCGGCGGCGGTCAAGATCATGGGCGAGCAGTTCGTGCTGGGGCGCACCATTGAGGCCGCCATGGCCCGGGCCCGCCGCGACGACTATCTGTGTTCCTTCGATATGCTGGGCGAGGGCGCGCGCACCGAGACCGACGCGGAACGCTACGAGCGGCTCTATGCCCAGGCGATCGAGGCGGTCGGCAAGAACAAGGCGAAGACCGGCCAGACCGGAGGGCCTGAAACGGGCCACGGAGTCTCGGTCAAGCTGTCGGCCCTGTCGCCGCGCTACGAAGCGACCCAGGAAGCCCGCGTCTGGGAGGAACTGTATCCGCGCATTCTGCGCCTGGCCCAGATCGCCGCGCGGCACGATCTCAACTTTACGATCGATGCCGAAGAGGCCGACCGACTGGTCTTGTCGCTGAAGCTGCTCGATCGGCTGGCCGGCGAGGAATCGCTGGGCGATTGGACGGGCCTGGGCCTGGCCATTCAGGCGTACCAGAAGCGATGCCCCCAGGTAATCGACATGGTCCACCGGATCGCTCGTGAGCGGGGGCGCCGACTGATGTGCCGCCTGGTCAAGGGTGCCTACTGGGACACCGAGATCAAGCGGGCGCAGGTTGCAGGCCGGACCGACTATCCGGTGTTCACCACCAAGGCGGCCACGGACGTCAACTATCTGCATTGCGCACGCAAGCTGATCGCCGCCTCGCCGGACCTCTACGCCCAGTTTGCCACCCACAACGCCCACTCGCTGGCGGCGGTGCACGACATGGCTGAGCAAGCCGGGGTCAAGATCGAATACCAGCGCCTGCACGGTATGGGCGAGGCCCTCTATGAGGCCGCCGAGAAGCGGTTCGGAGGGGCGATCACGGTTCGCACCTATGCGCCCGTTGGCGGCCACGAAGACCTGCTGCCCTATCTGGTGCGCCGCCTGCTTGAGAACGGTGCCAACTCCTCCTTCGTTCACGCCCTGCTCGACGAGCGGGTCCCCGCCGAGGCGGTCGCGGCCGATCCCCTGGATCAGCTTGAGGCTGAGCCCGGTCCCCACCCCCGAATTCAAAGGCCCATCGATATGTACGGCGATCGTCAGAACTCGCTCGGCCGCGACTATTCGCGCGCCGAAGACCGCGAGCTTCACGCCCTGGCCCTCGACAAGCTGGATCGCGAGCGTTTCAGTTCCGGCCCGATCGTCGGCGGCGCCCTGATGGCGGGGCAGAACGTGCAGGAGGTGACCAGCCCCTCGGACCGGCTGCGCGTGCTCGGCCAGGCCTCCGAGATCACCGAGGCCGAGATGGACCGCGCCATCGACAAGGCCGCCACCGCCCAGATCGCCTGGGACCGCCTGGGTGGAGCGGGACGTGCGCCGGTGCTTCGGGCCATGGCTGATGCGCTGGAAAACGACATGGACCGGCTGGTCGCCCTGCTCAGCCGCGAGGCCGGCAAGACGCTGAACGACGCCGTCGCCGAGGTCCGTGAGGCCGCCGACTTCTGCCGCTACTATGCCCTGCTGGCGGAGCGTCAGTTCGGCGGGCGTGAGGCCCTGAAAGGCCCTGCCGGAGAGACCAACGAGCTGGTTCTGCACGGGCGCGGCGTCTTCGCCTGTATCTCGCCGTGGAATTTCCCATTGGCCATCTTCACCGGCCAGATCGCCGCGGCCCTGGCCGCCGGCAACGCCGTCATCGCCAAGCCGGCCGAACAGACGCCGCTGATCGCCGCCGAGGCGGTCATGCTGTTCGTCAAGGCGGGTCTGGACCGCTATCTGATCGCCCTGGCGCCGGGAGCCGGCTCGCGCGTTGGCGCCGCCCTGGTCAGCCACCCGGGCATCGACGGCGTCGCCTTCACCGGCGGCACCGACACCGCCTGGGTCATCAACCGCGCCATCGCCGCGCGGCCCGGCCCGATCATTCCCTTCATCGCCGAGACCGGCGGCCTGAACGCGATGTTCGTGGACACCACGGCCCTGCGCGAACAGGTGCTGGACGATGTGGTCCTGTCGGCCTTCGGCTCGGCCGGCCAGCGGTGTTCGGCCCTGCGCGTTCTGTTCGTGCCCAAGGATTCCGCCGACAGCGTGATCGAGGGGCTGAAGGGCGCGCTGGCGGCCCAGGTCGTGGCTGATCCGTCTGACCCGTCCACCGACATCGGCCCGGTGATCGACACCGAGGCGCGCGAGCTCCTGGAGGCCCACGTTGCCCGGCTAGAGAAAGAGGCCAAGATCATCGCCCGGGCCGATATATCCGGGCTCGAAGGCGCCGGCGATTTCTTCGCCCCGACCATCGCCGAGATCCCGTCGCCCGACTTCCTGGAAAAGGAGGTCTTCGGCCCGATCCTGCACGTCTATCGCTATGACCCGGACAAGCTGAAGCCGGTGGCCGAAAAGCTGGCGGCGCGCGGCTACGGCCTGACGCTGGGGGTGCACTCGCGCATCAAGGCCTTCGCCGAAGAGGTCATGCGCCTGGTCCCGGCGGGCAACGTCTATATCAACCGCTCGATCACCGGCGCGGTGGTCGGGGTCCAGCCCTTCGGCGGTGAGGGCCTGTCCGGCACCGGGCCCAAGGCCGGCGGCCCCAACAGCCTGATCCGCTTCGCCGCCGAGAAGGCGATTACGGACAACATCGCGGCCCAGGGCGGTGATCCGGCGCTGTTGAATTTGTAGGCGATCGTATCGAACAAGCGATTGTTGGCCCCGGGGCGTTGAAGGCGATCCCGAGCGACCGCACAGCTTCACCGCTGTTCGGCACACGCCAACAATTTGGGCCGTGATGATGAACCGTGTGGGGGGAGATCACGTGGGAGCCCCTCACCCTGCCTTGCCCTTCGCCTGCGCCGGGTCTAGACCCGCGCCCGACGTTTTCTCCCCCTTCGACAGGACTTCAGATGGCTCGCAAGAAGATCGCCCTCATCGGCGCCGGCATGATCGGCGGCACCCTGGCCCATGTGGCCGCCCGCGAGCAGCTGGGCGACGTGGTCCTGTTCGACATCGCGGAGGGCACGCCCCAGGGCAAGGCGCTGGACATCTCCCAGGCCGCCGCCGTGTTCGATTCCGATGTGACGCTCAAGGGCGCCAATGACTATGCCGATATCGCCGGGGCCGACGTCTGCATCGTCACCGCCGGCGTGCCGCGCAAGCCGGGCATGAGTCGCGACGACCTGGTCTCGATCAATCTGAAGGTCATGAAGGCCGTCGGCGAGGGCATCAAGCAACACGCGCCCAATGCCTTCGTCATCTGCATCACCAATCCGCTGGACGCCATGGTCTGGGCTCTGCGCCAGTTCTCGGGCCTGCCGCGCGAGAAGGTCGTGGGCATGGCCGGCATTCTGGATTCTGGCCGCTTCGCCCACTTCCTCGCCGACGCCACCGGCATTTCGGTCGAGGACATCCACGCCTGGACCCTGGGCGGTCACGGCGACGACATGGTGCCGATGGCGCGCCATTCGACCGTCGCGGGCCTATCCTTGCCGGAATGCGTCGAACAAGGCCTGCTGACCCAGGACCAGCTGGACGCCATCATCAAGCGCACGCGCGGCGGTGGCGGCGAGATCGTCGGCCTGCTCAAGACCGGCTCGGCCTTCTACGCCCCGGCCGAGAGCGCCATCCTGATGGCCAAGGCCTATCTGTTTGACAAGAAGCGCGTCCTGCCCTGCGCGGTCTGGGTTTCGGGCCAGTACGGCCTGGACGGAATGTACGTCGGCGTGCCGGCGGTGCTGGGCGCCGGCGGCGTCGAGCGCGTGATCGAATTCTCCATGAACGACGACGAGAAGGCCATGTTCGCCAAGTCCGTGGACTCGGTGAAGGGCCTGATCGAAGTCTGCAAGGAGATCGAGCCGAGCCTGGCGTAATGACGCCCGGCCCGATCCTCGAAACCCCCCGCCTGATCCTTCGCCCGACGCGGGCGGAGGATCTGGACGGCTATGTCGAGCTGATGAGCGACGCCGAGCATGTTCGCCATATCGGCGGCGCGGCGCCGCCCTCGACCGTCTGGCGTCAGATGATGACGGTGGCCGGGTCCTGGTCGCTGCAGGGCTTCGGCTTCTTTTCGGTGATCGAGAAGGACACCGACCGCTGGGTCGGGCGGCTGGGGCCGTGGTTCCCGCACGGCTGGCCCCAGCCCGAGGTCGGCTGGAGCATTCTGCCCTCCGCCGGCGGTAAGGGCTATGTCACCGAAGGCTCGGCGGCGGCGATGGACTGGGTGTTCAATCATCTGGGCTGGGACGACGTGATCCACGTCATCGCGCCCGAAAATACGCCTTCGCAAAAGGTCGCGGCGCGCCTGGGCTCGGTCAATCGCGGCCCGACCCGGTTGCCGGCGCCGTTCGAGGAGGCGGTCGTGGACGCCTGGGGCCAGACCCGTGCTGACTGGGCCGAGAACCGCAAACAGTTCGACTGGCTGGACCAGGTGGTCGTTCGCGCTTCGTGAGCGAACGCCTGTGGTCATTGGCGAAGGACGGGCGGCTTTTCATGCATCCTTGAATGCCCGCCCGCTCGGGTGCGGCCACACTGTCTTCATCGAAACGCGACCAGCCAGGTCGCCCCCGTTGGAGACAGACCATGAAAGCCCTTCTCGCCGCCGCCGCGCTCAGCCTGCTTGCCGCACCCGCCCTGGCTCAGGACGCCGGCGCGGACGTCACCTTCACCTTCCAGGTAGGCCAGCCCAGCGGCCACATCATGGTCGCCCTGTTCGACAGCCAGGCGGCCTACGACGGATCGGGCGGCCCGGTACGCGTGGCCCGCGTCGATGCGTCCGGCGCGGTGGTCCAGGCCGCCTTCGAGGGTTTACCGACCGGCGACTACGCCATGAAGGCCTTCCACGACGTCGACGACGACGGCGCCATGGCGACGAATCCCTTCGGCATGCCGATCGAGCCCTACGCCTTCTCCAACAATGCGGTCGGCAACATGGGCCCGGCCGGGTGGGACCGCGCCCATTTCAGCGTCTCGGGCGACACCGTCCAGACCATCAACCTGGCCCAGTAGGACGCGCCCGATGATCCCGTCCCGCCGCGCCTTTCTGATGGGGGCCGCCGCCCTGTCCGCCGCCGTCGTCACCCCTGATCTGGTGCGCGCCGCCCAGGCCGCCGCCGCTGCGCCCGATTGGGCCCTGGCCACCGCCGATGTTGAGACCGACATCGCGCCGCGCGCGCTCAGCCTGGTTCACGGCCGTGCGCCGGACGGACTTGAGGGCGTTCTGTTCCGCAACGGCCCGGCCAAGTTTCGTCGCCCTGGCGGCAGCGCCCAGCATTGGTTTGACGGCGACGGCATGGTCCGTCGCTTCGCCCTGTCGGATGGTCAGGCCCAGCTGTCGGCCCGCTTTGTCGCGACCCGCAAGCGCGCCCAGGAAGACCGGCTGGGCGCCATGGTCATGCCTGGCTTCGGCACCCTGGGCGATCCGCGCGCCGAGATCGGATCGCCTGACGACGGCAATGCCGCCAACACCTCGGTGATCCTGGCCGGTGACCAGCTGTGGGCGCTGTGGGAGGCCGGCTCGCCGGTGGCCATGGATCCGGTGACGCTGGAGACGCGCAACTATGTGACCCTGCGTCCCGACCTGCGCACCATGCCCTTTCTGGCGCACCCGCGCATCGAGCCGGACGGCCGCATCTGGAACCTGGGCATGGGCGGCGATCAGGCCTTCGTCTGGCGGCTGGCGGCCGACGGGACGCTGGAGGACGCCTCGCTGATCTCCCTGCCGCGCGCCAGCTATGTCCACGACTTCACCGCCACCGAGCGGCATCTGATCATCGTGCTGCAGCCGTGGGTGCGTGAGCGCCAGACGATGCCGTTCGCCGACGGCTTCGCCTGGCGGCCGGAAACCGGGACCCAGATCCTGGTCCTGGACAAGGACGACCTGACCCGCCGGCGCATCTTCGAGACCGAGGCCTTCGGCTTCTTTCACCTGGGCGACGCCTGGATCGAGGGCGGGGACATTCTGTTCGACCTGGCGCTGCACCGCGACATGGACTTCGCCGCGCACGGGGCCAGTGAGGTGGTTAACGGCGTGCCGCTGAGCGCAGAGGCCGCACGCCTGGGCCTGATCCGGCTGAAGGCCGACGGTTCGACAGAGCTGACCCGCCTGCCGGTCATCGCCGAGTTTCCGCGCAGCGATCCGCGCCGGGCCGGTCTGGCCCGCCGCCTGTCGATCCACACCACCGCCGAGACGCCCGAGATGCCCTTTGCACGCGCCATTGGCGTGACCGATTGGTCGGACGGTTCGACCCGCACCTTCGACTTCGGGCCGAACCATGTGGTCGACGAGATGGTGTTTGCGCCCAAGCCCGGCTCGACCTCCGAGGCTGACGGCTGGCTGATCGGGCCGAGCCTGAATCTGGCCGAGCGCCGCACCGAACTGCAGGTGCTGGATATCGCCCGGATCGAGGACGGTCCGGTCGCAACCTGGGCCGCCGACGTCGCCCTGCCGGTGGCCTTCCACGGCATCTGGACCGGCTAGTACCAGCCGGCCTTTCTCAGGGCGGGGGCGTAGCGGCGGCTGACCGGCGCCTCGATCCCGCCCTTGAGGGTCAGGGTGGCCCGACCGTCACCGCGCCTGGCCCCGACGACGGCGTCCTTGGCCACCCACCAGCTGCGGTGAACCTGCGCGCCTTCCAGCCCTTCCAGCTCGGCCACGGCATCGGACAGCCGCATCAGGATCAGGTCTGAACCCCGGTCGGTGTGAACGCGCAGATAATGGTCCTCGGATTCCACCGCATGAATGGCCGCGCCTTTCAGCTTGATCGGCAGCCGATCCAGGAAGCTGGGCGGGGCGGCCTCGGGCGCAGCGGCATGGGTCTCGATCGGGCGATCCAGCAGATGGACCAGCACCGTCATCGCCGCGCAGATCAGATACACCGACCCCAGATAGTGGGAGATGTCCGCCGGCCGCCAGGGTCGGCCGGAAAAGAGGGTGTCGGCGGCCCAGACCACCAGGGTGATCGGGACCGTCATGGCCAGGCTCATCAACAGGCCGCGCAGCAGGGGCCGTTCGTCCATGGCGGCCCAGGAGGTGAAGACGTTGGAGACGGCGCTGCCGATCACGGCGCCGACCAGCATCATCGGCACCCAATAGGCCAGCCGCCAGGTTAGAGGCGCTTCGGCCGAGCCGAAGGCGCCGGAGATCGCCAGGAACAGTCCCACGGCCACCGCCGCGCCCAGACCCCTGGCCCAGGAGATCAGCGAGTCGCGCGTCGAGGGTCTCATTTAGCCGGCGGCGGACAGCAGGCGCGAAAGCCGGCGGCGGCGAACTGAACCATATAATCGCCCGCGGTTTGCAGATCCCCGGATCGCGCTACACCGCCCGACAGTCGGTCCAGCCGGCCCGTTTCACCCAGAGTCAGGGTGAGGGCACCCGATAGCATATGATAGCTCCAGTACAGATCGACTTCGCGCGCGCCCGGCAGCACCTGTTTGAGCAGTTCCATCAGCCGCCGGATCGCCGGATCGAAATAGCGCGCCATGGTCTCGCCGCCGAAGGTCGGATTGGCGTTGGTCTGGGCGACCAGGGCCGAATAGTGCTTCCAGCCCGGCCCACCCTTGAGCGACCAATCGAACGGGGGGCGCAGAAAGGCCTCCAAGAGGCCCTCGAGCGTCATGTCGGAACCGGCACCGGCGGCGTAGCGGTTGATGGCGTCGACCCGTTCATTGTTCCAGATCTCGGCACGACGCAGGAACACCGCATCGAAAAGATCGCGCTTGGCCCCGAAATAGTAGTGGACCAGGGCGGTATCGACCCCGGCCTCGCGCGCCACCTCTCGGATCGTGACCCCATAGAAGCCGTGCTTGGAAAACAGATCCTCGGCGGCATCCAGGATGGAATCGCGCGTATCGCCGCCGGCCCGCGCCTTGGGCGGACGGCCCCGGCGGGCGGGCTTGGCTGGGGGGGCAGGGGTCGCGGAACGGGTCGCCATGAATCGTCACCCTAACGGGGTGCCGTCCCCGGACCAAGATCGGCAATTCCGCCACAGCCCGAGCCTTACGTCACGGCAGCCACGCGGAGCCGTTTGACAGCTAACTGAATTGCGTTCACCTTCCAAAAAATCATTGAACGCTGAATAAAACATCAGCGCGACGGAAACGCAGTCGGGAGACAGCCATGAAGAGATTTGCCCGCGCCGCCCTTATGGTCGGTGCCGCCTGGAGTGCCATGAGCGTCGGTGCTCTGGCTCAGGAGGCCCAGCCCGCGTCGGATGACGCCGCTCAGGTCGATGACGTCATCGTCACAGCGCGTCGCCGTGAGGAAGTTCTGCAGGATGTGCCGATCGCGGTGACCTCGCTGGGCGCCGAGCGTCTGGAGCAGACCGGCGCCACCGACATCACGGCCCTGCAGCAGCAGACGCCGAATGCCACGGTCCAGGTGGCTCGTGGCTCCAACTCGACTCTGATCTCCTTCATCCGCGGCGTCGGCCAGCAAGATCCGCTTTGGGGTTTTGAGCCGGGCGTTGGTCTTTATATTGACGACGTCTATGTCGCCCGCCCGCAGGGCGCGGTGCTCGACATTTTCGACATCAACCGGATCGAGGTTCTGCGCGGTCCGCAGGGCACGCTGTACGGTCGCAACACCATCGGCGGTGCGATCAAATATGTGACGGACCGCATCGGCCAGACGCCGGAATTTGAAGCCTCGGCGACGCTGGGCTCCTACCGCCAGGCGGACGTGGTCGTTTCGGCCGGTGCACCGGTTTCGGACACCCTTGCGGTCGGTGCGGCCTTTGCGCGCTATACCCGCGACGGCTTCGGCGAGAACACTACCACCGGTCTTGACCAGTATGATCGCGATGTCACCGGCTGGCGTCTGTCGGCCGAATGGACCCCGACCGACGATCTGTTCTTCCGTCTCGCCTACGACCGCGTCGATGATGATTCCAATCCGCGTCACGGCCACCGTGAGGTGAACTCGACCATTGGCGGCTACACGCCCCCAGCCAATGTCTATGATACCCAGGCGGGCCTGACCGGCGAGCAGCGCGTTGTCACTGAGGGGATGTCCCTGACGGGTGACTGGACCGTCAATAACTGGCTGACCCTGCGGTCCATTACGGCGAGCCGCCGCGGCGACACCGCGACCGTCATCGACTTCGACCAGACGCCGCTGCCGTATCTGGACGTTCCGGCTATCTACTCGGACAATCAGTTCAGCCAGGAATTCCAGGCACTGTTTGAAGGCGACCGCTGGTCTGGCGTGGCTGGGATCTACTACCTGGACTCCACGGCGGCGGGTGTGTTCGACACCATCGCCGGTAACCTGGGCGTCGTCATTGCCGCCGCCGGCTCGGTCGACACGACCTCCTGGTCGGTCTTCGGTGACTTCTCGTATGAACTGACCGACCGCCTGGAAGTGTCGGTCGGCGGTCGCTGGACCCAGGACGACAAGACCGGTGACGTTTACCGCGCCTTCTTCCTCGGTGCGACGCGCTCGCCGTTGACCGGCGGTACGGTGCGCCCGGTCTTTGCGACCCGGACCGACTATACGGCATCCGAGACGTTCGAGCGGTTCACGCCTCGGGTTTCGGCGACCTACGACTTCACTGACGACCTGACGGGCTATGCGTCCTATTCGCAGGGCTTCAAGTCGGGTGGCTGGGATATGCGCGGCGATGCCTTCCTGACCCCGCAGACGGTCAATGGCTACGACCCCGAAATCGTCGATACCTTTGAGGTCGGGCTGAAGGGCAACCTCGGCAACATGATCCAGTTCTCGTCGGCCGCATTCTACTCAGCCTATGAGGATCAGCAGATCACCAGCCAGGTCGTTGCGACCCTGCCGGCGACCGGCATCGCCTCGATCGTCGACAACGTCGGTTCCTCGACCATCTACGGGGCCGAACTGGAAGCGACGGCCTTCCTGACCGACAACCTGACGGCCTTCCTGTCGTACGGCTATCTTCATGCCGAGTTCGACGAATTCATCACCTTCGTGACGGGCTCGCCGGTCGATATTTCGAGCACGCGCGTCTTCCAGAACTCGCCGGAGCATTCCGTCTTCCTGGGCGCGACCTGGACCCAGCCGAACGTCTTCGGTGGCGAGTTGGCGATCACGCCGTCGCTCTCGTACCGGTCATCGTACCACCTGTTTGAGGCGGCGGACCCGATCCTCGACCAGGACGGCTATACCCTTGTTGATCTGGCGGCGGTGTGGGATTCGCCGAATGGTCACTTCTCGCTGGGCTTCAATGGTCGCAACCTGACCGATGAGACCTATCGCGTGGGGGGCTACAGCTTCCCGGGCGCGACCTTCAACAACTCGATCAGCGCCTTCTATGGCCCGCCGCGGACCTTCTCGTTCACGCTGACGGCCCGGTACTGATCCTGGTAAACTCCTGAGCCTTTGAACCCCGGTCGTCGGACAGCGACCGGGGTTTTCTTTATTCAGAACAGCCCTTTTTCGTTGCGTCACAGACGGATCGACCTAGGGTTCGCCGCGACACTATCGGGGAGGATCAGATGTCGGACGCCGCCGCCAATCCCGCGCTCAAGCCGGGCTATCGCTACGTCGTTCTGACGCTGCTGATCATCGTCTACACCTTCAACTTCCTGGATCGACAGATTCTGGGGATCCTCAAGGATTCGATCCAGGTCGAGCTGGGCCTAACCGATACCCAGGTCGGGGTGATGGGCGGCATCGCTTTTGCGGCTCTGTATTCCATCCTGGGCATTCCGATCGCCTGGCTGGCCGACCGGGTCAGCCGGTCGTGGATCATGACCACGGCCCTGACGGTATGGAGCGGCTTTACCGTGGCCTGCGGCTACGCCGGCTCGTTCTGGAGCCTGTTTCTGATGCGCATGGGTGTGGGCGTCGGCGAGGCCGGCGGCGTGGCCCCGGCCTATTCGCTGATCGCGGACTATTTCCCGCCGCGCCAGCGGGCGCGGGCGCTGGCCGCCTTTTCGTTCGGCATTCCGATCGGCATGGCGCTGGGCATTCTGCTGGGCGGACTGATCGCGGCTCAGATCAACTGGCGCACGGCCTTTATCGTTGTCGGGGTGGCCGGCCTGGTCATCGCGCCGGTCTTCAAGCTGATGGTCAAGGACCCGGTGCGTGGCGGGCTGGACCGGCCCGAGGGCGCGCCGCCGCCTGAGGCCCGGCCCAAGGCCCCGCCGTTCGGCGAGGTGCTCAAGACGGTCCTGCCCAAGCCCAGCTTCTGGCTCCTAGCGTTCGGGGCGGCTTCGTCGTCGGTGTGCGGCTATGGCGTGGCCTTCTGGCTGCCGACCTTCTTCCAGCGCAGCCTGGGCCTGACCCTGACCGAGACCTCGATCTACTACAGCGCCATCACCCTGGTCGGCGGCATGATCGGCATCTTCGCCGGCGGCTTTCTGGCCGACCGTTTCGGCGGACGCTCCAAGGCGGCCTATCCGATGGTGCCGGCCATCGCCTTTCTGGTGGCCCTGCCGTTCTTCTATCTGTCGCTGAACGCGCCGAGCCTGGCCTTGGCCTTCCCGCTGTTTCTGGTGCCGACGGCTCTGAACCTGGCCTGGCTGGGTCCGATCGTTACGGCGGTCCAGCATCTGGCCCCCGCTTCGATGCGATCGACGGCGTCGGCCTTGTTTTTGCTGATCAACAATCTCGTCGGCATCGCTCTGGGCACCTATTATTTCGGCTTCGCCTCGGACCTGCTGCGACCGCAGTTCGGCGATGAGTCGATCCGCTGGGCCATCTATTCGGGCGGCGCCTTCTATCTGATCGCGGCGGTGCTCCTGATGCTGGCGGCGCGCAACCTCAAGCGGGACTGGGTCGACTAGGTCTGGAGATGAGTTGCACCCGAAATTGGGTGCAGCTGGTGCAACTGCTGCAATTACCGCGGTTGGATGAGGCGCACATTCCCGCAGTCTAGCCGGGCCGAGAGCGACGGGGACACTGCACCAGGGTGTTTTCGGCCTCTCACGCGCGAACTCCTTGATCCGTACCGGATCGCCCCGGTCGGATTGATCGGGAATATGGGGATAGACGGGACGGTTGCGCCGACGAAGGCCGGGCCTCTATAAGCGCCGCATTCTCCCCATTCGGTCGCGCGGCGGACTTTTCCATGAACATCCACGAATATCAGGGCAAGCAGCTCCTGAAGGGCTATGGTCTGCCGGTTGCGGACGGGGTGGCCATCACCTCGGCTGATGAGGCCGAAGCCGCCGCCGCCTCGCTGCCCGGACCGCTGTATGTGGTGAAGTCCCAGATCCACGCCGGCGGGCGCGGCAAGGGCAAATTCAAGGAACTGGGCGCCGACGCCAAGGGCGGCGTGCGCCTGGCCAAGAGCCCGGCCGAAGCCGCCGCCAACGCCCGCGAGATGCTGGGCAATACGCTGGTCACGGCCCAGACCGGACCGGCCGGCAAACAGGTCAACCGCCTCTATATCGAGGACGGCGCCGACATTGACCGTGAGCTTTATCTGTCGCTGCTGGTGGATCGCGAAACCGGACGCGTCGCTTTCGTCGCCTCGACCGAGGGCGGCATGGACATCGAGGCTGTCGCCCACGACACGCCCGAGAAGATCATAACCCTGTCGATCGATCCCGAGGCGGGCGTGACGTCGGCCGACGTTCAGGCCCTGAACACGGCGCTGAAGCTGGACGGCGCGGCGGCCCAGGACGGCGAGTTCATTTTCCCGACGCTGTACCGGGCGTTCGTGGAGAAGGACATGTCGATGCTGGAGATCAATCCGCTGATCGTCATGACCAACGGCCGTATCCGCGTGCTGGACGCCAAGGTCTCGTTCGACGGCAACGCCCTGTTCCGCCACCCGGAGCTGGACGAGCTGCGCGACAAGACCGAGGAAGACGAAAAAGAGATCGAGGCCTCGGAATGGGACCTGGCCTATGTCGCCCTGGACGGCAACATTGGCTGCATGGTCAATGGCGCCGGCCTGGCCATGGCCACAATGGATATCATCAAGCTGTACGGCGCCGAGCCGGCCAACTTCTGTGACGTCGGCGGCGGGGCGTCCAAGGAAAAGGTCGCGGCCGCCTTCAAGATCATCACCAAGGACCCGGCGGTGACCGGCATTCTGGTCAATATCTTCGGCGGCATCATGCGCTGTGACATCATCGCTGAGGGCGTGGTGGCCGCGGTCAAGGAAGTCGGGTTGCAGGTGCCGCTGGTGGTGCGCCTGGAAGGCACCAACGCCGAGCTGGGCAAGCAGATTCTGAACGAAAGCGGCCTGAACATCACCGCCGCCGACGACCTGGATGACGCCGCCCAGAAGATCGTCAAGGCGGTCGCGGCGTGATGCGAAGCGCCCACGTGTTCGCTGCATTCGCGGGCTGTGCCGCCATCTTGGCACCATCCCTCGCCTCGGCGCAGGTGGCGCTGTTGCGCGAAGCTTGCTTGGCGACCGAGATGGATCGCGAGGCTTTCGAGCGCCTCGCGGACGAGCGGGATTGGGAAATGCTGATCCGTGTGGTGTCCGCTGGAAACTTGCCCCCTGACGACGGCTCTTGGGAGACCATGTATCGTTCCCAAGCTGGAGGGCCGCAGTTCTGGATGTCTAACGAAACGCCCGGCGCGAATCCGTCACACGCAACGTCTTGCGGAGTGGCCGCGACTGAGCCGGACACGAACTGGCGATCCGACCTTGAAGGGCTCGCTTTTGAGCTAGGGATGGACTCCACCTCCGCAACTCCAAGGCCCAATTCTCTGGAGGCCGGTGCCTGGACAACCGACAGGCCCGATCCCGTGTCGTTGTCTTACGACCTATACCGTTCCGGCTTGACCGTACGCATCACTCGGCCGTCACCCGCCCAATAACCTTCGTCCTCGGAAGAACGTTAAGAATGTCCATCCTAGTCAATCGCGACACCAAGGTCCTGGTCCAGGGTCTGACCGGCAAGACCGGCACCTTCCACACCGAACAGGCGCTGCGCTACTACGGCACGCGCATGGTCGGGGGCGTGCATCCCAAGAAGGGCGGCGAGCTGTGGCACGGGTCGGAGGGCGAGACCCTGCCGATCTTCGCCTCGGTGGCCGAAGGGCGCGACGCGACCGGCGCGGACGCCTCGGTCATCTATGTGCCGCCGGCCGGGGCCGCGGATGCCATCATCGAGGCCATCGACGCCGAGATCCCCTTCATCGTCTGCATCACCGAGGGCATTCCGGTGCTCGACATGGTGCGGGTCAAGGCGCGGCTGGACCGGTCGTCGTCGCGCCTTCTGGGTCCGAACTGCCCCGGCGTGCTGACGCCTGAGGAATGCAAGATCGGCATCATGCCGGGCAACATCTTCAAGAAGGGCAATGTCGGCATCGTCTCGCGCTCGGGCACCCTGACCTATGAGGCGGTGTTCCAGACCACGAACGAGGGCCTGGGCCAGTCCACCGCAGTCGGCATCGGGGGCGATCCGGTCAAGGGCACCGAATTCATCGACGTGCTGGAAATGTTCCTGGCCGACGATGAGACCCAGTCGATCGTCATGATCGGCGAGATCGGCGGCGCGGCCGAGGAAGACGCGGCCCAGTTCCTGATCGACGAGGCCAGGAAGGGCCGCTCCAAGCCGATGGTCGGCTTCATCGCCGGACGCACCGCGCCCAAGGGCCGCACCATGGGCCACGCCGGCGCCGTCGTCTCGGGCGGCAAGGGCGACGCTGAATCCAAGATTGCGGCGATGGAGGCTGCGGGCATCCGCGTCTCGCCGTCGCCGGCCCGTCTGGGCACGACCCTGGTCGAGGTGCTGAAGGGCTGATCGGGCCATGATCGGTGCCGATCTGATGATCCTGTGTTTTGGGTTGGGGCTGATGGCCCTGGCCTGGCTGGTCGGTCGCGAGGCGATCCGGTCGGCGCGGGCGACCCGTCGCAATCGCACCATCCTGGCCGGGGTGGCGACGGTAGCTATGGCGCTGGCCGGGCTGTATTTCGTGGCCCTGGCGGCCTTGCGACTGATCCCGTCTTGAGTCGACGGTCAGATCCGGACGACTTGATCGCCTATTTCGCCTGTCTTCTGAATGGCAGATGAGGGGAGATGGTCGTGCGGCACGCAGATATTGGGATCGTCGGATCCGTCCTTTTGTTGGCGGCTTGTGCGACGCCGATGAGCGCCGACGCCGGCCCGCCGCGTACCCCGACGGACGCCGGCGAGGTCGCCGGCCCGCTCCATGTGACATTGCTGGGTAACTACGTTGGTCGGCATCTGCGCGTTGAGGTGGACGGCACCGTTCTGGTCGATACGCGACTGACCTTCCCGCCGCCGGGTGCCGAGCATCGCTACACGATCGGCTGGGGTACGGCCCGGGCCGCCGGGACCGGGGTCCAGCTTGACGGCTGCGACGCCCCTTGGACGGGTGATCTCCAGCTGGACCCGAGCGGAACGGCCTATCTCCTGATCCAGGACTGCGAGGTCCAGGCGCTCGCGCCGGGCTGATCCGGGTCCGATGCCGCGAAAACGGGCGAAAATGCCTGCTTTCGGCCATGACCCACGGGAAAACTCCGCCTATATACGGCGATGTCTCCGCGCCGTCTGGGGTGCGCGGTCGAAACGGAATCGAACGACACCATGGCTGACGACGCCGGCCGGCTGAACCAGGTCTTTGCCGAGACCGCCTTTCTGTATGGCGGCAACGCCGACTACATCGAGACGCTCTATGGTCAGTGGGCGGACAATCCCGCCTCCGTCTCAGCTGAATGGCGCGCCTTCTTCGAGGGCTTGAGCCAGAGTGCCTCCGAGGTGAAGGCCTCGATCGAAACGACCCCCTGGGCACGGCCGCGCGCACCCGAGCGTAGCGAGCAGCTGGCGGTGTTCGACGGCCTTTGGCCTGCTGTGGAAGCCAAGGCCGCTGTTGGTGTCCGGGCTGCCCAGCCGGGTGCCACCGAAGAACAGGTCCACGCCGCCGCCCGCGACTCGGTGCGCGCCCTGATGCTGATCCGCACCTACCGGATCCGCGGTCACCTGCACGCAAAACTAGACCCGCTCGGTATCGAGATGCCGGTCGACAACCCCGAGCTGACGCCGGAATACTGGGGCTTCGGCCCGGACGATCTGGACCGTCTGATCTACCTGGACGGCGTGATGGGCCAACAGTCGGCCACGGTTCGCCAGATCATGGAGTTGCTGGATCAGGTCTACTGCGGCACCTTCGCCATCCAGTATATGCACATCGCCGATACGACGGAGAAGGACTGGCTCCAGGATCGGATCGAGCGCCGTCAGGAAGAAAACGCCTTCACGCCCGAGGGCAAGATCGCCATCCTCAGAAAACTGGTCGAGGCCGAGACCTTCGAGCGGTTCCTGCACAAGCGTTTCCCCGGCACCAAGCGGTTCGGGCTGGACGGCGGCGAGGCCATGGTCCCGGCCCTCGAACAGGTGATCAAGCGCGGCGGCAACATGGGCGTCGACGACATCATCCTGGGCATGGCTCACCGTGGCCGCCTGAACGTGTTGGCGGCTGTCATGGGCAAGCCCTACGCCGCCATCTTCCACGAATTCCAGGGCGGTTCGACCGTGCCGTCGGATATTGAGGGTTCGGGCGACGTCAAATACCACATGGGGGCCTCATCGGATCGCGAGTTCGACGGCAACACGGTCCACCTCAGCCTGACGGCCAATCCGTCGCATCTGGAGATCGTCAATCCAGTTGTTCTGGGCAAGGCGCGGGCCAAGCAGGCGTTCGACATCCGCAAGAACCTTGAAGGCTCGCTGGATCGGGCGCGGGTGATCCCGCTGTTGATTCACGGCGATGCGGCCTTCGCGGGGCAGGGGGTGGTGGCCGAGTGTTTCGCCCTGATGGGGTTGAAGGGCTACCGTACCGGCGGCACCTTGCATTTCGTGGTCAACAACCAGATCGGTTTCACCACCAGTCCGCGTAACAGCCGCTCGTCGCCCTATCCGTCGGACGTCGCCCTGATGGTTCAGGCACCAATCTTCCATGTAAACGGCGACGATCCCGAGGCGGTGGTCTTCGCCGCCAAGGTGGCGACCGAGTTCCGCCAGACGTTCCACAAGGACGTCGTCATCGATATGTTCTGCTACCGTCGCTATGGCCACAACGAGGGCGACGATCCGACCTTTACCCAGCCGTTGATGTATTCGCGGATTCGGGCCCTGCCCTCGACGCGTGAGATCTATGCCAAGCGGCTGATCGACGAGGGCGTCATCAGCCAGGCCGACGCCGACGCCATGGTCAGCGCGTTCGAGATGTTCCTCGATCAGCAGTTCGAGGCCGGCAAGACCTATACCTCCAGGAAGGCTGATTGGCTGGATGGTCAGTGGAAGGGGCTGGGCCTGCCAGAGAGTGACGAGCGCAAGGGCATTACCGGCGTCTCGCGCGAGCGACTGGAACAGATCGGCAAGGTGCTGACCACTATTCCGAACGACGTTGACTGTCACAAGACCTTGCGCCGGGTCATCGACGAGCGCGCCAAGGCCATCACCTCGGGCGAGGGGCTGGATTGGGCGACGGCGGAATCCCTGGCCTTCGGCTCCTTGCTGGATGAGGGCTTTGCGGTGCGGCTGTCCGGTCAGGATTCCGTGCGCGGTACCTTCTCCCAGCGCCATTCAGCCATCGTCGATCAGACCACGGAGGAACGCTATGTCTTCCTCAACAACATCCGCGACGATCAGCCCCAGTTCGAAGTGATCGATTCCGCCCTGTCCGAGGAGGCAGTGCTGGGCTTCGAGTACGGCTACTCCACGACCGACCCCAACACCCTGGTGATGTGGGAGGCCCAGTTCGGGGACTTCGTGAACGGGGCCCAGGTCGTGATCGACCAGTTCATCTCGTCGGGCGAGCGCAAGTGGCTGCGGATGAGCGGCCTGACCATGCTGCTGCCGCATGGCTATGAGGGGCAGGGACCGGAACACTCTTCGGCCCGTCTTGAGCGGTTCCTGCAGGCCTGCGCCGAAGACAATATGCAGGTGGCCAACTGTACGACCCCGGCCAACTACTTCCACATCCTGCGCCGCCAGATCCACCGGCCGTTCCGCAAGCCGCTGATCCTGATGACGCCCAAGAGCCTGCTGCGTCACAAGAAGGCGGTGTCCTCGATGGCCGAGCTGGCCGAGGGCTCGACCTTCCACCGGGTGCTGCACGACGACGCCCAGTCGAACCCGAACAAGACCACCATCCGCTTGCGGCCCGACGCCGAAATCAAGCGCGTCGTGCTGTGCTCGGGCAAGGTCTATTACGACCTGCTGGATGCGCGAGAGGCCTCGGGCCGCGACGACGTCTATCTGATGCGTCTGGAACAGTTCTATCCGTGGCCGATGAAGTCGCTGCTGACCGAGCTGGGCCGCTTCGCCAACGCCGAGCTGGTCTGGTGCCAGGAAGAGCCCAAGAACATGGGCGGCTGGACGTTCGTGGACCCCTGGCTGGAGCTGACGCTGGAGAAGCTCGACATCAAGGCCAAGCGCGCCCGCTACGTCGGCCGTCCGGCATCAGCCTCGACCGCCGCCGGCCTGATGAGCCGACACCTGAAAGAACTCGAAGCCTTCACGACCGAGGCCTTCGCCTGATAAGCGAATCCCGGAACGTCGCACCGCGCCGTCCGGGATGACAAAACGAAAGACCAGAGACCGACCCCATGGCCGACATTCTCACCCCCGCCCTCGGCGAATCCGTCACCGAAGCGACCATTGCCCGCTGGACCAAGAAGGCCGGCGATCCGGTCAAGAAGGATGAGGTCTTGGTCGAGCTGGATACCGACAAGGTGTCGCTGGAGGTCGTGTCTCCGGCGGACGGCGTGCTGGGTGAGATCGCCTTCAATGAGGGCGACACCATCACGCCTGGGGCCGTTCTGGGCCGGGTCGATGCTGCCGGTGCCGCCCCGGCACCCAAGGTGGATACCCCGAAGGCCGAGGCACCCCAGGCTGAGCCGGCTCCGGCGGCCGCTGCGGCCGCTGCGGCACCCGCCGCGTCCGGTACTGTGGTCGAGGTCAAGACTCCGGTGATGGGGGAGTCCGTGGCCGAAGGCTCGATCGGAACCTGGACCAAGAAGATCGGCGAAGCGGTCAAGAAGGACGAGGTCCTGGTCGAGATCGAAACCGACAAGGTTGCGGTCGAGGTCTCGGCCCCGGCTGACGGCGTGCTGGTCGAGATCATCGCCGGAGACGGCGCGACCGTCACGCCTGGCCAGGTGATCGGCAAGATTTCAGCCGGAGCGTCGGCCGCCGCGGCCCCCGCACCCGCTGCCCCGGCCCCGGCTCAGGCTGCGGCCCCGGCGGCTGCGGCCAAGAGTACGGCGGCCCAGACCCTGTCGCCCGCCGTCGAGCGAGCTGTGGCCTCCACCGGCGTCGATCCGGCCAGCGTCGCTGCGACCGGGCCCAAGGGCAATCTCCTCAAGGGTGACGTTCTGGCCGCCGCCGCCAGCCTGACGGCCGCCCAGGCTCCGGCTCCCGCCGCCGCCCCGGCGGCCCCGCGCCCGGATCAGCCGCTGGAGGAGCGGGTCAAGATGACCCGCCTGCGCCAGACCATCGCGCGCCGCCTGAAAGAGAGCCAGAACACCGCCGCCCAGCTGACCACCTTCAACGAGGCGGATATGTCGGCGGTCATGGCGCTGCGCAGCCAGTACAAGGACGCCTTCGAAAAGCGCCACGGCGTGAAGCTGGGCTTCATGTCCTTCTTCGTGAAGGCGGTAGTCGAGGCCCTGAAGGAGATCCCGGCGGTCAACGCCGAGATCGACGGCACCGACATCATCTACAAGAACCACTACGACATCGGCGTGGCCGTCGGCACCGATAAGGGCCTGGTCGTGCCGGTGCTGCGCGATGCCGATCATCTGAGCCTGGCGGGTATCGAGAAGGGTATCGGCGATCTGGGCAAGGCGGCGCGGGACGGCGAGTTGACGCTGGATCAGCTGCAGGGCGGCACCTTCACCATCACCAACGGCGGGGTCTATGGCTCGCTGATGTCGACGCCGATCCTGAACATGCCGCAGTCGGGCATCCTTGGGATGCACAACATCGTCCAGCGCCCGGTCGCCGTGAACGGCCAGGTCGAGATCCGCCCGATGATGTATCTGGCGCTCAGCTACGATCACCGCATCGTCGACGGCAAGGAGGCCGTGACCTTCCTGGTGCGGATCAAGGATCACCTCGAAGACCCGCGTCGGTTCCTGCTGGACGTGTAACCTGGGCCGTCATCCCGGATCACCGCTGCGCGGCGTCCGGGATATGACGTCTCTAGTTTGCCGCTGCCTCTTCCACTGCCGAGAACAGACGCCCGCGCTCGGTCCACAGGACGATGGCGATGGCGGTGAGGCCGCACAGGGTGAAGCCGGCGGTCAGCGGCACGGTGGTGCCGTCGAACTGCTGGCCGATGAAGAAGCCGATGAGCGCGCCGCCGACCGATGAAATCACCCCCTGAACCGCCGCTGCCGTGCCGGCGATGTGGCCGAGCGGGGTCATGGCCATCGAGCCGAAATTGCCGCCGATGAAGCCGAAACAGAACATGGTCAGGGTCTGGAGCACGGCGAAGGCGGTCAGGCTCTCCCAGCCGGCCAGAGCCGCGGCGAAATGGATCGCCGAGAAGACGGTGAAGCCGATCAGGGCCGTGTGCGACAACAGACGCTGGCCCAGACGCTGAACCAGGCCGGCGTTGAGCAGAGACGCCGCCGCGATGCCGCAGCCCACCACGGCGAAGATGATGGGAAAGATCTCGGCATTGCCCAGCGCCACCTCGAACACCTGTTGTGACGAGTTGATGAAGCCGAACAGGCAGCCGACAATCACGGCCATGGCCAGGGTGTAGCCGATGGACAGCCGGTTCGAGACCGTCTCGCCGGCCGCGCTTGTGATCCGCTTCAGATCAATCGGCATCCGGTTCTCGGGATGCAGGGTTTCGGGCAGGCGCAGCCCCGCCCGGATCAGAATGGCTACGCCCCATAGGCCCAGAACCGCGAAGATCCAGCGCCACGGCCCCAGCATCAGGATCAGGGCCCCCAGACTCGGCGCAATGATCGGGACACCCAGGAAGACCAGGAAGGACAGGCTCATGACCTGGGCCATGCGCCGGCCTTCGTATTGGTCGCGCACAATGGCGACAGCCAGAACCCGGGTCGAGGCCGCCCCGACCCCTTGCAGCACCCGCGCCGCCAGAAGCGCCTCGAAGCTCCAGGCGAAGGCGGCCAGCAGGCTGAAGGCGACATAGATCACCACCCCCACGAACAGCACCGGGCGGCGCCCGAATCGGTCTGACAACGGGCCGTAGATGATCTGGGTGACGCCGAAGCCGAGCAGATACGCGGTCACCACCCACTGGCGCTGATTGGCGTCGTCGATGCCCAGCCCGGCCCCGATGGCCGGCAGGGCCGGCAGCATGGAATCGATGGCCAGGGCGTTCAACGCCATCAGCATGGCGACCAGCGCCACCAATTCCTTGAAGCCGATGGAGGCGCGAGGCGCCGAGGCGGAAGTGGACTGGGTCATCCCCCCATAAAGGTGTTCGCGGGTGCGAAAGGAACCCCTGAAGGCCCGGATTTTGCCGACGCCGCCGCAACGGTCTATCGGAGGGTCGAGACGAGACGGGGATTCGCGCCGGATGAGCGGTCGGCCAAACAGCCGCAGTTGGAGCCTGCCAAGCGCCCCGGCGTTGATTCCCGGGCTCCTGCTCAGCGTAGCGGTCGGGATGATCGCATGGGGACTGGGGCGGCTGGAGGCACAGCTGTTCGGCCATGCCTGGATCGAGCCGCTGGTGCTGGCCATTCTCCTGGGCGTGCTAATCCGGCTCGTGTGGACGCCGGGGCCGCGTTTTCAGCCGGGCATCGGCTTTGCCGCCAAGCCGGTTCTCGAGGTCGCGGTCGCCCTGCTGGGCGCGACGGTCAGCGCCCAGGCCCTGGCCTCGGCGGGCCTGCCGCTACTGGCCGGCGTTGTCGTCTTCGTCGCCGTCGCCCTGATTGGCGGCTTTGCCATCGGCCGGGCCATGGGCCTGCCGGCCCGGATGGCGATCCTGATCGCGGCGGGTAATGCCATCTGCGGCAATTCGGCCATTGCGGCGGTGGCACCTGTGATCCGGGCCGAGGCGCGCGATGTTGCCGCTGCCATCGCCTTCACAGCCGTAATCGGGGTGATCGTCGTGCTGCTCTTGCCATTCCTGGGTGCCGGTCTGGGCATGGCTCAGCCGTCCTATGGGGTGCTGGCCGGTCTGACGGTCTATGCCGTGCCCCAGGTGCTGGCGGCTGCTGCGCCGATGGGCCCTGTGGCTCTTCAGGTCGGGGCCCTGATCAAGTTGGCGCGGGTGCTGATGCTGGGGCCGGTCTGTTTCGTGCTGGGTCTGCTGGCCCCACGCCTTGCGGAGGTCGAGGGTGAGGCACCGACGCGACGACCGGAGCTGATGCAGCTGGTGCCGTGGTTTATCGTGGCCTTTCTGGCCTTGCTGGTGGTCCGGTCGCTGGGGTGGATTGATGCCGGCCTGGCGGACCGGATCAGCGGTGTGGTCAAGGTGCTGACGGTGCTGGCCATGGCAGCCCTGGGTCTAGGCGTCGATCCGAAAGGCCTGGTGCGGGCGGGGCCGCGCGTGGCGGCAACCAGCTTGCTGACGGTCCTGCTGCTGCTGGTCCTGGCCTTCATCCCGGCGCTCTTGCTGGTCGGGGCATAGCAGGACTGGCTTTTCGGCGCGGTCACGGGTATGAGGCGCGCGCTTCCCCGAAACCCTTCCCTGACCGGCGGCCCGGACCAGCTGTGGCCGCCCCTGACCGATCCTGAAAAATGAATCTGCGCAACATCGCCATCATCGCCCACGTTGACCACGGCAAGACCACCCTGGTGGATCAGCTTCTGGCCCAGTCCGGCGTGTTCCGAGCCAATGAGGCGACGACCGAGCGCGCCATGGACTCCAACGACCAGGAGCGCGAGCGCGGCATCACCATCCTGGCCAAGGCCACGAGCGTGCTGTGGAACGGCAAGGCCGGCGAGACCCGGATCAACATCATCGACACGCCCGGCCATGCCGACTTCGGCGGCGAGGTCGAGCGGATCCTGGGCATGGTCGACGGTTGCGTCCTGCTGGTCGATGCCGAAGAGGGCGTCATGCCCCAGACCAAGTTCGTGCTGACCAAGGCCCTGAAGATGGGCCTCAAGCCGATCCTGTGCATCAACAAGGTCGACCGCGCCCACGCCGATCCGGACCGGGTGCACCTGGAGACCATCGACCTGTTCGAGGCCATCGGCGCGACGCCCGAACAGCTGGACTTCCCGCACATCTACGCCTCGGGCCGCAACGGCTGGGCGACGCTGGACCTGAACCAGCCGTCCGAGACCCTGGCCCCGCTGTTCGACCTGATCGTCGACCATGTGCCGCCGCCGCCGGTGGCCGCCAATGTCGACAAGCCGTTCCGCATCCTGAACGTGCTGATCGAGAGCGACCCGTTCCTGGGCCGTCTGCTGACCGGCCGCATCGAGAGCGGCAAGGCCGTTCCGGGCATGGCCATCAAGGCACTGGACCGCAACGGCAAGCAGATCGAACAGGGCCGCATCACCAAGGTGCTGGCCTTCCGTGGCCTGAAGCGTCAGCCGATCGACGAGGGTGCCGAGGCCGGCGACATCGTCGCCATCGCCGGAATGGCCAAGGCCACCGTGGCTGACACCTTGTGCGCCCTGGAGGTGACCGAGGCGCTGGACGCCCAGCCGATCGACCCGCCGACCATCTCCATGACCGTGGCCGTCAACGACAGCCCCCTGGCGGGCCGCGAAGGCGACAAGGTCCAGAGCCGGGTCATCCGCGATCGCCTGTTGAAAGAGGCCGAGGCCAATGTCGCCATCCGCGTCACCGAGACGCCGGGCGCGGACGCCTATGACGTCGCCGGACGCGGCGAACTGCAGCTGGGCGTTCTGATCGAGAATATGCGCCGCGAGGGCTTTGAGCTGTCGATCAGCCGCCCGCGCGTGGTCTATCAGGCCGGCGAAAACGGCGAACGGCTGGAGCCGATCGAGGACGTCGTCATCGACGTGGACGATGAATTCACCGGCGTCGTCATCGAGAAGCTGAGCCAGCGCAAGGCCGAGCTGAAGGACATGGGTCCGTCTGGGGCCGGCAAGACCCGCATCCAGCTGATGTGCCCGTCACGGGCGCTGATCGGCTATCAGGGCGAGTTCCTGACTGACACGCGCGGCTCGGGCGTTCTGAACCGCGTGTTCAGCCACTATGAGCCACACAAGGGTGCCATCGAGGGCCGCCTGAAAGGCGTGCTGGTCTCCAACTCGGACGGCGACACGGCGGCCTACGCCCTGTGGAACCTGGAAGAGCGCGGCGTGATGTTCGTCGGTGCCGGCGAGAAGACCTACCAGGGCATGATCATCGGCGAAAATTCGAGATCAGATGATCTCGACGTCAATCCGATCAAGGGCAAGCAGCTGACCAATGTGCGGGCCTCGGGCAAGGACGAGGCCGTGCGCCTGACGCCGCCGCGCCGCCCGTCGCTGGAACAGGCCATCGCCTATATCGAGAGCGACGAACTGGTCGAGGTGACGCCCAAGTCGATCCGCCTGCGCAAACAGGTCCTGAACCCGTCCTTCCGCAAGAAGCGCGTCCGGGAAGACTAGGGAGCCCTTCTCCCCCTGGGGGAGAAGGATGGATCAGAGGCCCAGCGCGCGGCGGATCTCGGCCCAGTCGACCAGTTTGAAATTCTGGCGCTCGCGGCGGCTTTGAGGGGCTTCGCCTTCGGTGTCGGCGTCGTCCTGCATGACGACGAGGCCGGACCCGTATGGGCCGACCGGACCGCCGAGCGCGGCGACGCCGTCGGTGCCGGTGACGGCGTCCACGCCGTTTGCCGGATAGACCGAGAAGCGGCCCCGATAGACCAGCTCGGGCCCGTCGGCACGGTAAACCGCAAAGGCACCGTCGCCCTGGGACGAGGCGATCAGCCACGATGCGCCGTCCGGCTCGTGCAGCAGGGTCAGGCCCTCGACATCGGGGGTCAGGCGTTCGGACGGGGCCGCCTCGATCAGACGCCCCTGGGTCGGGCCTGACGCAGCGGTGTCGAAGCGCCAGATGCCGGCGGACTCCTCGCCCAGATAGAGCCGCCCGCGCGCATCATCGACGACGCAGCCCTCGGGCTGGGTCGGAACCGAGAAGCGGCGCTCTTCGCGCGCCTGTAGCGATCCGTCGGCCCCGGCCGAGACGTTCAGCTGGCGCACCTGACCGTCGGTCGAATTGACGAAGACCAGCACATCATCGCCGCGCCGCCCAACGCACAGGCCGTAGGGCTCGGTCAGGTCCAGCGGGACCACGCCCCAGGGCGTCAGCTCGAAGGTGGAGGGATGCATCAGATACAGCGCCGCGCCCATCCGGCCCCGGTCGCTGGCCGCGACCAGAACCCGCTCGCCCCAGGGCGTTGAGACGCCGCCGCGCAGGTCGACATTGTTGAGCCGCCCGTCCGGGATGAAGCTGAGCACGCTTCCGTCCAGCCTGTAGGCGTAAAGGCCGGCCTGCTTGTCGGTGCCCAGGATGACGGCGCGGGTGGGATCGGCCGGATCGACCCAGATTTCAGGATCGTCGGCGGCGTCGGCGCGGGTGGTGCCGACTGCGACGGTCTCGGCCGCCGCCGGAACCGGCGTGCCGGCGCCCAGGGTCATGCGCGCCGAATCCGAGAAAGCCTCCGGGTCGAAGATCACGCAGCCTGCCGTGGTCGAGGCGGCCAATGTGACAAGAATAAAACTGACGCATTTGTTTGAACTAAACATCACTGGCTCTCCGACGACGTCCTCATCTATTGCGGTGTCAGTTCACAGATGAACAACAATCAGTCAACGGCTGAAATGTTACTCGGGGATGACAGAATTATGAATCGCAATCTACTTATCGCGGTCGCCGCAACGCCGATGCTGCTGGCCGGACAGGCCCTGGCCCAGGAGGTCATCGAGACCGCGCCGTCCGAGGGCGGCGATCCGGTCAGCGTCGCCGAGATCGTGGTCGTGGGTCACGCGACCTATCGCAATCGCTCCAATGAGACCGCGCCGGTGCTGGCCTATGACCAACAGTATTTTCAGCGGTTCGAACCCCTGAGTGTCGGCGATGCGCTGCGTCGGGTACCGTCGGTGACCTTCCTGTCGGACGTGCTGGAATCGGACGGGGCGCGTCTGCGCGGTCTGGACCCGGGCTATACCCAGATCCTGATCGACGGCGAGCGGGTGCCGGGCGCGGGGGTGGACCGGTCGTTCTTCGTCGATCGGATCCCGGCCGAACTGATCGAGCGGGTCGAGGTGGTGCGTTCGTCCTCGGCCAACCGGTCGGGCGATGCCGTGGCCGGCGCCATCAACATCGTGCTGCGCGACGCCATGACGCTGGACGGCGGCTATGTGCGCGCCGGGGCCCTCTATTACGACGACGACCAGTGGGCCGAATCGCTGGGCGCGACCTGGGGCGGGGCGGTCGGACCGGGCCGTCTGATCGTGTCGGCCAATCTGCAAGGTCGCCGTAGTCCCAAGGACAAGTTTTCTGAGCGCTACGACGAGCCGGGTGGGACCCTCGACAATGTCGAGGTCCAGACCGATGTGCGCGACGGTCGGGACTATTCCTTCAACGCCAACTATCAGGTCCCGCTGATGGGCGGCGAGCTGGAGCTGGCCGGTGTGTTTGTGCGCACCGACCGCTATCAGGACGAGGATTCCTGGGAATACCGCGACGGCGTTCAGGACGAGGCCAATCTAGTCTCGGTCAATGACAACAATCTGGACATCCTGACCGACAATCTGTCGCTGCGCGGGCGCTGGCGCGGCGAGATACTGGGCGGCGAGACGACGCTGCGGCTCGGCTACGCCAATATCTCCGACGAGCAGGAAGAGTTCGAGGGCGAGAGCGAATATCTGCGTGACGGGACGCCCTTCCCGGACGAGGACCGCTATACCGCCGATCTGATCCGAACCGACATTCTCGATGAGGAATGGACCGGCCGGATCAGCCACGAGCGCGAGCTGGGCGCGGTGACCCTGGAGTTCGGTCTGGACGGTTCCAGCCAGACCCGCGACAGCCTGATCATCGAGGCGGACCGCATTCGCTTCAATGTGCCCAATGCGCCGGGCGTGCGCCCCAATGTGCCGCCGTTCTCGGGTTTCGCGCCGGTGGCCGGCGGGGACTCGGTGATCGAGGAGACCCGGATCGATCCGTGGGCCATGATTTCCGGCCGGGCCGGTGCGGTGCGCTGGGAGGCGGGCCTGCGCTATGAGGCAACCAAGACCACCATCACCGACGAGACCGCCGCCCCGGCGGACCGCGTGCGCACGTCGGACTATGCCGAACTGTTGCCGTCGGCGGCGATCCGCTGGTCGATCAGCGAGGATGACCGCATCACCGCCTCGGCCGCGCGCACGGTGCGGCGGCCGCGCTTTGACTATCTGTCGCCGGCGCTGCTGGAAGAGGAGGTCGGCGATTCAGATTTCATCGGCAATCCCGGACTTCAGCCGGAAACCGCCATCGGCTTCGACGTCGGCTATGAGCGCCGATTGGGCCGCCGGGGCGTGGCTGGGCTCAACGTCTTTTACCGCGACATCGACAATCTGATCGAGCTGGTGAACACCGGCGTCGAGGGCTCGGAAGGGCCGGGAACCTTCATCTATTCGGTCGACAATGTCGGCGATGGACAGGTCTGGGGCGTGGAACTGGATCTTTCGACGCCGCTGGATGCGTTGGGCCTGCCGGATACGGGCGTGTTCTTCAACTGGTCCTGGCTGGATTCTCAGGTCGACGACTTCATGGGCGAGCGCCGCTTCAACGGCCAGTCCGATCAGGTGCTGTCGGCCGGCTTTACCCACGATATCACCGCCTGGCAGACGGCGTTTGGCGCGACCTACTATCACCAGGGCGACGCCTTTGACCGGGTGCTGGCCGAGGAGGTGCGCACCGCCTACGGCGACAATCTGGAGCTGTTCGTTGAGCGCCGCTTTGGCGAGAATGTGGTGCTGCGCTTGACGGGAACGAACATCCTGGACGCCTCCAAGGACGAGGTGTTCGACAAGTTCGACAATGTGGCCGACCAGCTGGCGCGGGACTACGATGAGTATGAGCTGGAAAGTGAAAGCGCCGGTCCGGTGTGGCAGGTCACCCTGCGCTGGACGTTCTAGGCCGTACGTGGGTGGCGGTGCGGGGCGATCTGCGTCGTCCCGGCCTTGCCCGGATTGGCGTGAACGCTTATTGGCCCGGCCATGGCCAAGATTACCTACATCGAACACGACGGGACCGAGCACGCGGTCGAGGTCAAGCCGGGCCTGTCGGTCATGGAAGGCGCTATCCGCAACAATGTGCCTGGCATCGATGCGGACTGCGGCGGGGCCTGCGCCTGTGCGACCTGTCACGTCTATGTCGACGAGGCCTGGCGCGAGGCGACGGGGTCATCGTCGGCTATGGAGGAATCGATGCTCGATTTCGCCGAAGGCGTTCAGGACAACAGCCGTCTGTCGTGCCAGATCCGCGTAACGGACGCGCTGGACGGGCTGGTTGTCAGGTTGCCGGAGAACCAGCACTAGGGCGTAGGCTCCAGTCCCTAGCCCCTAGGCCCCAGAACCTGGATCTTAGCACTCCGCGCAACCGCCCGCACCCGTCGTCTCGACCTGCAACGTGGCGTGGCCGACGCCGAAACGGGCTTTGAGCAGGGTCTGAGCCTGCTCGTAGAATTCGGCTGTTGCGGGCTCGGCGCGAACCAGATGGGCGGTCAAGGCGCGCTCGGTGGTGGACAGGCTCCAGACGTGAAGATGATGGGCCTCGATCACGCCCGGCAGGCCGGCCAGGGTGGTGCGGATTTCCTCGACATCGAGGCCGGCGGGGGCGGAATCCAGAGCCATGTCCAGCGACTCGGTCAGCAGGCCCCAGGTGCCCCACAGGATCACCACCACGATCAGCAGGCCGACCAGCGGATCGATCCAGCTCCAGCCGGTGAACAGGATCAGGGCACCGGCGATGACCACGCCGATCGAGACGGCTGCGTCAGCGATCATGTGCAGCCAGGCGCCGCGCGCATTCAGGTCGTGCTTGCGGCTGGTCAGGAACAGGAGGGCCGTGCCCAGGTTGATGATGAAACCGATGCCGGCGACGACCATGACGGTGGTCGAAGCGACCTCGAGCGGATAGAAGGCGCGCCGAACCGCTTCGATGGCGATGGCCCCACAGGCGAACACCAGGATGATGGCGTTGCCCAGCGCCGCCAGCACCGTGGCCTTGCGATAGCCGTAGGTGCGCCTGTTGGTCGCTGCGCGCCGGGCCAGCCAGGCCGCCCCGCCGGCCAGGCCCAGACCTAGAACATCAGACAGATTATGCCCGGCGTCGGCGATCAGGGCGGTCGAGCTAGAAGCTATGCCGTAGCCGAACTCGATGAAGACGAAGATCAGATTGACGATCAGACCGACACCGTAGCGCCAGTCCTCAGGTGCCGCATGGTGGTGGTGTCCGCCTGGCCCGTGGGCGTGGCCGTGGTCGTGCCCTCTGGGGCCATGGGAGTGGTCGTGATCGGCTTGATCATGCGTCATGTCTCTCCCCTAGGCTGGATGTCGTTAAAGGTCAAATAAGTGATTGATTGTAAATGTATAACCTATCGACCTAGTGGCTGTGCAGGATCAGGACGAAGACGGCCAGGCCGACGAGCAGCAGGCCCAGCGCCAGGCCCTCGAAGCGGGCCAGACGCTGGAGCCGGAACCGCTCGACCCCGGCTAGGGCCAGGGCGGTGAGCGACACCATGCCCAGGACGGTTCCGGCCGCGAAGGCGAGGGTCAACAGCGCCACCACGCCCCAGCCGTGAACGCCGGCCCCGACATAGACTGGCAGCAGGGCCTCCCCGGGAGAGGCGGCGAGAAAGCCGATCAGGCCCCAGGCCGCTGCGGCATCAGTGACGCGGGGGCGCTCAACAGCCTGAGCCCCAACGCTCGCCAGGGCCGGGGCGCGAATGAGGCTGCGGGCCAGATACCAGAGACCGAAACCAAACAGCACCGCCGCCGACAGGGCTGGCAGCATCCGGGTGATCCAGGGTGCGATGCCGCCGGCCAAGGTCAGGAGCGAGCCGACCAGGGCGGTCGAGGCGATGTGGGCCAGGGCCGCCGCCGTCGCCACCGCCAGGGTCGTTGCCGAGCGCCAGCCCTGGGCCCGGCCAACCGCCACAAACGGTAGCCAATGGGTCGGCAGGGCCGCGTGCAGCAGGGCCGCGAAAAAGCCCGCCCCGACCAGCGAGGCGAGCGAGGCCTGGCTCAGATCGCCGGTCATCTCGAGGGGAATGCCCATGGGCCGACCCTCTAGAATGTTATGTTGTAACGGTCAAAGGATTCCACGGACCCGCGATGCCGCATTGCGCGTTGGGGCGTCGGGCGCTCTATAGACGGGTGAGTTCGACTGGAGCCGACCCTGAGTCCTGATCCCTACATCCTGTTTCTGCTCGGCCTGGGCCTGGTCATTCTGTTGGTGTCCTGGGCCCCGGTTGGGCTGAAGAACCTGCCGATGACGCTGGCGATCCTGTGCGTGGCGCTGGGGCTGGCGATCTTTTCGACGGGGATCCTGGGCTTTGACCCGGATCCGCGAACCTATGACACCCGCGTCGAACGGCTGGCAGAGATCGTCGTCATCATCAGCCTGATGGGGTGCGGTCTGAAGCTGGATCGACCGCTCAGCTGGAAGGGCTGGTCAGCGACCTGGCGGCTGCTGGCCATCGCCATGCCGCTGACCATCGCAGCCGTGGCCTTTCTTGGCGTCTGGGGGCTCGGGTTCGCCTTGCCGATGGCGCTGCTCCTGGGTGCATCGATGGCCCCGACCGATCCCGTCCTGGCCTCGGATGTCCAGGTCGGGCCGCCGGGTTCGGGTGACGAGGACGAGGTGCGCTTCGCCCTGACCTCGGAGGCGGGGCTGAACGACGCCCTGGCCTTTCCGTTCGTGCATCTGGCCATCCTGGCCTCGCTGGGCGGGCTGGCAATTCATGGGGCGCTGGTTGAGTGGGCCCTGGTCAAGGTGCTGTGGAAGACGGCCGCGGGCGTCGGCATGGGCTGGCTGATCGGGGCCGCCTTCGGGCGTCTGTTGTTCACGCGCGGCCTGTCGCGGATCGGCGACGGGCTGGTCGCGCTGGCGGCGACCTTTGTCGCCTATGCCGCCACCGAACTGGTCCACGGCTATGGCTTTCTGGCGGTGTTCGTGGCCGCCCTGGCCATTCGCCAGGCCGAACGTGAAAGCAGCTTTCACCACCGGATGCACGACCTGTCCGACCAGATCGAGCGGCTGTTGATCATGTGGTTGCTGGTGCTGTTCGGCGGGGCGCTGGCCAACGGATTGCTGGACAGCCTGCGATGGACAGACGCGTTGATCGGCCTGGGCATCCTGCTTGTCGTGCGCCCGGTCGCCGGGATGCTCGCCCTGGCAGGCACCCCCTTCCCCTGGCGCGAGAAGTGGCTGATGTCGGTCCTCGGCATCCGGGGGGTCGGCTCAATCTATTACATCGCCTACGGCATCAACCACGGCCAATTTGGCGACAGCGAGCGGCTTTGGGCCATCACGGGATTCATCATCCTGGCCTCGATCGTAATCCACGGGGTGACGGCGACACCCGCGCTGAAACGGCTGGCGCGCTGGCGGGCCGATGGCGAGGCGGCGAAGACCTGACTACCAGCCGCTTTCAGCGGCGGCGGCCATGACGCAGGCGGCGGCGGACCGCCGCGCCTGCCAGAAGGCGGCTTCATTGTCCCAGTCCGCGGGCGTGAAGCGCACGATCTGAGCCTCGGCGTTGGTCGGCTCGGCGCCGATGCCGGTGCAGGCCCAGTCCAGGGCACCGTCCAGAGCCGGGCGAACGCTGACAAAGGCGCGGGCCACCGGCGGCTGTGTCCATTCGGGGGATCGCTGAAAGGCCGCTCGCACACAGGCGGTGGCCTCGTCGGTAGAGCCAGAATAGCAATCGCGGGCGAAGGGACTATTCGGCCAGGGCGCAGGCGTGAACCAGCCGGACTGGTCGGGGCGGTCCTCAATGGAGCCCAGCAGACTTGCCGAAGCCTCAGCCGCCGCCTGGATCTCTGCTGGCACGGATCCCTCAAAATGGGGCAAGTCCAACCAGACCTGGACCTCGGGAGGCGGCGGGCCGCCCTGGGCCAGGGCGGGGCTGGACACGGCCAGGACGAACACAAGAGGCAGGGCGCGGATCATGACCGCAACAGAGCCCACCGGCAGGGGTTAGGCAACTGACATCGCCTGATGCGCCATGGCTTGCTCCGAAACGGCGAAACGTCCAGAAGTGCGCCGAACAACGGAGATGCGCACATGGCCGGTGAATCCAGCTGGAATATGCCTTCGGGCGAGCTGATGAAGGGCAAGAAGGGCCTGGTGATGGGGGTGGCCAACGCCAATTCGATCGCCTGGGGCATCGCCCAGCAACTGGCCGCCCAGGGCGCCGAGCTGGCCTTCACCTATCTGGGCGAAGGACTTGAGCGCCGGGTGCGGCCCCTGGCCGAAAGCGTCGGAGCCAAGGCGATCATTCCCTGCGACGTCACCGACGACGCCTCGATGGACGCGGCCTTCGCCGAGCTGGAAAAGACCTTTGGGACGATTGATTTCGTGGTCCATTCGGTCGCCTTCGCCAACAAGAACGAACTGCAGGGCTCGTTCGTGGACAACACCACGCGCGACAGCTTCCTGTTGGCCATGAACATCTCGGTGTTCAGCTTCGTCGATGTGGCCAAGCGGGCGTCCAGGCTGATGCCGAACGGCGGCTCGATGATCACCATGACCTATCTGGGGGCCGAGCGGGCCATCCCGAACTACAACACCATGGGCGTGGCCAAGGCCGGCCTGGAAGCCGCCACCCGCTATATCGCGCGCGACCTGGGGCCCAAGGGCATCCGCGTCAATGCGGTCTCGGCCGGCGCGATGCGGACCCTGTCGCTGGCGGGGATTTCGGGTGGGCGGGGGATGCTGTCCAAGGGCCGCGACATGAGCGCCATGAAGGAGGACACCTCCATGGAAGGCGTCGCCGGCTGCGCCCTGTGGCTGTGTTCGGACCTGGGGCTGTCGACCACCGGCGAGGTCATCCACGTCGACGCCGGCTTCCACATGATGGGCATGGCGGGCGACGAGGAAGGCTAGGGGCGACGTCAGCCTCGCTCTCCTAGGTTCTGGCCCCATTCATTCCGTCACCCACGGGCTTGTCCCGAGGGTGACGGGTTTATACGCAATAACAATCTTTTAGCTCGATTGCCGCGTTGCCCTAGCCGGTACACGCCCTAGTCCTTGGCAGGAATCACCAGGCCACGCTGGACCGCCGGGCGGGCCAGACCGCGCTGGAGCCAGGCGTCGACGTGGGGGAAGTCGGCGTAGCCGACGATCTCGGCCGCCTCGTAAAAGCCGATCAGGTTGCGCACCCAGCCCAGGGTGGCGATGTCGGCGATGGTGTAGGCGTCGTCGCCCGAGCCCATGATCCAGTCGCGGTCGGCCAGTCGGTCGTTCAGCACGCCCAGCAGGCGGCGGCTCTCGGCGACGTAGCGGTCGCGCGGGCGCTTGTCCTCATAGGTCTTGCCGGCGAAACGATGGAAGAAGCCGAGCTGGCCGAACATCGGGCCGATCGCCGCCATCTGGAAGGAGACCCACTGCAGGGTCTCGATACGCCGGGCCGGATCGGTGGGCAGGAAACGGCCGGTCTTCTCGGCCAGATAGACCAGGATGGCCCCCGATTCCCACAGCGCCAGCGGAGCGCTGTCCGGGCCGTTCGGGTCCAGGATCGCGGGGATCTTGCCGTTGGGGTTGAGCGACAGGAAGGCTGGCGTCCAGGTCTCATTGGCGGTGATGTCGACCAGATGCGCCTCATAGGGCAGGCCGGTCTCCTCCAGCATGATCGAGACCTTCACCCCATTGGGCGTGTTCAGCGAATAGAGCTGGATCCGGTCCGGGTGCCGGGCGGGCCACTTTGCGGTGATCGGAAAGGCGTTGAGGTCGGACATGGCGAAGCGCTCTCGAAACGGCGGGGCCGCCTGATCTGGGGCGCGCCGGGCGATTTGCAACCGGGCCAGATGCGATTGTATCGGGCCGGCTGAATTTCGCCGCGATCAATGGTATAAGGCCGATCTTCCCGCTTCTGACAGGACGCCCTCTTGAGCCTTTCGCTCGACATCTCCCATGCTGCGCGACCGGCCTCGGCCCAACCCGTGAACCTGTCCGGGCTGACGCGCGACGGCCTGCGTCAGGCCTTGATCGAGGCCGGCGTCTGTCCGCCCGAAAAGGCCAAGATGCGCGCCAGCCAGATCTGGGGCTGGATCCACCACTACGGCGTCACCGACTTTGCGGCCATGTCCAACGTAGCCAAGGATATGCAAGGGCGCCTGGCCGAGGTCTTCACCCTGGCCCGGCCCGAGATCGTCGAGCGCCAGGTGTCCAAGGACGGCACCCGCAAATGGCTGATCCGCACCGCGCCGGGTATCGAGATCGAGACGGTCTATATCCCCGACGTCGGCCGGGCCGGGGCGCTGTGCGTCTCGTCCCAGGTCGGTTGCACGCTGAACTGTTCCTTCTGTCACACCGGCACGCAGAAGCTGGTGCGCAATCTGACGGCGGCCGAGATCGTGGCCCAGGTCCAGGTGGCGCGCGACGATCTGGGCGAATGGCCGTCGCCCAAGGAAGACCGACGCCTGTCCAACATCGTCTTCATGGGCATGGGCGAGCCGCTCTACAATCTGGATCACGTCGCCGACGCCATCGACATCATTTCGGACAATGAGGGCATCGCCCTGTCGCGGCGGCGCATCACGGTCTCGACCTCGGGCGTGGTGCCGGCGATCCCCGAGCTGGGCGCACGCACCCAGACCATGCTGGCCATCAGCCTGCACGCCACCAACGACGAGCTGAGAAACGTCCTAGTGCCGCTGAACAAGAAATATCCGCTGGAGCAGCTGATGGCGGCGATCCGGGCCTATCCGGGCCTGGGCAATGCGCGGCGGGTGACGTTCGAATACGTCATGCTCAAGGGCGTCAACGACAGCCCCGAGGAGGCCCGCGCCCTGGTCAAGCTGATCTCGGGCATTCCGGCCAAGGTCAATCTGATCCCGTTCAATCCGTGGCCCGGCACCGACTATGAATGCTCGGACTGGAAGACGATCGAGAAGTTCGCCGCCATCCTGAACAAGGCCGGCTACGCCTCGCCGATCCGCACCCCGCGCGGGCGCGACATCCTGGCCGCCTGCGGTCAGCTGAAGTCCGAGAGTGAAAAGATCCGCGCCTCGGCGCTCAGAGCCATGGTTAGCGTGGACTGAAGGTTCGGCCTTCTCCGCTCGGCGGAGAGGATCAATCCCGCAAGATGATCATCGCCGCGGCGACCAGCAGCAGGGCACCGGTGATCCAGCCGAACCAACGGGCGAAGCGGGGCTGGGTCATGCGCCGCGACAGGGCCGCGCCGGACAGGCCATAGGCGCTCATGGTGATCGCATCCAGGCCGATGGTGGCCGCTGCGAACAGGGCCAGCTGGGCCGCCAGGGGCCGGTTCGGATCCAGAAACGGTGGCAGGACGGCGGTAAAGAACAAGACCGCCTTGGGATTGGCGATCTGGACCATGAAGCCGTCGATCAAGGGGCCGCGCCGGGTCAGCCGGGCCTTGCCCGGATCAGACGGGGCATGACCGCCGCGGATGGCCTGAACGCCGAGCCAGGCGACATAGAGCCCGCCGGCGATCGCGATGAAGCGAAACAGGTCAGGAAAAGCCGTGACCAGGGCACCCAGGCCGAGCGAGGCGGCCAAGAACCAGACCAGGGTGGCCGCATTCATCCCGACCACGCCCATCAGGGCGGCCCGGCGTCCGTCGCGCACGCCGGTGGCTACCGCGAACAGATTGGCCGGCCCCGGCGTCATGGCCAACAGGGCCATCACACCCAGGAAGGTCAGATACAGATGCGGATCGACCGGCCAGTCCATACCCGGCTGTCGGGCCTGTGGCGGCCCAGGTCAACGGCCAAGTAGAAAGGCCCGCCCCGGAGGTCGGGGCGGGCCTGGTATTAAACGGGGTCTGATCCGGTCTTACTGGACCGGCAGGGTTCCGGCCACGGCACCCTGGCCCGAAGCGGCGGGTTGGCCGCTCGGGGCTTCGGCCGCGCCGGCCTGGGCGGCGGCCTGCTCAATGGCCTGGTCCACGCCGGCCCGGACCTGATCCGGAATCGAGCGGACATTGGCCGGGCCGTTGGCCAGGGCCTGGGCGATGGCAGCCTGTTCCTGCGGGTCCGTCGCACGGGCCTGGGCACCGGTCAGAAAGGTCTGCATCGCGTCGGCAAAGGCGTTGATGTCCACAACATAGGGGGCGAGGATGCCCTCCAGGGCGGCGCGCTTCTGGGCACCGTTGGTCGCCGGATCGGCCAGCATGGCCTGGATCTCGCCGACCATCGACTGCATCCGGCCGTCAAAGGCCTGGGCGGTCTGGGCGAAAGCGATCTCTTCGGGCGACGGCTGGCGCTGAGGGGCCTGCGGGGCGGTCGGCGGCTCGGCCTGCTGGGCCATGGCGGGCGTCGAAAAGGCGAGGGCCGCAGCGACGGCCAGAGCGGGACGCAAGATCATCAGGGGGATAGCTCCAAGGGGCACCGTTTGGACGGCGTGCATGAGGGGTCGTTAGCCGTTCAAGGCGGCGAAAAAGCGGCACAAGCCTAGCTGTGAGAACGGCGTTCCTGTCGATGGCTTGCACCTGGCTGGCGAAGATCAGGGTTAAGGGCCGCCAATTGCCGTATCCGTTCCGGAGGCGATGGGGTCGCGACATGACGATCATGTTTCGTAGGCTTCTGCTCCTTTCGGTCCTGTCTTTGGGTGGGCTGACGGTGTCTGCTGTCGCCCAGACGGCGCGTCCGGCCTATGTGACGCATGGCGACTGTGACGGTGTGGCCGCTACGGCGGTGCGGATGGCCGAAGGCTTCTGCCTGGGTCTGGTCTGGCAGCGTTCGGAGAGCGAGGGGCCACGGATGCCGCGTACCCTGTTCGAACTTCCAGATGGCGACTGGCTCGTGGCGGATCTGGGCAGTTGGGACGCAGGGCGCGGGGCGATCTGGCGGCTGAGTGTGGCGGGTGGCGAGCCGCACTGGACCCGACTTCTGGCCGGGCTGTCGATGCCGCACACGATCGCGCGCGGGCCGGATGGGCGCATCTATATCGCCGAGATGAGCCGCATCTTTGCCTTTGACCCGGACCATCCGCAGGAGGGGCAGACGGTAATCCCCGGCTTGCCGGACAACCGCTTGCACGACAACCGCCACCCCTTGTCGGCCTTTGCGTTTCAGGCGGACGGCTCGATGCTGGTCAATGTCGGAGCGCCGTCCGATCGCTGTCTGGACGCACAAGGTCGGGGCCGGGCCGATCGTCAGGGGCGCTGTGTCGAGGGGGACGAGCAGGCCATGGTGCGGCGCTATGCCTATCTGGGCGATGGGCGCTGGAGTGCGGACTGGACGGCCTTTGCCATGGGCCTGAGGAACTCGGTGGCCATGACGGTACATGGCTCCGGGGCGGTCTATCAGGCCGAGAATTCGATTGATCTTGATGACCCCCTGCGGCCCTATGATGAGATCAACCGGCTGGAGGCCGGGCATCACTATGGCTGGCCCTATTGCACCGACATGGGCGCGGCGATGCCAGGGTGGGAAGCACGCCAGGCGCGGTGCGGCCAACGCACGGCTCCGGTCTCGCTATTGCCGCCGCACTCGGCCCCGTTGGCCATGCTCTATTACGACGGGGCGATGTTCCCCGAACTTCGGGGGCGACTGCTGATCAGTTGGCACGGCTATCGCCGCGCTGGCGGGCGGATCATGGCGGTCGAGACTGACGCGGCCGGCACGCCCCTGACCGACACCCGTGCCCGCTACGCCACCTATCCGCGCGGCTCGCTACCCTATCCGTCGACGGCCCCGGCTCCGCGTGGCCGCATTCTGACCCCCGGCTGGAACGCCGTCTCAGGCCAGCACCCCATGGGTGCGCCGGTGGGCATGGCGGTGGCGCGGGATGGATCGATCTGGGTGGCGGATGATCGCAATGCGGCGGTGTTGAGGGTGGCGCGGGCACCCTAGGGCACCTGTGAGTCAGGGCAGATAGGGCAACCACATCAGGGCGACCGTGCCGAAGACGCCCAAGGCCGTGAAGAGCGTCGCTCCCAGAAGCGTCAGTGCGGCCAGAGCCTTGATGATCGTGTCCTGTGAGCGCCCGGCGATCAGGTACAGCTCCAGGATGGCAAGAGGAATGAGGTAGGCCCCAAAGGTCAGGACGACGTCGGCGGGGCCGGACATATGGTCGTTCATCCCGACCGGGCCCTGATTGATCAGAATCCATCCCATAATGCCCACGCGCAGAAACCAGACGCCGCTGGCTACCATGAAGGTCCGCATCGCCCAGATGCGATGACGCTCGATTCGGCGCTTGACGGCGTTCCAGAGGGTCAGGCCCGCAAATATCAGGATGAGGGCCGCATCCAGCAGAATGGCGATGGCCGAGATCTGCGACAGATAGGTGCCGCGCACCACGGTCAGCCAAACCCCGCTCAGGGCTTCAATTACGGCCAGGGTGAGGAAGATCCGGCCAGTCCAGCGGTGCAGGCGAGGTCGAGCCCGGCGAAGCTGCGGCGTTAGCTGCATCAGGCCGCACATGGTCATCACCGCAGCCGGCAGGACGTGCAGGGCAAAGACCAAATTGCCGATACTGTCTCCCGCGATGTAGCCGTCTATGAGCGGTTTGTCGTTCCAGGCTGCGAAGTTCAGCATCACCGTCCGAACGCCATAGAAGGCTAGGATGAAGGCGATGAAGGCGGCTTGGCCGACCGCCGCAACACAGAACCAGGCGACGCCCGAGCCACGCAGGATGCGGTCGAATGTCTCATGGCTCGGTCGGTGGGATGGTGAAGGTGGCATGGCGTTATTTCCACAGGACGCTAAGGGCGTGACCGGATGTCACCCGCGCCGGCCGCCCGTCTCGCCGATTTGGAATTCGGCCAGATTTTCTGTCCGACCGGCGGGGTCGCTGCGCTGGACAGACCGCCGGCCACGGGCCATGAATTCGGCAGAGAGTCCGATGTCGACGCCCGCCGCCCCCACCTCTGACAGACTGTCCGCCCTGCGGCCCGCGCGCGGAGATGGCCCGGGCCGTCTGACGATCCACGCCCTCATCACCGGTTCGTCTTTCCTGGCCTACATCCTCGCGCGGATGCTGGACGGCTCTGCCGGGCTGGTCATGGCGGCGATTGGTGCCTCGGCCTGCGGCTGGGCCTGGCTATTTGCGCGGGCTCTGTTCGATCCGGCTCCGCGCGACGCGGTGTGGTCACGATCGGTCGTGGCTGTGGTGGCGCTGTCGGGGGCCATCCAGATCCTGGCTCCCGACGAAGGCATGGCGGCCCAGGTCGCAGGAAACCTCTATGTGATGAGCGGTTCGGCCGCCTTGCTGTTGACCCTGATCGAGCCGTTCCAGACCCATGGCCGCCGGCTGTCGCGGCGCGAGACATGGTTTCGGGGCCTGTTCGTCGCCGGTTTCGCTCTGCTGGCGGGGGCTTCTGTCCTGGGCGTCTGGCTGACGCCGGAGCCGATCCAGATCGCCAGCGCGACCTTTGGCCTGTTCGGGGCGGTCGTCGCGATCGCCTATCGCCTGCGCCACCCGCTACCGGCGCTCGATGACCGGGTCCGCCGCCCGGCTACAGAGGAGGACCGCCGCCTGGGCGAGCAACTCATGACCCTGTTGAACGACCAGGCGGTCTTTGCCGACCCGGACGTGCGGATCGGTGACGTCGCCGCGAGGCTGGGCGAGTCCGAGCACCGGGTGTCACGCTGCATCAGTGCGGCGCTGGGCTATGCGAATTTCAACCGGCTGATCAACCATCACCGGATCCGCCTGGCACGGCACCTTCTGGCTCAGGCAGAAGAGCGGCGCACCATTCTGGAGATCGCGCTGGATTGCGGCTTTGCCTCGATTGGACCGTTCAACCGCGCCTTCAAGGCCGAGACGGGGATGACGCCGCGGGCATACCGGGCCGAAGCGCTCGCCCGCCCTACCGCCGATCCCGCTTGCCCAGCACGCGCAGGCGCAGGGCGTTCAGCTTGATGAAGCCTTCGGCGTCGTGGTGGTCGTAGGCCTGGACGCCTTCTTCGAAGGTGACGAGGTCCTGGTCGTAGAGGCTGTTGTCGCTCTCGCGACCGATGACGGTGACATTGCCCTTGTAGAGCTTGACCCGGACGGTCCCTGAGACCTTCTCCTGGCTCTTGTCTATGGCGGCCTGGAGCATCTCGCGCTCGGGCGCAAACCAGAAGCCGTTGTAGATCAGGTGGGCGTATTTGACCGCCAGCTCATCCTTCAGATGCATGGCCCCGCGATCCAGGGTGATGCTTTCGATGCCCCGGTGCGCGGCCAGGAGGATGGTCCCGCCGGGGGTCTCATAGACGCCGCGCGACTTCATGCCGACGAAGCGGTTCTCGACCAGATCCAGCCGGCCCACGCCATTGTCGTGACCGTACTGGTTCAGCGCGGTCAGGAGGGTAGCCGGGCTCATTGCCTCGCCGTTGATCGAGACGGCGTCGCCGCGCTCAAAACCAATGGTGATGACGGTGGCCTGATCGGGCGCATCCTCAGGTGAGATGGTGCGCTGGTGGACGAATTCGGGGGCCTCGACCGCCGGATCTTCCAGCACCTTGCCCTCGGAGGAAGAGTGCAAAAGGTTGGCGTCGACGCTGAAGGGGGCCTCGCCGCGCTTGTCCTTGGAGATCGGGATCTGGTGCTCTTCGGCGAAGGCCAGCAGGGCCTCACGCGACTTGAAATCCCATTCGCGCCAGGGGGCGACGACGCGGATGTCGGACTCCAGCGCATAATAGCCCAGCTCGAAGCGGACCTGATCATTGCCCTTGCCGGTGGCGCCGTGACAGACGGCGTCGGCCCCGACCTGGCGGGCGATCTCGATCTGGCGCTTGGAGATCAGCGGCCGGGCGATGGAGGTGCCCAGCAGATACTGGCCTTCATAGACGGCGTTGGCGCGGAACATCGGAAAGACGAAGTCGCGCACGAACTCTTCGCGCAGATCGTCGATGAAGATGTTCTCTTCCTTGATGCCGAGTTTCAGCGCCTTTTCGCGGGCCGGGCCCAGCTCTTCGCCCTGGCCCAGGTCGGCGGTGAAGGTCACGACCTCTGCGCCGTATTCGGTCTGGAGCCACTTGAGGATGATCGAGGTGTCCAGGCCGCCCGAATAGGCGAGGACGACCTTCTTGGGAGCGGGCTTGTCGGACATAGCGGGGCCTTCAGATGGGGAGGCGCGCCCTTTAGCGCCTGACGGCGCGAGGTGAAAGAGGCTGTGCCAACCGACGGGGAGGCCCGCTCGACCGGGACACCATCACCCGCCCAATTAATCGCATCCGGAATTCACCTAGCGTCAGGGTTTCGCGAACATATTCTTCACCAGGGCGGGCTAGTCACAGTGGTGAACGGAAACAGACCATGCCCCGCCTCCATATCCTCGTCGCCGATGACCACGTTTTTCTGACCGAGCTGCTCCGCCACAAGCTGGTGATCGCGGGCCATGCCGTCGAGGTCGTATCGGACGGGATGGAGGCCCTGGAGCGTGCCCGCAGTGGCCTGTTCGACGTCGTTGTGCTGGACGGACTGATGCCCAAAATGGACGGCTTTGAGGTGCTGCGACGGCTCAAGGCTGATCCGCCCGATCCCGAGCCGGCGGTCGTCATGCTGACGGCGCTTCAGGGCGAGAACGATATCGTGGGGGCCCTGCGTATGGGCGCGGCCGACTATCTGGCCAAGCCGTTCATTCCCGAGGAGCTGATCGCCCGCATCGAGCGTATCGGCGTGATGGCGACGGCGACCCGCCATGCCAAGCGGGCCTGACCGCCACGCGGCACCTTCTGGCTTGAGATGTCTGTCCCATGGCTCTTGACCTCGTCTGGCGTTCCATTGACCTGACCGTCGGCCTCAGCGCGATGATTATGGCGCTGTTGTTGATCGGCCGTGTCGCGGAGGCGCGTAAACAGCGGTTGCAGGCGCGAGACGCGGCGCGCGGCCAGCAAACTCTGCAAGCCTTCATGCTGGGCGAGGCCGGCCCAACCCTGCGCGTCGACCTGCTGCGCCATGCCGAGAGCGTCGTTCAGGCCCTGTCCGTGATCCGGGGGCTGGAGGCCGACCGTCTGATCGAACGTCTGCGTCAGGTTGGCCTGATCAGTGCCATGGCCGAGAAATTGCGTCGCCAGGGCCAACATCCGGATGTGCATCTGATCGAGGCCTACGCCCATCTGGCCCGTCCCGAGGACGCTCAGGCCCTGCTCCAGTCATTGCTGACGGCCAAGGGGGCGCGTCGACGTCAGGTCATCATTGAGGGGCTGCTCAGGGCGGGCGCGCCGCCGGATCTTCGCCTGGCCATTGAGCTTCTGGCCGAGGACGGCAAGGCATCCTCGGTCGATTGCGCTCTGATTGAATCGATCGCCGCGGCTCGGGCCGATGAGGCGGAAGCGCTCTTGCAATCTCCTGAACCGATGCCGAATGAGTTCCGGGCGGCCCTGGCGACAGGCCTGGGTCAGACGGGCCGATTCAGCGCCATTGCGCCGCTCGCTCGTTTGAGCGTGCGTGAGGATCAGGAGACGGCAGCGGCAGCAGCCGTGGCGGCTCTGGGCGAACTTGGGCACCCGCTGGCCGGTGGTGCCGTCCTCCAGGCCTTGTATGCCCACAGTCCACGCATCCGGCTGAACGCCTGCCGCGCGGCGACCGAATTGCGCCTGACGGGCCTCATCGACGCCCTGAGCGAACGTCTCGAGGACCCCGATTGGGACGTTCGGTTCGAAGCCTCGCAGGCGCTCGTCGCCCTCGGCTCGCCAGGCCGCGCCCGGCTGCGACGGATCAGCGACGGACGACCGGGTCGGGCCTCGCAACTGGCGCGCGAAACGCTGCTGGAGCTTCCGGCCTGATGCTCGCCGACATCGCTCACATCATCGCTGCCGTCGTCATTGCGTCTGGATTGATCCAGAACGGGGCCCAGTTTGTGCTGTTCTTCGTGGCATGGGGAGCATTGATCAAACGGCCCGAGGAAACGCCCGAGACGCGCCTGTGGCGCCAGTTCAGCCCGGTCGCGCCCGGCATCAGCCTGCTGGCACCGGCCTATAACGAAGAGGCGACCATCGTTGAGAGCGTCCGATCCCTGCTGGCCCTGCACTATCCCAACTTCGAGGTCATCGTGATCAATGATGGCTCGTCAGATCGAACCCTCGAACAACTCGTCCGGTCGTTCGAACTGGAGGCGACCGTCCGGCGCATTGGCGATACGGTCAACCATGCGCCGATCCGGGCGGTTTACACGGCTCCACATCAACCCCGGCTGATCGTTCTGGACAAGGTGAACGGCGGCAAGGCCGATGCCCTGAATGCGGGTCTGAATGCGGCGCGTTCGGACCTGGTCTGTTCCATGGACGCTGACTCCCTGTTGGAGCCGGACGCGCTGCTGCACGCGGTGGGCCCGTTCGTGGAGGATTCCGAGCGGGTGATCGCGGTGGGAGGGTCGGTGCGAGCCGTGAACGGATGTCGCATCGAGCATGGCCGGGTGACCGACTACCGCTTGCCGCGCCATCCGCTCGCCCTGATGCAGGCTGTGGAATATCTTCGCGCCTTCCTGATGGCGCGCCTGGCCTTTGCTCGCCTCAATATGCTGATGCTCATTTCAGGTGCCTTCGGCCTGTTCCGACGTGACGCGGTGATCGCGGTCGGCGGCTATTCGCACGGCACCGTGGGTGAAGACATGGAGCTCGTGATCAAGCTGCATCGGCGCTTCGGGCCGGAAGGCAAGCGTATCACCTTCGCACCGGACGCCGTTTGCTGGACCGAGGTGCCTGAGGATCTGGCAACACTGGGACGGCAGCGCGCGCGTTGGCACCGGGGATGCCTGGAAGTCTTCGCGCGTCATGGCACCATCACCTTCAAGCCGCACCATGGTGCCCTGGGCATGATCGGGATGCCCTACATCCTGGTCAGTGATGTCATCGGGCCGCTGGTTGAGTTGCTTGGTTACGGCCTTCTGATCTGCTTCTGGCTTCTGGGGTGGCTCTCGCTCGACTGGGTGCTGGCCCTCTATCTTCTGACCTTCGCCATGGGCACGCTGCTGTCGATGGGCGCGATCGCTCTGGAAGAGCGCCGCTTGCGGCGCTTCCCGACGGCAGCGGGCATGGTCCGCGCGGCCGTCGCGGCCGTGGTCGAGAATTTCGGATACCGTCAGTTGAACCTGTTCTGGCGCCTTCACGGTACAATTCAGGCCCTGCGCCACGAACAGGGGTGGGGTCAACAGCGTCGCCGCGGCTTCAAGGCCGGGCCGACACCGGTCCGCCAGACGGTCTAGCCCCTAGACGGCCGTGCCGCCGACGGTCAGGCCGCCGATCTTCAAGGAAGGCTGGCCGATGCCGACCGGGACGCCCTGGCCGGCCTTGCCGCAGACGCCGACGCCCGGGTCAAAGGCGAAGTCGTTGCCGATCATCGAAATCTTCTGGAGCGCAGTGGCTCCGTCACCGATCAGGGTCGCACCCTTGACCGGAGCAGTGACCTTGCCGTCCTCGATCAGATAAGCCTCGGTGCACTGGAAGACGAACTTGCCGTTGGTGATGTCGACCTGACCGCCGCCGAAATTCACCGCGTAAAGTCCGCGCCTGGTCGAGGCAATCATGTCGGCCAGACTGTCGGTGCCGCCTTCCATGAAGGTGTTGGTCATGCGCGGCATCGGGATATGGGCGAAGGATTCGCGCCGACCGTTTCCGGTCGCCTCCATCCCCATCAGGCGGGCGCTCATGCGGTCGTGCATCATCCCGACCATGATTCCATCCTCGATCAGGACATTGCGCCGGGTCGGAGTCCCTTCGTCGTCGAAGGAGAGGGAGCCGCGGCGTCCGGCGATGGATCCGTCATCGACCACTGTCACACCGGGCGCGGCGACGCGCTGGCCCATCTTGCCGGTGAAGACCGAGGAGCCCTTGCGATGAAAATCGCCCTCGAAGCCATGGCCGACCGCCTCATGCAGCAGCACACCGGGCCAGCCGGCACCCAGCACCACGTCCATCTCTCCGGCAGGACAATCGATGGCCTCCAGATTGACCAGAGCCTGACGGATGGCTTCCTCGACCTGACCCTGCCAGTGGTCGGGCGTGATCCAGGTCTCGAATCCGGCCCGACCGCCGGCACCCTGAGCGGCCGATTCCCGTCGACCGTCCTTTTCAACCGTCACCGAGACATTGACCCGGACAAGCGGCCGCACATCGCTGAGCCGGCGGCCGTCGGCGCGCAGGATCTCAATGGCGCGGCGTTCGCCGGCGATCGACGCCGACACCTGGACCACGCGGGGGTCCTTCGCGCGGGCATAGGCGTCGATCTCCTGGAGCAGGGCGATCTTGTCGGAGAAGGCGGGCGAGGCGAGCGGATCGACCTCGGCATAGAGTTTCTGGTTGGTGGCGGCGGGGCCGATGGCGGCGGTGCCGGTTCGGCCTTGTTTGGCGAGGGTGGCGGCGTCGGCGGCGCGCCGCATGGCGGCCTCGCTGATCTCGTTGGAATGGGCGTAGCCGGCGGTTTCGCCCGAGACGATGCGCAGTCCAAAACCCTCATTGGCGTCATAGGCGGCCGACTTCAGTCGCCCGTCGTCAAACAGCAGCGATTCACTCTCTGAGCGTTCGAGGAACAGCTCACCGTCATCCGCGCCGGCCAGGGCGTCTTGCAGCACGGCACCGGCGGTCTCTGGCGAGACGCCGGCGGTTTCCAGGATGGGGGGAGGGGGCACAGCGACGGTCATGGCCTATCAGTTAGGCGCTCCGACCGTCGCCGTCACCTCCCGGCCGTCATTCTTCACTGCCCACGCGTACCGAACCGACGCCGGAGATGTCCTGGGTGAGGCGCGCCGGCCGCTGAACCAGGTCGACATTGCCGACGCCGTCGATGACGACATTGGCCGACTGGCTGGCGTTGATCTCGGCATCGCCGGCCCCTTCGATGCGGACGTCGGCGGTCTGGGTCGTCAGATCGGCCAGATCGGCCTCGCCGGCCCCGTCAATGACGAGGTTCAGCGAGGCTGCGGTGCCGGTCGCCTCGATGTCGCCGGCCCCCTCGACACGGATATCCAGCGCCTCGCGATCCATATTGTTCAGGGTCAGGTTGCCGTGACCCTCGAGCACGAAGCGGCTGACATCGGGGGCCGTGATTTCAACGGTCATGCCCTGACCGCGGCCGAAGATGGTGATCTGGTTGTCGCCGCCGTCTCCAGCGGGGAGGGACAGGTGGCCGTCGACCAGGGTCACGCGCTGGACGGCACCTTCGGGACCACGAATGACGACCGAGGCTTCTTCGCCCTGGGTGAAGGTGACATCGGCGGGTACGGCGATGGTCAGGGTGTCGGTCCCGGACCAGTCCAGGGCGCGCTCGACGACGGGGCCGGACCATTCAACCGTTTGTCGGCTGTCGTCGTCCCAGTCGTTCAGATCCAGGGTCCAGCCTCCACGCATGAGTTCCGGGCCCCCGATGGCAGCCGCCCCGGAGAGGGAGACAAGCATCAGGACAAAACTGGCGGCGGCGATGATGAGCAGGGTGCGAACCATCCTAGATGTCTCCCGCGTTGGATTGTTCCAGGGCCGGCTTGAGCAGCCGGTAGTGAAGGCGGCCGAACCAGACCAGGAAGTTGACGAGCCAGACGGTCAGGACGGCAGTGATCGCGCACATCAGGACGCCCAGCGCCATGACGCCGACTCCGGCCAGGATCGCGACCAGCGGACCGCCCGGAGGTGCCGCGAACGGTCCGGCGACGAAAACAACTCCACCGGCGAAGAACACTGCGATACCGCCGGCAAAGATAGCAGCGAGGCTGGACACCACTCCCACCAGCAGGGGCAGGAGAAAAAGAATGTCGATTGAGGCTAGGCCGATCAGGGCGACCATGGCCGCCACGGCATTTCCGGGTGTCTTCTCGGCTTCCCAGCGGGCCAGGCCGGCCTCGGCGCGAACCTCGCGCGCCAGGCGCTCGGGATTGCCCAGGGCGGCGGCGATCTCGGGATCGGCCCGTCCCTTGGCCGCAGCCTCGACGAAGTGGGCCTCGTGGTCGGCGACGATCTCGTTGATCGCTTCGGGCGGCAGGCCGTTCAGGCCCCGCCGCAGCCGGGTCAGGAACTCGGCGCGGGTCATGCGGTCTCTCCAGTTGAGGAAGGAATGGCGGCGTTGAGAATGCCGTCGACGGCCCGCGAGAATCCCAGCCACTCAGATTTCTGGCTTTCGAAGGCGCGGCGACCGGCTTCGGTCAGGCGATAGTATTTGCGCGAGGGTCCCGCCGGACTCTCGACCAGGTAGGTCTCGACCAGGCCGTCGGTCTGCATCCGGCGCATCAGGGGGTAGATGGTGCCCTCGCCCATGCCGATGTCGTCGGACAAGCGCGCGGCGATCTCATAGGCGTAGTTGTCCCGCGCCGACAGGAGAGCCAGGACGCACAGGCCCAGCACCCCCTTCTTCAACTGAATGTCTATGCCGTCAGGCATCGAGAAGCCCTCTTGGTCGGTTTCGTTATCGCAAGGTATCTGGCATCACAAGGTAGCTGTCAATATACAGATTTGTAATCTCGTGACGGCCGACGCCTTCCGGCGCGTCAGACGGCTTGGCAAGCGCGAGGCGACCCGATATGTCAGCCCCAAATCCCACCGCCGCCGAGTGCGGGCATGGGCGCGTGGGTGTTCAGGAAATCCGGGCCGTCAAGACATGAAGAATTGGGGAATAGGCATGGGCAAGGGGATCGCCGGCCTGATGGTTCTGGCCAGTGCGACACTGATGTCGGGCGCGGCCTGGGCCAGTACCACCGTTGGCCGGCCGACGCCGGGCGGCATCGGGCTGCAGGAAGCGGCCTCGCCGCTGAAGCACGACGCGCACTTTTTCCATGACTGGATTCTGTTGCCGATCATCACCGTCATCACCCTGTTCGTACTGGGTCTGCTGATCTGGGTGGTGGTGCGCTACAACAAGAAGGCCAATCCGGTTCCGGCCAAGTGGAGCCACAACACCACCATCGAGATCATCTGGACCCTGGTGCCGGTGTTGATCCTGGCCTTCATCGCCGTGTTCTCGTTCCGGCTGCTCTACGCCTACAACGACATCCCTGATCCCGACGTGACCGTGAAGGTCACCGGCTATCAGTGGAACTGGGGCTACGAGTACCCCGAGTACGGGATCTCCGAATATATCTCCAACGTCCTGCCCGAGGACGAGGCGCGCGCTCAGGGCGTGCCCTATCTGCTCGCGGCCGATGAGCCGATGGTGGTGCCGGTCGGCCAGGTTGTGCGCCTGACCGTAACGGCCTCGGACGTCATTCACGCGGTGGCGCTGCCGGCCTTCGGATTGAAGACTGACGCTGTGCCTGGCCGCGTCAACGAGACCTGGTTCCGGGCCGAACGTCCGGGCATCTACTATGGCCAGTGCTCGGAACTGTGCGGCATCAACCACGCCTATATGCCGCTGCAGATCAACGTCGTGACTCAGGCCGAGTTCGAGCAGTGGGTCGCGTCGCGTGGCGGGTCGATGACCTATCTGGCCGACCAGGCCGCTGAAGCCGCCGCCGCCGAAGCGGCTGCAGCCCAGGCCGCCGCCGCCGCTGCTACGGCCGAGACGGCCGCCGAAGCCGGAGCCGAAGCGGTGCCCGCTGAAGGCGAAACCACAACCGAACCGACGGCCACCGCGCCGGCGGCCCAGTAAGACCGGGGCTCGACACAGATATGGCAACTGCCCAAACCGTTCAGGCCGGTCATGATGACCACGCCGATCACGACCACAAGCCGGGGTTCTTCACCCGCTGGTTCCTCTCGACCAATCACAAGGACATCGGCACCCTTTACCTGCTCTTCGCCATTATGGCGGGGATCATCGGGGGCCTGATGTCCGGCCTGATCCGGTGGGAGCTGGCGGAGCCGGGTCTGCAGGTCTTCACGCCGGGCTCGATGCTGTCCCAGATGGGCCTGTTCGACCTGTCTGACGAAAGCCGCGCCAAACACGCCTACAATGTCGTCGTCACCGGCCACGCTCTGGTGATGATCTTCTTCATGGTCATGCCGGCCATGATCGGGGGCTTCGGCAACTGGTTCGTGCCGATCATGATCGGCGCGCCCGACATGGCCTTCCCGCGCATGAACAACATCTCCTTCTGGCTGCTGGTTGCGGCCTGGGTGCTGCTGCTCATGTCGATGTTCGTGGACGGCGGGCCCGGCCGCGGCTTTGGCGGTGGCTGGACCATCTACCCGCCGCTGTCGACCTCGGGACACACGGGGCCGGCCATGGATCTGGCGATCTTCTCGCTACACGTCGCGGGTGCCTCGTCGATCCTGGGCGCGATTAACTTCATCACCACCATCTTCAATATGCGTGCGCCGGGCATGACCCTGCACCGGATGCCACTGTTCGTGTGGTCGATTCTGGTCACCGTCTTTTTGCTGCTGCTGTCGCTGCCGGTTCTGGCCGGCGCCATCACCATGCTGCTGACCGACCGCAACTTCGGCACCAGCTTCTTCAATCCCGCCGGCGGCGGTGACCCGGTGATGTTCCAGCATCTGTTCTGGTTCTTCGGTCACCCTGAGGTGTACATCCTGATCCTGCCGGGCTTTGGCATCATCAGCCACATCGTCTCGACCTTCAGCCGCAAGCCGGTGTTCGGCTATCTGGCCATGGCCTACGCCATGGTCGCCATCGGTTTCGTCGGTTTCGTGGTGTGGGCCCACCATATGTTCACGGTCGGCATGAACGTCGATCTGCGGGCCTATTTCACCGCCGCGACCATGGTCATCGCCGTTCCGACAGGCGTGAAGATCTTCTCGTGGATCGCGACCATGTGGGGCGGGTCAATCGACTTCAAGACACCCATGCTGTGGGCTATCGGCTTCATTTTCCTGTTCACCGTCGGTGGCGTGACGGGGGTTGTCCTGGCCAACGCCGGCATCGATTACAGCCTGCACGACACCTATTATGTGGTGGCGCACTTCCACTATGTTCTGTCGCTGGGTGCGGTCTTCGCCATCTTCGCGGGCTTCTACTACTGGTTCGAGAAGATGTTCGGCGTTCGCTACAACGAGTTCCTGGGGTCGCTGCACTTCTGGGTGATGTTCGTGGGTGTGAACCTGGTCTTCTTCCCGCAGCACTTCCTGGGCCTGCAGGGGATGCCGCGCCGCTATATCGACTATCCAGAAGCCTACACCCTGTGGAACCACGTCTCCTCCGTTGGATATGTCATCACCCTCGTCGGGGTGGGCATCTTCCTGGTGATGCTGGTCGAAGCCGCTGTCCGGCGTCGCCCCGGCCGGGCCAATCCCTGGGGTGAGGGAGCCACGACGCTGGAGTGGACCCTGTCCTCGCCGCCGCCGTTCCACCAGTTCAATACCCCGCCGGTGATCAAGGACCACGATCACCACTAGGCCGGTGGGGGCCTGGCCCCGCCCGTTGTTCACCCTCGCACGGGGACGAAGCCCATGGGTTTCGTCCCCGATGCATTTTGGACCGCCATGACCGACGCCGCCGACAATCCGACCGTCGCCGCCGAGCCGCGGGACTACGTCCAGTTGCTCAAGCCGCGCGTGATGTCACTGGTGGTCTTTACGGCCCTGACCGGTCTGGTGGTCGCGCCGGGCCATATGAACCCCCTGCTGGCGGCGATCTCGGTCCTTTGCATCGCCCTGGGGGCCGGGGCGGCCGGAGCCCTGAACATGGGGCTGGAAGGTGAGACGGATGCCCTGATGCGGCGCACGCGCGGCCGTCCGGTCGCAGCGGGACGCATTCCGCGAAGCGATGCCCTGGCCTATGGCATCATCCTGTCAATTGCCTCGGTCACCCTTCTGGGACTGGGGGTGAACTGGCTGGCCGGGGGCCTGCTGGGCCTGACCATCGTCTATTACGCCGGACTCTACACCCTGGTCCTCAAGCGCCGCACACCCCAGAACATCGTCATTGGGGGCGCGGCAGGGGCCTTTCCGCCGGTCATCGGCTGGGCAGCGGCGACGGGCGAGGCCCCGTGGCAGGCATGGCTTCTGTTCCTCATCATCTTCCTGTGGACGCCGCCGCATTCCTGGGCCCTGGCGCTCTATTCTGCGGGCGACTACGCCAAGGCTGGTATTCCGATGATGCCGGTGGCCAGGGGGGCGTCGTCAACGCGGCTCCAGATCCTGGTCTATTCGCTGATCCTGGTGCCGGTGGCGGTGCTGCCGGGCCTCGTGGGTTTGGGGGGCGCTCTCTATCTGGCCGTTTCAATCGCCGGGGGGCTGGTCTTCCTGCTTCTGGCCTGGCGGCTGTTCCGTAGCCGGGCCGGCGACCAGCCCGACAAGGCCGAGGCGATCGGACGCGAAGCCGCCCTCTATGACGTCCGCGTCGAGGCCAAGGCCGCGCGCAATCTGTTCGCCTATTCGATCCTGTATCTGTTCGGCCTGTTCGCGGCCCTTCTGATCGAAGCGGCCCTGTTGTAGAAACCCTGTCATGACCGAAGAAGAAACTGCTGCTCGCAAGCGCCGCAACTGGGCCCTGGCCGGGGCCCTGGTCCTGTTTGTGGTGCTGGTATTCACCATCACCGTCCTGCGTCTGACGGCCAACATCGCCGCGAGTGCCGGATGAACCGCAACACGCGCGTCGCGTTGATCTGTGTGGGCGTTTTTGTTCTGATGGTCGGCGCGTCCTTTGCGGCTGTGCCGCTGTATCGCCTGTTCTGTCAGGTCACCGGCTTTGACGGCACGACGCAGCGGGCGGTGGCCGCCCCGGAGCGGGCGCTGGACCGCACCTTGAACATCAGTTTCGATACCAATGTGCGAGGCCTGCCCGTCACCTTTGAGGCCGAACAGGTGCGCCAGGTCGTACACGTCGGCGAACCGACCCTGGCCTTCTTTCGCGTGACCAACACATCCGACCATGCCGTTGAGGCCACGGCGGCCTATAATGTCGTGCCGGAACACGCTGGTCCCTATTTCCTGAAACTTCAGTGCTTCTGCTTCGAATCGCAGCGCATCGAGCCGGGCCAGACCCTGGAATTTCCGGTTCAGTACTTTATCGACGAGACTATCGAAACCGAGCCGGAGGGGCGTGGCATCCGCAACGTCACGCTCAGCTACACCTTCTATCCGACCCAGGGGTTCGATCCGGAGGCAGACGCCTCTAGCGGAGCGGCTCCCGCCCCGCTATAGCCGAACCCAGCAGATTCCAGCCGAGCGAGCCCATGGCCCACGACGCCGTCCAACACGACTACCATCTTGTGAACCCCAGCCCCTGGCCGCTGGTCGCCTCCATCGCCGCGACGGTGATGTTCGTGGGGGCCGTGATGTGGATGAAGGGCCTGTTCGGGATGCCGGAAGGCACCCAATGGCTGTTCTTCGCGGGTCTGGCCGGCGTTCTGTATTCGATGGTCGGTTGGTGGAGTGACGTCATCAAGGAAAGCCGTGGCGGCGATCATACGCCGGTGGTCCAGATCGGGCTGCGCTACGGCATGATCCTGTTCATCGCCTCGGAGATCATGTTCTTCGTGGCCTTCTTCTGGATGTTCTTCGAAATGGCCCTGTGGAACGAACACAGGACCCTGTCGTCGATCGAGGAGGTGCGTCAGGCCTGGTCGAACTGGCCGCCCCAGGGCGTCGAGACCCTGAACCCCTGGCACCTGCCGTTCCTGAACACCGTCATCCTGCTCCTGTCCGGCACGACCGTGACCTGGGCCCACCACGCGCTTCAGGTCGGCAACCGCAAGGAAGCCAAGTACGGCCTGTTCCTGACGATTGGGCTGGGGGCCTTGTTCACGGCCATCCAGGCCTATGAATATCAGCACATTATCCATGAGCACCTGTTCTTCAACGAAGAGGCGGCCAGCTCGGGCCTGTATGGCTCGATCTTCTTCATGGCCACGGGTTTCCACGGTTTCCACGTCCTGGTCGGAACGATCTTCCTGATCGTGTGTCTGATCCGGCTGCTGGCCGGCCAGTTCACGCCTCAGAAGCACTTCGGTTTCGAGGCCGCAGCCTGGTATTGGCATTTCGTGGATGTGGTGTGGCTGTTCCTGTTCGCCTTCGTCTATGTGGCGTTCGGCGGATACGGCGGGGCCTGACCGGACCCGTCTGATCGGTGCCGCGGGCAGACACGTTCAGCCCTTCATTTCTTTAGCCGACGACTTGCCGTAAAAGGCCGCGATGACGCCTTCGCCCGCGCGCGCCTTTCCCTGGATCTTGACCGTCGTGACCGCCGCCGCCCTGGTGGTGCTGGTTTCGCTCGGCGTCTGGCAGGTTCAGCGCCTGGCCTGGAAACAGGCCCTGATTGCGCGCATCGACGCGGCCCAGGCCGCAGTCCCGATCCCGCTGGATCAGGCCCTGGCGCGCCCGGACCCGGAGTTCACCCGCGTCGTCGTCACCTGTCGCGGCCTGGACCGGGCGCGGTTCGTGTCCCTGCGAACCCTGGTCGAGGGCGAGGCGGGGGTTCGGCTCGTCTCACTCTGTTCGCAAGACGTACCCCTGCTCGTTGATCGGGGCTTCGTTTCTGAAGGCATTTCCGCCCGCCCGCCCCAGGACGGCGGCACCATGCCCGTGGTCGTGCGTGGCGTGGTTCGGCGCGGGGAGCCGGCCAATTCCTTTACACCACCGCCGGAGGATGGCCTGGTCTATGTGCGTGACATCGGACGGCTGGCCGACGCGCTGGACCTCCCGTCCGCCCGTCGCGACCTGATGATCGTGGCCGAGACCTCGTCCAATCCCGAGTGGCAGGCCCTTCGACCGGTCGCGCTACCCGAGGGCCTGAGCAACAATCACCTGGGCTATGCCATTACCTGGTTCGGCCTGGCAGCGGCCCTGATCGGCGTCTATCTCGCCATGCTTTACCGGCGTTACCGGGCATGAGCGCGGTGCTTCACGTCCTGACAAATGGCCTGAAGGTCGTCTGCGACCCTGTGCCAGGCCTTCGGTCGCTGGCGGTCGCGGTTACGGCCGACGGCGGAGCCCGCCACGAGGATGAGACCCGCTCTGGCTGGTCGCATCTACTGGAGCACATGGTCTTCAAGGGGGCGGGCGGGCGTTCGGCGCGCGACCTGATCGAACGCATCGAGGCTGCCGGCGGCAGCCTGAACGCCGCCACTGGCCAGGAACGCACCACCTTCACCGCTCGGGTCCTGGCCGGCGACCTCGAACTCGCCCTGTCGAGCCTTTCGGATCTGGTGTTTCGCCCAACCCTCGATCCCGAGGAACTTGAGCGCGAGAAGGATGTCGTCGCCCAGGAGATCGCCGAGGCCTATGACGCGCCGGACGATCACGTGTTCGAGCTCGCTCAGAGCCAGGCGTTTGCCGGTCAGCCTCTGGGCCGTCCGATCCTGGGGTCGAACGACAGCCTGGCGACGGCGGATCGTGAGCGACTGGAGGCCTGGCGGGCGCAGCTCTATGCGCCCGAGCGCATGGTCGTTTCGGTGTCCGGTGCCGTCAGCGAAGATGAGCTTCTGGCCCAGGCTGAGCGTTGGTTCGGTGAGCCGGCTTCGGGGCGGCCCGCCGATGTCGCCACGGCCAGCTTTGTCGGAGGTACGGTCGGCGAAACGCGCCGGATCGAACAGGCCAATCTGGTCTTTGCGGTGCCGGGCCTGGCCGCGCGCGATCCCGATCTGACGGCCCAGGCCCTGCTGGTTGAAGTGCTGGGCGGCGGCATGGCCTCGCGGCTGTTCCAGGAGGCGCGCGAAGTGCGCGGTCTCGCCTATGCGGTCGATGCTGGCTACGAGGCCTTCGCGGACGGCGGCCTGGTCTCGATCTTCGCCGGGACGGCGGGCGGCAAGGCGTCCGAGATGGCCCAGCTGGCCGCGACCGAGCTTCGCCGTCTGACCGATGGGGTCACCGGGGCGGAGATTTCGCGGGCCCGCGCTCAGGCCCTGGCCGGGCTCTATATGGCCGAGGAAAGCCTGGCGTCTCGCGCGGAGCGCGCGGCCTGGCAGGCCCTGGTCTGGGAGCGTTTGATTCCGACGACGGAAATCGCCCAGCGGCTGGCCGGGGTCGAGCAGGCAGACCTGACGAGAGTGGCCGGACGTCTGATTGAACAGGGGCGTGCCGCCGCCGCCGCTATCGGGCCGGGGCGTGCAGCCGCCGCGCCGGAAGCCTTCGTTCGCGCCCTGTTGCCTTAGGTTCGTGCTCAGCGCACTTTTCGGCTGGGGAGAATGTCTATGCGCGCACTCGTCTTCGTCAGTCTTGGCCTGATTCTGGGAGCCTGCGAGGCAGAGCGCGGACCTGAACCGTCGTCGGCGGATGGAGCGCAGACGGCCAGCGACACCATGTCGACCAAGGCCCGTCAGGCGGCCGAGCTGGTCAATCAACAGATGGGTCCGGTCGACGACACCCAAACCCTGGATTGGGGTGTGGACAGGCTGCAGTTCGACATCGAGATCCTGTCCCTGGACGCGCCCTGGCGCTGGTCGGAAACCATGCGCCGACACTCTGTCTCGGATGACGCCGAGTTCGGAGCGGTGGAAGACCTCATCTACAGCGTTGATCCATCTCAATTGATCATTCCCGTGGAGGTGGTGGGTGAGGGCGAGGGCCGCACAGATGTCCGGTTGGTCTGTCGAGCCGAGCCCTGTATTCGCGTCACCGGGTCCAGGGCTGAGCTGACCGGAACCCAGGCCCAGGTTGCAGCGGCCATGGCCGATCCCCAGCCGATGGATGAGATGCGCGCTGGCAACTTCCTGCCGTTTGCCCGGCGCGCGCAGGCGGAATCAGCGGCGGCGGCGATGAATGAACTGCTGCGCCTCCAGGGTGCCGAGCCGTCGACCACGGCCTCAACGAACGGCGACCCTCAGTGAGGCTGCGTCGATGATGGCCCTGTTCGACTGGGTCAACCCCGATCCGTCCCTGGCTGTTGACGGCGGATCTGTTGTCCTGCGACCGCCTCGCGCATCCGATTACAAGGCCTGGGCCGACCTGCGAGATTCATCGCGTGAATTCCTTCAGCCCTGGGAGCCGGCCTGGCCGGCCGACGACCTGAGTCGAGCTGCCTTCAAGCGTCGCCTGGCCGTCTATGCCCATGAAATCGAGATTGGTGGGGCCTATCCCTTTTTTGCGTTCCGGGCCGAGGATGCGGCCCTGGTCGGCGGGGTGACCCTGTCCAACATCCGCCGGGGTGTGGCCGAGACGGCGACCCTCGGCTACTGGATCGGACGGCCCTTCATCCGGCGCGGCTACGGGACGGCGGCGGTGAAGGCGATGTGTGGCTTCGGCTTCGACCGGTTGAAGCTGCACCGCATCGAGGCGGCTTGCCTGTCGTCGAACGTCGCGTCCCGGGCCGTCCTTGCGAATTGCGGCTTTGAGCACGAGGGTCAGGCACGTGCTTATTTGAAAATTAACGGTGAGTGGCGAGATCATCTCCTATTCGGCCTCATTCGCGATGAGGCTTCAGGGTGAGGCGGAGAGCCGTTTGACCGACAGGTCTCGACATCTGGCTTGGGATCCGACGACGTCGCTGGAGGCACTGGCGGCGGCGGGGATCGCCCTGTGGAGCTGGTCGCCCGGCGAGAATCTGCTCCGATTCACCGGTGCAACACGGCCACTGGGTCTCGGGCCACTGGCCCCGGAATGCAGCCCAGCGGCCTTTACCGCCCTGGCCATGCCCCAGGACCGTGCGATCGCCGATCAACTCCTGGCCCCGCAGGATGAGGGCACGGAGATCGCCTTGCGCCTCCGGATGCGTGGCGGCGAAGCCTATCTGTGGCGTGGGGTCTGGCTCGAAGATGGTCTGCGCGCCGCTGGAGTCGCTGCCATCGAGAGCCGCTTCGGGGGTGTCGGCAAGGATCCCCTGACCGGACTCCTGGACCGTCGATCCTTCCTCGTTCGGGTCGCTGAGGCCCTTATCCATCCAGGCGAATACGAACTGGTCGTCGCGGATCTGGACCGCCTGCGGCGTCTGAATGAAGCTCTCGGTCATGAACGGGCCGATCTGGTGCTGGCGGCACTTGGGGCGCGGCTGGCCTCTGCCTTTGCCGACGATTGCGCAGCCGCCCGGATCGGTGAGGACGAGTTTGCCATCATCATCCGGTCCGGACCGACCCGGCCGTCAGACCGGATGCGAGATGCACTGGAACGGCCACTTCGCGTGGCGGGTTTCGACATCTATCCGACACTGTCGATCGGGGCCGTGCGGGCTGAGGGGGGGCCGGATGCACCAGACGCGGCCGAGCTGCTGCGTCGGGCGGAGCTGGCGGTCGAACAGGCTAAAACCGTAGGGCGCGGTGGCGCGGCGGCCTATGGCCGTGCGCTGGAGTCCGACGGCCTGTCGCGGCTGGCGCTGGAAGCGGACCTTCGCAACGCCTTCGTCCGAGGTGAGATCGAACCCTTCTACCAGCCCATCGTAAACCTGGAGACCGGGGCCGTTGCGGGCTTCGAAGCCTTGGCCCGGTGGCACCATCCCAAGCGCGGCCTGGTCGCCCCCGACGAGTTCCTGACGCTGGCGGCCGAAATGGGCCTGATGAATGACCTCGGCGTCCTGATGATGCGGTCCGCCGCGCGACAGCTCGCCGAGTGGATTGGGCGCCATCCGACCGCCGGAAAGCTGTTCGTCAGCGTCAATCTGTCGACCGGGGAAATCGAGCGCCACGGCCTGGTTCAGGATGTCGCGCGCATCATCGCGGAAGCGGGGCTGCGACCCGGTGCCCTCAAGCTTGAAGTGACCGAGAGCGACATCATGCGTGATACCAATCGCGCAGCCTCGACCCTGCTGGCGCTGCGCGAAGCCGGGGCGTCCCTGGCGCTGGACGATTTCGGCACAGGCTTTTCGTCCCTGACCTATCTGGCCCGCCTGCCCTTCGATACGCTGAAGATCGACCGCTATTTCGTTCTGACCATGACCCAGGACGAAGGCTCGGCCAAGATCGTCCGATCGGTCGTGGCGCTCGGCCGCGATCTGGAACTGGAAGTGGTGGCTGAGGGTGTTGAGAACGCCGGCCTGGCCGAACAGCTGATGTCGGTGGGCTGCCATTACGGACAGGGCTTCGGCTATGCGCCGGCGCTGGCGGCTCAGGAGGCCGAGGTCTATCTGCACGAGAGCTTGGCCGACGGCTACGCCCCGATCAAGGCGCGCTCGCGCTGAGAACGAGACGCGGACCCTAGAACCTAGCCCCTCTCTCCCGATCTCCCTATATCGGCGGCATGACCGACATTGTCCGCCCGCCCGAGCCCCGCACCTACAACGGCCTGAACTGGGAGGGTCTCTGGACTCTCTACCTCAAGGAGGTGCGTCGCTTCTGGAAGGTCGGAGCCCAGACGGTCTTCGCCCCGGTGGTGACGACGCTCCTCTATATGATGGTCTTCGTCGTCGCGGTTCAGGGTGCGCGTCAGCCGATCCCTGGCGTCGACTTCGCGCAGTTCGTCGGACCCGGCCTCATCATGATGGCGATCCTGAACAACGCTTTTGCCAATGCCTCATCCTCGCTGATCCAGGCCAAGATCATGGGCACCGCGACGGATTTCCTGACGCCGCCACTGTCACCGCTGGAGCTCTTGCTGGGATTCGGACTGGGGGCGGCGACACGGGGTCTGCTGGTCGGACTGGCGACCGCGATCTGTGTTTGGCCGTTCTCGCGCTATGGCGTCCAGCACCTGTGGGCCGTGGTCTATTTCTCGCTGATCGCGTCATTGCTGCTGGGCCTGGCCGGGGTGCTGGCGGGGGTCTGGTCTGAGAAGTTCGATCACCTTGCGGCGGTGCAGAACTTCGTCGTCATGCCCATGACCTTCCTGTCGGGAACCTTCTATGCGATCGAGGCGCTGCCCCAGCCTTTCGAGGCCATCAGCCACTACAATCCGGTCTTCTATCTGATCGACGGCTTCCGTTACGGATTCATCGGCCAGGCCGAAGGAAGCTTGACGATCGGCGTTATCCTGTCTCTGGTATTAACCTTGGTCGTCGGTCTGGCCACCTATGAGGTGTTCCGTCGGGGTTGGCGATTGAAGTCCTGAGTGGGGAGACAACCGTATGCGTAGCTTTCTGATTGCCCTGGCCCTGTCGCTGACGACCAGCGTTACGGCCTTTGCCCAGCCCGCCGAACGTCCGTCTTCGGCCGTCCGCTTTGAGGCGGAGCAGATCCTGTACAATCGTGCCACGACCCTGGTGCGGCGCTCGCCGGAGGCCCGCGGAGAGGCGGCGGTCGCCCTGATCCGCCAGGCCGGATTCGAGCCGGTGGTCGAGACCTTCATGGGAGGTGACACCCAGGGCCTGCCACCGATGGAGGGCCGCAACATCACCTTCGTGGTTCCGGGCCACGGCAATTGTGGCTGCGAGATTCTGCTGACCGCCCACTATGACGTCGTGAGGCTTCAGAGCGGAGAGTTGGCGGATGGCCTGGTCGACAATGGCGGCTCGGTGGTGGCCGTGATCGAGGCCGCGCGCCAGTTGCGCGACGCCGATCTCTATCACGATGTGCGCGTCGTGCTGTTCGATCAGGAAGAGCTGGGCCTGCTCGGCTCGCGCGCCTGGATCGCGGCGCACGGGACGGGCCACGCTGCCGCTGTCGTAAACTCTGACGTCGCGGCTTTCGGCGACACCATGATGTATGGCCAGAACAACGGGCGTCAGTCGCTGTTCGTGACCCAGGCGGTCCAGCGTGTCTGTTCCGAGCGCGAACTTCAGTGTGTGGGCTATCCCAACTATCCGCCCAGCGACGACCGCACCTTCTCGGCCGACGGCACGCCGGTGGTGTCGCTCGGCTTCCAGACCGAGATCGGAGCCCACCAGATGTGGCTGGCGTTCAACGCCCCCGAGGGCCAGAGCGGCCTGGCTCCGGGCTTTGTGCCGGAGGTCTTCACGGTGATCCATTCGGCCAACGACAATGCGCGGCGGATGGAGGGTTCAACCCTGTTGCTGGCGGCCGAAACCTATGCTGCGGTGGTCCGGGAAATCGATGAACACCTCGAGAGTCAGTAGAGTCCCCCGGTGTTGACTAACCGGCCTCACGGGCCGAAAACCAGAGTCATCCCGCCTCGCCGCTTCTAGCGGCGGGGCCTTTCTCTTTTGGAGCGTTCGCCGTGAGCACCGAACACCTGATGGCCGTCTATAACCGCGCACCCCTTGAGGTCGAGCGCGGCCAGGGCGCACGTCTGTGGTCGAGCGACGGGACCGAGTACCTGGACTGCGTCCAGGGCATTTCGACCAACGGCCTGGGCCACGCGCACCCCAAGCTGGTCCAGGCGGTCAAGGACCAGGCCGAGAAGATCTGGCACGTCTCCAACATCTTCCGCATCCCCGGTCAGGAGGCCCTGGCCGACGCCCTGACCTCGCGCTCGTTCGCCGATGTGGTCTTCTTCACCAACTCGGGCACCGAGTCGGTCGAATGCGCGATCAAGACCGCGCGCAAATATCATTTCGCCAACGGTCAGCCTGAGCGCATCGACGTCTATGGCTTCGACGGCTCGTTCCACGGCCGCACCTACGGTGCCATCAATGCGGCGGCCAACCCCAGCTACACCGAAGGCTTCGGCCCGCCGATGCAGGGCTTCCACCAGCTCAAGTGGGGCGACAAGGCCGCATTGGAAGCGGCCATGCGCGCGCCGACCACGGCGGCGGTGATCCTGGAGCCGGTCCAGGGCGAGGGCGGCTGCCGGGCTACGCCGGTCGAGGACCTGCGCTGGATGCGCGAGTTGGCCGACGAGACCGGCGTGCTCTTGATCTTCGATGAGGTCCAGTGCGGCATGGGCCGCACCGGCAAGCTGTGGGCCCACGAATGGGCCGGCATCGCGCCGGACATCATGGCCACGGCCAAGGCTCTGGGCGGTGGTTTCCCGATCGGGGCCTGCCTGGCTACCAACGAGGCGGCCAAGGGCATGAAGCCGGGCTCGCACGGCTCGACCTTCGGCGGCAACCCGCTGGCCATGGCCGTCGGCAAGGTGGCGGTCGAGGAGCTGTCCAGCCCCGCCGTCCTGGACAATGTGCGCGAGATTTCCGGCTATCTGACCCAGCAGCTCGAAGGGCTTAAGGATCGCTTCCCGGACGTCATCGTCGAGGTGCGCGGCAAGGGTCTGTTGCTGGGCGTCAAGCTGGTTCCGAACAATCGCGACTTCATGGGCTGGGCCCGCGATCACGCTCAATTGCTGGTCGCCGGCGGAGGCGACAATCTGGTGCGGATGCTGCCGCCGCTGAACCTGACGCTGGATGAGGCCCAGGAGGCCATCCGCCGCTTTGAAACCGCGTGTGAGTACGCCCGGGCGCAGATCAAGGCCGCCGGCTGATGGTCCGCCACTTTCTGGATCTCTACCGGCTGACGCCGGGAGATCTGCGGTCGATCCTCGACGATGCGCGCGATCGTAAGGCAGCCCGGGCGGGCTGGCCCAAGGGCCGCGTCGATGCCGACGCGCCGGCTCGCGATCATGTCCTGGCCATGATCTTCGAGAAGAACTCGACGCGGACGCGCTTCTCGTTCGACGCCGGCATTCGCCAGCTGGGCGGTGATGCCATCATTGCCAATGCCTCGGATATGCAGCTGGGCCGTGGCGAGTCGATCGAGGATACCGCCCGGGTTCTGTCGCGGATGGTCGATCTGGTCATGATCCGCGCCAATAACCACGAGGACGTGGTGCGCTTTGCCCAGGCCGCCAGCGTGCCGGTCATCAACGGCCTGACCGACCGCAGCCATCCGTGTCAGATTCTTGCGGATCTGATGACGATCGAGGAGCGGCTCGGCGACATTGCGGGCAAGACCCTGGCCTGGGTCGGCGATGGCAACAACGTGTGCGCCAGCCTGATCCATGCCGCGCCGCTGCTCGGCTATCAGCTTCGCATTGCCTGTCCGGCCGACTATCATCCTGACCTCTACGACCTTCAGCGTGGCGGCAATAACGTCTGGCTGGGCACCGATCCGACCGAGGCCGTGGCCGGAGCGGATGCGGTCATCACCGACACCTGGGTTTCGATGGGCGACGAAGATCACGAAGCCCGCCTTGAGGCCTTCGACGACTACGCCGTCGACGAGGCTCTGATGGAGGGGGCAGCCGGGCACGCCATCTTCCTGCACTGTTTGCCGGCGCACCGGGGCGAAGAGGTGAGCGATGCCGTTCTGGACGGGCCGCAGTCGGCAGCCTGGGATGAGGCAGAGAACCGGATTCATGCCCAGAAGGCGATCATGGCCTGGTGTTTGGCCGGTCAGGCCTAGCGCTGTCCGGTTTCGAAGCCGGCCAGGTTGAGCAGGTGAACGACCGAAAACAGCACGACAGCAGCCGCCAACACCATCAGGAACCGGTACGGCAGCATCCGTGGCCCCCGGATCAGGTCGGGCGGCTGGGCCCCGCGCCAGGCAAAAAACAGCGTCAGGGCGACGGCGCTGACGAGCAGGATGAGGGTGGCGTGCAGCGACATTCCGGCCAGATGGGGCGAGTGATCGATCGACGCAATATCCTACGGCGTTGTTAACGATTTACGCCCCGTTAACCACGTTTGGCCGACCAAGGGACATCAAGGGTCGGCGGAGCCCCGGTCGTGGACGGTGGTCTGTCCACAACAATCGTCGGAAACCGCTAGATATTGGGGTTACCAGTGCGTTTACACCCAAGAAATGGGCGTCTACCGTGAAAGAACAGGCGGTCGGGAGCGAATCAATGAGCGGGGCGGCGCCTTGGAGCGTTAAGGGGATCGAACCCCGTACCCGGGAGGTCGCGAAGGATCTTGCGCGCCGTTCGGGCATGACGCTGGGCGAATGGCTTTCGGAGATGATCGCCGAGAACGGTGCCGATGATTTCGGCGATGAGCGCCGTCGCCAGCCGCGCCGTTACGACGACGCCTATTCAATGCGAGGCGAGGATGCGACCGCGGCCCTGCGCTCGATCGAGGCGCTGTCATCGCGTCTGGAGGGATCCGAGCGTCGCTCCCTGATTGCCATTGACGGCGTCGACCGGGCCGTCGCCGGGCTGGTTCGTCGCATGGAAGAGGCCGAGGTTCAGGCGTCGTCTCGGGATCGCCGTCTCGAAGAGATGTCAGAATCGATGCGCGAGAGCCGCGCTCGGGTACGCCAGTTCGAAGACGAAACGGGTCCGCGCTATACCGAGGCCTTCGGCAAGATCGAGGGCGCGATCGGCAAGCTGGCCGGCCAGTTCTACGAGTCCGAGGCGCGCGGGCGCGACGCGTCCCAGGCGCTGCGCGACCGAGTTGAGCGGATCGAGCGCGACGGCACGTCGGACCGGGCCGTCGAAGGTGTCGTCAATCGCATCTCGCAGCGTCTCGAGGAGGCGCAGAGCCGTACCACCAATTCTCTCGCCAAGCTGGAGCAGTCCTTCGCGGACCTTGATCGTCGTCTTGCCCGTGCCGAGACCGGACAGGCCGGGATAGGCCAGGCCGCCGGCCTGGAGAAGCTGGCGGAAGGCTTGACCCGCAAGGTCGAGGAATCCCGTACGGAGATGTTGCGCCGGCTCGATCTGGCGGCCTCGGACGGCCGCATGGACAAGGTTGAGCGCGCCCTGGCGGAGTTGGGGGCCCACCTCCAGGAATCTGAACGCCGCCAGGCCAAGGCCCTGGAAGCCATGGGCCGCGAGGTCGTCCGCATCGCCTCGAATTTCGACGGTCGGTTGAAGGACGCCGAGCGGACCCACCAGGAGGGGCTGGTCGCCACACAGGAGAAGGCGCTCAAGGCGGTGGAGACGATGGGGCAGGAGCTGTCGAAGTCACTGGGATCCGACGTCACTCGCGTGGCCGAGGCCATCGAACACCGCCTGCGCCGCGCCGATGACCAGCACGCCATGGGACTTGAGAAGCTGGGGGGAGAGATCTCCCGGATCTCCGAACGCCTGGCCGAGCGCATTTCGCAGAGTGAGCGTCGTGCCGCCCAGGGCGTCGATGAGCTGACCGACCGGCTGAACAAGGCCTCCGAGAAGATGGAGGGCCGCTACGAACGGGCCTCCGGCGAGCTGGCCGAGCGGATGCGTCAATCGGAAGAGCGGACGGTACGGCTCTTGGCCGAAGCGCGCGAAAGCATCGACAAACAGCTGGCCAAGCGATCCAGTGAAGCGGCCCTGGGATGGGAAAGCGAGGCCTTTCCGGCGGCAGAAATCGACGGGGGGTGGCCGACCGAGCCGGGCGCAGCAACGGCTCAGGATCCGCTCGACGACTTCGGCCCGGTCGACGATGGCTTTGCCGCGCCGGCCCCGGCGATGGTCGCTCGTACGCCCGAAACACAAGCTATCAGCCCGGCGGATTCCTTCGTCGGCCTGGAGCCCGAACATCCGGCGATGGATCCGTTCGCCGCATCCCAGACTCCCTTCGCCGGGCCGGCCGCCAGCCCCTTTTCTGACCCATTCGGCCCCGCGACCGAGTTTATGGCCGATCGGCCAGATCAGGCCGAGCGCCCCTTGAGCACCCGCGAAGCCATCGAGGCGGCCCGTGCGGCCACACGGCGTGGCGAGACAGGCGAGGATGTCGCCGACGAGCGGAGGTCTTTCGGTTTCCGGCTCGGCGGTGGCAAGTCGCGTTTGCAGAAGCGGGTTGAAAAGCAGGGTCGCCGCGAGGGGTCGACGCTGGGCAAGGCGCTGGCGGCGACGACGACGGCGGCGGTCGTGGTCGGATTCGGTGTGGCCGGCGTGCTCGGCTATCAGCGGCTGGTCCAGCAGGGTTCAGCAATTCCCGGCATTCCGGTGCCGGTGGGTCAGGACCTGGCCGCAGCGGCCACCTCCCCGACCGAGCTTGCGATCGCGCCACCGTCCGATCAGGCCCAGGCGGAAGCCCAGGCCCTGTTCGATCAGGCCATGCCGTTGATCGACGCCGGAGATGCCGAGGGCGTACGGATGATGAGCCGTGCGGCCAATCTGGGCTTCCCGTCGGCGCAGATGATGATGGCCCGCCTCTATGAGACCGGGGAGGCCGGCGTGGCGGTGGATTTGACAGAATCGCGGCGCTGGGCCGAACGCGCGGCCAACGGCGGTGATGTCAACGCCATGCACTTCCTGGCGATGTATCTCTACCAGGGGACTGGTGGCCCGGCCGACCAGGCCCAGGCCATGCAATGGTTTGAAGAGGCTGCGGGCCGCGGCTATGTCGATAGTCAGTACAATCTGGCGCGGCTGTACGAGCGCGGCATCGAGGGCATGGCACCGGACCTGACCCGTGCCTACCAGTGGTACATCGTGGCCGGACGTTCGGGGGATGCCGGAGCTGAGGAAGCGGCGGCGCGCCTGCGCTCCCAGGTGCCGGCCAGCCAGCGCCTGATTGCCGAACGCGCGGCCAACAGTTTCCAGGCTGAAGCCGCCCAGGGCTGATAGCCCCCGATTCATCTGGCCTGCGCCGCTGGCGCAAGTCATCCAAATTGTCGGCGAGGACCTTGGACGTCTATCTGCCCATAGCCGAGGTGTCGGTCAACGCGCCGCTTCTACTGGCCCTTGGTGCGCTGGTCGGCTTTGTATCCGGCCTGTTCGGTATCGGTGGCGGCTTCCTGATGGCTCCGGTCCTGGTCTTCATGGGCATTCCGCCGGCGGTGGCCGTGGCCAGCCAGGCCAATCATGTCGTGGCATCCTCCACCTCCAGCGTCCTGACCTACAGCCGGGCGGGGACGGTCGACTATCGCATGGGCGGGATCATGGCTCTGGGCGGTGCGATCGGCGCTCTACTGGGTGTCGAGCTGTTCCGCATCCTGCGCTTGCTCGGTCAGGCCGATCTGGTGGTGGCGGTGTCGTATCTGCTGCTTCTGGGTTCGATCGGGGCGCTGACGCTGAAGGAAAGCCTGACGACCATCCTGGCGCGGCGTCGTGGCGAGGCTCCGCGGCGCGAGCACACACGACGGCCGCTGTGGCTCTACGGCCTTCCGCTGCGGATGCGATTCCCGCGGTCGGGCCTGTACATCTCGGCCATCCCGCCGCTTCTGCTGGGCGTATTTGCCGGCATCCTGTCGGCGATCATGGGCGTCGGGGGCGGCTTCATCCTGGTCCCGGCCATGGTCTATCTCTTGCGGATGCGGGCCTCCGTCGTGGTCGGCACCAGCCTGCTGCAAATCCTGATCACCACGGCGATCACCACCGTCCTGCAAGCGGGACGTAACCAGACTGTCGATATCGTTCTGTCGACGCTTCTGATGGTCGGCGGTGTGCTCGGGGCCCAGTACGGGGCCAAGGCCTCGGCCCGGTTCCGCGCCGACGAGATGCGGGCGGCCTTGGGGCTGCTGATCCTTCTGGTCGGTTTGCAAATGGGACTGACCCTCTTTCTGCGACCCGACGATCCCTTTGCCCTGGCACCGGGAGGCGCGGGATGATGACACCCCCTGGCCCGCCACCGCCTGACCCTCCGGCCCAGGTGGCTCCGGCCCCCCAACCTCCCGGCCCGGTGGTTGTCTCGCGCAATCCCAGTATCTCGGCGGGCCTGACCAATTCGCAGATTGACGTGGATTCCGACTACTCAGGCACGTCGCTCGTTCTGTACGGAGCCGTCTTCAATCCCGGCGATGACCCGGTCGATGTGGTGTTGGTCGTGCGCGGGCCCGAACGCCCCGTCCGACTGGTGCGGAAGGTCAGGGTCGCCGGCCTCTGGCTCAACAGTCGCCCCGTCGTGTTCGAGGGCGCGCCCGCCTTCTATGTGATGGCCTCGACCCGCCCGCTATCGGACATTGCCAGCTTCGGCGTCCTGCGCCGGATGGGGGTGGGGCTGGATCATCTGAGGATCGACGCCCCCGAGGAGGAACGCACGGTCAATCTCTATGGCGTGCGTGACGTCGTCATCAATCGTCTCGGCGAGGACTATCTGGAATGGCGCCGTGCTGTGATCCGCCTGAAGGAAGGCGAGGGCCTGTACCGCGCCGACCCTGAAGGTGTTCGGTTCGTCGATCCGGGCCTGTTCCGGGCCGAGATCGTCCTGCCGCCGGAAGCCCCGACCGGAGAATACCTCACCGAAGTCTGGCTGTTCCAGAACGGTGAGGCCATTGCGGTGCGGCGTGACACCATTCGGGTGCGGCGCGTCGGTATTGAGCGCTGGCTCCACAACTTCGCCTTCTTCCAGCCGTGGCTCTACGGCCTGGTGTCGGTGATGCTGGCGGGCTTGACGGGATGGGCCGCGTCACGCTGGTTCCGCCGCACCTGATCCTCAGACGCTGACGGACAACCGCGCCATGGGCAGGGCATGGACCCGGTCGTCGCCCAGGATCAGGGCCGTCGAAGCGTCGGCGAACAGTCCGTGGAACGCCGGGTCGGTTACGTTCAGGCCTCCCGCATAGGCTCCGAAGGCTGGCAGGATCATGCGTCGGCCATCGGTCAGGAAACACCGCCGGCGCACGCGGGCACCATAACCCTTCACGGTGGCGACGGGATGGAGATGTCCGGCGACCTCGCCCTCGACCGGCTCGGGGCTGGGTTCATGGGTCAGGGCCAGTGGGCCGACCTCAAGGTGTTCGACCGTCTTGCCGGCGAGGCCCTCAGGTGGAGCCGGGTCGTGATTGCCGCTCAGCCAGACCAGATCGACCCGCTCCGCCAGGCTATTCAGGCGGGCGACAGCGGTTTCGTCCAGCCGGGTGGCTGCGCCGCGGTCATGGAAGCTGTCGCCCATCAGCACCAGGCGAGCCGGAGCGAGGGCCGAAACCTCTGCAATCAGCCGATCCAGCGTCGCGGCCGTGTCGTAAGGCGGCAGGTGTTGTCCGCGCACACCATAGGCGGAACCCTTTTCCAGGTGCAGGTCGCCCGCCGCCAGGGTTCGGGTCTGAGGCAGCCACAGCGCCCCTGACACCCGCGCGACGGCGTGTGTGCCATTCAGATCGAGCCGGCAGCCGCCACAGGCGCTGCGTCTGAGCGCGCTCATGGATCCAGTTCCATGGCTTCAGCGATCAGATCTTCAGCTGTCTCCTGCAACAGGACGTCGGCCCAACCGCCGCCCATGACTGGCTCGCGCCCGATCTCCAGCATGGCCGGGACCGCGAACGGTGACGGTCGCGCCAAGGCGGCATGGCGAATGCGGCCCTGAATACGTGCGAGCAACTGGCCCACGCGCGCGACGTCAAGCTGGCCCGCGGCGGCATCGGCTCGTGCACACCGGAGCAACAAGTGGTCCGGTTGGTGTCGCCGCAGGACATCATAGATCAGGTCAGTCGAGAAGGTGACCTGCCGACCTGACTTCTCGTGGCCGGGCAACCGTCTCTGGATCAGCCCCGAGACGGCCGCACACTGGCGGAAGCCTCGCTTCATCATGAAACTCTCATCAAGCCAGGCCTCCAGGTCGTCACCCAGCATATCCTGTTGAAACAGGGCCTCCAGATCGAGGTCACCGAGCGGACGCATGGCCCAGATCGCCAGGGCATAGTCGTTGGCCACCATGCCGATGGGCAGGCGATCGGCCCGTTCAAGCCGTCGTGCCAGAAGGTGCCCCAAGGTGCCGTGGCTGATTCTCCCGTCGAACGGATAGCAGACGAGATAGTGCCGCTGGCCTCGAACAAAGGTCTCGACCAGCATTTCATCCGTCGCGGGTATGAAGGACCGCGCGCGCTGGATCTCCAGCCATTCGCGGACCTCATCGGGCAGGCGCGTCCACCCCGACTCATCGGCGATCAGGTGCCGCACCCGGCGCGCCAGATAGGTCGACAAGGCAAATTTCGACCCGCCCCAGCTCGGCACCATCGGGTCGGCTCCCGCCGGTGCCGGGCTGACGAAACAGTCCATCTCCACCATTTCGTTGAAGCGCCAGATCTGACCCGCGAAGGTGAAGGTGTCCCCGGCGGTCAGTTGCGACAGATAGCTCTCCTCCATCTGACCCAGGTTGCGTCCCGGCCGCCTGGCGCTACCCATTCGCACATTCAGCATCGGGATCTCGACGATGGCTCCGGCGTTCATCCGGTGACGCTGGGCGGTTTCGGCGTTTCGGACCTGCCAGCGTCCCTGCCGGTCCGGGACGATCCGGCGAAAGCGATCATAGGTCTTGAGCGCGTAGCCACCTGACGACACGAACTCGAGCACCTCGTCGAAATCCGAACGGGTCAGGTCGGCATAGGGCGCGCTGGCCCGCACCTCTGAGAAGACATCATCGGCCCGAAAGGGTTCGGCGCAGGCCAGGCCCATCAGATGCTGGGCCAGCACATCCAGTGCACCGCTGCGCGGAGGGTCGGCGTCCAGGTCGTTCTCGGCCACGGCCTGGCGGGCCGCTTCACATTCCAGCACTTCAAACCGGTGGGCGGGTACCAGCAGCGCGCGGCTCGGCTCATCCAGCCGGTGATTGGCGCGTCCGATGCGCTGGATCAGACGGGCGGAACCCTTGGGGGCCGCGAGCTGGATGACCAGATCGACGTCGCCCCAGTCGATGCCCAGGTCCAGCGTCGAGGTGCAGATTACCGCGCGCAGGTCCCCGCGCGCCATGGCGGCCTCGACCTTGCGCCGTTGCTCCGCCGCCAGCGACCCATGATGCAGGGCGATCGGCAGAGCCTCGTCATTGATTTCCCACAGCATCTGAAAGGCCACCTCGGCCTGGAAGCGTGTGTTGACGAAGATCAGGGCCAGTCCGGCCTGACGGATTCGGTCATAGACGTCGGTCATGGCGTGGGCGGCGGTCCAGCCGGACCAGGGGATGGTGCCCGTCGTGTGGTTCATCACCTCGACGATCGCCGGTGCGCCGGGATCCCCGCGTACGAGATCGGCCATCGCCGGTGCCGGGCTCAGCCAGCGCCGGAGCGCGTCCGGGTCCTGCACCGTGGCTGACAGACCGACGCGCCGCAACCTGGGCGCAAATTGGTTCAGGCGCGCCAGCCCCAGGTTCAACAGGTCGCCGCGCTTGCCCGACCAGATGGCATGAACCTCGTCCAGAATGATGCAGCGCAAGTCGCTGAACCAGTCGCGCCCCCCTTCCCAGGCGCACATGAGAGCCAACTGTTCCGGTGTGGTCAGCAGGATATCGGGTGGGTTCTGCTTCTGGCGCTGGCGCTTGGAGACGGGCGTGTCGCCCGTGCGGGTCTCGATGCGGATGGGCAGACCCATTTCGCGCACCGGCGTCATCAGATTGCGCTCGACGTCGGTGGTCAGAGCCTTCAGTGGCGAGATGTAAAGGGTATGCAGTCCGGGCGCGGTATTGCGTGGACCGCGCTCGGCCAGCTCGATCAGGCTGGGCAGGAAGCCACCCAGGGTCTTTCCCCCGCCAGTCGGCGCGACCAGCAGTACGTCACGATCGTTGCGGCTGGCCTCGACCATCTCCAGCTGATGGCGGCGCGGGGTCCAGCCGCGTCGGGCGAACCAGTCTGAAAACGGGGTGGGAAGGGGCGCGGCCACGCTCGCCCATAGCACGTTCCCCTTCTGTTTCCATCCGGCATGGGATGGACGTCCGCCTCCAGTCGTGTGATCACCCGCCCATGATGCCGATGATCGACGATCGATGGATCGAGGGATGGCGCGGGCCGCTGCTGGCGGCGCTGATCGCGCTCCTGGCCGGCCTGCCGACATTGATGACCCTGGGGCCGCTGGATCGCGACGAGAGCCGCTTTGCCCAGGCCACAGCCCAGATGCTGGAGACCGGCGATTTCGTCGATATCCGCTTCCAGGACCAGCCTCGCCACAAGAAGCCCGTCGGAATTCACTGGCTACAGGCGGCGGCCGTCAGTCTGGTCTCCGACGTCGAGAACCGAGACATCCGGCCCTACCGGATTCCATCGCTGCTGGGGGCAATGCTGGCCGCCGCTGCCTGTGCCTGGGGCGCGGGCCTGGCCTGGGGCGCGCGCACCGGGGTTCTGGCCGGTGCCTTTCTGGGGGTCAGTTTCCTGCTGTCCTCGGAGGCCGGTATCGCGAAGACCGACGCCATGCTGTGCGCGACCGTCACGGTCGCCATGGCGGTGCTGTCGCGCTTCTATGTTGCGCACCGCGAGCGAGCGCCGGTGCCGGGCCGCCGCTACAAACTGGCCCTTTGGGGCGCGGTCGCGCTCGGCGTCCTGATCAAGGGGCCGATCATTCTCATGGTGGTCGGCCTGGCGCTCCTGGCGCTCGGCCTGTGGGATCGTCAGTGGCGTTGGATGAAAGACATCGGCTGGGGCTGGGGCGTGGTGCTTGTGGCTCTGACGGTTGGCCCGTGGGCCATGGCGGTGACGGTGCGGACGGATGGAGCCTTCTGGGGCACCGCCCTGGGCGGGGACCTGTTTCCAAAGCTGGTCGGGGGCCATGAACGTCACGGGGGCTTGCCGGGATACTATCTGTTGCTGTCACCCCTGCTGCTCTATCCGGCGACGCTTCTGTTGCCGGCGGCGGCGATCACCGGCTGGACCCGGCGGGCCGAGCCGGCGGTGCGGTTCGCCCTGTGCTGGCTGATCCCGACCTGGCTGGCCTTTGAGCTGTTCCCAACCAAGCTGTGGCACTACACCTTGCCGACCTTCGGGGCGATCTGCTGGCTGATGGCGCTGAGCGTGTCGCAGCCGCTGACCGACCTGGGACGCCGGGTCGGGGCCGGTCTGATGATCTTCGGGGCGCTCCTGATCACCATCCTGGTCGGCTACGGATTCTCGGAATTCGGCGGTCAGGCCGATCAGGTCTGGGCGGCGCTGACGATCGGCCTTGCCCTGATCGGAGCCGGCATCGCGGCCTTTTTCCTTCTGGGCCGAGAGACCGATGCGGCGGTCGCTACGGCGCTCGGCTTCGGTCTGCTGACCCACATGACCTTCGTGTTTCTGCTGGGCGGACTGGGTGATTTGTGGACCGCCCCGCGCCTGACCCAGGCCATTCGAGAAGCCGGCCTGCATCCGATGGAGGGGCGCGCGCCGGGCGCGGTGACCCTGGCGGGCTATTCCGAGCCGTCAGCGGTGTTCCTGCTGGGTACCGATACGCGGTTGGGTGATGGGGCCGATGCGGCCCGCGCCGTCGCGGCGGGTCGGGTCGCGGTGGTCGATCAAAGTCAGCAGGCCCAGTTTGATGCCGCCGCCGCAGGCCTGTCGATTGCACCGCGTCCGGTGACGGTGGTGGAGGGTTTCAACTATTCCAACGGCGATCCCCTGCACCTGTCCGTCTATGGGCCGCTGAGCGAGGAGACGCCGCGATGAGTCGCTTCATCGAGATCGTCGAGGTCGGGCCGCGTGACGGCCTCCAGAACGAGAAGGCCATTGTCTCCACCCAGGACAAGATCGAGTTGATAAACCGGCTCGAGGCGGCGGGATCGAAGCGGCTGGAGACCGTATCATTCGTGCATCCGGGACGTGTCCCTCAGATGGCCGACGCCGAGGCTGTCATGGCCGGCCTCGCACCCGACCCCGCGGTGACCCGCATCGGTCTGGTGTTGAATGCGCGCGGTTGGGACCGTGCGGTCGAGACGGGCGTCGACCAGGCCAATGTCTCCATCGCCGCCTCGGACGGATTTGCGCTGAAGAACTCTGGCCTGACCGTGGCCCAGCAGGTCGAGATGCTGGGCGAGATCGTCAACCGTTCTCACAACATGGCCGGCGCGCCCGGCGCGGGTCCGACGGTGACGGCGATCATTTCGACGGTCTGGGGCTGTCCCTTTGACGGCGAGGTCTCGGTCGATCAGGTCGAGGCCGTCGTGCGCGATGTGGTGGCCTTGGGGGTCGGGGAAATCGGCCTGGCCGACACCATCGGTGTGGGCGACCCCTGGGCCGTGCGCCGCAAGGTCGAGGCGGCTCGCCGCGCCGCGCCCGACGCCCTGCTTCGCCTGCATTTCCACGACACTCGCAACACGGCCATGGCCAACATCTTCGCCGGGATCGAGGCCGGGGTCGACGTCATCGATGCCTCGGTCGGAGGAATCGGCGGGTGTCCGTTCGCACCGGGTGCCACCGGCAATGTCGCGACTGAGGACGTGGTCTATATGCTGCACCGCGCCGGGTTTGAAACGGGCTATGATCTTGACGCGCTCATTGAGACGGCGCGCTGGATCGGCGACAGGATCGGCCGTCCGGCACCGAGCGCCCTGTCGCGGGCCGGCGGGTGGCCAAGGCTATGATAATCGCTCGCAATTGAGGCCCGGCTCTTGCACCTTCGTCCATGCGGCGTAAGGAACGGACACGACTATCGACAGGCGAGATTCATGGTTCAGTTGACTCTTCCCCGCGGCTCCAAACCGCAGACCGGCAAGCACTGGGCCGCGCGCGAAGGCGCCACGAAGATCAAGACCTTCAAGATCTATCGGTTCGATCCGACCTCGGATGAGGCCCCGCGCTGGGACAGCTACGACGTCGCCGTCGAAGACCACGGCCCGATGGTTCTGGACGCCCTGATCCACATCAAGAACACCATCGATCCGACCCTGTCGTTTCGGCGATCGTGCCGAGAGGGCATCTGCGGCTCATGCTCGATGAACATCGGTGGGCGCAATACCCTGGCCTGTATCAAGGGTTGGGACGAGTATTCGGGCGACATCACCATCTCGCCGCTTCCGCATATGCCGGTCGTGCGCGACCTCGTGCCGGACCTGGCTGGCTTCTACGATCAGTATGCCTCGATCGAGCCCTATCTTCAGTCCGATACGCCGGACCCGGAGAAGGAGCGGCTGCAGAGCCCGACGGATCGGGCCAAACTAGATGGTCTGTACGAGTGCATCCTATGTGCCTGCTGTTCGACCTCTTGCCCGAGCTACTGGTGGAATCAGGACAAGTATCTGGGGCCAGCGGCCCTCTTGCAGGCCTATCGCTGGCTGGCCGACAGCCGGGACGACGCCACCGACGCACGCCTCGACAATGTCGAGGATCCGTTCAAGCTCTACCGGTGCCACACCATCATGAACTGTGCCCAGGTCTGCCCCAAGGGTTTGAATCCGGCCAAGGCCATCGCCGAAACCAAGAAGATGATTGCCGCGCGGACGGTTTAGGCTTTCTGGACGTCACGTTTCCGTCGGGCTTGTCCCAGGGCCAAGTCCACGGGTCTCGCCGACCCGTCCTGGGGGCCTGGACCAAGGGCCGGGAACAGCCCAGCCTTGGCGGCGGCGGGGTACGCTTTCGCGGAACTGGGTGGCGGGGCTAAGGTCTCAAAATGCCCGTCAGCGCCTCCTATCGGCCCGATTCCCGTTTCGCTGCGCTGGGCGATGAGTATTCCGATGCTGTTGAGCCGGCCGCGTTTCCCCAGCACATCCTGCGCTGGCGCGATCAGCGCGCGGCGGCGCAGGTCGGGCTGGACGGTCTGACCGAGACGGAATGGATCGCCCATTTCGGCCGGTTCGAGCCTCTGCCGGGCCAGCCGGGGCCGCGCGCCATGCGCTATCACGGGCACCAGTTTCGCCACTACAACCCGGATCTGGGCGATGGACGGGGATTCCTGGCGGGTCAGCTTTGGGACGGCCAGGGCCGCCTGATGGATCTGGGGACCAAAGGATCCGGCCGAACGCCCTGGAGCCGTGATGGGGATGGTCGGCTCACCTTAAAGGGCGGGGTCCGTGAGGTGCTGGCTGCCGAAATGCTGGCAGCACGCGGCGTTCCGACCTGTCGGATCCTCAGCCTGATTGAGACGGGCGAGCAACTGGCGCGCGGCGACGAGCCGTCTCCGACGCGATCCTCAGTCATGGTGCGCCTGTCGCACAGCCATGTCCGCTTCGGTACGTTTCAGCGCCTCGCCTTCCTGGGGCGCACCGACCTGATCGAACGCCTGGTTGCCCACGTCACCGCGACCTACCATCCGACCGCGACCGATGCCGCCGCGATGCTGGAGGCCGTCGTGCGTGCCCAGGCCCGGTTGGTGGCGCGCTGGACGGCGGCGGGGTTCGTCCACGGCGTGCTCAACACCGACAATCTGAACGTGACGGGTGAGAGCTTCGACTATGGCCCGTGGCGGTTCCTGCCCGGGCTCGATCCAGGGTTCACCGCCGCCTATTTCGACACCACCGGCCTGTACAGCTTCGGGTGCCAGGCTGAGGCGGTGTTCTGGGCCCTGCGCCAGTTGGCGGCGACGCTGCGGCCGCTGGCCGAGGAACAGGCCCTGGTCGACGCGCTCAATACCTTCGGTCCCGCCTATGATCTGGAAGGCCAGGCTGCGGTGCGCGCGCGCCTCGGTCTGGCCGATGCGGGCTCGCTCGCTGGCCGGACGTTGGTGGATGCGACGTTTGCCCTGTTGATCGCGGGCGGCCAGGCGCTGGGCTTCGAAGGCCTGTTCCACGACTGGTTCGCCGGTGAGGCATCCCTGGACCGCGCGATGTCCGGGCCACGGGCGGCCCACTACGCCGGGGATGCCTTCGACGCCTTTCGCGAGGCCCTGTTCGCACATACGCCGGATCGCCCGGAGCGACTGAACGGGACGACCTTTGCTTCCGCTCAACCCGAGGACCTCCTGATCGAAGAGGTCGAGGCCATCTGGGCCGCCGTGGCCGACGCCGACGACTGGTCGGCCTTCGAGGCGAAGGTCACGCGGATCCGGCGCGCGCCCGATTGATCTTCCCCTTTACGTCAACGTCAACTTCGGCTAAATCGGTCGCCATGACGGCTGATGATCACCGCACCTATTCCATCCGCCAGCTGTGCCGCGAGTTCGGCGCGACGGCGCGGGCCCTGCGCTTCTATGAGGACAAGGGCCTCCTCGACCCCGCGCGCAAGGGCCAGACCCGCGTCTATTCGGCCAAGGACCGCGCCCGGCTGAAGCTTATCCTGCGTGGACGCCGTATCGGCTTCACCCTCTCCGAGATCCAGGAGATGATGGATCTGTACGACCGCAAGGAGCACAATGTGCACCAGATGGCGGTCGCCCTGCCGCGCCACCGGGCGCGGGTCGAGGCGCTGAAACAGCAGCTCGAAGACATCAAGGGTGCCATCGAGACCGCCGAAGAAGCCTGCGACTGGATGGAACGGACCCTGGCCGAGCACCGCCCAGACCTGCTGCCCGGTGCCGAAGACTATGCCCGCCTCCTCAAGGAGCGGATGAACCCAGACGATTCCCCCCGACCCTTCCAGACGAGAGCCTGATCCCATGGCCTACAAAGCCCCCGTGCGCGACCTGACCTTCATCCTGTCCGAAGTGCTGGAGATCGACCGCTACGCCAACCAGGCCGGGTTCGAGGACATTTCGCCCGACCTGGTGCAGCAGATCCTGGAAGAGGGGGCCAAGTTCGCCGAGGAAGTGATCGCGCCGATCAATCACTCGGGCGACAAGGAAGGCTGCCACTGGGCCGAAGGCGGCGTGGTCACCGGGCCCAAGGGCTGGAAGGAAGCCTATCAGGCCATGGTCGAGGCCGGCTGGCCGGCCCTGGCGGCTGATCCGGCCTTCGGCGGCCAGGGGATGCCCGCGGTGGTCGGCATGGCGTTCGGCCAGTTCACCGCCGGCGCCTCGGCGGCCTTTTCGATGTATCCGGGCCTGACGGCGGGGGCCTATGCGGGCATCCACGCCAATGCGTCTGACGAGCTGAAGGCCAAATACCTGCCCAAGATGGCCACCGGCGAATGGGGCGGGACCATGAACCTGACCGAGCCTCAGTGCGGCACCGATCTGGGTCTGGTGCGTACCAAGGCCGTGCCGCAGGGCGACGGCACCTACAAGATCACCGGCCAGAAGATCTGGATCTCGGCCGGCGAGCACGACTTCACCGACAACATCATCCACACCGTCCTGGCCCGCGTCGAAGGCGCGCCCGACGGCATCAAGGGCCTGTCGCTGTTCCTGGTGCCCAAGTTCCTGGTCAATGAGGACGGCTCGCTGGGTGAGCGCAATTCGCTGATGTGCACCGGCCTGGAGCACAAGATGGGCATCCACGGCAACGCTACTGCCGTGATGCAGTACGACGACGCCACCGGCTGGCTGATCGGCGAAGAAGGCCGCGGCATGAACAATATGTTCGTGGTCATGAACGAGGCCCGCCTGGGCACCGGCCTGCAGGGTCTGGCCATCGCCTCGGCCGCCTATCAGGCCGCGCTGGAGTTCGCCCGCGATCGCCTGCAGGGCCGCAGCCTGACCGGCCCCAAGAACCCGGACGGCCCGGCCGATCCGATCATGGTCCACCCGGACGTGCGCCGGATGCTGCTGGAATCCAAGGCCTTTGTCGAAGGCGGCCAGGCCTTCATCCTGTGGACCGCCCTGCAGGCCGATCTTGAGAAGTCCGCCGACGCGGCCACGGCCCAGAAGGCCAAGGACTACATGGGCCTGATCACTCCGGTGCTGAAGGCCTATCTGACCGACAAGGGCTTCCACGTCGCGTCGCTGGGGATGCAGGTGCACGGCGGCTCGGGCTATACCGAACACTTCCAGGCCAGCCAGTATCTGCGCGATGCCCGGATCACCATGATCTATGAGGGCACCAACGGCATCCAGGCGCTGGACCTGGTCGGGCGCAAGCTGCCGGCCAATGGCGGTCGCGCCATCATGAGCTGGTTCGCCGACATCGACGCCTTCGTCGGCGAGTACCGCGGCAACGCCGCCACCGACCCCTTCATCGACGGCCTGGACAAGGCCAAGGGCGCCCTGCAGGAGGCCTCGATGTGGCTGATGCAGAACGGGATGCAGAACCCGGACAACGCCGGCGCCGCCTCGACCGACTATCTGCAGATCTTCGGCCTGACCGCCCTGGCCTATATGTGGGCCCAGATGGCCGTCGTGGCGCAAAAGCAGATCGAGGCCGGCTCGACCGATCCGTTCTACGCCACCAAGCTGCAGACCGGCCGCTATTTCGTCGAGCGCATCCTGCCGGACGCCCGCGCCCACCTGAAAAAGCTGCAGTCCGGCGCCGACGTGCTGATGGCCATGCCGGCGGAGGCGTTCTAAGCCTTTCGTCTCCTCCCCATGACGAAGAAAATGGGGAGGTGGCGCGGCGCGGATACGCGCCGTGACGGAGGAGGCGGCGCCGGCTATTCACGTCGCCCTCGATAACCAGTCGGCGGAGGCGCCCCCTCCACCACGTCGTGGTCCCCCTCCCCATCGCGGGGCGATGGGGAGGAGAAACAGATGTCCCCCCTGAGCGTCCCCGAACCTGATTTCATGGCCGAGGAAGAGGTTGTCCTCTTCGCCGATTCCGTTGCGCGCTGGATCGACGACCATGCACCGCCGGAAGCCGTGCAGAGCTGGATCGCCAACTCTTCGGTGCCGCGCGAGCTGTGGAACCAGGCCGGCGAGGCGGGTCTGCTGAACCTGTCGGCACCCGAGGAATACGGCGGCGTCGGCGGCGACTATCGCCACGAAGTCGTGCTGATGCAGCAGCTGGGCCTGAAGGGCGCGGACCATTTCGGCGCCTCGCTGCACAACGCCATCGTCGCCCCCTACATCTGGCACTACGGCACCGAGGAACAGAAGCAGCGCTGGCTGCCGCGCATGGCCACCGGCGAGCTGGTCGGGGCCATCGCCATGACCGAGCCGGGCGCGGGCTCGGACCTGCAAGGGGTCAAGACCACCGCCCGCAAGGACGGCAACGGCTATGTCGTCAACGGCTCCAAGACCTTCATCACCAACGGCCAACTGGCCAATCTGGTCATCGTCGTGGCCAAGACCGACCCGTCGCAGGGGGCCAAGGGCACCAGCCTGATCGTGGTCGAGACCGACGGGGCCGACGGCTTCGAGCGCGGCCGCAACCTCCACAAGATCGGCATGGAGGGGAACGACACCTCCGAGCTGTTCTTCAATGATGTGAAGGTGCCCGGCGAGAACATCATCGGCGGCGGCGAGGGCATGGGCTTCGTGCAGCTGATGCAGCAGCTTCCCCAGGAGAGACTGAACATCGCCGTCCAGGGCGTCGCCGCCGCTGAGCGCGGCCTCAGCGAAACCCTGGCCTACGTCAAGGAACGCAAGGCCTTCGGCAAGGCGGTGATCGATTTCCAGAACACCCAGTTCAAACTGGCCGAGGTCAAGACCAAGCTGACGGTGGCCAAGGTGTTCGTGAACCACTGCATCGGCCTGCACCTGAAGGGTCAGCTGGACGCCGCCACCGCCTCGATGGCCAAATACTGGGTCTCAGACATCCAGGGCGAGACCCTCGACGAGATGCTCCAGCTGCACGGTGGCTACGGCTATATGAACGAATACCCGATCGCCCAGCTGTACAAGGACGCCCGCGTCCAGCGCATCTACGGCGGCACCAACGAGATCATGAAGCTCTTGATCGCGCGCACGCTGTAGTTCGGACAAGCGACGACATTCCCGGGCATGGGTCTCTCGTATATCTGCGGAGTTCCCGCTAGCCTGACCGCATGGAACTGCTATCGCCCGCCTATATGTCCACCCTGGCCGCCCAGATCGGCACCATGAGCGCCTTTCTTGGCGGGTTTTCCGCAACCTTTCTGGGCACCCTGTTAGCGTTGCAGGCCAAAGGACGGCTGGCGTCGTGGGCCATCGGTTGCGCTGCGACATCGTCGGTGGCCTTCATCGTGGCGGTGGTGGGCTCGACCGGAATGATGGCGGGCCTGCATCCGGACGCGCCGCGCGAAGTGCTTCCTGACCTGGGGGGTGTCCAGTTGGCCATGGGTCTGGCCTTCGCCGTCGGGCTGTACAGCCTCCTGATCAGCCTGGGCCTCAGCGGCTGGAGCCGGTCACGTGCGGTGGGCCTGACGACCTCCATCCTGGCCGGGCTCGGCGTGCTGATGGTCTCCGGCCTGTTGGGCGTCGCCGGCTAGGTCTGCCTGCCGCCATCCCCATTCGAGCGCGAGGGCGCAGCATGGCCAGCACCAACGAGATCATGAAGCAGCTGATCGCGCGCATTCCCGAGGCGTTGACGGGATATTAGGCGACCTCTGGCACCTTCACCCTAACGAAAGCTGTGCCAAGCAGCGACCACGGGGTGTCCGGAGTATGTCCGAAGCGCATAGCCGCGAAGATGAAGCCATTGTCGCCGCCCTGACTCTGCGGCGTCGCAATGTCGGCATTCGTTGCGCCATCGCCTGTGTTGGAGCTCTGGCGCTGGAGCCGATCATCGGGGGCAATACCGCGCTGATCTGGGTGGCGACTTTTCTGGCCATCCAGGCGGTAGAAGCCGCGGTACTCGGGCGATACGTCAAGCCCGACGCCCCGGGCCTGACCGGCGCGCGCCGGTTTCTCGCGGCCGCGACGTTGTTCATTTCCAATGTGGCCTATGGCTCCCTGTCGCTGCTGATGTGGGACTTCGGCATCGCAGGCGGTGCCTGCGCCATCCTGATCCTGGCGGGTGGCGCAGCCAATGCCGTCATGAACACGGCCGGCTCGCGCCTGGCGTTGGTGTCCACCTTGACGCCCGTGATGGCGTATCTGGCGGCATCGCCGCTCTTGCTGGCACGAGAAGGCGCTCCGCCCGAAGCGGTCCAGGCTCTGAGCATGGCCTGCCTGATCTTTGGGGTCTTCGTTCTCAGCGCCTATAATCAGTCCCAGAAGCTGGCCCAGTCGGAGCGAACCGCGCGCCGGATCGCCGAGCGCCGCCGCGGCGAACTCGAGCGGGCCGGGGTGGACAAGTCCGCCTTCATGGCGGCGGTCTGTCACGATCTTCGCACGCCGTTGTCGGCGATCCTGACCGGAGCGACCGAGTTGAGCCGCATCGCCCACGATGCGACTGAAAGATCCCACGCGACCCTGATCCACGACGCCGGCCAGATGATGAACCGGTTGCTCGATGATCTGCTCGACCAGTCCCGGCTCAAGGCCGGGCGCATGGAGATCGAGCCTGTGGCGTTCAACCTCAGGGATCTGCTCGCCCGGACCTGCCAGTTCTGGCAGGGCCAGGCCCGTGCCAAGGGTCTGAGAATGGTTCTGGAGGGCGGCCGCCACCTGCCGACCTGGGTCCAGGCCGATCCCGTGCGGGTACGGCAGATCCTGAACAATCTCCTGTCCAACGCGGTGAAGTTCACGACGTCCGGAGAGGTGCGCGTCCGCCTGAACGCCTGGCCAACCGACGATGATCGTTGCGCGCTGACCATCGAGATCTCCGACACCGGTGAGGGCATGGACGCCGACCAGCAGAAGCGCCTGTTCATCGCCTTCGACCAGACGCGCTCGGGCGTCGCCGGCTCGCACGGTGGTTCGGGTCTCGGATTGTGGATCAGTCGTGGACTCGCCCAGCTGATGGGCGGACAATTGACGGTGCGGAGTCGCAAGGGTGTCGGGTCCAACTTTACCCTGGCCCTGGTCGTCGAGGCGATCGAAGCTCCGGTCTCGGTGACAGAACTGCCCCCTGCTGATCGGTTCGCAGCCGGCTTTATCCCCCTTCCGGCCCTGGGCTCTGCGCCGGTTCAGACGGCGAAGCCCGTTGTCGAGGTCGACGTCCCCGCGGCGGCTGGAGATCCCGCGCCCGACGCAGAACGACCGCTGCGGGTTCTGGTTGTCGATGACCACGAAATCAATCGGCGTGCCATCCAACTGATCCTGGCTCCGCTCGGCTGCGAGATCGCCCAGGCCGAGAACGGCATCTCGGCCCTGGAGATGGCGGCTGTCGAAGCCTACGACGTCATCTTCATGGATGTGCGGATGCCGGAGATCGACGGCCGCGAAGCCACCCGGCGCCTGCGTGCCGCTGCCGGCCCCAATCAGTTCGTCCCTGTCATCGCGGTGACGGCGGATACCGCGCCGGATGATGTCCAGGCCTGTGCGGCGGCCGGCATGACCTGGTTCGTCGGCAAGCCGCTGACGCCGGCCAGCCTGCTGGGCGCGTTGCAAGGGGTTCTGTCAGGCGAAAGCCGGCTGGAGCACGACGACGCTCGCGCGGCCTGAACCGTAAAGATCCTGGACGCGAGCCGCTAGAGTTGCTCGAGCAGAAACTCGGCGGACGAAACGCGGAATTCACCGCCCTCTTCTACATTGAGGGAGGTCACCACGCCGTCCTTGATGATCATGGAGTAACGCTTTGAGCGCCCGCCCATGCCGAACTTGGACGCATCCATCTCCAGGCCGAGCGCCTTGGTGAAGTCGCCGTTGCCGTCGGCCAGCATGGTGACTTCGCCGTCGATGTCCTGATCGGCGGCCCAGGCCCCCATCACGAAGGCATCGTTAACCGACAGACAGGCGATCTGGTCGATGCCCTTGTCCCGGAGCTCCCCGGCGCGGTCGCGAAAGCCCGGAAGGTGACGCGCCGAACAGGTCGGGGTGAACGCGCCGGGGACAGCGAAGAGTGCCGTGGTCTTGCCGGCGAAGAACGCATCAGTCTGGACGGCCAGGGGCCCCTCATCTCCCATGGTCATGAGGGTCGCGGATGGAATCCTGTCGCCGACGTTGATGGTCATGTCGCTCTCCATGAAGCTGTTGCGCGGGGGTCAAGCCACCGACCTCGGGGAGATAGGGCCGCCGGGCCCTGAATCCAAGACGGCTTGTCCCCCAAGCCCCGGATCGCCATCATCAGCGGGTGTCGCAGTCCTCAAGCCTTGTCGGGCGCCTTATCCTCGCCATGCCGAACATCGGCGACCCGCGCTTCGAGCAGGCGGTCATCCTGATCTGTGCTCATGACGCGACCCATGCCATGGGCCTGCGCCTGAACGAGCCCCATGCCGATCTGGACCTGGACCAGCTGCTGCAGTCGCTCGAGGTCGAGGGCCGCGCGCCAGGCGGTTCGCGTCCGGTCCTGATCGGGGGTCCGGTCGAGACGGAGCGCGGCTTCGTCCTCCATTCAGACGACTACTGCGACCCTTCCGCTTCGCTCCTGGTCGATGGGGGCTTGGCCGTGACGGCGACCCGCGAGGTTCTGATCGCGATGACGGACCCGATACAGGCCCCGCGTCGTGCGGTGCTGGCGCTGGGTTACGCCGGTTGGGGCGAGGGCCAGTTGGAAACTGAACTGGTCGAGAATGTCTGGCTGGCCGGAGAGGCTGACGACGGCATCCTGTTCGACAGCGACCACGAAACCAAATGGGCGCGCGCCATGGCCCGGATCGGTGTCGATGTGGCTCACCTCTCAGGCGACGTCGGCCGCGCCTGAGCGCTCGCGGCACCTGGCGACGATATCCTTTCGTCGATTTAATCCATCTATCTCGATTGTAACTGGCGAATTATGGCGTGCCGCCTCATTCCGGTTGGCAACAGGGAGGCGACGATGCGCACTGGATTGTTGATGGCGGCGGCCTCCAGCGCGCTCCTGCTGGCAGCTGGTCCGGTTCTGGCCCAGGAATTGGCTCCGGCTTCGCCCGCCGCGAGTGAGGGCATCACCGTTTATGACAGCCCCTTCTTCGCTGGAATCCAGCTGAACTCGGCGATGGACATGATCGAGCGCGTGCCGGGTTTCTCGTTCGACGAGGGTGACGATGTGCGGGGTCTGGGCGGCACGGCGGCGAATGTCCTGATTGATGGTCGGCGACCGGCTTCAAAATCCGAGCCGATGGAGGACACGCTGCGCCGCATCCCGGCTGCACAGGTGTTGCGGCTGGAGCTGATCCGGGGCGGGGCACCGGGCATCGATATGCAGGGCCGCCCCGTCGTCGTGAACGTGGTCCGGGTTCCCGGTGCCGGTGCCAATACGACCTTTGCGGTGGCGTCGGGCTGGTATCAGGATGGCCGTACGACGCCGGCGGTGCGGTTCGAAGGTGCGCGCCCGCTGTCCGGTGGCCGGCGCTTTGAATGGTCCAGCCTGATCTACACCTTCGTTGACGACGGAGCGGGCGAGGGGCCGCGCCAACGCTTTGACGCCGCTGGAACGCTCGTGCGGGATGCCTATTCCGATGAGACCGCCGGTGGACGCGGAGGTACGTTTTCGGCGGGCTGGCAACAGAATCTGGGCGGCGGCCGGCTGGCGCTGAACGGCCGGCTTCAGGCCGAGACCTATCAGTGGGCGCTTGAAGATGCGGTTTTTGCGGTCCCGCCCGGTGGCCTCTGGGTCAACGATGACTACAGCGAGATCGATGGAGAATTTGGCCTGAACTGGCAGCGGCCGTTCGGGGATCGTTGGCGCTTCGAGGCCATCGGCATCCAGCGCCTGCGCGGCTCGGATTTCGCGACCGATTTCGACAATGGCACTGGCACCGGAGAATTCACCGAGGATTCGAGCTCGGGCGAATCGATCGGGCGGGTGACGCTCAGGCATACGCGCAGCCCGACCTGGTCGCTTGAGGTCGGCGGTGAGGCCGCCTTCAATTTTCTGGAAAGCGCGACCATCTACACCGACAACGGCGTGCCCGTGGTGCTGCCTTCGTCGGACGTCCGCGTCGAAGAACTGCGCGGCGAAATGTTCGGCTCGTCGACCTGGCGGCCAAATGCTCGCTGGGGCTTTGAGCTTGGGATGCGGGCCGAGGTTTCAACCATCACCCAGTCCGGCGACACCGATCTGGAGCGATCCTTTTTCTATCCCAAACCCCGCGCCCTGGTGACCTGGACGCCGGACGATCGCAATCAGTTCCGCCTCAGGATCGAACGCGAGGTCGGCCAGCTGGACTTCGGTGAATTCGTTTCGTCCGCAGCCTTCAACACCGGGGTGGTCACGGCCGGCAATGCCGAGCTGGAACCGGACAAGACCTGGGTGGCGGAACTGGCCTGGGAGCGCAGCTTCTGGGACGGTGGGTCGCTCGTGGTCTCGCTTGCCCATGCCGAGATCACCGATGCATCCGATAGGGTGCCGATCTACACGGCGACGGATGTCTTCGATGCCCCCGGCAATATCGGCGCAGGTACAAGTGACAGCCTTGCGGTCAATCTGACGCTTCCACTGGAGCGCCTTGGCCTGGCCGGCGCGCGCCTGAGGGCCGAGCTGCAATGGGAGATCTCGGAGGTCGTAGATCCGACCACCGGCGAGCGCCGGCGGATCTCCGGTCAGGAGCCCTTCGATGGCGAGCTGAATTTCACCCAGGACTTGCCGCGCTGGAATCTCCAGTGGGGTGGCAGTGCCTTCCTTGGGTATTTCGCGAGAGACTATCGGTTTGATGCGATCGATACGACCGAACTGGAGCCCTGGTACACTCTCTTTGCCGAATGGCGCTACCGGCCGGACGTGTCGTTGCGGCTAGAGTTTCAGAACCTGTCGGGGCGCAACTACACCCAGACCCGCGAGGTCTACACCGGGCCGCGTGACACCTCTGGCATAGCCTTCCGAGAGGTGCGCGACCTCAACGTCGATCCGTTCATCTATTTTCGGATTCGGCGGACCTGGGGTTAACGCCCGGCGCTCGTGCCGCCTGCCCCGCCAGAGACGACTTCGCGGGCTTCATTGCGGGCGCGTTGCCGGTCTTGAACGGTCGCGCAGACCGCTCGCGCAGGTTCGAGTTCGGTAGCCGGCGCAGATCGCAGATCAGTCGGTCCGGAGCCACGAAATCGCCGGCGCGCCCACCCTCCGTGGGCCGGCCCCCGGGGGGCCTCGGCGCATTGTTCCTCGGTCATCGGCGGCTCGGGCCACCGCCCATCGCGTCGGGGGTCATGAGCCGGGAGGAGCAGTTGCCTGAAGGGTGGCGACCAGGCCCATGAGGCAGGCCGGCACCAAGGCCGTCATTCCGGCGGGTCGGTATAGACCCGCTGTGCTTCGGTCATGGTCTCACGAGCCTGGTCGCGGGTGGCGCGGCGATCGGATACGGTCTGGCAGACCCGCTCGCGCAGGTTGGAGCCCGGGACGCGCCGAAGATCACAGATCAGCCGGTTGGGCGTGGCACCGTCCCCGGCCCGTTCGCCCTCGGTGACGCGATTAGCATCGTCCTCTTCGCGCTGGCGTTCGGTCCGCGGCGGGTCCGGGCGCTGGAAGGTGACGATGGGTTGCATATCGACGGCCAGGAGGCTCATGGCAGCAAGGGCAGCGATCATGTCGAAACTCCCTAGAGGTGCATCGGCGTACTGTGCAACGAATCCGGCCAGAATCCAAATTTCGGCCTAGCTGCCCCACTGTCGCAGCAGGGCCCCAACCGACTTGTCGAGCAAAAGCCGAGCCTCGCCGGGTGGCGTCGCGGCTCGGACACGCTCCAGATCGAACAGGAGCTCACGCTGGTCGTGGCGGCGGACCAGGCTTTCGATCCAGCCGACGGCGGCCAGACGTTCGCCGCGCGTCACCGGCGTGACCTGATGCAGTTGGCCGGTCGAATAGATCACGGCGTCTCCAGCGGCGAGGCGATGCTCACGTTCGCCGTCCAGGCCGTCGAGGCGCAAGGCTCCACCGTCATAGCTGTCGGGATCTGACAGAAAGAGGGTGAAGCTCATGTCGGTTCGTAGCCGGTGACCGTCCTCGGACACCATGAAGGCGTCGTCGGTGTGGGTTCCATAGGCGTCGCCCGGCCCGTAGCGTGAAAACATGATACGCGACCAGGTGGCCGGACGGGCATAGGCCGAAAACACCGGATGGCGCATCAGGGCCTCGCGCACGAACCGACGCAGCGGCTCGGTGCCAGGATCGGACCCGACGGCCTGCTGATTGTGCTTGACCTTGCGGGCGACCGGACCGGCGGTCGCCTTGCCGTCCTGGAAGGTGACCTTCGCCAGACCGTCCCGGATCCGGGCGACGTCGTCGAGCGTAAAAACCTGGGCCAGGATCAACATGGCGGGTTCGATGGCCCATTCAACGCCGAACTGCAAGATCGAGACTGCGAACCACTTGCAATGAAATGCAGGATCGCTAGGGTCGGCTCCAACTTGTGGAGATCGTCCAATGGCATTTCACCCGAAACTCTGGCTCACCCTCGGGGCGGCGCTGACCTTGACCGCCGCCTGTTCCGAACAAGGCCACCCGGGCGGCGAGTCCGGCGGCGAGTCCGGCGGCGAGAGCGGTGGCGAAGGCGGCGCCGCCGCCCAGGGCGAGAACGAGGGCGGTGGTGGCGGGGAGTCCGGTGCCGGTGAGGCCGGTGCCGCTTCCGGCTATGCCGGTGTCCCGTCGGACAGCCTGCTCGCGCTTCGCATTGCCCACCTCAAGGGCTTCTACCTGGTCGCCCAAAGGGCTCAGGCGGTCGAAGGTGATGTCTCGGCAGCGGCGCTGGTCGGCCAGGGCCTGGCCGAGGTCTATGACCCGGCGGTTTCGGCCTTTGGATCGGCCCAGCTGGATGCGGCGGTTCTTCGTCGTGCAGCAGAGACCGGCTCCGAGGCGGATCTGGCAGCGGCTGTGGCGGCTCTGGACGCAGCCCAGACCGCGGCCGGCGGCAGTGCCGCACAAGTCGTCGGGAGCCTGGCAGACATCTCGGCGGGTATCTACCGCGACGTGGGTGTGGACGGCGCGGTCGACCCGGTGGAGTATCAGCACGCCCTGGGGGCAGCCATGGCGGCCCAGGCAACGGCGCGTGCCGGTGGCCTGCCGGCCCAGACCATCACGGACACCGAAGGTCTGGTCGCCATGTGGCGCGGCGTCACCGCGCCTGAGGCTGTCTCGGAGTTGACCCCGGTGGGGCAGGTACAGGCCCAGGCCTCGCGGATTCGTCTGGCGACCGCCGGCTAGGCTTCGGCCCGGCACACAATCCGGTTGTGACCGTCAGACCCGGCGGGTGCAAAATCAAAGGCCAGTTCGACCGTCGAGCCTTCGGAGTTGACCCGCGCGCGGGTGATCCGTCGCACCTGGCCGTCGACCACCGCCAGTTCGCCGTCGACTTCGATCTGACGATCGTCGCTGACCTGGAGCAGGCCTTCACGCCGGCCCGCCTCCTTGATGACCATCGTGAAGGTGTCGGCATTGACCCCCACGGTCCCGTAGGGCGCATCGGCCTCGGCGTTCGGTCCGACGAGGGTGCAGACGTAGTCGCGCTGGGGCAGGCGATTGTTGGCGGCCATGGTGTCGACCAGCTCGGTCGCCTCGCCGGGGGTGGCGCGGGCGCGACCCTCGGAGCTTGATCCGCCGCCGGGGAAGTCGCACGCGCTCAGGGCCGCCAGGCACATCGCACCGATCAGGACTCGCTTCATCATCCGCCTCCAGATTGGACGTTACCCGGCCTGTTCGCTGCCGCAACCTTGATTTCCTGACGGCTTTGCATCATAAGCCGCCGCTTCCGGCGCAAGTGAACCCTCGCGCCTCCCTCGACACGACCCCATCTTCCGGTTCCCGGAACGCTGGCTGAGGTCGAGGAGGACCCCCGTCGACGCGAACGTTCACGGGGGTTGAGGGCGTTTGTGTCCAAAGGAGAGTGAATGTTCGAGGCTCTGAACGAGCGGCTGTCAGGCGTTTTTGACCGGATCACCGGTCGCGGCGTGCTGACGGAAGGCGATGTCGATGCGGCGATGCGCGAAGTGCGCGTGGCCCTGCTTGAGGCCGACGTCGCCCTGCCGGTGGTCAAGGACTTCATTGCCAAGGCCCGCGAGAAGGCGACCGGCGAAGAGGTCATCCGCTCGGTCAAGCCGGCCGACCAGGTCATCAAGATCGTCCACGACGGCCTGATCGAGACCCTGGGCGGCGATCCGCCCGAGGCGCTGAACCTGAACGCCACCCCGCCGGTGGTCATTCTGATGGCCGGCCTGCAGGGCTCGGGCAAGACCACGACCTCGGCCAAGCTGGCGCGTCGCCTGTCCAAGATCGAGCGCAAGAAGGTCATGATGGCCTCGCTCGACACCCGCCGCCCGGCCGCCATGGAGCAGCTGGCGACGCTGGGCAAACAGGTCGAGGTCGAGACCCTGCCGATCGTGGCGGGCCAGTCGGCCGTCGAGATCGCCAAACGCGCCCTGCAGTCGGCCAAGCTTCAGGGCTTCGACGTCCTGATCCTGGATACCGCCGGCCGCACCACCCTGGACGAGGCCCTGATGGCTGAGGCGGCCGAGATCGCCGCCATCTCCAAGCCGACCGAAACCCTGCTGGTCGCTGACAGCCTGACCGGTCAGGACGCGGTGCGCACCGCCCAGGCCTTCCACGAACGCCTGCCCCTGACGGGCCTGATCCTGACCCGCGCCGACGGTGACGGCCGCGGCGGGGCCATCCTGTCGATGCGCGCCGTCACTGGCCTGCCGGTCAAGTTCCTCGGCGCGGGCGAGGGGGTCGAGGCTCTGGACGCCTTCGATGCGCGCCGTGTGGCCGGCCGTATCCTGGGACAGGGCGACATCGTGGCCCTGGTCGAAAAGGCCGCTCAGGATCTCGATCAAGCCAAGGCCGAGAAGGCCGCTCGCAAGCTCGCCCAGGGCAAGTTCGACCTCGAAGACCTGGCCAACCAGCTCTCCCAGATGAAAAAGATGGGGGGCCTAGACGGCATCATGGGCCTGCTCCCCGGCGTCGCCAAGATGAAGGGACAGATGGCCCAGGCCGGTCTGGACGACCGAATGATCGATCGTCAGCAGGCGATCATCTCATCCATGACCAAGGCTGAGCGCAAAAAGCCGGATCTGCTCAACGCCTCGCGCAAGCGTCGCATCGCGGCCGGTTCCGGGGTCGACGTCGCCGACATCAACCGCCTTCTGAAACAGCACCGCCAGATGGCCGATGCGGTCAAGGCGATGAGCAAGAACGGCGGCAAGGGCTTCGGCCAGATGGCCAAGATGCTCACCGGCATGGGCGGCGGCGGCATGGGCGGCCCCGACATGGCGCGCTTGAAAGCCATGGGCGGCGGCAAGATGCCTGAACCCACCGAGGCCGATCTCAAGGCCCTCCAGGACCGCATGGCGGCTCTGGGTGGCGGACAACATCCCGGCGGCCTGCCTGGCCTGCCCGGTTTCCCTCCCAAGAAAGACTAGACCCCAAGGACCCCTGAAATGCTCAAGATTCGTCTCGCCCGTGGCGGTGCCAAGAAGCGCCCCTACTATCACATCGTCGTCGCCGACAGCCGCTCGCCTCGTGACGGCCGCTTCCTGGAAAAGGTCGGCTCGTACAACCCCATGCTGCCGCGCGACGGCGAGCAGAAGCGCGTCAATCTGAACGTCGAGCGCATCCAGCACTGGCTGTCCAAGGGCGCCCGGCCGACCGACCGCGTCGCCCGCTTCCTGAGCCAGGACGAGACCCTGGGCGCGACCGTCACGTGGCAGGCCGGCAACAACCCGAACAAGGCCAAGCCGGGCAAGAAGGCTGAAGAGCGCGCCGCCGAGCGTGCCCAGCGTGAGGCCGACCGCGCTGAGGCCGAAGCCGCTGCCAAGGCCGAAGCTGCGGCCGCTCCGGCCCCGGTTGAAGAAGAAGCCGCACCCGTCGAGGCCGCGGCAGAAGAGGCCCCGGCCGCTGAAGAAGCCGCTCCGGCTGAAGCCGCTGCGCCAGAGGCCCCGGCAGCTGAAGAGCCCGCCGCCGAAGAAGAGAAGGCCGAGGGCTGATCCTCGCCGTTTCGTGACGGTATCGAAGGGCGGCGTCCACGCGGGCGTCGCCCTTCTGCTATGAGGCGTCCATGCGCGACAATCTCATTCTGGTCGGACAGGTCGGTGGCGCCTTTGGTGTGCGCGGCGAGGTCAAGATCACCGCCTTCACCGGCGATGGCATGGCCCTGGTCGGCTATTCGCCGTTGTTGAGGGCCGACGGTTCCGTCGGCCTGACCCTCACAGGCGCACGGCCTGACAAGAAGGGCATTGTCGCCCGAACCAAAGAGATCGCTACCAAGGAACAGGCCGACGCCCTGCGCGGGCTCAAGCTCTTTGTCCCACGCGACCGCCTGCCCGAACCGGACGAGGATGAATTCTATCTGGCCGATCTGATCGGGCTGGAGGTCCGCGACGCCGGGGGCGAGGTGCTCGGCCGCGTCAGGTCGGTTCCCAATTTCGGGGCCGGCGATCTTCTGGAAATCGCCCCTGCGGCCGGTGGCCAGAGTTGGTATCTGGGCTTCACGCGCGAAACGGTTCCGGAACTTCACATTCCCGCAGGCTGGCTGCTGGCCGTCGTTCCGGCGGACGACGACACGCCGGTCGAATAATCGGTAAGGTTGTTTTTGCCTTTCGACGTGTAGCAGTGTCGCGCGATCGGGAGGGTTGATGACCACCACACTGGAACGAATCTCGTCGCCGCGCGGCGAAGGCAATTTCTGGCGCCGAGTTGGAGCGGTCGTGATTGACTGGGGCATCATCGGCATCGGCCTGTGCTTCATCGCAGCCGTCGGCTACGGTCTGACCAACGGTCAGATACGCATGGCACAGGCTCCGCTCTCGTTCAGCCAGTGTCTTCCCGTCGAGGCCCCACCCGCAAATTTTGACCCGGCCGCGCCGGTGGCGGGCCTGTCACCCGAGGTCCAGGCCCAGGTCTTGGGTGATCCGACGACTTTTCGTGCGGATGCTGTCGCGGACTGCCGGATATCCATGCTCGGCTCGGAGATCGACCGGAAGGCGCATTTGGCAGAGGCCACCGGCGCGCAGCGGTTCTATATCCTGCCAGTCGATGGGCAGTTCCGTGTCACCCAGCCGTTGATTTACCTGGATTATCTGTTTGGCTCGGCGCTTTTGGTTGTGCTGATCCTGTTTGAGGGCCTGACCGGGGCCAGCCTCGGCAAGCGGATCGTTCGGTTAAGCGTGCAATCGCCCAACGGCAGACCCGCCGGTCTGGTCCGGGCCCTGGTCCGCAATTTGATCATCTGGGGTCCGGCAGCGGCGCTTGGCCTGGTCAATCTGGCGGCCTATCGGGGCTTGATCGATATTGGCGGATCGTCGGCCTGGATGACGGGCGTCGCGGGCGTCGCCATCGCCTTTGGCCTGTGGCCCTTCGCCCTGTTCATGGGCTTGCTCGCCTCGGGTTCGGTGCCCTTCTGGGATCAACTGGCGGGCGCGCGCGTCGTCCGGATCTAGCGGTTCCTGGTCGGGCGCGAGATCGCCGCGCCTAGCCCTTGGCCAGGGAAATCCCCTTGGTGACGATGATCTCGGCCAGGCGCGCGCCGGGGATGAACAGGGTCGCGGCCTCGACGCTGGCGTCAATCAGAAAGGCCGGGTCCATGACCTTGCCCAGATAGCTTTCAAAGGTCGACCCGCCCGCCTTGACCTCGCCGGTCAGGCCGTCGAACTCCACGATCGCCTCCTTGTTCTGCCAGCGATAGCGGAAGGCGTAGATCGGCCGATAGTACAGCTCCACCGCCTTGACCCGGATCTTCTCCTCCAGCACCCGGTCGGCCTCGATGCGGGTGATCACGCCCGACAGCGCATCGCGGATCAGCTCCGGCGCCTTGGCCACCGGCGGCACCACGATGGTGTCCTCGCCCGCCGCCGCCTGCAGGGCGTCAGGGGCCACGGCCACGCCGTCATATTGCAGATAGCGGCTCAGCGCCCCGTCCGGCTGTTTGGTCAGGGCGTCATATAGGCTCTCTTTCCGGACCGCCTCGCGGCAGGTCTCCAGACCTTCGAAGGTGATCTCGCCCTCGACTGCCGACAGGGTCTGGCCATAGGCGGCCACGGTCTCGACCGCAGGCGGGACCTTCACCGCATAGCGGCGCGTGCGTTCGTACAGATAGTCCGCCGCACAGGTCAGCCGCCAGAACGGCTGCAGCCGCCGCTCGCGGTACACCAGCTCGAAGTCGTCTTCCTTGGGCTTGGTCAGAAACCCGGTGACCTTGGCCAGCGTTCCGAAGGCGTCGATCCGCTTGGTCGAGGCCCGCCCCTCGGCATGGTCCATCGAGAACCGGTCCGTCAGGATCAGAAACCGCTCATCAGCCAGTTCGACGTTCATCGCCGCGCCTTTCGTCGGATATGCCCACGCATTAGCCGCCGTCCGGGCGAAAGGGGCAAGCGTTTCGCCCGCCTACCCCATTGCGTCGACGCAGCCTCTCAGGTCCACCAGGTCCTGTTCCGACAGGGTTCGGCGTCCGACCACCCCCTCCGCAGCCTGGGCCACGCGGGCGGTCGCTTCCTCGGGCGTCAGGCCCAGGGCCGCGATCGCCGCCTGTTCGCGGTCGTTCCAGAAGGCGGCGCCCGAGGTCCGCACCGCGCCGTCCAGATCGGCCGGCAGCGGCTCCATCTGGCCGCCGATCCGCCCCGCCACCACCGCCGTGAACAGGGCGTTGCAGCGGAAGGCCTGATCGGCCTGTTCCGGCGTCAGGGACGCGGCCTGGACCGAGGCGTCCGCCCCCGCGCCCGTCGTGCTGTCAGCGGCGGCAGTGTCGCCCGCGGCCTCCGTCGCCGCATCGTCGGCAGCCGGCTGGGAGCAAGCGCTCAAGGCCAGGGCCCCGGCCAGAATCAGGGCGGTTCGCATCGTCATCGCAGTCTCTCCGTTGAGATTTCTATTCGGCGGCCGGCTGGCGGTCCGGCATCACGCCCGAGGTCGCCCATTCCGCCTCGACCGTTCCGGGGGCCTCGCTCTTCAGCCAGCACACCGGTGTCTCGGCCTGGACCCCGGCCTGGACCCAGGTGAAGGCCAGACATTCGGCGTTCGCCACGCACTGGGCGCGGCAAGCCTCGGCGTCGGCGGCGTCGTATGATGTGGCAATGTCGTAGCCGGGCCGGTCGAACCCGACCTCCAGCTCCCCCGGGGTCGTCGTTGAAGCCGTTGTTTCGCCCGCCGCCGGGGTGGTCGCCGCTTCCGCCGCCGGGGCCTCGGCCTCAGGGGGCGACGCCTCATCCGCACGCCCACAGGCGGCCAGGCCGATCAGGGCCGCGCCGAGCATCCATCCGGTCCAGTTTTGCATAACCTCACCCTCTCAAATGATCGGCTCGACACTAGGGGATACGCACGTTCTGTGAAATCCCGGACACGACCCTTGCGTGGCGCTTTAGCCACACCATCTCAGCTCCTGAAGAACCGGCGCGTCGCTTGCATGAGGGCGTGTTCGGTCAGATCCGCTTCTCGAAGGGATACGCCTTGAATCTCGACCAATATTCCGACCGCGCCAAATCCGCCGTCCAGGCGGCCCAGTCCCTGGCCCTGGCGCGCCGTCACCAGCAGTTCGCGCCCGAGCATCTTCTGAAGGTGCTCCTGGAGGAACGCGACGGCCTGGCCCGCAATCTGATTTCCGCCGCCGGCGGCGACGCCAAACGCGCCCAGGCCGACATCGAAACCGCCCTGTCCAAACGCGCCCAGGTCGAAGGCGGCTCGGGCCAGCTCTATCTGGACGGCGACACCGCGCGCGTCTTTGCCGCCGCCGAACAGGCCGCCAAGAAGGCCGGCGATCAGTTCGTCACCACCGAACGTATCCTGCAAGCGCTCGCCAAGGAGGGCGGCGTGGCCAAGACCGTGCTGTCCGCCTCTGGCGTCACGCCCGACAAGCTGGACGCCGCCGTCAATGAGCTTCGCAAGGGCAAGACCGCCGATAGCGCCGGGGCCGAAGACGCCTATGACGCGCTGAAACGCTATGCCCGCGACCTGACTCTGGCCGCCGCCGACGGCAAGATCGACCCGGTCATCGGCCGCGACGAAGAGATCCGCCGCACCATCCAGGTCCTGGCCCGGCGCACCAAGAACAACCCCGTGCTGATCGGCGAGCCCGGCGTCGGCAAGACCGCCATCGTCGAGGGCCTGGCTCTGCGCATCGTCAATGGCGACGTCCCCGAATCCCTGCGCGACAAGAAGGTCATGGCCCTGGACATGGGCGCCCTGATCGCCGGGGCGAAATATCGCGGTGAGTTCGAAGAGCGGCTCAAGGCCGTGTTGAACGAGGTCGCCGCCGCCGAGGGCCAGCTGATCCTGTTCATCGACGAGATGCACACCCTGGTCGGGGCCGGCAAGACCGACGGCGCCATGGACGCCTCCAATCTACTCAAGCCCGCCCTGGCGCGCGGCGAACTGCACTGCGTCGGGGCCACGACGCTGGATGAATATCGCAAGCACGTCGAAAAGGACGCGGCCCTGGCCCGCCGCTTCCAGCCGGTCATGGTCGAAGAGCCGACCGTCCAGGACACCATCTCGATCCTGCGCGGCCTGAAGGAAAAGTACGAGGTCCACCACGGGGTGCGCATCTCGGACTCGGCCATCGTCGCGGCCGCCACCCTGTCCAACCGCTACATCACCGACCGCTTTTTGCCGGACAAGGCCATCGACCTGGTCGATGAGGCCGCCAGCCGCGTGCGCATGGCGGTCGATTCCAAGCCCGAGGCCCTGGACGAAATCGACCGGCGCCTGGTCCAGCTCAAGATCGAGCGCGAGGCCCTCAAGAAGGAAACCGACAGCGCCTCCCAGCAGCGGCTGGAAACCCTCGAGGACGAGATCGCCGACCTCGAAGGCCAGTCCGACGACCTGACCGCCCGCTGGAAGTCCGAAAAGGAAAAGGTGGGCGCCGGCGCCCAGCTGCGCGAGACGCTCGACCGTCTGCGCGCCGAACTGGCCGCGGCCCAGCGCGACGGCGACCTGGGCCGCGCCTCCGAGATCGCCTATGGCCAGATCCCCGACATCGAGCGCCGCCTCAATGAGGACGACAGCGCCGCCGATGCCGAGGCCCCCCTCACGCCCGAGGTGGTCGACGCCGAACAGATCGCCGCCGTCGTCAGCCGCTGGACCGGCGTGCCGGTCGAAAAGATGCTGGAGGGCGAGCGCGAGAAGCTGCTCCAGATGGAAACCCAGCTGATCCGCCGCGTGGTCGGCCAGGACGACGCCCTGACCGCCGTGTCCGACGCCGTGCGCCGCGCCCGCGCCGGCCTGAACGACCCCAACCGCCCGCTCGGCTCCTTCCTGTTCCTGGGCCCGACCGGCGTGGGCAAGACCGAGCTGACCAAGGCGCTGGCCGAGTTCCTGTTCGACGATGAGGCCGCCGTCACCCGCATCGACATGAGCGAATATATGGAGAAGCACTCCGTCTCGCGGCTGATCGGCGCCCCTCCGGGCTATGTCGGCTATGACGAGGGCGGCGCCCTGACCGAGGCCGTCCGGCGGCGCCCCTATCAGGTCGTTCTGTTCGACGAGGTCGAAAAGGCCCACCCGGATGTGTTCAACGTCCTGCTCCAGGTGCTGGATGACGGCCGCCTGACCGACAGCCAGGGCCGCACCATCGACTTTAAGAACACCCTGATCATCCTGACCTCCAACCTGGGCTCGGCCGCCCTGGCCGATCAGGCCGAGGGCGAAGACGTCGAGGCCGTGCGCCCCATCGTCATGGAGGCCGTGCGCGCCCACTTCCGGCCCGAGTTCCTCAACCGTATCGACGAGATCATCCTGTTCCGCCGCCTCGGCCGCGAACAGATGGGCGGCATCGTCAAGATCCAGCTGGCCCGCTTTGAAAAGCTGCTGGCCGACCGCCGCCTGACCCTGGCCCTGGACCCCAGCGCCTATGCCTGGCTCGCCAACAAAGGCTATGACCCCATGTACGGTGCCCGCCCCCTCAAACGCGTGATCCAAAAGGAACTGGTCGACCCCATCGCCCGCAAACTGCTGGCCGGAGAGATCGCGGATGGCAGCGTCATCTCGGTGTCAGCGGGGCCGGATGGGCTGGAGATCGGCAAGGCGGCGGTGCATTAGGGAATATCGGGATGCGAACGCCGTTCGCACCCCAATTCTATCCCTGTCACGAGGTGTGACAGGCGTTTGAGCAATAGTAGCAGCCATTGGCCGTCCGGTACGTTCGCTTGGCCTCGCGAACCGCTAGAGCGCAGCCGCTGAACTCACCGAGGTACTCGCGATTATGATCAGCGGGTCCGTGCGTGCAAGTATAGGTGTGCACTTCATGGTCGCCGTTCGGCTGGCTGTTGCGATTAACATAGTAGCGCATTTTTGAGATGTCCTTGCGGGTGTCCCCGCATTTTAGAAAAAGGGTGGGCGACCAGATTGGCCGCCCACATTAGGTTATCGCCAGTCCGGGCGTCCCGGCGGCAGAGGCCGGTCGGGAATCGTCGGAGTTGAAGGCTTTCGGGGAAAAGTCGGCCGATCGGGAAACGCAGGGCGTTCCGGATGGGACGGTCGGGTTGGAATGGTAACCATGCCAATCCCCCTTATCGCTTGCTGTCAGGGGTGCGACGCGTAGGCTTCCACGTCGACCCAGGCGAAGTCGTCGGGGGAAGGCGGCGGTAATCCGGCACTGTCGCGTAATTGGGCTTGGCCCCGCCACGCGGTCCGACTTCTTGGTAGATGCCGCCATTGCGGCCTGTGTTTGATCCGGGTTTTTTTCCGGTCATCGTTTGCTCCTTTAAGTCTCAGGGACTCACAGGTTTTCGATGACGCTGTGGATAAGCAGGGTTGCCGTGCTAGGCACGGCCTGCGTACTGATTCGCACAGCGTCAGCTACGGCGCTCGGAGAGGGGCAACGGGTACTCGGCCTCGAAAACTAAGTTCCCCGCGTTCCTCTCCACCTTTCTCACCCAAGCACGCGTCACGCGTGCGGAGTTCGAGAAAAATCATCCAAACTTCTTCTGTTCGCCCCTCCTTTGGGAATCGCCGCCTCATACGGCAGCTCTACCGCTAGTCGCCATTAGCACTCTCGTCTATGACTGCCAGGCACTTGTCCACAACATTTCGTGCCTACCGCCACATATTGAGTTTGAGTCGACAGCGACACACCTCATGTATGTACGGTTTTGTTTTCAATTGGGAGTCTAAGAGAACAAAAAAGGTACTTTTTCTCTGGGCCGCAGAAGAGAAGAGTCCCCATCACCCCCTGATTTGTCATCCCAGCCAAGCCCGAAGGGCGCAGAGCCGGGGTCAGTTGCGCCGCCGCGCTGCGATCGGGATGCCAAAGCGTCCCTTCTCCCCTGGTGGGTGGAGGAGGCGCGTATACGCGCCAACGACGGGTGGGCGGCGTGTCAGCCGCTCGGATGAGGGGGCGGCCCCTCCGCGTGGGTCTGGATCGCCGCCAACACCACGCCGGGGCTGTTCAGCACAGCCTCATTGCCAAACCTTAGCACCGTGAACCCGCGTCGCTCCAGGTCGGCGTCGCGCGCGGCGTCCTCAGCTGCCTTAAGCCGATGAACGCCGCCGTCCAGTTCGATCACCAGCCGCAGCTTATAGCAGCAGAAATCCACGATCCAGCGGTCGATCCGTTCCTGCCGTCGAAACTTGAACCCGCGAAATCCCCGCGCACGCAGCAGGCTCCAGACCACACGCTCGGCCGGGGTCATGGACTGTCGCATGGATCGCGGCGTCGCCATAACCGCATCGTGCGACATCGCTCCAGCTTGTGAAAGCCGCAGTCGAGGCAATGACGACCTTGCAGAGGCGTTGTCCGCAACTGCCGGTGCGACCGAGAGGCCCCCTCATCCGACCCGCTTCGCGGCCCACCCGTCGTTGGCGCATATACGCGCCGCCTCCACCCACCAGGTGAGAAGGGAATTTAGCCCAAAATGCCCGCATCCCGTCGCCCCAACCCGCTGGTTTCACAGCGCTCGCCCGCCCCGACGCCGGCCGCGATCCCCGTTCGCCTCTAACCGCCCTAAACTCCCGCCTGGTCTTTGACATCGCCAGCCCCGCGCGCCGCGTCATCAGCGGTCCGCCTGAAACCCCACCCGGCAGGATTTCGCATAATCCTGTCACATGGACACGGACCGACATCCCAAGTCTCTGATTTCATTAGGGCCGCGTGTCGCTATGTCGCTATGTCGCTATGTCGGTCTGCGCCCAGAGCGACACGCCCGCTTGCCGCGCCCGCCCCGGCATGGCCCTCTGCCTGGAGGGGAGGACCGGCTCATGACAACCACACGGCTTTTGATCGTCACCGCCGTCGCCTGGCTGATCGCCGCGGCGCTTCTGATCTGGATGATGCAGCTGGCCGGGATGAACCCGGTCTTCCTGATTGATAATCTCGGCATCCTCAGCACGCTGCTGGCCGGGCTGTCAGTCCTGGGCGCCGTGCTGGCCGTGGTCGGCGCCCTGACCGGCTCACGCCCGATGGCGCTGATCGGCGCCGGCGCAGCGGTCGGCTGGAGCGTGCTGGGCGCCGCCTATGTCGAAATGATCGTCGCCTCGGTGGTCCAGTCGATGGGCGGTTCGGTCTCGCTGCGCGTCACCGCCGTCAGCCATGCCGAGGCCCTGCTGGTTCTTCTCATCGGCCTGACCGGGGCGCTGGTCGGGCTGGGAGCCCTCTACCTGCGTCGTCGATAGGGCGTCGCCGAACGGAGACCCAAGCGCCGGCGAAGACCTGACCCCTAGTGCCCCGCGCGCTTCGCCCCTACCTTGCGGCCATGACCTCTACCCCCAAACTCCTCGCCGGCGGCAATCCGCAGATCGCCAAGGGCTTCGGCCAGGCCCCCGTCGACGCCTGGATCGCCGCTGCGCCGGGCTGGAAATCGACCACGGCGGGCGAGCTGGACGCCCTGATCACCCGCCTTGTGCCGGATGTGCAAAAGGCCGTTAAATGGAACTCGCCGCTCTATGGGCTGGACGGCAAGACCTGGTTCCTCAGCTTTCACGCCATGACCCGCTATATCAAGGTCGCCTTGCACAACGGCGTGGCGCTTACGCCGCCGCCGCCGGTCGGCTCGAAACAGCCGCGCATCCGCTATGTCCACCTCCATGAGGGCGAGGCGGTGGAAACGCCACAGCTTGTCTCCTGGATCACCCAGGCGGCCGCCCTGCCCGGAGAGAAGATGTGAGCGACTGGCGTGGCGAAACCCTGGAGGCCCTGCGCGGCCTGATCCTTCAGGCGGACCCCGGGATCGTCGAGACCCGCAAGTGGCAAAAGCCGACCAACCCGGACGGGGTTCCCTGTTTCGAGAAGGCCGGCATCCTGTTCACCGGCGAGACCTATCGCGACAAGATCAAACTGACCTTCGCCCGAGGTGCCGCGCTGCCCGATCCGTCCGGCCTGTTCAACGCCAGCCTCGATGCCGGTACTCGCCGCGCCATCGATATCCGCGAAGGTGACCGGCTCGATCCGGAGGCGTTTCAGGCCCTGGTGCGGGCGGCGGTCACCCAGAACCAGTCAGCGGCGAAACGCTGAGCCGCCGGGGGGGGGCTAGCCCTCGGCAGAGGCCTTCAGCACCTTCTGCACGGTCGGGTCGGCGTCCATGGCGGCCATGAAGCGGGCCACATTGGGATAGTCGCGCCAGGTCTTGTCGAGCCGGCCGGTCCAGCGGGCCATGACATAGCCATAGGCGTCCGCCACCGTGCGCCGGTTGCCGAACACATGGTCGGTGTCGCCGATCAGGCCGTCGAGATAGGTCATGACCCGGTCAATGCGGGGCAGGGCGGCGGCGCGGACAGCGTCCTTGGCGGCGTCCGACGGGTCGGTGGTGTAACGCTGGGGTACGAACCAGGGCCAGAAGGCCGGGTGGAAGTCGCCGGTGAAGAAGCTCATCGTTTCATGGAAGCGGAACCGGGCCTGGTCATCGGCGTCGGCCCCCGCGCCGAGGTCCGCCTCGGGCCAGTGCCCAGCCACCCATTCCAGGATCGCGCCGGCCTGGGTACGCGCCCTGGGCTCGCCCAGATCCAGCGCCGGGACCTGGGCCAGGGGATTGACCCGTTTGAAATCGGCCGAGTGCGGATTGGCCTTGGCCGGCTCGAACTCGGCTCCGGCCCATTCCAGCGCGATCCAGCAGGCGAGGGCACAGGTGCCCGGTGCATAATAGAGCTTCATCATGTGTCTCCAGCTTCACCCCAGCCTAGTCCAGCGGGGCGGGCCGGCGAAAGATGCGTTCTGTCCGATCACGCCCCTGCGTGACCTCGCGACCAAGAGCGCCTAGGACCGATCCTCAAACCCTGCCTTCGCCCCTGAATTGACGCCCGGACCATGCTGATCCTCTTCATTGATGCTGATGCCTGCCCGGTGAAGGATGAATGCTATCGCGTGGCCGAACGGTGCGGCCTGAAGGTGTTTGTGGTTTCCAATGGCTGGATCAATACCCGGCGTGCACCCTTCATCGAGCAGGTTGTCGTCGAGGAAGGCCCGGATGTCGCCGATGACTGGATCGCCGAACGGGCGGGGCCGGGCGACATCGTCGTCACTTCGGATATTCCTTTGGCCGACCGGGTGCTGAAGGCCGGCGCCCAGGCGATCACGCCCAACGGCCAGCCCTTCACCGCCGACAGCATCGGCTCGGCGCTGGCGGGGCGGATGGTCGGGGAACATCTGCGCTCGATGGGGGTGGCGACCTCGGGTCCGCCGCCGTTTTCGGCGCGGGATCGTTCCGCCTTTCTCCAGGCTCTGGACCGGGCTGTGGTTGTGGCCCGCCGGGCGCGCCCGGCATGAGCGCGCCGGTTCACATCATTGGGGCTGGCCCGGCCGGTCTGATGGCCGCCGAGACCCTGGCGGCGCGGGGCCACAGGGTGGTGGTCCACGACCGGATGCCCTCGGTGGCGCGCAAGTTCCTGATGGCGGGGCGGGGTGGCCTGAACCTGACCCATGCCGAGGGGCTCCAGGACAAGGCACTTTTCCTGTCGCGCTATGGTCAGGCCGCTGGCCAGGTCGCTCCCTGGCTGGAACGACTTGGGCCGGCCGAGCTGATCGCGTGGGTCGAAGCGCTGGGCCAGCCGACCTTCGTCGGCGGCTCGGGCCGGGTCTTTCCCAAGACGATGAAGGCGTCGCCCCTGCTGCGGGTCTGGCTCGCCCGACTCGACCAGCAGGGTGTTGTGATCCGAACGCGTTCGCACTGGATCGGTTGGCGAGACGAGCAACTGGTCTTCGAGACGCCAGAGGGAGAGCGGCGCGAGGATGCGAGCGCCATTGTGCTGGCGCTGGGCGGCACCTCCTGGCCGCGCCTGGGATCGGATGGAGGCTGGGTCGGGCTGATTGGTGATGTGCGACCGTTTAAGCCGTCCAACATGGGCGTCGACATTGGCTGGTCCGAGATCATGCGTGAGAGGTTCGCCGGCTCACCGCTCAAGGGGATCGCGCTTTCACACCGGGACCAGAGCATTCGTGGTGAGGCGATGATCAGCCGCTACGGCCTTGAGGGCGGCGCAATCTACGCCCTGTCGGCCCCGATCCGGGAGGCGGTTGTCGAGGCGGGTTCCACCCAGATCACCCTGGATCTGAAGCCCGATCTTTCCATGGAAATCCTGGTCGAGCGGCTACAGCGGTCGCGGGGACGCGACACCCTGACCAACCATTTGCGCAAGGCGGCCGGGCTGTCGCCCCAGGCCGTCGCCCTGCTGCGCGAGCCGGCCCCGCTGCGCGACGATCCGCGCCGCCTGGGCCAACGCATCAAGGCATTGCGTCTGACGGTCACCGGTGTTCAGGGGCTGGAGCGGGCCATTTCCTCGGCGGGCGGAGTGGCCTGGTCGGCGCTGGACGAGAGCCTGATGCTCAAAGATCGGCCGGGCGTCTTCGTCGCCGGCGAGATGCTGGATTGGGAGGCCCCGACCGGTGGGTATCTGCTGACGGCGTGCCTGGCCAGCGGTGCGGTCGCAGGCGACGGCGTGGCAGACTGGCTCAAGGCCGGGGCGGGCTGGCTACCACGACGGCCTTAGAGAGAACTGAAGTGCCACGAAGCCTTCGGTCGCATCCCGGTCGATCCCCGTGCCGCCGTGAACCCCGTCGGCTGTGATCTCGCGATGGACATAGCCGAATGAGGTCTGGGTATCCCCGCGTCGCCAGGCCACCCCGACCTGGGCGTCGCCGATGAAGGATCCCGTATCGTGGCTGAGCCGGCGGTCCCAGCCTTCCATGCCGCGCGCCCAATTCATGCCGACCGCGGTGCCGGACCCGGCCGCAAACAGATACCAGCGGCCCTCGTCCTCGTCATAGGCAGTTTCGCCGTCGGCCACTTCGAGTTGGCCGACGCGGATGGTGGCCCCGGCTTCCGCCGTACCGCCCTGGGCGTTCACACCGACCCCGGCGTGCGGGGTGATTTCGAACTGGACGCCCCCCCCCTGGCCGGCGATCAGCGGCCAGGCGCGGATATAGGTGATTTCGCTCTGCTCCGCCTCGAAACGGGCCCGCTCAATCGAGCCTTGCGGTAGAAACGTCGGCTGATCTGCCTGGCTGTAGCGGATATGCTCGATGGACCCGTCGGAATGACGTCTCCAGACACCGCGCTGCTGCGCCGCTACCAGCCCGTCAGACCCGGAAAAGAGGGCACGGTCCAGGCGTTGGGCATCCGCCAACCGATCGAGAGACTCGATGCCGATCGACGTGGTGCTGTCCGGGGCGAGTTCGACGGGCGTGCCATAGGTCCACTGTGTCGTCGCCGGGGCCGTCTGCGCCATGGCGCAGCAAGCCATTGCGGTTCCTATCAGAACCGTCGTGCCCCCCACCCACTGCTTGCCGTCGCAGAACACCGGAGTGCCTCCACCTTACGCAACGTCATACGAAACACCATGACTCGGCTCAGCCTATCATGCAACTCCGCAATCGGCAGTAGAGTTGGGCGATCGACCCTATTGGCAGGCGAGGCATTCCTCATAGTCGGTCTTGGCGGCGGCGAAGAGGTCCGGCTGATTGGGGTCAATTTCCGCCTCGGCCTTGTCCTCGGCCCCGGCGAAGGCAGCGCGCTGAACCGACTTGGAACGTAGGTAATACAGGGATTTCATGCCCTTCTCCCACGCCTGCCAGTGCAGCATATGCAGATCCCACTTGTCGATGTCACCCGGCAGGAAGACGTTGACCGACTGGGCCTGGCAGACCTCCGGTGTCCGATCGGCCGCCAATTCGATCACCCAGCGTTGATCCAGTTCGAAAGCCGTCTTGTAGACCGACTTCTCGTCGTCGCTGAGGCCCTCGAGGTGCTGAACTGACCCCTCATGGGCCAGGATCGATGACCAGACCGCCTCTGTATTCAGGCCGCGTTCTTGCAGCAGAGCCTCCAGGTAGGGGTTCTTGACCGCGAATGACCCCGACAGGGTCTTGTGGGTGTAGATGTTGGCTGGGATCGGCTCGATGCCGGCGGAGGTTCCGCCACAGATGATCGAGATCGAGGCGGTCGGGGCGATGGCCAGCTTGTGGCTGAACCGCTCCAGGGCACCGCGCTCAGCAGCGTCCTCGCAGGCCCCCTTCTCTTCGGCGAGCAGGCGGCTGGCCTTGTCGGCCTCACGCCGCAGGTGTTTGAACAGGCGCATATTCCACGACTTGGCCATGGCCGATTCAAACGCGACACCCTGCGATTGCAGGAAGGAATGAAAGCCCATCAGGCCCAGGCCGACCGAGCGCTCGCGCTTGGCGGAATAGACGGCCGCGGCCATGGCCGGCGGCGCGCGCTGGATAAAGTCTTCCAGAACATTGTCCAGGAACCGCATGACGTCCTCGATGAAGCGCGGCTCGTCGCGCCACTCCAGGAAGGTTTCGGCGTTGACGCTCGACAGGCAGCAGACTGCCGTGCGGTCCACGCCCAGATGGTCGGCCCCGGTGTGCAGCATGATTTCCGAACACAGATTCGATTGCTTCACCTTCAGGCCGAGCGCCTTCTGGTGGTCCGGCATCATCTTGTTCACCGTGTCCGAGAAAATCAGATACGGCTCGCCGGTCGCCAGGCGAACCTCGAGGATCTTGGTCCACAGGGCCCGGGCATCGACCGTCTTTCTGACCTCCTGGGTCTTGGGCGAAACCAGGTCGAAGGTGGTTCCGTCCCGTACCGCCTCCATGAAGGCGTCGGTGATGTTGATGCCGTGGTGCAGGTTCAGGGACTTGCGGTTGAAGTCGCCCGAGGGTTTGCGGATCTCGAGGAACTCCTCGATCTCGGGGTGGTGGATGTCGAGATAGACGGCGGCCGAGCCGCGGCGCAGCGACCCTTGCGAAATCGCCAGGGTCAGGCTGTCCATCACCCGAATGAACGGGATGATACCCGAGGTCTTGCCGGCTCCCTTGACTTGTTCGCCGATGGAACGGACGCCGCCCCAGTAGGTGCCGATGCCACCGCCGTTGGAGGCCAGGGCGACGTTCTCGTTCCAGACGTTCTGGATGCCGTCCAGGCTGTCTCCCACGGCGTTCAGGAAGCAGGAGATCGGCAGGCCGCGATTGGCCCCGCCGTTCGACAGCACCGGCGTCGAAGGCATGAACCACAGCTTCGACATATAGTCATAAACACGTTGGGCGTGGTCGGCGTCGTCGGCGAAGGCCGTCGCGACGCGCGCGAACATATCCTGATAGCTCTCTCCGGCGAGCAGATAGCGGTCTTCCAGCGTCTTCTTGCCGAAGTCGGTCAGAAGATCGTCGCGCGACCGATCGACCTCGACCTTGCGAACCAGCGACAGGGCCGGCGCATCGGTGCGCGCGGCCTCGGCCTCTGCGATCGAAAACTCGTTCCGCATCAACGCTTCACCACCAGCCATACGTCGTTCGTCCCAATCTCTGTGATCGCCCAGACGTGATGAAAACCACCGCATCTGGTAGGATCCCTTGCCCCAAGGTCCATATGTAGGGGGACATAACCCTAACGACCCGTCAACGGCTTGACGTCGGGTTTGATTGATTCGTGACCGGAGGGTCGCCTGAGCCTGCGTCAGGGCCGGGCAAATACGGGGTCACGGCGGCGATCACATATCCGTGATGGCGGGGATGGTGGAACCGCAGCCAAGCTTGGCCGTTCGCAACTCATGTCCATGATCTCCGGTCTGTCGCTGCGCCTGCAATCCTCCTTCAAACGGGCGATGAAATTTGCCCGCCAGGAACTGGGAGTGGTCACGGCGCTCGGGGTCGTGGCCGGGGGACTCGTCGTCTTTGCAGACCTGGCGGAAGATCTGGTGGACGGCGAGAATCAGTCTTTCGACGAAGCCATTCTGGCCTGGACCCACCCTCATCCCGATACACACGACGCCATCGGCCCGGCCTGGCTCCAGGAAGCGATGATGGATTTCACGTCGCTTGGCGGTCTGGCGGTGCTGGTGCTGTTCGCCCTGATCGCGGTCGGGTTCCTGCTGATGCAGAAGAAGCCCTGGTCGGCGCTGATGCTGGGGGTGGCGCTGGGCGGCGGTCTGATGCTCAGCGAGGGGATGAAGGCGGTCTTCGATCGGGGTCGCCCGCCGGAGATCTATCAGGCGGTCGAGACCATCAACGCCAGCTTCCCGTCCGGGCACACCCTTATGTCGACGGTCTTCTATCTGACGCTGGGGGTGATGCTGGAGCGGATCTTCGCGCGACGCCGGCTCAAGATCTACGTCATGGGCGTGGCCATTTTGATCGCCGGCCTGGTCGGTATCAGCCGGGTGTATCTGGCGGCCCACTGGGCGTCGGACGTGCTGGCGGGGTGGGCGCTGGGGGCGGCCTGGGCGATGGTATGCTGGCTGATCACCTATGCGGTCCAGCGTCACTGGGCCCGGCGCGGCCAGTCGCTGGACCAGATCGGCGGCATCGACGGGACCTAGGCGGTCGATTCCGGGCCGGCCTATCCCCAGACCCCAACATTTTGTGAACACCTGGGGGGCTATACCCCACTGGTTGATTCCGACCGGATGCTGCTAGGTTGGATTCGCTGACCAGGATGACACTCACATGACCGCGCCCGCTTCGCCGCTCCCGACCGCCACGCCCGGCCTTCTGACGCCGTCTGCGGCCTACAAGCCGTTCCGCTATCCGTGGGCCTTCGATATGTGGAAAAAGCAGCAGCAGGTGCACTGGGTGCCCGAAGAGGTGCCGCTGGGCGAGGACGTCAAGGACTGGGCGGTCGCGCTGAACGACGGCGAGCGCAATCTGCTGACCCAGATTTTCCGCTTCTTCACCCAGGCCGACATCGAGGTTCAGGACAACTACATGGAGCGCTACGGTCGGGTGTTCAAACCGACCGAGATCAAGATGATGCTGGCCGCCTTCGCCAATATGGAGACGGTCCATATCGCGGCCTATGCGCTCTTGCTCGAAACCATCGGGATGCCCGAGGCCGAGTTCGGGGCCTTCATGGAATATGACGCCCTGCGCGCCAAGCACGACTACATGGGCCAGTTCGGGGTCGACAGCGACGCCGATATCGCCCGGACGCTGGCCATGTTCGGCGGCTTCGCCGAGGGGCTTCAGCTGTTTGCCTCGTTCGCCATGCTGATGAACTTCCCGCGCCAGAACAAGATGAAGGGCATGGGTCAGATCGTGTCGTGGTCAGTGCGCGACGAGAGCCTGCACTGCGAGGGCATCATCAAGCTGTACCACGCCTTCAACAAGGAGACCGGCGCGGTCACCAAGGGCGTGGCTGACGACATCGTTGAATGCTGCCGCACCGTGGTCGACATGGAAGACAAGTTCATCGACCTGGCCTTCGAAATGGGGCCGGTCAACGGCATGACCGCCGACGACATCAAGGCCTATATCCGCTTCATCGCCGATTGGCGCCTGCGCCAGCTGCATTTGCCGGAACTGTATGGCGGTGCGCGCGAGAATCCGCTGCCCTGGTTGCAGAGCCTGTTGTCAGGGGTCGAGCACGCCAACTTCTTCGAGGCCCGCGCCACCGAATATTCCAAGGCTGCGACCAAGGGCTCCTGGCACGGGGCCGATGGCGTCTGGTCGTCGTTCGACAAGCTGATGAAGAAGCGGACCGAGGAAGGGGCGGACGCCTAGCGCCGACCACGCGCCGCCAGAAGAGCGTTGGCGACGGCTTCGGCCGAACCCGGTCCCGTAAGGGCCACGGCGGCATAGGCCCGATCGGTCGGTGACCAGACCATGGCCGCCTTGGCCCCCGGCGCGCCGCCCGAGTGGCCGATCCAGATCAGCGGCGGCCCTTGCGTCGGCGGCTCATAGAGCATCAGCCCCAGGCCGTAATACATGGGCTCGTCAAACATCCGGTATGGTTCGGCCAGCATCGCCTGTGTCGTCTCCGGCGACAGCAGCCGACCTGTCAGCATCGCTTGAAGAAAGGCGATGGCACCTTGCGGGGTCGCCAGCAGAGGGCCGGCGGCACTGACCCAGTCGGGTTGTGTCTCGACCTCGCCGGCTTCGGCCTGGATCGGGCCGAGCGGTTCCATATCGCTCAGAGGGTCCTGGGCGACGAGGAAACGAACGCCGACGAGGCCCGCACGATCGACGATGCGGCGGGTCAGGATGACGTCCAGTGGCTCGCCTTCGATGGCCTCAAGCACGCCGCCCAGTATCCAGTAGTTGGTGTTGGAATAGCGCCAGGCCTGGCCGGGGCAGAACAGGCTCCCTTCGCGTCGGGCCACCGTCAACAGCTCGGGCAGCGTCCGTCGTCGCGGGTCGGCGCGAACGTCATCCGCCTCGTTGGCGCTGTAGAGACCCGACGTGTGATTCAGCAGCATTCGGATGGTTATGCGCTCTCCGAGCGGAACGTCCTGGATCCAGGTCGCAACCGGGTCTTCGAGCGCAAGGCGGCCTTCCTCGACCAATTGCAGGACGGCGACAGCGACCGCTGCCTTTCCGGCACTGGCCCACCAGAACATCGGTGCCGTCTCGGCACCGACGCGACCGCCCCACATCCCGTCCTGATCGAGGACGGCCGCGCCGAGAGACAGTGGCCTCATGGCCGCCTGAGCGCGCGCCAGCATCTGATCCAGATCCGCGTCTTCGCGCGGTTCCGCCTCAAAGGTGACTGAAGGGAATTGTTCGGCCGGCGGCGGGGTGCGCGGTGGCGCTCCGAGCCAGGACAGATTGCCTTGGCAGAGCGGCGGGCTTGGGTGGTCCTGTGCGGCTGTGGGTGATGCCAATGCGATCAGGGCGGTGGTCAGTAGGAAACGCACGTCGTCCTCCTGGCTCGGTGATCAGAAGCCCCCAATCAGGGCGGGCAATCTGGACCAAAGGTGGGCGATCGCCTGATTTCCTTGCCCACAAGGCGGATCTAAGCGTCCTCCGCCACCAGCGTATCGATCAGCGCCCGCGCCTCGGGACTGTTCCAGTCGGCTTCGCCGGCCAGCCAGGCGCGGATGCGACCGTCGCGGTCGATCAGGATTGTCTGGGGCATGGCCCCCCGACCCGGCAGCCTGAATGGCAGCTCGAAGGTCGGGTCCGAATAGAAGGCCAGGGGGGCGTGTTCCGACAGAAAGGCGCGGGCGGTTTCGACCTCCTGAGGCGTCCGGTCGACATTGACAGCCACGACGGCGATCTCGTCGCCATAGGCCGAATCCAGGGCCGCGATGGTCGGCAGCTCGGTTCGGCACGGCCGGCACCACATGGCCCAGACATTCAGCACCACGACCCGGCCGCGAAAGGCCGACAGATCGGTCGCGGTCCCGTCCGGTGCTAGAAAGGTTTCGGTCGGTGCCTCGACGGGTGCGTCGGGCACCGACAGGGCTTCCAGTGATCCGGTCGCGTGACCCCCCAGGCTCTTGCCGCCCCCGTCGCAACCCCATAACACCCCCAGCACAAGGGCGGCTGTCAGCAGGCGGGTAGCCCGGCTAGCTGTTCGACGAAGGCCCAAGATCCCGTCCATGTCCGAATCCAGAAAAGACGATGCGACCCAAACCCCGGCCTCCGGCGCGGGTCAAGAGATGTGGGGCGGGCGCTTCACCGAAAAGCCCGCCGATCTGATGCAGGCGATCAACGTCTCGATCGGCGTAGACAAGCGTTTGTGGCGTCAGGATCTGGCCGGGTCGCGCGCCCACTGCCGGATGCTGGCCAGCCAGGCGATCATCGCCCAGTCCGACGCCGACGCCATCCTTGCGGGGCTGGATCAGATCGAGGCCGAGATCGAGGCCGGAACCTTCCCGTTCCGCGACGAGTACGAAGACATCCACATGAATGTCGAGGCGCGGCTGAAGGAGCTGATCGGCGAGCCGGCCGGGCGGCTGCATACGGCGCGCTCGCGTAACGATCAGGTCGCCACCGACTTTCGCCTGTGGGTGCGCGAGGCCTGCGACCGGACGCTGAACCAGATCCGCAGTCTCCAGCGTGCGCTGCTGGGTCAGGCCGAGGCCCATGCCGACGCCCTGATGCCGGGCTTCACCCATCTTCAGCCGGCCCAGCCGGTGACCTTCGGCCACCATCTGATGGCCTATGTCGAAATGTTCGGCCGCGACGCCGGTCGCTTCGCCGATGCGCGCGAACGCATGAACGAAAGCCCGCTGGGTTCGGCGGCCCTGGCCGGCTCGCCCTTTCCCATCGACCGGGAAATGACGGCCTCGGCCCTGGGCTTTGCGCGGCCCATGGCCAACTCTCTGGACGGCGTATCGGACCGGGATTTCGCGCTGGAGAGCCTGGCGGCGGCCTCGATCTGCGCCGGGCACCTGTCGCGCCTGGCCGAAGAGATCGTGGTGTGGATGACGCCGCAGTTCGGCTTTGTCGCCCTGTCCGACGCCTTCACCACCGGCTCGTCGATCATGCCGCAGAAGAAGAACCCCGATGCGGCCGAGCTGGTGCGGGCCAAGACCGGGCGGATCACCGGTTCGCTGGTGGCCCTGACCACGGTGATGAAGGGCCTGCCCCTGGCCTATTCCAAGGATATGCAGGAGGACAAGCCGCCGGTGTTCGAGGCCTTCGACGCGCTCGAACTGGCTCTGACGGCCATGGCCGGCATGGTTGCGGACCTGACCCCCAACCGTGCGCGCATGGCCGCGGCGGCCGGGGCGGGGTTCTCGACCGCGACCGATCTGGCCGACTGGCTGGTGCGCGAACTGGGCCTGCCGTTCCGCACCGCCCACCACGTCACCGGGGCGGCGGTGAAGCGGGCCGAGATGCTGGGCGTGGATCTGGTCGACCTGCCGCTGGCCGATCTCCAGGCCCTGGAGGGTGGAATCACCGCGAACGTGTATGATGTCCTGACCCCGGCAGCCTCGGCCGCCAGCCGCAGAGCCTGGGGCGGCACGGCCCCCGAGGCCGTGCGTGCGCAGATCAGGCGCTGGAAGGAGCGGATCGGATGAGACTACGGACCCTGGTTCTAATCGGCACCGCCGGTCTGGTTCTGGCCGGTTGCGGCCTGAGGGGCGATCTTCAGAGGCCGGCTCCGATGTGGGGTTCAGGCACCGAAGCCGATGCGACAGCCGACGAGGCTCCCGTCGATCCTGATGCCCCGGTACCGATCAATCGGCCGCACGCGCGCTAAGACCGGCGGTCGACTTTGCGCTGACGCGGCACCCCCGCTATAGAGCGCGCCGAAACCTCCCCATTCCGACGAAAGAGAGCCCCATGGCCAAGATCAAGGTCGACAATCCGATTGTGGACATCGACGGCGACGAGATGACCCGCATCATCTGGCAGATGATCAAGGACAAGCTGGTCTTCCCGTATCTCGATCTTGAGCTGGACTACTATGACCTGGGTATGGAGAACCGCGACGCCACCGACGATCAGGTGACGATCGACGCGGCCCACGCGATCCAGCGCCACGGCGTCGGCGTGAAGTGCGCCACCATCACCCCCGACGAGGCCCGGGTGAAGGAGTTCGGCCTCAAGAAGATGTGGAAATCGCCTAACGGCACCATCCGCAACATCCTGGGCGGCGTGGTCTTCCGCGAGCCGATCATCTGCCAGAACGTGCCGCGCCTGGTGCCCGGCTGGACCCAGCCGATCGTGGTCGGCCGTCACGCCTTCGGCGACCAGTACAAGGCCACCGACTTCCTGGTGCCCGGCCCCGGCAAGCTGACCATCAAGTTCGTCGGCGACGACGGCCAGGAAATCGAGCACGAGGTGTTCGACTTCCCGTCCTCGGGCGTGGCCATGGGGATGTACAATCTGGATGACTCGATCACCGAGTTCGCCCGGGCCAGCTTCGCCTACGGTCTGAACCGCAACTATCCGGTCTATCTGTCGACCAAGAACACCATCCTCAAGGCCTATGACGGGCGCTTCAAGGACATCTTCCAGAAGGTGTTCGACGAGGAGTTCGCCACCGAGTTCAAGGCCAAGGGCCTGACCTATGAGCATCGCCTGATCGACGACATGGTGGCGGCCGCCATCAAATGGTCGGGCGGCTTCGTCTGGGCCTGCAAGAACTACGACGGCGACGTTCAGTCGGACGTGGTGGCGCAAGGCTTCGGCTCGCTGGGCCTGATGACCTCGGTTCTGATGACCCCGGACGGCAAGATCCTGGAATCCGAGGCCGCCCACGGCACCGTGACGCGCCACTATCGCCAGCATCAGAAGGGCGAGGCCACCTCGACCAATTCGATCGCCTCGATCTACGCCTGGACCCGCGGCTTCAAGCACCGCGGCAAACTGGACGGCAATCAGGCCCTGATCACCTTCGGCGAGACCCTGGAGCGGGTCGTGGTCGAGACCGTCGAGAGCGGCTTCATGACCAAGGACCTGGCGCTGCTGGTCGGCGATCAGCAGTCCTGGCTGACCACCGAAGGCTTCCTGGACAAGGTCGCGGAGAACCTCGACGCGGCGATGGCGGCCTGACGAAACCTCGCGCGTAGGGTGCGGGGTCTAGCCTTGGCCGTCATGCTGAGGCTTAACTGCGCCCAATGAGCAGACGCATCGACATCGACGCGGGTGAAATCGGCCCACCGCTGGACGAGATCATCCGTCATATCGAGGACGGCTCGGTCGGAGAGCTGGTAATCCGGCGCGACGGGCGGGAGATCGCTCGTCTGTCGCGGCCAGGGGCGGTCGCGCCGGCTCCGGCCTATCAGGAGCGGGCCTACGCCTGGGACCAGGCCCGAAACCACCGGGGCGAGGGGCGACGCTCCAGCGTGGGCGGAGCCATGGCCAATTTCCTCGGCCTGGCCATCATCGCGGCCGGACTGGCCTTCTTCCTGGCCCCGGCCTACGCCTTTTTTGCCCTGAGATCGGCGGCCCTGTCCGGTGACGTGCCGGCTCTGGCTGAGCTGGTGGACTATGGCGAGGTCCGGGCCTCGCTACGCAGCCAGATGTCGGACGCTCCGCGTGCCCAGGAGCCTGAACCGTCCTGGCTGGAGAATCCGATCGAAGCCATCCGCCGCCGCCTGGGCCAGGCCGCCGAAGAGGCGACCGGTACCGCCCCGAACGTGGATCCCTATCTGACGCCCCAGGCCTTGGCCGGTATCACCTTCGGCGAAGGGCATTTTGCTGCCGAACGGTCGCGCGACGGCGCTCCGGTCGTCCAGCATCAGGCCGAGGACAAGCCCTGGCCGGGGCTGATGCATTGGGGGCCCAGTCGCACTCGCTTCCGCATCCGCGACGAGGGCGGCTCCGAGACCGTCCTGACCTTCTCCCGGACCGGCGTCTTCGCCTGGCAACTGACCCACATTGGCCTGCCCGAAGGCGGCAGTCCCGACGGAGCCGGCGAAGCCGAACAGGGCGTCCCGCAGGCGGGTTAGGCGCGGCCCGGCCCGCATTGATGGACTAGACTTCAACGGTCGGCGTCGCCGGACGGCGGCGGAGGCCGACTGATTCATCCAGGGCCTGATGCCGCACGATCAGGATCGGGGCCACGCCGTTCGCAGACCGCCTCTGGCCGGCCCCGATCCGTGCCCTTTGAAGCTCGCGGGCTGGTCAGCCTGCCAAGGCCGCCCGCACGGCCCCCAGACCCTCCTCGGCCTTTGACCCATCCGGGGCACCGCCCTGGGCGAATTCCGGCTTGCCGCCGGCACCCTGGCCTCCCATGGCCAGGACCGCAGCGCGGGCCAGGTCGGCGGCGTTGAAGCGGCCGGTCAGGTCGGGCGTGACGGCGACGGTGACGGCGGCCTTGCCGTCGGTCAGGCCGATCAGGGCCACGACGCCCGAGCCGACCTGTTTCTTGAAGTCCTCGGCCACGCCGCGCAGGGCCTTGCCGTCAACGCCGTCCAGGACGCGCGCGATCAGCTTGACGCCGCCCACCTCCTCCGGGGCCGCATCGGCACCCGAGCCGCCGCCCAGGGCCAGCTGTTTCTTCAGGTCCGCGACCTGTTTCTCCAGTGTCTTGACCGAGGATTGCAGCCCCTCGACCCGCGCCGGCACGTCGCCGGGCTGGATCTTGAAGTCGCGGGCCAGGCCGCGCGCGACCCTGGCCTGGGATTCCAGATACTGGCGCGCCGCCTCACCGGTCAGGGCCTCGATCCGGCGCACGCCGGCCGCGATGCCGCTCTCGGAGATGATCTTGAACAGGGCGATGTCGCCGGTGCGCCCGACATGGGTGCCGCCGCACAGCTCGACCGAATAGGCCGTCTTCTGATCCGCCAGGGACTGGCCCAGGGTCAGGACCCGAACCTCGTCGCCGTATTTCTCGCCGAACAGGGCCACGGCCCCGGCCTCGATGGCCTTCTCCGGGGCCATCACCTCGGTCTTGGCCGGCAGGTTCTGGCGGATCACCGCATTGACCTCGGTCTCCATGGCCGCCAGCTCGGTCTCGGTGACCGGAGCGTTGTGCGAGAAGTCGAAGCGCACGCGTTCGTGGTCGACCATCTGGCCCTTCTGGGCAACGTGATCGCCCAGGACGTGCTTGAGCGCCGCGTGCAGCAGGTGCGCTGCCGAATGGTTGGCGCGGGTGGTCAGGCGTTCGCCCGGATCGACCGATAGGCTGACGCGCTGGCCGATTTCCAGCGTGCCGGACGTCACCTCAACGGCATGGGCGTACAGGTCGCCACCGGGCTTTTGCACATCGATGACGCGGGCCGAGCCGCCGGGCCCATTCTCGCTGGACCAGGAAATCTCGCCCTGGTCGCCGGCCTGACCGCCGCCTTCGCCATAGAAGGGGGTCTGGTCGAAGACGATCTCGGCGGTGTCGCCTTCGGCGACGCGATCAACCGGCTGACCGTCCTTGACGATGGCCAGGACTTCGCCCGCGCCGTCGATATGGTCGTAGCCCGTGAAGATCGTAGCCCCCAGCCGATCGCGGATCTTGAGCCATTCGGCCTGGGAGGCCTGCTGGCCCGACCCCTTCCAGTGCTCGCGGCTGCGCGCGCGCTGCTCGGCCATCGCGTGCTGGAAGCCGTCGACATTGACCGAGAAACCGCGCCGACGCGCCTCATCCTGGGTCAGGTCGAGCGGGAAGCCGTAGGTGTCATAGAGCTCGAACGCGGTCTGGCCGTCCAGCATATCGCCGGGGCGGAAGCCCTGAACCGCCGTCTCGAACAGGCTCATGCCGCGGCCCAGCGTCGAGCGGAACCGCAATTCTTCCTGTTTGAGGGTGTCCTCGACGAAGGCCTGGGCGCGCTTCAACTCGGGGAAGGCCTCACCCATTTCCTCCACGAGGGTCGGGACCAGCCGGTACATCAAGGGCTCGGTCGCGCCCAAGAGGTGCGCGTGGCGCATCGCCCGGCGCATGATCCGGCGCAGGACATAGCCGCGGCCCTCGTTCGATGGCGTGACCCCATCGGCGATCAGGAAGGATGACGAGCGCAAATGGTCGGCGATGACCCGGTGGCTGGGCGCGCGCTGCTCGTCCGAAGGCGTGGACGTCAGCTCCTCGGAGGCCCGGATCAGGGTCTGGAACAGGTCGGTGTCGAACACCGAGTTCTTGCCCTGCAGAACCGAGGCGATCCGCTCCAGCCCCATGCCGGTGTCGACCGAGGGCTTGGGAAGGTCACGAACGATGACGTCGTTTTCCTTCTCGAACTGCATGAAGACGTTGTTCCAGATCTCGACGAAACGATCACCGTCCTCGTCGGGTGAGCCCGGAGGGCCACCCGGCACATGGTCGCCGTAGTCGTAGAAGATCTCGGTGCACGGGCCGCACGGGCCATTGTCGCCCATGGCCCAGAAATTATCCGACCCGGCGATGCGGACGATCTTGTGATCGGGAAATCCCGTGACCTTCTTCCAGATGTTCCAGGCCTCGTCATCGTCGATGTAGGTCGTGACCATCAGCCGCTCGGGCGACAGGCCGAAGTCCTGGGTCACCAGCTGCCACGCCTTTTCGATGGCGTGTTCCTTGAAATAGTCGCCGAACGAGAAGTTCCCCAGCATCTCGAAAAAGGTCAGGTGCCGGGCGGTATAGCCGACATTGTCCAGATCATTGTGCTTGCCGCCGGCGCGCACACATTTCTGGCTCGACGTCGCGCGCAGCGACGGTGGCCGGGCCGCCCCGGTGAAATAGTCCTTGAACGGGACCATGCCGGCGTTGACGAACAGCAGGGTCGGATCGTTCTGCGGCACCAGCGGGGCCGAGTGGATCTTCTCGTGGCCATCCTTGGCGAAGAAGTCGAGGTAGGTCGAGCGGATGTCTTTGAGAGAGGTCATGTCGGCGCCAGATTGGGAGACCGGCCATATAGGGGTTTGAGCGCCCTCAAGCCAAGCATTTCAGGGTCTCGATCTGGCCCCGGTGTCATGGCAGAAGGCGACCATGAGCATCCGCATCGAACACCGCATCGGCGTGGCCGCCTCGGCCGAGACGATCTGGGGCATCATCGCCGACCTGGACCGTTGGGGTGACTGGAACCCCTTGCACCCCGAGGCGAGCGGCCGCATCGGCATCGGCGGAAAGCTGGAACTGGCCGAGACCCTCGACGGCGATCCGGCGCGGCGGCTGGACGCCACCATCCCCGACTGGACGCCCGAGATCCAGCTGGTCTGGAAGGTCCGCCGAGGGTTCCTCTCGCGCTCGACCCGCTATTTCGAGCTGGAACCCCTGACCGACCACAGCACCCTGCTGGCCAATGGCGAAATCTTTGACGGGCTCCTGGGGGAGGACTGGGCGGCCAAGCGCCGTGGCACCTTTCGGGCGGCGTTCGAGGCCATCAATGAGGCGATCAAGGCGCGTGCCGAGCGCGCCTGACGGCGATCATTCGTTGTTCGGAATACAGAGCTGCTGGCCACAGGCCTTGCAATGGACGGCATCGGGATCGTGCTTGCCCAGGCCGCAGGTCGGGCAGGGAAAGGTGACCTTGTTGGGCCGGAACACCGCCTGACCCAGACGTACGAACAGCGTCACCCCGACCAGCATGATGCAGATCGACACCAGTCGCCCCCATGCCCCCGGCAGGATGATGTCGCCGTAGCCGGTTGTGGTCAGGCTGGTGACGGTGAAATACAGCGCGTCGACATAGCCTTGCAGACCCTCATGACGGCCCAGGAAGGCCGTATAGACGAAGCCTGTCGCCACGAAGACGAAGGTCACGAGGGTCAATACGGCCCGTACGATCTCCTCGGTGCGGGTGTCGTCGTATTTCCGGCCGAGGGTGCGCCAGAAGAAGTCCGAATGGATCAGGGTCCACAGGCGCAACACCCGAAGGAAGCCCAGGTTGAACAGCCAGGCGGGGAACAGCAGGGTCGCCAGAATGAACAGATCGACCCAGACGATGGGTTGCTTCAGCCAGTCCTTGATATCCGAGAAGGCCAGGGCCCGAGCCGCCAGGTCCAGCGCCAGGATCGCGGCGATCACATAGTCGATCGCATAGAAGATGATGCCCTGCTCCTTGAGCAGCGGGCTGACCATGAAGAAGCCGATGATCAACAGGTCAATGATCAGAACCGTGGCGCGGAACTTCACCGCCGTGTGCGACGAGCCATGGTACAGGGCGCGCAGGCGCGCCTTGAGGCGCAGCCCTTCCTTGCGCGGCGGCATGACGGCCGAGGCGAGAGCCTGCGCCTGGTATCGCGCGCCTTCGGCGGCGGTCTTGGGACGGGAGGCGGCAGAACGTCGCCGGGGTGTCGAACTCATTGTCCCTCGATAGCGCGACCGTCTCGCGCGGGAAACCAGCAGGGCCTATATGCGCAATATGGGTAGATCCTTCGTCAAGATGAATGGCCTGGGCAACGACTTCGTCGTGGTAGAAGCGCGCAGCCGGCCCTTTCAGCCCACCGAGGAAGAGGTGCGCGCCATCTGTGACCGGACGACCGGCGAGGGCTGTGACCAGTTGATTGCCATTGAGCCGGGTGATGAAGGCGCGGTTTTCATGCGCGTCTGGAACGCCGATGGCGGCCAGGTGGAGACCTGCGGTAACGCCCTGCGCTGTGTCGGCTGGCTTCTGATGCAGGCGTCGGGGTCGGATCGGGCCGAGATCCAGACAGCCGGGGGTCTGGCCCGCGCTCATGCCGGTGGCGACCACCGCGTCGCGGTCGATATGGGGGAACCCGGCCTCGACTGGACGCAGATTCCGCTCGCCGAGGAGATGGACACCCGTGGCATCGAGCTTCAGATCGGGCCGATCGATGACCCGGTCCTGCATACGCCGGGGGCTGTCTCGATGGGCAATCCCCACGTCACCTTCTTTGCCGACCGCGAGTTCGACGACGCCTTCGTCACGGCCTCAGGGTCGCTGCTGGAGCATCACCCCCTGTTCCCCGAGGCCGTCAATGTGGGCTTCGCGCAGGTGCTGGCCCCCAATCGTATCCGGCTGCGCGTCTGGGAGCGGGGGGCCGGCCTGACAAGGGCCTGCGGCACCGGGGCCTGTGCGGCCCTGGTCGCGGCTAGCCGCAAGGGACTGGTTGATCGGCGCGCGACGATGGTGCTGGACGGCGGCGAACTGGAGATCGACTGGCGTGACGACGGCCACGTCTGGATGACCGGCCCGGTTGAGGTCGAACGGACCGGGGTGCTCGCCTAGCCGTCCTGATTCATCTGGGCGGTGATCAGATTGGCCAACCGATCCGGCCCGAGGCTCGCGCTCAGCGGGATGGCGAACTCGCCGGCGGGGTTCATCAGATAGATGTTGAGCGAGTGATCCATGGTGTAACCACCGCCGTCCAGATCGCGACGCGAATAGACGACCCGATAGGCTTGGGCGACCTGACGGATCTGGTCCGGCGTTCCGGTCAGGCCGATGACCCCGGTGGGAAAGCTGGCGGTCTGGAGATAGTCCGCCATCGCGTCGGGTGTGTCGCGCTCGGGATCGATCGAGATGAAGACGATCTGGAGATCGTCGGCGCGCTCCCCCATCTGGTCCCTGGCGGCCGCCAGGGCCTGAAGGGTTGAGGGACAGAAATCAGGACAGTGGGTGAAACCGAAGAAGACCGCGGTCCAGTGACCCTGGAGAATCGATTGATCGACCGCCTGGCCGGTCTGGTCAGTGAGCTGAAACGGGCCGCCGATGTCGGCGCGACCGAAGGAAACCACGGGCTGGCCGGCTCCGGCCGAGGCCGTCTCCGTGCGCTGCTGGTACTGCCACAGGGTCACGGCCCCGATCAGGACCGCGAGGCCCAGGCAGACAGCGGCGAATATGGCGATCGATTTGCGCGGCATGGATTCCTCTCGACGAAGCCCGATGGGCGGGGCTTATAGGGGCGTGACCGCCGACTCCCAAGACGTATCGACCTTTGGCGACCCGGCCGGCTTGCCGGCTCCGCGGGGTCGCCTGCGCGCCTCCACCCTGATTTCCCTGCGCTGGCTGGGCCTGGCAGGACAGTTGGCGGGGGTGTTGCTGACGGCCTTCCTGCTGGATTTCGAGATCCGGCTGGGCTGGTCGCTTGGCGTCATCGGGGCCGGTGCCTGGATGAACCTGGCCCTCATGCTGCGGCCCAATCCGCGCCCTGTGCTGGAGGGCTGGGGTGCCGCTGCCCAGCTCAGTTTCGATGTCATCCAGCTGGGGGCTCTGCTCGGCCTCACCGGCGGGCTGGACAATCCCTTCTCGCTTCTGCTGATCGCGCCGGTCACGATTGCGGCGGCCGCCTTGCCGACCCGCCAGACCATGACCATCGGGGGACTGGCGCTGCTGGTGGCCTCAATCCTGTTCTTCGTGCCCGAGCCGCTTCCGTGGCGGGGCGGCGAAACCTTCGCCCTGCCGCCGCTGTATCGCCTTGGTGTCTGGATTGCCGTGATGGCCGGCGTGCTATTCACAGCCGGCTATGCCTGGAGAACCGCCAATGAGGCGCGGCGCATGGCCCTGGCCCTTGCGGCCACGGACTCGATCCTGGCGCGCGAACAGCGGCTGGCGGCAATGGGCGGGCTGGCCGCGGCGGCGGCGCATGAGCTGGGGACGCCCCTGGCCACCATCCAGATCGTCGCGCGAGAGCTGTTGAGGAATGCCAAGGGGGACGCCGCCCTGGCCGAGGACGCTGCCCTGCTGGTTCAGCAGGCCGAGCGCTGCCGCGACATTCTCAAGGCCCTGTCGCAAAGATCGGATACCGGGGAGGTGGCCGACGCCCGTCTGTCGCTGAAGATGCTGCTCAGCGAATGCGCCGAGCCGCACCGGGGGGCCGGACCACGCATCGAGATCCGGGTTGAGGGCGCAGTCGGGGCGACGGAGCCGGAGGTGCGGCGTTTGCCAGAGGCGGTAAGAGCCATCTCGACCCTGATCGAGAACGCCACCGATTTTGCGGTCTTCGAGGTCCGGGTGACGGCCCGCTTCGATGATCGGACGGTGCGGGTCGAGGTGCGCGATGACGGCCCCGGATTTGCCTCCGATGTGCTCGCCAGGCTGGGCGAGCCCTATGTTACCTCGCGGCCGCTCGGCGAAGGATCGCGAACGGGTCATCAGGGGATGGGACTGGGCTTCTTCATCGCCAAGACCCTGCTTGAGAAGACCGGGGCGTCGCTGACGTTCGGAAATCTGAGAAACAAGGAAGGGGCGCAGGTCAGCGTGACCTGGCCGCGCGAGGCCATAGAGGCGCCGCAACAGGGTGCGACAACGATCTGACGGCCTTGCGTCAGGGAGACGCAGGGCCGAATCTGCTGGGCAGGGCTAGGAGATATCCATGACCGAAACGCTCGATCTTCAAACCCAGGTCGAAACCCTGGCGGACCGGACCCTGCTGGTCCTGGACGACGATGCGGCGCTCAGGACACGGCTGGGCCGGGCCATGGAATCGCGAGGCTTCCAGGTGACCCTGGCGGAGTCCGTCGCCGAGGCGACCGACATTGCACGATCAAGCCCCCCGGCCTTTGCCGTGGTCGATATGCGCCTCGAGGACGGAACGGGCCTGGTCGTGGTCGAAGCCCTGCGCGAGGCCCGACCCGATGCACGGGTGGTCATGCTGACGGGGTACGGGGCCATCGCCAACGCCGTGGCCGCGATCAAGGCCGGAGCGATCGACTATCTGTCCAAGCCCGCCGACGCTGATGATGTGGTCAAGGCCCTGCTGGCCCAGGGCGACGAAAAGGCCGCGCCGCCAGAGAACCCCATGTCGGCGGATCGGGTGCGCTGGGAACATATCCAGCGCGTCTATGACCTGTGCGGCGGCAATGTCTCCGAAACCGCGCGGCGGCTGAATATGCACCGCCGGACCCTGCAACGGATTTTGGCCAAGCGCGCGCCGCGCTAGGTTTGGCCGGCCCTGAGCGCCGCCAGTCGCGCAAAGGCGAGGGTCAGTGCCTTGCGCCGTGCAGGGGCCAGCGGAGACGTCCCGGCGGGCCGGACCACCGCACCACCGAAGCCGTCCGCGACGATCAGGCCAGGCTCATCCGGCAGGACGTCCTGCGGGAATTCCGGCGCGACCGCGAAATAGTAGGCGTCGCAGTAGGGCAGGTAGTCACCCCACTTCTGGTCGGCCCGGAAGTCCTCGATCGAGGACTTGACCTCACAGATGGCGATTTCGCCGCGTGCGCCCAGGGCCATGACATCGGCTCGGCGTCCGTTCGGTAGCCGGACTTCAAGCAGGGAGGCGAATCCGAGATCGCCCAAGGCACGCGCAGCCCCGCGCGTCACCGCCTCGGTGACGACCGGGCGGACGCCGGACAGGACGAGCGTTTCGACCTTGATGAGAGCCATGCCGACGCAGATGTTCGCTCTGCGTTCCGACTGTCAAGCGATCAGGATGATGTGCCGACGGCCAGGGTGAGCCAGATGAACTTCAGTGTCTGCATGAGAAATCAGCCGCCTATCTGTACGGCATTGGAGGTGTTGTAGCCCAGCGCCCGGACCCGGGCGAGCAGGGCGGCGCGGTTGGCCGGATTGGCGGAACGGGTCCAGAGCCAGAAATAGTTGCCGCCGGGTGTGCCCAGGATGGCCCAGGAATAGTCGTCGGCGCGGTCCAGAACCCAGAACTCCTGTGCCACACCGACGAAGCCAGCGGCCCCGGAAGCGGCGCGAAAGCGCAGGCGATTGTTGGCGCTGTTGAGCGAGGTCGCGGTCGAGCGAACGACCTGAGGACTGCCCGAGGCCCGGTTGCAGGTTGAGGTGATGCCATAGGCCCCGTTGCTACCCGCCGCGATGTCGATCTGAAGGCGGGTGCACGGACCCTGATTTCGGTTGGGGGTGCGGGCGATCTCGTACCAGCGGCCATCAAAGTCAGACAGGGTGACAGAGCGGGCAGGCGCGGGCGCATCGGCCAGGGCTGTGCCGGCGAAAACCGTCAGGGCCGCAGCGGCGGCGATGATCTTCATGGTCGTCATGGTCGGATCCCTCGTTGTGCCTCAAGTCCGAGGGTAGCAACGATTGCACTGCCCTTATAGATGCAAGGGTGGCGGCATTTGGGCGCGCAGGAGGGATTCGTATGGCCAGTGAGGCGTCCTCGCCTCCCGGAGACAATGCCGCACCGTTCTCGGTGTCGGAGCTGTCGGCTGCCCTCAAGCGCACCGTTGAGGAGCGGTTCGGCTATGTCCGGCTGCGTGGCGAGATTTCGAAGGTCACGCGCCATGCCTCGGGCCATGTCTATCTGACGCTCAAGGACGAGAACGCCTCGATCGACGGCGTAATCTGGCGCGGCGTGGTGTCGCGACTGGATTGCCAGCCGGATCAGGGGCTGGAGGTCATCGTCACAGGCAAGATCACCACCTATCCCGCGCGGTCGTCCTATCAGATCGTCATCGACAGTATGGAGCCAGCCGGGGTTGGGGCCTTGCTGGCCCAGCTGGAGCGGTTGAAGGCCCAGCTCAGGAGCGAGGGCCTGTTCGACCCGGCCCGCAAGAGGCCCATCCCGGAAATTCCGTCCGTCATCGGCGTCATTACCTCGCCGACCGGGGCGGTGATCCGCGATATCCTGCATCGGATTCGTGATCGCTGGCCGTGTCGGGTGCTGGTTTGGCCCTGCGTCGTTCAGGGGGACCAGGCCGCCCGCCAGGTGACCCAGGCCCTACGTGGTTTTGCGGCCCTGCCCGAAGGCGGGGCCATAGCGCGCCCGGATGTGCTGATCGTGGCGCGCGGTGGCGGGTCGATCGAGGATCTGTGGCCCTTCAATGACGAGGCCCTGGCGCGGGCGGTGGCGGATTGTCCGCTGCCGGTGATTTCTGCCGTCGGCCATGAGACGGATACGACCCTGATCGACTTCGTGTCGGATCGGCGCGCACCGACACCGACGGCGGCCGCCGAGATGGCGACGCCGGTGCTCAGTGAACTCAAGGCGGGAACTGCCGATGCGGAACGCCGTCTGCAGCGGGCGGTCGGCCGGTCGCTGGAGACACGGCGGGCGGCGCTGGCCGGGGCTGCGGCGCGGCTTCCCTCAATGGCGGATTTGTTCGGGCGGCGGGACCAGAGACTGGACCTGGCTTCGGCTCGGCTGGCTTCGGGCTTGCGCGCCCACATCGCGGCCCATGACCGGCGGCTGGCGGCGGCGGCCGCGCGCCTGACACCCCAGGGCCTGATGCGGCCCATCGTTTTGCAGGCCGAGCGTCTGACGGCTCTGGACCGACGGGCGGTTCAGGCGCTCCAGCGCGACATCCGGGATCGGGAATTGCGACTCGAGGGAACAGCCCGCCGGCTGCCGTCGATGCAGCGGCCGATGCGTCAGGCTCACGAGCGGCTGGACGACCTGTCCGGCCGGGCGACTCGGTCGCTGGACCGGACCCTGACGCGTCAGTCGGAGCGGCTGGATCGGCTGGGGCGGCTGTTGGAATCGCTCAATCCCGACGGGCCGCTCGACCGAGGATTCGCCCGCATCCATAACGCCGATGGACGCCTGGTCCGGACCGCCGCCGCCCTGACGGCGGGCGAAGCCGTGTCGCTGCACTTCCGCGACGGCGACCGCCAGGCCGTCGTCGAGGGTGACACGCCCGAAATGGCGACTGCCCCCAAGGCCAGGGCCAAACAGCCCAAACCGCCGACCACCGGCCAGGGTGACCTGTTCTAGCTTCGAAGTCGCCCGATCATCATGACGAGCAGGGCGCAGGCACCCACAAGAGGCCAGGCCAGGGCATAGGCGGTGGCGGGAAGCCAGGCCTGGCGCAGGGTCATGGGATCGGCACCGCGCTGGACCAGGGTGACGATCCTGGCCCAGGCCACGATCAGGCCTATCCCGTAGATCGCCAGAAGCGTCGCCGGGATCATGCGATCCGACCCACGCCTAGGCGTTACCGTCGGTCAGGTCGGACCAGAAGGTCCGCGCCTTCTTGAAGAAACCGGCGTGGCGAGGCTGCTGTTTGTCACCACAGGTCTCAGACAGCTCGCGCATCAGTTCCTTCTGACGGGAGGTCAGATTGGTGGGCGTCTCGACGAACAATTCCACCACCAGGTCGCCACGGCGGCGACCCTGAAGGTCAGGCATGCCCTTGCCACGAATGCGGACGGTCTTGCCGGTCTGGCTGCCAACATCGACCTTTACCGTGGTGCGGCACTGGCCGTCGCAGGCTGCGGAAGCCAGGCACGGAGCCTCGATCTCTCCGCCGAGTGCTGCCAGAGACATCGGCACAGGGGCCTGAACCAGCAGGTCCAGTCCGTCGCGTTCGAACAGATCGTGCGGCTTGACGGACAAAAAGACATAGAGGTCGCCGCGCGGGCCGCCGTGCCGCCCGACATCGCCCTCGCCGGTTAGGCGGATGCGTGATCCGTCGTCGACGCCGGCGGGGATCTTGAGACTGAGGGTGCGGTGTTTGCGGACCTGACCCTGGCCCCGGCACGAGGTGCAGACGTCGGCCTCGGCCAGCCGCCGGCCCTGGCCGCCGCAGGACGGACAGGTCCGCTCGACCTGGAAAAAGCCATTGGCGGTCCGTACCCGGCCCTGACCGGCACAGGTCGAGCAGGTCTGGGGGGAAGTGCCGGGTTTGGCCCCGGAGCCGGAACAGGTTTCGCACGCGGCAGCCGTCGCCACATCGATCTCGGCTTCGGCCCCGCAATAGGCCTGTTCCAGAGTGATCTCGAGGTCGTGGCGGATGTCGCTACCGCGCTGCGGCCCGCTGCGGCGGGTCTGCTGGGCGCGATTGAACATATCGCCGAAGGCGTCGCCAAACACCTGCGAGAAGATGTCGTTGATGTCCTGGGGACCGCCCGAGAAACCGCCGCCGCCCATACCGCCGGCACCGTTGACGCCGGCCTCGCCGAAGCGGTCGTAGGCCGCGCGCTTCTGCGGATCGGACAGGACAGAATAGGCCTGGTTGACCTCCTTGAACTTGGCCATCGCATCCTCACAACCACCGTTGCGGTCAGGATGGTGCTCCATGGCCTTCTTGCGGAAGGCGGCCTTCAAGGCAGCCGCATCGGCGTCGCGCCCGACGCCGAGGAGATCATAATAGTCACTCGATGAGGTCATAAGCCGTTACGCCAATAAGAGTTCGCCCTCCCGACCGGGGCCAGGAGGGCGAGGGGGATCAGGCCTGTTCCTTCTTGTCGGCGTCCTCGTCGTCAGTGACGTCTTCGAACTCCGCATCGACCACGCCGTCATCGGCCGGCTGTTCAGCCGAGGCGTCGCCCTGGCCCTGCTGGGCCTGATACATGGCTTCGCCGAGTTTCATCGAAGCCTGGACCAGGGTGTTGGTCTTGGCCGAAATGTCTTCGGCGTTGTCACCTTCAAGGGCGGTTTTCAGGTCGGCCAGGGCGGTTTCGATCGCGCCCTTGTCCTCGGCCGAGATCTTGTCGCCGTGTTCCGACAGGGCCTTCTCCGTCGAATGGACAGCGGCGTCGCCTTGGTTCTTGGCTTCGACCAGCTCCTTGCGCGCCTTGTCGGCGGTGGCGTTGGCCTCGGCTTCCTTGACCATGCGGTTGATGTCGTCGTCCGACAGGCCGCCGTTGGCCTGGATACGGATCGACTGTTCCTTGTTGGTCGCCTTGTCCTTGGCGGTCACATTGACGATGCCGTTGGCGTCGATGTCGAAAGTGACCTCGACCTGGGGCATCCCGCGCGGGGCCGGCGGAATGCCGACCAGATCGAACTGACCCAGCATCTTGTTGTCGGCCGCCATCGGGCGCTCGCCCTGGAAGACGCGAATGGTCACCGCCGACTGGTTGTCCTCGGCGGTCGAGAAGACCTGGGACTTCTTGGTCGGGATGGTGGTGTTGCGCTCGATCAGGGCGGTGAAGACGCCGCCCAGGGTCTCGATGCCCAGCGTCAGCGGGGTGACGTCGAGCAACAGGACATCCTTGACGTCGCCTTGCAGCACGCCGGCCTGAACCGCCGCGCCCAGGGCCACGACTTCGTCAGGATTCACACCCTTGTGCGGCTCCTTGCCGAAGAACTTCTTCACGGTCTCCTGGACCAGGGGCATACGGGTCATGCCGCCGACGAGGACGACTTCGTCGATGTCCGAGGCCTTCATGCCGGCGTCTTTGAGCGCCTTTTCGCAGGGGCCGACGGTGCGCTGGACCAGGTCTTCGACCAGGGCTTCCAGCTTGGCGCGCGACAGCTTGATGTTCAGGTGGAGCGGGCCCGACGCATTCATCGAGATGAAGGGCAGGTTGACCTCGTAGGAGGTCGTCGACGACAGCTCCTTCTTGGCCTTTTCGGCCTCTTCCTTCAGGCGCTGCAGGGCCAGCTTGTCCGAGCGCAGATCGACGCCCTGCTCTTTTTTGAATTCGTCGGCCAGATAGTCGACGATGCGCAGGTCGAAGTCTTCGCCGCCCAGGAAGGTGTCGCCGTTGGTCGACTTCACCTCAAAGACGCCGTCGCCGATCTCCAGGATCGAGACGTCGAAGGTGCCGCCGCCCAGGTCATAGACCGCGATCTTCTTGCCGTCGTTCTTTTCCAGGCCATACGCCAGCGCCGCCGCAGTCGGCTCGTTGATGATGCGCAGGACCTCCAGGCCGGCGATCTTGCCGGCGTCCTTGGTGGCCTGACGCTGGGCGTCGTTGAAATAGGCCGGAACGGTGATGACCGCCTTGGTCACGGTCTCGCCCAGGTGGGCTTCGGCCGCTTCCTTCATCTTTTGCAGGATGAAGGCCGAGATTTCCTGGGGCGAATAGTCCTTGCCGTGCGAGCGTACCCAGGCGTCGCCGTTCGGTCCCTTGACGATCTCATAGGGCACCATCTTCTTGTCCTTGGCGACCACCGGGTCGTCAAAGGTGCGGCCGATCAGGCGCTTGATGGCGAAAAAGGTGTTTTCGGGGTTGGTCACCGCCTGGCGCTTGGCCGGCTGGCCGACGACGCGCTCGCCGTCTTCCAGAATGCCGACCACGGACGGCGTCGTGCGCGCGCCCTCGGCGTTCTCGATGACCTTGGGGTTCTTGCCGTCCATGACCGCGACGCACGAGTTCGTGGTTCCCAGGTCAATGCCGATGATCTTGCTCATGGGCGTCTCTTCGTCTCCATTTTGGCGGATGGTCTCGGCGACCCGGCAATCCGGCGCCGCACTGTTCCACCCCCAGATATTTGTCCTTGCCGCTCCCTGGGTCGCCCCAGGATGCAACGCTTAGGCGGGATATGGGAAAGTCCTCACAGGCCGCAAGGGTAACACGGTGTCGAATTCCTGCTTTCGGAAGGGAATCTTGGCGCGGCCCGACAGGCGAGGCATCCTGGGTGTCGAGCGGGAGTATTGGTCATGTCACTGGACCATCTTCCGACGCCCGATGGGCCGAAAGACCTGAAGCTGAGCCGCCGAACGCTCGGAGCGCTGATGTTCACCGGCTATGCCGCCGCCGCCCTGGGTGCCCAGGCCCGGCCCATCGTCACCGATGAGGCCGGGATTGTCACCGATCAGGTCACCTTCGTGGGCTGGAGTTCGGGCGACTACCCGCCGTCGCTGCCGGCCTATGTGGCGCGTCCTGAAGGCAATGGCCCATTTCCGGTGGTTATTGTCGTCAATGAGATCTTCGGCCTGCACGCCTATATCCAGGACGTCTGCCGGCGCCTGGCCAAACAGGGCTATGTCGCGATGGCACCGGGCTATTTCGCGCGCGCAGGCGATCCCTCTCGACTGACGGATTTTCAGGAAATCCTGACCATCGTGCGTACCGCGCCGCACGCCCAGGTCATGGGGGACACCGGGGCGGCCCTGCAATGGCTGGACAGCCAGTCGTGGGCAGATGTCTCTCGTGCGGCGATCACCGGCTTCTGTTGGGGCGGAACGGTGGTGTGGATGGCCTGTGCCGCGCACGACTTCAAGGCCGGAGCGGCCTTCTACGGGCGTCTGGTCGCCCCAAGCCAGAACGCTGAGCCGGATCGGTCCTGGCCGGTCGACATCGCCGGCGACCTGCGCTGCCCGGTGTTGGGCCTCTACGGTGATCAGGACCAGGGCATCCCGCTGGACACGGTCGAGCAGATGCGCGCGGCGCTGGTGGCGGCGGGGCGGACCGACAGCGAGATCATCGTCTATCCGGGTGCGGACCACGGATTCCACGCCGACTATCGGCCGATGTTCAATGAGGCGGCCGCGATTGATGCGTGGAGTCGCTTGTCGGCCTTGTTCGCGCGTCAGTTAGGTGGCCGGCCAGCCTGAGTTTCGGGATTGGCGTCGGACCCAAGCACAGCTAAGCCGCTTGTCATGAACCCGAACCTGCTCGCCTTCGCCACCATGCTGATCATCACCCTGGCCGGGGCGGCGACGGCCTTGCAGGCTCCGATCAATGCGCGGCTGGCCACGGCGGTCGGCTCGGCCGTCAATGCCGCCCTTGTGTCGTTCGCCGTCGGGACGGTGGCCTTGATCGGCCTGGCGCTGGTGCTGCAGGTCAAGCCGGACCTGGCCGCGACCCGGGCCCTGCCCTGGTATGCCTGGGTCGGTGGCCTGTGCGGTGTGGTTTTTGTGATTGCCGCAACCTGGGGCGTGCCGCGGCTGGGCGTGGCGACGACGATTACCCTGATGGTGGCCGGACAGTTGTTTCTGGGGCTGGTCCTCGATCACTTCGGGGCCTTCGGTGCCCCACGCCAACCGATCAATCTGGTGCGGGTGCTGGGCGTGGCCATGGTGATCGGCGGGGTGCTGTTGGTTCGGCGGGTCTGAGCCTATATCCGGGGCGATGGCCGAACCGCTCAAAGCCGCCGATCTGATCCGCGATGAAGCGCGCCGTGCCCCTGACGGGCCGGGCGTGTACCGGATGTATGGCGAGGACGGGACCTGCCTTTACGTCGGCAAGGCCCGCAGCCTGAAAAAGCGCGTCACCCAGTATGCGCAAGGGCGGTTCCATACCCAGCGTATCGGCCTGATGGTCAGCCTGACCCGCTCGATGGAGTTCGTCTCGACCAAGACGGAAACCGAAGCGCTGCTCTTGGAATCCAACTTCATCAAGAAGCTGAAGCCGCGCTTCAATGTGGTCCTGCGGGACGACAAGTCCTTCGCCGAACTGATGATCCGGCGCGATCATGCGGCCCCGCAGGTGCGCAAGCATCGCGGTGCCCATACGATCAAGGGCGACTATTTCGGGCCGTTCGCCTCGACCTGGGCGGTCAATCGGACCCTGACGACGCTACAGAAGGCGTTTTTGCTCAGGACCTGTTCGGACAGCGTGTACGAGGGCCGCACCCGGCCCTGTATGCTGCATCAGATCAAGCGGTGTTCGGCGCCTTGCGTGGGTCTGATTGACCTTGAAGCCTACGGTGCCCTGGTCGATGAGGCCGAGGCGTTTCTGTCGGGCAAGTCGCGCACCATCATCAATCGGCTGGCGGGCGAGATGCAGGCGGCCTCGGACGATCTGGATTTCGAGACGGCGGCGCGTCTGCGCGACCGTATCCGTGCCTTGTCGACGATCTCGATGGAGAATTCGGTCTCGGCCGAGGGCCTGGCCGAGGCGGATGTGTTCGCCGTCCACGCCGAGGGCGGCCAGGCCTGTGTCCAGGTCTTCTTCTATCGCAGCGGCCAGAACTGGGGCGGGCGGGCCTATTTCCCGCGCGTGGACCGCACCGACGACGAGGCGATGATCCTGTCGGCCTTCCTGGGGCAGTTCTATGAGGACAAGCCGGTTCCGCGCCTGATCCTGGCCAATGCGGTGCCGACCGAAAAGGCGCTCTTGGAAGAGGCGTTCAGCCTCAAGGCCAAGCTGAACGATGCGCGCCGCGTCGCCTCGATCGAGCGGCCCCAGCGCGGCGACAAGAAGGCCCTGGTCGATCACGCCCTGACCAATGCACGTGAGGCGCTGGGGCGGCGGCTAGCCGAAAGCTCGGCCCAGGGCAAGATCCTGGACGCTGTAGTCGAGGCCTTCGGTCTGGAAGGCCGGCCCGAGCGGATCGAGATCTACGACAACTCGCACGTCCAGGGGACGAATGCGGTCGGGGCCATGGTCGTGGCCGGGCCGGAGGGGTTCCAGAAGAGCCAGTACCGCAAGTTCAACATCCGGGGCGAAGACCTGACCCCCGGCGACGACTTCGGCATGATGACCGAGGTGATGCGTCGCCGTTTCGGCCGGCTGGTCAAGGACGAGGAGGCCGGCGAGGAGGTGGTGCGGCCCGATCTGGTGCTGATCGACGGCGGCCTGGGCCAGCTGGGCGCCGTGCGCGAGGTGATGGCCGAGCTGGGGCTGGAGGACATCGCCCTGGTCGGGGTGGCAAAGGGGCCAGACCGCGACGCCGGCATGGAGCGGTTCTTCATCCCGGGCCGCGAGCCGTTCATGCTGCCGATGAAATCGCCGGCGCTCTATTATCTCCAGCGGCTGCGCGACGAGGCCCACCGTTTCGCCATCGGCGCTCATCGCAAGCGCCGCGCGATGGACATCAAGAAGAACCCGCTGGACGAGATCGAGGGCGTCGGTCCGGGTCGCAAGAAGGCGCTGCTGCACGCCTTCGGCTCCGCCCGAGGCGTGTCGCGCGCCTCGGTGGCGGATCTGATCAAGATCGACGGCGTCAGCCAGGCCCTGGCCGAGCGCATCCACGCCCACTTCCGGCCCGGCGGCTAGGGCCGGATCAGCCCAGGCGTCCGAGCCGCTTCAGTTCATCGAGGATATGCCGACAGGCCTCGTCCGGGGTGGCCGCATCGGTGTGGATATGAATGTCGGGCTCGAGCGGTGGCTCGTAGGGGCTGTCGATTCCGGTGAAGTTCGGAAGCTCCCCGGCCCTGGCTTTTCGGTAAAGGCCCTTCGGGTCGCGGCTTTCGACGACCTCCAGAGGTGCATCGACGAAGATCTCGACGAACTCCTGAGGTTCGAACAGGGCTCTTGCCGTGGCGCGGTCGGCCCTGAACGGCGAAATGAAGGCGACCAGAACAATCAGGCCCGCATCCGTCATCAGCCGGGCGACCTCGGCGACGCGCCGGATGTTCTCGACCCGATCGGCTTCGGTGAAGCCAAGATCGCGATTGAGCCCGTGCCGCAGATTGTCACCGTCGAGCAGCATCGTGCGGAACCCGGCCTGGCTGAGTGTCAGGTCCAGACGGTTGGCGACGGTTGATTTTCCGGCCCCCGAGAGCCCCGTGAACCACAGGCAGGCCGGCTTTTGCGCCAGGGCCGCCGCCCGCGTCTCGCGGCTCACCGACAGGGGTGATGCGTGCAGATTGGCGGCGCGCCTGAGGGCGTGTCGGACGAGGCCGGCTCCCACCGTTTCCCGGGATTCCCGGTCGATCAGGATGAAGCCGCCCATGGTGCGGTTGTCGCCATAGCCGTCCAGGGCGATGGGCTCGCCCAGAGACAGATTGCACCGGCCGATGTCATTGAGGGCCACCTGGTCGGCCGCGAGGTCCATGCCGAACCGGATGTCGCGCCTCGACTTGATTGCCGTGACCTGAGCACTGACGGTCCGCGTCGCCAGTTTCATCCAGTAGGGGCGTCCGGGCAGCAGAGGCCGCTCAGCCATCCAGATGATGTCCGCCTCCAACTGGTCGGCACAGATCGCCGGCGCGGTCGCGGAACACAGGACATCGCCGCGACCCAGGTCGAGATCTTCGGCCAGGATCACCATCACGGACTGCCCCGCGACGGCGATGTCCACGGGCCCGTCCGGGGACAGAATCTGGCGAACGCTGGCTGTCTGGCCGCCCGGCATGACGCGAACGCTGTCGCCTGAGCGAAGGGTTCCGGCCGAGATGCGACCGGCGTAGGCCCGTTCGTCGCCAGGGCGCAGGACCATCTGAACCGCCAGCCGGAGCGGGGCCTCGGCCGCAACGCTCAGGGCGTCTGGAAGGCTCTCGAGAATCTCGAGCAGGGTCGGTCCGGTCCACCAGGCCGCCGTCTCGCCGCGGACCACGACATTGGCACCCGTGCGCGCCGTCGCCGGGACGGCCTGACCGCTGATCGACAGGGATTGGCAAAGGGCTTCAAACGCTGCGGCGATTTCGTCGAAGACGGACCTGGACCAGTCCACCAGATCCATTTTGTTGACCACCAGGATCACGGTCTTCAGGCCCAGGAGCGCAGAGATCTGGGCGTGTCGACGGGTCTGATCGGTCAGGCCCTTGCGCGCATCGACCAGCAACACGGCCACATCGACGGCCGAGGCCGCTGTTGCCATGTTGCGCGTATACTGTTCGTGACCGGGCGCATCGGCCGCGATGAAGGTGCGACGCTGCGAGCGGAAATACCGCCACGCCACATCAATGGTGATCCCCTGCTCGCGCTCGGCCGCCAGTCCGTCCGTCAGGCGCGACAGATCGACCTCGCCGGTCTCGCCGGTCAGTCCGGACAGTACGTCTTCGGGGATGGCCCCAAGGTCGTGGACGAGCCGTCCGATGAGTGTCGACTTGCCGTCGTCGACGGACCCACACAGCATCAGGCGAAGCGGTTCGGCGGGCATCAGAAATAGCCCTCGCGCTTCTTGGCTTCCATCGAGGCCTCGCCGGTCGCGTCGATAAGCCGGCCGCGGCGCTCAGACACGGTGGCGCGCGCCACCTCGTCTATGATGTCGTCAAGTGCGCGGGCCGGGCTCTCGGTTGCACAGGTCAACGGATAGCAGCCCAGCGTTCGAAACCGGACCTCCCTGATCTCGGGCGTCTCGCCCGGATGCAAGGTCAGACGGTCGTCGTCGACCATGATCAGTCCCCCCGGCCTGTGCACCACCGGACGCGGTGCCGAGAAATACAGAGGCGAGACCTCCAGAGCTTCACGGCGGATGTAGCGCCAGACATCCAGCTCGGTCCAATCCGACAAGGGAAAGATCCGCAGGCTCTCCCCCTCGGCGATGCGCGTATTGAACAGGTGCCACATCTCCGGCCGCTGGCGGCGGGGGTCCCAGCGGTGCCCTGCCGCTCGCACCGAGACGACCCGTTCCTTGGCCCGGCTCGCCTCCTCGTCTCGGCGAGCCCCGGCCAGGGCGGCATCAAAGCCGTGGGCGTCCAGGGCCTGTTTCAGCCCCTCCGTCTTCCAGATGCGCGTGTGCAGTTCGGCCCCATGTTCATCGGGTCGGATGCCGCGCTCGACGCCCTCGGGGTTCTGATGGACGATCAGCTCGATATCGGCGCATTCGGCCAGCCGATCACGCGCCGCGTACATTTGCTGAAACTTCCAGCCGGTATCGACGTGCAGCAGCGGGATTGGCGGCGGCAGGGGGTGAAAGGCCTTGCGGACCAGATGCAGCAGGACCGTCGAATCCTTGCCGATCGAATAGAGTAGAACCGGCTGTCGCGTTTCGGCGACCACCTCGCGGATGATGTGGATGCTGTCGGCTTCCAATCGAGCGAGGGATGGATTGCTGGCGATCATGCGGCTCGTGTGCCGCTCTTTATGGAGCCGTGCAAGGCTCCGGCCCCGGCTGGTCATCGGCCTGGTGCTGGGCTATAGGCCGCGCGAGATTCTCGGAAGGCCTCCTCTATGCGAGTAGCGATGATCGGCACGGGCTATGTTGGGCTGGTGTCGGGTGCCTGTTTTGCTGATTTTGGGCACGTGGTGACCTGCATTGACAAGGATGCCTCGAAGATCGAGCGCCTTGAGCAGGG